>Ga0207695_10000011_pt1 | contig 910221 bp, 876 predicted proteins | sample KBSC54metaG_FD_184354 | JGI IMG/M metagenome (GOLD analysis project Ga0207695, IMG submission 184354) | Corn rhizosphere microbial communities from Kellogg Biological Station, Michigan, USA - KBS C5-4 metaG (SPAdes) (version 2) | ecosystem: Host-associated > Plants > Roots > Rhizosphere >... | reverse complement strand
GGTTCTGTGAAGCCGCACAAGAAGTTCATGGCCGAAGCGTACATCCTGACGAAGGAAGAAGGCGGCCGTCATACGCCGTTCTTCACGAACTACCGTCCGCAGTTCTACTTCCGCACGACGGATGTCACCGGCATTGTGACGCTTCCGGAAGGCACGGAAATGGTCATGCCGGGCGACAACGTCACGGTTGCCGTTGAGCTGATCGTGCCGATCGCGATGGAAGAAAAGCTGCGTTTCGCCATCCGCGAAGGCGGCCGTACCGTCGGCGCAGGCATCGTCGCATCCATCGTCGAATAATAAAGCAGGCGGCTGGGCCAAGGCCCGCAAATGAGTGATGGGGACGCCGGTGAATTCGGTGTCCCTCTCGATCTTTGAAACCGGTGGCCCGCCTCAGGTAACTAAAGCTAAAGACGTGTCTTTTAGAGAGACGCGCAGATAACAAACACAAGGATAAAGTCGAATGAACGGCCAGAATATCCGCATCCGCCTTAAGGCGTTCGATCATCGGATTCTCGACGCTTCCACGCGCGAGATCGTATCGACGGCTAAGCGCACCGGTGCCAGCGTCCGGGGCCCCGTTCCGCTTCCGACCCGTATCGAGAAGTTCACGGTTAACCGGTCCCCGCACATCGACAAGAAGAGCCGCGAGCAGTTCGAGATGCGCACGCACAAGCGCCTTCTCGACATCGTTGACCCGACCCCGCAGACGGTAGATGCGCTGATGAAGCTCGATCTCGCCGCCGGTGTCGATGTTGAGATCAAGCTCTGAGACCTTGGGTTCTCGAGCTGAATGAGAAGGATTGAACCGATGCGTTCAGGTGTGATTGCACAGAAGGTGGGAATGACGCGCGTCTACAATGACGCCGGCGAGCACGTCCCGGTTACCGTATTGCGTATGGAAAGCTGCCAGGTCGTGGCCCAGCGCACAGTTGAAAAGAATGGCTACACCGCAGTACAGCTCGGTGCCGGCCAGGCGAAAGTTAAGAACACGACGAAGGCCCTGCGCGGTCATTTCGCCGTCGCAAGTGTAGAGCCAAAGGCCAAGCTCGCAGAATTCCGTGTCACGGAAGACAATCTGCTCGACGTTGGCACCGAGCTCAGCGCGGGTCACTTCACGGCTGGTCAGCTCGTCGACGTGACCGGCACGACGGTTGGTAAGGGCTTTGCCGGCGCCATCAAGCGCCACGGTTTCGGCGGTCTGCGTGCCACGCACGGTGTGTCGGTTTCGCACCGCTCGCACGGTTCGACCGGCTCGCGCCAGGATCCGGGCAAGGTGTTCAAGAACAAGAAGATGGCTGGTCACATGGGCCAGACGCGCGTGACGACGCAGAACCTTGAAGTGGTATCGACCGATGAAGATCGCGGTCTGATCCTCGTCAAGGGCGCGGTTCCCGGCTCCAAGGGTGCCTGGATCATCGTGCGCGACGCCGTCAAGTCGGCATCGAAGTAAGGGAGCCAAACCAATGGAATTGAACGTCAAGACCCTCGAGGGCAAAGACGCTGGGAAGGTTTCCCTTTCTGATGCGATTTTCGGCCTCGAACCGCGTGAAGATATCATCGCACGCGTCATTCGCTGGCAGCTTGCCAAGAAGCGCCAGGGCACGCACAAGGCTAAGGGCCGCGCAGAAGTGTGGCGCACAGGCGCTAAGATGTACAAGCAGAAGGGTACGGGCCGCGCTCGTCACCATTCGGCTCGTGCTCCGCAGTTCCGCGGCGGTGGTAAGGCTCACGGCCCGGTCGTGCGCAGCCATGAACATGACCTGCCGAAGAAGGTTCGCGCCCTCGGCTTGCGTCTTGCTCTCTCCGCTAAGTTCAAGGCCGAGGATGTTATCATTCTCGACAGCCTCGTTGCAGCTGATGCCAAGACCAAGGTTCTGGCCGGCGCTTTCGAGACGCTGGGCCTGACCAATGCGCTCTTCATCGGTGGTGCCGAGCTCGACAGCAACTTCAAGCTCGCAGCCGCCAACATCCCGAATATCGATGTTCTGCCGGTTCAGGGCATCAATGTTTATGACATCCTGCGCCGCGGCAAGCTCGTCCTGTCCAAGGCTGCAGTTGAAGCTCTAGAGGAGCGATTCAAGTGACGGATCTTCGCCATTACGATGTGATCGTTTCTCCTGCGATCACCGAAAAGTCCACGCTGCTGTCGGACAATAACCAGGTTGTTTTCAACGTTGCCAAGACTGCGACGAAGCCAGAAATCAAGGCTGCCGTCGAAGCGCTGTTCGGCGTCAAGGTTACGGCCGTCAACACTCTGCTGCGCCTGGGCAAGACCAAGCGGTTTAAAGGTCTCGTCGGCAAGCAGAAGGACGTGAAGAAGGCTATCGTGACGCTCGCCGAAGGCCAGTCGATCGACGTCTCCACCGGTCTCTGAGGAATAAGAAAATGGCATTGAAAACATTCAATCCGACGACCCCGAGCCAGCGTCAGCTGGTCATCGTCGACCGGTCTTCGCTCTACAAGGGCAAGCCGGTCAAGGCCCTGACCGAAGGCCTGTCCTCCAAGGGCGGCCGCAACAACCTGGGCCGCATCACCGTGCGTTTCCAGGGCGGTGGTCACAAGCGCACCTATCGTCTGGTCGACTTCAAGCGTCGCAAGTTCGACGTCGAGGGCACGGTTGAGCGTATCGAATACGATCCGAACCGTACCGCTTACATCGCTCTGGTGAAGTACACGGACAGCGAACTGGCCTATATCATCGCTCCGCAGCGTCTCGCTGCCGGCGACAAGGTCATCGCTTCCGAGAAGGCCGTGGACGTGAAGCCGGGCAACACCATGCCGCTTCAGTTCATCCCGGTCGGCTCCATCATCCACAACGTGGAAATGAAGCCGGGCAAGGGTGGCCAGATCGCTCGCTCCGCCGGTTCCTACGCCCAGCTCGTTGGTCGTGACCAGGGCATGGCGATCCTTCGCCTGAACTCTGGCGAGCAGCGCCTGGTGCATGGCACTTGCCTTGCAACGATCGGCGCGGTTTCGAACCCGGACCACGGCAACATCAACGACGGCAAGGCTGGTCGTTCGCGTTGGCGCGGTAAGAAGCCGCACGTCCGCGGTGTCGTCATGAACCCGGTCGACCATCCGCACGGCGGCGGTGAAGGCCGCACCTCCGGTGGTCGCCATCCGGTGACCCCATGGGGTAAGCCGACCAAGGGCAAGCGTACGCGGTCGAACAAGTCGACCGACAAGATGATCATGCGCTCGCGCCATCAGCGCAAGAAGTAAGAGAGGAAGTCTCAAGTGGCTCGTTCAGTATGGAAAGGTCCGTTTGTTGACGGCTATCTTCTCAAGAAGGCTGAGAAGGTGCGTGAAGGCGGACGTAACGAAGTGATCAAGATGTGGAGCCGTCGCTCCACCATCATGCCGCAGTTCGTTGGTCTCACCTTTGGTGTTTACAACGGCAGCAAGCATATTCCGGTCAGCGTCAATGAAGACATGGTCGGACACAAGTTCGGCGAGTTCGCCCCGACCCGTACCTATTATGGTCACGGTGCGGACAAGAAGGCGAAGAGGAAGTAACAAAATGGGCAAGGCAAAAACCGAACGCCGGCTGAAGGACAACGAGGCGCAGGCAATTGCGCGTACGCTCCGTGTCAGCCCGCAGAAGCTCAACCTGGTCGCGGCTTCGATCCGCGGCAAGAAGGTTGATCGCGCGCTCGCAGAGCTGGAATTCTCCCGCAAGCGTATCGCAGGCGCCGTCAAGAAGACGCTTGAATCTGCGATCGCCAATGCAGAGAACAACCACGATCTCGACGTTGACTCGCTCGTCGTAGCGGAAGCTTACGTCGGCAAGTCGATCGTCATGAAGCGTTTCCACGCTCGTGGCCGTGGCCGTGCGTCTCGCATCGAGCGTCCGTTCGCGCATCTGACGATTGTCGTTCGTGAAGTGGAAGCTCAAGGGGAGGTCGCATAATGGGTCAGAAAATCAATCCAATCGGTTTTCGTCTTGGCATCAACCGTACCTGGGATAGCCGCTGGTTCGCGGACAATGCCGAGTATGGCCAGCTTCTCCACGAAGACCTGAAGATGCGCAAGTTCGTCATGAACGAACTGAAGCAGGCTGGTATCTCCAAGGTGGTCATCGAGCGTCCGCACAAGAAGTGCCGCGTCACGATCCACTCGGCTCGTCCGGGCCTGATCATCGGCAAGAAGGGCGCTGACATCGACAAGCTCCGCAAGAAGCTGTCGGACATGACGAATTCCGAAACGCACCTCAACATCGTTGAAGTGCGCAAGCCGGAAATCGACGCGACGCTGGTTGCCCAGTCGATCGCTCAGCAGCTCGAGCGCCGTGTTGCTTTCCGTCGCGCCATGAAGCGCGCCGTTCAGTCCGCGATGCGTCTTGGCGCCGAAGGCATCAAGATCACCTGCGCCGGCCGTCTCGGCGGTGCTGAAATCGCTCGTACGGAATGGTACCGCGAAGGTCGCGTGCCGCTGCATACGCTGCGCGCCGACATCGACTACGGTACGGCTGAAGCAGAAACCGCTTTCGGCATCTGCGGCATCAAGGTTTGGATCTTCAAGGGCGAAATCCTTGAGCACGATCCGATGGCCTCCGAACGCCGTGCGATGGAAGGCGACGCCCAGGGTCCGGCTAGCCGTGATCGCGATAGAGACCGTCGCCGCGACAACGCTTGATAGCGTGCGTGGCAGATAAGTTCGGAGAATAGGAAAATGTTGCAGCCAAAGCGTACGAAGTACCGCAAGCAATTCAAGGGCCGCATCAAGGGCGTTGCCAAGGGTGGTTCTGATCTGGCGTTCGGCGAATTCGGCCTGAAGTCGCAGGAGCCTAACCGCGTCAACGCTCGTGAGATCGAAGCGGCTCGCCGCGCGATCACCCGTCATATGAAGCGTGCCGGTCGTGTATGGATCCGCGTGTTCCCGGATGTTCCGGTAACCAAGAAGCCGACCGAAGTCCGTATGGGTAAGGGTAAGGGCTCCGTCGAATACTGGGCATGCAAGGTCAAGCCCGGCCGTATGATGTTCGAGATCGATGGTGTGAGCGAAGAAATCGCTCGTGAGGCTCTGCGCCTTGGTTCCGCCAAGCTCTCGGTCAAGACGCGCTTCGTGCAGCGCATTGCAGAGTAAGGAAGAAGCTCATGAAAGCCGCAGATGTTCGCGCCCTGAGCGCCGACCAACTCAAGGACGAGCTTGCCAAGCTGAAGAAGGAGCAGTTCAACCTGCGCTTTCAGAAGGCGACCGGCCAGCTTGAGAAGTCCTCGCGCATCAACGAAGTCCGCAAGGACATCGCTCGCGTAAAAACCATTGCCCGCCAGAAGGCGGCAGAAGCAAAGGCCTAAAGGAAAAATAACATGCCGAAGCGCATTCTGCAGGGCGTCGTGGTCAGCGACAAGAACGAGAAGACGGTAGTAGTCCGCGTTGAGCGTCGTTTCGCTCACCCGCTGCTCCAGAAGACTGTTCGTCGTTCCAAGAAGTACAAGGCTCACGACGAGAACAATCAGTACAAAATCGGTGACACCGTTTCCATCGAGGAATGCGCGCCGATCTCCAAGGACAAGACCTGGACGGTCGTTTCCGCCCAGGCCAAGTAACAGAATTTCGCTCAGGCCCTTGCGCTTGGGCGAAATATCTGTATGAAGCACGAGCTTGGAAGCAGGACGCTCGAGTACGAGCGTTCTTTTGCTTTATTGATGGCCGGCGAAGATGACCCTGGTGGTCCCGAGCGCTGGAGAAATCAGACAAGAGACTAGTCCATAAGCCGGGGTAGGGGGTCGTTAGGCCCAACCATTCCGGTAACAACAAGAAGGCGACCTGACATGATTCAGATGCAAACAAACCTCGACGTGGCGGATAATTCCGGCGCACGTCGTGTCATGTGCATCAAGGTGCTGGGCGGCTCGAAGCGCAAGTATGCCTCGATCGGCGACGTCATCGTCGTTTCGATCAAGGAAGCTATTCCGCGCGGCCGTGTGAAGAAGGGTGACGTGATGAAGGCGGTTGTTGTTCGCACCGCCAAGGACATCCGTCGTCCGGATGGCAGCGTCATCCGCTTCGATACCAACGCAGCAGTCCTCATCGACAACAAGAAAGAGCCGATCGGCACCCGTATCTTCGGACCGGTTCCGCGCGAACTTCGCGCCAAGAACCACATGAAGATCATCTCGCTGGCTCCAGAAGTACTGTAAGGAGCGGAGCGATGCAAAAGATCCGTAAAGGCGACAAGGTTGTCGTATTGGCCGGCAAGGACAAGGGCCGCACCGGCGAAGTCATTCAAGTAATGCCGAAGGAAGACCGTGCGGTCGTCCGTGGCGTCAACGTCATTAAGCGCCACCAGCGCCAGACGCAGACCCAGGAAGCTGGCATTATCAGCAAGGAAGCCTCGCTTCACCTGTCCAACCTGGCGATCGTCGACAAGGACGGTAAGCCGACCCGCGTCGGTTTCAAGGTTGTAGAAGGCAAGAAGGTCCGCGTGGCCAAGACCTCGGGAGAAGTGATCGATGGCTGAGGTAAAATACGAGCCGCGGCTCAAGAAGGAATACGGCACCCGCATCCGCGCGGCCATGCAGGAGAAGTTCTCCTACGCCAACGAGATGCAGATCCCGAAGCTTGATAAGATCGTGATCAACATGGGCGTGGGTGAGGCAACGGCTGATTCGAAGAAGCCGACTGTTGCTGCTGCCGACCTCGCGGCGATCGCTGGTCAGAAGCCGGTCATCACGCACGCGCGTAATTCCATCGCTGGCTTCAAGGTCCGCGAGAATATGCCGATCGGCGCCAAGGTGACGCTGCGCGGCGCCCGCATGTATGAGTTCCTGGATCGCCTGGTCAACATCGCGCTTCCGCGCGTTCGCGACTTCCGCGGCCTGAACCCGAAGAGCTTTGACGGTCGTGGCAATTTTGCCATGGGCATCAAGGAACACATTGTGTTCCCTGAGATCAACTACGACAAGGTTGATCAGATGTGGGGCATGGACATCATCGTTTGCACGACGGCGAACACGGACGACGAAGCGCGGGCTCTTTTGACAGAGTTCAACTTCCCGTTCCGTCAATAACCGTAACGACGAGCGTAGAAAAGGAACCCTGATATGGCGAAGACAAGCGCAGTTGAAAAGAACAAGCGCCGCCGCAATACGGTTGCCACCCAGGCCGCGAAGCGTGCTGCACTGAAGGCAATCATCATGAACCAGTCTCTTTCGATCGAAGACCGGTTCAAGGCCACACTGAAGCTGGCATCGCTCCCGCGCGATGGATCGAAGACCCGTATTCGCAATCGCTGCGAAGTGTCGGGCCGTCCGCGCGCCTACTACCGCAAACTGCGCATGTCGCGTATCGCGCTGCGTGAACTCGGCAATTTCGGCAAGGTGCCGGGCATTGTCAAGTCGAGCTGGTAAGGAGCAGATTAGATGACTATGACTGATCCTTTGGGCGATATGCTCACCCGCATCCGCAATGGCGCTTCGCGTCGCAAGTCGTCGGTTTCGACGCCTGCGTCCAAGCTCCGTGCACGCGTTCTCGATGTTCTGCAGGCTGAAGGCTACATCCGTGGCTACTCCGTCGTCGATTTCGGCAACGGCAAGTCTGAGCTCAGCATCGAGCTGAAATACTACGAAGGCACATCGGTGATCCGCGAGATCGGCCGTGTGTCCAAGCCGGGCCGCCGAGTTTATGTCTCGGTTAAGTCCATTCCGCAGGTCGCGAACGGTCTCGGCATCACCATCCTTTCGACTCCGAAGGGTGTGATGGCCGATCACCAGGCTCGTGAACAGAATGTTGGTGGCGAGGTTCTCTGCTCGGTCTTCTAAGATCGGACAGAGATCTCCTTCGAAACAGACAGGTTTGAACAAATGTCTCGTATCGGTAAAAAGCCCGTTCAGGTGCCTGCAGGGATCACGGCCTCGGTTGATGGCCAAAAAGTGACTGCCAAGGGCCCCAAGGGTGAGCTGTTTTTCGTCGCTAACGACGAAATCGGTCTCAAGCTGGAAAACAATGCAATCGTCGTAACGCCGATTAACGACTCGAAGGATGCTCGCGCAAAGTGGGGCATGTCCCGCACGATGATCGAGAACATCTTCAAGGGTGTTAAGGACGGCTACGAGCGCAAGCTCGAAATCAACGGCGTCGGCTACCGTGCCTCCATGCAGGGCAAGAACCTGCAGCTCGCGCTCGGCTTCAGCCACGACGTGGTCTATGAGCCGCCGCAGGGTATTTCGATCGCTGTGCCGAAGCCGACGGAAATCGTCGTCACCGGCATCAACAAGCAGCAGGTCGGCCAGGTTGCCGCAGAAATCCGCGAATACCGCGGTCCTGAGCCTTACAAGGGCAAGGGTGTTAAGTACGCTGACGAGCGGATCGTCCGCAAAGAAGGCAAGAAGAAGTAAGGATCACGCGAAATGGCTAGCAGGAAAGAAGCACTTGCGCGTCGCGCCAACCGCGTGCGCCGTCAAATCAAGGCGGTGGCCAATGGCCGTCCGCGCCTGTCGGTTCATCGCTCGTCAAAGAACATCTACGCCCAGGTCATTGATGACGCGGCTGGCAAGACCCTTGCGGCTGCCTCCACGCTCGACAAGGATCTGCGCGGTTCTCTGAAGACCGGTGCCGATACCGCCGCCGCAGCCCTGGTTGGCAAGCTCGTTGCCGAGCGCGCCTCCAAGGCCGGCGTGAAGGAAGTCGTGTTCGATCGCGGCGCCTTCATCTATCACGGCCGCATCAAGGCTCTCGCCGATGCGGCTCGCGAAGGCGGCCTGACCTTCTAATCAAGTTTCCGGCCGGTAGCCGATAGGGCGCCGGCCGGATTTCACCGGACCGCAAATCTCCGTTTGGAGGTTGATGCGGTCTTTGTTGTTTGCCGATTGCACCCGGAAAAGAAAAAGGAAGAGGACAATGGCACAGGAAAAGAGGGGCTCGCGGGATGACCGTCAGAGCCGTGACGAGCGCGATAGCGAATTCGTCGACAAGCTGGTCGCGATCAACCGCGTCGCCAAGGTTGTAAAGGGTGGCCGCCGCTTCGGTTTCGCCGCTCTCGTCGTCGTCGGTGACCAGAAGGGCCGCGTTGGCTTCGGTCATGGCAAGGCACGCGAAGTGCCGGAAGCCATCCGCAAGGCCACCGAAAGCGCCAAGCGCGATCTGATCTTCGTACCGCTGCGCGACGGTCGTACGCTGCATCACGACGTCCATGGCCGTCATGGCGCCGGCAAGGTTCTGCTGCGCTCGGCCAAGGTCGGTACCGGTATCATCGCCGGCGGTCCGATGCGCGCCGTTTTCGAAACGCTCGGCGTTCATGACGTCGTTGCCAAGTCGACCGGTTCGTCGAACCCGTACAACATGGTTCGCGCCACGTTCGACGCCCTGAAGCACCAGGTTCACCCGAAGGACATCGCAGCTCAGCGCGGCATCAAGTATGCCACCCTGCAGGCTCGTCGTACCGCTTCGGGCAACGCCTCCGAAGAATAAGGGAGTTTGACCTATGGCCAAGACGACCAAGAAGGCTGAAGCCAAGACCGTTACGGTCGAGCAGGTTGGCAGCCCGATCCGCCGTCCGGACGTTCAGCAGAAGACGCTGATCGGTCTCGGACTGAACAAGATGCACCGTCGCCGCACGCTGGAAGATACCCCGGCCGTTCGTGGCATGATCCGTGCTGTCCAGCATCTCGTTCGCGTTGTCGACGAGAAGTGAGCCGGAGGTAATTCGCTATGAAATTGAATGAGATCAAGGATAACGAAGGCTCGACCCACAGCCGCAAGCGCCTCGGCCGCGGCATCGGCTCCGGCTCCGGCAAGACCGGCGGTCGTGGTGTGAAGGGTCAGAAGTCCCGTTCGGGCGTTGCGATCAACGGCTTCGAAGGTGGTCAGATGCCCATCTATCGTCGCCTGCCGAAGCGCGGCTTCACCAACATCTTCGCCGCCGATTACGTTGTCGTATCGCTGGCTCGCATCCAGGCTGCCGTCGATGCCGGCAAGCTCGATGCCAAGAAGACCGTTGATGCCGCTGCCCTCAAGGCTGCGGGCGTGATTCGCCGCGTCAAGGATGGCGTTCGTGTTCTCTCGGACGGCGAGCTGAAGGCGAAGATTACGCTTGAAGTTGCAGGCGCTTCCAAGCCGGCGGTCGAAAAGATCGAAAAGGCTGGCGGCTCCATCAAGCTGCTCGCTTCTGCCGCAGAATAATATTATCAATAATCGCCCGGGGTGCTTCACTTCGGGCGATTTTGCTCCCATATGTGAGCCTCACGAACCTGAACGATGCGCCAGTATCTTTCCGGGGAATAACGGGAACCAAGGGTGAGGCGCCCGATTGCAATGCAATCCGTCCGAAGCCCGGCTTTTGAACAATTTACATACTGATTCCGGGCCCGGCCGATTATGCCGGAATTGGTAGTGCGGAGATTTGCATGGCTTCTGCAGCGGAACAATTGGCGTCCAATCTCAATTTTTCGACCTTCGCCAAAGCCGAGGATCTCAAGAAACGCTTGTGGTTCACGCTTGGCGCTCTTCTCGTCTACCGACTCGGCACCCACATTCCGCTTCCCGGCCTCAATCCTGCCGCTTACGCCCAGGCTTTCCAGAATCAGTCGGGCGGTATCCTTGGCCTGTTCAACATGTTCTCGGGCGGTGCCGTGCAGCGCATGGCGATCTTTGCGCTCGGCATCATGCCTTATATTTCGGCCTCGATCATCGTTCAGCTGATGACGTCGGTCGTGCCTTCGCTTGAGAACCTGAAGAAGGAAGGCGAGCAGGGCCGTAAGATCATCAACCAGTACACCCGCTACGGTACGGTGCTGCTCGGCGCGTTGCAGGCTTATGGTATTGCGATCGGCCTTGAGCATGGCAACGGCGTCGTCATAGATCCAGGCTGGTTCTTCCGCCTTTCGACCGTCGTCACGCTGCTCGGCGGCACGATGTTCCTGATGTGGCTCGGCGAGCAGGTTACCTCGCGCGGCATCGGCAACGGTATTTCGCTGATCATCTTCGCGGGCATCGCAGCCGGTCTGCCGACGGCACTTGCCGGTACGCTCGAACTCGGCCGAACCGGCGCTCTGTCGACCGGTCTCATTCTCGCCGTGCTCGTCGTCGCCGTTCTAGTCATTGCGCTCATCGTTTTCGTCGAGCGTGCGCAGCGTCGTCTGCTGATCCAGTATCCGAAGCGACAGGTCGGCACGCGCATGTTCCAGGGCGATACGTCGCACCTGCCGCTGAAGCTGAACACGTCTGGTGTTATCCCGGCGATCTTTGCCTCGTCGCTGCTGCTTCTTCCGGCAACCATCGCCGGTCTCGGCAACAACACGGCGCTGCCGACCTGGGTCACCTCGATCGTCGCGGCCCTCGGTCACGGCCAGCCGCTCTACATGGTGCTCTATGCCGGCCTGATCGCCTTCTTCGCCTTCTTCTATACCGCACTGGTCTTCAACCCGAAGGACACGGCGGACAACTTGAAGAAGCACGGCGGCTTCATTCCCGGAATTCGTCCGGGGGAGCGCACCGCCGAATATATCGATTACGTGCTGACCCGTATCACGGTCATCGGCGCGATCTACCTCGTCTTCGTCTGCATTCTGCCCGAAATTCTCGTGTCCCAGACCGGTATTCCCTTGTCTCTGGGTGGCACTTCGCTTCTGATCGTGGTTAGCGTAACGCTGGATACGGTGGCGCAGATTCAGGGTCACCTGATTGCACAGCAATATGAAGGCCTGATCAAGAAATCGAAGTTGCGTGGAGGAAAGAGGGGGCGATGAGACTCATACTTTTAGGGCCGCCGGGAGCAGGTAAGGGGACCCAGGCCCAGCGTATCGTGGAAAAGCACGGTATTCCGCAGCTTTCCACAGGCGATATGCTGCGGGCTGCGGTGGCGGCTGAGACTGAAGTTGGCAAGCGTGCCAAGGCCGTCATGGACGCAGGCAAGCTTGTTTCCGACGAGATTGTCAATGCCATCGTTTCCGAGCGCATCGATCAACCGGATTGCGCCAGGGGTTTCATTCTTGACGGTTTTCCGCGCACTCTGGTGCAAGCGGATGCCACCGAGCGGATGCTGCAGGCCAAGGGTCTGGAACTTTCCGTTGTCATCGAGCTCAAGGTTGATGATGCCGAACTGATTCGCCGCGTCTCCGGCCGTTATTCTTGCTCGAACTGCGGCAGTGTCTATCATGACACCGACAAGGTTCCGGCGACGGCTGGTGTCTGCGACAAATGCGGCTCGACGCATTTCAAGCGCCGGCCGGATGACAATGCCGAGACCATGGCAACCCGTCTCCAAGTCTACTACAAGGAGACCTCGCCGCTGATCGGCTACTACTACGCCAAGGGCAAGCTGCAGAGCATCGACGGCATGGCCGATATCGAGCATGTGACTGACAGCATCGAAGGTATCCTGGCTAAGCTTTAGATAGCTTAAAATAAACTTGCCGGAGCGGTTGCTTTTTTGCGCTGATTCCGCTAAACACCGCGCCAACTCGCGACATGCTATGCGATCGGCGCGGATTTCCATCGGGAAGTCCGGGTACGGTCGTTTTGACATGTTGCGGACTCAATCGAACAAGCAGCTCCCGGGCTGCATAACAAGACCCTTTGCCCTAAGGCAAAAGGAATGCAAGGAGAACAGGCGTGGCTCGTATCGCTGGCGTCAACATCCCGACTGCAAAGCGCGTAGTTATTGCGCTTCGTTACATTCACGGGATCGGACCGAAGTTTGCACAGGAAATCTGCGAGAAGGTCGGTATTCCGGCCGAGCGTCGCGTCAATCAGTTGACGGATGCTGAAGTTCTGCAGATCCGCGAAACCATCGACCGTGACTATCAGGTCGAAGGTGACCTGCGTCGCGACACCGCGATGAACATCAAGCGTCTGATGGACCTGGGCAGCTACCGCGGCCTGCGTCATCGTCGCGGCCTGCCGGTTCGCGGCCAGCGCACGCACACCAATGCTCGTACCCGCAAGGGTCCGGCAAAGGCGATTGCTGGTAAGAAGAAGTAATTTCCGGGCAACCGGATGTGGGAGGCTGGCGGTCCGCCGGCCTCTTTTGAGTTTGGAGCGGCGCCCCACGGGTGTCGCTTCGGTGTAGCCGCTGGGATTACGGCGGTGCAGAGATCCAAGAAAGGACTAACATGGCCAAGGAAGCCGTCCGCGTTCGCCGTCGCGAGCGCAAGAATATTTCGTCGGGCGTCGCACACGTCAACTCGACCTTCAACAACACGATGATCACCATCACCGACGCACAGGGCAACGCGATTGCCTGGTCGTCTGCTGGTGCCAAGGGCTTCAAGGGTTCGCGCAAGTCGACCCCGTTCGCTGCCCAGATCGCTGCTGAAGACTGCGCCAAGAAGGCTCAGGAACATGGCATGAAGTCGCTGGAAGTTGAAGTTTGCGGCCCGGGCTCCGGTCGTGAATCCGCTCTGCGCGCGCTCCAGGCTGCTGGTTTCATGATCACGTCCATCCGCGACGTGACCCCGATCCCGCACAATGGTTGCCGCCCGCGCAAGAAGCGTCGCGTCTGATCATCGCCACTCTCGACACCGGCCGGGGCAGATGCGCCCGGCCTGGTGTTTCTCAAGCTCGGTTGCCACGATTGGATGGTGGCAACGAACGGAAGGCAAAAACATGATTCAGAAAAACTGGCAGGAACTGATCAAGCCGAACAAGGTCGAGTTCACCTCGAGCGGCCGCACCAAGGCAACGCTCGTGGCCGAACCGCTGGAGCGTGGCTTCGGTCTCACCCTCGGCAACGCGCTTCGTCGCGTTCTGCTGTCCTCTCTGCGTGGCGCCGCTGTGACGGCCGTGCAGATCGACGGCGTGCTGCATGAGTTCTCCTCTATCCCGGGCGTCCGGGAAGACGTGACGGACATCGTGCTGAACATCAAGGAAATCGCCATCAAGATGGATGGCGATGATGCCAAGCGCATGGTCGTCCGCAAGCAGGGCCCAGGCGTAGTAACGGCTGGCGACATCCAGACGGTCGGCGATATCGAAATCCTCAACCCCGAGCATGTCATCTGCACGCTCGACGAGGGCGCCGAAATCCGCATGGAATTCACCGTCAACAACGGCAAGGGCTATGTCCCGGCCGAGCGCAATCGTGCGGAAGATGCTCCGATTGGTCTCATCCCGGTCGACAGCCTCTATTCGCCGGTCAAGAAGGTGTCCTACAAGGTTGAAAACACCCGTGAAGGACAGGTTCTCGACTACGACAAGCTGAGCATGTCGCTCGAAACCGATGGTTCGATCAGCGGTGAAGATGCTGTCGCTTTCGCGGCTCGCATCCTGCAGGATCAGCTTGGCGTGTTCGTCAACTTCGACGAGCCGCAGAAGGAAACCGAAGAGGAAGCAGTTACCGAACTCGCTTTCAACCCGGCTCTCCTCAAGAAGGTGGACGAACTGGAACTGTCCGTTCGCTCGGCAAATTGCCTGAAGAACGACAACATCGTCTATATCGGCGACCTCATTCAGAAGACCGAAGCAGAAATGCTCCGCACGCCGAATTTTGGTCGCAAGTCGCTGAACGAAATCAAGGAAGTTCTCGCTTCCATGGGTCTGCACCTCGGCATGGAAGTGCCGGCATGGCCGCCTGAGAACATCGAAGATCTCGCCAAGCGATACGAAGACCAATACTAAGGCCGCAAGCGCTCCTTGGAGCGCTTTAAGCTGGCCTTGGCATCTTTAAACAGCGCATGCACCTTTCGCTCCGCCGGGAATTGGAGCGGGGCATGCGCCCAACAAACTGCAGGTGAACGATGCCTGCAAGTGAAGGAGAATAGCAATGCGCCACGGTAAAGCCGGCCGCAAGCTGAACAGAACCGCTAGCCACCGTAAGGCGATGTTCGCCAACATGGCAGCTTCGCTCATCACCCATGAGCAGATCGTCACCACGCTTCCGAAGGCGAAGGAAATTCGTCCGATCGTTGAGAAGCTGGTTACCCTCGGCAAGCGCGGCGACCTGCACGCTCGTCGTCAGGCCATCTCGCAGATCCGCGACGCCGTTGTCGTCGCCAAGCTGTTCGATGCGATCGCAACGCGCTACGCCACCCGCAACGGCGGCTACCTGCGTATCATGAAGGCCGGCTTCCGCCAGGGCGACAATGCCGCTCTCGCAGTCGTCGAATTCGTCGATCGTGACACCTCTGCCAAGGGCGCAGCCGACAAGGCTCGCGTTGCTGCCGAGGAAGAAGCTGCAGCCGCTTAAGGCAAGCTTCGAATAAAAGATCGAGGGCCGGATGAGCGATCATCCGGCCTTTTGGCGTTTGGAGTTTTACCGGAAGCTGCGTCGCCCGACGGCTCATGCTCTTCAGCTGTAGGGATGACAATTGGACATGCGGCGGCAATTCATGCGCAGAAGGATTTCGCTGGTTCTGGCCCTGTTGCTGACAATCGCCAGCGGCCTTGCACTCCGGCGATTTGGGTATGCGGCCAATCTTCCCTTTGCCGTCGTCAAATATGGCGGTTCGATATTGTGGGGAGCGATGGTCTATTGGCTGCTGGCCACGATATTCGTCTCCAGCAGGCCATTCAGGATTGCCGCGGTGGCATTGATCCTGGCGGTGGCAGTCGAACTCTTCAGGCTCTGGCATACGCCTACACTTGACGCATTTCGATTGACCACTGCGGGAGCCCTGTTGCTGGGAAGGGTGTTCTCACTTTGGAATATCGCGGCTTATGCCACGGGGATAGCGGCGGCTCTGGCGCTTGATCGCATCCTGTCGGCGTCGAAACGCACGATCTGATATTTTCGGCAAAACCTGACAACAGCGCGCGGCATCGCTGAGGCTGGATGAGCGATCATTTGGCGGTTTGCCGTTTGCCGCATGCGCGGAAGTTCAGGAGCGCAGGAGCTTCCGCTATTCCGCGGCCACGACTTGTCGCCGCGAGGGTTCGCTGCGGTGAAGATAGACGGCGAATGTGTCCCAAGGTGGCGAGATGGAGAGCTGCGTCAGCAGCCGGCCAATCTCGCCCCTGTGATACCCTCCGTGAATGACGACCTGGGTGAGCATTTCCTGACGCGACATGCAGCCCCTATCTCCGTCGGTGAATACGAACGGCAGAGATTCTGCCAGCAGGTCGGAACTGACCGTTTCGAGATATCGCAGATACCATTGATCCGATGCAACGACTGCGGCGCGAAGTTCCGCTAGAGACGGCGTGTCGGGCGTATTATCAGCCGTGAAGCCATGCTCTTGCCCGGTGAGATGCGCCGCGAATATCCGGCCGACGACATGGGAATGGTTCATCAACCGTATCGCCATGTGGCGCTCCTTGCCATGCTGTGCGGGATCGAGATGACCGATACTGTCGAGCAGTTCCTCATTCGCCCAGGCCTGATAGCTGAAAAGAGTGCTTAGCAACGACAGTTCGCTCATGATGAATCTACCCTTTGGTTGTCCCGGAAAATGCGAGTAATGTGTGCATATTTTCCGAGAGCAGGGCGTACATGTCTACTCGCATTAAAAAGCCGGGATCGCCGATGCGAAAAGAGCCGAGCCAGGCGCGTTCCCGGGCGACGGTCGAAGCAATCATCGAAGCAGGTGCTCGCGTTTTGGGCGACCGCGGATGGGCGGGGTTCACGACCAATGCCGTCGCAGTGGTCGCCGGGATAAGCATTGGCTCGCTCTACCAGTATTTTCCCGACAAGCTTTCTTTGGTCGAGGCCATTCGTCGTCACCACTTCGATGAGGTTCTGGCTGTCATGCGGAGGGCGACGGCCGGTGAACTGCCGTTGGCAGAGAGTGCCGAAGGACTCGTTCAAGGCATGATCGATGCTCATAACGTCAATCCCGAGCTTCACAGGGTGCTCCTGGATGAAGCGCCGGGGCATGATGGTTCGAGGTTGGCCCATGACGCCTTCCTGGCGGAGTATCACAGTCATTACAGGAGTTTTCTCGCCGTGCATCGTAACGGCCACGGCGGTCCAGCCAACGATGTTCTTGCGCAGCTGCTGTCCGGTGCGGTCGAGGGTGTGATCCATAGTGCGGCCCGAAAGCGTGCGCTCGGGTCGCCGGAGCTGAAGCAGGAGTTGATCAGGATGATCTGTTCCTATCTGCGCAGCGCCGACTAGCCCCGGTATGATCCGCCCGTCGCTGCGCGCATAGCTGCGTTTCGCATTTTAGATGGCAATATGCGCCCATATGCTTTGAATCCTAATTAGTTCAGTGCTAATAGATTGCTATGAAATCGTTTAACGCCCTGCAACGCATCTTCACCGCAAACCTGCTGTCAACCGGCCGCCAATGGCGTCGGGTCGTCGACCTCGCGCTGAGTTCCTACGGCTTGTCGGAGGCCGCGGCGGCACCACTGCTGTGGATCGGCCGTCTGGGAGGAGGTATCCGGCAGGTGGTTCTCGCCACCTATGTCGGCATCGAGGGGCCGTCCCTGGTTCGGCTGCTTGATCAGCTCGAAAGCATGGGCCTCGTCATCCGCAAGGATGATCCGACGGATCGCCGCGCGAAAGGTCTGTGGCTGACAGCGGAAGGCGAGGCGCTTGCCTCCCGCATGGAGGACGCGCTCGACGAACTGCGTGGCAGGATCCTCGCCAATGTCGACCGGGCCGATATCGAAGCTGCCATCCGCGTCCTGAAGGCCTTCGAGGAGTTCGAGGCGCCGCGGACCGTCGATGCCGAGCAGGAGCGGGAGAAGGTCTTATGAGCATTCCATCCTGGCGGGACTGGCTATTTTCGGTCAAGGCGTTCATCGCGGCCATCATGGCGCTATTCATTGCGTTGTCGCTGGACCTTCCGCGCCCTTACTGGGCCATGGCTGCCGTCTACGTCGTTGCCAATCCTCTCGCGGGAGCAACGAGCTCGAAGGCGCTCTATCGCGCTCTGGGCACGCTTATCGGCGCCTGTGCCTCGGTGATCTTCGTTCCGCTCCTGGTCAATGCGCCGGAATTGCTCTCCGTCGTCGTGGCGCTCTGGACTGGGACCCTGCTGTTCATCGCGATGCTCGACCGTACGTCGCGCAGTTATGTCTTCATGCTCGCCGCCTATTCGCTGCCGCTGATCGCGCTGCCGACCGTCGGTTCGCCCGAAACCGTATTTGATGTAGCGCTTGCCCGCTCCGAGGAGATCATCATCGGCATCGTTTGCGCAAGCGTCGTCAGTTCCATCATCTTCCCGAGCAGTGTGGGAACCGTGCTGGGGCAGCGCATCAGCTCCTGGCTCGACGATGCCGGCACCTGGGCCGATGAAATCCTGCGCGGAGAGGGCGCTGCACCCGCGACCCCGCTGAAGCGGCAGAAACTTGCCGCCGACGTCTCCGGCCTCGACCTCGTCATCAGCCAGCTTAAATATGATGCGGGCAGCCGCGATATCGTCAGGCATTCCCGTGAGCTGCGCGGTCGTCTGTTGATGTTGCTGCCGCTCTTCTCGTCGCTCGCCGATCGCCTGCATGCGCTGAAGGCGGGCGAAAAGCCGCTGCCTCAGGAGCTTGTCACGGTCCTGAACGAAGTCGCCGATTGGCTGGGGCAGGGCGGCCGCGGCAAGGCCGACGATACCGCGGATGCCTTGTCCAGAAAGATCGAGGAGTTGCAGCAGAATGACCTTGATCTCGGCTGGGACGATCTCGTCCGGTCGAGCGCTCTGGCTCGGCTGAAGGAAATCGTCGATCTCTGGCAGGATTGCCTGACGTTGCGCGACCAGATCGTTTCAGGGCAGCAGGTTGGCGCCTGGCGGCCCGCCTTCCGGCACCGCAACGTCGTCGGGCACAGCAGGCACTATGACTATGCCATGCTTGCCTTCTCGGCCGGTGCGGTCGTGGTCGGTATCGCCGTCGCCTGCTTCTTCTGGATCTATTCCGGATGGGAGGATGGCGCCGGTTTCGTCACCATGGCGGCCGTCGCCTGTTCGTTTTTTGCCTCGCTCGATCGTCCCGCGCCCTTCATTACCTCCATGTTCATCTGGAGCGCGATGAGCCTGGTGATCGCCTGCCTCTATATCTTCGCCATATTGCCCTCCATCTCCGGCTTCGAGATGCTGGTGCTGGTCTTTGCGCCGCCCTTCCTGGTGATGGGTCTTTTGATCCCGCGGCCGCAGACGAACCTGCTTGCCATGCTGCTGACGGTGAACGGCGCGACCTTCATAGCCCTACAGGATCGCTACACCGCCGATTTCGCCAGTTTCACCAACAGCGCCATCGCCGCCTTGGCAGGCATCGGCTTCGCGCTCGTCTGGACTCTGGTCACCCGTCCGTTCGGCTCCGAACTCACCGCATGGCGACTGGTGCGGGCAGGCTGGACCGACCTTGCCGAAACGGCGGCCGGCATCCGCCGCGCCGACCACGAGCGCCTGTCTGGCCGCATTCTCGATCGGCTCGGCCAGCTCGTGCCGCGCCTTGCCGGCATTGAGGACCGCGAGCTGAGGAAGGTCGACGGCTACGCCGATGTCCGGCTCGGCTTCAATGTGCTGATGCTGCAGAAGGAGCGTGTGCAACTGAATTCCGCCGCTGCCGCGTCCGTCAGCGAAGTCCTGATCGGCGTATCCGATTTCTATCGGTCGCGGCTGAAGGCCAAGCGTGCCATCGATCCGTCCGACGAGTTGCGCGTATCGATCGATCGCGGTCTCGAAGCGGTTGCGCAGAACAAGCGCGAGCTTGGCCGGGCCAGCCTCGATGCCCTCGTGGGACTTCGCCGCGCGCTCTTCCCGCATGCCGAGCCGCCGGCGAGCTGGCAACCGCCAATATCGGACACGTCTCAACCTCTTCCCATTGCCGCCGAGTAATATCATGCCCGCAGAATTCGATCTCTATGGCGTCTACATTCCACGCCTTCTCGTGCTCATGCTCGTGACGCTGTTTGTCGTCATCGTTCTTCGACGCCTGCTTGCATGGGCTGGGGCCTACACTCTGGTCTGGCATCGCGGCCTCTTCGATCTCGCGCTTTACGTCCTGCTGCTCGGCGCCGTCTCCTCTGTCTCCCGTTGGTACTTCACATGAACACGCTAAAACTCATCGGCCGTGTGGCCGTCACTCTCATCTTCGTCGTCGCTGCCGTCTATGTCGGCCGCCAGCTCTGGGGCCATTACATGGACGAGCCCTGGACGCGCGACGCGCGTCTGCGCGCCGATGTCGTCGGCATTGCGCCTGACGTCTCCGGCCTCGTTAGCGAGGTCATGGTCAAGGACAACCAGATCGTCAAGAAGGGCGATCTCCTCTTTCGCGTCGATCGTGATCGCTTCGCCATCGCTCTCGAACAGGCGGATGCGGCTCTGGCAAGCAGCAAGGCCGCTCTCGATCAGGCCAGCCGCGAAAGCCAGCGGCAGGCGCGTCTCGGCGATGCGGCCTCGCTCCAGCAGAAGGAGCAGGCGCAGACAACCGAACAGCAGGACGAAGCCTCTCTCCGTCAGGCAACGGCCAATCGCGAGCTCGCCCAGCTCAACCTCGACCGCTCCGAAGTCCGCGCCACCGTCAACGGCACGATCTCGAACCTGAGCCTGCGTCCAGGTGATTATGTTTCGGCAGGGACCGCCAAAGTGGCGCTGATCGATACCGATTCCCTGCGGGTCGAAGGCTATTTCGAGGAAACCAAGCTGCCGCGCATCCATGTCGGCGATGAAGTCTCCATCCACCTGATGGGCCAGGCCGAGAAGCTGACCGGTCATGTCGAAAGCATCGCCTACGGCATCGAGGACCGCGAGCGCACCTCCGGCAGCCTGCTTGCCAATATCACCCCGACTTTCAGCTGGGTGCGCCTGGCGCAGCGCGTGCCGGTGCGCATCGCGCTCGACAAGGTGCCCGATGGCACGAAGCTGATTGCGGGCCTGACGGCGACCGTCGAGGTGCAGGAACAGGGCCAGGCCAAAATCGCCAGCGCTTCGGAATGAACATCGCGTGAAAGGGCAGGGCGGCCGAGTTCAGGCCGCTCTGGAGTTGGAAGCCGCAACCGGCCTGCGCGCGGCCCGGCGTTTTTCCATCATGATCGGCCTGTAGGATCTGTAGAGGATCATGGCGATCAGCAGGCCGATATAGATATATTGCTCCAGCGACAGGATCTTCGTCGACAGCGCGAAGTGCAGTGCACCGCAGGCGGCGACGATATAGACCAGACGGTGAAGCCAGATCCATTTTTTGCCGAGACGTTTGATCGAGAAATTGTTTGACGTCACCGCTAGCGCCAGCAGCATGACGAGGCCTGCCATGCCGAACATGATGAAGGGTCGCTTCAGCACGTCGACGACGACAGCCTGCACGTCCAATGCCTGATCCAGCACCATATAGACGATCAGATGCATCAGCGCGTAGTAGAAGCAGAGCAGGCCGAGCGCTCGGCGATAGCGCAGATAATTCCAGCCGAAGAGATCTCTGAGCGGCGTGACCGCAAGCGTCAGCAGCAGGAAGCGGATCGCCCAGAGCCCCAGGAAAAGCTCGAAGGTCTTGACTGCATCGGCACCGAGCTGGTCCGTGGCGCCGAGATAGAATTCCCACGCGGCCGGCAGCAGCCCGACGACGTAAAGCGCCCAGACGGAGGCGGGTTGCCAGCGCTTGGGCAGGGTCAACGAAAGAGCCATCAGAAGTTCACCCGAAGGTCCATGCCGGTGTAGAGGCTCGCAACCTGATCGGCATAGCCGTTGAAGGGCAGGGTGGGATGACGGTTGGAGCTGAAGAAGCCGCCTTCGCCGATGCGACGCTCGGTTGCCTGGCTCCAGCGCGGATGGTCGACGGCCGGATTGACGTTGGCGTAGAAGCCGTATTCCTGCCTATTGGTCACCTGCCATGTGTTCAGCGGCTGCTTGTCGGTGAGCGTGATGCGCACGATCGACTTGATGCCCTTGAAGCCGTATTTCCACGGTACGACGAGGCGGATCGGCGCGCCGTTCTGGTTCGGCAAGGTCTCGCCGTAGAGACCGACGGCAAGCAGCGTCAACGGATTGCGCGCCTCGTCCAGCCGCAGGCCTTCGACATAGGGCCAGTCCAAGGATTGGAGAAGGCCTGACTGTCCCGGCATTTCCTCCGGCCTGACGACCGTCTCGAAGGCGACGAACTTGGCGCTGCCGAGCGGCTCCACCTTATCGAGCAGGGCAGAGAGCGGAAAACCATCCCAAGGTATGACCATCGACCATGCCTCGACACAGCGCATCCGATAGACACGCTCTTCCGGCGGAAACTCCTTGATCAGCGCGTCGATGTCGAAGGTACCGGGTTTGTTGACCATGCCGTCGACCTTGACAGTCCATGGCCGCGGCTTGAACTTGCCGGAAAGATTGGCCGGATCGGCCTTGTCGAGTCCGAATTCGTAGAAGTTGTTGTAGGTGGTGACATCCTTGATCGGCGTGAGCTTCTCGTCGACGGTGTAGTTGCTCTTCGTCGCGGTCAGCGCATCCGCCAGTGCGGCCTTGCCGCCGGCGGCAGTCATGCCGATGCCGGCCGCGGCAGCCGTCAGGAAGTCGCGGCGCTTTAGGTAGACTGAGCGCGGCGTGATCTCGGACGACGCAATTTTCGGCGGGCGGTAGGCAGCCATGACTATTCCTCTATGCAATCTCAGCTTCGATATGAGCTATACGCAGCAGGTGCGCGTTTTGTTACACTCTTAGGCCGGTATTTCTTTGCGAGGGAAACCAACTTTTTGTGTGCACTTGTGATCGGGCTGCTTCGTTCCCAATTCTGATCGTATCGTTTGATCGCGATGAAGCGGAACGGTCGTCCCAACTCGCGTTTGCCTTGCAGCGTACCGGATTCGCTTGAGTTGATAGTGACAGTACCGCACGATTGGATTAGGACAATTCCAAAAAGCAGGACTGTCGGCGCTCCCTTCGGCGCAAAGCCCAGGCCGGCCGACGCTGCATAAATTCCAGGATGACGAGGAAGACACCATGCCAGCTTATCGTTCCAGAACCACGACCCACGGCCGCAACATGGCCGGCGCGCGCGGCCTTTGGCGCGCCACGGGTATGAAGGACAGCGATTTCGGCAAGCCGATCATTGCGGTGGTCAACTCCTTCACCCAGTTCGTGCCCGGTCACGTTCACTTGAAGGATCTCGGCCAGCTCGTGGCGCGCGAGATCGAAGCGGCCGGCGGCGTCGCCAAGGAATTCAACACCATCGCCGTCGACGACGGCATCGCCATGGGCCATGACGGCATGCTCTATTCGCTGCCGTCGCGCGAGCTCATTGCCGACAGTGTCGAATACATGGTCAACGCCCATTGCGCCGACGCCATGGTCTGCATCTCCAACTGCGATAAGATCACCCCCGGCATGCTGATGGCGTCGCTGCGCCTCAACATCCCCACGGTTTTCGTTTCCGGCGGCCCGATGGAAGCCGGCAAGGTCGTCCTGCACGGCAAGAAGGTCGCGCTCGATCTGGTCGACGCCATGGTTGCGGCAGCCGATGACAAGATCAGCGACGAGGATGTCGCCACCATCGAACGTTCGGCCTGTCCGACGTGTGGCTCATGCTCCGGCATGTTTACCGCCAATTCGATGAACTGCCTGACCGAAGCGCTCGGCCTGTCGCTGCCCGGCAACGGCTCGACGCTGGCGACCCATGGTGACCGTAAGCGCCTCTTTGTCGAGGCCGGTCACCTGATCGTCGATCTCGCCCGTCGCTACTACGAACAGGACGACAACAACGCCCTGCCGCGCACCATCGCCTCGAAGCAGGCTTTCGAGAATGCCATGGCGCTCGATATCGCCATGGGCGGTTCGACCAACACGGTTCTGCACATCCTGGCAGCGGCGCATGAAGGCGAAATCGATTTCACCCTGGCCGACATCGATGCCCTGTCGCGCCGGGTGCCCTGCCTATCGAAGGTAGCGCCGGCCAAGAGCGACGTTCACATGGAAGACGTGCATCGCGCCGGCGGCATCATGTCGATCCTCGGCGAGCTCGACAAGGGCGGCCTGATCAATCGCGATTGCCCGACCGTTCACGCTGAAACGCTCGGCGATGCCATCGATCGCTGGGACATCACCCGCACCAACAGCGAGAGCGTGCGCGAATTCTTCCGCGCTGCACCGGGCGGCGTCCCGACCCAGGTTGCCTTCAGCCAGAGCTCCCGCTGGGACGAGCTCGACACCGACCGCGAAAAGGGCGTCATCCGCTCTGTAGAGCATCCGTTCTCCAAGGATGGTGGACTGGCCGTTCTCAAGGGCAATCTGGCGCTCGACGGCTGCATCGTGAAGACGGCCGGCGTCGATGAATCGATCCTGAAATTCTCCGGTCCGGCCAAGGTCTTCGAAAGCCAGGATTCGGCCGTTAAGGGCATCCTCAGCAACGAGGTCAAGGCCGGCGACGTTGTCGTCATCCGCTATGAAGGCCCGAAGGGCGGCCCGGGCATGCAGGAAATGCTCTATCCGACGAGCTATCTGAAGTCGAAGGGTCTCGGCAAGGCTTGCGCGCTGATCACCGACGGCCGCTTCTCCGGCGGCACTTCGGGTCTCTCCATCGGCCACGCCTCGCCGGAAGCGGCAAACGGCGGCACGATCGGTCTGGTGCGCGAAGGCGACATGATCGACATCGATATCCCGAACCGCGCCATCAGCCTGCGCGTCGACGACGCTGAACTCGCCGCTCGCCGCGAAGCCCAGAACGCCAAGGGCTGGCATCCGGCTGAGTTCCGCAAGCGCAACGTCACCACGGCGCTGAAGGCCTATGCGGCTTTTGCGACCAGTGCTGACCGCGGCGCGATCAGGGATCTCGGCGGGAAGTAATTAAGCCCCTTTGCCCCGCAAGGCGGGGAGAAGGTGGACTCTCTCGGTCGCGCGGAGCGAGACCGAGAGAGGATGGATGAGGGGCCTTCTGGATATTCACGGCAATGGCAAAGCCCACCGCTCGTGCGGTAGCCCTCTCCCCGCAGGCGGGGAGAGGGGACGACAGCGCAGGATCTTCTGGCTCGTCATAGCGGTCGATTGATCTGCTTATACGTTTCGTTCAGCTCCTTCAGGCGATCCTGATAGGACGATGTCAGGCAGGCGACATCCGCGGCGCAAGTCTGCCGCTTCTTCAGCCATTCTGTCTGCTGGTCCTGCATCGCGCCGCGCGCGCCCATGGCGAGGAGCCCCGAGAGCAGGTCGAAAGTCGTCACCATCTTCACGTCTGCGTCGTTGAGCGCCCTGACGTCGCATATCGTCTTCTCATCCGGCTTCAGGTTCTGCGCCTCGCAATCGAAGCTGGCGGCATGGGAGGCGCCGGCTGCACTGAAGGAGATAATGAGGACGGCGGCGGCAAGGCTGTTCAATCGCATGATTCTGCTCCCTTTGACGATTCACAACGCAAAATGCATGACAGCATGTTTTTGTTCATCGAACCTGTTTTTTATCGCCGCAAACTTCCATTTATGCTTCATGCTTCCGCCCTCTTTTCTTTCTAGCGTCGGGCGCTACAACGTTGTTTCAAGAGCATTAAAAAAGGAAGTTTCCATGCATGTCCTCCTGAGGCGCACCACCGTTTCGATGATTGCCCTCATCATGGCGATGCCGCTTTCCGCTGAGGCGCAGACGGCGAAGTCGGTGCCGCAAAACCAGATGCAGATGCAGCTTTCCTTCGCACCGCTGGTCAAGCAGACGGCTGGAGCGGTGGTGAACGTCTATGCCGAGCGTATGGTGCAGCGGCAGTCCCCCTTCGCCGGCGATCCCTTCTTCGAGCAGTTCTTTGGCCAGCGCATGCCGAATCGCACCGAGAAGCAGTCTTCACTGGGCTCAGGCGTCATCGTGGAGGCGAACGGCACTGTTATCACCAACAATCATGTCGTCGACGGTGCCGATGATATCAAGATTGCGCTGTCGGACGGCCGGGAGTTTCCCTGCAAGGTCGTGCTGAAGGACGACAGGGTCGATCTCGCGGTCCTGAAGATTCAGTCGAAGAACGAGAGCTTCCCGATCCTCCCCCTTGCCAATTCCGATGCGGTCGAGGTCGGTGATCTCGTGCTGGCGATCGGCAACCCCTTCGGCGTCGGGCAGACGGTGACGAGCGGCATCGTTTCGGCGCTCGCCCGCAACCAGGTGAAGAACGAAGTCGGCTTCTTCATCCAGACCGATGCCTCGATCAATCCCGGCAACTCCGGCGGCGCGCTGGTGAATATGAGCGGCGAGCTGATTGCGCTTAACACCGCCATCTTCTCGCAGGGCGGCGGCTCGAACGGCATCGGCTTCGCTATCCCCGCCAACCTGGTCAAGGTCTTCCTTGCGGCATCCGATCGCGGCGATAAGTCTTTCGAGCGCCCCTATATCGGCGCCTCCTTCGAGCCTGTGACCTCTGATGTCGCCGAAGCGCTTGGCCTGGACAAGGTGCGCGGCGCTCTAGTGACCAAGGTCCTCGATGGCGGCCCGGCAGCCAAGGCCGGCTTGAAGCCAGGGGAAGTGATCACCGCTCTCAATAATATCCCGGTCGAGCATCCGGATGCGCTCGGCTATCGCCTGACGACGGCGGGCCTCGGCGCCACCGTGTCGTTGACGGTGCTGGACAATGGCAAGGAGCATGAAGCCAGCATGACGCTTGCCGCTGCGCCTGAATCCACGCCGCGAGATGAAAGGCTTATCCAGGGCAATAATCCCTTCGCCGGCGCAACCGTTGCCAATCTTTCACCGCGCGTTGCCGACGAACTGCATCTGCCGCCCGATTCGACCGGTGTCGTCATTGAAAGTCTGAAGTCGGATTCGCCCGCCGAGCGCCTCGGCTTCGCGCCGCGAGATATCGTTGTTTCCATCAATGGCGTCGCCGTGAACTCTACTGAAATATTGCAGCGAACCGTCGGCTCCAATCCGAGTTTTTGGCGCGTGGAGATCGATCGTGACGGCCAGCGTATCAGGCAGTTCTTCCGATGAATGACGACCTGTTTGCACCGCAGATACCGGAGGAGGTCGCCAACAAGCGACCGCTTGCCGATCGTCTGCGGCCGCAAACGCTGGCCGAAGTCACCGGCCAGCCGCATCTGACGGGCGAAGACGGCGTTCTGCGTCGGATGATCGAGGCGGGGTCGCTCGGCTCCATGATCTTCTGGGGCCCTCCCGGTACTGGCAAGACGACGGTCGCAAGGCTGCTTTCAGGCGAGGCCGGTCTTGCCTTCGAGCAGATCTCGGCGATCTTCTCCGGCGTCGCCGATCTGAAGAAGGTGTTCGAGGCCGCGCGGCTGCGCCGCATGGCTGGCCGCCAGACCCTGCTCTTCGTCGACGAGATCCATCGCTTCAATCGTGCGCAGCAGGATAGTTTCCTGCCCGTCATGGAAGACGGCACGGTCATTCTGGTTGGCGCCACGACGGAGAACCCATCCTTCGAGCTCAATGCCGCTCTTCTCTCCCGCGCCCGCGTCCTGACATTCCGCTCGCATGACGAGGAAAGCCTGGAAGAGTTATTGCGCCGGGCCGAGGCCGTGGAAGGCAAGCCGCTGCCGTTGACTGAAGATGCCCGCGCCAGCCTGATCGGCATGGCTGATGGCGACGGCCGCTCTGTGCTGACGCTTGCCGAGGAGGTCTGGCGCGCCGCGCGCAAGGACGAGCTTTTCGATCCCGATATGCTTGTCAAGATCGTGCAACGTCGGGCTCCGGTCTACGACAAGGCGCAGGACGGGCACTACAATCTCATTTCGGCCCTGCATAAATCCGTGCGCGGCTCCGATCCCGATGCGGCGCTTTACTATCTCGCCCGCATGTTCGATGCCGGCGAAGACCCGCTCTATCTCGGCCGCCGGCTGGTGCGTATGGCGGTCGAGGATATCGGGCTTGCCGATCCGCAGGCGTTGGTGATCTGCAACGCCGCCAAGGATGCCTATGACTATCTGGGGTCACCGGAGGGTGAGTTGGCGCTGGCGCAGGCCTGCGTCTATCTCGCCACCGCTCCGAAATCGAATGCGGTCTACACCGCCTTCAAGGCGGCCACGCAGGCAGCCAAGCAGAACGGCTCGCTGCTGCCGCCCAAGCATATCCTCAACGCGCCGACGAAACTGATGCGCACCGAGGGATATGGCGACGGCTATCATTATGATCACGACGAGCCGGATGCCTTTTCAGGCCAGAACTACTTTCCGGAGAAGATGGGCCGCCAGACCTTCTACGATCCGCCCGAACGCGGTTTCGAGCGCGAAATCCGCAAGCGGCTGGACTGGTGGGCGAAGCTTCGCAAAGAGCGCGGCGAGCGCTAGATTTCACCGGCCGGTGACGTCCTGCTGTGCCTTCTGGATACGCGGAGCAGCCGTTTTGTCGACCATCTTCACGCTCGATTCCGCCAGGCTTTTATGGCCCTCCATGTCGACGACGAGATGCCAATGGCCGGCTTCGGGAATGGTCAGCCGGATCGGCGATTTCTTGGCGACACCGCCGATGAACTGATGCTTGAGGGTTTCCGTGAAGCGCTCCAAATTCGAGCTGTTCATCAGCCGCACGTTGGCGATGGCTGATAGTGTGATCTCGATCACCGTTCCGGTGCGTTGTTCCTTGAGATCGTAGTGGCTGTAGCGGAAGGCAGGCTTTGACATTTGCGTTTCTATTCTCTGGAACACCCGGCCAGAAATCCTACCCGAAGCCGGGTTAAGGAAACGTTGGGCCGGGTGTGCAGCTGTCGAAGCCTGCGCTCAAGGGCAGGGTCTAATGAAGATTGGAAGAGGCGGCCGGGAAGCCATCCAGGTCGAGTACAACGCCTTCGGGCGCGTGGCAGATGTCCGCCGGGTTATGGTTGCACTCTTCCGCTGCGAAATGCAGGGCGGCAGCCTCGTTGCGGAATAGGCCGCCGACGAGGCCCTGCCGGTCCTGGACAATCCAGCTGCCGCGACGGTCACGGCCGACGATGAAGCGGGCCGGAGCCGGCAAGAGGGAGCTGTGAGCCGAGCGGCGTTGGATATACTGTGCGTTTGCCATGTGATTTTCCTCGTGGATCTCTTCGATTACACTCAATGCCCGGCCCAATGCAGCAGCATCTGGAGGACGCCGGCGATGAGAAGGACAAGTCCGAGGCGCGGAGCGACGGCGTGAAGGCCGTCCAGCAACGCTTGTGAAGAGATGCGCCACCCGCTGGCTGCGAGGGTCGCAGCACGAGGGCGTTGGAGGGGATCGGCGGGTACGCCGGCATGCATAAAGCGTGACATCATAGTTCCTTTCCAGTGTCACCGGCACCTCTGGTCCGCTAAGACCGCTTCAGGTGCCACGCTGTTGAATCTATGGTTGGGCCGCTAGGATTTCCATTTGTCTGAAATGGCAAAAATATTAAAATCTCATAGGGATGGAGCGGTTTTACAATCCCAGCCGGAGGGCATGGCGGGACGCAAGCCGGCCGCTGCCGTCGAGCTGAAGCGGCGCGACGGCGGCCTGGATCGCCGCCGCGGTTTGACTTTCGACGGAGACCAGCGGCAGGCGTACGTCCGGTTCGAAATCTCTCATGAGTGACAAGGCGTGCTTGACCGTTGCGGGCTCGCTCTCCTGTCTCAGCGCGTTGAACAGCGGCCGCAAGCGATCATCGATTGATCGGGCGGCGGCCAGGTGGCCGCAGGCTGCTGAATGCTGCATGGAACGGAAGAGCCGGGGTACGATATTGGCGGCGTTGGAAAAACAGCCATGACCGCCCGCAATCGTAAAGGCGAGCGCGCTTGTGTCGCTGGATGCGCAGAAACCGAACCATTCCGGCAGCAGGGGGCGGCAAAGATCCAGGCGCGTGATATCGCCGCTGCCATCAGCAATCCCTATGATGCCGGGAATTTCGGCCAACCGGGCGATCGTCGTCGGAGCGAGATCGATTGAGGTATGGGATGGCTGGTTATGGACGATAAGCGGCAGGTCGGTGCGCGCCGCAACCTGCTCGAAGTGGTGAAGGACACCCTTCTGCGTCGGCTTCGAATAGTAGGGCACCGTCACGAGGGCGGCGCCGGCGCCGAGCCGTTGCGCCTGCAGCGTCTCTTCCACGGTCGTCGCCGTGTCATTCGTGCCCGTCGCAACGATGACGGGCGTCCTAGCCTCTGAAAGCTCGACGCAGGTTTCTATGATGCGCACCCGTTCGGCATCGGTCAGCGTCGGCCCTTCGCCCGTCAGCGAGCAGGCGAGCAGCCCATCGACGCCGCTCAGCAATTGCCATTCGACATGCGCCGTCAGATTGACGGTATCGAGCGTACCGTCGCGAAATGGTGTTGCGAGAGCGGTGATCGCACCGCCGATGCGCCTCTGCAAGCTCGGCCTGCCCATGGTCATGGCGCCTCAGAGATAGTGAAGCACGATGAAGAGCTCCAGGCCGCCGAGCAGCAGCCCGAAGGCGAACATCGCCTGAAAGGTGCGCTTCTCGCGAACCTGGCGATTGCGAAGCCGGCGTCCGGGCTGGGGCTTTGCTGTTGAAGCTGACGGAGCGACGCGATGGTGTCTCTCGTCGCTGTCGTGAACGAGAACGCGGATGGATTCCGTCAGGCTGGGTGCGTGCGTGTCGAGCATGGCATAGGCCTCCATATTTCGACGCAAGCATAGTGCCGGGCAGCATAGGAAATCCATTCGCGGCGGGAGGTGAAGAAGTAAGGGAGATATAAAGAGCCGCGTTGCCGGGGCCTCAGCGGATATCGCGAAACTCTGTATCCGTTGAGGAATACGGCCGGCGAGACCCGCCGGCGAACCGCTATCCGGCCGCCTGCAGGTTCTTTCGGTCCAGCTGCGTCACCAATGCAAGGATCGTTGCTGAAGTCGGCGTCGGCACGCCCGTCAGCTTGCCGAGCGTGACGACGACGCCGACGAGCGGTGTGATTTCCAGTGCCTTGCCGGCAAGCAGATCCTGCAGCATCGAGGTGCGCACAGGCCCGATCTGGCGCGAACGCTCGAGACGTTCTTCGACCGATATCGCTATGCGCGATCCCAAAGCCCCGGCAACGGCCTTCACCTCGCTCATCACCTGGCCGACCATCGCGGAAAGAGCGGGATCGTCCATAATGTCGGACATCAACCCCCGCGTCAGCGCGCTGATCGGATTGAAGGCGGCGTTGCCCATCAGCTTACTCCAGATGTCGTCGCGAATGCGCGCCGAAATGGAGATGTTGATGCCCGCCTTCTGCAGCAGCGCTGCGATGGCCTCTAAGTCCGCGGTCGTCTCGCCGGACGGTTCTCCGAGAATGAAGTGGCCGTTATTGCTGAGCTTGATCTCGCCGGGGCTGATGACCTCAGCGCCCTGATAGGCAACGCAGCCGATAACGCGCTCGGGGCCGATCAGCCGCCAGAGATCGCCGTTCGGATCCAGTTCCTCCATCTGGTGCTCGGCATGGCCGCTCTGCCGGTCCCGGTGAAAATACCACCACGGCACGCCGTTCAGGATCATCACGATGCGCGTGCCGGCATGCAGGAGCTTGGCGATGCCGGGAGCTGCCGCGCCGAGCTGGTGCCCCTTAAGCCCGGTGATGACGAGATCCTGCGGCGGCAGATCGCCCGCATCGTCGGTAGCCGTCATCCGGGCGACGAGGGGGCGATCCGCATCGGCCTCCCAAAGGCGTATGCCGCCAGCGCGAATGCCGTCCAGATGTGCTCCGCGCGCGATAACGGAGATGTGTACCTGCTCCTCTTGTGAGGAGGCCAGCTTTGCCGCAATAGCACCGCCAAGCGCGCCCGCGCCATAGATGCAGATGGTCTTGGGAGGGGAGGAAATCATGGCGTAGTGCTCCGAGTCGATCACGGTTGCTGCAAGGTAGGTCATATCAGCGATTTGGCGAATGGTTTATTAGTTCAGGCGCAATTGGAATTGAAATTCGTCGGGCCTTCATTCACATTACAGCCTTGTGGAAATTTCACCATTTCTTTGAACGGCTTGCTCGAGCTTGACTGAAACCAATCCGGCAAGGGACCACAGTTTCGGCTTGTCCCGCCAGTATTGGCTGATGCGGATTTCATGAACACAAATATGTTTTCGCTGCATACATTTGGTGGTTTGAAGCTTCTGGACAGTGATGGCCGCGAGATCGCGTTTCCTGAGAAGGGCCTGTTGATTCTGGCCTATCTGATGGTGGGGCCGGCGGAGCGCGCGCCGCGCAGCGCAATAGCCGAGCTTTTGTGGGGGCAGGACGATAACGGCAATGCCAAGGTCAATCTGCGCAAGCTGGTTTCGAGAATAAGAAGCCGCCAGGGCGAGCTGGGCAGGGCGTTTCTCCGGTTCAGCGAAACCGCCATCGAGCTTGAGCCGCCGCGACTGGCTTCCGATATTTCGCTTCTGGACGCTGATCGGGCCGATCCGGTTTTTACAAAGCTGAAACTGCTGTTGGAAACGCTCGAAGCGGAGTTCCTGGGCGGGATCAATTGCCAGAGCCCGATCTTCTTCCATTGGCGTGAGGCGCAGACGCATCGCCACGCGCAGGTGCTGAAGGAAACTTTGATGGTGGCCGCCGCACAGGCCAGCACGAAGGACGAGATCGCTCTGGTGAAAGAGGCCGCACTCCTGGTTTTTGGTGCCGATCCGGAGGATCCGGATATCCGGCGCATTCTGCTGCGGATATTCGACGCGGCCGGGGAGGTCGAGCACTTCAGGCGCATTTTCGAACGACGCGGCGCGCTGCTGGCGTCATTTTCGCGGTCGGAGGATAAGTCACCCACCCATGGTCAAAGTGCCGCCGGCTCGGCGGAAGGATCTGTGGATGCCGGGCAGAAGATAGGGATACCGCTGCGGATATTGCGTCCCTCCGACACACAAACCAGCGCTTATGACGCGTCGTCCCTCATGGACGACATCACCATAGGCTTCTGCGCGCTGAATAGCCTGGAGGCGAATGATCGCTGCACCGCTATCCGGATTGGCCGGCGAGACGAGGATGCGGCCTCCGGTCAGCAAGACCGGTCTTATGTTCTGCACATGCGTCTAAGCACGCAGAACCACAACACCCTGCTATTTTCACAGCTTGTCGAAACTGCCAGCAACGAGATCGTCTGGGCGGACCGCCTCAGCCTTGAGCAATCTCCCCACGAACAACAGAGGCAGAAGATCGCGCGTCATATCGTGTTGTCGCTGACGGGGCAGATCGAACGTCGGGAAATGATGCGGGCTCATTTCGACAGAAGTCCAGCGGCCTATCAACGCTATCTCTCCGGTCGACGTTACCTTGGCCGCTTGTCGCTGCCGAATCTGCAGAAGGCGCGAGCGGAGCTCGAGGCTGCATTGCGGAGTGGCGATCGTTTCGCCCCTGCCTTGAGCTCCATCGCCCGCACCTATTCCAGGCAATGGTTGTTGACCTCGGGCGGGGATGCAGCCCTGCTGAAGGAGGCTGAAGGCTATGCCGTGCGGGCGATTGCGGCGCGGCGCGACATCGCGGACGGCTATCGCGAATTCGGCGTTGCGAAAACCTTCCAGGGCGCGAGTGACGAAAGCCTCGAAGCGCTGGAATTGGCCGAGGCTTTGAACCCGAACCATCCCGGCATCATTGCCGACCAGGCGGAGGCGCTGATCTATTCGTCACGGCCGGATCTGGCCCTGCAAAAGATCGAAACTGCCATTGCGCTTCATCCGCTGAGCCCCGATTCCTATTTCTGGATCGCCTCGGCGGCAAGCTATATGCTCGGCAGCTTCGAGGCCGCCCTGGGCTATATCGACCGGATGGCGGATGCCCGCCTGGCGGACAGGATTTCGGCAGCGAGTTGGGCGATGCTCGGTGATAAGGAAAGGGCGGGTTTCTTCGTCCGGCGCGTTCATGACGCCAATCCCGGCTTCGATATCGACAAATGGCTTTCCGTGGTGCCGTTCAAGGAGCAATGGCAACACGACATGTATCGCGAGGGGCTGCGCAGAGCGGGCTTCTGGAAGAGCAGTTCAAATCCGGCCGGGGCGTAGTTCTTAAGGATACGCTGCCGTTCGAACCGCCAAGTCTGGTGCGGCTGGAACGGGCGTTTTCCGCTCACTGTTCCATCGGGCTAGTCTTTACCACAATCGCATCCTAACCTTGGCTAGATCGCTATGGACCGGGAACAACCGGTGCGGTATCGATCTATCGTTTGTCCTTTCTAAGTTGATGAATTCGCCGGGGAAGATCATTGCGTTTCGAAGCCTTAAACCGCCTTTGGGAAAGCGTTCGGGAGACCAGCCATGATTTCCGGGCCTCGACGGACGTCTTTCCCGTCGTCGATATCGACAAGCTCGGATCGACCCTCGACTTGAAAGAGAAAGGTGCCGCGGCGGGACGGTTGAACCGGCCAGGATCTGGCGCGCAATCATTCGACGAGACGGAGCAGCGGATCGTCACCTGGGTCGAAGCCGAGAAGAAGAGCTCCTATCAGGTCCTCGAGGATCAGCTCCAGACCTTCGACAGCCGCCTGCGAAATCTCGATTTCGAAGGACAGTTCGGGCTGATCCGCCAGGCGAACGCCTCGAGCCTATCGGATTTCAAGGCGGAGGTGGCAAGCGGCGTCGACGAGCTGCACGGCCTGCGCCGCAATCTGAAGACCGCCGAGGACGAAATGGTGGATTTCAAGGCCAGGCACAGGCTGCAGCGCGCGGCAAAGGTCTCCAGCAAGGCCGCCTGGGGCTTCAAGGTCGCGCTCATCATCTTTCTCGTTCTCATTGAAATGGTGATGAACGGTAGTTTCCTCGCCAAGGGGAGCGAGCAGGGCGTCGTCGGCGGCGTGACGGAAGCGGCTGCCTTCGCGTTTCTCAACATCGGCACGGCGCTGATGTTCTCTTTCTTCTGCGTCCGCTTCCTCCTGCATCGCTCCTATGCGCTGAAGCTGCTCGGCCTGCTCGGTCTCGTCGCCTATGTCGCCGTCGCCTTGGGGATCAACATCGCGCTGGCACATTACCGCGAGGTATCGGCCACCATTTTGAGCGGCGCCGGCGCCGAGGTGATACAGCGCTTGAAGACGGCGCCGCTGGGGCTGCAGGAGCTGAACTCCTGGATGCTTTTCGCCGTCGGCCTGATGTTCTCGCTCGTGGCTTTTATCGACGGCTGCTATCTCACCGATCCCTATCCGGGTTTTGCCGGCGTGCAGAAACGCCTCGATGCGGCGAGAGACAATTATATCGACCGCAAGCTGGATCTGATCGACGACCTTCGCGAGATCCGCGACGAGCACAACAGCAAGATCGAGGAAATCATCCGCGACCTCTCGCTGCGCCGGCAGGAGACGGCTGCCATCATCGCCCATCGCGGCAGAACCGCCGGCCTTTTTGCCGAACACCAGAACCATCTCGAACGCGCCGCCAATGTGCTGCTCACCAGCTATCGCGATGCCAATAGGGCGGCACGCACCGAGCCGGAACCGCCCCATTTCGCATCCGCCTACAAAATGGAACGGTTGACGTCGGTGCTGCGCACAGAAGAAGAATGGGACGACAAGGTGCTTGGCGCGCGCATCCAGAGCGCACAGGCCGAGCTGTCGGAGCAGATCAAGCAGATTGGCGACGAATTCGAAAGCGCCATCGAGAAGTATCACAAGCTCGACAATCTTTTCCCGGAGAGCACCCTTGGCGCGACGCAAGCGGCGTAGTCGGCGCGGCGGCTCCGCCGGCCTCATCATCGCAACGGTTTGCCTTGCCGTCCTGTCTCTCGGGATCGTCGGCGCCTATGGCTGGCTGCGCTACAAGGCGAGCGGCAATGTCGCCGTCGATCAGGCGTCGCTCTGCCCGGTGGACGGACCTAAGGCGGAAACGGCCATATTGCTCGATGTCACCGATCCGATCTCGGATACGACGGCGCTCGATCTGCGCAACCAGTTCCAGAAGATCGTCGCCGAAGTGCCGATCGGCGGCGCGGTCGATATCTACGCCCTGACGGAAAAGGAGGGCGAGCTCATCCAGACCTTCCACGGCTGCAATCCCGGAAGCGGGGCGAACGTCGACGAATGGACCAGCAATCCGCGCCTGGCGCAGGCGCGCTGGGAAAAGGGTTTCCAGAAGCCGCTTGCGGATATTGCCGGCAAGCTGAATGTTGGAGAATCCGGCACGCAATCGCCGATCATGGCGGCCATCCAGAAGATCAACCTGGAGGTCTTTGCCGGCGCGCCGGGCGGCATGCCGAAACGCCTGTTCGTCGCCTCCGACATGATCGAACACACGACAGCCTTCTCGAACTATCGTGATGGCGCTTCCTACCAAAAGTTCCTGCATAGCCCCGCCAACGATAGGTTCCGTACGTCACTGGACGGTGTCGCGGTCAAGATTCTTGCCTTTCAAAGGCCGAATATGAAGTTCAGCATGGAGGATCTCGCAAACTTCTGGGCGCAGTGGATCAAGGACAATAACGGCCATTTCGACGGGTTCGTGCGATTGGAGGGGATACGCTGATGGCCGGCACCGAGGCGAGATACGTCATTCGAGACTACGGGCCGATGCTCCTCTTCGCGTCGGTCACCATCGGCGGCATGATCTTCATCTGGTCGTCGAAGCTCATGGGCTGGTCGCTGCCGATCGTGACAGGCGTGCCGCTGCTGCTGATGGGCATCTACTTCGTGGTATCGCTGGCCTTCGCCGGATTTCGGCTGCACAACGAGCAGGCCGGCGACAACCTCTATTACATGGGTTTCCTCTTCACCCTGTCGAGCCTGGGCGTTTCACTCTATCTCTTCGCCGGCGAAACATCGATCGAGACCATCGTCCGCAATTTCGGCATCGCCGTGACCTCGACGATCGCCGGTGTGACGCTGCGCATCCTCTTCAACCAGATGCGGCGTGACCCGATCGACATAGAGCGCAGCGTGCGCCACGAGCTTGCCGAGATGACCCGGCGGGTGCGCACCGAACTCGACTCCTCGTCGCGCGAGTTCTCCCATTATCGGCGGGTCAGCAATCAGATGCTCTCGGAAGGGTTCGAGGAGATCGCGCACCAGGCCGAGCGCAACGGCCAGGAGATCAGCAAGATCCTGGAGGTGCTGGCGAAGCAGGCGGTGACCCCGATCAACGATGCGGCGGCACAGCTGACGGCAACGACGTCGCAGCTCTCCGATATCATCGGCAAGTTCGGCACCACCGTCGAAAGCGTCGGCAAGAAGCTGGAGGAGATCCGGTCGCCTGAGGATGTTGTCCGCGCCGAGCTGGCGCCGGCGATTGTCGCCATCAAGGAGATGTCCGAGGCGCAGCTGCAGCCGTTGCGCAATATCGAAGAAGCGCTCAATCGCATGGCGGAGGCGATGGGGCAAACGCCGTTGCCGAGGTTGAAAGCCGATGACGGCGGCACCGTATCGAAGGACGAAGCCGTGCCACGAAAACGCTGGTGGCGCCTATGGTAACGGAAGCCTCGGACAGCAGGCCGAAACTGGAGCACAAGGGCTATAATCGTGGCCTCATCCTCGGTCTGACGATGGCCGAATCCATGCTGCTTCTGGTCTTCTGCCTGCTGCTCGTTGCCGCCGCCATGATCTCGGCGGAGAGAAACCGCCGCTACGAGGTCGAGCGTAAGCTCGGGAAAGCCGAGCAGCAGATCGTCTTGCTGGAGAAGAAGCGGGCCGAGCAGGCAGCGCAGATCGTCCAGTTGCAGTCGAAGCTCGTCTCCGGCGATCTCTCGGCAGCTGACAAGGCGGTCGTGGAGAAGCAATGGCGTGAGCTGGTGCTGGCGCGCGAGACGCTCGACAGCATAGCGAGCGAAGGTGCGACGTCAGCCGATCTGCAAGCGCTTTCCAAGGTTGCCGCTGTTTTGAAGGAACACGGCGTCTTGCTGACGGCCGCGCCCGATGAGGTCGACAAGCTGCTGGCCGGCAATGCAGGCGGCAAGGGTGCTCACGACTGGCCGCCGATCATCAATCTCGACGATGCCAAGAAGAACTATTTCCAGTCCGGCAGCGCCGAGCTCACCAGCACTTTCGCGCGATTGCTGGACACGACGATCACCGACGAAATCGCCAGCAATCTGAGCCTCTATGGCGCCAATATCGTCGAGGTGATCGGCCACACAGACGAACAGCCGATAGCGCGCGAAAAATCCAATCTCGACGATACGCTGATCAGCGCGATGGACGGCAAGCTGCCGGTATCGGCTTTGCTGCCGGCCGACAATGCCGGGCTTGGGCTCGCCCGCGCCATCGCGGTCGCCAATGTTCTTAAGGCCAATCCTAAGCTGAAGGATGCCACCATCCTGCCGATGTCCGCAGCGCAATTGATCCTGCCCGGCGATACGATCACCTCAGGCCAGCGTGGCGCCGTGGAGTCGCGCCGCCGCATCGAGATCCGCGTGCGCGGCAGAACGATGCCCGTTGCCGTCATCAATGCCGGAACCGCACTGCCTGCAGAGGTGCACTGACGCCGGCTTTGCAGGGGTGTCAGCTATGCAGGCCGGGCGCTTCGTGGCCCGTGCGCGCCACATATTCCGTATAGCCGCCGCCATATTGGTGAACGCCCTCGGGCGTCAATTCCAGCACGCGATTGGAGAGCGCTGCGAGGAAATGCCGGTCGTGCGAGACGAACAGCATGGTGCCTTCGTATTGCGACAGTGCCTTGATGAGCATTTCCTTCGTGTCGAGATCCAGATGGTTCGTGGGCTCGTCCAGCACGAGGAGGTTCGGCGGGTTGAAGAGCATGATCGCCATGACGAGCCGCGCCTTCTCGCCACCCGACAGCACGCGGCATCTCTTCTCGACATCGTCGCCGGAGAAGCCGAAGCATCCGGCGAGTGCGCGCAGCGGCCCTTGGCCCGCCTGCGGGAAATCGTGTTCGAGCTGCTGAAACACTGTGCGCTCGCCATCGAGAAGATCCATGGCGTGCTGCGCGAAATAACCCATCTTGACGCTGGCGCCCAAGGCGACGCTGCCTTCGTCCGGCTGCGTCGAGCCTGCCACCAGCTTCAGCAGGGTGGACTTGCCAGCGCCGTTGATGCCCATGATGCACCAGCGCTCTTTACGCCGCACCATGAAATCAAGCCCTTCATAGATGATGCGGCTGCCGTATTTCTTATGGACGTTTTTCAGGTTGACCACGTCTTCGCCGGAGCGCGGCGCCGGCTGGAATTCGAAGGCGACCGTCTGTCGCCGTTTCGGCGGCTCGACGCGATCGATCTTCTCCAGCTTCTTCACGCGACTCTGCACCTGCGACGCGTGCGAGGCGCGCGCCTTGAAGCGCTCGATGAACTTGATTTCCTTGGCAAGCATCGCCTGCTGGCGCTCGAACTGCGCCTGCTGCTGCTTCTCGTTCTGGGCGCGCTGCTGCTCATAGAACTCATAGTCGCCCGAATAGCTGGTCAGGTTGCCGCCGTCGATTTCGATGATCTTGGTGACGATGCGGTTCATGAACTCGCGGTCGTGCGAGGTCATCAGCAATGCGCCCTCGTAGCCCTTCAGGAAGGACTCCAGCCAGATCAGGCTTTCGAGATCCAGATGGTTGCTCGGTTCGTCGAGCAACATGACGTCGGGGCGCATCAGGAGAATGCGGGCCAGCGCCACGCGCATCTTCCAGCCGCCCGAAAGCGCGCCGACATCGCCTTCCATCATTTCCTGGCTGAAGCTCAAGCCATCAAGCACTTCGCGGGCGCGGCCTTCCAGCGCATAGCCGTCAAGCTCCTCGTAGCGCGCCTGCACCTCGCCATAGCGTTCGATGATCCTGTCCATGTCATCGGCCTGATCGGGATCGACCATGGCTGCTTCGAGCTCGCGCAATTCTGCGGCGACAATGCTCACAGGCCCGGCTCCTTCCATTACTTCGGCGACGGCGCTGCGGCCTGCCATCTCGCCCACATCCTGGTTGAAGTAACCGATGGTGACGCCCTTGTCGGCCGAGACTTGCCCCTCATCGGGCTGTTCCTGTCCGGTGATCATCCGAAAAAGCGTCGTCTTGCCGGCGCCATTGGGGCCGACGAGCCCGACACTCTCGCCCCGGTTGAGCGCGGCGGACGCCTCGATGAAGAGGATGCGATGGCTGTTCTGTTTGCTGATGTTTTCTATACGGATCATGTCTACGAGAGGCCCAAAGAATAAGTTTCGGGGCCTTATGCCACGGGTTGGCGGCTCTGTCGCAGGTTTTTAGCCATGTGATCGCAGGATGTGTGCCCGCGCAGCGGCTGCGTAATGAAATTCACGCCCGATCAAGGATCCGCCAGCGGCCTTCTCCATCTCTGCGACGAATGGAGCTCCTGCGGGCGTACCATCTGCCTAGAATGGCGTGGTACCCATGCAATGCGACAGGACGAACCATAAGTTCTGGATAAATGACGGCGGCTGAGGGGTATCACCCTGAATTGACGTCATCCGGACGTGAAAGTGGCTGAGGGAAATACACAATAGGCCCCGCGACTTTCGTGCGGGGCCCATTAGACAACTAATTAAATCGAGGCGCTCAGCTGCAGCCGCTCGTCGCGCCGCAGGTATCGCACTTCTCGCAAGTCCCGTTCCGCACCATCGTGAAGTTCTGGCATTCCGTGCACATGTTGCCGGTGTAGCCCTGCATGATGGAGCGGGCGCGGCGTTCGGATTCGAGCTTCTTGGCTTCCGTCTTCGCAGCGGCTGCGTCGCTCGCAGCCTTGTCGGTGAAGAGGCCAGTGGATTCGGCGACTTCGCTGGCAACTTCTTCCGCAATCTCTTCGGCCAGTTCCTTGGCGCGCTCCTCATAGTCACGCTTGAAGGCGACGACTTCGGAGGTGGAGATGGCGGTCGCCGGTTCCAGCTTGCGCACCGTGTTGCCGGCAAAAGCCGTGACGGTCGCGAGCGAGGCGGCGCGTGCCGGGGCGGCCGTGGCAGCACCCTTCACCTCGGCTGCGGAGCGCTCGCCTGATGTTGGAACCAGCGTCGGCTTGTAGCCGCGGGTCAGGCCCTTGGAGAAGACATCGGCCTTGCCTTCCGATACGCCGCGGCCAAGCGCCGTGTTGTTGAAGTCGGACGTATCGACATGGGCGAGGTCGTGACGGCCGAGATAGGAGATGGCCAGTTCACGGAACACATAGTCGAGGATCGACGTGGCGTTCTTGATCGCGTCGTTGCCGGTGACGATGCCGGCCGGCTCGAACTTGGTGAAGGTGAAGGCGTCGACATATTCCTCTAGCGGCACGCCGTACTGCAGGCCGAGCGAGACCGAGATCGCGAAGTTGTTGATGAAGGCGCGTAGCGCCGAACCTTCCTTGTTCATGTCGAGGAAGATTTCGCCAAGGCGGCCATCGTCATATTCGCCGGTGCGCAGGAAGATCGTGTGTCCGCCGATCTTGGCCTTCTGGGTGTAGCCCTTGCGGCGACCCGGCAGCTTCTCCTGCGTCCGTATGACCTTTTCGATCACGCGCTCAACGATCTTCTCGGTGATGGTGACGGCCTGGGCGGCAGCCGGAGCCTGCAGGAATTCCTCCATCGCATCCTCGTCGCTGTCGTCCTCGATCAGAGAGGCGTTCAGCGGCTGGCTGAGCTTGGAGCCGTCGCGATAGAGCGCGTTCGCCTTCAGGCCGAGCTTCCAGGACAGCATATATGCGTTCTTGCAATCCTCGACGGTTGCTTCGTTCGCCATGTTGATCGTCTTGGAGATGGCGCCGGAGATGAAGGGCTGGGCAGCCGCCATCATGCGGATATGGCTTTCGACCGAAAGGTAGCGCTTGCCGATCTTGCCGCAGGGATTGGCGCAATCGAAGACGGCGAGGTGCTCGTTCTTCAGGAACGGCGCGCCTTCGAGCGTCATCGCACCGCAGACATGGATGTTGGCGGCCTCGATGTCCTTCTTGGAGAAGCCGAGATGGTCAAGCAGGCTGAAGCTGATGTCGGCCATCTGCTCGTCGGAAACCTTCAGCACGCCCTTCATGAAGTCGGCGCCGAGCGTCCACTGGTTGAAGACGAACTTGATGTCGAAGGCGCTCTTGAGGGCAGCGTTGACGACGTCGATCTTCTCGTCTGTAAAGCCCTTGGCCTTCAGCGTCGAGGGGTTGACGGCCGGAGCCTGGTTCAGGTTGCCATGGCCGACGGCATAGGCCTCGATCTCGGCGAGCTGGCTTTCGGAATAGCCGAGTGCACGCAGCGCTTCCGGAACGGCACGGTTGATGATCTTGAAATAGCCGCCGCCGGCGAGCTTCTTGAACTTCACCAGCGCGAAGTCGGGCTCGATGCCGGTCGTATCGCAATCCATGACGAGGCCGATCGTGCCGGTCGGCGCGATCACGGTTGCCTGGGCATTGCGGTAGCCATGCTTCTCGCCGAGTTCCAGCGCCTTGTCCCAGGCAGCCTTGGCATGGGCAACGAGATCCTTGTCCGGGTTCTCGGAGTGGATCAGCGCCACCGGATTGACCGACAGGCCCTCATAGCCTGAGGTCTCGCCGTAGGCGGCGCGACGGTGGTTGCGGATGACGCGCAGCATATTCTCGCGATTCGGCTTGAACATCGGGAATGTCCCGAGTTCGGAGGCCATTTCGGCCGAGGTCGCATAGGCGACGCCGGTCATGATCGCGGTCAGCGAGCCGGCGATGGCGCGGGCTTCGTCGCTATCATAGGGAATGCCGGACGACATCAGCAGTCCGCCGATGTTGGCGTAGCCGAGGCCGAGCGTGCGATATTCATAGGAAAGCTCGGCGATCCGGCGCGACGGGAACTGCGCCATCATCACGGAGACTTCGAGAACGACGGTCCAGAGGCGGACGGCATGTTCGTAATCGGCGATGTTGATGCGCTTCGTCGCCGCGTCCTTGAAGGTCATCAGGTTCAGCGAAGCAAGGTTGCAGGCGGTGTCGTCGAGGAACATGTATTCCGAGCACGGGTTGGATGCGCGGATCGGGCCGGCAGCCGGGCTGGTGTGCCAGTCGTTCATCGTCGTGTTGAAATGCAGGCCCGGGTCGGCCGATGCCCACGCGGCATAGGAGATCGATTCCCAGAGGTCGCGGGCCTTCAGCGTCTTGATGACCTTGCCGTCCTTGCGTGCCGTCAGGTTCCAGTCGCCATCGTTCTCGACGGCGCGCAGGAAGTCGTCCTTGATCGAGACCGAGTTGTTGGAGTTCTGGCCCGATACGGTGAGATAGGCTTCCGAATCCCAGTCGGTATCATAGGTCTTGAACTCGAGATCCTTGTAGCCCTGGCGAGCGAACTGGATGACGCGCTGGACGTAGTTTTCCGGAACCTGATCCTTCTTGGCGGCGCGGATTTCGCGCTTCAGGGCAGGGTTCTTGGCCGGATCGAAGCAATTGTCGTTGTCGCCTTCGCAATTGACCGTGGCCTTCATGATCGCCTTCAGGTGCTTGGCGACGATCTTCGAGCCGGTCACGAGAGCGGCAACCTTCTGCTCTTCCTTGACCTTCCAGTTGATGTATTCCTCGATATCCGGGTGGTCGATGTCGACGACGACCATCTTGGCGGCGCGGCGGGTCGTGCCGCCTGACTTGATGGCGCCTGCAGCGCGGTCGCCGATCTTCAGGAAGCTCATCAGGCCGGAGGAACGGCCGCCGCCGGACAGCTTTTCGCCTTCGCCGCGCAGCAGCGAGAAGTTCGAGCCGGTGCCGGAGCCGTATTTGAAGAGGCGGGCTTCGCGAACCCACAGGTCCATAATGCCGCCTTCGTTGACGAGGTCGTCCTCGACGGACTGGATGAAGCAGGCATGTGGCTGCGGATGCTCATAGGCCGACTTCGACTTGGTGATCTTGCCGGTGAAGGGGTCGACATAGAAATGGCCCTGGCCGGGGCCGTCGATGCCGTAGGCCCAGTGCATGCCGGTGTTGAACCACTGCGGAGAGTTCGGCGCGACGCGCTGGGTGGCAAGCATATAAGCGAGTTCGTCCTGGAAAGCGGAGGCGTCTTCCTCGGTCGAGAAATAGCCGCCCTTCCAGCCCCAGTAGGTCCAGGTGCCGGCCAGACGGTCGAAAACCTGGCGCGCGTCGGTTTCGGAGCCAGTCTGGCTCTCCTTTGGAAGGTCTTTCATGGCAGCTTCATCGGGCACGGAGCGCCACAGGAATGAAGGAACGTCGTTTTCCTCGACTCGTTTCAGCTTGGCGGGCACGCCGGCCTTGCGGAAGTACTTCTGCGCCAGAATGTCGGCGGCAACCTGCGAGAACTGTGCGGGCACATCGATATTCTCGAGGCGGAACACGACCGAGCCGTCGGGGTTCTTGATCTCGCTGGTCGCTTTGCGGAATTCGATATCCGCGTAGGGCGACTGACCGGCCTTCGTAAAGCGACGTTCGATGCGCATGGTCCCAATCCTCGTTCGTTGGCGCGCCCATGAGAGAGCAGGGCGCAAAAATCCTAATCCGGCCTCGCGATTTCAACGCGCAGCCAGTCTTCAATCCGCTTTCTGACAGGAGGTGTCATCCGGAGATGCCTTCCTGTATCTTGTGGTGATGGTGGCTGTAAACACTAAATATAGTATTAACAGCTTATTGCCGCCAGTCCCCGCACACATTTTTTGGCAGCATCGATATCGGCACAAAAACCCTCACGGCGGCCACCAATCATGGTGCATCGCCCTGAATCCAAATCCGATTTCGAGTTGAGGACCAGCCCTCGTAATTACATCCGGTCCAGTCGCCGCCGCAACGTCGTCCATTAACTTTGAAAGACCCGTTTTCGTCAAGGGGTGGTTTGAAATGGATTGTTAACCACAATATCTTGTGGGCTTGGCTGTGGAAACTGGGGAAATGTCAGGAGATCAAAGGATTCAACAGCTTGGAGGCGGACGTTCGCCCATCGCTGGATCGGGGATGCGATGAAATCCATTACTGCAGGGGTCAAACGCGACAATATTGTGACCGTGACCCTGAAACCATTGGCGACGAGGCAAAAGCATGCCGTGGTGTCTTATGATTCGCTGGGAAAGCCTTGAATCGCACATGTTCTCATCGTCTGGCCTCCACTAAATATAGTGGGCGCCGCAGCGCCCACCTCTATTACCACAGGTCGAGTCCCGCTTTTGTCCAGCGGACAGAATCATTGCTGATTCGCGCGGCTCGCGACGGAATTCAGCCGCGATGACCCTTGGCGATCGGCTCCTGATAGGTGAAGCCCATGTCCCAGGGGAAGTAGATCCAGGTGTCCTGACTTACCTCGGTGATGAAGGTGTCGATGGTCGGCACGCCCTTGGGCTTGGCGTAGACGCAGGCGAAATGCGCCTTCGGCAGCATGGCGCGGACTTCGACGGCCGTCTTGCCGGTATCGGTCAGATCGTCGATGACGAGGACTGCTTCGCCGCCGTCGACCGCCAGTTCCGGCGCAACGCCCTTGAGAAGGTTCATCTCCCCCTGGCTTGTGTAGTCGTGATAGGAGGCGACGCAGACGGTCTCTATCACGCGGATATTGAGTTCGCGCGAGATGATGGCGGCCGGTACGAGGCCGCCGCGGGTGATACAGACGATCGCCTTGAATTCGCGATTGAGGCCGGCAAGCCGCCAGGCAAGCGCGCGGGCATCGCGATGGAACTGATCCCAGGATACGGGAAAGGCTTTATCAGGAAGGGACATGGCAGCAGGCTCCGGGGCATGGAATAACGACGCGCCGGCGCTACCGGCGACCCTGAGCAGACCCCCGCGGCGGGCGCGGACCATGAACCAAATCCGGAACGCGATTCGCTTGATATCGACTTGAACAGGATTTCATCCAGAAAAGAGCGATATGCCTTTCGGGATCATGTTCCATGGACCGCGCGAACGGTTCCCTGACGGGAATTCTGTCATCGGTCGCTGCTTTCTGCTGGATTTGCGGTCAAAAGGCAATAGCCGCCATGCAGCGAAGCGGTGCAGTTTCCAGTGGAGAACCCTTCGGTTTAAGCTGCAAAGCCGATCAGCGGGCCAGAAGCGTCATCGCCGTCATGGATTGCAGCAATGTCCGCGTCGTGCCGCCGAAGATCATCTGCCAGAGCCAGGAATGCGTATAGGCGCCCATGACGAGCAGATCGATGCTGTTGTCGGCAAGGCGATTTTCGATGACTTGCGATGGCGTGGACTTGCCGGTGCAGGCCGCCGTTTCGAATTTGGCGCGAACGCCGTGGCGCGTCAGCGCCGCCGCAATCTGAACGCCGCTTTCCTTCGAGGGGTGGATCTCTCTCTCGGATGTGCTGACCGAAAGAATTTCCACGGAATCGGCGGCCTTCAGGAAAGGCAGGGCATCGAAGGTGGCGCGCGCCGCCTCCTTGGAGCCGTTCCAGGCGATCAGCACGCGACGCACGGGTTTCGGCGTGCGCAGGATATAGGGGATCAACAGTACCGGGCGGCCGCTATCGAACAGGAAGGTTTCGACATCGACCTGGTTGTCGGAATATTTCGCCGGGTCCGGTTGCACGGCAACCAGCAGGTCGGCGCTGCGGGCACTTTCGATCAAGGGCTCGGTGCCGTAGCCAACAGTGCTGGTAAAGCTGCGCCATTCATAGTCGAGGCCGGCCCCCTCCATTTTCGTGCGAAACAGCCGCTCGATTTCGACCGCCTGGCTATGGGCGACATCCTGAAGCGCCTGCACGGCGACGGGATCCGGGATTTCCATCGGCGCCACGAGCGGCACGGTCGAGATGATTTCCGCATGCAGGCCAACAATGTGGGCGCCATACTCCTTGGCGAACGCCGCCGCAAAATCGGCGGCGATGCGCGTGTTGTCGGGATTGTCGAGAACGGTCACCAGGGTTTTATAGGACATGACGTGATCTCCCATGCGGAGGGTTGGATCGCTTCATTATATCAGCATTCCGCATCGAAATAATGCGCTGAACCCGTTCCTGGTTCCCCGATAAAATGCACGCCATCGTTGAACGTCATGCCTGGGCGGACTGATTGTCCTTGGCTTTCGACTGTCGAATGGTCTCGATCATCGCGCGCACTTCCGCCGCGACATTTTCAACCAGCTCGGCGGAGCGGGCTCTGACGACAATTTCGGTCGAGAAGGACTGGCCGACATAGCGCGGATAGGAACCGATGCTGGTATCCGGATGGGCTTTCTGGATGATGCCGAGCGGCGTGCCGATCTCACCTTCGCCGTAAGGGCAGGCAATCGCCGTCGAAAGCATGCGCACGCCGGTCCGAAGCGTCGGTATGACATTGTCGAGCATCGCCTGGAAAACCTGCGGCACGCCGGCCATCACATAGACGTTCCCGATGTTGAAGCCCGGTGCTGTCGAGACCGGATTGGCGATGTGTTTCGATCCGACAGGCATGCGCGCCATGCGCTGGCGGGCCTCGGTGAATTCCATCTCGCGCTTGGCATACATCTCAGCCATCAGCCGCATGGCCTCGGCATCGTGCTCGCAGGGCACGCCGAACGCCTTGGCGATGGCGTCGGCGGTAATATCGTCATGGGTCGGGCCGATGCCGCCTGAGGTGAAGACATAATCATACGTGCCGCGCAAAGCATTCAGCGCCGATACGATGGCGTCTTCATCATCTGCGACGATACGAACCTCCTTCAGATCGATGCCGGCAAGCAGCAGGATATCGGCGAGATGGCCGATATTCCTGTCCTTCGTCCGGCCGGAGAGCAGCTCGTCGCCGATGGCCAGCATGGCGGCGGTGACAATGGTTTCGTTTGTCATGAAAACATCCGTGAAATTGCGCAGCGGCGCGTTCGCAAAAGGTTCGAAATAGGTAGCGCCGTTTTTCGCGAATGCAAACGGTCGTTTTCACAGTCCCGGGTAGTCGGCTTGAGGCCGCGCAAGTGAATTTTCGTCTATAGGGGATGAACAGTGCGTTCCGGGCATGGGGGCTGCGCGCCCGTCTCATCGCTGATAAAACTTGCTCCGATACTTAACGCGTCCAACAGACAGGAGACGTTCATGGCTAAGGTTCTGGTTCTTTATTATTCCGCTTACGGTCATATCGAGACGATGGCCTATGCCGTCGCGGAGGGCGCAAAGTCCGCCGGTGCCGAAGTCACCGTCAAGCGCGTGCCCGAACTGGTGCCGGAAGAGGTTGCAAAGGCCTCCTACTTCAAGGTCGACCAGGAAGCGCCGATCGCAACGCCGGACGAACTGGCCGAATATGATGCGATCATCGTCGGCGCCGGCACGCGTTTCGGCACGGTTGCCTCGCAGATGCGCAATTTCTGGGATCAGACCGGCGGCCTCTGGTTCGCCGGCAAGCTCGTCGGTAAGGTCGGCTCGGCCTTCACCTCGTCCGCCACCCAGCACGGTGGCCAGGAATCGACCATTCTCGGCTTCATCCCGACCTTTCTGCATCAGGGCATGGTTGTTGTCGGCCTTCCCTATGCCTTCCAGGGCCAGATGGGCACCGAGGAAGTCAAGGGCGGCTCGCCCTACGGCGCTTCCACCATCACCAATGGCGACGGCTCGCGTCAGCCTTCCGAAATCGAGCTGGAAGCGGCAAAGTTCCAGGGCGCCCATGTCGCCAAGATCGCGGCCAAGCTTTTCGCTTAGTTCGAGTTTTGTGCATTGAACAAAGGCGCGGCGAAAGCTGCGCCTTTTTCGTCGAGCATATAGGGGTTTATCTTTGGTGCGGACGACGGGGGTCGAACCCGTACAGCCAAAGGCCGAGGGATTTTAAGTCCCTTGCGTCTACCAGTTTCGCCACGTCCGCGTGTCTTTTCCCTTCAAGCACTTGAGCGATTCAGTCAAGGAAATGTTTTTGCAATGGCGGACCAACTTACATTGGTCCGCCGCCGCATAGGGATCATTCGGTGTCGATCAGCTTAGCGCCCCTTGAGAACGGCGACGAGCGCCGGGGTCACCTTTTTCTGCTGGAACATGGCTTTGAAATCGGCGTAGCTTATTCTTCCGGAAACTACGCCTGTCATCAGCCGCTGACAAAAGAGCCGCTTTGCTTCGCTTCTTTGCGATCTCACATAAAACGCGATTTGATCCAGCGTTTCCGGCGGTAGGTGCTGCGACATGCATCTGGCGATGACTTGCGCACGGGCGCTCGGGCTTTCCTTCATGATCGGGATGCTCTTCTCGAAGGTTTGCTCCTGCGATGTGCAGGAGGCCAGCGCGGCGAGGGTGAAAGCAATGGAAAGCAAGCGGATAAAGCGCATGATGATGGTCTTCCTTGGATGAGGCCGGGATAAGCATCTTTTGCGCGATTTTTCAACTGTAAATGGAATTATTAGGTGAGTTCTGCACTGTGCCTAACAAGCGAAGCCCGCCGGAGCCGAGTGTCGGTACTAGGGCGGGCCTCTAACCATCATCATGATGGCTGTCCCGTATTGGAGACAGGCAAGTCCGCGCTGTCAATTCACAGATTTTGGGGGATATGACGGCAGGAGGCATATATCTTCGACGCCCGGTATCTCGGCAATATCGTGTCGGCAGGTCTGAAACCGCGATAAACAGGCTTTCTTGACTCATATTTCCTGTGTCATAGCGAAGGCGGATTGTGAAGAAGGACGGATAGCCGTGGACAAACAGACTGTTCTCGAAGCCACCGAGGCCATGCGTGGTCTCTTCCCCGTAACGCCGTTGCAACTGAACGAGCATCTTTCCGCTCGCTACGGCGCGGACATTTGGCTGAAACGCGAGGATCTGACGCCGGTGCGCTCCTACAAGATCCGCGGCGCCTTCAATTTCTTCCGCAAGGTGATTGCCGAAGGAGGAACGGGAAAGACCTTTGTCTGCGCGTCCGCCGGCAATCATGCCCAGGGCTTTGCCTTCGTCTGCCGGCATTTCGGCGTGCCGGGCGTGGTCTATATGCCTGTCACGACACCGCAGCAAAAGATCGACAAGACCCGCATATTCGGCGGCAAATTCATCACCATCAAGCTCTTCGGCGATTTCTTCGACCAATGCTATCAGGCCGCGCGCGATCATGTCGAAAAGATCGATGGCGTCATGGTGCCGCCTTTCGATCATGTCGATATCATCGAGGGGCAGGCGACCGTCGCGGCCGAGATCGCCGAGCAACTGCCTGACGGCGTCGTGGCCGACCGCATTCTTCTGCCTGTCGGCGGCGGAGGTCTGGCCGCCGGCATCACCAGCTATTTTGCCGATCGGCTAGCCCGGGATGCCTTTGTCTTCGCCGAGCCCGCCGGCGCGCCAAGCCTCAGGCGCAGCATCGAGGCGGGGAAGGTGGTGACGCTGACCAAAGTCGACAATTTCGTCGATGGTGCCGCGGTCGGCCGTATCGGCGATCTGAACTTCGCCGCTTTGAAAGGGTTTGCCGCCGAGCAGGTCAAACTCATCGACGAAAACGCCATCTGCGTGACCATCACCGATATGCTGAACGTCGAAGGCGTCGTGCTGGAGCCCGCCGGCGCCTTGGCGATCACCGCGCTGGAGACCCTGGATCGTGAGAGCATCCGCGGCAAGACCATCGTCGCCGTCGTCTCCGGCGGCAATTTCGATTTCGAACGCCTGCCCGACGTCAAGGAGCGCGCCATGCGCTATGCCGGGCTGAAGAAATATTTCATCCTGCGTCTGGCGCAGCGCCCTGGCGCATTGAGGGATTTCCTCAACATGCTTGGGCCTGAAGATGATATCGCCCGCTTCGAATATCTGAAGAAGAGCGCCCGCAATTTCGGCTCTATCCTGATCGGCATCGAGACGAAGAATCCGGATAATTTCAAACAGCTTATCGCGAATTTCGAAAGTTCCGGCATGGGGTATGAAGACATCACCGAAAACGACATCCTGGCAAACCTGATCATTTGACTTTGCGACCCTGCAACCTTCATGCTAAAGGCGATCCATGGCTTCGTTCTTTTCAAATATCCTTTCGATCTTCACCGGCGGCGCGTCGCAGGCGGGCGCTGAAAAGTCTGCCAGCTCCACTGTCAGCGCCGAGCCCCAGGTGCATGCCGGCTGCACGATCTATGCCACGCCGCAGCGCGAGGGCAATCAGTTCCGGCTCATGGGCCGGATCGAGAAGGATGTGAACGGCGAGATCCTGGTGCGCAACTTCATCCGCGCCGATGTTTTCACCTCGTCGGACGATGCCGTGGAATCGACCTTCCGCAAGGCGCAGCAGATCATCGATCAGAACGGCGCATCGCTGTTCGGCGACGGCGAAAAGGTCCGACAAGTCTGATCGTGAGCGCCGTCGGCCCGTGCTAGCCGCGTATCGTAGTCGAAATCTCGATAGCAGCGCAGCGGGATCTCAAAGATCTTCGTCGAGCATCAGAATATACGGTATCAGTGAAGACCGTCTGGCAGCCAGCTTTCCAGATATTCTTCCATTTGTTTTCCCGACATGACAGTCGAAATCCAGGCACGTCGCTCGAAGTCGATGGCCGCAAGTTCGTAAGCACAGGCCATAAGGTCGCTCTTTGCATGCGAAAACTTAGGTTTTCCCGAATAGTCTGATTGAGCAGCGTATTGCATGCAAACGCATTCGTTCACCCACCATTGGGTCAATAAGGTCTTTGCGCTACTCCCGTGATGAAGGACAACGAAGCCGACAGAGTAATGGGGCGTCCCGTTCATGCGGGCAAGATTGGCTTCAACGAAGGAGCGTGCCTCGTTGATCAATTCCGGCTGTAAAAGCTGTTCTCGTTTCGGGGCCTGTGCAGAGATTCCGTAAGCCTTGATGCTCCAACCCGACATTTGCCAGATGCCCAAACGTCCAAAATGTCGCGGCGTGTACATCGGAATTGGCATGTTTTCTCCGTATCCGCGTAGTCGCTGTGTGGTTGACGATGATTTTTGCCCGAGCGATGGAGGCTCTATGCCCTCAAACTTTCGACACTGGTGGACATCACCAGCGCCGAGGCTTCGACGCTATCCAGGATTTCGATCGTCTCATTGCCGGTTGTCGTAAAGCCATGTTTTTTATAGAAAACTATAGCAGCCGGGCTTGTAACGAGAACCCTGACTTCGATCTTTTCGGCGGTTTCGATTACGCCCGCCACCTTATGCAGCAACTGCGAACCGAGACCCTTCCGTTGCTGGCCGGGGTGAACATACATTCCCCACAGGTAGGCGAAACCTCGGCGTTCCGCGAAGATTGCACTTCCATGGATCTCATGATCTGACGCAATGCAGTAGCCGCGCTCTCCCGAACCCGGCAGCATCGATGCGGTTCCCTTCTGCTCCAAGTTCTTTAGCATCGCTAACAACGTACTTTGGCCTAGGCTTGGGCCGTAAGTAGCGGTCCAGGCGTCTCGCCATAACCTTACCAAATCGGCCGCGTCGTCTGGGACTATCGCTCGGAAGTTTGGGGGCATTTCTTCATCCAACGGGTTTCAAGATAGGTTGAGGGATCTTCCAAAAAGAGACGCCGATGACAGGATTGCCGGCAGTTCCGTCAGCAGATCGGATGCGCCGCATCTATTGCCTGGCACGTTGGTAAGCGCCGGGACACGGCCTTTCGGGTTGATCGCCAGATATTCCGGGTCTGCGTACTTTATCACGAAGCGAGGAGCGGAGTTCCGGCTCATTGGGTGGACGGCGAGCGAGCAGGCGCCTGGCGAGTAATAGAGGCGATGCACGATGGCTCCGATCATTGAAGAATGGTCATGAAGGCAAAACCTTCTCACCTTCGGAGCATTGCAAAACCCTCCTGCCGTGGCAATCGGAATCGGGGAAGCTTGTCTGGTCAAGCAAAGGCCGCCCTCCATATCTGCGTTGGGCGGCCAATAAGAAACATCGAAATCTACGGTCTTTCAGGTGTCGCAGGCTCAGGCCGTGCGGAATATCTTGGCGCCCGAAGGGGCGTTGACGGCGCCGCCATCGACCGTGATTTCGATCGCCGTGACGTTGGCGGAATCGTCCGATGCGAAATAGAGTGCGGCCTTGGCGATCTCATCGGCTTCGCTCATGCGGCCGAGCGGGCTCAGGCCGCCGAAACGGGCCTCCAGTGCGTCCATAGCTTCCGGCGTTGCCGCCCGCGAATTCCAGATCGGCGTCTTGGTTGCTCCCGGCGTGACCTGGTTGACGCGGATGCCGCGCGGAGCAAGCTCTGACGCCAGGTTGCGGGTCATGGCGCGAACGGCGCCCTTCGTGCCTGCATAGGCAGAATAGCCGGGAATGCCGAGCACGGCATGCACGGAGCCGTTCAGGATCACCGAACCACCATCGTTCAGATAGGGCAGCGCTGCCTGCACCGTGAAGAATACGCCGGTGAAATTGATGCGCACGATGGATTCGAACTGCTCGAGCGTGGTCTTGCCGAGCGCGGTCTCGCCGCCAATTCCGGCATTGGCGAAGACGATATCGAACTTGCCAAGCTTCTGTGCTGCCTCGGCGAAGGCCTTCTCCATCGCCGGGATGTCTGTCGTGTCGGCCTGCAGGGCCAGCACGTTGCCGCCAAGCTCCTCGGCGGCGGCTGCAAGGGTCTGCGGATTGCGGCCGGTGATGACGACCTTGGCACCTTCGGCGAGGAAGAGCCGGGCGGTGGCGAGGCCGATGCCGCTGTTCCCGCCGGTAACGAGGGCGACCTTGTTCTTGAGACGCATGTTCATAGCTCCTGTTGGCTTTTCTCACGATCTGGATTATGATCGTTCTCTATAAGGATTATGCTCGTAATCCATTTTGTCAAGGCTAAGCGGAAAGGATTCTTGATGGGCCGTTCGCAATTGGAAAAGCAGAAGACGCACGAACGCATCGTCGCGCTTGCCGCTAAGCGGCTGCGGGAGGAAGGATTGGACGGGATCGGCGTCGCCGATCTGATGAAGGAAGCCGGGCTGACCGTCGGCGGCTTTTATAAGCACTTTGCTTCCCGCGACGAGTTGGTGGCGGAAGCGGTGGAATCGGCCGTTGGATCCTGGCGGAAGCATCAAGAGGAAAAAGGCATCGATCCGGCAAGTATTCCGCTGGACGCCTACGTGGACAATTATCTCAGCGAGCGTCATCGGGATCATTGCGGCGAGGGTTGCGCCTATGCCGCCCTGACGGCAGATATGGCCCGCAGCGGCGACGCCGTCCGCACGATCGCGACGGAAGGGCTGCGGAAGAATTTCGAAGCGATGACCGCGCGCATGCCTGAGCCGGAAACACGCGAAGCGCGACAGAAGGCGATCATCGCATCCTGCCTCATGACCGGCGCGCTGGGGCTAGCGCGGGTGGCCAACGACGAGGCATTTTCGAAAGAAATTCTGGAGACCGTAAAGCAGTTCGTGAAGGATCTGCCGAACGGCGGGACAAAATAGAAAGGCGGCCGGCAAATGCCGACCGCCTCGAATATCTGCAAGCTGCTGTCGATTAGGCGGCGAGCGCCAGCTCGGCTGCGCGGGCCTGAGCAGCACCGATTGCCTTCTCGACTGCTTCCGGACCGAAAGCAATGCCTTCGATATAGACGGTCTCGACTTCGGTAATGCCGATGAAAGCGAGAACCGACTTCAGGTAGGGAACGGCGTGGTTCAGCGGAGCGGCCGGGCCTTCGGAATAAACGCCGCCGGATGCCAGCACGATATAGGCCTTCTTGCCGGTCGCCAGACCCTTCGGGCCGGTTTCCGTGTAGGTGAAGGTGCGGCCGGCGCGGGCGATGTTGTCGATCCAGGTCTTCAGCGAGGAATAGATGTTGAAGTTGATGAGGCCGGTGCCGATGACCAGCGTGTCGGCGGCAAGCAATTCGTCGACCAACGCGTCGGAAACCTTGACGGCTTCGGCCTGTTCAGCCGTGCGGGCTTCAGCTGGCGTGCGGATGGCGCCGGTGAAAAGCTCATCGATATGCGGCAGGGGAGCGGACGACAGATCGCGGTGAACGATCGTCTTGCCCGGGTTCTGGGCCTTGATCTTGTCGGCAAGCTCGGTCGCGATCTTGGTGGAGAGGGAATCGGACCGCGGGCTGGATGTCAGAAGCAAAATGGAGGACATGTTAGTGTTCCTTGTCAATGGGTTGCGATAGCCGGGTGGGAAGTTCGGCCATGTTTCGCGTCCATAGATAAGTCTTCAGTGCTATCGAGAAAAACTGTGATAATATGGATTGGAATGATCGATAAAATGGATAGCCCATGCTTCCCAATCCAACGCTTGACCAATTGCAGGTTTTTCTGACCGTTGCCGAATCCGGCAGTTTCTCAGCGGCTTCGCGCGTGCTCAATCGCGCGCAGTCGGTGATCAGCTATACGATCGCCAATCTCGAGGCGCAGCTTGAAATGCCGCTGTTCGAGCGCTCTGGCTCACGCCAGCCGAAGCTGACCGATGCGGGCAGGGTGATGCTCGAGGATGCGCGCCGCATTCTCTCCGATCTCCAGGTGATGCGCGCCAGGGTCAAGGGCCTGAAGACCGGGCTCGAGGCGGAGGTCGCCGTCGCCATCAGCGTCATGGTGCCGACCAATGCCACGGTCGACGTCCTGAGAGAGTTCCGTGATCGCTTCCCGTCCGTCTCGCTGCGGCTTGATGCCGGCGAGCTCGGCACGATGATGGAGCTGGTCGCCAGCGGCAAATCGACGATCGGAATCGGCGGCGCGGTCATAAAGCAGGACGATTCCATGGTGATCGAGCGCCTCGGCCACTCCTTCATGATGCCGGTCGCCTCACCTAGCCATCCACTTGCCCAGATCAGACGGCCGCTGACCCTCGCCGACGTGCGAGAAGAGGTGCAACTGGTCGTCACCGATGCTTCGAACCTCACCAAGGGCCGGGATTTCAATGTCCTGTCCTACAAGATCTGGCACCTCAGCGATATCGCGACCAAGCATCAGCTAATCCGCGGCGGCCTCGGCTGGGGCGGGCTGCCGGCGTCGCTGATCTATGAAGACCTGCAAAAGGGCCGGCTCGTGCATCTCGACCTCGACGCCTATGAGCAGGGCGAATATCCGATCTATGCAGTTCGCAAGCTCTCCAATCCCCCGGGTCCTGCGGCGGCCTGGATGATTGAGGCCTTCCGCGACCGCCTGTCGCAATGCCCGGACCGGGTGGATTTCAAGGCTGCCATAGACGTGTTCCGTCCTGACGAAAACCAGCTGGCGGCGGAATGAAAATGGGCGCCCTCTGAGGCGCCCATTTTCATGTGTGGAATGGTGTAACCGATTAAAGAACCAGCCGGAAATTATTGAACCCGTCCGTACCTTCGCCGGCGTCCTCGATCTTCACGCTCTTTACCTCGGCAAGGAAGTCCTTAGCCTTGGGTGAGCTTGGGAATAGGACGGTGGTGCCCGGGAGTGGCTTGAAGGTCCAGTTGCCGTCGGCGGTCGGGTTGATCGTGCCCTGTTCGTGGACATAGCGGACGATGACGTCGCGGTTGGTGTCCGGGGCCTTGTAGATGACCTTGTCGGCTCCGATTTCCGGGAAATTGCCGCCGCCGCCGGCGCGGTAGTTGTTGCTGACTACCACGAATTTCTGGGCGGGATCGATCGGCTTGCCATCAAATTGCAGGTTCTGGATGCGGTTTGCATCGGCGTTGAGGAGCTTGCCGTCATCGCTGAAGCGGCGCGGCTGCGACACGTCGATCTGATAGGTGACGCCGTCGATGACGTCGAAGTTGTAGGACGGAAAGCTGTCGTTGAGCAGAGCGACATCCTTGGCGCCCGATTGCACCTGGTTGAACATCGCCGCTGACATTTCCAGCCAGTTCTTCACCTGCGCGCCGTTGATGACGACCGCCTGCACCGTATTCGGATAGAGATAGAGATCGGCAACGTTCTTGATGGCGATATTGCCGGCAGGAACGTCTGTGTAGTAGTCGACGCCGTTGCGGCCGCCGCACTTGAAGGGAGCCGCCGCCGAAAGCACCGGCAGGTCCTTGTACTGCGTCTCCTTCAGCATTTGCTTGATGTACCAGACCTGTGCCTGGCTGACGATCTGCACCGACGGATCGTCGGCAACGAGCGCAAAATAGGAGTAGAGCGGCGCCGAAGTCTTGCCGACCGGCGTGCGGACGTAGGTCAGCGTCGCTTCATGCTCGGCCTTGGCTGCTTCCACCACTTCCTTCTTGTCGGCGACGTCGGCGATGACCTTCTTCTTGTCGTCGCGATGGTAGATCGGCCGGGCCTCGGAGGTGAAGTCGACGATCTTCCAGCTGTTGCCGTCCTTTTCGAGAAGCAGGTCGATCAGGCCGAGGTGTGAGCCCCAAAAGCCGGCCATGACGGCGGGCTTGCCGTGTAGCGTGCCCTTGACCGGATCGGCGTCCTTGATGCCGTCCCAGCTCTTCGGACCGGGGAAGACGAGATGCTGGTGGCCGGTGAAGACGGCGTCGATGCCGGGAACGGCGGCGACGTAGAGCGAGGCGTTTTCCATCTTGTCGGACGGGGCGCTGCCATCGATGCCGGAATGCGAGAGAGCGATGACGATGTCGGCACCTTCGGCCTTCATGACCGGCACCCAGGCCTTGGCGGCTTCGACGATATCGCGCGTCTGCGCCTTGCCCTCGAGGTTCTTGATGTCCCAAAGCATGATCTGCGGCGGTACGAAGCCGATGAAGCCGATCTTGACCGGGCTTTCGTTGCCGGCGCCGTCCTTGATCTTCTTTTCAATGATCCGGTAGGGCTTGAAGAACAGATCGTCCTTTGTCGGGTCCGAAGCGAGTTGGCCCTTGGTCAGGTTGGCGCAGACGAAGGGGAAGTTCGCGCCGGCCAGCACCTTGAACATGAAGTCGAGGCCGTAGTTGAATTCATGGTTGCCGAGCGTGCCGACTTCGTAGCCGAGTGTGTTCATCGCCTTGATGACCGGATGGACGTCGCCGTCCTTCATGCCGTGCTGATAGGCCATGTAATCACCCATCGGATTGCCCTGCAGCACGTCGCCATTGTCGATCAGCAGCGAATTGGTGGCTTCCGCGCGAATGTTGTCGATGATCGTCGCGGTGCGCGTCAGGCCCATCGTGTCATTCGGCTTGTCGGCATAGTAGTCGTAAGGGAAGACGTTGACGTGAATATCCGTCGTTTCCATGAGACGCAGATGCGCCTGATTGCCGGCCGCGCGAGCTGCAAAGGGATGCAGCACGATCAGCGCCGCAGTGGCGCTGAGGCCTTGCAGCAGGGTACGGCGCGACATACTGGGCAAATCCAGAATGGAAGACATGGAAGACTCCTTCTACGATGGGGCTATGGTCCCTCGATCATCTCTCGGGCGAGGGAGATTAGGACGATTTTCGAAGGTGTGCACCAGGAATGTGACAGGCTTATTGTGACCGCGCTTCAGAGAGCGCCCGCATGCGGTCAGCGTTTCAGAACCGGCTTTATGTCCTTGTGGAAAAAGCGGAAATAGGAAGCGACCTTTGCCGACGCGTTGGACGAGCGATCGAACTCGATGCCGATGCGGCCATTATGGGCCCAGCGCACGAAACCGTCCAGCAAACCGATATCGTCGCATTCGACGCGAACCTTGCTGCCTGCGGCCGCATAGAGCGGCGACTGCAGATCGAGAGCGATTCCTCTGGCGGAAATGTTGACGACTCGTCCTGCAGCAAGCTTGGTGAAATATCGGACTTGACCCGTCAGCCGGGCATAATGGCGCGGCGAACCTCGCGACTTGATCTTCAGGTTGCCTTGAACGAGAGATTTGGAAAAGGGCTGCATGGTGTTATTCCGGTTCGCACATCTTTTTCAGCCTTTGCATAGCATGCAAGCATTGAAAGATTCTGAGGGTAACCGCTAAAATTGTAGCCGAGCGTCCCGAATCGGTACCACGCGATCAGGGGATTGCCTTGGAGGCTCCCGAAAGGCCTGGCAGATTTTCCGATGTTGGTCAGCCTGCGCGCGACCGGCGATTTGGATACAGCTATTGGAGAGGGAAGGATATTGCGCATCGTTTCCTTGAACGCATGGGGCGGCCGGCTGCATGAGCCGTTGATGCCCTACCTCGTCGATATCGATGCGGATGTGTTGTGCCTGCAGGAAGTGGTTCGGACACTCGATGCCGAATCCGAATGGCTTGTTTATCGCGACCACGGCGTCGAGCTCCTGCAGCGGGCCAATCTCTTCGAGGAGCTGAAGGCCGCTTTGCCGGCCCATGATGCGTTCTTCTCGCCCGTTGCGCGCGGCGATCTCTTCGACGGCGATCGGCGGCTGCAGTCCGAATTCGGGCTGGCGACCTTTGTGCGCAGGACCTATCCGATCATCGGCCAAGCCGTGGGTTTCATCCATGGCGAATTCTCGGCCGATGGGTGGGGACCGCATCCGCGGTCGCGCAATGCGCATTGCATTCGCCTCTTCGACTACGAGCACGGCTACCCGATCACGATCGCCCAGATGCATGGCCTGCGAGACATCGAAGGCAAGGGCGATACGCCAGCGCGCCGCCATCAGGCGGACGCACTGGTCGCGCTTATCCGCCAGGTCCGGCAGGATGGCGAGCGACTGGTCGTTTGCGGCGATTTCAACGTGCTGCCGGGCAGCGTTACGTTCGAAATCCTCGGCCGCCTGGGGCTTGTCGATCTCGTCACCTCGCGGGGACATGACGACACCCGCACCTCCCACTATCGCAAGGAGCCGCGCTTTGCCGACTACATGCTGGTAACGCCGGATATCGAGGTGATCAATTTCGACCCCGTGGCCGAACCTGAAGTTTCCGATCACCGCGCATTGCTGCTGGACCTGCGCTGACTGGGATCAGAGACCGACATTCGGCCGGTCGATGATTTCGCGCAGGGCAAAGCTGGAATTGATCTTAACGACATGCGGCAGCGCAGAGAGCCAATCGCGATGGATGCGCTCATAGTCCTCGAGGTCCCGCGCGGCGACGCGCAATATGTAGTCGTATTCGCCCGACATGAGATAGCAGGCGAGCACATTCGGACAGCGCTTCACCGCCGTTTCGAATTCCGAAAGCGTCTTGGCGAACTGGCCGGATAGCGAGATGTGCACGATGGCGATCATCTTGTAGTCCAGCGCCTTGTGCGACAGGTGCGCGTGATAGCCGTCGATGACGCCGTTCTTTTCGAGAATATCGAGCCTGCGCGAGCAGGCTGATGGCGAAAGGCCGACCTTTTCGGCCAGTTCCGCATTGGTGATCCGCGCGTTCTGCTGCAGCATCCGCAGAATCGAATGATCTATGGCGTCAAGGTCGGACATTCGAAGATCTTTCGAAAAAACTCTTATCCGCGCAATAAATCACGAAAAATGACCGTAACGCAAATCGTCTTTGCAAGGACATTTCAGGGCGGAGGTGGTCTGATTTCCCTTGGAGAAATTGCATACGCAAAAGCATTCGAGGAGGAATGAAATGCGCGTTGGTTGCCCGAAGGAAATCAAGAACCACGAATATCGCGTTGGCCTGACGCCGGCATCCGTTCGTGAATATGTCGCCCACGGCCACGAGGTCTGGGTCGAGACGAAGGCCGGTGCCGGCATCGGCGCCGATGACCATGCCTATGCCGCCGCCGGCGCCAAGATCGCTGCAAGCGCCAAGGATATTTTCGAGAAGTGCGACATGATCGTCAAGGTCAAGGAGCCGCAGCCCTCCGAATGGGCGCAGCTTCGCGACGGCCAGCTTCTCTACACCTATCTGCATCTGGCACCCGATCCTGAGCAGACCAAGGGCCTGCTCGCCTCCGGCGTAACCGCCATCGCCTATGAGACCGTCACCGATGAGCGCGGCGGCCTGCCGTTGCTGGCGCCGATGTCCGAGGTCGCCGGCCGTCTATCGATCCAGGCGGGCGCGACGGCGTTGCAGAAGGCCAATGGCGGTCTCGGCATCCTGCTCGGGGGCGTGCCGGGTGTGCTGCCGGCCAAGGTCGCCATCATCGGCGGCGGTGTGGTCGGTCTGCATGCCGCAAAGATGGCGGCCGGCCTCGGCGCCGATGTCAGCATTCTCGATCGTTCCCTGCCGCGACTGCGCCAGCTGGACGATATCTTCAACGGTCGCGTCCACACGCGCTATTCCAGCATCCAGGCGCTGGAAGAGGAGGTCTTCACCGCCGATCTCGTGATCGGCGCCGTCTTGATCCCCGGTGCCGCCGCGCCGAAGCTCGTCACGCGTGAGATGCTGTCGGGCATGAAGAGCGGCTCCGTCATCGTCGATGTCGCCATCGATCAGGGCGGCTGCTTCGAAACCTCGCATGCCACAACCCATTCGGACCCGACCTACGTGGTCGAAGGCGTTGTGCATTACTGTGTCGCCAACATGCCGGGCGCGGTTCCGGTCACCTCGGCGCATGCCTTGAACAACGCCACCATCTATCACGGCCTCGCATTGGCTGATCGCGGTCTGCGCGCCATCGCCGAAGACAAGCACCTCCGAAATGGCCTCAACGTGCACAAGGGCCGCATTACCAACAAGCCGGTGGCCGAAGCGCTTGGCTATGAAGCCGTCGCGCCCGAAAGCATCCTGAACGTAGCGTAAAGCCCATCGCGCTCACGTCAGATGGAGGCGCCGGCATCAGCATATGCCGGCGCTTTTTTCTACTGCGCCGCGCGCCCTTTTGGCGCGCAAAGGACGCAGTAGCATTTAAATAGCGCATAACCGTTGGGTTATACGCGGTCTATGCGGCACTGATAGCAATTGTTGCGCGCCGAGCGGACATGGACATAGGCGATGTCCGCGCGCTCGAGCAGCGATGTGGCATAGGCGGGAATATCGCCGATCGGTGTCACGGCACCTGTTCCGTAGACGATGCGGTTGTTCTTGCCATAGCCGCGCACGATGAAATCCCGGCTGGTCGCCAGCACGGGCGGCAGGATTTCTGCCGCCTCGTAGCGTTTGCAGGGCGTCTTGTGCAGGAAGATCGGGCCGGTCTCCGCATAGGGTTGCAATTCAGGGAAGGGCCGATAAGCGAAGACGAAAAGCTCCTCGCCGGCATCGATATTGCGCAGGCAATGGCGGCAGGGATGGCCGGGGCCGTCGGAGGTCATGGTCTCCGGCTGGTGACCATAGGCGTCCATGCCTCCGTTCCAGAGCATTTCGGCGTCGGATGTCGGCATGGCGGAAAAGGCGATGGTGGACATGGAAATCTCCTTGTGGCGTTTACCATGTGATGCCTTAGGCCATCGCGCGAAGCCACCCGATTCCTGCCGCTAGTTGTTCTTGGCGAACTCCAGCAGTTCTTTATCGCTCAACGGCCTGACAATGCCTTGGCCGGTGGAAATCGGCGAAAAGCCGAACATCTGGTAGAGCTGAAGCGCTCGCGGATGATCGAGATCGTTTGTGGTCGTTATGATCCGTTGCGGGTTCAGCGTCCATATGGCGTAGAGCGACTGGAGCAGGAACCATTTGCCGATGCCGAGGCCGAGCGCATGCTCCATGAGGCCGAAATGGCTGAGTTCGATGGTTTCCTCGTCCTGGCGGAAATATTCGAAGAAGCCGGCCGGAGCGCCGTTGACATAAAGCACGCTGATATCGTTGCGCTGATCGTGAAGGATCGCCGTCAGCTCCTCGTCAGACATGCGCAGCCGGTCGACCCAATGCCAGCGAGCCCCGACCTGACGGTAGAGATAGCGATAGAAGGGCAGCGGAATGCCCGGCGCACGCATGATAGCCGTCTGAATATTGACCGGCATCGCCAGGCTCGTCTTGGGCGGCGCGGTCATTTCCAGACGGGTGATGTGGACTTTGATCGACGAAGGCGTTTTCACGGATGCCATGCTCAATCTTGACCGGTAGCGATTGGCGTGTCCGCGCGGCTGCCCCACTCAGACCATGAGCCGTCGTAGAGCTTGTTGCCGCTGTGGCCGAGCGATTCGAGCGCCAATGTGATGATGGCGGCGGTAATGCCGGAGCCGCAGGTGGTCACGACGGGCTTGTCGAGATCGATGCCGGCCTTTTCTATGGTCTCACGCAGCTCGGGCAGCGACTTGAACTTGCCGTTGGTGGCGAAGACGCCCGATGGCAGGCTCTTGGCGCCCGGCATGTGGCCGGAGCGCATGCCTTCGCGCGGTTCCGGTTCCACAGCGGCAAAGCGGCCGGCGCTGCGGGCATCGGCGATCTGCAGGGAACGGCTGTCGACGATATCTCGCATCTCGTCGAGCGCAACGACGCGGCTGCCATTGAAATTCGGCTTGAAGGTTGCGGGTTCGAATGTCGGAAGTGCCGTTTCCAGCGGCCGACCTTCGGCCTTCCAGCCGTCGAGCCCTCCATCGAGCACGAAGACGTTCGGCGCGCCCATGACGATGTGGAACAGCCACCAGACGCGCGGCGAGGCAAACAGGCCGGGGCCGTCATAGACGACGATGCGATCGGTCTCGCTGATGCCGAGCTTGCCGACCTCTGCCGCAAAGAGCTCTGGCGAGGGCACCATATGCGGCAGGTTGGTCGAGTGATCGGCGATCTTGTCCTGATCGAAGCGGATCGCGCCCGGAATATGGCCGCCGGCATATTCGGCATCGGCATTGCGCTTCTGCGCCGGCAGATAGAAGGATGCGTCGAGGATGCGCAGGTCCTTGGCACCCAGCTCGCTCTGCAGCCAGTCCGCGGATACGACGAAACGGCTTTTGTCCGCTGCCATGATGATCTCTCCCTGCTATGGTTTCTTGATCTCGGTGTCGGGATATCGACGCTTGCCGGCGTCAGTTTTCGTCGGTCGGGGCGCCGAAACGGATGCGGAAACGGCGGTTTTCCTTGCCCTTCTTCTCGATCTTGGCGATGTGAATCGCTCCGACCTCCTGCGTCTCCGACACATGTGTGCCGCCACAGGGCTGGCTGTCAACGGCGGAGTCCTCTCCGATGCAGACAAGGCTGACGCGGCCGAGGCCGATCGGCGGGCGCACATTCTTGGATTTGACGATACCCGGATTGGCGGCCAGCTCCTCGTCGGTGATCCACCGGAGGAAAACGGGATGGTTTTCGTTGACCAGCGCCATCATCCTGGCGGTCACCTCGTCCTTGTCGATCGTCTCGCTCATGTCGAAATCGACCCGGCTTTCATCCTCGCCGACCGCAGCACCCGTAATCGGATAGGGGCAGACGACCGAGAGCAAGTGACAGGCCGTATGCATGCGCATCAGCTTGTAGCGACGCGGCCAGTCGACGTGCAACACCAGCTTTTCGCCGAGGATGGGCTGCGCCTGGCCTTCGAGCGGCACATGAATGATGATGTCCTTGATCGGCCCGTGCCTGGTCTGGCCGAGCATGATCTTGGAGCCATCGGCGCGCTCGAAGAAACCGGTATCGCCCGGCTGGCCGCCGGAGGTGGCGTAAAAGCAGGTCTGATCGAGCTCGATGCCCCCATCCTCGTGGATCGCGGTCACGACCGCTTCGGCGGTCGAGAGGTAGAAATCGTCACGGTAGAGGGCATTCACGGCCATGGGATCACGCTATTGTTTCGTATGGGACGGAAATATCCGCCCGCTTTTCAAGATAGGCGGGCAGCGGCAGGCCCTTCGACTTCAGGAAGTCCGGATTGAAGAGCTTGGACTGATAGCGATTGCCGTAATCGCACAGAACAGTCACGATCGTATGTCCTGGGCCTAGATCCCTGGCAAGACGCACGGCGCCGGCAATGTTGATGGCCGTCGAGCCGCCAAGGCACAGGCCTTCGTATTCGACGAGGTCGAAGAGGTAGGGCAGTGCTTCGGCATCGGTGATCTGGTAGGCGAAGTCGGGAGTAAAGCCCTCCAGATTGGCCGTCACGCGGCCCTGACCGATGCCCTCGGTGATCGAGGAGCCGGAGGACTTCAACTCGCCGTTCTTGTAGAACTCATAGAGCGCAGCGCCTTCCGGGTCGGCGATGCCGATCTTGATGTCCTTGTTGAAGGCATGCAGGCCCATGGCGACGCCGGCCAGTGTGCCGCCGGAGCCGACCGAGCAGATGAAGCCATCGACCTTGCCTGACGTGTCGGCCCAGATTTCCTTGGCGGTCGTCTCTATATGCGCCTGCCGGTTGGCGACGTTGTCGAACTGGTTCGCCCAGATCGCGCCGTTCGGCTCCGTCTTCGCCAATTGCTCGGCAAGCCGGCCGGACAGCTTCACATAATTGTTCGGGTTCTTGTAGGGGACCGCGGGGACCTCGACCAGCTCGGCGCCGAGCAGCTTAAGCGCATCCTTCTTTTCCTGGCTCTGGGTTTCCGGAATGACGATGACCGTGCGATAGCCGAGCGCCTTGGCGACCAGCGTGAGGCCGATACCCGTATTGCCTGCCGTGCCCTCGACGATGACGCCGCCGGGCCTGAGCAGCCCCTTCTTCTCGGCATCGCGAATGATGTAGAGCGCGGCGCGATCCTTGACCGACTGACCGGGGTTCAGGAACTCGGCCTTGCCGAGAATGGTCGAGCCCGTCGCCTCGGAGGCGCCCTTGAGCTTGATCAGCGGCGTATTGCCAATTGCTTCGAGGACGGAGGGGTGGACGGTCATGGAATCTGCCTTCTGTTCACGACTACTGTAAGAACGGTCTTTTCCCTTCACAAGGCGGCATAGGCAAGAAATTCTGTTCCTCGCTCTTCGTTCGGCCTGCAAAATTCAACTTGGGCGACACTAATCGCCTACGCGTCGCGGCCCTTCACTTGTCCCTGGTTGGTGACATAGATTTCCGCATCGAAGGCAACAGACTGGCCGAAAGCGGCCACAATGATACGTTATTTCTAAAATGCTACGGGCGGCCGCGGTTGAGTGTTTGATGTAGGCGGCCGTCAGCCAAGGAGAAGAGCCATGAGCCCGTTCATTGCGCGTCCTGAACACGGAGTCGTCTGGATCACCGGCGCCAGTTCCGGCATGGGCCGAGCGCTGGCACTGAAACTGGCGGGCGAAGGGTATAAAGTGGCCGTAACGGCCCGCAGCCACGACAAGCTTTTGGCATTGCAGGCGGAGGCGAGCGAACTTCCCGGCAGCATCGTCGTGCTCGATGGCGACGTGACCCAGGCCGAAGACATGGAGCACACCGTCGCCGCGATCGAATATCAGCACGGCGCAGTTGCCTTGGCGGTTCTCAATGCCGGCATCTATCTGCCGGCGCGCGGCGAGGATCTGAACCACGAGGTTTTCGACCGCAGTTTTGCCGTCAATCTCCATGGTGTCGTCAACTGTCTCATTCCGGCGGTGCGGCATATGCGGGCCAGAGGATATGGCCAGATCGCCATCGTCTCTTCCGTTGCGGGTTATGCCGGTCTTCCCGGCTGTGCCGCTTACGGGGCCACTAAAGCTGCCTTGATCAACATGGCGGAAAGCCTGAACTTCGAGCTCGATCGTATGGGCATCCATATCCAGCTTGTAACCCCCGGCTATGTTGAAGCGCCGCTGACGGCGAAGAACAAATTCGCCATGCCGGGCATTCTGTCCGCCAACGAGGCGGCCGATGCGATCGCTGCCGGATTGAAATCCCCGGCTTTCGATATCTGCTTCCCGAAGAGTCTGGTGTACCGGGCAAAGCTGTTGAAGCTGCTGCCCTATAGCCTCTATTTCCGTGTAGTCAGATATTTTCTGGGAAGCGGGGCTAAACGGCGGTCGGTCGACACGCGAGCAACGCCGCATCCGGCGGAATAGCGTCTACTCATCATTCTTCAGCGACGCGAGCGCATCGAGCGCGCGTCGCCGTGCCAGAGCGTGATCGACGATCGGCCGAGGATAGTGCTGGCCAAGCGTTACGCCTGCGCGTCTCAGCACATCGTCAGGCGCTTCAAATGGCCGATGGATATACTTGCCGTCGAGATCGGCCAGTTCCGGCACGAAGGTTCTGATATAGCCGCCATCCGAATCGAATTTTTCACCCTGCAGCACCGGATTGAAGATACGGAAGAAGGGCGACGCATCCGCACCTGAGCCCGCCACCCATTGCCAGTTTGCGGCGTTAGCGGCCGGGTCGGCATCGACAAGCGTGTCGCGGAACCAGGCTTCCCCCTCGCGCCAGTCGATCAGCAGATCCTTGATCAGGAAGGAGGCGACGATCATGCGGACGCGATTGTGCATCCAGCCATGGCGCCAGAGCTGCCGCATGCCGGCATCGACGATCGGATATCCTGTTTGCCCACGTCGCCAACTGTCGAAAAGCTGCGCATCCGAGCGCCATGGAAAGTCGTCATATCGATCGTTCCAATTGGCAGAGTTGAGGTTGGGGAAGTGGAAGAGCTGATGGTAGCAGAATTCCCGCCAGGCAACTTCCTTGCGAAAGCGCACGATATTATCCGTCGGGATGTTTTTGGGAAGACCTCGCGTAGCGTGCCATATCCGGGCCGGGGAAATCTCGCCGAGCGCCAGGTGCGGCGACAGCATGGATGTTGCCGGCTTGTCGGGAAAATCGCGATCGACCGCATAGCTGTCGAGCGCGGTCTCGATGAAGTCGCCCAGCTTCCCGCGTGCCGCAGCCTCGCCAGGCACCCACATATCCGGGAAATTCGAGGCCCAGTTCGGCTTGGTGGGCAGCAGCGACCATGAGCCAAGCGAATCCGATAGCGGCCAGTGGCCGGGCGCGCAGAGCTTTGCAGGTGCGTCGATCGGAAAGGGCGGCTCGCCGAACTGCTCCAGCGCCCGCCAGAACGGCGTGTAGGTCTTGTACGGGTTGCCGGTGCCGGTGCGCACGCGTGACGGCTCATGCAGCAGCTGACCGGCAAAGCTGTTTGCCTTCATGCCGGCATCGCGCAAGGTCTTCTTGACGCCCACATCCACCGCCATGCCGGCGGGGTCATACCGTCGGTTCCAGACGATGGCCTCTGCACCAGTCTCCTTGAGGAGCCTTTCAATGACCGCCAGCGCATCGCCCGTTCGCAGAACAAGCTTGCTGCCGAGGCCGTGGAGGCTTTTATCTAAGGCGGCGAGGGAATGATGGAGCCACCACCGCTGTGCTGCCCCGAGCGGCCCGCAGCCCTTCGCTTCCGGCTCCCGGATATAGATGGGGACGACGGGTCGGCCCGATGCTGCGGCAGCCTGCAGGGCGTGATTGTCGTCAAGGCGGAGATCCTTGCGGAACCACAGGAGAATGGGATTCGGCTCATCGGTGGAGGATGTCATGGTTCTCGCCGGTCGTCTGTGCGGCATTCTTCATATGCTTCATTGCCTTCGCAGCCATATACGGCGCGGGTGGCGAAATGGTTCCACCACCGCACGTATCGCCATGGAATCGCCAGCGCAACTCTCGTGAGGAAATCGGGATGCCTCTTGTGATATAAGGATCCTTGTCACTGTTCTGTAATGCAAATTCGCTAGCAGTCCAAGCAATTGGCGGCCCAGAATTGACAGGTGGGAAAGAACAACATGGCGGAAATCCGGATCGAACAAGTTCGCAAGGCCTACGGACGCAACCAAGTGGTCCATGGCGTCGACCTGAACTTCCGTTCGGGAGAGTTTGTTGTCATTCTTGGCCCTTCCGGCTGCGGCAAGTCCACCCTGCTGCGCATGATTGCCGGCCTTGAGGATATTTCCTCGGGCGAGATCGTCATCGACGGCAAGGTTGTCAATCAGCTCGAGCCGCGCGAGCGCGGTTGCGCCATGGTCTTCCAGAATTATGCGCTCTATCCGCATATGGATGTCGCCGCCAACATGGGCTACGCGCTGAAGGTTGCAGGCGTGCCGCGCGAGGAGCGTGACCGCCGCATCAAGGAAACCGCCAAGATCGTCGGCCTGGAAGATTTCCTCGCCCGCAAGCCGGCTGAGCTTTCCGGCGGCCAGCGTCAGCGCGTTGCCATGGGCCGCGCCATCATCCGCGAGCCGAAGGTCTTCCTTTTCGACGAACCGCTTTCCAACCTCGATGCCAAGCTGCGAGTGCAGATGCGCGTCGAGATCCGGCGCCTGCACAAGCGCCTTTCGGCCACGTCGGTTTTCGTGACCCACGATCAGGTCGAGGCCATGACGCTCGCCGACAAGCTGGTGGTCATGTACAAGGGCAATGTCGAACAGGTCGGCACTCCCCTTGAAATCTACAACACGCCGCGCACCCGCTTCGTCGGTTCGTTCATCGGTTCGCCGGCCATGAATTTCCTGGAAGGCACGTTCTCGGCGAACGGCGAACAGTTCATCTTCGATGGCCTGCCGATCGGCATTGATGCCAATATCGGCAAGCGTCATGCCGGCCAGCCGGTCGCCCTCGGTATCCGCCCGGAACAGGCGCGTCTCGTGCCGGCAGGCACGTCCGGCGCCATTCCGGCGACGGTCGACTTCGTCGAGGAGCTCGGCGCCGGCCGCGTCATCCATTGCGATATCAACGGATCGAGCTTCGCCATCGCTGTGGCCGATCACACGACCGGTCAAACCGGTCAGGCCGTTGGTCTGGAACTGCCGCAACAGCACACGCACCTCTTCGCCCAGGATACCGGTTTGCGGCTCGACGCCGTTGCTTCCGTCACGCCGCTGACGGTCATGGCGCATTAATTTCAGATATCAATTTTTATGAAGAGCGCCCGGAAATCCTTACCGATTTCCGGGCTTTTTTGTTACCGAATTCCCAGCGACCGTGGCAGGGATCCGAACCATTAAATCTGTCGGCACGTCACTTTGCGCATTCGAAATTCTCCGCCTTGCTCGGATCGGCCGCCCCGGACTTATCCTTCGGATAGGACGGGTATCTGTCGGCGATGATGTCCTCGCAGCGAGGTGCTCACCAAGGAGCGTGGATCCGGAGGCCATGTGCCGGCTCGAATGTCAGGCATTGGAGCGCAGGAAAGATTGGCAACTGCCGCGCCCAAGAACGAGGCGCGGCAGGCGATCCGATCATTTCTCGGTGGAGATCAGGCCGCGAACGAACCAGCGCTGCATCAGAACCACGACGAGCAGCGGCGGCACCATGACGATCAACGTTCCGGCCATGGCGATGTGCCACTCAGGAAGGCCGCCGACGTTCGGGATAAGCTGCTTGAGCTCGGTCACTGCGGTCGCGTGTGCCGGATCGGTGGTAATAAGCAGCGGCCACAGATATTGATTCCATGCCCAGAGGAACATGATAGTGCCGAGTGCCGCCATGTTGGTGCGCGACAATGGCATCAGGATGTCGATGAAGAAGCGTAGCGACCCGGCGCCGTCCATGCGTGCAGCTTCGGTCAGCTCGTCAGGTATGGTCAGGAAGAACTGACGGTAGAGGAAGGTGCCTGTCGCTGTGGCGACGAATGGCAGGATCAGGCCGGGATAGGAGTTAAGTAACCCCAGGTTCAGCGAGATATGAATGCCTGTAACCTGCTCGATCAGCCAGCTGATGCCAGTGACATCGAGGATCGCCTGATAGGGCGACAGGACGTTCGCTGCGACCGCATAGGTCGGCACAGCTCGCACTTCGAGCGGCAGCATCAGTGTCACGAAGATCAACCAGAAGATGAAGTGGCGGCCGGGATAGCGGAAATAGACCAGCGAAAAGGCGGTGATCGCTGAGATGATCACCTTTCCCACCGAGACGCCGGTGGCGAAGATCAGGCTGTTCAGCAGCTTAGGGCCGAGATCGGCGGTCGTCCAGGCTGTTTGCATGTTGATCCAAAAATCGGTGCCCGGGATCAGCGACATCGGCACGCGATTGACGTCGGCCATATTATGGGATGCGGCGATCGACACGATGACGATCGGTCCCACTGCCACTATGAAGCCGATGAACAGGATCAAGTGGGTGAAGAAATTAAGGATGGGTGTGCGCTCGACCATGTCAGCCTCAACGATAATGAACGCGCCGCTCGATGAAGCGGAACTGGAAGATGGTAAGCACGATGATCAGTAGCATGAGAACGATGCTCTGCGCCGCCGCACCGGAATAATCGAGGCCTTTGAAGCCGTCGAAGATGATCTTGTAAACCATGAGATTGGTCGAGTTGTGCGGGCCGCCTGAGGTCATGATGTCGACGATGCCGTAGGAATCCTGGAAGCTCTCCGTGATGTTGATGACGAGCAGGAAGAAGATCGTCGGTGTGATCAACGGGAACTGGATATCCCAAAAGCGCCGAAGCACGCCCGCGCCATCCATGGCAGCCGCCTCGATCTGCGAGCGCGGAATGGCCTGGAAGGCCGCGAGGAAGAAGATGAAGCTATAGGCGATATATTTCCAGGAGAAGGCAGCGATGATCGAGGCCATGGCGGCAGTGCCGTCGAGGCCCGGATCCCAAAATCCTGGCCAATAGTGATTGACGACGGACATGAAACCGGCTTCAGGCGCCAGGATAAAGCGGAAGGCCATTGCCGATGCGGGAGCTGCGACGCCATAGGGCCAGATGAGTACGACGCTGTAGAACTTCGAGCCGCGCAGCTGCCGGTCGGTGAGGGCTGCAAGTATTACTGCAACAACCATGGAAATGCCGGTGCTGATACCAGCGAAGATGATGCTGATCGTGACCGAGTTCCAGTAATCGGAACTGGCGAGGATGGCCTTGAAATTATCGAGCCCGACCCAGATGTTGCCGCCGCCCCAGGGCTGCTGCAGCGTCAATGACCAGAAGATCGCTTGACCGGCCGGCCAATAGAAAAAGGTGAAGATGAGGAGCAACTGCGGCACTGCGAACAGGATGCCAACGCTCCATTTGTTGAAAGTTATGCGCTTTTCCATGGTCTCTTCCGGCTTGGGGTCCCGATGCCACTCTCGCTCTCATAACGAACGTCCGCCGGGAGGCCCCGGCGGACGCTGTCTGTTATGAGGTTTGCTGCTTACGGCAGCTGCTTGCCCTTGTAGGTGGCTTCGAAGCGCTCAAGGACGGCGTCACCATTCTTGACCAAGTTGTCGATGCCTTCCTGGACGCCGACCTTATTGGCGAAGATCGCCTGCATCTGGTTGCCGAATTCGGCGCGGATCTGCGTGAAGTTGCCGAGGCGGATGCCGCGGGTGATCGGGGTCGGCTCGGAAGCGGTCAAGCTGGCGATCGCGACTTCGCGGCCCTTATAGGGAGCCTTGTCGTAGAAGCCTGAGGACTTCATGAACTGAAAGCCTGAATTCGTGACCGGGATGTAGCCGGTGTTGGTCGACCAGAAGAGAGCGGTCTTGGGGTCGTGGATGAAGTTTAGGAATGCGGCTGCGCCCTTGTATTCGTCAGCCGACTTGCCGGAGAGAACCCAGAGCGAAGCACCGCCGACAAGCGAGTTCTTGCGCTCGGTGCCGGCGTAGACGGGAAGTTCGGCAACATCCCAGTTCATGCCAGCCTTCTGCGTCTTGGTGATCGAGCCGTGGTCGCCGACCGAGGTCATGATCATCTGGCAATCGCCCGAGGCAAAGGCCTGAACCATGTCCTGGCCGAGATCCTTGGACTTGATCTTGATGAGGCCCTGATCGTACCAGCTCTTGAGGTCGGTAACGTACTTGACGAACTTGGTCTTGTTGACCTCGAGACGGGCGTCGAGACCGTCATAGCCGTTATTCTTGGTGGCGATCGGCTGGTTGTGGATCGCCGAGAACTGCTCCATCAGCTGCCAGCTTTCGTTGCCGGAGATGTTGATTGCCATCGGGCATTCATAGCCGGCACCCTTGAGCGCCTTCATGTCGTCTGCGGCTTCTTCCCAGGTCTTCGGAGCTTCAGTCTTGCCGATCTTGGCAAAAGCGTCCTTGTTCCAATAGAGCAGGGCGGTCGAAGAGTTGAACGGGAAGGAGAGCAGCTCGCCCTTCGACGTTGCGTAATAGCGCGCAATGCCGGGGAAGTAGTCGTTCCAGTCGATCTTGTAGCCATTTTCGGACATCAGCTTGCCGGCCGGGTAATAGGCGCCGGAGAGCATCATGGTTGCGGTGCCGGCGTCATAGACCTGGACGACTGCAGGCTGCTTGCCAGCGCGGAAGGCGGCAATGGTGTTCTGCAAAGTGGCGTCGTAATTGCCCTGGCTGGTGCAGACGACTTCATAGTCCTTCTGTGACTCGTTGAAGTTCTTGCACATCGTCTGAACGACGCGCTCGAGGTCGCCCGACAGGCCGAACCAGAAATCGAACTTGGTCGGAGCAGCAGCAGCAGGCAGGGCCAGCGCTAAGCTCATGACGCCGGCGGCGGCAGCCGAAATGTAGTTTTTAAGTTTCGACATAATCCCTATTTCCTTTTTGAAAGCTCGGAACCGGTGGTCTTGCGCAAGTCCGCGGTAGCGGCGTTATAGACAAGCTGTGTGACAGTTTGTTGAGGGCAAAAATCCCGGATCGACAGCCATTTTCAGTCGATGCGAGGGTTTTCGGGCGGCCGAACTTTGAATGATCAAGTATTTGAGATGGCGCTAATAAAGACGTGTAATCTAGGACGGTTCGTGCGGGGATTGTTGCTTGCCTCGAAAGGGGTGCGTCTTCCTTGCTGGCGGCCTGAATGGTGATGCATGATCTCACCGGACGAATCCATAAAGCAGCGGAGGGGCGCATCGATGGGCATCACCGAAAGGCAGAGGATGGCGGCGGCTGAATGGTATTGCTGCTTCGATCCCGAACTCGATGCGTTGCGGTGGCGGGCGCGCGAGGCCGTGCACGAGCATAACACGATGCCGCCAGTGCAGCGCGGCAATCTCGGGCCGGCTTTGGCTGCGCTCTTCGCTCGCGCTGCGGAGAATGTTTTCATCGAAGCGCCGTTTCACTGCTCCTATGGGATGAACATCTCGCTTGGTCGGCGGGTCTATCTCAATGCAGGCTGCACCATTCTCGACAGTGGCAGCGTGCGCATCGGCGAAGGCAGCATGCTGGGGCCGGGCGTTCATATATATTGTGCGGAACACCACAGGGACCCGGAGAAGCGGCGCGCCGGCATGGAGATTGCGCGACCGGTGACGATCGGCAGGGATGTGTGGATCGGGGGCGGAGCCATTATTCTAGGTGGCGCGACGATCGGCGACGGGGCGATCGTGGGGGCCGGCTCGGTCGTGACAAGAGATGTCGCAGCGGGTGCGACCGTGGTCGGTAATCCCGCCCGGCCTGTCGGCGGGAGCTAGAAAGAGGATCAGTTCGCCGGGCGGCGGCGTTTTGTCCACCACACCGCAAAACGCCGGCGCCAGCGACGGACGACCGGCATATCATGTGACAGCACGATGAAGCCAAGCGGCAGCATCCAGAAGCCGAGCACCGGCATGAAGCCAAGCAGTCCGCCGAAGATGAGGGCAATGCCGACGCCGACGCGCGCAAGCCGCGATCGGGGCAGGGGAATTCTCACAGAGCCGAAAACAAGCTCGCGAGTTGAGGGATCAATGCCGAAACGGCGGGTTTTCCGGCCATTTCGATCGGCATTTGTTGTCGTTTCGCTTTGATCAGTCATCCACAGGAAATGGTGAGGCGGCGAAATAATGCAAGAGAATTCGATTTTTTTGAAAAAACCGCTTGGCAAATCGGGCAAGCGTTTGTATTAGCCCACTCACACCGCGCCAAGCGCATTCCCTGGTAGCTCAGCGGTAGAGCATTCGACTGTTAATCGACAGGTCGCCGGTTCGAATCCGGCCCGGGGAGCCACTCTTTCTGAGAAGAGTTCGTTTTTTCTGTATTATAAAGAATACAGATTTTCTTCCTCGCCACCTCTGAAGTCATCATCGTCGATGATATCCGCGCTGCGGTCAAGCCGCCGGCGTCCATCTTCCTCGATGGTGGTTATTCTGGAGACGGCGTCGCCTGGGCGCGCCTGCGTGATCAGCAGGGAAGCCACGACGGTCTTTTCGGTTGCGCAGCCGGGCTATTTGCGCTTGGGTCGGGCGAAAAGCTTGACTCTAAGGAACAATAAAAATGATGCGCCAATGGATGGTTTTGGCTTTGTGTGTATCGATCAGCGCCGGACACGCTTTGGCTGATACCGATTCCGTCTCGAATGCGAAAACGCTTTGCCGAGCAGTGGACACGACCATTTCGTTATCGCCGTGCACCTATTCCGAAGAAACGAAAACGGTCACGGTCTCTGTCGCGACGAGAGGTGGGGACGCTCAAGAACTCTGCCGAACCATTGAGAGCTCTCTCATAGAAAAGCAGATATATTTCGGTGCCGATCCCTGGAAGCTGAATCTGAAATCGCCGGCCAGCGGCGACGACACGATCGCATCTTGTGATTTGCCGCAAACTCCCCGTTGAAGGGGACGCCGGCCCGGGGAGTGGTGGGTGAAACGAGAACGGGTGAGATGTCGAAAATCAACGATCTGATAGCGTCGGCAAAGACCGTTTGCGACCGATACGAAAAAGGGCGCATGGAGAGAGAAACCGTCCGAGAATGGGTCCTGCGTCTGGGTGCTTATCCACCGCCGCATGGCGATCGTGTGCGGGAAGCGGCGGAGTGGTTCAGGGCTCACTCTGCAACCGAAGTGCCGGCCGATGTGCGAGATGTCGATCTGGACAGATTAAGAGCAATCTTTTCGCAGTAAGCCGATCGCACTTGATTGTCATCACGGATACTGTAGACACCCAAGAAGAACGCGACTGCCGTTAATTTAGAACGGGGTCGGGCGGCCGATTGACGTCACGTTGCTGCTGCGAGATCACGCAGCCGTTCTTTTGTCCCAAGCCTGAGAGAGTGAACGAGCTGCATCAGCGGAGTGTGCAATTTTATTGCACGCGCCTCCGGGCGCCGATTTCTTCGGCCCTAGTCTGGACGGGATGTCTGTGAATGCAAATTCTCGCAGAGCATCGTGGTCGAGTGTGTGTTCAGCGCAATCTCGGCCTGATCGTCCTCGTTTGCACGATTCTTTATGCCATTCCACGCACCGCAATTCTTGGCGTAATCCTGACGACGGCTTCCTGGGCGGTGCTATCTGCGTCCATTTTCGTCTCGGAGAAGCAGGGTCTCCGCCACAACTTATAAGTTTGCTTTTGGGCATCTTGACCTGGGAAGGTCTTTATCTTCGCGACGAGCGGCTTCGAAGCCTCCTGCCCATCCGTTCCCCAATCGGCTGAGAATAGAAAATCCGCTTTGCCAGGGCTTTTTTGTACTGCAACAACAGAGTCTTGCATTCCTGCCGATGAAAGGGTTGCCGGTGCGATACAATGGCGGTTTTCGAGCCGCTATCGGCAAATTTCATGCAGATGTGTGTGGTATTTTGACGAAATTTGGTTCAAGGTATGGTTGCTCTCGCGAATGTGAGAAAATGTTCATGTGTCGTTAATCTGAACCAGCGCATGAACATAAGGGCGCGATCCGCGCAGCATAGTCCCCCAATGCTTTAGAGGTTCAACATGAAAAACCTGATTCTTGCTTCTGCACTTGCACTGGCATCAGTCGTTGCCGTCAGCGCACCGTCCGAGGCGGCTCCGATGCATCATCGTCACCATCACCATTGCTATATGAAGAAGGTGAAGCACAGAGTTCATGGCCACTGGGTCATTCGCAAGGAACGCGTCTGCCGTTAATCGGTAGAAGCTTCGAACTGGCGCAAAATCCCCTCTGATTGCAAGTCGGCCGCTACCGATATCCTCGGCAGCGGCCGTTTCGTTTCTGGGACTGTATGAAGAGGGACCTGCGGGACTTTCGTCCCGATGCATTAAGGACGAATTTCGAATATTACGCCGCTTTGATGCCGGCGATGATAGCGGCGGTCGTCGCGCCAGCCACTGTCCCCGCGCCAGCCACCGTCCCGCTGGCGGCCACGGTCCCATCCGCGATCGTCGTGCCAATGACGGCGATCATGACCGCGCCAGCGGCGTCGATTGTCATATGAATCCGGGTGCCAGCGCGTTCCCTGCTCTTGAACCAGAACAATATCTGAAGCTGTCGCGGGCGAAGCGCGGGGCGGCGCTGCCATCGTCGGCATGGTGACCGACAGCAGCGAGCCCACGGCAAGCGCGGCGGTCAAAGCGATCGAAGCGAGGTTTTTCAAAATGATAACTCCTTTATTCAGTCATATGCCCTTGAGCAGTAAACGCTATCGCCGCGACAAGGTTCCCCCTTCTGGTTGATCGGGGGATGGTCGCAACACGTTTTGCTCGCAGGGGCTTGACTTCAGGAGCCGCTGGTCAAGAAAAAAGGGGGCCGGCAGGGAAAGCCGGACCCCTTCCTTCTCTGATCGGAGGTCAAGTCAGATCAGGTTAGAAGTTGCGTTCGAAGCGGAGAATGCCGGAGACGGTATCGTCCTTGGCATAGTCATAATGAACGTAGGTCAATTCCGGCTCGACCAGGAGGTTCTTGACCGGGTTGAACTTGAGGTTCGTGGTTGCTTCGAAGATCTTCGAGTCGGTATAGGCAAGCTGGAGGTTCCACTTCAGCTTTTCGTTGATCGGAACGCCGACGCCGCCCCAAACTGCCCAATCGCCCCAGCCGCACTTCGAGCCATTGACGGTGCCGTTCGGCGCCGTGCAAGCAGAGATGTCCTGGTTCGAGCCGGCATACTGGTTCAGCTTCTTGCCGTCCGTGTTGTAGCCGCCCATCAGGAAGGCCGTGAGGAAGCCGAAGTCGGCATCGATACGAGCCTTGACAGCACCTTCTTCGACGATGGAGTCATACCCGCCGACGACCTTGAAGCCCCACGCGCCAGACTTGAAGCCGAGACCGCCAACAACGTTCGGGGCGTAGTGGTTGGACCTCGACTGTTCCCAAGCACCGTCGTAAGTCGTCGAATCGGAAGCGGAGTTGCTATCTTCGAGCGAGATAACAGCCGAGAAGCCGTTGCCGGCGTCATATTCATAGGTCAACTGGTTGAGTTCGTATGGGCCGTCATAGATCACGTCGTCGTTGATGACGTCGCCGGCGTAACCCATGTACAGGTTGTACTGGGAGTCCTTCTTACCAACGGTGAAGCCGCCGAGGCTGATGTAGGACCACAGCAGGTTCGTGCTGGTGGAGCCGCCGTCGTTCCAGTCCCAACGGACGATGGTCTCGGTCTTCAGCGGACCGTATTCGGTGTCCGTCGCGGTGTCGACATTCAGCTCTGCACGGGTGTGCCACAGCGTACCCTGCCTGCTGACGCGATTATAGGCGTTGTACCACTCGCCTTCCGTGCGGACCTTGCCGCCGATCTTGAGGCAGGTTTCGGTGCCTGGGATGAAGAAGTAGCCAGCGCCGTAAGCGTCGCAGATGCGAACGTATTCGAGCGGCTCCGGCTCAGCGGCAACGATAGCGTCGGCCGCATGAGCGCCGGATACTGCTGCCAGCGCAGCAGCGGAGCCGAGAAGAAGGCTCTTGATGTTCATAATAACTCCAATCTTTCTTGATTGGGTATGAGATAACCCGTCGAAAAGACGACGTGCCCAACCCCATCCCGTTCATGTTCCCTATCAGTAGCTGCGAAGTAATAAGCTTCACGAACTATTACCTGAACCTGCTTTGCTGATTTGGCAAGATACTAAGGTTTCCGAACTATGTGCGTGCTATTCGAAAAAAAGCTTTGTTGCAAAAATGACGCAATTCGCCGGGTAAGCTGATTATACAGGCCCTTTAGCCGCCTTCGTGGAAGTTGTAGCCAGGGGGAGTGCGGCAAGCGATCAAGCGCCTTTGCGTTGCAAGCATTCGCTTGAATGGTGACGCTTGTGACGCAGGATGGGCTAACGCGGGACGAAATAAGACGATCGATGCAACGGTCACCGGCACATGGTCTCTCTATCGACGCAGAAGTCCGACATCCCCGCTGGCTCGACATTAAGCTAGGGATCGACGACCCATCGGCAAACCAAACGCATGTAACGTCATGAAATTCGATTTGTATTCCCCACGTGTGCGGTTGGCGATTATCTATTCCCATACCGTCGGCAGATAATGCGGCAGAGATCCGGCATGGCGGACCACACGAAGGCATGGGCCGGATCTCGCTCCGAAAGTGAAGCAATGGGATTTGTAAATTGGCGACTCGTCGGCATTCTCAGATCACATGGTCGGCGTGGCGATGAAAACTTTCAGCGGCACTATGAGCCATGGGCTGTTTTCTCCATGGAGCTCTTCGAGCGAGAAATCGAGGCCTTCTACAGGCGCTCGCGATTTACCATCGTGATCTCGGCGCGGCGTGATTACGCTGCACGTCTTGTTTGAATTTCGCGAATCCATTTGGTCGTGATTTGAAAAAAAGCCGGAGCGTTCGCCCCGGCTTTGTGTGTTCGTCTCCCCTTCATGGTCGACCGTCCAGTTGAATGGCACGTTCCACGAGAAGTTTCGGTCCTGACAGTTTAATTATTCAACGCGCCACCGATAATGGCACCAAGCGCGAAGGCTGCTGCCGGATACCAAAGGCCGTCGCTATGGCGACGGTAGCCGGGTCGACGGTCGCGGTAGCCCCGATATCCGTGATAGTAGCCACGCTCGTCCCGGCCACGGTGCGGCCCCCATCCAGGACGGTCATGTCCTCTCTGAGGCATATTCCGGTGAACCTCTCCAGACCGATCGCGATGGTGACGCGGCCATTCCTGCGCATTGGCGAGGGGGGCTGCGAGCATTGTGGCAGCCATGGCGACGATGAATATCTTCTTCATTGGTTGTTTCCTTGTTATTCGCAAGGGAACCTTAGTAACTGTAAGGTGAACAGGAAGTGAACTTTAAACCCAAAAACGTAGTCGGGGGGCGATTGCCACACCCCGTTTCGCTGCGGCGAATGACTCCTGCCAAAATTGCCGCGCCCCAAAAAAATCCAATGATTTCTCAAGTGCTTATGATGGAAAAAGGGGAAGGATGGAGGCCTCGCCCGGAATCGAACCGGGATGCAAGGATTTGCAGTCCTCTGCGTAACCACTCCGCCACGAGGCCATCCGATATATAAAGGCGAGTGATGGCGGGCGTTTAGAACGAATCTTGAATGGGCGCAAGGGCCTCGCTCTGAATATCGCTCTTTTTTCGCTGCGAATAACAGCTTGCTGGCCGCCTGCAGCGAGTAGGGATGCTCGATGCTTTGCCGTCTACTCTTCCAGGCATGGAAAAGCGAATTTGTAGGAGCGCGCGATTAACGCACTGGCGGGGCGCTCGAGCTGCCATGAATGCTCCGCCATCCACTTGCAGGCGATCGCGGTCGCTTTGGCGTTGCTGAGATCGGAGGGGAGGCAAAAGGCGCCGACAAACTGTTGAAGATAATGCTCATAGCGCGATGAGTTCTTCGGCGTCTGCTTGGTGGCCCGAATCGTCAGATTTTTTGTGCGCTGAGCTTCGTCGAGGATTCCCTGGATATAGACGGAGGCAAGCGCCCGATTCTCTTCGCACCATTCGTCAAGCTGTTTGCCGGTGACGAGATGTCCGATAATCGGTGCCGCCGCCTGCGGTGCTTCGTCGCTGAGGGCGGCCTGGGGTGCAAGAAGGATAAGCAAGGCTGCGGTGGAGGGCGAAAGCCTCATTCTGTGACCTACATCATCGAAGAAAGACTGGCGGCCAGGAAAACGACCAGTGGCAGGGAGGTTGCGACGAAAAGAACAAGAGAAATGGACATTCAGCCAGCCTTCTTTTGAAATTTGATCTTAACCCGGATGGCTTCGGGTAGTTGAGCGTGGTCCTGCGGCGTTAAGATTTGCTTAACGGGCGTCCCGCTATGGAGCGCCTTTCTCTCTTGTTCACGACAAGATAGGCGCCGCCGCAAGCCATGCGCTCAATTGCATCCTCCGTCCAGGAAATTCCATCGCCGCAACGGATAAGGGCAATGGAGACGGCTCGATCGGCATTTGAACACCGCGGCTGTTGTTCGTTGGAGACGCATGGCGATGAATCTCCACCCCGGTTGCCACGATGCCTTGAAAGCTTGGCCGCACGCGATTAAGACACGCTTAGCACTGAAGCAAAGCCGGCCTATCTGGGGCGTAAAGGGCGCAAGAGGATATGATGGATTTCGAAGCAGCACGCGTGAAGATGGTCGAGAACCAGATCCGCACGACGGATGTCACCTCCCATTCCGTGTTGAATGCATTTTTCGCGGTGCCGCGCGAAAATTTCGTGCCGGAGAAATCGAAGCTCCTGGCTTATGTAGATTGCGATATCGAGATTGCCCCGGCCGCCGCCGGCAAGGCCGCACGCTTCCTCATGGAAGCCTCGCCGCTGGCAAAGCTCCTGCAGCTCGGCGTCATCACCAAAGAGGACAAGGTCCTCGATGTCGGTTGCGGCACGGGATATGTCTCGGCCATCCTGTCGCTTATTGCGGATAAGGTCGTGGCTCTGGAAGCCGACGAGGATCTTGCGGCTCAGGCCAAGGCCAATCTTGCCGCGCTCGGCTACGACAACGTGACTGTCGTGACCGGCGATCTTGAAAAGGGCCACGCCGGCAGCGCGCCCTTCAATGTCATTTTTGTCGATGGTTCGGTCGAGCAGGTGCCGCAGGCGCTTCTTGATCAACTCGGTGAAGACGGCCGCCTCATCGCGGTATTGGGCTATGGCCATGCCGCACGCGCCACAGTTTTCATGCGTGAACGCGGCGCCTTTTCGGAAAACGTCTTTTTCAACGCGTCGATCAAGCCGCTGCCGGGCTTTGCCAAGGCCAAGGAATTCGTATTCTGATCGTTTGAGCGATCGACGATGCGTTCGCAACAGGCGCCTCCGGGCGCCTGTTTTTTATTGCGCCGACATGTGGCAGAATCGCAAATGCAGTGCGATTCGCAGCGATCGTAACAAAACTGTGCATCACCGGGTTTAGTGCTTTCACGGTGATTTTTTTCCCGAGGACACTCATCTAGGGTGACCCTGATTCGGGTGCTTCTTTCTGCGAGTTTCCGATCGTTGAATATGGGAATACGGGGATGAATATGGCTCAGCCAAATGTAGTGCGTGAACCGTCCATGGAAGAGATTCTGGCTTCGATCCGCAGAATCATCGAAAGCAACGAGCCCGGGGGCGCCAAGCCCATTTCCTCTACGAATTTTACCAACTCCGGCGCCCGCGATGACGATATTCGCCTGACTGTCGATGAGGAGTTCGCCGCGGCGGATCGAGCACTGGCCGCAGAAGCCGAGCCGCGTTTTGTTGCCGCAAATTCGCAGATGCCTGTCGCCGAGCCGCAAAGCGCGGACCGTGGCCTGTCGCTTGCCGATGTCGCAGCACGCGTTCGCGCCGCTTCGGAGCGCAATGCCGCGCTGCTGAGCGCTGGACGCGAGCTGCCGCAACCGCGCGAACTGCCGCCGGCCATGGCTGCGCGTCTTGCCGAAGCTCGTGGCGAGCGCGTTGCGGACTTCCCGCTGCGAAACGCCGTTACCGACTCGGCGCCGTCAGCCATTCTTCCAATGCCCGAAGTTGCGTCGGCCTCCACGATGGAACCGGAACTGGAGGAGCGGAAAGTGCCTGAGGCTCCCGCTGCCCCACAGGTGGCCGCTCCCGTGGAGATGCCGATTTTCGACGCGCCGGAACTGCGCGCATCCGTCGCCGCTGAAACCGAAGATTTCTCTGAGCAGGTGCAACATACGTCGCCGTTGATGTCGGAAACCGCCGGCGCGCAGGTCGCCCGCTCGTTTGACGAGCTCGCTGCCGTTGTTGAAGGTGGCCCGCGTCGCTCCCTCGATGAATTGGCCCAGGAAATGCTGCGGCCCATGCTGCAGGAATGGCTTGACGACAATCTGCCGACGCTGGTTGAGCGTCTCGTGCGCGAAGAGATCGAGCGAGTGGCCCGCGGCCCGCGCCGCTGACAGCCTGGGCTTCGGCTAGACGATCCGCCGCTCCGGCCTCCGGGGCGGCTTTTTTATTGACTTGCTCACAGCCATCCTATTTACAACCCGCATCATCCAGTCCTCTAGATCCGGTCCCAAAATGCTCGACAAAACATATGATTCCGCCACCGTCGAACCGAAGATCGCCCAAAAATGGGATGAGGCCGACGCATTTCGCGCCGGTGCGAACGCCAAGCCAGGCGCGGAAACCTTCACGATCGTCATCCCGCCGCCGAACGTTACCGGCTCACTGCACATGGGTCATGCGTTGAATAACACGCTGCAGGACATCATGGTGCGGTTCGAGCGTATGCGCGGCAAGGACGTGCTGTGGCAGCCCGGCATGGACCACGCCGGCATCGCCACGCAGATGGTCGTCGAGCGCCGCCTGGCCGAGAGACAGCAGCCGGATCGTCACAAGATCGGTCGCGAGGCGTTCATCGAAAAGGTCTGGGAATGGAAGGAAGAGTCCGGCGGCTTGATCTTCAACCAGTTGAAGCGTCTTGGCGCCTCCTGCGACTGGTCGCGCGAACGCTTCACCATGGACGAGGGCTTGTCGAAGGCCGTTCTCGAAGTCTTCGTCACGCTTTACAAGGAAGGTCTGATCTATCGCGACAAGCGGCTGGTCAACTGGGACCCGAAGATGCTGACCGCGATTTCGGACATCGAGGTCGAACAGCATGAGATCAACGGCAATCTCTGGCATCTGCGCTATCCGCTGGAGGAGGGCGTCACCTACCAGCATCCGATTGCTTTCGACGAGAACGGCAAGCCGACGGAATGGGAAACGCGCGACTATCTCGTCGTTGCCACCACCCGACCCGAAACCATGCTCGGCGATACCGGCGTTGCCGTCAACCCGGACGACGAGCGCTACAAGGCGATCGTCGGCAAGCATGTCATTCTGCCGATCGTCGGCCGCCGCATCCCGATCGTCGCCGACGAATATCCGGACCCCACGGCGGGAACGGGCGCGGTCAAGATGACGCCGGCGCATGATTTCAACGACTTCGACGTCGGCAAGCGCCGGGGTCTGCGTGTCGTCAACATTCTGACGCCGGAAGCGACCATCACCATCAAGGACAACGAAGACTTCCTCGAGGGCCTGGATCATCCCGCCGCGCTGCATGGCGCCTGGGATGAGCTGGAAGGCAAGGACCGTTTCGAGGCGCGCAAGATCATTGTCCGCATCTTCGAGGAGGCTGGCCTGCTCGACAAGGTCGAGCCGCACAAGCACACGGTTCCGCATGGCGACCGCGGCGGCGTGCCGATCGAACCGCGCTTGACCGAGCAGTGGTATGTCGACGCCAAGACCCTCGCCGAACCGGCAATCGCTTCCGTCCGCGAAGGCCGTACCAAGCTTGTTCCGAAGAGCTGGGACAAGACCTATTACGACTGGATGGAGAATATTCAGCCATGGTGCGTTTCGCGCCAGCTCTGGTGGGGTCATCAGATCCCGGCCTGGTACGGACCGGATGGACAGGTCTTCGTCGAAAAGACCGAGGAAGAGGCGCTGCAGGCGGCAATCCAGCATTACCTGTCCCATGAAGGGCCGATGAAGGCCTATGTCGAGGACCTGCTGGAAAACTTCAAGCCGGGCGAAATCCTGACGCGTGACGAAGACGTTCTCGACACATGGTTCTCGTCGGCGCTTTGGCCTTTCTCGACGCTCGGCTGGCCGGATGAGACGCCGGAACTGGCGCGTTACTATCCCACCAATGTGCTCGTCACCGGTTTCGACATCATCTTTTTCTGGGTCGCCCGCATGATGATGATGGGTCTTCATTTCATGAAGGACGAGAATGGTGAGCCCGTCGAGCCGTTCAGCACCGTCTATGTGCACGCCCTGGTGCGCGACAAGAACGGGCAGAAGATGTCGAAGTCCAAGGGCAACGTAATTGATCCGCTCGAACTGATCGACCAGTACGGCGCAGATTCGCTGCGTTTCACGCTGGCGATCATGGCGGCGCAGGGCCGCGACGTGAAGCTCGATCCGGCCCGCATTGCCGGCTACCGCAATTTCGGCACCAAGCTGTGGAATGCCACGCGCTTTGCCGAGATGAACGGTGCCAAGAGCGATCCGCATTTCGTGCCGGAAGCGGCCGAGCTCACCATCAATCGCTGGATCCTGACCGAGCTTGCGCGCACGGAGCTAGACGTGACCGAGGCGCTGGAATCCTATCGCTTCAACGATGCCGCGAGCGTGCTCTATCGCTTCATCTGGAATCAGTTCTGCGACTGGTATCTCGAACTGTTGAAGCCGATCTTCGGTGGTAACGACGACAACGCCAAGGCCGAGGCGCAGTCCTGCGCGGCCTATGTTCTCGAAGAGACCTACAAGCTGCTGCATCCCTTCATGCCCTTCATGACCGAAGAACTCTGGGCGCATACGGCAGGCGAGGGGCAGGAGCGTGACGGCCTGATCTGCCATGCCGACTGGCCGGCTCCCTCCTATGCGGACGATGTCGCGGCCGACGAGATCAACTGGCTGATCGATCTTGTTTCCGGCCTGCGCTCCGTACGTTCGGAAATGAATGTGCCGCCGGCGGCCACCGCGCCATTGGTCGTCGTCGGCTCCAACGGCTTGACGCGCGAGCGCCTGTTCCGTCACGACGCCGCCATCAAGCGACTGGCGCGCGTCGAGGCGATCTCGCTCGCCGATACCGCGCCGAAAGGGGCTGCCCAGATCATTGTCGGCGAGGCGACGGTCTGCCTGCCGCTCGGCAACCTTATCGACCTTTCCGCAGAAAAAGGCCGTCTCGAAAAGGCGATTGCCAAGAACGAGCAGGAGATCGCTCGTATCGTCGGCAAGCTCTCGAACGAGAAGTTCGTCGCCAACGCGAACCCGGACATCGTCGCCGCCGAGCGTGAACGTCTCGGCGAGCTCGAAGGGCAGCTTGCCAGTCTGAAGGTGGCGCTTGCCCGGGTCAGCGAAGCCGCCTGAAAACCAAGGCTTTTATCCAACAAAAGGGCACGCCGACGAAAGTCGCGTGCCCTTTTGTTTGTCCGTCGATTCGACTTGGATTGACTGGAGAAAATATGTCTTTGGCCCGCCACCAGTTTCGCACAGGTGAAATGGTTTACCCTCAAATATGGTGGGTATTGTCGAAAAGCGGAACTGTTGTCAGATTGTAACAGATTTGTTGCCGTGAAGAATGAGAATCTACGTGGGGATGAAAATGATATTTCAGAAGCAAAAATTGCCTAAAATTGTAGATATTCTGGCATGGAGTTCGTTTTCTTACGTAAATCAATTGTTACCTAAAGTCGTTGTCGCTCCCAAAGGCCGCATTGCCAATTCAAACGATCGTCGCAACAATCGAATGAATGAATGCATAGGTGGGGGAGACACAATGGCATTTTCTGTTGCGTTGAGGGGGGCATTTGCGCTCGTCATCGGTTCATCATTCGCTAGCGCCGCTTTTGCGGGCGGTCTTGATCGTTCCGGCTATGATATCGATCTGCTGTTCGACAAGGGACGGTATGTTTTCGAGTCCGGCGTTACCTACGTCATGCCCGACCGTAAATTGAAGAATGCGAAGGATACCGATCCGAGCGATGGCAACCTCAACGGCCGTAGTCACTCGACCGATGCCTCGGAAAATTATGCGATGCCCTATGTCGCTTTCAAGATCGGCATCACCGACGACCTCGATTGCATGGCTGATTACTCTCAGCCGTTCGGTGGGCATCTTAACGAAGGCCTGAACTGGGCCGGTGCCAACAATGAGAGCGAGGTCAAGGTCAGCACGAACAATTATGCGGCCACCTGCTCGTACAAGTTCGATGCGGGTCCGGGCGACTTGCGTCTGATCGGCGGTGGCTTCTATCAGGAAGTCAGTGGCTTCAAGTCCCGTCTTGTCTCGGTCATTCCAGCTCCGCTTTCCTCCGTCTACGATGGTGTCGGTTCGCTTGATGTGGACGGTCACGGCTGGGGCTGGCGCGCCGGTCTCGCCTATGAAATACCGGAATATGCCTTCCGCACGAGTCTCGTCTATAACAGCCGGGTCAAGTACGACAACCTCAAGGGCAGTGTCGATCTGACGGAACTGCCGCCGATCCGCCCGTTCTTTGGCAAGCTCACGTCCGTCTTCGGATCGGCCGATGCTCCCGACTCGCTGGAATGGAAGGTGCAAAGTGGCATAGCGCCGGACTGGCTCGCTTTCGGCTCGGTGAAGTGGACGAATTGGAGCATTCTGCAAAGCATCGCTCTTTGCCCGACATCCACGCGCGGCACGTCGTGCAAGGTCGGTGGTGCCACGGAGCTCACCTCGCTTGATCTGCTGTACCGCGACGGCTGGACCATTAGTGGCGGCATCGGGCACAAGTTCAATGACAAGTGGAGCGGCGCCGTCAGCCTGGGCTGGGATCGCGGCACGAGTGACGGCTACGGCATGAATTCGGATACCTGGACGCTTGGTGCGGGTGTTGCCTTCAAACCGACGGAGCATGTCCAGTTCAACTTCGGCGGGGCGCTCGGCCTGATGACATCAGGCAAATCCGGGCCGGTCACACGCGGCGGCATAGTCTACGGCAACGATGCCAGCTATAGCTTCGGCAATGATTTGGTCGCGGCTCTCCAGACGTCGATGAAGGTGAGCTTCTAACGATAAGCCTTTGGATTAAAGACTATATTTTATTTAAGTGATCTGTACGCCGCGAGCCTTCCTGGTCTCGCGGCGTTTTATTGTGAAGCCGTGGGGAAACACGCTCGAAAATGATCTACCTGGGCACGTTATGGTTAATGAAGCCTCAAGGCCGGTCAAATTTTTGTGACGAATTAGCAACAGTCTATTTCAAGAGATTACGGCCACGTGATCAGATTACAATTTGTCCATTTCCCGCCACAAATGGGGAGCAGCGATTACGTGGGCACAGGGGTAAGCCTTGTAGAGGGTGCGTAAGCGGTTGATGGGTGAACTTCCACTTTGGCATGAACAACAATCCGGGATCGGGGCGGCGGCGCTTCCGAAGCAGCCGGGAATTCGTTGTCTGCCAGGGAATGCCGCACACCGAACGATGTTTACCATCATCCGCGGGAAGATGAGTGGGAACGCCGTTCCGGCCGCCGGATACGATAATGACCGCCGAAATGCTGGTTTGGACATAATTGCAGGCTATGGTCGCAAATGTGGCAAACGGCATCGTTTTAATGCCGCAGGAATCTTCCTCGCGGGGGATTTTGCAGTCTCGTGCATGGTCAGGGAAAACATTCGCAGATCTGACGATGTATATGGAATCGCCGTGGCAGATGCGGATGGAGCGAAAGAAATCGACTGTTATGTTTAAGTCTGAGTTCATATCAGCGAGAGTCATGATGCTCAGCCTGTCCCTTGCCGCTTCCGTGGCGCTGGCGGGCCAAGCCCGGGCATTCGATATCAATGCCGGGGTCACTAAGGAATCGGGGCCGTTCGATCTCTTCAAATTCGGCTTCAGGGCCTATAAGAACGGTCAGAAGGAAGAGGCGGTCGAAGCCTACAAATATGCCGCTGAAAAGGGGCATACCGGTTCGCGTTGGGCTCTCGCCAACATGTATGCCGATGGCGACGGTGTCGCGCAGAACGATTTCGAAGCCTTCAAGATTTATAGCGAGATTGCCCAGCAGGGCGTCGAGCCGGGCTCTGAAGATACAGGCTTCTTCATCAACGCGCTGCTCGCCCTTGCCAGCTACTACAAGACCGGCATTGCCAACAGCCCGGTCAAGATCGATCTCAATCAGGCGCGCCAGCTCTATTTCCAGGTCGCATCGACTTTCGGTGTTCCCGAGGCACAGTTCCAGCTGGCTCAGATGCTGTTGTCCGGAGAGGGCGGGGCCACCAACGTGCAGCAGGCGAAGAAGTGGCTGAACCAGGCGCGCAAGAGCGGCCATCCGGGTGCCATGGCCGTTTTTGGCAATCTCCTGTTCCAGGAAGGTCAATCCGTCCGCGGCCTGGCGTTCTTGACCGCGGCGCTCGACAAGTGCAAACCGCAGGATTGCAGCTGGATGGAAGACATGCAGGAGCAGGCTTTCTCGCTGGCTAATGAGAATGACCGCCGTGTCGCAGTCTCCATGGCGCACCAGCTGGATGTCGCCGGTTCCGATTGATCCGGCGCCTTAAGACGACACTCAGCTGATTGGTTTGAAATCGAAGCTTAGCTGCTGAAATCGAGATGCGCGATGACCGGGACGTGGTCAGAGGGTTTTTCCCAAGCGCGCACGTGTTTCTCGATCGCGGTCGCCGCAAGGCGATCGGCCGCTTCCGGCGACAGCATCAGATGGTCGATCCGGATGCCGTTGTTCTTCGGCCAGGCACCGGCCTGGTAATCCCAGAATGAATAGAGTTTGACCGCATCGGTGGTGGCGCGGACTGCGTCGGTGAAGCCGAGATGTTCGAGCTGGCGGAAAGCCCGGCGGGTCTGGGGCAGGAACAGCGCATCGTTTTCCCATACCTTCGGGTCGAAGCAATCATGCGGCTCCGGGATAACATTGTAGTCGCCGGCAAGAATGATCGGTTCTTCCAGCGCCAGGCGATCCCCAGCGAATTTTCGCAGACGTTCCATCCAAGCGAGTTTGTAGGGATATTTTTCCGTATCGATCGGGTTGCCGTTCGGCAAATATAGGCAGCAGACACGCAATGCGCCGTGTCCTTCGATGGAAAACACCGCTTCCATGAAGCGGGCTTGCTCATCGCCATCGTCACCGGGCAGGCCGCGCGTCACTTCGTCAGGCTTGACCTTGGAGAGAATCGCAACGCCGTTGAAACCCTTTTGCCCGTGCGTCTCGACATGATAGCCGAGCGCCTCGATCTCCAGGCGCGGAAAACCTTCGTCGACCGTCTTGATCTCCTGCAGGCAGGCGATGTCCGGGCTCGAATCCTTCAGCCATTGGCACAGGTTCTCGATACGCGCTTTGACGCCGTTGATGTTCCAGGTGGCGATTTTCATGGGCGGCTCGTTCCTTTGCTTCGCCTTGTTGTATCCGCAGCAAGTGGACTTGACTACCGCCCATGTGAAAGCCGGCCGGGAGCAAAGGCCTCCGGCCGGCGATCAAGCTGTGGAAAAAGCTGACGTGTCAGATCGAAAAACTGGTGCCGCAGCCACAGCTTGCGACAGCATTCGGATTCTTGATCTGAAAGGATTGCCCGAGCAGATTGTCGACGAAATCGATCTCGGAACCGGCCATGTAGACCAGCGATAACTGGTCGATCAGCACGGTGGCATCACCCTTTTCGACAATGATATCATCGTCTTCGGGGCCCTCGGCAAGATCGAATTTATAGGAAAAGCCGGAACAGCCGCCGCCTTCGACGGCGACGCGAAGCGCCCGTTTGCCAGCCTCTGCGCCGACGATATCAGCGATTCGCTTTGCCGCGGCGTCCGATAGGGTTACGTTTGTCTCAGTCATGCATTCCTCCTGCCGGGGTCAAGATCCGGAGAGAACCATTACGCCGTCGAACTTTCAAACGGCTGATATCCATAGCCTTTATCATGAAAGTCAGGCCGGTGACAGCTATGGTTTCGTGGTTGAGCCACACACCATTTTGCTGTTTTCTTGTCTATAGGTATGAAGGCTGCAAAGCGACGTCAATGGGCTGGGCTGCTCCATGTTTGGAGGAATACCATTGGCCGACTGAAATGAAACGCCCTTCGCGCGTTTGAGCGCGCAGGGTACTAATGCCGGAATGGATAGGTAATGACGATCGACAGGCATGCATTGGGTTTCGGTTATGGAGAAAAGGCCGCCTACGCGACGGACCCTTGGGCATCGCGAGGCCGGCTCTATGAAGAGGGGGCGAGCCCGACGCGCTCCGAATTCCAGCGTGACCGCGACAGGATCGTCCACACGACGGCCTTCCGGCGACTGAAGCACAAGACGCAGGTGTTCATTGCTCAGGACGGCGATCACTACCGCACGCGCCTGACGCATACGATCGAAGTTGCGCAGGTTGCTCGCGCCCTGGCGCGCGCGCTGAAGCTGGATGAGGATCTGGCCGAAGGCGTGGCGCTGGTTCACGATTTCGGCCACACGCCCTTCGGGCACACCGGCGAAGACGCGCTGCACGAGATGCTGCTGCCCTATGGCGGCTTCGACCACAATGCGCAATCCCTGCGCATCGTGACGAAGCTCGAGCGGCGTTATGCCGAATTCGACGGGCTCAATCTTACCTGGGAGACGCTCGAAGGCCTGGTCAAACACAACGGTCCGCTGATGACGCCCGACGGCAAGGGCACCCATGGCCCGGTGCCGCAGCCCATCCTGGACTATTGCGAAATCCATGATCTCGAAATTGCCACCTATGCCAGTCTGGAGGCGCAGGTTGCGGCGATCGCCGACGACATCGCTTACAACACGCATGATATCGATGACGGCCTTCGTTCCGGCTATCTGACCTTCGACATGCTGGAGGAGGTGCCGTTTCTCTCCGGGCTCATGGCGGAGGTGAGGGCGCGCTATCCGCATCTGGAGCCGAGCCGGTTCACGCATGAGATCATGCGCCGGCAGATCACCCGCATGGTCGAGGATGTGATTGCGGTATCACAGCAAGCGCTCGCCGAGATCAAGCCTGACAGCGTTGCCGATATCCGCGGCGCCGGCCGCATCATCTCGACTTTCTCGCCCGAGATGGCCGAAACCGATAAGCAGATCAAGCAGATGCTGTTCAAGCGCATTTATCGCCACCCGGATATCATGCGTATCCGTGCCGGCGCGGCACAGATCGTTACGGATCTGTTCCGTGCCTATATGGACAATCCCAAGGAGATGCAGAGCCATTATTGGGTCGACCATATCGCCGGCCTCGCCGTCGCCGCCAAGGCTCGACATGTCGGCGACTATCTGGCTGGCATGACCGACACCTATGCCATCAGTGCTCACAAGCGGCTGTTTGACCAGACTCCCGATTTGCGATAGGCAGCGGCGGCGTTGGGCCGACAGCGGCCCGCCCAAGCTATGCGTGGACCATATCATGAACCTTTTCACCGACTTCGAAGCAAGAATTAAGAACGCTCTCGAGCAAATTGATATTGTAAGAGAAAAGCGATCTGAACTCGACTTCGGGCGTATCGGCGTTGAGCCGCCGCGAGACGCCAGCCATGGCGATGTCGCCACCAATGCGGCCATGGTACTGTCCAAGGCGCTCGGCACCAATCCGCGCGCGCTCGCCGAGATTATCGTCGCCAAGCTGAAGGAAGACGCAGACGTCGCCGAGGTTTCGGTCGCCGGTCCTGGCTTCATCAATATCCGCCTCTCGGTCGGCTACTGGCAGCGTCTCTTGTCGACCATGATCTCCGAGGGAGAGCGGTTCGGTCGCTCGACCCTCGGCTTGGGCCAAAAGGTCAACGTCGAGTACGTCTCCGCCAACCCGACGGGCCCGATGCATGTCGGCCATTGCCGTGGTGCCGTGGTTGGCGACGCGCTGGCGAACCTGCTCGGTTTTGCCGGCTATGAGGTCACCAAGGAATATTACATCAATGATGCTGGCTCGCAGATCGACGTGCTGGCTCGGTCCGTGTTCATTCGGTATCGCGAGGCGCTCGGCGAGCCGGTCGGCGAAATCCCGGCCGGCCTTTATCCCGGCGACTATTTGGTTCCGGTCGGCGAAGCGCTCGCCAAGGAATTCGGCACGAAGCTGCGCGGCATGCCGGAAGATCAATGGCTTCCCATCGTCAAGGATCGGGCCATCGACGCGATGATGGCGATGATCCGCCAGGATCTCGAAGCCTTGAACGTTCACCATGACGTCTTCTTCTCCGAGCGCACGCTGCACGCCAATGGCGCGGCCCTGATTCGCACTGCGATCAACGACCTGACCTTCAAGGGCTATGTCTACAAGGGCGCATTGCCGCCGCCGAAGGGACAATTGCCTGAAGATTGGGAAGATCGCGAGCAGACGCTCTTCCGCTCGACGGAAGTGGGCGATGATATCGATCGTCCGCTGATCAAGTCGGACGGTTCCTATACCTATTTTGCCGCCGACGTCGCCTACTTCAAGAATAAGTTCGATCGCGGCTTCAACGAGATGATCTATATTCTCGGCGCCGACCATGGCGGCTACGTCAAGCGGCTCGAAGCCGTGGCGCGTGGGGTATCGGAGGGAAAGGCGAAGCTGACGGTGCTTCTATGCCAGCTGGTCAAGCTGTTCCGCGATGGCGAGCCCGTGAAGATGTCGAAGCGGTCGGGCGATTTCGTCACGCTGCGCGAAGTCGTCGACGAAGTCGGCCGCGATTCGGTGCGGTTCATGATGCTCTATCGGAAGAATTCCGAGCCCTTGGACTTCGACTTTGCAAAGGTCACGGAACAGTCCAAGGACAATCCGGTCTTCTACGTGCAGTATGCGCATGCTCGCTGCATGTCGATCTTCCGGCAGGCCAAGGAAGCCTTCCCCGACCTTGATATTGCATCGCTCGACCTGGCCAAGGCGGTCGCCGGCGTGATCTCCGATCCGGCGGAACTACAGCTGGTCGCCAAGATTGCGGAATTCCCGCGAATCGTTGAAGCTGCGGCACAGTCGCAGGAGCCTCATCGCATCGCCTTTTACCTTTACGATCTAGCAAGTTCCTTCCATGGACACTGGAATAAAGGTAAAGATTTACCTGAATTACGATTTGTTAACGATAAGAACCGAGAATTGAGCATTGCCAGACTTGGGCTGGTGTACGCTGTCGCGTCGGTTTTGAAGTCAGGTCTTGGTATAACCGGGACCGCAGCACCGGACGAAATGCGATAAACGTCACCATTTACCCACATTGCGCTGGCATTTAACTGTAGCGTTTTCGAGTGGAACGGTGATGGCAGAAAAACAGTTGGCGTATCGCGCAAGCGGAAACGACGAGTTCTTTGCGGATGATGATCCGCTCGCAGAACTCGCGCGTATCGTAGGTTTTGAGCCGCGCCCTGCTGCTCAGGCAGCTCCCGCGGCTCAGCGGCAGGAGCCCGCCTTCAATCTCGAGGACGAGCTTCTTCGCGAATTCGAGCGTTACGATACGCCTCGTATGAGTCCGGCAAATGACATTTCTGTTCCGCCGGAGCAGCCGGTGCTTTCCAATCAGGCTCCGGTTTCGCCTCCTGCCGAACCGGTGCGAGCCGAACCCAAGTTCGAAGAGCTGCCGCAGCCTGTGGCCCCGGTCAAGCCTACAATGGGTGCGCGCGATCTGATCGACGAGCTGGAAATGTCGATCGCGCCGGCTTTGCAGGCGGTCATGGCCTCACCTCCGCCACGGCTCGATCCGCCGCCGGCGCCTCCGGTCGTCAAGCCGACGCCGCAGTCCGCTGCCGCGACCGTGCGGTTGCCGCTTGCGAACTTTACGCTTGCATCCCCATCTGTGCCGCGCGAGCAGCCCGCCCCGGTGGCTCCTCCGGTCGCTCCTGTGCTGCCCGAAACAAGCCAGGTCGACACGGCATTCGATTTCGAGCCAGCCAAGACTGCTGCTGCGTATCAAACTTACAAGCCGCAGCCCATTGTCGCTGATCAGCCGACCCCGGCGGTCGATGTGCCTGCATCGCCCAAGGTGCGGACCGTTGACGCGGCCGCCCTTTCGGCGGAGATCGATGCTCTATTGGCCGACGTGGATCGCTATCCCGTTCCGCCGAGAAGCAGTGATCCGGTAGCGAAGGCGGAACCCAGCTTCGGCGATTTCGGTTCTTCGTTCACAGAACACGCCGCTGCGCCGGCGGTTGCCGCGACTGCGCCGCAGCCTGAGGCGCCGCAGGCGATCACCTTTGATATCGAGGATCCGTTTGCCGGTCAGGATTTCGAGTTCGATCTCGCGGATATCGAAATGGAACTTGCCGGTCTCGATTTTGCCGAGGCCGATAAATCCGCCCCCGCAAGACAACCGGTTCCGGCTGCGCCGGCAATTGAGCCCATCGTCTCACGCGCCACGCCGGTTGCGCCTGTCGCTCCTTTAGCCGCCGCGGTTGCGCCGCAGCCGGTACAGGCCGCACCAATCCCCGTCGTGCCCGCCGCAAGCATGGCTGCTCCGGCGTTCGACGCTGATCAGATGCTGCCCTTCGATCCGACCGAGATTTCCGATACGGAAGAGCGCGTCGAAAACTTCGAGGGATCGCATGTTCCGCATCTGCCGGCGATCGAGCCGGAAGAGCCGGTCGTCGTTCCGCCGGAATATGATTTCGACATCGATTCCGAGATGGCGAGCCTCCTGGGCACGCCGGCCAAGGAAGCAGCATCGGAGCCGTTCAAGCCCGCCGCTGGTGCCGCGTTCGGCGGCGCTGCCGCCGCAGCATCTTGGTCGAAGAGCACGGCGGCCCAGCCCGCTGCGGCCGTTGCCAAACAGCCGATCGAGGAATTCGATGAATTCGAGCGTGCGCTGGAGGAGGATTTCCGCCGCAGCTATCGCGAAGCCGCCACTCCGGTCGAGAATGTTGCCCGGATGACGCTGAACCCGGCGGCGGCCAACCGTCGTCCGGCGCGTCCGGTGCGCAACCTGGCGACAGCCGCGGCCGTCATCGCCGTTCTCGGTCTTGGCGCTTACGGCGTCTATGGCTGGGTCCGTCACGGATCGCCGATCTCCAACTTCTCCGGCGAGCCGCGCGTGATTACCGCCGATGCCAATCCGGTGAAGGTGGCTCCGGAAAATCCAGGCGGCACCGTTGTCCCCAATCAGGACAAGGCCGTTTATGACCGCGTCGCCGGCGACGGCACCGCGGCGCCGAAGCAGAAGGAGCTGGTCTCCTCCAACGAGCAGCCGGTCGATGTGGTGCAGAAGACCCTCATTCCGGAATCCGTATCTCCGGATGACGATAGTGGCGATCAGGTGACGTCGACCCCCGTCGGTGAAACCCAAGATCCGCGCCTTCTTCCAAATCAGGACGGCGGCAACGCGAATGTCGCGGCCAATGATGATGGTCAGGTGCCGGCGGTATCGCCGCGCAAGGTCCGGACGATGATCGTCAAGCCTGACGGTTCTCTGGTTGCTCGTGACGAGCCTGCCGTCGACACCACGACAACAGCTGCGGCAAAGCCGGCAGCAAACAACCAGGTTGCATCTGCCGATCTTCGTCCGGCCACCACGAATACGCCACCGACCTCCGCCAATACGCCGCCGGCCGCCGCGCAGCCCGCCGCCGATGGCGACGCTGCCAGCGCCGAAAGCACGCCGATCCGTGTCGTCAAGACGACCCCGCTTCCGACCGCTCGTCCAGAGCCGGCCAAGGCAACCGCTACCGCTGCTGCCGCACCTGCGCCCGCCGCCGTTGCGCCTCGCCAGACGCAGCCCAAGCCTCAGCCGCAGCAGGTCGCTTCGGCAAGCCCGGCGCCAACTCGCCAGGCCGCTCCGGCTGCCGCGACCGTCGGCGCTGGTGGTTATGGTGTGCAGATTGCTTCCCTGCCGTCCGAGGCCGATGCGCAGAAGTCGCAGGCGAACCTGAAGGTGAAGTTCGCCAGTGTCATCGGCAACCATCCGCTGGAAATCCGCAAGGCCGATATCGCCGGCAAGGGCACCTACTATCGCGTCCGCGTCGTCGCCGGTTCCAAGGACGAGGCCGCAGCCATCTGCGAGCGCTACCGCACCGCTGGCGGCACCTGCCTGATTTCGAAATAAGGGATCTGGCTTCAGTCTCTCGGCAAAGCGGCGGGTTCATCCCGCCGTTTTCGTTTGCGCCGTTCGGTTTTTGTGAATGCCGGCTTGACGCCGCTCGCGTTTCGCGGCGCCAGTCTCTATGATTCGAGCATGACCGAATCGAAATCCATGATCCTTGGCTGCAGCGGCCATGCCATCACGCCCGAAGAGCGCTCCTTCTATCAGGGAGAACAGCCATGGGGCTTCATCCTGTTTGGACGCAATATCTCCGAGCCGGCCCAGATCGCCGATCTGGTTGCGTCCCTGCGTGACAGTGTCGGGCGTGACGCGCCGGTTTTCATCGACCAGGAGGGGGGCAGGGTGCAGCGCATCCGCCCGCCGATCCTGCCGCATTATCCTTCCGGCCAGGCCCTGGGCGATATCTATCGTCAGGATCGTGAGCGCGGCCTGCGGGCAGCCTGGCTGATGTCCAGGCTGCATGCCTTCGATCTTTTGAAGTTCGGTATTAATGTCGATTGTCTGCCCGTGCTTGATGTCCCGGTCGAGGGTTCCAGCAATGTCATCGGCAATCGCGCCTATGGCGGCGATCCCGTAACGGTGATGGAGATGGGGCGTGCGGCGGCCGAAGGTCTCAAGGCCGGCGGCGTCCTGCCCGTGATGAAGCACATGCCCGGCCATGGCCGTGGCTTTGCCGATTCGCATCACGAATTGCCCGTCGTCTCTGTTCCGCGCGCTGAGCTCGAGGCGCATGATTTCATGCCTTTCGTCGCACTAAAGGACGAATTGATGGCGATGACGTGCCATGTCGTCTTCACCGATATCGATCCGACGAACCCAGCGACGACGTCGCGCAAGGTAATCGAGGAGATCATCCGTGGCCATATCGGCTTTGAGGGCCTGTTGTTGTCGGACGACACTTCGATGAATGCACTGAAGGGTACGATCGGCGAGCGCGCTGCAAATATTGTTGCGGGCGGATGCGATATCGTGCTGCATTGCAATGGCGTTATGGACGAGATGCAGCAGGTCGTGCGCAACGTTCCGCCACTGACCGGCGCGGCGCTGGCGCGGACCAAGGCGGTGGAAGCCGCTTTCGGTCAAGATGATGGCGCCGACGAGACGTCGATTCGCGCCGAATTCGACGCTATGTTTGCAGTGGCCTAGACCGAACTCCGAGGATCTGACGGGTGAACAAGGTGAGCGGCACGGAGAAGTTTCAGCAGACGGCAATGCCGATGGACAAGCTGTGGCAGGAAAGCGACGCGCAACGCGGCTCGCATGATCCGGCCCTCGTCATCGATATCGCCGGCTTTGAAGGACCGCTGGATCTGCTGCTGCATCTGGCCCGCACCCAGAAGGTCGATCTGTCGCGCATCTCCGTGCTGGCGCTTGCCGAGCAATATCTTCTGTTCATCGACAGCGCCCGGCGCATTCGCATAGAGCTTGCAGCCGACTATCTGGTCATGGCCGCGTGGCTTGCCTATCTCAAATCCAAGTTGCTCATTCCGCAACAGAGCAAGGAAGACGGACCGACGGGTGAGGAGATGGCGGCGACGCTCGCCTTCCGCCTGAAGCGCCTTGAAGCGATGCGCGATGCGGCGACGGATCTCGTCAATCGCAATCGCCTCGGTCGCGATATATTTGCCCGCGGAGCGCCGGAGCACATCCCGGATCGGCGCCAATCGGCCTTTGATGCCAGTCTCTACGATCTTCTGAGTGCCTATGCCGGACTACGCCAGCGACAGGCTGTCACCCAGGTGACGATCGAGAAGCGCCGCGTCTGGTCTCTGGCGGATGCCCGCGTGATCCTGGACCGGATGATTGGTGAAATCACCGATTGGACCGCGTTGGAACATTATCTGGTAGGTTACATGACGAGCGCCAGCGAGCGTGCGACGGCCATCGCCAGCGCCTTTGCGGCTTCGCTCGAGCTGGTGCGCGAAGGGCAGCTGGAAATCCGGCAGGAGGGCGCATTTCAGCCGCTCTACATGCGGCGCGGGCCGAAGCACGCGTCACTTGAAGCCGCGGAATAGGGCAGGGAGCGAGCGTGACCGATCCTGACGAAGACCAGCCGCGGATGGAATACGAGACAGCGGCGCCCGAGGTCGATGAGCGCCGTCTGGGCGACGCCGAGCGCGTTGCTGAAGCGCTGGTCTTCGCCTCGGCTCAGCCGGTTTCCGAGGCGTTCATTGCCGAGCGTGTCGCGCCTGGCGTCGATGTTCCCGCCCTGATGCAGAAGCTCAAGTCCGATTATGCCATGCGTGGCGTCAATCTCATTCAGATTGAAGGAGCCTGGGCCTTCCGGACGGCAGCCGATCTCTCTTTCATGATCCGGCGCGATGAGAACGAAGTGCGGAAACTGTCCCGCGCCGCCCTCGAAGTACTGGCCATCATCGCCTATCACCAGCCGGTGACGCGCGCCGAAATCGAGGATATCAGGGGCGTGCAGACCTCCAGGGGCACGCTCGATGTCCTGATGGAAGCCGGCTGGGTTCGTTTCCGCGGCCGTCGCCGTACGCCGGGCCGACCGGTGACGCTGGGCACGACGCGCGACTTCCTCGATCACTTCGGCTTGGAAGAGCTGCGCGATTTGCCGGGTCTCGAAGAACTGAAGGGAGCGGGCTTGTTGTCCGGACGCATCCCCGCCAATTTCAATATCCCGTCGCCATTGATGAGCGACGAGCTCACCGAAGACGAGGATCCCATCACGCAGATGGACCTGGAAGAGCTCGGTCTACTGCCGCCGAGCGGCGCAAACTCCGGCGATTGAGCCAGAAGCAATGGCATTTCAACGGGCGGTCGCGGCAAGGCCGGCTTTTTTTCGAAACTGATGGCGCGTCTCTCTTTTGCCATTAGCCGGTGCGAATATGAAAATCATTCTCTCGGGTTGGAGACGTTCGGTCGCCGCAACGGCGTTCGGCATATCGATATGCGTGGATGCAGTACATTTTGGTGTTTGAAAAACATCCGCAAACGTCTTACATCGAGAAGACGCAAAAATTGGGAGTTATCGCAATGGGTTCTCTAAGCATATGGCACTGGCTCATCGTCCTGGCCATCGCGCTGTTGTTGTTCGGCCGTGGAAAGATCCCGGAGCTGATGGGTGACGTCGCCAAGGGTATCAAGAGCTTCAAAAAAGGCATGAACGACGACGAGGATACTTCGGCGCAGCCGACCCCGGCGGCGACGACGACGTCCCGCACGGTCGAGCACAAGGCTGACGAAACGAAGTAATCAAGTCGGGCGGGCGCGGGCTGAAAGGCTTGCCGTTGGCCCAGGAGCCTTTGCATGTTCGATATAGGCTGGTCGGAGCTCGTGATTATTGCCATCGTGGCACTTGTGGTCATTGGCCCGAAGGAGCTGCCGGCAACATTGCGGACAATCGGCAAGATGACCGCGCGCGCTCGAAAAGTGGCGGGAGATTTCCGTGCACAGTTCGATGAGGCGATGCGCGAGGCAGAGCTGGACGATGTGCGCCAGACGATCTCGGATGCCCAGAAGCTCAATCCCGTCAATTCGTTGCGGGAAGCCATGAACCCGTTGCGGCAGATGGGCAACGAGATAAAAGCCGATCTGCAGCGTTCGACGACGATGGACAAACCCGCGACCGCAACGTCTGTTACGGACGAACCGGTGCCCGGTGTCGCGGCTGGATTGCCGGAAGCGCTTTCGACGATCCCAGCGTCGAACGAGCCGGCGCCCGCGGTTGCTCCCCCTCCACAATCGGTTGCCGCTGCAAGCGAAACAACCGCCAAGCCGAAGGCTGCGCGCAAACCGCGGGCCAAAGCGGATGATGTCGCTGCTGCCGCCGTGCAGACCTCCGTCGTTGCGGAAAAGCCGAAACGTGCGCCACGCAAGGTGGCGGTAGCCGCTGCTGCTGAGGAAACGCCCGCCACTGCCCCCAGGAAGCGCGCTACAGCCAGCAAGACAACGCCGAAGAAGAAGGACCAGGCATGACGGGTGATATCGACGATAAGCCGCAGCCGCTTATCGAACACCTCATGGAACTGCGTTCGCGGCTGATCTGGTCGCTGGTGGCGTTCTTCATTGCCTTCATCGGCTGCTTCGCCGTGGCGAAACACCTCTTCAACTATCTGGTCTACCCCTATAAATGGGCTGTCGTCTGGGCCGGTCTCGATCTTAGCAAGGCCGAGCTGATCTATACGGCGCCGCAGGAATTCTTCTTCACCCAGGTGAAGGTCGCCATGTTCGGCGCGCTGGTCATCGCTTTCCCGATCATCGCCGCGCAGATCTACAAGTTCGTGGCGCCCGGCCTTTACAAGAACGAGCGCTCTGCCTTCCTTCCGTTCCTGATCGCGTCGCCCGTTCTATTTCTGATGGGTGCGGCGCTCGTCTATTTCTTCTTCTGCCCCATGGTCATGTGGTTCTTCCTGAAGATGCAGCAGGCGCCAGCCGACGGTCAAATCGGCATTGCGCTGCTGCCGAAGGTCTCGGAATATTTGAGCCTGATCATGACGCTGGTCTTCTCCTTCGGCCTTGTCTTCCAGTTGCCTGTCATCACCACGCTGCTGGCGCGCGTCGGACTGTTGACATCGGAATGGTTGGCGCAAAAGCGCAAGTTCGCGATCGTCTTCGCGTTCATCATAGCCGCCGTGCTGACGCCGCCGGATCCGATGTCCCAGATCGGCCTTGCAGTGCCGACGATCCTTCTCTACGAGATTTCCATCTACGCGGCGCGACTCGTGGAACGCCAGCGTGCACGGCAGACGCTTGAGGAGAATGACGAGACGTCCGATGTCACCAAGACGGATAATGTCTGAGCGACGGGCGAGGATCGTTCTTCCCTGAGGGTTTGCCGGATCGATCTCCGACCGATATCTCGGTCGGAGCCGCAGTCATGTGTAACGATCTGGAACGACGATGCTTGATATCAAATGGATTCGTGAGAATGCCGAGGCTCTGGATGCAGCGCTTGCCAAGCGCGGCGCGGAGCCTCTGTCGCAAGGCCTCATTGCGCTCGACGAGAAGCGCCGCTCCGTCATTCAATCAGTCCAGGATATGCAGTCCCGCCGCAACGCCGCCTCGAAGGAGATCGGCGCGGCCATGGCGCAGAAGAACGCCGAGCTTGCCGAGAAGCTGAAGGCCGAGGTCGCCGACATCAAGACTTCGCTTCCGGCTGCGGAGGAGGAGGAGCGCACGCTGACGGCCGAGCTCAACGACGCCCTGTCGCGCATTCCCAATATCCCGCTTGAGGATGTGCCTGTCGGCAAGGACGAGCATGACAATGTCGTCAAGCATTCCTGGGGCGCCAGGCCGACCTGGAACCACAAGCCGAAGGAGCATTTCGAGATCGGCGAAGAGCTTGGCTATATGGATTTCGAGCGCGCGACCAAGCTTTCTGGTTCGCGCTTCACCGTGTTGACGTCGCAGCTTGCGCGCCTCGAGCGTGCGCTTGGCCAGTTCATGCTCGATCTCCATACGAGCGAGCACGGCTACACCGAAGTCAGCTCGCCGCTGATGGTGCGCGACGAGGCCATGTTCGGCACCGGCCAATTGCCGAAATTCGCCGAGGACCTGTTCAGGACCACGGACGGCCGTTGGTTGATCCCGACTGCCGAAGTGACGCTCACCAATCTGGTCTCCGGCGAGATTCTGGATCAGGAAAAGCTGCCGCTGCGCTTCACGGCGCTGACGCCGTCCTTCCGTTCGGAAGCCGGTTCCGCCGGCCGCGATACGCGCGGCATGCTGCGTCAGCACCAGTTCTGGAAGTGCGAGCTGGTGTCGATCACCGATGCCGAAAGCTCCATTGCCGAGCACGAGCGCATGACGGCCTGTGCCGAAGAAGTGCTGAAACGCCTCGGCCTGCACTATCGCGTCATGACGCTATCGACGGGCGACATGGGCTTCGGCGCGCGCAAGACCTACGACTTGGAAGTCTGGTTGCCGGGACAGGATACCTATCGCGAGATCTCGTCATGCTCGGTCTGCGGTGACTTCCAGGCCCGGCGCATGAATGCACGCTACCGCGGCAAGGACGACAAGGGCACGAAGTTTGTTCACACGCTGAACGGCTCCGGCACCGCCGTCGGCCGCTGCCTGATCGCTGTCCTCGAGAATTATCTGAACGCCGATGGCTCTGTCACTGTACCGGACGCACTGCTGCCATATATGGGTGGTGTGACAAGGATCGAGAAAGCAGCATAAATCAGGCGGTGGGGCGATGCGCGTACTTCTGACCAATGATGACGGTATTCACGCCGAAGGCTTGGCTGTGTTGGAGCGTATCGCCCGTACCCTGTCAGACGATGTCTGGATCGTCGCACCCGAGACCGATCAGAGTGGCCTTGCTCATTCGCTGAGCCTTTCCGAGCCCTTGCGGATGCGCAAGGTCTCCGACAAGCACTATGCGCTGCGGGGAACGCCGACGGATTGCATTATCATGGGCATCCGGCAGGTGCTGGACATCAAGCCGGATCTGGTGCTTTCGGGCGTCAATTCCGGCTCGAATGTCGCAGACGACGTCACCTATTCCGGAACGATCGCCGGGGCGATCGAGGGGACGCTGCAGGGTGTGCGTTCTTTTGCCCTCAGCCAAGCCTATGTCCATCAGAACGGCGGGCGCGTCGTGCCTTGGGAAGTAGCCGAGGCGCATGCTCCGGCCTTGCTTGGCAAGCTCATCGATATCGATTTGCCCGACGGTACTTTCCTGAACCTGAATTTCCCGAATTGCCGCCCCGACGAGGTCGCAGGGACGGAAGTGACGGCGCAGGGCAATCTCGCCTTCAACATACAAGTGGAGGAGCGTGCGGATGGCCGCGGCTTCCCATATTATTGGCTGAGATTCGGCGAACGCAGCGGCATGTTCCGTCCGGGTACCGATATTCAGGCGTTGAAACAAAATCGTATTTCGGTAACTCCTTTGAAACTCGATTTGACGGATTATTCGGCGCAGGACCGCGTGGCGCGGGCGCTCGGTATGGAGTAGCGGATTGACACCTCGTTTGGTCGAGAAGGAAGGCTTTGCAGCCGTTGTTCTGCGGCTGCGGGCAGAAGGCATATTGGATATCGATCTGATGACGGCGGTCGAGCAGACGCCGCGCCTGCCTTTCGTGCCGCCGCAATTTGTCGATGATGCCTATTCCAGCCGGACGATCCCGATCGAATGCGGGGCCTTCATGGAAGGCATGGATCTTGTCGTCCGGATTCTTCACGGCCTCAAGATCAAGCCGGGCCACCGCGTTCTCGAGATCGGAACTGGCAGTGGCTTCACCGCCGCCGTCATGGGGCGGATTGTGGAGCGGGTCCTCACGGTCGATCGTTACAAGACGCTGACGACGGCGGCGCAGCAGCGCATGGATGCGCTCGGGCTCCGCAACGTCATCATTCGGCAGGCCGACGGCAGCGCCGGGCTGCAGGGCGAGGGCACCTTCGACCGCATCCTGGTGACCGCCGCGTTCACGGCCATGCCGCGCTTCTATGCCGAGCAGCTGGTGTCGGGCGGATCCATGATCGCGCCGCTGATCGTGTCCGATGGTCTCTGCCGCCTTGTACGCCTGACCAAGACCGGCAGCCGGTTTGAGCGCGAAGAACTCTTCGACGTTCCCTATCAGCCCATCGTGCCGATGCTCGCCTCCTACCTTTGAGGCCCAATTTTGATCGATGAGGATGGAGAGCGGGCCGCCGGCCCGCTGTTTCATTTTCTATGGTTAGCAATTCCTCAAAAAAACACATGCCGCACCAGTGCTTTAACCGCATGGTAAGATTAACGCGCTTTAATCGACCCATAATCGGTTGCGTCTTAAGTGGGTTGAGTCATGGGTTTCAGTCTTTCTTCAAACTTCGGTAAATCGGCAGGGAAAGTCCTGGTGGCCATCCTCCTGGCGAGTACTGCAACGGCTTGTAGTTCAGACACGACCCGCTTCAGCGGGCTCTTCTCCAAGAACACGGATAATGTGACGACGGGTTCCATCAACCGTCGCAGCCTGAATGGTCCGAATGGCGATCCCGTGCCGCGAGCCGATGTCGCGCAAGCCGGCGGCTATGGCCAGCAGGATTATTCGCAGTCGAGCGCACCGGCAACGCAACCCTACCCGAATTCGCCGGCTCGCTATAACCCATCCTATTCCAGTGCTCGTGTGTCCACGGCGCCCGTCGCGATCCAGCGTTCCGATCTGGCGCCTCCCGGTGCGTCTGCCGACATGACTCGCCCGCATGCGGCACCCAGAGCAGAAAACGAAGCGCTCGCCCAGCCGTTCCCGTCGTCGCGCAGGAATGATGGCTCGCGCGCCAGGCCGGCTCTTGCTCCGGACACATTGTCGACAGGCACGATCAAGACCGCTTCGGCCCCTCAGCCGTCCTCGGGTTGGACCACCGTCAATGCTCCGAGCGTGACGTTGCGTCCGGGCGAGAATATCGCGCTGCTGTCCCGCCGTTATGGTGTTCCGGAGAAGGAAATCCTGCGCGCCAATGGCTTGCGCAACGGCGCCGGCGCTCAGCCCGGCCAGCAGATCATTATACCGACCATGAACGGTGCAGGCGCTGCCAGCCCGGCCAAGATGGCATCGGAGGCGACCGATCTTTCCAAGGGCGGCAAAATGCCGGGCCCGGCCAAGGCGCCGCAACAGGAAGTCCTTGCGCTGCCGTCCAACGGCCAGATGCGCGGCAAGTCTCAGGCAGGCCTTGCCGATCCCAACAAGCTCGCTGCCGGCAACGGCAAGGGACCGACGCCGAAGGGCACCTATGTTGTCAAGCCAGGTGATTCTCTGGCCAGAATTGCCAAGGAAAGCGGCGTAACCGTCGCCGAGCTCAAGCGGGCAAATGGCATGCAGGCCGGCGATGGCGTTCGCATCGGCCAGACTTTGACGCTGCCGCATGGAGCGCTTGCGGCCGACCCCGTCAAGACCGCTTCGATCGAGCCGCAGAAGGTTTCCGCCAAACCGGTTGCAGAGCCGAAGCAGGCGGCAGCGGAGCCGGTGGCAAAGCAGGCGCCGAAGGCCGTCGCCCACGCGGATACGGCACCCGATGCCGCTGCCGCCAAGCCGCAGGTGGTCGCCTCCGCTTCTCCGAGCCAGGCTGTCAACGACGCCGCAAAGTCCGATGCACAGGCCGACGCGCCGGAAGCAACCGGCATCGGCAAGTATCGCTGGCCGGTTCGCGGCGCGGTCATTGCCGGCTACGGCGCCAACGTCAACGGCAGCCGTAACGACGGTATCGACATCTCCGTTCCTGAGGGAACGCCGATCAAGGCGGCAGAGAACGGCGTCGTCATCTATGCAGGCAATGGCCTGAAGGAGCTCGGCAACACGGTTCTGATCCGTCACGACGATGGCACGGTGACTGTTTATGGCCACGCCGACGCGCTCAGCGTCACACGCGGCCAGAAGGTTCAGCGCGGCCAGACGCTCGCAACGTCGGGCATGAGCGGCAACGTCACCCAGCCGCAAATGCACTTCGAAGTCCGCAAGAATTCGGCTCCGGTCAACCCAATGACGTTCCTTGAATAGGTAGTGCGTCTCAAGGAGTCTGCAAAAAGCCCGGCTATCACCGGGCTTTTTGTCGTTCGGGGGCCTTAATGTCTCGGATCAGTCCCGCTCCAGCACGATGCGGAATCGTCCAGCCAGATCCTGGATGTATTGCCAGGCGACGCGGCCGGACCGCGCACCGCGCGTCGTCGCCCATTCCAATGCCTCGTGGTGCATCTGGGTACGATCCAGCTTGAGCTTGAAGTGATCTGCATAGGCGTCGATCATCTGCAGATAATCTTCCTGACTGCACTTGTGGAAGCCGAGCCAGAGACCGAAGCGATCGGAAAGCGAAACCTTTTCCTCCACGGCTTCGGACGGATTGATCGCCGTCGACTGCTCATTCTCCATCATGTGACGCGGCAGCAGATGGCGGCGGTTGGATGTGGCGTAGAACAGCACGTTGTCGGGCCGTCCTTCGACACCGCCGTCAAGTGCGGCCTTCAGCGACTTGTATGCGGTATCGTCGTGATCGAAGGACAGGTCGTCGCAGAAGAGGATGATGCGATGCGGCGTCGCCTTCAGAATGTCGAGCAGCAGCGGCAGCGAGGAAATATCCTCGCGGTGCACTTCGATCAGTTTCAGCGAGATGCCGGTGGCGCGGCGCACATCCTCGTGCACCGCCTTGACGAGCGAGGACTTGCCCATGCCGCGCGCGCCCCAGAGCAGGACGTTGTTGGCGGCAAAGCCGTCCGCGAAGCGCAATGTGTTCTCGTGAAGAATATCGCGTACGTGATCGACGCCGCGAATGAGGCTAAGCGCCACGCGGTTCGGCCGCGCAACGGGTTGCAGATGGAGCCGGGCAGGGGCCCAGACGAAACAGTCGGCCGCATTCCAGTCGTTGATTGCCGGAGCCGGCCCGGCCAGACGTTCGAGCGCGTCGGCAAGGCGGCGGACTTCCGCAAGGATCAGGGCGTTTTGGTCTTCACTCACCGTTTTCCTCCTGAATATTGTTCAAGAAAGTCGTAAAATGCGCGCGCTGTATTGCCGCGTATCATGCTCCTTCCGGGGCTGAAAGGCTAAGAGGCCGGGAAAACGGTACGGTTCATGGCTGTTTTTGTTGCAATCGCCATGCGCCTAACTATATTCCGGCCACCTGACGCGGGCACCGTCCCCGCAAGGAGTTCAAGGGAGTTTTTGATGTTTATCACCAACGCATATGCGCAAAGCGCGACAGATTCGGTCGCGGGCGCCTTCGGCGGTTCCGGCTTTGAAATGATCATCCTGTTTGTGCCGCTGATGGTCGTTTGGTATTTCCTCCTCATTCGTCCGCAGCGTGCGCAGGCAAAGAAGCGCGACGAAATCCTGAAGAACATTCGCCGCGGCGATCAGATCGTCACCAGCGGCATTGTCGGCAAGGTCACCAAGGTCATCGACGACAAGGAACTCGAAGTCGAGATTGCCGAAGGCGTGCGCATCCGCGTCGTCCGCAGCGCCATTTCGGAAGTTCGCGTCAAGGGTGAGCCCGTCAAGGCCGACGCGGCATAAGCTTCTCGTGTGCAGGCAGCTCGGCTGGCTGGTGCGCGTCCTCGAAAATCGGGATCGACTTTCTTGAAGGACTGTGCACAAATTCAAGGTGTTACTGCGCCCTTCGCAATCCCTATGGAAAGCGGGGCGCAGTAGGGAAGCCCAAACTCGAGAGAGCGATGCTGCACGTCTCCTGGTGGAAGACCACCCTGATCTGGTTCGCCGTCCTCGCGAGCGTTCTTCTTGCTGCGCCGAACCTGCTCGGTGAGCGTGCGCTTTCCTTTCTTCCGGCCTGGCTGGCGCATAGAAAGATCGAGCTCGGGCTCGATCTTCGTGGCGGTTCCCATCTGCTGCTGAAAATCGAGCGGGACGATGTCGAAAAGGACCGCCTGGAAACGATCGTCGGAGACATTGCCACCCGGCTCCGCACGATGAACATCGCTTATTCCGGCCTCGCCGGAACCGGCCGCAAGATCGAGCTCCGCATCAACGATCCCGCGCAGGTTCAGCCTGCGGTCAATGCATTGAAGCCGCTCACCTCGGGTTCGGACAAGCCGGCTGTTGCGCTTTCCCAGGGCGACAACGGCGCGATGACGCTTAATATCACCGATGCCGATATCAATAATCATGTGTCTTCCGCGGTAGCGCGGGCGCTCAGGATCATTCGCAGCCGTATCGCGCAGCTCGGCGTGGGCGAACCCCTGATCCGCAGACAGGGCGCCGATCGTATTCTCGTGCAGGTGCCTGATCTTGCCGATCCGCAACGGTTGAAGAACCTTCTAAGCCAGCCTGCCAAGCTTAGTTTCCGTCTTATCGATCAATCGATGTCGGTTCAGGACGCCATGAATGGTCGCCCGCCCGCCGGGTCGGACGTGCTGTTTTCCGAAGACGATCCGCCGGTCGGCTATCTCGTGCAAAGGCAGCCTTTGCTCTCCAATGTCGACTTCGCCGACGCCTTGGCCGCCGTCAACGGCCAGAGCAATGACGGTAAGATCTCGGTCAAGCTGACGCAGGAAGCGACCAGCCGCTTCGCGCAATCGACCGCAAGTAATCTCGGCAAAATTGTCGTCGTCGTGTTCGACGATCAGGTCATCTCCGCTGCCACCTTGAAGACGGTGATCGCCACCGGGGAAATCGACATCCCCGGGGATTTCACCGCTCAGGGCGCGCGGGACCTAGCGGTCATGCTCAAGAGCGGGCCGCTGCCGGCAACAATGACGCCGGTCGAGGAGCGGACCATCCAGCCCGGCCTCGGCGGCGAGATGACGCGCTACAGCGTCCTTGCCTGCATCGCGGCGGCAATTTTCGTCGCCGTGCTCATGATCGGCTTCTATCGTATCCTCGGTATCGTGGCGACGATCGCGCTTGTCATCAACATCATCATGGTGGTGGCGATCATGGGATTGTTCGGCATCACGCTGACATTGCCGGGCGTTGCCGCCATCGTGCTCACCATTGGTATCGGATTGGATGCGGTGGTGCTGATCTATGAGCGGGTTCGCGAGGAGGAAAAGAATACGCATCTTCTCGTCGATGCGCTGCGCCATGGCTTCAACAGGGCTGCCGCCACCGTGGCCGACGCCAACCTGACGGTGCTCATCGTCGCGGCCATTCTTTTCTATGCGAGCAGCGGCGCCGTACGCGGCTTTGCCGCGACCCTGATTGTCGGCGTTTTCACCACCTTCTTCACCTCCTGCTTCGTGACGCGTTCGCTCATCACCATGTGGATATCGCGCCGCAAGCCGCGCACCTTGCTGGTCGGCGTGCGAAGCGGCATTTTCGATAATGCCAATATCCGTTTCATGGGCATTCGCCGCTACACGTTCACGGTATCGGCGGCTTTGTCGGTGGTCACGCTTCTCGCCTTTGCGACGGTCGGCATGCATCTCGGCGTCGATTTTGCCGGCGGCTCGATCATCGAGGTTCGCGCCAAGCAGGGTGTCGCGGATCTGGCGAATATTCAATCACGCCTGCAGGACGCGATTCCAGGCGACGTGCGGGTCGAACGGCTCGACGATCGGCTGAGCGCGCTGATCCGCGTGCATGCCCAGGAAGGCGGCGAGAATGCGGAACAATCGGCCGTGACCCTCGTGCGCGAGGAGTTGAACAAGGATTACGATTTCTCCCGCGTCGAGGTGGTCGGCCCCGCCGTATCCGGGGAGATCACGACGACCGCTTCGCTTGCCGTACTGGCGGCGCTGATTGCCATTCTCGTCTATATATGGCTGCGCTTCGAGTGGCAGTTTGCAGTCGGCGCGATTATCGCGACCTTGCATGACGTCATCCTGACGCTCGGCCTGTTCGTCCTCACCGGCATGGAATTCAACATGACGGGGATCGCCGCCATTCTGACCATTGTCGGCTATTCATTGAACGATACCGTGGTCGTCTATGACCGCATGCGCGAGAATCTCAGGCGCTATCCGCAAATGCCTTTGCCGATCCTGATCGATGCCTCCATCAATCAGACATTATCGCGGACCATTCTGACATCGGCGACGACGCTTGTGGCGCTGCTCGCCCTTTATATATTCGGCGGGGAGGTGATCCGTGCCTTCACCTTCGTGCTGCTTTTCGGCGTCGCAGTCGGAACTTTCTCGTCGATTTATATTGCGGCGCCCGTGCTGATCCTGTTCAAGCTGCGTCCGGACAAGTTCCAGACCGGCAGCCAAAGCAATGGGCCTGCGGCCGGCGACATCCAGTCAGGCAAACCAGCGGTGTGATACATTGGCAAAAGGTATAGAAATCCGTAGCGCGCATTTTCCGGGGCGCGCACCGATCGACGCTTACGGCAACGGCGGCTTCCGCTTTGCCGACATGTCGCATCGCGGCTCGCTGCTCTGCCTGCCCTCGGGCATCTATGGCTGGGACATGATGCTGGGGGACGCGCTGACGCCGGACCGTTTCCAGAAGGTGCTCGACGAGGCAGCACAGATCGAAGTCCTGCTTGTCGGCACCGGCATGGAATTGCGGCCGTTGCCGGCTGATCTGAAGGCAGCCCTGCGCGCCAGACAGATTTCTTCCGACCCGATGAGCACCGGGGCGGCGGTTCGCACCTTCAATATCATGCTGTCCGAGTCGCGCGCGGTGGCCGCGGCGCTGATCGCCGTTTGACCTCCGGATCGTGAGCATGACGACATCAGCTGCGCCCCGTGGCAATCGGGATATCTGCCTCGCGACGCTTCGCGATACCGATCGCGATCGCTACCTTGCCTGCCTGTTGGCACCGGAGGAGAAACGTCCAGCACTTGCCGCGCTCTATGCCTTCAATGCCGAGCTGGCACGTGTGCGCGATCTCGTGCACGAGCCGCTGCCCGGCGAAGTGCGCATGCAGTATTGGCGCGATCTTCTCGAAGGGCAGGCTCACGGATCGAGCGAGGCCAATCCGATCGCCTCAGAGCTTTTGATTGCGATCGAGCAGCACCGGCTACCGCGTCAGACGCTGATCGACATGATCGATGCGCGCATCTTCGACCTCTATGACGATCCGATGGAGACGCGCGTCACTTTGGAAGGCTATGCCGGCGAGACCGCCTCGGCCCTCATTCAGCTTGCAAGCCTGGTTCTGTCGCCGGAGGAGGCTAGACGTTCGGCTGATGCGGCCGGTCATGCGGGCGTCGCGCAGGCGATTGCCGGCCTGCTGTTGCTGATGCCGCTGCACCGCCATCGCGGTCAGCTTTACCTGCCGCTCGAAATCCTGACCGCGACGGGCCTTGATCGCAGCACCTTCCTCGCAGGCGAGGACAAGGCGCGTATTTCGGCCGCGATCGAAGCATTTGCCGGCCTTGGTCGCGAGCATCTGGCCAAGGCGAGGGCGGCGGGCGCCATACCGCCGGCGGTGTTTCCGGCCTTTCTGCCGGCAACCCTCGCGGAGCCGGTCTTGAAGAAGGCGCAGAGGCTCGGATCCGGCCTGTTTGATCGCTCCCTGCTGCTGCCGCAATGGCGCCGGCAGATGCGCATGGCGCTGGCATCAATCACAAAGCAAATCTAAAATACGTCAAGCTCGCGCAAGTCTCGGCGTGTATGGAGATGGTCGAGCACTTGATTTGCATATCAGGGGGAGTTGCCGTGGGTATTGTCGTCTGGTGCATACTGTTTGCGATCGTCGTCTTTTTCGCCTTCTTCGCCACGCGCATGGCATCGCAGAACAAGGAAGACGGCCTGCACGACACCGGCCTTGCCATCCTCGAATTCGGTCGTGCCTTTCCGACCGAAGCCATCCGACAATTGCAGATCACAGCGAATGGTCAGGCGGTGTTCGTCCGCCTGCATGACGATAAGGCCGGCTTCATGCGCAGCCTGCACAATCATTTCAGCGTCCACCTGATCGAGCCCGGTCGGGCGCACGCCAAGGATTCGGGCACCGGCCGCGGACTGACGGTCGATTTCCTCGATGCTTCCCATCATAACGGGACATTCGAGTTCGCAACGCCAGCGGAAGCGGCGGAAGTCTCTCTGTGGCTGCTTGGCAACTATGTTGTCAACGACGACGCTAAACCAATACATTTGATGCCGCCGGCGAAGGCCTGAGACATCTCAGGCACTTTCGGCGAGCATCTGCGTTTGTACGCCCAGCCATTCCGCGCAATCGGCAAGCGCGCGTTTGGCGATGAGCTGGCGCTTCATGATGGTCTTGTCCTTGCCGCGAAAGCGCTTGATGCCCTCCGGCTTGACGATCGAACCTGGCTCCAGTTCCGGGAAGAGCCCGAAATTGATGTTCATCGGCTGGAACGACCGCTTGCCCGGCTCTTCGTCGGATACGATGTGCCCACCCGTGATGTGGCTGAGCAGCGAGCCGAGAGCCGTCGTAGCCGGCGGCAGGGACGGCGCTTCCCCCTTGCGTTCCGCAGCGGCGAAACGGCCGGCGAGCAACCCGATGCTGGCGCTTTCGACATAGCCTTCGCAGCCGGTAATCTGGCCGGCGAAGCGCAGGCCCGGCCGCGACTTCAGCGTCAGTGAGCGGTCGAGCAGGGTCGGAGAATTGATATAGGTATTGCGGTGCAGGCCGCCGAGCCTTGCAAATTCGGCATTCTCCAGGCCCGGAATCAGGCGGAAGATCTCCGCCTGTGCGCCGTATTTCAGCTTCGTCTGGAAGCCGACCATATTGTAGAGCGTGCCGAGCGCATTGTCCTGGCGCAGCTGCACCACCGCATAGGCTTTGACGGTTGGGTTATGGGCGTTGGTCAGGCCCATCGGCTTCATCGGCCCGTGACGCAGCGTCTCACGCCCGCGTTCAGCCATGACTTCGATCGGCAGGCAGCCGTCGAAATAGGGGGTGCCTTCCCACTCCTTGAAGCCGACGGCGTCGCCGGCGATCAATGCATCGAGGAAGGTATTATATTGGGCTTGGTCCATCGGGCAGTTGATGTAATCCTTGCCCGTGCCGCCCGGTCCAACTTTGTCGTAGCGCGACTGGTACCAGCAGATATCCATGTCGATGCTGTCGCGATAGACGATCGGGGCGATGGCGTCGAAAAAGGCGAGGGCATCCGCGCCGGTCTCGGCCTGGATGGCGCTGGCAAGCCCCGGCGCTGTCAGCGGGCCGGTGGCGACGATCGCCTGATCCCATTCCTTCGGCGGCAAGCCTTGGATTTCCTCGCGAACGACCGTGATCAAGGGATGGCTTTGGACCGCCTGTGTGACTGCTGCCGAAAATCCGTCGCGGTCCACCGCCAGCGCGCCGCCGGCCGGAACCTGATGCTTGTCGGCGCAGGCCATGATCAACGAACCGGCCAGGCGCATTTCCGCATGGATGACACCGACAGCATTGCTGGTCGCGTCGTCGGAGCGGAAGGAGTTGGAACAGACGAGTTCGGCTAGATCATCGGTCTTGTGCGCTTCGGTGCCGCGCACGCCACGCATCTCGTGCAGGATGACGGGCACGCCGGCATTGGCGATCTGCCATGCGGCTTCCGAGCCGGCGAGGCCGCCGCCGATAACGTGAATAGGGGAGTGGGAATTGGTCTGTGTCATGCGCGCGTCATTATCACGGGGCGGGCGGCGATCCAATTGCTTTGCGCAAATGCCGAGATCAAAAACAGTGCGGGAATCAAAAACGGCGCCGAAGGCGCCGTCTTGAAGCAGTCTACTCGGTCCGTATCGATTAACGGAAGGAGCGGGAAGCGATGTCGCGAATCTCGTAGCGGCTGACGCCGATGTCCGACAGGGTCTGGCTCGAAAGGTTGCCGAGTTCGTTCAGAGTGCGGCGGTAGCTGATCCAGTTCTTGGCAATGCGAAGCGGGTTCATGATCTTGTCCTCAGTGTCTTTGTTGCGAGCGGTACGATTACCGCCTCAGCGCTTGCACTCTATATAGGCGCGAGGACGTGCTTTGTGCAGTGCAAATTAAAGGCGTCTGCCATGCATTTGTGCAGTGTGACGCCCAAAAAGCCATCAATGCCTAAATTTTATATGCTGTGCACAGGGCGAATAGCTTCAGGAGGGCGGACCGATGCTGCGTTGCGAAGCGGGCACAAAAAGAACGCCCGTCGCGGTGGTCCGCAACGGGCGTTGAGAAGGCTCTCGCTGTTGGGCGAAGCCTATCCGGCGTTTAGCGGCCGGTGGCTTCGCGAGCAACGCGATGAATGTCTGCGCGGTCGATGCCGAGGTCGTGCAGTTCACGCGAGCTCATGCGGCCGAGTTCGGTAACGGTCTGACGATACTTGCGCCAGTTGTTGAAAGAGCGGGTCAGGTTCATTTTAAGTCCCTTTCGAGGATTTGAAGATCTCGCGGCTCCGCAATCGGTTCCGTCCTTGATCTGATGCTTCCCAATATATGCTGCACCGCAAGAACTAAAAGAGCGAATGCTTCATGCCACCTATGCGGTTTGCGCAAGTCTTGCAGGCGATTTACCTGGGGGTATGGCTGCTTTATGTGCATATCGCGGCAAAGTGGAGAATGGCTGGGAAGTCGGATTTCGAATAAAGCCGAGGTTTCCGAGGGGAATTCTTCCGGCTGCCCGCGTTCGGCCACGTTTCCGCCAGCCCTGCGCGTTTGGAGGTGGTCAGCAGGGACCTTGCGGGATAGCGAAAAGCGATCTTCATGCCGGCGATTGCCGTGTTTCCGGCGCGCAGCTATTCGGTGGCCGGTAGCTCCTCAAGGGCCGCGAACGCCGCTTTAGCGGTAGCTAAACGGTTGAATCGGGAAGAAAAAATAACGCCCACCGCGGGAGGAGGTGCGGTGGGCGTCATTTGTGATGATTGACGACTGGGAGGAGGAGTGTCGTCAATCTATCGGAGCGCACTGGGAGGAGGAGTGTGCGGCTCCGAATTCCGTGTCAGGATCTAAACCCTCAGGCTGTTCCGATTTGCATCGGCCCGGCGCGCCATCGCCGTGTTTGTTGCTTTACAAATAGTATGATTTTTCGATTTTGTGCAGCGCAATAATTTCATGGGAGGTATGTATTCGACGCATGCCTCTCATGGGTATCAAGATACCGCGCCACATCATACTAAAGGATCGCTTAATGCTGTATTAACGAGGGACATATTCGAGTGGAGAGTGCCAATCGCAAATGCGTGCGGGCCGGCATCGATTGCATGCCGATTTGTGCTAACTCTTCATTATACGGGAGTCGCAGGGGGCAGGGATGTACAGAGGCAGGCTGGAGCGGGATCTGAAGATCTGGGTCGACAAAGGTCTTGTCGATACGGCGGCGGCAGAGGCTGTGCTGCGCGAATATGACGGCCGTCAGACGAGTTTCAGCGCGGGGCGGGTGCTGACCATCATAGCAGCCGTGCTTCTTGGCTTGGCCATACTGCTTTTCGTTTCTGCGAATTGGGAAGCGATTCCGAGGATCGTACGTCTCGCGGCGCTCGTGGCAATGATATGGGGCTTCTATCTCGGCGCCGCCTATCTGTTGGCCCTGAAGCGTTCGATACTGGCCTCGGGGTTGCTGATCCTCGGTACGCTGAGTTTCGGCGGCGCCATGGCGCTCGTCGGCCAGATGTACAATATATCCGGCGATGAACTGACGATGATGATCGTCTGGTTCGCCGCGGCCTGCATCGTGGCGGCGTTGTTTCGATCCAGCGCGCAGGTCGCGCTTGCCGGCTTCCTCGCCTGGGCTTTTTGCGGCGTCTATCTATGGGACAATTTCGATCAGTGGCACGGCGTCATGCCATGGGTGCCGCCTCTGATGGCCGCTGTTCTGATTGCGCTCGTCAGGTATGTTGATGCGCCGAGCGCGCGGCACTTCGCCTATCTCGTGCTTGTTGGGTGGTTGACCTGGCTTTTTGGCCTGCATGAGAGCCTGAATGCGGCAATCCTTTTCGCTGCCCTCGGAATGGCGGCCTTTCTTGTCGTCAGTATCCCGGCCTCGCCGCTCATGCCTCTCGTGCGAACGGCAGGGGCAGCGCCGGCCTTCTATGCCTTTCTTGTCGCCGCGATCGGCTTCTTTTTGATCCATGCAGAAATCAGCAACGGATCCTTCGACGATAATGTCTGGGTGGAAGACAAGCTTCCGCTCATCATTGTGGCTGCCGCGACGCTGGCGAGCTCGGTGATCGCGATCGCCCTTGGCGGCCGGGATAATGGCGCGGTGCGCTATCTCGCCTATTTCGTCTTCGCCTGCGAGATTCTCTATCTCGCCAGCGAGACGATCGGCTCGATCATCGGTACGGCGGGCTTCTTTCTAGTTGCCGGCTTGCTGGCGGCATTCGCCGCCTGGCTGGTCATCCGGCTGGAACGACGATTTTCCGATCATGGCGGGCAGGGGACGCGGGCATGACTTATCTGGCTGACAAGAGCGCTGCTATAAGTAACCCTCGTCGCTTGTGGATCGCCGCTATCATCGTTGCAGCCCTGCAGACGGCCGTTCTGGGCTATATGGTCGGCGAGCGGGCCTGGGGACTGCGAAGCGGCGTCGAGGTTATCCTGAAGACGGCGCCGGTCGATCCGCGCGATCTTCTGCGTGGCGACTACGTCACTTTGAACTACGATATTTCGCGGGTTCCCGTCTCGACGCTAGTCGGTGGGCCGCCGAAGGAAAGCCTGAATAATCAGGTCCTGTCCGTCCGCCTGAAGAAGCAGGATGACGGCTATTGGGGCATTGTCGAATCGTCTTTCGCAACGCTGGACGCCAAGCCTGATACGGTCGTGCTGAAAAGCCTGCCCTTCGATTATGTGTCCTATGGCGATTTGGCCGACACATCTCAGGCGACGATCGCAGTTACATACGGCATCGAGCGCTATTACGTGCCGGAAGGCCAGGGGCACGACATCGAGAATGCGCGCAACGACAGTCGCGTCGCGATCGCGGCCCGCGTCTCTTCCGATGGCGCCGCCCATATCAGAAGCCTGCTTCTCGACGGCAAATCCGTCTACGAAGAGCCGCTTTATTGATGAAGTTTATCTGTGGAAGCCGGATAAGCTTGCGCATGGTCGTGGAACCGTCATTTTTCCTTTGCGTGGTTTGAAACGGGTGATATAGAGACGCCGCGCTCCGGAAGGCCCCATGGGCAGGCATCGCCGTGCGGTTTTGGGAACGCGGGTATGGTGAAATTGGTAGACACGCCAGATTTAGGTTCTGGTGCCGCAAGGCGTGGGAGTTCAAGTCTCTCTACCCGCACCAGGACTGTCTTGTGGACAGGGGGAGGCTGAACAGGTCCGTCTTCCGATATGCCGCAGGACGCGCCATTTTGCCCAGAGCATCCCGCTTTCGGATAGGGAGTGGATAAGGTGCTTTGGCTCGTAACGGGATAGGGCTGCCTTTTGCGCGTTCATTCGAAGGCGCGGCGCTCTTGGCAAAGTGATAGGGAATTGCATCCAAGCCACGCTCGGGATTTTCCGGCGTCGTGCTCACTGAAACGAACGGCTGTCTGGGCACGGCCGCCATGAATGAAGGTAGGACAATGCAGGTTATCGAAACGCTCGCTGAAGGGCTGAAGCGCGAAATCAAGGTGGTCATCCCCGCCAAGGACATGGAAGTTCGCATGAACGAACGCCTGGCCGAGGTCAAGGACAAGGTCCGTATCAACGGCTTCCGTCCGGGCAAGGTGCCGGTCGCGCATCTGAAGAAGGTCTACGGCAAGTCGATCATGGCCGATCTCGTCAACGAGATCGTTCGCGACCAGCCGCCGGCGATCCTGACCGAGCGCGGCGAAAAGTCGGCAACGCAGCCGGAAGTCGCCATGACTGAGGACAAGGACGAAGCCGAGAAGATCCTCGCTGCCGAGGCCGATTTCGAATTCACGCTGTCCTACGAAGTCATCCCGGCAATCGAACTGAAGTCCGTCAAGGGCATCAAGATCACGCGCGAAGTTGCTGAGATCGGCGAAGACGAAGTCACCGAGCAGATCCTCAAGATCGCCGAAAGCGCTCGCAGCTACGAAGCCAAGAAGGGCAAGGCCGCCGATGGCGACCGCGTCACTATCGATTACCTCGGCAAGGTCGACGGCGTAGCCTTCGATGGCGGCAAGGACGAAGACGCACAGCTCGTCCTCGGTTCCAACCGCTTCATCCCGGGCTTCGAAGAGCAGCTCGTCGGCGTCAAGGCTGGCGACGAGAAGACCATCACCGTGACCTTCCCGGCTGACTACCCGGCCAAGAACCTCGCGGGCAAGGAAGCAACCTTCGACATCAACGTCAAGGAAGTGGCCGCTGCCGGCGAAATCGAAATCAACGACGAACTCGCCTCCAAGCTCGGCCTCGAATCGGCCGATCGTCTGAAGGAAATCGTCCGCGGCCAGATCGAAAGCCAGTACGGCTCGGTTACCCGTCAGAAGGTCAAGCGTCAGATCCTCGACCAGCTCGACGAAATGTATCAGTTCGACACCCCGCAGAAGCTGGTCGAAGCCGAATTCGCCAGCATCTGGCGCCAGATCCAGACCGACCTCGCTGAATCGGGCAAGACCTTCGAAGACGAAGACACGACCGAGGAGAAGGCTCGCGAAGAATATCGCAAGCTCGCCGAGCGTCGCGTCCGCCTCGGCCTCGTTCTCTCCGAAATCGGCGAGAAGGCCGGCGTCGAAGTCAGCGAAGACGAGCTGCAGCGTGCACTTTACTCGCAGCTCCAGCAGTTCCCGGGCCAGGAAAAGGAAATCCTGGAATTCTTCCGCAACACGCCCGGCGCCTCCGCCAACCTGCGCGCGCCGATCTTCGAAGAGAAGGTCATCGATCACCTGCTGACCGAAGTCGACGTAACGGACAAGACCGTCTCCAAGGAAGCGCTGCTGGCCGACGACGAAGCCGAAGACAAGCCGGCTGCCAAGAAGGCCGCTCCGAAGAAGAAGGCTGCCGCCAAAGCTGAAGCGACCGAAGCTGCCGCCGAAGGCGAAGAAGCTGCTGCTCCGAAGAAGAAGGCAGCTCCGAAGAAGAAGGCTGCTGAAGACAGCGCCGAATAATCGGATTTTCTTCTGGACTGAAATTGAGCCCTGCCGTTCGCGGCGGGGCTTTTTTGTTGCATTGGCTCAATAACTCCCTCTCCCCGCTTGCGGGGAGAGGGCTGGGGTGAGGGGCCGTGAACTATCGATTCGGTAGAGAATTATGATTTGTTTCGCGCGGGAAAGAATCGCAGATCGGGCGCTGTCGTTGTTTCCGCTAGCCGACCATCACAAATGGCGACAATAGTTTCGAGAACCGACGGCATTGCTGTCAGCGCGTCAACATTCCAGAAACGGGCGACGGACCAACCCTCATCATTCATAAACGCGTCGCGCCGATGATCATGAGGACTATCAACGTGTTGTCTCCCATCTAGCTCCACAACGACATGCCTCTCCCGGCAGGCAAAATCTGCAAAGTAAGGTCCAATCGGGTGTTGCCGGACGAACTTAGAGCCATTCAGTCGTCGGTCGCGTAGTTCCAACCATAGCTTTGTTTCTGCATCATTGTCTGATTGCCTGAGAACACGAGCTCTCTGTGTCGTTTCTGACTTAGGACCACGCAATTGACTATCCCCGTAAATAGCCCCTCACCCTAACCCTCTCCCCGCGGGCGGGGAGAGGGGACTACCGTAATCGCTGCACCCGGGGAATGCCGCTCAAAGCTCCGACTTGATATCACCCATACGGTTCCAGGCGTCGAGGCCGGCGATCTTGTAGGCTTCGGCGAGCGTCGGATAGTTGAAGGTGTTTTCGACGAAATATTCCACCGTGCCCTTCAGGTTCAGCACCGCCTGGCCGATATGGACGAGCTCGGTAGCCCCTTCGCCGACGATATGGACGCCGAGCAGCCGGCGCGTCTTCAGCGAGAAGATCATCTTCAGCAGGCCGGTGTCGAGGCCCATGATGTGGCCGCGCGAGGTCTCGCGGAAGCGTGCGATGCCGCATTCGTAGGGAATGTGCCGCTCCTTGACCTCTTCCTCGGTGAGGCCGCAGGTGGAGATCTCAGGCACGGCGTAGATGCCGTAGGGGAAGTATTTCGGCGGTTCCTTGGCAATTGCGCCGACGGCGACGCGGGCGGCGATGCGGCCTTGTTCCATGGAGGTGGAGGCAAGGCTCGGGAAGCCGACGACGTCGCCGGCGGCAAAGATATGCGGAACCTTGGTGGCAAAGGTTTCCGGATTGACGCTCAGGCGGCCGCGGGCGTCGGCTTCGAGCCCTGCTGCAGGAAGATTGAGCGTGTCTGTCGCCCCCATGCGACCGGCGGCGAACAGCACCATGTCAGTCATGAGGCGGCGGCCATTGTCGAGCGTCAGTTCCACCTTGCCATTCTGCCGGATGACCTTTTCCGCCTTCTGGCCGAGGAGCAGCTTCATGTTGCGATCCCGAAGCTGGTAGATGAAATCCTCGACGATCTCCTTGTCGATGAAGTCGAGCATGGTGGACTTCGGATCGATCAGCGTCACCTGCGTATCGAGCGCGCTGAAGATGGTCGCATATTCGATGCCGATAACGCCTGCGCCGATGACCACCATCGACCGCGGCAGCTCCGCGATCTCCAGCAGCTCGTCGCTATCGAGAACCGTCTTGTTGTCGAAGGGCATGTAATCGGGACGAAACGGCTTGGTGCCGACCGCCAGCAGGATGCTGGCTGCGGAAACGGTGACGACCTCGCCGTCATCCTTGACGACCTGCATGGTCTGCGGATCGACGAAACTCGCCTTGCCGCGAATGTGCTGCACGCGATTGCGCGCAAACTGATGTTCCAGCACCTCGACTTCATGATCGAGGGTGATCAGCAGGCGGCGGCGCAGGTCCTCCGCGCTGATTTCCTGCTTGACGCGATAAGCGCGCCCATAGAAGCCGCGTTCGCGCCAGCCAGAGAGATTGAGCGCCGTCTCGCGCAATGTCTTGGAGGGGATGGTGCCGGTATGGACCGAAACGCCGCCGACGCGTTTGCCCTGTTCGATCACCAGCACCTTCTTGCCGAGTTTGGCGGCCTGAATGGCGCCTCTGCGGCCGGCAGGGCCGCTACCCACGACTAGGAGATCGAATTGGTCCATTGGGAAGCCTCGGATGATTGGATCGGGAATCAATGTCGCAACGCAACATACTGTCCGTCAACCGGTAGCGGCTCAATGTTACAGATTATCTAACAGGAAACGCCGGTCCTCAGGAGGATGCGAGGCCAAGCCAGGGTTCCAGCTTTTGGAACGTCCGGTCCATGGCATAGGCGCGCGTGAAGGACAGCGGCAAATGCCCGTATATGATCGACATCTGGCCCGCCGCTGTTGCCTCGTTGGTCTTGGCAATGGCGGCGAGGTAAAGTGCCGCCGCAAGCCCGGTGCGGTCTGCCCCGGCCTGACAGTGAATGAGAAGCGGTTTCGGCGCGTCGCGCATGATCTCGACGAGCTGCGCGGCTTGCGCCTGCGTCAGTTCCCGGTTTGAGGACATGCGGAAATCGATATGATTGATATGGAGCTGCGTTGCCTCGGCGACTTCCTGGTCGTACCAATGATGACCGCCGTTGTTGCCGCGCAGATTGATGATGGTCTTGATGCCGAATTGCTTCTGGAGCTCCGCGATCGTTGCGGCCGACGGCTGGGAGGAGCGATAGAGTTCGCCTGCGATGACCGGATGGAAATTCGTCGTCCAAAGCATATGGGCATAGAAACCGCCTGCGACTGCTCCGAAAGCACCCAAGGCGACGAGCGCGCCGCGACCGACACGGAGAAGGCGTTGGGTAAGCATCGACGGCATCTCCTGCATATGATCTCCGGACAGGCCGAACGCTCAAGCGGATCGGCCAAATCAAAACAACGGCTTCCGACGGCAGATTCGCCGATTTGGATGCGGCGATTCTTCTGCCAGATCATCCTGATGCAGAACTGAAAGCGGAAATCACGGTTGCAAAGACGCAACGGAGCGGTTGTGGAGAGGTCCGCAATGAGGAACGGTTAAAATATATATTTGAAATTAAAGTGATATGATCTTTATCTAAACTAATACTTCATCGCATGTCCGGCAATTTTAAATCAAGCGCAATGCTCTGAAGCTGACATGACCGTTCTTGCCGATGATAACATGATCGTGAACAGTGATGCCGAGAGGCTTGGCCGTGTCGATGATCGTCTTGGTCATGTCGATATCGGCGCGGGAAGGCGTCGGATCTCCTGACGGATGGTTGTGGACCAACCGACTGCCTCAACGAAGTAGCTGATTTATAATGACAAATGTCGCATGAGGTTTGAACTGGTGCCGGCAATTGGGATCTACTTCAAATGCTCCGTCGTGATCATCACGCGCGATCACCATGCTGTTCGGTGAGTCGCTTTGACGCACGGCATTGCACCCGATTCTTCTCGTCCCACGCATCGAGCTCGTCGACTGGGTACAAGACGGCTTTCCCCACTTTGACAAACGACGGGCCGACTCGCATTGCGCGCCAGTTGCGGAGCGTACCGATTGAAAGACTGCCTCGATAGCGTTCAGCTACTTCTTCTGGGGTTAAGAATTTGCTCTCCGTCATCAACGTCTCCTTTCAACGTCAGCGGTGAGAAGCCGGTGTGCCATCGCGCGCAAGTCCAGGATGCGGATGAATTCCGAGCGTCTGCGCACTGGATCACTGCTGATCCTGCTTCAATCCGCTGGCCTACGTATCGTCACGGACATTGATGCATCGAAATCACCTTCAGCGGAAGGCAGCCCCCGTCCAGGTCGGAGAAAGGGATACCATAGGCGGCACAAAGGAGGGCTCTAGCCGCTTGGAGTAGGTGGCGCGAATTGCCAGATCCGATGTCGTGCGATTTTGCGGATAGAAGCAAAGCGCGCCCCGCGACGGTGCACCGCCTGTTCGTCAAGGAGACCGGCATGACCTTTGCGCAATGGCGTGAACAGGCGCGGCTTCTCTTCGCGCTCCGCAGGCTGGCGCACGGCGAGCGGATCATCGATGTCGCTTTCGATTGTGGCTATGCCAGCCAGAGCGCGTTCACCGCGATGTTCCGGCGGCATTTCGGGCGACCGCCGTCTGAGTTCTACCGCTAGCCAGATGGCCTGCTCGCGAGCGCCTGCCCGCATTCGGATTGCTGTCCAGCTTCCGATGCCTGGCAGCAATGTTGCGCTCGCACGCCGCGCCGTCACTCGCGGCTCAACGCCGAGCCGATCTGCGATGTGATCTTCTCCGCATCCGCTGGAGTCGCCGGATTGTAGACACACATGCTGAGATCCGTCCGGCCGTCGACCGAGAAGGTCGAATATTCAAAGGCGAGCGGGCCGAGCACTGGATGGCGGATGCGCTTGATGGCCTCGCCATGAATCTCGCGAACATCGTTGTCACGCCACATCGCCCTGAACTCGGGACTGAGTCGGCAGAGCTCATCGACAAGAGGCTCGACCTCCGCCGCGGCCCCCGCGCGCGCGGCCTCCACACGGAAGGCCCCCACGATGTGGCGTGCCACGCTCTCCCAGTCATACTGCACGACGCGGGAACGCGGATCGAGGAAGACTATGCGCAGCACATTGCGCTGGTGCGGCGGCAGCGAGCCATAGTCGCCCAGCATGACGGTGGCCGCCCGGTTCCAGGCGAGCACGTTCCAGATCGCCGTCCGGATAAGCGCCGGGCTTGGGTCCAGCGCGTCGAGGACGCGCTGGAGGCGGGGCGTGACGCCACCATTCTCGCGGTAGCGTACTTCGGGCGGCCGTCCGAGGCCGACCAGAAAGAGGTGTTCGCGCTCGACTTCGGTCAGCATCAGGGCGCGCGAGATCCGGTCGAGCACATCAGGCGAGGGGGCGCCGCCGCGACCCTGTTCGAGCCATGTGTACCAGGTGGGGCTGATATTGGCGCGCTGCGCCACTTCCTCGCGGCGCAGGCCAGGCGTGCGCCGGCGCTCTGGAGGAAAGCCGAGTGCCGCGGGATCGAGCTTCATGCGCCGATCCCGCAGATACGTCCCGAGGAGGTTTTCGTTCGCCTGATGCACGATCATCGTGTTAATGATCTTACTATGATAAAGTCACTACTTTACCAGAATAATCTTTGAGCCGAGATTTGTCTCCAAGGAAAACTTGGAGACAAGCTCATGCGTGTTTTCGTCACTGGCGCCACCGGATTCGTCGGTACTCCCACCGTCAAGGAGCTGATCGCCGCCGGACACAAAGTTCTCGGCATGGCCCGTTCGGAGGAAGGGGAAAAATCCCTGGCGGCCATTGGCGCGGATGTCCACCGCGGCTCGCTCGAAGACCTCGAAAGCCTGCGGGCGGGCGCAGCGGCGGCCGACGTCGTCATTCACCTGGGCTTCGTTCACGACTGGTCCAACTTTGCTCAGTCTTGCGAGATCGACCGCCGCGCCATCGAAGTTTTGGGTTCGGTTCTCGCCGGCTCGGACAAGCTCCTCATGGTTACATCGGGAACGGCGGGACTAACTGGGCCGGGCCAGGTCGCGACCGAGGACGATGATGTTTCGCCGGATTTCCCAAGTCCCCGTGTTTCGGAGCAGACCGCTCTATCACTGAAGGGCGTGCGCGCCTCGGTGGTGCGGCTTCCCCAGGTTCACAACACGGTGCGGCAAGGGCTTCTGACTTACGCCGTCGCCACGGCGCGGGAGAAGGGCGTATCCGCCTATGTGGGGGAAGGGCGCAACCGCTGGGCGGCGGCGCACATCTCGGATGTCGCCCGTCTTTACAAGCTTGCGCTGGAAAACAACGAAGCTGGCGCGAAATATCATGCGGTGGCCGAAGAAGGCGTGCCGATGCTGGACATCGCCGAAGCCATCGGTCGTGGCCTGAAGTTGCCCGTGAAGTCCATATCCGCGGAAGAAGCACCGGCGCATTTCGGTTGGCTGGCGAGGTTCGCCAGCCACGATCTTGTGGCCTCGAGCGAAAAGACGCGGAAAACGCTGGACTGGAATCCGACCGGGCCCGGGCTGATCGCCGATCTCGAACGAGTTGACGTCGCTAATAGCTGACACGTAGCTCGAACTGACCCGGGCATTGATTGACGAGGGTGGCCCCGCCATCTTCCGGCGCTCGAATGGGTTGGGCGCCCCCTCCGCGGCACCAGCGGTGAGGTTTGATCTGTCTGCACTGCGGGCGAAGTGCGCCAACTTCGCTGTTGTACATGGATCAACGGCACTCATTCCTGGCGGTGGTCTTGCTGTCTTTGGTCGCTTGGGACGCGGCGATTTCTCGCCACGGTGAGAGTCAAGCGGATGATGAGAGGCGGTCCAGCAATTCCGCGAGCAGCAGACGCTCTCCCGGCGTCAGATTGTCTGTCTCGCCGAGGCGGGAACCGAGTGCAACGGCCAGAGGCGCAATGCCGGTCTCGTCCGCCCGAGTGGCGGGTTCGGCAAGGATGGCGGCCAGTACCGCATCGCGGGCCGTCGAGGAAAGCTGCCCATCCCGCTCGTTCAACGGCAGGGCGAGCAGAGTTGCAACCGTGCCGACCCCTGCGGCATGAATCAACGCGACGGCCCGCTCCACCGGCATGGCAAGCCGGCCCGCCCGCGCGATCCGCAGGACCCGCTCGCGCAGGATCGCAATGCCGGCCAGCGCGGCGGGTGATGCGGATGCCGGCATCGCGAGCTCGTTGATGATCGCAAAGACTGCCGGGCTGGCGAGACCGAAGGCGACATAGCTGTCCCAGGCGTCGCTCAAATCCTGCACGGGATCGGGGTGCGGTTCGACCGCCGCCTTCTGCGCGACGAAGGCGGCGAGGGCATGTTCGGCCACGGCGTTGAGCAGCCCCCGCTTTTCACCGAAGAGGCGGTAAAGCGTCGGCGCCTGCACGGACGCGGCCGAGGCCACGGCGCGTGTGGTCAGCGCCGCCACGCCTCCCTCGCCGATAAGCTTGACGGCCGCGTCGAGTACGCGCGCGCGTACATCCTGCGCCTCCAAATCATCATCCGGTTCATCAGTCATGGAACTTGATAGCATTGGTTCGCCGAAATCAGTAGCGCCGATTGCGCCACGCCATTATCAGTGATAACAATAAAATATTGTCGGCGATAGAGGAATGCGAACATGATCGTTGTGACGGGCGCGACCGGCCACCTGGGCCGGGGTATTGTCGAGAATCTGTTGGGCCGCATCGCGGCCAGCGAGATCGTTGCCAGCGTGCGAGATCCTGGGAAGGCTGCCGGGCTAGCTGCCCAGGGCGTTGCGGTGCGTGCCGGCGACTTCGCCGATGCGCGCAGTCTGGAAGCCGCTTTTCGAGGTGCGGACCAGGTCCTGATCGTCTCGGCCGACAAACTAGGCGAGGAGGCCTTGCGCCTTCATCGCGCCGCGATCGAGGTAGCCCGCGCCGCAGGCGCGCAGCGCATTCTGTACACCAGTCACATGGGTGCGCGCGCTGGTTCACCTTTTCCGCCCGCCGATCAGCACGCCGGGACTGAAGCGGACCTGGCGGCAAGCGGGGTCGCATACACCTCGTTGCGGCACGGCTTCTATGCGGAGAGCTGCCTTCACATGATCGGCGACGGATTACGCAACGGTGAATTACGGACCCCGGAAGACGGCCCGATCAGTTGGACAGCGCGTGCTGACCTGGCCGAAGCCGATGCGGCGATCCTGGCCGGAGACGGATGGGACGGCGTCACGCCTCCGCTGACGGCGGGGGAGGCCGTCACCATGGCCGAGATCGCGGCCATCGCGTCAGACGTATTCGGTCGCGAGGTGCGCCACGTCACCGTCACCGACGAGGCGTGGCGGGATGCGAAGATCGCAGCCGGGATGCCTGCCATCTACGCCGACATGCTGCTGGGAACGTTCCGGGCCGCCCGCCGCGGAGACTTCGCCGCGACTGACCCGGCGCTCGAAACGTTGCTCGGCCGCGCGCCGAAGACCATCCGCGATGTCCTGTCAGAAGGCGTTTGACTAACGCTGCCGCGCAGCGCGTCTGGTCTGATTGTGGCGGCGATGTTCTGTCGGTCTGGCCGCGGCGCTTGGCCCCACCAATTTGCGAAACGACGTTCTTGGCTCGTGCTGAACCACCGAGTGCTGAGATGGCGCGCCAGAGGCGCTCGCCAGGATCTCGTTCGACGCCGAAGCGAGGCAACCATCTGTTGCAAAGCACGATCACCGGTTTTGTGCGCAACCAACTGGCCGCGGGCGAGCCAGGGGCCGCGGCGAGCGAGGGGCGATCGCGGTCGCGAGAGCTGCGCGCGACAAACAGGATAGCGCGATTGCTTGCGGGTCAATCGCCTCCACGGTATGTAACCAGTGTCGGAAAAGGCAGACTTGGTTTGGTAAGCCCAAGTCCTTTCGGTAACGAAAGCTCTGGTCTTTGGCCTCGTGCACGAGATCCCCACGACGAACGAAGGGCGCTTTTTGGCGCCCCCACGTTCGTCCGTGTGGGTCTCAGGTTCGAGAAACGCTCCGGTCGAACGTCGACAACGGAGCCAAACCATGACTATGCCTACCCCCGAATACCACGATGTTCTGATTGCCGGCGCTGGTCCGGTCGGACTATTCCTCGCCTGCGAGCTGCGCCTGGCCGGTTGCTCGGTGCAGGTGCTCGAACAGGCGAGTGAACCGACTACGCCGTTGAAGCGCGCTCCATTCGGACTGCGCGGTCTTTCCGTGCCGACGATCGAGAGCTTCGACAGGCGCGACCTGTTGGCTGCCCTTAAAGCGCGGATTCCCGACACTGAGATCGCGGCCGCGGCGCCCTGGATGAAGGACGAGCGCAGGCCTGGCGGACATTTCGCCGGCATCGACTTCCTCATGGACAATATCGATCAGGCGCGGTGGCCCTACCGCCTGCCACACTCGGCGACCCCCATGGCCGCCGATCTGGAGAGCATCGAAGCGGTTCTGGCGGATCGCGCTGAGGAGCTTGGGGTCACGATCAGACGTGGACTTGGCGTTTCGGGCGTGGGGGTTACGGATGACGATGTCACCGTCCACGCCGGTGGTGAGGCGTTCCGAGGGGGCTGGCTCGTCGGCTGCGATGGCGCCCGCAGCGCGGTGCGCAAGGTGGCCGGCTTCGGCTTCACCGGCACCGACCCCGAGTTCACCGGCTACTTCGCCCAGATCGAACTCGCCGATGCGGCGATGCTTGAGCCAGGTCACCACGACACGTCGAACGGCACCTACATCTTCGACCTGCCTGACATGATCAGGATGGTCGAATTCGACGGCGGCGCCTGTCACCGGCTTCAGCGATCACACGGGATCATATTCAGGCGGTGTTGCGCCGTATCTCTGGGACCCAGATGGAAGTGACGGCGCTCGGGCTTGCCACCACCTGGACCGACCGGGCCTATTTGGCGACCGAGCACCGGAAAGGGCGCGTACTGCTCGCGGGCGATGCCGCTCACATTCATTCGCCGCTCGGCGGGCAGGGCCTCAACCTCGGTCTGGGCGATGCGATGAACCTTGGCTGGAAGCTGGCCGCAACGATCCGAGGCGATGCCGCCCCTGGACTTCTCGACAGCTATCAACGCGAACGACGGCCCGTTGCCGAGCGGATACTCGACTGGTCTCGAGCACAGGTCGCGCTGATGCGGCCGAGCCGGAGTTCGCAAGCGCTCAGAGCCATCGTCCGCGATCTGATCGCGACGCGCGACGGCGCGACCTACTTTGCTGAACGCGTCTGGGGTGCGGGGCTCCGTTATGATCTCGGCGAGAGCCACCCGCTCGTCGGTCGTAGCGTGCCGGATTTCGAACTGGCTGATGGAACGCGGCTTGGAGATCATCTGACGACGGGCGGTGGATTGCTGCTGGATTTCGACTCGCGTCCAACGCTTCGGGTGCTTGCCAGCCGCTGGCGCGAGCGGATTACCTATGTCGCGTGCGCCGCCAAGGAGCGGCTTGGTTTGAGCGCTGTGCTCGTGCGCCCTGATGGCGTCGTCGCTTGGGCCGGCGAGACCACGCCTGACGATCAGGACGTCTACGAGGCCGCGTCACGTTGGTTCGGCGAGCCGCAGGAGACGCTTCAGGCAAGCTGAGCTAAATCGACACCATGCCCTGTGACTCGCGCTCGCCATGTCGGGAGATCCAGACCAGTCGATGATGCGTTCCTTGGCATCCCGTTGGTCGACCTGTATCCGCGCATGCGTGCCTATTCAGTTGTCGGTTCGCCCGACGCGCTTTTGCAGAGTCAAGCCAGGGCAAGTAAGTCGTTCATTCGCTCAGTCCTCGTTGATCAATCCGCTTTTGACTGCGGCGCAGGTCATCTGGTGCTGGCCTTGTCGTCAAAAGCTTGGCGAGCTTGCTCGACTCGTTCAAGATTCTCAGCGGCCCAAACCCAGACGCCGCAGAAGGCGGACCCAAGGCTCAAGCCCAATCCAGTGAGCCTATATTCGACCCTCGGGGGCACGACGGGATGGACAGTCCGGACGACGAAGCCGTCGCGTTCCATCTGTCGAAGTGTTTGGGTGAGCATCTTCTGACTGATGCCTTCAACCAGCTCGCTGAGACGCGTGAACCGCAGCTCCCCATGGTCAGCGAGGATGTCCAGGATCATCATGGTCCACTTATCGGCTACGCGCCCGATTAACTGGTTGACCAAAGCCCCAATACGAGGATCGAGATCAGTGGGAGGAATCGCCGTCGCGTAGCGCCGCGCCCTCTCGATTTCCTCTGCCGTGAAACGCACCGACACATCCATTCCACACTCTCTATTAGGTAAGTATAGCACTTTCAGGTGCCTTCTTCCAATTGGAGAGTGTAGAGCATTAGATGTGAGCCACAAAGTCGAATTTCTGACCGGAGGCATCACCATGCAGCTCAGACAAAGAACTATTCTCGTCACCGGCGGTACAAGCGGCATCGGCCTGGAATTTGGGCGCCAATTGCTGGACCTCGGCAACACGGTCATCGTGACCGGCCGCGATCAGGCGCGACTGGACCAGGCCAGCGCGACTTTGCCCGGCGTCCATACGCTCCTCAGCGATGCAAGTGACCGGGCTGCCATAGAGACGCTTTACAAGGACGTCGTCGAGCGCTTTCCGTCTCTCGATACGATCATTAACAACGCCGGCATCATGCGCAATTTGCGGGTCGATCAAGAGCGGTCGCTTGCCGACCTGACACGCGAGATCGAAGTCATGCTGAATGGACCGATATGGATGATCCAGCAATTTCTTCCGCTTCTGAAATCGCGAAAGGAGAGCCTCATCGTCAACGTCTCTTCCGGTCTCGCCTTCGTGCCGTTTCCAGCAGCCCCTGTCTATTCAGCGGCGAAGGCGGGACTTCACGCCTATACGAGATGCCTGCGTGCGCAAGTTGAGGGCACCGGAGTGAGGGTCGTGGAGCTTGCCCCTCCCGGGACGGAGACCCCGTTGTTCCGCGGTGAGTTCGCGGAAGAGATGAAAAGTGAGAAGGGCATGGATCCGAAGGTGCTCGTGCGACGGGCCATCGAGGGAATCGAAGCCGGCAAGACCGAAATCCGGCCCGGGCCTAGTAACATCCTGAAGATCGCGAGCCGTCTGGCGCCAGACTTCATGTTCAAGCAAATGATCCGACTGAGCAAACTTCAGCCCAACGCAGCATAGCCGGCCTCGACCTTCGTCCCATGCGCCACAGCTGCGGCATGATACGGCAGCGTGCCGCGTGGACCTCGTCGACCGCGTCTTCCATCCGGTGAGTGCCGCGCCATCGAAGCGAGCGACCTCCGGCGCGTTGAGAGCTGCAGGGCAATCGACGCCGGCGCCTCTGATATTTCGAAACCGACACCGTTCTCTGCACAACCGCGAAAATAGGTGCGACCTTGGCGGAGTGCACGCCGTCTGGCGAGAAGGATCCCCGTGACGACGCGGTTCGACAGATCAAGGAAGTTCAGCCGCTAAGGCGAAAATGATGTCGCGATTGGGTCTAGGATATCGGGATGACGCGGGCACCTAGAGCGCGTCGATCCAGGCGATCACCGCCGCGTTCACCTCGTCCTTACGATCCTGCATGATCCAATGACCCGTATTCGACCAGACATCGACCTTCGACTGCGGGTGCGAGAACCAGACCCGCATGCGCTCGGCTTGGGCGGGGTCGCGACACAAATGATAGACTGGGACCGCCAGGCTCTTGCAGAACTTGGCGCTCGCTTCGCCGATACCAACTTGGTCAGCTCCGAAGAAAAGCGGACCAAAGGACTCACGAACGACATGGGGCGGCATTCCCCGGACCCGTCTCGCGTGCCACCGCTCAAGCGCCGGATCGGTCTTCGCGTCATAGACGAGCTGGAATAGAGCCGGGACCACCAAGCCGGGATCGCCGATGCCCAGATCATTGGCTGTCTTTCCAAAGACCTGAGCAGCCTCGTTTGAGAAGCCGAGCGCGCCGTCCACTGACACAACGGCGCTGACCAGGTCCGGCCGCGCCGCGGCCAGACGGGCGGCAATCTGTCCGCCCATCGAATGCCCGACGATGACGAACTTCTGCCCGCGATACTCGGCCGAGATCAACGCTTCGATGTCGGCGACGTAGTCGGCGGGTGTATAGGCGCCTGACGGCATGATCTCGGATCGGCCATGCCCGCGCAGGTCGGGAGCGACGACGCGGTACTTGCTTTCGAATAGGGGCAGCTGCCAGCTCCAGTCGTGGGAATCACAGGTCCAGCCATGCAGGAACATCACGTTCTTGCCAGAGCCGGCGTCCGTCATGAAGAGCTTCGCCGTGGGCCTGGTCGCCGCGTGAGCTCGGCTGCTGCCTTGGGTTATTGTAGCTGCCGCAATGGTCGCAGCCGCCGCTAGTACGGACCGGCGAGAAAAATCGAGCGCTTTCTTTTTCATTTCGTCCTTCCAAATTTTCGAACCCGCGGTCGGCGCTCTGCAGCGTCCGATCGCGCCGCCTTCGAGCGACGGATTGAGATAGTGATATCTATTGGCTATCTAGGATCAATTACGCACCTGGAGGTGCGCAGGTATACGGAGGGATATCGAGATGGCGTGCCAGGTTGACGCCGTGTTTTTTGCAGACTGCGCGGCGCGCTCTTTTTTCGATCAGGTCGCCAACAAATGGTCGGTGATGATCCTCGCCCTCCTCAACGAGAAGCCGACGCGCTTCAACGAGATCAGGCGACGGTTAGAAGGGATCACCCACAAGGCGCTCACGCAGGCCTTGAGGCGTTTGGAGCGGAATGGGCTGGTTGCCCGGAAGGTGCTCGCGACCTCGCCAGTGGCGGTCGAATATTCGATCACAGACCTGGGCCGCACTCTGCAAGTCCCGCTCGGGGCAGCTTACGAGTGGGCTATCGATCATCTGCAGCAAATCGAACGCGCGCAGGAAGCCTATGATGCAAGGTCAGATCGGTGATCCGGCCAGCTTGGAGACTGTCGCCGGGCACGAAGTTCACCGCTCCTCGCGGATCGCCACCTCGTCCAAACGACTGGGCAATCGCATGGCGGCTACGAAGGTGAAGGCGTGAAGCGCGCAGAGAAGCAGAAGCGCCCAGGCGTAGGCGGACGAAACTGTGGGGCCCGTGGCGGGTGATCCCAGCTTCCATGCGAGAAGGGACGCGCAAAGCGTCGTCATGGTCGGGCCGCCGAGACGCTGCACGATGTTGAGCGAGGTCGTCGCGGCCGGCATCTTTTGTCGGCTGACCGACGAATAGGCGGCGGTCAATGACGGCAGGCCGACTGCCCCTTGGCCCATACCGCGGAGGAAAAGAGCGGGTATGAGCACGAACAGATTGAGACCGCGCATGGCGAGAACCAGCAGTGTCGCGGTGGCGACGAGCGCCAGAAGCGCTCCGCCGGCGGACACGCGACGGATGCCGAACCTGTCCGTCAGTATGCCCATCGAGGGATAGACGAGCATCATCCCAAGCCCTGCGGGCGCCAGCATCCAGCCCATGTCGGCGGGCGCACGGCCGAAGGCCTGAATGAGGAAGGCGGGAAGGAGCATCTGGCCGGCGAACAGAACGCCGTTCGATAGAAACTGCGTGACAGCGGCGGCCGAAAAAACCTTGCCCCTGAACAGGCGCAGATCGACGAGCGCATCATCGCCCTTCCGCCTTGCCGTCCAGAGGAAGGCGGTCATCATGGCGATGCCGGCTGCAAAGGTCGCTCCACCCGCCGGCTGAACGATCCGCTCTGCCCCATAGAGAAACAGCGTCAGCCCGGGAGAGAGCAGGGCAAGACCGAGCCAGTCCAGGGGCCGCCGCCTTGTGTCTTGCTTGTCGCTAGGCAGAAACAGGATCGCCATCAGGAGGGCAATTGCTCCGACCGGCAAATTGACCAGGAACAGCCAGCGCCAGGATGCATATTGCAGAATGGCGCCAGCGATGATCGGGCCGAAGATCGGCGCCAGCAGCACGGGCAGGGACACATAGCCGGCGACGCGGGCCATGTGCTTGCCGGCGGCGCGCGCGATCATCATCTGCGCCATGGGCGCCAAAAGACCGCCGCTCAGGCCCTGCAGCACGCGAAACGCGATCAGAGAATTGGCCGACCATGCCAGGCCGCACAGCGCCGAGGCGAGGGTGAAGGCCGAGAAGCACCAGAGATAAAGTGCTTTTGCGCCGATGCGGTCGACGAACCAACCATTCAGCGGGAGAACCAGGGTCAGCGCCAGCAGGTAGCCGCTCGTGACCCACTGAATCGTCGAAATGCCGACTTTCAGGTCCACCGCCAGGTTCGATAGGGAGACGTTGACGATCGTCGCGTCGAGCTGCGAAAGCAGACCTCCGAACAACGCGACGGCGGAAATTTTCCAGACCGAAGGATCGAGACGGTCGCTCTCCGGCGCGCTCAACGATGCTCCCTCGCATTGCCGCCATTGAAACGGCCGAAATGCCGCGCCGAGAACAAGGAGATCAGCAATGCGCCGACGCCGAACGCGATGACATCGGCCGTATTCCTCAAATCGAAATCACCGATGCGGCAGACCAGAACGTAGCCGACGATGATATTGAAGAAGCCCCAAAGCACATTGACGGTCGACGAGGACAGACCTTCGCCTGGCGGCTTGGCGAACGGGCTCTGGAATGGCCGTCCCATCATGCCGCTGACGACGTGGGGCACGGCGTTCGCCAGGAAGAAGCCGCCGAAGAAATAGGAGAGCAGGGGAAGCCAGGACATTTCAGGCGGTCCTCATCGGTAGGAGGTCAATGATCAGTTGGGGCGTGCCGGTATTGGCGAGCCGCTTTGTTGGAGGCGAGATAGGCCGGCCTTCGTAGGTCAATCAGTTTGGCAGGGCTCCGCCTCGGTCCGGCCGCAGCACCGTCAATTGGCGCGGACCGGCGTTGGCGGCGGCGTGAGCGACCGCCTCGTTGGCGTCGTCCAGCGCGAACTCGGTCAATTCGAACTGCCCGAGGTCGATCAGCCCTGCACGGACCATCTGCACTATCCGGGGAATGGCATCCTTGCCGTACATCCAGACGCCGCGCACCGTGGTCTCGTTGTGCATCAGCCAGTTGTAGTTCAGGCCGAGATTTCCTTCCTCGCCGCGCAGGCCACCCATCAGGATCACTCGCCCGCCCAGCCTGACGGCGAGCGCCGCTGAGCGCACCTGAGCCGCGGATGCCTCGCGCGGCAGGAAGTCCAGCACCATGTCGATCGGCCCGCCGGCCGCGTCGCCGATCGACTGGCGGTCGTGTGCTTCATCGCCCGTGAACTGAACCGTCCGCACACGCGGCCCGAAGCGCCGAGCAAGGTTCTCCAATGTCCGCGCATTGCGGCCGGTGGCGATCACGCGGCCTGCCCCCATCGCCAATGCAACAGCGACTCCCGCGCCGCCGAAGCCGCCGGTGGCGCCGTTGACAACCAGGGTTTCGCCGGCTTGGAGACCGCCCGCCAGCAGCCCGCCGAACGGCACCAGAAGCCGGCTGAGGGCCGCCCATCGCCCGGCGTCCGCAGCCTCGAGCCGACCGATCGGCGTGGCGTTCTCGGTGGGGACCAGCATCTGCTCCGCGAAGGAGCCATGGTGATAGTGACGGTGCAGAGGCAGCGCCGCCGGGGTCCGGTAGGTCCAGCCGAGCAAGATCTGCTCAGGGTTGGCGATGTTGTCGCGCGAGCGGATCGTGGAGTCGACGTAAACCCAATCGCCGGGCTTGAGCTTGGTCGCATCCGGGCCCGTCGCTCGTACCCGACCGACGCCACCCGGTCCCGGAACGACCGGCAGCTCCAGCAGATAGCTGCGCGACCCGTTGAAGACGTTGGTGGCGTAGCTCGCAATGCCGGCGGCCGCCACATCGACGATCACCTCGCCCGTGCCGAGCACCGGGTCGGGCAGGTTCTGGATGTCGAGTGGCTCGCCAAATTTGTTCAGGACAGCGGCTTTCATGGAGACCTCAAGTTTCAAGAATGCAGAAGACTGACCCTCCGCAGGGGTTGGAGTTGATCTTCTTCTCCACCGCTCGCCGGCGGCGGCATCGAGATGACGTCAGGTTTCCCCGACCTGTTGGATAATCGGGATCGCAGCGGCGAGCGTCCTGCGTGCGTCCGGGTCGAGCTCGGCGAGCGCCCTGACCAGCCAATCCCGCTTTGCGGCGCGATGCTTGGTTCTCACGGCCACTCCCGCCTCGGTCAGCACGAAATAAACCTGGCGGCGGTCCGTCGGGTGAGGTTGGCGCTCGATCAAACCCTCCTGCTCGAGACTGGCGAGGATGGCGCCCATCGACTGGGGCTTCATCAGCTCGGCTCGTGCGAGGTCGGCAGTCGTCATGGGGCCGCCCTGCTCGAGGCGGGCGAGGGCGCCCATCTGAGAGAGGTTCAGCTCGCTCGGATTGGCTTCGGCGCGCAGCCGCCGCAGTAGCCGTCCGACCGCCATGGTGAGGTCGGCCGCGAGAGCATCGGAGGAAGGATCGGGATCAGCCATCATGATCCGATCATAGCCAACAACAGCTAAACTTGCAAGTTTAACTTCTAAGATGCGATAAAGGTCTCGCGGAGTGCCGAACCACCGTCCGACTTTCCGTCACCCGGCCGGCCGCGGTTCCTCCCAGACTATGATTTGCCAGCTGTCCGATGTCTCTTGTCCACTTTCATGATCGGCTTTTGTCAGTAGCCAATGGCGCACGCAATCGCGATGGCAAACGATGACAGTACTGCCAAGACAATCACGAACGGGACGATAAACCGCCACCATTCCGAGAAGCTTATGCCGCCTGTCGCTAGATAAGCCGGGAGATACGCTGAAGTAGGTGTCAGGAAGGCCATGATCCCACTGCCAAGCAGAAAGGCTAGGACGCTGACGTTCCCGCTCACTCCGGAGAGCTGAGCCAGTGGTCCTACGATTGGCATCGTTACGGCGGCCTGCGCTGTGGTCGACGGGATGATGACGTCCAGTCCCATCTGGACCAGCATCAGCAATTGAGCGACGACAGCCGATGAATGTCCTTCAAGCGATTCTGACAAGGTGTGGATGATCGTATCGATGATGTAGCTATCGGAAAGAATGACGAAGAGTGTCCCAGCAAGGCCGATCAGCACGGCCGCCAAGCACATTCCACGAATCCCGTCGATGAACGCATCAATGGTGCCGTTTCCACCGAGACCACCAGCGAGACCGATGGCGCCACCCAGTACGACGTAGAAGGCGGACATCTGAGGATTCGCCCATTTGAGTTCGCTTGCACCGTAGGCGATGATGGAGATCCCGGCAGCCAGAGTGCCGATGGTTACCAAGTGGCGCCTTGGAAAGCGCGCGGTCGTTCCTTCGAAGACGGGAGCCGAGTATCCGGATCGTTTGATCTGGAGCAGAATGTAGGCGATCGCGACCGAAAGGAGGACGGCCCAGACGCAAAAACGATAGCCGAGGCCGCTGAATACCGGAACGCCGACGATCGGCTGCGCGATGACGAGCGGGAGGGGATTGGCGACCGCGCTCATGTAGCCGACCTTCGCCGCGCAGAACACCACTGCCGTGGCATAGATTTTTGGCAGTCCCAGCTTGTCGCCTAACGCCATGATCAATGGAATGACAACAATATATTCGGATGTAAGCCCGAGCAGTGTCGAACCTGTCGACAGAACGAGCATGATCATCGGGGTGACGACATAGACGTTGTTTTTCGTCGAGGCGAGAATCCAGTCTATCATCGCGTCAATCGCTCCAGTTGCTCGGAGAACTGCGAACGTGCCGCCGATAAACATAATCATGAAGATCAGCCCGGCCTGTTTGACGAAGCCAAAAGGGATCTGGGCAACGATATCCACGATGCTTGCAGGACGCGCGGCCTTCGGCGTGCTCTTGCCCGAAGTCCATAAATGCTCAAGTTGATGCGATTTGGTAATGGGTTGGAATCCGTCCTGCTTCACAATGCCTTCGGGCGTCCGGGCGTACTGACCCGATGGAACGAGCCAGGTGAGACCGACGGCGATCGCGATCAGAACAAAAAACATCAGGACCGGGTGGAGCGAATTCCGCTTTTTGACCGTGCCGGACATCTTGCCACCGGTCTCTTTTGCAGTGGAAATACCATCGGAGGTTGGCTTGATTGTCATTGCGGTCACGGTGTTGCCTCCCATGCAACGTTGTTATGGATAGGTCTTGGACTCCCGCGCCGGATTTATCCTGACCTTGTTTCTTGAGTGCTTTGGCAATGCTATGGGATGTCGATGAAGATGAGCGGCGCGTACTGCTGGCCGCCGTGCCCGTCGGTATCGCGGATGTCTCCCTGAAAATTCGGGCGTGGGATCGAGGCCTTGAACGCAAGTGCCTCGGGAACGACGAAGAACTTCACCTCGGAGACGGGAAGGCGGTACTGTTTGGCGATAAGGTTGGCCGACAGAACATTGCTCCTGCGGACACGTTCGAATATCTCCTCGTCATCGAACATAATATCAAAGGTCAGTTCGAAGGGACCTGCGTTCTTGCTCCGGATGAGCTTGGCGAGTTCACCCAGCGCCGTCATGATGCGATCCTCCCTACGTCGACGTATTCGATGGGGAACATCTCGTAAGGGTCGTCCGGAACGACGACATGGTTCACGCAGAAGCGGTAGATCGCTCCGCGCTCGATGTAGGCAGGGCTGTAGGTGCACGCGACGCCCGTGATGAAGCCTCCCCACTCCGGAATGGGCAGATGAAGTGCCTGATGCCGCGCCATCGAGACAATCGTCGTCGCAATCTCCTGCGTCTTCGCTGTGACCTCGAGAATCAGGCAGACCTCGTGGCCTTTGATCTCGGTTTCGGGTTCGAGCGGCCCCATGACGCCGTTCTTGCCGTAGACACGAATGTTGAAGATATGACCTTCGGCATCCTGATTGCCGCCGAAGACCTCGCCAACGCGATGGGCGACCCGCTCATTCAAACGATCTAACCAACTATCGAGCTGGCGGATGATGTACGGATCGCGAATGCCGCCGATGACGACGCTTTGATAGCCCGCCATTTCCGCGCCTTCGAGCTTGATTGTGTAATCCCTGGCCGGAGTGAAGCCGCTCCCGCGCACGCGGACACGGCGGTCATCGAGGGCCTCGTAGGATGCTGTCGTCAGGTCCATCGTCCCCGTCGATTCCACGAGATGGTAAGGATCGGAGTTCTCGTAGAGACTATGGGCCGCTACGCTCTGCGGACTGCAGCGAAGGTTTGGATCCAGAGGTACGATATCGAAATGGTCGGCGCGAAGGGTCGCCATCATGCAATCCGGTGAAGGGCGCGCCACGGCTGCGGCCGCGCCGCATTCGAGAATCTTGGCGGCATGCCATGCGATGCCTGGAGCGACACCCCTGCCGATCGGGATACCCGCAAAGATCGCACAGTCGCTCGAGCGCCCAGCAATGATCACGTCGGCACCGTTTTCCAGTGCCCTCATGTATGGTTCTTCACCCATCATGCCGACTATGCGTTCTGACCGGTCGATTACGGCCTCGTCGAAATCCGGAGCCGGGTACAGTGGACGGATACGCCCCTCCCGAAGCCTCCTTTTGAGGTATTCCTTGTCCTGCTCCGCGTGAATGAGCGCCAGCTTAAAGTTGAGGCCCTCCTCGCGGGCGATCTCCAGCGCAAGCTCTCTGAATAGCGCGAGATGCGGGGCACCGCCGGCCGTTCCTGCCGATCCAATCAGCAGAGGAATATTGGCGGAACGCGCAGCCTTTAACATGAGCCGCAGGTCGCGCTTGATCGCGCGAGGCGGGAATGCTGTTTTTCCTGTTCCTAGCGAGAAAGGGCCCGGATCGGTCGATCCGGCGTCGCATCCGATGAAATGCGGGCTGCGCTTCATGCCTTCGGCGAGCGAGCTTTCCTTGAATCCAGAGCCGCAGACGCCTGTTGCCGAGATAATGCGTACTTCCTCGATACTCATTTCCAATATTCCATCAAACTGTTGCCACTGGCGTCACTGGAGAACCTGCCGCGCCTGGTAGGCGCAGCGGCGGAGCAGTCAGCAGGAAACGGTTGCGACCGTTCTCCCGCAGCCAGTTCGCAAGCTCGGTCAGATACCAGAGCTCGCCGAGATGAACGCCGATCTTGAATAGGCAATGCTCGTGGAGGGGAAGGCTTGGCCCGTGGCATGCATCTTCAGCAACGCCGAGGGTCGAGGAGCGTTCGACAGCCAGGTTGTCACTAGCGATGGCGGCGATCCCGCTGTCTGTAATCCATCGAAGGAGCCGCTCGTCATGTCCTTCGAGCACAGTACAGGCCGTGCGTATGGAGGGATCAAGAGGATTATCGCCCGCGTCCAGGATGAGTTGGGCAAGACCTGTGTGAAGACAGAGGATGTCGCCTTCCTCGACGACGACGCTGTCCTTATCCAGAACGCCCATCAGCCGGTCGTAGTCGACGGCCACGCGTTCGTCGCCAAAATGATGACGCAGGTCGATCATCACGCCGCGCCCCTGCACGCAGGTTTCCGCCATGTTGTCGATAGAGAGCGCACGTGCGCCGAGCTGCCCCTGCGTTCCGGTGCCGGTAGCGTCTACGATGTGGAACCCATTGTAGAAAACCCGTTCGGCGTCACCATCGCCGTCGGCGTCAAACAGCGACCCCTTATGCGCAAAGCCGTCCCACTGGGTAGAGTACTGGCTGTAAAGCAGCACGGCCTCGTCGCTGCTGACGTCTGTCAGTCGGGAATCGATTGCGGCGAGCGGAAGATTGAAATGGACATGTCCGTCGCGCATCACCGGATGAAATGTCGGTGGCTTTCGCCGTGAATTGAGGACAGAGCCACCTGGACGGTCTAGCGGGAGGCTGAGGCAGAACGCCTTGCCTTCCTTAACCTCGTGCACCGCGGCCAAGCGGCGCTCGGGCGTGAGAAGATTCATCCGGCCGCGTTGGTCATCCGGGCCAAAGTCGCCCCAGTTCGATCCTTCTGGTCGGCGCTTAAGGCCACGAACCATTGTGCTCCTCCTTCGCACTTCAAGAGTTTCAATTTTGGAGAAGGGATACCCTTACGGCGAAAGAGTCAACTCTTTTTGGGTATAAATCTTGAAAAATCTGCTCGAAGGAGCATAAAGAGTTAACTCTTCAATTGACAGGGTAGTGCTGGCTGCGCAAGATGGAGCCGGCTTAGATGGAAAATGCGATGGCGAAAGCGACAGAGATCCAACTCGATGAGACAGGTGACGAAGACACGCTGGCCGACGCAGCGCTCGAAAAGATCATCGCGCTGATCAAAAACGGTGATCTTCAACCTGGCGGCGTCGTCAACGAGACCGATCTCGCCAAGCGCTGGGGTATGAGTCGCGGTCCCGTGCGGGAAGCCGTTAGGCGTCTTGAAGGTCGAAAGCTGATTGTCCGTGAAGCCTACCAGCGCGCGCGCGTGACCAAGCTTGATCTCCGGCAAATAAAAGAAATCTTCGAACTGAGAGAATGTCTCGAGGGAATGGCTTGCCGGCTCGCGACGCAGCGCATGTCAGACGCGAGCCTAGCCGCGCTCTCTGAACAGGTAGACAGAAGTGGTGAGCGCGGCCTATCCGAGGCGACCTTCACGGCAGATTTCAAGTTCAGCTTCCACCTGTCGGTCGTCCTCGGTTGTGAGAACTCGCGCATCCAGAGCGTTCTTACGACGGAGGTATATGATCTCGTCAGGCTCTATCGCTGGAGCGCAAGCGCCGTTCCCGGGCGCGACGGTCTGGCGCAGAAGGAGCACTGGCAGATCTGTAGGGCAATGGCGGCTCGGGACGAAGACCTTGCGGAATCCTTGATGCGCTCGCATGTCCAGCGATCAATGCAGCTCTTCTCGATAAACGGCCTGTAGCGGCCGTTCGCAAGACGTTTTCAGGTATCGCCGGGATTGCGAATCTACCTACCATCAGTGCCATCGATTGAGTGAGCGGGAGAGGATTTCCGTGACAAGCCCGATCTCCAGTATCGGCAGCGGACCGATTCCAATGCCGAGCCTATTTTCCACAGCCCGGCGCGCTTCGAGCGCGTCGGGCTGGTCGCCGGCCTCGCAACCGGGATCATTGTTCTCGGCCACGTTCTGATCCTGCAATTGGACTAAGTGCTCGATGCCGGACGCAAGCCGGCCGCCGACGTGGTGGGCGTACGTGCCGCCATCGTTGCGTTGGCCCACCAACTCAGTTCGTCGAGGGCATTCGTGGCGGCAGGCAACAGGACCTGCTCAATCTCCTCGATCGGCTTGTTGCCGCCCATCGGGAACACGTTCATGAAGTCGTTGCCGCCGATATGGACGGCCGAACGGGTCGAGACCATCTGGAGTTCGACGGCGATTCCGCGCAGGTGCTCGAGCGCACGCGCACCCCCCGCGCCGCCGTAGGCAATGGCGGTGAACGGCTTGCGGTTCCACTCCTTGTACGCGTGATCGAGCGCGTTCTTGAGCCCACCGGTGATCGAATGGTTGTACTCGGAAACGACGAAGATGAAGCCGTCGAACCCGGCGATCCGCTCCTGCCAGCGGAGCGCCTCGGGATCCTTGCTGGGCGCGTGGAGGTTGGAGGCGACTTCGGCGAAGAAAGGCAACGGGTGGTCGCGCAGGTCGACCAACTCGACTTCCATGTCGTTGCGGGCTTGCGCCTGCTTCAACATCCATTGCGCAGGCTTGTCTGCAAAGCGGGTCGGCCGGATGGAGCCGATGATAAGGGCGATGCGGGGCTTGGCGGTCATGTCGTACTCACTTTTCACGGTTGAGAAGGATTAAGTGCGGGGGACCGCGATCAGGCGACCGCGATCTCACTGTTCGGCTGTGTCACGGGCAGGCCGAATCGAAAGCTCGATGCGGTAATCGCGCCCATGAAGTCGGCCTGATGGTAGATGCGCGTCCCCGCGTCGTTGCCGGCCGCGCCGACGGCAACCATCAGCGGCAGGAGGTGATCTTCACGCGGGTGCGCCGCGCGGGCCGAGGGGGCGCTGGTCCATTCGATGAGGCGCCTGCGCCGCTCGTCGGGCGCGGCACCGACCAGCGTCTCGTCGAGCCAGCGGTCGAACGTCACTGAGGCGGGCCCGCCGGTGCCGCCGCGCATCGCCGCGGTGTCATGGAAGCTGAAGCCGCTGCCGACGATCACGATGCATTCATCGCGCAGCGGCGCGAGCAGTTCGCCGGCCCGGAGGTGGGCTGCAGGATCGAAGTCCGACCTGAGCGCGAGCTGCACCAGCGGCATCGTCGCTTCCGGGTACATCGTGTGCATCAGGCTGAACGTGCCGTGGTCGAAGCCACGTTTCGGATCGAGGCCGGCCGCCAGGCCGCCGCGCTCCAGGAGGTCGCGAACCCGTTCCGCTAGTGCCGGGTCGCCCGGTGCATCGTAGCGGATGCGATAGGTGTGCTCAGGAAAGCCGCCATAGTCATAGACCATCGGCGGGCGGGCAGAGGATGAGACGAGGAAGCGATTTGCCTCCCAGTGCCCGGAGACCATCAACACGGCGCGCGGTGCTGCGCCCAGTTCGTGCCGAACGTCGTGAAGCGAAGCTTCGAGCCGATCGTACATGCCCGGTCGAAGATCCTTCAGCCAGGGCCACGGTCCGCCGCCATGAGAGAGGAAGTAGGTCGGCATTCTTGCAAGCGTCATCGTTCTGTCCTTCCGCGCGACCGCGTGGTAACCTTCGGAAACCAGCTATCGAATAGTTCGCGTCAACGGACAAGGAGGCACTTTGCAAGCACCAGATTACCACGCAGAAACCGCCCAATGCGTGTTCATCGGCCGCATGCTGGGGCGGGTCACCGACAAATGGACGGTATTGATCGTCCGCGTGCTTGGGCGCGGACCATGCCGCTTCAATGCGCTTCGCCGCGAGGTGGGTGAGATCAGCCAGAAGGTGCTTGCCTCCACTCTGCGCGATCTGGAGGAGAACGGGCTCGTCTCGCGGACGGTGACGCCCGTCAACCCGCCCCAGGTCGAATATGCGCTCACCGACCTCGGCCGCGATTTCCTGCGTCCGATCCGGGGGCTTGCAGAGTGGGTGCTTGAGAACGCCGCGCTTATCGAGGCGGCTCGCGCCGAGTACGCCGCCCGCGCATCAACCTGAACGACGCGGGTAGCCAGCAGGCGCCGGGCAATGTGGCTGATCGACAATGGCTCGGCCGAGTTCGGCACAGACTGGCTGGCGATCGCCGGGGAAGCGCGGCGGACAAATATCGCCAAGAGCGGCGATCGGCATTCTCCTACCTAACGGTTGGTGTGATCCGCCCCGCCAGCCTCCTTGATGAAGGTGAGCAAGAGCGTTCCGAGCCGAGCCGGCTGCTCCTGTTGAATCCAGTGACCGGCGCCGTCGATCAGCTCGACGCCAGCCATCTTCGTCGCTGCCTTCGTCGTCATGAGATCGAGCGCGCCCGGCGCCGCATAGGTGCCCCAGTCGTTCTTCCCGCCGATAAAGAGCGACGGGACGTCGATCGTCCTTCCCGAAAACAGGCGCAGCTCGGCGTTCAGCTCAGGATCGGAAAAGACGCGATAAGCCTGCAGGGCGCCCTGGAATCCGGTACGACCATATTCCTCGGTGTACACTGCAAGCTCCGGCTCGGTGAGCCATTTGCAGGCTGCGATCTCGGCGGCGGAAGGCTGGGACGCGGCCACGGTCTGCGACATCGTCTTGCCGAGCTCCATGACGTAGTAGGTGGGCATCTGTGCAAGGTCTGCGGCCGTTCGTCCCTTCAACGGGTGCGGCGCGTTGCCCGGCCAATCAGCACTCTTGACGTAGAAGAAGGCGCGCAGGAACGCGTGTAGGCCTTGAGGCGGGTGCCAGAGGTCATCGTTCGCCGCCCGTGTGCTCAAATATTGCTGATAGTATTCCCTCGGCGGGTCGAGCGCCGCCAGCGCGGCTGCCAACTTCTGGCTTTCGTTGTTCGGCTGAGCCGGCGCTGCCTCGCTGTCCGCGGTGTTGAACGGAAACGCCGGCGGACCAGGGAAGGGCGCACTCATCAGCACCACCGAGGGAAAGACATCAGGTCGCGCCAGCGCGCAATAGGCGGCCACGGGTGAGCCGAAGTCGTGCCCGACAAGCATCGCCGTATGTCGATACCCCAACGCCGAAACCAGTCCGAGGGCGTCACGCGTCATGTTCAATAGACTGAACGGGGCGAGCGAGGCGTCATAGCCGTTCGCCCAACCGGTGGTGCGGCCAAACCCTCGCTGGTCGGGCGCCACGACATGGTACCCGGCGTCCGCCAGGATCGGCATCAGGTGCCGCCAGCCATAGGCCAGATCCGGAAAGCCGTGCAGAAGCAGCGCGAGTGGCCGGCCGGGGCTCTCGTAACCGGCTTCGAGAATGTGGACGTCGAGGCCGTTGACGCCGTGGATCATGCGCGAGCGGACCCCGTTGGGAAGCGTTCCGCCGCCATATGGTGTCGTGGTCATATCACTTCCTCCCATGGGGTTTGCGCGGGTTGGTCGAAGTGAAGCCGCAATCGCGCCGACCGCTCCCATCGCCAGCACGGCCCGCCGCGACATCGACAGCTTGAAACGAACGGGATCAGTCATGCGCAGGCCTCATTCTATGGCGATCACCATAGTATGGCGATCACCATAGCGGCGTCAAGCCGGCCGTGTTATATTCATGGCATGCCACGTAAGACCGACGCCCGCTCCAGCGCGATTGCCACAGCCCAACGCCTGTTTCGTGTTCAAGGCTATACCGCGACTGGATTGACCCAGATCCTTGAAGAAAGCGGCGCGCCCAAAGGGTCGTTCTACTTCCACTTTCCGCGTGGCAAGGCACAGCTCGCCGAAGAAGCGATCGATCATTACATTGCTGCTAGACTCGCCGTGTTGCGGAATATCTCGGCGGCCACATCGGGTGACGCTCTGACTTTTGTTCGTCAGATTTTCCGAGCATTCGCCGACGAAATGGTCGTTTCCGATTTCCAGTATGGATGTCTCATGCAGAATCTGGCGAACGAGCTGCCCGCGCTCGACGCCGAGCTGACGGCACGGGTCGCACGCGGATTTGCTGATTCGACCGAGATCATCGTGGAGCATTTCAAGGGGTGCGGTTTCACGTCCGCACGCGCATCCGCTTGCGCAGCCGCGTTGGTAGCGGCCCTCGAAGGCGCGCGAACGATCGCCCGCCTGGAGCGCACACCGGCTGTATTCGAGGCGCTGGCGGAGGTCAGCATCCGGGGATGGGCGTCATCCGAGGATCGAGCCGTAGCGGGCACATTGGCGCGTTGACGGATAGCTGCAATTTCGGCGGTGGCTCAATCCTTATGCCGCATGTGCCGATGCTATCGCTGACGTCGCGTAGGCACTTGAACCGGCTTCTGCGACAAGCCAGTCGACGAAGCCTGTTATCAGGCTTCCGGCATCGGCGTGACGTGGAATGACCGCGACATAGCCGGTTCGGGGAACCCGGATATCCGGCAACGGCGTCATCAGTCTGCCATTGGCGACATCGATCTCGAGCATCGGCAGTGGACCGATCCCAATGCCGAGCCCGTCCTCCACCGCCTGGCGCGCCACGTGGAAGTGGTCGAAGATCTGGCGGGGAAGGCCGGCCAGGTGGTGAAGCCCTGCCGCTTCGAGCCAGTCGGCCCAATCGCCGCCGCGCGTCTCGGCCGCAAATAGCGTGTGTCCCTCGATATCAGCCGGCTTGCGGATCGGGCGTTCGGCGAACAGTGCGGGGCTCATGATCAGCGTGTCGATATCGTCCAGTACGGGGACGACACGATGCTGAGGCCATGCATCCGCCCGGGCGGCGCTACGCCGGATCGCCACATCGACGCCGCCGCGCAAGTCGTCGAGCACGCACGACACCGTGGTGACCGCGACTTCGACATACGGATGATCGGCGTGATAGCGGTTGAGCCGCGGGATCAGCCATCGCATCGCGAAGCTTGTCGGAGCGCTCACGCGCAGGATGCGGCGCGCGCCGGGACGGCCGCAAGCTTCCGCTGCAACTGCCAGGCGATCGAATGAAAGACCTACTTCCGCGGCGAAGATTTTCGCCATCGGCGTCGCCACCATGCGCCGGCCTTCCCGTGTGAAGAGTCGCTGCCCGAGCCAGCTTTCCAGTGCCGAGATCTGCCGGCTGACCGCGCCATGGGTGAGGCCGAGCTCGGCCCCCGCGTCGGCATAGCTCCCCGTCCGGACAGCGACTTCGAAGATGCGCAGGGCGTTCAGGGGAGGGAGGCGTCGCATGCAAACCCGTGAGGAAAACGAACGATATCCGTGACCAGAGATAGTCTAGTCGATGAAAACTCACATGTATACCTTGCGGTGGCTAAAGAGGTTAACCGAACGATGCGAATTGGGTATTCCGAAGATCCGCCGACAATGAACGAGGGAGGCGCACGGACGCTGCAGAAGCGCAGCCTTGTCGGCGCAAGTCTCACCCACGCGCTTCACGACGGCTATACCGACGCACTCTATGCCTTCCTGCCCATATGGCAGGCGCAGTTCGGTCTTTCCTACGCGGCGCTCGCCGTCGTTCGCGCCCTCTACTACGCCACGATGGGAGGCCTTCAGATCCCGGCCGACCGTGCCCTTCGCTCCGTGTCGCCGCGAGTGGCGCTGATCCTGTCGACCATCCTCGCCGCGGCCGGCCTGGCGATCATGGCGCTGCCGTTCGGCTTTGCGGGTCTTTGCGTCGGCCTCGTCGTCGCCGGCATCGGATCGAGCATCCAGCATCCACGCGGCTCGATGCTCGTCACCGACAGCTATGGGAAGGCTGCGCGCGGGCCGCTCGGCATCTACAATTTCGCGGGCGACCTCGGAAAAGCGGTATTGCCGGCGCTTGTCGCGGTCCTGCTGCCGATCCTCGCCTGGCGGCCGGTGCTCGGCATGATGGCGGTGCTTGGTGTCGTGATGTCGGTCGCGCTGGTGCCGCTGGCGCCGGCAGCGCGGGTAACCAGCATAGCCAAGGAAGAGACGGCGTCTGGCCGTGGCCGCGGCGGCTTCGGCATCCTGACCGTGATCGGCGCGCTCGATACCGCGACCCGCATGGGCTATCTGCTGTTTCTGCCCTTCCTCATCCACGGACAGGGTGGGGGCTCGCCTGCCGTCGGGATCGCTCTCGCTCTGCTGTTCATCGGTGGCGCTCTCGGGAAGGCGACCTGCGGCTGGCTCGGGGAGCGGCTGGGTGTCATCGGCAGCGTCGTGGTGACGGAGGCCGCGACTGCCTTGCTGATCGTGGCGACGCTGTTCACGCCTCTCACACCAACACTCGTCCTGCTGCCGCTGCTTGGCATCGTGCTCAACGGCACATCTTCGGTGCTTTACGGCACAGTGCCGGAGCTATCCGAAGGCGATACCGGCCGAGCCTTTGCGGTTTTCTATACGAGCGTGATCGGCTCCGGTGGGATCGCGCCAATCCTTTACGGCGCGATTGCCGATCACAGCAGCAGAACGATCGGCGTGCTGGCGTCGGCGGCGACTGCCGCCCTGATTATCCCACTCGTCCTGACGCTGCGACCCCATCTGCGCGCCGCAACTGTGGGTCCCGGCGAGAGCTCCGCCTGATCTCGGCACCGCAATCGGTGCGTCCGGCAGAGCTGCCCTACGCGGGCAGCATCCGGCCGCGCCAGCCGCAATCAATATCTCACAACATATGAAAGGTTGGACAAATGGACACTGTCTCACAAGTACCGGTCATCCTGATAACGGGAGGAAGTCGTGGCGTTGGCGCGGCGACTGCGCGGCTTGCGGCCGCACAAGGCTACGACGTCGCAATCAGCTTCGTCTCCAACGAGGCTACCGCCCTTGCGGTGGCGGCCGATGTGGAAGCGGCGGGGCGGCGGGCTTTGCCGGTGCGCGCCGATAGCGCGGACCCGGATGAGGTCGCCCGGCTATTCGCTGCGATCGACCGGGAGTTCGGGCGCATCGATGTGCTGGTGAACAACGCCGCGATCATCGCGCAGCAGTCCCGGATGGAGGATCTCGAGTTCGAACGGATGCAGCGCATCTTCGCGATCAATGCGATCGGTCCCATCCTTTGCGCGCAGCAGGCGGTGAAGCGTATGTCGCATCGTCATAATGGGCGGGGCGGCGTGGTGATCAACATCTCGTCGGCATCAGCTCGCCTCGGCAGCCCCAACGAATATGTCGACTACGCCGCGTCGAAGGGCGCCCTCGAGACGTTCACCACCGGGCTTGCAAAAGAAGTCGCGCGGGATGGCATTCGCGTCTGCTGCATTCGTCCCGGGCATATCTATACCGAGATGCATGCCAGCGGCGGAGAGCCGGGACGGGTAGACCGTGTGAAGGATTCGATCCCGATGGGACGAGGCGGCCAACCCGAAGAGGTTGCGCGGGCGATCCTGTGGCTGGCAAGCGCCGAGGCATCCTTCATCACCGGTACGTTCCTTGATGTCACTGGCGGCAAGTGAGCTACCGGCCGGCTGGGCGCCAGCATCGCCTACCGTGCGCCCTGTTCAACTTAACAGCGAGCCATCGTTCGAGAGGGCGATCACGGACATGGCGTGATCGATGTGCTCAGGTCCGCCCTTTGGCGGCCAGGTGCCAGCGGCATAATGACGCTCGCGCAGCTCGCTTCTCTGCTGGAGGCTATCAAAACCCCAGATGTGGAGGATACGAGGGCGGCCATCGAGCGCGAACATGTTGATGATGAGGTGATCGGTATAGTCCTTGGCCGGCCCGATCGCCGCTTCCCAGCCCTCGAGCGTAGACGGGAGACCTCCGACGGTGAGGAAATAGGTTCGAAACTCGTATATGCCGCCTGCCCGGCGCGGTGTGGCGCGGGCCAGAAACGGAAAGCCCTCGTAGCTCTCCTGAGCAACGGAGGTGGCAAGTCCGCCGACCCTGAAAGGATCGCGATCCAGTAGCGCGCGGCGGCGTTCTTCGCTGAGATATTTCCAGCTGTCGAACTGGCGCAGAAGCAGCACCTGCCCGAGCTGACCGATGTCGGTTCGCCACCGGCCGAGAACGGTCCCCGCAGCGGCGCCGGCCATCCACTCCTGCGCCGCGGCGTCCATTTCGCCGAGCTTTAGCAAGGGCCCTGATAGGGTCGCGAGTTCGTAGAACATGTTTCACGCTCCTTGGGCTCGAGGCCCAGACGTCCGGAACTTGGCCGGCAGTTCATGGCGGCCACTATGCGACAATAGGCAGCGTCGAACTTGCCGAGGCGACGCTGAGCTCCAGCAAACGCTTCAGCGCCGGATTGGCGTTGTTCTTCGGCCATACGACGCTCCACGAAACGATCTCGGCGGGCTCGATCGGCACGAACCGGACCCCGGGATAGGCGGCGCCGAGGATTGAGTTCGCCGCGAAGGTCAATCCGTAGCCCTTGCCTACCATGTTCAGCAGATTGTCGCGTCCGACATGCTGCACGGCGATCTTTGGCCGAAAACCGAGCGTTGAAAGATGGCGGACAATGATGCCTTCAACCTCCGGACCGGACCCGTCGGCCATCACAAGCAGTGTCTCGTCGCGCAAATCCTCCCAGGTGAGGTGCGAGCGCGACGCAAACTCGTGGTTGCCAGGGACCGCGGCGAAGAGCACTTCGTCATAGAGATGCCTGGTGTCACAACCGGGCAAGCGCGGTTCGCCGACGATGAATGCGGCATCGAGCCTTCCCTTCAGTATGGCGACCGCGTGCGCCTGCGAGGTGCCTTCGCTGATCGTGACCTGGATCTTCGGAAAGCGTTCCCGTAACGCGGTGAGCAGGTCGGCAAGTGGCCCTTGTGCCAGCGAGGCCATGACGCCGATCCGCAGCTCCCCGACGAGGCCTCTTCGGACAAAGGCGATATCGCCGACGACGCGGCGCAGATGTTCTGCGCCGAACTCGGCATCACGCAAAAATTGCTCGCCCGCGAGCGTCGGCCGGCAGCCTATCTTGGTTCGCTCGAACAGCACGATGCCCAGGCGACGCTCCAGTGATTGAACGCGCCGGCTGAGGGTGGACTGGGAGATCTCGGCCGCCTCGGCCGCACGCCGGAGGCTGCCGTGCTGAGCGACAAGCATCGCATCCCTGAGATGGCGCAGGTCAAGCGCAAGGTCAGGCATACGAAACTGGCCGCCGCGACAACCAGGCGATCGAATTTTGTTCGAAAGCTGCATCCGTGTGCTGCACGAAGGCACGCGCTCCTCTCTTGTCGTCAAAATCATTCTTATTGAAGCCGCCACGTTCTTCTTCGGCTAAAGCGCGGGCGGACATTGTCAGGTGAAGGGTAGTGTTGAGATGTGATGTCATAAAGGACGCATTTCCCTCAGTTTTGGACCTGCAAACCCAGTCGATGCGGGACTGGCTTTTCACCAAGAAGCGAAGAGGAATTCCGAGCTGCTAAGCGGCGCGCGGGGTGAGCGAGATGCTCCACTTGCCCGCACATCGCGACTGGTCACCGGCGCGCCGTAATGCGTGGCAACAGCAGATAGGATGCATGCTCTCCACCGGTCGCAACCGTGTCCGTCCCGCCGTAAAGGATGGGGTCGCGGTTCGGATGCGCGGCGAAGAAGAGGCCGGAGTTGTTCGAGTTCGGAAGATCATAGTCTTTGGCGCGAACGATGTTGGCGCCGGGGCCGTAGCCGAAATCCTTGCCCTGGATCGTCAGGGCGAGACGATAGCCCTTGGGGATGACGATGCTCGTCGGTTCGGAGAATTCCACATCGACCGGATAGAGCTGACCGGGCGTCATCGGCTCGGACGCGAGATGCGGATGGAATGCGCTATACTCGGTCGACTTCGCCGCATCGACGGCGCGATGCGACACGCGCAGATAACCGAGGCCGAGCGGCACGTTCGGATCGCTGTTGCCCATGAAGGTAACATCTCGACCTTGTGGATCGATCAGCCTGACGGCCGCGAAGATGTCCATGTCCGCCGTGGAGGAACTGACCCAGAGCTTGACTCCGATCGGGCCGGTGAACTCCATTTCCTCTTCGAAGGGTGCGGACGTGAAGGTCAGTCCGTCGCCCTGGCCGGGATAGGATTTCTCGGCGGGCGCGGCAGCCGCTGCAGCCGGGCTCATCGATCCGGTCGCGGCGTCGAGATACCAGCGCTCCGCGCGCGTGCCCGGGAGCGGCCAGGCCGATGCATGGCGCCATGCGGTTCCGTCCGGGCGACGGACCTGCACCGCCACGCGCGGTTCTTTCTCCCAGCCGTTGTTCACGCCCTTGAGGAAATGGTCGAAGAAGCGCTTCTGCAACGCAAGCGACTCGTCCGAATAAAATGGGGTCAGGTGATCGCCCGTCTGGATGCGCAGCCATTTCTGCTTGCTGGCCGCGGCGCGATAGCCCTCCGTGCTCCAGTCGGTCCAATTGGCGACGTCGAGCAATGGCACCGTGATGCGGCTGCCGTCAGGGGTCCTCTGGCGATAATAAGCGTCGTCGAACGGGTGCCTGGCGAACGCTTCTACCGGATCGACGCGGTTCTGCTTCAAGGCGTCCGGGGAGAGGGGCTTGCCCGTGTCCTTTCCGCCATTGATGGAGTCGACCAGCGGCGTGTCGGCATTGCCGTTCTGGTTTGGCACCACCTGATGCGTCCACCAATATTCCCAGGCGACGTTGAGAATCCCGCCGTAATAGGCGATCTCGCGATACTGATCATATGCCCCCTCCCAGGGCAGCATCGCCGCGAGACCTTCAGGGTGCAGGGCGGCGACCTGATATTGGTTGATCGCCTGGAACGAGGTTCCGAGCAGGCCGACCTTTCCCGAGCTCCAGGACTGGTGCGCCGCCCAGGTGATCAACGTCGCATAGTCCTGCGTCTCACGCGGCGAGAAAGGATCGAGCACGCCGGGCGATGCACCGGCGCCGCGGACATCGGCGTGGATGAGGATATAGCCGTTCGCGACCCAGCGTTCGGGATCGGGCGCCTCGAAGCGGATGTAGCGGCAGGAGGACTTTTTGCAGAGATCCGGATATTTGGCGATCAGCTTCGCCCAGGACGTCTTGTAGGCTGGCGCGTCGGCCAGACTCGTGTCCTTGCCGTAAGGCCCCATCAGCATCAGCACCGGGTAGCGCCCTGGCTTCCCCGGGCGATAGATGTTGACGCGCAGCTGCAGGCCATCGGTCATGGTGACGGCCACGTCATGGTCGAAGACCATGCCCGGAACGCCCGAGTCGACAGGCGTCGCCAGGCTCGGTTGGGCTAAAGCAAGAGCAAGGGTGAAGGCGAGGGGCAGGACTCGGGTCAATCGCATCGGAAGAGCTCCTTCGTTGCCGGCACAGCTCGACGCGACGGCGTTCAGGCGCGCGGGATGTCCGCGACGCGAGCCATGCAGAATGGTTTTGGGGTTGCTGGTTTCGCGTCAGGCCGGCGAAGGGAGGCTCGTGCGTCTGCACTGCGCAGCATGGCCCCGAGATCGACCATCAGCGGCGGATGGGTCGGCTGCCAGCGCAAGCGTTCCTGGGTGGCCTCGCTCGACACCGGATTGTCCGTGGCCACGAACGGCGCGACCCAGCCGAAATGCTTCGACGCATCCTCGACAGATATGCCTCTGACCGGAACGATGAGCTGGCGACCGATCGCTTCCGCGATGTCGCGGAAGGGAATGCCGCCCTCGGCAACCGCATGGTAGCGCCCGCCGGCTTCACCATCCTCGAGCGCCAGCCGGAACAGGTGCGCGGCATCGAGCCGATGGACCGCCGCCCAGTTGTTCGTCCCGTCGCCGACATAGGCCGAGACCTGCTTCTTGCGCGCGATGGCGGTCAGCTGGGTGATCAGCCCTTGCTTCGTCTGGTCGTGAACCGAGGGCGGCAGCCGAACGATCATGGCCTTCACGCCACGGGCCGGAAGGGCCAGGGCTGCCTCCTCGGATCGGGCCCTGAGACCGCCCACCGCATTCGGGTCGGAGATATCCGTTTCGACCGCGGCGGTCATGAAGCGCTTGACGATATTGGTCGGACTGCCGCCGAACATGACACGCAGGCGTGTTGCGAGACTGGCCTGTGAGAACGCATGGAAGAAGGCGGTGTGGATCACGCCGTCCGCCGCGCTGGCTCCGCGGGTGAGGCTTTCGAGATCCTCGATTGCGCCGCGCTGAGCTTTCGCGCCGGCGGCCTCAAGCTTGGTGGCACCTTCGGCTGAACGCACAAGGCCGGTGACCTCGTGCCCGGCCTCAATCAGCTCGCGAACGACGGCGGATCCGATGAAGCCGGTGGCGCCTGTCACAAAAACTCGCATTCCGGCTCCCTTTCCGGTCCAGCCTCAATGGGATTGCAGGCGGCTCAGCCGCCGAAATAATCCGGATGGCCAAGATCCTCGAGCAGTCCCGGCTGCTGCGGCGTCCAGTCCAGAAGCGCGCGCGTGCGTTCGCTGCTGGTCGGCGCGTCGAGGCCGACAAATGGTGCGAACCATCCGAAATGCGCAGCCGCCTCGTCGGCGGATTTCGAGACCAGGGGCAGGTCGAACCGCCGAGCGATCGCCTCGGCGATGTCCTTCAGCGCCACGCCCTGCTCGGCGACGGCGTGGAACGGTCCCTCGGCGGCGTGGTCCAGCGCAAGGCAGAAGACCCGGGCGGCATCGAGCCGATGCACGGCGGGCCAGCGGTTCTGGCCATCGCCAATATAGACCGACACGCCCTTGTCGCGGGCAATCCCGGCCAAGCGCGGTACGAAGCCATGATCGCCGACGCCGTGCACGGTGGGAGCCAGGCGCACCGTGGTGGCGCGGACGCCGCGACCACGAAGCTCTTCAACGACCGCTTCGGACGCACGGGGGAAACTCTCCGTCACGGGCGGAGCGGCGTCGGCCTCGGTGGCGAGGCGCCCCGGCGCGAGCAGGGCGACGCCGGAGGTGACGATCAGCGGCCGCTGCGATCCTTCCAGCTCCGCGCCCAGCGCCGCGATCGCGTGCTTGTCGGCTGCGCAGTTCTCGGCGAAGCGCGACCAGTCATGATTGAAGGCGGTGTGGATCACCGCATCGGCCTCGCGCGCGGCGGTCCGCAGCACCTCGAGATCCTCGATCGATCCACGCACCGCTTGCGCTCCGGTCGCAGCCAGCTTCTCGGCGCTCGCAGGCGACCGGACGAGACCCAAGACCTCGTGCCCGCCAGAGATCAGATCCTCAACGACGGCGGAGCCGACCCAACCGGTCGCACCGGTCACGAATATGCGCATGACGCGTCTCCCTTTTCGATTTCCCGCCCAAGCTAGGTCGTTGAAGAAGAACGATCCATGCCCTAAAGTTCGCAAATGGTTTTCGATCGTTCAGGAGGCGGCATGGACCCGCTATCGGATGTGCTCTCACTCCTGAAGCTGCGCAGCTATGTGTCGGGCGGCCTCAATGCGGGCGGAGACTGGGCCATCAGCTTCGGGCGGCATGACGGAATCAAGTTCCACGCCGTCGTGACCGGGTTCTGTTGGATATCGGTCGAAGGCGAGTCTCCTGTGCGGATCAGCGCCGGCGAGTGTTTCCTGCTGCCGCGTGGCCGGCCGTTCCGGATCGCCAGCGACCTGTCGGTTGAGCCGGTCCATGTCAGCCAGGTCATGCCACCACGGCCGAACGGTCGCATCCTCACCTATCAGGGTGGCGGCGACTATCTCAGCATCGGCGGCTACTTCACGCTGTCGGAAGGACAGTCAGAGCTGTTGCTGAACGCCCTTCCGCCGCTCCTGCACATCCGTGATCGTCCTGGCAACGCGACCTTGCAATGGTGCGTCGAGCGCATGCGGCAGGAGCTGTTGGAGGGACAGCCCGGCGATTTCATCGTCGCGCAGCAACTGGCCACGATCGTGCTGGTCCAGGCATTGCGGCTTTACCTGTCGGACCGGACGACCGAGGAGGCGGGATGGCTTTCCGCGCTCGCCGACAAGCGATTGCGCGCGGCCATCGCGGCGATGCACGAGGCGCCCGGCCAGCCGTGGACGCTCCAGATGCTCTCCAGAGAGGCAGGTATGTCGCGTACCACCTTTGCGGTGACCTTCAAGGAAAAGGTTGGCGTCTCACCAATGGAATATCTGACCCGCTGGCGGATGCTGCAGGCGGCGGACAGGCTGACCTCGACGCGTCAGTCGCTTGCCGAGATCGGATCGGCGCTCGGCTATGAGTCCGAGAAATCGTTCAGCACTGCCTTCAAGCGGGTCATGAATTGTTCGCCGCGCCAATATGGCCGCCGGCAAGGGGAGCGAGGTGCGACAGAATTCCGCTCCGCCCCAGGAAGGGAGCAGCCGAACCCTGAGCTCCTTTCGGGCGCGGCGACGGACAGAGCCGCCGCCGCGCCCGGTGGTGGTGATTTGGTGACGACGGTTCCCGTCTAGCGCCGCTCGGATGGCTCCTCATGGCCGAATGGTCTCTCGAGCGAAGACCTCATGACCGGGAGCGGGAAGATCGGCACGATCAGTGGTGTCTGGCGCCCGCTACACCGCAAAGTACGCGGGATGATCGATGTCGACGATAAGACCCGGCTGTTCCACGCGCGCCACTTGTGCGGCGTCGATCGATGCTGGTCGAGCACTCGGACACATGCCGGTCGCTATCTCTCTTTACCAAAGGCCGCCGTCTGATCTTGGAGAAACTCCATTACTGCTCGCACTCGGGTTGGAAGCAGGGTCTGTTCACGTCGCAGGATGGACATTGGCATTTTGTTTCCGCGCCAGTCCGGCAACACCTCGATTACCGTTCCCAAGGCGAGGGCATCGGCCGCCAGCCACCTTGGCCCCCACATAATTCCCACGCCATTCTCTGCGGCCAAGAAAGCGGATTCGGCATCGTCGGTAATGAAATGCCAGGTTGGTGACCGCGGAAAGCTATCGGCGCGGAGCCGCCAGTGCTCGACCAACCCGGTGCGGGTGTTGCGGAAACCGATCAGGTCATGTGTGGCAAGATCGGATGGCATCCGAGGCGTCCCATACCGTTCCAGGTAGCTTGGCGACGCGCATACGACCCAATCAAATTCGAACCATGGCAGACGAACGTGGCCAGGCAACCCGTCAAGCCGCCCGCTGCGGATCGCAAGGTCCAGCCCGACTTCTGCAAGGTCGACGATCACGTCGCTGGCCCGCAAATCGAGAGCTATGTCGGGATGCTGTTCTTTGAATGCCGGTAGAAGTGGCACGAGGCAGCGGCGAACAAAGGCGGGAGACGCGCCGATCCTGACGTTTCCTGCTGCGGCGCCCTTGCTCGCGTGCGAGAGGATGGCATCGATGTTCGCGGCTCCGTTCAGCACGTCGCGCGCAGGTCCGATCAACTGCTCACCGGCGTCAGTCGGTGAGATCGAATGGGTTGAGCGATGCAGGAGACGCAGTCCGTAAACGGCCTCCAGGCGCGAAATCGTTTTCGAAACTCCGGAGGTCGTCAGTGCCAGTTGGCGGGCGGCGCCAACGAATGATCCGGCATCGATCACGGCAATGAAGCATCGGAGCTGGGATAGGGACATGCCGTCAAGGGGCGTGGACATAATGTCAACACTATCCTGCCGAGCGCCTCGATACCAGTGGCTTCCTCCTAAGCTCATATTGGCTCTGTGAAGGAGAGCGCGGGGACAATCGCGGTGCTCCCATCAATGCCCCGGGTCCTCTTTCGTCAACTTCCAGGAGTTGCCGATAGCCGACTTGGGCGAAGAACAATGCATCAGTGTGAGATTATGAAATGAACACCGATCACGTCGAAGCTTACTTCAAGGCCATGAGTGGCAGGGAAACCACGAAGCTCGCAGAGCACCTGTCTGAGAGCGTCATCCTCCAAAGCCCTGTTTTCCCGGATCCTTTCGAAGGGAGGGAGACGGTCGTCGAAATCCTGTCTGGGCTGCTTGCCACAATAGACAGCCTCGACGTCAACCTGACGTTTGCCTCTGGTCGGGACGTCGCCGTGTTCTTCACCATCCAATGCGACGGGATCACGGTCAAAGGGAACGAACATATTCACCTGGACGAAAACGGTCTGATCGATTTCTTCGAAGTCGCGTGGCGCCCGCTTCCCTCGGCGGTGCTCATTCAGGAAAAACTCGCGAATAAACTGGGCGGCCAGCCAATGCGGCTGGTTCCTGCAACATGACATGTGCAGGGCGACGCTGAACGCGATGGCCGAGCCGTAGCCGGCACGCTCGGCAACGCCAGCTCACTTCTCTGAGGAGCCGGGGCCGGTTCGCGGATTGGCGCACAGAGATCTGGAGGCGGCCGACAGGAGGCAGACCAGCAACAGGATCGAGGCACCGTCCTGAAGACGAGATTGTCTTCACGCCCAGCAGCTGACGTTCATCGCTCGGCGGTGAGAAAGTCGATGAGACTGAAGGGCGCGCGCTCACCCAGGCAAAGGTCCAGGACCTGATGCGCGCCCGCGGCAGCGACCTCGCTGCGCGAGAACATCGCCGCCTCATAGGCGGCCAGCGCGCCCTCGATGTCAGCAAGGCCGCCAGCGATGGCTTCGCCGAGCTCAGCTCCGTCGAGCATCGCCAGGTTTGCGCCGTCGCCGGCCGGCGGCGCCAGATGCGCGGCATCGCCAAGCAGCGTCACGCCCGGGATACGATCCCATCGATGGCCGATTGGCAGCGCATTGATCGTTCGCAGGACCGGCGCAGTGTCGCTGCCCGAAATGAGCGTGGTGAGCGCCGAGGACCATCCAGCGAATTCGGCGGCGATCCGCGCCTTCGCGGTCGCGGCGTCGTTGAAGTCGATGTCCGCAAACCAGGATGCAGGCCGCATCAGTTGAACGTAGGTGTGGAGCACGCCTGCCGGCTCCCGGTGCGCGGTGATCCCCTTGCCCGGTTCGAGCGCGAACATCCCGCCGGCTCCCACCGCCGCGGCTGTCGCGGGGAACCGCCGATCGGCGTCATGCAGGTAGGTCTCGACGAAGGAAACGCCGACATAGGCAGGCTCCGCGTCTGACACCAGCGGCCGCACCTTCGACCAGGCGCCATCGGCCCCGACGAGCAATTCGGTCTCTACAGCCGAGCCATCGGTGAATGTGAGCTCGTGACGACCGGCGCCAAGCGGCCTGACGCCCGCCAGCTTTCGCCCCCACCGGATCGTGCCGGCAGGCAAGGAGTCGATCAGGATTCGCCGCAGGTCACCCCGGAGCACCTCGGGACGCCTTCCGTCGCCCGGCTGGTCGAGCAGCACATTGCCGTCCCGGTCGAGCGCGCGCGTCGCGTCGCCACCTTCGTGAACGATGGCGCGGAACGCGTCCATCAGGCCGGCCGCGGCGAGTGCGCGCTGACCGTCGTGTTCGTGAACGTCGAGCTGGCCGCCTTGAGCGCGGGCCTGCGCCGAGGGCTCCCCTTCATAGATCGTGGCAGTGATGCCATGGACGTGGAGCACGCGGGCGAGGGTGAGGCCACCCAAGCCTGCACCGACAATGGTAACGGAAATAGTCATGGGGGCGCCTTCGAGCGATTGGAACATTGTTCCATATAGCAGGGATTGGAACGGTGTTCCAGCTATGTCATGATGGGCGCATGTCTAAACCAGCCCATCCGACCGCGCGGCGCGCGGACGCCCTTTCCAAGGCGCGGATTGTCGAAGCGGCAATCGAGATTCTCGATGCGCGCGGGGAGGCCGCTCTGACGTTTCGAGCGCTGGCGACACACCTGGCGACGGGCAGCGGAGCGATCTATTGGCACGTCGCCGACAGGAACGACCTGCTTGCCGCCGCGACGGAAAATGTTCTCGCCCGCGCTCTGATGAAAGTGGCCAGGGAAGGGGAGCCAAGGGCCGCGATCCGCGCCGTCGCGCTCGCGGTATTCGATGTCATTGACGCGCACCCTTGGGCCGGCGCTCACCTTTCCCGCGAACCATGGCACTCGGGGGTTGGAGAGATCTTCGAACGCATCGGCGGATGGCTCGAGCCGCTTGGTGTTCCTATCGATGCACAATTCGACTGCGCTTCGGCGCTGACGAACTACATCCTCGGCGTCGCCGGCCAGAACGCGGCCAACGCCCGCACGCTTCCGGACGGAACGGATCGCGAGGCGTGGCTGGAGGCCGTAGGCAAGCGCTGGATTGAGGATGATCCCGAATCGCGTCCATTTCTTCGGCAGATGGCGGCGCAGCTGAGCGAGCATGACGATCGCCAACAATTTATTGCCGGGGTCGACTTCATCCTGGCGGGCGCCTGCATCAGGCGGATCGCCTAGAAGAGGCCGCCAAACATTTCGGCGCGCTCGCGCCATTCGTGGGCGCAGACAATCTAGCGTCCAGTGAAGCTACGCAGGCGCAGCTACACTGGCAGCCGACCCATCCAGGACTGATGGACGATATCGCGACCACATCCCGCAACGAGGGGCGGTGTGCACGATGATTGTGGGTGTCACGTGAGCGGAGCTGGCTGCCGCGATTGAGGCTTGATTGGCGATTTCGCGGGTATGCCGTCAGAAGAGCGTGGACGATGTCTTTCCGCCTCGACACCGACGAACTCACTCGTGGCCCGCTCCGTTCTCCAATAGATCAGAAATGGTCGAGCGGTGTTCGGTTCCCCAGGCGGCCATGGCCGCCATGGCCGGACGGAGGGTCTGGCCGAGTGCGGTCAAGCTGTATTCGGTCTTGGGCGGAATGGTGGAATATTCTCGCCGAACAATCAGGCCGCAGCCCTCCAGCTCCTTCAGTTCTTTCGAGAGGATGCGATCGCTGATGGGAGGACACGCCCTGCGTATCTCAGAAAAGCGCAGAGTTTCGCGCCGGATAAGGGCCCAAACGATCCGAGCCTTCCATTTGCCGCCCAAGATTCGGGAGGTGAAGGCGACGGGACATTGCGTCTGAACTGACATAAAGGGAAGCACTAACAAAAAATTCCGTACTTGTAAATAATTAGCGCGGGGCATTTTATCCTCCGAGCTTCGGCGATCGGTGTTGTGCCGCGCCAGGATGCAGGGAGGATCGCCTTGAAAGCCATTTGCGTAACGCCGAGCCGCGAATTGGAGGTGCGTGACATCCCGCTCCCGAGCGATCCACCACCGGGTCATGTCCTGGTCGACATGGATGCCTCAGCGATCAACCATGGAGACAAGACGTTCCTCGCAAGGCCATTGGCGACGGGCGGCTATGTTCCCGGTAGCCGGCACGATGTGTGGGGTGCGTCGGGATCGGGGAAAATCGCCATGTTGGGACCCGGCGTTCCGGCCGATTATATGGGCAAGCAGGTTGCGATTTACCGGTCTCTTTCGAGGAGCCCTGATACCGTCGGCCTTTGGTGCGAGAGAGCGCAGGTCCCGTACACGAGTTGCCTGATCCTGCCCGATCATGTTCGGACGCGGGACTATTGCGGATCGCTCGTCAACGTCATCACCGCCTACGCGTTTCTTCAGGAGATCGCCGCGGAAGGCCATAAGGGAGTCATTGCCACCGCGGGGAGTTCGGCGACCGGCTACGCGCTGGCATCGCTCGCGCGCCGGCGGAACGTGCCCGCGATCCTTCTTGTCCGGTCCATAGCAGCTCGGGAAAATCTCCGACGATACGGAGTCGAGCATGTGATCCTGACGGAGGACGAGAATCTCGAAGGCAAGCTTGGTAAACTGGCTGCCGAACTTGGAACAACGGCAGTTTTCGACGGCACCGGAGGCGATCTTATCGGCCGCATCGCGCCCAGCCTGCCGATGAACTCGACGATCTACATCTACGGGCTGCTTGGTGGCGCCGCGCCCATCTCGCTTCCCGCCGTCCTGTTCATGATGAAGAATCTCATGATCAGGCGCTTCAGCAATTTTGAATCGGCGACGGTAAAGGACCTGCGCAACCTTGGCGCTGCGCTGAGAGAGCTGCAGCCGGTCATTGATGATCCAATGTTCATGACAAGAATTGGAAGAGAGTTCGATTTCGACCAGATATCCCAAGCCATGGATTATGAAGCCATTCCCGGCACCAAGGCGGTTCTGGTCGCATCGTCATAGCGTTCGCCCATCGACGTGAGGACATGTGTATGAGTGACCAAAATCGCAGGGTGGCCGTTGTGACGGGTGCGTCGCGGGGAATAGGCGCCGCCATCGCCGAGCGTCTATCGCAGGATGACCTCAAGGTTGTAATAAACTTTGCTGGCAACGCGGCGCTGGCGGAGGCGCTGGCCCAAAAGATTGGGGAGACAGGCGGGGTCGCATTCCCAATACAGGCCGATGTCAGCGATCCGGTTTCGGTCCGCGACATGTTCGATGCGGTCGAGGCCCGCTTCGGCGGTATCGACGTGCTCGTCAACAATGCCGGTATTCAGAATCTCGCGCCGTTGGCCGAAATGACGGACGCAGCGTTTGATCGCATGATCGCTGTCAATGTGAAGGGCGTTTTCAACACACTGCGTGAGGCCGCGAAGCGGATGCGGCGTGGAGGACGCATCATCAATCTGTCGTCGGGAACGACCGCAACGCTATCGCCGGCCTATGGTCCTTATGCGGCGACCAAGGCTGCGGTAGAGGCGATGACGGTCGTCCTCGCAAAAGAAATGCGCGGACGAGGAATCACGGTAAACGGCATAGCACCTGGCCCGACGGCAACAGATCTCTACCTGAAGGACAAGACGCCGGAAATGCTGGCGCAAGCGGCCAAGCGATCTCCTCTTGAACGGCTCGGCGAACCGACCGACATCGCCGCAGCCGTTTCCTTCCTTGTAGCGCCAGATGGGGGATGGGTGAACGGCCAGATCATTCGCGTGAACGGCGGTTTTACCTGATCAACAAGTCCTTTGTCGTCGCCACTCGCGCCCCGTCAGGATGCCGGAAGGGGTTGCTGTCGCGCATAGCGCGCCGGCGGCAGCCCGACATGGCGGGTGAAGGCGACGCTGAACGCGCTCGCCGAGCCGTAGCCGACGCGTTCGGCAATCTCGGCGATGCCGGCCTCGCTCCGGCGGAGCATGTTCTTGGCGAGCGCCATGCGCCAGTTCAGCAGGTAGGCCATGGGCGCCAGGCCGACGGCGCGACTGAAACGCTCGAAGAAGGCCGAACGGGAAAGTGCCGCCTCTTTCGCCAATTGCGTGACCGTCCACGCCTTGGCCGGGCTTTCGTGCATCCGGCGTAGCGTCACCGCGAGACGTTCGTCGGCAAGCCCGCGCACGAGACCGGGCGAGGCGGGTGTCGCAGCCGTCGAGCGAAGCGCTTCGATAAGAAGCACTTCGAGCAGATGGGCGAGGATGACGTCGCGCGCCGGACGGCGGTCGCGGAACTCGTCGCGTACGAGCTGGACGAGGGTGGCGAGACGAGGCTCGCCGCGCACATGAACGATCTGCGGAAGCAGCGACACCAGCAGGCCCGCATCGGGAGAGCCGAAGCTGCAATGGCCGACGAGCATTCTCAGATCGGCCGGACCGTCCTGGTCACCGATCCGGAATTCGCCGGCTGCCACCGCAACTGGCGTGCTTTCGGGGGAGTCGGCCGAGACCGGAGCGATGCTGGACATCGCAACGCCGTAAGCCTCAGGCACCAGGATGAAATCTCCTGAGCGGAGTTCGATCGGCTCGCGCCCGTCAACCGCAAGGCGGCAAGCACCTTCGAGGACGACGCAATAGAAGGGCTGCCCGGCGTCCGTACGGCTGATGCGCCACGGTCCGGCGCCGGTGACGAGCTTCGAATAGCGGGCGCTCGGCTGAAGCAGTGTGACGACCTCCGCCAGTGGATCGATCATATCCGGACTCACGCTAACATTTCGTGGACCTTCGATTATAGAAGGTCCGGTGGCGGCGGTCTATCGTCTCGGGGATCTTCAATCACCTGCGAGAAACCCCATGAAAACCATATTGATCACCGGTTGCTCATCCGGCTTCGGCCTCGAAACCGCGAAATACTTCCTTGAGCGTGACTGGAAGGTCGTCGCGACGATGCGCACGCCGCGCGAGGACGTGCTGCCGCCATCCGAGCGTCTGCGCGTGCTGGAGCTGGACGTCACCGACCCGGATAGCATCCGCCAAGCCGTTGCCGCCGCAGGGCCGATCGACGCGCTTGTCAATAATGCCGGCTTCGGTGCTGCCGCGCCGTTCGAGTCTATTCCGATGGCGACGGTGCGCGAACTCTTCGAAACCAATACCTTCGGCACAATGGCGGTCACGCAGGCGGTGCTGCCGCAATTCCGGGAGCGCAAGGCTGGCGTCGTCGTGAACGTCACCTCGACCGTGACCCTGCGGTCGCTTCCCCTGATCTCGGCCTACACCGCGAGCAAGGCGGCGGTGAACGCGTTTACCGAGGTGATGGCGCTGGAGCTGGAGCCGTTCGGCGTGCGCGTGCGCCTGGTGCTGCCCGGACGTTCGCCCGAAACTCGCTTTGGCGATTCCGCGCGCTCTCGTGCACAGGGCCTCGACCACGAGGCCTATGCCGACTTGGTCAAGAGCGTGTTCGCACGCTTCGCTGAACCGGGACCGATCACGCATCCGCAGGACGTCGCCGAAGCGGTGTGGCGCGCGGTGAATGACCCGTCGAGCCCCCTGCGGATTCCCGCCGGAGCCGATGCCGTGATTTGGGCGCAGGCGAGCTGACCCAAGAGCCTGCCACGTCAGCGACGCCTAAATTCGAACGAGGCCGAGCTTCGGCGCGCCGATCAGCGGCGCCAGCCTTTGCTGGATCGCGACGATCTTCTCCAGAGGGCGCCACTGGATGGACATTCTCGCGATCCGGCCGTCGGCATCCACCGTCAAATCATCGACGCCGGTGACCTCCGCGTCGCCGGCGCGGATTCGCAGCATGATGGCGGCGCGGGTCTCTCCGGCGATGACCTCCGTCGGCTCGAACTCGTCTATGCCCGCAAGCAGGACCCCGAGCACGCTCATCGCCGCTTCTTTCCCAATGAAGGAATCGGTGAAGACCGGGCTTTCCAGCACGACGTGTTCGGCAAGATGCTCGGCAAGAGCATCCGGGTTGCGCATGCATTCCTTCGAGAAAGGGAGAGACATGATTCATCATCAACGTGGCAGCTCCATTCTTATTTCGAAAGATGGCGATCAAAGAAGGATGCGATCTCCTCAAAGACCTGACGTGTCTCGGGCATCGTGTCGTCGCGAAGATATTGCGCGTGAGACATGGCTTCGAAGATCTGGAGCTGTGCGTCTACGCCGGCCTGGCGAAGCTTGCGGTGCAGGCGGACCGTGCTGCTCAGCAGCAGATCCCGCGTGCCGCTTGTCAGGATCGCCGGCGGAAGCCCAGTGAGGTTCCCGTAGATCGGCGACAGGAGGGGATCGGTGACGTCGTGGCCGTTCGCGTAGAAGCGAGCCGCCGGCTCGCAAAACCCGTCGCGGGACACCAGAACATTGTCGATCATCGCGTTCGTGGCAAGGCTGTCGCCGACGCCAGTCAGATCGGCCATGGGAGCACCCAGCCCGAGGGCTCCAGGAAGCGGGATACCTTGATCTCGCGCGCGGAACATCGCCGCAAGTGTCAGCGCGGCCCCTGCCGAGGTGCCGAACATGGCCATTTGGCGAGGCTCGTGAGCCTTGAGCGCTTCCTTCCAGACGGCGACCACATCGTCGATCGCAGCCGGGAAATAGGCAGCCGGCGGCATGCGATAATCGATCGCGATCACATGATAGTGCCCGAAGGCCGCCATCAAGATCGCCTCGACCGTCGATGCCTCTCCACCACCGAGGGCATAGCAACCTGCATGCACCTGAAGCAGAAGCCGATTAGAGTTCGCCGGCACCAAGTTTGAAGGCACGACGTCGAACACGCGCACGCCGCCCATCACCATTGGTGTCACGGTCACATGCAGGCGCTCTGCCATGGCGAGCGCCGTTTTGGTGCCGCTCGTCTCGCTCGAGCGTTGCCGGTCGGCCCAACCCTGTGCGGTGGCCGGCCATTGATTGAAGTCGGCCGGTGGCGGCTTGGCGACCAGCGCCTGAAGCGCGCTGCTGATATCGGAGGGCGTAGGCAGGGGGCGGGCAGGGGCGACCCGGTCCTGAGCGTTCGCAGTCCCAAAGCAGATAGACAAGGCGACCAGACCTGCAGTTCGCGCGGACAAGGGGAGCATTTTCACCACGCGCTCTCCCGTCAGCTCTTTACTAGGCCCGCGATTTTCGCGAGCGCCGCATACTGAATCTTGAACGCCGCCAGAACTTCAGGTGGCGCAGTGTCGGGGCGGCCGGAGTGGAAGGGCGGATCAGGCTCGTACTCCATCAGCAATTGGATCACCTGAGCCTGAACAGGCCCGCGCAAAACGGCCGCCGCGGTCAGGGCGAAGTCGATGCCTGCGGTTACGCCGCCGCCGCTCATGTAGCGGCCGTCGACGACGACGCGGGCGGGGTCGGGGATGGCCCCGTACTGCGGAAGCAGATTGCGCTGCGCCCAGTGGCAGGCACTTCGCCGGCCCTTCAGAAGACCGGCCGCGCCGAGGATCAGCGAACCGTTGCAGATCGAGGTGACGTATTTTGCCCCATCGGAGAGTCGTCGCAAATTCTGCTGGACCTCCGGCGTCAGCATCGTCGAGCGATCCGTGCCGCCGGGAACGCAGATCAGATCGCAGTTCTGCACATCGGCGAGTCTTTGGCTCGCGCCTATCGGCACGTGCGTATCCGAGGTGATCGTCCCGCCCAGCGGACTTGCGATGGATACCTTCACATTCGGGAGGCGGGCAAAAACCTCATTCGCGCCGGCAAAGTCCTGCAGGGTGAATTTCTCGTAGAGAACGAACAGGATGTGGAATGGGTTGCCCGCATCGGCGGCTTCGGCCGCGCTGGCAGCAAGCGGCGGCAGCCCGGCCAGCAGCGCGGTGGCCCCGGCAAGGCCGCCCAATATGAGTGAGCGGCGCGACGGATCGATTGGCGCCGAGAGGTTGAGGTTAGGCTCGATGTCTTCGGCCATGTGCAGATGTTCCTCTGGTCGCGTACCGGCGCCGAATGTGCGCCCGACCACATCTATCGTGATCAACGATCTGGCCGAAACGACGTTGTTCCCTTACTTTACGCCATCGACCTGAGGGCCGGTGGTCATGGAAACGGCGCCGGGATCGGCTAAGCCGGCAGGACGCCGAGCACCATTCGCAACGCGATGCCGACGCAGCCGCCTACGCCGCGTAAATCCTCTTTCGGTCTGCCTGCGGAGTAGAGGCATTCAAGAGGCCAGAAATGAGGGATAAACGTCGTTTCAGCTGCGAGAGCGCAGTTGCTAACTTGGCTGCAGCTTTATCGCGTTGGTTGATTGACGAAGACACATCATGGCCGAAGAGACGACCGCAGACTTGATACATATCGAATATATCAAGCGCCTGAAGTCTCGTTACTGCCGGTTCATCGACAGCAAGCAGTGGGGCCGGTTGAAAGAACTGTTCACCACAGACCTGCAGATCGAGGGATTTACGATCATCGGCGGCAATGGGCCGACGTTTGCCGCCGAGCTTGCTCAGCGGCTCGAAGTTGCAATGACTGCCCATCACTGCCACACGCCCGAGATTAGATTGACCGGCCCTGACGCTGCCGAAGGCGTCTGGGCAATGATGGATTTGATCGAGTGGCCGCATGCGGTGGATCTCAAGAACTTCTCTGGCGCGACGGGATTTTACGGCACCGGGTTCTATGAAGAGCGCTACCGCTGCGACAATGGCCAGTGGCGGATCGCTTTCATGCGACTGACGCGAACCCGTTTCGAGCCGTTGATCCATGGCGTGCGGCCTTCAGGCTTTGACGTGTTTGCCGGTCTACGCGGCTTCACACCACCTTCGCCCGACTGGATGCGGTGATCTGTAATGCTTGAGGTCCACGCCTATGGAGATGACCGATGACCGAAACGCTTGATCGACGCTCCGCGATGGCGCTCGTCGGTGCTGCCGCCGGAATCGCGGCAGTCCCCCCGGCGCGCGCTCAGGCGCAGCATACCAAGAGGATCGACGCCATGGGCAAAACAGTGCTCGAGATTCCGGCAGACAACCCGACCTTTGCCGCCAGCGTTGGGTCCTACGAGAAATATGGCTATTCGCCCGCCGTTCGGGCCGGTGGGCTGCTCTTCATCGCCGGCCAGATTGGGCGCCGGCCCGATGGAACGATCGCCGACACCGTTGCCGAGCAAACCGAACTGGCGCTGCAACGAACAACGGAGATCCTGCGCCTTGAGGGCCTGGACATGACCGACCTGGTCGAAGTCGTCAGCTACCATGTCGATATCCAGCATAATCTCGAAGCATTCCTGGCGGTGAAGGCGCGCTATACCGTAAAGCCGTACCCGGCTTGGTCGATCATCGGCATCGATGCGCTGACCTCACCCGAATTGAAGATCGAAATTCGCAGCGTCGCTGCTTTGCGGAGCTAACGGATGTAAATCTTGCCTGCTCGGTAAGGTTTTATTTCGCCACTCGTTCGATCGAACCGGAGGAAGGCTTGGAACGCGCTGTCGCTCGCCGTCGCAGGCGCCCAGCTCACGGCCAGAAGCCGCTGGGAATAACCTCGTTTGACTTTACCAGGTTTCCGCAAATGCGCGTTTGAAATTCGAGCCAAGTACTTTCTCTGCGACACGCTGCGAATAGCCCCGTCGCGAAAGCTCAGCCGCGATCACCCTCCATCGGGTTTCCGATTCCAAGCCGCGAACGTACGGCAATGGACCTTCCTCCGGCGCCGCGACACCCTCCGCCTTGCGCGTCTCTTCAGCGCGATTCCAAGCCGCAATTCCCGCTGACGACGTGTCAGGTGCAAGCAGATTTGTATCGCTTCCTATGCCGACATGCTCCTCGCCACAAACGTTCAGTGCGTGGAGAAGATGTTGCATATAGGTGTCAAGGCTCGGGTTGGCGGGATAATCGCCGAGGTAGGAAAGGTCGTAAATGCCAACGACTCCGCCTTTCTCCGCCACTGCTTGCAAGAGCGCATCCGACTTGTTGCGTTGGTGCCGATGTACTGCGGCGCATCCTGCGTGGGTAATAATGACTGGGCGCCGGGACGCAGCAATGGCTTGAAAGCTGGTTGCTTCGTCAGAATGGCTAAGGTCGACGCTCACGCCGAGCCTGTTCATCTCGGCAACGGCGTCGCGACCCAGCGCTGTCAGTCCAATGTTGGTTTGCGACATAGTCCCGGAGCCGAACGGAGACCCAGGATTATAACTCAATCCCATAATTCGAACGCCCCGACGCCGGAACTCGGCGATCTTATCAATTCGCCCCTCATGCATGTTTGCCGATTCGAAAGAATAGATTACTTCAAGTCGCCCGGCTTTCTTTGCCTCGGATATATCTCTAATCTCAACGACGGGCATGAAGAGATCAGCATTTTTGGCGATCGCCATGTCGAGATGGTCGATGTCGGCAACGGTATCGCCGTAGTCATCACCTGCCCCGCCGAGAGATTGCTTCATAACCGTCAGACCGCAAGCGCGAATCCTCGCTGCGGTGGTGGCGTCGACATTCGCGTCGTCATTGAGCATGTCGGCGACGAGATTTCCGTCAATAACCGTCGCACGTTCATATTCCGCAGAGATGCTGTCCGTGGCGGCTCTCAGTCCCGCGCTTGAGACCATTGCCGCCGAGATCGCGCCAGTGCCGAATAATTTCATCACGTCGCGACGATGCACGGTCCAGACTCCACTTATCTCAACACCTGCGTAGGAGCCTACGGATCGGTTTGCAAAGGGACTTCCGAGACTCCGGGATGGCCCCCAGAAAAGGCGTCGCCGCCCATAAATAGTTGTCGACCGTTCAATCCGTGTGCGGCGTTGGCTTCCCGGCCTGTCGATCGACGCGGCGGACCGCCTGGGGCGGCATGCCGTAGAGTTTGACGAAGGCCCGCCGCATCCGCTCGGGGTCGGTGAAGCCGACCGCTTGCGCAATCATTTCGATCGGTTCGGAGCCGGCCTGCAAGCGTGCACGGGCCGCTTCGACGCGAAGACGCTCGACGGCCTTGGCTGGCGTCTCACCCGTTTCGCGTCGAAAAGCGCGCCCGAACTGACGAGGGCTGAGATGTGCAGCGTCCGCAAGGCGCTCAATCGGCAGCGACTCGTGCAGACGATCGCGTGCGAAGGCCAATGCGATCCTTATTCGGTCGGACTCCGGCTCCATCTGGGAGATCGGGGCATATTGCGATTGCCCGCCGGCGCGGCGATGATACACGACCAGCTCGCGGGCCACCTTGCGCGCTAGTTCCACACCATGATCAGCCTCGATCAGTGCCAGGGCGAGGTCGATGCCTGCAGTGACGCCCGCCGATGTCCAGACACCGCGATCGGCGATAAAAATCTTGTCGGCATCGACGGCGACGGCCGGATAGTTCCGCTGCAGGAGATGTGCCATCCGCCAGTGCGTGGTTGCGCGTTTTCCATCGAGCAGTCCTGTCTCGGCCAGCAGGAACGCACCGGTGCACACACTCGCGATCCTGGACGTACGCCTGGCAAGCTGCGCCACCGCCTGCACTTCGGCCGGTTCAAGCATCGGGGCGATGTCGCCGCCGCAAATGACGAGCGTGTTCACACTGGCGTCCCCAGCCGCACTGGTGGCCACCGGAACACCACCGCTGCTCGGGACGAGTCCACCGGCGCGCGATAGTGCCTCAAGCCTGTAAAGCGGACGACCCGCGATCTTGCTCACGGTCTCGAAGGCCGCGAAGGGTCCGGCAAGGTCGAGGATCTGATGACCGGGATAAACGAAAAAACCGACGATGTGCATCGATGGCGTATTCTAAGGGATTCAGGTCCTTTACGCCATACGCTCTTGCTAAGATAATTCGTGAGAACCGGGAGGCCCAACCCATGACCATTCTCGTTCCAGTCTATGAGGAGGGTTGTGATGCCGCGTTGGTCCTCGAGCATGCGTAGATGGCCGAAGATCGAGCTGACGGACTTGCCGCCGGCCTCCCGCCTGAGCTCATCCTTTGGCCGAGCCGATTTTGCCGATGCATTTTCGGCGGACTTGCCGGAGGCGGCCTCTGGAGACGCGGAGGCGCTCGCACGGCACGTCTTTGAACAGCAGCCCGAGTGGATTGCGACGCTGATGAGCATCCGGGATAGTTTCGTGCGGCCGTTCGGCCTCAAAAGAACGGCCGAACTTAGGGACGGCGGAGGCGACCGGATCAGCATCTTTCGTGTATTCGAGCGCTACCAGCACGAGATCATCCTGGGGGAAGACGACCGGCATCTCGATTTCCGCGTGTCGGTCCTCTTGCAGCCGGCTTCGAACGATCGGCCCCGTCGCCTGATCGTAACGACACTCGTCTTCTACAATCGTTTGCTTGGTGGGGCCTATATCGCGCTTATCGCGCCCTTCCATCGCTTGGTCGTGCGAAAGTCGCTCGATCAAGCGCAGAAGCGCGGATGGCCAGGCGAAAACGGGCATGCCGCTGAAGGCCTTCCATAACAGGCCCAGAAAACGCCAGCGACGCATCGAATTGAGCGCCAACAGGGCCGAGCGGGGGCCATACCTCTATGCTGGCAGGAGCCCCGTGGCCCGATAGCTTTCGATCAGCGCGTCGAACAATGATATGTCAGAGCGGCTTCTTGCCATCAGCTGAGCCCCCGCGACCGCCGCAAAGATCGCACGGGCCCGCGCCTCACTGTTTTCCGGGCGCGCCACGCCGGCCGCGACGAGCACCTTGCCGATCCAGGCCACGTTGACGTTGGAGAAGGTCTGAACCTCTGCCGTCACCTCATCCGGAAGGTCGTCATACTCCGCCGACATGAAGCTGCAAAGGCAAAGTCGATTGTCGCTCTCGAGCGATCGTCGGAAGATTTTCGGATACTCCCGCAGCGCATCGATCGGATCAGCCCCGCTCTCGAGCAAGGTGTCGAGCTCGCGTTCGGTATCTTCCCAATAACGCCGAGCCACCGCTGCACCCAGACCCGCCTTGCTGGGGAAGTGATGATAGATGCTCGCCGCCCTGATCCCGACCTGGGCTGCGAGATCGCGAAAGTTCAGCCCGCTATAGCCATGTGATTGAGCGATCTGCCTGGCGGCCGCCAGAATCGCTTCCTTTGAATTCGTCGTCATCTCAGCGCCCAGGATCGAGTGGTCATTTCCCTACCAAATGTTAGGTAGGGCTTGACGCGCAAAAAGGAAAGGGCTTATCTCTCCCTAACGAATGACAGGTAGGTTGCGTGCCGAGCGGGACGGAGCCGGAAAGAGAGAAGCCATGAGTGAGAGCATCTTCTATTCGGACGCGACCAAGCTGGCGGACATGATCCGCAGTCGCGAGGTCTCCGCGGTCGAGGTCGTCAAGGCCCATCTGGATCGGATCCAGGCGGTGGACCCGCAGATCAACGCGATCGTCACGCTCACCGATGACGTCCTCGAAAAGGCCGAGGCGGCGGACGCCGCGGTCCGCGCGGGTGACGAGCTCGGTGTGCTTCACGGCGTCCCGTTCACGGTCAAGGACTCGATCGATACCGCCGGCGTGCTGACGCAGCGCGGCTCGCCGATCTTCAAGGGCCGCACGCCCGATGCTGACGCCACCAGCGTCGCACGGATGAAGAGGGCGGGCGGCATCCTGCTCGCCAAGACCAATCTTCCCGAGTTCTCCTACTGGATTGAAAGCGACAACCTCCTTACCGGCCGCTCCAACAATCCCTGGGATGTCACGCGCACGCCGGGCGGCTCCAGCGGCGGCGAGTCGGCCGCAATCGCGGCGGGCATGTCGCCGATCGGCCTCGGCACCGATCTCGCCATCTCGGTGCGCGGACCCGCGGCTCAGACCGGCATCTCGTCCATCAAGGCGACGCATGGCCGTGTGCCGATGACCGGCATCTATCCGCGCGCGCCCCGCCGCTTCTGGCACGTAGGCCCAATGGCTCGCAGCATCCGCGACCTGGCGCTCGCTTTCTCACAGCTCGCCGGCCCCGACGGCCGGGATGCGTTCGCGACGAGCACGGCTCAGTTCGACGCCGGCATCGGTCGCCAGCCCTATCGGCAGCTTCGGGTCGGCTGGCTGGTCGAACCGGGCTTCGGGCCAATCGACCCGGAAGTGGCCAAGGTGGTCGAGGCGGCGGCCGACGCGCTCAAGAGCCTTGGCCTGCATGTCGAGCCCGTCAGAATTCCGGCGCTCGAGAGAGACTTCGCGCTCGATGTGTTCAATCGGATCCACGTGATGGAGATGAAGGCGGCCTTCGCGGAGGCAACCGCCGGGCACGAAGACCAAATGTACAAGATGTCGAAGACGATGCTGTCGCTGCCCGACACGTCGATGAAGGACTTTATCGAGGCCGAGCAGGCGGTCGAGCGTCTTCGGGACGGCTTTGCTGAGTATTTCCAGAAGTTCGACGCGCTGATCACGCCGGTGCTGCCGCTGCCGGCCTACAAGCACGGGCAGGAGGAGTTCGTCATCAATGGCCAGACGGTCGACGCCACCTACCTGCAGGGTGCGACCGTTCCGCTCAACGTCACCGGCTTGCCGGGAATCTCGATGCGGTTCGGCACGAGCAGGGAAGGCCTTCCGATCAACGTCCAGATCGTCGGCAGTTGGCTGGCGGAGTCAACGATCCTAGCCGTCGCGTCCCAACTGGAAAGCGTGAGCACCGTCAGGGACCTGCGCCCAGACATTTGACTGCGGCGCTCCGACTCTCCGCGTCTGACAGATTGCACGGCTAGTCGGTTGCCGGTTTCGCCCGACGCGCTTTCGTAAAGCCTCGATCCGTAGCGATGAAGCGCTGCACCATCGGAGCGATGAGCTTTGCTGGATCGGCGACCGGCTGACCCGTCTCGCGCGCGAGAACCTCCGCATAGGCTACGAGATCCCGATGTACGGGCGCAGGCAGTTCTACTGTTACCTTGATGGGCTTGTCATCGACGATCGCGCCGAGCTTCAGCTTGGTCATGTCACGCTCCATAGGGCTCGAGCACGAGATCGCGCGTAACGATCACACGCACAGGAAAGCCGGGCCGGATCGTCAGCGTTGGCGCGATATTGAGTTGGCGCCGCACGATCTGCTGGCCGGCGTCATTGATGGTGTCCTGACCGCCGTTGCGGATCGCTGCGATCAATCGGTCATCGTCATTGGTGGCGAGTTCGGCGCCGACGCTCAGCAGCGTGGAAAGCCCGGCCGCCTTGGCGAGATCCCACCAATGGTAATCGACACCATCCTGCAGGCCGGCATAGCCTTCGGCGTCCGCTCCGGGCTGCCGCTCCAGCACGATCGAGCGACCGTTCGGAAAGATCAGTCGGTTCCAGACGAGCAGTACCCGGCTCTGCCCGAACTGCACATTGTTGTCGTACTGGCCGATAACGCGCGTGCCCTGGGGCACAAGAAGGATGCGACCGGTAGGACTGTCGTAGATATTCTCCGTCACCTGAGCGGTGATCTGGCCTGGGAGATCGGAGCGGATGCCGGTGATCAGCGCGGCCGGGATGACGGCGCCGGCCTGCAGGATATTGGGCGACGCAGGCGCAGCGACCCGGTCGGGCGCAACGGTGCGGCGGTCGGCGGCGGCGTTGAGGAACGCGTTCTGACGATCCTGGGCAGTGGGCGTCGCTGGCGCCGGCGCGAGCCCGAGGCCGGTGAGATCCGGGATGGGCGGGGCTGCCGCGGCAGCTGGCGCCGGCGATGCCGGACTGACGGTGCGGGTCTCTGTCGCGGCGAACAGACGCGCGGTTCGTGCCGATTCCAACTCCTGAAGCCGGCGCTGCTCCTCCGCACTGATGGCAGGATTGGGGGCGGCGACGCCAGGCGTGGGCAGGGGCTGGCCGCGGTTTTGCGCCTCGAGCATCGGCCGACCGAGATCGCCGGGCAGCGGTGGCCCGAGCTGAGGCACGCCGGAATAATCGCGCGGTAGGCCGGCGATGCCGTCGGCGGTCGGCCGGTTCTCGGTCGAATAGAGTTCCTCGTTCGGCCGACCGCCATCGCGGGTCTGAAGCGCATAGACGAGCGCACCGCCGATCCCGATGCTGGCGACCAGGCCGAGACCTGCCAGGACCTTCCGAGATAGCCGCGTCACGCGCGGCGGCTCCGCGCGGAGCCGCATGGCTGCGGGGCTCACCGGCTCGCCGGTCAGCGGCCGGGCCTCGTCGTCCAGCTCTTCTTCTTTCCGGGGATCCGCCTCGCTCACGACGCCGGCCTCCCGTCAGTCCGCACGATGCGGACGCGCTTCTGGTGGTCACCAGAACCGAAGCGCAGTTCGGCGGCGGCAAAGAGCCGGTCGACGATCATGTAGTTGGCGCGGACACGGTAGTTGACGAGTTCCGATGTGTTGCCCTCGGGCCCGACCACGAACAGGGGCGGCATCTCGCCTTGCGCGATCCCGCGCGGGAATTCGATGAAGACCTGACGGCCGTCATCATAAGCGCGTAGCGGCCGCCAGGGTGCACGGTCACCAGTCACCTCGTAACGGAAATTGATATTGGCGAGATCGATGCCAGTGGCGACAGGCTGTGCGGCCTGCGCCTCCTGATTTTGCCTGCGCAGCGCGATGAGCTGGTCCTGCGGGTACTGCCAGGAGACCGAAGCCATATAGGTGCGCTCGGTCGAGCGCAGCTCCATGTGGTAGGTGCGCAGGTTGGTGTTGATGACGAGGTTGGTCATTAACTCCGGGCGAGTCGGCTTGACGAGGATGTGGACCTGTTGGGTTGGGCCCGCGCCGCTCTGTGTGTCGCCGATAATCCAGCGCACCGTGTCGCCTGCGGCAACCGGTCCGGAGCCGACGAGCTGCTCGCCCGGCTGCAATGCGATGTCGGTGATCTGACCGACCGCGGTGTAGACTTGGTAGAGCGCGCCCTGGACGAAGGGATAGACCTGCATCGAGTTGATGAAGCCGTTGCGCACGGGCTGCACTCGGGCGGCGGCGTTGGCCTGGTTGACGCGTGTGGTCGGATCGGCCGGCTCGGGCGTGGTGCGGGACGGCTCGACGCGCTGCATCTGCCCGGGCAGCGGCAGCGGCCGCGGGACTTCGACGACGGTGACCGGGGCAGGCGGATCTGCCGTCTGCACGGCGGGCGCCGCGTTGTCGTAGGAGATTTCCGGGGGTGGATTGGTGGTGGCGCAGCCTGCGAGTGCGGTGGTCGCCAGCATCAGGATCGGCAATGCGCTTGTGCGCAATGCCGGGATGGCGGAATTGTGCGAAGCCGGACTTCCGGCTTTACGGAAAGACGGCTTCATTGCCCAAGCTCCCGTGACCAGTTGATGGCGTTGATGTAGATGCCGAGCGGGTTCTTCCGCAGCGTGTCGGCGTTGCGCGGCGTTTGGATCACGATCGTCAGGATCGCGGTCCAGCGCTCGGTGGTGGCGAGTTGGCCATTCTCGTAACGGCGCTCGATCCAGGCGACGCGGAAGCTGTCGGGGGAGGCGCGGATGACGCTGGAGACCTCGACGGCGACCTGCTGTCTGCCGACCTTGGTGAAGGGATCGTTGGCGCGCGCATAGTCGTTGAGCGCCGCCGCTCCGCGATCGGTGGTGAAGTCGTAGGCGCGCAGCCAGTTTTGCCGCACGATGATGGCATCGGCCGGGATCGAGCGGACCTGCTCGATGAAGCGTGCCAGATGGAAGGCGATCTGCGGATCGGTCGGGCGATAGTCGGCGACGGCTGGTGCGATCGCCTGCGCCTGACCGAGCCGATCTGTCTGCACCACCCACGGGACAATCGTTCCACGCGCCGATTGCCACACCAGCGCCGCAGCAAAACCGACCGATAGTAACAGCGAGCCGAACGCCATGTAGCGCCAGTTGCGCGCCTGCACACGGGCCGATCCGATGCGTTCGTCCCATACCTGCGCGGCCCGTTGATAAGGCGTCTCGGGTTCAGGTGATTTGCCGTAATGGGTTGAGGGTCGTTTGAACATCAGCGGTCACCTTCGGAGAGATTGACGGAGGAGCCGCCGCCATGGGCGTCACCAGAACGGACAGCGTGCGCGGTGGCCTGGACGGCGTGGGTCATGCGTTGCGAGCGGCGCATGCGCTTCGCCCATTCGGGCGGTGCGCCTGCCGGCGCGGGATCGGATGAGCCGGCGCCGCCCGCGGTCCCATCATCGCCGGCCGAGCTCATCGTCGACGAGCCGCCCGTCGTCTCGAACGCGGCCCTGCTGCCCGCCTCGAAGCTGGATCGCATGCTCTCGGAAGCGCGCGAGGCGGTACGGCGGAGCGGCGAGATGGCGGCGCCTCCGGCCGCGCGGGCAACTCCGCCAAGGCCCGATGCGACACCCGCCGCGCCTGACTGGCCGGCCGCGCCGAGGCTGTAAGCGGTGGACGCACCGCCGGCGATCGCCGCACCGCCACGGGCAGCAGCGGCAGCGCCACCAGCAAGCGCGGCGCCGCCGGATGCGACCGCACCGACCGCTCCGACGCCGGCGGCGACCATGCCGCCTGCCGCCATTCCCGTGCCGATCGCCGCGCCCGCACCGAGCTGTGGCCCGCCGGAGACGAGACCGTTGGCGATGCCGGGACCGAAGATGCCCAGGCCCAACAGCGACAGCGCGGCGAGCACGATTGCCATCGCCTCGTCGATTGAGGGCGTTGCGCCGCCGAATCCTGCGGTGAACTCGGAGAAAAGCGTCGAGCCGATGCCGATGATAACGGCGAGCACCAGCACCTTAATGCCCGAGGAGATGACGTTGCCGAGCACGCGCTCGGCCATGAAGGCCGATTTGCCGAACAGGCCGAAGGGGATGAGGACGAAGCCGGCGAGCGTCGTCAGCTTGAACTCGATCAAGGTGACGAAGAGCTGGATGGCGAGGATGAAGAAGGCGAGGAGCACCAGCGCCCAGGCGAAGAACATGCAGGCGATCTGGATGAAGTTCTCGAAGAACGACCAGTAACCCATCAGGCCGGAGATCGAGTCCAGCAGCGGCCGACCCGCATCGAGGCCAGTCTGGGCCACCTTGCCTGGCCGCAGCAGATCGGCGGTCGTGAAGCCTGTGCCGCTGGCCTTCAGGCCCAGACCGGCGAAGCTCTCGAAGACGATGCGCGCTAGGTTGTTCCAGTTGCCGATGATGTAGGCGAACACGCCGACGAACAGCGTCTTCTTCACCAGCCTGGCGAAGATGTCGTCGTCGGCGCCCCATGACCAGAACAGCGCGGCCAGCGTCACATCGATCACGATCAACGTGGTGGCGATGAACGCGACTTCGCCGCTCAGCAGCCCGAAGCCAGAATCGATGTAGCGGGTGAAGACCTCGAGGAAATGGTCGATGACGCCGGTGTTGCCCATGATGCTACCGCATCTCGGTCAGTGGCGAGACTGGAGCCGATCCCGCGAGGGGCGCTGCTTGCGCCGGGGAGCGCGGCGCTGGTGCAGCGTCCGGCAAAGGTTCAGCTGGGCGGGCGCCGGGATCGAGGAAGCGGCGGCGGCTTTCTGCCCAGGCGCGCATGCAGGAAGGATCGCGCGGCCCGGCCTCGCCAAGGGCTTGGCAACGGAAGAGCTCGTCGCGCAGTCGATCGGACGGCGCGGTGTTCGGCCGAGGGCTCGTCCAGGTCTCGGCTGGCTCATCCTTCCGGGTCATCTCGATCGCGGTCGCGGTGATCGCGACCGCGACGAACACCACGGCTCCGAGACGAGCGAGCATCTTGCCGTCCATTGCCGTGCCCTCAATTGCCGCTGTTCTGGAACATGCGGGCATTTCCGGGCTGATAGCCCGTGCCGGGCGTCAGGAAGCGGCGGCGCTGCTCGCGGCCCTGTTCAGCGGCGGCGGAGCGTTCGGCGTCGGCGAGCGCCTGCGCGCGGCCGTTCGCGGCGACGACAGCGGTGAGATCGGCGAGTTGCTGGGCCTGCAGCGCGAGGAGCTGGTTGCCGGCCTGCGTCGCCTGCAGGGCACCGGTCGCGCCCTGACTCTGGCCGACCAGCGCCGACATCTCGGCGCGATTGGTGTCGATGTTGCCGACGACCCCGGCCTGAACGCGCATGGCGTCCTGCAGCCCGCCGACGGTATTCTGCCATCGCTCGCGCGCCTGAGCGACGAGTTGCTGATCGGAGGCCGACATGGAGGCGTTGCCGTAGGTGGTGCGGAACGCCTGATCGATATTCTGGACGTTATAGGCGATGCGCTGCGCCTCGTTCAGGAGCTGCTGGGTGCGCTGCACCGATTGCTGGAGCTGCTGGAGCGAAGAGTAAGGCAGGCTCGCGAGATTGCGCGCCTGATTGATCAGCATCGTCGCCTGGTTCTGCAGCGAGGTGATCTGGTTGTTGATCTGCTGGAGCGCGCGGGCGGCCTGGAGGACGTTTTGCGCATAGTTGGTCGGATCGTAGACGATAATCGCCTGCGCGGGTGTCGCGAACACGGGCGCAAGTGCTGCAGCAGGAGCGACAAACAGTGAGACGGCCAGCCGCGCGGCGAGGGGATGACGCAGTTTCATGATGTTTTCTCCAGGTTGGTGAGGCTGGGGATCAGGTCAGCGGCCCAGCCGACGCCGCGATGGCGGAGCCACGCCGCGAGGAAGCCGTCGTGGCCGTGGTCGGCGAAGATGCGGTCGATGGCCGCCTGATCGGTCTTCGAGGAAGCGGCACACAGCGCCAGCGCGACTTCGGATAGTCCCAGCTCGAACAAGCGATTGCCCCGGCGGGACTGGCAGTAATAGTCGCGCTTGGGCATGGCCCGGGCCAGGATCTCGATCTGGCGGTCGTTGAGGCCGAAACGGCGATAGATCGCGGTGATCTGCGGCTCGATCGCGCGTTCGTTCGGCAACAGAATGCGGGTTTGACAGCTCTCGATGATGGCAGGCGCGATTGCCGAGCCGTCGATGTCGGAGAGCGACTGGGTGGCGAAGATGACGCTGGCGTTCTTCTTGCGTAACGTCTTAAGCCATTCGCGGAGCTGGCCGGCGAACCCCTCGTCGTCGAGCGCGAGCCAGCCTTCATCGACGATCAGCAGGGTGGGCCGGCCGTCGAGGCGGTCTTCGATGCGGTGGAAGAGATAGGCGAGGACGGCCGCGGCGGCGCCGGTCCCGATAAGGCCTTCTGTCTCGAACGCCTGGACCGAGGCTTCGCCGAGGTGCTCGGCTTCAGCGTCGAGCAGCCGGCCATAGGGACCGCCGACGCAGAAGGGCCGTAGCGCCTGCTTGAGGTCGTTCGACTGGAGTAGCACAGACAGGCCGGTCAGCGTGCGTTCGCCGACTGGCGCGGAGGCGAGCGAGGAGAGCGCCGACCAGAGATGCTCCTTCACCTCCGGCGTGATGGCGACGCTTTCGCGAGCGAGGATCGCCGTCAGCCAGTCGGCTGCCCAGGCGCGCTCGGCGACATCGTCGATCCGCGCTAGCGGCTGGAGTGACACGCTGTCGTCGGCGCCTTCGGTGAGGCCGCCGCCGAGATCGTGCCAATCGCCGCGCATGGCGAGCGCTGCTGCCCGGATCGAGCCGCCGAAATCGAAGGCGAAGACCTGTGAGCGTTCATAGCGGCGGAACTGCAGCGCCATCAGCGCCAGCAGCACGGACTTGCCGGCGCCGGTCGGCCCGACGATCAGCGTATGGCCGACGTCGCCGACATGGATGGAAAGCCGGAACGGGGTCGAGCCTTCGGTCTTGCCGAAGAGCAGTGGGGGCCCTGCCAGATGCTCGTCCCGTTCCGGTCCCGCCCATACCGCTGACAGCGGGATCATGTGGGCGAGATTGAGCGTGTTGATGGGCGGCTGCCGCACATTGGCGTAGACGTGGCCCGGCAGAGAGCCGAGCCAGGCGTCGACGGCGTTGATGGTCTCGGGCATCGCGGTGAAATCGCGGCCCTGAATGACCTTCTCGACGAGGCGCAGTTTCTCGGCGGCGACGCGCGGATCCTCGTCCCAGACGGTGATCGTCGCCGTGACATAGGCTTGGCCGGCATAGTCGGCGCCGAGTTCCTGTAGAGCCATGTCGGCGTCGGCCGCCTTGTTCGCCGCGTCCGTGTCGACCAGCACCGACGCTTCGTTGGTCATCACCTCCTTGAGGATCGCCGCGATCGACTTGCGCTTGGCGAACCATTGCCGCCGGATCTTGGTCAGCAGCTTGGTGGCGTCGGTCTTGTCGAGCAGCACCGCGCGCGTCGACCAGCGATACGGAAAGGCGAGCCGATTGAGCTCGTCGAGAATGCCGGGGGTGGTCGCCGTCGGGAAACCGACGATGGAGAGGATGCGCAGATGCGTGTCGCCAAGGCGCGGCTCGAGGCCGCCGGTGAGCGGCTGATCGGCGAGCAACGCGTCGAGATACATCGGAGTCTCCGGCACGCGGACGCGATGGCGTTTGGTGGAAACTGTTGAGTGCAGGAAAGTCAGCGTCTCGGCGTCATCGAGCCAGGCGCATTCCGGCATGAAGGCGTCGATGAGTTGGAGGATGCGATCGGTACGATCGACAAAGCCACGGACGACTTCGTGGGCGTCGACGCCGGCGTGATCGCGTCCTTCGTAGAGCCACGTCTCGGCGCGCGCGGCGTCCTCGGCCGGCGGGAGATAGAGGAAGGTCAGGAAATAGCTCGACTCGAAATGCGCGCCGGCTTCCTCGAAGTCGGCTTTTCGTTCGGCGTCGACCAGCGCGGAGGCGCTATCAGCGAACATGCTGACGGGATAGGTGGCGGCGCCGTGTCGCTGCGCCTCGACGAAGATCGCCCAGCCGGAGCCGAGGCGGCGGAACGCATTGTTGAGGCGTCCGGCGACCGCGATCAGCTCGGCGGGCACCGCGCTGTCGAGATCGGGACCGCGGAAGTGTGCGGTGCGCTGCAGGCTCCCGTCCTTGTTGAGCACGACGCCTTCGCCGACGAGCGCGACCCAGGGCAGGAAGTCCGCGAGCCGGGTGTTGCGGTTGCGATATTCTGTAAGGTTCATCATGGCCGCGCCCTCAGACCGAGAGATGGCCGGGGACGCGGAGATGCCGGCGCACCACGTCGACGAACTGGGGATCGCGCTTGGCGGCCCAGACAGCGGCGAAGTGGCCGATCGCCCAGAGACCGAGGCCGACCAGCCAGAGGCGCAGGCCGAGGCCGAGCGCCGCCGCCAGCGTCCCGTTCAGGATGGCGATCGAGCGTGGCGCGCCGCCGAGCAGAATGTGCTCGGTCAGCGCGCGATGGACCGGGACCGAAAAGCCCGGCACCTCGCTCGCCGTCTCGGCCAACGTCGCCATCAGACCAGCGCTCCACCGCCGAACGAGAAGAAGGACAGGAAGAAACTGGACGCGGCGAAGGCGATCGATAGGCCGAAGACGATTTGGATCAGGCGCCGGAAGCCGCCGGAGGTATCGCCGAAGGCGAGCGTGAGGCCGGTCACGATGATGATGATCACCGCGATGATCTTGGCGACCGGGCCCTCGATTGACTGCAGGATCTGCTGCAGCGGCTGCTCCCAAGGCATCGACGAACCCGACGCGTGGGCAGCGGGTGCGAGCGCCAAACTGAAAAAGGTGAAAGAGGCCGCCGTCGCTATATGACGGCGGATAGGTATGACGCGGTGGATCATGACGGATCTCCTGTGAGGGGTTGGCGGGCGGGAAGGACGTGGTAGTCGCCGTCGGGTCCAAGTCCCTCGACGCGGGCGAGTTCGGCGAGGCGCCGCAAGGCGCCGCGACCCGACAGCACCGCGACGAGATCGATGGTCTCGGCGATCAGCGCGCGCGGGACGGTGACCACGGCTTCCTGGATGAGTTGCTCGAGACGGCGCAGCGCGCCGATCGCTGTGCCGGCGTGAATGGTGCCGATGCCGCCGGGATGTCCGGTGCCCCAGGCCTTCAGCAGGTCGAGCGCCTCGGCGCCGCGCACCTCGCCGATCGGAATGCGATCGGGGCGCAGGCGCAGCGAGGAACGCACGAGATCGGAGAGCGAGACGACGCCGTCTTTGGTGCGCATCGCCACGAGGTTGGGCGCGGCGCACTGCAGCTCGCGTGTGTCCTCGATCAGCACCACGCGATCGGAGGTCTTCGACACCTCGGCGAGCAACGCATTGGTGAGCGTCGTCTTGCCGGTCGAGGTGCCGCCGGCGACGAGAATGTTCCGGCGCTCGGCGACGGCAGTGCGCAGCGCCTCAGCCTGGTCGGCCGTCATCACGCCGGTCCACACGTAGTCGTCGAGCGTGAAGACGGCGACAGCGGGCTTGCGGATGGCGAAGGCCGGCGCGGCGACAACGGGGGGCAGAAGGCCCTCGAACCGCTCTCCCGTTTCCGGCAGCTCAGCCGAGACCCGCGGGCTGCCCGGATGAACCTCGGCGCCGACATGGTGGGCGACGAGGCGGACGATGCGCTCGCCGTCAGCTGGCGAGAGCCGCTCGCCCGTATCGGCGAGGCCCTCCGATAGCCGGTCGATCCAGAGCCGCCCATCGGGGTTGAGCATCACCTCGACGATCGTGGGGTCTTCCAGAAACTGGGCGATCGCAGGCCCGAGCGCGGTGCGCAGCATGCGCGCGCCGCGAAGGATCGCCTCCGATTTCTGGTGAGTGGCCGCCACGTCGTCCCCGTTCTGTTGCGGGCCGGCGAAAGCGGCCCTGGATCGGGGATGAGTAGAAGAGGCAGAAATCAGGGCATGACAACAACCGAAATGTGGCCGTCGTACTATGGCGTACAAAGACAGGGAAACGGCGGAACCGCCCAATACTTGCGCAGCGCCGGCCGATGATTATTGCGCGTGTCGCGCGCGGGATCAGCGCCGATCCTGCGTCCGCTGAACAAGCGGCAAGAAGATTTCCTCTACGATTTCGCGGATTGCATCGTCCGACAGCGGCTTCATCGTCATCAGAAGCTCGTGGCGCACGAGATCGGTCGGCAGGGAGACGATCCGGGGCGTCAGCCGATCCGGATCGAGCTCGCCCCTCTTCACGCCGCGGTCGAGGATGGCGCGGATGCGGCGATCGTTGGTGATCGCCTCCCGCATCTCCATGAAGTTGGAGTTCTCGTCCGCGAGGTCCGCGGCCATGTCGAACACCAGCCGCAGCAGATCCGGTCGCAGGCGATCGGACATCCGGCGCAGAACGAACCGCAGATCGGTGCCGACACTGCCGAGGTCGGGGACCTCGATCGGGTTCAGCGCATAGAAGCGCGCCAGCGCCGCCGTCGCCAGCTTGACGCGGCTCGGCCAGCGGCGGTGCAGGACCGGCCGGCTGGTGCCCGCGCAGCGCGCCACCGCGTCCAGCGTCATCTCGCCATAGCCTCGTTCGCTGAGAACCGCCCAGGCCGCGTCGAGGATCGCCTCCTCCAGCGCCGCGCCTCGTCGCCGAGTTGTCCCAGTGTCCATTTCATCTCCCACAAGGTGCGTCGATATAAGATGCGGATTGCATCCTATATCAGACCAGGATATTAGATGCTCGTCGCATCTTATTCCCTGGAGCGTTAGCATGCCTCATCCGAAAGTCCATAAGGCTCGATCCGTCATGATCTCCGGCGCCAGCATCGCCGGGCCCGCGCTCGCCTACTGGCTCGACCGCTACGGCTTCGAAGTGACGGTGGTGGAGCGCGCCTCCGCTGTCCGCAGCGGCGGCTATCCCATCGACGTTCGCGGTGTGGCGCTCGATGTGATCAGCCGTATGGGACTGCTGTCCCAGGTCCAGGCCGCGCACGTCGCCTCGCGTACCATGGCCTTCGTGGATTCCGATGGGAAGGCGATCGGCGTCGTTCCGATCTACGGCTTCCAGGGCAGCGAGACCGCCGACGTCGAGCTGTCGCGGGGAACGCTCACGACGCTCCTTTATGGCCTCACGCGCGACAGCCCGGTCCGCTACCGTTTCGGGGAGTCTATCGAGGCGCTCGAGGACGATGGCGCCGGCGTGGACGTGCGTTTCTCCAGCGGCGAGCGCGAGCGCTACGACATCGTGATCGGCGCGGATGGCCTGCACTCCAACACCCGTCGACTGGTGTTCGGGCCCGAGACACCGTTCAACCATTACCTCGGCCAGACCTTTAACCTGTTCTCCATGCCCAACGATCTGGGGCTGTCCCACGGCGCTACGGTCTACGCCGAGCCGGGGCGCGCCGCAGGTCTTTACGCTGTAGGCGACACGCCGGAGGATCTGTTCGTCTTCCTGATCTTCGCCACGGAGACCCCGCCATTCGGCGCGCATCCGGACAAGGCCGAGCAGATCGAGCGGACGGCTGGGGTATTCGCGGGCGCGGGCTGGGAGGTTCCACGTTTGGTCGAGGCGCTGCGGCGCGCTGACGATCTGTTCTTCGACACCGTCAGCCAAATCCGAATGCCCGCCTGGTCGAAGGGTCGTGTGGCCTTGGTTGGCGACGCCGCCTACGCGCCGTCCTTCCGCTCGGGCCAGGGCACGAGCCTGGCGCTGGTCGGCGCCTATGTGCTCGCCGGCGAACTGGCGGCTCACGACGATACCGTCGATGCCTTCGTGGCCTACGAGAGGATCATGCGGCCCTTCGTTGAGGCGAACCAGGCGCTGGCGCTGAAGGAGACGGGTGACCTCTTGCTACCGCGCACCCACGCGCAACTGGAAGACCGAAACCGACTGCTCGCGGCGCTCGGAACAGGTCACGGCGGCGATGCGAACGCAAGCGATCACGCGCGGGCGGCCCATAACGCGTTGACGCTACCTGACTACGGTCTGCCGTCCCGCTCGCCCAATCAGGGCCGCTAGGGGCGCGAACTTGAGGCGCTGCACCGCCACCATCGGCAGTGCTGGCGTCGTCGTCAGCCAGAAGCGCGCGAAGATGGCCAGTGCCTCGACCGAGATCCCGACGTCGCGCTCCATTCTACACCAGGGTTCCGCCTCCGTCCGCAACCACTGATTGGCCTGTCGTATAGTCGCTCCGCAGGAACGAGAGGTAGGCTTCCGCGACGTCGGCAGGTGTTCCTACGCGGCCGACGGGGAGCCTCGCCGCGGTCTCGCGGAATATGTGCTCGCGCGCTTCCGCGGGAATGCCAGACCAGAGATCCGTGGCGACCATGCCCGGGAGCACCGCGTTGACCCGGATCGGCGCCAGCTCGATCGCCAGTGCACGCGTCAGGGATTCGATCGCTCCGCAGATGCTTGCAGCGAAGGCAAACCCTGCGGGTGGGCGCCTGGCCGATGTCCCGCTTGTTAGAACAATCGATCCGCCGCTTCGGATGTACGGCCGGGCCGCCTGGATAGCGGCTACCGCGCCCCAATAGCGCAATTCGAAGAAACCGCGTGCGATCGTAAGATCAGTGTCGGCGACACGCGGACCAAACGGAAGCGGCTCCCCAGCCGTATAGACCAAGTGATCGAATGCGCCAATTTCCTCAAAGAGCGCCCTTACGGCGTCAGTGGATCTGAGATCGACAGCTCTGCCCGTGGCCGTGCCTTGGGGTAGCTTGGCCACGGCGGCGGTGACGCCCTTCTCCTGGCTGGAGACGATAACGACGCTGGCTCCTTCTCGCACGGCCTGCTCGGCCACGGCAAAGCCGATGCCTCGGGATCCACCGAGAACGACGACACGCTTTTCCTGCAACATCGATAAACTCCTGAATGAGATGCGCAGCAGGCCGATCTGAGCCTGCCGGTCGCCAAACACTTGATTGCCGGCCCATGATAGATCGCGCTTTTGCACGGTCGATAGCTGACAAGCCGGAAGAGTTTATCTATCGTCCAAATATGGACCCGCTTCTCGATCTCATCAACTTGCTTCGACCGCGCGCCACTCTCTGGGGAGGCATTGATGGCGTTGGGCGATGGGGAGTTTCTTTCCGACCCAGAAACGACCTGCTGTTCTGCTGGCTCGAGCAAGGCGAATGCCTCTTGACGCAACCGTCCCCCATGCCGCCGATCCGGCTGGTCCCAAGCGATTTCCTTCTCATCCGCGCGACGGTTCCGTTCGCTCTCACCACGGACGCGGCCATCGAGCCAGTGGACAGCGAGACGGTAACCGCGGCCACGAACGATCCGAGGATTAGAATAGGTTCAGGTGGCGGCCCGATCAGCACTTTGCACGCCGGCAAGTTTGTCTTTGACTCTGCCAACGAGGGGCTACTCGTCGAGTTGCTGCCGCCGCTGGTCCACATCCCGGCAGGTCAGACATCATCGTCGCGCGTTCGCGCTCTGTTGACCATGAACGAGGACGAGTCCCGCTGTCCGAGACCGGGAGGAGATTACGTCGTGGGGCGACTGATGGAACTGGTTCTCGTGGAAATCCTGCGGTCAGGCGCTACCGGGGAGATCAGCCAGCAGCGGCGAGGGCTCGTGGCCGGTCTCCGCGATCCGGTGACGGCGCGCTCTCTCTCGGCCATGCATGCCGACATTGCACACGACTGGACGGTTTCCGCCTTGGCTCGTCTCTGTGGCGTATCACGATCCAAGTTCGCGACGCGATTTCGTAAAACAGTGGGACTAGCGCCTATAGAATACCTTCAGCGTTGGCGGATCGCGCGCGCAAAGGATGAGCTGCGCCTTGGATCAAAGAGCGTTGGTGAGATCGCTCTAGCTGTGGGATTCCAATCATCAAGCGCCTTCAGCACAGCCTTCACGCGAATTGTCGGATCTTCGCCGAGGCAATTTGCGAGCTCTTTGCGGACCTAACGCAAACCGGCGCCGGCTCGCTGAAGCCCGCTTGAGTACCGTCGACGCGGAGGGCGCCCTTATCCTCGACAACGAAGGCGACGTCGATCGCTGAGTTAGCGAGATTGGAATTCAAATGGTCGCTACGTCTGCGTTCGAGGAGCATCGCCTGAAACACACACATTGAGGGTTGCGAGGAAGGGCAGCAGGTAGTTTCATCGTCACCTTATAGGTTTTTGTCGCCGATGGTCGGACCGAGTTTAAGCTTGGCCCCGCAATCCGTACTTATTGCCCGTCGCGCGCAGGATCGATATCCTCGGAAATCTCCTGCCGTAGCTTCGGACCGTTGGCGAGTCTGCGTCCAAGGGCGGCCACGAACTGGTCATATCGCTCGCCGGCCTTTGCCCGGGCGGCCTGAGCCGCGGGCTCCGGCAGCGCCGGAGTCGTCGTCAGCCAGAAACGCACGAAGATGGCCAGTGTCTCGACCGAGATCCCGACATCGCGCTCCATGCGCGTCATGCGCCGATCGAGCTGGTCGAGCCGTTTGGTGATCGCCGCCTCCTGGCGCTCGGCGGCGTCAGGCGACAGGAAGGACGCGATGCCGGCCTCGGCGACCAGCGACAGCGAGTGGCCGCGCCGGGCCGCATGCGCCGAGAGCGCTTTCATGACCTCGGGCTCGAGATAGACGGAGAGCCGCTGCTTCTTCGGTGATTTCGTCATCGCGGCTCTCCTAAAGCTCGATGCCGTCGCCGGGATCGAGCGAGGCCTGGCGCGCGACCTGCCGCATCGTCTGGTTCATTCGGCTGAGGCGCGCGGCGTCGTCATCGGCATCGTCCGCCGGGTCGATCTCGAACTCGTTCTCGATGGGAGCCTTCTTCTCAATCGGCTGCACGCGGTTCAGCTCGGGCTGGCGGCGGCGCTCGGATTCCGTCGTGTCCTCGTCGTCGGGACCGGCTGCTGTCGCCGCCGTCAGGCTCTCCGGGGCCGGCGGCAATGCCAGCTTGCTCCAGTCGTCGGCGCTCGTCGGCGCCGGCCTGCTCAGCGCAGGCGGCGGCAGGATGCGCTCCTTGAAGCGCCGGTCCTCGAAATAGCGCGCCTTCTTCGCCCGGATCGGCGGCGTGCCGGCGACCATGACGATCTCGTCGGAGGGCGGGAGCTGCATGATCTCGCCGGGGGTGAGCAGTTGGCGGGCCGTTTCAGACCGCGACACCATTAGGTGGCCGAGCCAGGGCGACAGCCGGTGTCCGGCATAATTCTTCATCGCGCGCATTTCGGTTGCCGTGCCGAGCGCATCCGACACGCGCTTGGCGGTGCGCTCGTCATTGGTCGCGAAGCTCACGCGGACATGGCAATTGTCGAGGATCGAATTGTTGGGCCCGTAGGCCTTCTCGATCTGATTGAGCGACTGGGCGATCAGGAAGCTCTTCAGGCCGTATCCCGCCATGAACGCCAGCGCACTCTCGAAGAAGTCGAGGCGGCCGAGCGCTGGGAACTCGTCGAGCATGAGGAGCAACCGGTGCCGGCCGCCTTTCGCCTGCAGGTCCTCGGTGAGACGCCGGCCGATCTGGTTGAGGATCAGGCGGATCAGCGGCTTGGTGCGGTTGATGTCGGAAGGCGGCACCACGAGGTAGAGCGTCGAGGGGTGCTTGCCGCCGACGATATCGGCGATGCGCCAATCGCAGCGCCGGGTCACCTCGGCTACGACGGGATCGCGGTAGAGACCGAGGAACGACATCGCGGTGGACAGCACGCCGGATCGCTCATTGTCCGACTTGTTGAGCAACTCGCGCGCGGCGCTGGCGATCACGGGATGCGGGCCGGCTTCGCCCAGGTGCGCGGTCTTCATCATCGCGGCCAGCGTCGACTCGATCGGCCGCTTCGGATCGGAGAGGAAGGCGGCGACACCGGCGAGCGTCTTGTCTTTCTCGGCATAGAGGACATGGAGGATGGCGCCGACCAGCAGCGCGTGACTGGTTTTTTCCCAGTGATTGCGCTTTTCGAGGCTGCCTTCCGGGTCGACCAGGATGTCGGCGATATTCTGAACGTCGCGAACCTCCCATTCTCCTTTGCGGACCTCCAGCAGCGGATTGTAGGCAGCCGACTTCGCGTTTGTCGGATCGAACAGCAGGACGCGGCCGTGCAGCGAGCGGAAGCCGGCGGTCAGCGTCCAGTTCTCGCCCTTGATGTCATGGACGATCGCCGAGCCCGGCCAGGTGAGCAGCGATGGCACGACCAGGCCTACACCCTTGCCGGACCGGGTCGGGGCGAAGCACAGAACATGCTCGGGGCCGTCGTGGCGCAGATAGTCGCGATCGAGCTTGCCGAGCACGACGCCGTCCGCGCCGAGCAGGCCGGCTCCCCGGACCTCCTCGAGTCGGGCCCAGCGTGCCGAGCCATAAGTCTCGACGTTCTTCGCTTCACGCGCCCGCCAGACCGACATGCCGATTGCCACTGCGATCGAGATGAAGCCGCCAGATGCGGCGATATAGGCGCCCTCGACGAAGATCGGTGGCGCATAGGCATCGTAGAAGTACCACCAAGGGAAGAACGACCAAGGGTAGTAGATCGGCCAGCCGGCCAGCTCGAACCAGGGCGGCCCGAGCTGCGCCTGGAAACCGAGACGCCATGCCGTCCACTGCGTTGCCGCCCAGGTCGTGAACAGCACGATCATGAAGACGGTGAGGATCTGGCCCCAGAGGATTTTCGTCGCCGACATGGCCGGGTTCCTTTCTTGATTGCGGGCTACAGGCCGAGGCCGCGCTTGCGGCCGAAGCTCCAGTCGACCCCGCCGTCGCCCCGGGCGACGCCGGAGACATGCTGGCCGAGGTGCTTTTCGAGCGAGGGCGACCAGGGCACGAGCTGGAAGCCGAGGCCGTCGTCGATCATGGCGAAGCGGCCCGACGCGAGCGCGATGCGCTGGCGATAGGCGCCGGCGACATAGTCACCGGATCCGGCCTTGGAGAATGGACGCCCGGTCTCGGCCGCGAGCTTCTCAGCCGTCGCCCCGACTTCGCGCTGACGCAGCGTGTCGATCAGGTTGCGGGAGAAGATGACGCTGCGGCCGTGTCGCTCGGCCAGGCGCTGCTCGATCAGATGCTCGGCGCGGCGGTCCATCGCTTCGCGCACCTCGGCGCCGAATCCGCCGCCGCCGAGCGCCACCGGCTCGCGGGCGATCGCCTGCCGGTCGAGCCACGTCGCGCCGGTCGCGGTGACCTGGGCGGAGATGTCGAGATCGGAGCGCACGGCAAGTGCGACGCGCCGCTGCCCCCGCGCGTCGTCGAATTTCCTGAGCTCGACGATAGAGCCAGGCGCGCTGTCGCCGGCCGCCTCGAGGTCGGGCAGCTTGATGTGATGGGTGCGGCCGTCCACACCATCGACCACGGCATAGGCCGTGCCCTTCAGCTCATCGTCGAGACCGCGATCGACCAGTCGGCCGATGACGGGATCGTTGATGCTCTCGCCGGCGAGTACATAGCTCGCGGCACCGCGCTCGATGCCGCGATCGGCCAGCGCGCGGTGCATGCGCTTAATGATGTCGCCGCGCTCGCCCAGCTCGCGCAGCGTCGCTTCCGCCTTCTCCGAGATCGTCCATTGGCCGGGACCGATCTCGTCTGCGAGGCCGAGCCCCTCGAGCTTGCGCAGCCGCCCGACCTTCAGGGCGTGGAATTCATCCGGCTGCCGGTCGGGATACGGGGCGAGGTCGACGACGCCGGTCCTGTAGGCGTCGCGCACGAGCTGGCGATCGAGATTGGTCCAGCGCTCGGACTCGACCTGGCGCTCGATGGTCCGACGGATCTCCTGGTCAGTACGTGGCCCCAACTCCTGGGTGATGAGGTCGCGCGCGCGGTCGCGCATGCCTTCCTTGATGTAGTCGCGCGAAATGACGAGGTTTTCGCCGTCGTCGCGGACGCCACGCACGATCAGATGGATATGGGGATGCTCGGTGTTCCAGTGGTCGACGGCGACCCAGTCGAGCCGAGTGCCGAGATCCTTCTCCACCTGGCCGACGAGCTCGCGGGTGAACCCCTTAAGATCGGTCATTTCCACCGCGTCGTCGGGTGAGACGATGAAGCGGAAGTGATGGCGGTCGTCCTCGCACCGCTCGGCAAACGCCTTGGGATCGGCGTCATCCCCGCCAGGGCCGAACAGCCGGGCCTTTTCTCCATCCCGGGTCACGCCCTCGCGGCGGAGATAATTGAGATGGGTGCCGAGCGGCGCGTTGCGTCCGCCCTGGCGCACGACCCGCGCCTTGATCACAGCGCCGCGTGAGCGCGTGGTGATCAACCGGTTGGCCTGCACCGCCGCGCGCTGGCCGCGACCAAAACGGGAGCGGTTGCCGGGACCGATCTTCCCTTGCCGGGATATCGCGCCGCCGGCCTTCTGCGCGGCGGCGAGCGCCTGCGCGATGAAGGGTCTGACCTGTTGCGCGCGCGTCGAACGGATGCGGCCTGGCCGGATGCGGAAATCGTCCTCGCCGCTCATGGGCGTGGCCCCGCACATCGCGCAAAGCCGAGGAAATCACTGAGAAAGCGCCGTGCGCGCAGGCTGCGCCGATCAGGCGCACCTCGCGCAAACGCGCCATAACCCCTTGAAAAACCACAACCGCACAAGGCCGCACATCGCGGTCCTTTATCCTGCCATCGTGCGGTTGTGGTGACTGCTCTTTCCACTTCTGACGCCAAATCCACGCCAGAGCCCGATACTGCCGCAGGGAGTGCGACGACCCTCATCGCGGCCCCGCGCTGGCGGTTTGAGTGGCGAACAGGCCTCCGGTTTGCGGATCAGCCGGCGCAAAATCGCTATCACGCGCGCGCAGCGACGGTGCGGGCGGGCCGTCTTCGCTCCGCCGTCGATCTGCACCCGCGCTGCTGTCGGCCTGGGCAATGAACAGCGGCGCGCGCGTCCAGGCGAGCGGATCAGCGACCGCCACCGTGACGGGAGCGGCGGCATTGCCGCTGTCAATCATGGGCACGAGGGCGGCGACATAGGCGCGCGTTTCCGCCGGCAGTTGGCGGCCTGTCGCGCGATATGCCTCATAGCGGCCGGGACCGGCATTGTAGGCCGCGAGAAACCCGGGCGAGCCGTAGCGGTCGTGCATCTCGCGCAGAAAAGCGGCGCCCGCCAGGATGTTGTCGCGCGGGTCATAGGGATCGGTGCCGAGGCCATGTCGGGCGCGTAGCTCCGCCCAGGTGCCGGGCATGATCTGCATCAAGCCGATCGCCCCCTTTGGGGAGATCGCACGCACGTTCCCGCGACTCTCGACGTGCATCACGGCGCGAATCCAAGCTTCGGGTACGCCGAAGCGCTGCGCCGCCTCGCTGATATAACCGGCATAGGGATCGGCCGGAGATGTCCGCTCCGCCGGCGTATCCCGTGCCTGAGCGAGAGCGGTGAGCGGCATCGCGAGGGCCAAGCCGGAAAGGAGAAGGAGGGCTGTGGGCCGGACGGTAGTGAACCGTCCGGCGGCAGCGCTAAAGCGACGAGCCGACATCGCTCAGTCCCGCTCACTGCGCCTGGGCGGGCGGTTCCAGTGCAGGCCCCATGCGGATTTGTCGTCGGCCGACTGGAACAGGTTGGCGCGGATCGGTTGAGGAAAGCATGGATCATCGAGCTGCAGCGCGACGTAATCTCCGGCCTTCTCGCCCGTGCGCTTCCAACCCGCGCCGATCTCCGCGCGCGGTTCGTTGTTCATCCCGTCGAAGACGTGCACGCGGAAATCTGGCGCATTGTCGGCATCGGACGGCTCGGCCGGAATGATGATGATGTCCTGGTGCAGCAGGAGTGTTTCCAGATGACCGATGAAGCCGCCGTCGTCGCGGGTGAATTGACCGATCAGGGACATGATTGCCTCCTTTGGATTGCGGTGAGGTTGGGAATGGGCACGCCGTCACCGCGTCGGCGCGCGCCAGACGAAGCGGCCATCGCCGTCCTCGTCGGTGTAGAGAGGGATGGCTCGGCCAATCACGGCGGCGGAGGGGAGGGGTCCGAAGTAGCGGCCGTCGAGGCTGTCGCGGACTTCCCAGTTCATCAGGAACAGCTCGCCATTGGGGACGACGCGGCAGCCCTGCCAGACGGGCAGCGGGTTACCCCGGCGATCGCGCTCCAGCGCCTTGCCCATCGGCACACCATCGACGGTGATGGCGAGGCCGGTCCTGCACACCCGCTGCCCCGGACGCGCTGCGACGCGCTTCATCAGCGGCACGCCCCGTGGCAGGTAGCCCCCATCGGCGAGGAAGCTCGCCAGCGGCTCAGGCGGGCGCACGGCCAGCAGATCGGTGACCTCCGGGGATCGTTCCGGCTCGATCGCATAGAGGCCGATCGGCGTGCTGGCCGAGGCATTCCAGATCAGCTTCGGCGTGAAGGACGCGACCGAAACGACGCCGAGCAACGACACGGCGACGGCCGTAGTGATGGCGTAGCCGAGCCGGGTCATGCGCCAATCCTCCGCGCCAGGAGGAAGGCGCGGTGGCGCGCCATCGTATAGGCGCGTGGCGTTTCGCCGGCGGCCAAGCGGTTGTGGACGTGCCTCCAGTGATCAGGGGATGCCTCGGCGGGATCGATGTCGATTGCCTCGATCGCATCGATGAGCTGGAGCACGCGCTCGACCTTCGGCCAGCCATCGACGCGCAGCAGGATGTCGCCGCCGGGCGTCACGGTCGGAATCGTCTGGCAAGGCGCGCCGCGCGGAACAGTGCGCAAAATGTCGAGGCGCGAAAGCACGGTGCCGTGCTCGTTCGCGGCCCAGCGCACGAGCGCGAAGATGCTGCCGGGAGGAAAGAAGAGGGTTCGCCGGCGGCGATCGAGGACCTGTTCGCGGACCTCGCGGCCGAAGCGGATCCAATGCTCGGTCTGCTTCTCGATCCAGACGAGCTCGACCTGGGTGAGGTTGTCTGACAGCGGCGCGACAGGAACGCGGCCTGCGCGCGCGGATGCGGCCGCATGGCCAGTCATGATGCTTCTCCTGACGGTGGTGGAAATTCGCGTTCGAACAGCGCGCGCAGCATGTCGGCAACCGTCTGGCCGCGCCGGAAGGCGGCGATCTTGATGCGGCCACGCATGTCGGCCGTGACGTCGATCGTCAGCCGGGCCGAAAATTCCTCACCAGGCTGCACGCGCTGCGGCTGGCGATCAGGCGCCTTGATCCAGCTCTCCGGATCGGCAGGTCGAGATGCGAAGCCGCGTTTGGGAGACCGTTCGCTCATGCGCCGATCCTCGCCACTTCGGCGGCTAGCGCGGCGATCTCGCGCGCACCCGGACAATCTTCGTCCTGCTCGGCGGCGATCCGGCCGGTCTGCACGACATCCGCGAAGACGATGCGCTGACCGATCGTGGTGGCGAGCAATGGCGGGTCGTGATCCGCGAGCGTCTCAGCGGTTTCGCGGGCGAGCACCGTGCGCGCGGCGCAGCGATTCAGCACGAAGCGGGCGGTAAGGTCCGGGCGGTAGATGCGCGCTTCGCCGAGCAACGCCAGCATCTCGGCCGACGCCCAACCGTCGAGCGGCGACGGCTGCACCGGGATCAGCACGAGATCAGCGGCGAGCAGCGCCGAGCGCATGAGACTGGCGACGCGTGGCGGTCCGTCAATGACGACATGGTCGGCGTCCCGCGCCAGCTCGGGCGCTTCGCGATGGAGCGTGTCGCGCGCTAGGCCGACAACACCGAACAGCCGCTCCAATCCCTCCCGGATGCGCTGCTGTGACCAGTCGAGCGCCGAGCCTTGCGGGTCGGCATCGATCAGCGTGACGCGCTGTCCTTGCCGAGCCCATTCGCCGGCGAGATGCAGAGCGAGCGTCGTCTTGCCGACGCCGCCCTTCTGGTTGAGCAGCGCGACGATCATGGCGCGCTCCTCGATGCCGACGGAGGGTTATCCGCAGGCGTGCAAAAGCGCGGGTCCGTTAGAAAGATTCCGAAGGAATCTAGGTTAGATAAGTTACGGGGGCCGCAAGCTACTGAATCAGTGCGAGGAATCGACGATTCCGGTCCCCGATAGCACGAGAGTCCGGTCCCCGATGGCACGATAGTGCCGGTCCCTGATAGCACGAGACTATTCACAGCTTATCCCCAGGGCGAGTTGTCGAGCGGCGACGGCGGCGCGGGATGCCGAGCGCGTCGGGATCGGTCGGTGCGAAGGACAGGATTTCTGGACCGCCGAGGCATTGCTCGATGGTGAGCCTGTAGCCGGGCAGCGGTTGACGCCGGACGATGTCGCGCAGGTCGTAGGCGAAATGCTTGAGCGGCGAGAGGCTGCCGGACTTGGCGTGCAGATGCGGGAGGTCGAAGCTCCAGCCGAACTCCTGCTTGCCGCCGTGCTTGCGCACCAGGCGATAGAGCCAGCGCTCAAGCCCGCCCGTCAGGCCGAAGTAATCTCGGTCGATCGTCAGCACGAGCGCGTCGTCAAGGACGGCGCCGTAGAACCAGTCGGGGACGATCAGTTCGAGGCCGAGTGGACGGCCGCGGTGGTCGGCGCGCTCCTTCCATTCGTTGATCCAGGAGAAGCGGTGCAGCCGCCGCTCGGTCGGCTGGCGGATTGATGTCGCCACTGTCGTCGACTGGAGCCGGTCGAGCGCGGCCTTCAATCGGTCGTAGTCGCGCAAGCTGACGCCGCGGCCGATGAAGTTCAGGATTTCATACGGCGTGGTCGCCATCAAGCGCGACGGGCGCAGGCCGACATCGCGCGCCTCAACGATCTGCGAGGCGGCCCAGATTAGGACGTCCGCGTCCCAAATGGTGGCCATGCCATGCTCAGGCACGGCTTCGACGCGGATCTTTACCGCGCCTGCCTTGAAGTCGATCGGCGCCAAGCGCTTCGACTTGGCGAGCGAGAAAAACGGATAGGCCATGAGGTCCTGCGCGTCCCGGGGCGCGAGATCGCCAGGCAGGGCCCGGAACAGATCGAGCTGCGCGCGCTCATCGCGATGGTGACGGGACGACATCGACGGCCCACCTCAGCGCGGAAAGCGGCCGCCAGCGGTGGCGGGGGAGGGCGTCTGGCGCTTGGCCGGCAGTACGGTCCCGCCGCGTGGATCGGAGGTCGAGGTCACGAGGCCGCGATCCGCCCAGCCCTGCAGGTCCTCGACGGAGTAGACGACGCGGCCGCCGAGCTTGCGATAGATCGGGCCAGTGCCGTAGGTGCGGTGCTTTTCGAGAGTGCGTTCGGAGAGGCCGAGGAAGCGCGCCGCCTCCTGCGTTCTCAGGTATCGTGGCGGTAGATTGGCGGCTTTTTCGGCCATGATCGAACCTCCGTGGTCTCGCGGGCGGCCGCTGCGAACGAGCGGCGGGTTGCGAGCACGGTGGCGCGAAGACGGCGCCTCGGACGATGTCGAAGTAAGGTGGCTAAGATCGACAGGTCGATGGCTGTCACCGCTCGCGGCGTGGTCGGCGCAGCAACGTCCGGTAGCCGCCGCGAACAAGCTTCATGCCGTCGCGAGCGAGACGGATGGTGATTTCCCGGATCGGGTCGCCGACCCAGGAGGCTGCGTCGATCTTATGCTGGGGGAAGAGATGCTCGGCGATAATTCGGTAGATGGCGCCGGCGTGCCGCGCATCGACGGCACGGAGCATCTGGCGCGCACGTTGACGCCTCTGCGCCGTCATGCGCGGATCGGGCGGCACACGCTTTCTGAACATCGCGTGCCAGAGACGCTCGACCGCGGTCAGCCGATCGGGCGTCAGTTCGTCGAACATGACGAAGGCGCCGAGGGGGCGGTCATCATCGACGTCGGCCAGGGCCACGTCATAGAACTCACCTTGCAGGGCGAGTCGGATCAGGCCGGCATCATGTTGGAAGACGGCGCGGGCGCGCAGATCGTCAGCGCTGACGCTGACATCTCCCGTAGGGCTGGGTCCGCCGGTAAACGGAAGCGTCGCCGGATCGGTTTGCGGGGTCCAGAAGATCGGCTGGATGAGCGCCGAGTTGCGAGGGTCGGCCGCGAAATCGCAACCCCCATTGTTGGGCAAATTCCTGGGCCGCCTCTTCCGTCAATCGGCCGCTGGACAGTAACGCGTAATAGGATTGTTTGTAATCTGGGTTTCGCCGCAGGAACTCCCAGGCAAGCTCGCTGGGCGTCAGGCCATCAATATAGTCGTACGCGGCCACCGACCGCCAATTTTCATCCTCGGACATCCTCCGCTGCCTCCGCGTGATGTTGTTGCGACGCGAGTTGCGCGGACGTCACGATTCCAAGTTGAATTTTCGCTGGGAAGAACGAAGTCGGATCAACGTGATGCAGGTTTTGCATCACCTCAATGAAGACGAGGCCCCAAGAGCTCGCCGAAGCCGTTCTCGGTCATCCATCGCGCGCGGGCGAGGTGCGTAGAGTGGACACGAGCGGCGCGCTCCGGTTCCGCTTTGGCGCAGATTCCGAACAGCACTTCCACGACTTCTTTCCAGTCCGCGCCTTCGGCGTCCGCGTCGAGAAGACGTAGGTACAGCTTCAGATGGGCCCGGTCATAGGTCGTGAGCGCGGCGCCGCCAGGCGGCTGATCCAGAAAATCTTCTTTGGTCACGGCATCCCCCTACAAAGGATGTATCCATTTTGAAGGGGATTGTTAACGCTGTTTTGGAGGCGTCGCCTATCTGCGATGCCGTCGCAGGGCGATAGAGCGGCCGGAACCTGCGCCGATGCGTCAGCTTTTCTTCTTCCTGTCGACAAGCATCACTCCCACGCCCTGGTCGGAGTTCAGGAAGACGATGCCGGCACGTTCGAAAGCCCTTCGGACCTCATCGCGCGTGCTCTCAAAAACCTCGAGGCCACTGGGGGATTCGAGGCGCTTGAGCGCGGTCAGTGAGACCCGAGCCTGGTCAGCGAGCGTCTCCTGTGTCCAACCCAGCAACGCACGTGCGGCCCGCGATTGTCGGGCGGTGATCATGCATGATCACCTCCCACATGGACCCACGCCGACGCCAAAACTACGACTATAATAGTCGTCCTTGGCGAGACTTTCCAGCCACAAATGGCTCTACGGCCTGTCTCGGTCGATAAAGGCGGCAACTGATTCGGTCGCCGCGAAGCCGAAGGCCCCGGCTTGTTCGGCCGGGGCCTTGCGCGGGGCCTCAGTCGCCGCGCCGCCCGTTGGGGCGGGACCAGATGAGGGAGAAGGTGTCGCCTTCCTCGTCGTCGAAGAGGTTGGCGTAGATCGGAGCGTTGAAGCTCGGATCATCGAGCTTGAGGCCCAGATAGTCGCGGCCCTCGTTGGAGCGCTTGGACCAGGCGGCGCCGATCTCGGCGCGGCCGACCAGGACCCGGTGGCTGGGGGCGTTCTCGCCGGTGGCGCGCTGGTCGGGGACGATGCGCACGTTCTTGGCCTGGACGCTGAGGGTGACGATTTCGCCGGTGAACTCGTTCGAGCCGGTCTTCTTGAAGGTGCCGATGGTCGCCATTGTAAGTCTCCGTTTTCCGTTCCCGAGCCCGCACCATTGCGGCCTCGATGGCGATCGGCAGGCCGGAGGCGATCGACGGCGCACCCCGCAGGGGCCTGACAGCCAAGGAGGACTTTCTTGTCTCGCGAGGAATGGCGGCGCAGCCGGCAGGGGAAGAAAGTTTGACGCGGCTGTTGCGTCATAGGCGATCGAGGCGCAGCCGGCCTTCGACCAGATCAGGCCATTGAAGAGGCCGTTTGGAGCGGTCGAGGCACGGTCAGAGAACGGAGAAAATGGCGGCCATCCAGCACCGGCAGACCTGCGTCACGGCGATGCTCACCGGCTTCGTTTCCTCCCGGCAGGGCATTGGCGCCGCACCGCGACCCTCCACCGCCAATGGCAGATCGCCGCGCCGCAGTTCGATGTGCCGCCGAGACATGGTCCTGCCACAGCGGCGCTCCAATGAGGGCCGCTTCCTGGGCTCAGCGTCGATTAGCGCCCCACGCTTCAATCCCAACGACTGTAGACGAGGTGGGTGGCCTCGCCCACAACTGGTCTGGCCCTCGCCACGGCGATGACAACGATCAGGCTCGCGCGAGATCCCGGCCGGACGGGCCCGAGGCCGTTGCCATCCCTGCGACCCGCACGAAGGCGGTGATGCCGACCGCGACCGCGCCGACGACGGAGAAGGTGATCTGCCATCCGTCGGATGGCATGAGGTGCTTCACAATGCCATGCGTGGCGTGGAAGCCCGCAATCGCGGCTGGCGTGACGAAAGCGATGGCTACGATCAACTTCAACCACATTGGCCGGACGAAGGTGATCAGCAGGTGACCGGCCGCCAGCGTTAGGGCGGCGGCGACGGCGCCGACGAGGACTGCGCCCGGGATGCCGGCGCCGGTGCCGTGCGCCCAGGCGCCAGCGGTCAAGCCGACGAACGCCGGCAGCGCAAAGACGGCCAGCGTGAACAGTAGCCAGCAAAGCAGGCCGATAGCCGCGAGGGATGCGAGTAGTGCGAGGATGATCATGGTGGTGGTCTCCGTGAGAAAAGGTCTGACGGTCGCGCCTCCACCACCACCGCGGCGCGCTCGAACTATAGTTGAAAATCGACCGGGCCGGGAGCGGAAATCGCATGAGACTTCCGCTCGGCGACGCCGGTTCGCCCCGGTTATGGGGCGAAGGGATCGATCTCATGGACGATCGCGGCCATGTCGCCGTCGTATTCGCTGGCGGGCGTGACTGAGAGGGTGCCGTCGCCGGCCCGGAAGATGATGATGGCGGCCATCATGGTGGTGGCGAGGCTGAAGGCGAAGGCGTGCGCGTCGTTGAGGGACATCGATCCGGCTCCTGCTCCGAGCGGCGGACCATCCCCCGCTCACAGGCGCCCGAAGTGTCGGACTGAACGCTGCAATCACCGCGCAGGCGCAGCCGAAGCGGCGGCATGCTCGCATAGCCGACCCTTTACGGGTTGATGGCGTCAGGCGATCAGTCCGACCAAGGATCAGCGCGGAAAAGCGGGGGGTGGTGTTCGGCGTCAGGAGTCGGAAAGGCCGGTCTCAGATCAAGCTAGCCAGCGAAATGCCCGAGCGAGAAATGCTTGGCCGCTGCTCGTCATCGCTTGGCCATGTGCTATCAGGACCTTCTCGGCGGGCCAGGACAATACGACCTTGAGCGCGGCACGAGCGGCGCGTCTGTCGGTGAACGCAAGACGGAATTTTCGCGGCACCGCCGGCTCCGGGCAAGTCATCAGGTCGAGGCGAGCCACCAGCGCACGCCACCCTGTGAACCAGTCCGGCGGGAGGTGCTGAAGCAAGTCTGCGAAAATGGCGGTGCCGCTCGGCCGGTGAAAAACGACGAGCTCCGTCGTGATGGCATTGCCGCGGACGAGAACGAGATCGAGATCGGCTTTCCAATCTTCGATCGGCTCGTCTGTGAAGTCAGCCACAAAGCGGATGTCCTTGCGCTTTTCTCTCAACCCCGGTGGAGCAAAGATCTTGGCGTCCGGGTACGCTTCCTGCCACTCGGCAAGGAAGGTGTGGTGGAGGGAGTTCGGGGGCGCGAGGTAGCGGACTGGTCCTAGCGCATCTACCTCGGCGTGCAGATCGTCCGACAATGCAATCGGCGACCAAATGAACAAGCCACCCGTTGCCAGTTTGATGACTGCCATGCGCGTTGGGTAATGGAAGCCAGCAGCCGCGGTGATTGTTGGCCCATCTGCTATCCAAATCTCTGAATCGAACTTCGTCAGCATGGTGGTTCTCCATATACCCTTAGGGTAATACTTATGCGAAAAGCGGCGCTTACGCGCCGCCGAACTTCCAGACCGGGATACCGAGCTTCTTGGCCTTGTCAGCCAGGTTGTCGTTGATGCCCGTTCCGGGGAAGTGCATCACGCCCTTGGGCAGGATTTCCAGCATCTCGTCGTTGCGCTTGAAGGGTGCGGCGCGACCGTGCTTCGTCCAGTCGGGCGCGAAGCCGATCTGCGGCACGTTGCGGTTCTTCGCCCACAGCGAGCCGATCTTCTCGGCGCCCTTCGGCGACTTGCCGTGGACCAGAACCATGTCGGGGTGCTTCTCGTGCACCTGGTCGAGCTTGGCCCAGATCAGCCGGTGATCGTTGAAGTCGAGACCGCCGGTGACGACGATCTTCGGGCCGGGAGGCAGGAGAATTTCCTGCTCGGCGCGCTTTTTCGCCATCAGAAAGTCGCGGCTGTCGATCATCGCCGCGGTGAGGTTGCGATGGTTGACCTTCGATCCGCTGCGCGGGAGCCAAGGCTTGCCGACATGGTGTTCGTAGTGCTCGGCGGCTTGGTCGCGCATCAGTTCGAAGGCGTTCTGACGTTCAATCAGGGTTTGCCCTTCGGCGATCAGGCGCTCCAGTTCGACCGACTTCACCTCGCTGCCATCTTGTTCGCGCTGCCCGCGACGTTGCGCCTGCTCGTTGTCGTCGAGCTCGCGTGCGATCCGTTCGGTGGCGCGATGGAAGACGTTGACGGTCGACCAGAGGAGATCGTCGAGGTCGGGTTCGAGGCGCGTATCGTCCAGCGTGACGATCAGGGCGTCGAAGATGTCGGCGACGGCGCCTGCGACCGCATTGCCGTCCGGAAGAAGCCGCTGGTCCGGCTCGTCGGCAAAGGGTCGATAGCCGTGGAGCTGCAGTTCGTTGAGGACATGGTCGGTGGGAGAGGATTCGTGGTGCGGTTCGAAGTCGTCGTGCGCGTCCATGGGATGCTCCGTCGGTAGGACCGCGACCGTCGCGGCCTTCATGGCGACGAAGCCCATCGGCGGGACGGCCCTGCACCCGGAGCGTGAGCGCAGGGCCGAAGCTTCAGCGGAGGATGGCGAAGGCCGGCTATTTTGTCTCGCGATGGAAAGGCGCGGCACGCGCCGCCGGAAAATAGTCGGCCGCCGCCGTTGCCGGGGCGGCCCGACTGTGGGCCGATCGCCCTCTCGAAGGCCGAGGCGCGGTCCTCTCAGGCAGTCTGGGGCATCCGGACGGGCATGGCGGCGCCGACGCCACCTTCCTCTCCGCCGGTTATACCGCTACGCCCAAGAAGCGCGCCACGTCCTGCGGTCCGATCTGCATCCGGGTCTGGTTTCTGAGCGCATCGATGCCGAGGGTGCGGAGATCCTCGTTGAAGTCGCCCAGCTCCGGTGAGATGATGATCGTCTCAATCCCGGCCGCGTTCGCCCGTTCCACCAGGCTGTCCCGCGCACCGTCACCGGCCGGATCGTCGTCGCGCAGGATGTAGAGCCGCCGCAGCGTGTCCGGGAACAGGATGGCAGCGAGATGGGCTGCGGAGAGCGCCGCGAGCATCGGCATATCTGGCAAGACCTGCCTGACGGACAGGACGGTCTCGATGCCTTCGCCGGCCGCGATGACTTCGCCGCCCGTGCCGAACCGGACCGCGTTGCCAAGAAGATCGCCCATCGCGCGCCGCGGCGTGTCGAGCGGCGCCTTGTCGCGCCGTCGCGGGTCGAGCCAGGTCCGATGCGCCCCGGTGATCTTGCCGCCAAGGTCGGTGACGGCGGCGATCATCGCCGGCCAGGTCTCGGTCGGCGAATGCTCGTCGGGCCGATAATAGCAGCGTGGGTGGAAGCGCAGGTTTCCGGTTCCGCGTAAATCCGTAATGCCGCGTTCGCGCAAATACGACTGGACGAGCGTGCCCGTGATCGGCTGCGACATGCCGAACAGGCGGCGTGCCGCCTCGGGCGAACCGTGCGGCGCTGCGGCCTGACGCGGATTTGCCGGCATCGGTTCCGGTGTCGGCATGCTGAGGAAGGTCCGTGCCTCGTGGGCGACGTCCTTGAAGTCGACGAGGCCGCAGCTTTCGCGGATCACGTCGAGCAGATCGCCATGCTCGCCGGTCGCGGCGTCGGTCCATTTGCCGGCCGGACCCTTGGGTGAGTCCTTGAGCCGCACATACATCGAGCGCCCCGGCGTGTTGCGCACGTCGCCGACCAGCCAGTAACGGCCCTCGCGCCGGCCGCTGGACAGGTAATGGCGGCACACCGCCTCGGCCTGTCGGCCGAGACGCTGGGCGAGATGGGAGGCATCGTGACGGGACATCACGCGGCCTCCCGTTCGGAGACGCGCGCCACCGGATAAGTGTCGAGCAGCTTGGCAAGGATGCCCGGCCCGGTGTCGTCTGCCGGCACGAAGAAGCGCAGCTTCCAGGAGATGATCTCGCTGAACAAGCCATAGGCCCGCAAGCGCTCGCGCATCGCCTCGGTGAAGCCGGTCAGCTCCAGGCGATAGGCGCTCATGACGCGGGCGCGGCGAAGTTGAAGGCCCTCGGCGAGGTCCAGGACCGTGGTGCCTTCCATCAGCGCGGCGAAGGCGTGTTCCGGCGTCAGCGTGCTCACGCCATGCGAGGCAGCATTGGCGGCCCAGGCCGGCGGGACACGGCGGCCGATGATGCGCTCGCCCGCATCGGTCTGGAGCCGGTAGACCCTGCTTGATTCGTCCGGCAGGCGCTTCCAGATCGGCAGCAGCAGGCCGGCGACGATGTGGATCGTGCTGTCGGAGAAGTCCGGGATGTCGGCAAGCTCCGCTTCCCACGCGGCGGCAAAGCGATCGCGATCGGCGTCCTCCCAATGGCTCTCGTCCATCATGCGCAGCGACGCATAATGCTGCTCCATCGGCCGGATCAGGCAGACGCGGCGTTCGATCTCGCCGTCGTCGAGCATCATCGATGGGGCCGGCATCTGCACCGCGGCGCGTCCGGAGCGGCCGTTGACCAGCAGCCGCGCGCGCGGATCGCCAAGATGGTCGAGCGCACCTTCCAGCGTGACCGGGCGATTGCGCTCCCGACGCGTGATGGTCAGGAGCCGCGTCTCCGCGCCGGTGCCGGGATGAACATGGATGACCTGGCTGTCGGTCACCGCGAAGCTCTCGGCCTGTAGCGTCTCCAGCCCGACGTCATAGTGGCCGCTGCGGATCGCGCCCTCGATCTTGGCGGTAAGGAGCTGCTCGAAGGCGGTGAACAGGATGCCCTGCAGCTCGATAGTCAGCGCCAGCAGCCGATTGAGAAAGGTGGTGATCGGCGGCAGCTCGTCCTTGATGCCGTTGTCGTCCATCAGCTTGAGGCCAGTGGCGGACTCGAACCGATCGAGCGAGCAGCCCTCGACCTTGCCGCGCACGAGCAAGAGGTAGAGCTGGCGCAGCGCGTCGCGCGCATATTGCGATTCGAGATTGTCCTCGGGCCGGAACAGGCCCTGGCCGCCGGTCTGGCGCTGGCCGCGCGTGATGGCGCCCAGCGTGTCGAGCCGGCGCGCGATGGTCGAGAGGAAGCGCTTCTCGGCCTTCACGTCCGTGGCGATCGGCCGGAAGAGCGGCGGCTGCGCTTGATTGGTGCGGTTGGTGCGGCCGAGGCCCTGGATCGCGGCGTCGGCTTTCCATCCGGGCTCGAGCAGATAGTGGATGCGCAGGCGCTGGTTCCTGACCGCGAGATCCGCGTGATAGCTGCGGCCGGTGCCGCCGGCGTCGGAGAAGACGAGGATGCGCTTGTCGTCGTCCATGAACGAGGCCGCCTCGGCGAGATTGGCCGACGCCGCCCGGTTCTCGACGGCGAGACGTTCGCCCTTGCGCACCACGCGCCGCGATCGGCCAGTGACCTCGGCCACGACATCGGCGCCGAAGCGCTGCACGATCTGGTCGAGGGCGCCCGGGACCGGCGGTAGCGATGCGAGGCGTTCGATCAGCTCGTCGCGGCGGGCGACGGCCTCGCGGCTCTCGACGGGCTGGCCGTCGCGATAGACTGGCCGAGATGACAGATTGCCTTCGCTGTCGGAGAACGGCTCGTAGAGCTGCACCGGGAAGGAATGGGCGAGATAGTCCAGCACATACTCGCGCGGCGTGATATCGACGCGCACGTCGTTCCATTCCTCAGTCGGGATTTCGGCGAGACGCCGCTCCATCAAGGCTTCCCCGGTCGAGACGATCTGGATGACGGCGGAATGACCGTCGGCCAGGTCCTGCTCGATCGAGCGGACCAGCGTCGGCGTCTTCATGCTGGTCAGCAGATGGCCGAAGAAGCGCTGCTTGGCGCTTTCGAAGGCGGAGCGCGCGGCCGACTTCGCCTGCCGGTTCAGCGTGCCGGTCTCGCCGGTGATGTTGGCGGCCTGCATCGCCGCGTCGAGATGATTGTGGATGATGGCGAAGGCGCCGGCATAGGCATCGTAGATGCGGGTCTGCTCGGGCGTGAGCTGGTGTTCGAGCAGCTCATATTCGACGCCGTCATAGGAGAGCGAGCGGGCGGTGTAGAGGCCGAGCGCGCGCAGGTCGCGAGCGAGCACCTCCATCGCCGCGACGCCGCCATTGTCGACGGCTTCGACGAATTCGGCGCGGTTGGCGAAGGGAAAATCCTCGCCGCCCCACAGACCGAGCCGCTGGGCATAGGCGAGATTGTGGACGGTGGTGGCGCCGGTCGCGGAAACGTAGACGACGCGCGCGTTCGGGAGCGCGTGCTGGAGCCGGAGGCCCGCACGGCCCTGCTGAGAGGGGGCGACATCGCCGCGTTCACCCTTGCCGCCACCGGCGTTCTGCATCGCGTGGCTCTCGTCGAAAATGATCACTCCGTCGAAATCGGAGCCCAACCATTCGACGATCTGCTTGACGCGCGAAAGCCTCTCGCCGCGGTCGTCGGACCGTAGCGTGGCATAGGTGGTGAATAGGACGCCTTCGGCCAGACGGATCGCCGTACCCTGTGGGAAGCGGGACAGCGGAGTGACCAACAGGCGCTCCATGCCGAGCGCCGACCAGTCGCGCTGCGCGTCTTCGAGCAGCTTGTCGGACTTGGAGATCCAGACCGCCTTGCGACGTCCCTGGAGCCAGTTGTCGAGGATGATGCCGGCCGACTGGCGGCCTTTTCCGGCGCCAGTGCCATCGCCGAGCATGAAGCCTCGGCGGAAGCGAACCGCGTTCGGCGCATCGTCCGGCGCGGCGGTGACGAGGTCGCCGGTCTCGTCCACGGTCCAGGCGCCGGCGAGATATTCGCCATGGGCCTCGCCGGCATAGATCACCGTCTCGAGCTGCGCGTCGGATAGGATGCCATCGGTGACGATCGGCGCCGGCAGCGTCGGCCGGTAGCTAGGCTTCGGCGGCGCGACTGAGGCCATGGCCGCCGACTGCACCAGCTTTGTCGGATGTGGCTGCGCGCCGGCGATGCGGATCGACTGCAGGACATAGGGCTCGTAGATCGAGTCCGACAGGCGACCACCCTCCGGCGGCGTCCAGTCGATGGTCTCGTAGGCGAGCGGCACGCCTTCGAGCTGGGCGCTGCGACGGGCGGGCTGGGCTGTCGCGGCGCGGGCGAGATAGCCTCGCACCGTGCGCGGCGTGGCGGCCGGCGTCGTGGCAGGACGTGCGATCGAGACCGGCAGGCGCGCGGGAAGCTGCGTATCGATCCAGCCGAGCAGCGTCGCGACGTCGGGAGCGACGCCGGCGGAGTCTGGAAAATGCTCGGGGTCCTCGGCCGGCGCCTTGTCGATGACGGTCAGGCGGGTCTCGATGGTCGTGCCATGCTTGGCATAGACCGAGCCGGCGATCGCGGCGGTGAACACGACGCGGCCGCGTCCCTGCAGTCGCACAAAGGCGTCCCGCCAGGCCGGAAGCTCCGGCGAGAAGTTGGCGCCGGTGATGGCGACAAGCCGCCCGCCATCGGCGAGACGGGCGAGCGCCGAAGCGAGATGCCGATAGGCGGCGTCGGCGACGCGCCCGCTGACGTTCGCCATCACCGAGAATGGCGGGTTCATGATGACGACGCTCGGGACGGCGACCAGATCGAGATGGTCGTCGATCTGGGCCGCGTCGAAGCGCGTGACGGACACGGCCGGAAAGAGGGAGGTGAGAAGGTCGGCGCGGGTCTCGGCCAGCTCGTTGAGGATGAGCGATGCGCCTGCGGTCTCGGCAAGGATCGCGAGCAGCCCGGTGCCGGCGGACGGCTCCAGCACCCAATCGGCCGAGGTCAATGTTGCCGCCGTCAGCGCGGCAAGGCCGAGCGGGACCGGCGTCGAGAATTGCTGGAAGGCCTGCGCTTCCTCGGATCGGCGCGTGTGCGTCGGCAGCAGTCCGACGATCTTGGTAACGGCCGAAAGGCGCGAAGCCGGCGACGCGGCTTTGCGGAAAAGCGGCTTTCCGTATTTGCGCAGGAACAGGGCGGTCGCCGCCTCGCAGGCGTCATAGGCCGTTTTCCAGTCCCAAGCGCCGGTCGCGTCGGATGCGCCGAAGGCGTCCTCCATGGCGCTGCGCAGCATGCCGACATCGACGGTGCGGCCCTGTTCGAGGTGGGAGAGGATGCGCTCGGCTGCGGCTAGCACGGCGGCGGCCGGCGGCGTGGACAGCGCAAGCGGAAGCGAAGCCGCCACGGCGGCGGGGATCGGAGCAGGAAGCACGGAGGTTACCTCGGAGAGCGGGACACGGGCGAGCCGGTCCGGCGCTCTCTCTCGACCAGACGGGCTCAAACCCGTCCCGGCCACCCTCTCACTCTGGCGCGTGCGGGGCCCGCGCCGTCGCACCGGCTTCCGGCGGCGCGGATCGGACGCTAAGGTCCCGTAGGAAAAGAAGCCGCGGCGCCTCGCTCCGTCCGAGTCCGCCGCGCCGGACGATGAGCATGGGAGGCGAGATGAAGGGCAGCGCGATCGGCATCCTTGGGGCGGCATGTCTGGCGGTCGGGTTCGGCGCGGGCTTCGTCCTGCGGCCGATGATCTCGCCGGTCACCGCATCTCCGGCCGCCGCCGCCGGCGTCGCCCAGCCGAGCGAGGACGAAGCCACCGCAGCGGTGCGGCGCCACCGCCTGTTCACGGGCACGTCGCTGGCGAACGCGACGCTGAAGCTCGGTGACTGCTCGCCCGGCGGCGTCGGCCCGGGCGTGACCTGCATGACGCAGATCGTGCTCGATCCCACCAAGCCGAATGCCGCTCCGCAGAACCGGCCGATCGGGTTTGCTCGCGTGGGGGGTCAGTGGGAGGTCGCGGTCTGGTAGCCGCGACGACCAGAAGCATGGCTCGGCTGAGCCGGTTTAGTGGGGCTTACCAAAGACCTTGATGCTCTCGGCCATCTGTTCGACGGCGAGCTCGAACCGTGCTGGATCACGAACCGCATCCTTCAGCTCCTCCGCCCATTGCGGGTTCGCTTGAGACCAAGCGAAGTGAGCCTCGGCCGAAATCCCGCGATGCCTGACCAGGAAATCGGCGATCTTCGCAGGAACCTTGGCGACGATGAACTTGGCGTTCGCCGGCTTGGCACGGGCTACAATCACGACCGTCTGGGAAAAGCCGATCAGGTTGTCTTCACGCGCCATAGCGGACAGGAGATCGAGCACGGCTCCTGACGGTGTGTTGTAGGCTTTTGATCCATGCTCCGCGATCGCCGTGGCGACGCGTGCTGCGGTTTCGGGTGTCACAATGGGTACCTCTCGGGTGAGACCGTCGAGCGCCTCAGCTTTTGCCCTGAGTTCGGCGGCCAGATTGCGGACTTCGGTGGCGGCTTCGCGCGAGGGGACCCAGACCCGCACTTCTTCCCAGCCTTCGGCCAGGCGTGCGTCTCTTTGCTCCTTCACGCGCTTTACAACTGTACGATCGGCCATAAATCCCCCGTAACGACAGTACGCTCAAGATAGGCCGTACTGTCGTTACGGTCAAGGCCTGCCGCGGGCCGGAGCGGCCGAAGCCGCTCCGGGTGATGCTCATTCGGCCGCGACAAGGTCCGGTTCACCGTGGGTCTCGGCGGTGTCCTCCTCGTCGTCGCCAGCGAGGAATGCGGGCAGCGCCGCGCCGTCGTCCTCGCCCACGGTCTCGACCTCCGGCGTGGGCGCATCGGCATCGTCGACGAGGCGCAGCGGCTCGGGCAGCCAGCCGGACTCGGCGAGCAGCCGCTCGGCCTCCTTGGCCATGTCGGCCTTCTTCAGGTGGTCGATGAGCTGCGCGGCCTGCTCGCCGACGCCTTCGCGGACCGCCTGGAGGATGCGGGGCTTGGTGACCCGGCCGAGATAGTTGCCGACCGTCGGACGCCAGCCGACCTCGACCATATCGAGCCCGGTCGCGCGCGCCAGCCTGTCGGCCTGGCCGAGCCGCATGTCGAGACCATGCTGCGAGACGCCGTTGCCGCCGTAAGGGTTAGGCTTCTCGTAGAGCGCGTTGACGCCGTAGCTGACGCAATGCGCGAGCAGCGCGATGCGGCTTGTGCCGTCGAGGCCGGCCAGCCAGTCCCAAAGCGCTTCGTCATCGGCGGGAATGTCGCCGGCCCAGGCCTCGTGCCGCTCACGCACCGCGCGCGCAGACGGGCTGTCCTTCAGCGCCTCGTCCTGGACGGGGAAGAAGACGTGGTGGACCGAGGCCTCCAGCGCGCCCTTGTACATGCGGTGCTGGAAGGTGTCGGAGACCAGCTTGTGCAGCAGCGCGGTCATGGCGACATGCGGGTTGTTGGCGACAGCATCGCGCAGCGCCAGCGTGCGATGGGCGGTCAGCTCAGTGACGAGACGGTCCGGCAACGGCTTGATCCCGTCGTCCTCCTCGTCCTCCGACTCGACGGGCTGACCTCCGATCGTGATAACGGCGCGCTGCACGGCCGGCGCGTCCGGGTCGCTGGACTGACGCTCGGTCTCGTCACCCTCGGCCTTGGCGCCGGGCTGCGGAGCCTCGTCCTCGGCCCGGATATAGCCGCGATCGATAGCGACGCTGCCGTCATGGGCGATGCTGATGAACACGCCCGCGCGGGCGATGTCCTCAGCTTCGAAGCGCCCCGGCCGGGTCTCGAAGGCGGACAGCGCCGTTTCGATCTCGCCGAGCCGCTGGTCGATCTCGTCGGGCAGCTCGTCGGCGCCTTCATACTCGGCCTCGAGCTTCTGGTATTCGGCGTTGAGAGCCTCGATCGTCGCCTGTTCTTCCGCCGTCAGGTCGAGCGGTTCGCCCTGCAGCTCGCGCAGGCCGCGCTTGGCGTCATAGGGGAAGCCGACCGCGATCTCGATCCACTTCCAGCCCTCGGCGGCGATCGTCTCGGCCGTCGCCTTCAGCTTCTCGGCGGCCAGTCGATCGAGCAGCGCCGCATCCTGGAGCCAGCCGCCGTCGTCGGACTGGAACAGGTCGCGCATGACGATGCCGCCGGCGGCCTCATAGGCCTCGACGCCGACGAAGACGGCGCGCTTGTCCGAGGCGCGCACGGTCGTCTCCGTGAGCATCCGGCGGATCTGATACGGCTCCTTCGACCAGGCGTCCTTGATCGCCTCCCAGACCTGCTCCTGGCGGGCATGGTCATCGGAGACGGTGAAGGCCATGAGCTGGTCGAGCGTCATGCCGTCCTCGGCATAGACGTCGAGCAAGGCGGGCGAAGCGGCCGCGAGGCGCAGGCGCTGCTTGACCACCTTCACCGGCACGAAGAGCGCCGCGGCGATCTCCTCCTCGGTCTTGCCCTTCACCCGCATGTCCTGGAAGGCGCGAAACTGATCGAGGGGATGGAGCGGCGCGCGGTCGATATTCTCGACCAGCGACACTTCCTCGGACAGGACCTCGTCGTCGCGCTTGCGCACGACGCACGGCACCGGGGCGATCTTGGCGAGGCGCTTCTGCTTGACCAGCAGCTCCAGGGCGCGGAAACGGCGCCCGCCGGCGGGGACCTCGAACATGCCGGTCTCCTGGCCCTCGGCGTCGACGACAGGCACGACGCTCAGGCTCTGGATTAGGCCGCGTCGCGCGATCGAGGCCGCCAGGTCCTCGATCGAAACGCCAGCCTTCACACGGCGGACATTGGACTGACTCAAGACCAGCTTGTTGAAGGGGATGTCGCGCGAGGACGACAGGACGATCTTCTGAACAGCAGTAGCCATCGGGGATTACTCCGCGACGGGCGGCCGAGAGCCTCTCTCTCGACCTCCAACCCGTCACGGAAATTCCGTCCTCCCTCTCACTCTCTACTTGCCGGCACCTCCAGGCGCGGCGACGGGAGACGCGGAAGCGCAGAGCTGCCTTCACGGATTTACGGTTTTCCGAACTGCCCGGACGTCGCTCTTCGGATGGCGTGAAGCACGCGTTCGGCCTCGCGGATGCCGCCGGTTCGACGGGCCGTGTCGGCCCAGACCGAGATTGGGAACTGGCCCTCGAACAGGATGTCGCGCTCGATGCCGAGACCGAGCGGCAGGCGCACGGCGATCATCTCGGCAAGACTGAAGGAGCCGAGCTCAGGTTCACCGAGATCGGCAAGGCCGAACAAGGTGTCGCCGTCCTCGTCGAGCTCGGTCGCGAGCCAGACGCCTTCGCCGAGCGGGTTGAAGAACTTGACCACGGGGATGTGGTCGGCGTCACGGTCGCGGCCATTGGTGAGGAGCCGCTCGCGCAGCTCGGGGGTCAGGAGGATCATGCGGCCCTCCTGTCGATTGCGGGTTCGTCCGAAAGCTCGGCCCCATCGGCCGGAACGAAGCCGAGCAGCCAGTCGGCCGCCTTGCTCGCTTGGCTGGCGGCGCGGACGATGGCGCGATTGTCCTCGCGCAGGACCTCCAGCCAGGAACCGATATAGTCGGCATGCCGCACGGTCGGCACGATGCCGAGCGAGGCGCAGCAGAAGGCCGCGTTCATCTCCGCAACCAACTCCTCGAACGCGTATTTCCTGGTTCCGAAGCTGCCGGTCAGGTCGCGGCCGAGACGGGACGGATGACCGGTGGCATGACCCAGCTCGTGCAGCGCGGTCCGGTGCCAGTTGATCGTTTCGAAATAGGCCTGCGGCGGGGGCACCTGCACATAGTCCAGCGCCGGGACATAGAAGGCGCGATTTCCGCCGATACGGAAGTCGATCGCGGTCGCCTGGATCAACGCCTCGACTCTGGGCTCGATGAGGCCCGGCGGCGGAGGCGGTGTGACGACAATGAGGTCCTCCGGCAGTTTCTCGCACTGCGCGGCGTTGAACACCGTGAACCGCTTCAGGAACGGGATCGCCTGGGCTTCCTCGCCGCTCGCGCGGGCGCGCCGCTTCTCCTCATCGGGCACGAAGCGGTCGGCATAGACGACGGTCGTGCCGCGTTCGCCTTTGCGGACATTGCCCCCGAGCGCGAGCGCCTGGCGGAAGGTGAGCCAGCTCTGCCCGGGAAATCCCTGTTCGATCACGGCGCCCCAGAGGATCAGAACATTGATCCCGGAATACTGGCGGCCGGTGGCGGCGTTCCTCGGCATGGCGAGCGGCGCCTTTGCCGCCGCCGTTCCCCACGGCTGGACCCAGGGCGCGCGGCCTGCCTCCAGCTCGCCGATGATCTTGCAGGTGATTTCGTCATAGAGGCTCGTCCGGTCCTGGCCGGCGCGAGCGGTTGCGGTCTTTCTGGACATCGCGGATCTCCGCGACGGGCGCCGGAAGCCTCTCTCCCAGTCCTCAACCCGTCACGGCAAGGCCGGTCCGCACTCTCACTCTAAGGGGGCGTTGCGGGGTCTCCCCGCAGAAGGGGTCGGCCGAGACGTAAGGCTCGGCCGCAGGGGAAGGCTTTCGCCCTTAGGATCGCGAATCCGCAGAAGCGGCTTTCACGATGTCAGAAGGCGAGCGCCGCCTGCGCCTCACGCAGCCGCGACACGCGGAAGCTCCCAGCCGGCAATGGGCGGAGCAATTCCTCTTCCGGGCGAGTCAGGTCGAGCCACGCCATGCGCTGGTCGCGGCGCAGCACGGCCATCTGCCGGTCATGATAGGGTTCGACGTCTTCATTGGCCGCTGTCGTCAGGATCGCGTAGGCTTCCGGCCACTCCAGCGTCGCCGGCCTCCAGATGCCCGCGAGATAGAACCATTCGTCGTTGACGAGCGAGAAGCTGTAATGCTTGCCGTGGCTACGATGGCGGAATTCGGAAGCCGGTACGAGGCAGCGATAGGCTGGAAAGGTGCGGCCGTCGGCGCGCACGACGGTGAACGGCCGGCCGCCGCGCTCGCGGGGCTGAAGGCCCCACGGCAGCTCCACCATCTCAACATCGCCGCCGTCACGCCTTATGATGACACGGCGTTCGTCGAGCGATGCGTCGGAATCGAAAACCTTCGCGTTCATAGCTCGCGAACATAACAAGAACAAGGTCGCAAGGCAATGGCGACCGAGACGGAGGACCGATGTGCAATGACTATCGACTGAAGGTGGATGTCGCTTCGATCATGGAGGACTTCGCCGACCTGAAGATCAAGATCCGCTTCAGCGAAGGCACCCCGAACATCGAGGCGCGCGACGACATCAAGATCACGGATGTCGCGCCGATCATCCGCACGGTCGATGGCGTGCGCGGCGAAGGCGACCTGGTGCAGCGGCGATGGAGCTGGCCGGGGCAGAACAAGCGGCCGGTCTACAATTTCCGTTCGGAGGGCCGCGAGTTCACCTCGAACCGCTGCCTGATCGTCGCAGACGGCTTCTACGAGTTCACCGATCCCCGCGAGAAGGGAAAGAAGCGGAAGGACAAATGGCTCTTCACCAAGCGCGACGAGCCGATCTTCTGCATCGCCGGCATCTGGCGCGAGACGAAGGATGTCGGCGAGGCCTTCACCATGCTGACGATGGACCCCGGGCCCGACATCGCGCCATACCATGACCGGCAGATCGTCATCCTCGAACGCGACGCCTGGGCCGACTGGCTCGATCCGTCCGTGCCGGCGCAGTCGCTGATCCAGCCGCTCGCGGCTGGCGCTTTGCAGGTCGGGCAGGTCGGCTAGAGCATGCGTCGCCCTGATGGATGGTCTCGAACAGGGGTGAATGCATGGCCGACCTTGACCTTGCCGATCGTCTGAAACGGATAGAGCAGCTCGAGGATGAACTGATTCGAAAGGGTGCGGGCATCCTCGGCGCCGGTGCCGACCTGTCGCACGCCGACTTCTTCATCTTTGGCGCGATGCGCCGGACGTTAGCGCAGGCGCGCGGTTTCCGCGACCTGATCAATGCGCGCAATTTCCCCTGCGCTGCTGCCATTCTGCGCCTGCAGCTCGACACGGCGATGCGGGTCAATGCGCTGTCGATCGTCGATGACGCGGATGCGGCGTGCAAGGCCGTCCTCGACGGCGAGCAGTTCAACCGGCTGAAGGACCGGGAAGGGAACAAGCTGTCTGACGCGCATATTCGCAAGAAGCTCGCGGAAACGCATCCCTGGGTCAGCCCGGTGTACGAGCGCACATCGGACTTCGTGCATCTATCGGGCAAGCATTTCGAGGTGTCGATCGCCCGCACCGACGATGAAACCCGCATGGCTTATTTCCAGATCAGCGGTCATGATTCCCATCGATCTGATGAAACCTACTTCGAAGCCGTCGACACTTTCTTCGAGGCGACTAAACTGGCGGGGATGTTGCTTCTCGCCTTCTGGATGGCGCGCCATCAGCGGGAAACCGTGATGGCCTCGATGCCGAAAGACGGCGCCTGAATCGCGGGGGCGGCAATGTCTTGGCATTCACATCACGGATAGGCGCGAGGGGCTGGTTGCCGTCCCCGCGCCACAAGGGGGGACATTGCAGACAAGCGATCAGTTGCCGCGCATCTTCCAGGCCAATCTCGCGCGGTTGTTCGAGCGGGTGATTCAGCCCGCGATGGCGGCGCTGCCGGTCCATGCGTCGCTCGAATGCGGCGAAGCGGCGACGATGGCGCAATTTCTCGATCGCGCGGCTGCGCAGGTCGACAACTACACTGCGAACGAGGCGGCCAAGGCGTTCACGCTGACGCTCGCCGCGGTCTTCGAGCGGCAACTGAGCGTCTGGGCGCGCGCCGTCTATCGCGATGAAGCGGTCGACCTGCCGAAGCTGCGTGGCTTCCAGGAATTCCTGACGCTCTGCGGCGAACGCGCCGGCATCGACATCGAGCGGGAGGAACTGGGAGCCGATCTGACCGAGATGTTCTTGGTTGCCAATGTCGTTCGCCACGGCGAAGGCGCGTCGTGCAAGAAGCTGACGACGACCGCGCCCGCGCTGTGGGACGATGCCGCCAACGACTATCACGATCTCCTGGCGGGGCCGCGCGTGCCGAGCGAGCACCTCCGAATCCGGATGCGCGACCTGGTTCGCTACATCGGGGCGACCACGCGGTTCTGGGGATTGGCCGATCCGCTGCCGATGGCAGTGACCGATCCGCCGTATCGGGTCGAGGCAAGGGACAGGGACATCGCATGACGGACGCCCAGGAATTTGACGATGAACGGGACGATCAGCTCCGCTACCGTGACGTCGCGGAGATCGGAACGAGTGATCTCTATGAAGCCCTGATGGGCTTGGCGGGCTTTGCCGAGAACCCTTACCTCGCGATGCAGGCGAGCCAGCTTTGTCTCGTCGACAATTCGCTGAATGCGCTCGAGGAGGAGGTCATGCGCCATCAGTTCGACGATGAGCCTCCGCGTGGGAAGATCGCGTTGCTGGGTGCGCTCTCGCCGATGTGGATCTATGCCGCCTACGAGCTGCAGCGGACCTGGCGTCAGCGCTGCGAGGAGGTCATCAAGCTTGCCGAGAATTCGGGCATCGAGCTCAAGGCCGCCCATCTGGAGCGAGAGCTGGGGTATCGCCACTATGATCGCGAGCTGCGCGCCCAGCAATTGCGCGACGCCCAGGAGCGGCCGGAACTTGTCGAGCAGATGCGTCTCGACCTGCGGCGCACGGAGATGGGCTTCACCACGCTCGAATTCATCCGGGTGGCGCTCGCTAAGCACGAGGTGAGCAAGAAGGGAAACAAGAAGCCAATCGCCTTCGCGCCGGGTCTCGCGCGTCCCAACCGCTGGTGTGGCTCTATGGAATATGAGCTGAGCAATGGTGGCGCAATCATCAGCTACGTCACGCGCCGCGACATCGCCGAGACCATCCGGTTCATCCCCGAGGCGGAGAATCCGAGCGACGAGGAACTCGCCGGCTTCCGAGCGTACATGAACCCGCCCGATGTCGAAGCGCTGGGCGGCTGATGGGATCATGAGCGACCAGCCGCCAAGACCCCCGAAGACCAAGGCCTTCGACCTGCTCGCGTCGTTGGCTGCGTTTGCGCGCGACCAGGGCATTGCGCTGAACGATTCATCGCTGGTGGAGCGCTTCATTGCGGACGCGGGACCTAAGCTGAAGGAGGCGTTGGCCGACCCGACGCTGATCCACGGCTCGCGAACCGAGCGCCTGTTCGAGGCCACGGTTCTGAGCCTCGGGCGTTTTCGTTTGCTGAAGAACGAGGACGCCGGCCGCGTTCATGCCGCCGGCACCTTCCGCGCTCCGGATTTTCGAGTGGTCCTCGACGATGGCGAGCAGTGGCTGGTCGAGGTCAAGAATGTCCGGATCAAGGAGCCGTTCAAGCAGGAGACGCGGATGTCCGCGGCCTATCTCGCCTCGCTCCAGGCCTATGCGGATATGGTCGGCACGCCGCTGAGGCTGGCGATCTTCTGGTCGCTCTGGAACATCTGGACCGTGATTTCGCCGGATCGCTTTCGCACTGGGAATTGCGGTCTTCGGGTGACGATGAAGGATGCCGTTCTCGCCAACGAGTCCGAGCGGCTCGGCGAGGTGATCATCATGACCAAGCCGCCGCTGCGGCTCGTGCTTGGAGCGGCGACAGATATGCCGCGGTCGCTGAGTCCGGAGGGGCTCGCTAACTTCATCATCGGATCGGCGAAGCTCTTCAGCGGTGACGTCGAGCTGATCGATCCCAGGGACCGCAAGCTCGCAGAGGTGCTGCTTTTCTACGGCGAGTGGTCCACCGAAGGTCCCCTTGCCGTCACCGACGGCGGCGAGTTTGCGGGTGTCGAATTCGTCGCGACGCCGGAGGAGCCTTCCGACCAGGGCTGGGATGGCATTGGCTGGGCGAGCCGGATTTTCAGTCGGTACTATGCCGCGCAGACAATCGATGGCGACCAGGTCATCCAGCTCCATGGCGAGGCGGCGCCGGAATGGTTCGCGCCGCTCTCGGATTGGGATTTCAAGAGCAGCAAGCTGCCGCTCCTGCTGGGGCGGGTTCAGGCGGCGGACGACAAGGCTGGCAGCGAGCCGGAGCCGTCTGTCTGAGGCAGATGTTGGTGCGCGCCTTGTTGTGCGGCCTGTGTTGTATGCCGGCTCATTCGTCAGCCGGCTGCTCCGGTGGCGGCAGCACCCATCCGTCTGACTGGAGGAAGGTGAGAACGTCCTCATATTTTTCGGTACGGCGCATGCGACGAACGTGTTGGTAGAAGCGGTTCCGCGCGTCCTGCGTCGGCCGATCGGCAACCGTCGCGTTGCGGAGCACGCTGAGCAACAGGGTGTCGGTCTCTGCCGCATCCCAGTTCTGTCCGTTGTCGATGACGGCATCGAGCAGCTGGTCGAGTTGCTGGCTGCCGAGACGGCCGGCGTAGGGCGTGACGAGATCGCTGAAATTCGCCTCGGATCCTCGAAAACTGCCGGAGCCCTGATATTCTTCGACGGCGCGCGGCCACAGGTCGGCGAGCGGCTGAGAGGCGATCGCGGCCGCTAGATGCTCGCGGCTGAGGCCGGCAATGAGGGGCAACACCGCAGCGCGGAATTGCGGGACGGTCACCCCCGCCAGGATTCGATAGTCGGTGAGCGCTGCGGGATCGGCATTGTCGATCGTCGCCTGCAGCGCGGTGCGCGTCGGTTCCTGAAGCTGAGGCCAGAAATCCGGAAAAGCGGCGATGAAGGCGATAGCGCGCGGCCGATTCGCTGGCTCAAGATTGTCGATCAGCCTGATGATTGCTTGAGCGACGTCCGGCCAGGCCGGAGCGGCGCGGTCGCGCACCGCGACCAGCGAGGGGATGATCTTGCGATGGAGCGGTTCCCATTGCGGGGGCACGCCTTTGAGCAGGGATTTCGCGAGCACCGTGCCGAAGTTGCGGACGTTCTGGGCGCGGACGCGCGCGAGGTAGCGTTGCTCGACATAGTCGAGGATGCGTTCATAAGCCGTCGGAAAGCCTGTCGACTGCACGTCGACGTCGTAGACGTCGAAGATCGCCTTGCCCTGCAGGGGTTCCTGCGACAGCACGAGATCGACCGCATTGACGAGGTGGAGCCGCACGAGCTCCGGCGATGGTTCGAAGAGATCGGCCTCGGCCGAGAAGGCCGGGTGGGCGCAGAGGTGCCGATCTTCGCGCAGGCGCTCCAGATGCGTTCGGGCGATGCGATTGACGACCTGGGTATTGGCTGTCGCGTCTTCGAGGATCCCTCCTTCAAGCTGAAGTAGCTTGGCGATATCGCCTGAGACGGTCGCATTGTCCCACGACTGAAGAAAAGCCGTCGCGGCCGCATCGCCCATGGCGCTCAGCTCGCGGTACTTCGCGATCAGATCATAGACGAGGGCGACCCATGCGGAGGTAAGTGCGCCACGCAACGCGCCCGCCTTGTAGGCCTTCACGGCGTCCAGAAAGTACAGCTTCGACTGCGGATGCCGAATTCGGGTGAGCAGTATGTCGAGGTCTACAAATCCAGTGTCCACGGTTCTCTATCCAGACGGGGCAATGTGTCGAGGCGATATTATCTTGCCTCATATGCGTCGGGAAATCCCGCGTCTTCACCTTGAAGGTTCGAATATGTGGGCGCGACTATAGGCGGCGAAGGCGGTGTGGCGTTCGGCGACCCATGTAGCGCTCTGCTGCAGATACGGCCGTAAACCTCAGATCAGGTTGTGAGCACGACTTCCCCGGGCGCGGCATGTCGGACGAACATGTAGGCAGCGGCTTCGACGCGGAAAAAATATCGCAATCTGACGATCATGAGAGCGGAGAAATCGATGTCGCGCTCGCCATGGACCAGACTCTGCATCGACATGATGTCCTCTTGGCTCGGCCGGACCGGAAAGCTGGGATGCGAATGCCATTCGCCGAGGTAGTTGTAACGTTTGAAATTAGATCCGGTCTTCTGGAAGAAGCTTTCGAGAGCTTCCGCATGATGTTCAGGGCTGCGCACGAAATGAGCGGCCGTCCCGGTCTCGTCGTCGACCGAGAAGTCGACGATCCGAAAGTGGTCCGGCGCGACTTGCTCGCCCATGAGAATGCCACCGATTTCACGCCGGCCGGCTCGTCTCAGGCAGTTGCGAAGTCGCGCCCGCTGGCTACTTGGAAGACTGATCGTGACCATCGAATGCCGTCGGCAAGAGTTCGCGCAGCAGGGCAAGGCTCTCTGCGACAGAGGCGGGGTCCTGTTCGACCTTCCAGGGTTCAGAGCCGGCCAGTTCGATCGGCCAAGTTTCGAACGGCTGGGAGAAAATCCAGGCTCGACGTAGGCCGATTGCATAGGCTGGCATGGGAAAAGCGCTGTCCTCCGGACGCGTGAGCACGTCGGTCGCTAGCCGTGCCAGATGTCCTGCTATGACGGAAACTTCCGCATCGTCAGCGACAAGCGGCCCGCCGCTCTCAGCTGGTGCCGCGTATGGTGCCGAGAGACCGGCGAGCGGCGCGGGTACGCCGTGCGCATTGCACCAGGCGTTGATCTGGTTGCGGGCCGTCTGAGGTTCCGGCTCATGCCCTGATCGAACGCGCGCCACAAGGCCGCCGATCCCTCCGGCGAACACTTCGCCCCAGACGAACGGCTTCAGGCTTTCCTTCGCAACCGCGGCGCAGAAGTTGAAGCAATGCGCGTCGGCGGTGGCGTCGATGATGACGTCGCAGGCCCGCAACGCCGACATCACAGAGTCTGTCGAATCGGCACTTTCCTGGCCGCCCAGCGCGACACGTCGCACTGTGACATCGATTGTTCCTGCAATCTCTATGAGGCGGGCGCGGACAGCATCGACCTTGTGAACACCCGCCGCCGCGACGCCAAGCTCGTTCCGCACCAGGTTCTCCGCGAACATGACGTCGTCATCAACGAGCGTAAACTTGCGCACACCTGCGCGCCCCAGCATCGCAGCGACCTTGGATCCAAGCGAGCCGCACCCGACAATGCCAACGCTTTTGCCGAGAAGAACGGCATAGTCATCCGGGAGCCGGCTGCCGGCCGTGACCTTCAGGATCCGCGATCGACCGAAGTAGCGTTTCTGGCTGCCGTCATAGGCATAGAAATGCGCGATCTCGGTCTCGGACACCAGCACCAGGTCCATCTCGCCGGTGGGGGCGAGCGCCTGCTCGCAGAGGGGCGCGAGGCCGAGATTACCGAGCAGATTTGCGATGCTCTCCTGCGCCGCCGCTGGCATGGCGGTTCGCTGTGGCAGTCGAATGGCATGGCCTCGTTTTGTCGTCTCGCGAATGCCGGCGGGCCATGCGCGCGCATCGGCGACGCCATCGATCTCGGCGATCGTCACGGTGAAGGTTTCAGCGTGATATTTCTCAGCAATGCAGATCTCGATGAACTGACCGGGTTCCAGCGCCTTCAGGCGTTCCTCGATCGGCAGCGTCAGCAGAAACCGGAAATATGAGCCGCGGACGCTTTGGCCGAGGGAAACAGCGTGCGCCGACGGCAGTTCGGGGCCATCGGCATCGCGCTCACCGGCGATCAGACGACGCGAGCTTTCGATCATCATCGCCCCAGTGATCGTCGTCTCCCAGTTGTCGGCGCGATATTCGAGGCAAAGATTTCCACCGGCGCCATACTGATGACTCGAGAGGCGGCTGCCGTCTCGGGGCACGACGATGGGCGGGGCATTGGGGTGGAATTCCGCATAGGTCATCGTGAGCGGAATGCTGTCACCGTCGTGTTCGATCTCGAAGTCGACGGCGAATGCGGCGCCGTCCGAGAGATACCAGCGCACGCCTCTCAGCCAGCTTACGCGCTCTGCGAGATCAGCGACGCTCTGGCGCTCGGATCGCGCTCGTGCCGGGTTCTCGAGCCACCAGATCATTCCGCGCCGCCGAACCCCTGAGGCTTGGTCGGAACACGGCTCCTGTCCGGAAAGGAGAGACCAGCGCTCACCGGCGCCACAGACGCGGTTTTCAGCAGCGGGGATCGTGCCGGCGGCTGGCGCCGGCGTGCAGCGCGATCGGCGAGCGACCCGCCGACGCCGCGTCCAACCGTCTCGGTGATCACGGTCCTGTCGCTCGAACGCGCTGCCTCGGCAAACTCGGTCCTCGCCTTCTGCAGCCATTCGGCAAAGGCGGCAGCCCGCTCAGGGTGCTCGGCCCATTTGTCGGCGAAGTTCTCGAGCGGGTCGGTGGGGTTTGGGATCCAATACCGGTTGTCGTGCCACAGGACATGCTTGTCCATTCCCGCGAGGATGACCGCGAGCGCTTCGCCGATCGTCTCTTCGCCGTTATAGGCGTGCGCCGCGAGCGTGGTGATGATCACCGAGATCGGTCGGTCTTCCTTGCGATCCTCGAAGGTATGATCCCGGTGGCGCTTCAGGATCATAACAGCGGCCTGAAGAGGCGTGCGTACTTTGTAGTCCGGAATATCTTCGACGCTTGCCTTCACGCTCTCGGCGAGCATGCGCTTCCGACGTTCGAGAGCGGCCGCCATCCGGCTCTTGAACCACTCACAATATCCCTTCGGGTTCGAGCGGGGCCAGTCGTCCGTAACGGCGGTGTAGGTCGGCCCCTCGTTGTCGGTGATGGCGATGGCGGTTGTGGTCCAGCGCGCGTCGAGGCCGCGGGATTCCAGGAGGATGCGGGCGCTTTGGCCATTCGGAACCGCGGGCACCACATCCATGTGAAACTGGGCGCCGTCGGCATAGTCCAGAACCCAGCAGCGACGACCTTCGCGAAGAGGCTTATTCATGCTCTGCGCCTTGCGATAGGCCTCGATTTCCGCGCCGAGCAGGGCCTTGAGCTGCTGCTGCGTCAGCGAGGTCTTGCCCAACTTCTGAAGCTCGCAAACCGAATCGATGTCGTATTCCTCGGCGTCGTTCGAAGGCCGGATGGTCGTGCCGAGGCGAAAAGACCCCTGCACATAGACCTTTGGGCCGTACTGCCTGACGCTCGATGCATCACGGTGCAGCCAATCTCCCAACGACTTGTAGCTCCGCTCGGCCTGCTCGTACCGGCTGGGCGGCACGCTCAGTTCTTCGGCAAGATCTTCGAGAAATTCCCCGCTCTCGCGGGTACGCGTCTGCTTGTCCACCATCGGCCTCCAAGGTGAAGCCCAGGCGCCGCATGTGGATTGTCGAACTGCGCGGTTGAGCTTTGGGGATAAAACGTGAACATTATACCGGACTCGATCGGAACTTCACCATGGCAAAAACACAAATCCCAAACAAAATTCAGGTCGCCCTCTGGGCGAAGGCCGCCGGGCGCTGCGAGTACCGCGGCTGCAATGAGGATCTCATCGGCGACCTCATCGCAGGTCGCGAGGATGGCAAGTTCGGCTTCATTGCCCATATCGTAGCCGACAGCGCCGACGGCCCACGCGGCGACCTGATTCGGTCGCCGCTGCTCGCAAAGGACCTGAGCAATCTTATGCTGCTTTGTGCGAAGCACCATAAGGGCGTGGACGTCGATTATCTCGCGGATCATCCCGAGGGTATCCTTCTTGAGATGAAGGCGGAGCACGAGGACCGTATCGCCATCGTCACGGGCATGGCGCAGGAGCGGGCTGCTCACGTGCTCCGGTTCGCTGCAGACATCGGACAGCGGGACGCCCTCGTTTCGACGCGGTCGATTTTTATGGCGATGCCGCCGGACAGGCATCCTGCAGAGGGGCGAACGATCGATATCGAGTTGGTCGGATGCGACTATTCCGATCATGAAGCGAATTACTGGACCGTCCAGCAGGACAATCTGCGGCGCGTTTTCGCCCGCAAGGTGAAAGAGCGAATTGAGCAGAAGGAGATAAGACAGCTCAGCGTCTTCGCTTTAGCGCCGCAGCCGCTGCTCATCGAGCTCGGGCATCTATTGGGTGATGTCGTCCCGGTTACGGTTCATCAGCGATACCGCGAGCCGGCGACGTGGCGTTGGCAAGCTGAACAGCCCGCGATCACGTTTCAAGTCGGAGACTATTCTGGTCCGCGAGATGTGCCTGTCGCGCTCAAGCTGGCGCTCAGCGCAACGATCACGGACGATCGGATCCGGGCGGTGCTGGGGGACAATGTCGCGATCTGGTCTCTCACCGCCGAAAATCCGCACAACGATATCATGCGGCGACCCGAAGACCTGGTCGAGTTCAAGCGTCACCTTCGGCGGCTGTTCGATCGGATCAAGGCTGTCCATGGTGAGAAAGCGACGATCAGCGTTTTTCCGGCGGTGCCGAACTCGGCGGCGGTCGAAGTGGGGCGGGTGCTGATGCCGAAGGCTGACCTGCCGCTGCATATCTATGATCAGAATCGTTCTGTCGGGGGTTTCATCCCGACGCTGACCATCGCCGGGTAGGCGGCCGCACGGGCGCGGATCATCGAAAATTCCGCGCCTTCACCTTGATGGTGTCGATATGCAGGTCGGGAATGTAGATGTCTCGGGTGCGCAGGCCCTTCGGCGGCAGCTCGCGTGGATCGGGACCGGTGCCGCCGTTGCGGACTTGGTCGCCGCGGCCGTGAGGCAGCGGAAACGCCGCGTCGCGACTGCCGACGCTGGCGAGATCGGCCGAGAGGTCCGTGATCCGCTGGGCGACTAGGTGGACGACGTCGCCTTCGCGTTGGATCCGGCCGCGCACCGACATCATGCTGGCCGACAGAATGGCGCGGCGGTTCGCCTCGAATACCTTCGCCCAAACCACCAGATTGGCGATGCCCGTCTCGTCTTCCAGCGTGATGAACATCACGCCTTTCGCACTGCCCGGGCGCTGGCGGACGAGGACGATGCCGGCGGCCTCCAGCCAACGCCCATCGCGCGTTGTCATGGCCTCGGCGCAGGTGACGATCCGCCGGCGACGCAGATCCTCGCGGAGGAAGCGGAGGGGATGTGCCCTGAGCGTCAGGCCGACATGGCCATAATCCTCGACCACCTCGCTGCCTGCCGTCATCGGCCGCAGCACGACCGCAGGCTCATTCACTTCGGGCACGATTTCCGCCTCCCGGGCGGCCGCGGCCGCGAACAGTGGGAGCGGCTCGTCGCGCAGAGCCTTGATCGCCCACAGGGCTTCGCGGCGGGCGAGCCCCAGGGCGGGACGGAAGGCGTCAGCCTCGGCGAGCTGAACCAAGGCGGCGGATGGCACGCCCGCGCGACGCCAGAGATCGTCGATCGAGGCGAAGGGCTGGTCGGCTCGCGCTGTGATGATCGCGGCCGCATGCACGTTGGCGAGGCCTTTCACCATCCGTAGCCCAAGACGCACGGCGAAGCGGCCGCCGTCGTCAGTCGGCTCTAGGGTGCAGTCCCAGCGTGAGGCGTTGGCGCAGACGGGCCGGATATCGACACCGTGCTCCAACGCATCCCGCACGATCTGTGCCGGCGCGTAGAACCCCATGGGCTGGGCGTTGAGCAGCGCCGCGCAGAAGACGTCGGGATGCCAGCATTTCAGCCAGGCGCTGGCATAGGCGATGAGCGCAAAAGAGGCTGCGTGCGATTCCGGAAATCCGTAAGAGCCGAAGCCTTCGAGCTGTTTGAACGTCGCTTCGGCGAAGTCGCGCGCATAGCCGTTGTCGACCATCCCCTGGATCAGCTTCTCCTTGAAGCTGGAGACGCCGCCGGTGAACTTGAAGGTGGCCATCGACTTGCGGAGCATGTCGGCCTCGCCGGGCGTGAAGCCGGCGCACTCGATCGCGACGCGCATGGCTTGCTCCTGAAAGAGCGGCACGCCCAAGGTCTTGCCCAGCACCTTCTCCAGCTCGGGCTTCGGGAAGACCACAGGCTCCAAGCCTTCGCGGCGACGCAGATAGGGATGGACCATGTCGCCCTGGATTGGCCCGGGCCTAACGATCGCCACTTGCACCACGAGGTCGTAGAAGGTCCGCGGCTTCAGCCTCGGCAGCATCGACATCTGCGCTCGGGATTCGATCTGGAAGGTGCCGAGCGTGTCGGCCCGCCTTATCATCGCATAGGTGCGCGGGTCCTCGGCCGGGATGGTCGCAAGTTCGAGATTGATGCCCTTGTGGTCGGCGAGCATGTCGAGGCCGCGCTTCATGCAGCTCAACATCCCCAAGGCCAAAACGTCGACCTTCATGAAGCGCAAGGCGTCGATATCGTCCTTGTCCCATTCGATCACCTGGCGGTCCACCATTGCGGCGGGCTCGATCGGCACCAACTCGTCGAGCCGGTCGTGCGTCAGGACAAATCCGCCGGGATGTTGCGACAGATGGCGCGGCGCGCCCATGAGCTGACGCGCGAGGTCGAGCGCCAAGCGCAGGCGCCGATCGCCGAGATTGAGGTTGAGCGCCTCGACGTGCTTGTCCTCGACTCCTTCCGACCAACCCCAGACCTGGCCCGAGAGCGTCTTGATCAGATCCTCGGTCAGGCCGAGCGCCTTGCCGACATCGCGCATCGCACCCTTGGTGCGATAGCGGATGACCGTCGAACACAGCGCGGCGCGGTCCCGGCCGTAGGTGTCGAACACCCACTGCATGACGATCTCGCGCCGCTCGTGTTCGAAATCGACGTCGATGTCGGGCGGCTCGCGCCGTTCCTCGCTCACGAACCTCTCGAACAGAAGGTCGTTGCGACCGGGATCAATCGAGGTGATGCCGAGTACGTAGCAGACGGCGGAATTGGCGGCCGAGCCGCGCCCCTGGCAGAGAATGTCCTTCGAACGGGCGAAGCGGACGATGCTGTTCACCGTCAGGAAGTATGGCGCATATTGCAGCTTCTCGATCAGGCGGAGCTCGTGCTGGAGGGACGCCCGGACACTGTCCGGGACGCCTTCGGGATAGCGCGCTTCAGCGCCTTCCCATGTGAGTTTCTCCAGCGTCTCTTGCGGGGTAAGCGTCGGGTCATCGCGCTCCTCCGGATACTGGTAGGCCAGCTCCCTGAGATCGAAGCGGCAGCGCGCCGCGATCTCGATCGTGCGGGCGACCGCCTCGGGATTGCGGGGGAACAGCCGATACATTTCCTCCGGCGGCTTCAGGTAGCGGTCGCCGTATTCGCGCCGGTCGCCCAGCTCGTCGATCGTGATGCCATGGCGGATGCAGGTCACCACGTCCTGCAGGATGCGGCGGTCGGGCGCATGATAGAGCACGTCGTTGGTGACGACGGTCGGCACGCGCATCTGCGCGGCCATGGTCGTCAGCTCGTGGATGCGAAGCTGGTCGTTCGGCCGCCGGCGCAGGGTCAATGCGACATAGGCCCGGTCGCCGAACGCATCGCGCAGCCGGCGCAGGCGAAGGCCGCAGGTTTCATCGGCCTCATCGGGAACGAGAACGCCGATCAGGCCGTCGCTGTACGCGACGACATCTGCCCATTCGAGGATGCACTTCGCCTTGCCGCCGCGCTTCTTGCCGAGGGAGAGCAACCGGCAGAGCCGGCCATAGGCGGCGCGATCGGTCGGATAGACCAGGATGGAGGCGCCGTCGGCGAGATCCAGACGACAGCCGACTATAAGCCGCACGCCGGTCGTCTTCGCCGCCTCGAAGGCGCGCACGATACCGGCGAGCGAGTTGCGATCAACGACGGCGACCGCCTCGATGCCCTGGATCGCGGCGTGCGCGAATAATTCCTCGCAGGACGACGCACCGCGCAGAAACGAGAAATGCGAGGTGACCTGAAGCTCGGCGTATCTTGATGGGCCGGTCATCCGAACACCCCGTGCAGGAACCAGCGCTGGGAGCCGCTATTGGGGTCCTCTCCATCGCCCGAGCGGAAGATCCAGTAGCGCTCGCCGGCATCGTCCTCGACGCGGAAATAGTCGCGCACGGCGGTCAACTCGGCATCGCGCCGCCACCATTCACCCCGGATGCGTTCGGGCCCATCCGCGTGACGGACGCGTCGTCGGATACCGCGCCAGGTGAAGGCGACCGGCGGGTGATCCGGCAACAACGCCATTGTCTCGATGGGCTCCGGCGATGCGAGCAGCCGCGACGGTCGCGGCCAATGGCCCGGCCACGTCGCGCCTGTGTCCGGCGCCATGGGCGCGATCCGACGCACCGAGCGCTCCGGAACCTCGGTCGCGATCGGCGCGGCCCGGTAGAGGCTGCGCTCGCCAACGCGGTTGATCAGGGTGTCGACCAAGTCGGATACGTCCGGCACGCCGTCGTCGATCATCGCTGTCAGGGTCTGCTTTTCGGAGAGCGGTTCGGCCAGCGACGCGGTCAGGCTGAGGATCTCGATGCCGAAGCCGGGCTCGATCGTCTCGATCTTGTCGGTCAGAAGCCGCGTAAGGCGCTTCACGTCGCGGACGGGCATGGCTGTCCCGACGCGAACGGCCTGCAGCCGATTGTCGACGCGGTGACAGATCAGATCGAGACGCTTGGCGCCGAGGCCCTTCGCCTCCAGCTCGACGCAGAGCTGCACGACCAGCTTGCCGACGTAGCGGGCGATGGTCTCGGCCGCGCCGATGGGTTCGGCGAAATTGCGCTTCACCTGGATCAGCTCGTCGGGCCGGATCGGGTCGATCGGCTCGCTGAGCGCCCCCAGCGCCTGATCGATGCGCCGGCCGAGCTGCGGCCCGAAGCGCAGGGTGAGCGGCGCGCGCGGCTGCGCGAGGAGATCGCCGATGCGTTCGAAGCCCAGGACATGGAGCGCTGCGATCATGTCGGCGGGCAAACGAAGGGCCGCGAGCGGCAGGCCGGCCAGTACCGCGCTGCCGTGGCTTGCCGGTGCGACCAGCGCAGGCTTGGCGGCATAGCGAGCTAAGGCATGCGCGGCGCCCCAGGTGTCAGCGATCGCGGCGCGCGCCTGCACGCCGGATGCGGCAAGCCGATCGATCAGGCCGGCGAGCATGGCGTCCTCGCCGCCATGGAGGTGATCGGCGCCGGTGGAATCGATCACCAGGCCGTCCGGAGGGTCGGCGGTGACGATCGGCGCGTAGCGTTGGAGCATCCACAGCGCGAGGCGGTCGAGCGCCTGGACGTCTCCGACCGCGTCGTGATCTTGAACGATGAGGCCCTTGACGAGGACGCGCGCTTTCGTCGCCGGCATCCCGACGCGCACGCCGGCGGCCTGAGCCGCGGCGTCCACCGCCAGCACCACCTGCTTTCTCCCGTTACGGCCTATCATAGCGAGCGGCGCCTCAGCCGGAGGCGCCGCGTCGCCAGCCTTCCGCCGAAGCCGGTCGGTGGACCAGCTCGGCAGGAAGAGCGAGACGACCCGAGTCATCACACGCCTCCACTTCAAAATCTGCACTTTCGCCCGCCCGGGCGCGGATCAGCTCCAAGAGCCAGCGATGGCGGCCGACGCCGGGAACGGGCAAGGCCGCCGAGGGCATGACGGAGACGCGCCATCGGGTGGCGGCGGCCGTAGGCTGGCCGAAATCGGAGGCCTCGGTCTGGCGGCGCCAACGGCGTAATGCGATGCCGATCGTGCCGCTTCCTTCCGCGCAGAGCTGGAGTCTGCGCGATGCGGTCATGTCGAGCCGCGCCACTTCGCCAACGACAGCGCCGAGCCCTCCGTGACGGAGACCTTCCTCGATACAGGCGAGTACAGTCTTGTCGTTGCCCGCCTCGACGTAGATCACGCGGTCGGGCGCGAGGCCTGCCTGGGCCAGCGCCGGCGCGAAGAGATCGGGCCGCGTGATCACCCAGAGAACCTTACCCCTGGTTCGCGCCGCGACCCCGGCAGCAAAGAGTGCCGCCGCCGCGCCATCGACCGCGCCGTTACCGCCGCCGGCGATTTCGTGGAGCGCGCCGAGCGTCAGGCCACCGCCTGGAAGGCGCGAGTCAATGTCGGTGATCCCGAAGGGAAGCACCGATTTCGCGCGCCGGCCTCTGCCTTCGATCTTCTCGATCTGCGCACGCAATGACTCTATGGCGGGCTCGGGCCGCAAATTCCTCGTTGACCTCCGGTGAAGGGTTCAGCATCATGTTCTCTATTTGTTCTATTCTTCAGGCCCGAGAGTCAAGGCAGATTCGGCAGCGCTACGCGGAACCTCTGGCCGCGCCGGTCACAAATCGCGGAATATGCAATCTCGCATCGGGGGGACAACCGGAAAGCTGGCAGGCGGCGTCACGCTCCCGTCCCGTGCCGCGCGCTACGAACAACAACCAAGTGGGTCCGTACGAAATGTGGGGAGAGCGACTGCCGCTATCGGTCAAACAAAAGTATAACGCGTAAAACGACATGCGGATAATGTTACCGCAGACCGGGGTTGGGGGGCGCTGGCAGTGCATATTGAGTTTCTAGAGATCGCCAATTTCCGGAAGCTATTGTCGACGCGGGTCGACCTTTCGACGACGACTACACTTTTCGTCGGAGCCAACAACAGCGGCAAGACGTCCGCGATGCTTGCGCTGCGACGCTTCCTGTCGTCGCGCCGCTGTCCGTTCGAGATGCACGATTTCACGTTGTGCCATTGGCCCACGATCATCGCCTTGGGCGAAGCGTGGATAGCTGCCCGCAACGCGGAGGAAATCGTCGACCTCGTTGTTGGTCCCTGGGTCAGCGCATTGCCGACTCTGGATCTGTGGCTGCATGTGGGAGCGGGGGAGATGCACCACGTTCGCGACCTCATCCCGACCTTGGATTGGGAGGGGGGACGACTCGGCGTCAGGCTGCGCTACGAGCCGAAGGACCTTGCGCTCTTGTACAAGGAGTACATGGGTGCTGTGAGCGATGCTGAGACGCTGAGGGCGGCAGCCGTCGCGGCCGCTGCGGCGGAGAATCCTGACGCTGATCCCCCTGCTAGTCCGCCCAAGCTGACGATCTGGCCCGAGAGTCTGGTCGATTTCCTGAGCAAGCGTTTGTCGACGCACTTCACGATTCGGGCTTACTCGCTGGATCCAAGTCAGCTTGCCGCTCCTGCAAAATCTCTAGCGCGTCCGCAGGTCCTTCCGAGCGGTTCTCGGCCGATCGACGGGGACCCGCTGGGCGGCTTGATCCGTGTCCATGACATACCGGCGCAGAGGGGCTTCGGTGAGGAGCAGCAGGGCGCGGAGGAGGACGATGCCCCTGTATCAGCGAGTGGCAGTCGGCTGTCCGACCAGCTCAGAAGCTACTACGCCAAGCACCTCGACCCGACGAAGGGGCCTGATCCGAAGGACCTCGGCGCGTTACAGGCGATAGAAGCCGCCCAGGACGCGTTCGACAAGCGGCTGACCGAGAGTTTCAGGGCGGCGTTCACCGAGGTTGAGGGTATGGGATACCCTGGCGTGACCGATCCGCGTCCGCGCGTCTCGACGCGCTTGAAGGCTATCGACGGTCTCAACCACAATGCGGCGATTAGCTTCGAGGTAGACGTCATTGCCGAGGACGGCGCGGCGACGCCCGTGTTGCGGTTGCCCGAGGCGAATAACGGCCTCGGCTATCAAAACCTGATCTCGATGATATTCCGGTTGATGAGCTTCCGTGACGCCTGGATGCGCGTCGGGAAGGCATCAACCGGCGCGATGGTGACCACGACCGAGCCTCTCCATCTCGTCCTGGTCGAGGAACCGGAAGCGCATTTGCACGCGCAGGTCCAGCAAGTCTTCATCAAGAAGGCTTATGCCGTGCTGCGTGCGCACGAGGACCTTGGTGACAGCCAAAAGCTGCGCACCCAATTGGTTGTCAGCACCCATTCGAGCCATGTCGCGCATGAGACGTCGTTCTCCTGCCTGCGCTACTTCCGGCGGCTGCCTGCGGGTATGGCCGCGAAAGTGCCGGTCTCCACTGTTATCAATCTGTCAGAGGTTTTTGGTCCGGGCAGTGAGACCGAGCGTTTCGTGACCCGATATCTTCGGGCCCAGCACGCGGATCTGTTCTTCGCCGACGCGGCCATTTTGGTGGAGGGGCCAGCGGAACGTATGCTCGTCCCCAATTTCATCCGGGCGCACTATGACGAGCTCAACCAATGCTACATCACCCTGCTTGAGATCGGCGGAAGCCACGCGCATCGTCTCAAGCCTTTGATCGATCATCTCGGCTTGCTGACCCTGATTATCACTGACCTGGATACGCTGGACAAAACGGGGGGCGCCTCCGTCCAACCCGCGAAAGGCGCTGGTCAGAAAACCAATAATGCGACGTTGAAGACATGGGTGCCAAAGCTCGACGACGTCGATGAGCTGATGCGAGCTGATGCCGCGACCAAGACGCTACATGAGGACGACGACCCGCTATTTGCTGTGCGGGCCGCGTATCAGATCCCGTTGGGTCTGACGTCCCCGGGTATTGTCGGACCGGAGGTCGCATATCCTTATACGTTTGAGGACGCACTGGCGTTCGAGAATCTCAGCTTCTTCGCCGAACTGGATGGCGCCGGCCTGGTCCGCAAGTTTCGCGATGCGATCGTTGATGGTGGTGGGGCGGCCGCGATCGGCGGGAAAATGTACCTCGCTCTCAAGAATGGTAAGAAAGCTGAGTTTGCGCTTGACGTGATGGAGGTTGAGAATTTCGACACAATCGTCGTGCCGCGCTACATCGCCGAGGGACTTGAATGGCTACTCGCGCAGCTCAAGAAAAAGCAGGTTGAGATTCTGCCTCTGGTCAAGGAGGCACCGCCCAAGGAGGAGATTGAGGCTGACTCGCCGGTCGAAGAGCATGTCGTCGCTGAAATCGAGGGGGCCGACGCATGAGCGCGGTCGACGACAAATTCGATTCCGAAGCCGATGAAACGATCCTCGCCTGCCTGAACCTCGAGAAGCCGAGGAGCTTCTTTCTCTATGCAGGTGCCGGATCGGGCAAGACCCGATCGCTCGTCGAGGCGATCCGGACGGTATGTAAGGAGCAGGGCCGACAGTTGTCACTGTCCGGTCAGAAGATAGGTGTGATTACCTACACCAATGCCGCCTGCGACGAGATCAAGCAACGCCTCGAGTTCGATCCTCGCGTGGAAGTATCGACCATTCATGCGTTCGCGTGGTCGCTGATTGCTGGTTACGACGGTGATATTCGAGGGTGGCTGTCGACCCGGCTCCTGGCGGATATCGCGGAGCTGGAAGAAGCACAGGCGAAGGGTCGGGCAAACAGCAAAGCCGCGTCGGACCGCGCTCGCTCGATAGAAAGCAAGCGGCGCCGCCGCGAGAACCTCGCCGAAATTTCGAGATTCGTATACAGCCCGACGGGCGATAATCGTACGAGGGACTCTCTGAGCCACGCAGAGGTCATCGCCATGACTGCCGATTTTCTCGGCGCGAAGCCTGGTTTACGCCGGCTGCTGGTGACCCGCTTTCCCATCCTTCTGATCGACGAGAGTCAGGATACGAGCCGGAGGCTCATGGACGCGCTGCTTGATGTAGAGGAGGGATACCGCGAGGCCTTTTGCCTGGGACTCTTTGGCGACACGATGCAGCGCATCTACGCCGATGGTAAGGAGCGTTTAGCGGAGGCGATCCCGCAGGCTTGGGCCAGGCCGAGGAAGCGGATGAACCATCGTTGCCCCACGCGGGTCATCACGCTCATCAATAAAATTAGACGGGATGAGGATGGCGAGGAACAGCAGCCACGCAGCGATGCTAAACAGGGCGTTGTTCGGCTGTTCGTCGTCTCGCAGGCAATAGCCGACAAGAGCGCGGCCGAGGCCACCGTAGCGGCACGAATGGCGGACCTCACGGGCGATCCGGGTTGGGCGGAGGGAGCCGAAGCGATCAAGACGCTGGCGCTGGAGCACCTTATGTCCGCGCGCCGGTTTGGATTCGAACAGTTCTTCGAGCCCCTCTACGCGGTTGAGCGCATCCGCACGAGCTTTTTGCAAGGGACGGGAGCGGGTATCGGACTTTTCACGCGCGAGATACTGCCGCTAGTCGCGGCCCTGCGCGCGGGAGATCGGTTTGCTGTCGCCGCAGTCGTTCGGCGCACATCTCCACTCCTCGAGCGCAAAGCGCTTGAAGCTGCCGGTGAGAAGCAGGTTGGCCTACTCAGCAAGGTAAAGGCTGCTTGCGATGGCCTATTGGCGCTGGTGAACAAGGATGAAAAGCCGACCGCGCGCTCCATCTTGCGCTATGTCGCCGAAGCTAACCTCTTCACGATCCCCGAGGTGCTGATTCCGTTTTCCGCCGCCGATGTCGTCGTCGCAGAAGGCGAGATTAGCGCAGCCGGCGACGCTGACGACCAGGAAGAGGAAGTCGATGTCAAAAGCGAGTTGGGCGGTTGGCGACTGGCGCTCGAGGCGCCGTTCGACCAGATCGAGCGATATGATCGCTACGTTCGGGGCGTCTCGCAGTTCGACACGCACCAGGGGGTAAAAGGGCTAGAATTTCCACGGGTGATGGTTGTCGTTAGCGACGACGAAGCCCGCGGTTTCATGTTCGCCTATGACAAACTTTTCGCGACCAAGGCGAAGAGCAAGACGGATCTTGAGAATGAAGCGGCCGGAAAAGAGACGACTATCGATCGGACGCGGCGTCTCTTTTATGTGACCTGCAGCCGCGCCGAGCAAAGTCTGGCCGTTGTGTATTATGCTGCAGATCCGACGCTGGCACGCGACGCGATGGTACGGCAGGATTGGTTCGAGCCTGACGAGATAGAACTAATCACCTGAGGCTGCGATTGCTCGACGCCGACCCTAAGACTGATGATCCTTCCACCGCCGATGTTGCTCGCGCAGTACGACCTCGATGGCGGCGAGCCGGGCACCGTAATCCAGTCCGTTCGGGCTTTTGGCGGTGACCTCCGCGGATGCGATGACGAGACGCCACGCGGCGTACTCGTGAAATGGGTTCAGCCCGATGACGTTGCCAAGCGTGAGGTTGCTGGGCGCTGGCGCCGACAAGAGCTTGGCGAAGGCTGTGATGGCGGCGTTCATATCCCAATCGGAGACGAACAGCACCAAAGCGCATAGGGCAAGCAATGGCGCCGGCGCACCTTTCCATCGATAAATTTCAGGCTGCCGCTTGCCGAAATCGATGCCGCCGTTCGCGGCGACGAAGGTGCAAAGCGAGATCGCGGCCTCGTAGTAGGGCTGGAGCTTGGTGACGTCGAACACCTCGCGCCCGTGATTTTTCTGGGCGAGCTCGCTCGCCTGTCGCCACGTCGCGTCCTCGAACGGTAGCAATCCGCCTCTCACCAGTTCGAACAGATGAAGGTGCTCTTCGGTGAACTGCTTCTTTGCGGCGGCTTTCCAATCGAAGGCTGGCATCTCTGCCTGGGACGGGTGGAACTGCCAGCGCTGATGGTAGGGATGGCGCTGAAGAGCGTGCGCCCAGGAAATCGCTTCTTGCGGCAGAGATACCGTAAAGCGAGTGGCAGATTTAAGATCGAAGAACCACTGCCGCATGTTTCGGATACGACGTTGGTCAAATATGCCTTGTTCAATGCCTTTGCAGACGAGCAGCCTTACGGCCCGCGTTTCCGCGCTTTTTTCTGATCCGAAGTCGAGAAGGCTATCCTGGGTCGAACGAGTTTCGTCATCTCCATAGAATTCGCAGAACCGATGGTGGGCGTCACCGCCGTTAGGGTCGACAAACCTGAAGTGGGCTTGCCGGAGAACTGCCCTGGACGCTCGCGACCGTGCCGAGCGGACGATATGAGCACCGAATTTGCCGCACGATGAACATTGAATGTCCGCGCGGATCGCGTCCCCAAACACGCTGAGAAGTTCAGCTCCGTCCCGATCTTGCGTTGGCTGTGTGCCGGTCATCAGGACCGCGAGCTGGTCGACATCGAGTTCGCGCGCGAAACGTACAGAAAATGCAGTCGCTGGCATTGGCCCCCCAGGTATATTGTTCGTTATGCGTCGGCGACTGATCGAGCGACGCCGCAATACTATTTATCAGGTTCAGTGTTGAAATCAGCATCGGCTACGATTTCGAGCATTCCTTCTGCTGCCATCAAGTCGATTGCAAGATTCAGGGCTTCCTTTTCAGCGTCGGTAAACGCCGCCGATTGATGCCGCGAACCAAGATCAATGCTCAACTCTTCGACGAGGCGAAGGATCATGTAGATGTGCAGGGCGTAGGATCTTCTTGCGAGCCCCTTATCGGTCTCCGGAAAATATCGCGTCATGTTTGTCGGGCCGGGCAGCCCGTCCATGTCACCGTCCCACGCGGTTGCGCTCTGGACGATGTCGTGCCTGGACACATGGGCGGCGGCGGAAAGCCCACCATATAGACGGCCGAGCGATTGCTCGAGGGCGGCGACATTCGGGGCGCCGTTTGGCTTTCGCCGGTTCGCGCCAACCGCCTTGAGCTGCGCAAGGATCTCAAGTTCCTGGCGCAGCATCGCGTGTGCCTGCAGATAGCGCGCCTCGGCGATCGCTGTCTCACAGGGCTCGAGGCCGATGACAAAGGCGGCGAATAGCGCCTCGCGCTCGAATGCGGTTTGATCGCCTTCAACCACAGCGCCGTTGATGCGCAAGAGACCGCTCGCGAGTACCCCGGTCGCGAGGATATGGGCGTCGATCAGCCGTCCGTACGCGGCCATGGCCTCGGCCTTGGCTTTATCGCCGTACACCTTCTGCACGGCATAAAGGGTGGCGGCAGGCTCGATCAGCACCTGCTTGTGACGCTCGATGGCTTCCTCGTTGAGCGCATCAGTCATTGGTGTTCAGCGCCCTGAGATCGGCGAGGAAGATCGTGCCGATTTCCACGGCCTGCTTTGCTGCATCCGAGTCGACGTCTACCCCGTGCGAGGCTTCGTTCATGACCCGCAGCACGCCGAGCATCTGGTCTGTGCTTGAGGGCATCGGGCCCTGCCGTCGCAGGTCGCGCAGCATGTTCACGATGCCGGTGGGGCGATCGAAGACGATATCTCTTGCCGAGGCGAGGTCGCGGACGGCGCGCTCGATTTCGATTCGAAGCTTGACCACGGACATCAGCGGGAACTCGCGCGCGAACTCCGCCACGGTCGGAAGATCCTCTTCGAGCTGGGGTGGGAGCGCGTGAGAGAGCTGGTACTGAGCGACGCCCATCGGCTTGCTGGAGTCTCGAAGGGCGTATTCCACGATCACCTCGTTGCGCCCCTTGCACAAGATGATGCCGATCGTTGGCTTGTCGTCTGGATGGCGCAATTGATCGTCTACGGCCGATAGGTAGAAGTTCATCTTGCCCGCGAACTCGGGTTTGAAGTCCTCGATCTTCAGTTCGATCACCACAAAGCAGCGCAAGCGGAGATGATAGAACAGAAGGTCGAGGTAATAATCCTGGCCGCCAACCTCGAGATGATATTGGCTGCCGACGAAGGCGAAGCCCTTGCCAAGCTCCAGGATCAGCAGTCGCAGATGCTCGATCAGGCCACGCTCGAGATCGCGCTCCAGCATTTCCGGACCAAGCGCGAGGAAGTCAAATGTATAGGGATCCTTGAGAATCTGTTGGGCGAGCTCCGATTGTTCAGCCGGAAGGGTGCGCGAGAAGTTGGTCAATGCGCTGCCTTGACGAGCGAACAGATTGCTGTCGATTTGATGAGCGAGAACGTTCCGGCTCCAGCCGTGCTCGATCGCCTGCCGGGCGTACCAGGCCCGTTCCTCGGGCGCCCTGATAGCGTCGAGAAGGCGCACGTTATGGCCCCAAGGCAATAGTGCAACAACCTGTTGCACAAAGCCGCCGTCGGGCCAGGCCTCGGCGAAGGAGCGCATATATTTCAGATTTCGGGAGGAAAGGCCGGTCATTTCCGGAAAGGCCTGGCGAAGGTCATCGGCGAGCCGGTCGATGACCTTCGTTCCCCAGCCTTCACGCTCCTGCCGGGCGAGAATGTCGCGGCCGATCGTCCAGTACAGCAGGATCAGTTCGCGATTGACGGACAGGCTGGCGCGATGCCGCGCCTCAACGATCTTCCGTTTGAGATCGCTGACGAAGGTCGCGTAGCTTTGTGGATCGATGCTTGCGGCAGGCTTGGCGCTGCGAGGTTTGCGTTTTGGCGGACGAGATGTCATGCGGCCTGCTTCAGGCGCTTCTTGGCGAGCATGGCGCGGACGAACTTGTCCCATTTCGCCATGCCAGCGCGTTTCTCGACCATGTAGTGCCAGCGGTCGTAGTGCTTGGAGCTGACATCTTGTAGCGCGTGGTTCTGAAGGCGATCGCGGATTTCCTTCGGCACGCCTGCCTTCCCGGCGAGCGTCTTGAATGTACGTCGGAGGTCGCGGTTTGTCGCATATGGAATCACACCGCGATCTCGCTGCCGCCAGACGAAGCTATACAGAGTGCCGTGGCTGACAGGTTTGGATGGGTCCTTGGCGGAGGGGAAGAACCAGCCATACTCGTTCGGCTTGATCGATTCGATCAGTTCGGCCGCGAGTAATGGCACAGGGACGGCGTGCGGCTGAAGGTTCTTGGTCTTTGACCAGTCGATGATCCGCTCCTTCGCGTCCCATTGATCGACATGAAACCGCGCTATCTCCTCGACGCGCTGGCCGGTCAGCATGATGAGTTGCACCGCGCGGGGATAGGAAGGGTGAACCGGCGTGTCGGGGTGGTCGAGCCAGCGATAAAGTTGCACAAACTCGTCTTCGTCGAGCCAGCGCGTGCCCTGGACCTTCGGCTCGGTAGGAATGCCGGTTGCGGGATTGAAGGGGAGGCGGAAGCGTCGAGAAGATTGCTGCCGATAGTCGTTGTCGGACTTCATGCCCCAGCTAAATGCGGCATGGAGATAGGACCGCACATGGTCGGCCATTGATTTGGCACCGCGCTCGTAAATCGGACGGATCAGCTCGACGATTTCCTCGGCCTCGATCTCGCGGGCGAGGCGGTTGCGCCCGAGCGTATCGGCGATCTTGTTGAGGCCTTTTTCCGTTTCCTTCCAGGATGGCTTGCCCGCATCCTTGAGCGACGCGACATAACCCTCGAAGAGATCGGCCACTGTGCCGGGGCGGGTGTCAGTCGCGATTTTGATGCTTCGGCCCTTTTGGATCACGTCAGCAAAGTCGCGCTTGAAAATTTCTCGCGCCTGGGCGAGCGACATGGAGGGGTAAGCGCCGAGCTTCTTCTTGGTCCGCTTCCCGTCGCGCCATTGCTGCGCCATCCAGTCAGCGGTGACGCGTTTCGGCATAGGCTTGAGGACAAGCACGAGGCGACCGGTGCCGCGCCCTTCGCCGTCGGCAAGATTCTCCTGTTTCTGACTTAGCTCAACCCGCTTCAACGCATGTCGGATCGCGGTGTCGGTCAGGCTTGGCATGGCGTTTCCTCCTGTTCCGCAACTGGGATCGGTCGAGGAGGAACGGGGATCGTTTGCTGGGATCGGAAAGCCGCTTTCAACCCCTCTAACCGCTCCCAATTTGCCATAACCGCCCCCTGTACGCAATGGGCAAAAAGCGGCTACTTCATTGATGATTCAGCGGTATTCAGCGTGATCCAGCGTGATCATCGAGGGGGTAGTGGGGTGATTGTGCACGAGAATCACCGCCGTGGCGGAAAGTTCCAGCGCACGCTTGACGACTTCGCGCGGATAGACCGGCGTGTGATCGACCGTGCCGAGGCCCTGCACTTCGTCCGCGATCAAGGCATTGCGCTTGTCGAGAAACAGCAGGCGGAACTGTTCCCGCGCCTCGTGCGCCATGGCGGTATGACAATAATCGATCAGCGATTTCCAGGAGGAAAGCACCGGCTTGCCCGTCAGCTCGCTTTTCAGCATGCGCTGCGCAACGCTTGCGACGAGCTTCAGCTCGAGAGCCACAGCGTCGCCGACGCCCTTGACCTCTTTCAGCAGGCTAACCGGCGCGCCGAAGACGCCGCCGAGTGTCCCGAAACGGGTAAGCAGGGCCTTGGCGATCGGTTTGGTGTCGCGCCGCGGGATCAGCCGGAAGAGCAGCAGTTCGAGGATTTCATAGTCGGCCAGCGCCGCATCTCCACCGTCGCGATAGCGGTTTCGCAGCCGCTCGCGGTGGCCGTGATAATCGGCTTCGGCGTTAGCTGGGGCTGATTTGGCCGCAGTTGGTGCTGATTTGGCGGCTTGCGTCGGGAAGAACAATCGCTCGTCGAAAACAGGCGCTTCTTCCAAAGCATCCGCCGCTCCGCCGCCGTCGAGGGGCATGTCGCCATGTCCGGTGAAGGAAGCGGGACGTTTCGCCATGAATTACCCCTGCAGCGGCGGCAGGCCCGGGCGGTCGAGACCACCGGGAGACAGGGTGAATATCTCGCAGCCTGTCGCCGTAACCCCGACGGTATGCTCGTATTGCGCCGACAGCGAGCGGTCGCGGGTGACCGCCGTCCAGCCGTCGCCAAGCACTTTCACGTGCGGCTTGCCGAGATTGATCATCGGCTCGATGGTGAAGATCATGCCCTCGCGCAATTCCGGTCCATCGCTGGCGCGGCCATAATGCAGAATATTGGGCGAGTCATGGAAGAGGCTGCCGACGCCGTGGCCGCAGAAGTCGCGCACGACGGAGCAGCGTTCTGCCTCGGCATAGGTCTGGATCGCTTCGCCGATGGCGCCTGTCCGGGAGCCGGGGCGCACGGCGGCGATGCCGCGCATCAGGGATTCGTAGGTGACTTCCAGAAGCCGCTCCGCCGAGCGCTTGATTTCACCGACCGGATACATGCGGCTGGAATCGCCATGCCAGCCGCCCAGCACGTAGGTCACGTCGATATTGACGATATCGCCTTCGCGCAGCGGCTTGTCATTGGGAATGCCGTGGCAGACGACATGGTTGATCGACGTGCAGGAGGATTTCATGTAGCCGCGATAGTTCAGCGTCGCCGGAAAGGCGCCGTGGTCCATGCCGAATTCGAACACGAAACGGTCGATGACATCGGTCGGCACGCCGGGCTCGACGATCGCCGCCAGCTCATCGAGGCAACGTGCGGTCAACTGGCATGCCTTGCGCATTCCAGCAAAGGCATCCTGCCCATAGAGGCGAATCGCGCCTGTATTTTTCGCCGGCGCCGTTGCCGCTTCGATGTAATTCACCATGGTTAGCCTTCAGCAGAAATCTTTATACTGGTATCTAATGCAGCTATGCCGGGTTCGTCTATCGGGATCAACCCGGCAGGCGTTATTTCCGTCGCCGAAACCCTGCATTTCAGAGCGTATACTTCGACGCCGCGTCCCAACGCCCGCTCGAAAGCCTTGAGATAGACGGGGTCGAGATCGCCGCAAATCCGGAATCGATGGCAATCATGCCGCTGGATCACGAACAGCATGACCGCGCGGTAGCCAGCTTGCGCCATGTCACCCAACTCTTCCAGATGCTTGGCGCCGCGCGCCGTTGCCGTATCGGGAAACTCCGCAAGGCCTGGTTGCCGCATGAAATGGACGTTCTTCACCTCGACATAAGTGGCTGTCCTCAAGGGATCGGTCAAGAGCAGATCGATGCGGGAATTGCGGCCGTAATTCTGCTCGCGCCTGACCGTCGTGTAATCGCCGAGATCGGCGATCTGACCGAGGGCGATCGCCTCCGCCGCGATGCGGTTGGGCATAGTGGTATTGACGCCGACCGTCGTGCCATTGGCTTCGATCAGCTCGAAGACATGGCGATATTTGCGCTTTGCGCCTTCATGCTCCGAGAGCCAGATGCGCGAATCGGGTGTCGTCAGCCCCAGCATCGAGCCGGTATTCGGGCAGGAGCCGGTGATGAACGTGCCGTCTTCCAGCTCGGCATCGAAAAGAAAGCGTTTGTAGCGTGCGATCAGCCGGGCAGGGACGAGAGGCGGATTGAAGAGCATGAGTGATTGATCGCCTAGGCACGTTCCATGACGAAGCTGCCCGGTGCCTCCTCAAGCGCGTTGAGAGCTTTGCCGCCGGGTTGGCGGGCGGCTGCCATACGATGGTCCTGGGATAGGATCCATGCATGCCAGTGCGTCCACCAGGAACCCGGCGTCTCATTCGCTTCTTTCAGCCACTGCTCGTAATCGCCCTTCACCGCGCCGCCGGTCCAGAACTGGTATTTGTGCTTATCCGGTGGGTTGACGACGCCGGCAATGTGGCCGGACCCTGTCAGGACGAATTCCACCGGCCCGCCAAAGCACTGGCTGCCGACGAAGACGGACTTGGCAGGGGCGATATGATCTTCGCGCGTCGCCAGATTGTAGACCGGGATGCGGACATCCTTCAGCGACAATGTCTTGCCGTCGAGCACCATCTTGCCCTGGCTCAGTGTATTGTTGAGATAGCAATTGCGCAGATAGAACGAATGGTTGGCTGCCGCCATTCGCGTGGAATCGGCATTCCAGAACAGAAGATCGAAGGGCATGGGTTCCTGGCCCTTCAGGTAGCTGTTGATGAAATAGGGCCAGATGAGCTCGGAGGCGCGAAGCATGTTGAAGGCGGCGGCCATCTTCGAGCCTTCCAGATAGCCGACCGCACTCATCTGCTGTTCGAGCGACGCGATCTGCTCCTCGTCCACGAAAACCTTGAGATCGCCGGCAAAGGTGAAATCGACCTGCGTCGTCAGGAAGGTCGCGGTGCGGATGCGTTTGTTCTTTTCCTTGGCATGGAGGGCAAGCGTCGCGGCCAGCAGCGTGCCGCCGACGCAATAGCCGACGGCATTGACTTCCTGTTCGCCTGTCGCCTTCTCGATCGTATCAAGCGCAAAATCGATACCCTCGCGCGCATAGGAGGTCCAGTCCTTTGCCGCATGGCGCTGATCGGGGTTCACCCAGGAGATGACGAAGACGGTGTGCCCCTGTTCCACACACCATTTTATGAAGGATTTCTGCGGGTTGAGATCGAGAATGTAGAATTTGTTGATCCAGGGCGGGCAGATCAGCAAAGGCCGCTTCAGCACTTTTTCCGTTGCCGGCTCGTATTGGATGACCTGGCAGACCTCGCTTTGCGTGATCACCTTGCCGGGTGTCAGCGCCATGTCCCGGCCAACGGCGAACTTCGTCATATCCGTCTGCCGCAGCCGCAGCTCACCGTGGCCGAGGTTGATATCCTCGGCCAGCATCTTCATGCCGCGCACCAGGTTCTCGCCGTTGGAGGCGACCGTTTCGCGATAGAGCTGCGGATTGGTCGCGATGAAATTGCTCGGCGAAAAGGCGGCCGTGATCTGCTTCGTATAGAACGTCGCCTTATGGCGGGTGTGCTCGTCCAATCCTTCGGCTTCGCCGACCAGCTTCTCGGCCCAGCCGGCCGTCAGAAGATAGGTCTGCTTCAGAAAGTCGAAGAAGGGGTTCTTCTGCCAGTCTTCGTCGGCGAAGCGCTTGTCCTTGACCAGCTCTGGTGCGGCGGGCGAATCGCCGCTGAGGCGTTGCAGGGTTTGCGTCCACAGGCCGAAATAGCCCGTCAGCAGATGGGTCTGCGCCTCCAGCGTACGGCGCGGATCGGAAAGCCAATATTCGCCGACCTTGGAAAGCGTCTTGACCATGTCGGTCATCGGATCGGCGACGGTGTCGACCTTCTCGCCGCGCTCGCGCGGCGCAAGCCAGGCGGATGCAGCCTTGCCGAGATTTTCCAGCGCACGGGCGAAGTTGACGGCCATCGCCTCGGGATCCCTGACAATGTAAGGCTCGACCGACTTCGGGTCGAAGCCCGGAAAGCCGTTGTTTCCTTCACTGTTATCCCGCTTGCTGTCGGTCACGCATCATCCTCCCGGCGGCAGCTGTGTTCTGTTTTCCATTTGTACATCTTGCGGGAAAAGGAATACAAGTCGAATGAAACGCAAGCCTGCTCTTGCTTTGCTGCTGCGACAAATTTAACAGTCGCAACCCAAGGCAAGGAATTGGGCAGGAAGACAATTATGGGCGGCGGCATGGTGGCAAGACTGAACCGGTATTCCGTACTCTGCGGCGCGATGTGCGGCATTTTCGCATTGACCCTCGCAGGCTGCTCGACCCCTGAGGAAAAAGCGGCCTTCGCCAAGCGCAAGCAGCCGCCACAGGCGGTCATCGTCAAATCCGCCAACGGCAGCCCGGTCGATGAAGGCAGCACGCAGCAGCACTACAAGGACGGCTATCCGTCCTTCAACGCGCCGCCGACAGCCGCAAATGTGCAGATCAACGATCAGCAGGCGGGTGATTTGGTCAAGCAGCTGACCGCGCTCGGATCGCAGCGCAAGGCAGGCACGATATCGGAAGCCGAATATCAGAAGCGCGTGGCCGAGATGCGCAAGCTCGCCGCCGAACATGGCCAGGATACGCTGCAGGAAATCAAGCAGCAGGGCGATCAGCCGAGCCAGACGCAGAATTAGCCTTGCGTTTCAGGCGATTTGGACGCAAAGCGTTCGGATGGGCCGAATTTGGATGTGTCTTTATCGGCTAAGTGTGCTTTCTGCGCGCAGCCGCCCAAGATTCACCTTATCCTTCGTGTCAGCATAGTTGCGGTGCCGCGATTCCGGAGTTCGTATCGCGGCTCACCGGGAGATCGACGAACTTCATTGCGGTTGCAAGGGCCGCTGTCCCATGGGGAAAGAAATGGAAGAGTTTCATAAAGTCCGGCGTTTGCCGCCCTACGTTTTCGAACAGGTCAACCGTTTGAAGGCGAGCGCGCGAGCGGGCGGGGCGGACATTATCGATCTCGGCATGGGCAATCCGGACCTTCCGACCCCGAAGGCGATCGTCGACAAGCTGTGCGAAGTGGTGCAGGACCCGCGCACGCATCGCTATTCCTCCTCCAAGGGCATTCCTGGCCTGCGCCGGGCGCAGGCCGCCTATTATGCCCGTCGCTTCGGCGTCAAGCTCAATCCGGATACGCAGGTGGTCGCCACCCTCGGCTCCAAGGAAGGCTTCGCCAACATGGCGCAGGCGATCACGGCGCCGGGCGACGTTATCCTGTGCCCGAACCCGACCTATCCGATCCATGCCTTCGGCTTCCTGATGGCCGGCGGCGTCATCCGCTCGATGTCGGTCGAGCCGGACGACAGCTTCTTTCCGCCGCTGGAGCGGGCCGTGCGCCATTCGATCCCGAAGCCGCTGGCCCTGATTCTCAACTATCCGTCGAACCCGACGGCCTATGTGGCGACGCTGGATTTCTACAAGGAAGTCATCGCCTTCGCCAAGAAGCACGACATCATAGTGCTGTCGGACCTCGCCTATTCGGAAATCTACTTCAACGACGCGCCGCCGCCGTCGGTGCTCGAAGTTCCCGGCGCGATGGACGTGACGGTCGAGTTCACCTCGATGTCGAAGACCTTCTCCATGCCCGGCTGGCGCATGGGTTTCGCCGTCGGCAACGAGCGGCTGATCGCAGCATTGACGCGCGTGAAGTCCTATCTCGACTACGGCGCCTTCACGCCGATCCAGGTCGCGGCGACGCATGCGCTCAACGGCGACGGTTCCGACATCGCCGAAGTGCGCAGCATTTACAAGCGTCGTCGTGACGTTCTGGTCGACAGCTTCGGCAAGGCGGGCTTCGAGATACCGCCGCCGGAAGCGACCATGTTCGCCTGGGCGAAGATCCCGGAAAAATTCCGTCATCTCGGCTCGCTGGAGTTTTCCAAGCTTCTGGTCGAGAAGGCCGACATCGCGGTTGCGCCGGGCATCGGCTTCGGCGAGCAGGGTGACGATTATGTCCGCATCGCTCTCGTCGAAAACGAGCATCGCATCCGCCAGGCAGCGCGCAATCTGAAGCGCTTCCTCTCCACGGCGGATGAGACGATGCACAATGTGATTTCGCTGAACGCCCATCGTTAGTAATGTTACTACACGGCAGCCGTTCCCGCGGCTGCCGTCCCAAGATACTGATCAGGAATTTTCCATGGCAGATGCCCTCAAAATCGGCATTGCGGGCTTGGGTACCGTTGGTGCCTCGCTCGTCCGCATCATCCAGAGCCGCGCCAACGAGCTTGCCGTCACCTGCGGCCGTCCCGTCAAGATCGTTGCCGTCACGGCGCGCGACCGCACGAAGGATCGCGGCATCGACCTGACTGATGTCGAATGGTTCGGCGGTCCGGTCGATCTGGCTCAGAAGGCCGATATCGATGTATTTGTCGAGCTGATCGGTGGTTCCGAGGGCGCCGCCAATGCGGCCGTGCGGGCTGCTCTTGCTCGCGGAGTGCACGTCGTTACCGCCAACAAGGCGCTGCTTGCCTATCACGGCGTCGAACTCGCTGAGATCGCGGAGGAGAAGGGCGTCCTGCTCAACTTCGAAGCGGCCGTCGCCGGTGGTATTCCGGTCATCAAGGCCCTGCGGGAATCCCTGACGGGCAATACGATCTCGCGCGTCTACGGCATCATGAACGGCACCTGCAACTACATTCTGACCCGGATGGAGAAGGAGGGCCTGTCCTTTGCCGATTGCCTCAAGGAAGCCCAGCGTCTCGGCTATGCCGAGGCCGATCCGGCCTTCGACATCGAGGGCAACGACACCGCCCACAAGCTCGCCATCCTGACGACGCTTGCTTTCGGCAACCGCATCGCGGCCGATGACATCTATCTTGAGGGGATCACCAACGTCTCCATCGAGGACATCCGCGCCGCCGCTGATCTCGGCTATCGCATCAAGCTGCTCGGCGTTGCCCAGCGCACTGACAGCGGTATCGAACAGCGCGTGCATCCGACCATGGTGCCGCTCGATTCGGTCATCGCCCAAGTCGATGGCGTCACCAATGCCGTCGCGATCGAATCCGATATTCTGGGTGAATTGCTGATGGTCGGCCCCGGCGCCGGCGGCAACGCCACGGCCTCCTCCGTACTGGGCGACATCGCCGATATTGCCAAGAGCCGGCCGGGCGAACAGCGCGTGCCGGTGCTCGGTCATCCGGCCAAGGCGCTCGAGCCCTATCGCAAGGCGCAGATGCGGAGCCACGAAGGCGGCTATTTCATCCGCCTGACGGTTCTCGACCGCACCGGCGTCTTTGCAAGCGTCGCGACCCGCATGGCGGAGAACCATATTTCGCTCGAATCGATCGTGCAGCGGTCGACGCAGCACCTGTCGCCCTCGGCACACCAGACGATCGTCCTCGTCACCCATGCGACAACAGAGGATTCGGTGCGCAAGGCGGTTGCGGCGATCAAGACCGAAGGCTACCTCGTCGGCGAACCGCAGGTCATCCGTATCGAACGGCCGAAGGAATAGGCTGACCACGGCACCGCGCTTCGAAGGAGCGCTGCCGCTGCAAATTTTGGGAGAGATGGTGGAGCAACCGGTCGATCCAGTTCAACGGGCCTTTCTGGGCGTGGAGCGCTCGGTTTCCGGCAATCGCTGGGTTTCCCGGCTCGACCAGGCCGGTCAGAACAGGGCGCTGGCCATCGCGCAGGTGCACGGCCTGCCGGAGCTGATCGCCCGCGTGCTTGCAGGCCGTGGCGTCGGTATCGACGAGGCCATGGCCTTCCTCGACCCGACGATCCGCAGCCTGATGCCGGATCCTTATCTGCTGACTGATTGCGAGAAGGCGGCTCAGCGCCTCCTGCGCGCGATTAAGGCGGGCGAGACCGTCGCGATCTTCGGAGACTATGATGTCGATGGTGCCGCCTCGTCAGCGCTGCTCTATCGCTTCCTGACCCATTTCGGCGTTTCGGCCAGCATCTACATCCCCGATCGCATCTTCGAAGGCTACGGCCCCAATCCCAACGCCATCAACCAGCTCATCGACAATGGTGCAACTCTGATCGCAACAGTCGATTGCGGCTCCACCAGTTTCGAAGCGCTGGAGGCGGCAAGCGCGCGCGATATCGACGTCGTCGTTATCGATCACCACCAGGTCGCGCACGAATTGCCGCCATGCCATGCGCTGGTCAATCCGAACCGCGAGGATGATCTGTCCGGGCAGGGGCATCTCTGCGCTGCCGGCGTCGTCTTCCTGGTTCTGGTTGCTGCCCTGCGTCAGCTGCGTGAAGCGGGCGATTCCCGGGCACGCTCGGTGGATCTGCTCGCATGGCTGGATATCGTCGCGCTGGCGACCGTCTGCGATGTGGTGCCGCTGAAGGGCCTCAACCGCGCCTACGTCGTCAAGGGCCTGATTGCTGCCCGTCATCAAGGTAATCCCGGGCTTGCCGCTCTGTTTCGCAAGGCAGGGCTCGGCGGCCCGGTGACGCCCTATCATTTCGGCTTCCTGATCGGCCCGCGCATCAATGCCGGCGGCCGCATCGGCGATGCGGCACTCGGCGCGCGCTTGCTGACGCTCGACGATACTGCCGAAGCCGAGACGATCGCCGCCAAGCTTGACGAGCTCAACCGCGAACGGCAGGCCATGGAGGCCGCCATGCTGCAGGAGGCCGAGGGCGAAGCGCTGGCAGAGTATGGCAATGGCGACGGCGCTTCCGTCATCATCACTGCACGGGAGAATTGGCACCCCGGCATCGTCGGTCTGATCGCGTCGCGCCTGAAGGACAAGTTTCGCCGGCCGGCCTTTGCGATTGCCTTCGATTCGTCGGGCAAGGGCACCGGCTCCGGCCGCTCGATCAATGGCTTCGACATGGGCCGCATGGTCCGCGCCGCCGTCGATGCCGGCCTGCTGGTCAAGGGCGGCGGCCACGCGATGGCGGCCGGCTTGACGGTGGAGCGCAGCAATCTGGGAAAACTGCGCGCCTTCTTCACCGAGAAGGCGGAAAAGCAGGTTGCCGGGCTGGTGGCCAATGAGACGCTGAAGATCGACGGTGCGCTCGGCGCAAGCGGTGCGACCGTGGAACTGATAGACAGGCTCGAAACCGCCGGTCCTTACGGCTCAGGCCATCCGCAGCCGGTCTTTGCCCTGCCGAGCCACCGGCTGCGCGATTCGCGCCTTGTCGGCCAATCGCATATCAAGGTCACGCTGGAAGCGCAGGATGGCGGCCGGGTGGAGGGCATAGCCTTTCGCGCGGCAGAGACGCCTCTGGGTGAATTGCTATTGTCTTCCCGCGGTGCGCAGATCCACGTTGCCGGCACGCTCGGCGCCGATCATTGGCAGGGAAGCCGACGCGTGCAGCTTCGCGTCACGGACGCGGCCAAGGCACCCTGATCATAGACGAGATCGCATGGGCGGGGAACGCCAGCGAAAATAACGGCATAAATTCAAAGATTTCAGGGGAAAGACAGTGGCACGCCCTAGGGGAGTCGAACCCCTCTTTACAGAATGAAAATCTGTCGTCCTAACCGATAGACGAAGGGCGCGTGCTGTGGCGCCCTTATAGTCAGCACCTTTTGTTCCCGCAAGCGGAAAATCGAGAAAAATCCACGACTAGACGCAGATTTTTCGATGCATTTGTGGAAAACGTCGGGACATCGCGATCTGGTACGCCCTAGGGGAGTCGAACCCCTCTTTACAGAATGAGAATCTGTCGTCCTAACCGATAGACGAAGGGCGCAGGCCGTGTGAGCTACATAGGAATAGCGTATTGCGACCGCAAGCGGAAGCTTGATTAACTCATAGACGGCCGGGAGAACAACAGTGGCACGCCCTAGGGGAGTCGAACCCCTCTTTACAGAATGAAAATCTGTCGTCCTAACCGATAGACGAAGGGCGCGTGCTGTTGTGTGGCGCGCTTATAGCGGGGTGATTTCATTCCCGCAAGCGGCAATTTTGCTTTTTTGTGGAAAAAATGACAGATGAGTGAAACCGCCGCCGTGCTCGAATAAGCGAGACTTAACAGGATGTTATCGGAGGTGGCCGAGGTGCCTGGAAACGTCCGCCTTTACTGGCCGCTTCCGTTTTGTATCGGCTGCACCAGCAGTTTGCCGTCCTTGCCCTGGTTCTTCGATGCAATGAAGTTCACCAGCATCGCTGCTTCCTTGCTGTCCAGCTTGCGAACGTTGGAGCCGGGCAAGGGCATGATTTTCGAAGGCGTCGCATCGGCCGTCGGCTTCGTGGGGTTCGTGGAAGTGGATGCGGCGGCATTGCGGATGACGGGTGGGGGCAGAACGGCCTCCGAGGTCCGGTCGGGGGACAAGCCGGGCTTGCCGGATTGCGGCGCAACGTCCTGCACAGCGCTCGGCGGCATACTGTAGACGCTGCGCATCATCGGCGTGATTCCTTGGCCGCTCGCGCCAGGCTGGGTGGTTGCCAACGTCCCGTCCGGATTGACGGCGATCGGCGGTGGGCTCGAATAGATGCTGCTCCTGTTCGCATTGACGGCGGTCGGTTGCGTGACCAGGCCGGCAATGCTTGCGGACGCATCCGTTGGTGCGGCGGGGTAGAGGGCCTGGTTCTGTTCGGCGATCACCTGCTGCCGCGTGCCGCTGACGCTGTGGACCAGCGGGTCGCGATAGGCGACATCGCCCTTCTGCCGTCGCGCTTCAGCCTTGTTGTTCAAGCTGGCCGCGAGCTGTTCGGCTGTTGTCTGCTGCGGAGCAGCCTCCGATGTCTCTTTCGGCTTCGTTCCGGTGGTCGCGCAGCCGGCGATCATCACAAATGACATGACGACCGCAATAGTGCTTGCTAGCTTCTTCCTGCCGTATAAAATCTGTTGATCGCACAAAGGATGTTCCCCGCAAAAAAAAGGTTTGCATCGGAACGGCCTCCTGCGAGGGACGATGATATCGCGTGCGCCGACTGGGAACGATGACGGCGCGATATCCGATGCATGATGCTTCGAGTCGTCCAAGCATGCCGAGGATGGGCATGGGCGGCAAGCGCGAAACGGATGGCTCCGCGCGTGCCGTAAGCCTCGCGAAAGCTTGCGCCTTACCAGGAGCCGGTGTTGGGCAACGAAGCCCAGGGCTCGGACGAGGGAAGATTGGCGCCCTTCTGCAGGATCTCGATGGATATGCCGTCCGGAGAACGCACGAACGCCATGTGACCGTCACGCGGCGGTCGGTTGATCGTGATGCCATTGTCCATGAGCTTCTGGCAGGTCGCGTAGATATCGTCGACCTCATAGGCAAGGTGGCCGAAGTTGCGTCCTCCGGTGTATTCCTCCGGATCCCAGTTGTAGGTCAGTTCCAGGCTGGGGGCGCCGTTGCTCCGGGATGATTCGGCATCCTCGCCGGCTGCAAGGAATACGAGTGTGTAGCGCCCCTTCTCGTTCTCATAACGGCGGGTTTCGGTGAGGCCGAACAGGGTGCTATAAAAATGCAACGAGGCGTCCAGATCGGTCACGCGGACCATTGTGTGGAGATAACGCATTCTATTTCCTCTCTTAATGTTGGGCTGGGCCGATCTTGGATCGCGACACCAGCTTCGCGCAAGTCTTTGCGGGATAATCTAAGGGTGGGAATAAAGAAAACTAGGACTTGCGCTTTTCCGTTACCAAGATGTTAATCTTGATATCAGGGAATCAGTTAACCGTAACAGTGTGACGCGTAATCGAGGGCTGGCTAGGATGGGTGACAGAATTTCATCGAAGGGAGTTGACGACTTCGAGGAGATGTCGGGCGATGCCGTCGAGCTCATCGAGATCTCGGGCGTCGTCAAGTGGTTCGATGTCGCCAAGGGGTTCGGTTTTATAGTGCCTGACAATGGCATGCAGGATGTGCTGCTGCACGTGACGTGCCTGCGGCGGGACGGTTATCAGACGATTCTCGAAGGAACACGCATCGTCGCGTTGATCCAGCGCAGGGAGCGGGGCTATCAGGCCTTCAAGATCCTCTCCATGGATCAATCGACTGCCGTGCATCCCTCGCAGATGCCGCCGGTGCGCACGCATGTGCAGGTAACGGCGACCAGTGGCCTGGAACGCGCCTTGGTCAAGTGGTTCAACCGCACTAAGGGCTTCGGCTTCCTGACGCGCGGCGAGGGCACCGAGGATATCTTCGTGCACATGGAGACGCTGCGTCGGTTCGGCCTGGCGGAGCTGCGGCCAGGGCAGGTGGTGCTTGTCCGCTTCGGACCCGGCGAGAAGGGTCTGATGGCGGCGGAAATTCACCCGGACGCACCGAGCCCGGCAACGCGGCCGCACTAATATGACCGGAGATTTGTTTCTCAGAGTTTTGAAAAGCGCCGTCGTGGCGCTTTTTCTCGTTGGAGCTGCCGCTCCTTCCTCCTCCGCAGCGCAGACGACAAGCCAGCAGTCGATGGCATTCGATTCGGAGCCGCTGACGATCACATCGGCTGGTGGCAAGACGCATAAGCTCACCGTGGAACTGGCCCTGACGCCGCCGCAGCTGGAATTCGGACTCATGTATCGTGACAGGATGCCCGCCGATCACGGCATGCTGTTCGATTTCGGCACGTCGCGGCCCGTCATGATGTGGATGAAGAACACCAAGCTGGCGCTGGACATGCTTTTCCTGGACAAGACCGGCGTCGTTACCCACATTCAGAAGGACGCCGTGCCTTATTCCGAGGCGATCATCGATTCCAATGGGCCGGTTGCCTACGTCATCGAGCTGAATGGTGGAATTGTCAAAAAGCTCGGCCTTGCCGTCGGCGACAAGGCGACGAGTGCCACCATTTCGGCAAAACTGAACAAATAGGTTTTCACCAGGAAGAACTGCCCGGCACGATTTTAGCTGTTGCAGCGTGCAGACGAACCGTGTATCTCCGCACTCGTTCCGCTGGACGAGTGTCAGGCGGTGCAACGTGATCCCTGCGGAAACGCAATATTCCAAGGGATCATGCTTGAGGTACGGAGTGTAGCGCAGTCTGGTAGCGCATCTGGTTTGGGACCAGAGGGTCGGGAGTTCGAATCTCTCCACTCCGACCACTTTAAAATCCCCATCTATATCGATGAATTCGCGCTGATACCGGCCGCCTTTTCGCTTGAAAACAAAGGGATTCGCGGCTAAGCAAAGGTCGTGTTCGCTAGATCTTTAAAGATCGAGCCAAGGCAAGAGAAGCAAAGAAGCGGGTTGCTCCCGCTTTATTCGGAGGCGCTGCAGCAATGCCTGCCAAGATTTATCGTCCCGCAAAGACCGCCATGCAGTCCGGCAAGGCCAAGACCAATGTTTGGATTCTCGAATTCGATCAGGAGATCCCGCGCAAGATCGATCCGATCATGGGTTACACGTCTTCGGCCGACACGCGCCAGCAGCTCAAGCTGACCTTCGATACGCAGGAGTTGGCCGAGGCCTATGCCCAGCGCGAAGGCATAGAATACCGCGTCATCGCCCCCAAGGATCCCACGCGCCAGACGGTTTCGTATTCCGATAATTTCCGTTACTCGCGCATCCAGCCCTGGACACACTGAAACAGGCGCTTATTGAAACCGCTGCCCATTGAGTTTGACGGCGGTTTCAGGCATGTGTTGGCGGCCGCGAACAACTTGCGGCTCGGCTTAAGGCCCCTTAGCTCAGCTGGATAGAGCACCTGCCTTCTAAGCAGGTGGTCGCAGGTTCGAATCCTGCAGGGGTCGCCAATCCTTTCCGTTTTTTTCAGGACGCGTTTCACGCTGCGCTACCCTCATTTCGTCGCCGCCAGCCACCCGCCGGCATCGTTCGGCCTCGTGGCGTCGACCGCCATCTGGAAGAGGTCGTAGCCGGTCATTACCCCGGCCAGTTTGATGACGACGATGGCCGCGCTCAATAGCGCGAGCCCACCGACGATTTTGTCGCTTTTCTTCACGGCCCGCTTCCCCTGACGCCTCGTGAATGCCGCGTGTTTCGCGGTGGTAGGCAGTATATCGCGTTCTGCGTGAAGCGCTACTCGGCTTGTTCACGTCGCCAGTCGCCCGGCGGCGATCAGCAGAAGGCCGCCGGCGATGCCTTCGCTCCATCTTCGACCGCGATCGGTGAAGCTTCCCTGGGAGCCAACGGCCGCAATGGCGAAGCTGAGGAGCGTATAGAAGACCCCGCACAGCCCGATGAAGATTGCGGATAGGAGGCTCGCCTGCAGGGCGATGCTCCCATCGTGCTTTATGAACTGCGGCAGGATGGCGAAATAGATCATCATGCCCTTGGGATTGAGAGTAGCTGTCAGGAGGCCGCGCCGAAACGAGTTCGTTGCCGCAGCCGACGGTTGCGCGGCTTTTCCGGCTTTGAGCGAGGATGCGATCAGTCGAGACGCAAGGTAAGCCAGATATGCGATGCCGAGCCAACGCAGGAGCATGAACAGGGCGGGTGAGGTGGCGATGATGGCGGCCACGCCGAGGGCTGCAAGCGTCGAATGGACGACATAGCCGATGCAGATGCCGGCCGTCGAGCGCAGTCCGGCCACGGCGCCGCCGGACATGGCCTGCGATGCCACGAACAGCATGTCCGGCCCCGGTGTGCAGATGAGGGGCAGGACAGTGCCCGCGAAGAGAAGAAGCTCGATGTTTTCCATGAATGGCAGCCTAAAGGCCTGGCGAGGCAATCGGCTTGCGAAGATATCAATTCTGATCGATTAATTGGCATTGGAATCCATGATTGCGCTCTTGTTGATAGAGGATGCCAATGCGGCTGGACGAGATCGATAAGCGTATTTTGCGCGCTCTACAGCGCGACGGGCGAATTCAGAATGTGGAACTGGCGAGGGAGGTGGGGTTGTCTCCGTCGCCTTGCCTGCGGCGCGTCAAGCTCCTTGAGGATGCCGGCATGATCGACCGCTATGTGGCCGTCCTCAATCCGGCCAAGGTCGGGCTGCCGCTATCCATGTTTGCCCGCGTCTGGCTGACGGCCCAGGATGCAGAAACGATCGATCGCTTCATAGCGGCAATGAAGAAGCTGCCTGAGGTGATGGAGTGCTACATCATGCTTGGCGAAAGCGATGCGCTGTTGCGCGTCGCCGTATCCGATCTCGACGGCTACAGACAGTTCCAGTCCACGCATCTGACGAAGGTCAACGGCATCCAGAACGTCAAGACCGATGTGCCGAGCCAGATCGTCAAGCAGACCTACGCCTTGCCCTTGCGCTGACCGCTTTGGCTCCGCTGGTGCGGAGTATCGACGAAAAACCCGCCGGCTGCATCGCAACCGGCGGGTTCCTTAATTGTCCTATAGTTTGCGCGAACTCAGTGCAGGATCTGGCTGAGGAAGAGCTTGGTGCGCTCATGCTGCGGATTGTCGAAGAATTCCTTCGGCGAATTCTGCTCGACGATCTGGCCCTGGTCCATGAAGATGACGCGGTTGGCGACCTGGCGGGCAAAGCCCATTTCATGGGTTACGCACAGCATGGTCATGCCTTCCTCGGCAAGACCCACCATGGTGTCGAGCACTTCCTTGATCATTTCCGGATCGAGCGCCGAGGTCGGCTCGTCGAACAGCATGATCTTCGGGTTCATGCAGAGCGAACGGGCAATCGCCACGCGCTGCTGCTGGCCGCCCGAAAGCTGGCCGGGATATTTCTTCGCCTGCTCCGGGATCTTGACGCGGGTGAGAAAGTGCATGGCGATTTCTTCCGCCTGCTTCTTCGGCATCTTGCGCACCCAGATCGGCGCCAGCGTGCAGTTCTCCAGGATCGTCAGGTGCGGGAAGAGATTGAAGTGCTGGAACACCATGCCGACTTCGCGGCGGACTTCATCGATCTTCTTCAGATCGTTGGTGAGTTCCACGCCGTCGACGACGATGCTGCCCTTCTGGTGCTCTTCGAGGCGGTTGATGCAGCGAATCATCGTCGATTTGCCGGAGCCGGACGGACCGGCGATGACGATGCGCTCGCCGCGCATGACCTTGAGGTTGATGTCGCGCAGCACGTGGAAATCGCCGTACCACTTGTTCATGTTGATCATTTCAACCGCGACTTCCGTCTCGGAAATGGTCAGTTTTTTCGGTTGGGCGTCAGCCATATTATCTTCCCTCAGTTCTTATCGTTTGTGGCCGGTGTCGAGATGGCGTTCCATGAAGCCTGAATAACGCGACATGCCGAAGCAGAAAAGCCAGAATATGAAGCCGGCGAAGACCAACCCCGTTATCGGTGTCACGGGGCTCGCCCAGTTCGCGTCGGAGAAATTCTGGCGGACGATGCCGAGCAGATCGAACATGCCAATGATCGCTACCAGCGACGTGTCCTTGAACATGCCGATGTAGGTGTTGACGACGCCCGGGAGGACCAGCTTGATGGCCTGCGGCAGAACGATCAGCCGCATCTTCTGCCAATAGCCGAGGCCGAGCGAGTCTGCGCCTTCGAACTGGCCTTTCGGCACGGCCTGCAGGCCGCCGCGAATGACTTCGGCCATATAGGCCGATGTGAAGATCGCGACGCCGACGATAGCGCGCAGCAGCTTATCGACGGTCCAGCCCTGTGGCATGAACAATGGCAGCATGTAGCTGGCCATGAACAGCACCGTGATCAATGGCACGCCACGGATGACCTCGATAAAGATCACGCACAGCATACGGACGACAGGCATTTTCGAGCGGCGCCCGAGTGCAAGCACGATGCCGAATGGAAACGAGACCGCGATCCCGACGAAGGAAATCACCAACGTCACCAGCAGGCCGCCCCATCTTTCCGTTTCCACGACCTCTAGGCCTAAGCCGCCATGGAGCAGAAAGAACGAAACGATCGGCAGCACGAAGAACGCCAGAATCGCGTTCAATCCCTTCCTGGGAAGCGATGGCATCATGAGCGGCACGAAGGCGATGATCGTCAGAATCATAACTAGCACAGGCCGCCAGCGTTCATCCGGCGGATAGAGGCCGAACATGAAGATGACGAATTTCGCGCGGATGAAAGCCCAGCAAGCGGCATTCCAACCGTCCGGCTGGGTTCCGCCCTGAACGGTCGTGGCGCAGAAAGTGCGGTCGGTTCCGCTCCAAACTGCCTGCACGAACAACCAATTGACCAGATGCGGGATCACCCATGCAAGGAAGGCAATAGCGATCACGGTCAGAACAACGTCCTTTGGTGTCGCCAGGAGGTTCTTCCTGATCCAATGCCACGCACCTTTCTCGCCAGCCGGTGCTGGTTGCGCCAGAAGGAGGGTCTTGCTGACCAAGCTTTGATTTGGGTTTGACATCCTATCTCTCCACCAGAGCCATCTTGGCATTGAACCAGTTCATGAACAGCGACGTTGCGATGCTCAAGGCGAGATAGATGATCATCCATATGATCACGACTTCGACCGCGCGGCCGGACTGATTGAGGATCACGCCGCCGACTGCGACGAGATCGGCATAGCCGATGGCGATGGCGAGCGAAGAGTTTTTGATCAGGTTGAGATATTGGCTCGTCAACGGTGGAATGATGATGCGCATTGCCTGCGGAATGACCACGAGCCTAGTGATCGCCGACGCGCGAAGGCCGAGCGCACCTGCCGCTTCCGACTGGCCTTTCGCTACGCCGCGAATGCCGGCGCGCACGATTTCGGCAATGTAGGTCGCGGTGTAAAGAGACAATGCCAGGAGAAGTGCAATGAACTCCGGTCCCACGACGGATCCGCCCGTCAGGTTGAATTTGCCGGCAACCGGATAATCGAAGGAGAGCGGCAGGCCCACCGCAAGGAAGGTCAACAGCGGCAGGCCGATCAGCACGCCGATCGACACCCAGATCGTATGGAATTGCTGGCCTGTCGCCGCCTGGCGCTTGTGTGCCCAGCGCGCCAGGAAAACTACCGCGACGATAGCGACAACGAAGGCAAGGCCGACGGCCCACATACCAGCGCCGAAAATCGGGCTGGGGAAGGCGAGGCCACGGTTGCTGAGATAGGTGGAGAACGGCAGATGCACGGCATCTCGCGCTTGCGGCAGCAGCACCAGAACGCCGCTGTACCAGAAGAAGATAACGAGCAATGGCGGAATGTTGCGGAAGATTTCGACGTAGGTCTGGGAAAGCTTGGCGATCAGCCAATTGTTTGAAAGCCTGCCAATGCCGATGATGAAGCCGACGATCGTTGCGCAGACGATGCCGACCACTGAAATGAGAAGTGTATTGAGCAGGCCGACGATGAGCGCTTGGGTATTGGTGGAATCGCTGGAATATGGAATCAGCGCCTGTCCGAGATTGAAGCCGGAGCGGCCTTCCAGGAAGCTGAAGCCGAAGGAACGGTTCAATGCGCGTAGATTGTCAGCCGTATTGTGGATCAGGAACCAAACGAGAGCCACAAGAATGATAATGGTGACGGCCTGATAAAACACCCCCCTGACTTTCGGGTTGTTTATAACAGGTATGATCACAGATAAGACCACAGATACAAATGAACGCTCGCCCTCAGGCGAATTTGTAGTAATTGCCATGCAGAAATTTTCCCCAATGTGCCTGTTTCAGGCTTGTTTTCTTGAGGGGAGAAAGGCGAAAGCCGCCTTTCTCCATAAGTTTATGCCGTTCGCGGCTTAGCGGACCGGCGGTGCGTACTGGATGCCGCCCTTGTTCCACAGCGCGTTCAGGCCACGAGCGATCTTCAGCGGGCTGCCGGCGCCGATGTTGCGGTCGAAGACTTCGCCGTAGTTGCCGACGCCCTTGATGATGTTGTAGGCCCAGTCGTTGGTCAGACCGAGGTCGGTGCCGATCGTCGAACCCTGCTCAGCGCCGAGGAAGCGCTTGATGTCCGGGTTTGCCGAACCCTTCATCTCGTCGACGTTCTTCTGCGTGATGCCGAATTCTTCAGCGTTGATCAGCGCGTAAGCGGTCCAGCTGACGATGTCGAACCACTGCTCGTCGCCCTGGCGAACGGCCGGTCCAAGCGGCTCCTTGGAGATGATCTCCGGCAGAACAACGTTGTCGTCGGGGTTCTTCAGAGTCAGACGCAGCGAATAGAGGCCCGACTGGTCGGTGGTGTAGACGTCGCAACGGCCGGAATCATAGGCGGCGTTGACTTCCTCGAGCTTGTCGAAGACCACCGGATTGTACTGAAGGTTATTAGCCTTGAAGTAGTCGGCGAGGTTGAGTTCCGTCGTGGTACCGGACTGGACGCAGACGGCGGCACCGGAGAGTTCCAGAGCGGACTTGACGTTCAGTTCCTTGCGGACCATGAAGCCTTGGCCGTCATAGTAGGTGATCGGGCGGAAGTTGAGGCCGAGCGCCGTATCGCGGTTGATGGTCCAGGTCGTGTTGCGCGACAGCAGATCGACTTCACCGGACTGCAGCGCGGTGAAACGGTCCTTGGAGCTGAGGGGGGTGTACTTGACCTTGGTCGCATCACCGAAGACAGCCGAAGCGACTGCCTTGCAGAAGTCGACGTCGAAACCGGCCCAGTTACCGGATGCGTCTGGCTGTGCGAAGCCAAGAAGACCCGTATTCACGCCGCATTGAATGAAGCCCTTGGCCTTCACGTCGCTCAGCGTCGAAGCCGAAGCGCCGGAGGCGGTGTATGCCAGTGCCGCGGCTCCCAGCAATACGGACAGCGCAAATTTTTTCATCTTTCCCTACCTTTGACTATTGTTTTATAGTTAAAATGTATCGCTCCCGAAGCAGGTTCTCGGAGAACCACGTTCCCTCACTCTCCCGGTGCGAGTGGTCCTATCACAGTCGTAAATGGATTTGCGGTCAAGACATTGGCCCAATTATTGCGGATTTATTCGGCATTTTCGCCCGGGGCGTTCGAAAAATGAGCGTTTGGCGTGAAAATAAGCGGCATTTTGCCAAAAAACTACGCGAAAACGGAGGTTAATTCGCTATTTTCGTTATTTTAGCCTTCTAGTAATAAGAGGACTGAGACGGATCAGGGTTGACCCCACTGGACTTGCTCGCCACAAATCGAGGTTCCTACAGCGCCAAGGGCATATCCGGACATGAAAGACAAAGACACATTGCTGCAGAACGCCGGCATCAATACGCGTTTATCCCACATCGGCAATTCGCCCTCCGATTTCCACGGATTCGTCAATCCGCCCGTGGTTCATGCGTCCACGGTGCTGTTTCCGAATGCACGGACCATGGAAACGCACGACCAGAAATATACCTACGGCACGCGCGGCACGCCGACGACGGATGCGCTTTGCGAGGCGATCGACGCGCTGGAGGGATCGGCGGGAACGGTCATCGTGCCGTCCGGGCTTGCGGCTGTCACCATACCTTTTCTTGCGTTTTTATCCGCCGGTGACCATGCGCTGGTCGTCGATTCGGTCTACGGGCCGACGCGCCACTTCTGCGATACGATGCTGAAGCGGCTCGGTGTCGAGGTTGAATACTACGATCCGCTCATCGGCGCGGGCATCGAGCAGATGATCAGGCCGAACACCAAATTGGTGCATACAGAGGCGCCGGGTTCCAATACCTTCGAAATGCAGGATATATCAGCGATTTCGACGGCTGCTCACAGGCACGGCTGCGTCGTCACGATGGACAATACCTGGGCAACACCGCTCTATTTCAAGCCGCTTGATCACGGCGTTGACATCTCGATCCATGCGGTGACCAAGTATCCGGCCGGCCACTCCGATATTCTGATGGGGACCGTTTCCGCCAATGCGGCGCATTGGAAGCGCTTGCTGGACGCCCATGGTCAACTCGGCATCTGCGGCGCACCGGATGATGCTTACCAGGTGTTGAAGGGCTTGCGCACTATGGGTGTGCGGCTGGAGCGCCATCAGCAGAGCGCGCTTGCCATCGCCCAATGGCTGGAGGGACGGGAGGAGGTTGCGCGCGTACTGCATCCCGCGCTGCCGAGCTTCCCAGGCCATGCGATTTGGAAGCGCGACTTCAAGGGATCGAGCGGCATTTTCTCCTTCGTGCTGGCTGTCGACAGCCCTCAGAAATTCAAGGCCAAGGCGCATGCCTTCCTCGATGCGCTCCGAATTTTCGGTCTCGGCTATTCCTGGGGCGGCTTCGAAAGCCTCGCTTTGCACGTCAACCTCAACGACCGCCGCCTCGCCAAGGCGCCGACGGAGGGGCCGGTATTGCGCCTGCAGATCGGCCTGGAAGACGTCGCCGATATCAAGGCGGATATCGAAAAGGGGTTTGCGGCAACCAAGGAGGCTTGATCAGCCGATGGCGCGATAGCCGTAGATCCAGTCCATGTCCGCCGCAAGACTTTGCGGCGGGCGCAGGGACAGAACGAGGTCGCGCGCCATCCGTATCGGCCCGCGGGCATGGTAGGCGAACTGATTGAAGGCGGCGCGCTGGCGCAGGCGGGCGATGCGCGGCGCACGATGCTTCTCATAAAGATCGAGTGCTTCAGAGACAGAGCGCGTTGCGAGCATGCCTGCCAATTCGAATGCATCCTCGATTGCCATGGCCGCGCCTTGGGCGGCGAATGGCATCATCGCATGAGCCGCATCGCCGATCAGGATCGTGTCGCTGCCATTGTGCCATCGGCCGACGCCCATTTCGTAAAGCGGCCAGAAGCTTGCCTGCTCCTGCGTTTCCAACATCCGCAGAATTGCGCTGTTCCAGCCGGAGAAGCCGCGCAGCATATTGTCTCTTTGGGCCTTGCTGCCGATAGCGCTCCAATCGTGGCTCGCGCTGCTGCCGGAAACGATGGCGACGATATTGAAGGCGGCAGTTTCACGGATCGGATAGCAGACGAGGTGGCTGGAGGGACCGAGAAACGCCGTGACGCTCGTCTTGTTCAGGATGGCCGGTGCGGAAGCCTCCGGAAGAGTGAAACGCCACGCGATGTTGCCGGAAAAGAGCGGCGAGGGGGCGCCGGGCACCAAGGCACGTGCCTTTGACCAGACGCCGTCCGCGCCGATGACGAGATCCATGTCCCGGCCGGCGATCCCATCCAATCCCCGTCTGTCTTTGATATCGATGTGTCGGCCGAGATGCAGCGTGCAAAGCGCGTTGGCTGTCACCGCATCGAGAAGTGCTTTCTGCAGGGTCGCGCGATGTGCCGTGCCGTAGGGAGATCCCCATCGCTGCTTGGCGAAATCGCCGCATGGAACGGATGCGACCGGCCGCAGCGAAGAGCCGGAAACCAGCCGCACGTCCTGCGGTTCGAGCCAGATGGGCAGAAGCGCGTCGAGGACGCCCAGCGCATTGAGAATGCGGGAGGCGTTCGGGGAAATCTGCAGGCCGGCGCCAACTTCGGTCAACACGTCCGCCTGTTCGAAAATCTCCGATCGGATGCCATGCCTTGCCAGCGCCAGCGCCGCCGTCAACCCGGCTATTCCGGCGCCGATGATGGCAGCTGTTTTGATCGGCATTCGACTATGTCCGATCGCGATCCAGGAGGGTCACGCGGCCTTGAAGTGGAAGACGCAGCCGGGCGGGTTGGTCTGGTCCGCCTTCAGCGACGGATTGTAGCGGTAGAGCGTCGAGCAGTAGGAGCAGACCTTCTCGCTATCGTCGCCCAGGTCGATGAAGATATGCGGATGGTCGTAGGGAACCGAGGCGCCGGTGCACATGAATTCCTTCACGCCGATTTCGATAACGCGGTGTCCGCCATCGTTCTGGAAATGGGGAATATTGTGGCCGGCCATGATGATCTCCAAATGCGTCTTGCCTTGAGCGGCATGAATGTTGCGCCAGACTTGGTAGCCCCTCTTTATAATCCTTCTTGCCGATTGTGTAGTGCGAAAGTCCGGCTCGGCGCAGAGATTTTCGCGAAAGCGGGGTTCACCTGATATCGCCGATAAAATATGGTCCGGCGCCAATAAGCCCTGTTTGCGAAGATACAGCCATGAATTTGAATGTTCCTCCGATTTCCTATTTTGTCAGCGACGGATTGAAGCTCGCCTATTTCGACGAGGGCAATCCGAATGGTCAGCCGGTTTTGCTGATTCACGGATTTGCCTCGACCGCGGTTGCCAATTGGGTCAATCCGGGTTGGCTCAAGGTGCTTGACGAGGCGGGTTACCGCGTGATCGCCATCGACAATCGCGGTCACGGCATGAGCGACAAGCCCTATGATGCCGATGTCTATCATCCCTGGATCATGGCCGAAGACGCCGTCGCTCTGCTCGATCACCTCGGCATCCCCGAGGCGCATGTCATGGGCTATTCGATGGGCGCGCGCGTTTCGACCTTCATGGCGATCACGCATCCTGACCGTGTTCGTTCGCTGGTGCTCGGCGGCCTCGGCATCGGCATGGTCGAAGGAGTCGGCGATTGGGATCCGATCGCGGACGCCCTGCTGGCGCCATCGCTGGACGATGTCATGCATCTGCGCGGCCGCATGTTCCGCGTTTTTGCCGAGCAGACCAGGAGCGACCGGCAGGCGCTTGCCGCCTGCATCCAGGGGTCGCGCGATCTGGCCGCAAAGGAGGATGTGGCGAGGATCGAGGCGCCGACCCTGATTGCCGTCGGCACCAAGGACGATATTGCCGGCTCGGCGCAGGAGCTTGCTGATCTGATGCCTCATGCCGAAGTCGTCGACATCCCCAACCGCGATCATATGCTCGCCGTCGGCGACAAGGTCTTCAAGACGGCGGTTCTTGAATTCTATAAGCGGCTGGAGAACTGACGGGCTGGATCGGTCAAGTCACCTGCCGGTGAAATGCGGCTTCCGTCGCGCGGCAAAGGCGGCCCGCCCTTCGGCATAGTCGGCGCTGTCGAAAGTCTCGGCGCCGATCACTTCCGCCTCGCGCAGCAGATCGCCATCCTGTTCGATGACGGCGCGGATTGCGAGTTTCGAGGCATGCAGCGCGATCGGCGCATTGGCAGCGATCGCATGGGCGAGGGCGGAAACCTCAGCATCGAACGCGCCGGCCTCTATCTCTTCCAGCAGAAATCCGGCCGCAGCCATCTTCTCGCTCGACATGGGAGCGCCCGTAAAAAGCGCGACCTTGGCCATCTGCGGCCCAAGCGCATTGACGATGTCCTGCACGGCGTCAGAGGGATAGGCGATGCCGAGGCGGACGGCGGGTATGGAGAAGCGCGCACCTTGCTCCGCGATCCTTAGATCGCAGGCAGCGGCGAGCCCGAAACCGCCGCCGTAACAGACGCCGCGGATCGCCGCGATCGTCGGCACGCGGCAATGACGAATGGCCGTGAAGGCCTGACTGTTCAAAGCCTCGTAGGCGACGGCCGTTTCGGCGTCTTTACGCACGCTATCGAATTCGCGGATGTCGGCGCCTGCGGAAAAATCCGCGCCGGCGCCGCGAAGAATGATCACATGAGCGTGCGCCTCGTCGGTCAAAATGCGCACGGCCTGAGGAAGTGCCCGCCACATGGCGGCCGTCACGGCATTCTTGCTGCCGGGGTTATTGATGGCGATCGTGCCTATGGCATCGCTGCTGGTTGCACGAAGCAGACCGCCGGCAAAATCATGCTCGAAATTCATGCGCGTCCGACCCATTTGTCTTGTGTGGCATTTATTCTATATAATGCACCACTGGCAGCAAATCGGGAGACCGCCAATGGTCGCAGTAACGGACATTCGCCCTCTGGAGGGCCTAGGCGCGGTTAAGGTCGTGGATCCCATCTGGGATAGCATGCGCGAGGAGGCTCGCTCGGCCGCTGACCGGGACCCGCTTCTGGCCGCCTTCCTATATTCGACGATCATCAATCACCGTTCGCTGGAGGAATGCGTCATCTATCGCATTTGCGAGCGCCTCGACCATCCGGATATGCAGGCCGTTCTCCTGCGGCAGACTTTCGAGGAAATGCTGAGCGATTGGTCGGAATGGGGATCGATCCTGCGTGTCGATATTCAGGCCGTCTACGATCGCGATCCCGCCTGTCTCCGTTTCCTCGAGCCGGTTCTCTATTTCAAGGGCTTTCATGCCTTGCAGACCCATCGTCTCGCGCACTGGCTGTACAATCGCGGCCGCCGTGATTTTGCGCTTTATCTGCAAAGCAGATCCTCGAGCGTCTTCCAGACCGACATCAACCCGGCTGCGCGGATCGGCAAGGGTATCTTCCTCGATCACGCGACCGGCCTGGTCGTGGGCGAAACGGCCGTTATCGGCGACAACGTATCGATCCTGCATGGCGTCACCCTTGGTGGCACAGGCAAGGAAGGCAGCGACCGCCATCCGAAAATCGCCCATGGCGTATTGATCGGCGCTGGAGCGAAGATCCTCGGCAATATCCAGATCGGCCATTGCTCGCGTATCGCCGCCGGCTCGGTCGTTCTGAAGGAAGTGCCGCCGAAGACGACGGTCGCCGGCGTTCCAGCCAAGGTTGTCGGCGAGGCAGGCTGCTCGGAGCCATCCCGCTCCATGGATCAGCTGCTGGCCGAACGCATGGTTGTCGACCAGATCATGGGCGCCGGAATCTAGGCAAAGTCCAACCTGAACTTCGGGATTTAGCGCCATTGCTGAAGGTATTTGGCGCGGTTCCGGTCTTTACACCGCCGCTTTTCCCATGCAAGAAGCGGCCAAACAGAGATCCTCACGGAGATGCATTGTGAAGCCTGACGAAATCAAGAAACTCGACGCCTACTTCAAGCGCATGTTCAATCCGCAGATGGTGGTGAAGGCCCGGCCGCGCAAGAATGATTCGGCAGAAGTCTATCTCGGCGAAGAGTTCCTGGGTGTTGTCTATATCGATGATGAAGACGGCGACCGTTCCTACAATTTCTCGATGGCTATCCTGGACGTCGATCTCTAAGTCGCTGTAAGTGTCCAATATTCCAGTCCGATTTCGGAGCCGCATTTCATCGAAATGCGGCTCTTTTCTTGGATGCCGACTGAAAATGATCCGATTCGTCGTTCTGAACGGGTGGTTGAACCTTCCATCCACCCAGATAGGATTTTCCGCCAAATCGCAATATTTCTGCCAAAGCCTGTAGTTGCACAGACATTGATATATATTAGAAAAAACAAACGGATGCGTCTGCGCTCTCGTCGATGACATTGTGCCGTCATCGGAAATGCAATCTCCGGGTGATATTGCGATGCACAAGACTACTTGACTAATTGTGCATCGCATTTAAGTCTTGTCTGTGTAAACCGGCCGTCGGCCGGCCAACAAGGGACGGAGAAACATGTTCAATTTCGATGAAGCGAACAAAAAGGGCAAGGAAGCCATGGACACGGCGCTGAAGAGCTACTCCGATGTCAGCAAGGGTTTCCAGGCTATTGCCGCCGAAACTGCTGAATATTCGAAGAAGTCGTTCCAGGATGGTGTTACGCACTTTGAAACGCTCGCCGGCGTCAAGAGCTTCGAAGCTGCTTTCGAACTCCAGAGCACCTACGTGAAGTCGGCCTACGAAAATTTCGTCGCCGAAGCCACCAAGCTCGGCGAAATGTATGCAGATCTCGCCAAGAACGCTTACAAGCCTTACGAAGCGCCTGTCGCTGCAGCGACTAAGGCTGCTAGCAAGGCGGCAGCGACTGCCACCGCCGCTTAAGAACTCGCCCAAGGCGACAATTCCGGAAGGACCGACTGCGCGATGCGCAGTCGGTCCTTTGCGTTTCCGATAGTCGTGCCTGGTTCGACAATAGCTGCAACTTTTTTGGCCGCAGCCCGCTTTGTCAGCGAATTGTGATTGCAGTGTCCCGCAAGGGGCTTAAAATCACGCCGATATGAACTAAGTTATAGGTTCGGATATTCGGCCCGACCGAGTCAATAAACCAACCCAGTTGCCAAGTCGGAATGCGATAGCTTCTGCCGGATGATTTGAGGAAAGAACGAAATGATCGCTGAGCCGATCCGGATGCAAAACAATGGCGAAAGGAACGGGGACAACGGAAATCGCGGGACCTCGGTGATTACACGCACCAAGCCCAAAACCAAGAAGCCCAATCTATACCGCGTGCTGCTTCTGAATGACGACTATACGCCCATGGATTTTGTGATCCACATCCTGGAGCGTTTCTTTCAAAAGGATCTTGAGAGTGCCACTCGCATCATGCTTCACGTCCACAACCATGGCGTGGGTGAATGCGGGATATATACATATGAAGTAGCCGAAACGAAGGTGAGCCAGGTGATGGATTTTGCCCGGCAGCACCAGCATCCGCTGCAATGTGTTATGGAAAAGAAGTGAGGATCTGAACGTGCCAACATTTTCGCCTAGTCTTGAGAAGGCGCTGCACCAGGCACTGACTTACGCGAACGAGCGGCATCACGAGTATGCCACGCTGGAACATCTGCTTTTGGCGCTGGTAGACGACGCCGACGCCGCAGCTGTCATGGGCGCGTGCAATGTTGATCTCGACGCGCTCCGTAAGACTCTGACTGAATACGTCGATAATGAACTTTCAAACCTGATTACGGGCTATGATGAAGACTCGAAGCCGACCTCCGGCTTCCAGCGTGTCATCCAGCGCGCCGTGATCCATGTACAATCGTCCGGTCGCGAGGAAGTGACGGGCGCCAACGTTCTCGTCGCGATTTTTGCGGAACGGGAAAGCCATGCTGCATTCTTCCTGCAGGAGCAGGAAATGACCCGCTACGACGCGGTCAACTATATATCTCACGGTATCGGCAAGCGTCCGGGTTCCTCCCAAACCCGCACGCCGCGCGGCGCCGAGGAAAGCGAATCCGAGAGCAAGCCGACCGCCCGCGGTGAGCAGGAGGAAGGCAACGGCAAGAAGCAGCAGGATGCGCTGAAGGCCTATTGCGTCAACCTCAACGAAAAGGCCAAGAACGGCAAGATCGATCCGCTGATCGGCCGTCATTCCGAGGTCAATCGCACGATCCAGGTGCTTTGCCGCCGGTCGAAGAACAACCCGCTTTATGTTGGCGACCCCGGGGTTGGCAAGACGGCGATTGCCGAAGGTCTTGCCAAGCGCATCGTCGAAGGCAAGGTTCCAGAAGCGCTTGCCGACGCCACGATCTTTTCGCTCGATATGGGCACGCTGCTTGCCGGCACCCGCTATCGCGGCGATTTCGAAGAACGCCTGAAGCAGGTCGTCAAGGAGCTCGAAGAGTATCCGGGCGCCGTGCTGTTCATCGATGAGATCCACACCGTCATCGGCGCTGGCGCCACATCAGGCGGTGCGATGGATGCCTCGAACCTGCTGAAGCCGGCTCTCTCCTCGGGTGCGATCCGTTGCATTGGTTCGACCACCTACAAGGAATACCGTCAGTTCTTCGAGAAGGACCGGGCACTCGTCCGCCGTTTCCAGAAGATAGACGTCAACGAGCCGAGCATCGAGGATGCCATCGAAATCATGAAGGGCCTGAAGCCCTATTTCGAAGAGTATCATCACCTGCGCTATTCGAACGACGCCATCAAGTCGGCTGTCGAGCTGTCGGCACGCTACATTTCCGACCGCAAGCTGCCGGACAAGGCGATCGACGTCATCGACGAAACGGGTGCTGCGCAAATGCTGCTGCCGCCGTCCAAGCGTCGCAAGCTGATCACCGAGAAGGAGATCGAGGTCACGATCGCCACCATGGCCCGTATTCCCCCAAAGACGGTGTCCAAGGATGACGAGATGGTTCTCGCCAATCTCGAGCAGGAGCTGCGTTCGGTCGTCTATGGCCAGGACACGGCGATCGAGGCTCTGTCGACGGCGATCAAGCTGGCTCGTGCGGGCCTGCGCGAACCGAACAAGCCGATCGGCTGCTACATCTTCTCCGGCCCCACGGGCGTCGGCAAGACGGAAGTCGCCAAGCAGCTTGCTTCGTCGCTCGGCGTCGAACTGCTGCGCTTCGACATGTCGGAATATATGGAGCGTCACACGGTTTCCCGCCTGCTCGGCGCACCTCCCGGCTATGTCGGCTTCGATCAGGGCGGCCTGCTGACCGACGGCGTCGACCAGCATCCGCACAGCGTTGTCCTGCTCGACGAAATCGAGAAGGCGCATCCGGATATCTTCAATATCCTGCTGCAGGTCATGGACCATGGCGCGCTGACCGACCACAACGGCAAGAAGATCGACTTCCGCAACGTCATCCTGATCATGACGACCAATGCGGGCGCATCGGAAATGGCCAAGGCCGCGATCGGCTTCGGCTCGGCCAAGCGTACGGGCGAGGATGAAGAGGCTCTGAACCGCCTGTTCACCCCGGAATTCCGCAACCGTCTGGATGCGACCATTCCGTTCGCGCCGCTGCCGACCGTCGTCATCCACAAGGTCGTGCAGAAGTTCATCATGCAGCTGGAGGCTCAGCTTTCCGAACGGAACGTTACCTTCGATCTGCACGAAGACGCGATCGCCTGGCTGTCCGAAAAGGGCTACGACGAAAAGATGGGCGCCCGTCCGCTGGCGCGCGTCATCCAGGAAAACATCAAGAAGCCGCTGGCGAACGAAATCCTCTTCGGCAAGCTGAAGAAGGGTGGCGTCGTCACCGTCACGGTCGGCACGAAGGAAGACGGCACCACCGGCATCGTGCTCGAAGCAACCGCTGATACGGCACCGATCCGGCCGAAGCCGGAAGCCGAGGTCGGCGATGCGCCGCTCGAGGTGGAGCAGGATGACGGTGACACCACCGTCAAGGCCAGAAGCCGCGTGGGCAAGGCCGGTGCAGCCGCGGATGCCCGCCGTTCGGCCAAGGCCGCGGCGGCCAGCGAAAACGATGAGCCGGAAGGCAAGTCGCCGCGCAAAGGCGGCACGGTGCCGAAGGTTCCGCGCAAGTAACTGCCGATTGGCTGCTTGAGAAAAATGAAAAGGCTGCATTGGAAACAATGCAGCCTTTTCATATGCTTATTTTGATATAATAATTAAGTGCTACAGGTTCGTATAGTCGATTTCGAGGAAGGACTCGACTTCGGGCACCCAGCGATCGCGCACGAAAGCGACGTGGTCGGGGTCGATGTTATAGGCGTCGTAGCCTGATTGACTATCGAACTCCATTGAGAACCCGAAAGTAAAATCATTCTTTGGGCTGGTCTGCCGAAGCTGCTCGAAGTTTCGGACGCTCGATATCTCTTTGAGAACGAGGGCGTCTTTGAGGAAACGGGTTTCCTCAGCCGAGCCGGCTTTATGTTTCAGGCGAAAGGCGACAGATGGCGAATCATGTGTCTCCAGGTCAAGCCAGGGCTTCGATGATCTTCTTGGCATTGTCAGCCAGCACCGCACCGTCTTCCATCTTGCCCGAATGCGGTTTCAGCGCCACGCCTTCGTGACGCGGAATGACGTGGAAATGGAGATGGAACACGGTCTGCCCCGCGGCAGGTTCGTTGAACTGGGCGATGTAGACACCGTCGGCATCGAAGGCTTCCTGGACGGCGATGGCGACCTTCTGGACGATGGTGATCGCGTGCTGAAGTGCGGCAGGATCGGCATCGAAGATGTTGCGGGACGGAGATTTCGGCAGAACCAGCGTATGGCCCGGCGATTGCGGCATGACATCCATGAAGGCGACCGTGTGCTCGTCCTCGTAGACACGATAGGAAGGGATCTCGCCTTTCAGGATCTTCGCGAAGATATTGTTGGTGTCGTAGGCCGAGCTGGTCATCCGGGATCTCCTCGTCTTCCGTTTATGATTGTCCAGAACGGCTAGATATCTTGCCGTTCGCCTTTGCGGAAGGGGCTGTGTTCGGTAAGGACTTCGCTCATTTCCTCCACCTGCTCCCGCTCGTGCTGCAGATAGTCGGCAACGGCGCGTCGCAAGCCCTGGTGGCCGATATAATGCGCCGAATGCGTGATGACAGGAAGATAGCCGCGCGCGAGCTTGTGCTCGCCCTGCGCGCCGGCCTCCACGCGCTTCAACCCCTTGCTGAGCGCGAAATCGATCGCCTGATGATAGCAGACCTCGAAATGCAGGAAGGGATGATCCTCGATGCAGCCCCAATGACGGCCGTAGAGCGTTTCTCCGCCGATGAAATTGATGGCGCCGGCGATATAGCGTCCCTCGCGTTTCGCCATGACGAGCAGGACATCCTCAGGCATGCGCTCGCCGATCAGCGAATAGAATTTTCGCGTCAGGTAGGGGCGGCCCCATTTGCGGCTGCCCGTATCCATGTAGAAGGCGAAGAACTGATCCCATATGCCTTCTGTCAGATCGCTGCCGGTCAGCCAATCGATGCTGATGCCGTGCTCGAGTGCCGCGCGACGCTCCTTCTTCAGTGCCTTGCGCTTGCGCGACGCGAGGGTTTCCAGGAAGGCATCGTGGTCGGCATAGCCCTCGTTGATGAAATGGAACTGCTGGTCGGTCCGATGCAGATAGCCATCTGTTTCGAAGACCGAGACCTCGTCTTTAGGCAGGAAGGTGATGTGCGCGGAGGAAACGCCGAGTTGTCGTGTCACCTCCTTCAGGCTCTCGGCGAGCGCCGGCTGGATCGCCTTCCGGTCTTGGCCTTCGGCGACGAGCAGCCGCGGCCCGGTGGCCGGCGTGAAGGGCACGGAGCATTGCAGCTTGGGATAATAGCGGCCGCCGGCACGCTCGAAGGCGTCGGCCCAGCCATGATCGAAGACATATTCGCCCTGGCTGTGGCTCTTCAGATAGCCCGCAACGGCGCCGATCAAGTCGCCGCCATCGGTTTCGAGCAGCAAATGGTTGCCAAGCCATCCCGTCTTGTCGCTTGCTGAGCCCGACTCCTCAAGCGAGGACAGAAAGGCATGCGAGACAAACGGGTTATATGGCAGCAGCTTGCTTGCCTTGGACGCTCCGGCGAGCTTGGACCAGCTTTCCGGGGCGATGTTCTTGAAGGATCGTTCGACTCGAATGGATAATTCGTCTGTCATCAAATTCTTGCGCTTGGAAGGAAGGATGGATGGGGCTCTCAACCGCTGCGCCACGCGTCCAGTCGGATATGCAAAGGACGCAGCGGAATTTCAAGTTTGCGAATAAGTCCCTCCTTCAATCGATCCCGATTTATGAGGCTATGCGCGGGTCAAAACCTTCGAAGGTCATCTGGTCTGCATTGGCAAATGTATGTTTGCGGGCCGCTTCGTCGCGCACGGTCCAGGTTATGACCGGAATGCCGCGCTGGCGCTGCGCCGTGATGAAGGGGTTCGGCAGATGGCCGTAGAAGTACGAGATGAAGTCTAGCCCAAGCTGCATGGCTTCGTCATGCTTAAAAAATGCCTCGGGCTCATTTCCGTCGGCCGTGAGACCGATTGGGTAGGGTGCTTCCAGCGCCTTGAGGTCCTTGAGCAGCCAATGGTCGAAGCTCATCAGGGCCACATGTCCCTTGTAGCCTTCCAGCACTTCGAGCACGGCTTCCGCAAAGCCCTCGTCGTCGCCTTCGCGGCCCTTCAGCTCCAGCACCAGCGGTACCTTGCCGTCGCAAAGCCGCAGCAGCTGCTTCAATGTCGGGATCTTGTCCTTGGTGCCGCCGACCGAAAGCAGGCCGAGTTCGGCCGATGTGCGATCGCGCAGCTGAGCGGGCAGATTGCAGACGCGCTGCAGATCGTCGTCGTGGAAGACGACCGGGACGGCGTCCGAGGCATAATGCAGGTCGCATTCGATGGCAAAACCTGCCTCGATGGCCCGGGCAAACGCAGAGAGCGTATTCTCCCAGACCTCCTTGTTCATGTCATGATAGCCGCGATGGGCGACGGGACGTTCGGTCAACCAGGCATGCTTGCTCATCAGGCGATTTCCAGAATGGCATCGATTTCAACGGCGGCATTGAATGGCAGGGCTGCCATGCCGACGGCGGCGCGGGCGTGCTTGCCGGCGTCTCCCAACACGTTTGCCAGAAGATTGGAGGCGCCGTTGATCACAAGGTGTTGTTCGACGAAATCAGGCGTCGAGGCGACGAAGCCGTTCAGCTTGATGAGGCGCTTGATGCGGCCGAGATCGCCGCCGAGCGCTGCCTTTGCCTGCGCAAGAATATTGATGGCGCAGAGTTCGGCGGCGCGCTGGCCGCCGGCAACGTCGACATCCCTGCCGAGATGGCCTGTCACGCCGACCTTGCCGTTTTCCATCGGCAGTTGCCCGGACAGATAGAGAAGATTGCCGCTGATGACATAGGGAACGTAATTCGCGGCCGGTGCGGCGGCCTGCGGCAGAACGATGCCAAGTTCCTTCAGACGACCCTCTATAGCGTCGGACATTTTCATCTCCCGTTTTGTTGTAAAAACTTCAAAAATCCGGCATCAAGACTAAATTCCGTCAATTAGGACCGGCAGCCTCGTTTAAGCCGAAAGCGTTCTTATAACATCGCGTGCGAGTCCAACAGGAGATAATGAATGATCCGCTCGAGTCTTGCTGCAGCTGTCGTTTCGGGTCTGGGCGTTCTATCTCTGGGAACTCCGGCAGCCCATGCGGCCGTTCCGAGTGGCCTCATTGCACATCGCGCCGTCTATGATCTCGAACTGAAGGACGCTTCCGATCGTTCCGGCATCGCCGGCATGTTCGGTCGCATGGTCTATGAATTCGAAGGCTCCGATTGCACAGGGTTCACCACCAATTTCCGCTTCGTCACGCAGATCGACACGGGCGATTCCACACGGGTCAGCGACCAGCAGACGACGACGTTCGAGGATCTGGCCAAGCGGGTGTTCCGCTTCGAAACCAAGTCCTATACCGACAGCCAGCTCGACAAGGACGTGCGCGGCGCCGCGACCGACGACCAGAAGGGCATCAAGGTCGATCTGACTCAGCCGCACAGCAAGCAGATCGAACTCATCCAGAGCCGTTTCCCGACCGAGCATATGCTCGACATCATCCACAACGCCAAACTCGGCAAGAATTTCTTCGAGGCCCAGGTCTTCGACGGTTCCGACGACGGCGACAAGCCATTGATCGCGACCACCGTCGTCGGCAAGCAGGAGACGCCGGCCACGGATGATCCCGACGCCGACAAGGCCGGCGCCTTTGCCAAGACCGCCTTCTGGCCGGTGTCCGTCGCCTATTTCAACGAGAAGTCCACGGGCGACGCCATACCGGTCTACCGCATGTCGTTCAAGCTTTACGAGAACGGCATAACGCGCGATCTCACCATGGATTACGGCGACTTCGTCCTCACCGGCAAGCTCACCAAGCTCGAGGTTCTCGATACGAAGGCCTGCCAATAGCTCTCGCCGGACCGCGGCGCAAAGGGCAAAATTTTCGTCATAAAACTGTGATCCAAGTTTCACTATTGTGTGAAACGATCGGCACGCTTGGGTGAGTCTGACTTTTGCCCGTGCCGATCTGGAATTGTATTGGGGCGCGCGGGGGGATTGATCGTCTTGGGGCGGTCGACAATGTTTTGCGGTCGGCTCTGTGTTTTATGGACGAGAAAGCACAATCTATGAGCAATACCGATATCTCCACCGGTTCCAACGAGACTCTGCCTGTGGTCGCCGCTGATCCGGGTGAGATCGCCCGCATCGGCGATAGCATCGACATCACCGACCGCGCCGGGATTTCCGTCTACGGCGACCGCGCCCAGCAGTCGGTCTCCGATTATTCCGACCGGATTCTCCGGGAGGTCCGCAATCGGGATCTCGGCGAGGTGGGCAGGCTGCTGACCGAAATCATCATCAAATCGAAGAAGCTCGATCCGGCTTCCTTGAAGGACGAAAGCTTCCTGTCGCGCGTGTTTTCCTCATTCAGGGCCAGGGTGCAGCGCTTCAAGGAAGAGTTCGAGGATGTGGCGGGCCAGATCGACCGCATCGGGCTCGAGCTTGATCGTCACAAGGATATCCTGCGCAGGGACATTGCCCTTCTCGATGATCTGCACGAAGAGACGAAGCAGTCCATCCTGCAGCTCGATGCCTATGTGCAGGCTGGCAAGAATTTCGTTGAGCGCTTTCGCGCAACCGAACTTCCGCGGCTGAAGGGTACGGCCGATGCGGCCTCCACCGGTCCGGGCGGGGGCATGCTGGAGGCGCAGGTCTATCAGGACAGCCTGCAAGCTCTCGATCGTCTCGAGAAGCGGGTTTTCTATCTGCAGCAGGCGCGCCAGCTCGGCATTCAGCAATTGCCGCAGATCCGCATCGTGCAGTCCGGCGACGAAACGCTGATCGAGAACCTGCAGGCAACCTCGGCGCTGACGGTGCCGGCCTGGAAGCAGAAGATGGTCATCCTGCTCGGCCTGAGCCAGCAGAAATCGGCGCTTGAATTGCAAAAGACGGTGACGGACGCCACCAACGACATGATCCGCGAGGCATCGAAAATGATGAAGGATCAGGCGATTGCCATCGAGCAGCAATCGCAGCGCGGCATCGTCGATATCGATACGCTCGCCGCCGCCAATCGCGACCTGATCGACACGATCAGCGGCGTGCTGAAGGTGCAGGAAGATGGTCGCGCCAAGCGCGCCGAAGCCGAGCAGCGGATGCAGAAAATGACCATTGAACTCAAGAAGGCGATGATCGAGGCGCGGTGAACTGCATGAAGATCCGCACATTCGTTATCGGCCTGACGCTCGCCGCAGTTCTTGCGCTGAGCGGCTGCAATGTCGGCGGTGATGGCCCGAAGTTCTCGATCGTTTCCGGCTCGGAAAACACCGTCATTCAACCGATCGTCGAAGAGTTCTGCAAGGAAAGGAAAGCGACTTGCAGCTTCACCTATGAAGGCACGCTGGATATCGGGCTCGCTCTCCAGAGCGAACAAGGCGTCGAACAGGATGCTGTCTGGCCGGCATCGAGCGTTTGGGTCGATATGTTCGACGTCAAGCGCCGGGTGAAGTCGCTGACGTCGGTGGCGCAGATGCCGGTCATTTTCGGCGTGCGCAAATCCAAGGCCGAGGCGCTCGGCTGGATCGGCAAGCCTGTCTACATGAAGGACATATTGGCGGCGGTGAAGAACGGCTCGCTGAAGTTCTTGATGACATCCGCGACGCAATCCAACTCGGGCGCCAGCGCCTATCTCGCAATGCTGTCGAGCGCGCTCGGCAACAAACCCGTCATCGAGCCGGGCGATCTCGACAAGCCGGATGTCCAGGGTGCCGTCCGGTCCCTGCTTGCCGGCGTTGAGCGCTCTTCTGGTTCCTCTGGCTGGCTCGCGGATCTCTATACGGACCAGGCTGCAAAGGGCGTGCTTTACGACGCCATGTGGAATTACGAAGCCGTGCTGAAGGAGACCAACGATAAGCTGGCCGGCATGGGCAAGGAGCCGCTTTATGCCATCTATCCGGCCGATGGCGTCGTGGTTGCCGATTCGCCGATCGGTTTCGTCGATCATGGGCGCGGGCAGGAGGTTGAGGCCTTCTTCAACCAACTCCTTGACTACTTGCGTTCTGCACCGGTGCAGAAGCGCATCGCCGATACCGGCCGTCGCATTCCGCTCGCGGATGTCACCGCCAAGCCGGACCCGTCGTGGAATTTCGATCCGACGCATCTCGTGACGGCAATTCGCATGCCCGAGCCCGCGGTGATCCGCCAGGCGCTCGATCTCTATCAAGTGGCATTGCGTAAGCCGTCGCTGACCGCCCTCTGCCTCGATTTTTCGGGTTCGATGGAAGGTAAGGGCGAGAACCAGCTGCAGGCGGCCATGCAGTTCCTGTTCAATCCGGATGAGACCGGCAAGGTATTGGCGCAGTGGACGCCGGCGGACCGCATCATGGTCATCCCCTTCGACGCCGATGTGCGCACGACCTTCGAGGCGACGGGAAATCCGGCGCAGCAGAAGAGCTTGGTCGATAAGGTCTCGCTGCAGCATGCCGGCGGCGGTACGGATATGTACGCCTGCGCGGGCAGGGCGCTTGACTGGATGAAGAGTAAGCGGGACCTGTCCTCCTATCTGCCGGCGATCGTCATCATGACCGACGGCAAGTCCGACGATGCCAACGGCGATTTCATGAGCCGGTGGAGATCGGTCAACCCGCATGTGCCTGTCTTCGGCATCACCTTCGGCGATGCGGACAAGCGGCAATTGGATGCCTTGGCGCAGGAGACCTCGGCGCGGGTGTTCGATGGCCGCGGCGATCTCGTCAGCGCATTCCGGGCAGTGCGCGGCTATAACTAGGACGATAATGCGCAATTGGTTGGGCAATGACTGGAATTGGATCGTGGCGGGGCTTGTCGCCGCGATTGTCGTTCCTGTGCTGAGCTTTTATGCCGGCATGCCGATATGGATCGCGGCCGTCATCGGCCTGCTCGTCTTCGTGGGTCTTATCTTTGTGCTGGCACCACGCGGCCTCTTCGAAGGGCTGGACGCCAGGGCCATCGGCAGGGGCCGGCTCGAATTCGCCCGCGATCTGCTGAATTCGGCGACACCCGCCGCGCGAAGGCTGGAGGCTTCTGCGGCCCAGATCGCCAGCAAGGAGACGGCAAAGCGGGTGCGGCATCTGGCGGAGATCGCCGCCGACGTCTTCGCCAAGGTCGAGGCCAATCCGGAGAGTGCCGGCACGGTGAGGCGGTTCCTCAGCTACTATCTGCCGCGAGCCGCCGAGGTGGCGGAGGGTTTTGCCGTGATCGAAGCGAAGCGCCAGCCGGATGCGACGCGCCTTCAGGAGGTCGATCTGGTTCTGACCAAGCTCGAAGATGCCTTCGTCCACTATTCGGACAGCCTGGTCGACGACAGGCTCGATACGCTTGATACGGAGCTGCGCCTGATACAGGCCTCGCTCAAAGAGGATATAGGACGCTGATGGTCATTTCCCGCCGCGCTTTTGGAGTAGGACTTCTTGCTGCCGGGGTCGCAGGCACCAGTGGTTATTTCGCCGTCAAGGACAGGCCGGAGCTTCAGGGGCTGCTTGGCAATCGCACCAAGCTTTTCGGCTTCATCGGTGGCGAGAAGGAAGCATTTCTAGCCGACAGCGATGTGATCGGCGCCCTCCACAGCCACGGGCTGGAGATCAACAGCCGCGTCGCTGGCTCCGTCGAGATGGTCCGGGAGCAGGCGCTCCTCTCGCAGAACCCCGCGTTCCTCTGGCCTTCTTCCTCGATCATGGTCGACATAGCCCGGCAGAGCGGCATCAAGATCCGCAACGATCGCGTCATCCTCAACACACCCGTCGTCGTTTATTCCTGGCAGCCTGTCGTCGATGGATTGACCAAGGCCGGGCTTGTCACCACGACATCGGAAGGACAGCATCAGCTCGATCTGAAGGCGCTGCTGGATGCCGTCCTTGCCGGAACAACCTGGTCGAAGCTCGGCGTCAACGCGCTCTATGGACAGTCCAGGATCGTTTCCACGGATCCCAATCGTTCCAATTCAGGCTTCATGTTTTCCGGCCTCGTGCTCAGCCTCCTAAGCGGCAACGTGGCCAGCGCCGACAATCTCGCGCAATTCGGCGACAAGACGCAGTCCATCTTCCGCAACATGGGCTTCAAGTCGTCGTCATCAGGCAAGCTTTTCGAACAATATCTCGCCGGCGGCATCGGCGGCGAACCGATGATCGTCGGCTACGAGAATCAGTTGGTGGAATGGATCATCGCCGATCCGCAGCGGTGGCACCGGGTCCAGGCCAGCAATGGCGCAAAGCCCGTGGTGCTCTATCCGCATCCGACCGTCTATTCCGCCCATCCGCTCATCGCCATAGACGAACAGGTCGACCGCATGATCGAGGCGTTGATCAGCCCGCGATTGCAGGAGCTTGCCTGGGCCAAGCATGGTTTCCGCGGGCCGCTCGGAACGGCGACCGGAGATGCCGACAGCGCCATTGCCGGCTTGCTTCCGGCGGAGATCGACGCCGTCCTGCCGATGCCGGACGCCAATGTCATGCTGGCATTGCTCGATAAACTGGCGGCTTGAGGGCAGGGCGCGCAGCTATTTTTCGTCCCAAGCCTTGCATTCCCGGCAAATCGAATGTATGGCCAGCCGCATTCCACACGTAAGGCATGGGATTGTCCGGGAGAAATCCGGATCGTTCCGCCCGGTGGCATTCTCGAAGAGCGTGCTGTTCGCCTTGCGGAGGTTCAACCGGAAAAGGAGTCAAAGGCATGGCATTGCCTGATTTTTCTATGCGCCAGCTTCTGGAAGCTGGTGTTCACTTCGGCCACCAGACGCATCGCTGGAACCCGAAGATGAAGCCGTACATTTTCGGCGATCGTAACAACATCCACATCATCGACCTCGCTCAGACGGTTCCGATGCTGAGCCGCGCCCTGCAGGTCGTCAGCGACACCGTTGCCCGTGGCGGCCGCGTTCTGTTCGTCGGCACCAAGCGTCAGGCGTCCGAACTGATCGCCGACAGCGCCAAGCGTTCGGCCCAGTACTACGTCAACGCCCGCTGGCTCGGCGGCATGATGACCAACTGGAAGACGATCTCCAACTCGATTCAGCGTCTGCGCAAGCTCGACGAAATCCTCTCCGGCGACGCCCAGGGCTTCACCAAGAAGGAGCGTCTGAACCTCGAGCGCGAGCGCGAAAAGCTTGACAAGGCCCTTGGTGGTATCAAGGACATGGGCGGCACGCCGGACCTGATGTTCATCATCGACACCAACAAGGAAAAGATCGCGATCGACGAAGCCAAGCGCCTCGGCATCCCGGTCGTCGCCATCATCGACTCGAACTGCGATCCGGACCTGATCGACTATCCGATCCCGGGCAACGACGACGCTTCGCGCGCCATCGCTCTTTACTGCGACCTGATCTCGCGCGCTGCCATCGACGGCATCGCTCGCCAGCAGAGCGCATCGGGCCGTGACCTCGGTGCTTCCGAGGAAACTCCGGTCGAGCCGACCCTGGCGGACGGCGCCGAAGCCTGATCGCGCCTCGAGGCGGGCAGGAGACTGTCCGCCCAAGCGCATTGACATCCGGGATAGGGCCGTTTGCGACTTCAAGAAGTTCGAGCGGCCTTATCGCGTTTTGGGTAACGCTTTGCCTGGGCGGTAAATCCAGGCATGTTCCAATCAAGAATTCCAGAGTGTGACGCGGCTTCATAACGCTGTCATACTTACGGGTACATTTCGTCCCTCAAATCGGTGCCGCCTCGGTTCAAAGCCGCTTGCCGCACCGTATGAACCGACAAAGAGGAAGCTTATGACCGAGATTACGGCTGCACTGGTGAAGGAACTGCGCGAAAAGTCTGGCGCAGGCATGATGGACTGCAAGAAGGCGCTGATCGAAACCAACGGCGATATCGAAGCCGCGATTGACTGGCTGCGCGCCAAGGGCATCTCCAAGGCCGACAAGAAGTCCGGCCGTACCGCCGCTGAAGGCTTGATCGCCATTGCCGGCGCCGGTCACAAGGCCGTTGTCGTCGAGCTCAATTCCGAAACCGACTTCGTTGCCCGTAACGATGCCTTCCAGGAACTCGCTCGCGGCATCGCCGAAGTTGCACTGTCCACCGACGGCACGGTCGAAGCCATTTCGGCTGCGACCTATCCCGCATCCGGCAAGCCGGTCGCCGACACCATCAAGGACGCAATCGCAACCATCGGCGAGAACATGACGCTTCGTCGTGCGGCCAAGCTGGAAGTCGAACACGGCGTCGTGGCGACCTACATCCACAACGCTGCCGGCGACGGTATCGGCAAGCTCGGCGTTCTGGTCGCCCTGAAGTCGGTCGGTGACAAGGCCGTTCTGACGTCGATCGGCCGCCAGGTTGCCATGCACATTGCTGCCACCAACCCGCTGGCTATCCGCGCCGAAGAAGTCGATGCCGCAGTCGCCGAGCGCGAACGCAACGTCTTCATTGAGCAGTCCCGCGAATCCGGCAAGCCGGAAGCCATCATCGAAAAGATGGTGGAAGGCCGCATGCGCAAGTTCTTCGAGGAAGTCGCTCTTCTCTCGCAGGCCTTCGTCATCAACCCGGACCTGACGGTCGCTGCTGCCATCAAGGAAGCTGAAAAGACCGCCGGCGCCGCGATCGAAGTCGTCGGCATGGCCCGTCTGCTCCTCGGCGAAGGTGTCGAGAAGGAAGAAACCGACTTCGCTGCCGAAGTTGCGGCTGTCGCCAAGGGCTGATTGGCAAAAAGAAGCCATCTCCCGGATTGGTGAAACCATATCAGGGAAAACCTCAGGGCATCGCGTGACAACGCGGTGCCCTTCGTGTATCCGGCTTTCACAATCATCCCCCGCGATCACTTCAAGGAGCCACGATGTCTCAGCCGATCTACAAGCGCGTACTGCTCAAGGCCTCCGGCGAAGCCCTCATGGGTAGCCAGGGGTTCGGTATCGATGTTACCGTCTCCGACCGGATTGCATCCGATATCGCCGAAGCGCGCGCAATGGGCGTCGAAGTCGGCGTGGTCGTCGGCGGCGGCAATATATTCCGCGGTGTCGCCGTGGCCTCCAAGGGCGGCGATCGCGTGACCGGCGACCATATGGGCATGCTCGGAACCGTCATCAATGCGCTGGCGCTGGCAACCTCGCTGCGCAAGCTCGACATCGAGACCGTCGTGCTCTCGGCCATCTCCATGCCGGAGATCTGCGAGAGTTTCTCGCAGCGCGCCACGCTCTATCATCTCTCGCTGGGCCGTGTGGTGATCTTTGCTGGTGGCACCGGAAATCCGTTCTTCACCACTGATTCCGCAGCCGCATTGCGCGCCGCCGAAATGGGCGCGCAGGCCATCTTCAAGGGCACGCAGGTCGACGGCATCTATTCCGCCGATCCGAAGAAGTTTCCGGATGCCGAGCGTTTCGATCATCTGACCCACAGTCAGGTGCTGGAAAAGGGGCTGGCGGTCATGGACGTAGCCGCCGTGGCGCTTGCGCGGGAAAATTCAATTCCGATCATCGTTTTCTCTATCCACGAGAAGGGCGGCTTCGCGGAAATCTTGACCGGCGGCGGCCGCAAGACCATCGTATCAGACAACTGACGTTCCTGTGGCGCCGGGCATGCCCGGCGTCGCCTTATTACAGGGGAGTATAGACATGAGTGAAGGCACTGACCTCAAGGAACTGAAGCGCCGCATGGACGGCGCCATCGCGGCATTCAAGAGCGACATCGCCTCGCTGCGCACCGGCCGCGCATCCGCTAACATTCTGGATCCGGTTACGATCGAAGCCTATGGTTCGCGCATGCCGCTGAACCAGGTCTCCAACATCACCGTGCCGGAAGCGCGCATGTTGACCGTATCGGTATGGGACAAGGCGATGGTCGGTGCCGTCGAGCGCGCGATCCGCGAATCCAATCTCGGCCTCAATCCCATCATCGACGGCCAGAATCTGCGCATCCCGCTGCCGGAGCTCAACGAGGAGCGCCGCCGCTCGCTGGTCAAGGTCGCGCACGAATATGCCGAGAAGGCCAAGGTCGCGATTCGCCATGTTCGCCGTGACGGCATGGATGGCCTCAAAAAGGCCGAAAAGGATGGTGTAATCGGTCAGGATGAGAGCCGCTCCCTCTCCGAGCGTGTGCAGAAGATGACGGATGAGACGATTTCGGATGTCGACCGCTTGCTAGCCGACAAAGAAAAGGAAATCATGCAGGTCTAATCGTACGCTGGGGTGTCGTGCTTTCGATTTGGAAACATTGAAAGCGGTGACGGCGCCCTAGATTACGAGATCAGAGCATTCTTCCCGCCGAACGAAACCGGACCCATATGTCAGATCCTACGTTTTCTGCCGTACCCGAACACGTTGCCATCATCATGGACGGCAATGGGCGCTGGGCCAACGCGCGCGGCCTGCCGCGCACCATGGGCCACCGCAAGGGCGTGGAGGCAGTTCGGGAAACTGTTCGAGCGGCTGGTGATATCGGCGTGAAGTATCTCACGCTTTTCGCCTTTTCCTCCGAGAACTGGCGTCGCCCCGAGACCGAGGTGAGCGACCTGCTGGGGCTCCTCAAGGCGTTCATCCGGCGGGATCTTGCCGAGCTTCATCGTCAGAATGTGCGGATCCGCGTCATTGGCGACCGCAGCAATCTGCGCGGCGACATTCTGCCGTTGCTGATCGAGGCTGAGGAGACCACCCGGGACAATACGGCCCTGACGCTGGTCATCGCCTTCAACTACGGCTCTCGCGACGAGATTGCCCGCGCCGTCGTCAGCCTGGCGAAGGATGTCGAAGCCGGGCGGCTGCGTCCGCAGGATATCAGCCCGGAGCTTTTGGACGCCCGCCTGGATACCGCAGGAATTCCCGATCCGGACCTCATTATCCGCACGAGCGGCGAGGAGCGGCTATCGAACTTCCTTTTGTGGCAGGCCGCCTATTCGGAATTCATGTTCATGCCGGAATACTGGCCCGATTTCAGCCGTGACCTGTTCTTTGCCGCGCTGGAGAAATATGCCGCGCGCGACCGGCGCTTTGGCGGCCTCTCCGGCAAGCAGGCGGCGGCCGTGGGGTCCTGATGAGCCGTGAACTCAGGCTGCGCGTCATCTCCGGCATCGTCCTTGCCGTTATTGTTCTTGCGGCTACCTGGTATGGCGGCCTGAGTTTTCGCCTTCTGGCGGCGGCAATCGGCCTGCTCGTCTACTATGAATGGTCGACGATAGCTGACTTGCATGGACGCGATCCCCAGGGAAATGCGCTCGGCTGGCTCGGTCTTGTGCTGATTACCGGCGCAACGCTGATGAGCGAATCGGTCTATTCCATCGAGGTTCTGGTCGCCTTTGTCGCGGCGACGACGATTATGGTTGCCGTTCGGCAGACGACCTGGTGGCTGCCGGGCGGCATATTCTATTCCGGATTGACAGCGATCGCCCTTGCCGAAATTCGCGACGATGATCTGCGCGGCTTCGTGTTGATGCTGTTCGTCTTCGCGACGGTGTGGGCTACCGATATATTTGCCTATTTCGTCGGCCGGGCGATCGGCGGTCCGAAGCTTGCGCCCCGCATATCGCCGGGCAAGACCTGGTCGGGCGCAATCGGCGGTGCCGTTGCCGCCATCATTGCGGGAACCGCTGTTGTCTGGAGCTTCTTTTCCGCCGATGATTTGAGGATCCCGGTGCTTGCGCTGGTGCTGTCGGTTTGCAGCCAGATCGGCGACTTGTTTGAGTCTTTCATCAAGCGCCGTTTCGGTGTGAAGGATTCCAGCCATCTGATTCCAGGCCATGGTGGCGTCATGGATCGAGTCGATGGACTAATTTTTGCTTGTTTTGCAGCGTTTTTGTTGGCTATCGTAATATCGCTGACAATGAGCGGCGAGACCTTGTCATTGGGCGGCGTTCTGCTCGGGGTCTGAAATTAACGCGAACAGGATCGTTGCATGGGTGGCGCGGCTAGCTTCATTGGTTTTTTGACGAACAACGTCATAACGTTTGTTTTCGTCCTGTCGCTGCTCGTTTTCGTGCACGAGATGGGTCACTATCTGGTCGGGCGCTGGTCCGGTATCCGCATCATGGCATTTTCGATCGGTTTCGGCCCCGAAATCTTGGGGCATACTGATCGGCACGGCACGCGCTGGAAGCTTTCGCTCATCCCGCTCGGCGGCTATGTGCGCTTCTTTGGCGACGAGGATGCCTCGAGCAAGACCGATACGGATCAACTCGCGGCCATGACGGAAGAAGAGCGCGCCCAATCCTTCGCAGGGGCCAAGCTCTGGAAGCGGGCGGCAACCGTTGCCGCCGGTCCGATCGCAAACTTCATTCTCGCCATTGCAATCTTTGCCGTTCTTTTCTGTGTCTACGGTCGCACCGTCGCCGATCCGGTCGTCGCCATGGTGACGCGTGATGGCGCCGCTGCAGAAGCCGGTATCGAGCCCGGCGATCGGCTGATGGCCATCGACGGTGTCAAGGTGAAGACCTTTGATGAAGTGCAGCGCTATGTCGGCCTGCGTCCTGGTCGCACGATCGTTCTGACGGTCGAGCGCGACGGCCAGATGCGCGATTTCCGTATCATGCCGAAGCTGGTGGAGGACACCGATCAATTCGGCAACAAGATGGAGATGGGCCGCATAGGCATCGCGCTCGTAGATCCACTGATCACAGGCGTAGAGCCGAATGGACCGGCGGCAAAGGCCGGCATAGTTGCCGGAGATCGCCTGATCGCCGCGGATGGCAACGCTATAGCGACCTACTACGATATCGGCCGCTATATCGGTGACCGCCCTGGCAAGAGCATCGTACTGACGATACAGCGCAACGGCGAGATACGCGATTTTCCGATTGTGGCGGAAACGCTGACGGAAACGGATGCCTCCGGCAACAAGAAGGACGTCGGCAGCATCGGCATTGCGCCGATCGATCCGTTGGTGGCGTCGATCGCTCCGGATAGCCCCGCTGAAGCTGCCGGTCTTGAACTCGGCGACCGCATCCTTTCCGTCGATGGACAGGCCGTGGGCTCCATCAGCGAAGTGCAGCGTTACGCCGCCTCTCACGCGGACAAGCCCGTGGCCCTGTCCGTCGAGCGCGGCGGCCATACACGCGATGTGACGGTTACGCCGAAGAAATCCGCGGAGACCGATATTTTCGGCGCGCAGATCGAAATAGCCACCATCGGCATCACCGACGGTCAGAAGCCGATCAGGCTGCGCTACGAAGCCTACGGGCCGTTCCAGGCGCTTGGCGAAGGGGTGAAGCAAACGGGCAGCATCGTCTCCGGCACCTTCGAATATATCGCCAACGTTATCGGCGGCTACATGAAGGCCGACCAGCTTGGCGGGCCGATTCGGGTTGCGCAGCTGTCCGGACAAATGGCAACCTTAGGTTTCTCTGCGGTGCTCCAGTTCGCCGCCATACTTTCTGTTTCAATAGGGTTATTAAATTTGATGCCCGTCCCGGTACTTGATGGCGGCCATCTGATGTTCTATGCGATTGAAGCCGTCAGGGGAAAACCCTTGGGTGCACGGGCACAGGATATCGCTTTCCGGATCGGATTTGCGATGGTGCTGTCACTCATGGTGTTTGCGACATGGAACGATATTAGTTCCCGAATAGGCTAGTGGGGCAACGCGAGAGGAAATTACGATTTATTTACGATGTTTCAAAGCTGTAGTGGCGAATGGGTCACGCTTTGAAATGAAGTAAACGGAAATTAACTTGCTCCCTTGCTTGTATGTCAAAAGCGGGTAAAACGACACACGTGGCCGGAATCGGGTTCGCCTGGGGCTGGGGACGACTGAAAAAAAGGTAAGAAGTGAAAATGAAGGCTGGTTCAAGATTATTGAACGCAGTGTCGGCGGTAGCGCTGTCTGCTGGTGTTGTTGCGTCGGGCGCTGGTGTTATCACCCTTGCCTCTACCTCAGTCGCGGAGGCCGCTGTTATCCAGCGGATTGATGTTCAGGGAGCTGGGCGCGTCGGCGCGCAAGCTGTTCGAGACAACATCACGATCAAGCCTGGCAAGAGCTTCTCGCCAAGCGATATCGACGCATCGGTGAAGCAACTTTACGCCACCGGGTATTTCTCCGACGTCCATATGACCGTTTCGGGCAGCGCCCTGGTCATATCGGTCAAGGAGAATCAGCTCATCAACGCCGTGGTCTTCAACGGCAACCGCAAGATCAAGGACGACAAGCTGCAGGGGATCGTTCAGACCCACGCTGCCGGCCCCTATAACGAGGCGACCGTCCAGGCTGACGTCAAGACCATCAAGGATGCCTATGCCGCCATCGGACGTAACGATGTGCAGGTAACGACGCAGACCGCCGAGGTCGCTCAGGGTCGTCTCAACGTCGCTTTCGTCATCAACGAAGGTGATCGTACGAAGATCGACAAGATCAATTTCTCGGGCAATCAGGCTTACAACAGCGGCCGTCTCGCTTCGGTGATCAGCACGAAGAAGAGCAACTTCCTGTCGTTCCTGACCCGCAAGGACGTTTACAGCCCGGATCGCCAGCAGGCTGACCAGGATGCGCTGCGTCAGTTCTACTACAACCATGGTTACGCCGACTTCCGCGTCGTCAGCGCCGATGCGACGCTGAACGAGCAGAACAACGAATACACGCTGAACTTCAATGTCGATGAAGGTCCGCGTTACACCTATGGCGACATCAATGTCATCTCGACGGTCGACGGCATCAATGCCGAGGATCTTAAGGGCCTGGTCATCACCCACAAGGGCGATGTCTACAGCGCCAAGGACATTCAGACTTCGATCGAGAATATTTCGAAGCGCGTGGCTTCCGCCGGCTATCCGTTCGCCCGCATCACGCCGCGCGGCAACCGTGATCTGACCGGTCATACGATCGGCATCGAATACTTGGTCGATCAGGGCGAGCGCGCCTATGTCGAGCGTATCGAAATCCGCGGCAACACCCGCACACGCGACTACGTTATTCGCCGCGAGTTCGACCTGAATGAAGGCGATGCCTTCAACCAGGAAATGATCACGCGCGCCAAGCGTCGCCTCGACGCACTCGGCTATTTCACCAAGGTTGACATCACCACGGCACAGGGCAGTGCTCCGGACCGTGTTGTCGTCGTCGTCAATGTCGAAGATCAGCCGACCGGCTCGTTCGGTATCGGTGCCGGTTACGCCGTCGGCAACAACGGTGGTCTGCTGCTGGAAGCTTCGGTTGAGGAAAAGAACTTCCTCGGCCGCGGTCAGTACATCCGCATAGCTGCGGGTGCCGGCACTGAAGGCAATCGTACCTACAACATCTCGTTCACTGAGCCCTACTTCCTTGGTTATCGTCTTGCTGCCGGTTTCGATATCTTCAAGAACCAGACGTCGAGCGACGACTTCTACGACTATTCGGAGGAAGGCTTCTCGCTGCGTGTGACCGCGCCGATCACCGAGAACTTGGCGACGACCCTGCGCTACAACTACAAGCGCCTGACATACGACGGCACGAACGATTGGCAGAACAATCTTTCAAATCCATATCTCAACCTCGTCGAAAACGGCCCCTGGGTGCAGTCGACGATTTCGCAGACCTTTACCTACAACACGTTGGATGACCAGAATCTGCCGCGTGAAGGTATTATCGCCAAGTTCACGCATGAATATGCGGGCCTGGGTGGCGACTCCGACTTCTACAAGCTGAGTGGCAAGGCGCGTTACTACAAGATGATCAGCGACGAAGCCGATATTATCGGCTCGCTGACAGTCGGTGCTGGCTACGTGATGCCGACGGATGGCAAGCTGAACGTCTTCGACCAGTTTACGCTTGGTGGTCGTGAAATCCGCGGCTTTGAGAATGCCGGTATTGGTCCGCGCTCGTCCAACGGCGATCCGCTGGGCGGCACGACCTACTTCACGGCTTCGGCGGAAGCAAGCATGCCGATGCCGGGTGTTCCGCAGGATATCGGTCTGCGCATTGCAGCCTTTGCCGATGCGGGTAGCCTCTACGGTAACAAGGCCAATCTGTTCGGCGACATCCTGCATAACGACAGCTCCATCCGAGCTTCGCTTGGTGCTGGTCTGATCTGGTCTTCGCCGTTCGGCGTCATCCGTGTTGACTATGCCGTGCCGGTTCTCAAGGAAGATTACGACAAGACTGAGAATTTCCGGTTTGGCATCGCCAACCAGTTCTGATATCGGCAGCCTAGAACAACGGGCTTGAACACCGTTCTGGAGCTGGTGCTTATGGAACATATCGGTTTCTTCCCGCCCCACGGTGGCGTCAGCTTACGAGAGTTGGCTGAACATCTTGGGGCGGATCTTATTGATGCGACCTTCGCGGAGGTCGTCATCAAGTCGATAGCTCCTGTCTATAGGGCAGGTGAAGGCGACATTTGTTATATCCTTTCCCGGAAGAATCGCGCCGAGCTTGAGACGTGCAAGGCTTCGGCGATCATTTGCCTGCCGGCGCTGAAATCCTTCGTCCCAGCGCACATTCCGGTGCTTCTCTCCAGGAAGCCGCATACGGACTTTGCGCTTGCCGGAGCGTTGTTGCATCCGGAAGCCATGCGTCCGATCGCGTTCACGTCGAACCCCGGCGTGATCTCTCCTGGCGCCGTCATTGATGCCACAGCCAAGCTGGAAGCCAATATCGGTGTGGAGCCGGGCGCGGTCATTGGACCTGGCGCCGAGATCGGCGAGGGCACGTGGATCGGTGCCAATGCACTTATCGGACCGGGTGTGAAGATCGGACGAAATTGCACCATCGGCGGTGGCGCAAGCATCCTCTGCTCGTACCTCGGTAATGGCGTCATCATTCACAACGGCGCGCGTATCGGCCAGGATGGTTTCGGTTATGCGCCAGGGCCTCGCGGAATGGTGAAGATCGTGCAGATCGGCCGCGTTATCATCCAGGATAATGTCGAGATCGGCGCCAATACTACGATCGATCGCGGCACGATGGATGATACCGTGATCGGCGAGGGCACCAAGATCGACAATCAGGTCCAGATCGGACATAACGTTCGCATTGGCCGCCATTGCGCCGTCGTCAGCCAGGTCGGCATAGCCGGCAGCACGCTGATTGGTGACGGTGTGCAAATCGGCGGTCAGGCGGGGCTGAACGGCCATATTCACATTGGCGACGGTGTACAGATCGGCGCCAAGAGCGGTGTTATGAACAGCATTCCGGCGGGCGAGCGTTACGCTGGTCATCCGGCGCGGCCCCTGTGGGATTTTCTGAGGGAATCGGCAGAGATCGCGAAGCGGTCGGGAGCCAGAGAAAAGAAGGACGGGAGTGCGGAGCATGACTGAGGAAGCCAAGACATCATTGTCGTCGGCTGACGTTCTGGAAATTATGAAGCTTTTGCCGCATCGCTATCCCTTCCTGATGGTCGATAAGATCATCGAGATCGATAGCGATAATTCCGCGATCGGCATCAAGAACGTGACGGCAAACGAGCCGCAATTCACCGGGCACTTTCCAGGTTCCCCGATCATGCCGGGCGTATTGCTCATCGAAGGCATGGCTCAGACGGCAGGCGCGATCTGCGCCCGCAAGGATGGCATCGGCGGCAATCTCGTCTATTTCATGACGATCGACAATGCCCGTTTCCGCAAGCCGGTCGTTCCCGGTGACCGCGTCGAATTCCATGTCGTCAAGCAGAAGCAGCGCGGTACGATCTGGAAGTTCCATTGTGATGCCAAGGTCGATGGCATCCTGGTTGCCGAAGCCGATATCGGCGCGATGATTGTGAGGAAGGATCAGGACGAGGCATGAGCAGCATCGCAAAAAGCGCGAGCATTCATAAGTTCGCGGTCGTTGAGGATGGTGCCATCATCGGCGAGAACGTCGAGATCGGGCCTTTCTGCCACGTCGGCCCCAAGGTCGTGCTGCATGATAATGTCCATCTGCTGACGCATGCCATCGTCACCGGTCGCACGACGATCGGCAAGGGAACGAAGATATTTCCGATGGCCATTGTCGGTGGCGACCCGCAGAGCGTTCATCACGGCGGCGAAGAGACGACGCTGGATGTTGGTGAGAACTGCACGATACGTGAAGGCGTGACGATCAATACCGGCACGGCCGACTACGGCGGCAAGACGATTGTCGGCAACAACAATCTGTTCCTCGCCAATTCCCATGTCGCGCATGATTGCCGCGTCGGCAACAATGTCATCATGTCCAACAATGTCATGCTGGCGGGGCATGTGACCATCGAAGATCGCGCCATTCTGGGCGGTGGCTGCGCCGTGCACCAGTTCACCCGCATCGGTCGGCAGGCTTTCATCGGAGGACTTTCGGCTGCAAGCTACGATGTCATTCCCTACGGCATGCTGAACGGAAATCCAGGCGTGCTGTCCGGCCTCAACATTGTCGGCATGACGCGCGCAGGCATAGACCGCGCGGTCATTCACCGAGTTCGACGCGCCTACAAGGGTATCTTCGAAGGCGAAGGTTCGATCCGCGACAATGCCGCGGCGATCCGTGACGAATATGCCGATTGCAAGGAAGTGATTGAGATCCTCGATTTCATCGCAGCCGATAGCGATCGCGCGCTGTCGTCGCCCAATCGCGGCAAGAGCTGACGGTGGTCTCCGCCGGCCAAGACGGCAAGGGTAGGTTGGCGATCATCGCGGGCAGTGGTTTTCTGCCGGCTTACGTTGCTGAAGCTGCCCGCCAGGCCGGCGAAAATCCTGTCATCATTGCGCTGACGAACGAGGCGGATCGGGATTGGTCCGCTTTCGATCACGCCAATCTCGGTGTCGGCAATTTCGCCGGCCTTGAAATCACGTTCCGTCGCTATGGCGTTGACCGGGTCGTCATGTCCGGCGGCGTCGCGCGCCGTCCGCCTTGGCGGGAGGTGCATCCGACGTGGCGCGTGATCAAAGAATTACCCTCGACTATCCGCACGCTTCTTTCCGGCGGCGATAATGCCGTGCTGCAGATGGTCATCCGCTTGATCGAGGCCGGTGGCGTCCGCGTCGTCGGTGCGCACGAGATTGCGCCCGATCTGCTGGCGACCACCGGGCCGCTCGGGCGGCACGCGCCCTCGCAAGAGGATTTGCGCGATATCGCCCAAGGTGCGAAGGCAGCCGACGCGCTTGGGCTTTTGGATGTCGGCCAGGGCGCCGTCAGCGTCGGTGGCCGTGTCGTGGCGCTTGAGGGCGCCGAGGGCACGGACAAGATGATCGAGCGTGTTGCCGGCTTGCGCGCCGAGGGTCGTATATCGACACGCCGTCGCGGCGTACTGGTCAAGCTCTGCAAGCCGCAGCAGGATGTGCGCGCCGATCTGCCCTCGATTGGTGTCTCGACCGTGCTGAACGCCAAGAAGGCCGGCCTTGCCGGCGTTGCGGTGGAAGCGGGCAGGGCGCTGGTTCTCGACCGTGAGGCGGTGATTGCCGCGGCCGATGAAGCCGGCATCTTCGTCTGCGGTATCGATCGTGGTCTGAGCGCGGAGGGCTTCATGTGAGCGGCGCTCCCTTGAAGCTCGCTGTCGTTGCGGGAGAGGTTTCCGGCGATCTGCTGGGCGGCGATCTCGTCGCGGCGTTGAAGCGGCGCCATGGCGGTCGCGTGGAGTTGATCGGCGTCGGCGGCGAGGCGCTGGAAGCGCAAGGCCTGCGCTCGCTTTTCGACTATTCCGAATTGTCGATCATGGGCTTCATCCAGGTGATCAAGAGACTGCCGAAACTGCTTGCCCGCATCCGGCAGACGGCCGAAGCCATCATAGCGGCCAAGCCCGATGTGCTTCTGATCATTGATAGCCCGGATTTCACCCACCGCGTGGCGAGAAGGGTGCGCAAGGCATTGCCCGGCCTTCCGGTCGTCAACTATGTCTGCCCCAGCGTCTGGGCGTGGAAGGAATACCGTGCGCGGGAAATGCTCGCCTATGTCGATCATGTGCTGGCCGTGCTGCCGTTCGAGCCGGAAGCCATGCAGCGCTTGGGCGGGCCGGCGACAACCTATGTCGGCCATCGCCTGACGGTGGACGTCGATCTGCTGAAGACGCGCCGACAGCGCGCGGTGCGCGGTACGAGTGCTGCCGACGCCCCAATGACGGTCCTTCTTCTCCCCGGGTCTCGCGCTTCGGAAATCCGCCAGCTCCTGCCGGTTTTTGAGCGGGCTACCGATGAACTTAGCCGGCGAAACAATGGCGTCCGGTATCTGCTGCCGACGGTGCCGAGGCAGGAGGCCCTAGTGCGGTCGCTTCTCGAAAATTGGCGCATCAAGCCGGATATCCTCGTTGGTCAGGATGCGAAGTGGAAGGCCTTTGCGCAGGCGGATGCCGCCATGGCAGCGTCTGGCACGGTAATCCTGGAGTTGGGGCTTGCCGGGGTTCCGGTGGTCTCGACTTACAAGACGGAATGGCTGGCCAGATTTGTGATGGCGCGCATCAAGGTATGGACGGCGGCCTTGCCGAACCTGATTGCCGACTACGCTGTCGTGCCTGAGCTCATCAACGACATTTTGCGGCCCGGCCTGCTGGCCCGCTATATGGAGCGCCTGTCGAACGACACGCCTGAGCTGTCGGCAATGCTCGCAGGCTATCATGTCGTCTGGCAGCGCATGCAGACGGAGGAGCCGCCTGGTGACAAGGCGGCCGCCATCCTCCTGGATGTCTTGTCCAATAAAAAAACCGGTCATTTCTGACCGGTTTTTTGTTTCAAGTCCGGAGCTTAGCGCTTGGAGACCGGAACGTATTCACGCGGCGGTTCGCCGGTATAGAGCTGGCGCGGACGGCCGATGCGCTGATGCGGATCCTCGATCATCTCGTTCCACTGAGCGATCCAGCCGACGGTACGGGCAAGCGCGAACAGTACGGTGAACATGGTGGTGGGGAAGCCGAGGGCCTTCAGCGTGATGCCGGAGTAGAAGTCGACGTTCGGGTAAAGCTTCTTCTCGATGAAGTATTCATCGGTCAGCGCGATGCGTTCCAGCTCGATCGCGATGTCGAGCAGCGGATCGTCCTTGATGCCGAGTTCGCCGAGAACCTCATGCGCCGTCTTCTGCATGATCTTGGCGCGCGGATCGTAGTTCTTGTAAACGCGGTGGCCGAAGCCCATCAGGCGGAACGGATCGTTCTTGTCCTTGGCGCGGGCGATGTATTCCGGAATGTGGTCGACAGAGCCGATTTCCGTCAGCATGTTCAGCGCGGCTTCGTTGGCGCCGCCATGAGCAGGGCCCCAGAGGCAGGCGATGCCTGCAGCGATGCAGGCAAACGGGTTTGCGCCCGAGGAGCCTGCGAGGCGAACCGTCGAGGTCGAAGCGTTCTGCTCGTGGTCGGCATGCAGGATGAAGATACGGTCCATGGCGCGTGCCAGCACCGGATTGACGACATACTCTTCGCAGGGAACGGCAAAGCACATGCGCAGGAAGTTCGATGCGTAATCCAGATCGTTCTTCGGATAAACGAAGGGCTGGCCGATATGGTACTTGTAGGCCATGGCGGCAAGCGTCGGCATCTTGGCGATCATGCGCAGGCTCGCGACCATGCGCTGATGCGGATCGGTGATGTCGGTCGAGTCGTGGTAGAAGGCTGACAGAGCGCCGACGCAGCCGCACATGACGGCCATCGGATGCGCGTCGCGGCGGAAGCCGGTGAAAAAGCGCGACATCTGCTCATGCACCATGGTGTGATGCACGACGCGATAGTCGAAGTCCTTCTTCTGTGCGGCCGTCGGCAGTTCGCCGTAGAGCAGCAGGTAGCATACTTCGAGGAAATCGCCGTGTTCGGCCAGCTGTTCGATCGGATAGCCGCGATGCAGCAGAACGCCTTCGTCGCCATCAATATAGGTGATGCTGGACTCGCACGACGCGGTCGAGGTGAAGCCAGGATCGTAAGTGAAAGTGGAGGTGTTCTTATAAAGGGCACCAATATCAATGACACTCGGGCCGATGGTCCCGGTTTTGACCGGCAGGTCTACCGTCTTCTCACCCCAAGTTAGTTTCGCGCTTTGTTCCGTCATGCTGATCCTCCAAGATTTGGCGGGATTGACGCCATAAAAAGCGCCAAAAGGTTAAGCGACTACCGACTAGCTATATGATCCAGAGCCTAATGCCAAGTTATCCTAATGCCGAATTGTGCATTGCGGTATCAACTTTTGGGCAATGCAGTAGGGCATTTGATCCCCCTGTTCCGGTAAATGGCGCAATTTGGCAGTGGGTGTGCCGATTTTGGTTGAATTCACCGAATGGTGACGGCAAAAATCGCGTCATAGCTGTAGTTTTGCGTGAGGCAGGCAGTGAATGCCTAATTTAGAGGCACCGGAGCAGCAGGAGGATGGCAGGAATCTTCCTGGGCCTGCAGAGCCTCACCATGCCGCCACGCCCCTTGTTTCTCGTGCCAAAGCGGAGCAGCGGGAGCGGACGCAGGATCAGGCGCCGCCGGTCGCGCGTTTCTACCTGGCTGTCAGTCGCATCAGATCCTTTGTTTGGCGCCTGATCGAAGAGGAGGCCGCGCATGGTCGTGCCATCCTGTTTGCGCCGATCTATATGGGCCTCGGCGCGATCTTCTGGTTCAAGGCCGATATCGATCCGCCGCCGCAGACGGTCCTTGCTGCGCTTCTGGTCCTGGCTGGCAGCTTTCTTTTCAGGCGCGAAGCGGGCCGCGTGCTTCGGCATGTCCTCTTCGCCGGCATGCTGGTTTGTCTGGGCATGGCTCTGGCACAGTGGGAAAGCTGGCGGGCATCGACCGTCATGCTCGACTCGGCTGTGACCACGACCGTCACAGGTCGGATCGAAAGGCGAGAATCCTACGATAACGGAGGTTGGCGATACGTCGTCAAAGTCGACAAGACAGAAAAGCCGGCCATTCGCAGACCGCCGGAGCGCGTCACCATTTTCGTGCGCAAACAGGCAGAACCGTTCAACCTCGGCGACCGCATCCAGGGCAAGGCGCGACTGACGCCTCCGGCCGGACCTGCTCTGCCTGATCTCAACGATTTCGCGTTCAGTTCCTATTTCAACGGCATCGGTGCAAACGGCTTTGCCTTTGGAAAGCCGACCCTTCTGTCACCGGCCAGTGATGTTGCGGCGGATTCGGTGTTGGATAAGGCGGATATCTGGCTTGCCGGCCTGCGCAACAGCATAGGCGACAGGATTAGAAGGACCTTGCCCGGTGACACCGGCGCTTTCGCGGCCTCACTTGTCACCGATGAGAGACGCGCGCTTTCGGACGAAACGACCGAAGCGCTGCGAATGGCCGGGCTCACGCATATCATTGCCATTTCCGGCCTCAACATGGCGCTTTCGGCCGGTATCTTCTATATCGGCCTGCGTTATCTGTTCAGCCTGTTTCCCGGCATGGCGCAGGCATGGCCGACCAAGAAGATAGCCGCTTTCGGCGCGCTGGTAACCCTGACGGCTTACTATCTCATTTCCGGCTTTGGCGTGTCGGCCGAACGCGCCTTTATCATGATGGCGATCATGCTGGTTGCCGTGCTCTTCGACCGGCCGTCGATCAGTCTGCGCAACGTTGCGCTCTCGGCAATCGTCATTCTCAGCCTGTCGCCGTCGCAGGTGCTCGGACCGAGCTTCCAGATGTCCTACGTCGCGACGCTGGCGCTGGTATCCGGCTACACGCTTTGGAAACGGCGCCAGCATCGGGAAAATATTCTTTCGCGCTCCAGGCTCCTGAGCCCGTTGCTGTTCGTTACGCGCTTCTTCGGCAGCATATTGTCGACCTCCTTCATTGGCGGCGCGTCGACGGCGATCTTCTCGATCGAGCATTTTCACCGGTTGGCGACATACGGCCTTGCAGCCAATCTCGCTGCGATGCCGATCGTCTCCTTCGTCGTCATGCCGTTTGGCATGGCGGCCATGTTGCTTATGCCATTTGGCCTCGACGGGCCCTTTTGGCAAATCACCGGCGAGGGACTGGAGTTGGTCATCGCTATCGCCAAAACGGTGGCGGGATGGGGCGGCGATATTACCTTCGGCCGCCAGCCCGCCTGGCTTATGCCGACGTTCATCACAGGCTTTCTGCTCATGACGATGTTGCGAACGAGCGTGCGCCATGTGGGCCTGCTGTTGCTGCTTTCTTCCCTCGGCGTGGCAGCATTCGGCTCTGGCGTGCCCAAACCGGATCTTATGATTTCCGAGGATGGTGTTCTGGTTGCCTTGCGACAGGACGACATACTGGCAACAAATCGCGAAAGACCGCAGGCTTTCATTTTCGAACAGTGGCAGAGGGCGCTGGTTGCGAGCGAGCATCAACCTCCGACTATCCTTCCTGTTGACAGCCGCCTTCCCCAGATCAGCAAGACGGATCATCGCCGGCGATTGAGCGTCGAAGAGCAGGGCGCAGTTCGCAAGGCAATGGATGAAGCACTCGACCAGGCCATGCAGGGCAGTTTTGCTTGCCAAAAGGGCGCATGGTGCGTCGCGATGCTTGAAAATGGCGCGATGCTGGTCACCATCGAGGACGCAGCTTACCTGTCGCCGGCCTGCGATACGGCCAATATCGTCGTCACTCCCGTACGACTACGCCTGGATCGCTGCCGCTCCGGCGCCATGCTTTTCACAGGCGCCACATTGCGGCAGACAGGGTCCATTGAGATGGACCTCAGCACCGACAAGCCAAATGTGGTAACTGCGTTCGAAAATCCACAGCGCCCATGGGCTCGGCACAGAACATACGATTGGCGCACAGGCACATTCGGCGCGCCGATCGTCCGAGCATCACCGGTCAGTGATAACGGCGAATGAGGCCAACGAGCTTGCCTTGCACCTTGACGCGATCCGGCCCGAAGATGCGGGTTTCATAAGCGGGATTGGCTGCCTCGAGCGCGATGGAGGCCCCCTTGCGGCGGAAGCGCTTCAACGTCGCTTCCTCGTCGTCGACGAGCGCGACGACGATATCGCCCGGATTGGCAGTCGTTGCATTGCGAATGATGACCGTATCGCCGTCAAAAATGCCGGCATCGATCATTGAATCGCCTCTTACTTCCAGCGCATAGTGCTCGCCCGAGCCGAGCATGTCGGCAGGGACGGTTATGTCGTGGGTATTGTTTTGGATGGCCGAGATCGGAACGCCAGCGGCGATGCGGCCCATGACCGGTACCGAAACAGAACTGTTCTGGTCGTCGTTCGCCACTTTTGGCGGAGCAGGCGGCGCAACTGGCTGGGGTTTGCCGAGGCTGCCTTCGATGACGCTCGGCGAAAAGCCGCGGCGCGGCTGCAGGCTTGGATTATAGGCATCCGGCAGCTTGATGACCTCAAGCGCTCTGGCCCTGTTCGGTAGCCGGCGGATGAACCCTCGTTCCTCCAAAGCCGTGATCAGACGGTGAATACCGGATTTGGATGCAAGATCCAGCGCGTCCTTCATCTCGTCGAAAGATGGTGGCACGCCGGACTCCTTCATCCGTTCGTGAATGAAGAGAAGCAGTTCCTGCTGCTTGCGCGTCAACATCGTCTTGGAACCCCAGAATCGAGAAAAGCGTGAAACAAATCCAGAACGGACACTATATGTTCCATATGTGTTCCGCAAGTACTTAAATTTCGGTAAAGCTTTGCACGGACAGTTAAATATTCGACATCACTGGGTGGACCCGATAAAAGTCTCATATGGTTATATTCGCGCTAACATATCGGAAAACATAAGGAAATGCTGTTTAGTCCTTCATTGGGCGCATGCAGCCTACCTTGAGTAGCTGACGCATGGATGAAAGCCATTTTCACGACATGCGAATCCGGTACCGATCAAAGAATCAGCCGCGTGATCTGGCGTCTTCGACAGGACATGCGGTGTCTTGCGCCTCTATCGTCTTGCTTTCATCTTGAATTGGAGGATGGATGGGCGCAAACCTGCGGGCGCAGGAAAATAGGAGACATCATGACTTTGTCGCCGCATCCGCTGGATCATCTCGTATTGCCGACCGTCAATCTCGCTTTGGCGCGCGAGCGGCTCGGCAAGCTCGGTTTCACCGTCGCTCCCGACGCCCGGCATCCGTTCGGCACCGAGAATGCCTGTGTCTTCTTTGCGGACAAGACCTATCTTGAACCGCTGGCAGTGGCATCCCCCGAGCAATGTGAGGAGAGCGTCGGCGCGGGGAATGTCTTCGTTGCGCGCGATCAGGCCTACCGCTTCCGGCTCGGTGAAGACGGCTTTTCAGCCGTGGTGTTCGGCTCGGAGGATGCTGTCGCCGATGACGAGCGCTTTCGGGTAAGCGCCATCTCGGCGGGACGCATGCTGGATTTCTCGCGTCCCATGAAAATGCCGGATGGAACGGAGACCGTCGCCGGTTTTCGTCTCGCTTTCGCCGCCGATCTGCGTGCGCCGGATTTTCTGGCCTTCTGCTGCCAGCGCATCAATCCGCTGCCGGCCGATCGCAGCGTGCTGGAGCGCCATGAAAACGGCGTCACCGGCATTGCGCGGGTGGCGATATCGACACCCACCCCGGCCGCATTCCGCACTTTCTTCGAAGCGATCGTCGGTGAACCCTGGATATCGGAACATTCTTTCGGTCTGACGATCAGGGCGGCCAATGCCGATATCGAGCTCCTGACGCCGGCAGGCATGGAAGCGTTTTACGATTTGCCTGTTCACTCGGACGATCCCGGCTTGCAGGCGCGCGCAATCCTTTTCAAAACACGCGATCTTTCCGTGACATCGTCGCATTTCGCTGCTAACGGCGTCACCTACACGCGTAAGAACAATCGTATATTGACAAGGCTGGCCCCCGGACCGGGCGCCCTGTTCGCCTTCGAGGAGATAGCATGAGCACGAATTCTGAAGTGATCGTCGGCGAGGGAGCCTCCAAGGTTCTGTTTTCCAACACCGCCAAGCTGTCGCTTATTGCTGGTCCGTGTCAGATGGAAAGCCGCGAGCATGCTTTTATGGTTGCTGGCGCCCTGAAGGAACTCTGCGGCAAGCTTGGCATCGGCCTTGTCTACAAATCCTCCTATGACAAGGCGAACCGGACTTCGCTCTCCGGCAAGCGCGGAATCGGCCTTGAAAAATCCATGGAAGTCTTTGCCGATCTGAAAAAGGAATACGGTTTTCCGGTCTTGACCGACATTCACACGGAAGAGCAGTGTGCTATCGTCGCAAAGACGGTCGATATCCTGCAGATCCCGGCCTTCCTGTCGCGCCAGACAGACCTGCTGGTTGCCGCCGCCAAGACCGGCCGCGTCGTCAACGTCAAGAAGGGACAGTTTCTGGCTCCCTGGGACATGAAGAACGTGCTTGCCAAGCTGAACGACAGCGGTAACCCGAACATTCTTCTGTGCGAGCGCGGCGCCTCCTTCGGCTACAATACACTGGTCTCCGACATGCGCTCGCTGCCGATCATGGCGGCGATGGGCGCGCCGGTGATTTTCGATGCGACCCATTCCGTGCAGCAGCCCGGCGGGCAGGGCGGTTCGACGGGCGGCGATCGCCGATTCGTCGAGACGCTGGCGCGCGCCGCCGTCGCCGTTGGCGTCGCCGGCGTTTTCGTCGAGACGCATGAAGATCCGGACAATGCGCCGTCGGACGGCCCGAACATGGTCTATCTGAAGGATATGCCGCGGCTTCTTGAGAAGCTGCTTGCCTTCGACGCCATCGCCAAGGCTTGAGAAATATCAGGCATTCAACAGGCTGACATGTATTTGCGTTACGGGGCCTGCAGGAGTGCGAAATCGGGGTGCGGAGCGGCATTGTAATTTCCGCGTCTTCGATTAAGACCATTTCAATCGATTTATAAACCAGCGAGCAGGAAGCTATCATGACCGCAATCACCGACATTATCGCCCGCGAGATTCTCGACAGCCGTGGCAATCCGACTGTCGAAGTCGATGTCTACCTCGAAGATGGCAGCATGGGCCGCGCGGCGGTTCCGTCGGGTGCGTCGACCGGCGCGCATGAAGCCGTCGAGCTTCGCGACGGCGGCAAGCGCTATCATGGCAAGGGCGTGGAGAAGGCTGTCGAAGCCGTCAATACCGAGATATTCGACGCGATCGGCGGCATGGACGCTGAAAATCAGATCCAGATCGACGACATCATGATCGAGCTTGACGGCACGCCGAACAAGTCCCGCATCGGCGCCAATGCCATCCTCGGCGTATCGCTCGCCGCCGCCAAGGCAGCTGCCCAGAGTGCAAACCTGCCGCTGTATCGCTATGTCGGCGGCGCTCACGCTCGCCTGCTCCCGGTTCCGATGATGAACATCATCAACGGCGGCGCCCATGCCGACAATCCGATCGATTTCCAGGAATTCATGATCCTGCCGCTCGGCGCAGACACTTTCCGCGATGCCGTGCGCATGGGCTCGGAAGTATTCCACGTCCTCAAGAAGGAACTGGCTTCCCAGGGCCACAACACGAACGTCGGTGACGAAGGTGGCTTTGCGCCTGGCCTCTCCAGCGCCCCTGCCGCTCTCGACTTCATCATGAAGTCGATCGAAAAAGCCGGCTACAAGCCGGGCGAAGAAATCGCTCTTGGCCTTGATTGCGCTTCGACCGAGTTCTTCAAGGACGGCAAGTACGTGCTCGAAGGCGAAGGCCGCACGCTGGAATCCGGCGCCATGGCCGAATATCTCGCTGAACTCGCCGCCAACTACCCGATCGTTTCGATCGAAGACGGCATGGCCGAGGACGACTGGGAAGGCTGGAAGACGCTCACCGACCTGATCGGCAAGAAGACGCAGCTCGTCGGCGACGACCTGTTCGTCACCAACTCCGCTCGTCTGCGCGATGGCATCCGCATGGGCGTCGCCAACTCGATCCTCGTCAAGGTCAACCAGATCGGCACGTTGACGGAAACGCTCGACGCTGTCGAAACCGCGCACAAGGCCAACTACACGGCCGTCATGTCGCACCGCTCCGGTGAAACCGAGGACTCGACCATCGCCGATCTCGCGGTTGCCACCAACTGCGGTCAGATCAAGACCGGCTCGCTGTCGCGCTCCGATCGTCTTGCCAAGTACAACCAGCTCATCCGCATCGAAGAAGGTCTCGGCCCGCAGGCGAAGTATGCCGGCCGCTCCATTCTTCGTGGCTGAGCCTGACCGGCAGGATCCGTGGGGTTTTGCTGTTCATATTCGCTGATCTTGAACCGCGCCCTCGGGCGCGGTTTTTTGTTGGGCGCGCGGTAGAGTCAACGGACGGTTAATCTCTCACGGCTAAAGTTGCTCTAGGTGTTTGATTTGACGTGATCTTATCCGCAGCCGCAATGCTTCCGTCGCATCGTCTGAGGTTTGAGATTGCCTACGGCAGGGCGTTTCGAGCGAGTATGTGGACAAAATATCATAAGAAGAGAAGGTTCGGCCGTTTCGTCCTTCCCGCCGTCACGGTCGCTTTTGTGAGCTACTTCGGCTATCACTGTGTGCACGGCGACTACGGCCTGAAGGCGACCGAGGTTTTCGAGCGGCGTCGGCTCGACCGCAGCAAGGAACTTGCCGATCTGGTCGCGAAGCGCGAGCACCTCGAAAAAGAGGTCGCTCTGCTCAGTGATGGCTCTCTGGACAAGGATATGCTTGACCAATACGCGCGCTATCAGTTGACCTATTCCAAGGCGAACGAGATCGTCATTTTCAACAAATAGCCATAATTAACCGGATTTCGGTTAATCATTCTTTTTGTAGTTATAACAATAACTTACGAAGAATATGAGCCATGCAATTATAGCATTGCTGTGGCGAACAATCTTGCCTATGTTACGCCTCACCATAAAACGAGGCTACTCACACAGGGAGGGTTGAATGGCGCCGCGAAAAACCGCGTCCGTTTCCAGCCGCAAGACAGTATCCAAGCCCGCCAAGGACACCAATGGCGGTCCGATCGCGGATTTCGACCGTGATGCTGAGCTCAAGGCTTATCGTGAGATGCTCCTGATCCGCCGTTTTGAAGAGAAGGCCGGCCAGCTTTACGGCATGGGCTTCATCGGCGGCTTCTGTCACCTTTACATTGGTCAGGAAGCTGTCGTCGTCGGCATGCAGATGGCTTTGAAGGACGGCGACCAGGTCATTACCGGTTATCGCGACCACGGGCACATGCTGGCAACCGGCATGGAAGCACGGGGCGTCATGGCCGAGCTTACCGGGCGCCAGGGCGGCTATTCCCGAGGGAAGGGCGGCTCCATGCACATGTTCTCCAAGGAAAAGAATTTCTACGGCGGCCACGGCATCGTCGGCGCGCAGGTCTCGCTCGGCACCGGTCTCGGTTTTGCCAACTGGTATCGTGGCAATGACAATGTCAGTGTCGCCTATTTCGGCGATGGCGCCGCCAACCAGGGCCAGGTCTACGAAAGCTTCAACATGGCGCAGCTTTGGAAGCTGCCTGTGATTTTCGTGATCGAGAACAACCGTTACGCCATGGGTACGTCGACGGCGCGCGCCACCGCGCAGGCCGATTTCTCCAAGCGTGGTGCGTCCTTCGGCATCCCGGGCATCCAGGTCGATGGCATGGACGTTCGCGCCGTCAAGGCTGCGGCTGACGAGGCTGTCGAGCACTGCCGTTCCGGCAAGGGCCCGATCATCTTGGAAATGCTGACCTATCGTTATCGTGGTCACTCCATGTCGGACCCGGCCAAGTATCGTTCCAAGGACGAAGTGCAGAAGATGCGCTCCGAACATGATCCGATCGAACAGGTTCGTGTTCGCCTTCTCGAAAAGGGCTGGGCAACGGAAGACGATCTCAAGGGTATCGACAAGGATGTTCGCGATATCGTCGCCGACAGTGCCGATTTCGCCCAGAACGATCCTGAGCCGGATGCCTCCGAGCTCTACACCGACATTCTGCTCTAAATCGGGGAGGGACATCCATGCCCATCGATATCCTTATGCCCGCCCTTTCTCCGACGATGGAAGAGGGCACCCTTTCGAAATGGCTCAAGAAGGAAGGCGACAAGGTCGTTTCCGGTGACGTCATTGCCGAAATCGAAACCGACAAGGCGACCATGGAAGTGGAAGCCGTCGACGAAGGCACGATCGGCAAGCTGCTGGTCGACGCCGGCACCGAAGGCGTCAAGGTCAACGCCAAGATCGCCATCCTGCTGCAGGACGGCGAATCCGCTTCCGATATTTCCGCCGTAAAGGCAGCGCCCGCTGCCGAGCCTGCCAAGGTCGAAACGCCTGCAGCGGCCGCTCCCGCGCCGGCACCTGTTCCGGCTCAGCCCAAAGCCGCTCCCGCCGATCCGGAAATCCCGGCCGGCACGGAAATGGTGTCGATGACGGTGCGTGAAGCGCTGCGCGACGCGATGGCCGAGGAAATGCGCGCCAATCCGGACGTTTTCGTCATGGGTGAGGAAGTCGCAGAATATCAAGGCGCCTACAAGGTCACCCAGGGCCTGCTGCAGGAGTTCGGTCCCCGCCGCGTTGTCGACACCCCGATCACCGAGCATGGCTTCGCCGGTATCGGCGTCGGTGCCGCCATGGCCGGCCTTCGCCCGATCGTCGAGTTCATGACCTTCAACTTCGCCATGCAGGCGATCGACCAGATCATCAACTCCGCCGCCAAGACGCTCTATATGTCCGGTGGCCAGATGGGCGCACCGATCGTCTTCCGCGGCCCGAACGGCGCGGCAGCTCGCGTCGGCGCTCAGCACAGCCAGGACTATGCCTCCTGGTACAGCCACATTCCCGGCCTCAAGGTCGTCATGCCCTATACGGCAGCCGACGCCAAAGGCCTGCTCAAGGCGGCGATCCGCGATCCGAACCCGGTCATCTTCCTCGAGAACGAAATTCTCTACGGCCAGCACTTCGACGTGCCGAAGCTTGATGATTTCGTTGTACCGATCGGCAAGGCCCGCATCCATCGTCCCGGCAAGGATGTCACGGTCGTATCCTTCGGTATTGGCATGACCTATGCCACCAAGGCCGTGGCCGAGCTGGAAGCCCAGGGCATCGATGTCGAACTCATCGACCTGCGCACCATCCGTCCGATGGATCTTCCGACGGTTATCGAATCCGTCAAGAAGACCGGCCGCCTTGTCACGGTCGAGGAAGGCTATCCGCAGTCCTCCGTCGGCACGGAAATCGCCACCCGCGTCATGCAGCAGGCTTTCGACTATCTCGATGCGCCGATCCTGACGATTGCCGGTAAGGACGTGCCCATGCCTTACGCCGCCAACCTCGAAAAGCTGGCGCTGCCGAATGTCGGTGAAGTGGTCGATGCGGTGAAAGCCGTTTGCTACAAATAAGGGGAGGGCTCATCGATGCCTATCAACATCACCATGCCTGCCCTCTCGCCGACCATGGAAGAGGGCAACCTCGCCAAGTGGCTGGTCAAGGAAGGCGATAAGATCAAGTCCGGCGACGTCATCGCCGAGATCGAGACCGACAAGGCAACGATGGAAGTCGAAGCCGTCGATGAAGGCACAGTCGCCAAGATCGTCGTTCCCGCCGGCACCGAAGGCGTGAAGGTCAATGCCTTGATCGCTGTGCTCGCCGGCGATGGCGAGGACGTTGCCGCTGCCGCCTCTGGTGCTGGTACCGCTCCGGCTCCTGCCGCGGCCCCCAAGGCGGAAGCAGCTCCTGCGGCTGCGCCGGCTACAACACCTGCTGCGGCAAGCGTCGCGGCTCCCGCTGCATCCGCTCCGGCCCCGGCAGCAACGGATGGTCATCGCACCTTCGCTTCGCCGCTCGCACGTCGCCTTGCCAAGGAAGCCGGCGTCGATGTGACAGCAGTTGCCGGCTCCGGCCCGCATGGCCGCGTGGTCAAGAAGGATATCGAAGCCGCGATATCAGGCGGTACTGCCAAGGCTGCTCCATCGGCAGCACCAACCGCACAGCCTGCTGCTGCCGCTGCTGCTCCGGCCGCAGCACCTAAGGGCATGTCGGAAGAGACCGTCCTCAAGCTGTTCGAGCCCGGTTCCTACGAGCTCGTACCGCATGACGGCATGCGCAAGACCATCGCCAAGCGCCTGCAGGAATCCAAGCAGACCATCCCGCATTTCTACGTCTCGGTCGATTGCGAACTCGACGCGCTGCTGGCGCTTCGCACGCAGCTCAACGATGCCGCTCCGAAGTCGAAGGACGGCGCGCCGGCCTACAAGCTTTCGGTCAACGACATGGTGATCAAGGCCCTGGCTCTTGCGCTGCGTGACGTGCCGGATGCCAACGTCTCCTGGACCGACAGCAATATGGTCAAGCACAAGCATGCCGATGTCGGCGTTGCCGTTTCCATTCCGGGCGGTCTGATCACGCCGATCATCCGCAGTGCCGAACTGAAGACGCTCTCCGCCATCTCCAACGAGATGAAGGACTACGGCAAGCGCGCCAAGGAGCGCAAGCTGAAGCCGGAGGAGTATCAGGGCGGCACGACCGCCGTATCGAACATGGGCATGATGGGCGTCAAGAACTTCGCCGCCGTCGTCAACCCGCCGCATGCGACCATTCTGGCCGTCGGCGCGGGCGAGCAGCGGGTGATCGTCAGGAAGGGCGAGATGGCGATCGCCACCGTGATGAGCGTCACGCTGTCGACCGACCATCGTGCCGTCGACGGCGCGCTCGGTGCCGAACTCCTGGCGGCCTTCAAGGGCTACATCGAAAACCCGATGGGGATGCTCGTCTGAGCTTAGAGCCGGATGATTTTAGGTCTATTCGACCTAAAATCTGAATCCGCTCTGGAATGAAATAGGTAGAGCGTGATGTCGCCCGAAATCCCCTCACACTTTTCGGCATCACGCTCTCGTCGCGACACGGAGGCATGAATGACCAAAACTGTTCTGTGTTACGGCGACTCGCTGACATGGGGCTATAACGCGGAGACCATCGGCCGTCATGCCTACGAAGACCGGTGGCCGAGCGTGCTGCAAAGGGCGCTCGGCAATCAGGTTCGCATCATCCCGGAAGGGCTGAACGGCCGCACGACCGCTTTCGACGATCATCTCGCCGATTGCGACCGCAATGGTGCGAGGATTCTGCCGACGATCCTGCAGACCCACAACCCGCTCGATCTCGTCATCCTCCTGCTCGGCACCAACGACATGAAACCGGTCGTGGCGGGTGCCGCTTTCGCGGCCACGCAAGGTGTGCGGCGATTGATTCAGCTCGTGCGCAATCATACATGGGGGTTCGGTTACGACGTCCCGGATATTCTGATCGTGGCGCCGCCCGTCATCTCCGAAACGGCCAACCCGGTCTTTGCCGCCAACTATCGCGGCGCGATCGAGGAATCGGCAATGCTTGCGACGCTTTACCGTGATCTTGCCGATGAGGAGAGCTGCGGCTTCTTTGATGCAGGTTCGGTTGCCATCACCACGCCGCTCGACGGCGTGCATCTCGATGTGGAAAACACCCGGGCGCTCGGTCGCGGCCTAGAGCCGATCGTGCGGATGATGCTCGGTCTCTGATAAATTAAGGCGCCGGGGCTTCCGATCCGCCGCCACCAATAAGGCAGGAAACATATGGCTGAGAATTACGACCTCATTATCATCGGTTCCGGTCCCGGCGGTTACGTCGCTGCCGTGCGTGCCGGCCAGCTTGGCCTGAAAACCGCAATCGTCGAGCGCGAACATCTGGGCGGCATCTGCCTCAACTGGGGCTGCATACCCACAAAGGCGTTGCTTCGCTCTGCCGAAATTCTCGATCATTCCAATCATCTGAAGGATTACGGCCTCGTTCTCGAAGGCAAGGTGAGCGCGGATGTGAAGGCGGTCGTCGCTCGCTCGCGCGGCGTTTCCGCCCGTCTCAACCAAGGCGTCGGCTTCTTGATGAAGAAAAACAAGGTCGACGTCATCTGGGGCGAAGCCAAGATAACCAAGCCGGGCGAGATCGTCGTCGGCAAGGCGAGTAAGCCGGCCGTCGAGCCACAGCATCCGTTGCCGAAGAACGTCAAGGGTGAGGGCACCTACACCGCCAAGCACATCATCGTCGCGACCGGCGCCCGTCCGCGCGCGCTGCCGGGCATCGAGCCGGACGGCAAGCTGATCTGGACCTATTTCGAAGCGCTGAAGCCGGATTTCCTGCCGAAGTCGCTGCTGGTCATGGGCTCCGGCGCCATCGGCATCGAATTCGCAAGCTTCTATCGCTCGATGGGCGTCGACGTCACCGTCGTCGAAGTCATGCCGACCATCATGCCGGTCGAAGATGCCGAAATCTCGGGCATTGCTCGCAAGCAGCTTGAGAAGCGCGGCCTGAAGATTTTCACCAAGGCGAAGGTCACAAAGGTCGACAAGGCTGCCAACAGCATCACCGCCCATGTCGAAACCGAAGACGGCAAGGTTCAGCAGATCGTTGCCGATCGCATGATTTCGGCCGTCGGCGTCCAGGGCAACATCGAAAACCTTGGGCTCGAAGCGCTCGGCGTGAAGACCGATCGCGGCTGCGTCGTCATCGACGGCTACGGCAAGACCAATGTTGCGGGCATCTACGCGATCGGCGACGTTGCCGGCCCGCCGATGCTGGCCCACAAGGCTGAGCATGAGGGCGTCGTCTGCGTCGAGAAGATCGCCGGGCTGCCGAATGTTCATCCGACCGACAAGAGCAAGGTTCCGGGCTGCACCTATTGCCAGCCGCAGGTTGCTTCCGTCGGCCTGACCGAAGCCAAGGCCAAGGAACTCGGCCACGATATCCGCGTCGGCCGCTTCTCCTTCGTCGCCAACGGCAAGGCGATCGCGCTCGGCGAGGACCAGGGTCTCTGCAAAGTCATCTTCGACAAGAAGACCGGCGAGCTGCTGGGCGCGCATATGGTCGGCGCCGAGGTCACCGAGCTCATCCAGGGCTTCGTCGTCGCCATGAACCTGGAGACGACGGAAGAAGAGCTGATGCACACGATCTTCCCGCATCCGACCGTTTCGGAAACGATGAAGGAGGCGGTGCTCGACGCCTACGGCCGGGTGCTGAACGCTTGATAATTTCCTGCCTCGCCCTTTATCCGAAGGGTGGAAAACAGCAAAGGAAATCAACATGTCTATAGCTGCTCAAGGTTGGATCGTCTTTCTTCTCATTGGGCTGGTCGCGGGTTTTCTCGCGAGCCTGGTGGTCGGGGGCGGCGGGCTCATCGGTTGCCTGGTGAGCGGGGTGATCGGGGCCTTTGTCGGCGGCTTCCTGTTCCACTGGTTCGGGATTTCGCTGGGTATTGAAAATGCGCTTGTCGTGGAGATCATCCATGCCACGGTCGGCGCGATCATCGTGGTGCTCTTGGCGAGATTGATCGTCTAGGGCACCTTGGCAAAACGCAACACGGCGTCCGGCAGGATCATTCCGAGGAGCGCCTGATCGAGGGTTTGATGGAAAGCGTAGGTTGGCTGGGTCTGATCATCATCGGCGGTCTTGCTGGCTGGCTCGCGGGCAAGCTGATGGATGCGCGCTACGGCATCATCCTCAACATCATCCTCGGCATCGCCGGCTCGGTGGTGGCCGCGGCTTTGATGGTGGCCCTGCATGTCGGCGTGCCCGGCGGCCGCCTCGGTTTTTTTATCACCGGTTTCATCGGTGCATGCATTCTGATATTCCTCGCTAAATTCGCACGGCGATGAATGGGCCGCACTTAAGCGGCGGAAAGTAGACGTTTCATGGTCACGATTCTCGACACGATCAATCCGGAAGCCAAGCGCGTACGACACCCGGAGAAGGCGCATCGGCCGGATACGGAAGTCCTGCGCAAGCCGGACTGGATTCGCGTCAAGGCGCCGACATCGAAGGGCTATGCCGAAACCCGCTCGATCGTGAAGGAGCATAAGCTCGTCACTGTCTGCGAGGAAGCGGGCTGCCCGAACATCGGCGAATGTTGGGACAAGAAGCACGCCACCTTCATGATCATGGGCGAGATCTGCACACGCGCCTGCGCCTTCTGCAATGTCGCCACCGGCAAGCCGAACGCGCTCGACATGGCCGAGCCGGAAAATGTCGCCAAGGCCGTCAAGCAGATGGGCCTCAGCCACGTCGTCATCACGTCGGTCGACCGCGATGATCTTGCGGACGGCGGCGCCGAGCATTTCGAGAAGGTGATCTGGGCGATCCGCGCCGCTTCGCCCATGACGACGATCGAAATCCTGACGCCGGACTTCCTGAAGAAGCCGGGCGCGCTGGAGCGCGTTGTCGCCGCCAAGCCGGACGTTTTCAATCACAATATGGAAACCGTGGCAGGCAACTATCTGACGGTCCGTCCGGGCGCACGCTACTTCCATTCGATCCGACTGCTGCAGCGGGTCAAGGAACTGGATCCCACCATGTTCACCAAATCGGGCATCATGGTCGGCCTGGGCGAAGAGCGCAACGAAGTGCTGCAGCTGATGGACGACCTGCGTACCGCTGACGTCGACTTCCTGACCATCGGCCAGTATCTGCAGCCGACGCGCAAGCATCATCAGGTCATGAGCTTCGTCACGCCGGAAGAGTTCAAGTCCTACGAGACCGTGGCTTACACCAAGGGCTTCCTGATGGTCGCCTCCAGCCCGTTGACGCGCTCCTCCCACCATGCTGGCGACGATTTCGCCCGGCTGCGGGCTGCGCGCGAGAAGAAGGTTCTGCTAGCGGCGGAATAGGAGAACAGTCTCTCCGTCCTCAGGAGGGCGCAGAGATCTCAGGAATTTTTGGGTTCGAATAATTCGATCGCGTTGCCGGACGGGTCTTCGCACAGGATTTGTCGTCCGCCTGGTCCCTCTATGATGTCGTTGCGGAAATGAACACCATGTTCGCGCAGAGTGGAAACGAGCGCAGGCAATTCTCCTTGGATCTCAAGCACGAATCGGTTCCAGCCGCCCGGTTCAGGTTTGCGGCCATCCGGCATTGGCCGGGAAGCCGACGCCATCGGGCCTGCAAGCCACAATGTGAGGTCGTCCCGCGTCAGAATCGCCATTGCCGGTCCGAACTGTTGCTTTAGCGTAAAGCCGAAATGCTTCAGATAGAATGCCGCTGCCGTTTCGACATCCTCGACTATGTACCGCACCGTCGCCATTGCGCTGCTCCTCGATCTGGCTAAGGGATGCTACCACGGTTTTCGCGTGCTTCGCCATAAGATCGTCATCCGTTTGATTTAGGAAACATGCCCGCCGTTTGTTGCCGGTACCGGCACTTTCGATTCGATTGTGGAGCTGTACCGTGGAGCAGATCGTCGCGCCGCAGACGCATGTCCGTGCCGTTGATATCGAAGAGGCGACTGCGCTTATCAAAGAGGCGAACCGCATCCTTGTCATAGGCTGCTCCGGTACCGGCAAAAGCACGCTGGCGCAGGCGATCGCCTCGTTGCTCGGTCTGACCTACGTGTCCATGGACCGCGATATCTTCTGGCTGCCGGGTTGGAAGTCTCGCTCGCGTCCGGAAGCGATCTCGCGGATCGAGCAGGCGGTCGCCGGGCCGCGCTGGATCATGGATGGCAACAGCCCCGGAACCTTGCCGCTGCGGCTGCCGCGCACGGAGATCGCCCTGTGGCGCCGCCCTCCACGGTATGTTGCGCTATGGGACGTGTTTTCGCGCTGGCTGCGCTACAGGGGCAGCACTCGACCGGAGATGGCGGCTGGATGCCCGGAGCAACTGACGTGGACATTCCTGCGTTACATCTGGACTTTCGAGCGTAACGAAGTGCCGCAGTTTCAGGAAATGCTCGCGCTGCATGGCCGCCATGTGCCTGTTTTGACGCTGAAATCCTATCGCGACGGCGAGGAGCTGCTGGCACGTCTGCAAAGCAAGATCTGAAGTGGGTGGTATCATGGATCAGATGACGATGCCTGCGCTGCGCAACGAAATAGACGACCTCGCCCAGGCCGCCGATCGTATCCGCAGGGCGAACCGTATCCTGGTGATGGGTTGCTCCGGCGGCGGAAAATCGACGCTGTCGCTGCAGATCGCCGCCCGCTTCGGCCTCGCTTATGTCTCGATCGATCGCGATGTGCTGTGGTTGCCGGGCTGGAAGCAGCGCGACAAGGCCGAGCAGCGCGCGATCATCCTTTCCAAGATCGCGGGCGAGCGCTGGATCATGGACGGCACGAATCCCTCCACCTTCGACATACGCCTGCCGCGAACCGACTTCGTCATCTGGGTGCGGATGCCACGGCTGCTTTGCATCTGGGGTGCCGTCTCCCGCTGGGTCAAATGGATCGGCCGCACGCGCCCGGAAATGGCGCCCGGCTGCAGAGAGAAAATCGACTGGGAATTTCTGCGCTTCATCTGGACGTTTGAGGAAAAGTTTACGCCGCGCGTCGTCACCGGCCTTGTCGAACATGGCCCGGATGTACCGGTCCTTCAACTGATCAGCCGCCGGCAGATGCGCCGGCTTCTTGATCTGCTTGCGGCCTCTGTTTGACTGAGATCCCCTGCATTCCGGAGGTGAGAATATGAAGGTGCTAAGTGATCTCACCGAAGCTGCCGCACGGCTTAATGCGGCCGATCGGGTTCTCGTTATAGGATGCTCCGGTGGCGGTAAGTCGACCCTGTCGCAAACGATCTGTGAGCGCCTGAATCTGCCTTATGTCTCCATGGATCGTGACTTCTATTGGTTGCCGGGATGGATCAAACGCGCAAGAGCAGAGGAGCGCAGCCTGATCGCCGCCAAAGTCGCGGAGGAGCGCTGGCTGATGGATGGCAGCGGGCAATCCTCTTTCGATTTGCGACTGCCGCGCACGAATTTGATTCTGTGGGTGCGTATGCCGCGATGGCTCTGTCTCTGGGGCGCCCTCTCCAGAGCGGTCATGGGTTACGGCAGGACACGGCCGGAAATGGCGGAGGGTTGTCCGGAGCGGATCGATGGAGAATTCCTGCGTTATATCTGGAATTTCGAGAGGATGACCGTTCCGAAAATTCTTGCAGGCTTAGCTCAACACGGCCCCGATGTGCCTGTTTTACAGTTAAAATCCCGCGGCGAAATGCGTCAGCTTCTTGATCTTCTTGGCCGTCCTGCTTAATTGCCGATCATGCCTCAATTCGAAACCCATCGCCCCGTTCCGCATTCGCCTGACCAGATGTTCGACCTCGTCGCCGACGTCGAGCGCTATCCGGAATTCCTGCCGCTTTGCGACGGGCTTGTTGTTCGCAGCCGCAAGGAACGCGACGGTAAGGTGTTGCTGATCGCCGACATGACCGTTGGCTATAAGGCGATCCGCGAAACCTTCACCACGCAGGTGTTGCTGAACAAGCTCGAACGCGCCATCGATGTGAAATATATCGACGGCCCTTTCAAATATCTCGACAATCGCTGGCGCTTCGCGCCGTTGGAAAACGGCGGCTGCAGCATCGATTTCTTCATCGATTACGAGTTCAAGAGCCGCATTCTCGGCGCCTTGATGGGATCGATGTTCGATCGTGCATTTCGCATGTTCACGGATGCCTTCGAGACGCGCGCGAACAAGATCTACGCGTAAGGCCGGATTTCGGCGTCACCGATCGAGAGCGATCAGCATTTCCAGCGCCTTCTTCACGGTAGCAAGCCGCACCTTGTCGCGGCCGATATCGCCATAGCGCATCTCGTGGTGGATCAGCGCGCCGTTGCGCGCCTTGGCGGCAAGGTGGACGAGACCCACAGGCTTTTCCGCTGACCCGCCGCCGGGACCGGCTATACCGGTAACCGCGACTGCAAGATCCGCATGCGAGCGGAAGAGGGCGCCGTGCGCCATCTGCAGCGCCGTTTCCTTCGAGACGGCGCCGAAACGCGCAAGCGTCTGTTCCTGAACGCCGAGCATCTCCATCTTCGCCGCGTTGGTGTAGGTGACGAAACCACGGTCGACGACAGACGACGAGCCGGGGATTTCCGTCAATGCGCCGGCGATCAATCCACCGGTGCAGGATTCCGCCGTGGCGACCATTCGGCCCTTTGCCGTGAAGTCCGCGACGATGGTTTGCGCGAGCGCAAGTATGTCCTCCGGGAAATGCGTCACGCCTTGCCTCCGCGATAGACCACGGTTGCCGTTGCGATAGCGGCGATGCCTTCGCGGCGACCGACGAAGCCGATCCCTTCGTTTGTGGTCGCCTTCACCGAGCAGCGATCGAGGCTGATGCCCAGAAATTCGGAGAGCTTTGCGCGCATGGCGTCGCGATGCGGCCCGACCTTCGGCGCCTCGGCGATCAGCGAGACATCCGCGTTCATGATGGTTCCGCCGCGCTCGCGGACGATCTTCGCCGCATGCTCGATGAAGATGCGGGATGCCGCACCCTTCCATTGGGGATCGGAGGGCGGAAAGTGGTCGCCGATATCGCCTGCGCCGCAGGTCGCGAGCAAGGCATCCGTCAATGCATGCAGCGCGACGTCGGCGTCGGAATGTCCCTTCAGCGTCTGGTTGTGCGGAATGAAGATGCCGCAGAGCGTGACGCCGTCACCCGGCTCCAGCTGGTGCACGTCATAACCGTTGCCGGTGCGCACGTCGGGCAGAAGAGCGGCGGTGAGCTTCTCATCGGCCATGGCGATATCCCTTTTGATGGTCAGTTTGATATTGTCGGCACTGCCGGTCACGAGCGTGACAGGTAAACCGTTCCATTCGGCGATAGCGGCATCGTCGGTAAAATCGGTCCTGCCGTCGGCAGCCGCTTTTTCATGTGCGGCCAGAATATCGGCAAACCGGAAGGATTGCGGCGTCTGCGCGGCATGAAGTCCGGCGCGAGGCACCGTTTCCACGACCAGCGCATGTCCATCTGCCCGCTTCAGCGTGTCCGTGACAGGCATTGCGGGCAGAACTGCCGGCGCACCGGCCGCAAGGGCCTCGGCAACGCGATCCAGCAGATCGTGGTCGAAGAAGGGGCGCACGGCATCATGGATCATCACATGCGTCACGCCGCTCCCCTGCAACTGCCGTAATCCCGCGAGCACCGATTGCTGCCGCGTCGCGCCGCCGAAAGCGATCTCGACGTCGGGCGAGCCGGCCACCTGCTTCAGCGCCGACCGCAGCAGGCTCTCATCGTCGTGGTGGATGACGATGACGATCTTCGCCGCCTGCGGCCATGTCACGAATCTTTCAAGCGTATGCGCAATAACCGCTCTGCCGCCGATCGCGCGATATTGCTTGGGACCTTCGCCAGGCGACCCCGCCCGTTCGCCGCGTCCGGCGGCAACGATCACGATTCCCACCGACAGCGGTTGCGTTGAATGCATTTGCGTCATAAACCCCCGAGGAATAAAAGGCTCCGTCTCCAGCATGCTTCTGAAAAGCGTAGAGCTTTCTTTTGAACAAGCACATGCTAAATAGATCGCCAAAGCGGGATCTCGCTCCAGCAGGGTCTATCGTCTTGAATGGGTATTTTCCAGCATTTGCCCAAAAAATATCGGGCCTCTCCGAAACCTCTTGGCAAACTTCTCAAGCCTGTCTAAAAATAGTGCAGATGTATGGTGTGCCCGAAAGATAATCATTTGCTTTCATCCGAGCTTGCAACTTCGTTTTCCATCGGCCCGGTGTCTATCCGCAATCGCGTCGTCCTTGCGCCGATGTCGGGCGTGACCGATCTGCCTTTCCGGCAGCTGGCTTTGCGCTATGGGGCGGGCCTTGTCGTGACCGAGATGGTGGCTAGCCGCGAGCTGGTGCAGGACACGGCCGAATCCTGGGCACGACTGAAGAGCGCCGGGCTGAAGCCGCATATGGTGCAGCTTGCCGGCCGCGAGGCTCACTGGATGGCGGAGGCGGCCAGGATCGCTGCCGGCAACGGTGCCGATATCATCGATATCAACATGGGCTGTCCGGCCAAGAAGGTCATCGGCGGCTATTCCGGCTCGGCACTGATGCGCGATCCCGATCACGCGCTCAGCCTGATCGAGGCGACGGTGGGCGCGGTTGATATTCCCGTCACGCTGAAGATGCGGCTCGGCTGGGACGAGAATTCCATCAACGCGCCATTGATCGCGCGCCGTGCCGAAGAGGCCGGCATTCAGCTTGTGACCATCCATGGCCGCACGCGCATGCAGTTCTACGAGGGCAGGGCGGATTGGGATGCGATCCGCGCCGTGCGTGACGTCGTCTCCATTCCGCTGGTCGCCAATGGCGATGTCGAGACACCGGAGGATGCGCGGGAAATCCTGCGCCGGTCCGGCGCCGATGCCGTCATGATCGGTCGCGGTTGCCAGGGTCGCCCCTGGCATGCGGGCGTTCTGGCCGGTCATCGCGCGCCGGGACGCCATGAGATCGTCGAGATCGCCCTGGAGCATTATCAGACGATGCTGGATTTCTATGGCGAGGCTGTCGGCATCCGTCATGCCCGCAAGCATCTGGCCTGGTATCTGGATCGCCATGCTTCGGCGACCACCGGCGCCGACAAGGCGAAAATCATGACTTCGAAAGATAGCCGCGAGGTAGCCGCATCATTCCATGCGGCATTGCAGGCCGGGGCGAATCTCGCCCCATGCGTCCAGGAGGCGGCATGACTTCAAAATCCAGCTCCGGGACCGGGGAGAGCGCGGGCAATTCCGTCGCCATGGCCGTTCTCAACGCGATCCAGAACCCGGTCGTCATGGTCGACGAGGCGGGTCTCATCGCTTTCGCCAACTGGGAGGCGGAAGTCTTCTTCGGCGCCAGCGCCTCGCATCTGTCGCGCTACAAGATCTCGACCTTCATTCCGTTCGGCAGTCCGTTGCTGGCGCTGATCGACCAGGTGCGCGAGCGCCGCGCGCCCGTCAACGAATATCGCGTCGATCTCAGCTCGCCGCGTCTCGGGCAGGACAAGCTGGTGGACCTCTACGTCGCGCCGATTTCCAGCGAGCCCGGCTCCGTGGTGGTGGTGTTCCAGGAACGCTCGATGGCAGACAAGATCGACCGGCAATTGACGCATCGCGCCGCCGCCCGCTCGGTCACCGGCCTTGCCTCCATGCTGGCGCATGAAATCAAGAACCCGCTGTCTGGTATTCGCGGCGCTGCGCAGCTGCTCGAGCAATCCGTCGAGGACGACGATCGCGCGCTGACGCGCCTCATCTGCGACGAAACCGACCGTATCGTGTCGCTGGTCGACCGCATGGAGGTTTTTTCCGATGAGCGGCCGATCGATCGCGTGCCCGTCAATATCCATTCCGTCCTCGATCATGTGAAGGCGGTCGCCAAGGCCGGTTTTGCCCGCAACATCAAACTGTCGGAGAATTATGATCCGTCACTGCCGGCGGTTTTCGCAAACAGGGACCAGCTCGTGCAGGTCTTCCTCAATCTGGTGAAGAATGCCGCGGAGGCGGTCGGCGACCGGCCGGATGGCGAGATCATGCTGACGACGGCCTATCGTCCGGGCATTCGCCTTTCCGTCGCCGGCACCCGTGAAAAGATCTCGCTGCCGCTCGAATTCTGCGTGATCGACAATGGTCCCGGCGTGCCGGCCGATCTCGTGCCGCATCTTTTCGATCCGTTCATCACGACCAAAACCAACGGTACCGGCCTCGGTCTGGCGCTGGTCGCCAAGATCATCGGCGACCATGGCGGCATCGTCGAATGCGACAGCCAGAACCATCGCACTACTTTCCGCGTTTTGATGCCGGCCTCCAAAGGCATCACGCTTGAAGACGCCCCCTTTCCGAACTCTACAGGGACTACTCGATGACAGCCACGATCCTTGTCGCCGATGACGATGCGGCCATCCGTACCGTGCTCAACCAGGCTTTGAGCCGCGCGGGTTACGACGTACGCATCACGTCCAACGCCGCCACGCTCTGGCGCTGGGTTTCCGCCGGCGAAGGCGACCTCGTTGTAACCGACGTCGTCATGCCCGACGAAAATGCGTTCGACCTTTTGCCGCGCATCAAGAAGGCGAGACCGGATTTGCCTGTTCTGGTTATGAGCGCGCAGAACACCTTCATGACGGCGATCAAGGCGTCGGAGAAGGGCGCTTATGATTATCTGCCGAAGCCGTTCGACCTCACGGAGTTGATCGCGATCGTCGGCCGTGCCCTGTCCGAGCCCAAGCGCAAGCCGGCGAAGCTCGAGGACGACATGCAGGACGGTATGCCGCTTGTCGGCCGCTCGGCTGCCATGCAGGAAATCTATCGCGTGCTGGCGCGCCTGATGCAGACCGACCTGACGCTGATGATCACCGGCGAATCCGGCACCGGCAAGGAGCTGGTGGCGCGCGCCCTGCACGACTACGGCAAGCGTCGCAACGGTCCCTTCGTTGCCATCAACATGGCGGCGATCCCGCGCGACCTCATCGAGTCGGAACTGTTCGGCCATGAGAAGGGCGCCTTTACCGGCGCACAGACCCGCTCGACGGGGCGCTTCGAGCAGGCCGAGGGCGGTACGCTGTTTCTCGATGAAATCGGCGATATGCCGATGGACGCGCAGACGCGTCTTCTGCGCGTATTGCAGCAGGGCGAATATACGACCGTCGGCGGCCGCACGCCGATCCGCACCGACGTTCGCATCGTTGCCGCCACCAACAAGGATCTGAAGCAGGCGATCAATCAGGGCATGTTCCGTGAGGATCTCTATTATCGCCTCAACGTCGTGCCCTTGCGCCTGCCGCCGCTGCGCGACCGTGCGGAAGATATTCCCGATCTGGTGCGTCATTTCATTCAGCAGGCCGAGAAGGAGGGGCTCGGCTCCAAGCGTTTCGATCAGGAAGCGCTGGAACTGATGAAGGCCTATCCCTGGCCAGGCAACGTCCGCGAGCTGGAAAACCTCATCCGCCGGCTGATGGCGCTTTATCCGCAGGATGTCATCACACGCGAGATCATCGATGCCGAATTGCGCGCCGACGTTCCCGACAGCCCGATCGAGAAGGGCCCTGTCCGCAGCGGCAGCATGACCATTGCCCAGGCGGTCGAGGAAAACATGCGGAGCTATTTCTCAAGCTTCGGCGACAATCTCCCGCCTCCCGGCCTCTACGACCGTGTTCTGACCGAAATGGAGTACCCGCTGATCCTTGCGGCCTTGACCGCCACGCGTGGCAATCAGATCAAGGCCGCCGATCTTTTGGGGCTGAACCGCAATACGCTGCGCAAAAAGATCAGGGAACTGGGTGTTTCCGTCTACAGAAGCTCCCGCACGGCTTGACAACGTGATCGGATGCGTTGCATTTTCGCCACAATGCGTTGCTTAAAGGTCACGCAGCAGATTCGTCTTTTTCGCGATGGCGATTCGTCCGGCTTACAGCCATAAATCGGCAGTTGGCCTGATTTTTCAGCCTATTGCAGAGATGAATTCAAGTAAAGATTTCGCTTTTAGGCGAAACCGGACGACAGCTGCCGCCTTGCCTGTCACTCACGCTGATGCCGAAAATGGCGGCAGCGTGAATTGAGCAGGGCGCCGACCGTCGCTCGGGCGTGGAGATGATGGGAATGATGCAGGACGCGGTGTCGCCGACGGCGAGCGACGAGGCGGTTGTCAGAGTGACGGACCGTCGTGCTTCCTTCGCTCTACCTGGCCTGATCTTGGCCGGCGGCGCGCTGCTGTGCGCGATTGCGACCCTGTTGATGCTTCTCGGACTGACGCCGGTAGCCCCAACCTCGTCCGTCGTCTTTACGTCGGTTGTAATCAACGGCATGTTCGTTCTTGGGTTGATGGCGCTGATTGCGCGGGAGGTTGCGCGACTGGTAAAGGCGCGCAGCCGCGGTCGTGCCGCGGCTCGCCTCCATATTCGTATCGTAGCCCTCTTTTCGATCGTCGCGATCACGCCGGCCATTCTCGTCGCCATCGTGGCCAGTTTGACGCTCAACGTCGGCCTCGACCGCTGGTTCGGGGTGCGCACCCAGCAGATCATCAGCTCGTCGCAGAGTGTGGCGCAAGCCTATCTGATGGAAAATGCGAGCTATCTGCAGGGGCAGACCGTCTCGATGGCGAATGACCTGGAGCGTAACCGTTCGCTCTATAGTCTGGATCGCACCGGCTTCGCCGATCTGATGACCCGTCAGGCAAGAGGCCGCGGCCTGCTCGGCGCCTTCCTCGTGCGTCGTGACGGCAGCGCCATCGTTCAGGCCGAAATCAAGACCGAGCGTCCGCTGCCGGCAATTCCGAAGGATGCGCTCGATGCGTCCGCCAATGGCCAACCGACGCTTATTCCGCCCGGTGTCACCAACCTCGTCGGCGCGGTCATCAAGCTCGATGAGATTCCCGGCTCGTTCCTTTATACCGTGCGGGCCGTCGATCCGCGCGTCATGAACGCGATGCGCATGGTGGAAGACAACACGGCCGAATACAAGGCGATGGAAGAGGGGCGCATGTCCCTGCAGATCGCCTTTGCCGTTCTCTACATCGGCTTTGCTCTGATCGTGCTTCTGGCTGCGATCTGGACTGCCATTGCGATCGCCGACCGTATCGTGCGGCCGATCCGCCTCCTGATCAGCGCCGCTGACAATGTTGCTTCAGGCAACATGAATGTCTTGGTTCCGGTGCGTTCGGCCGATGGCGACGTCGGCAGCCTGTCGCGCACCTTCAACAAGATGATCTCGGAAATTCGCACCCAGCGCGACGAGATCCTCGAGGCGAAAGACGAGGTGGATGACCGCCGCCGCTTTATCGAGGCGGTGCTTTCGGGCGTGACGGCGGCCGTGATCGGCGTCGAGCATGACCGCCGTATCACCATCGTCAATACTTCTGCCGAAGATCTGATGACGCTGACGAGCGATGAACTGGTCGGCAAGAGCCTGGTAGAAATTGCCCCGGAGGTCGATCAGGTCGTGACAGAGGCGACGATGCGTCATCGCAGTGACTTCCGCAAGCAGATCAGCCTCGTGAGGGGCGGGACGGTGCGCACGCTGAGCGTCCAGGTGACGCGAGAGGAATCGCGCGACGCGAATGAATCCTATGTCATTACGCTCGACGACATCACCGATCTGGTCATAGCGCAACGCTCGACCGCCTGGGCTGACGTGGCGCGCCGCATTGCCCACGAGATCAAGAACCCGCTGACGCCGATCCAGCTCTCAGCCGAGCGCATTCGCCGCCGTTTCGGCAAGAATATCGCCGAGGCCGATCGTCCGGTTTTTGATCAGTGCACGGATACGATCATTCGCCAGGTCGGCGATATCGGCCGCATGGTCGACGAGTTCTCTTCCTTTGCCCGCATGCCCAAGCCGACGATGGAGCCGAGCGACCTGCGTGACGTTCTGCGCGATGCGGTGTTCCTGCGCGAGATGGGCAATAGCCACGTCAAATTCGAGCGTGAATTGGGCGATGAGCGGCTGGAAGGCATGTTCGATACGCGAATGCTCGGCCAGGCCTTCGGCAATCTCATCAAGAACGCCGTTGAAGCGATCGAAGGCTTGCCGAGCGACGAAGCGCGCGCGCAACCGAAGATCCTGGTGCGTGCCTCTCTGGATCCGGAGCGCGATCGCTTTACCGTCGATGTCATCGACAATGGCCGCGGCCTGCCGGTGGAGAACCGGCACAGCATTCTCGAACCGTATATGACGATGCGTGAGAAGGGTACCGGCCTTGGGCTCGCGATCGTCAAGAAGATCATTGAAGACCATGGCGGGCAGATCGAACTCCACGACGCTCCCGCCGAATTCGACCAGGGCAAAGGGGCCATGATCCGCGTGCATCTGCCACGCCGTGAGCAGGCCGCCGTTGCCCAGACAGCAAGTGACAAGGAAAGTGTTTATGGCATCTGATATTCTCGTAGTCGACGACGAGGAAGATATTCGCGAAATCGTTTCGGGAATTCTTTCGGATGAGGGCCACGAAACCCGCACCGCGCATGATAGCGACAGTGCGCTCGCGGCGATCTCCGATCGAGCGCCGCGACTGATCTTCCTCGATATTTGGATGCAGGGCAGCAAGCTCGACGGTCTGGCATTGCTGGATGAGATCAAGGCGCGCCATCCCGATCTGCCCATCGTCATGATCTCCGGCCACGGTAATATCGAGACGGCCGTATCAGCCATCAAGCGAGGCGCGTTCGACTTCATCGAAAAGCCGTTCAAGGCCGATCGCCTGATCCTGATCGCGGAACGCGCGCTGGAAAACTCCAAGCTGAAGCGCGAAGTCACGGAGCTGAAGCGCCGCACAGGCGACGCTGTGGAGCTCATCGGCACCTCGGTCGCCGTCTCGCAGCTTCGCCAGACCATCGATAAGGTGGCGCCGACCAACAGCCGCGTCATGATCTTCGGCCCCTCCGGTTCCGGCAAGGAACTGGTGGCCCGCATGATCCACAAGAAGTCGGCACGCTCCGGCGGTCCTTTCGTGGCGCTGAACGCAGCGACGATCACGCCGGAGCGGATGGAAATCGCCCTCTTCGGCACGGAAGGCTCTCCGGGGCAGGCGCGCAAGATCGGCGCTCTGGAAGAGGCGCATCGGGGCATCCTCTATCTCGATGAAGTCGGCGAAATGCCGCGCGAGACGCAGAACAAGATCCTGCGCGTGCTGGTCGATCAGCAGTTCGAGCGCGTTGGCGGCTCGAAGCGGGTCAAGGTGGATGTGCGCATCATCTCGTCCACCGCCTATAATCTCGAAAGCCGCATCGCCGAGGGCCTGTTCCGCGAAGACCTTTATCATCGCCTGGCTGTCGTGCCGGTGCGTGTTCCGGCACTTGCCGAGCGGCGTGAGGATATACCCTTCCTCGTCGATCAGCTGATGCGGCAGATTTCCGAACAGGCCGGCATCCGCACGCGGCGGATCGGTGATGATGCGATGGCCGTGCTGCAGGCGCATGATTGGCCGGGCAACATCCGCCAGCTGCGCAACAATATCGAGCGGTTGATGATTCTGGCGCGCACCGACGGGGCGGATACGCCGATCACCGCCGAAATGCTGCCGACCGATCTCGGCGACATGCTGCCGAAGGTATCCGCCAAGAACGACTATCACATCATGACGCTGCCGCTGCGCGAGGCCCGCGAGATGTTCGAGCGCGACTACCTGATCGCGCAGATCAACCGTTTCGGCGGCAATATCTCGCGCACGGCGGAATTCGTCGGCATGGAGCGCTCTGCGCTGCATCGCAAGCTGAAATCGCTGGGTGTCTGATCCCTGGCGCAACGCTCCAATAGTCCGGAATTCTTATGCCAAGAATAGCTTATGTGAACGGTCGGTACGTCCCGCACAGCGATGCCATGGTGCATATCGAGGATCGCGGCTATCAGTTCGCCGATGGAGTCTATGAAGTTTGTGAGGTTCGTCATGGCCTGATCGTCGATCTGACGCGCCATCTCGATCGCCTCAACCGCTCGCTGGGTGAGCTGCGCATCGCCTGGCCCATGGCGCGAGCGGCGCTGATCCTCGTGATTCGCGAGACCTTGCGTCGTAACCACGTCCGCAACGGCCTGTTCTATCTGCAGATCACGCGCGGCGTTGCCCGGCGCGATCATGTCTTTCCGGCCGACGGCACACCGTCTTCGATCGTCGTCACCGCCAAGAGTACCGACCAATCCCTCATCGCTAAGAAGAATGCCAACGGCATCAAGGCGATTACCGTCCGTGACAATCGCTGGGACCGGGTTGATATCAAGTCGGTCGGCCTGTTACCGAACGCGCTGGCCCGTCAGCAGGCCAAGGAGGCCGGTGCGCAGGAGGCGATCTATATCGACCATAACGGAATGGTGAAGGAGGGTGCGGCCACCAACGTCTGGATCGTCGATCACAACGGGAATCTCGTCACGCGCCCAGCCGAGCACGGCATTCTGCGAGGCATCACCCGCACGACCCTGATGGATGTCGCGGCCAAGCTCGGAGTGACGATCGTCGAGCGTTTCTTCTCGGTTGAGGAGATGATGGCGGCGCGCGAAGTGTTTATCACAGCGGCCACAAGCATCTGTTTTCCGGTCGTTTCGATCGATGGGGAAACGATTGCCAACGGCCATCCGGGCAGCATCTCACAGAAAATTCGTGAAGCCTTTTTCGACGTTGCGGAAAAGACTGTGATTTGATACCAACATTCGCTGGGAGGAGAAAATGAGGTATCTCCTATCCGGGATCTCTGTATATCATGACATTTCACCGACTTAGGTCGGCAAAAAAGAAAGAAGCGGCGCGATGGCGGAACGTTCTCAAAACTTGCAGGACTTATTTCTCAATACTGTTCGCAAGCAAAAGATCTCACTGACAATTTTCTTGATTAACGGCGTGAAGCTGACAGGTGTCGTTACCTCATTCGACAATTTCTGTGTCCTGCTCCGCCGTGATGGCCATTCGCAGCTCGTCTACAAGCATGCGATCTCGACGATCATGCCGGGTCAGCCGATGCAGATGTTCGAGAGCGAAGAAGCCGCATCCTAACTGGGATTTGCCACTATCACGACACGCGATACCAAAAACGATTCCCTCATTCCGGAGTCCGTAAAGCACCGGGATGATATGCGGGCTGTCGTGGTCGTGCCTGTGCTGAAGCAGGCTCGCGCGTCGCGCTCTGCTCAGGCTGACGGCGCCATCTCGGTCTCACGTCCGTCCGAAAGCCGGTTGGAAGAGGCCAAAGGCCTCGCCCTGGCGATCGATCTCGACGTGGTCAACGGTTCCATCGTCCCGATCAACGATCCCAGGCCCGCGACACTGCTTGGCACGGGCAAGATCGAGGAGATCCTCGCGCTGCTCGATGAATTCAATGCCGGACTTGTCATCGTCGATCATCCGCTGACACCGGTGCAGCAGCGCAATCTCGAAAAGGCATGGAACGCCAAGGTCATCGACCGTACCGGCCTCATCCTCGAAATCTTCGGCCGCCGTGCCTCCACCAAGGAAGGCACGCTGCAGGTCGAACTTGCACATTTGAACTATCAGAAGGGTAGACTCGTCCGGAGCTGGACCCACCTTGAACGCCAGCGCGGTGGTGCAGGCTTCATGGGCGGTCCCGGCGAAACCCAGATCGAAGCCGACCGGCGCATGCTGCAGGAGCGGATCATCCGGCTCGAGCGCGAGCTGGAGCAGGTAGTGCGCACCCGCCAGCTACATCGCGCCAAGCGCCGGAAGGTGCCGCATCCGATCGTCGCTTTGGTCGGTTACACCAATGCCGGCAAGTCGACGCTGTTCAACCGCATCACCGGTGCCGGCGTGCTGGCCGAGGACATGCTGTTTGCGACGCTCGATCCGACGCTGCGCCGCATGAAGCTTCCGCATGGCCGCACCGTCATTCTCTCCGACACCGTCGGCTTCATCTCCGACCTGCCGACCCACCTGGTGGCGGCTTTCCGCGCGACGCTGGAAGAGGTGCTGGAAGCCGATCTGATCCTGCATGTGCGCGATCTCTCGGATGACGACAATCAGGTCCAGAGTGCCGATGTGATGCGGATCCTTGGCGATCTCGGTATCGGCGAGGCCGAAGGCGCCGAGCGCATCCTCGAGGTCTGGAACAAGATCGATCGCCTGGAGCCGGAGGCGCATGATGCCATCGTGCAGAAGGCATCCACCGCCGAAAACGTCATTGCCGTGTCGGCAAAAAGCGGCGAGGGCGTCGATCGCCTGATGGACGAGATCAGCCGCCGCCTTTCCGGCGTGCTGACGGAGGCGACGATCACGCTTCCGGTGGAAAGGTTGGCTCTGCTGCCCTGGCTCTACAATCACGCGATAGTCGATAACCGCGAGGACAATGAGGACGGCACCGTGACGCTCGACGTCCGCCTCACCGAGTCCGAAGCAGTGGAGTTGGAGCGGCGCATGGGCAATGGACCGAAGCCGCAACGCGAGGATTGGGAATAGGCTAGAGCGGTTACGCGTTTCACGGAATCGCCTGACCGCTCTATGCTATTGTTTTTATGCAATTCCGAACGGAAAACCGCTACGCACTTTTCCTGGAATTGCTCTAGGTTACGCCCGTTCCACGCCGCCCAGCTGTCGTTCGATAGCTTTTGCCGCCTGCCAGATCTCTTCCATTCGCTCCAGCGAGGCGCCTTCCAGCGTCTCGCCTTCGGCCGCAAGCGTCGTCTCTATATGATGGAAACGGCGGCGGAACTTGGTGTTCGTGCCGCGCAGGGCCTGTTCCGGATCGGTTTTCACATGCCGGCCGATATTGACGACGGCAAAAATCAGGTCGCCGAGTTCGTCGCTCACCTTGGCCTTGTCACCGCTTGCAAGTGCCGCCCGCAACTCACCGATCTCCTCCTCGATCTTGTCGAGGATCGGTTCCGGGGCCGACCAGTCGAAGCCGACATGGGCGGCGCGCTCCTGCAATTTCAGAGCTTCCGTCAGGGCAGGGAAAGTCCGCTGCACCGAGCCCAGGAGTCCGGCCTTGAAATCCTCGGTGATGCCGGCTCGGGCGCGGCGTTCGGCGCGCTCGCGCTTCTCTTCCGCCTTGATCCGATCCCATTGCAAAGTGACTGCATCCTCCGTATTGGCATCGGACACTGCGAAGACATGCGGATGGCGGCGGATCATTTTGCGGGTGATGGCATGCACGACATCGCCGAAGGCGAATGCGCCTGCTTCTTCAGCCATGCGGGCGTGGAAGACGACCTGCAGCAGCAGGTCGCCGAGCTCATCGCAGAGATCGTCCATATCCTTGCGCTCGATCGCATCGGCAACCTCAAAGGCTTCCTCGATCGTGTAGGGCTTGATGGTTTCGAAGGTCTGGACGATATCCCAGGGGCAGCCGCTTTCGGGATTTCGCAATGCCGCCATGACTTCGATCAGGCTGCTTATGTCTCGCGACGCTTCCATCGTGGTCTCGGGTCCTGTTGGGATTAATTGAGGGGAATGTCGTTATCGCTCTTGGAAGCCTGATAATTGTCGGACAATCCGGCATAGGCTTGCTTAATGCGCGCCGTCTGTTCCTTCAGCTGTGCCTTTCGGGGTTCCGCTTCCGTCTCGACCAGGTCGGCAATGGCAAAGCTGTTCCAGAAGGCGTTGCGCCTGTTATACCCGCCCGGCTCCAGACCGAAGACCTCCTTGAGGATCTTCAGGTCATGCGGGATCGCGAAGGCGTCTCGGGAATCCTCGTGGCTGAAGAAGTAGTAGTAATTGTCGAAGCCGGCCCAGGTGATCGCCGACATGCACATGGTGCAGGGCTCATGGGTCGACAGGAAGATCAGCTCCTTGGTCGCAGGCTTCTCGCCGAGTTCGTAGAAGCGCTTGAGGGCGTGAACTTCGCCATGCCAGAGCGGATTTTCCAGTTCGTTATTCGTCTCGGCGATCACAAGCGAAAGGTCGGATTTGCGCAGGATGGCCGCGCCGAAAACCTTGTTGCCGGCCGCCACGCCCTTCCGCGTCAGCGGCAGGATATCGTGCTCGACGACGCCGAGAAGGCGAGCTGCAACGGTGTTATCCGACAAGGAGATGCTCCGAAAAATTTCGTCCAGTCTAGCGGGATTGCCGATCCGGCGGAATGCGCAAATGACGTATGGACAGGGTTTGCCACAGGCAATAAAACTACCGCAGGCGCCGATCAATCATAAAAATCTATAGATTTACTGTATTTATCGTGAATTTCTCGTCTGGTGAGTTTTGCTCAGATCCCTGTCATGTCGAGCAAAAGAATACGGACTCGCCAAGGCATTAGAATTTCTGTTTCTTCAATCTCTTGGCCGCAAGGGCGATATTCGGCAAATCTCGAAGTGGAATGACGATGCCTCCCAGGACTGAACAGCTTTCGGTGTTTCCCGCCTTCTTCCGCGTGGAAGGAAGGACTGCGTCCGTTTTCGGCGACGGGGACGAAGCTTTCGCCAAGGTCCGGCTTCTGATGAATACCCAGGCGAAGATCGTCGCCTATGCGCAGACGCCCGAGGCCGACTATCATTCCTTCCTGATTGCCAACCGTATCGCGACCGTACGCGGCGAGTTTTCGGCCGAGCAGGTGAAGGGTGCAACTCTCGTTTTTGCCGCAACCGGCGATGCTGAAGCCGATCGCGCCATTGTCGACGCCGCTCGCGCCGAAAGAATTCCGGCAAACGCTGTCGATCAGCCTGATTACTGCGATTTCTATACGCCGGCGCTTGTCAACCGGGCTCCGGTCGCCGTCGCCATCGGCACGGAAGGTGCCGGTCCGGTGCTGGCACAGATGATCCGCGCGCAGATCGATCAGATACTGTCGCCCTCGCTCGGCAAGCTTGCGGAACTGGCAACGCGTTACCGCAAGCCGGTCGACCGCCTCGTGCCGCGCGGCGTCGCGCGCCGTGTCTTCTGGCGGCGCTTCTTTTCCGGCTCCGTTGCCGATGCCGTCAATGCCGGTCATGTCAAGCAGGCCGAGCAGGCCGCCGACAGCCTGCTCCAGTCTTCGCGGGAAGTCGAAGGTCGCGTGTGGCTGGTCGGCGCAGGCCCGGGCGCCGAAGACCTGCTGACACTGCGTGCGCAGCGCGTAATGATGGAAGCCGACGTCATCGTCTACGATGCGCTCGTGCCGCAGGCGATCGTCGATATGGGGCGCCGCGATGCCGAGCGCCTGTCCGTCGGCAAGCGCAAGGGCTGCCACACCAAATCCCAGGAAGAGATCAACGACCTGCTGGTGCAGCTCGGCCGCGAAGGCAAGCGCGTCGTGCGGCTGAAATCCGGCGATCCCCTGGTTTATGGCCGCGCCGGCGAGGAAATGGCCGCGTTGCGCGCCGCCGGTATCGGCTACGAGATCGTTCCAGGCATCACCTCTGCCTTTGCCGCGGCCGCCGATTTCGAGTTGCCGCTGACGCTGCGCGGCGTTGCCTCGTCGTTGGTCTTCACGACGGGCCACGATCTTACCGGCGATGTCCTCCCGGACTGGGCGAGCCTCGCCATTTCCGGCGCGACCATCGCCGTCTATATGGGCCGCACGGTCGCTGCCTCCGTTGCTGGCCGCCTGATGGAGGCTGGGCTTCCGGCAGACACCACCGTCGCCGTCATCGAGAATGCGAGCCGCCGCGACCGCCGCCTGATGCACGGCACCTTGAAGGATCTGCCTGACCTCGAGCATCGCGATGAGCTGAGCGGTCCGGTCATGGTCATCATCGGCGAGGCCGTCGCCGGTGCGAATTTCCAACAATCCGAGCCGCTGGTCCGCCGCGAGACCGCTGTTCAAGACTATGCAAGGAGCTGATTCATGGTCGACAAGGTTCTGACCGCAAACCGGCTCACCGATGGCGTCGCCGTTTGGCTGAACGCAAATGGTGAGTGGGTGACATCGTTGCAGGAGGCGTTGGTCGCGCGCCATGCCGAAGCGGAAGCGGCACTTGAAGCCATCGGCAAGCAAGCCTATGCAGACAACAAGGTCGTCGACGTCAATCTGATCGATGTTCAGGAAACCGGCGGCAAGCTCTGGCCGCTGCGTCTGCGCGAGCGTATTCGCGCCGAAGGCCCCACCATGGAGTACGCGCCCGGCTATGCCGCCGCCGATCCGGAATTCATTGCAGTCTGAGGAAGTCCCGAGGAAATCATGTATCGTTACGACGAATTTGACCACGCCTTTGTCGCGGAGCGCGTTGCACAGTTCCGCGATCAGGTGGAGCGGCGCCTTGCGGGCGAGCTCTCGGAGGATGCCTTCAAGCCGCTGCGTCTGATGAACGGCGTCTATCTGCAGCTGCATGCCTATATGCTGCGCATAGCCATTCCCTATGGCACGCTGAGCTCGCGGCAGATGCGCATGCTCGCCCATATCGCGCGCACCTATGACCGTGGCTACGGCCACTTCACCACGCGCCAGAACCTGCAGTTCAACTGGCCGAAGCTCTCGGACATGCCCGACGTGCTCGCCGAACTTGCTTCCGTCGAGATGCATGCCATCCAGACCTCGGGCAATTGCATTCGCAACGTCACGGCGGATCATTTCGCTGGCGCCGCGGCTGACGAAGTCGCCGATCCGCGCCCTTATGCAGAAATCCTGCGCCAATGGTCATCCGTGCATCCGGAATTCTCCTTCCTGCCGCGCAAGTTCAAGATCGCCGTCACCGGCGCCGAGCGCGACCGTGCCGCGATCCAGGTGCATGACATCGGTCTGCACCTGAAGAAGAACGAGAAGGGCGAGATCGGCTTTGCCGTCTATGTCGGCGGCGGGCAGGGCCGTACCCCGATGGTTGCCAAGCTGATCCGCGACTTCCTGCCGGAAGAGGACCTGCTGTCCTACACGACCGCGATCATGCGCGTTTACAATCTGCACGGCCGCCGCGACAACAAGTACAAGGCGCGCATCAAGATCCTCGTGCACGAGACCGGCGCCGAGGAACTGGCGCGTCAGGTCGAGGTCGAGTTCGACAAGCTTAGGGATACCGAGCTGAAGCTGCCGGAAGCGGACGTTCAGGCGATATCGGCCTACTTCGCGCCGCCGGCACTGTCGGAAAGGGCCGAAGGCTGGGAAAGCCTCGCCCGCTGGAAGAAGACCGATCCGGACTTTGCCCGCTGGGTGCAGCAGAACGTGCAGCCGCACAAGAACCCCGACTACGGCATGGTGACGATTTCGCTGAAGCCGATCGGCGGTATTCCGGGCGATGCCTCGGATGCGCAGATGGATGCGGTGGCCGACATCGCCGAGGAATACGCTTTCGACGAAATCCGCGTCAGCCATGAGCAAAACCTCATCCTGCCGCATGTGGCCTTGGCCGATCTCGAAGCGGTTTATCGCGGTCTGGTCGCTGTAGGCCTGGAAACGGCGAATGCCGGCCTGATCACCGATATCATTGCCTGTCCCGGCCTCGACTATTGCGCGCTCGCCAATGCCCGCTCGATCCCGGTTGCGCAGGAGATCTCCACGCGCTTCGGTTCGGCCGAGCGCCAGGCCGAGATCGGTGAGCTGAAGATCAAGATTTCCGGCTGCATCAATGCATGCGGCCATCACCATGTCGGCCATATCGGCTTGCTGGGCGTCGAGAAGAAGGGTGCGGAACTCTACCAGATCACGCTCGGCGGCTCCGGCGACGAACATACCTCGATCGGCGAGATCATCGGCCGCGGCTTCGAGCCAGACAAGGTGACCGATGCCATCGAGACCATCGTCGACACCTATATCGGCTTGCGCCTCGATCCCACCGAGATTTTCCTCGATGCCTACCGGCGCGTCGGACCGCAGCCCTTCAAGGAAGCGCTTTATGGCTCTTCCGCGGCTGCAGCCGAAGCGGCGTAAGGAGATGACCATGACGAAGATTTGGCGGGAAGCCGGTTTTGTAGAAAACGATCCGTGGGTCATCGAGACCGATGAGGTCAAGGCGAGCGAGAGCCAGAAGCCGCTGCTCAGCCTCGATGCCCTGATCGCCAAGGCTGAAGAGAGCAACGATGTCGGCCTCGGCGTGGTAATCAAGCCGGCCGACGATGTGACGAAGCTGCGGCCCTATCTCGATCGCCTCGCGATCGTTGCAGTTGCCTTTCCGGCCTTCAACGATGGCCGCGCCTTCAGCCATGCCTCGCTGCTTCGCGAGCGCCTTGGCTACACCAATGAGCTGCGCGCCGTTGGCGACGTGCTGATCGACCAGATTCCGTTGATGTTGCGCGTCGGCATCGACAGTTTCGCTGTTACCAATGAGACCGCATTGAAGCGGCTGTCGGAAAACCGGTTGCCGGGCATTCCGCATTATTACCAGCCGACCGCCCGCCCAGCCGAAGCCGGGCAGGCCTATAGCTGGCGGCGATTGCCGGCAAAGTCGGCCTGATGGCCGTATTTGCGCCTATCGATGCATGTAACGTCGGCTGGAAGTAATCTTGACTGAAATATACAAATTTTAGTCGCGTGCGGCCGGACGAAATGGAATACCTTTCAATTCGGGCTATATTGTAATATTAGCCTCGCGCAATGAGCCTGCCAGGAATGACGTGTAAGACGAATACGGGATCCGAGACAGAATGAACGCCCCCGCCAAGACAGATGAATTTGTTTCCGCAGTACCGGCGGGCGTTTTCGCCGAGAAGGTGCTGAGCGTCACGCATTATACCGACCGGCTCTTCCGCTTTACGATGACCAGGCCGCAAGGCTTCCGTTTCCGCTCCGGCGAGTTCGCGATGATCGGCCTCATGGTCGATGGCAAGCCGCTTTATCGTGCCTATTCGATCGCAAGCCCGGCCTGGGCCGACGAGCTCGAGTTCTTTTCGATCAAGGTGCCCGATGGCCCGCTGACATCGCATCTGCAGAATATCAAGCCGGGCGACGAAGTGCTGATGCGCAAGAAGCCGACGGGCACACTGGTTCTCGACGCGCTGACGCCTGGCAAGCGGCTCTACATGTTCTCGACCGGCACGGGCATCGCGCCTTTCGCGAGCCTGATCCGCGATCCCGAAACCTATGAGAAGTTCGAGGAGGTCATCCTCACTCATACCACTCGGGATGTGGCCGAACTCAAATACGGTTTCGATCTGGTCGAAGAAATTCGCAACGATGAACTGCTGAGCGAGGTCGTCGGCGACAAGCTGCGCCACTATGCGACTGTTACCCGCGAGGACTTCCCCTTCACGGGCCGCATCACCGATCTCATCGAGAACGGCAAGCTTTTCGCGGACCTGGGCGTACCCCCGCTCGATATAACAGTTGATCGCGGCATGATCTGCGGTTCATCCGCAATGCTGAAGGATACCAAGGACCTGCTCGAAAAGGCGGGCCTCACGGAAGGCGCCAACAGCAAGCCGGCTGAGTTCGTCATCGAACGCGCCTTCGTCGGCTGAAGCATTTCCAGGAAGAGTGCGTAGCGGTTTTCCGTCCGGAATGCGAAATGCAAGAGAATGGAGCGGTTTCTCGTTTCGAAGAAAGGCGCAAATGCTCTGGATCGATTGCCTGGCATGCAGAGATGGAAGAGCGGTCGCGTCAACGGGGCCACTTTTTCATAGGCTGCCGAGATAATCGATCAGCGATGCCATAGCCACGCGTGCCTCGTCGGCATCGCCATCGTGAATCGCCTTTATGACGCGAATATGCATCGCAATCGAATGATCGGTGCGATCGGGCGTCGCACCGGAATACCAGAGCCGCCGCGAATGTGTTTGCACCGGTCCGAGAGCGGCCATGATGAAGTTGTTCGGGCAGGCGACTTCCAAGATCTCGTCGAATGTCTTGTCTGCTGCGAAGAAGCCGGGCAGGTCGCCCGTCATCGCGCAATCCGCCATCAGGCGCGCGCATTCCTGTAGCTGCTCGCGCTGCTGCTCGTCTGCATGAACGGCGGCAAGCGTGGCGGCGATCGGCTCAAGCTCGCGCCTGACCTGAATGACATGCTGATGGTCGTCGGGACGAATCTCCGCGATCTGCAGACCGACGCGCGGGCGCACATGGATCAGCCCCTGCCATGCGAGCTTCTGGATCGCCTCGCGCACCGGCGTCCGCCCATGCCCCGCCATCTCAATCAACTGCTTCTCGGTGACGAGCGCTCCAGGCTTAAGCTCGAGCGTCACGATCTGGTACTCGAGCGCCAGATAGGCGAGGTGGCTAAGCGAGTTCCGCATGCAAGACGTCCGACCGAACAGATATGGCGTACAGTGTCACCTTGCGCCATCGAAGGCAACCAATTGTGATATATCAGTGCCGGCGGCTGGCGTCACGGGTCACGCCGGCTCGCCGAATTAAGGCGGAGAGGCAGGCGCCATCGCATCAGTGTTCGATGGCCGAGGACAAGGTTGGCGGCTTCCGCTTGGCGGCCATCAGCAGGTCCAGCTCGGTGGCCGATGGGCCGAACTTATAGAAGAGGCGCTTCGCCTCCTCGTCGTCGAGGCGATATTTCCGTGCAAATTCAGCGATGCTGTAGGGGCGACCGCGTATGACCTTGCGGGCTGGCGTCCGATTGGCGTCTTCCGTCATCCTTCCAACCTCCTTTTCGGTTCCACTTTGCTAGATAGCGTCGCGGATGGAGTTGGAAAGGCCTTTGGCGTGCGTTGCGCCAGCAGAATGCAACAAAAAAGGGAAGGCGGAATCCCGTCTTCCCTCTTTCTCCGTCCCTATTCGGGCGGGTTCCGCCCGGATACGCCGCTATCTCCTGATCAATCGACCGATGAAGATCAGGATGCAGGCGCCGATGAAGCCCGTGATCAGGTAATTCAGCCATAGATGGAAAGGCAGCTGGATACCGAGCACGCCAAATAACCAGCTGGCGACGAGTGCGCCGATAATGCCGAGAATGATGTTCATGATGATGCCTGTGTTGCTTTTCATGATCATCTCGGCGAACCAGCCCGCTAGGCCGCCAATGATAATTGCTGCAATCCAACCGACGTGTGCATCTTCCATAAAAAGAACCTCCTGAGGACCCGACGGGTTGTTAACAATGTCTGATATACACGAAAAACGATTCGCCCCCCAACAATTGCGAACGGCAAACTGCTGGATCCCTTGAGCGCAACCCTGATTATTAGGGGTAATTGTTACGATTGTTCCGGTGTGTTGGAGCTGATTCTCCGACATTACGGCCTCTTCACCGCTTCGAATCCAAGCTTTGGCATGCCGTCCGGGTAATCCGATCGGCGGAACGCAGCGTTTAGACCGCCTGGAGATGAGGAAAAGCGCCTTGGGGGTGCCACAGCCTCGATTTTATGGGTTGACCGCAATAGGGCGTCTGCATATGTTCCGCGCACTTCCAGCCGGGGTGAAAAAACGCCCGCGCAGAGGGAGAGCGTAGCTCAGCTGGTAGAGCAACTGACTTTTAATCAGTAGGTCATGGGTTCGAGCCCCATCGCTCTCACCATAGTCTTTTCAAACTTAAGTTGAATATCATTAATTTGAGACAACGCCGGTTGGCGCGAATGTGCGCTTGATTTTCGCGATGCCGCCGGCCTCAGCGGACAAAAAGCGCGCCCGACGGCGGGCTTTGCGCTTCCGCGCCGCCGGACGCTGCGGAAACGGTGCAGAGGTGACCGTTTCCGCCGTCTCCGGTGCCGGGCGGGTCGCCGGGGACGGGTGGAGGTGTCCGGTTGTCTTTGCAGATTCCGGTTCCATTCTTTTGCGGATATACGGTGCGGTCTCGCGGATAGTTTCAGTGCGCCCGAATTATTTTCGTGAAAACTAATTTAGTTTAATGGCGATCGCTCAAGAGCGCGACGCGCGTCGGCAGCGTGCCAGTTTTCTGGAACCTAATCGAGTCACTCGTGTTTCCCACTGAGACAAGAGGAGAGATACGATGGCAGACGAAGAATCCCATGATCCGCGTCGCGGAAAGGAAAATACGCAGGCGCTCGCGAAGATACAGCACAGCAAGGCGCATGGCGTAAAACAGGAGGCGGATACGGACGACAAGGCGCCGCTGGTTGCCGATCCCCGCAAAAGGCTTGCGGACGGCAAAATCGATCCGGCGACGAAAGAGCTCAAGCCGAAGGAGAAGTAGGCTCGAGGGATCGGGGAATTTAGTTCCGCATATTACGAATGCAGCAGCTTCGGCGGCACCGTCTCCTTGCCGTCATTCATGGCGATGGCGATGATCGCCAGGAGAACATATTCGCGTTTCCAGCCGGATTTCAAGGCCGCGGCAAGAAGGCTCTCGATAGAAGGTTCAAGGGCGAAAAGACAGGCGGCCAGATATCTCGCCTGCGACGCTTCTTCCGAAGGGGGAGGATTTATGGCTGCTTTCAATTTCCTGCTCCGTCCATTTATTCGATCGAACAGGGATGAGTTGTAATTTCAGCAGGTTTCTCAGGTTTTGCTCCTTTATTGCGAAACGTTGCTGTCGTAGCTGGAGTGCGATCATTCGTAGTCTCCGGGATGCCGGCAGACATAGCCGTTCGCAACGATCCTGTCTGAGAGGTAGAAAACAGACCTCGGTGGCAACGGAGCTGTGTGCGATGACCATGAAAAGGGCGCTGCTCTTCCGGAATAACCAGGGAACGATAAACTTCCCCAAACGTGTGGCCGTTCAAAGCCATACGCGCGCATTTTCATCCGGAATATCTGACAGGAGCGACTGACGCGTCGCAGCGATCAACCTTACCGTCATTTCAACGGCAAGGTTGATCATTGAGAGAGAAGAACCTCGGATGCTATGCCGCCTTGCCGCCGTTCTTCTTGCAGTCGCTGCGGAACTTGGCGCGTGCCTTTCCATGCAGGCCCTTGGCGTCGGCCTGAGCCGAGCATGCTTTGGAAACGGACGTTTGAGCAGGCTTCATCGCCTTTGGCTTGACCGTGCTGGTCGTCGACTTCATCGCGGGTGTCGACGTCGTGGCACTGGGGGTCGTCGTCGTTGTGCTGGGTGTCGCCGTTTGTGCCATGGCGCTTACGCTGAAGAGGGCGGCAAAGGCTGCAGTCGTGAACATGGTAGCAATTCGCATGGGGCTTTTCCTCCGCTAACTAACTTGGGTGGAATGTACGTTGTTCGACGAACGATAACAGCTTGAACCAATATTTAAGCAAAAGCAATTTGTTCGTTGGGCTGCTCTGCGGCTGTTGGTCGCGCCTTTTGCCCGCCTGTCTCGGGCGGCAAGATGTGCGTTCCGGTTGCTTCACTATGAAGGTTTTGCAGCCGTCGCCCTCGAAAAGGTGATTGGCTTTCAGGCTTTCGCGAAGCTAGGAAGATGGGGAAATGACATAGCCGGAGTCCATCGTGTCGCTTGCCGATATCTCGCTTCTCAGTGCCTTGATCGCCGGGGCGCTTTCGTTCCTTTCGCCTTGCGTGCTGCCGCTCGTGCCGCCCTATCTCTGCTACATGGCCGGGATTTCGGTCGAGCAGTTTCGCAGCGGCGGAGCAGCTGTCGCCGCAGGGCCGAGCGTCCGCGGCAATGTGCTGATGTCGGCGCTGTTCTTTACGCTGGGGTTCGCCACCGTATTCGTCGTGCTCGGCGCCGGTGCTTCATCCATCGGTCTGCTGCTGCGCCAGCATCTCGATGTTCTCTCGAAGATCGGCGGTTTGATTATCGTCATCATGGGCTTGAATTTCCTCGGTGTTTTCCGCATCAGCCTTCTTGCTCGCGAGGCGCGTTTCCACGGCAGCGGCAAGCCGGCGACGTTGACGGGCGCCTATATCATGGGCCTTGCCTTCGCCTTCGGCTGGACGCCCTGCATCGGCCCGGTTCTCGGCGCCATCCTCGGCATCGCCGCCTCTCGTGAGACGGTTGGTGCGGGCGCTGGTCTGCTCGCGGTCTATTCGCTGGGGCTTGCCATTCCGTTCTGGATCGCCGCCGGCTTTTCCGGCGCTTTCATGAGCTTTCTGTATCGCTTCCGCCGTCATCTTGGCACGGTCGAGAAGATCATGGGCGGACTTCTGGTGCTGACCGGGCTCGCCTTCATATTCGGCTATATCAGCGACATGGCGATCTGGTTTCAGCAGACCTTTCCAATCCTGATGAAAATCGGCTAAGTCGGGCGATATCCTTCGCCTTCATTTTTCACGGCAAAATGGAATATGTCCGATGGCTGACGTTGTCGGTCTGCTGCTGCCATTCTTCGGCCTGATCCTGATCGGCTACATTGCAGCGCGCATCACGAAGCAACCGGCGGAAGCGCTTGGCTGGCTCAATACGTTCATCATCTATGCGGCATTGCCGGCTCTGTTCTTCAAGCTCGTTTCGCAAACGCCGATCGAACAGCTGACGCGAATCGATTTCATCGCCACCGATATCGCCGCGACCTATTCGATCTTTCTCCTGCTGTTTCTGATCGGGCGTTTCCTGCGACGCAATTCGCTCGCCGACAGCACGATCCAGGCCTTTGCCGGAGCCTACGGAAATATCGGCTACATGGGGCCGGGCTTAGCGCTTCTGGCTCTGGGAGAGAAGGCAGCCGTTCCCGTCGCGCTGATCGTGTGTTTCGAAAACGCGCTGCACTTCATCGTCGCGCCGGCCCTGATGGCTCTGGAAGGTGGAGACAAGCGCTCCGTCTGGCGCCTTGCCGCGGATATCGCCCGGAAGGTGCTGCTGCACCCCTTCATCCTGTCGACTGCCCTGGGTTTTGCCGTGGCAGCACTTTCGCTCCATCAGCCGGTCGCCTTCGAGCGATTTGTCAATTATCTTGCGCAAGCGGCTGCGCCCTGTGCACTATTTGCCATGGGAGTTACGCTTGCCTTGCGGCCGTTGAAGCGGGTTCCGGTCGAGATCGGCTATATCGTGCCGGCGAAACTCATCCTGCATCCGCTCGTCGTCTATATCGTGCTGCAGGCTGTCGGTGGCTTCGATCCGATTTGGATCGAAGCGGCAATGCTGCTTGCCGCTTTGCCGACGGCAACGAATGTCTTCGTCATCGGGCAGCAATACGGTGTCTGGCAGGAGCGAGCCTCTGCCACCATCCTGATCACAACGGCTTTTTCCGTCGTGACGGTCTCGCTGGTGCTCTATCTGATAAACTCCGGCGCCTTACCGGCGCAGCTTTTCCCGTAACAGAGAGGGAAGGTTGCGCAGGCTGCCGCCGGGCTCGATACCTTCGCGCATGACGATGTTCCGGAGCGGCGTGATGGCGGAGAGCACATGCAGCCCCGCCGCGCGCAGCATTTGCACCGGCAGGAAATCCGACAGAAGCGAGCGATTGAGGAGATCGACACTCGTCGTCCGGCTGATGATGTCGACGCGGCGCTTGCGGTCGAAATTGTCGCCGGCCGATCCCGGGATCGGCTGATCAGCGCGGGTGCAGAGGATGTCTGACAATGCCAGTATATCGCGCAGGCTCAGGTTCAGGCCTTGCGCCCCGATCGGCGGAAAGACATGGGCGGCTTCGCCGATCAAGGCGGCGCGGCCCTTGCCGAAACGATGGGCTGTCATGCCGGAGAGCGGCCAGACCTGGACATTGTCCTCGATCGTCACCCGACCGAGCATCGATTGCATGCCCTCCTCGACCAGTCTTCCGAGGTCTTCGGGCGACTTTTCAGCATTGGCGGCAGCTTCCGCCGGCTTCTGCACCCAGACGAGGCTGGAGCGGTTGCCGGGCAAGGGGACCTGCGTGAAGGGGCCGCTTTCGGTGTGAAATTCCGTCGAGATGTTCTGATGCGGCAGGGAGTGCGCAAGGTTCAGAACCATGGCGGATTGCGGATAGGACCACCCCTTGACCTTGATGCCCAAAGCCTCGCGCACCATCGAGTTGCGTCCGTCGGCACCGACGACGAAAGCGGCATCGATCGAATCGCCGTTGTCGAGCGCAATCGTTACGCCATCGTCGCGAAAGGTGACGTCCGAGGCGCTGGCCTCGATGCAGCTGATATTTGCTTCCGCCTCGATGGCGTCATGGAGGCTGCCGAGCAGCACGGTATTCGGAATATTGTAGCCGAAGGCGTCGAGGCCGATTTCCGACGATCTGAACGAGATAGTCGGCGCACGCAGCAGCCTCGATGTGCCGTCGATGATTCGCATGGTCGTCAATGCAGCCGCCGAGGGCGCGATCTTGTCCCACAGCGTCAGGCGCTCGAGAAAGCGGATCGATTGATCCATCAGCGCCGTCGTCCGCCTGTCGGCCTTGTTGTGCGGCGCGGCCACCAGGGCGACGGATCGTCCGCCGCGCGCAAGCGCGAACGCCGTGATCATGCCGGCCAGGCCACCGCCGATGACGGCCACTTCAATCTGCTTCATATCGATGCCTCAATTGCCACTCGTTCTGAAAATAGGCGCTTAGCCTGTTGAAATCCATGGGATGAAACATCGCAGCGGGTGAAAATGACAGGAAGTCGCGCTAGCGTGACGGGATGGACGCTTTTGCGCTGGCGGTAGAGACCAAAGGATGCATATTAGCGAGAAAAACCGCCTGCCGGGGCAGGTGCATAAGCAGACGAGTCACGGGGCGGATGAAAATCTTCAAATACAAGCGGGTGCCTTATGCGGAGATTCGTGCTTTCTCCGTCCATATATTGACGGCATCTGGATCTTTTCTCGCCTTTCTCGGCGTCGTTGCAGCCTCGGAGCATCGTTTTGTCGATATGTTCTGGTGGCTTGGCCTGGCGCTGCTGGTCGACGGTATCGACGGGCCGATCGCGCGCAAGGTCCGGGTCAAGGAAGTCCTTCCCAATTGGTCGGGCGATACGCTCGACAACATCATCGATTACGTGACCTATGTGCTGCTGCCGGCCTTCGCGCTCTATGAAAGCGGCATGATCGGCGAGCCCTGGTCGTTTGTCGCCGCCGGCATGATCGTGGTCTCCAGCGCCATCTATTACGCCGATACCGGCATGAAGACGGACGAGTATTTTTTCTCCGGCTTCCCAGTCGTCTGGAACATGGTAATCTTCACGCTCTTCGTCATCGATGCCAGCGCCACGACCGCCATGATCCTCGTGGGTGTTTCCGTCGTCTTGACCTTCCTGCCGATCAATTTCCTGCACCCCGTGCGCGTCAGACGGTTGCGGCCGCTCAATCTCGGCATATTCCTCTTCTGGTCGGCGCTCGGTGTCTATTCGCTGCTGATGCACTTCGTCATGCCGCAATGGGCGGTTGCCCTCTTCATCATAAGCGGCATCTATCTTTACTGCATCGGCGCCGTGTTGCAGTTTTTTCCGTCCCTCGGGCGTCAATAGGATTGCGCATCATGAACAAGACCCAGGTCATTCGCATCCATGAAAACGGCGGTCCTGATGTCATGAAGCTGGAGGAGGTGGATCTGCCGCCGCCTGCTGCCGGAGAAGTGCAGATCCGCCATGCCGCGATCGGACTGAATTTCATAGATGTCTATCTCCGGTCTGGGCTTTACAAGGCGCCTTACTTTCCGCTGCCGCTCGGCAAGGAAGCCGCCGGTACGATCACGGCGGTCGGGGCGGGCGTCTCCGATTTCTCAGTCGGCGACCGCGTCGCCTATGCCGGCAGCGATGGCGCCTATAGCGTCGAGCGTAATATCGAGACCCGTCATCTGGTCAAGGTGCCTGACGATATCCCGCTCGAAACGGCGGCGGCGATGATGCTGAAGGGCATGACGGCCGAATATCTGCTGAACCGCACCTTCAAGGTCGGCCCCGGCGTCACGCTGCTGTTCCACGCCGCAGCCGGCGGCGTCGGCCTAATCGCAGGTCAATGGGCGAAAGCGCTGGGCGCCACCGTGATCGGCACGGCCGGTTCGGCTGAAAAGGTCGAGCTGGCACTGGCGCATGGTTATGACCACGTCATCGACTATAGCCGGGAGAATTTCGCTGACCGCGTTCGGGAAATTACCGGCGGCAAGGGCGTTGACGTCGTCTACGATTCGGTCGGCAAGGATACGTTCCCGCATTCGCTCGATTGCCTGAAGCCGCGCGGCATGTGGGTGACCTTCGGCCAGTCCTCGGGTCCGATCGAGAATTTCAATCTCGCCATCCTCAATCAGAAGGGCTCGCTTTTCGCGACGCGCCCGAGCCTTTTCGCCTATGTCTCCACACCGGAAGAGTTGAGAGCCAGCGCCGGGGCGTTATTTGCTGTTGTGCAAAGCAACAAAGTGCGTATCAATGTCCATCAGACCTATCCGCTTGTTGATGCTGGGCGTGCGCACTCGGATCTGGAAGCAAGAAGAACAAGTGGAACTACACTGCTGATCCCATAGATCCATAAAGGGCAGGACGGTGGGAAGGAAATGAGGGGAACGTGTCGTCATCTGATGTGCCGGCAACCGGTGCGTTACTATCGGTTCGCAAACTGACGAAGCTGTTCGGTAGTTTTGCTGCCTGCAATGAAATCGATCTGGAAATCCAGCCGGGCGAAATTCACGCTCTGCTCGGCGAGAACGGCGCAGGCAAATCCACGCTCGTAAAGATGCTGTTCGGTGTGCTGGAGCCGACGCATGGAGAAATAGTCTGGCAGGGCCAACCCGTTGCGATCGACTCGCCGGGCACGGCCCGCAAGCTCGGCATCGGCATGGTGTTCCAGCATTTCTCGCTGTTCGAGGCGCTGACGGTTGCCGAAAATATCGCGCTGTCGCTCGACAGCAAGATCCCGATCGCGAAAATATCGGAAGAGGCTGCGAGGCTCTCGCGAGCCTATGGCTTGCCGCTCGATCCGAACGCTCATGTGGCCGATCTCTCCGTCGGCGAGCGCCAACGCATCGAAATCGTCCGCGCGCTGCTGCAGAATCCGAAGCTGATCATTCTCGATGAACCGACCTCGGTGCTGACGCCGCAGGAGGCCGATCGCCTCTTCGAGACACTGTTCCAGCTGAGGGACGAAGGGCGCTCGGTGCTTTACATCAGCCATCGCCTGGAAGAAGTGCAACGCATTTGTTCGCGCGCCACCGTGCTTCGCCACGGCAAGGTGACCGGTGCCTGCGACCCGCGGCAGGAAACGACGGGTTCGCTTGCGCGCATGATGGTCGGCAGTGACGTTGCCAGCGTGCAGCACGAGGGACTCGGGAGTGCGGGTGACATTCAGCTCGAGGTCGCTGGCCTGTCCGTCCCGGCGCGGACTCCCTTTGCCATGTCGCTGAAGGACGTTTCGTTGCGTGTGCGTGCCGGCGAGATTCTCGCAATCGCAGGCGTTGCCGGAAACGGGCAGGGCGAGCTGTTCGACGTCATCTCCGGCGAGTACACCGTCCCATCGGACGATCTGATCCATGTGCGCGGCCAGGCGGTCGGCACCAAGGGCATCAATGCGCGCCGGGTGCTCGGTGCCGGCTTCGTGCCGGAGGAGCGCCATGGCCATGCCGCCGTCTCGGCGATGAAGCTGTCGGACAATCTCGTCCTGGCGCGCAACCAATCGGACAGCAAGGCATTTCTGCGCGGTCGTTTCCTCAAGATCATCCGTCACGGCGTCGTCAAGCAGGCCGCCAAGCGGATCTGCGAAGCGATGGATGTGCGCAAGAGCGGCGAGGATCCGGCCGCCGGCGCGCTTTCGGGCGGCAATCTGCAGAAGTTCATCGTCGGTCGAGAGCTCGATCGCCAGCCGAGCGTGCTGGTCGTCAACCAGCCGACCTGGGGTGTGGACGCAGGGGCCGCGAGCCGCATCCGTCAGGCACTGGTCGATCTTGCCCGTGACGGTTCGGCTGTGCTGGTTATCAGCCAGGATCTTGACGAGATCTTCGAAGTGGCGACCGATATCGCCGTCATCTCGGAAGGCCGGCTTTCAGCTTCATACCCCGCCGGCGAACTCACCCGCGAAAAGATCGGCCTGCTGATGAGCGGTCTGCATGAATCCAGGACGCATTCGGAGCCCGCGCATGCGCATTGAACTTGAAAAGCGCCCGCAGGTCTCGAAACTGTTCGGCATACTGTCGCCGTTGCTTGCCCTCGCGCTGGCGCTGATCGCCGGCACCATCATGTTCGCCGTCATGGGCAAGGACCCCGTGGAGGCGTTGGACGCCTTCTTCGTCGGGCCTCTGCTGGAAGTCTGGTCGCTGCACGAACTGGCGATCAAGGCAGGGCCGCTGATCCTGATCGCCGTCGGCCTCTGCGTCTGCTACCGCTCCAACAATTGGAACATCGGGGCGGAAGGTCAGTTCTCCATCGGCGCGGTCACCGGCTCCTTCATCCCGATCGTCTTCACCGATTGGCATTCGCCGATGATCCTGCCGCTCATGCTGATCGCCGGCGCCATCGGTGGCGCCCTCTATGGCGCTATTCCGGCGCTGCTGAAGGCGCATTTCAACACCAATGAGATCCTCACGAGCCTGATGCTCGTCTATATCGCACAGCTCTTTCTGGATTGGCTGTCACGCGGGCCGTGGCGCGATCCACAGGGGCATAATTTTCCGCAGAGCATCGATTTTCCGCCGGAGGCCGTGTTGCCGGCGATCTGGGAGGATTCCGGCCGTGCCCATTGGGGTATCGTCTTTGCCGTCGTTGCGGCGATCCTTGCTTGGTTCATGATCAAATATACGCTGAAGGGCTTCGAGATAACCGTGCTTGGTCAGTCCGCACGGGCAGGTCGGTTCGCCGGCTTCTCCTCGCGGAAAATGGTCTGGTTCGCCTTTCTCTTTTCCGGCGCGCTCTCGGGTCTTGCCGGCATTTCCGAGGTCGCCGGCTCGATCGGCCATCTGCAGCCGGCGATCTCGCCAGGCTACGGCTTCACCGCCATCATCGTTGCATTCCTGGCACGTCTCAATCCGCTCGGTGCGATCCTTTCCGGCTTCGTGCTGGCACTGACCTATCTCGGCGGCGAGGCGGCACAATTGTCGCCCGGTATTTCCGCCAAGGCGGCGAATGTCTTCCAGGGGTTGCTGCTGTTTTTCGTGCTCTCCTGCGATACGCTGATCTACTATAAGATCCGCCTGATCTGGTCGCGGGTTCGGGGAGGTGCGGCATGAGTGTCTTTGAAGCGATCCTCCTCACCATCATCACGGCCTCGACGCCGCTCGTCATTGCCGGCTTGGGCGAGCTGGTGGTGGAGCGCTCTGGCGTGCTCAATCTCGGCGTCGAAGGCATGATGATCATGGGCGCGGTCGCCGCCTTCGTCGGCGCGCAGATGACCGGATCGCCCTATGTGGGCCTCGTCACCGGCATCATCGCCGGCGCATTGTTTTCCCTGCTGTTCGGGTTCCTGACGTTGACGCTGGTGACCAACCAGGTCGCTACGGGTCTCGCGCTGACCATCCTCGGCCTCGGTCTCTCCGGGATGATCGGCGAAGGCTATGTCAGCGTGCCCGGCGTGCAATTGCAAGAAATCGTCTTCCCGTTGCTATCGGACATTCCGCTCGTGGGGCCGGTGCTGTTCAAGCAGGACCTGACCTTCTATCTCTCGATCGCGCTGCTCATCGGCGTCAACTGGTTCCTCTTCCGCAGCCGCGCCGGCCTGAAGCTGCGCGCCGTCGGCGACAGTCACGGTTCCGCGCATGCGCTGGGCATCGATGTCATCCGCACGCGCTATCTCGCCGTCATGTTCGGCGGTGGCTGCGCGGGGCTTGCCGGCGCGCAATTGTCGCTGGTCTACACGCCGCAATGGGTCGAGAACATGTCGGCCGGCCGCGGCTGGGTGACGCTGGCGCTCGTCGTCTTCGCGTCCTGGCGGCCGATGCGCGTCATGGCCGGCGGCTATCTTTTTGGCGCCGTGACGATCCTGCAGTTTCACGCACAAGGCTTCGGCGTCGGCATTCCCTCGCAATTCCTGTCGATGCTGCCCTATGCATCGACTATTGTGGTTCTCGTCATCATCTCACAAAATCGCCGCGCGACCTTGATCAACACGCCAGCGTCGCTCGGCAAGGCCTTCGTTCCGGAGCGCTGAGGACAAACAGCCGGACGGATTTTTGTAAAAACATGTCAAACCAATAGGGGTAACCATGAAAAAACTAGCACTCGCACTCGCCACGACAGCCGCTGCCATCGTTGGTTTCGCGGCTGCGGCCGAAGCGGCGCCGACCAAGGTCTGCTTTGTCTATGTCGGTTCGCACACGGATGGCGGTTACTCGCAGGCGCACGATCTCGGCCGTCAGCAGATCCAGAAGGAATTCGGCAACAAGATCGATACGCCTTATCTCGAGAACGTGCCGGAAGGCCCCGACGCCGAGCGCGCCATCGAGCGTCTTGCCCGCTCCGGCTGCTCGTTGATCTTCTCCACCTCGTTCGGCTTCATGGATGCGACCGTCAAGGTTGCCGCCAAGTTCCCGAAGGTGAAGTTCGAGCATGCGACCGGCTTCAAGAGCGGCCCGAATCTCGCGACCTACAATTCGCGCTTCTATGAAGGCCGCTATATTCTGGGTCAGATCGCTGCCAAGATGTCGAAGAATCACGGCGCCGCCTACATCGCTTCCTTCCCGATCCCGGAAGTCGTCATGGGCATCAACTCCTTCGAGCAGGGCGCCCGGTCGATCGATCCGAGCTTCAAGCTCAAGGTCATCTGGGTCAATACTTGGTTCGACCCGGGCAAGGAAGCCGATGCCGCCAAGGCCATGGTTGACCAGGGCGTCGATATCCTGACCCAGCATACCGACACGACGGCACCGATGCAGGTGGCCGAAGAGCGCGGCATCCATGCCTTCGGTCAGGCTTCCGACATGATCGCCGCCGGCCCGAAGGCACAGCTGACGGCCGTCGTCGACACCTGGGGCAACTATTACTCCAAGCGCGTTCACGCGCTGCTCGACGGTACGTGGAAGTCCGAGCAGAACTGGGACGGCCTGAAGGACGGCATCCTGAAAATGGCGCCCTACACCAACATGCCCGACGACGTGAAGAAGATGGCTCAGGAAACCGAAGCCAAGATCAAGTCCGGCGAACTCGCACCCTTCACCGGCCCGATCAACAAGCAGGACGGCACACCTTGGCTGAAGGCGGGCGAGAAGGCCGATGACGGCACTCTGCTCGGCATGAACTTCTACATCGAGGGCGTCGACGACAAGCTGCCCGCTTCGAAGTAAGGCAGACGAAATGGCATGAGTTGAAAGGGGTGCCCTTGGTGCCCCTTTTTTTGTTGTGTTGCGGTAGCGAATACTGATTTACAAAAGTACTACTATATGTTTTTTTGATCGAGGGTCGGGGAGAGGGCCCTTGACGGGACTTCGCTGGTCTATCCGGAATCGTTTTTTCCATTTATACATCAGCGGGATATTCGCTTGTCATGGTGAGCATTGAGCTTGTCGTGGTGATGGGCGGAACACTGCTAACGGGAGGAGCGGGGTTCGGCGGAGGAGCATTCATCGGAATTCTGATACAGGATCAGATTCAGACCTACATCGCCTTTGATGGAACGCTTTCCAACGGGTGGATGACGGCCTGATCGGCCTGCTGCAGTTTGCATATATTCTGATGCCCGAGAGTTTTCTGCTGCTTTCTCGTTTCAATCGACGTTACGTCTGAGGGAAGGACAGAGTGCTTGCGCAGCCGAATGCTTGATACGAGAAAACCCCAGGGAAAGTCGCGGACGAGCCATGCACAGGTGGTCGACGATCTCGGCAAGGCAATTGTCTCCGGCGTCTTCCCGATCGGTAGCATCCTTCCGGGGGACAGCGAACTTCTGCAGCGCTTCAAGGTATCCCGCACTGTTCTGCGCGAAAGCATGAAGACCCTGGCGGCAAAGGGGATGGTTGTGCCGCGCGCGCGTGTCGGCACGCGTGTCACCGAGAAGATTTATTGGAACATGTTCGACAACGAAGTGCTCAACTGGCATTTCGAAAGCGGGGTCAACAAGGAGTTTCTTCTCCACCTCTACGATATACGCATGGCGTTCGAGCCTTTCGCCGCCAGCCTGGTGGCGGAACGGGCCAGCCGCGAGGACATCGATTTACTGCGGCGGCTTGCGGCCTCCATGGCGGCCCCGCATCATACGTCCGACAGTCTGGCCGTTGCCGACCTTCATTTCCATCTGGCCATCACCGAGGCGTCGCAGAATCCGTTCATGCGGTCGCTCGGCGGGCTTATCGAGGCTGCGCTGGTCGGCATGTTCCGCATGAGCGCGCCACCCTCCAGCAACGGCTTCAGCAATATTGCCGACACGCATATGGCCATCGTCGAAGCCATTGCAGCGCATGATGCCCTGGCGGCGCACAAGGCCATGGAATTCGTCATCATCGACGGACGTCAACACGTTCTGGAGGCTTTCGCAGCTCCTGTCGAGGCGTAAGGGCGACTTCTAATTTCGCCGTAGTTCACCGCTCGACTAGTTGCTATGAGGGGATAGCGCCCGGTCACGGGCGGCGCCTGATGTTTATCTCGGAGCCTGAAATGGAACGCACCTGCCTCGCCATCATCCTCGCTGCCGGCGACAGTACCCGCATGAAATCATCGATCTCGAAGGTTCTGCATCCGATCGCCGGTCGGCCAATGATCGCGCATGTTATGGAATCGATCGCCAAGACCGATATTTCGGCAGCGGCACTGGTCGTGGGGCGTAACGCCGATGAGGTGAGTGCGGCAGCGGCGATCGACGGCGTCGAGGTGGACTCCTATCTGCAGAAAGAGCGCCTTGGCACCGGCCATGCCGTGCTTGCAGCCCGCGAGGCGATCGCTCGAGGTTATGACGACATTCTCGTTGCCTACGGAGACGTGCCGCTGCTCACCGACGTGCCACTGCGCGCCGCCCGCCAGGGGCTCGCCGAAGGCAATGATATCGTGGTCATCGGCTTTCACACCGATAATCCGAATGCCTATGGTCGGCTGCTGGTCAAGGACGGCGAGCTGATCGCCATCCGCGAGGCGAAGGATGCGACGGATGCCGAGCTGGCGGTCACCTGGTGCAACAGCGGCCTGATGGCGATCAACGGCCGCAAGGCGCTCGATCTGCTCGACCGCATCGGCAACAACAATGCCAAGGGCGAATATTATCTCACCGATCTCGTTGAAATCGCTCGTTCGCTCGGCGGCCGCGCCGTGGCGGTCGATGCCCCGGAAGTGGAGATGACCGGTTGCAATAACCGGGCCGAACTTGCCGTCATCGAGCGTCTTTGGCAGGAGCGGCGGCGTCACGAACTGATGCTGTCGGGCGTCACTATGATTGCGCCGGAAACCGTGTTTCTCGCCTACGACACCGTGATCGGCCAGGATGCGATGATCGAACCGAACGTCGTGTTCGGTCCCGGCGCCGTCATCGAGGGAGGCGCGGTCGTTCATGCCTTCTCGCATATCGAGGGTGCGCATGTCAGCGCCGGTGCGACGGTCGGGCCGTTTGCGCGGTTGCGACCCGGCGCCGATCTCGCCGGCGGTTCCAAGGTCGGCAATTTCTGCGAGGTGAAGAACGGCAAGATCGGCGAGGGCGCCAAGGTCAATCATCTGACTTATATCGGCGACGCGACTGTCGGTGCCGGCAGCAATATCGGTGCCGGCACCGTCACCTGCAACTACGATGGGGTCAACAAGTACGAGACTCATATCGGCGCCAACGCCTTCGTCGGCTCCAACTCGTCGCTCGTGGCACCTGTGCGCATCGGCGACGGCGCCTATGTCGCCTCCGGCAGCGTCATCACCGATGACGTCCCGGCGGACGCGCTGGCCTTCGGCCGGGCGCGGCAAGAGGTAAAGCCGGAGCGTGCCAAGCTGATACGCGAGAGGGCACTCGCCATCAAAGCCGCCAAGAAGGGTGGCCACTAAGCCTAAAGTAGATGGTCCCGTAACGGTTGGAAACCGAAAGTGACCATCGTGGCAATTGTGAAAACTGTTAGAATAGTTAGGACTTGCCTTCAAATTTGAGGCCAGACGGAGAGTTGTATGTGCGGCATTGTTGGGATCGTCGGAATGAAGCCTGTAGCGGGCCGTTTGGTAGATGCGCTGCGGCGCCTCGAGTACCGCGGCTACGATTCGGCCGGCGTCGCCACCATCCATGAAGGCATCATGGATCGCCGCCGCGCGGAAGGAAAGCTGTTCAATCTGGAAAGGCGGCTGGAGGCCGAACCACTACCCGGCACGACCGGTATCGCCCACACACGCTGGGCAACCCACGGCGTTCCGAATGAAACCAACGCCCATCCGCATTTCGTCGAAGGTGTCGCCGTCGTCCATAACGGCATCATCGAAAACTTCTCCGAGTTACGCGAGGAGCTAAAGGCCGAGGGCAAGGTGTTCGCTTCGCAGACGGATACCGAAGTCGTTGCTCATCTGTTGGCCAAGTACGTTCAGGATGGCCTCGATCCGCGTGCCGCCATGCTGAAGATGCTGAACCGGGTCACCGGCGCGTATGCGCTGGCCGTGATGTTCGAGAGCGATCCCGGCACGTTGCTGGCGGCGCGCTCAGGCCCGCCGCTCGCCGTCGGTTATGGCAGCGGGGAGATGTTCCTTGGCTCGGACGCAATCGCGCTTGCGCCGTTCACCAACGAGATTACCTATCTCGTTGACGGTGATTGCGCGATCGTCACCCGCGACGGCGCGACGATCATCGATTTCGACGGCAACGACGTGAGCAGGCCGCGGCAGGTTTCGCAGGCAACCGCCTATGTGGTCGATAAGGGCAACCATCGCCACTTCATGGAAAAGGAAATCTACGAGCAGCCGGAGGTGATCTCGCACGCGCTCAGCCACTATGTCGATTTCGACAGTCATCGCGTCCGTCAGAGCGCATCGGCGATCGATTTCGGCAGCGTTTCCGGCTTGGCGATCTCCGCTTGCGGCACTGCCTATCTCGCCGGTCTGATCGGCAAATACTGGTTCGAGCGCTATGCCCGGCTTCCCGTGGAAATCGATGTAGCTTCCGAATTCCGCTACCGCGAAATGCCCTTGTCGCCCTCGCAGGCGGCGCTGTTCATCTCTCAATCCGGCGAGACGGCGGATACCCTGGCCTCGCTACGCTATTGCCGGGACAACGGCCTGAAGATCGGCGCCGTCGTCAATGTCAGGGAATCGACCATCGCGCGTGAATCCGATGCCGTGTTTCCGATCCTGGCCGGCCCGGAGATCGGCGTCGCCTCGACGAAGGCCTTCACCTGCCAGCTCGCCGTCCTTGCCTCCCTCGCGATCGGAGCGGGCGTTGCCCGCGGCACGGTGAGCGCCAAGGAGGAAGAGGACATGGTGCGCCACCTGGTCGAGATGCCTCGCATCATGGCGCGCGTGCTGAACATCATTCAGCCGCAGATGGAAAGCCTCGCGCGAGAGATATCCAAGTTCAAGGACGTGCTCTATCTCGGCCGTGGCACCAGCTTCCCGCTTGCCATGGAAGGGGCGCTGAAGCTGAAGGAGATCTCCTACATCCATGCCGAAGGCTACGCGGCCGGCGAGCTGAAGCACGGGCCGATCGCGCTGATCGATGAGAACATGCCCGTCATCGTCATCGCGCCCTTTGACCGCTTTTTCGACAAGACCGTTTCCAACATGCAGGAAGTGGCAGCGCGAGGCGGCCGGATCATCTTCATCACCGACGATGCGGGTGCCGCCGCATCGACGCTACCGACCATGGCGACCATCATTCTGCCTGTTGTTGACGAAATCATCGCCCCGATCATCTTCTCGCTGCCGATCCAATTGCTGGCCTACCATACAGCGGTCTTCATGGGCACGGACGTCGATCAGCCGCGCAACCTCGCCAAATCGGTGACGGTAGAGTAGGCCTCACTTCCATTCATTCATCCTGCGGTCACGTCGTCGTGAGTCGGCCGCCTGTTCGGTGCGCCGGCGGGACTGGCGGGTTGTATGCCGCGCCAATTTCTGGCACGCTTCTTGAAGGAGATTGTAGGGGAAAATTTGCCTGATAAAGGTGGGCGGCGGAACGGAGTTTTCGAACGGCGAATGACTGAAAAACTCATCAAAATGTCCGTGCCGACGCGGATCAGAAACAACTTCCTGGCCGGCCTGATCATCTGCGCTCCGATCGCCATCACGCTCTGGCTCACATGGTCAGTCGTGCATTGGGCGGATAGTTGGGTGCGGCCCTACATCCCGGCGCGTTACGACCCTGAAAGCTATCTGAATTTCGCCGTCCCCGGCACTGGCCTCGTGATCGCGATGATCTTCATCACGGTTGTCGGTTTCCTGGCCAAAAACCTGATCGGGCAGAGCATCGTCCGCTTTGGCGAGTCGATCGTCACTCGCGTTCCGCTCGTGCGAAGCATCTACAAGAGCGTCAAGCAGATCTTCGAGACCGTGCTGAAGGAACAGGGCACGTCGTTCAAGAAGGTGGGGCTGATCGAATATCCAAGCCCGGGCCTCTGGTCCATGGTTTTCATATCGACCGACGCCAAGGGCGAGATTGCTTCGAAATTCAACGCCATGGGCCAGGATATGGTTGCGGTTTTCCTGCCGCCGACACCGGTGCCGACAGCCGGGTTCCTGGTTTTCGTGCCGCGTGAAAAGATTACGATTCTCGACATGAGCCCCGAGGATGGCGCCAAGCTTCTGATTTCCGGTGGCCTGGTTTCGCCCGAATACAAGGAAGAGCTGGTCGCGATGAAGGGGCCGCGCACCCCGGTTCCGATGAAGTCTCTCACCTAGAAATCGCTCTTCCGCTATTGTCGACAGCCTATTCTCGCGCCCTGCGCGAATTGTCATGTCTCTATCATGTTGACGTCTTAGATCGTCCTTGGGATAGGCAATGGGTATCTCACTATCGAATGTTCGGGACGCATGTGCCGGACACTATCTTCGATACGGCTTCCATCAAGCCGCGGATGGATACCGTTGCCTCCATACGGTTTTTCATCAGGAGGATATTTTTTTGAGAGACTCACGTTCAAGGACATTGCCGCTGCTGTCTGCAGCGCTTGCCACATTCATTTTCACAACACCGCTGGTAGCACATGCCGAAAGTTCCGTAGCGGTCGGAGGCACGACGCTCGTCAACAAGGGACGTGTTGCCGTGGGCCGTATTCCAGCCAACCAGCGCGACAAGTTCGGCGAGACCTTCGGCTCTGGCTCGGGCATGTCCATCGACGCCAAGAGCTGGACCCGCAATGCTGACGGTACCTACAAGGGATCGCTGTGGCTGCTGCCGGACCGTGGCTACAATGTCGCCGGCACCACGGATTATCGCGCGCGTCTCAACACCATCGATATTCAGCTGACGCCGGTTGCTCCCGGCGCAACGCCGCCGGCCGGCAAGGAGCAGTTGGGTGTCGAAGCCAAGCTCGCAGATACGCTGCTGTTGAAAGACAATAAAGGCAACGAAACCACCGGCCTTGACCCCGCCAACGGCGTCCGACAAGCAGAAGGCGGCATGCCGCTTTTGCCGCTGGCACCGAACGGCAAGGTCTCGCTCGACAACGAAGCCATTGCCCGGCTGCCAGATGGCTCAATGTTCATCAGCGATGAATACGGCCCCTATATCTACCGCTTCTCGGCGGATGGGCGGATGATCTCGGCCACGGCACCGCCGGCGGCGTTTCTGCCGATGCGCCACGGCACCGTGAATTTTTCCTCGAATAATCCGGGTCCCGGCGAATCCGCTCCCGATCCGAAGGATCCGACAAGTGGGCGCCAGAACAACCAGGGCTTCGAGGGCATGTCCCTGACCCCGGACGGTAAGTTCCTCATCGCGGTGCTCCAGTCTGCGACGCGCCAGGATGGTGGCGATTCCAGTTCGACCAGGCAGAACACGCGCGCCCTGCTTTACGATGCTGCTGATCTCGACCACCTGAAACTGGCGCACGAATACGTCGTGCCTTTGCCGGTCTTCACCAACGACAAGGGCAAGACGTCCGTCGCCGCCCAGAGCGAAATCGTGGCGCTTTCGCCGAAGAGCTTCCTGATGCTCGCTCGTGATAGCAACAATGGCTACGGCCAGAAGGGCGATAAGTCGATCTATCGCAACATCGTCGCCGTCGATGTGTCTGCCGCCACCGATATTGCCGGCGGCAAATTCGACGGCGACACAGCTGTCGCTCCGAAGGGTGTTCTTGATCCCTCGGTCAAGCCCGCTGTCCTCAGCCAGTTCATCGACATCAACGACACCGCCGATCTCGCTCGCTTCGGCCTTCACAACGGCACTCCGAACGATCGCAACAATCTATCGGAAAAGTGGGAAGCCATGTCGCTTGCCAGCGTCCAGGATCCGAAGCTGCCGGATGATTACTTCCTGTTCGTCGCCAACGACAACGACTTCATCACCCAGGACGGTTTCCAGGTGGGAGCCGCCTACAAGGATGACAGCGGCGCCGACGTCGACACCATGTTCCAGGTGTTTCAGGTGACCATTCCCGGTCTCTCCGCCAAGTAAGCCATTTGAAAAGGGGTGGACGCGGTTAGCGCGTCCCCCATTCAGCCCGCACGCAGGAACCGGATCGCCTCGTCGCGGCGGAAGAGATAGAGCAGGGTGCGTACCGCCATGCCGCGCTCGCCGGTTAATTCCGGATCGCGCTCGATAATATAGGCGGCATCCTTGCGGGCGATTTCCAGAAGATCGGCATGGGCTTCGAGACTGGCGATGCGAAAGCCCGGCGTACCCGACTGGCGCGTGCCCAGAAGCTCGCCTTCGCCACGCAGCTTCAGATCCTCCTCGGCAATGCGGAAACCATCCTCGGTGTCGCGCATGATCGAAAGCCTGGCATGTCCTGTTTCGCCAAGCGGCCCCTTGTACAGCAGGATGCAGGTGGAAGCCTCGTCGCCGCGTCCGACGCGGCCACGCAGCTGGTGAAGCTGCGCCAGGCCGAAACGCTCCGCATGTTCGATGACCATGATCGTCGCATCGGGAACGTCGACACCGACTTCGACGACCGTCGTCGCCACCAGCAGCCGGATCTCGCCATTCTTGAAGGCCATCATGACAGCATCCTTTTCAGGACCGCTCATCCGGCCGTGGATGAGGCCGACGCCAGCCCCGAGCGCGCTCGTCAATGTTGCGTGTCGCTCCTCTACCGACATTAAATCCGATTCTTCGGATTCCTCCACAAGTGGGCATATCCAATATGCTTTTTTGCCTTCCGACAGTGCGCTCTTCAGTCTGCCAACGATCTCGCCGGTTCGCTCGTTTGGGATGGTGATCGTCTGGATCGGCTTGCGCCCGGCTGGCTTCTCCGTGAGCTTGGAAACGTCCATGTCGCCAAAGGCGGCGAGCACCAGCGTGCGCGGGATGGGCGTCGCTGTCATGACAAGCATATGCGGCGAGATGCCTTTCGCTGTCAGCCGCAGGCGCTGGTGGACGCCGAAGCGATGCTGCTCGTCGACCACAGCCAGCATCAGATTGGCGTAGGCGACGCTGTCCTGGAACAGCGCATGCGTGCCGATGATGATCTGCGCCTCGCCAGAGGCGATGCGCTCGAGAATGGCATCTCGCTCGCGGCCCTTTGTGCGGCCTGTGAGGACTTCGACCGAAAGGTTTGCATCTGCTGCGAATTTTGAGATCGTCGCGTGGTGCTGCCGCGCCAGGATTTCGGTCGGCGCCATGAACACGGCCTGGCCGCCGCTCTCGATCACGGCAGCGATCGCCATCAAGGCGACAAGAGTCTTACCCGCGCCGACATCCCCCTGCAGCAGCCGCAGCATGCGCTCCGTACCGGCCATGTCCTTGAGAATATCAGCAACGGCCTCGCGCTGGCTGTTGGTCATCGAGAAAGGCAGGGATTTCAATATTTTGCTACTGACTTTCCCCGTCGCATGCACCGGCTGGCCCGCAACCTTGCGCAGCCGCTGTCGGACGAGCGAAAGCGACAATTGCCCGGCCAGAAATTCGTCATAGGCGAGCCTGCGGCGCGCCTGCGCCTGCGGATCGATATCGGCGGCATCCCGCGGCGCGTGCAGCATATGGAAGCTGTCGGAGATCGAGGGAAAGCCTTGCTTCTGCACAAGCGCAAGATCGTCCCACTCCGGCAGGTCAGGCATGCGCGGCAGGGCGGCTTCGATGGTCTTGCGCAGGAATTTCGGCGAGAGGCCGGCGGTCAGGGGATAGACCGGCTCGACCAGCGGCAGATTTTCCGCTTCGCTCTCTCGCATGATGTAGTCCGGATGCACCATCGACGGCCGGCCGTTGAACCAGTCGACCTTACCGCTGACAGTTACCGTCTCGTCGATCGGCAGCTGCTTTTCGAGCCACTGCGCCTTGCCCCGGAAGAACACCAGCGCCAGTTCTCCTGTCTGGTCATGCAGGAAGACACGATAGGGCACATTGCTGCGTGCATTTGGCGGCGGCTGGTGACGGTCGACTCGGCCGGTAATGGTGACGATCGCGCCCTGTGGCGCTCTGGCGATGCCCGGCTGCTCGCGCCGGTCGATGATGGAGTGCGGCGCGTGAAAGAGCAGGTCGATCACGCGGCAATCGTCGATCGTTTCCCGGTCGAGCAGCTTGACCAGCAGTTCGGATACCTTCGGCCCGACGCCGGGCAGCGAAGAGATGGAGGCAAACAGCGGATCGAGGATGGCGGGACGCATGGAGGGCAAAATGCGACGGGCAGGGTGGATTTGGCAAGGGGCGGCCGGGAACTCGGCCCTATTGAGATAAACACTCCCCGGAAAATTGCACGCGAGTCGCTTTTTTCAGAAAAACCGGTTCCCACCTTTCAACGCTGGTTTTATAGAGACGCATCAACAGGAAGGTGTTTTTGATGACTGGGCTGACCCTCAGCAGTGCCGATCTCGATCCCCGCCGCCGGCGCATCCTTTTCCGCTGTTGGCATCGTGGCATCCGCGAGATGGATCTGGTCTTCGGCCAGTTCGCCGATAACGAGCTGCCGGGATTGGCCGAAGCCGATCTCGATGAGCTCGAAAGCATCATGGACGAGGAAGACAACGATCTCGTCAAGTGGATCCTCGGAACCGAGCCGACACCGCAACATTTGCAGACCCCCCTGTTCCAGCGCCTGGCGTCCTACAGGCCCGATTTCGAAGAGATCGCTGAAAGGTTCGGCATAACCAGATGATTCCCGGTTTCGATGCGAAGAAACTGCTCGCCGCAAGCGAGCCGCTGACGGTCGGTCATGTCCCGGCCGGCATGGAACCGTTCCTGCTCGCGGAGCTGGCAAGAGCCGGTCAGCCGATCGCCTATGTCATGTCTGATGGGCAGCACATGGCCGATGTCGAGCAGATGCTCGGCTTCCTCGCGCCCGAGATTCCGGTACTGACCTTGCCAGCCTGGGATTGCCTTCCCTACGACCGCGTTTCGCCGAGTTCCGACACGTCAGCCCGCCGTCTGGCCGCGCTCTCCGGCCTGATTGCCTATCATCACAAGCCGCATGCGGCGATCGTGCTGGTGACGGTCAACGCCATGCTGCAGAAGGTCGCGCCGCAGGACATCATCGAAAGCCTGGCGTTTTCGGCAAGGTCAGGCAATCAGCTGCGCATGGACGATATTGCAGGCCGACTGGAGCGGAATGGCTTCGATCGCGTCGCGACCGTGCGCGAGGTCGGTGAATATGCCGTGCGCGGCGGTATCCTCGATGTCTTCGTTCCGGGCACGGAAGAGCCGGTGCGTCTCGATTTCTTCGGCGATACGCTGGAAAGCATCCGCAGCTTCGATCCAGCCAGCCAGCGCACGACAGGGCAGGTTCGCTCCCTCGATCTCAATCCGATGAGCGAGGTGACGCTGACGCCGGATACGATCAGCCGTTTCCGCAAGAACTATCTCTCCGCCTTCGGCGCCGCCACGCGCGACGACGCACTCTATGTCGCCGTTTCCGAGGGGCGCCGCTATGCCGGCATGGAACATTGGCTGCCGCTGTTCTACGAGAAGCTGGAGACGGTTTTCGACTATCTCAAGGGTTTCCGGCTGGTGACGGATCACACGGTGCGGGAAGCGGCCGAGGAGCGTTCCAAGCTCGTTTTCGACTATTATGATGCGCGCCTCAATTCCGGACAGCCGGCCAAGAGCCAGATGTCGCAGGGCACGCCCTACAAGCCGGTAACGCCGGGTCAGCTCTATCTCGATGCCAGCACCTTCGGCAAGGCGCTGGATGCCTTCAGTGCCATCCGCATATCGCCTTTCAACGAGCATGAGGGCGAGGCACGCCGCGTCGTCAGCATCGACGCCCGGCAAGGGCCTCGCTGGGCGCGCTCGGCGACCGAGAGCGCCGATAGCGAACGCGTCAACGTCTTCGATTCCGTCGTCAAGCACATTGCCGACAAGCGCGCCTCCGGCGGCAAGGTGTTGATCACGGCCTGGACCGAGGGTTCGCTCGACCGCCTGCTGCAGGTGCTCGCCGAACATGGGTTGGCGCGCGTCAAGACTATCGAGGCTTTCAAGGACCTCGGCGGCTTGGCGAAAGGCGAGGCGGCGGCGGCAGTCCTAAGTCTGGAAGCGGGCTTCGAGGCTGGCGATCTCGTCATCATCGGCGAGCAGGACATTCTCGGCGACCGCATGGTGCGTCGCTCCAAACGCCGTAAGCGCGCCGCAGATTTCATTTCGGAAGTGGCCGGCCTCGACGAAGGCTCGATCGTCGTCCATGCCGAACACGGCATCGGCCGTTTCGTCGGCCTGAAGACCATCGAGGCGGCAGGCGCTCCGCATGCCTGTCTCGAGCTGCGCTATGCCGACGACGCCAAGCTGTTCCTGCCGGTCGAAAACATCGATCTCCTGTCTCGTTACGGCGGCGAGGGCACTGAGGCTCAGCTCGACAAGCTCGGCGGCGGCGCCTGGCAGATGCGCAAGGCCAAGCTCAAGAAGCGCTTGCTGGATATGGCCGGCGCCTTGATCCGCGTCGCAGCCGAACGCCTGACGCGGCATGCGCCGGTGCTCAGCGCCCCGGACGGCCTCTATGACGAGTTCGCCGCCCGCTTCCCCTATGACGAAACCGAAGACCAGATGAACGCCATCGAGGCGGTGCGCGACGATCTCGCCGCCGGCCGGCCGATGGATCGCCTCGTCTGCGGCGACGTCGGCTTCGGCAAGACGGAAGTGGCGCTGCGCGCCGCCTTCGTCGCTGCCATGAACGGTGCGCAGGTCGCCGTCGTCGTACCGACGACGCTGCTCGCCCGCCAGCATTTCAAGACCTTCTCCGAGCGTTTCCGCGGGCTACCGATCCGGGTGCAGCAGGCATCCCGTCTTGTCGGCGCCAAGGAGCTAGCCCTGACAAAGAAGGAAGTCGCCGAAGGCAAGACGGATATCGTCGTCGGCACGCATGCGCTGCTCGGCGCCGGCATCAAGTTCGCCAATCTCGGCCTGCTTGTTATCGATGAGGAGCAGCATTTTGGCGTCAAGCACAAGGAGCGGCTGAAGGATCTGAAAAGCGACGTGCATGTGTTGACGCTGTCGGCTACGCCGATCCCCCGCACGCTGCAGCTGGCCATGACGGGCGTGCGCGAATTGTCGCTCATCACCACGCCGCCGGTCGACCGCATGGCGGTGCGCACCTTCATCTCGCCTTTCGATTCGCTGGTCATCCGCGAGACGCTGATGCGCGAGCATTACCGCGGCGGCCAGAGCTTCTATGTCTGCCCGCGTCTGACTGATCTTGCCGAGATCCATGCCTTCCTGCAGTCGGACGTGCCGGAGTTGAAGGTGGCGGTGGCGCACGGCCAGATGCCGGCCGGCGAGCTGGAGGACATCATGAATGCCTTCTACGAAGGCCGCTATGACGTGCTGCTCTCCACGACCATCGTCGAATCCGGCCTCGACGTGCCGACGGCCAACACGCTGATCGTCCACCGCGCCGACATGTTCGGCCTTGCGCAGCTCTATCAGCTTCGCGGCCGCGTCGGCCGTTCCAAGGTGCGTGCCTTCTCGCTCTTCACCCTGCCGGTCAACAAGGTCCTGACGACGACGGCCGAGCGCCGCCTGAAGGTATTGCAATCGCTGGATACGCTCGGCGCCGGCTTCCAGCTCGCCAGCCACGATCTGGATATCCGCGGCGCCGGCAACCTGCTCGGCGAGGAACAATCGGGCCATATCAAGGAAGTGGGTTTCGAGCTTTACCAGCAGATGCTCGAGGAGGCCGTCGCCGAGGTCAAGGGCGTCGACGAGATTCAGGATACCGGCTGGTCGCCGCAGATTTCCGTCGGCACGCCGGTCATGATCCCGGACGATTACGCGCCGGATCTGCATCTGCGCATGGCGCTCTACCGCCGCTTGGGCGAAATCACCGAAATCAAGGAGATCGACGGTTTCGGTGCCGAAATGATCGACCGTTTTGGACCGATGCCGATCGAGGTGCAGCATCTCCTCAAGATCGTCTACATCAAGTCGCTCTGCCGCATTGCCAACGTCGAGAAGCTGGATGCAGGCCCGAAGGGCGTCGTCGTGCAGTTCCGCAACAAGGAATTCCCGAACCCGGCCAATCTCGTCGGCTATATCGCCAAGCAGGGCACCATGGCAAAGATCCGCCCGGACCACAGCGTATTCTTGACCCGCGATCTTCCGACACCGGAAAAGCGGCTGCAAGGGGCGGCCGTGGTTATGACGCAATTGGCGGAGCTGGCGAAGTAAGGGCAGTGGGGCGCTGGCGTTCGAAGAAGAAGCGTTCTATCTCAGGAACGAAACGAATAAGTTCGAAGCCTGCTTTCTCCAGCAGCCGTCTCGAAACTCTGTTTTCCGGTCGTGCGAAAGCACCAACCTTCGCGAGTTTCAGTGTGTGATCGGCTTCCGCCAATGCGGCCGAGACGAATTCGCTTCCATATCCATGACCCCAGGCGCCAGGGTGGAAATAATAGCCGAGTTCGACACCCCAGCCGGGATCGAAAGGGTCGTCGTGTAGACCGCCCCAACCTATGGCGCGGCCGGTGCTTTTCAGAATAACTGTCCAAGGCGCATAACCGTCTCTCCTGCGCCGCCGCTCATGTACTGCTATGCGCTGACGGCAATCTTTCAACGATGCGTCGGTGTGCGTGAATTGCATCGCTTCTGGGTCGCCCAGAAATTCAAAAAGGCTGGAGGCGTTCGATAACAGAGGCTTTCGTAAAACAAGCCGTGCCGTCCCGATTATCTAGCGCCAGCGCTCAGTTCATCCCAGCCCGTGCCTCGGCCTTCATCTTGGCGATATCCCTCAGCGCCTCCACAAGCACATCCGGCGTCTGGGCGCCGCTGACGGCATATTGCTGGTCGAAAATGAAGAAGGGCACGCCGTTGACGCCGATCTTCTGGGCGGCGTCGATTTCGCCGATGATGAGGTCGCGGTCGGCGTCGGAGGCGAGCAGCGCTGCGATGACGGATCTGTCGAGCCCGGCCTTTTCGGCGATCTCGAGCAGAACTGCGTGGTCGCCGACGTTGCGGCCCTCCTCGAAATTGGCCTTGAAGAGGGCGTTGACCACCTTTTCCTGCGTCTCGCGGTTTTCGGTGCCGGCCCAGTGGATGAGGCGGTGTGCGTCGAGCGTGTTCGGACCGATTTTGATGGCGTCGAAATCGAACTTGATGCCGATCTCACGGCCGAGATCGCTGAGCATCTTGTGCGCCTGCGCAACACGCTCCTCGCCGCCGAGTTTCTTTGTCAATTCCTTCTTCTGGTCGACGCCTTCGGGCGGATAATCTGGGTTCAGTCGATAGGGCCGCCAGTTGAGATCGACGCCCACTTCGTCCTGTACTTCGGCGATGGCCAGCTCCAACCGGGCCTTGCCGAGATAGCACCAAGGACAAACGACGTCCGAGACGATATCGATCGTGATGCGTTCCATGGCTCTATCCTTTCGGTTTTTGGCTTGTCCTGACCATCTAGGCGTTCTCGCCGATGGCTTCAACCGGTTACCGAAAGGGAACTAATCAACATCATTGCGCGGATGCGTCCCACCAGACGGGCAGGTAATAGCCATAGAGCGGCAATGTGTCGGGATGGGCTATATGACTTCGCCGCGCCACCCATTGCTGCGCGATATGGTAGAGCGGCACGACGTAGTAGCCCGAGATCAGGATGCGATCGAAGGAGCGCACGGCGTCACGGAAATCTTCCGCTGACTTCGCCGTCAGGAAATGATCGATCAGCGTATCGACATCGGGGTCGGCAACGCCGGCGAAGTTCAGGCTGCCTGGCGTCTTTGCGGCGGCGGAGCTCCAGCGACCTACCTGCTCGATACCAGGCGACAGTGACGACGGGTAGGATTTGATGATCACGTCGTAGTCGTAGTTGGTCGTTCGCAGCTGATACTGCGAATCGTCTACGGTGCGGATGGTGACGGCGATGCCAAGCAAGGCCAGCGAGCGGCGGTAGGCGATGGCGATTCGCTCCTGATCCGCATTTTGCGTCATGATCTCGAAGCTGAGCTGCCGTCCGGCACTGTCGACCATGCGTTCACCCTTGATCGCATAGCCGCCCTGCTTGAGGAAATTGACGGCCTTCCGCAGGATCGAGCGATCACGGCCGGAACCGTCGCTGACGGGCAGCTTATAGGTGCCGTCGAGGACGTCGGCGTCGATATGGTCCTTGATCGGGCCGAGCAGGGCGAGCTCATTGGCGTCTGCGGGGACGCCAAAGGACGAAAGATCGGAATTCTGCCAGTAGCTTTCGGTGCGGGTATAGGCATCGGAAGCAAGGTTGCGGTTGAACCATTCGAAATCGAAGGCGAGCGTCAGGCCCTTGCGGACGTTCTTGTTTGCAAAGATCGGCCGGCGGGTGTTGAAGACGAAACCCAGCATGCCGCTCGGCAGCTTCGGGGTGAAGACCTCCTTGACGACGGCTTTGGAAGTAACAGCGGGAAAATTGTAGGCCTGCTGCCAGTGGGCCGGGCTGCCGTCCTGATAGATATCGATATCACCCTTCTTGAGGGACTCGAACACCGTCGTGTCCTGCAGGAAGTAGTTCACCACGATCTGGTCGTAATTGTCGACGCCGACCTTCGCGGGAATATCCTTGCCCCAGTAGTCGGGATTACGCTCGAAAACGATTCGCTGGCCAGGATCGACGCTCTTCACCCGGTATGGGCCGGAGCCGATCGGGATGCTGAGCGTGGTGCGTTCAAAACTGTCGGGATCGGTCGCGTGTTTCGGCAGGATGGGCAGCGACGAGGCGATGATCAGTGGCGTTTCGCGATTGGCCTTGTCGTTGAAGCGGATCAGCACACCGTGCTCACCGACCTTCTCGATCGTGCCGATCGTGTCGAGCCAAGACGACATTGGTACGCGCCCCTTGTCGCGCAGGAGCTGGAAGGTGAAGATCACGTCTTCGGGCGTGACCGGCTGCCCGTCCGACCATTTTGCGTCGGGATTGAGATTGAACTGGATGTAGCTCCGGCTTTCGTCCCATTCGACCGTCTGGGCGAGCAGCCCGTAAAGTGTGAACGGCTCGTCGCGCGAGCGCACCATCAGCGGTTCGAAGATGAGGTTGCCGTACTCCGGGTCCCACATGCCGCGCGCCGTCGTGCGCATGCTCTTCAGAATGAAGGGGTTGAGGTTGTCGAAGGTGCCGACGACACCATAGCTGATGCGGCCGCCTTTCTTGACGTCCGGATTGACGTAGGGCAGGTGCTTGAAATCCGCCGGCAGGGCCGGATCTCCATGCATGGCGATACCGTAGAGTGGTTGCGCCGCGGCGGCGTTGCATAATGCTGCGAAAAATACAAAGACAGCGATCCGGAGCGCTCGCATGGCATCCTTTCCGGTAAAGGCTACGATTCGGCCGAACCTTATCACGAGCGTGCCGAATTCAACACGCGACCGCGGAATTCTTGGGTCTCGACAGAAAAGGTCAAAGAAAAGCTGGATATCCGCGTCGGTGCGATGTAACAGGGGGGCCGGGTTTCCCGGGTCATGCATTTGCCTTATTCATTCGACAGGTGGACGACGGTTTGACCCGAATGGCATGGGACGGCAGGCGTCGTCCCGCAGCGGATTTCAGGAGGCGGTTTCGCTATGATGTTCAAGACTGACAACAAAATGCGGGCAGGTCTCTCTGCTCTGGCTCTCATGATCGGTGCGGCGCTCCCGGCAGCTGCCTTCGCTCAGGATGCGTCGAATGCAGCTCCCGCCGATGGCGGTGGCGATCCCAATCAACCGCGTCTGGGCTGGTACAAGACCTGCGCCAAGCAGGACGATGCCGATATCTGCATCGTGCAGAACCTCATCATGGCCAATAACGGCCAGCTGGTGACGGCGGTCGGCCTTATCTCCGTCGACGGCAAGGTCAATCGCAAGATCCTGCAGATTTCCGTTCCGACGGCTCGCCTGATCCCGCCTGGCATCACCATGCAGATTGACGGCGGCAAGGGCCAGAAGCTCGATTACGCCGTCTGCCTTCCGGACAAGTGCACCGCGGAAGTGCCTGTGACCGACGCTATGGTCGCGTCGCTGAAGAAGGGGACCGATGTGACCTTCACCTCGATCAACTTCCGCCGCGCACCGAACCCGATCAAGATTTCGCTGACCGGCTTTGGCGCCGCCTTTGACGGCCCGGCGATCTCCGACTCCAAGCTTGCCGAAAGCCAGAAGAGCCTGCAGGACAGCATGCAGAAGAAGGCTGAGGAAGCACGCAAGAAGCTGGAAGATGCCCAGAAGGCCGCCAAAGCGCAGTAAACTTGCGGAAATTCATCATCTCATAAAGGAAAAAGCCCGGAGCAATCCGGGCTTTTTCTTTGCTGCCGGCTCCTCGAACAGAGACTCCGGTCAAAATGAAAAGGGAAGGCCTTGGGAAGCCTTCCCTTCAGAAATAAGATTGGTTTGACTGGCGCTTAGTGGGCGAAGCTCATCTTGGGCTTGAGCTGTCCTGTCGGCGCCTTGTCGAAGATCTGGTCGACTTGTGGATTGCGGAGCGGAACGCCGCTCTCGTCACTGACCAGATTCTGTTCCGACACGTATGCGACATACTCAGTCTCGTCGTTTTCGGCGAGAAGGTGATAGAAGGGCTGGTCCTTGCTGGGCCGCACTTCCGCCGGAATGGAATTCCACCATTCGTCGGTATTTGCGAATTCCGGATCGACATCGAAGATGACACCGCGGAAGGGGAACATCCGGTGTCGAACCACGTCGCCAATATTGAATTTTGCGTCTCGTTGTTTCATGGTACGACTTCCTTTCAGGCAATCATGTGGTGACTTTCACCGCTGATATCAAGGATTTTGCCCCATTCCTTCACTGAACCGTCACATTCTGCCGGTCTTTCCACCCCGGCATCGGGTGACAGTGCTATGTAGGAATTCCGCGTTCCGATGGAAGGAGCGCGATCAGGAGAAGTGGCCGCCGCATCTTCGCCCGCATGAAGAAAGCCCCGGCTAGCCGGGGCTTTCGCTTTGGGTATCAGACCGAATAGTACATGTCGTATTCGACCGGATGCGGAGTCATTTCGAAGCGCATGACTTCCTGCATCTTCAGTTCGATGAACGCATCGATCTGGTCGTCGTCAAAAACGCCGCCGGCGGTCAGGAACTTGCGGTCCTTGTCGAGGCTTTCGAGCGCTTCGCGCAGCGAGCCGCAAACCGTCGGGATCTTCTTCAGTTCCTTCGGCGGCAGATCGTAGAGGTCCTTATCCATGGCCTTGCCGGGATGGATCTTGTTCTTGATACCATCAAGGCCTGCCATCAGCATGGCTGCAAAACCGAGATACGGGTTTGCGGCCGGGTCGGGGAAGCGGACTTCGACGCGCTTTGCCTTCGGGTTCGAGCCGAACGGAATACGGCAGGAGGCGGAACGGTTGCGAGCCGAATAGGCAAGCAGAACCGGAGCTTCGTAACCAGGGACGAGACGCTTGTAGGAGTTCGTCGACGGGTTGGTGAAGGCATTGATCGCCTTGGCATGCTTGATGATGCCGCCGATGTAGTAGAGGCAGCTCTCGGAGAGACCAGCATATTCGTCGCCGGCGAAGGTCGGCTTGCCGCCCTTCCAGATCGACTGGTGAACGTGCATGCCCGAGCCGTTATCGCCGAAGATCGGCTTCGGCATGAAGGTTGCCGTCTTGCCATAGGCGTTGGCGACCTGGTGGACGACATACTTGTAGATCTGCATCTTGTCGGCGTTGCGCACCAGCGTGTCGAACTTGATGCCGAGCTCGTGCTGGGCGGCAGCAACTTCGTGGTGATGCTTTTCGACGACGACGCCCATCTCCGAGAGAACGGTCAGCATCTCCGAGCGCATGTCCTGGCAACTGTCGACAGGCGGAACCGGGAAGTAGCCGCCCTTGATGCGCGGGCGGTGACCGAGGTTGCCGGTTTCGTAATCCGTGTCGTCGTTGGAGGGCAATTCGCTGGAGTCGAGCTTGAAGCCGGTGTTGTAAGGATCGGCCTTGTACTTGACGTCATCGAAGACGAAGAATTCGGCTTCAGGACCGAAGAAGGCGGTATCGCCGATACCAGAGGCCTTCAGGTAGGCTTCCGCCTTCTTGGCGGTGCCGCGCGGGTCGCGGTTGTAAGCTTCGCCGGAGACCGGGTCCAGAATGTCGCAGAGGATGACCATGGTGGACTGCGCGAAGAACGGATCCATGTGGACCGTGTCCGTGTCAGGCATCAGCACCATGTCGGATTCGTTGATGGCCTTCCAGCCCGCAATCGAGGAGCCGTCAAACATGACGCCGTCGGCGAACATGTCTTCATCGACGCAGACGATGTCCATCGTGACATGCTGCAGCTTGCCCTTGGGGTCGGTAAAGCGCAGGTCAACGAACTTGACGTCGTTATCCTTGATTTGTTTGAGAATTTCGCTTGCCGTCGTCATTAAATTTCTCTTCCCTTGACTTAGATGACGATTTTTAGCCGCGGCCGAAAGGCCGGGCGGGTTAAATGGCGTCTATGCCAGTTTCACCGGTGCGGATTCGAATGACCTCTTCGATGTTGGAGACGAAAATCTTTCCGTCGCCGATACGGCCGGTTTGCGCAGCCTTGCGAATAGCGTCGATCACCGCTTCCGCATTTTCATCCGCCAATACGACTTCGACCTTCACCTTCGGCAGGAAGTCGACGACGTACTCGGCGCCACGGTAAAGTTCCGTGTGGCCCTTCTGACGGCCGAAGCCCTTCGCTTCCGTCACGGTGATACCCTGCAAGCCGACTTCCTGAAGGGCTTCCTTCACTTCATCGAGCTTGAAGGGCTTAATGATCGCTTCGATCTTTTTCATGAGAAAATGTCTCTCCGCTTCCCCTGTTACAGCAGGACTACTCCCCGCTCGGCCAACGTGATGCACGTATCATGCCAGATGCGGATGGACCACCGTAAAAAAATCCCGGCGAATTTACGCCGAGAGGATGGATTGATGAGGATTTTTCGGAAAAATGGAAGCGAATTCGCGCTGAAATGCGTTGGATAAGTAAAATTTCGCAAAAAAATGCCGTGCACGTCATATTCGTACTCCAGCAAGGCCTTGAATACATTCGCATAATTATTATGCAAATGCATATTAATTGACCTAATTGAGCGATTTAAACGCGGTTGTTTTTGAGGCAAATTTCGCATCTATAATGTTCGCCATGATAACGCCGCTCGCCGATTTGTTGCTCTCTCCCGATGACATGGCTGCCGTCGATCGCGACGCTGCCGCCTCCGGCATTGATTCCTATCAGCTTATGGAAAAAGCGGGGCAGGCGGTTGCCGCAAGCGCGCTTCGGCATTTCCCCGAGGCGCTGCGCTATGTCGTCCTGTGTGGCCCAGGCAACAATGGCGGCGATGGCTACGTGGCGGCTCGCGCGCTCAGGCAGAGCGGAGTGGAGGTCGGGCTGTTCCATGTGGGCGATCCGCGGCGGCTGAAGGGCGATGCCGCACGCGCCTTTGCCGATTGTCCGATCGAGGGAGAGGTGATCCGAAACTACGCGCCACGCCCGGGCGACGTAGCTATCGACGCCATCTTCGGTGCGGGGTTGTCGCGTCCGGTTCCGGATGAGGTTATCGCTGTCGTCGCGCGGATCGCGGAGGCGGAGGTTCCCGTCATTGCCGTCGATTTGCCGTCCGGGGTCGACGGACGCAGCGGCCACGTCCTCGGCGCCGCCTTTCATGCGGAGCGCACGGTGACCTTCATGACTCGCAAGCCCGGTCATCTGTTGCTGCCCGGACGCGATCTTTGCGGCGCGCTGGAGGTTTTCGACATCGGCATTCCCGCACGCATCGTTCGCGCCCATTCCGATGGCATGATCGCCGAGAATACGCCGGCCCAATGGCAGGAGAAGATACCGTCAACAGGCGCGGACACGCACAAATACAAGCGCGGGCATCTCGTCGTCTTCTCGGGAGGGCCGAATGCGACCGGTGCGGCGCGCATGTCGGCCATGGCAGGTTTGAAGGCGGGGGCGGGGCTTGTCACCATCGCTTCACCGGAAGACGCGATGGCTGTCAATGCCGGCATGCTCACGGCGATCATGTTGCATACTGTCGAGGACGATGCGTCGCTGCGGGAATGGCTTGCCGATCGGCGGCTCTCGACCTTCGTGCTCGGTCCCGGCTTCGGTGCCGGCGAGAAGGCGCGCCGGTTCTGCCTCGCGCTCGCGGATCGTCATCTGGTCCTTGATGCCGATGGCATCACCTCGTTTCGCGACGATCCGCAAATTCTGTTCGACGCCTTTGCGGAAGGGCCGACGCGATTGGTGCTGACGCCGCACGAAGGCGAGTTCGCGCGACTTTTTCCCGATATTGCCGCCGATGGTGCATTGAGCAAGGTCGACAAGGCAAGGGCGGCTGCGGCGAGGGCCCACGCCGCCATCATCTACAAGGGCGCCGACAGCGTGATTGCCGCTCCGGACGGCAGGGTACTGATAAATGCCAATGCGCCGCCCTGGCTTGCCACCGCCGGCTCCGGCGACGTGCTTGCCGGTATCGTTGGCGGACTGATGGCGCAGGGTGCGCCCGCTTTCGAAGCCGCCGCCGCCGGCGTCTGGCTGCACGGCCTGGCGGGCCAGCGCGCGGGAAAAGGGCTGACGGCCGAAGATCTCGTCGCCAGCGTCACCCCTTTCTGAAAGCAGGCAGCTATTTTGCCACTTCTTCCTGCAGGGCAATGGCGCCTGGTGGCGCGTTCACCTTGCCCTCATGGATCATGAAGGCGAAGACATCTCGCGGCTCCACCTTCACCTTGCGGTCCTGATCGATCAGCGGCAGATCATCCGGCACCTTGCCTTCGGCCCAGGTTTTCAGCCGATCGGCCCAGGCTTTCAGATCCTTCGGCGGGTAGCAGGTCTTGATGTCGTCCGATCCCTTCTGCAGCCGGGCATAGACGAAATCGGCGGTGACATCCGCAATCATCGGATATTCGAAATGTTCGGCGCAGACGGGCGCGATGTTGTATTTTGCCAACAGCGCTATGAATTCCGGCACCTTGAAGGAATCGTGGCGGACCTCGACGACGTGCTTCAGCGGCAAGCCGTCCTGCTTGGCCGGCAGCAGCTTCAGGAACGCCTCGAAATCGTCCGGATCGAATTTCTTCGTCGGCGCAAACTGCCAAAGCAGCGGACCAAGATGATCGCCGAGCTCGCTTATGCCGGAACCCAGAAACTTCTGCATCGATTCACCGGCCTCGGAAAGGACCCGGCGATTGGTGACGAAGCGTGTGGCCTTGAGCGAGAAGATAAAGCCGTCAGGCACGTCCGCAGCCCATTTGGCGAAGACCTCGGGCTTCTGCGTGCTGTAATAGGTGCCGTTGACCTCGATCACCTTCAGCTTGCGGCTGGCGTAATTGAGCTCGTCCTTCTGCTTCAGGGTGTCGGGATAGAAGGTCCCGCGCCAAGGCTCAAAAGTCCAGCCGCCGATGCCTGTGCGGATTTCGCCCGCTTTGGTCATTCTCTCCTCCATGGACGTTCATCGGGTGAAAACTCACTCCGCCGCTGCGACCTTCTTCATCGGCCGCCGCTCCAGCAACTCCTTCAGGAACTGCCCCGTATAGGAACGCTGCTCCTTGACGATGGTCTCCGGCGTGCCCACCGCAACGATCTCGCCGCCGCCATCGCCGCCCTCGGGACCGAAATCGAGGATCCAGTCGGCTGTTTTGATGACCTCGAGATTGTGCTCGATGACAACGACCGAATTGCCCTGATTGACCAGCTCGTGCAGCATTTCCAGCAGCTTGGCGACGTCGTGGAAGTGCAGCCCGGTAGTGGGTTCGTCGAGGATATAGAGCGTGCGGCCAGTCGATCGCTTCGACAGTTCCTTGGCTAGCTTGACGCGCTGCGCCTCGCCACCCGAAAGCGTATTGGCCTGCTGGCCGACCTTGATGTAGCCGAGGCCGACATCCTTCAGGCTCTGCAGCTTGTCGCGCACGGCAGGAACCGCTGCAAAGAAATCGACGCCTTCCTCGACAGTCATGTCGAGCACATCGGCGATCGACTTGGTCTTGAAAGTGACGTTCAATGTCTCTCTGTTGTAGCGCTTGCCATGGCAAACGTCGCAGGTGACGTAGACGTCGGGCAGGAAGTGCATCTCGATCTTGATGACGCCATCACCCTGGCAGGCCTCGCAGCGGCCACCCTTGACGTTGAAGGAGAAGCGGCCCGGCTGATAGCCGCGCGCCTTTGCCTCCGGCAGCCCGGCAAACCAGTCGCGGATCGGCGTGAAGGCGCCGGTATAGGTCGCCGGGTTCGATCGCGGCGTGCGGCCGATCGGCGACTGATCGATGTCGATCACCTTGTCGATATGCTCGAAGCCGTCGATGCGATCGTGATCGGCGGGGATCTCGCGCGCGCCCATCACACGCCGCGCCGCTGACTTGTAGAGCGTCTCGATCAGGAAGGTAGACTTGCCGCCGCCGGAAACGCCGGTAACCGCCGTGAAGACGCCGAGCGGAATGGAGGCCGTGACATCCTTGAGGTTGTTGCCTCTTGCACCGACGACCTTGATCTCCTTGCCCTTCTTGATCTTGCGTCGCTCGTCGGGAACCGGCACGCCGAGTTCGCCGGAGAGATATTTGCCGGTCAGCGACTTCGGGTTCGCCATGATGTCCTGCGGCGTGCCATGCGCGATCACCTGGCCGCCATGCACGCCGGCTGCGGGGCCGATATCGACCACGTCGTCAGCCGACAGGATCGCATCCTCGTCATGCTCGACGACAATGACCGTGTTGCCGATATCGCGCAGATGCTTCAGCGTCTCCAGAAGGCGGGCATTGTCGCGCTGGTGCAGGCCGATCGACGGCTCGTCGAGCACATAGAGCACGCCTGTCAGCCCCGAACCGATCTGAGACGCCAGCCGGATACGCTGGCTTTCGCCGCCCGAAAGCGTGCCGGAATTGCGCGACAGGCTCAGATATTCGAGACCGACGTCATTCAGGAAGCGCAGGCGATCGCGGATCTCCTTGAGGATGCGCACCGCAATCTCGTTCTGCTTGTCGGTAAAGGTCTTGGGCAGCACGTCGAACCAGTCGCGGGCAACCCGGATCGACATTTCCGCGACCTGGCTGATATGCAGCTTGTTGATCTTGACCGCCAAAGCCTCCGGCTTCAGGCGATAGCCGTTGCAGGCCGGGCAGGGGGCGGCCGACATGAAGCGCTCGATCTCCTCGCGCGCCCAGGCGGAATCCGTTTCCTTCCAGCGCCGTTGCAGGTTCGGCACGATGCCTTCGAAGTTCTTGTGCGTCGTATAGGAGCGCGCACCGTCGGCATAATGGAATTCGATCTTATCTTCCGTACCGTTGAGGATGACGTCCTTCGCCTCGTCCGACAGCTCGTTCCACCGGTTGCCAAGCTTGAAACCATAATGCTTGCCGAGGGCTTCGAGCGTCTGATTGTAATAGGGCGATGTCGATTTGGCCCATGGCGCAATGGCGCCGTCCCGCAAGGTGCGCTCCGGCTCCGGCACGATCAGATCTGGATCGATCTTCTGCTGTGACCCCAGCCCGTCGCAAGAGGGGCAGGCGCCAAAGGGATTGTTGAAGGAGAACAGGCGCGGTTCGATCTCCGGAATGGTGAAGCCGGAAACCGGACAGGCGAACTTCTCCGAAAACAGCACGCGCTCATGCGTCTCGTTCAGCGATTTGTTGGCCGAGCCGCCGGCAGCGGTTTCCTCTGGTGGCAGCGGCTTGTCAGCGAACTCGGCAACGGCAAGGCCGTCGGCAAGACGCAACGAGGTTTCGAAGCTGTCGGCCAGACGAGCCGCCATATCGGGCCTGACGACGATGCGGTCGACCACGACGTCGATGTCGTGCTTGTACTTCTTGTCGAGCGCCGGCACATCGGCGATCTCGTAGAACTGCCCGTCGACCTTGACGCGCTGGAAGCCCTTTTTCATGAGCTCCGCCAGTTCCTTCTTGTATTCGCCCTTACGCCCGCGCACCAGCGGCGCCAGAATGTAGAGCCTGGTGCCTTCCTCGTAGGCGAGAACGCGGTCCACCATCTGGCTGACCGTCTGGCTCTCGATCGGCAGGCCGGTAACCGGCGAATAGGGCACGCCGACGCGCGCAAACAGCAGGCGCATGTAGTCGTAGATTTCTGTCACTGTGCCGACCGTCGAGCGCGGATTGCGCGAGGTCGTCTTCTGTTCGATCGAAATGGCCGGCGAGAGGCCGTCGATCTGGTCGACATCCGGCTTCTGCATCATTTCCAGAAACTGGCGGGCATAGGCTGACAGGCTCTCCACATAGCGGCGCTGTCCTTCGGCATAGATCGTGTCGAAGGCGAGCGACGATTTGCCGGAGCCGGAAAGCCCAGTCATGACGATCAGCTTGTTGCGCGGCAGGTCGAGATCGATGCCCTTGAGATTGTGCTCACGCGCACCACGTATGGAAATAGTCTTCAGTTCGCTCATCGTTTTACGCTGGTCCCTTGGAGTCTGCCTTTATTTAGTGATGGCTGCCCGCGAGTCGAGGCTGAAATGATGGCCGGAGCCAGGTTTTCGATTCAGTTGACACGATCATAGAGACAAACTAGAACAAATAAAGAACAAAATCGCCCTTGGATATTTCTTTGTGGATGAAGATGCCTTGGGCGGTGCTTGGATAACACCTGATGGCGGCAATGGTCTAAGGTGTGCTGGTGAAATTTAAGAGCCGTCGATGGGCGGCAAGCAGGGTGATGTCATGGCCGGTAGTGTGAACAAGGTAATTCTGGTTGGAAATCTCGGGGCGGACCCGGAAATCCGCCGCACGCAGGATGGCCGCCCGATCGCCAACCTCAATATTGCCACCTCGGAAACGTGGCGCGACCGCAATTCCGGCGAGCGCAAGGAAAAGACGGAGTGGCACCGCGTTGTCATTTTCAATGAAGGTCTCTGCAAGGTCGCCGAGCAATATTTGAAGAAAGGCGCCAAGGTTTATATCGAGGGCGCGCTTCAGACCCGCAAGTGGCAGGATCAGAACGGCCAGGATAAGTATTCGACCGAAATCGTGCTGCAGGGCTTCAACTCGACGCTGACCATGCTGGACGGTCGCGGCGAGGGCGGTGGCTCTGTTGAGGGCGGCGGTCGTGGTGGACGCGGCGGCGGCGACTTTGGTGGCGGCGATTACGGCGGTGGTGACGACTATGGTCAGTCTTCACCGCCATCTGGTGGCCGCGGCGCAGCAAGCGGTAGCCGTGGCGGCGCGCCAAGCGGCGGCGGTGGCAATTTCTCGCGCGATCTGGACGACGATATTCCGTTTTGAGCTTGGTGGCACGAGCAGCCGGATTTTCGAAGGCCTGCCTTATCGGCGGGCCTTTTTCATGGAAGCTTCAACGCTGCCCGCGCACCATCCACGACAAACTGGGCGGCAAGTGCGGCGAGGATCACACCGAGCAATCGCGTGAGGATGGCTCTGCCAGTCGCGCCGAGCATACGGTCGAGCCTGTCCGAAATGGCAAGGGCTGCGAAGACGAGCCCAAGATTGACGGCGATGACGCCGATCAACTGCGCCCGGTCGAGCGTGGTCTGCAACGAGCTTGCCAGCAGGATCGTGGCCGAGATCGCGCCCGGGCCGGCAATCAGGGGCAGGGCCAGCGGGAAGACCGCGATGTTGCGGATATGATCCTGCGTGATCGCGATCTCCGTCGTCTTTTCCTTTCTGTCCTGCCGCCGCTCGAACACCATCTCGAAGGCGATCCAGAACAGCAGCAGACCGCCGGCGATGCGGAAGGCTCCGATGGAAATGCCGAGAACGCCGAGCACGCTCGCGCCGAACAGGGCGAAGGCCGCCAGGATGAAGAGGGCTATCAATGAACCCCGCAGCGCCACCTGCTTGCGTTCGGCGCGGTTCATGCCGGCGGTGAGGCCGATGAACAGCGGCGCCAGGCCTGGCGGATCGACGGTGACGAGCAGTGTGGTGAAGGCATTGATCAGCGTATCTGCGCTCGCCATATGATCCCCGGCAACGGTTCTTTGTCGTTGTTATGACCCATTGTTATGCGAGGAATAGGCTTTCGCAAAGCGCAATGCGGCGCTATAGGCATGTTGCGCCACGGAAATGTTCGATTTCACGGCTTAAAGGGCAAAAGCCTGTTCAAAAACATCGGGCTAAATTGGCGCTCGCCAGGCCTTTCGGCTATAAATTTCGCAGTGATTCTAAAAGAGATCGTGATCTGTTTTGACTGAGCAAACACCACCCGGCGGCGGGAAGCTCCCGCCAGGCATCGAGCCGATTTCCATCATGGAGGAAATGCAGCGATCGTATCTCGATTACGCCATGAGCGTGATCGTCAGCCGCGCGCTTCCCGATGTCCGTGATGGTCTCAAGCCCGTCCATCGGCGTATCCTCTATGCTGCGCATGAAAGCGGCTATCACTGGAACCGCAAATACGTGAAGTCGGCTCGTCCGGTCGCCGACGTCATGGGTAAATACCATCCGCATGGCGACGCCTCGATCTACGACGCCTTGGTCCGCATGGCGCAGCACTGGTCGCTGCGCGTACCGCTCATCGATGGGCAGGGGAATTTTGGTTCGATCGATGGCGATCCGCCGGCAGCGATGCGTTACACGGAATCGCGCCTGACGAAGGTCGCCCATGAGCTTCTTGAGGATATCGACAAGGAAACGGTCGATTTCCAGGAAAACTACGATGCGACGACGGAAGAACCGAAGGTTCTGCCGGCCCGCTTCCCCAACCTGCTCGTCAACGGCTCCGGCGGCATTGCCGTCGGCATGGCGACGAATATTCCGCCGCACAATCTCTCGGAAGTGGTCAACGGCTGTATTGCCCTGATCGACAATCCGGCGATCGAACTGCCTGAGATCATGGAGATCATTCCCGGCCCGGATTTCCCGACCGGCGCCAAGATCCTCGGCCGTGCGGGTATCCGTTCCGCTTATGAGACGGGCCGTGGCTCCGTCGTCATGCGCGGTGTCGCCGTCATCGAGCCGATGCGTGGCGATCGCGAACACATCATCATCACCGAAATTCCCTATCAGGTGAACAAGGCGTCGATGATCGAGAAGATGGCCGAGCTGGTGCGCGACAAGCGTATCGAAGGCATCTCCGATCTGCGCGACGAATCCGACCGTCAGGGCTATCGCGTCGTCGTCGAGCTGAAGCGCGATGCCAATGCCGAGGTCATCCTCAACCAGCTTTATCGCTATACGCCGCTGCAGACCTCCTTCGGCTGCAACATGGTGGCGCTGAACGGCGGAAAACCCGAACAGCTGAACCTGCTGGATATGCTGCGCGCCTTCGTGGCCTTCCGCGAAGAAGTGATCAGCCGTCGCACCAAGTACCTGCTGCGCAAGGCGCGCGATCGTGCGCACGTCTTGGTCGGCCTCGCGATCGCCGTCGCCAATATCGACGAAGTCATTCGCGTTATTCGCGGCGCTCCGGATCCGCAGTCGGCGCGTGAAGAACTGATGACGCGCCGCTGGCCGGCGGCGGATGTCGAATCCCTTATCCAGCTAATTGATGACCCGCGCCATCGCATAAACGAGGACGGCACCTACAACCTTTCGGAAGAACAGGCGCGTGCCATTCTCGAACTGCGCCTGGCACGTCTGACCGCTCTCGGCCGCGACGAAATCGACGAAGAGCTCAACCAGATCGGCGTCGAGATCAAGGATTACCTCGATATTCTCTCTTCTCGCGTCCGCATCCAAACCATTGTAAAAGAAGAGCTTATCGCCGTTCGCGACGAGTTCGGCACGCCGCGCCGCACCGAGATCGTCGATGGCGGTCTCGAGATGGACGACGAGGACCTGATTGCTCGTGAGGACATGGTCGTCACCGTGTCGCATCTCGGCTACATCAAGCGCGTGCCGCTGACGACCTATCGCGCGCAGCGTCGCGGCGGCAAGGGCCGCTCGGGAATGACCACGCGCGACGAGGATTTCGTTACCCGGCTATTCGTTCTCAATACGCATACGCCGGTGCTGTTCTTCTCCTCGCGCGGCATCGTCTACAAGGAAAAGGTCTGGCGCCTGCCGATCGGCACGCCGACCTCGCGCGGCAAGGCGCTGATCAACATGCTGCCGCTGGAGCATGGTGAGCGCATCACCACGATCATGCCCCTGCCGGAAGACGAGACCACATGGGATAATCTCGACGTGATGTTCACGACGACGCGCGGAACCGTGCGCCGCAACAAGCTGTCCGATTTCGTCCAGGTCAACCGCAACGGCAAGATCGCCATGAAGCTGGAGGAGGCGGGTGATGAAATCCTCTCCGTCGAGACCTGCACCGAGCATGACGATGTGCTGATGACGACTGCGCTCGGCCAGTGCATCCGCTTCTCGGTTTCGGATGTGCGCGTCTTTGCCGGCCGCAATTCCGTCGGTGTTCGCGGCATCAGCCTGGCGTCGGGCGACAGCATCATCTCGATGACGATCGTCCGCCATGTCGATGCGGAACCCTGGGAGCGGGCGGCCTATCTGAAGCGCTCGGTCATCGACCGCCGGTCGACGACCGGCGACGACGAAGAAATCGCGCTGGTTGGCGAGGAGGTCACTGAAGAGGGACAGCTGAGCGACGAGCGCTACGAAGAGCTGAAGGCGCTGGAGCAATTCGTTCTGACGGTTTCGGAAAAGGGCTTCGGCAAGCGATCCTCGTCTTACGATTTCCGTATCTCCGGCCGTGGCGGCAAGGGTATCCGCGCCACCGACACGTCGAAGACCGGCGAGATCGGCAAGCTCGTTGCCGCCTTCCCGGTCGAGGACAGCGATCAGATCATGCTTGTCTCGGACGGCGGTCAGTTGATCCGTGTGCCCGTTGGCGGCATCCGCATCGCCAGCCGCGCTACCAAGGGCGTGACCATCTTCTCGACCGCCAAGGACGAGAATGTCGTCTCCGTGGAACGCATCAGCGAGCCCGAAGGCGAAGACGATGCAGTGATCGAGGATGACGGCACGGCCACTGGCGAGCCAGGAGAAGCGGCCGGCGACATCGAGGGCGCAAGCGAGGAATAAGTTCGCTGCGTCCGGCGACGCAAGCGGGGTTCAACTCCGTCCGTGGTCAAAAGTAGAGTGTCTACAAACGCATAAGCCTGCCTTGAAAAGCAGACTTATGCGTTTGTTTTTGGGCGATACGCACGAGCGGTGGATGAGCTGGTCTCTATTCCGGCCGCCTGCTGCTCAAGGAAAAGGCGGCCGCACGTCCAGGCTGCCCCGGTCCAGTTGCGCCAGAACTTCGCCATAGCCGAAGCGGGAGTGCCATCCAAGCACGGCACCCGCCGAAGTCGAGGCGTAGATGCGATCGATCGTTCGCGGCAAGGGCCACTTTCGGCGTTCGAACTCGGCGGCGAGTGCGGGCACGCGCAGCCTGATGACAGACGCCGCATCGATCGCGAGATCCTCGCAGTCTCCGCGCTCGAAAAGCGTTCCGACAGAAACGATATGGCGTTGAAAATGATCGCCGCCATTCCTCAATGCCGCCGCATGGGCGTCGGCCACGTCCCGGATGTCGACTCCGCGATGCAATCGATAGACGGCCATCACATTTCCCGGTTCGGGGAAACTCCGAGACATGCGCAGAATGCGCACCTGCAAATCCGGGCCCGCCATGTTCTCCAGGATTTTCTCGGCTTCCAGTTTCGTGCGATGGTAGATGCTTCTAGGCTGCGGTTCGGTGGTCTCGTCGATCCATATGCAGCGGCCTGGCACGACCGCGTGACCATAGAGTGCCGTGGTGCTGGTGAATACCAGTCGCTTGACGCCGGCGGCTAAAGCCACCTCTCCCAAAAGGCGTGTCCCCTCGACGTTGACGCGCCGAAATTCGTCGTCGGAGACGTTTCCGACATGAGGGGCGTGGAGCGCCGCGCTATGGATAATTGCATCCGCACCCGCCAAGGCATCCCGCAGAAGCGATGCATCGGCGAAATCCCCGACAAGATGCGTTGTCGAGAATGGAGAGCGATCGATCCCCAGGATCTCGCTATCCCCTGCCAAGGCATTGAAAATCGCGCGGCCAAGCCGCCCGGAGCTGCCTGTTAGGACAATGCGCATCTCGATCCCTTAGCGACATGGGCAACATTCCGATTGAGGAAATCGGCATGTCCAAGGTCGCAAAATCAGGGTCCTGCCGCAACGGTAATCTGGCAACAAGATCAGCGAATTGATCGTGATATTTCATGGCATAAAAAAACCGGACGCTAAGGGAGCGTCCGGTTCAAGTCCATCCGAGCACCTGGTGGGGTAAGTGTGCTCGGTACGCGGAGATCAGAGCGTCTTGTGACGCTTATGCAGCCTCTTGCTCTCTTCGCTTTCGCGATGGAGCGCCGAAATGGTGGATGCGACGGAGACGATAAACATGATGCTGATGAAAAGCGTAAGCACCGTCAAAATCGTGAACATGATCGCTCCCTCCTTTGGTGGGACTAGCGTTCAGATCCCTTAGTATTGGCTCGAGGCAACGAAGGGGCGAGCCGAAGCAAAGGGACCATAAATCTTCGACTGGTCTGGTTTTTGATCGTAAAGCGCGATGGTAGCTGCAAGCATTCCCGAAATCATGGCCATCCAAACGACGTTAATAAGGGTGATCTTGTCGGGCATACTAATCTTCCTTCTTGCCGCAATGTGCAAATCTGTGTTTCGGACTTTAAACGCGGCGGTTCGTAAATGGTTCCGCCGTTGTTGAGAGGGTATTTAGCAATGCGTGCCTGAAGCGACCTTGAATGCCTTGTTCATCTGGCGTTCAGGTTCGCGATGCGTCCTGCGCATAGCAATGGCGATTTCTTGGGCAGAACTGATGCCCTCGGCACTTTCCGAGGCTGAATCCCATTCGATCGCGTAGTTATCGGCGAAAAGATGAACGAGGTATTCGACGACAAATGAACCGATGATGGCGCCTGCGATAATGAAGACAAGCATGGCGGGATGTTCCTAGAGCCGGGGAGGCGAGCCGTTGAACCAGGCTCGTTCGATGTTGGTGCCAATAAAGCATTGGCGAGCTGAAACAGGCTTGAACGCCGTATTCATCTGCGGTTCAGAGGCGGCCCTGGGGTTGCAAATGACTTGCGATACGGCCCCATCCGTGACAAAAGGCGTCGAAACAACGAGCCGGCTTGGTATGACGACAGCCTTTTATCCCGGATCCTTCGACCCGATGACCAACGGACATTTGGATGTCCTCGTGCAGGCGCTGAATGTCGCCTCGAAGGTTATTGTCGGGATCGGTATTCATCCCGGCAAGAAGCCGCTCTTCTCCTTCGAGGAGCGGGCTGAGCTGATCCGCAGATCGCTCGCGGAGGCCGTTCCGCCAAAGGCGGGTGATATTTCCGTTGTCGCCTTCGACAATCTGGTGGTCGATGCCGCCCGCGCGCAGGGTGCGACCCTGCTGGTGCGCGGCCTGCGCGATGGCACCGATCTCGACTACGAAATGCAGATGGCCGGCATGAACAGGCAGATGGCGCCGGATATCCAGACGCTGTTTCTGCCAGCCGGCACAGCGTCGCGGCCCATAACTGCCACATTGGTGCGGCAAATCGCATCCATGGGCGGCGATGTCAGCGCCTTCGTGCCGTCAGCGGTTCTGGAAGCCCTGACTGGCAAACTCAAAGATGCGGCCAGCGCCAAAAGCTGAGCTGAAATCCATTTCCGAACGGAGCACCCATGAAACTTTTCCATATCGCATTGGCAGGCTTCCTGAGCCTTGCCGCCTTCGCCGGCAGCGCATTCTCGGCAGCAGCCGCGGATCTTCTCACGATCCAGCTCAAGGATGGTCCCGTTGTCATCCAACTGATGCCTGAGGTTGCTCCCAAGCACGTCGCGCAGATCGAAGCGCTGGCGAAGAAGGGCGAATACGACAATGTCGTCTTCCACCGCGTCATCGACGGCTTCATGGCTCAAACCGGCGACGTCAAGTTCGGCAATACGACAAAGGGTTACAACGCGCAGAAGGCCGGCACCGGCGGCTCCGATTTGCCGAACCTTCCGGCCGAATTCTCCAAGGTTCCTTTCACGCGCGGCACGGTCGGCATGGCGCGCGCCCAGGACCCGAATTCCGCCAATTCGCAGTTCTTCATCATGTTCGCCGATGGCGATTCGCTGAACGGCCAGTACACGGTCGTCGGCAAGGTCATCTCCGGCATGGAGCTCGTCGACAAGATCAAGCGCGGCGAGGGGCAGAACGGCGAAGTGAGCAACCCGGACAAGATGGTCAAGGTCACCGTCACCAAGAAGTAAGTGTAGAACATATAGAACGAGGAAACGAACATGGCTGAGATCAAGGATCCCGAAAACACCCTCATCCTGGAAACCACCAAGGGCGAAGTTGTCATTCAGCTTCTGCCGCAGGTCGCTCCCGAGCATGTCGCTCGCATCAAGGAACTTGCTCGCGAAAAGGCTTATGACGGCGTCGTCTTCCATCGCGTCATCGATGGCTTCATGGCCCAGACCGGCGACGTGGAACATGGCAAAGTCGGCGGCAATACCGCCCGCGCCGGGACCGGCGGCTCGTCCAAGCCGGACCTGAAGGCTGAATTTTCCGCCACCTCGCATACGCGCGGCACCTGCTCGATGGCGCGCTCGCAGAACCCGAACTCCGCCAACTCGCAGTTCTTCATCTGCTTCACCGATGCACCCTGGCTGAACAAGCAGTATTCGGTCTGGGGTCAGGTGATCAGCGGCATGGACAATGTCGACAAGATCAAGCGTGGCGAGCCGGTGAAGGATCCGGACTCGATCGTCTCCGCTCGGGTTGCCGCCGACGTCTGATCGTGATTATTCCTGAAACCCGCCTCTTGCGCTTCGGGCGTGGGGGGCGGGTTTCGCTTTGCCTGGATGAGCTGAATGCGTGTTGACCTTTTCGATTTCGACCTGCCGGATGAGCGTATCGCGCTCAGGCCCGCCGACCCGCGCGATAGTGCGCGCCTGCTCGTCGTCGATCCGAATGACCGCGGCAACACGCTGAGCGACCATCTGGTCCGGGATCTGCCATCCTTCCTGCGCCCAGGCGACGCCGTGGTCTTCAACGATACCAGGGTGATACCGGCGCAATTGGAGGGCATTCGCCATCGCGAGGGCGCGCCCGGCCAGCAGGTCTCGGCGACCTTGCACATGCGCAGCGCGCCCGATCGCTGGAAGGCTTTCGCCAGGCCCGGCAAGCGCATCAAGATCGGCGATCGTATCCAGTTCGGCCATGGCGAGACCGTCTGTTCGCTCGGCACGCTTGACGCCACGGTCGAGGACAAGGGCGAGGGCGGTGAGATCACCCTGCTGTTCGATCTGTCCGGCCCGGCGCTGGACGAGGCAATCGCCACGGTCGGCCATGTTCCCCTGCCGCCTTACATCGCAGCCAAGCGCGCGGAAGACGAGCGTGATCGCGCCGATTACCAGACGATCTATGCCCGGGAAGAGGGCGCTGTCGCAGCGCCCACAGCCGGCCTCCATTTCACCCCGGCGCTGTTTGCAGCGCTCGACGCCATGGGTGTCGAACGGCATTTCGTGACACTGCATGTTGGTGCCGGCACGTTTCTGCCGGTCAAGGCCGACGATACCGACGACCACAAGATGCATTTCGAGATCGGCTATGTCGACGCCGGGACAGCGGGCAAGCTCAATGCCGTGAAGGCGAGGGGCGGACGCATCATCTGCGTCGGGACGACGTCGCTGCGATTGATCGAAAGTGCTGCCGATGACGACGGCACCATCCAGCCCTGGCAGGGTGCCACCGGTATCTTCATCACGCCCGGCTACCGCTTCAAGGCCGTCGACATGCTGATGACCAATTTTCACCTGCCGCGCTCGACGCTGTTCATGCTCGTATCGGCCTTCGCCGGCCTCGATACGATGCGCGCGGCCTATACCCATGCTATCGAGACGGGCTATCGCTTCTATTCCTATGGCGATGGCAGCCTGCTCTACCGGAAAGACTAGGACGAGATGAGCGAGAGCTTTCAATTCCAATTGAAAAAGACCGATGGCGGTGCCCGCCTCGGCGAAGTGTCCATGCCGCGCGGCACGATCCGCACGCCGGCCTTCATGCCTGTTGGTACGGTCGGCACGGTCAAGGCGATGTATCTCGACCAGGTGCGAGAAACCGGCGCCGACATCATCCTCGGCAATACCTACCACTTGATGCTGCGCCCGACCGCCGAACGCGTCGCGCGTCTCGGTGGCCTGCACGAACTGATCCGCTGGAAACATCCGATCCTGACCGATTCTGGCGGCTTCCAGGTGATGTCGCTGTCGGGCTTGCGCAAACTCGACGAGAAGGGCGTCACCTTCAAGTCGCATGTCGACGGCAGCCTGCATCATATGTCGCCCGAGCGCTCGATCGAGATTCAGGGACTGCTCGGTTCCGATATCCAGATGCAGCTCGACGAATGCGTGGCCTTGCCCTCGACGCCGAAGGAGATCGAGCGCGCCATGGAGATGTCCTTGCGCTGGGCGGATCGCTGCAAGGCGGCCTTCGGCGACCAGCCGGGCAAGGCGATGTTCGGCATCGTGCAGGGCGGCGATATCCCCGATCTGCGTGTCCGTTCCGCGCAAGCGTTGAGCGGATTGGACCTGAAGGGCTACGCCGTCGGCGGCCTTGCCGTCGGCGAGCCGCAGGAGGTCATGCTGCGCATGCTCGAGATCACACTGCCCGAGCTGCCGACCGAAAAGCCGCGCTATTTGATGGGCGTCGGCACGCCGGACGACATCCTGAAATCGGTTGCGCGCGGTATCGACATGTTCGATTGCGTCATGCCGACCCGCTCCGGCCGGCATGGTCTCGCCTTCACCCGCCGCGGCAAGGTCAATATCCGCAATGCACGCCACGCCGAGGACATGCGCCCGCTCGACGAGCAGTCCAGCTGCCCGGCCTCGCGTGACTACTCCCGCGCCTATCTGCACCACCTCGTCCGCGCCAACGAGGCGCTCGGTGGCATGCTGCTCTCCTGGCACAATCTCGCCTATTATCAGGAGCTGATGCAGGGCATTCGCCAGGCAATCGCCGAAGACCGCTTTGCCGATTTCATGGCGGAGACGCAGGAAAATTGGGCGAGGGGCGATCTCGAGCCGGTGTAAGCCGTGAATATCGGAGGCGTTGGCGTACGCTTGCTCCCGTCACGATTTCGCGCTATTCGATGCTTGTCGAAAAAGGCAGGGTCGGTCTCGGTAAGCCCGACCCCTTCCACCCGGAAGCTCTGCTCCACGCCATCGGCGTGAGAACCCACGACGCGGAACTTGGCCATTGTGGCCGAGTGTCCCGCGTTGGCGTGGGCCGTTTCGACCGACATGTCTCCGCGGGAAAGCCTCTTGGAGCTGTCATGCGACTGAATCATCTAGATCTGCACGTTCCCGATGTCGCCGCGACCCGGGATGTTCTTGTCTCCGCGTTCGGCCTGACCGAGGTCGAAACACGTGGCGCAAACGGTCTCGCGATCCTGCGCGACGATGCCGGGCTTGAGCTGGTCATCAGCCGACCAACCGAGAAATTCGGCGGAGCCGACACCGTATCGGTCGGTCGCAACACCTATCATATCGGCTTCATGCTCCCGTCTCGCGACGCTGTCGATGCACAATACGAGCGGGCGAAAGCGGCTGGCTGCGAGATGGGACAGCCGCCTGCCGCGATGCGTGGCGGTTGGTCGTTCTATTGCTTCGCGCCCGGACAAATTCTCATCGAGGTCGGCTGGCGCGCAAGTGAACCTGCATGGTAAATCATTTATTATCAATTGATTGCTATCATTAATTGATATCGTTTCGAGCCGATCGGGGGCATGATGCCAGGGATGCACCCGGAACTCCAGCAGAGCTCGTGACGCCTTTGCGATAGGAAAGTATTGGGAAAAAATAGCGAATCGGAATAAACGGTCCTTCCGCCAATGATAAGTATCACTGGCTAATTTGATTGCGTAACGCTTGGAATTTTGAAGAAATCCGGCTACAACGCATTCTCTTTGTCGATAAGGGCTGTTCTACTGAAACTAGGAGGCACTTGCCGTTGAGGGCGCAACGCAAATTGGGGGCATGTCTTTCGGGACTATTGCTTGTCGGTCTGGCAGCCACGAGCTGCACGACGACGCAGAAGGCAGCACCGAGCTCCCGCAGTTCGACGAAACCCATTCGTCCAGCGAAAGTTACATATAATTACACCGCAAAGGACAGAGACTGTCTCGAGCGCGCAATGTATTTCGAGTCGGAACATTCCGACCATGATGGATATATGGCAGTCGGGACAGTCGTGATGAACAGACTGACGTCCGGCGCCTATCCGAATACGATCTGCGGTATCGTAGCTCAGGAAAGACAGTTCGCCCCCGGAGTGATGGTCAAGGAAGTCAAAGCCCAGGCACAGCCGGACCTTGATCTTGCAGCGACTGCTATTCTGCGAGGAGAGCGACATCCTGGCGTGAAGGACGCGATGTTCTTCCATACCCAGGGTCTGAGATTTCCCTATGATAACATGCACTATGTTGCCATAGCTGGTGGAAACGCCTTCTACGAGAAGCGCGGTCGCGACGGGGAACTGCAGACCCCCGCACCGCTTCCGGCCTATGAAGTTGCGATGAACTACGTGTCCGGGCAGAGCATGTCGGCGACGCAATCTCCGTTCGTTCTGCCGGAGACGCAACCGATGCAGCCAGCACCTTCCGTCGCCACCTTTACGCCGGTATCAAACCCGACTGTCAATTTGCCGACAACGACTACGCTGGTTCCGGCTGAAGTTCCCATTCCGACACCGGCTCCGACTTCCATGTCGATTTCGGCGCCTGTCACAGATGCAAATGCAGTCGCCACTCCGGTGCCGACCTCCACCGTAGCCGTTCCGCAGCCGCGCCCGAATTTCGACAGCGGCAGCTTTTCCGGCAACTCTCTGAGAATTCGAGGCTAGAGCGTTTTGTTTATTTACGCATTCCAGACGGAAAACCGCTTCGCACTTTTCCTGGAAATGCTCTAGCCAATGCCTTTTAGCGGCGCGTACTGTCTTCCGTGATGGACGCGCCGCCCTCCACGGCACCATTTCCCTTCAAATACCTTCGCTCGTCGTATTCGGCAGGATTTGCACGCCATTGATCTTGTAGGCACCATCAGGCTGTCGGGTTATCTGGTAGATCGCCGTCCAGTCTTTGCCGTCGGTGCCTGTGATCAGCACTTCCTGATAGACGACGGCGCCGTTATCGATCGCGCGGCTTTTCCCGAATGCGTAGTTGCCGGGGTGATAGACCGGCTGGTAGGCCTTCTTCACCATGGCAAAAAAAGTATCCTTGTCGGGAAACAGCGCCTTGATGCCCGGCGCCGCGAAGGAATAGGCGGCAGTTGCATCGTTATGCATGAAAGCGCCTATCTGTTCCTGGATCAGGCTCTGGGCGGTCTGCACCGGGTCTTCCGCGCGCGCTGTCGACGCGAGGATGAGGCAGAGCATGGCGGCTACGGGAAATACACGCATGGGCGATCTCCGGCTATGTCACAGCGAGAATAGCGCGCTTCCCGCCTTCGCGAAAGCGGCTATTGCCAGCGGCGGAACAGCGCGCTGGCATTGACGCCACCGAAGCCAAAGCCATTGGAAATGGCATAGTCCATGGCCATCGGTCGGGCGGTCGCACCGACCAAATCGATGCCTTCGGCCGACGGGTCCGGTTCCTGCAGGTTGCGTGTCGGCGGGGCGATCTGCTCGCGTAGCGCCATGATGGTGAAGATCGCTTCCATGCCGCCGGCGGCTCCTAGCAGATGGCCGGTCGCCGCCTTGGTGCCGCTGACCGCAATTGCGCCGTTGCGGCCGAAGACCGTCTTGATAGCCTCCATCTCGCCATGGTCGCCCACCGGCGTCGACGTCGCATGCGCATTGAGATGCTTGACCTCGGCAGGCGAAATCCGTGCCTGCGAAAGAGCCGCGAGCATCGCCCGGCGCGCGCCGTCACCATCTTCCGGCCCCGCGGTCATGTGGTAGGCGTCGGCGGCAGTGCCGTAACCGACGAGTTCGGCAAGCGGCGTGGCGCCGCGGGCAAGCGCGTGTTCCAGTGTCTCGATGACGAGCATGCCGGCGCCTTCACCCATGACGAAACCGTCACGCGCGCTGTCGAACGGGCGAGAGGCTTCCTCCGGCCGGTTGCTGAAGCCGGTGGAAAGGGCTCTTGCTGCAGCGAAGCCGCCGAGGCTGACCTTATCGATGCAGGCTTCGGCGCCTCCGCAAATGGCAACATCGGCCTCGCCGGAGCGGATCAGCCGTGCCGCATCGCCGATTGCCTGGACGCTTGCCGCGCAGGCTGTGACCGGCGCGCCGAGCGGCCCCTTATATCCATAGCGGATGCTCACCTGGCCGGCGGCGAGATTGACGAGGAAGGACGGGATGGTGAAGGGCGACAACCGCCGGACGCCACGCGTTTCGGCCGTGCGCACCGCATCGGCGATGGCCGGAAAACCGCCGACCCCCGACGCTATGATCGTGGCGGTACGCTCCAGATCGAGAAGCTCCGTCGGCTGCCAGCCAGCCTGAAGGATCGCTTCCTCAGCGGCCGCCATGGCAAAGAGGATGAAGCGGTCCATCTTCTTCTGGTCCTTGATCGGCACGTAGCGGTCGACATCGAATCCGGCTTCCGGGTCCTCATCGATGCTCGGAACGATGCCGCCGACCTTGGCGGCGAGATCGCCGACCATCTCCTCGGGCAGCAGCCTCAGACCGGAGCGACCCGCAATCAGCCGCTTCCAGCTCGCATTGACGCCGACGCCAAGAGGGGAAACCAGGCCCATGCCGGTTACGACGATACGATCCATGTCTTGCTCCTATTTAATCAGGCGTCGAAGCCCAAAAACCATGCTTTCATCTGGGCGATGCGCTCATGAACGGCGTCATCGGCGGCCGGCCCGGGCACCAATATCGTGTCTTCGGGATGAAATGCGCGGCCGGTTACCCTGTCGATGAGAAGGGGATCCCGATCCTCGCCCGTGTCGGCATCGGCGAGCCGCATGGCGACTTCCTCGGCCGGCAGATGCTGATTGCCCCAGGTGAAAAGCGCCATCAGAACCGGAAAGAAGTCGCGCCCCCTAGCGGTCAGCACGTATTCGTAGCGCGGCGGTCGCTCATTGTAGAGACGCCGCTCGAACAGGCCTTCATCGGTCAAGTGCTTGAGCCGCCGCGTGAGGATGTTCGGCGCGACGCCGAGATTTCTCTGGAATTCGTCGAACCGGCTCAGCCCCTGAAACGCGTCCCGCAGGATGAGGATGCTCCACCAGTCACCAACGCTCTCAAGCGCACGCGCGGCCGGACATTTGAAGGTGCTGAAGCTTGTTCTCTGCATGGCAAGGCGAATAGCATGAGTAGCTATCATCATGCAAGTTACTGCGAGTGACAAGCGTCCACCGGAATTTGCGTCAGAGCATTTAGAAATAAAAGGAAGCGATCCGGAATCCGTTTGCGGTCGTTTCAACAAGGCAGCTCTGCGGCAAAGCGTCGGCGATGAAGGTGAGATACTCGGCGTGCTACCCGCAAAAGGGAGCCTGAGTTCTCAGTACGGAGGCGCCTTGTGCGCGCGCTGTCGTTTTACTGCCTCGGTCCACCAGGAGAGGTCGTCAGCAAAACGGGGAAAAGCTCTCGCAAGGGCATCGCCTCCGCTCCCGAAAGGTTTATTGTCAGCGTCCAATGCTGTCGAGATACTGGCGACGGCAAGAGTGCTTGAGATGACGACCATTCCCATCTCGGAAAGAGTGCCATGCCAGGGGACCGCCGCATGTGCGCCGGAAAGGCGGCCGCCGGAGTAACTGACAATTGCGGCCGGCCGCCAAAACCACTCCTCAAGGTAATGATCAGTCAGGTTTTTTAGACCGGGTTGCATGCCCCAGTTGTATTCGCCTGTGACGAAAACAAAAGCATCGGCGCTCCGAATTTTTGCGGCAAGCCGCTCCATTTCGGGGGGAGCAGAACCTTTGGGGTATTCCTTATACATTCGATCGAGCATCGGCAGTCCAACATCCTTCGCGTCGATCAGTTCCGCATTGTTTCCACGCTGACGAAGGCTGGTTACGATATAATTCGCGAGACGGATGCCGAGGCGATCCGACCGGTAGGAGCCATAGAGAACCAGGATATTGTCGGTCATTGTTGATTATGTCCTCCATAGCCAACTCCGAAATGAAGCAGATGCGAGCCGTGACCACATTCATAGTGGGAAGGCGACGCGCAACATGGGATAAAAAGTGATATAGGTCCAATTCCGGAACTTCGATAGGCGCTCCAACAAAATGGCGCGGCCTTCAATTCCAATTGATATCGCGACACCGATCGATCCGTCGAGTGGCGGGAGCGCTTGGGAGTGGAACGTCGATCAGAACGACACTGTGATCCAAGTCCACTTTTGAAATTGTCAGGTCTCACAAGACAATCGCAGCACGGCGTTTCCGGGCTTCAAGGATCGGCAATCTGGGATAGCAAAGATGGATGAGAATGAGATTCGAGAGGCGCTCAATCGGCACTGGGCCGCCTCGGACGCAAATGAGTTCGATGTCGAGCACGATATATATCAGGAGAATGCACTGCTCGAGTATCCGCAATCGGGCGAACGCATCAGGGGGCGGAACAACATTCAAGCCTCTCGCATCGCGCAACCCAACGCCAAGCGCTTCAGCGTGCGGCGTATTGTTGGTGCGGGGGACCTCTGGATTACGGAATTCATCCTTACCTATGACAACAGTCCATCCTACTCGGTGAGCATAATGGAATTCCGGGACGGCAAAGTGGCCCGCGAGACCCAGTACTTCGGCGACCCGTTTGCGCCGGGACCCTCGCGAGCGCAATGGGTCGAATGAACGAGATGAGGCGGACTCCTAGGTCTGCGACTCAGCAGGCACCGAAGCCGTCACCTCGTCCTCGGGAATATCGTCGAAGGAGGCGTAGTTGAGGTTGTAGAGCTTCGAATAGAGCTTGCCGTTGGCCATGAGCTGGTTGTGGTTGCCGCTTTCGATCAACTGCCCATTTTGCAGCACGATGATGCGGTCAGCCTCGCGGATGGTTGCAAGCCGGTGGGCGATGACGAGGCCGGTGCGGCCTTCGAGCAGCTTGACCAGCGCCTTCTGGATCAGCATTTCGGTGTAGCTGTCGATATTCGCCGTCGCTTCGTCGAGCACCAGAATCTTGGCGTCCGCGACAAGGGCGCGCGCGAAGCTGACGAGCTGGCGCTGCCCGAGCGAAAGCCCGCCGCCGCGTTCGCCGAGAATGGTGTCGTAACCTTCCGGCAGCCGCACGATGAATTCATGTGCGCCGACAGCCTTGGCGGCCTCGATGGCCTCTTCGCGCGTCGCGTCCGCCTTGTTGTAGCGAATGTTCTCCAACACCGAACCGGTGAAGAGGAAAGGTTCCTGCAGCACCATGGCGACCTGCCGGCCAAGCGAATCCTGAGTGAGGGACCGCACGTCGTGACCGCCGACCAGCACCTGGCCCTGCTGCACATCATAGAAACGATGGATAAGCGCCATGGAACTGGACTTGCCCGAGCCTGTGGGACCGATCAGCGCCACGGTCTCTCCGGGATTGACCTTGAAGCTGACGTTCTTCAGCACCGGATGCTCGGGATTGTAGCCGAAGACAACATCACGGAACTCGACCGAGCCGTCCATGTCGCGCGAAAGTTCCTTGGCATCCGGAGCGTCCTTGATGTCGATCGGAACGTCGAGCACTTCGGTCAAGCGCTGGCCGGAAGCCATGGCGCGTTGCATGACCGAATATTGCATGGTCAGCGAACGGATCGGGTCGAAGAAGCGCTGAATATAGAACAGGAAGGCGACCATGATGCCGACATCGAGCCTGTGGTTCAGAACCATCGAGCCGCCGACGATAATAACGATCGCCATCGCCATGCCGGTCAGCGTGTCGACGATCGGCACCATGATCTGAGCATAGCGCGCCGCGGTCAGATGCGCATTGAGATTGGTATGCGCCTTGTCGTCGAAAAGCGAGAAGTTGACCCCTTGCCGATGCATGCCCTGCACGGCGCGCACGCCATGGATCGCCTCCGCCAGGGCGCCATTGGTAACGGAGTTGGTCTCGTGCGCATTCATGAAGGCGACGCGCGCCTTTGGCAGCCAGAAAAGCCGCACGATGAAGAGGATCGGCATGACGGACAGCGTCAGCAGGCCGAGCCGGAAATCGAGCGACAGCATGACGATGACGATGCCGAAGAGCAGGGCGATGTCGCCGACCGAAAGCACGGAAGTTTCAAGGAATTCCTGCATGGAGTTGACGTCGCCTTGCAGGCGCGACATCAACCGGCCGACCTCTGTCTTGTCCATGAAGGAGAGCGATACGTACTGGAGATGCGCGAACATCGCGCGGCGTATGTCGAACAGCACTTCTTCGGCGACCTTGCCGACATATGTCTCCTGCACGTAGCTCGCACCATAATTGACGATGATCGCCACCGCAAAGATCGCCAGCGCCAGCCACAACGCCGAATAATCGATGGCACCCGGCGCCATCGCATTGTCGATCGCGTGGCGTATGACAAGCGGTATGACGATCTGCGACGCCGTGAACAGCAGCACGGCAATCACGGAAATGTAGATCTGGCGGCGATAGGGGCTGACGAAGGCCCAGATGCGGCGAATGATCTTGGTGTCGAAGACCTTGCCGAAGATTTCCTCTTCGACGCGATGCGAGCCGACCACGGCGCGGGGAGGGCGACGTCCATCCTCGCGCACGTCGTTGCGCTCGGTTTCGATAGTTTCCGACATTGTCAGACCTCCCCTTTCGCTCTTGCGAGCCTGCCGCCGGATGTCTTGACGACATCGTCCTCCGGGCGAACCTGCAGATCGTAAAGCGCCTTGTACCGCCCTCCCGCGGCCAACAGTTGCTCATGGGTTCCGCGCTCGACGATCTCGCCGTTCTCGATGAACAGGATCTGGTCGGCGTGCATCAGTGAACTCAGCCTGTGCGCCACCACCAGCGTTACCCGATCGCGGGCAAAGCGTTTCATGGCGCTGCGGATGCGCTGCTCCGTCGCCGCGTCGATCGCGGCCGTCGAGTCGTCGAACACCATGACAGCCGGTTTCAGCATCAGCGTGCGTGCGATCGTCAGGCGCTGGCGCTGGCCGCCGGAGAGCGACACGCCGCGCTCGCCGACGACAGTGGTGTAGCCGGCAGGCAGGCCGAGAATATAATTGTGTAGTTGGGCCGACTCGGCGGCACGCTCAATCCGGCCTTCTTTCGCCCAAGGGTCGCCATAGGCGATGTTGTTCTCGATGCTCGTCGTGAACAGGAAGGAATCCTGCTGCACGACGGCAACGTTCTGTCGCAAGGATTGCAGCGTCGCCTTGCGGATATCCTGGCCGTCGATCGTGATCCGGCCGGAGGTGATGTCGTAGAAACGCGGGATGAGATGGGCGATGGTGGATTTGCCGCTGCCGGGCGGGCCGACGATGCCGATCGTTTCGCCGCGCCTTGCCTCGAAACTGATATTCTTCAGCACTGGCCGCTTTTCCGGGCCTGGATAGCTGAAACCCACATTCTCGAAGCGCAGCACACCTTCCGTTACCGCAAGCGGCTTTGCGTCCGGTGCGTCCTTGATGGCGATATCGAGATCGAGCAGCGCAAAGAGGCGCGAGCCGCAAGTCGAGGCGCGGGCGAAGGCATTGACCATCAGCCCGAGCTGGCGCACCGGCATCTGCAGGATGGTCATGAAGGTCAGGAAGGAGGCGAGGGTGCCGACGCTGATCTGGCCCGCGATCACCTTGAGACCGCCCATCCAGAGCACGAGACCCATGGCGATGAAGAAAGAGAGGTTCATCGCGCTGGTGTTGATGACGCGGATGCCGACACGCCGATGGGCGAGGGTCAGCGCACTATGCGATGCCCGGTCGAATTTCAGGATCTCATGCGCCTGCGCAGCAAAGGCGCGCACAACGCGGATGCCGCCAAGATTTTCTTCCATCACGCGTGTGAGTACCGAGAGGCGTTCCTGCAGGTCGAGCCATGTCGAGCGCAGTCTCAGCTGCGTGACAGACGAGCGCCAGGCCACGAAGGGCACGAAGCTCAAGGCAAGCAGGCCGAGCACGACATCCGTCGACAGCAGCATGTAGGCGCCGACGCCGATCAGCATGCTCAGCAGCAGCATGCGCACCAGCGCGGTGGAGAAATACATGCGCACGCCTTCCAGATCGAGCAGTCCGACGGTGATGAGATCGCCGGAATGCATCTTGTCGTGGAAGCTGAAGGAGAGCTGCTGGATCTTTTCGTAGCAGGCGAGCCTGAGCTCGTAGCCCATGTGATGACCGACCGCCTCGCTGTAGTAGTTCTGCACCATCGTGAACAGGCCGCGCAGAATGCTGACCGTGAGCAGGAGCAGGGCGGTCGTCAGGAGTGCATTCTCGGCAATTTGGCCCGCAGCGCCACCGGCGACCGCCGTCTGCGTCTGGTCGACCGCATGGCCAAGCAGTCGCGGTATCATCAACTGTAACGTTGCAGCTACAAAAGTTGCCCCAATGGCAAAGCTTGTCTGCCATGGATGGCCCAGTGTCATATGGGTGATCCGCACGATCGTCGAGAGACCTTGCCCCCAACCGGCCGCATTGACATGCGCACGCGAAGCCAAGGACTTCGCGGCGCTTCTTGATGAATCGCTGCTCACGCTTTTATCCAGGTATTTTCGAACGAGGCGGTCCCAGAGTCGGGTTCGTATCTCAGGGGAACTATTGATAGGATGAATTTTGCCGATTCCGTGGCGACGTTCAAGAGTCAATTGGTCACAAGTACCGCGCGAACGTTAGATTGCGTGTTCGAAAATTTTTTCGAGGCGTTGTCGGAACGATAATCGGCGACACGTCCTTTGGGCACGACCCTAAAAGCACGGAGGACATCATGCGCAAGGTCATAGCAGCGACATTCATCAGCCTTGACGGCGTCATGCAGGCGCCCGGCGGTCCACAGGAGGATCCGTCCGGCGGTTTCGAGCATGGCGGCTGGACATTTCATTATTTCGACGAAGCGACGGGCAAGGCGCTTTTCGAGGTTTTCGACAAGCCGTTCGACCTACTGCTCGGACGCAAGACCTACGATATCTTCGCCGCCCATTGGCCGCATGTCGGCGACGATGATCCCATCGCCAAGCAATTCAACAGGATCACCAAATATGTCGCGACGCGCGGAAGCGGCAAACTGGATTGGAACAACAGCCGATCGCTCGGCAGCGACGTCGTTGCGGCGATCAAGCAATTGAAGGCGGGCGAGGGGCCGGATCTGCTGATCCAGGGCAGCAGCAACCTCATCCAGACTCTGCTTCGCAACGGGCTGATCGACGAATTCAGCCTGCTGACCTTTCCGCTTGTGCTTGGCGGCGGCAAGAAACTGTTCGGCGACGGCGCGGTTCCCACAGCAATGAAGCTCCTGCGCAGCCAAATCTCTCCGACCGGTGTCATCATCGCGACTTATAAGCCGGACGGCCCGGTCAAGACGGGCTCGTTCGCCTTGCCGGATCCGTCCGACGACGAGATCGAGCGGCGCAACCGCCTGGAATAACCGTGGAGGCGGGGAGCTCGAAGGGGTGTTTTTCGATCGAGATTAGGCTTCGTGTTCCCGACTGCTTCGGAGTTCGCGAAGGGATTTGATGATTTCACGAAGACCCTTTGTGAGATGCTTATCCCGGCGCAACACTATGCCGAGTTGCCGAACGAGCCTCGGTCTGAGCGGCGAGGTCACCAGCAGGTCGGACTTGTCGCGCCTCAGCGCCATATCCGGGAGGATGGACCACCCGAGGCCGGCGGCGATCAGCTCCTTGATGGCCTCGACGCTTCCAAACTCCATGGCCGGCTCCGGGCGAACCCCAGCCGCCGCGAACCATTCGTTGGTGACGCGACGGGTGTTTCCGCCTTCGTAAAGCAGTAGCGTCTTGTCTTTCATGAAGTCCGCATCCAGTCCGCCTTCCGGTATGACGCTTCCCTTCGGCCCCACGGCCAAAAGCTCGTCATCATGGAACGGTTCGACCTCAAGCGAACGGCCGGCGGCGGGCAGGGCCACCACCGCGAGGTCCAGCGCATTGGCTTCGAGATCGCGCAGAATCTCGTCAATATTGCCGATACGGACGATGATTTCGAGATCAGGCATGCGCTGCTTCGCTATGGCGATGGCGCGGGGTAGCAGATGGATCGATGCCGTACCGCCGCTGCCGATACGCACGCGGCCGACCGATCCGTCGCGAAAAGGCGTCATCGCCTCTTCTGCCATGGTGCAGGCTTCGATGATACGGCGCGCTTGGGGAAGCAGCTCAAGTCCGGCCGGCGACGGCTGCGCCCGCCGTCCGACGCGCTCGATCAGCCTTACCCCGAGGCGCTGCTCCAGAAGCTTCACCTGAAGGCTGACGGCGGGCTGCGTCAGCCCGACCTTGTCGGCAGCCGCCGTGAAGCTGCCGAGATCGACGACGCTGACAAAGGCGGCAAGCTGATCCAGATTGAACATCAGAAGGATTCCTTATGGGTTGCATTAAGACCATAAGCTTCCTTCGCAGCAAGCGCCAGTGCATCCTAAACCATGTCCGATGAGACGAGCTTGGGGAATATGCAGATGACAATTGATATCGAAAGATCGACGGCAGCGATGCCAAGCGTGGACAAGGACAAGCGAAAACCAGGATTCCTGCGGCCGGCACTGGCAGCGCTTTTGTCCTATCTCGAAAAGCGAGAGACAAGAGGCAATCTGCGCGATCTGACCGACGACCAGCTTCGGGATATCGGCGTGACACCCGCGGAAGCGCGTGCCGAAATTAACAAGTCCTGGTTCTGGGGCTAGAAGGTCCAAGGCGCCAGAGCCGATGGCCGGGTACCCTGAACAGCAGGATGTTGCGGATTGCTCGATGGAGGAGGGGCCCAGCAGCGATATCTGAGCGAGGTGGATAACCCATTTTTTGTGGCACCGCTCTTTTTTCCGCCATAGATTTGCCCGATCTTTCGCCTTCGAAGACCGACAGTTCATACGCCCCCGGGCGACCGCCTTTCCGTCCGGCCCGCCAATCACAGAGACTGCAGACATTCATGTTCAAGACGACCTCCTTGCTCCTTGCCACGGCGATCTCTTCCGTATTTTTTTTCGGCACCCTTTCGACGGCGGAGGCCGGGCAGGCGAGCTACCTCGTGGATGTGCAGAGCGGCCAGACGCTGGAGGCATCGAACCAGGATGAGCTGAACTATCCGGCTTCGCTTACGAAGATGATGACGCTCTATCTTGCCTTCGAAGCGCTGCATGACGGCCGCCTGAAGTGGGATCAGAATTTGACCATGTCGGAGAATGCCGAAAGCAAGGAGCCCTTCAAACTGGCGGTCGGCGTCGGTGGCAAGGTCACCGTGCGGGAAGCGGTCCAAGGCATCGTCGTCCTCTCGGCCAATGACGCAGCCGTTGCGATCGGGGAGCAGCTCGGCGGCTCCGAGGACAGCTTCGGCAAGATGATGACTGAAAAGGCGCATCAACTCGGCATGAGCAACACCGTCTTCAAGAATGCCTCCGGCCTGCCCGATCCCGAACAGGTGACGACGGCCCGCGACCTGGCAACGCTCGGCGTCGCACTGATGCGAGACTTTCCGGAGGAATTCAAGCTTTTCTCGATGCGCGGCATAAAATTCCGCGGCATGAAACTACGCGGCCATAACAATCTGATGTATCGCTATGCCGGCGCCGATGGCATCAAAACCGGCTACACCGATGCTTCCGGCTACAATCTCGTGACATCTGCGACGAAGAACGGCCGCCGCGTCGTCGGTGTGGTGATGGGCGAGAAGACCGCACGGATTCGCGATGACAAAATGGCAAGCCTTTTAGACACCTATTGGGCTCCGACGGCAACGACGGCCACGGTTTCTACGAGTGCCCCAAAGCAGAGCTTGGCGAACTGATTTCTGCTTGCGAGTGACAACCCATTGAAATCATTCGCAAGTCGCACTTCATTCTTGAACCCATCCAGGCTACATATAAAGATCAGATAAGATAGATTATGGAACTAAAATGCGGTTGAGCGAACTACGAGAATTGTAGAATATTCTAACTATTCCAGATACTTAGCAAGGTTTCCGAGAGTCGACTTCAGTCCTTCGTCGTGGTCTTCCTTGCGGATGCCGTGCGGCACGTCTTCGCAAATTATGGTCACCTTCGTGCCGGATGGAACGACGTCCAAGGACCAGGTCATGACCATCGTTCCCGCAAATGCCGGATCGTCCGATTGAAAATCCACCGCCTGGACGATGCGGACTTCAGGAACGATTTCCAGGAACCGCCCGGAAACGATGTCGGTGTGCTCGGAGGTTTTACCGGGTGTTGAATGATCCGGCGCGTTATATGTGAGCGCCAGCCGATAGCTTCCGCCTTCACGGGGGTCGAATGCGTGGATCTGTCCCGTCATGCCTTGCGGCGGAAGCCAGGAGATCAAGGCGGCCGGATCGACGAATGCCTGAAAGATCGCGTGCGGCGAAGCTCGGATCACTCTCGATGCCGTGTCGGTTCTCTTCTTGCTTGAAGCGTCGCTCACTGCGTCCTCCTTGTCATGCACCGCTACAGCGATCCGCGCGTGACCCAAGTGACGATTATTGCATCATCAGCTTGCCTTGATGCGGATCACCTTTGCCGCGATCTTCTCGGCAAGCAGCTTCGGATTGCAGGCAAATATGCTGTCTGGCCGTCCGGCTGCGCACCAGACCTGATCATAGGCCAAGAGGCTTTCATCGACGAAAACAGGCAGCTCGACGAGATGACCGATCGGCGCGACGCCGCCGATGGCGAAGCCTGTTTCGTCGCGAACGCGGTCGATATCGGCGCGTTTCAAGCGGATCCCGTAAGTCGCCGCGATATAGGCCGTATCGGCGTTGTGCGTGCCGGAGACGAGAAGCAATGTCAGGCCGTGCGTATCGGCATTGACGAAGACCAGTGACTTGACGATCTGGCCAACGGCGCATCCGGCTGCCTTGGCGGCCTCTTCGGCTGTCCGCGTCGGTTGATCCATGCGCTTGATCGAGATATCCAGACCCAGATTGCGCGCCGCAAGCTCGACGCGTTCCAGGCTCGAAAGCTTCCTGCTGTCTTCGCTCATAGATCGTCATCCTCCACGTCGAGCTCGATCTGCATCTGGTCGTAGGCCGGCTCGACATGATCGGGCGTTTCCGCCAGCACGGTTTCATAATCGAGCGGCGTATGCATATGGGTCAAGATAGCATGCTTCGGCCGCAGCCGTTCGATCCAGGCGAGCGATTGCTCCAGCGACAGGTGGCTTGGATGAAACCGATACTGCAAGGCATCGATGATCAGGACGTCGAGATCTTGAACTCTTTCAACGGATTCTGCCGGGAAATCACTGATATCGCTGCAATAAGCAAGGTTGCCGATGCGAAAGCCGAGCGAGTGAATATCGCCATGCAGCTGCTTGTGCGGCCAGAAGCGGATCGGACCGCCTGCCCCTTCGATCGTGAAGCTCTTGTCGAGGCTTTCAATCAGGACCGGCCGGACGATCGGCGGATAGCTGCTGCCGGGCGGCGTTTCCAGGCAATAGCGGAAGCCCTCGCGAATGCGATCCATGGTCGGCGGATCGGCATAGATCGGGATCCGCTCGTGGGAATTATGAAAGAAGCCGCGCAGATCGTCGATGCCGTGAATATGGTCGGCATGGGCATGGGTATAAAGCACGGCATCGACGGAGCTGACGCCGGCATGGATCATCTGTTCGCGGAAATCCGGACCCGTATCGATGACGACGGTCGTGATGCCGCCATCCGGTGCGATTTGTTCAACGAGGAAAGCCGCGCGCGTGCGGCGGTTCTTCACGTTTTTCGGATCGCAGGCACCCCAGTCGCCGGTGATGCGCGGCACGCCCGGCGACGAGGAACAACCCAATATGGTGAAGCGCCGCCGGTATGTCACGCTGTCAGACCCTTGTCATCTTCGAGAAGCAGCGGAAGGCATTCGCCGTGGTGATTTCGGCGATCTCGTCCATACTGACGCCGATCGTCTCCGCCAATACCTCGGCTGTGTTGACGACATAGGACGGTTCGTTGCGCTTGCCGCGCCAGCGCTTCGGCGCGAGATACGGCGCGTCGGTCTCGACCAGAAGCCGATCATGCGGGATCGTCTTGGCGATGTCGCGCAGCTCTTCCGACTTCGGGAAGGTCAGGATACCGGAGAATGAGATATAGCCGCTAAGCTCGACGCCCGTCCGGGCAAGGGCAGGGCCGGCCGAAAAGCAATGGAGGATGAAGGGAAAGGCCCCCTTCCCTGTTTCCTCCGTCAGGATCGCGGCCATGTCCTCGTCGGCGCTGCGGCTGTGAATGACAAGCGGCAGCTGCGTTTCGCGGGCAGCCGCGATATGGCGCAGGAAGCCGGTCTTCTGGTCTTCGGGCTTGACGGTATCGTAGAAATAATCGAGCCCCGCCTCGCCGATCGCGACGATCTTTTCATGCTGGTTTGCCAGCCGGACGAGATCTTCGGTCTGGATATCAAGTTCCTGATCGGCACTGTTTGGATGCGTGCCGACCGAACAGAAAACCGATGGGTAGCGCTCGGTGAGCGCTAACAGCCCATCGAGCTTTCGGACCTTGGTCGAGATCGTGACCATCTGCTTGACGCCCATTTCGTGGGCACGCGAGACGATCGCGTCACGCTCCTCCTCGAAGTCGGCAAAATCCAGGTGGCAATGCGTATCGATCAACATGGAAAACCCTATTCGACGGTCGGCGCGACATAGCGCGGGAAGACCGGCTTGGGGGCTTCCAGCGGCGTTCCCGCAACGAGGCGGCCTGCCTCGCCGAGCGCTGCGAAATCACGCTTGTCTGAGGGAATGGCGATGAGATCCAGCAGCTTGGCGGCCGAATCCGGCATGAATGGCTGCAGCAGAATGCCGATCTGGCGCACGACGTCGGCCGTGACATAGAGCACGGTCGCCATGCGAGCCGGGTCGGTCTTCTTCAGCGCCCAAGGTTCCTGGCTTGCAAAATAGCGGTCCGTCTCCGAAACGACGGCGATAATAGACGCCAGCGCGCGGTGGATGAGCTGCTTGCCCATATCTTCGCGGGTCGAGGCCAGCAACGCGTCGGCTTGCGCGAGAAGAGCCTTGTCCTCGTCGGTCAGCGGGCCGCATTCGGGAATCTGCCCGTCGCAGTTCTTGACGATCATCGACAGCGAGCGGCTGGCGAGATTGCCGATGCCGTTGGCGAGGTCGGAGTTGATACGCGTGCCGATTGCCTCTTCGCTATAGCTTCCGTCCTGGCCGAAGGAGACTTCGCGCAGGAAGAAATAGCGCACCTGGTCGAGACCGAAATGGTTTACGAGGTTGACCGGATCGACGACGTTGCCGAGCGACTTCGACATCTTCTCGCCCTTGTTGAGCAGGAAGCCGTGAGCATAGACGCGCTTCGGCAGCGGCAGCTTTGCCGACATCAGGAAGGCTGGCCAGTAGACGGCGTGGAAGCGGATGATGTCCTTGCCGATGATGTGCACGTCGGCCGGCCAGTATTTCGCCCGCGGATTGTTCCGGTCCTCGATGTAGCCGGTGGCGGTAATGTAGTTCGTCAGCGCATCGACCCAGACATACATGACGTGCGCTGGATCGTTTGGCACCTTAATGCCCCAGTCGAACGTGGTGCGCGAGACCGACAGATCCTTCAGGCCGGATTTTACAAAGGAAATCACCTCGTTGCGGCGCTCTGCCGGACCGATGAAGTCGGGGTTTTCCTCAAAGAGCTTCAGCAGCCGGTCCTGATATTCGGAGAGCTTGAAGAAATAGCTTTCCTCCTGAACCCATTCGACCGGCGTGCCCTGAGGCCCGTAGCGCACGCCGTCGGCGCGCAGCTCGGTTTCGTTTTCCTGGTAGTAGGCTTCGTCGCGAACCGAATACCAGCCGGCGTAGGAATCCTTGTAGATGTCGCCGGCATCGGCCATCAGGTTCCAGATGTTCTGAGAGGTCTCGTGGTGCCGCGGCTGGGTCGTGCGGATGAAGTCGTCGTTGGACGCATTCAGCAGCTTGCCCATCGCCTGGAATTCGTCGGAATTGCGGTTGGCGAGCTGCTGCGGCGTCAGGCCCTCGGCGCGCGCCGTCTGCTGCATCTTCTGGCCATGTTCGTCCGTACCCGTCAGGAAAAACACGTCGCGCCCATCCAGGCGCTGGAATCGCGCCAGGGCATCGGTGGCAATCAGCTCATAGGCATGGCCGATATGCGGCTTGCCATTGGGATAGGCGATTGCGGTGGTGATGTAGAACGGGGTCTTTTCGGTCATGTCAGGCAGGGATCCGCTTTTACGGTTGCATCTGTGTTATTCTTGGCTCCGCTCGCTTTAGCGCATGTTTGCCGGGAGCGAAACACCAAGTTTCGCGCGCGCAGCATTCGGAACTCCAGAAGCGTGCCTTGCTTGACAGGGTCCCGCCTCGGCTTTACCCCTTCGAGGAACCAAAGCGCAGGACAGAGATCATCGTGAATTTCATTGATTTTTTTAGCAGCCTGTCCAACGGCTTTATAGGGCCGTGGTTTTGAGTTTGATCACTTCCTTTCAACCACTCTATTCCCTTTCCGGCTTCTTCGTCGGCATGCTGGTCGGCATTACCGGCGTTGGCGGCGGGTCGTTGATGACACCGTTGCTGGTGCTGCTGTTCGGCGTGCATCCGGCGACCGCCGTTGGCACCGACCTGCTCTATGCCGCAATTACGAAAACGGCGGGAACAGCCGTCCACGGCATGCATGGACGCGTCAATTGGAGAGTGGTCAGCCTATTGGCCTCGGGCAGCGTCCCGGCAGCACTGGCCATGCTCTGGATCATGGCCGGCGTCAATCGCGAGAGCCCAGCGGTCGCCCACACCATCACCCTGTCTCTCGGCTGTCTTCTGCTGCTGACGGCGCTCATGTTGATCTTCCGTGGGCAGATACTGAATGCCATACGGAAATGGCGCGGCGAGCGCGGCACGCTCACGCCGCGCACCATCGCCTTGCTGACCGTCACTCTCGGCCTCCTGCTCGGAATACTCGTCACGATGACATCGGTCGGCGCCGGTGCGCTTGGCGTCACCGTGCTGCTGGTGCTTTATCCGCAAACGGACGTCCGCGAGATCGTCGGCTCGGACATCGTGCATGCGGTGCCGCTGACCCTGATCGGCGGCATGGGATACTGGTTCATCGGCGAGATCAACTGGACCATGCTGTTCGCGCTGCTCGTCGGGTCCATTCCCGGCATCGTCGCCGGCAGCCTGCTGGCGCCGCGTCTGCACGAGCGATCCGTGCGCATCATTCTCGCCGTCACGCTGACGATCGTCGCCTGGAAGCTTATCTTTCCTTGAGGCAATTCCATCGCCTTCAGATCGCAGGGTTTGCCGTCCGCGCTTCCATGAGAAGCCAATTTGCAAAAACCTGTATTGGGCCGTCACTCAATCGGATCGGCTCCGGCAGGATGAGGCAGAAGGTTTTGGAGATCGACTGACCGTCAGGCCAAGGCGCAATCAAGCGACCTTCCGCCAATTCTGTTTCAACATAGAGGCGCGGCACCAGCGCGACGCCGAGCCCCGCTAACGCGGCCTCAATCAGCATGACATGCAGATCATAACGGGGACCGATCGTAGGATTGGTCAATACGATCCCTGTCTCCTGTGCATAGCGTTGCCAGGCATCCGGGTTTTGGCGTCGATGGAGGCGCGGCAGTTCATTAAGCGATACCCTGCCCTCACCTCGATCGAGAAGCGCCGGATGGCAAACAGGAACCAAGGTTTCATGCAGCAGTCGGTGTGTTCTCATTCCGGTCCACGCAGGATGCTCGAAATGGATCGCAGCGTCGAAACCGCTTCCCGCAAGGACAAAAGGCTCCATCCGCTCGGCAAGATGCACGATAATATTCGGGTGCTTTTCCCGAAAATGCATCAAACGGGGGATGAGCCAGCGAGCGGCGAAAGTCGGGATGGTGGCGATGTCGATACTCCCGCCGTCGCTCGGCTCACCCATCAGATATTGACTGTCACGTTCCAGCCGATCCAGCGACTCACGAACCTGAATTGCATAACGTTCTCCATTGGGCAAAAGCCGAACGCGATTGCCGACGCGCTCGAACAACGTGACGCCGAGGAAAGCTTCGAGCCGGCCTATCTGGCGGCTGATCGCCCCTTCGGTCAGGGCCAATTCGTCGGCAGCGCGAGCGAAGCTTCCGTGACGAGCCGATGCCTCGAACGCCATGAGTGCGGAATTGCTTGGAATCTTACGGCGCATGAGTGGTTCCTGACATGATGGCTCGGCACACGATCCGCCGTTACCTTGATATTAAATCACTGAAGCATGACCCGATGTCGATATATTGGCCGTGATCGGCAGTTTATCATGATCAAATATCAATGAGAAACAAGATCGGAAGCCGGTGCAACGGTCGGAGGTGATACGATGATCTATACGGTAGAATGCAGCTTTGCCGATCCACACAGCGAAGCGGAATGGAATGAGTTCTATAGTCTGGACAAACTGCCAGCCCTCATTTCAGTGAGCGGTTTCCAAACCTCGCAGCGTTTCAAGGCGTTGAGCCGCGGCTGCCCCGTCTATCTCGCCATTCATTCGATCGACGGCCTCGATGTTCTGACGGGTGAAAAATATCGCAAAAAGGGCGGCGGCAATTTCGCGCGCTGGCAGCAGCACATCACTGACTGGCACCGAAACCTTTATGATGGCGTCGAGCGGGCGCCAGCAATCGATGAGGGCGAATATCTGGCGTTGAGCGCAAAGGGCCCCGAGCCTCTGATCCGGTTAGGCCTCGCTCCACAGGCGATGCAGGCGGTCGCTATGGAAAAGTTCCCCGAATACCGCTGGCTCGCCAAGGTGGAGCGCACCAAGACGCCTGACCTCGAGCGTCTGCCGGAAGACGTCCACATTTATGAGCCGATGACGACGCAGTTGACGAACGGCAACGGCGGCGCCTTCGCGAAGCCTCGGTAAGTGCCGATGCCGAATGTCACGATATTCATCCCCGCAGATAGGATGCCGCCGGACGGAGCACTCGCGGCCCTCGCGGAGCAATGCACCGAACTCTGCACGGGCATCCTACGGGCCGCATTGGTCAGTGTGCATGTTATCTATGTCGCTGTTCGGCATGGGCGAGGTCACCCCGTCTTTGCAGAAATCCAATATCGCCTTGAACCCTTTCGGTCGCCGCCGGTGATGGAGCGGTTCATGGAAGGCCTGGATGAAGCCATCAGGCGCAATCTCGACCTCACCGCGCGCATCCGTTGCTTTGGTTATGCAGCGTCGAGCATCTACGCACGAAATTGAGCTGACGCTCAGAGAGAACCGATGACAGATATTCCCAGCCAGCAGGTCGGCGACTTAACAATCACGGCCATCAGCGATGGCTATCTCGCCGGCAGCCTCGACCTGCTCTCGAATATCGCCCCGGCAGATGCCTCACACATGCAGGAGAAGGCGGGCGTGAAGGATCATGCCGCGATCCACATCAGCTGCTACCTAGTGCGTGGCGGTGGTCGCACTATCCTGATCGACGCGGGAGGGGGTGGCTTCAAACAGTGGGGTGGTCGGCTGAAGGCCAATCTCGCGCTGGCCGGCGTCCAGCCTTCCGGGATCGACACGATCCTGTTGACACATGCCCATCCCGATCATGTCGGAGGGCTGGTGAGCGCTTCAGGAGAAGCCGCCTTTCCGAATGCCGAGCTTGTTGCCCACCATCGGGAAATCGCATTCTGGCAGGATGACGGCAATCTGAGCCGCGCCTCCGGTCGCGCCCGTGGCAACTTCTTCCTGGCGCGTCAGGCGTTCGACGGCTATCGCGACAGACTGCGCACCTTCGATGCCGGTGAGGTGCTTCCCGGCGTGACGGCGATGCCGCTGCCGGGCCACACGGTCGGGCACACCGGTTATCGTCTCGAATCTTGCGACCGGAATCTGCTGGTCTGGGGAGATGTTGTCCATTTCCCCCAGATTCAGGTTCCGCGACCGGATGTGTCGATCGCGTTCGATCAGGATTCACATCTCGCTGCGGCCACACGGTCGAGGTTGCTGGATCTCGTCAACTCCGAAAGGCTGCTGATCGCCGGTATGCACCTCGGCGAACTCGGTTTTGCGCACATCGAGCGGGCGGACGGAAGCTATCGCGTCATCTATGCGCAGCTAACTTAAGCCGAAAGCTGCTGCTTAAGTTCACCGAGGACTGTGATGAGCGTCTGCTTGCGATCGAGATTGTAGGCCTGCGAGATATTGAGCCGTTCGGTGGTCTCGGAGTGGAGACGGGCCAATCTCTCCGCCGTGCCGATATATCCGCCAAGTGCGGCGGCCCTTGCGCGGTCTGCGATATCATCGCCGATATGGGATATGAAGAAGCCGAAGATCGTGTCGCTGTCCTTGCCCGAAAGCGCATCGGCTAGGCGGTGCATCGCCTTGCGGGCCGCCGGTCCATCCGCCGAGAGAACCTGCCGATAGGCATCGATGATGTCTCCGCCGCCATAGTTCAGCAGCTTGAGCGCCTCGCTGACGCTGCCCTTGGCTGTCGGGAGCAATTCACTCCCCTTCCCGGCCGGCACGCCGAGATTTTCGAGCGCCAGGCGCAAGGCCTCGTCTCCGAGCGGCGCGAGTTTCAATGGCAGGCAACGCGAACGGATCGTCGGCAGAAGCCTGCCCGGCGCATGCGACAGGACGAGGAACAGCGCCCGCTTCGGCGGCTCCTCGAGAATTTTCAGGATGGCGTTGGCGGCGTTGCGGTTGAGGTCGTCGGCTGGATCGATGATGACGATCCGCCAGTTGCCGGTGCCGGAGGTCTGCGAAAAGAACTTTCCGGCGCGACGCACCTCATCCACCGTGATTGCGGATTTCACCTTGCCGGTCTTGTCGTCGATGGGACGGGAGAGATGCAGCAGATTGTGGGATGCCCCGCCGGAAATCTGACGGCTGATGGCCGAGGACGGATCGGGATCTCCGATCGTCTCGGGCGCGGATGCCGGGTCGGGATGGGACAGGACATGATTGGCGAAACGAAAGGCGAGCGTCGCCTTGCCTATCCCCTCGGGTCCCTCGATCAACACGGCATGATGACCCTTGCCGGAGCGATAGGATTGCGCCAGGAACGCTTCCGCCTCCTCATGGCCGAAGAGCCTGGGATTGTCCTGTGGAGGGATCGCGCCGTCGAGAACGCCGGGCCGTTCCTCGCTCATTGCGCCGCTTCCGATCTCGCAGAAGAGATATTGGCGGCGGGCCCGAGCCGCCTGTCGACGATCGCGGCAATGTCCTCGGCAATCTCGTCTTCCGAGCGGAGCGCGTCGACGACGTGGCAGCGATCCGGTTCGCGCGCGGCGATATCGAGAAAGGCCTCCCGGCGTTTCTCATGGGTCTGCATCTCTTCCTTTTCGAAGCGATCCGGCGCTGTGACGGCAGAGGCGCGCTTGCGCGCGCGCTCAAGCCCGATCTCGGCGGGAATGTCGAGGATCAGCGTGCAATCGGGAATAACGCCATTAACGGCAACCCTTTGCAACGCCTCGATATAATCGGCTTCGAGATTGCCGGTTACGCCCTGATAGACGCGCGACGAGTCCATGAAACGATCGCAAAGGACGATGGTGCCGCGCGCCAGCGCCGGGCGAATGACTTCCTCGACATGATCGTTGCGCGCAGCGGCAAAGAGGATGGCCTCCATGCGCGTGCCGAACATCTCTGCGGCCCCGGAGAGCAGCACATGGCGGACGGATTCGGCACCCGGGGAGCCGCCCGGCTCGCGCGTGACCAGCACGTCATGGCCGAGCTCGCGCAACCGTTCGGCCAACCGGCGGATCTGGGTGGATTTCCCGGCCCCTTCCCCGCCTTCGAAGCTTACGAATAATCCGTTTGCATCAGCCAATGATCATGTCCTGCACTTTTCGCCTGCCGTCCGCTCGGCACGCGATACGTCTCTTGTTTAACCCAAGACATGCCGGGGTGGAACCGTGCATGTATCGGCGCCCGCCATTCTATATGGGGTGTGAACAGGGATTTCGCGAGCCATGCAACCCGTCAGGTCGGCAACGGCTTGTCCCAGAGCCAGGAGAATAGCAGGGATTCGGTCAATTCCATGAAGGCATCGAAGGCGCGACGGCTGAGCGTGCCTTGAGCGACTGATTCCTTTGTGTAAAGCGGCAATTCGCGCACCAGTCGCGCGCCCAGGAACACACGAAGCGTCCCGGCTTCATAGTCCCCGGCCACGGGTGCCGTCAGCGGCCAGCGGTAGACGATTCGCGCGGACAGACGGTCAGGCGTGTCGACCGGCACGTAGACATCGACAGGCGTCTTCGCGAGAAGTCCCACCGTCGATTGCGCGCCGCCATAGACGCTGGCATCGCCAATCACCTCGCCGTCGGCGAAAATGCGCTGGCTCTTGAAATTGCTGAGGCCCCATTCGAGCACGCGGCGGGTCTCTTCGGTACGCTCCTTGTCGTTCTTCAGGCCGCCAAGCGCCAGGAACAGCCGGCGGCCGTCGCGCTGCACCGAGGCGACGATCGAAAAACCCTCGCCTTCGGTAAAGCCCAGCCCAAGGCCGTCGACGCCGATATTGAGCAGCAGCAACGGGTTCTTGTTGCGCTGGTAGATCTTGTTCCAGGTGAAATCCGCCTGGCCGAAATATTTGTAGAGATCCTGATGCTTCTGCTGGAGATCCTGCGCCAGGGCCACCAGTTCCCGCAGCGAGACCTTGCCGCCGCCGTTGGGGTCGTTGGCGTCAGGCAAACCGGTGGAGTTGGTAAAGACAGCCCGCGTCATGCCGAGCTCCCGCGCACGCGACGTCATGCGCCGGGCAAACTCGCGTTCGCTCACCGAAATCCCTTCCGCCAGAACGATGCAGCCATCATTGGCCTGCTGCACGGCGACGCCCTGAATGAGGTCGCCGACCCGCACACGCGACTTCAGTGCGGCAAACATCGTCGACGCACGCGATGGCGCGCCGCCCGTTCGCCAGGCGTTTTCCGAGACGGGATATTCCGTATCGAGCGAGATCTCCCCTCGCCCAATAGCGTCGAAGACGACGTCCAGAGTCATGAGCTTCGCAAGCGAAGCCGGCGAAATCGGTTGATCCTCGTTTTTCGCAAGGAGAATGGTGCCTGTAGAGGCCTCGATCATGAATGCCTGGGCGGCTTTCGTATCGAACGCACCCGGAACGGCCGGCTGCGCCATGGCTGCCACATTGCCGACGCCCAGGAGAAAAAGGAACAAAAGAATCAAGCGCTTTGGCATACCGTCCCCTCAATCCGACCACCGGCACCTTCATTTTAGTGACCGGTGAAGATTCAGGCAATGACGCCGATCAATCAACCTGCGTCGTGCCTTGATGCTGGCGGTGATAGGCCGAGAGGATCGACTCCTGCGTCAGTCCGTCGTTGCGAACCATGACGGCGTCGAAAGCAAGATCGACATAGACAGTCTTGACCGGGGCATTCTGATAGGCGGCGACCATCGAACCGATCGACGGATCGTTGATGCTTGCCATGCCCGGAGCGAAATCCGGACGTTCGTAAGGGATCGGTCCGATCAGCGGCAGAACGACCATGACGGGCTCGGAAGGCTCGGCAGACGGCATCGCGCCGCCGTTCCAGGTCATCGGCGGCGGATTGTTGCGCTTGTTGCCGTTGTAGGCCGTGTCCGGCGTCGAGCCGGCGAAAGCCGTGGCCGAATAGGGAGACTGGCGCGGAATGGGGGCGATCGACGGCGCGCGATCGAAGCTGCGCTGCTGGCGGCCGACGCGGACGGGATTATCCGAATCCGGCAGCTGGTCGGCGGTCATTCTGCCATTCGAGGCAACCATCACGCCCGTTGCGATCTGGCCGCCGGGATTGATGCTAGGCAGGCGCGAACCCTTGGGGATGTATGAGGCCATCAAATAGGGGTCGTCGTGGCCGTCCATGCGGGCGCGGCCGACATATTGCACGCGCACGTCACCGGTGCCGCTGTGCTGGAGATCGAGCATCTGCGCCGTCTTGTTGGAAAGATCGATGATGCGGCCGGGATGATAGGGGCCGCGATCGTTGACGCGAACGATGATGGAGGAACCGGTTTCGACATTGGTGACGCGCGCATAGCTCGGCAGCGGGAAAGTCGGATGCGCAGCGGTTAGCGATTGTTGGTCGTAAACTTCGCCATTGGCGGTCAGGCGGCCGTGAAACGCCGAGCCGTACCAGGAAGCGATACCGACCTTGTTATAGCCGTAGTCTTCCTTGGGATAGTACCACTTGCCCTTCACCTGATACGGATTGCCGACCATGAAACGGCCGCCGCCCTTGGGAACAGGCCCGTTGGCGACAACCCGCGGACTGGCCTTCACGCCATATTCCTTCTCGGAGAAATATTCCTTGCCGTGCTGGCGCGTCGAGGCAACCTTCTGAGACGTTCCACAGGCAGTGATGGTTGCGCACATCAGTGAGAGAGCAAACCAACGCATACCCGTTGCGTATGTCACCGCACGATTTTCGAATTTCATCTGTCCCACGCCGCTACTCAATAATTCTGACGGAGGTCTGCTATAACCGGTACATCCCTCATTCCGGTATCCAGCTACGCCTCAATCACCTAACGGTACTTTAATCATGATTAGAGTTTGTCGATTTTGCGATGCAAATTGAGCGCACTGGGGAAATACCGAAGATCATGGTTAATCTGCGGTAAAATGGGATTTGCCTGAAGTACCGGGCAAGACGGCAAACCGCTCGAACAGCTGGTCTTCCCTCTGTCTTCATCAAGGGTCCCGGATCGGGACAGATCAGAGCAAATTGTGGCCGTCAGAGATGTGCCTTTGACAAGAAGCGAAGGCCCAGTTCAGGAAACTGTATCGCGGCGCATCAGTGTTTCGTGGTGATAGACGTCGCCGACCTTCAGCGCCTCGGTATCGATGGCCCACGCTTTGAAACCGAAAGATTCGTAAAGACGAATGCCGCGCTATTGGATGAGGCGACGCTGAGCCGTTTCAAAACGCTGGAATTGAAGTGGCCTAGCCGCTGGAGACGACTAGGCCACATTTGCCAGGTCAGGGGTCAAATCCGACTGAAGCGCCCTAGCAATAAGACAAGCTTAGTTTTTGTCAATGATGACTGACGGGCCACGAACGAAGAAGATGGCACTATGTCTACTCTATAGCCACCTAACTTGCTCCATAGCTTTCTGACGCCTATGGATTGCTCCGCTGTTCCCTATACCCTACCACGGATGATGATGGTGTTCGTCCTGCGGAGACCGACTCACCGGCAGTCGTCTGATCTCCTCGCCGAAGAAGCGGATAGCGCCAACTATTCATGAAAATAGTGGCACTGCCCTCCGGCACACTCCCACCACCGTATTGCGGAACCAGCGATGGGCTGGATCGGCATCCATGCGGGGATGCCACATCGCCGATATTAGGATTTCTGGCGTAGCGACGGGAAGCTCGAAGCTCACCAAGCCCTGGCTGAACGGCTCGGTGCCGACCAGGCCATTTCCGAGACACGAGCGCGGCACAAGCGCGACCAGGTCAGATTGGCGCGCGATGCGCAAGGCGTCCGGGAATCCGGGCACGACAGCGATGACCTCCCGGCTGAGACCGAGTTTCTCCAGGGCATCATCGACTGGCCCTGTAAAACTCCCCTTTCGCGACGCCGCGATATGCCTGGACGCCGCATAGCGCTCGGGTGTTACGGGACCCTTCAGCAAAGGATGCCCATCCCTGACTACACCCAGGAATTTGTCGCGGAAGAGGAAGTGGGTACGCACCTCCGGCGCAAACTCTCCGAGAACGCCAATTTCAAGATCGATCTGCCCCTCTCGGAGCGGCGCGGCATCCTTGACAGGTTTAGGTGCGAACCGCAGGCGGACCCTTGGCGCCGCGTCGGCAATGGCGGCCACCAGGGGAGCAGAGAACAGCGCGATAAAGCCCTCGTTGGCGCGAATGGCGAAAGTCCGCTCCAGCGTGGCTATTTCAAATTGGCCAGCCTGCGGGCTGAGAACGGCTCGAGCTTCGCGAGCAAGCTCGTGAACCCGATCGCGCAACTCGGCGGCGCGGGGCGTTGGGACAAGTACGCGCCCGGCGCGCACAAGCAGCGGGTCGCCCGTGGCGGACCGGAGCCGTGCGAGGGTCCGGCTCATGGCGGAAGGACTGAGGCCGAGACGGCGCGCAGCGCCGGTCACGCTAACCTCGGTCAGCAGTGCGTCGAGCGCCGGAAGCAGGTTCAGGTCGAGATTGTCCACAACCGCAACCTACATCACTTGACGCCCACAACATAGCGCCTGACGCAACAACAATGTGCATCCTGTGCGTCTGGCGTCAATCCAATGAGGCACTCATATTCGCTGCCGACACCGCACAACGAAAGATAGCCCCTATGTCATCAACCATTTCACACGACATCGCAGGCACGATTCTTCTCATCGGCGCATCGCGTGGCCTCGGACACGCCATGGCCGCCGAGCTCCTGAAAAAGGGGTGGAACGTCGTCGGCACGACGCGCCCGGTCGAAGGCCGAACTGAGCTGCATGACCTGGCCGACGAGAACCCGGGCCGCGTCGAGGTCGAGACCGTCGACATCTGCGAACCGGAGCAGATAGCGGCACTTCGTGCTCGCTTGTCGGGCCGGGTGTTCGACATCCTGTTCGTGAACGCCGGCACCGCCAATGCGAATCCCAACGAGACCATCGCCGAGGTATCCACCGAGGAGTTCATCCGCGTGATGGTCACGAATGCACTTGGCCCCATGCGTAGCGTCGAGGCGCTGCAGGATCTTGTCCCCGCAGATGGCCTCATCGGCGTCATGTCGTCAGGACAGGGCAGCATCGCCAACAACACGAACGGTGGGTTTGAAGTCTATCGCGGCAGCAAGTCGGCGCTGAACCAGTATATGCGAAGCTACGCTGCGCGCCATGCAAGCGAGCCGCGCGCCTTGGTGCTGATGGCTCCGGGCTGGATCCGCACGGCACTGGGCGGTCCGAACGCGCCACTCAGCATGGAAGAGGCTATTCCCAGTATCGTGGAGGTGCTTCTCACGAAGCGGGGCAGACCCGGTCTCGAATACCTCGATCGTATGGGGAAAACCGTTCCTTGGTGAACGTCACCGGCGCAGCATTTCTGAATATATTCTATCGCTGGAATTAAGGTGACAGTGCATTCTACCGTGATCGGAGGCCATAGATTTGGCGGAAGAGGTGGGATTCGAACCCACGGTACGGTTTCCCGCACGCCGGTTTTCAAGACCGGTTCCTTAAACCACTCGGACACTCTTCCTGTCGCTACGGCTCGACGCCTAGCAAAAGTGGTTGGCTGGCTTTACAGCTATTCGGGCCGAAGCGTCAACTGGGCCGGTGTGCATCCGTAGCCACCGGCCACGCGAAAACGATTCAATGACGCCGTTGCTTGTGCGAAAGATTCGCCATCGACTATCCGGAAGGACATCGCCCTCACCCATGACCTCTGACGATCAATCTCTGTCGCTCGGTCCCAAGCCCCTGGCCGGCCCTGCCCTTGCAGCCTTCTTTGGCCGCGATGCCGTTGGCGTCGCATCCGATCTGATCGGGATGCGGTTTACGGTTGCTGGCATCGGAGGCCGTATCGTCGAGACCGAGGCCTATCGGCCTGATGACGAGGCTTCCCACGCCTATCGCGGCCCGACGCCGCGCAATGCGGCGATGTTCGGTCCGGCCGGCCATGTCTATGTCTATCGCTCCTATGGCATTCACTGGTGTCTGAACTTCGTCTGCCTTACTGGAAGCGCCGTGCTTATTCGGGCGCTGGAGCCGGAGAGCGGCATCGAGGAAATGATACGGCGGCGCGGCATTGCCGATATCGTGTCGCTATGCAACGGGCCGGGAAAGCTCTCGCAGGCGATGGCCATCGACATCGGCCTGAATGGCCTGTCGCTGGATGCGGCGCCTTTCGCTATTTCCTTGGCGGAACCCGTTACCGTCGCTTCCGGCAAACGCATTGGAATCACCAGGAATGTCGATGCGCCCTGGCGGTTCGGCGCGGCGGGTTCGCGCTTCGTCAGTCGTCGTTTTCCCTGATGTCGCAATAAAAAGGCCGCCGGGGTGGTGCCCGGCGGCCCATGCGGCCACGCAGCGAACTGGAAGACTGCGCGGCTATCTTATTCCATGGCAACGCTATGATCGACGGCCGGCGGCGCCTTTGGCTTGCGCAGGAGCACCAGCAGCGGTATGGCGCAGATCGACATCAGCATCAGCAGCTTGAAGTCATCGATGTAGGCGATGATCGTCGCCTGCGTGGTGATCATGCCGTCGAGCGTGGCGCGTCCCACAGCTGTCAAGGGACTGATTCCCTGGGCCGCCGTCGCATCGAAATGGCGGTTGAACGGCGTTACATAGGCGGCGATGTTCGCGTGGTTGACCTGCGTATTTTCCGTGATCAGCATCGAGACGACTGAAATGCCGACGCTGGAGCCGATATTGCGCGAGAGGTTGTAAAGGCCTGTGCCCTCACCGCGCATCTGTGCCGGCAGCGTCGCGAAAGCGATCGTCGTCAACGGCACGAACAGGAAGCCGAGGCCGGCGCCCTGGACGAAGCCGACGGAGATGATGGTTTCCTGCGAGACATCCGGTGTCCAGCCTGTCATCTCGTACATGGCCCACGCGGTCAAAGCGAGACCGATGAACAGCAAGAAGCGCGTATCCACCTTGCCGATCAGCCGTCCCACAAGGAACATGCAGAACATTGTGCCGAGGCCGCGCGGTCCCATGACGATACCGGCGGTGACGACGGGATAGCCCATCAGTGTCTGCAGATAGGGCGTCATCAGGGCGAGCGAGGCCAGATAGGTCACGCCGACGATGAAGATGAACAGCATGCTGACGGCAAAGTTTTGATCGAGGAAGAGCCTCGGGTTCACGAAACTTCGCTCAGCTGTGAACATATGCACGATGAAGAGATAGAAGGCGCAGGCGCAGACGAGCGCCTCGACGATGATCTCGCCCGAATAGAACCAGTCGAGCTGCTCGCCACGATCGAGAAACAATTGCAGCGCGGCAATACCGAGCGAGAGCATGCCGAATCCGAACCAATCGAGTTTGGCGAGCGTGTCCAGCTTGGTCTCGGTGACGTAGACGACGATGCCGAAGAAGGCGAGCGCGCCGATCGGCACGTTGATGTAGAACACCCAGCGCCAGCTGATATTGTCGGTCAGCCAGCCGCCGATCACGGGACCGAGCACGGGGCCGACCATCACAGAGACGCCGAACAGCGCCATGGCGCGGCCGCGCTCCTCGACATTGTAGATATCAAGCAGAATGCCCTGCGACAGCGGCACCAGCGCCGCGCCGAACAGGCCCTGCAACAGGCGGAACCCGACGATCTGCGCCAGGGATTCAGAGAGGCCGCAGAGGACCGAAGCGGCGACGAAACCGGCGATCGCCACCAGCAGCACGCGCTTGCGGCCGAACTTGGCAGACAGGAAGCCGGAGGGCGGCGTCATGATCGCGGCTGCGACGATATAAGACGTCAGCACCCAGTTGATCTGGTCGGCGCTGGCGGAGACGTCGCCCTGGATATGTGGCAGAGCGACGTTGGCGATGGTGGTGTCCAGCGCCTGCATGATGACAGCAAGGATGACGCAGGCGGTGATCGCGCCGCGATTGGCGATGGGCGCTGATGGCGGAGCGGTGGTGGCGTTACTCATGGTCCTGACCGCGGGAATGGCCCAGCAGATTGCTGACGAAATCCGGCAGGCCGCGGGCATGGCCGGTATCGACGCCGGCGACGACGCTCATCCCGACGCGCAGCGGAGGTTTGCCCTCCATATCGTCGATGCTGATGATCATCGGTATGCGCTGCACGACCTTGACCCAGTTGCCTGTCGTGTTCTGTGCGGGCAGCAGTGAGAAGCTCGAGCCGGATGCCGGTGCGATGCTGGCGACGGTGCCCTTCCAGGTTACGCCCGGATAGGTGTCGACCGAGATGTCGACTTTCTGGCCGGTCCGCACATAGGTCAGCTCGGTTTCCTTCGGGCTGGCGTTGATCCACATATGCGTGGTGGAAACCAACGAGAAGCCCTGCTGCGCAGCCGTCAGGTAGGCGCCGACCTGCAGCGAGGGAACATTGGCGGTGACGCCGTCGAAAGGCGCCCTTACCACAGTGTCGTCGAGCTCGCGCTGCGCATTGTCGACCGCAGCCTTGGCCTGCAGGTAGAGCGGGTTCTGCTCGGGAGGCAGATCGGCAGTGCCATCGCCACCCAATTGTGCGAGGGTCGCGGCAGCTTGTGCCCGGGCAACCGAGACCTTCTGCTGGGCAGCTTCGAGATTGTGCTTGGCCTGGTCATAGGCCGACTCGGAGGCAACCGAACTGTTGATCAAATTCTGCTGACGCTCGAGCTCCGTCTGGTAGTAGGGAATGTCGGCCTGCGCCTGGGCGATCTCGGCCACGGATTGCTTGTAGCTCGCCTGCAGGTTCAGGATCTGGTTTCTGGCGTTGCCGAGCTGCGCCAGCGCGCCTTCGAGCGCGATACGGAACGAATCGGGCTTGAGGCGGAAAAGCACCTGCCCCTTCTTTACGACCTCGTTCTCATGCACATCGACCGATATCACCGTGCCGGAGACGTCGGTGGAAACGCCGACCATGTCGGCCTGGATATAGGCATTGTCCGTGGACATGATCTGTCCGCCGGTGACGTAATAATAGCCACCGATGACGAGGGCGACGGGGAGCAGCGCAAACAGGATCGGCCGCGTCGGGCTGCGGCGCTTGCGCGGCTTTTCGGGAGGCGTGACGGGGCTTGCCGCGGCAACCGCTGCAGGCGGCGGTGTCGGGTTTGGAGATGGGGCCTCGGCCACAGGGGCTTGAATCTGTTCTGAGGAATTTGCGTTTGCGGGTACGCGAAGCGAAGAGGATGCGTCAGCCATGTTGTATCTCTTTGTCGGCTGCCTTCGAGCGGCAGACGTGAAGCAGGTTCGATTTCATGAGGGTGAGCAACTCATAAAGGCGCTCGTTATCCTCCTGCGAGGTTCCGTCGAGCGCTTCCTTGCGCGTTTGGTCGCCTATGCTGCGCATGGTATCGATCAGTGGCCGGGCCTCCTCGCGCATGTAAAGGAGCCAGCTCCGCCGATCGCTCGGATGTTGCCGGCGCTCCACCAGACCGCGCTCGCTAAGCTTGTCGAGAATGCGAACCAGGGTGATCGGTTCGATCTCCAGCATCTCCGCCAGTCCGGCCTGATGAATACCTTCATTGTTCGCGAGATAGGCAAGCGTTTGCCATTGCGATCGCGTCAGTCCCAAATCCTTCGCGCGCTGCTCGAACCGCTTCCGAAGAAGCCGCGCAACGTCATGGAGGAGAAAGCCGAGGGTGGGTAGTGTGTTCATGGCATAAGAAGCCTGCTACTCATAAGCAACCTTATAATTACCGACACCTATAGTAAGCGCCCACGCGATACAAGAGGGTGGGCGATCAAGAAATAGGGATGGTCGAAGATGTCGCGGGGGTGTCGCAAAGATGTCGCACTCCCTTCGCGGGCCCGGCAAGAGACGATGAAAGTCGAGGTTCACCTGCCGATCGATGCCCAAAGTCGAAAAGGCGCAGACGATTCGTCCGCGCCTTTTCGGCAGTTTCGCAAGTTGGATGGGCGCGTGGGCCCGTCCTATCCGTCAGGGTTCAGCATAGGCTAGCGGCGACTGAGAAGACCGATGAGGTAGCCAATGCCGGCTGCGGCAGCGACCATGAAAATCGGCTCCTCGCGAACTCTTTCGCGTAACTGCTCTGTGATCTCGTGGGCTTCCTCCGCGACGACGGACGTCGCTCCTTGCCCGACGGCAGCCAGGCTTTGCGACAGCCTCGATAAGTCTTCGCGGAGAGCGGCGACCTGTGCCGCCAAATCTTCCACTGCCGTTTCAGTCTGCGCTCGGGCTGAAGAGGACTGGGCGGAAGCTGATTTCGTCTCTGCCATCGTGTGCTCCTTGTGTTTCTTTGTTGATTAAAACGTCACGGCTCGTCAAAGGTTCCGGCACCTTGGCGCCTCGTCGGGTGATTTCCCCTCTGGCTCTTCAATTCCGGTTCGGATTGTTCTAAGGAACTTCGATTGTTTCGCCTACGGGCGAAGACGTATTTATGACGAGGTTTGCTTTCCAATGTTCGACGTGCTGAGAAAAATCGCCCAGACCTGGCTTGCCAAGGGCTTGTTGCTTCTTCTGGCGGCAGCCTTCGGTGTATGGGGCGTCGAACGTTCGCTCATCACCGGCGGCAACAGTAATACCGTAGTGACCGTCGGCGACCAGCATATCGATACCAATGAATTCCGCCTCGCCTATCGCCGCCAGATTCAGGCCATCAGCCAGCAATTGCGCATGCAGATCACGCCGGAACAGGCCCGCGCCTTCGGTATCGGACAGCAAACCGTGGCACAACTCGTTGCCGGCGCTTCGCTCGATCAGCTTGCCGCCGATATGAGCCTCGGCCTTTCCCAGGACAAGCTCGCGCAGCTGATCGGTGACGATCCGGCCTTCAAGGCGCCGAACGGCGCTTTCGACCGGCAGAAATTCGAGATGCTTCTGCGCAACAGCAACATCTCGCCCGACGACTACATCAAGGAGCGCAGCAAGGTTGCGGTCCGCGGCCAGATCGTCGAAGCGGTGTCGAACGGCTTCGTCGCTCCGAAGGTTCTGGTCGATGCCGTCAAGCAGTATCACGACGAGCACCGCAGCATCGATTACCTGCTGCTCACCAACGCCAACATCGACCCCGTCAAGGCACCGGCCGACGACGTGTTGTCCAAATGGTTCGAGGGTGTGAAGTCGAAGTACCGCGCTCCCGAATATCGGAAGTTCTCCTATGTGAAATTGCAGGCAGAGGATCTCGCCGATGCGGCGAGTGTGTCGGACGACGAAGTGCGCGCCGAGTTCGACAAGCGCAAGGACAGCTACACGACGCCGGCAACGCGCACGATCGAACAGCTGACCTTCGCCAACAAGGATCTGGCCACTGCGGCCGCCGACGCGCTGAAGACCGGCACGACCTTCGATCAGCTGGTTTCCGATCAGGGCAAGAAGCCTTCCGACGTGCTGCTCGGCACGTTCACGAAGGATCAGGTTCCGGACAAGACGATTGCCGAAGCCGCCTTCGCCGTCGCCAAGGATGGCGGCACGACGCCCGTCGTCGACGGTTCGTTCGGCCCGGTCATTCTGCGTGTCACCAACGTGAAGGCCGAAACGGCGAAGAACTTCGACGACGTCAAGGAAGACATCCGCAAGCAGATTGCGCTCAGCAATGCCGCCAATGAAATCACCAGCGTCCATGACAAGTTCGAGGATCTGCGCGGATCCGGCGTCTCGCTGCAGGAGGCTGCAACGCAGCTGAAGCTGAAGACGGTCGCGATCGATTCGATCGATGCGACCGGCCTCGATCAGTCCGGCAACGAGGTCAAGGATCTGCCGGCAAAACAGCAACTGCTCTCCGAGGTCTTCAAGGCCGACCAGGGCGGCAATCCCGCGCCGCTGACGGTCGGCAACGACGGCTATGTCTGGTACGACATACTTGGCATCACACCCGATCACGATCGTTCGCTCGCCGACGTCCGGGAAAAGGCCGTTGCCGACTGGACTGCCGCGCAGCAGAAGATCGCGCTTGCCGCCAAGGCAACCGAGCTGAAGCAGGAGGTGCAGAAGGGCAAGTCGCTTGCCGATATCGCTGCGCCGCTCGGCATCGCCGTGGAAAGCAAGGCCAACATCATGCGCTCGACGGATGATCCGGTTCTCGGCCGTGGCGGCATCGCCGCCGCCTTCTCCGGCCCTGTCGATACGGCCGCCAGTGCCGTCGGCGCAGATGACGCGACGCAGATCCTGCTCAAGGTCACCGATGTCAACGACAACCCGACGACCGATGCCCTGAGCAATGACGATCAGCAGATCGCTCAGATCGCCAATGCCGCCGGCGACGACATCCTCGACCAGATGGTCAGCCAGCTGCAGTCCAAATACGCCGTCACGGTCAATCAGAGCCTCGCCGAGCAGGCGATGTCCCGCTAGGCCCGGTCGGGAGGATGGATAACCAATGGCCGAACTGAAACCTTTCCTCGCCAAGGTCGCCAATCGTGAGGCGCTGACACGAGACGAAGCCCGGCAGGCATTCGAGATCCTGATGTCGGGCGAAGCGACACCGTCGCAGATCGGCGCTTTCCTGATGGCGCTGCGTGTCCGCGGCGAAACGGTCGACGAGATCGTCGGCGCCGTCACGACGATGCGCGCCAAGATGCTGTCGGTGGAAGCGCCAGCTGACGCCATCGATATCGTCGGCACGGGCGGCGATGGCGTAGGCACCTACAACATCTCGACGCTGGCGGCATTCATCGTCGCCGGCGCAGGCGTGCCGGTGGCAAAGCACGGCAACCGTGCGCAGAGCTCCAAGGCCGGCACGGCCGACACGCAGTCGGTGCTCGGCATCAAGCTCGATATCGGTCCCGAGGTGATTGCCCGCTGCATTCGCGAAGCCGGCATCGGCTTCATGTTCGCGCAATTGCACCATTCGTCGATGCGCCATGTCGGCCCGTCCCGCGTAGAGTTGGGCACGCGCACGATCTTCAACCTGTTAGGCCCGTTGTCGAACCCGGCGGGTGCGCGCCGTCAGCTGCTCGGCGTCTTTGCGCCGCAATGGGTCGTACCGCTTGCCGAGGTGCTGAGGGACCTGAATGCCGAAAGCGTTTGGGTCGTGCACGGCAATGGCTTGGACGAGATCACCACGACCGGAGCGACCTCGGTCGCAGCACTTGAAGACGGCAAGATCCGTACCTTCGAGCTGACGCCGGCCGATTTCGGTCTGGCGCATGCCGATCTTGCCGACCTCAAGGGCGGCGATGGCATCGCCAACGCTGCAGCGCTCCGAGATGTGCTCAGCGGTGCGAAAAACGCTTATCGCGACATTGCTCTTGCCAATGCAGCCGCATCGCTTGTCATTGCCGGCAAGGCGGAAACGCTTCATGATGGCATGAAGCTCGCGGCCCAGTCGCTCGACAGCGGCGCGACCGCGGCGGCGCTGGACAAGCTGATCGCCGTCTCCAACGAGGAAGAATAGGTTCAGGACGTCATGACCGATATCCTTCAGAAGATCGAAGCCTACAAGCGCGAGGAAATCGCCGCGGCCAAGGCTAAGGTTCCCCTTGCCGATCTCAAGGCTATGCAGGCAGGTCAGTCCGCGCCGCGCGGCTTCCACAAGGCACTTCTCGCCAAGCAGAGCGCAGGCGTTTTTGGTCTGATTGCCGAAATCAAGAAGGCAAGCCCGTCGAAAGGACTGATCCGCCCAGACTTCGACCCGCCTGCCCTCGCCAAGGCCTATGAGGCGGGTGGTGCTGCCTGTCTCTCGGTACTGACGGATACGCCGAGCTTCCAGGGCGCTCCCGAGTTCCTGACGGCTGCGCGCGCCGCCTGCTCCTTGCCGGCACTGCGCAAGGATTTCATGTTCGATACCTATCAGGTGCAGGAAGCCCGCGCCTGGGGCGCCGACTGCATCCTGCTGATCATGGCCTCGCTCTCTGACGACGACGCGCAGCGACTGCAGGACGAAGCTTTCGGCCTTGGCATGGACGTGCTTGTCGAGGTTCATGATGCCGAAGAGATGGAACGGGCGCTGAAGCTGTCTTCGCCGCTGATCGGCATCAACAACCGCAATCTGCGTACCTTCGAGGTCAGCCTCACGGTCAGCGAAGCGTTGTCGTCCATGGTGCCGGAGGGTCGCCTGTTGGTCGGCGAGAGCGGTGTCTTCACCCATGCCGATTGCAAGCGCCTCGAAGCCGTCGGTATCACCACCTTCCTCGTCGGCGAAAGCCTGATGCGCAAGGACGATGTCACGGCGGCGACGCGACTGCTGCTGAACGGCGAGACCGGCGTTCTGGCGGCCGAGTAAAATGAGCACCGAGAAAACGGGCCTCACCCATATCGACGCCTCGGGCGAAGCGCATATGGTCGATGTTGGCGACAAGGCCGAAACGGCGCGCAGCGCCACCGCTGGCGGTTATGTCAGGATGAAGCCGGAGACGCTGGCGCTGATCCGCGATGGCAACGCCAAGAAGGGCGATGTCATCGGTACGGCGCGGCTCGCCGGCATCATGGCAGCCAAGCAGACGTCCAATCTCATTCCGCTGTGTCATCCGCTGATGCTGACGAAGGTGGCGGTCGATATCGCCGAGGACGCCGCCCTGCCCGGCCTGCGCGTCACCGCGACGGCAAAGCTCACTGGCCGCACCGGCGTCGAGATGGAGGCGCTGACGGCGGTCTCCGTCGCTTGCCTGACGATCTACGATATGGCCAAGGCCGCCGACCGAAGCATGGAAATCGGCGGCATAATGCTATTGGAAAAATCCGGCGGCAAATCGGGGGATTTCCGTCATCCGGGGGCCTGACGCATGAGCCTGTTACCCGTTGCCGAAGCACAAGCGCGCCTGCTGAACAGTGCGACGCCGCTTCATCGTTTCGAAAGCGTTCCGCTCGATATGGCGGACGGTAGGGTGTTGGCCAGGGATCTGGCAGCGCGCCTGACGCAGCCGCCCTTCGATGCCTCTGCTATGGATGGCTATGCCCTCCGTTTCGAGGATGCGGCAACGCCCGGCTCGGAACTGCAGATCATCGGCGCTTCTGCCGCTGGCCATGCCTTCGAAGGAACAGTCGGCAAGGGCGAGACTGTACGCATCTTCACCGGCGCGCCGGTACCGGCGGGAGCAGATTCGGTGCTCCTCCAGGAGGATGCGGGACGCCTGGAAGGCGATCGCATTCGCACCACCTATCCAATCCGCCAGGGGCAGCATATACGCCCGCGTGGCCAGGATTTCCTCGAGGGTGAGGTCGTGCTGTCCGCCGGCACCGTGATGGATTTCTCCCGGCTTACCGTTGCCGCCGCCATGAATCATCCGGCGCTGGATGTCTATCGCCGGCCTCTGGTTGCAATCCTTGCGACCGGCGACGAGCTGGTGGTGCCCGGCAGCGAGCCGGGTGCTTCGCAGATCGTTGCGTCGAACACGTTCGGCATTGCGGCGCTGGCACGCAATGCCGGCGCCCATGTGCTGGATCTCGGCATTGTTCCTGACGATAGCGATGAAATCACCGCCGCGATCGGCCGCGCGCGGGTCGCGAAGGCCGATATCATCGTCACGCTCGGCGGCGCCTCTGTCGGCGATCATGACCTCGTGCAAGCGACCATGATTGCCGCCGGCATGCAGCTCGATTTCTGGCGCATTGCCATGCGCCCCGGCAAACCTCTGATGGTCGGCAGTCTCGGCGAAACCCATGTCCTCGGTCTGCCGGGCAATCCCGTCTCCAGCCTGGTTTGCGGGTTGCTGTTTCTCGAACCCTTGATCCGCAAGCTCGCGTCCTTGCCGCCGGTGAAGCGCGACGGCGTCGCGAAGGCGGCCGTCCCCTTTGCGGCGAACGATCAGCGCCAGGATTATATGCGCGCAACCCTGACGAAGACTGCCGACGGCGGCTGGCTCGTCGAGCCTTTCTCCAGGCAGGATTCTTCGATGATGAAGGTCTTTTCGCGCGCCGATTGCCTTGTCGTTCGCCCGCCGCATGCGCCGGAACTTGCCGTCGGCTCGCCCTGCCCAGTCATAGTACTACGGCCGGACCTGCTAGGTTGAGCCGGGCAAGGAAAAGCCGGGAGACTTGACCCACCCGGCTCATATTTCAGTAAACCCGTAGATTACTTGCCAGGCTTCTCATGATGACCGCCGAAGCCGGCGCGCATCGCGGACAGAACCTTGTTGGCGTAATCGTCATTGCCGCGCGAGGCGAAGCGGCCATAGAGGGCGGCGCTGAGCACCGGCGTCGGCACACCTTCGTCGATCGCGGCCGAAATCGTCCAGCGGCCCTCGCCTGAATCCGAAACGCGGCCGGCATATTGCGACAAGGCGGCGTCGCCATGCAGCGCGTCGGCGGTGAGGTCGAGCAGCCAGGATGTGATCACGCTGCCGCGACGCCAGACTTCGCTGATTTCGGCGATATCGAGATCGTACTGATAATATTGCGGATGGGCGATCGGCGCGGTTTCCGCGTCCTTCTCGGCGTCCAGCTTGCCGACATTGGCGTGGCGCAATACGTTCAGGCCTTCGGCATAGGCAGCCATCAGGCCGTATTCGATGCCGTTATGGACCATCTTGACGAAGTGGCCGGCGCCGGACGGGCCGCAATGCAGATAGCCCTGCTCCGCGGTGCTGTTCCTGGAGGCTTCCTCGGAGCGCTGCTTCGAGGGAAGGACGTCGCCGACACCGGGTGCAAGGGTCGCGAAGATCGGCGAGAGGTGTTCGACCGTTTCCTTCTCGCCGCCGATCATCAGGCAATAGCCGCGCTGCAGGCCGAAAACGCCGCCGCTCGTGCCAACGTCGGCATAATGAATGCCCTTGGACTTCAGCTCCTCGGCGCGGCGAATGTCGTCATGATAATAGGAGTTGCCCCCGTCAATGACGATGTCGCCTTCCTCGAGCAGTGGTACGATTGCCGCCAACTCCTGATCGACGATCGCAGCCGGCAGCATCAGCCAAACGACGCGGGGCTTGGCGAGCTTCGATACGAAATCTTCGAGCGACTTGCTGCCGGTGGCGCCAAGCTGCTCGAGCGCCGCGATGCTTTCCGCACGCGCATCGAAAACAACCGCGCTGTGGCCGCCCTTCATCAGGCGCTGCACCATGTTGTTGCCCATGCGGCCAAGGCCAATCATTCCGATTTGCATATGTCAGTCTCCTAGGACGGTTTTAATCGTTTTGAATACTCAATAGAGACATTTCGCAGGATTTTCCAATGAACAAATGACGGGCGAGCTATGCGTGGGCCAGACAGCGGAGAAAATTTACTGTCCTCACGCATCTGTGATCGCGCTTTGCCGTCTCCGATGAAAGCTGTATTTTGCGCTCCGGCCCCTATTGATAAGTTCAGCGGCGTTCCGGGGTTCTTTGCTTAATTCTCTGTAGGTGGCGCTCACCGTGAAGCGTCAAAGGAGGCATATGGCTGCGTCTCTGAAATTGCCGTTGGTTCCGGCTGCATTCTTCGGCATGGTTTTGGGCCTTTCCGGGCTTGCCAATGCCTGGCGCGTCGGGGCACGCATCTGGCAGTTGCCGGCCGTGATCGGCGAGGTGCTGACCTTTGTCACTGTCGCCGTCTGGTTGGTGCTGATCGTGCTCTACCTGTTGAAATGGATGGTGGCCCGCGAGGAAGCCTTCAAGGAGGTGACCCATCCTGTCCAGTGCTGCTTCATCGGTCTGGTCGGGGTGGCGACCATGCTCGTCGCCGCAGGGTTGTTGCCCTATTCGCGCATCGGCGCCGAAACTATCTTCCTAATCGGCGCAGCCTATACCCTTGCCTTCTCGGTCTGGCGAACCGGCGGCCTGTGGCAAGGCGAGCGCGATATCGCGACAACGACCGCAGTGCTTTATCTGCCGAGCGTGGCCGGAAGCTTCGTTACCGCCATCGTCGGCGCCGCCCTCGGCTTTCCCGAATGGGCTAAGCTTTTCTTCGGCGCTGGCTTCTTTGCCTGGCTCGCGATCGAATCCGCCCTGCTGCATCGTCTGTTGACTGGACCGGCACTGCCCCTGCCGTTGCGGCCGACGCTCGGGATCCAGTTGGCGCCGCCGGCGGTCGGTGCGCTCGCCTATATCGGCGTTATACGGGGGCCGACCGATATTCTTGTGCACGCGATGATCGGCTACGGTCTGCTGCAGGCTCTGATCATGATTCGCCTGCTGCCGTGGATCACGAAGGAAGCCTTCAGCCCGGCATATTGGGCCTTTTCCTTCGGTGTCACCGCGCTCGCGACCGCTCCGATGCGGTTGATCGAGCGCGGAGATACAGGTCCTGTCGCACAGCTCGCCCCGATCCTCTTCATCGCGGCCAACATCGTCGTCGGTATCGTCGCCGTGGCAACGATCCGGCTGATCGTCAGCCGCAAGCTGGTTATCGGCTGGACGGATCTCCCACCTCGCGATGCCGGCGCCATCGGCCAGGGTTGATGATGTCTGTGTCTGCCAATCAGGAGCTAATATGCTGGACCACGTGACGATCGGTGTCCTTGATCTAGAACGATCCAGGATGTTCTACGATGCGATATTGCACCCTCTTGGCATCGAGCGCCTTTATGCCGAAGGCGAGACCTTTGCGGGCTATGGAATCAGACCAAAGGCATTCTTCTGGAGCGGCCAGCGCGCTACACCACAGACCGGCGCACATGTCGCCTTTGCCGCCCAAAGTAGGGAAATCGTCGATAGGTTCCACCAAGCCGCGCTTGTCGCCGGCGGCGTGGATAACGGAGTGCCGGGTGTCCGCGCTCACTATCATCCCAATTACTACGGGGCTTTCATCCTCGATCCGGACGGCCATAATATCGAAGCGGTTTGTCACCTGGCGGTGAGTTAAGCGTCGTGGCCTCCATGCGGCGCGCTATTGCACCGGCGGCCCGACATAGCGCGCACGCGGCCGAATGAGACGCCCGCTCGTCGCCTGCTCCATCGCATGTGCCAGCCAGCCCACGGTGCGGGCGAGCGCAAAGATGATCAATGGCGCATCCTGTGGCAGGTGATAGGCGTGGACCATCGCCGTCAGGGCAAAGTCAACATTGACGCGTTCGCCGACCAGCTGCTCGCCGACATCGCGAACCCTGGCAAACAAGGGCGGCAGCGTGAAGCAATGAAGCAGTGCTTCGGCGCGGGCATCGACATCCGGATAGAGCGGATGACCGAAAGCCGGCAAAGGCCGCCCTTCAGACAGGTAGCTGCGCACCGCCTCCTCCGCGCCGATCGTAGCCGCTCGGGCGATCAGCGAGCGCACGCTCTGCCAGGCACCGCCGTGCAGCGGACCGGTCAGCGTCGACAGGCCGGACAAGGTGGCTGCGGATAATGTCGCGCCGGCGGAAGCCGTGATTCGCGCCGTGAAGGTCGAGGCATTCAACTCGTGATCCGCAAGCAGCACGAAACAGCGGCGTATGAGATCCGCTGCGTCTGGACGATCCCATGCAACGGCGAGACGTTGATGCAGAGGCAAGCCCGACGCGCCCGGCGCCAGTGCCTCGGCGACGGTGCTGAAGACACTTTCGGCCTCGCGCTGCAACGCCGGCAGCGAGCGCCCGAGTGACGGCAGGTCGCTTGTCGCGCGTTCGGCCAGCGCCGAGAACGCGGCATTCAGGGATGGAGGCGTGCGTTGGGTCTCGCCCTCCTCCAGCCGCAATGGACGTTTCATGTCCCAAAGCAACAGCGCGATCTCCTCCAGGGTCGCACTCTCGGCAAGAGCCGTCGCATCCCGCCCGCGATAGAAAAGCCGCCCGCTCGAAACCGTCGACAGCGCCGAGGGCAATACCGGATCACCCCATTGGATGGCCTCGGCGGCAACCGCCTCGGTCTTGCGCCGGCCGGCATGGCGGGTCGCCAGCCGCTTCACATCATCAGCGAAATAGAGGCTGCGCCGCGTGTCCGCCGGATCGGGCTTTGCGCGAATGCGACCGCGGCTGACATTGGCGTAAAGCGTCTGTGATTTCGTTCCCAGCAGGTGCAGCGCCTGCTTCGCCGTCAGCCAGCTCATCATTCTCTCATATTGATCAATTGCATCAAGATTGACGTCAATAAAAATAGGCCCGATCTAAGCGGATAGTCAAAGGAGAACAATGATGAAAAGTGGTCTTGAAGATGTCATTGCCGCAGAAACCAAACTATCCGATGTCGATGGCGCAGCCGGCCGGCTGATCATACGCGGCGTGTCGCTCGATGATCTGGTGGCGACCAGCCGCTTCGAGGATGTCGCGGCGCTGCTGCTCGATGGCCTGTTCGATGAACATTTCGATGCGGCGTCCATCAGAACCCAGCTTGGTGCGGCCCGCGTTGCCCTCTTCGCTCATGTCGATGCGGCCGATGCCGTATTGCTCGCTTTGCCGCCGGTGGATGCGGTACGGGCTCTGCTGGCACGGATCGAGGATGGCGAGGATTTTGCCAGCGCTATCAGCCTGATGGCCGCGCCGGCCGTCTTCCTGCCGGCCGTATTGCGGCTGCAGAAGGGCGATGCGCCGATCAAGCCGGATGCTTCATTGTCCCAATCCGCGGACATCCTGCGCATGCTTGCGGGTCGTGTGCCGACGGCCGAGCAGACGGCCGGGCTGGACGCCTATCTCGTGACGATTTCCGATCATGGCCTCAATGCATCGACATTCGCTTCGCGTGTCATCGCCTCGACCCATGCCGGCCTGACCTCTTCCGTGCTGGCGGCGATCAGCGCCCTCAAGGGTCCGTTGCACGGTGGTGCCCCCGGCCCGGTCCTCGACATGCTTGATGGAGTGGGCAAGCCGGAGAATGCTCGGGCCTGGCTGTCGCATGCGCTGGATCATGGCGAGCGGTTGATGGGTTTCGGCCATCGCATCTATCGTGTTCGCGACCCGCGTGCCGATGCATTGAAAACAGCGCTGAAGCCGATCTTCGAGAGCGGTCAGGCGGATGCCGGACGCATCGCGCTGGCAGAAGCAATCGAGGCGGCGGCGCTCACCCTGCTCAAGGAGCGCAAGCCGGATCGGCCGCTGGACGTTAATGTCGAATACTACACGGCCCTGCTGCTCGATGCTCTCGGCTTCCCGCGCAATGCCTTCACCGGCGTCTTTGCAATCGGCCGTACCGTTGGCTGGATTGCTCATGCGCGTGAGCAGACGCTCGACGGGCGTCTCATCCGCCCGCAGTCGCGCTATGTCGGCCCTCTGCCGAAGGCAGCATAAGAGGCTTATCAGGGCCGATCGACGCTCAGGCGGCCGCGGATTGACGCGGCCGCATCAGTCCCTCGCGAATATGGCGGGCGAGCTCCAGAGCCTGCGGTGTGGCGTCCCCTTTGGGCAAATGCAGGTTGATCGCGAAAACCGGCAGCTCGGGCAAGCCCTCCTCGACGGAGAGAATGTCGAGATCGGCCGGGACGGTGGAAGCAAGCCAGGCGGTAACAGCCAGATCCGTGCGCACGGTCGCGGTGGTGGCCTCGATATTGCCGTTCTCGAACACCGTCCGCCAGCGTCGCCCGTCATTGCTCAACGCCGCGAATACGGATGAGCGGAAAGCGCAGGTATCAGCCACCATCGAGATCGGCAGCGGCACCTTGCGATAGGCGTTGCCGGCCTTCGCACCCACCCAAACCAGCCGCTCGACACTCAGGCATTCGCCTCGCGATGCACCGAACTGTTCTTCGACGACGCAGAGGTCGATGGTGCCCTTCTCCAGTTCCGCCAGCAGCTCCGGCGACGAGGCGCAGACCAGCGAAATCTCTACCTGCGGGTGACGCTCGGCATAGGATTTCAGCACCGGCGCCAGCGTTGCCCCGACGAGATCATAGGGAACGCCGAGCCGGACGCTTCCCTGGATCGTCAGTTCGGTCATGTCGGCCCAGATATCGTCGTTCAGCAGCAGCAGACGGCGGGCATTGCCGAGCAGCCGCTCACCCGCATCGGTGAGCCGCAAGCCGCGCTTGTCTCTCTCGAACAAGGCACATCCCAGCATATCCTCCAGCCGCTTGATCTGCTGGCTGACGGCGCCTTGCGTCAGGTGCAGCATGTTGGCAGCGATGGTCATGCTGCCTTGATCGGCAACAGCGGTGAAGGTTCTGATGAGGGTGATATCGAAGTTTCGGACCATAAGGGCATTATAGATGCTAATGCTCTCCTCCTTCAACATTCGATTTCCTGGTGGGTGCTGCTTGCCTATTCCTTTTCCTGAATTGGAGAAAGGCTGGAATGACCATCGAATCCCTGTTGCCGCTGATCCTGTTTGCGCTCGTCTCGACCATAACACCGGGTGGCGCGACGACACTCGCGACCGCTTCCGGCGCGCATTTCGGCTTTCGCCGGTCGATACCCGTCATGACCGGTTTCGCCTTCGGCCTCGGCTCCATGGCCAGTGTGGCGGCGGCCGGACTTGGCGGCGTCTTGATAGCCCTGCCCGTCTTGCAGATCGCAATGAAGACGCTCGGCTCGCTCTATCTGATCTGGCTCGCAGTACGGATCGGCAGAAGCGGCCAGCCACATGGCGCCGGTCGGATGACGAAGCCCACGAGCTTTATCGCCGGTGTCTGGATGTTGTGGCACAATCCGAAGGGTTGGGCGATGACGGTCGGCGCGGCCGCCTCATTCGCCGCTCTGGCGGGCAGTCCCACCACCCTCGCGATCCTGCTTGGCCTGACCTTCTGCCTCGTCGCCGCATTCTCGCTGGCGGTCTGGTGCGTTCTCGGACAGATGCTCGGGCGTTTTCTGAAAACGGCGTGGCAATGGCGCGTGCTCAATATCTCACTCGCCTGCCTGCTCGTGATATCAATTATCCCCATGTGGCGCGGATGAAGCCTGAAATCTTAAGGACGTTCCGCATCATGCCTGCCGCGCCAGAGCCATATGGCTAAGGACCCGGCGCGGCCGCGCAATTTTGTTTCGATCGGGCCGTCGAGCTTGCCTTCCATAAAGGGCACGCTGTCGCGGCCGGCGGAATGAAGCAGGTCATTGCTGATGGCGATCTCGGCGCGATTGCGGGCGGCCACCTCCATCAGGCGGCTTGCTATGTTGACCGTGTCGCCGGTCGCCGTAATCTGTTGGCGGCCGCCACCGCCGAGCCTGGAGGCGACGATGGTGCCGAAATGCGCGCCGATCTTGAAGCCGATGCGGGATGCGGTCGCCGGCGGCATCGCGGCGAGCCAGCCTCTCATCCGGTCGGCAAGACGAATGCAACAGCGCGCCGCATTGGCGGGGTCGGCTCGCTTCGGCTGCGGTAGGCCGAAGAGGATCATGGCGCCGTCGCCCATGAAGCTGGTGATGGCGCCGCCACTGGCCGTCACTTCCTCGTCGACAAGATAGTAGAAGCCGTTCAGCAAGTCCCGCACGGCCGCAGGGCCGATCGTCTCGCTAAGACCCGTGAAGCCGTTGATATCAATGAAGACCACCGCCGCTTCCTGATGCACCGGCGCTGCGAGAAAGCTGGGATCGCGGGCAAGGTGTTCGGCAAGACCGGGCGCCTGGATGCGCTGCAGCAGTTCGCTCTGCTCAGCGAAGCGCCCGGCCTGTCTGCGGCCGAGCCAAAGCTGGGCTGCGCCGAAGAGCAGAGCCGGCGGCACCGTCGCTGCGATCGGCAGGGCGGCGCTCAGCCAGATCCCATGTTTGAAGACGTTGACGTTGATCGCCAGCCAGGCAAGGACGACGCAAAGTGCCATGATAAGGCCGATGGTGTTGCGTCGCCAGGAGAGCAGGCTGACAACGAGGACCGGCAGACCGACGGCGAAATAGAGGTCGATGAAACGAACGCCGCGATCGCGCACCAGGCCGTCCCCGGCGATCAGATGCGTGATCGAGGTGGAGATGACTTCGACGCCCGGCAGCACCGGATCGAAGGGTGTCGGAAAGACATCGCCGCCGCCGGTAACGGTCGCGCCGATGACGACGATATGATCCCGGATGGCCTCCTCCGGCAGCTGCCCGTTCAGCGCCGCGCTGGCGCTGATGGTGCGGATCGTGCCGCGCGGGCCATAGAACGAGAGCGGCATGAGATAGCCGCTATCGGTATGGACGGAACGGTCACCGATCTTGATCTGGTCGGAGATGACGGTCGTGTGCTCGCCGGTCGCCGCGGAAGCGACGCGCAGCGAGAAGGATGGTTCGATCCGCTCGCCGCTGCGAAACAGCATGGGCACGAAGCGCGGCGTTCCCGTCTTGTCGGTCTGTACGTTGACGACGCCGTAGCTTGCGGCATCTGCGAACCGCTTCTGCGGCTCGAGGAATTGTAGTGCGCTGGGCACGCGAGCGAGAGGTTCCTTGCTGTCATCGACAACGCGCTGGCGGCTTTCGGGAAAGATGCCGGCGGCGGCGAGCACGGCACTGGTCCGCTTGAGGGATTGCTCCAGTGCCTCATCGCCGGCCTCATCGCCGGGATCGAGCAAAAGCATGTCGAGCGCGATGGTTTTCGGCCCTAGGGCGGCGATGGCATCGATGATTTTGGCGAGCGTGGCGCGGGGCAGCGGGTAATGTCCCGCCACCCGCGACGTCTCATCGTCGATGGCGACGATAGTGACGACATCGGGCGGTTTGCGGCTGCCGCCAACCGCATTCCTGAGATTCGTCAGCGTCGCCTCCGCGCCGTCGATAAAGGGAATGTCGCCATGCAGATGCATGACGCCGAGGCCCAGACCCCAGAGAGCAGTCAAGATGAGCGCAATCAGCGTCTGCGGCGGCGGTCTGCGCATGGGCGTCAGAATCTCACTGGCCGAGGCGAGCCATCAATGCGTTTATGCGTGGCTGTCCCCAGGCTGTGACATGCAAGGGGGAGCGGCTGCGGTCGGCATCGACGCCCTGCCCTTGCCCGAGCGTGACGCCTTCCCCGGTCGAAACCTTGTTGACCGCGACGCGGCCGCGCAACACCAGTACGGAAGTCTTGCCACGTTGCGCGTCGACCGCCCATCGCGTGCCGCGGACGGCAGCAATGGCCTGCGGCGTCACCACCTCGAACCCGCCTTGAACATGGTTGCTGTCGACATCGATCAGCACCGCCTTGTTGTTGAGCACGATAGCATCAACCCGACCATCGTGATTCCGATCGGCAAGCCGGTAGTGTGCGCCGCGCTCAACAGTGATGCTAAGCCCCGGTTCGCACTTCAGGGTTTGGCGCTCAGCGCTGACGGCCGGCCGCGGCGAGCAGTTGGCGGCGGCCTGCGCGTAGACCTGGTCAGCGCCGATGATGCACAGAACGCCTGCCGCCAGCGCAACACCGAGAATATCGCTTGTCTGGATCATGATCGTGGCCCCTCCTGCATGTAACTGGGGCCGCACACGACGATTTCCAGTCACGGCATTTTCGATCCTTGGCATCGATGATGCGTCAGGAGCGGTTGATCTGCAAGCTGTCATACCCTCCGGCTTTATAGAGCACTGTCGAAACCAGCCAGCTCAGCAGGAAAATACCGACGACCGCGAAGCCGAAATTGGCAAGATTGTCGTTGAGTTCGCCGATGAAGCGCCAGAAACCGCCCTCGAGGCCGAGCTTGTCCGAGATAAGCCCCAGTGCCTCGATGCCGCCGATGAAGATGGCGACAACGACGGAAGCGGCTGTTATCGTCAGATTGTACCAGAGCTTGCGCACGGGTTTGACGAAGGCCCATCCATAGGCGCCGGTCATCAGCGCGCTGTCGAGTGTATCCATCAGCGACATGCCGGCGGTGAAGAGCGTCGGGAAAACCAGGATCGTCCAGAACGATGTGCCCTGCGCCGCTTGTGCGGCGGAGATGCCGAGAAGTCCGATTTCCGTCGCCGTGTCGAAGCCGAGGCCGAAGAGAAAGCCGATCGGATACATATGCCAGGAGCGGGTCACGACCCTGAACATGGGTTGGAAGATGCGCGCCAAAAAGCCGCCGCCGGCGAGCAGCGTGTCCAGATCCTCCTCGGCGATCCTCTCGCCCCTCTGCGCCCGGTTAAAGGCCGACCATACGCCCTTGAGCACGAAGAGATTGGCGATGCCGATGAGGAGCAGGAAGACCGCCGAGACGGTCGTACCGATGACGCCGCCGACATCGTGGAAGGAATCGAGCCGGCTCTGCATGGCAGCCGCCGTCGCGGCGATCAGGATCGAGGCGATCACGACGATCGAGGAATGGCCGAGGGAAAAGAAGAAGCCGACCGCATAGGGCTGCTTCTTTTCCTGAATGAGTTTGCGCACGACATTGTCGATCGCCGCTATATGATCGGCATCGAAGGCATGGCGAAGGCCGAACATATAGGCGAGAAACGCAATGCCGAGCAGCGACGGCCTGTCTGAAAAAGCGACCCAGGCCCAGGTCCAGGCGGCAATGTTGAAGGCGATCAGAAGCGCAAAGGTGAAGGCAATCTTGGCTTTCGGCCTTTCGGCACGATCGTCAAAAGGATTGAGGATCATACTTTTGTTCCCGTTATGCTTACTCGCACAGTGCCACGGAAACCAAGAGGACGCGACAGTCAAATGACGTAGCTGCCGAAGTTTTTCGCAGTGTTGTAAAAATGGGCAAGCCCGGCATTGAGCCGGGTTAGCCCGTCGTCTTGTCATCCCTTTTCGAAGGGATGCCCCTCATCTGCCCAGCCGGTGATGCCGCCGATCATCACCTTCACCCGCCTGCCGAGCGTGCCCAGGCGCAAAGCAGCCTTGTCCGTTCCGTTGCAATGCGGTCCGGCGCAATAGACGACGAACAGCGTATCGTCGGGCCATTCCGCCATCTTGCGAGCAGTCATCTTGCCATGCGGCAGATTGATCGCGCCGGGAATATGTTGCTCCTGAAACAGGGCCGGCCCGCGAACGTCGATCAGGACGAAATCCATATTGCCTGAGGTCATGGCCTGGCGCACATCGGAGCAATCGGTCTCGAAGGCGAGCCGCCGGGCATAGTGCTCGGCGACAAGGTTCGGGTCTGCGGTGGGGATTTCACTGACTAGGGACATGGAACGCTCCTTCTCTGGTTCGGTGCATTCATGCCTTAACCATCTGGCGGTTGAAATTGGCCGAAACGCCATATAACGTCAATATCATGCCAAACGCTCTTACATCGTCGCTTCGCGGACCGCATGTCGTCACCCTCGTCTATGACGGGCTCTGTACCTTCGAATTCGGCGTCGCCTATGAGATCTTCGGCCTGCCGCGGCCGGAGATGGGTGACGATTGGTACCGCTTTTCCGCTTGCGCTATCGAGGATGGCCCGTTGCGTGCCGCGGGCGGCCTCACGGTCCAGGTTGATCGCGGGCTTGATGTTCTTGCTGACGCCGATCTGATCATCGTGCCGGGTTGGCGCGGGATCGGGACGCCTGTCCCCGCTCCTCTGATCGCTGAGCTGCAGTCGGCCAGCAGTCGGGGCACACGCATCATGTCGCTCTGCTCGGGCGTTGCCGTCCTTGCCGCCGCCGGGCTGCTCGCCGGACGCAAGGCGACGACGCATTGGCGTTATGTCGATTCGATCGCCGCGCGCTATCCGGACATCACCGTCGATGCCGATGTGCTTTACGTCGATGAGGATAGCGTGCTGACTGCCGCCGGAAGCGCTGCCGCGATCGACCTCTGCTTACATGTCGTGCGCAGGGATTTCGGACCTGATGTCGCCAACAGTGTTGCGCGTCGGTTGGTGGTGCCTCCACATCGCGAGGGCGGACAAGCGCAGTACATCGAGACCCCTGTGTTGAAGCAGCGCGAAGGCGCGCGGCTGGGGCCGTTACTCGAATGGATGCGCGAGCGTCTGCACGATGATCAGCCCATAGCCACGCTCGCCGCACGGGCCGGCATGAGCGTGCGGACCTTCCAGCGCCGCTTCGAGGCGACCACCGGCATGTCGCCGGGCGAATGGTTGTTGGGAGAGAGGTTGCGTCGCGCTCGCGATCTGCTGGAAAAGCAGGCCGCCATTTCGCTTGATGACGTGGCCGTCGCGAGCGGGTTTGGATCGCTCGCCACCATGCGCCATCACTTTCGGGAGAGGCTTGCGGTCAGCCCGAGCGACTACCGCAAGCGATTTGCCGCCCTTAAACCAGCCGGCTCTGTTCCGTCGCCGCTTCGATGAAGCTGGAGAACAGCGGATGCGGTTCCAGCGGCCGGGATTTCAGTTCCGGGTGATACTGGACGCCGATGAACCAGGGATGGTCCGAATATTCGACCGTTTCCGGCAAGACGCCGTCTGGTGACATGCCGGAGAAGACGAGACCGCAGTCTTCCAGCCTGTCCTTGTAATCGACGTTGACTTCGTAGCGGTGGCGATGGCGCTCCGAGATGTCGTTCGAACCGTAGATCTCCGAAATCTTCGTGCCCTTCTTGAGAGCCGCCTTGTAGGCGCCGAGGCGCATGGTGCCGCCGAGGTCGCCGGATTTTGTGCGCTTCTGCAGCTCATTGCCCTTCAGCCATTCGGTCATCAGGCCGACGACCGGCTCTGGCGTCGGTCCAAATTCCGTCGACGACGCATGTTCGACGCCGGCAAGGTTGCGGGCCGCTTCGATGACCGCCATCTGCATGCCGAAGCAGATGCCGAAATAAGGCACCTTGCGCTCGCGCGCGAACCGGGCTGCAAGGATCTTGCCTTCGGAGCCGCGCTCGCCGAAACCGCCGGGCACGAGAATGCCATGAACCTTCTCGAGATAAGGCGCCGGATCTTCCTTTTCGAAGACCTCGGATTCGATCCATTCGAGATTGACCTTGACCCGGTTGGCGATGCCGCCGTGATGCAGCGCTTCGATCAGCGACTTATAGGCATCCTTAAGACCGGTATACTTGCCAACGATGGCGATGGTCACCTCGCCTTCCGGCGTGCGGATGCGATTGCAGACTTCTTCCCACTGGTCGAGGCGCGGCTTCGGCGCCGGCTCGATGCCGAAGGCGGCCAGCACTTCGTTGTCGAGGCCTTCCTTGTGGTAGGCCATCGGCACATCATAAATGTTGGCGACATCGAGCGCCTGAATGACGGCCGAAGGACGGACGTTGCAGAACAGCGAAAGCTTGCGACGCTCTGCTTCCGGAATCTCGCGATCCGCACGTACGAGCAGAATGTCGGGATGAATGCCGAGTGCCTGCAGTTCCTTGACGGAATGCTGCGTCGGCTTGGTCTTCAGCTCGCCGGCCGCGGGAATATAGGGCATCAGCGTCAGGTGGACGTAGATTGCGGTGCCGCGCGGCAGGTCGTTGCCGAGCTGGCGTATCGCTTCCATGAACGGCATAGCTTCGATGTCGCCGACGGTGCCGCCGATCTCGCAAATGACGAAATCATAGTCGTCATTGCCTTCGGTGACGAAATCCTTGATCTCGTTGGTGACATGCGGAATGACCTGAACGGTGGCGCCCAGATAGTCGCCGCGGCGTTCCTTGTCGATGATGTTCTTGTAGATGCGACCGGTGGTGATGTTGTCGGTCTTGGTGGCCGAGCGACCGGTAAAGCGCTCGTAGTGGCCGAGATCGAGGTCGGTTTCCGCTCCGTCGTCGGTCACGAAGACCTCGCCGTGCTGGGTCGGGCTCATTGTGCCCGGATCCACGTTCAAATAGGGATCGAGTTTGCGCAGGCGGACTCGATAACCACGAGCCTGCAACAACGCTCCGAGAGCCGCGGCCGCAATTCCTTTTCCGAGGGAAGAAACCACGCCGCCAGTGATGAATACATATCGCGCCATGGGAGTCACCGGATACCTTTTCACAAATGATTCCGCTAGCCCTAAAATTCGTTTCCGGAATTTTGGACACAGAAGACGGAATATCGACAAAACAAAACCGGCAGATCCGAAGACCTGCCGGGGATGATCTTGGGCCGACCGGGCTTACTTGCCGGTCGGAACGTCGCCGCCGCTTTGGGCGGGCGCGGGCGCCGTGGCCGCCGGCGCGGTCTGCTGACCGGTGGCGGCTGGAGCCGGCTGCGCGGACGTTGCAGCTGCCGGCTGGTTCGTCGTTGCAGGCGGCGTCGCCTGCGACTGGGGAGCAACAGCGCCGTTGTTCGGAACGCCGCTATTATCGGCCGGCTTCGGCTGCGTCGTTGCCGGCGCGGAACCCTTCTGGCCGCCAAGCGAATCGAGAATGCCGTTGCCCTGGCCCGCCGTGCTCGGGATACGGTTGAGAATGTCGGTCGGTCGCGATTCGAATCGCGACAGCACGTTCATGCCGAGCGCCAGTGCGAAGAAGAGCGCAGCCAGGATGGCGGTGGTGCGCGTCAGCGCATTGGCCGTACCGCGCGCGGACATGAAGCCCGATCCGCCGCCGATACCAAGGCCGCCACCCTCGGAGCGCTGAATCAGCACCACGCCGATAAGGGCGATAACAACCATGAGATAGATGACAAGCAGTACGGTTTGCATAGGTCCAGTCCTGCCCGCATGCGGGCATCAAAAAGAAAAGCTCGCGGCTCTTTACATGAGGCTCTCGCCTAATCCAAGCCCTTTTGACACCGGAAGTCCGGGCAAGTGGGTCCGTCAGGCGAACTGTCGTTCGAATGCGGCATAAATGGCGAGGAAGTCAACCGCTTTCAAGCTTTGACCACCCACAAGCAAGCCGTTGACGTTGGGAATATCGAGAAGGTCCCGGGCATTGGCGCCGCTGACCGATCCGCCATAGAGGATGCGCATGCCCGCGCCGCCCTTGCCGAAGCGTTCGACCAGTTCGGAACGGATGAAACCATGGGCTTCCTCGATATTTTCGCGGGTCGGAATTAGGCCGCTGCCGATCGCCCACACGGGCTCGTAGGCGATCACGGTCGATTCCGCCGTCGAATCGTCCGGGACCGATCCCGCCAATTCCCGCTTCAGCACATCAAGCGTCTGGCCGCTATTGTGCTCATAGGCAGTTTCGCCGAGGCAGATGATGGCCGTCAACCCGGCCTCATGGGCCGCATGCGCCTTGGCGCGCACCAGCATATCGCTTTCCGCGTGATTCCTGCGCCGCTCGGAATGACCGACGATGACATGGGTGCCGAAGCAGTCAGCGATCATCTCGGCTGAGATATCGCCGGTATGCGGGCCGCTGACCTGTTGGTGGCAGTCCTGGGCGCCGATCGCCAGCGGACTGTCGTCGCAGAGCGCGGTTGCGACGTAGAGCAAGGTGGCCGGGGGGCAGAGCAACGTATCGATTTTGTCCGACAGCGGCGTCTTGACGCCGTCTCCGATCGCCTTGATCTGATCGAGGCTCGCACGCGTGCCGTTCATCTTCCAGTTTCCGGCCAGAAGCGGCCGTATGGTCTTCGTCATTCCGATCTTCTCCCCCTTGATCCACCTGTCGGCCTAACAAAACTGTCGAGGAAAGGAAAGTTATCGAATGGGGCCGGGACGGGTTAAAATCGTTTGAAAAATTGCTTATCCGGAAAATAGATCGAATTGCCCGAGGCGTTTCAGGAAGCTTGCGGATCGAAGATCCAGTTTAGCACCTTCCGCCAATCGGTCATGCGCACGGGCGTGCCATGGTTTCCTGTGGCAAAAAGCGTGAAACGTGTCGGGTAATGCGCCTTGTAGAGCTTCTCGAACAAGGCCTGCTGATCGGCCGCCGCATAGACCGGGTCTCTGCTGCCATGGGTGAACCATAGCGGCAGCTTTGCCTTGTAGAAGGCGCTTTTTGTGAAATCTGGGTCCGTCACACCGCTCAGAATCGCCATGCCCTTCAGGCGCTTGACGCTTTCGGCATCGCGGGTGATGCCCCAGCAGACGAAGCTGCCCATGGAGGCGCAGGTCAGGATGACGGGCTTGCCGCCGGATTGTTCATAGGAATAGCGGATCAACGCCGCGATATCGGCGACACCGGTGCTGTCGAAGCCTTTGACGCTCGGCGCATAATATGTGCCGCCATTCCTGTAGGCGAGGTTCTTCAGCCGGTTGAAGTTGCCACCGAAGGTGTCGTCGTTGGAGCCGAGCCGGCGGTCGCCACCGCGGCCGTGAATGAAAATGACGGTGAAGGCTTGGCCCGACGCCGGGCCGATCCGCGTGACGTCAAGCTTGCGGTCGCCGAGCTGCAGGGTCTCGTCCTGCTGGGCTTTCCAACGGACGCCGGTATCGACATAGGCCGGCTTGACGCGCTTCTCGGGAATCTGGTCGCGGCTGTTGATATCCCGCATTTCCTGGTAATCGATCGTCTGGAACGCGCCGTTGTCGTGACTTTCAAGAACGGTCTCATTGGAAAACAGCTCATCCTTGAAGGGTTTCAGCATGTCCGCGCTAGCGACAGACGCTGTCGCCAGAAGCAGGATGCTTGATATTGCGGTCAGGATCGACAAATGAGCTGTGGACATTCGCATGCGGACACTTCCTCCGATCAGCCTGCGGGCTTGCCATTCATCACCCGGCAACGCAAATCTTTTTTGAAGCTGCCCCCTCATGGGGCGCCATCGCGCTTGTGTGCCGTTTCTGTCAGAATGACGATGATTCGCGAATAACAAGCGCAAATGCGATAATAAAGGGATCTGGCCCCACCAGGACAAATCTGAGCAGCTTAAAGTTCCATGGATAACAGCAACGATCTCTTCTCCGGACTACCCCGCGCGCCGAAGCCGAAAGCGGTGGAAAAGCCTGACGTCAAGGCGGAAAAGCCTGCAGCAGCTCCGTCACCGCGCGCTGCGCCGACAACATCTTCGGCCGAGGAATATGGCGCCAGCTCCATTCGCGTTCTCGAAGGACTCGAGCCGGTGCGCATGCGTCCCGGCATGTATATCGGCGGCACGGATGAAAAGGCGCTGCACCATCTCTTCGCCGAGGTGATCGACAATGCCATGGACGAAGCCGTCGCCGGCCATGCCGATTTCATCGAGGTCTATCTCGACCGGCAGGGATATTTGACCGTCACCGACAATGGTCGCGGCATTCCGGTGGAAAACCATCCGCAGGTGCCCGGCAAGTCGACGCTCGAAGTCATCATGACGAAGTTGCATGCGGGCGGTAAGTTCGACGGCAAGGCTTACGAGACGTCGGGCGGCCTGCACGGCGTCGGCGTTTCGGTAGTCAACGCGCTGTCGGACGATCTGGAAGTCGAGGTCGCCCGCAATCGCAAGCTCTATCGTCAGCGCTTTTCGCGTGGCCTGCCGACCGGCGGCCTCGAAGAACTGGGCGATATCCACAACCGTCGCGGCACCCGCGTCCGCTTCCATCCCGATCCGCAAATCTTCGGCGATCATGCCCGGTTCGATCCGGCCCGCGTCTTCCGCATGGCCCGTTCCAAAGCCTATCTGTTCGGCGGCGTCGAGATTCGCTGGAGCTGCGATGCCGAACTGGCGCCCGAAGGGGCTGATATTCCCGAAAAGGCGGTCTTCCATTTCCCGGGCGGCTTGAAGGATTACCTCAAGGCAACAATGGGCAACGAGTTCACCGTGACCCGCGAGATCTTCGCCGGCAAGTCGGAGAAGGAAAGCGGTCACGGCTCGCTGGAATGGGCAATCACCTGGTATGGCGGCGATCCGCAAGTCCATTCCTACTGCAATACCATCCCGACCCCTGAAGGCGGCACGCACGAGGCCGGCTTCCGTATCGCGCTCACCAAGGGCTTGAAGAGCTACGCCGAACTGACGCAGAACAAGCGTGCGGCCAATATCAGCACTGAAGACGTGATGATATCAGGCGTCGGCATGCTGTCGATCTTCATCCGCGAGCCGGAATTCGTCGGCCAGACCAAGGACAGGCTCGCATCCGTCGAAGCACAGCGTATCGTCGAAAACGCCTTGCGCGATCCTTTCGATCACTATCTCACCGACAATCCGACCGAAGCAGAAAAGCTGCTGGAATGGGTGATCGAGCGCTCCGAGGAGCGCATGCGCCGCCGCAAGGAAAAGGAAGTCAACCGCAAGTCGGCCGTGCGCAAGCTGCGCCTGCCGGGCAAGCTTGCCGATTGTTCGCAGAACACCGCCGAAGGCGCTGAACTCTTCCTCGTCGAAGGTGATTCGGCCGGCGGCTCCGCCAAGCAGGCGCGCAACCGCATGAATCAGGCCATCCTGCCGCTGCGCGGCAAGATCCTCAACGTCGCCAGCGCCGGCCGCGAGAAGCTTTCCGCCAACCAGCAGATCGCTGACCTGGTCCAGGCTCTCGGCTGCGGCACGCGGTCGAAATATCGCGAGGAGGATCTTCGCTATCAGCGCATCGTCGTCATGACCGATGCCGACGTCGACGGTGCGCACATCGCCTCGCTGCTGATTACCTTCTTTTATCAGGAGATGCCCGAACTGGTCCGCGGTGGCCACCTTTTCCTGGCTGTTCCGCCGCTCTATAAGATCACGCAGGGTTCGAAATCCATCTATGCCCGCGACGACGCCCACCGGCTGGAGCTGATGGAGAGCGAATTCAAGGGCAAAGGCAAGGTCGAAATCAGCCGATTCAAAGGCTTGGGCGAAATGCTTCCTGCCCAGCTCAAGGAAACGACGATGGACCCCTCGAAACGCACGCTATTGCGTGTCGTGATCGACGAGGTCGATTTCGAAGGCACGCGCGACGCCGTCGACAATCTGATGGGCACCAAGGCCGACGCTCGCTTCCGCTTCATTCAGGAACGCGCGGCATTCGCGGAGAATCTCGATATTTGACCGCAGCAGCAGATCGCCGCGGGCAATGACTCCCGGCGATATTTTATTGAACTGACGGATATTCGTTACGAAGCCGTCATGGACGGATGCGTAGATGGCGGCATGGCCTTGAATGCCATCATCCCATTCATCCGGATTTGTTTTATCCCTATGCTGAAGCCTTTTTTGACGACTGTCGCCGCCGTTCTGCTTTTCGGCCACGCCGCTCATGCCGCCGATATCGGCGCTACCATCGACCTGCCCTGCCCCTTCGGCGACTGCAAGGCCGGCATCAGCCTTTCCTATCTCGGCAACTACGATATCCCGACAGGTTTCATGGAAAATGGAGTGGAGGTTGGTGGCCTTTCGGGCATCGATTTCGATCCGTCCACCGGCCGCTACATCTCAATCAGCGATGACCGCTCCGAGAAGGCCCCGGCGCGCTTCTACGATCTCGATATCGATGTGAGCGTCAGCGGCTTGAAAGGGGTAACGGTTGTCGATCATGTCACCTTGAAGGACAAGGATGGCCAGCCTTTCGCTTTGCGAAAGGTGGATGCCGAATCCATTCGCTTCGGCAAGGACGGCATCTATTGGAGTAGCGAAGGCGACGGCAAGGCGCTGTCGCCGCCCTTCGTGCGCGTTGCCAACCGCGATGGCAGCTTCGTGCGCGAACTTCCCTTACCGGCGGGATTTGCTCCCACAGCCGACAAGAGCACCGGCATCCGCGACAACCTCGCATTCGAAGGCCTGGCCCTTCTCTCCGGTGGCGATCTGCTGGTCGGCACGGAATCCGCGCTTTACCAGGATGGACCGATCACGACGCTGACCGCCGGCGCGCTCGCCCGCCTCATCCGTTACGATGCGGCAAGCGGCGAGCAGAAGGCGCAATATGTCTACCCGATCTCGCCCATACCGCAGGCGCCCTCCATGGCAAGCGGCTGGAATGACTTCGGCATGTCCGAGATCATGGCGCTTGACGATCGCCACCTCCTGTCGATCGAGCGCGGCTATGCGCAAGGTGTCGGCAATTCGGTCGTGATCAACATGTTCGATCTCGATGGTGCGACCGATGTTTCGAACATCCCTTCCCTTGCTAAGACCGATCAGCGGATCGTGCCTGTGCGCAAGGTACAGATCATGGATCTGCGCGCGCTGGGCCTGGCACCCGACAATATCGAAGGCATTACTTTCGGCAAGGCGAAGGATGGCACGGACGTATTGATCCTCGTCGCCGACAACAATTTCAACCCGACGCAGAAGACCCAGTTTTTCGCCTTCAAGGTGATCCGCCGTCCCTCGTGACGCCTTTCTTATTCGCGTGCCAGTCGTGTTACTGTCACGGCGACGGAATAAAGAGCCTTTCAGGCTGGTGCTCTTGAAACAGCCTAGATCATACCCCATAACCGGTTGATCTAATAAAGAGGGGCGAAGTAAGTCGGGTGGGTGTATTTGAACGTCATAAGCCTAAGGAGCATCGGTGGCTAGGGTCGAGCGCACATGCGCGCATGCCGCTCATTCCATCCATTTCCGCGGCGCGCTGGCTGCTTATTCTGATCGCCATTGCCGGCATCTATTTCTTCTACGGCTTTCTCGTTCCGGTTATGGCCGCTGGGGTCATCGGCTTCGCCACATGGCCGCTTTACAGCGATCTGGTGCGCCGCACCGGCGGAAACACGACGATTGCGGCTACTATCGCCATCATCTTCATCGTTACCTTTCTGGTGCTGCCGATCATTCTTTCTGCCGTCTATATGGCCGGCGAAGTGCGCGAATGGTTCAGCTGGGCCGTCCATGTCAACCGCGACGGTGCGCCGACGCCGCAATGGATTTTGGCGCTGCCCCTCGTTGGCCCTTGGCTTGGCGATCAGTGGACGCAATATATCGGTAGTCCTGGCTCCATCGGTGAACTGGCGCAACTCATCAGCGGCGCGCATATCGGCAATATCTACAGGGCCGTCCTTGCGGCCGGCGGCAGTGCCTTCCACGTCGTGCTGACCTTGCTGTTCATGCTGATAGCTCTGTTCTTCATCTATCGCGATGGTTCGACATTCGTTCGTCAGGTCGATCTGCTCGGCGAGCGAATTCTTCCGAACCGCTGGGAGCGGATCTCACGTGTCGTGCCGGCGACGATCAGTTCGACCGTCATGGGCATGACGCTGATCGCCATCGGCGAGGGTGTCGTGCTTGGCGTGGCCTATTGGATTGCCGGTGCCCCGTCGGCGATCACGCTCGGTGTTCTCACAGGCGTGATGGCCCTCGTGCCGGGCGGCGCGCCTCTCTCGATGTCGCTTGTTTCGATTTATCTTGTCGCCAGCGGCTCGTTTTGGGCGGGCATCGCGTTGTTTCTTTGGGGGACGATCGAGCTGTTCATCGTCGATAAGACGCTTCGCCCGAAGCTGGTCGGCGGCCCGATCAAGCTGCCCTTCCTGCCGACTTTCTTCGGCCTGGTCGGTGGCGTGAAGACCATGGGTTTCCTCGGCCTCTTCATCGGTCCAGTGCTAATGGCGATCATCGTCGCCATTTGGCGCGAATGGATTCGCGAGGCGGAATTGACCGAGGAACAGCATGCGCAGGAGCCGGAATTGCAGCTGCATGTTCGAGACGGTTCTGACGGGTGAGTTGCACGCTTAATCTTTCGTCAGTCGTTTTTCCATGAACAGGCTCAGCGGATCTGGCTGGTAGCTGCCGAAGGCGGCAATCTCGTGATAGCCGAACCTTCTGTAAAGGCCGATCGCTTCCGGCTGATATATGCCGGTTTCGAGCCGAACTGCCCTAAGGTTTCTTTCGGCCGCCGCCGCTTCGAGCGTCTCCATCAGCTTACGGGCGACACTGCGGCCCCTGGCGACGGGATCGACGAACATGCGCTTGATTTCCGCCGTGCCATCGCCTGCTTCCACCAGGGCGCAGCACCCGACGATATCTCCCGCGATCCTGGCAACCCAGAAGGTCACGCCTGGCTTTTCCAGTGACGCCAAATCGAGCATGTGATTGCTTTCAGCGGGATAGAGTGATTCCGCATAAGCGTTCGACATATCGAGAAGACGGACGACGCCATCCTGGCGCGGGCATTCGATAGCAATAGTTAGCGGCAAGACGCACCTCGAAGATAAGATGCGCGCTGAATATCACGCGGCCGCGAGGGTCGCCAGCGCGGCGAAATTGCGCGCCGTCTGCCGCCTTTCGGCGTTTGCGAGCTTTTCCACCATATCGAGCAGTTGCGTGGTCGCGGCGGGCGGCTGCTCGGCAAGGCGGAATTTGCGTATCAATCGCGCAGAAACATTTTCCAGCATGGCCGCGCCGTTCTCGCGTGATGCCTCGCGCCAGATCAGCGTCGCCTCCACGAAGACGGTGCTGATATCGCGGGATAATCCTGCGCTCTCGTAAAGCGCGCGAATGGCGTATACGCGACCTCTTGACAGAATGGAGCGCACGCGGCGTTCGTCGCAGCCGGAAAGATTGGTGATCGCGCCAGCGAAGAAATCGACCTTGCCGGAGCATAGCGCATGCATCAGGAAAGCTGGCGTCAGCCAGCCCCTGTGCCTGAGATGCTCCACCAGGTCAGGCAAATGATCATGTTGAGCTGAGCCGGCGATGGCGACGGTTGCCGATTCGGTGGCCTCGCGCGTCACCTGCTGCAGCCTGTGGCTGCCGACCGTCGCCTGTATCAGGCTTGAGCCAGACAGGGCCTCGCTGACGCGATGCATCAGCAGGTGCCGAATATCGGACGACAAGGCATCGCGGGACAAAAGCAGGCCGCGTATATCGGCACAGTCGCCGAACCGCTCCGCTATCCGCTTCAGCGAAGCGTGCGGAAGCAATGCGCCGTCATTCTCCAGAAGACACAGGATTTCGGCTTCTCCGCCGATTTCGCAGAGTGCTGCACAGACCGTTCTCGGCACATGCCCGCGAGAAGCGATCAAGACGCGCGTCACGTCACTACCGCGCAGTGCGAGATCGACCAGATCGGCATCGGTAAATACCGGCGAGAAGAGAATGACCTGACCCGCGATTTCGGGCTGATCCTCGGCAAGGGACAAGATCACGTTACGCGGCGCATTCGCCGAGGCAGCGACCGCCTCCGCAAGCGAGAGCCGCACGCGCGGCGACGGATCATCAAGCAGATAGGTCATGGCCATTTCTGCGGCGGTGCGTTCTTCCCTTGGCATTTCCGATTGCAGATAGGCTCGACCGAGCGCATTGGCCGCCCTTGCCCTGTTCTCTGCTTTGGCGGTTTCGGCCCAGCGAAGAAATGCTTCTATGATCACGTAACGCCCCGATATCAGCGAGACGATTCCCGCCGCGCAAACTCATATTTTCCACGTTACCGGGGAAAGGTTTACGGCGCGTTTACCTTATTTATTAACCACTAATGCTTGCAGGCATATCAGGGTGTCTTGGGCCGTATCATCTCGAAGACATCGCTGCCTTCGCTGTAATCCATATAGCCCATGCGCGCGACCGGCCGCGCAAGCGCCATATCAAGCCTTCCATCGCGGATGATCGTCTCGTCGATATGGATGCCGACCACTTGGCCGATGACCATAATATTTTCCGAAACCTCCCCATCGAGACCTTTGGGCTGAAGGATTTCGGTTGCCCGGCACTCGAGTACGGCAAAGGCTTCCCCGACATAAGGCGCATCGACCAGCGAGCCGAGCTTCGCCGTCAGACCGGCCAACTCGAACTCGTTGATGCCGTAGGGTACGCCGATCGACGAATGGTTCATCTTTTCAACGAGATTGCGGCTGACGAAATTGGCAGTGAAGGCGCCCGTTTCCTCGACGTTGCGCGCGCTATCCTTGCGGCCGGCGGAGGAAAACATCACCAGCTTCGGCCGATCGCTGATCGCGTTGAAAAAAGAATAGGGCGACAGGTTCAGCGAGCCGTCCCTGCCCTTGCTGCCGATCCAGCCGATCGGCCTCGGCGCGACGATGGCCTTGAAAGGATCGTGCGCGAGGCCGTGCCTGTTGGTATCCGTCGTGTAGAACATCACGCGTCCTCACCGCCCACCCAAGTTACGGTTTCAATCAATTCCGGACGCGGACGTTCGACGGGCGGGAAGGCAGAGGAGCCGATGTGAATGAAGCCGGCAACCTTCTCGCCCGGCTCGACCCCGAGCAGCGGATAGGCGCGCTCATCATAGGCGAACCATTCGGTCAGCCAATTGGACACCCAGCCGTGGGCGTTCGCTGCGATCAGCAGGTTGAGGCAGAGCGCTCCCGCCGACATCAACTGCTCCCATTCCGGGATCTTGAAATGCGGCGCCGCCTTACTGACGACGGCGATGACGACCGGCGCGCGGGTGAAGCGGGTGCGCTCCACCTGGATCATCTCCTCGGACAGATCCGGCTTGGCCTCCAGCGCGAGCTTCAGCAACTCCTCGCCGATGCGCGCCCGCTCCTCGCCGCGATAGACGATGAAACGCCAGGGGGCGAGCTTGCCATGATCGGGCACGCGCGAGGCCAGCCGGAGAATCTCCTCGATCTCAGCCTTGTCCGGACCCGGCTCCGCCATTTGAAACGCGGGAATGGATCGGCGCACTGCGAGATAATCGACAAGCTTGATATCGGTTTTCATTGAGTGATTGCTTTCATTTTGGCGTATGGGAGGATGTGGGTCTTGAATTTGCCATGGCATTGGTTTTGAAGTGGCCTGTGTTTTACCGGAAGTCAATCGGTTGGGAACCCATGTCAGGCATTTCATCCGCTCGCCGATTGAGCGCGGTTTTCGCGATATTCGCCAGCCTGAGCACGGTCGCTTCCGCCCAGGATGCCTTCAAGGAATTCAAGCAGCTTGACGGCAGTGTGAAGATGCCGAAGCTCAACGCCTTCGTGGCGCCGAACGGCGAAAATTCGGCGTCCCGCACATTGCGCGACGTTTCCTTGGAGGCAAAGCTGACGCCTGAGAGCGGTCCGCAGCAGCAGGGTCTGTCCTGGTATGTCTTCAGCCCCAATGCCGGCGCTGACGGCAAGCTGCCGCTGGTCGCCAGCTCCAAGGGTGGCTCTGCGTCCTTCCATCTTTTGCCCGGCGATTATTTCGTCAACGTCTCCTTCGGCCGTGCGGGCGTCACCAAGAAGCTGAGCGTGCCGGAAACGGGCGACACGCAAAAGCAGACCATGGTCCTCGATGCCGGCGGCATGGTGCTGAACGCCGTTTCCGGATCCGATGTCCGCATCCCGCCCGCCGAGTTGAGCTTCTCGATCTATTCCAGTGAAGCCAAGGAAGACGGAGAGCGCGGCTTAGTCATGGCCGATGTGAAGCCGAACACGCTGGTGGGCCTCAGCGCCGGCACCTACCACATCGTTTCCGAATACGGTGCCGTCAACGCAGTCATCCGCGCCGATATCCAGGTGGAGGCCGGCAAGGTGACAGAGGCGACCATCCAGCACCGCGCCGCAAAGATCACGCTCAAGCTCGTGTCTGATGCCGGCGGGGAAGCGATCGCCGACACCGCCTGGTCGATCCTGACATCTGCCGGCGATATCGTCGGCGAAAGCCTCAGCGCCTTTCCGACCATGGTGCTCGCCGAAGGTCGCTATACCGCCGTCGCCCGCAACAAGGACAAGATCTACCAGCGCGATTTCACTGTGGTAGCCGGCACGAACACGGATGTGGAAGTGTTGATGAAGGAACAGCAGCCCCAGGATGCCGACGACCAGCAGCCAGCCCAGCAACTGCCCGTCCAGATGCCGCAGATGCGGCAAAGCCAGACCCCGCAGACGCAACCGGCCACATCCACTCAACAACCGTTGCCGACCTACGAACAATTGACGCCGGCAGGTGGCGAGGGCGAAAGCATGGATTGACGGCAAGAGCGGCTTTTCCCGCGGCTGAAGGCTAAAGGCCCTCGTCCCTCATCCTGCTTTTCGCCGCGGCATCTTCCTGGGTGGTGCCATCGAAAAGACCGCGCCGTAGAGTTTCGAGAGCAGATCCTTGCGATCGCTTCCCTCGCTCAGCGTTTCCCAACTCATCAGCGTGCCGATATGGGCGGTGATCGTGCTGCCGGACAGGCGCCGGAATTCGCGGATCAACAGCGAGATGCGTAGCGTCATCGAAAGGCGGCTCGCCAGATGAAACAGCCGGCCGTTCTGCCCTTCGAAATAGACGGGAATGACGCTGGCGCGTGCCGCCTGGATCAGTTTTGCCGGAAATATCTTCCACGGCAGGTCTTCGGCGCGTCCGAAGCCTTTTTTGGCTGTCGCGACACCGCCGGCCGGAAAGACGATGATCGTCGTGCCTTCCTTGAGCAGGCGAACGGCCTCGTGGCGCGTCTTCATGTTGATCGCCATCGCCTCCTTCGTTTCCTCGAAGGAAACCGGCAGCGAATAGTCGTTCATTTCAGGCACTTTCAACAGCTCGTTGTTGATCAGCACTTTGAACGGGCGGCCGAGCTCTTCGGCAAGCGCCAACACGGCGATCCCATCCCCGATACCGAAGGGATGGTTGGCGACGATGACGATCGGTGCATCGGGAATATCGCGCGGCGGCCATTCACCCTTTGCGACCAGCCTGATGTCGATGAGATCGAGCATCTTTCCGAAGACACGCTCGCCTTTGCCGACGATATCGCTCCGCCATATGTCATAGAGCCGGGCATAGCGATCGCGCCCGGACAGGCCTTCGATCGAACGGATGAACCAGCGCTTGATGCGCGTATCCCGTTCATTGGCGTAGGATAATTCTTTGAAATCCAAATCCGCAACGGGCTGCCCCGCTCCTTGTGCTCCAGGCGCTGCATTGCCGCTCTATGTCAGTTGCCTGACGGCACCATGAACGTGTCGTCAGGCAGGATCTGAGATCAAGCGGCCTTTGCGCGTTTGGCTTCCCTCTTGCGCAGAATGTCAGGCGCCGTCGCTTCGAGGGAAAGCGATGCGATCGCCTCATCGAGCGACATCGACGTCTGAGCCTGGCTGCCGAGGCGGCGGATATTGACCGAGCGCTCCTCCGCTTCCTTCTTGCCGCAGACGATGATGACAGGAACCTTCGTCACCGAATGCTCGCGGATCTTGTAGTTGATCTTCTCGTTACGGAAATCGGTCTCGACGTTGAGGCCCGCATCACGCAACGCTTCGGCAACTTCTTCGCCGTAAGCATCGGCTTCAGAGGTGATCGTCGCCACGACGACCTGCAGCGGCGAGACCCAAAGCGGCATGTGGCCGGCGAAGTTCTCGATCAGGATGCCGAGGAAGCGCTCCATCGAGCCGCAGATGGCGCGATGGATCATGACAGGCTGCGTCTTTTCGGAATGCTGGTCGATATAGAACGCGCCGAAGCGTTCCGGCAGGTTGAAGTCGACCTGCGTCGTGCCGCACTGCCATTCACGGCCGATGGCGTCCTTCAGCGTGTATTCGAACTTAGGCCCGTAGAACGCGCCCTCGCCCGGCAGAATGCCGGTCTTGATGTTGTTCGACTGCTGCTGGATGGTCTCCAGCACATTCATCATCACGCTTTCCGCGCGATCCCAGAGCGCATCGGAGCCAACGCGCTTGTCCGGACGTGTGGACAGCTTGATGGTGATCTCATCGAAGCCGAAATCCTTGTAGACCGAGAGGATCAGATCATTGATCTTCAGGCATTCGGCCGCCATCTGCTCGTCGGTGCAGAAGATATGCGCGTCGTCCTGCGTGAAGCCGCGCACGCGCATCAACCCGTGCAGCGCGCCCGAAGGCTCGTAGCGATGCACGGCACCGAATTCCGCAAGGCGGATCGGCAGTTCGCGGTAGGACTTCAAGCCATGCTTGAAGATCTGGATATGGCCAGGGCAGTTCATCGGCTTCAGCGCGAAGACGCGATCGTCATCCGTATCGTCGCCGGCAACGGTGACTTTGAACATGTTGTCGCGATACCAACCCCAGTGACCGGAGGTTTCCCAGAGCGATTTGTCGAGCACTTGCGGCGCGTTGACTTCCTGATAGTCGCCCTGCAGCCGCCGGCGCATGTAGGACACCAACGTCTGGAAGATGCGCCAGCCCTTGCCGTGCCAGAAGACGACGCCTGGGCCCTCTTCCTGGAAATGGAACAGGTCCATTTCGCGGCCGAGACGGCGATGGTCGCGTTTCTCGGCCTCGGCGAGGATATGCAGATAGTTGTCGAGATCGGCCTGCTCGGCAAAGGCCGTGCCGTAGATGCGCGTCAGCATCGGATTGTTGCTGTCGCCACGCCAATAGGCGCCGGCCACCTTCATCAGCTTGAAGGCCGTGCCGATCTGGCCGGTCGAGGCCATATGCGGACCGCGGCAAAGATCGAACCAATCGCCCTGATAGTAGATCTTCAGGTCCTGACCTTCAGGAATGGCATCGACCAATTCCACCTTGTAGCGCTCGCCCTTAGCGGCAAAGACTTCCTTTGCCTTCTCGCGCGACCAGATCTGCTTGGTGAACGGCGCATTGCGCTGGATGATCTCGCGCATCTTCTTCTCGATGACCGGCAGGTCATCGGGCGTGAAGGGCTCGTTCTTGGCGAAGTCGTAGTAGAAGCCGTTCTCGATAACCGGGCCGATAGTGACCTGCGTTCCCGGCCAGAGTTCCTGCACCGCTTCCGCCATCACATGTGCTGCGTCATGCCGGATGAGCTCCAGCGCGCGGTCGTCCGTGCGGGTGACAATCTCGATCTTGCCGTCGGTTACCGGATCGGAGAGATCGCGCACGGTGCCGTCGATGGCAACCGCGACGGCCTTCTTGGCCAGCGATTTGGAAATGGATTCGGCGACATCGCGACCGGTCGTGCCGGCAGCGAAGCTGCGCACGGAACCATCGGGAAATGTCAGGGAAACGGATTGGGACATCGATATTCTCCTTGTCCAGTCCCGCCAACGAATGCGGGTGGTTTTAAAGATGAAGATCCAAACAGACGCAGCTTGGAACCGCGCGCCTGATAGCTTTATTTCTCTGTCTAGTAAAGAAAAAGCGGCGCTAGCGGTCGATCATCTCGGCCAAACCGCGCACGGTGTTCCAGTTTCGCATCGTTCCAATGCCAAGCCGCTTGGTCGTCAGGACCGGCAACAATTTCGTCTCGCTGGCCTTGAGCCCGAAATCGATCCAGAGATCGCCGTCAACGATCGCCATGCGCTCGCCGCTGTGCCGGTATTTCGCAAGCACTTCGAGAATCTGAGGCTCCAGCGGCTGACGCATGACGCGAATGGCGACCTCGCTGCCGATGCCATCGACAAAGGGATTGCCATCGGCAAGCTTCAGCCATGTCTTGGCGTCTCGCACGATGATGTCGACATGCTTGCCAAAGGCTTTGACAAAACCAGCTTCGAGCTGCGCCTCGATGGAAGCAATCGTCTGCGTTTCGCTCTCGAAAATCAGATTGCCGGTTGCGACGAGTGTTCTGGCATTGCGAAAGCCAAGCCCCTCCGCCATAGCTTTGAGATCTGCCATGACAACTCTGCGGCCGGCGCCGAGCACGACGCTATGCAGCAGCGCGACATAAACCGCCATGCGGTCAGGCAGCCTTTTGCCCAAGGCGGAAATAACGCCAGGGCGTCCACCAATGGTAACGGCGTTCCAACTGGCCGGGTACCGGATCGAGCCCGCTCGTGCCTCCGGGGCCGCAGCGCGCCACGCGAAACAGCGTCATCCAGCCGCCGGCCCACAGGCCATGGCGGGCAATCGCCTCATAGCCATATTCAGAGCAGGTCGGTATGTGGCGGCAGGAACTGCCGACAAAGCCAGAAAGGGTCAGTTGATACAGGCGAATGAAGCCCATGCCGAAGAGCCGGTCGGGCGTCTTGCGGAAAGGGCCGGAATAATTGCGGGATTGTGCCTTTCGACCGGATGGCTTTGCATCGCGTCGCGCGCTCCTTGGAGCTGCAGCGCCGCCCTCGTCTTCATCATCGTCCTGCATGAGACAGAATTGACACATTGCTCGGCGCCTCGATCAGACGGCTTCGGCCGTTTTGGCGTTTCCGCCCTGGCGTGCCGCCTCGATCTGCCCAATCGCATCGACGACGGCATCGAATGTCAGCATCGTCGATGCGTGGCGAGCCTTGTAGTCCTTCACTGGCCTTAGGTAGCGCATGTCCTCGAAGCGCCCGCTCGGCCCCTCGCCGTCTGCCTTGAGCATGGCAAGCATATCCTCGCGTGCCTGGCGCAGTTCTTCCGCCGAAGCTCCGACGACGTGGCGGGCCATGATCGAGGATGATGCCTGACCGAGCGCGCAGGCCTTGACGTCGTGGGCAAAATCGGTCACGACGTCGCCGTCCATTTTCAGCCAGATTTTTACGCGAGAACCGCACAGTCTGGAATGGGCCTGGGCAGTGGCATCGGCGTCGGGAAGACTGCCGATTCGGCCGATATTGCCGGCAAACTCCAGAATTTTGCTGTTGTAGATGTCGTCCATCACAGATTCTGCTCCGATGCACCTGTGTTGCGTTTCGCAATAAAAAACACAGCGTGTCCATTCAGGACACTTTCACAGGGACAATGCCATACTATATGTATGTCGTTCGAAGACCATCGAAATGCAATGGTCTTCTGTAAGTTTGATGGGAAACCGTGCAGGACGGCAGGCTTGTCCGCCAGCCAGAACGCCCCGGAGCCCGCCAAAGGTACACAATCTCCGTGTCTCGGGGAATGCCAGTGGCGAGTCCGACAAGATGATATCCGCGTAGCGGGTCAGGAGATCCACAGGTAATGGACGCCATTGTAAAGAACTTTCCGCAAGTCGTTGAATCCGAACGTCCGTCTCAGAAGGAAGCCGAAGACGCAGTCCGCGTCCTGCTTCGCTGGGCCGGCGACGATCCGCGGCGCGAGGGTCTCCTCGATACGCCCGAACGCGTCGCCAAGGCCTATCGCGAGCTTTTCGCCGGCTACGACATGAACCCCGAGGATGTGCTCGGCCGCACCTTTGAAGAGGTTGCCGGCTATGACGACATCGTTCTCGTGCGCGACATTCCGTTCTTCTCGCATTGCGAACACCATATGGTACCGATCATCGGCAAGGCGCATGTCGCCTATCTGCCGAACGGCCGCGTGCTCGGCCTGTCGAAGATCGCCCGTGTCGTCGAGATCTTCGGGCGCAGGCTGCAGACGCAGGAAGCCATGACCGCGCAGATCGCCAATGCGATCGACGAGACGCTCCGCCCACGCGGTGTTGCCGTCATGATCGATGCCGAGCACATGTGCATGGCGATGCGTGGCGTGCAGAAGCAGGGTTCGTCGACGCTGACCACGACTTTTACCGGCGCCTTCAAGGCTGATCCGGCTGAGCAGGTTCGTTTCATGTCGATGGTCCGGGGACGCTAACCGCGCTTCAACGAAAGAGCCGGAGATGAATCTGATTTTCAATGCGCCTTCCGAAGACAAGTCCGAGCTCGAAGACGCCGGCGATTTCACGCCTCGTTTCGACGATCGCGGCCTGATCACCGCGATCGTGACCGACGCGCATGACGGCGAGCTCCTGATGGTCGCGCATATGAATGCCGAGGCGCTCGCTCTGACGATCAAGACGGGAACGGCGCATTATTTCAGCCGCTCCCGCGGCAAAATCTGGAAAAAGGGCGAAACCTCCGGAAATTTGCAGGCTGTGAAGGAAATCCGTACCGATTGTGATCAGGATGCCATCTGGCTGAAAGTGGAGGTCGCCGGTCACGACGCAACGTGTCATACTGGGCGGCGTTCCTGCTTCTATCGGACGGTCGAACTCGAGGACGGGAAGCCGATGCTGAACGTGGTCGATGATCACCTGCATTTCGATCCGAGCGAAGTCTACAAACAGTAAGCCCAATCGATGGCACGTCGTCCCAGAAGCAACGGCCGGATATACGATTTGGAAACGAAAAAGGGACAGTATTTTAGCAAGAGGCATATAAGCCTCGGAGGAGGCTTTAAATGCTGAATTGGGGGTTGAATCGTCAGAACGGCGGACAGAACTGGAACGGTTCAGGTACTTCCAACGACACGTCCAATCCGCTTGTCGCTCCCGCTCCTCCCAAGAAGGTCAAGATTGCGCTCGCACTCGGGGGCGGCGCCGCGCGGGGCTGGGCGCATATCGGCGTGTTGCGCGCCCTGGACGAAGCGGGAATCGCAGTCGGCATGATCGCCGGCACGTCGATCGGCGCGTTGGTCGGCGGCTGTTATCTTGCCGGCAAGCTTGACGAGCTGGAGGCTTTCGCCCGTTCGCTGACCATGCGTCGCATCGCGAGCCTTCTCGACCTGACCATTGGTGGTAGTGGCCTGTTCGGCGGCATGCGGTTGACCAAGCGCATGCAGGAACATCTCGAAGGCCTATCGATCGAGGATCTGGATCATCCTTTCGTCGCCGTCGCTTCGGAACTCAACACCGGCCACGAAGTTTGGATTGCGAACGGCTCCCTCATTACTGCGCTGCGGGCGTCATACGCCCTGCCCGGCATTTTCGAGCCGGTGCGCTCCAACGGCCGCACCCTGGTCGACGGCGCTTTGGTCAATCCTGTGCCGGTTTCGGTGTGCCGCACATATGAACAGCCGCTCGTGGTCGGCGTAAACCTGCATTACGATCTTTTCGGCCGCTCCGCCGTGGTCAAGCACAGTGTCGCCTCGCCCAATGGCGATCTGCTGCGACGCGAAGACACTCCCGCCATGAGACTCGGCATGACCGGCGTCATGGTGCAGGCTTTCAACATCATACAGGATAGAATTGCGCGCGCGCGTCTTGCCGGTGATCCGCCCGATCTTGCGCTGCATCCCCGGCTTAGCGATATCGGCCTCTCCGAATTTCATCGTGCCGGCGAGGCGATAGAACGCGGCTACGAGGAAACATTGGCGAGATTGACGGAAATCCGGCGCATGCAGGAAGCCTATGCCCGGTAGGGCGTAAATTGCAAAAGGTGGACGTCTGTTCGGAGCCTCTTTCGGCCAAGGGTGCACAAGAGGGTTCGGTAGATGCCGCACGATCCGGCGCTTCTCTTTGAGCTCAGCGCGTTCGTCGCTGCAATCGACCCACTGGGTCGATTGCTTCGGCTGGGTCGAGCCGTTCCTCGACCTCACCCAGCGATATAAGCCTTGATCTGCTCGGCCTCGAGCTCGATCTCACGGATGCGCCATTTGACGACGTCACCGATCGAGATAATGCCGGAAAGCTTACCCTTCTCTTCGACGGGGACATGGCGGAAACGACGTTGCGTCATCAGCTCCATCAACTCGTCGGTCGTAGTGTCTTCCTTGCAGCGATGCACCTTCGCGGTCATCAGCGATGCGATCGGCTTGTCGAGGCATTCTGAGCCATGCTTGGCAACCGCATTGACGACATCCCGCTCCGTGAAGATACCGGAAATCTTGCCGCCCATGGCGGTGACGACGATTGCACCGATACGCTTCTCATTGAGAATCTTGGCAGCCTCGGCAAGCGTTGTATTACCCCCGGTGGTCACGACATCGCGGCCTTTGGCGTCAAGTATGGCCTTTACGGAAACAGACATTCAATCCTCCCATCTCGAAAGCACAGTGAACACTCAAGCGTCCGATATGTTCCGAAATCACCCCCCGGATTTCAAAGCGGCGCTCTGCTCATCGGCAGAGAAGGTCTCCTCCACCTTCCCACCGATACGTAGGAATGGTGCGCCTGCGGAGGCAAGAAAGCAACAGCTTCATTCATCGAAGGGCGCGGGTTCATGCACTTCAATAGATGGCTGCCGATCGAACAGTGAAAAGAGCAGAAACCCGAAGAGAAAGCCGCCGATATGGGCGTCCCAGGCCACCGGCTGCGAGCTGTCTCCGGCAAGCGTGATGCCGAAGGCGACAAGTGCGTTACCGGCGACCCACATGACGATATAGGCAACGACAGTGCGGCTTCGCAGTGAGTCGAGAATGGTGAGGCGCGGGTTCAGATGTGCCTCCCGCATGGGGAGGCGACGGCCATCCATGGCGGGAAATGCGAAGCGGCAAGCCGCTCCCATGAGTGCCGAGACGACCCCGGATGCCCCGATCAGCAGCGTCTGGTCGCCCCAGTAGAGAGCGGCATGCATGAAGGCCGAGGCGGTGGACGAGAGGATCCAGAAAATCACGTAGCGCGTGCCGCCGATGCGCCGCGCCACCGGCGCCGCGAAGACCATCAGCCATAGGCTGTTGAAGACGATGTGCTCGATCCCGCCGTGCAGCAGCGAGTAGGTCACGGGGGTCCAGAGCCATTCCAGGCCCTGCTGCGACAGCGGAAACGCATAGCGGGCGGGAATGAAGCTGAACGTGAAGTAGAGCCAGTTCAGCGTGTCGTCGGACCACCATGGCAGGTTCATGACTGCAAAGACGATGATCAGGACGGCCAGACTTGCCAGAATGACCGGAGGCAGGTTGAAGGCCGGGACGCGCTGTTGCGGCCGCGGATCTTCAGGTTCTTGGCGCGGCAGCTGTTCATCGTCCATGTCTTGCTCTGCTTTTCCATAGATGAAGTCGACACATAGCACAGCAGGAATCAAAAAAAAGCCGTCCAACGTTGTGGACGGCGTATCGGGCGTTTCTCTCAGGGACTGGCCTGAAAAGGCTATCCCACGCCCGGGATAGTTGGTGCTGATGGTCACCTGCGTGAAGTGATGAGCAATTCCTTTCATTCATTGTCGCCAAAGGCAATCGAAACCACTTGTTAACCCTAACAACCCGGCTCTGGCATGGAATTCGCTACGTATGAGGTGAAGGCAATGAATGCCGTAGTATTCGAACCAAAATGGGACACGGACGCATTATGCGCCAGAAGACGAGCACCGAAATATTTACCTACTGGGAGCAGGTCCGCGGCGATGCGGATGCCCCGCTGCGCAATTTGATACAGCCATCGGCGGTTAGCCGTATCCTGCCCGAACTGTTCATCCTGGAGAACACTTCGGATGACAATCCGCGCTTCCGTTTGGCCGGCACTACAATCTGCAGCCTCATGGGACGCGAGATCCGCGGCGAGAATTTTGCCGCTTTATGGGCAGGAAGCCAGCAAGACGATCCGGTTCGTATTGCCGCCGGCGTGATGACGCATGTCGTCCCCGCCTTGATCAATGCCACCGGCTACAGCGTCAGCGGCCGCAGCATGACTTTCGAGATGGTATTGATGCCGCTGCGCACATCCGGCGATATCTGCGACAGGTTGCTGGGATGCCTGACGCCGACCGCTCGTTCGACATGGCTCGGCAACGAGCATCTGGATTTCCTGGCGCTCGACCGCAGCCGCCTGCTTTACGAGCGCCCTGCCCGCCTCGTGGATGCGCCGTCCCATCCGGACCCGGTCGATCTCCTGCCGGTTCAGGAAAGTGCCGGTCTCGGCGCATGGATGCGTCGGAAGTTGAATCTCGCATTGAATGACGGCGAACAAAGCAAGATTGATCCATCGCGAGACAGATTCGGTCGTGGTCTCTAAGCTACGTCTTAGGAAAGACAACCTTACCTTAAGAAGTTTCGGCTAATAACTGCAGAAGACGCAATCGGTTCGAGAAGCTTTTCCATGCATTCGTTCCAGCCGGTCCACGCGACACGGTCAAATCAGACGGCAGGCAATGCCCTTCGCAACGATCAGCGGACCTTCCAGCGGGTTCCGATCAACATGCAGGGTCGCCTGATGCTGGCTAATTACGAGGAATACGAATGCCTGGTGACGGAGATGTCGCCCGGCGACATGTATGTCACTTGTCTCGGCCGCCCACGCGCCGCTGAGCGCGTCATCGCCTACATCGATCATCTCGGCCGTGTCGAAGGCAATGTTGTTGCGATCGATGGCCGCGGCTTCAGCATGTCGATCAATGCGACCGAGCGCAAGCGCGAGAAACTGGCGGCGCAGTTGACCTGGCTTGCCAACAAGCACGAGCTCGGCCTGCCGGAAGATCGTCGTCACGATCGACTGATGCCGCGCAATACGACCAGCGAACTGACACTGGATGACGGCACAGTCCATATCTGCCGCATCATGGATCTTTCGCTGTCGGGTGCTGCCGTGGACATCGAAATCCGCCCGACCATCGGCACGCCGGTGCGCCTCGGCAACATGCGCGGCCGTGTCATCCGTCACTTCATGGAGGGCGTCGCGATCGAGTTCCTCTCCCTGCAATCGCGCGAGACCTTGCGCGAATTCCTCTGATACTGTCATCCTCCTGTCACGCAGCGCCCGGAAATAGCGGCGTCTATGTTTCACGCTCGACGGCACGAGATGCTCTATCCGGAAATAATCCCATATGATCAGGGTCTGCTTGAGGTCGGCGACGGCCAGCGGATCTTCTGGATGCAATCCGGCAATCCACAGGGCATGCCTGTCGTCATCCTGCATGGAGGGCCCGGATCCGGTAGCTCCGCGGGAGCGCGGCGTTATTTCGATCCGCAATATTACAGGATCATTCAGTTCGACCAGCGCGGCTGCGGCGAAAGTTTCCCGCATGCGTCCGAACCGAGCATCGATCTATCGGCCAATACGACATGGCATTCGGTTGCCGATATCGAGCGGTTGAGACTGCTGCTCGGCATAGAGCGCTGGATCGTATTCGGCAATTCCTGGGGGTGCACGCTCGCCCTCGTCTACGCCGAAACCCATCCGGAGCGCGTGGACTTCATGCTGCTCGTCGGCATCACCATGACGCAGCAATCCGAAATCGACTGGCTCTACCGTGGGCTTGGTCGCTTCTTTCCCGAGGAGTGGTCGCGCTTTCGTGCGGCAGTGCCGGAGGAGGCGCGCAACGGCGATCTGGTCGCGGTCTATTATCGCCTGTTGATTGATCCGGATCCGGCCGTTCACGCGAGAGCGGCGGGCGATTGGCACGAATGGGAGGCCGCCTCGATCCTGGTCGACCCTCGCGCGACCCTGTCCGCGCGCTGGTCCGACCCGCGCCATCTGACAGCACGGGCGCGCATCATAACGCACTACTTCCATCATCGGGCCTGGCTGGAGGATCGGCAGATCCTGCGTGACATCCATCGGCTCGCCGGTATTCCATGCACGATGATCCATGGACGTCTGGATCTCGAGGCGCCTGTGGTTACCGCGTGGGAATTGTCACAGGCTTGGCCAGCAGCGCAGCTGGTCATCGTTCCCAACGCCGCCCACTCGCCCGCGACAGCAGAAATGGCGGCTGTCATTGTCGAGGCGACCGATGCGCTTCGAGCCCTCGGCTCAAAATAAAAGTTCAAAAATTTTTCGCGCCTGTTTTCCCAAAATGAGACAGTCCAAGGCGATTTCCCCTGTCATGGGCATTCCGTTGACGTTCCGGTGGAAGCTTTTCGTCTCGCCACGGCGCTATTTTTGACTGAACCGACGTGTGGCTATTAAGAATTCAGCCGACCGGAAATCATTTCAAAACAGTTCGATACTGCGATTTTCCGAGCGCGAGCCAATACCGAAAACACTCAAATTCTAATCAAATTCGCCGAAAACTTGATTCAAGTTTTCCGCTTGTTTTATGAAAATTTTCTCCGGATTTGAATAAACTAAGTCCTTAATTTGACTGCGTAATTTTGCGCCGGATAAAAGCATGCGTGTCATTCTGGTCCCAATAAGAACAGGGACAGGGACATGAACTTTCAATTCGTACTTCGCGGCTGCGCCGCATTGGCGCTCGCCACTCTCGGCTTCTTCGGCTTTGCTCAGGCCGCACCTGCCAACATGACGATTACCGGTGACGCCGCGCCCCCGATCGGTCACTACGAGTTCTGCAAGGAGAACCCGCGGGAGTGCGCCTATGCCGGCGGCGACGCCGGTCCGATCCTCCTCTCCCAGGACAGCTGGAAGGCGATCCTGAAGATCAACTACACCGTCAATACGACGATCAAGCCGATGACCGATATGGAACTCTACGGCGTCGAGGAAAAATGGGCGATCCCGACCACCGCCGGCGACTGCGAGGATTTCGCATTGCTGAAGCGCAAGCAGCTGATCGATGCCGGCTTTTCCCCGTCCGACCTGCTCATGACCGTCGTGCTGCAGCCGAATGGCGAAGGCCATGCCGTTCTGACCGTTCGCACCGACCGCGGCGATTTCGTTCTCGACAATATGCGCAACACGGTAAAGCTCTGGTCGGAGACCGAATACACCTTCCTCAAGCGCCAGTCGGCTGACAACCCGGCCCGCTGGGTCAAGATACAAGACGGCCGCGCCGTCGCAGTCGGCAGTCTGAAGTGAGCCTACACGCCATATCCGATCATCGGCGACCTAGCGCCGGTGATCACGATCAGAGGCCCGGTCTCGTCCCCTGATTTCTGTCCAGGCCGGCGCCTCTGAGCCGTTCCCGCTGTCCCGGGAACGGCTCTTTTCGTTATTCGCGCATCCCTTGCAAAGCGAAAGCGAATAATTTCAGCGAGCCGGCACGACAATAGATTGGTTGCCGATGCACTTTTAATCCTTCATTAACCACTGTGGCGCCAAACATTTTCCTGACAAGACTCACCAAAGGTCTGGTGCCGCGGCGGTTTTGCCATCGACGATGGCTACCGAGGCGGAAGCAAATGAAGGTAAGAGCATGGCTTCTCCCCTGTCACACACCTCTGTGGTTGACGAACGGCCGCTGATCTCGAGCGGTCTCGTCTATAGGCTTACATCAGGCGCTGCCCTCCTGGCCGCCCTCACTGTCGCCATATCCGTCGGCGGTCATTGGCTCGGCGAGAAAATCTCGCTGGCCGGCCATACGACCGAGACCAAGGCCATTGCGGTAACGATCGGCGAGGACACGCTGCACCTCGCAGCCAACACCATCCGTTTCCCGAGCGAGCGAGTAGACGGAGCGGCCGAACGCGTCGATCTTTACCTCACATGGCCGCAGATGCAGGGATATAGCGCCGCCGATCGGCTGCGCTTCGACGACATTTCCCAGTCATCCTCGCTGATTTTCCTGCAGCTTAGCCAGAGCACGATGTCGCGGGACATGTCGGGTCGCCTGGAGCCGATCTATTCGCACCTGATCGAAGGCGAGGCCTATGCCGGCCCCTACGGTCTGGCGGCGCATCGACTGCGTGCCGACGCAGGCTATAACGACGAAGTGCTCCTGACAGCGCCACGTGCGGGCGAGCCTGATTATGTCGTGCGCTGCATCCTGCCCGCTTCGCCTGCCCTGGCAACCAGTGGCGATTGTCAGAGGGACGTGAAAGTCGGCAAGGATCTCTGAGCGTTCTACCGTTTTTCAAGTAACCAGCTTGGGGACTGGCACAGCATGGATACTGCCGTCCAAAGCTTCGTGAAGGCGCGTCTTGAGGATGTCGCGGGCGCCGGAACTCCATCTATGGGCGGTCGCTAAAATGGCGCGAAAACCTGAAACCAACTGTTCATCATAAACCGATTGGTAACGCTAGGCCCTTAGTCTAGAACGCAACGGGCGTTTCTGGAGGCGGCGACCGGATAATCGAGAATGTAAATGCAAGCAGAGAGTGATTTAGTGTCCAGATCAAACCTTCCCGCATCGTCGTCTCAGTCCGGTAAGATTCTGGCGAGAATGTTCCTTGGATTTGCGATCGCGACAGCAACGGTCACCGTGACCGTGGATGCCAATGCAGCCGGTGGCCCGAGATATGCGGGCATCGTTATCGATGCGAATACCGGTAATATTCTCTACAGCGAAAATGCTGATACGCTTCACTACCCCGCCTCGCTGACCAAGATGATGACGGTCTACCTGACCTTTGAGGCGCTGGAAGCGGGACGGATCACTCTGGACACGCCGGTCGTCTTTTCCAGGAACGCCGCCGCTCAGGCTCCGACGAAGCTCGGCGTTGGCGCCGGCCGGTCGGTGACCGTTCGCGATGCGATCCTCGGCATCGTCACCAAATCAGCCAATGACGCCGCAATGGCGCTCGGCGAGATGCTTGGTGGCTCGGAGGAAGGCTTTGCCCGCATGATGAACGACAAGGCGCGTGCGCTCGGCATGACACGCACGACCTATCGCAATCCCAACGGCCTGCCGAACACGGCGCAGATGACGACGGCACGCGATCAGGCGCGCCTTGGCATTGCCCTGCGCGAACATTTCCCGCAGTATTACGGCTTCTTTTCCGAGACGAGCTTTCGGTTCGGCAATCGCGTCATACCCGGTCACAATCATCTGATCGGCTCGGTTCGCGGTGTCGATGGCATCAAGACGGGCTATACGCGTGCCGCAGGCTACAACCTCGCGACTTCGGTGAAAGTGGACGGACGCTCCATCGTCGGCGTCGTCTTGGGCGGCGCTTCGACGCCCGCCCGCGACAATCAGATGCGCAAGCTGATCGCGGAATATCTGCCGCAGGCATCGACAAGGCACATTGCTTCGAATGTCATCGCGCAGACGCCAGCGACGACGCCGAATGTTCAGGCCGCAAGCGCCCGCATGGCGGACATCAACCGCGCAAAGATCAAGAACGATGAGACCGCGGAAGTCGTCGATACTCAACAGCCATCCAGCGCGGCAGCTTTTGCGGCGATAGCGCCCAAATCCGCCAATCCATTGCTTGCGGCCAAGCCGGCCCAACGCGCCGCCTCCGACGAGGTTGCTTCCATTACGCCTTCAGATGACGGCGATGAGGACGAGGTCGATACCGTCACGACGGCGTCGACGTCCAAGGCCGATACGAAGATCGTCAAGCTGCAACGGGCTGACAAGGCGGAAAAAGCCGAGAAGGTAGCAAAGGCAAGCAAGGCTGAGCGTGACCCGACCGGCTGGGTTGTGCAGATCGGCGTTTCTTCCAGCAAGGATGGTGCAAGCGATCTCCTCGATGCAGCCAGAAGCAAGGGCGGCAAGGCATTGCGCTCGGCGAAGCCCTATACGGTCGCCTTCGACGGCGGCTATCGCGCGCGCTTCGGTGGTTTCGATGATCAGAACTCGGCAATCAACGCCTGCAAGGCTCTCAAGCGGGCTGGCGTAAAGTGCTGGGCGAGTATGGAATAGAGGTGCGGCCTGAGTTTTCATGCCGCATTGCTTGAAGATCGGTCGGGTTTCTCTTGATGATGCCTGACCTTCCGGTCCCGGATGTCCATGGGGCCGGCCCTGAGTTTGTAACGTGTACGGGGACTTGAAATGGCAGTGAACGAGAACTTTCCCGGTTTCTCGCTCGATGGCGCGGGCAAGATGAAACCGAAGAGCTTTGCTCTTCATCCGTTGCATGAGGCGGCGATGCGTTTGGCGGACCTGGGTCTCAGCCGCTCGCGTTCACGCAACAAGACGAAAGATCTGATCGGCATCCTGCTCTGCCATGGCGCGCGCGCCTGGCGCTATTCGCAGCCGGAGGCACATATTCACATCCACATCACCGCGCCGAGCGGTCGATCACCGGTCCTGATGCGGCTGCGTTGAGCAGCCGCCATGCCTACAGCAAGCCGAGCTCGGAAAGTTCCCGCCGCAGGTCGGCAGGCAGCTCAGCGACACCGCCGAGACTATCGAGATCGCGCGGCACATCCTCCTGCGGCAGATAGCGCCAGCCTTGGAAGGGGCGACGCGGCTGACCGGTCGTTTCAATGACGCTTGGGTCAAGGATAAGCCGGCAACGCTGTATGCCTTCGGCGTCAGTGAAGGTCTCGATGCCGAGCAGCTTCTGTCGCGCCTGCACCTGCCCCTTGATCACCCAGTAAAGCGAGCCTCCATCCAGCAGGTCGTCGATGCGCTTCGGTACCATGCGCGTGGTATGCGTGGTGTGCGGCTCCAGCCCGGCAGCAATGGCATTCATCGCCCGCTCGGAAACCCATTCGCGCAGATCCTCGAGCGAATCCGCGCCCACGCATAATTTGATGAGATGCAAAGCCATAACGCCGTTGAAATCCTTTTGACCGGCAGCGTCAAGCTTTTAGATCAAGCGTCCCCTCAGCATTCCACGACATTCACGGCAAGGCCGCCGGTCGAGGTCTCCTTGTACTTCTCGCTCATGTCGTGGCCGGTCTGGCGCATGGTTTCGATGCAGGCGTCGAGCGGCACGAAATGCTGGCCGTCGCCTTTGAGGGCAAGCGAGGCGGCGGTGACTGCCTTGACGGCGCCAAGCGCGTTGCGCTCGATGCAGGGCACTTGGACGAGGCCGGCGACGGGATCGCAGGTCATGCCGAGATGATGCTCCAGAGCGATTTCCGCGGCATTTTCGATCTGCTCGGGCGTGGCACCCATGACGGCGGCAAGTCCCGCAGCCGCCATCGCGGCCGCCGAACCCACCTCGCCCTGACAGCCGACCTCGGCACCGGAGATCGAGGCATTGTGCTTGATGATGCCGCCAACGGCGGCAGCCGTCAGGAGGTAGTTATGGATACCGTCGCGGTCCCAATCCTCGTGGAAGTGCTGGTAATAGCGGATCGTCGCCGGGATGACGCCGGCGGCGCCGTTGGTCGGCGCGGTGACGACGCGGCCGCCGGCTGCATTCTCTTCGTTGACGGCCATGGCATAGACGCTCAGCCAGTCATTGGCGAGCAGCGGATTGATGCGGTTGCTGCGCCATTCCTCCTGCAGCTTGTCATGGATGGCGCGAGCCCGGCGGCGTACCTTCAAGCCACCCGGCATGATGCCGTCGACCTTCAAGCCGCGATCGATACAGCTGCTCATCGCGGCCCAGATGCGGTCGAGCCCCGCATCGAGATCATCGCTGCTCATGCGCGTTTCTTCGTTGGCGCGCTTCATCTGCGCGATCGAAAGACCCGAGCGCTCGGCCATTTCGAGCATCTGCTTGGCGGTGGCGAAGGGAAATGGGATGCGCTCGCCGGCCGCGGCCGGCTTCTTCTTGTCGGCGCGCATCTGTTCCAGCTCCGTATCGGTGACGACGAAGCCGCCGCCGACGGAATAGTAGATGCGTTTGACGAGCAGGCGATCATCCTTGTCGAGGGCAGAGAAGCTCATGCCGTTGGCATGGCCCGGCAGCGGCACCTTCTTGTCGAAGATGAGATCGGTCTTGGGCTGGAACTGGTAGGCCGGATGGCCAGGCGGCGTGATGAGTCCGCTGCGTTCGACCTCGTCGATGATGGCATCCATATGGTCTGGGTCGACGTTGTCGGGCCGCTGTCCCATCAGGCCGAGAATGACGGCCCTGCCCGTGCCGTGGCCGATACCGGTATGGGCAAGCGAGCCGTGCAGGCTGACCTTGATCGAAGCGACATGCACGTTCGACGACGGGCGCGGCCACTCGTTCGACAGCAGCAGGTCCAGGAAGCGATTCGCGGCGGACATCGGCCCCATCGTGTGCGAGCTGGACGGTCCCACACCGATCTTGAAGACGTCGAAAACGGAAAGAAACATGGACCTTTGGTGCCTCCTCGGCAAATCGATTATGGTGAAGGCTACGCTATCGGGGCAACCTTGCACGGCGATCGACCGACATCGGATTTCATGGCAGCGACATTACATATAGGCATCGAGCGAGGCAAACAGAAGGCCATTGCGCCCGGCCAGAGCTGAGCTACAGTCGACATCGGATTGATCTGGAGAATCTGCCTTTATGACGACTGCCGACTATGTCGCCCTCGCCCTGTTCATTTTTCTCTGGGTTGCGTTGAACTGGATCACCGGCAGCGCCCGCTTCTTCAATCGCACCAGCCTGACGTTGGCGATGAACGAACGCCGGCGCGAGTGGATCTACAATTCGCTGCGCCGCGACCTGAAGATGATCGATACGCAAATCCTGTCCGGCCTGCAGAACGGCACCGGCTTTTTCGCCTCCACCTCGATCTTCGCCATCGGCAGCTGCTTCGCCCTGCTGGGCGCCACCGACAAGGTCAACGCGTTTTTCTCAGATCTGCCTTTCATTCTCAATGGTGGCCGCACCGCCTTCGAGATCAAGGTGGCGGGACTGGCCTGCCTGTTCGGCTATGCCTTCTTCAAATTCGGCTGGGCCTATCGACTGTTCAATTACTGCACCATTCTCTTCGGTTCCCTGCCGATGAGAGAGGACGCCATTCTCGATCCCGTGCGCGCCGAACACGCCGCCGAGCGCGTCGTCCGCATGAACATCATTGCCGCGCGCAGTTTCAACGCCGGACTGAGAGCCATCTTCCTGTCGATCGGTTATCTCGGCTGGTTCCTCAGCCCCTATGTCTTTATGGTCACGACGATGTTCATCATCATCGTGCTGATCCGCCGACAGTTTTTTTCCGACGCCCGTCTGGCCATCATGGACAGCGATGTGCCATGACAAGGCCGCGTCCGCTCGAACCGGCGCCCACGATTTGAATTCATGCCTGGAAGGACCCGCCAATGGTCGCTATCGCCGAGAGCGCCGATGCACCCGTAAAAACGCCCCGCATCGGCATTCTGGATACGGCGCGTGGCGTCGCTCTTCTGGCGATGGCAAGCTATCATTGCACCTGGGATTTCGAGTTTTTCGGCTATCTCGACGGCGGTACGGCAGAAACCGGATGGCTGAAATTTTACGCCCGCGCCATCGCCAGCACTTTCCTGTTTCTGGCTGGGTTCAGCCTCGTGCTCGCCAATACGCCCAGGATTCGCTGGCGCTCCTACTGGCGACGCCTCGGCATGATCGTGGCCGCCGCCGCGGCGATCTCCATCGTGACCTTTTGGTTTATCGGCGCGGGATGGATCTACTTTGGGATCCTTCATTCGATTGCCGCCGCCAGCCTGATAGGCTTGCTGTTCCTGCGGCTGCCGGCCTTCGCAACTCTGCTGATCGCCGCTTTGCTGGCGGCCGGCATTGTCGTCGATAACGTCATTGCCCCCTTTGGGCTGCATTCCGCCGCATTCGATACGCCATGGCTCTGGTGGGTCGGTCTATCGGAGAGCCCCCAGCAATCGAACGACTACGTGCCGCTCTTCCCCTGGTTGACGCCATTTCTGTTCGGCCTCGGCGTCGCGCAGGTGGCAATGTCCTTCGGCTGGCTAGAGCGGCTGGCGACATTCGGCCCGGGCCGCAATCTGATTGCCCGCGCCGGCCGTCACAGCCTGATCTTCTATCTCGTTCACCAGCCGTTGCTGTTCGGTCTTGTCTATCTTCTGTCGCTGGTCGCCCCGGCTCCGCAGCAGGATCCGGCGGTCGGCTATATCGGGCAATGCGTGGCGTCCTGCACGCGCTCTGGCACCGAAGCCATGTGCCGCAGCTTCTGCCAATGCACGCTCGACAAGTTGCAGGCGCAAAATCTCTTCAAACCCCTGGAATCCGGGGCAATCAAGGCAGATAGCGATGAACGTGTAAGCCGAATCGCGATACAATGCACGGAAGAAGCGCAATGACAGGGTTATTCGATGAATGCCTATCGTTCGAAGTCGCTGAGTTTTCCGTGGCCGCCGCTACTCTATAGTCTTGCCGTCATTTCGGCGCTGTATCTTTATCGGGATTATCCTCTACCCTTGCCTTTTGCCTGGGCATTTCTCGCATGGTGCATAGGCGCTGCCCTGACCACTTTTGCGGTGACGCTGAACGTCTGGGCCGTCAAGACGCTGATGGAGAGGAAAACAACCGTGCTCACGCAGCGCTGCAGCCGGCATCTGGTGACGACGGGGCCATTTCGCTTCACCCGCAATCCGACCTATCTCGGCTATACACTGCTGACGGCCGGGCTTGGCCTGCTGATCGGCAATCTCTGGTTCGTGGCAATGGCGGCTGTCGCAGCGGCGCTGATGACACTTCTGGTCATCCGCTGCGAGGAAATGCATCTCCTTTCGCGCTTCGGCTGTGAGTTTGAATTCTACTGCAAGCATACGCGCCGGTGGCTTTGATCTGAGAATTGCCGATTCCGGCGCAATCAGGTCCCCACACCGATATCGGCCAGGCGACCAAGACAGGCCTCTTCGACATTGTCGAGCTCGGTTAGCGTATCGTCGATATCCTTGCGCTTCTGGCGCAGTTCGTCGCGCTTCTCGTCGACGCGCTTCATCAGCAGCTTCAGCTGACCGATCTCGCCCGGTGGTTCCTTGTAGACCTGGATGATCTCCCGGATTTCGGCGATGGTGAAGCCGATACGGCGGCCACGCAGAATTTCCATGATCAGACGGCGGTCGGCTGCGCGGAACAGCCGCGTGCGGCCCCTGCGTTCGGGGTGGATGAGGCCCTCGTCCTCGTAGAACCGCAACGTCCGGGTGGAAACCCCGAATTCCCGAGTGAGCTCCGTTATGCTATAATATCCGTCTACCAAGAATCCGCCCCTATCTGCCAGCGACCATAATATTGACTTTTACGTAATAGTCAATTTTCGTCCAGGAGGGCGATTTTGGCATTTCCACCTAGCGAAGCGCAAACCACCATGTCGCAAGGCCGAGAAATGCCAGATATCCGGTGCAATCCGTAACGGTGGTCACGAAGGCGGATGATGCGATCGCCGGATCGGCTCCGAATCGATGCAATAGCAAAGGCAGCAAAATGCCGCCGAGCGCGGCCGCGACAAGATTGATGATCATCGCCACGCCGATGACGATCCCGAGCTGGAAATCATGAAACCATAGCACCGCGATCGCCCCCATGATGACAGCGAACAATATGCCATTGAAAAGGCCGACGCTCGCTTCCCTCCGCACGACGCGGAAGGCGTTGTAGATATCGAGGTCGCCAGTGGCGAGCGCCCTTACCGTGACGGTCATGGTCTGAGTGCCGGCATTGCCGCCCATCGAGGCAACGATCGGCATGAGTACGGCAAGTGCCACCATCTTCTCGATCGCGCCGTCGAAAACATCGATAATGCTGGAAGCCAATATGGCCGTCATCAGATTGACGGCCAGCCAGACGAAGCGCGACCGCACCGTGGAGATGACATTATCGGACAGCTCTTCGTCACCGACACCGCCGAGATGCTTGATATCCTCGTCGGCCTCTTCCTGAATGACGTCGACCACGTCATCGATCGTCAGTACGCCGACAAGGCGCTGGTTCTCATCGACGACGGCGGCCGACAGCAGGTCATATTGCTCAAAGATCTGAGCCGCCTCCTCCTGGTCCATCTCGGCCGGGATCGGATGCGATGTCTCGCGCATGATGCTCTCGACCTTGGCCTCAAGCTGCGCTCGCAGAATGCGGTCGAGATCGATGCTGCCGAGCAGTTTGAAGCTTGGATCGATGACGAAGACCTGTGTGAAGGTTTCCGGTAGTTGCTCGCCTTCCCGCATGTAGTCGATCGTCTGCCCTACCGTCCAGAACGGCGGCACGGCGATGAACTCCGTCTGCATGCGACGGCCCGCGGACTGCTCCGGGTATTCCAAAGCGCGTCGCAGGCGAACGCGTTCCGTGAAAGGCAGTTGCGACAGGATCTCGTCGCGGTCTTCCTGATCGAGGTCTTCCAGAATGTAGACGGCGTCGTCCGAATCCAGCTCGCCGATACCAGCGGCGATCTGGTCGTTCGGCATCTGATCGACGATCTCCATGCGGATCGCCTCATCCACCTGCGTCAGCGCCGTCATGTCGAATTCGTCGCCGAGCAATCGGACAAGGGTCAGGCGCTCGGGCGGTGGCAACGCTTCCAGAAGGTCGCCGAGTTCGGATTCATGCAGCCTGACGACATGCCGCTCGATGACGGAACGATCGCTGCGATCGATCGCATCGCTGATCTCAGTCAGAAAATCCGAGCGTACCGCGCCATGTTCGTCGTAAATATCGGCGTCGCTGATCCCGTCTTCATCGGTCATCGTCATGAGCCGCCCCCACCTTGCAATTCGTGATCGCTCCGCATTTCATCCCTCAGAGTGAAGGGAAAAAACTCACTGTCAACAATCGGATAGGCGGAATTGCTGATATTTCGTCTTTGATCGTCGAAGACGATGGCATCATCTCTTCCTTGCCCCTATTCTAAGCCGATCAACATCTCGTCCAGTCAATAGAGAGCGCTTTGCCGGTTCGTCCCATCATCCGTTTTCCCGATCCCTTGCTTCGAACCGCCTGCCCGCCGGTCACGGTCTTCGACGACAACCTACGCATGTTCACGGTCGATCTTTTGGACACGATGCGCGCCGCGCCTGGCGTCGGTATCACCGGTCCGCACATCGGCGTGCTCACGCGCGTTGTCGTGATCGAGCTCAGCCGCGAGGATAGTGTCCGCACCTACATCAATCCGGAGATCCTCTGGTCATCGGAGGAGACCATGCGGCATGTGGAAGGCAGTGTCTCCATGCCTGGAATGACCGAAGAGATCACCAGGCCAAAGGCCATTCGTTTTCATTATCAGGATATCGACGGTACGGCGCACGAAGCAGCGGCCGAAGGTTTTCTGGCCACCTGCATCCAGCATGAGATCGACCAGCTCGACGGCATATTCTGGCTCCAGCGGCTTTCAAAACTCAAGCGTGATCGCCTGGTAAAGAAATGGGAGAAGATGCGGAGCTGAAAGCGCTTCAAAATGAAACGGGCGCCACGAAGGCGCCCGCTCGATCGTCCGGTCAATCCGGAAATCAGCCCTTGAGCTTGGAGTTGCAGAGGCTGTAGTAGCCGCCGCCCTTCTCGATCCACTTCAGGCCGCCGAGCGAATTTTTGGCCTTGTTGGCATTGTATGCGTCGACGCAGGTATGGAAACGGCCCTTGCCGGGGGTTTCGCTTGCATACTTCGGATCAACGCTTGCCGGGAAGCTGACGCCGGCCGGGGCAGCCATCGTCGGCTTTGCCGGCTCTTTGGCCGGCGGCTTGGTGGCGTCAGGCTCATTGGCGTCGACCTTGGCCGCAGCGGTCGTCGTCTTCGTGGTCTTCGGCGGCGTCGTCGCAGCAGGTGCGGTCGTTGCCGGCGCGGTCGTCGTCGTGGCGCTGGCGTCCGCACTGCACTGAGTGGCACGGAAGTCGTTCCACTTCTGGCCGTTCAAGGTACCAGCGGTCTTGGCTGCCTGATACTTGGCGCTGCACTCTTTCATGGTTAGCGCAGAAGCTGACGAAGCGAGGCCGATCGAGCCTACGACTGTGAGAGATGCTAGAGACATCAACAGGATGGCACGACTAGTCATTGGCATTTCCTCCGCTCTATGACGAATGTCGAAATTATTAATCGTATCGTCCCCATCGATTGTCAATCGACACGCGACTAGGAGGCGACGGATGACACCATATGCGGACGAAGATGAACGCAAACTGTACGAAAACAGCCATCGGGAAGAGCGGCTTGGCCTCGCTCTCAACCGTTGATGGGAATTCATGTCGTCGTCTGATTCGCGGCGAAACATATCCGCGCACGGGTTCGACGGCTCACAACAGATCGATTATTGCGGACGCGACCACGACTTCAGTTCCTGCCAATCCGACCGAGCAAAACAATGTTGTGTCTTGAGACGATCTTCGACCGATCTCCCGTTTGGCAATGATGTCAGCTAGATCAGCCATCCGATGTTCGTTGCCGGAGCCAGCGAGAAAGAAGGGAGAAGCGTAGGCGCGTGTCTGCTCGGGGGAGTCGGTCGCTATCACATCTGCAACGTCTGCAATATCGAGGCCCAGTTCGTATCCTCGTTGCGTTTTAGGCCCGACGGTATTGACATGCACACCGAGCTTCAAATCCGAAGCATGTATTATTGGCGTGCTGCTCGTCGTGGCGCAGATAACGATGTCAGCATCACGCGCAGCGTCTAGGACGCTCCCAACAGGCCTCACCTCAATACCGAGCTCCCGCTCCATCTCCTGGGCAAAGGTAGTACGGTTTTTCTCGTCTCTGCTATAGACGCGTGCCGATGTGATTTGCCTGACGGTGGTCGCTGCAGCCAGTTGAGTTCGCGCCTGAGCACCACTTCCGAGAATCCCAACAATTTTGGCATCAGGCGAGCTAAGATACCGGATCGCGACGCCGCCAATTGCACCCGTTCGTATGTTGCCCAGGCGCTCGCCCAAGACAATTCCTTTGAGCTTCGCGTCTTCCACAGACCACACAGCGACGATCTGTGAATGCTCCACACCGTCGAACGTTTCATAAACCCGGAAGCCCGCAAGCGGCTTCTCACCCAACATTCCGCCGACTGTAAACACCAAATCGCCTCGATTCGAAAACGAGACATGATGCCTGGGCGGAGATATCATTTGGTCCTGAGCTCTGGCAAGGAAAGCGGCATCCAAGGCATTGATTGCAACGCCCATAAGTTCGCTCCCAACCAAATCATCATCCCTGAGTATTTTCGTCACGGTTTGACCTCCGAACTGCTAAGGCATTGTGCAACCTCAACCGTACTTCGGGTCAATGGACCCACTTAAGAAAATCCATGCCTGGTAGAAATCCTGCACCGGAATCCGCTTTTTGATGGCAGTTGCTGCAGAGTAGCGGGCATTCGACGTTCACGAGATCGTGCGATGAACCCAAGACTTGAAGTACGGACGCGCCGCCCTAAACTCTCTAATGCAGTTCCCCTCTCTTGCCCTGGATGCTCTCCCTTCCAGGGCATTTTCTTTGCGAGCACAAATGATAAGTGCGCCTGATCAATGACAATCATTCATTAATCATTGTTGGCGTAACCGTTGGTGGCATTCAAAATTTTTGGAGCTACAAAATGCATAAACTCACCCTCGCAGCTATTTTTGCCGCTTCCACGATCATTGTATCGGGACAGGCGTCCGCGGCTCCTCGCCATCATCACAAGCCCATTTGCCATACGGATCATCATAAGGTGAAGGTGCATGGAAAGTGGATCGTCAAGACCATCCGGGTTTGCAAGTAAAAACCAAGGGGCGGCTTAGCTAGGCCGCTCCTTCTCGTTAAGGCACAGCTATCCGGCCGAAAGGCAAAAGCGCCGCAAAAAATGGCAACTATTGCAAAATGACTAGCCATTAGCCCTAAGGATGCGTAGGGTGTAGCCATCGCTGGTTACCGAACCCGCGGGACACCAGCGGCCTGAGAGCGACACGCGCTCTCGCCTGCAGAGGTCAAGGAGCAATCGCATGACCTCGCATGACGATCGAGACAATATTCTCACCGACCAGAAGTTACACGATCTTCTTAAAGTGGAAGATGAGATGGATCGTCTGGCGGGATTGAAGCGCGACCTTCCGGTTGAGCCTGGACGGATTCGAGTTGAAGACCCGCAAGCGCCGTCCTCGTGAAAACGACCGCCGGTCGTTGACGGCAGGCTCCGGAATTAGACCGGATATTTCTTGATCATCAGTCACACTTCCTGCCATTTACCTGGCCTGAATTGTTTTCGCGCCCAGAGCCGAACCGCAGGCTGGGCGGTGGCGCGTGCAAATCATTCAAAAGCCATCAGAGCAGAGAAGACTAAACACGCGCTATCGGCGCATGCCTACCATGTCACGCCCCTTGTCACGCGACATCTTGCTTTTGGTCATGTAAGCAGCCTCTCACTTTGTGGTTCGAGGCAAAGATGTTCGAGGAGCGAGATGATGTCGACTTCGATTTTGACCGCTTTGACGGTATGTGCAGGCGCAATCACTGTAGCGCTGATGGTAGTTCAATTCCTTCATTGATCTCAGGGGGCAGGCTAACTCGGCGTGTCGAGATACCTTCCCTATGCCCTTGCTGGAACTCCCGACTGCGCATCGCGTTACAACGTCAGGAGGATACAGCCATGAACACGCCCACGTCGACCACACCCCCAATCCTGGCTCCGGAACTCGGACTGCCTAACCCGATACAGCCTCTGCCGAACCAACCACTTGATTTGAAAGCTTCGGGCGATAGCGAAAAGGAAGCCTATGAGCGTGGGGCGGAGGCAGGCAAACGGGAGGAAGAGAGCGAGAAGAATCCTTATCCGGAGGGAAGCAAACTCGCCAAGGCCTTTGAACACGGCTATCTGGATGGGCAAAAGCTGCGATCAAACGACAAGCCTCCGGAGCATTAGAATCGCTGCCACGCCTCGAAGACGACTTCTGTAGCCGCGCCAGAGGGATTGAGTTTTTCATTGGTCCTTGACTCCGACTCGGAATGAGAACATTTTGAGAACAAATCAAGGAAAACATCATGGCGATCGCCGAGAAATTCATTGTCCTGCCGTACAAAAAGAACCGCGGAAATCTTGTTCCAGCTGAGATGCGCCAGGCCTCGAATGCGATGAGCGCCGAAAAGATCGCGACGGCGATGTCGTCACGCTTTGTCGGCGTGGCTGCCTACGCGGTCATGGTTGACGATGAGACCGGCGACATGACGTCCCCTCGCCTGCTGATCCAGCATGGTGAAATCGCGGATCTCAACGCCGCCTGAAATTGACTGACAATTTGGTAATGCGAACCGCCGTTCTGCGACGGAACGGAGATGTGCGTCGATGAGTGCCGAATCCCCTCTGGCTCCTGAGGAATCAGATTTCGATCCGATCGAAGCGATCCTTGCCGCCCATGATGGCGACGCGCGGGCCGCGATCGGCGACCTCGTGGAACGCATCCAGCACCTTCGCCACCAGCTTTCACTCGCGTCCGCCGCAATGAGCAGGGGCATGACGCGCGGCTGGTCGCCAAGCTTGGATCAAAGCTGACGGACCAGAACGATGGCGGAGCGGCCTCGAACGGATCGGCACACGCTTAACTGATTGAGTTCACATGAAATAAGGCCGCTCTGTTTTAACTGTTTTTTGGCCTTGGCCGCAAAATGCCGCCAGCAATAAATATGCCAGTTCGGCATAAATCAGAAAATAATAAATAATTCCAATAGATCTATGATACACTGCGGAGGCTTAGAAAATAATCATAAAAAGGAGCATTTCCGTGAAACAATTTTATTTCACACTCAATCGCCGGCAATGCACTGTTTTCCTGATTGAAACGTCAGTTCTCACAGCTGGGCTTGTTGCTCTGTTCTCCGGCCTCTCGATACTGAAGTAGTAAGTCGGCGACACCGGATACTTTGCGCCGGTCAGGTTCTCCAAAAATCAATCAGGGATGACGACAATGATCAGACATCGACCAGTTCGCAGACGATTCAAATGCCCAATCAGCGAAAAGACCGGAACTGTGTTCGCCGACATCAGCTCCGGCAACATCCGAGTGCGGATGGAGAGGGCTGCACTTCTCAAAGCTCTCCGAATTGAGCGTGATCGACCAACGCGACCGCAGCGCGCGAGCTAGTTCAAGCGCGCAGACGACAAAAACCACGACAACGACAGTCTTCGCTGCGAACACACTGCTCACGGTTCAAATGTTGTGCCGGGATGCCGGCATAGGCCAGCCATCCGCCCGGAGCGTGCGCAAAGAACTCGCCGAGTTCAGGTGCAGCCAAAACTAACAAAATCTATACTGGGAAAGTTGAGGCCGAACTCTTGCGCAAGAAGCGCTGGAAGAGGTCGAGGTGTCCCAAGCGTTTTTCGGATGGGACACTTCGAATGAAGAACAACGACAGCGTCGTTGTCTTTGGTGCGGTCGAGAAGACTCGAACTTCCACGGGTTGCCCCACAGCGACCTCAACGCTGCGCGTCTACCAATTCCGCCACGACCGCATCGTGGTAGGGCCGGATTGCTCCGGCGCGGCTGCATGTAGCAAAAGCATCCGGGGGGCACAAGAGCGATGTGTCAGTTTTTTTAAATTCCTTCACAGCTCCTCGGATTGCGGCTTCGGAATTACCTGGCAATCGCCGTAGATGTTTGAATTTCCGCCTGAATACCTCCATATGTGGACAACCCGTCGGCGCGCCGGATTTCCACATGAGCGGTCTGCCGGATGGGCGCAAAGGACTGGCTCATGCTTCGCACTGAACTCTCACATCAAATGTTTCCCGTAGAAGGCACCTCGCCCGTACGCTGGCGTATCGCCGATGGCCTGGTGCCCTATGACGAAGCGGTGGCGACCATGGAAGCGGAAGTCGCCGCGATAGCCGATGGGCGTGCACCGGAACTCGTCTGGTTGGTGGAGCATCCGCCACTCTATACGGCGGGCACCAGCGCCAATGCCGCCGATCTCATCGAGCCGGATCGTTTTCCGGTTTTTGCCACGGGACGTGGCGGTGAATACACCTATCACGGGCCCGGCCAGCGCGTGGCCTATGTCATGCTGGACCTGAAGTGTCGGCGGCAGGATATCCGCGCCTTTGTCGCCTCTCTCGAGGAAGTCATCATCCGCACCCTCGAATCGATGAATGTTCGTGGCGAGCGGCGCGAGGATCGCGTCGGCGTCTGGGTGAGGCGCCCGGAGAGGCCGGTGCTGCCGGATGGCACCATGGCCGAGGACAAGATTGCCGCCCTTGGCATTCGCGTGCGCAAATGGGTGACGTTTCATGGCCTTTCGCTCAACGTCGATCCCGATCTTGGCCATTTCTCCGGCATCGTGCCCTGCGGGATCTCCGCCTACGGCGTTACGAGCCTGGTCGATCTCGGCCTGCCGGTCATGATGGCGGACGTGGATATCCGTCTGCGCGAGGCTTTCGAGCAGGTATTCGGCGAGACCGTCAACGACTCTTAATGCGCAATGTCCTTGCTGACGTTGCGCAGCCTGATCTGATGGTCGAGCCGTTCGATCTGGCGAGTGGTTGTCTCGATCAGCCGGCCGATTTCCTCATGGGCCGTCCGCAAACGGGAAAGCTCGTTCCTGACGGCTTCCAGCGCGCGTTCGTCACTATCCTCGCCGGGGCCGTCGCCTGCCCCCGTCATCAGCCATGCGGGAGAAACGCCGAAGAGAACCGACATCTTGACCAAAGCGGACGCCTTGGGTTCGGAGCGGTCCGATTCCCAGGCAAGCATCGTTTCTTCGCTGACGCCAAGCTGGCTTGCCAGCGTTTCCAAGCTGATGCCGGCGGCGTCGCGGGCCATGGAGAGCCGCCCGCCCAGGGTATCGTCGCCCTCATCCGAAAAAATGGTCGTCTCTTGTTCTGTCTTGAACATCGGTGCGATCCCTTTCCTGGCCGCGCCGGCGAAATTCTGCGGCGCGCTTATGTTTTAGCCGGTTCCGAAGGCTGAGATAGGTCTAAGGGCGTCATCTCGCCACCATGATCTGTCCCAATTGGCAAAGTTTGACCTTTACGGCGCATCGGATCGCTTCTTGATTGCATGCCGTTCCTGTGTTTGATGGCAGCCCATGTCCGTCGCTTCAGCCGCCCCCACCCAGCAGAACCCGCTTCAAGGCATGACGATCATGGCGAGTGCCATGATCATATTGCCGACGATGGACGCGATCGCCAAATACATGGCGAGTTTCGAAGGCATGTCGCCCGGCCAGGTGACGTTCTACCGCTTCTTCTTCCAGATCGTCTGCATGCTGCCGCTGCTTGTGACCGTTTCCGGCCGGGCGGCTTTCTCAGCCAAGCGGCCCTGGCTGAACCTCTTGCGGGGCGCTCTGCATGGAGCTGCAAGCCTGCTCTTCTTCGCAGCCGTAAAATACATGCCGCTTGCCGATGTCTTTGCGATCTATTTCGTCGAGCCGTTCATGCTCGCGGCGCTTTCGGCCCTGTTCCTCGGCGATAGGGTCGGCTGGCGGCGCTGGCTGGCGATCGTCGTCGGTTTCGGCGGCGCGATGATCGTCATCCAGCCGAGTTTCGAGATTTTCGGATTGAAGGCGCTGCTGCCTGTGGCCTGCGCCTTCCTCTTTGCGCTCTATCTGTTCATGAATCGCGCGGTCGGCGAAGCGGATTCGCCATTGACGATGCAGATCATGGCCGGTGTCGGCGGCACGCTGTTCATGACATTCGCTCTGCTGGCGGGCTCGTCGGCCGGTATTGCGGATTTCGAGCCTTCCCTGCCCGTCTCCGGGCTCGGTCTCGTGCTCCTGCTGATTCTCGGCTCGATTTCAGGCTACGCGCACATGCTCGTCGTCAGAGCCTTCCGGCTGGCGCCGTTGTCGCTGCTGGCGCCCTTCCAATATTTTGAGATTATCTCGGCCACCATCCTCGGCTATGCGATCTTCGGCGATTTTCCCAATCTTTCCAAATGGATCGGCATCGCGATCATCGTCGGTTCCGGCCTGTTCATCATCTGGCGGGAGCGCGTGCAGTCGCGATCGGCTAAATCCGCTTGAGCACGCGCATCTTGCACATGGACCGACGGCGCAATTTATGGCTAAAACACTGACACAGCAGACGTATTGGGCGGAGTTCGCATGTTCAAGAAAATCCTGATCGCCAACCGCGGCGAGATCGCTTGCCGCGTGATCAAGACGGCGCGCCGGATGGGCATCCTGACGGTTGCCGTCTATTCCGATGCCGATCGGGATGCCCTGCATGTCGAGATGGCCGACGAGGCCGTCCATATCGGCCCTGCTCCGGCCGCGGAAAGCTATCTCGTTGCTGAAAAGATCATAGCAGCCTGCAAGGAGACTGGAGCGGAAGCGGTTCATCCAGGCTACGGCTTTCTCTCCGAGCGTGCGTCCTTCTGCTCGGCGCTGGAAAAAGAGGGCATCGTCTTCATCGGCCCGAAGCCGAAGGCGATCGAAGCCATGGGCGACAAGATCGAATCGAAGAAATTCGCCAATGCCGCCAAGGTCTCCACCGTCCCTGGACATCTCGGCATCATCGATGATGCCGATCATGCCGAAAAGATTGCCGGCGAAATCGGCTATCCCGTGATGATCAAGGCATCCGCCGGCGGTGGCGGCAAGGGCATGCGCATCGCCTGGAGCAAGGATGAGGTGCGCGACGGCTTCGATCGTGCCCGTTCGGAAGCGAAAAGCTCCTTTGGCGACGATCGCGTCTTCATCGAGAAATTCGTTGTCGACCCACGCCACATCGAAATCCAGGTGCTGGCCGATGGCCACGGCAATGTCGTCTATCTCGGCGAGCGCGAATGTTCGATCCAGCGCCGGAATCAGAAGGTGGTCGAGGAAGCACCCTCGCCTTTTCTCGATGAAGCAACACGAAAGGCCATGGGCGAGCAGTCGGTTGCGCTCGCCAGGGCCGTGGATTATCAGAGCGCCGGCACGGTCGAGTTCATCGTCGACCGCGACAGAAATTTCTATTTTCTCGAAATGAACACCCGCCTGCAGGTCGAACATCCCGTAACGGAGCTCGTGACCGGCGTCGATCTTGTCGAACAGATGATCCGTGTCGCCGCCGGCGGAAAGCTGCCTTTCAAGCAGGAAGACATCAAGCTGAACGGCTGGGCAGTCGAAAGTCGCCTCTATGCCGAGGATCCCTACCGCAATTTCCTGCCTTCGATCGGCCGTCTGACGCACTACCATCCGCCGCGCGAAGGCAAGCGCGGCAAATCCGTCGTCCGCAACGACACCGGCGTCTTCGAAGGCGCCGAAATTTCCATGTATTACGATCCGATGATCGCCAAGCTCTGCACCTGGGCTCCAACTAGGCTGGAGGCGATCGAGGCCATGGGCGAGGCGCTGGACGGTTTCGTCGTTGACGGCATCGAACACAACATGCCGTTTTTGTCGGCGCTGATGAAGCATCCGCGCTGGCGCGAGGGGCGTCTTTCCACCGGCTTCATCGCCGAGGAATATCCGCACGGTTTTGCTCCGATGGCGCCGGACGAGAGCCAGGCTGCCCTGCTTGCCGCAATCGCCCTCTCCTGCAGCCTGGTCGAATCCAACCGTCGCGAACGCTATGCCGACAGGCTGCGCCCCACGGCGGGACCGCTGCGGGAGAATTGGGTGGTCAAGCTCGGCGCCGATTACCTCTCCGTGGGGCTGCTGGATGGCGTGGTGACCATTCCATTCGAGATGGACATGCAGATAGGGGGAGAGACCGTGACGGTCGCGACCGATTGGCGTCCGGGCGACGCCGTATGGGTTGGCACAGTCGCCAAACATAGGATCACTGCCCAGATCCGCCCCATGCTGAACGGCTTGCGCATCGATTGGCAAGGCATGTCCGTCAGGGTCAAGATCTTCACGCCTCGCCAGGCGGAGCTCGATAAGCTGATGCCGGTAAAATTGCCGCCCGACACGTCGAAGCTGCTCCTTTGCCCAATGCCCGGTCTTGTCGTCGCCATTGCCGTCGCCGAGGGCCAGGAAGTCAAGGCCGGCGAGACTCTCGCCATTGTCGAGGCGATGAAGATGGAGAACGTTCTGCGCGCCGAACGTGACCTGATCGTCGGCAAGATCAACGCCAAGCCCGGTGAAAGCCTCGCCGTCGATGCCGTCATCATGGAATTTGCCTGATCAAAATACGGCATTAATTTCGCTTGAGCCGTCCCGCGCGCCCATGCCAATGTCCGCGCGAACCAAAACATTGCAGGAAGGGATGAAACGATGGATGTACGTGCTGCAGTAGCAGTTCAAGCCGGCAAGCCGCTCGAGGTGATGACGGTTCAGCTCGAAGGGCCGAAGGCGGGCGAAGTGCTGATCGAGGTGAAGGCGACAGGCATCTGCCACACCGACGATTTCACGCTGTCGGGCGCCGATCCCGAGGGCCTGTTTCCCGCCATCCTCGGCCACGAGGGCGCCGGCATCGTCGTCGACGTCGGCCCGGGCGTCACCTCGGTGAAGAAGGGCGATCACGTCATTCCGCTTTACACGCCGGAGTGCCGCGAATGCTATTCCTGCCTGTCGCGAAAGACCAACCTCTGCACCTCGATCCGCGCCACCCAGGGACAGGGCCTGATGCCCGATGGCACATCGCGCTTCTCGATCGGCAAGGACAAGATCCATCACTACATGGGCTGCTCGACCTTCGCCAACTTCACCGTCCTGCCGGAGATCGCGCTTGCCAAGGTCAATCCCGACGCACCCTTTGATAAGATCTGCTACATCGGCTGCGGCGTCACCACAGGCATCGGCGCGGTCATCAACACCGCCAAGGTCGAAATCGGCTCGACCGCTATCGTCTTCGGTCTCGGCGGTATCGGTCTCAACGTGCTTCAAGGCCTGCGCCTTGCCGGCGCCGACATCATCATCGGCGTCGATATCAACAATGATCGCAAGGCCTGGGGCGAAAAGTTCGGTATGACGCATTTCGTCAACCCGAAGGAGGTAGGTGACGACATCGTGCCCTACCTCGTCAACCTGACGAAGCGCAACGGCGACCTGATCGGCGGTGCCGACTATACGTTCGACTGCACGGGCAACACCAAGGTCATGCGTCAGGCGTTGGAAGCCTCGCACCGCGGCTGGGGCAAGTCCGTTATCATCGGCGTCGCCGGCGCCGGCCAGGAAATCTCCACCCGTCCATTCCAGCTGGTCACCGGTCGCAATTGGATGGGTACCGCCTTCGGGGGCGCGCGTGGCCGCACCGATGTGCCGAAGATCGTCGACTGGTACATGGAAGGCAAGATCCAGATCGATCCGATGATCACCCACACAATGCCGCTCGAAGATATCAACAAGGGCTTTGAGCTGATGCATTCCGGCGAAAGCATCCGCGGCGTGGTGGTTTACTAGTAGCCGCCAACGGAGTTGCATGCGGTGGATGAGTTAATCACCGCATGCTATTTGAATTATTGAAGTATCCTATGATTTATGTCGATGCCGATGCCTGTCCGGTCAAACCGGAAATTTTGAAAGTTGCCGAACGTCACGGCATCGAAGTGACGCTTGTCGCTAATTCCGGATTGCGCCCGTCGCGGGATCCGATGGTGCGGAACGTCATCGTCTCCAATGCTTTCGATGCCGCCGACAACTGGATCGCCGAGCATGCCGGTCCCGGCGATATCGTCGTCACGGCCGATGTGCCGCTCGCCGGGCGTTGCGTCGCCACCGGCGCGCTGGTGACCGGGCCGACCGGCCGGGTGTTCGACGTCGCCAATATCGGCATGGCAACCGCCATGCGTGATCTCGGCGCGCATCTTCGTGAGACCGGCGAGAGCAAAGGATACAACGCCGCCTTTTCGCCGCGCGACCGCTCGACCTTCCTCGAAACCTTCGACCGGCTGTGCCGGCGTGCAAAAGCACATCAATCATCGCCTGGAGACCAGTCTTGAACATCATTTCCCAGAACACCGCCTTCGGCGGCATGCAGGGCGTCTTCTCGCACGAATCGGAGGCCTGCAAATGCGAGATGACGTTCGCAGTCTTCGTGCCGCCGCAGGCAATCAAGGAACCCCGCCCTGTCGTCTGGTATCTCTCCGGCCTTACCTGCACCCACGCCAATGTCATGGAGAAAGGTGAGTATCGCCGCATGGCTGCCGAGCTCGGCCTGATTGTCGTCTGCCCGGACACCAGCCCGCGCGGCAATGACGTGCCGGATGAACTGACCAACTGGCAGATGGGCAAAGGCGCCGGCTTCTATCTCGACGCCACCGAGATGCCCTGGGCCGAGAACTACCGGATGTATAGCTACGTCATGGAGGAATTGCCTCACCTCATCGCCAAGCAGTTCCGCGTCGACATGAGCAAACAGGGCATTTTCGGCCATTCCATGGGTGGTCATGGCGCAATGACCATCGCGCTCAAGAATCCAGACCGCTTCAGGAGCTGCTCCGCCTTCGCGCCCATCGTCCAGCCTTCGACGGCCGATTGGTCGGCTCCGGCCTTCGACAAATATCTCGGCGCCGACAAATCGGCCTGGAGACAATACGACGCGTGCTCCCTCGTCGAGGACGGCGCCCGCTTCCCGGAGTTCCTGATCGATCAGGGCAAGGCCGACAGCTTCCTTGAAAACGGCCTGCGTCCCTGGCTGTTCGAAGAGGCTGTCAAAGGCACCGGCATCGGCCTGACGCTACGCATGCACGAGCGCTATGACCACTCCTACTACTTCATCTCCAGCTTCATGGATGATCACCTGAGATGGCACGCCGAACGGCTGGCATGAAACGGGTGGCATGGCAGCTATGCGCTCAATAGCTTGAAAAGCTCTTTTGGCAGAGGCATATGGTAACCCGCGCAGACGGCTGCGGCGGCCGATATTCTTTCATCGGCTGTAACATCCGCGGGGACGGCCTCGCTCTGAATAAAGGAGCGTAACATGGCTTGGTTCCTGCTTTTTCTTGCAGGCTTGTTTGAAATCGGCTGGGCAGTCGGCCTGAAGTATACCGACGGCTTTACACGGCCGATGCCGACTGCTTTCACCATCATATCCATGATCATCAGCATTGTGCTGCTCGGCCTTGCGGTAAAGACCCTGCCGATGGGCACGGCCTATGCTGTTTGGACCGGCATCGGCACGGTCGGCACCGTATTGTTAGGCATATGGCTGCTCGGCGATCCCGCAACCCTCGTCCGCGTGGCCTGCATCGCCCTGATCGTCACAGGCATTGCCGGCCTCAAGCTCGCCACCTGACAAGGTACGGTCACCGGCGCTGGCGATTGTCCAGCGCCCAATCCCCGGGACCGGCAAACACCAGAAACAGGAAGATGAAGCAGAACAGCACTGCGCCATCTCCCTGATTGTTGGCCGGGAAGAAGTCGATCTGCATATGCACCATAAAATAGGCAATCGCCATTTCGCCGCTAAGGAGAAAGGCAATGGGGCGGGTGAACAGCCCAAACAGGATGAGGACGCCGCCTACGAGCTCGATTGCACCTGCCACGAAGAACAATGTCGTGATTGTAAAGGGTGCAGGTGGAAAGCCGAAAAGCTTTTGGGTGCCGTGCTCGACGAACAACAGGGCTGTGATAACCCGCAGGACTGCCAGTGCAGTTGGCTGATACGGCGACAAGCGCTCGAAAACCGACATGAAGATCTCCGTTCGAAATAGAATGCAGAAGAGATCTTGCCGACAAGGCTCCCTTTCCGCTGACAACGGAATCAACACGCGAAAGAGAAAATTATTCGCCGGGCCTGGCGATCGGCCAAGCCCGGCGATGACATTGACTACTTCTTGCGATTGTCGACGGCCACAAGGCCGGGACCGGCAAAGATCAGGAACAGGAAGACGAAGCAGTAAAGAATAGCTGCGTCGCCGCCATTGTTGGCCGGGAAGAAATTCTTCGGATAATGCGCCATGAAATAGGCGACCGCCATGTTGCCGCAAAGGATGAATGCGACGGGGCGGGTAAAGAAACCGACGATTGTTGCCAAGCCGCCGACGATCTCGATGATACCCTGAACCAGAAGCAGGGTCGGCAGTGGGCTTGGGAATTGGCCACCTGGCGGAAAGCCGAAAAACTTCTGTAGGCCATGTTCGATGAACAGCACGCCGGTGACGACACGCAATACAGTAAGAGCATAGGGCTGATATTGATTCAGCCGATCGGAAAGCGCCATTTTAAACTCCAGTTTTAACTCCCCCAGAAGCAAGCATTAGAGCGGCCGCCCCTGAACGTGAAAACACGGATTCTGACGTCCAATCAATTTTCCGTGTGGAATCCGTGGCTTGCTGTCACATGCTCACAGTGGAATGTTGTCGTGCTTCTTCCAGGGATTGGTCAGGTCCTTGTTGCGCAGCATCCGCAAGCCCTGCGCCAACCGGCGGCGGGTGGAACGCGGCATGATCACTTCGTCGATATAACCACGCTCGGCTGCGACGAAGGGCGACAGGAAACGGTCCTCATACATCTTCGTATGGGCCGCTATTTTCTGGGGATCAGCGATATCCTTGCGGAAGATGATCTCGACGGCGCCCTTGGCGCCCATGACGGCAATCTGCGCCGTCGGCCATGCATAGTTGAGATCGCCGCGTAGATGCTTCGAGGCCATGACGTCATAGGCGCCGCCGAAGGCCTTGCGGGTGATGACGGTGAGCTTCGGCACCGTCGCCTCGGCATAGGCGAAGAGCAGTTTGGCGCCGTGCTTGATCAACCCGCCATATTCCTGCGCCGTCCCTGGCAGGAAGCCGGGCACATCGACGAAGGTGACGATCGGGATATTGAAGCAATCGCAGAAGCGCACGAAGCGCGCCGCCTTGCGCGACGCATCGCTGTCGAGCACGCCGGCGAGCACCATCGGCTGATTGGCGACGAAGCCGACCGTGGCTCCCTCGATCCGCCCGAAGCCGCAGACGATGTTCTTGGCGAAGCTCTCCTGTATCTCGAAGAAATCGCCCTCATCCGCCACCTTGAGGATCAGTTCCTTGATGTCGTAGGGCTTGTTGGCATTGGCCGGGATCAGCGTGTCGAGCGAGGTATCGGGCTCGGTGACGGATTGATAGCACTCGATCTCCGGCAGAGCCGCAGTATTCGATTGCGGCAGGAAATCGACGAGGCGGCGCACCTGCAGCAGCGTATCGACATCATTGTCATAGGCGGCGTCGGCAATCGAGGATTTCGTCGTGTGCACGGAGGCGCCGCCGAGCTGTTCGGAGGTGACGGTCTCGTTTGTGACGGTCTTCACCACATCCGGCCCGGTGACGAACATGTAGGATGTATCGCGCACCATGAAGATGAAATCGGTCATGGCGGGCGAGTAGACATCGCCGCCGGCGCAGGGACCCATGATGACGGAAATCTGCGGGATGACGCCGGATGCAAGCACGTTGCGCTGAAACACTTCGGCATAGCCACCAAGTGCGGCCACGCCTTCCTGAATGCGGGCGCCGCCGGCGTCATAGATGCCGATGATGGGCGCGCGGTTCTTCAGCGCCATATCCTGTACTTTGGTGATCTTTTCCGCATGTGCTTCTGAAAGAGACCCACCGAAGACGGTGAAATCCTTGGCAAAAATGAAAACGGTGCGCCCGTTGACCGTACCCCAGCCGGTCACGACGCCATCGCCGGCAACCTTGCTCTTGTCCATGCCGAAATCGGTCGAGCGATGCTCGACGAACATGTCGAACTCCTCGAAGGAACCCTCGTCGAGGAAGATGTCGATGCGTTCGCGGGCCGTGAGCTTGCCTCGCGCATGCTGCGCATCGATTCGCACCTGACCGCCGCCGAGCCTTGCGACCTCACGACGACGCTCCAGTTCCTGCAGAATTTCCTTCATGAGGCCCTCTCTCCTTCGCTGCTCGGGCTTAGCACGACGCGAGCGCGGTTTGAAGCTGCCGGCTCAGTTCGCCAGCCGTGGCATGGTCAGTGAAAAGATGGAGCGGACGCGAGCAGCGATATCTTCCGCCATCAGTTCATCGGCCGTGGCAGGATCGGGAGCCACCGTTCTTATTTCAAAAGATGCCATGGCCACCACGGAGCCACCGTCCAACGCCGCTGCGTCGATGTTGACCTTGGCGCTGCTGCGATCTCGGTTGAAGCCGCGCGCCTTGCGAACATCGGTCAATCGGATGGTGATAGCGACCTGCGGCAACGTCGTGCTGTGGGCCGTTGCGGCGATCGAGGCGTTCACGCGATCATTGGTGGCGGCAATCAGCGCCGGCGATACCGGCGGCAAGGCCTGATCGGCCACCACAGTCGCGCTGCGAACGTCATAGGTTGGAGGAGGAGGATCAACGGACCAGCTCGAGCACGCAGCCAGAGCCAAACATCCCACGAGCGCCAATACGGCCCCCGGCCTCAACAACAACATGATCCCTGCCCCGACTTCCAAATCCGCAAGATACGAAGGCTGTTATAAAGGACTGGAAATCAACAATATTCAACTGCGCAGTGCAGAAAAAACGTCGGTTGCCGCCTGAAATTCCTCGAAGCGTTGCGCGCGGCGGTGCTCGGCTTCCTCATCGCTGCCCCAATGTTCGATCGTCCAGTCTTCATCGAGATGCGCCAACGACCAGACGTCGGCAAGCGGCAGCCAGCCCTCCGCAAAGGCGAGCGCCAGGATCGCGGAGCCGGTCATGCTCGTGATCGTATGCAGGCTCGCAAGCTCCATGGGCGTGTCGTATTTGCGCAATGCCGCGGCGAAGGCGGAAATGGCCTCGCGGGGCTGCTGCTGGTGAATGACGCCCTCGGCCAGAATGAAGCGAGCACCGATCTCGCGTGCCGCCCACTCGATCACCGGGTTCCAGCGCTCCGACTGCCGCGCGACCAGCCGCTCCGGCTCATTGGCGCGATAGCAAAGGAGATCGCTGCCGGAAAAGCGCACGATTTCGTCGAACACAGCCTGGCTTTCGGTCGCCACACCATCGATGGCGCTGTTGACCAGACGGGTGACCGGCATTGTTGCTGGATCGATGACGTCGACTTGTCTCGCCCATTCGGCCGCCACCAGCTTGGCAAGCGCTTCCGTCGGCAGGGCGAGAGAATGCCGCGCCGGCGTCTTGACCACCTTGCCGTCGAGCGCAATGGCGTGACCGTCGTTGCCCGGGTTGATTGTCACGTCCTTGTAGAAGCGCTTCGGCAAGGGTCTCTTCATCTGGATCTGCGCGCGGCGGATCGGATCGGGATGGCTCAGCCCCTCGGAAAGATCGTTCAACAGGTCGCGCATGTCGTCACCTCAGAGAATATGGCTCAACAGGTCGTTTGGATGGTGGGCAATCGCATCGGCGCCGGCAGTCAGCAATTCCTCCACCGAAGCGTAACCCCAGGATACGCCGATGGCGGTCGCGCCGGCAGCCTTTGCCATCTGCATGTCGTAAACGGCATCGCCAATGACGATGGTGTCGTGCGGATCCATGCCGGTTTCGTCGCAGCATTCCGCCACCATGGCCGGATGCGGCTTCGAGGGGCAATCGTCGGCAGTACGCGACACCACGAAATAGGGCCCAAAACCGTTGGCTTCAAGAATATGGATAAGACCACGGCGGGACTTGCCCGTCACGGCACCGAGCAGCAATTCGTCGCGGGATGCGAGAGTCTCGATCAGCGGCTTGATGCCGTCGAAGAGCGGCGTCTGCATATCCGCCTCGTCGCGCACGCCGGGAAAGATCGACTTGTAGTGCGCGGTCATGGCAATCGCCTCGTCATCGACATGCGGCTTGCCCTGCATGCGGGAAACCGCGATATCCAGGCTGAGGCCGATGATCGCCTTGGTGGCGGAAACATCGGGGCGCTTGTAGCCAAAGGCAACGAATGTCCGCGCCATGACCTCGTGGATCAGCCGCACGCTATCGACCAGCGTGCCGTCGCAATCGAAAAGAACGAGTTTCATTCGTCGTCCGGCTCCCCTGCCGATGCCATGTCGAGACCGAGAAGGTTCCATGTCTGCACCATGTGCGGCGGCAGAGGTGCCGTGACGCGCAGGCGGCCGCCATTGGGATGCGGAATATCGATATGGCGGGCATGCAGATGCAGACGCTTCTGGACACCGCCAGGGAAATCCCAGTTCGGATCGTCATCGAAATATTTGGGGTCGCCGATGATCGGATGACCTATATGCAGCGCATGGACGCGGAGCTGGTGCGTGCGGCCGGTATAGGGCTCCATCTCCAGCCAGGCGAGGCTCTGCGCTGCCATTTCGAGCACGCGATAATAGGAGATGGCGTGATCCGCGCCCTCCTCCCCATGCTTGGCGATGCGCATGCGATCGCCGTCGGGTGTTGCTTCCTTCACCAGCCAGGTCGAAATCTTGTCCTCGTGCTTGCGCGGCACACCCTTGACCAACGACCAATAGGTCTTTTTGGTGTCGCGCTCACGAAAGGCCGCAGTCAGCTTCTGCGCCGCGCCGCGGGTGCGGGCAACGACGAGGACGCCGGATGTGTCGCGGTCGAGACGGTGCACCAGGCGTGGCTTTTCGCCCTTCTTGCTCGTCCATGCCTCCAGCATCTTGTCGATATGACGGGTGAGGCCGGAACCGCCCTGCACGGCGAGGCCGGCCGGCTTGTTCAGCACAAAGACCTTCTCGTCTTCGTGCAGCAGCATGCGCGCAAGAAGCTCGCCGTCACCGGCGTGTTTAAGGTCATTGCCACCGATGGGGCCGCTCTTCAGGGCCTTGGCGTCGACGTCGAGAGGCGGCACGCGCACCACCTGCCCCGGCTGCACGCGCGCATCCGTCTTGACACGACCGCCATCGACGCGCACCTGGCCGGAACGCAACAACTTTTGCAGCTGACCGAAGCCGAGCCCCGGAAAATGTACCTTGAACCAGCGGTCGAGGCGCATGCCGGCTTCGTCAGGCTCGACCTGTATATGTTCAATCCCGGCCATTGTTCTTCTTTCAAATGCCGCAGCATGCTCCGGAAAATACCAAACGCTCGTTGGACGGGATCATGCCAATTCAAATAACGGGGCCAGCTGCCCCGCAGCCGGATATCCCGGCCTTTCGACGTGGCTTTAGAGCATTTCGAGCAAAAGTGGAAACTGGAATTATCCGGGCCGAATATTTTTCTGGCTCAGTTTCCCTTGGCCGACACGACGGGCAGATCGAGATCGACCATCCCGGCTTTCTCGAACATCAGCATCACAGGCACCGAGCCGCCCTTTTTGAAGGGCGTCTTCACCTGCTTGAACATCATGTGCATCGTGTTCGGCGAAAGCGTCACGGTAGTACCGGCGGGAATTGCGATACCACCCTTGATCTCGCGCATCTTCATGATCTCGCCGTCCATCTTCATCTCGTGCAATTCCACCTTGCCCGCAGCCGAGGATGTGACTGATGTCAGCTTGTCGTCGGCCTTGCCGCCATTGTGGATGATAATATAGCCGCCGCCGACCGGTTGACCAGGCAGCATGGCGCGGACATAACCGCAGCTGATATCGAGATCGCCGATCTTACCGGTGGCTGAACCGGATGGCGCCGCCTGCGCATCCATATGCATCCCGGCCATGCCCTTCATGTCGCCGCTCTGCTGGGCCATTGCGCCGCCTGTCGAAAGCGAAAGTGCTGCTGCTGACATCAGCAATGCTGCGACCTGACAACGGTTCATCATTCTCTCCTGCCCGGCTCCTCTATCGACCCGAAGGGATAGCCTTTCGCAACCTCGTTGCAAAGCCCCCGCTTTCACTCGCGGGATGGCCGATGGAAGCGCGCGACAAAAATTTGTTCAGCGGCGACATTTGCCCCTTGCCATCTCTCTCGACTACCAGATAATGACACTCGACCTTGTTGGGAGAATCCGGCGCAAGCCGGTGCCGAAGGAGCAACCGCCCCGGAAACTCTCAGGCCCAAAGGACCAGCAAGGGGCAGACGGAACTCTGGAGAGAAACGCGCAAGCGTTCGCCGAAGGGATAACAATCTCAGGCAAACAGACAGAGGGGGCTCATCGTCAGGCGCAACTGTGCCGAAATTGTGAGCTCTGCGCTCGGATATGAGCGCAAAACCCGGAGGCGTCATTGGACGAGACCGCTGCCCTCAAGAAGACACCCCTTTACGACCTGCATGTATCGCTCGGCGCCCGCATGGTGCCGTTTGCCGGTTACGACATGCCCGTGCAATATGCCGCGGGTGTCATGAAGGAACACCTTTGGACCCGCTCTTCCGCCGGCCTGTTCGACGTGTCGCATATGGGTCAGGTGACGATCCGCGCCCGTTCCGGCAAATATGAGGACGCGGCGCTCGCACTGGAAAGCCTCGTGCCGGTCGATATCCTCGGCCTCGCGGAAGATCGCCAGCGCTACGGCTTCTTTACCGACGACAACGGCGGCATCCTCGACGATCTCATGATCACCCATATGGATGACTACCTCTTCGTCGTTGTGAACGCCGCCTGCAAGGAGCAGGATCTCAAGCATCTTCAAGATCATATCGGCGATAGCTGTGAGGTTACCTTACTTGATCGCGCACTGATTGCCCTGCAAGGACCGCGCGCCGTTTCCGTGCTTGCGGAACTCTGGGCCGACATTGCCTACATGAAATTCATGGATGTGCGCCATTGTCGCCTGCACGACGTTTCCTGCCTCGTGTCGCGCTCCGGCTACAGCGGCGAAGACGGTTTCGAGATTTCCGTACCGGCCGACAAGGCCGAGGATATCGCCAAGCGGCTGCTCGAACACCCGGATGTGCAGCCGATCGGCCTCGGCGCCCGCGACTCGCTGCGCCTCGAAGCCGGGCTTTGCCTCTATGGCAATGATATCGATCAGACCACGACACCGGTCGAAGCCGCGCTCGAATGGGCCATGCAGAAGGCTCGAAAGACCGGCGGCACCCGCGCCGGCGGCTTTCCCGGCGCGTCCCGCATTCTCGCCGAACTCGATGGTGGCGCCCCGCGCCGCCGCGTCGGCCTGAAGCCGGAAGGCAAGGCGCCCGTGCGCGGTCATGCCAAGCTCCATGCCGATGCCGAGGGCAAGACCGAGATCGGTGAGGTTACCTCGGGCAGCTTCGGCCCGAGCGTGGAATCCCCCGTCGCCATGGGCTATGTGCCCACGAGATTCTCATCGCCCGGCACGACCGTCTACGCCGAGGTGCGCGGCAAATACCTACCCGTCGCCGTCAGCGCCCTGCCTTTCGTCAAGCCTACCTACAAACGCTGAACGTCTTTTCCAGAGAGGATTATCCATGCTGAAATTCACCGAAGAACATGAGTGGCTGAACATCGATGGCGATGTTGCGACGGTCGGCATCACGGCGCATGCCGCCGAGCAGCTCGGCGATCTGGTTTTCGTGGAACTGCCTGAAGTCGGCGCCAGCTTCTCAAAGGGCGACGATGCGGCAACAGTCGAATCCGTCAAGGCGGCTTCCGAAGTCTATTGTCCGCTCGACGGAGAAATCACCGCCGTCAACGAAGCCATCACCGCCGATCCGGCACTCGTCAACTCCGATCCGATGGGGGCTGGCTGGTTCTTCAAGCTGAAGTTGAAGAACGTGAGTGATGTTGGTGGTCTTCTTGATGAATCCGGTTACAAGGAGCTGATCGGATAATGACAACGCCTACGGAATTCAAATTTACCGACTACCAGCCCTACGATTTTGCCAATCGTCGCCATATCGGCCCATCTCCGTCAGAGATGACCGATATGCTTGGCGTGATCGGCTACAACAGCCTTGACGGCCTGATCGACGCGACGTTGCCGCCTGCCATTCGCCAGAAGACGCCGCTCGCTTGGGGTGCGCCGATGACCGAGCGCGAGGCGCTCGACAGATTGCGCGAGACCGCCAACAAGAACAAGGTCCTCGTCTCGCTGATCGGCCAGGGCTATTACGGCACGATCACGCCGCCGGTCATCCAGCGCAATATCCTGGAAAATCCCGCCTGGTACACCGCCTATACCCCTTACCAGCCGGAAATCAGCCAGGGCCGCCTCGAGGCGCTGCTGAATTACCAGACGATGATCAGTGACCTCACAGGCCTCGATGTCGCCAATGCCTCGCTGCTCGATGAAGCGACTGCTGCGGCCGAAGGCATGGCAATGGCGGAGCGCGTGGCGAAATCGAAGGCCAAGGCCTTCTTCGTCGATGCCGAGTGCCATCCGCAGACCATCGCGCTGATCAAGACCCGCGCCGAGCCGCTCGGATGGACCGTTATCCTCGGCAACCCCTTCACCGACCTCGATCCGGTCGATGTCTTCGGCGCGATCTTCCAGTATCCGGGCACGCACGGTCGCCTCAACGACTTCAGCGGGCTGATCTCCAGATTGCACCAGACAGGCGCCATCGCTGTCGTCGCGACCGATTTGTTGGCGCTGACGCTGTTGAAATCGCCCGGCGAAATGGGTGCCGATATCGCCATTGGCTCCTCCCAGCGCTTCGGCGTGCCTGTGGGATATGGCGGTCCGCACGCGGCCTTCATGGCTGTCAAGGACGCTTACAAGCGCTCTATGCCGGGCCGCTTGGTCGGCGTCTCCGTCGATGCGCGGGGCAATCGCGCCTACCGCCTGTCGCTGCAGACCCGCGAACAGCATATCCGCCGCGAAAAGGCGACGTCGAATATCTGCACCGCGCAGGTGCTGCTCGCCGTCATGGCCTCGATGTACGCCGTGTTCCACGGTCCGCAGGGCCTCAAGGCCATCGCCCAGCAGGTCCACCAGAAGGCCGTCTTGATGGCCAAGGGGCTGGAAAAGCTCGGCTATGCCATCGAGCCGGAAAGCTTCTTCGATACGATCACAGTCGAAGTCGGCCATATGCAGGGTCTCATCCTGCGTGCCGCCGTCGCCGAGGGTGTGAACCTGCGCAAGGTCGGCGAGACGAAGATCGGCATGAGCCTCGACGAGCGCACGCGCCCGGCGACGCTGGAAGCCGTCTGGCGTGCCTTCGGCGGCGATTTCCGCATCGCCGATTTCGAGCCGTCCTACCGCCTGCCGAAGACCCTGTTGCGCACCAGCGAATACCTGACGCATCCGATCTTCCACATGAACCGCGCGGAAAGCGAGATGACCCGGTATATCCGCCGGCTCTCCGACCGTGACCTGGCTCTCGACCGCTCGATGATCCCGCTCGGCTCCTGCACGATGAAGCTGAACGCTACGGCGGAAATGCTGCCGATCACCTGGCCGGAATTCTCCGACATCCATCCTTTTGTGCCGGCCGATCAGGCGCTGGGCTACCGCGAAATGATCGACGATCTGACGGAGAAGCTCTGCGCCGTGACCGGTTACGATGCCTTCTCCATGCAGCCGAATTCCGGCGCGCAGGGCGAATATGCCGGCCTGCTCACCATCCGCAACTACCATATCGCCAATGGCGAGGGGCATCGCGATATCTGCCTGATCCCGACTTCGGCGCATGGCACCAACCCGGCCTCGGCGCAGATGGCGGGCATGAAGGTGGTGGTCGTCAAGGTCAGCGACGACGGCGATATCGACATGGCCGATTTCCGCGCCAAGACCGAGCAATATGCCGACAACCTCTCCTGCTGCATGATTACCTATCCTTCGACGCACGGCGTTTTCGAAGAGACGGTGAAGGAGATCTGCGATCTCGTGCACAAGCATGGCGGCCAGGTCTATCTCGACGGCGCCAACATGAACGCCATGGTCGGCCTCTCCCGCCCCGGCGACATCGGCTCCGACGTCAGCCACCTCAACCTGCACAAGACCTTCTGCATCCCGCATGGCGGTGGCGGTCCCGGCATGGGCCCGATCGGCGTCAAGGCGCATCTGGCGTCTCACCTGCCCGGCCATCCGGAGACGGACGGTCGCAGCGGCGCGGTCTCGGCCGCGGCCTTCGGTTCGGCCTCCATCCTGCCGATCTCGTGGAGCTACTGCCTGATGATGGGCGGCGAAGGGCTGACGCAGGCGACCAAGGTGGCGATCCTCAACGCCAACTATATCGCCGCCAGGCTGAAGGGCGCCTACGACGTGCTCTACAAGTCCAAGACCGGACGCGTGGCGCATGAATGCATCATCGATACGCGCCCGCTGGTGGACAGCGCCGGCGTTACCGTCGATGACGTTGCCAAGCGTCTGATCGATTGCGGCTTCCATGCGCCGACCATGAGCTGGCCGGTTGCCGGGACGCTGATGATCGAGCCGACCGAATCGGAAACCAAGGCTGAACTCGACCGGTTCTGCGAAGCGATGCTGGCGATCCGCGAGGAAGCCCGCGCCATCGAGGAAGGCCGGATGGACAAGACCGACAATCCGCTGAAGAACGCGCCGCATACGGTGGAAGACCTCGTCGGCGAATGGAACCGCCCCTATTCCCGCGAGCAGGCCTGCTTCCCGCCTGGCGCGTTCCGCGTCGACAAATACTGGTCGCCGGTCAATCGCGTCGACAACGTCTATGGCGATCGCAATCTGGTATGCACCTGCCCGCCGGTGGAATCCTACGCCGAGGCGGCCGAGTAGATTTTTTTGCGAAAAAGCGAAGCGGTTCAGTCGCTTCGCCAAAAGCCGACATAAATCTATTGTGAAACTTGTCTATGAAAACGCCGCGCGTCCCACCGGATGCGCGGCGTTTTTTTATGACGCGCCATGAGGCCTTGGAAGTCAGACATTATGCCGGAATGGCCGGATTTTCATTTCATCGCCGGGCGGGCGGAGCATTCCTCCTCCCCGCTGCTTCTGCTGCACGGCAGCGGCAGCGATGAGGCCGCTCTCATCCCGCTTGCGGATGCGATTGCGCCGCAGCGGCCGTACATGGCGCTGCGCGGCGCTGTCGAATGGGAAGAAGGGTTCGCCTTCTTCCGCCGCAATCCCGACCGCAGCCTGGATCATGTCGACCTCGACAGCCAGACGGATAGGCTCTGTCGGTTCATTACAACGGCGATAGAGCGAAAGCTGCTCGCGCAGCCGCCAGTTCTGCTCGGTTTCTCCAATGGCGCCATCATGGCAGCATCGATCCTTCAGCGACGGCCCGGGCTCGCATCATCAGCAATCTTGATGCGGCCTCTTTCACCGGCACCTGACGCAGAGTTCCCGTCGATGCCCGCGCTGCCGATCCTGATCACCTCAGGCGAGAACGATCAACGGCGGGAGCCTGGCGACGCGGAACTCGTGAGACAACAATTTGCAAACGCCGGCGCGGATGTCAGCGCTCTTGTGCTGCCAACCGATCATGGCCTCCATCAAGACGAGGCCGACATCATCCGCGACTGGCTCATACGGAAAGGCATATGAAATGAACGAGGAAAATCCCTTCGATACGGATAATCCCGACAGCTACATCGCGGCCGCCTTTGAGACCGACGATCCGTCCTCCATTGCCAGGGCATTGGGCGAAGTGGCGCGCACGCGCAATATGAGCAAGCTTGCCAAGGATGTCGGCATGAACCGCTCGGCACTCTATCGAGCGCTGAGCGGCGAGGGAAATCCGGAATTCGCGACGATCCTGAAAGTCGTCAAGGCGCTCGGACTCAAGCTGACGCCGGTGCCGGCCGCACATTGAGAATCCAACACGCCCCGAGGTGAAATAACGACAAAATCCGCTTTAAGCGGGCTGAACGGCCTGCCGTTGCGCCGCCAAGGCGGCAAGATCTGCAGGCTTCAATTCGACGGACTCGCCACAGCCGCAAGCAGATGTCTGGTTCGGATTGGTGAACGTAAAGCCCGAACGCAAGGTCGTGGTCTCGAAGCCCATTTCGGTGCCGAGCAGATAAAGCACGGCTGACGGCTCGACCCAGACCCTGGCGCCGTCGTGCTCGATCAGATCATCCTTGGGGTTCGGCTCACTCACCAGGTCGATGGTATATTCCATCCCCGCGCAGCCGCCCTTCTTGATGCCGACGCGAACGCCCTTGGCATCGGACCCGGAATTCTCGACGATCGCCTTTACGCGCGCAGCTGCGGTATCGGTCATAGTCATCACTGCAAAGCCCATGGGCTCATTCTCCTTCCGCAACCGGGGTCAAGATCCGGCGCTTCGAGTCTTAATGTAAAGCCGGCGGCCTAAAGCTTCAATACCAGCCGATGGCCACTTGCGCTTCTTCCGACATGCGGTCCGCGCTCCACGGCGGATCGAAGGTCATGCTGACGTCAACGCCGGAAACGCCTTCGACCGCGCCGACCGCGTTTTCGACCCAGCCCGGCATCTCGCCGGCAACCGGGCAACCGGGCGCGGTCAGCGTCATGACGATCTTCACCATGCGGTCGTCTTCGATATCGATCTTGTAGATCAGACCGAGTTCGAAGATATCCGCCGGAATTTCCGGATCGTAGACAGTCTTCAGCGCGGCGATGATGTCGTCGCTGAGGCGAGCCAGCTCACCCTCGGGAATGCTGGAATGCACGATCCCTTCGCGTACGTCGATCTTCTGTTCGCTTTCGTCGAGTGACATCGCTTGCCTCCTTAGGCGAAGAACTTGCGCGCATATTCCAGCGCATCCGCCAAAGCATCCACTTCGGCACGCGTATTGTACAAGCCGAACGATGCACGGCATGTGGAGGTGACGCCGAAGCGTTTCAAGAGCGGCTGGGCGCAATGCGTCCCCGCGCGCACCGCAACCCCCTGACGGTCGATCACCATCGACACGTCATGGGAGTGGATACCCGCGAGTTCGAAGGAGAAGATACCACCTTTTCCAGGTGCCGTGCCGAAAACTCGCAGCGAATTGATATCCCGCAGCCGCTCCGCCGCGTAGGCCGCAAGATCGGCCTCATGTCGGGCGATCGCCTCGCGGCCGATGCTCTCCATGTAGTCGAGCGCGAAACCAAGCCCGATCGCCTGCACGATCGGCGGCGTGCCGGCTTCGAAGCGATGCGGCGGGTCGTTATAGGTGACGTTTTCCTCGGTCACGTCGAAAATCATCTCGCCGCCGCCCTGGAAAGGCCGCATCTCGGCGAGCCTCTCCTTCTTGCCGTAGAGAACGCCGATGCCGGAGGGACCATAGAGCTTGTGACCGGTCATGACGTACCAGTCGCAATCGATATCCTGCACATCGACAGGCAGATGCACGGCGCCCTGCGATCCGTCGACCAGCACCGGAATGCCCCGCTCATGCGCGATGCGGCAGACTTCCTTCACCGGAACGATGGTCCCGAGCGCATTCGACATGTGGGTAATGGCGACGAGCTTGGTCCGTTCCGTCAGGCTTTTCTCGAAATCCTCGATATGAAACGCGCCTTCGTCGTCAACAGGCACCCAGACGAGTTTTGCGCCCTGTCTTTCACGAATGAAGTGCCAGGGAACGATGTTGGAGTGATGCTCCATGATGGAGACGACGATCTCGTCGCCTTCACTCAGCTTCGGCATGCCCCAGCCATAGGCGACCGTGTTGATTGCCTCGGTCGAGTTCTTCGTGAAGACGATATCGTCCACCGACGGCGCATTCAGGAAACGGCGCACCTTTTCGCGCGCTGCCTCATAGGCTTCGGTGGCGGCATTGGAGAGGAAATGCAGGCCACGATGCACATTGGCGTATTCGCTGGAATAGGCATGCGAGATAGCATCGATGACGATCTGCGGCTTCTGCGCCGATGCGCCATTGTCGAGATAAACAAGCGGCTTGCCATGCACCGTCTTCGCCAGGATCGGGAAATCCCGGCGAATAGCTTCGACGTCATAGGCCGTTGCAGGCATGATCTTGTCCACGAGCTTTGCCTCCAATCAGGCGTGCTTTTCCAGCCAGGCAGAGATAACGCCTTCCAGCGCCTCGACCAGGGCTTCGTCTTCCAGTTCCTCGACGATCTCGGCCACGAAGGCGTTGACCAGCATGGCGCGGGCCTTGTTCTCCGGAACGCCGCGGGCCATCAGATAGAAGAGATGGTTGCGGTCGATATCGGCAACAGTGGCGCCATGGCCGCACTGCACGTCGTCAGCGAAGATTTCGAGTTCCGGCTTGACCGAAAATTCGGCATCGTCGGACATCAGCAGCGTGTTGCAGGCCATTTTGGCATCGGTCTTCTGCGCATCCGGTGCGACCCGGATCATGCCCTGAAAGACACCGCGCGCCCGGTCGAACACGACATTGCGAATGACTTCCGTCGATCCGGTGTTCGGAACGTCATGACCAAGCACCATCGTCACGTCGGTATGCGTATCGCCACCGAGCAGGTTGATGCCGCGCAGCGTCAGATCGGCGCCCTCGCCCGCTACCTTGATGTACAGCTCCTGGCGCACCAGCTTGCCGCCGGCATTGATGACGAACAGCCTCAGCTTGGCGTCCGTGCCCAGATCGATGCGGATCTGGCCGAGATGCGTATCCTCGCTGCCCTGCTCCTGCAGGATGATCCAGGTCACTTCGGCGCGCGCGCCGATCTTGACTTCGCTTACCGACGAGACAAGCGCGGCAGCGCCTTCGACAGCCTGGTGGCGCTCGATGACCGTAGCCTTGACGTCGGCACCGAAGGAGACCGGGAGGCGGCTGTGAATCTGCCCGCCAGCATGAATGAACTGGACCTCCAGCGGCGCGTCGAGCTCGGTGCCGTCAGGGAAATCGATGACATAGCCATCGCGCACGAAGCTGGCATTGATGCGCCCGATGGCATCGTCCTTGTCGAGTGCCTCCAGACCGGCGGCGGCTGTGCCGCTGATCAGGCTATCGGCGTAGCGGCCGATCGTCAGCCCCTTGACGGCAGCCTTCTCGCTCGCCTTGCCCTGGAGAACGGAAAGCACCGAAGCCCCCTCCACCGTCGGGGCCAAAGCTTCCGCAAGACCCTTGCCGATATCGGTCGGAACCAGACGCAGCAGGTTCTTGAAATCGGTGTAATGCCAGGCCTCGATGCGACGCGTCGGCAGGCCCGCGGTCTTCAGATCATCAAGCAGGCGGTCACGAACGGCGAAAACTTCACCGTCACCCGGCAGATCGCCAAGCTGGTCGTTGTACGCCTCGATCAACGCGGTCTCCGCTGATGTCAGGCGGTTCGTCGTCTGAATGTTCATCGACGTATCCTTTCCGCCCCGATCAGGCCGCAGCCCCGATGATGTCGGCATATCCATTGGCTTCGAGTTCGTGCGCCAGTGTCTTGTCGCCGGACTTGATCACCTGGCCCTTGTAGAGGACGTGAACGGTGTCCGGAACGATGTAATCCAGCAGGCGCTGGTAATGGGTGATGACGATCACGGCGCGATCCGGAGAGCGTAGCGCGTTGACGCCGTCAGCGACGATCTTCAGAGCGTCGATATCGAGGCCGGAGTCGGTCTCGTCGAGCACGCAAAGCTGCGGCTGCAGCAGCGCCATCTGCAGGATTTCGGCGCGCTTCTTCTCGCCGCCGGAGAAGCCGACATTGAGCGGACGCTTCAGCATATCCATGTTGATCTGCAGCTTGGCCGCTGCTTCCTTGACCCGGCGGATGAAATCCGGCGTCGTCAGCTCGTCTTCGCCGCGCGCCTTGCGCTGCTCGTTGAGCGCTACCTTCAGGAACTGCATCGTGGCAACGCCAGGGATTTCGACCGGATACTGGAAGGCAAGAAAAATGCCCTTGGCGGCGCGCTCGGCGGCGTCGAGCTCCAAAATGCTCTCGCCGTTGTAGAGGATGTCGCCCTCGGTGACCTCATAGTCGTCGCGGCCGGCGAGGATATAGGACAGCGTCGATTTGCCGGAGCCGTTCGGCCCCATGATGGCAGCGACTTCACCCGCCTTCACCGTAAGATTCAGGCCATGGATGATCTCGGTGCCGTCTTCGGCGATGCGGGCATGCAGGTTCTTGATTTCAAGCATTGTAGAATCCTAACGAAGGAATGAACGTAGGGCGCGGCTGGCGCGCCAAAGCTAATTTTCTATGCGAGCGTCAGCCGACGCTGCCTTCGAGCGAGATGCCGATCAGCTTCTGCGCTTCGACGGCGAATTCCATCGGCAGTTCCTGCAGGACTTCCTTGACGAAGCCGTTGACGATCAGAGCGATCGCTGCTTCGGTCGGGATGCCGCGCTGCAGGCAATAGAACAGCTGGTCCTCGGAAATCTTCGACGTCGTGGCTTCATGCTCGAACTGCGCCGTCGAGTTCTTGGCTTCGATGTAGGGCACCGTGTGCGCGCCGCACTTGTCGCCGATGAGCAGCGAATCGCACTGCGTGAAGTTACGCGCGTTCGTCGCCTTGCGGTGAGCCGAGACCTGGCCGCGATAGGTGTTCTGCGAGACGCCGGCAGCGATGCCCTTCGACACGATGCGGCTCGACGTGTTCTTGCCGAGGTGGATCATCTTGGTGCCGCTGTCGACCTGCTGATGGCCGTTGGAAACGGCGATCGAGTAGAACTCGCCGCGGCTGTCGTCACCGCGCAGAATGCAGGACGGGTACTTCCAGGTGATGGCCGAACCGGTCTCGACCTGCGTCCACGAAATCTTGGAGCGATGACCGCGGCAATCGCCACGCTTGGTGACGAAGTTGTAGATGCCGCCCTTGCCGTTCTTGTCGCCCGGATACCAGTTCTGAACCGTCGAATACTTGATCTCGGCATCATCGAGCGCGACGAGTTCGACGACGGCCGCATGCAGCTGGTTTTCGTCGCGCTGCGGCGCCGTGCAGCCTTCGAGATAGGAGACATAAGCTCCCTCTTCGGCAATGATCAGCGTCCGCTCGAACTGGCCGGTATTCTTCTCGTTGATGCGGAAGTAGGTGGACAATTCCATCGGGCAACGAACACCCTTCGGCACGAAGACGAAGGAGCCGTCGGTGAAGACAGCGGAATTCAGCGTCGCGTAGAAATTGTCTGATGTCGGAACGACGGTGCCGAGATATTTGCGCACGAGATCGGGATGCTCGCGGACCGCTTCCGAGATCGACATGAAGATCACGCCGGCCTTCTTCAGCTCTTCCTTGAAGGTGGTAACCACCGAAACCGAATCGAACACGGCATCGACTGCGATCCTCGACTGCTTGACGCCGGCAAGGATCTCCTGCTCGCGCAAGGGAATGCCGAGCTTCTCATAGACCTTCAAGAGCTCCGGATCGACGTCCTCAAGCGAGGTCGGGCCGGACGTGCTCTTCGGCGCAGCGTAATAGTAGATGTCGTTGAAATCGATCTTCGGATAGTCGACGCGGGCCCAGGTGGGCTCTTCCAGGGTCAACCAGCGGCGATACGCCTCAAGACGCCATTCCAGCATCCATTCCGGCTCCCGCTTCTTGGCGGAAATAAAGCGGACAATATCCTCGGACAGGCCCTTCGGAGCCTTGTCCATTTCGATGGTAGTTTCAAAACCATACTTATACTGGTCCACGTCGATCTGGCGAACCTGATCGACCGTTTCTTGGACTGCAGGCATTTCGTTCTCCAATCTCGCCGGATCCAAGGTCCGGCAGCTTGTCAACGTTGCGGCAGACTTATGTCTACCCTCTATGTAGTCGGCCAAAGGGGACTTTTCAGCCCACTTGGCAAGCGGAAATTTCCGTTTCCGCAAAATTGTGGCCGTCAGGCCGCGGCACCCGCCAGTTTGCGGCGGCCCGCAATGCGGGCAAGGGCCGCTATGGCGCGATCTACGTCCGCTTCGGTCGTGGCGGGGCCGAGCGAAATCCGAAGCGCTCCGAGCTTCGGATCGCATCCCATGGCGACAAGCACATGGCTCTCGCCGACCTTGCCCGACGAGCAGGCAGACCCGGCCGAAATGGCGACACCTTCGAGATCGAAGGCGATCTGCCCTGTCTCGGATTTCAATCCCGACAGCGTGAAGAAGCTGGTATTCGGCACACGCGCTCCGCCCTCACCGTGAATGATGATATCGGGCGCGGCAAGCCGCATGCCTTCTTCCAGCCGATCGCGCAACGCGCCGATCCTGGCATTGCGGCCATCGAAGTCCACAAGCGCTGCCTCGGCGGCGGCACCGAAGCCGATGATGGCAAGCACGTTTTCCGTGCCGGAGCGATGCCCCTTTTCCTGGCCGCCGCCATGGATCAATGGCTTCGGCATCAGCACTTCGCCGCGCGAGATCAGCGCGCCGGTTCCTTTGGGCCCACCGATCTTGTGCGACGAGACGATCAGAAAATCCGCGCCGATCGCTTCGATATCGATCGCCACCCTGCCGGCTGCCTGCACGGCATCGACGACGAATATGCCGCCTGCCGCCTGAACGAGCTTGGCCGCTTCATCGACAGGCTGAAGAATCCCTGTCTCGTTGTTGGCGAGCATGATCGCGACCATCGGCAGCCCGCTCGCCTTGTCATGCGCAGAAAGCACCGCTTCAAGGGCTGCAAGATCGATCATACCGCCCGATGTCACCGGCACTTCGCTGATTCTGTCCTTCGGAAACCGGCCACCCTCGCGCACGGCCGGATGTTCGACGGCCGATATATAGAGATGGCTGACGACAAGCGGCGTCCGCCCCATGCGAAACTCCGGCGTCAACACCATATTGGCCGCCTCGGTGGCGCCGCTGGTGAAAACGACATGGGCCGGAGCAGCGCCCGTCAGGCTTGCAACCTGCCGGCGCGCGGCCTCGACGGCAGCACGTGCCGCCCTACCTTCCCCATGCACGGAATTGGGGTTGCCCTGAATATCCATCGCACGTAGCATCGCATCCCGCGCGGCCGGATGAAGCGGCGCGGTGGCATTCCAGTCGAGATAAAGGCGCGTTGCCGCCATGATCTTCTTCCTGCCTGACGTTGCTTTGCTGCGTCCGGCTCATTTTCCTTGAAATTTCAGCCGGGCATGCCTTATGACACGTTCCATAAATCGTTGCACACACAACGCGCGGAACACCGCATCAAGTTTCGAATTGTTCTAAACTGCGTTCTAGAAAAGATGAGCGCATTCGTCAAGTCAACTTGCTGCGTGCCGTTGGGTTTGAACGCAGAAAAAGAAGAGCCGGAGTATCGATGCCCGAAGTTATTTTCAACGGCCCCGCAGGCCGCCTTGAAGGCCGCTATCAGCCCTCTAAGGAAAAAAGCGCCCCGATCGCAATTATTCTCCATCCGCACCCGCAGTTTGGCGGCACCATGAACAATCAGGTGGTCTACCAGCTCTTCTATATGTTCCAGAAGCGCGGTTTCACGACCCTCCGATTCAACTTCCGCGGCATCGGCCGCAGTCAGGGCGAATTCGATCACGGCGCCGGCGAGCTTTCCGATGCCGCATCGGCGCTCGACTGGGTCCAGAGCCTCCATCCCGATTCCAAAAGCTGCTGGGTTGCCGGCTATTCCTTCGGCGCCTGGATCGGCATGCAGCTGCTGATGCGCCGTCCTGAAATCGAAGGTTTCATGTCGATCGCGCCGCAGCCGAATATCTACGATTTCTCCTTCCTCGCTCCCTGCCCGTCGTCCGGCCTGATCATCAACGGCGATGCGGACAAGGTCGCTCCGGAAAAGGATGTCAACGGCCTCGTGGAGAAGCTGAAGACGCAGAAGGGCATCCTCATCACGCACAAGATCGTGCCGGGCGCCAATCACTTCTTCAACGGCCAAGTCGACACGCTTCTGGGCGAATGCGAAGATTATCTCGATCGTCGCCTGAACGGTGAACTGGTGCCGGAACCGGCCGCCAAGCGCATCCGGTAAGAGAAACGCCTTTACCGGGCCATTCTGAACGTTGGGCATGAGATCCCGTCGATGACCATCGGCGGGTGATCCTGCATGCCGATCTTTCGCAGAACCCGCTGCGACGCCGCATTCTCGGGATGTGTGAAGGCGATGAACTGACTGGCCAAGCCACGCTGCAAGAACCATTGCGCCAGCGCGCCGGCGATCTCCGTCGCGTAACCATTGCCCCAGGCGTCTTTCCGAATCGAATAGCCGAGTTCGAATTCACCGCGGCCGTTTTCCTCGTGAAATCGCGAAAAACCAGCGCGACCGATGAAGCGGCCGTCGTCCCGCCTCAGCATCTTGTATTTGGTCACCCCGTCGCGCGCTTGTTCGCCGAACCAGCTTTTCAGCCGCTCTTCGGCCTTCTCCAACGTCCATGGCGCCGCTCCGGAGAGATAACGCGTCGTTTCGACCGTCGAATGCAGCCGCCTGATCAGCTCGGCATCGCCCTTGTTCCACATCGTCAAAACAAGGCGGGGAGTTTCGAGTATGGTGGCGTCGCTCATCCGTCTGCCTGTTTTTTCGGGTAACACATGAAACTTGCGATTCATGTTCAATCACGACGGTCACCAGCCGGCAAGCCACTAAGCGCAGCGGCTCCGCTCCAGTCATCGCGATAGGCTGGCGCTCAAAGAGCAAGGGCCGCATACGCGGCCCCCGGATCGTCAGTCAAAATCACCGTTCAGTGACATGCAGGAAGCCCCGGCGCTCCGCACTTCTTCTTTTCCGGAGGCTTCGGCGGCGCAGGCGGGGGTCTCTTGACCTGCTGCGCAGCCTTCGGCTGGGGCTGCGGTCTCGGTTGAGCCTGAGGCTTCGGAGCGGGCGCCCTCGCCTGCGCGGTTGCGTGCGGCGCCGGCTTCGGCTGTGAGGCCACGGGGTTCACACGCTGCGGGGGCGCGGCTGCGACATGCGGCTGATTGTTGTTGACAGGTTTTGGCTTGGCAGGTGCCTTCGCGGCAATAGCCGGCGCCGCTGGCTTTATCGTCTGACCATGGGCATTCGGCTTCGGCCCTGTGGCGACCGAATTCTGTTTCGCGTTCGGAGCGACTTGCGGCGCCGGGGTCTTTGCGACCTGATTCGGACCCTTCGCTCCCGGAAGCGCATGCACACTGCCATTCGCACCCAGTGGGGCCGGCTTCGTCTGCGCCTGTCCTTGATTGGCGGGGGTCTTGCCGGCAGCCGGCAAGGGCTGGCCATTGGCACCAGGGAGCGCATGCGCTTTGCCATTCGCACCCAGTGGAGCGGGTTTCGCGCCAGCAGCGGCCGGATTTTGCACAGTGTTGGGCGCGGATTGTGGCGATTGCGCCTGCTTCGGCTGCACCTGCCCCTTATTGGCCGGGGTCTTGCCAACGGTCGGCAAGGCCTGACCATTAGCACCGGGCAAAGCATGAGCGCCGGCATTTCCGGCTTGCGGCTGCCCCGAGGGTGCGGCGGGGGAACCTGCAGGCACCTTTACCACCGCCGCCGGGTTCTGCTTCTGCAGGACGGCCGCCTTCTGCACCGAAGGCGGCAGGGCGACATGCAGCGCCGCCGCACCGGCGCCGGCGACGACCGCTGCGCCGACGAGCTTCTGCCCTGTCGTCAGACCGGGTGCCGCAGGTGCAGCCCCGTTCTCGTTGACGGTCGTGTTGTTGATGACCGTATTGTTCTCGACCGTATTATGAATGTTGTTGAAGATGATGTTGTTTTCGGGCGGGGCGATATCGCGCGGCGGGAGCACCCAGCCCGGAACCGGAACGAAGACCGGCGCCGGCAGGACGTAAAGGTCGACCGAGGGCTGCGGTGGCGCCAACACGACGAAATCCGGCGGCGGCGGCGCCAGGAAAACAACTGGCGGCGGTGGTGCATAGCCGAAATCGGCATCATCGAAATAAAGAACGGGCCGATCAATATAGACGATTTCCGGCGGCGGTGGCGGCGGCACGTCATACTCGATCACGGTGAAGGACGGAGGCGGCTCGAGCGCTGCGTCGAAATGCTCGAGACGGCGGCGGGCATCCCAGACATGCGGGCCGCGTGGATAACGTCGCAGATAGGACCAATAGGCCTCCGGCGTATCCGCGATCCACGTCTCGCGCCAGGTGATCGCCTCGCGACGGGCAGCGATAATGGCGCGTACACGTCTCGCCATGGAGTCGTTCGGATAGGCGGCGAGGAAATCCTCGTAGCCTTGCAGCGAGTCACGGTCGAGCGCCGCGAAATAGGCATCCTTCTCATCGAAATCGCGGATCGCCTTCGTACGGATTGCCGCGTTGTCGTAACTGGACACCTGGGCTGCCGGCGCATCGGGTCCACGATCGAAGAAGGTGAAGGCGTTGTTGAATTTAGACGCGTCCCAGGAGATTTCTGCGCCCTTGGTCAGATCGCTCACCCGCAGGCGCGTGCGATCGAATACGTCGCCGAGCGAAAGGCCGCCGACGCGAATCATTTCCGCCAGCGCATGGGCATAGGAGCCATAGGGACCTGCTTCCGGCGGCGCGACGGTGCCGGGCGCCGCATTGAATGCGATCAACTGATTGGCGTCGGGTTCGACAAGCGTCAGGCCGCCGGCAAGCGGCTGATTGGACTGCGCGAACGGATTGGCCCGTGCCGCGTCGAGCACCACAATGCTGCCGCGATTGTTGATCGCCGCCAGCGATTTGGTGAAATCGGTTACCCGGATCGCCTCGACGGGAACATCCGTGGCATTGGCGATCTGCGCATCCACCGGCACGAAATAATTGTCGCCTTGGTATTGAAGCCCATAGCCCGCCAGATAGACGAAAGCCACGGTATGAGGCCCCGAGGCGTTCGCTTTCGCCAGGAAGTCCCTGAGTGTATCTCGCAACCCGTTCTGGTCGAGGTCGCGCGCGCCGATGACATCGAAACCCGCAGCCTGCAACGTCTGCGCAATCAAACCGGCATCATTGGCCGGCGTCGGCAACGCGCCCGTCTTGTAGGCGGCGTTGCCCACGACGAGCGCTATTCTCTTTTCAGGGGAACCTTGCGCATCGGCCGGGCTCGTGGCGACGATACCGGCCAAAACCAACGCTATGGCAAAAAATGCCCAGATCATCTTTTTGAATGACAATCCCATCATCGGAAGCAGAGGTGACATACCGGTTTCTTTCGGGAAACATGTGGCGCGCACGGGATCAACGATAAATGAATAGGATTTGATTTGGGCGAATACGCGGCGGCTTCGCGGCGTTGTTACGATGTATTCACGTTGAGAAGCGTCGGTTTACAAATCCGGGCCGCCGCTCCACCGGGCTGAAACTCGGCATTCGCACCCAACCAAAATGGTGACGCGCTCACAAATCAATGCTAAACGCGCCGCGACGTTCAACAACAGCGATTGTGCCGCATGATCCATTTGTGCGGCCTCGAGAGACCAAGATCATGGCTGAGTTCAAATCCGACTTCCTGCGCACCCTGAAAGAGCGCGGCTTCATTCATCAGATTTCCGATGAAGCAGGCCTCGACGACCTTTTCGCCAAGGAAACGGTGACCGCCTATATCGGCTTCGATCCCACAGCATCGAGCCTGCATGCGGGTTCGCTGATCCAGATCATGATGTTGCACTGGATGCAGGCGACAGGCCATCGCGCCATCTCGCTGATGGGCGGTGGCACCGGCATGGTCGGCGACCCCTCCTTCAAGGAGGAGTCTCGCCAGCTCATGACCATCGACACGATCGAAAGCAACATCGCTTCGATCAAGCGCTGCTTCTCCAACTACCTCACCTACGGCGACGGCCCGAAGGATGCGTTGATGATCAACAACGCCGAGTGGCTGCGCTCGCTGAACTACCTCGAATTCCTGCGCGATGTCGGCCGGCATTTCTCGGTCAACCGCATGTTGTCCTTCGACAGCGTCAAGACGCGCCTGGATCGCGAGCAGTCGCTGTCCTTCCTCGAGTTCAACTACATGATCCTGCAGGCCTACGACTTCGTCGAGCTGGCCAAGCGCTATGACTGCCGTCTGCAGATGGGCGGCTCGGATCAGTGGGGCAATATCGTCAATGGCATCGACCTCGGTCACCGCATGGGGACGCCGCAGCTCTTCGCGCTGACCTCTCCACTGCTGACGACCTCGTCGGGCGCCAAGATGGGCAAATCCGCCTCGGGCGCGGTCTGGCTGAACGCCGACCTGCTCTCGGCCTACGACTTCTGGCAGTACTGGCGCAATACCGAGGATGCTGATGTCTCGCGCTTCCTCAAGCTCTACACCACCCTGCCGATGGATGAGATCGCACGGCTCTCGGCCCTTGCCGGCTCGGAGATCAACGAGGTCAAGAAGATCCTTGCGACCGAGGTCACCGCCATCCTGCATGGCCGCGCGGCGGCGGAACAGGCCGCAGAGACGGCGCGCAAAACCTTCGAGGAAGGCGGCCTGTCCGAAAACCTGCCGTCCGTCGATATCCCCGCTGCGGAGATCGATGCGGGCGTCGGCCTTCTGTCGCTGATCGTTCGCGCCGGCTTGGCCGGTTCGAACGGCGAGGCCCGCCGCCACGTTCAGGGCGGTGCGGTGCGCATCAACGATGAGGCCGTCAGCGACGAGCGCAAGGTCATCGGCAGCGGCGAAATCACCGCCGATGGCGTCATCAAGCTGTCGCTGGGCAAGAAGAAGCACATCCTGATCCGCCCGGCGGCTTGAGCAGCCGGTCACACGACTACGAACAAAGCCGGCGCATCTTGCCGGCTTTTTGTATTCGCCGCGCAGACTGAAAACCGCCGACCGATAAAGTGATGTGGACGATCAGTCGACGAAGGCAGCGCCAGTCCGCACAGTGGATATCGGCCGCGGGAAGGACAACATAGCAGCTCCTAATCGCTCGGGCTGATCATATGGAACGCCGTGACCGGCATCGGGGATCAATTCATATCGAAGCAAGGGATTGAGCTCCCACAGTTCACGAGCCGTATCCAGCGAAACGCCCCCTTTGTCTCCAATCACGAGAAGGATCGGGGCGTGCGTGCTCTGAATGAGCTCGCGATAGTCAGGATTTGGCGGCGTGAGCACTTCGAACGCGGACATACTGGTCTGAAGTCTTGCATCGGCCAGGCATTCCAAAATCTCCGCCGACGGGGATGGGTGTCGAAGCGCGCCTGGGCAAGCAGATCAGCCTGCCCAACGCCAGGGATCGCCGATGTTCCTCAGCGATATCGCTTTCAAAAACCTCGCGCTGCCACTCTGGACTTATGAAGGTCGGATCGACCAGGATAAGGCCGGAGATTGCCGATCCAAGCTGGCGAGCCGCAACGGCTGCTGTCGGATCGCAAACTACCGGTTCGTCCTCTGTCAGGACATGAAACTCCGGAGGTGGATTATGGATGAGATTCCGGTGATCAAAACAAGGCCCAAAGGCCGGAGCCTTACGCAGAGTATGTTGATTCCAAGCGAGGAGATGGTTGCTCGCGCGTTATGGGCAGCGCCCCCAGGACAATTATCTGCCGTAGGCGAAGTAAGAAAGGCGCTCGCCAGTCAATATGGAGCAGATGCCTGCTGTCCTATCACCGTCCAGCGGCACTTGGCTCAGATCAGCGAAAACGGCACCGCTCCGTTTTGGCGCGTCGTGGATCCCGATCGACCATTTGCCCGACGTATGAAAGGTGGACCAGAACGCATACGGCAGCGATTGGTGGAAGAAGAACGAGCTGTTAAATGAGCCGCCCGGCCGGAGAGAGCCGCAAACCGTCACGCCGTATGTCTCATCAAAACTCAAAGATCTGCCTAAATACCCCCGGTGCGATGATCGACAGCGGATTGATCTGAATACTCGATTTCTCCAGTGTACCCGTCACCCTGAAGGTAATGCCGATCAGGCCGCGGTCGCTGCCGTTGCCCAGGATGAAGCCGACGATCGGAACCTCGGCGAACAGCCGGTTCAGGCCGTAGGCGGGCATGAACGTGCCGGTCAGATCCATCTTGCCGTTGGCATCCTTGACCGTTCCCTGGAATGTCGCCCCGACCTGCACGCCCCGCACGACGCCGTTCTCGACCGACAGCGACCCATTTCGCATCACCAGCCGCGCAAAGCCTCTTTCGAAGCTTTGCGAGCGCGTATCGATATTCTCCTTCACGGCTGCATTCAGGCTTTTGCCGTTCTTGCCGCTCGGGGTCGAAACGATGGTCGAAAGCTTCTTCTCGTCGACGATGGCGAAGTTGCGCAGATCCAGCGATCCGTCCCAGTCGTCCTGCCCGACGGAGCGCAGCGACAGATTGAGCAGGCCGCCCTTCAGGTGCTTGTAGAGATCGGCAAAACGAGCAACAGAGCCGGCGTCGCCGCTGGTGATGCGGATGGTGCCGCTGCCGCTGCCCTTGCTCATCTGGCTGACGACAGCTTCTCCGCTGAGGGTGACGCCGGAAAAGTCCACCGCCGTCGTTTTGCCGCCTGCAATGGAATAGGTACCTTTGAGATTGCCGATCGATTCGTCGTTGAATCCAATAACCTTGTCGAGATTGACATGTATCGTCGCGCTTGCCGAGTCGTCGCCGCCGCTCTTCCCGCCGCCAGATGACGATGTCTTCAGCCGCGCCAGGATCGGGCGTATATCGGCCGAATTGCCCGATATCGATACGTCATAGCCTCCACCCTTGCCGCGCTTGAGCGACAGCGCGAAATCATCGAGGGCCGAGAGCTTCACGCTGTCGAAATTCGCTGACGACAAGCTCCCCTTGCTGATCACAAGATCGCCGCTGACGCCGAAACCATCGCCCTTGAGCGTAAAATTCTTGAGTGTCGTCTGGCTGTCCGGTCCGGACGCTTCGAGTTGCGCGGTTGCCGGAATGCCGCTGCCCTTCGACCATCCTACCCACGGAACCGTCAGCGCCGCCTTGCTGAGATCCACCTTCACGCCCTGTCGATCGTCATCGATGCGCGTCAGCTCCACTTTGACGGGCCCATCGATGATATCGCGAAGACCCGGCAGGACGGCATTGCGTTGAGCATCGCTAAGCGTCGCCGTAATGACGCGGCTGCGCTTGGCCGTCGATTTGCTGTCGGTCGGCTCGATCATATCGATCTGGGCAGGAATGCCGTCGATCTGCGCCTGAGCCTGCAGGTGCACCGATTGTGGATCTGCCACGATCTCGCCGGTCAGGTTGTCGATCTTGCGATTGTTCATCGGCTTCAACAAATCTACATTGTTGAGCTCCAGTTTCGCCTGCCAATCCGGCGGCGGCGGCTTCTGGTCGTTGATCAGGCCGATCCGGGCATTGACCTTGGCGACGATCTTGCCGTTGAAGTCCTCCGGTTTGAATTCCGTCCGTTGCAATACCTCCAGCGGTTTGTAGGTCAGCAATTCACCCACGGCGTCGCCCGTGCCGGATATTGTCAGAGCAAGCTCCGCCATCAGCGGCTTGTCGTAGGTTGCCGGTATCGAGAAGCTGCTATCGTTCAAGGTGATCTTGCGGCCTGTCGGGAAATAGGAGGTAGCAGTCTCGATACTGACGTCCATCGTCGGGCCGGTCAGATCGAAATGTGCTTTCGTATCCCGGAGCGGCGGTATTTGGCCAGGCACGTTGAGGCGCGCGCCGTCGATGTCGAAAGCAATGTGCAACTCGTTCTGGCCGAGTTGCAGCTTGCCGGTCTGCGCAGCCTCCCGCAGCCTCCCGGCTGGAATGAACACAGATATCACCGCATTCGTCACCGAGCCGCCAAAGAGATTGTTCTCGACCCATACTCTCGGCTTCGAAGCCATCCAGAAGGGCCACAGTTGTTTCACCACGCTGGTGTCGAGTTTGTCCGCGCGGCCGCCGAAGCTGATTTCCGGCGAGCTGTCGCCGAGCTTCATGTGCAACGAACCGAACAGAGCGCCTTGCGGTGTCGATATGCCGATATTCTCGAACTGGAATTCCTTGGTCGCGGACAGAAAGTGCCCTGTCGCCTGGCCGTCGAAGCTGACCGGCTTTTCTCCGGATATCGATGAGGCTGCCGTACCGTTCTTGATCAGGAAATCGATGCCGAAGCCTTTGCCTGCGTTGGCGTCAACCCGGTCGAGATCGATCAGGGCGCCGGAGAATGGCGCGACAGTGCTGACGAATTGCACGGTCGACGGTGCGATCTCGAGTGTCTGGTGATCGAAATTATAGGAGAGGTTGATATTGGCCTGCGTCAGATCCTGCGCGTCGCGATCCATATAGAGCACGCCGGGCTGGATATTGACGGAGGCATCGAGCTTCGGATCGGTGCCTGAGCCCCCTTTGACGGCAGATAGCGTCACATCGGCGAAACTCATGAGACCCTGACGCGGCGTGCCGGTCGCATCATAGGCCATCGTCAGTGGCTTGAGATCGAGATTGGAGATTTTCGCGATCAGTGAAGAGCTGTGGCCGGACTCCTGCTGCTCTGCCATCACATCCAATATCGCCACCGACCCGTTGACGGCGACCTGCCCATAAAGATGCAGCGAATTCTGTTCGGTCCGCTCGAAGGTGAGATTATCGACCACAAGAGAGATGGGATCGCCTTCCTGGCGTGGCAGCTTGACCGAAAATCCGGAAATACGCACCGAATTCGTGCCGCCGCGCTGCACGAAGCGCTGCAGAAAATCGATATCGTCGAAAGCCGAGGTCAATGCCTGGGGCAGCGCATCCACGCGCCACGCGGTCAGGTCGACGGGATCTCCTTGAGGCAGGAGCGAAGTATCGAGCGCTATGCCTTCCGCCGCAACGCTCGCCACTTCCACCCGGCCTTCAATAAGGGCGAACGGATCGAGTTCCATATTGACCGCCGACATGGTCGACAGATGCTTGCCGCTGTCCTGATCGATCACGTTGACGTCACGCGCTTCGAGAGCCAGCCGCAGATCCGATGTGAAGCGGATCACGGTCTTGCCGACCTCCGCCTTGTAGCGCGGACCGATCGCCTTATCGAGGGCCGTCTGCGCCTTCTGAGACAGCGGCACATCGAAAACGCCGCTTTCGATCGTTGCGATGACGGCGCCGAGGATGATTGCAAGAAAGGTGAAGAAAACCAGCGTCATGCGGCAGACATGCCAGACATGAGAACGATTGCGGCTGGTGCGTTCCGGGGGGACATGCACGATCATGGGATCATCGACCTGGGCGGAAGGCAGATGATCGAGTGAAACGAGATCCTTTTTACGGAATGTTACCTTTTCGCCTCGGATCACTCCTGCGCGTCCCTTTCATTCTCAGCAATTTTTTTGGTGACGCTGCGTCCCATGTGGACGGCATACCTGAGCAGCATGTATGGCTCAACCTTAGTATCGTCTAAAAACCAGGCAAAAGAAAGTTTTTCCCATGACGGAAGTTTTTCCGATTGTTTTGAATGTGGGCGACGAGGCACCCGATTTCGATTTGCCACGCGATGGCGGCGGCCATGTGCGTCTAGCCGATTTCGGCGGAAAACCGCTGGTATTGTTCTTCTATCCTAAGGACGACACGACAGCCTGCACGACCGAATCGATTTCCTTCACCGCGCTTAAAGCCGATTTCGACAAGGCCGGCGTCGCGATCCTCGGCATATCGCCCGATACGGTGAAGAGCCATGACAAATTCGTCAGGAAACACGCGCTTTCCGTGCCGCTCGCCTCCGACGGGGAAAAGACGATGGCGATGGCCTATGGCGTTTGGAGGGAAAAGAGCATGTATGGCCGAACCTATATGGGTGTCGTCCGCTCGACCTTTCTGATTGGCGCCGACGGCCGCATCGCAAGGATATGGGATAAGGTAAAAGTAGCCGGCCACGCCGAAGAGGTTTTGGCCGCGGCGAAGGAGCTTTGACGGCATGTCAGGCGACCTCGACACGATCACATCGCTGCGCGGTGGCGCCATTGCGGCCATTCGTTCGGCCGATCTCGATCGCAAGACCGGGCTCGCCCAGGAATCCGCAACGCGCTGGTTTGCGCGCACCCTGTCATTGCGTTCGCCACTCGATCCGCCGCTGGCAGATCGACCCGGCCGGCCCGAACGGCCGGAGCTGGTTCCGCCGAAGCATATGGAGAAGCGCTCGCTGCATACGCTGAAGGGCCGCATCGCGCTGCTGCACGCTATCGCCCATATCGAGCTGAACGCGGTCGATCTTGCGCTCGACATCGTCGCACGCTTCGCGACCGAGCCGGTTCCCAATTCCTTCTTCGACGGCTGGATGCAGGTCGCCTTCGAGGAAGCGAAACATTTCCGGATGGTGCGGACCCGGCTGCGCGAGCTGGGCGCGGATTATGGCGATCTGTCCGCCCATGACGGCTTGTGGCAGGCGGCCCATGCAACGCGCACTGACCTCACCGCTCGCCTCGCCGTCGTGCCGTTGATCCTGGAAGCCAGAGGACTCGACGTGACGCCCGCCCTGCAGGCAAAGATGCGCGAGACCGGAGACATGGAAAGCGCGGCCGTGCTCGACGTCATCTACAATGACGAAAAAGGCCATGTCGCCGTCGGCGCCAAATGGTTCCGTTTTCTCTGCGCGCGGGAAAAGCGCGATCCGGCGCGTGCGTTCCAGGAGCTGGTGCGCGCAAACTTCCGTGGCTCGCTCAAGGCGCCATTCAACGATATCGCCCGCGCCGAGGCTGGATTGACGCCCTCTTTCTACCGCTCGCTCACATCCACAAGTAACGCCTAAAATACTAAAATAAAAGAACTTTTCCGTTTTCTGACAATCGCGCGGAAAGTATTCATTAACCATAATCCCGTGTACTCCCATTGGGTGCCTGAGAGCATCGATTGGGAGATTCTCGGTGACAGCAAAGCCTTACAACCGGGTTTTCGGCAAACAACAGCGGTGTCACACCATCATCCTCGCAAGTGGAGAGACGGTGCGCCACATGACCGTGCGTCCATGGATGGCGGCACTGTTCGTCTGCCTCGCAGGCCTGTTTTCGATCGGCTACCTGCTGGCGACCTCCTACCTCGTCCTGCGCGACGATCTGATCGGCGCGACGATGGCCCGCCAGGCGCGTATGCAATATGATTATGAGGATCGCATCGCCGCACTGCGTGCCCAGGTCGATCGCGTCACCTCCCGCCAGCTTCTCGATCAGCAGGTCGTCGAAGAGAAAGTCGACAAGCTCATCGAGCAGCAGCAACAGCTGTCGTCGCGCGGCGGCAAGCTCAACGCATTGCTCGACAGGGCCGAAAGCTCGGGCCTCACCGATAAAACCCCGCATGCCGATGCGAACACGGCGGCTGCAAAGAACGAGCATGCGCAGCTGACCGCGCCAAAGGCCATCGAAAAGCTTCTTACCAACGGCAAGCCCGCAGATGTCACCCCGGACAACTCCACCCTCGCCTACGTCCCCGCCCCGGAAACGGTCGCCGATCGCGCCGACCGCGTCTTTTCGAAAGTGACGCTGTCGCTGAAACATATCGAACAGGATCAGCTAACGCGCATCCGAAATCTCACCGCAGACGCATCCGGGACGGCGAACGAGATTCAGGCGATCATGTCCAATGTCGGCGTTAAGATCCCGAACGAGGTCGTGGTCAGTGATAGCGAAGATGACGACGGTGGCGTTGGCGGCCCCTATGTGGCGCCGGAAAATGTCGACCAGTTCGAGCAGTCGATGGCCGATCTCGATACGGCGCTAACGCGCCTGGAGACGGCGCGAGGTGCCGCCGAGAGCCTGCCCTTCCGAAATCCTGCACCGGGCAAGCTCGTCACCAGCCCCTTCGGCAATCGCAAGGATCCCTTCTTCGGCACGCTGGCTCTCCATCCCGGCACCGATTTCCATTTCAGCCCCGGCGAAAAGATCAAGGCGACGGCCCCTGGCAGGATCGTTTCGGCGGGCTGGACAGGCGGCTATGGCAATATGGTGGAGATCGATCACGGCGACGGCATCTCGACGCGCTACGGCCATATGGAGGAAGTGCTTGTCAAAGTCGGCGATAAGGTCAGCACCGGTGACCCGATCGGCCTCGCCGGCAGCACCGGGCGTTCCACAGGCACGCATCTGCACTACGAAGTCCGGGAAAATGGGCGTCCTATAGACCCGATGTATTTCATCAATGCCGGTACAAAACTCGCAAGTTACATCAGCGGTCTCGGCGCGATTTAACTGCCAGGATTGTGACAAACGAGCAACAAACATGGCACTAATCCAAAAATTGCGTTACGAATGAACTTCGGGTCGGCAGAAGCGACTGCTTTCCTTGACTCTGTGGGTATTTGGTTCTATGTCGCGCTGCATTACGGCATGCTCCTGTGTGTCGATTCATGGTGTTCGACCGAACCGAGACGGAACTAGTTTTCCCTTTGACAACATTTGCTGACCTTGGCTTGAGCCAAAAAGTCCTTTCCGCGGTAACTGACGCGGGCTACACGACACCGACTCCGATTCAGGCCGGTGCCATCCCATTTGCGCTGCAGCGCCGCGATATTTGTGGTATCGCCCAGACGGGTACCGGTAAGACGGCTTCCTTCGTGCTGCCGATGCTGACGCTGCTCGAGAAAGGGCGCGCTCGTGCCCGCATGCCGCGCACGCTGATTCTGGAGCCAACGCGAGAGCTGGCCGCCCAGGTTGCCGAGAATTTCGAGAAATACGGCAAGAACCATCGCCTCAACATCGCCCTGCTGATCGGCGGCGTGTCCTTCGAAGAGCAGGACCGCAAGCTGGAGCGTGGCGCCGACGTGCTGATTTGCACGCCGGGCCGCCTGCTTGATCATTTCGAGCGCGGCAAGCTGCTGATGAGCGCCGTCGAAATCTTCGTCATCGACGAAGCCGACCGTATGCTCGACATGGGTTTCATCCCCGATATCGAGCGCATCGCCAAGCTCATTCCCTTCACGCGCCAGACGCTGTTCTTCTCGGCCACGATGCCGGCGGAAATCCAGAAGCTGGCAGACCGCTTCTTGCAGAATCCGGAACGTGTCGAGGTCTCGGCGCCCGCGTCAACGGCAAAGACTGTCACGCAGCGCTTCGTCGCCTCGCATGGCAAGGACTACGAGAAGCGCGCCACGCTGCGCGATCTCATCCGAGCCCAGACGGACCTGAAGAACGCGATCATCTTCTGCAATCGCAAGGTAGATGTGGCCGACCTCTTCCGTTCGCTTGAACGCCACGGCTTCTCGGTCGGCGCATTGCATGGTGACATGGATCAGCGCTCGCGCACGACGATGTTGCAGAATTTCCGTGACGGCCAGATCCAGCTTCTCGTCGCCTCCGACGTCGCGGCACGCGGTCTGGACCTTCCCGATGTCGGCCACGTCTTCAATTTCGATGTTCCGATCCATTCGGAAGACTATGTCCATCGCATCGGCCGTACCGGTCGCGCCGGTCGTTCCGGCGCCGCTTTCACTCTCGTGACGAAACGCGACACCAAGCATATCGACGCGATCGAAAAGCTGATCGGCGAAGATGTCCAGTGGCTGAACGGTGATCTGTCGGCACTGCCGCCGGCCGAGGAAGGTGGGGACGACAATCGTTCTCCTCGCCGCCGCGAGCCGAAAGGCAGAGGCCGCGAGCGTGATCGCAGCCCCAGAGGCCGGAGTGCCTCGAGTCATAAATCTGATATCGACGTCGAGGATAATGGCGTCGAAGTGATCGAAGCAGCACCAGCAAAGGCCGAGAGCGTGAGAAACGAGCGCAAGTCTGAGAACAACAACAAATCCAACAACGGTTCTCGCAACAATCACCGGCCCTTCCCCGCTGCGAACGACGACAACCGCGAACGCCGCAGCCGTTATCGCGACCAGGATGACGGCCCGACACCGGTTGGCTTCGGCGACGACATTCCCGCTTTCATGCTGATCGTCGCGAACGCCAAGGGCTGATAAGTCCACATCCGAACCGTTACGCCGGAGTTAACGGCACATTTCGGGATGTAGGCATGGGCAAACCCGGCATCGATTTCCCAGGATTAGGAACCGGTCTCGCAATATTGCGGGACGGGAAGATTTTGCTCTACAGGCGCCTCAAGGCGCCTGAGGCCGGCTTCTGGAGCATCGTCGGCGGCAAGGTCGACCATATGGAGCCCGCAGCCAGGGCCGCCATCCGCGAGGCGGAAGAGGAAAGCGGCCTTTCCATCGGCCGGACCGAATACCTCTGCACAGAAGAGGTTATCGTCGAAGCGGATCGACAGCATTGGATTTCGCTGATCTATGTTTGCAGGGATTTTTCCGGCGAGCCGCGCCTGATGGAGCCCGACAAGCTCTCCGATTTCGGCTGGTTCGGCCGCAGCGAGTTGCCACAACAACTATCCGCTTTCGCCAAAGCAACGATTGCGCATCTGAGCGAAGACGATTTTCGCTGACGCCTACTTATCGGCGCGCAACGCAGCCTCATAGGCCAGCCTTACCCAGTGCGCCATGATGTCGGGATCGTCGAAGGCATCATCGGGAACCGACCAGTAAGGCATATTGACGGCCTTGCCCTTCTTGCCCTCATAAGCCCAACGCCGAGCTCCGGCCGCCTCGAACTCCGAAGCACTGACGTCATCTGCCTTCAAAAGTATCTCGTCATCCACTTCGAGCGCCAGGATCCGGCCCATATGGTAGATCCCCTTGCCGCCGAACATTCGCTTGATCGCTACCGGCCCGAGCGACTGAAACATCTCTTCGATATCGTTATTGTCCATTCCCTATCCCTTTAAAACGCCGCCGGCGGCGATGACGGCCTCGGGCGTATCGACGTCGAGATGCGCCGCCTCGCCGATATCGACGTCGACAACCGGAAGCCCGGACGTCTCGATGATATGCCGCGCGCCGACATCGCCCTCGAGCCGCATGACCGCGTTCAGCACCGCACGCGGCAATATGACTGGGTTGCCGCGCTTGCCGCCCGATACCGCGCGCACGATCGCCTGGCCCTTCGCCTCGCGAAACGCGGCGATCAAGGTTTTCAAGTCGTCGCTGGTGACGCCAGGCATATCGGCCAGCATGACGAGGACACCGTCCGCACGCTGCGCACCCTGCGTGCCGACGCCTGCAACCAGCGAGCTTGCCATGCCGGATGCATAATCCGGATTGAACACCTGCTCAACGGCAAGATCTCGCAGCGCCGGCTCGATGTCGTCGCGACGGTGGCCCGTGACGACGATGACCGCAGATGCTCCGCCTGCCATGGCCGTCAAGGCCGATCGACGGACCAATGGGACGCCGTCGAACTCGGCCAGCAGCTTGTGCGAACCGCCCTCGCCCATGCGGCTCGCCCGGCCGGCGGCCAGCAGCACGACGGCAACCGATATCTGCGCCGCCGGCTTGGCGGCGATATCGCGCGGACGCGGACGCGACTGTATTTCCATGAGCAATCCCCCAACGCCCATGCCGCTGATATCCTGCGGCGTCGGTTGTTCGCCGGCTAAGATACGATCCAGTACCCAGTCGAAACCGTTTTCCTTCGGGCTGCGGGCACATCCCGGTGCGCCGACGACATGGACATCGCCCACCTTGCCGAGTACCAAAAGGTTGCCGGGATCGACAGGCATGCCGACCTGAATGACCTTACCGCCCGCAAGCCGGATCGCCTCCGGAATGACATCGCCGGCATCGATAACGGCGGAGGCACCGAAAACGATCACCAGCTTCGGCAATTGGTCCGGTACCTCCAACGCCTGACCGATCGCATCGGCGACCGCTTTCGCCCGGTGGGCGACGCGCTCCTCCCGTTGCAAAACGCTGCCTGCAAGCTGAAGCCGCTGAGAGAGGATGCGCGCCGTCTTGTCCATGACACCAGTCTTCAGCGACGGCAGCTCCGTGGCGACAAGCGACACCGCATGCGGCAGGAACGGCTTGACTTCGAAAACCGGCATTCGCCGCAGAATGTCGGCCCCGGCCGCCACCTTCAGCCCCGAAACCGCCAGCGGAATGATCTTGAAGGTCGCCACCATGTCGCCTGATCGCACCGGCACATGATCGGCAAGACAGGCAAGCGTGATGGCCGGGTCGACGCTGTTGAGCCGATCGACTGCGGCGCGATTTGCCACGAACAGGCCGTCGACCGCGCTGTGAATATTGACACGCCCGGTCGTCGCCTTGGAAAAGGTCAGGTGATCGGGTGCAACGGCTTGCGCGAGCTGCTCGGCCGCCTCGTCCTCCATAAGATCGCCGGGTTCGATCCGCGCCGCGATGACGTGATCGATCCCGGCGGCGATCAGTCGTTCGACATCGCCATGGTCAAGCTTGTGCCCTTTGGCAAAACTACCATCGGATAACCGAAGGGAATGTGCCAGAACCGCGCCCTCGGCGTTCACAGTCGAAAATTCCCCGAAGATCATGGCTTCGGGCCCTTGGGCAACGACACGTCGCGCTCGCGAAGGGCGCCGATGATCTCGGCCAGAATGGCGACCGCGATCTCCGCCGGGCTCGCCGCGCCGATGGGAAGACCGATGGGGGCGTGGATGCGGGCGAGATCCTCTTCGGTCAATCCTTCCCGCTTCAAGCGCTCCAAGCGGCCGGCATGCGTCTTGCGGCTGCCGAGCGCGCCGACATAGAAACAGCCCGTCCCCAGCGCTTGCGCAATCGGCTCGTCGTCGATCTTCGGATCGTGGGTAACGGCGACCAGCGCCATATAGCTGTCGAGCGGCCGTTCCTTCAGTGCATCCGCAGGCCAATCGGCAATCAGGTCGATACCCTCGAAACGCTCCGGCGTCGCAAAGGCCGTGCGTGGATCGATGATGGTCACATCGAAGTCGGCAAGTGCCGCCATTCGCGCCAGGACCTGACTGATATGCACCGCCCCGATGACGACGATACGCGGCGGCGGCAGGTGAACGTTCAGGAACAGACTCTGTCCTTCAACCGCGACCAGTGCCGATTTGCCCGAACGGAATGTGGACGCGACTGCATCGGCCAGAGCGCCTTCGAGCTTGTCGCCCTCGACGATCAGCCTGTCACGCCCGCCCGACAGGTCGGTGGCAAGAATCGCCGCCCGCCGCTCGCGCCGCAATTCATTCAGCTTCGCCAGTATCTGACGATCCATCAGGCAAGCCTCTCGACATAGACGCGGATTCGGCCACCGCAGGAGAGGCCGACGCGCCAGGCAGTCTCGTCGGCAACGCCGAATTCCAGCATGCGGGACTTGCCGTTTTCGATAACGTCGAGCGCCTCGGTGATCACGGCACCTTCCACACAGCCGCCCGAAACGGAGCCGTGGAAATTGCCCTCGCTGTCGATCACGAGGTGACTGCCCGCCGGGCGCGGCGCCGAACCCCAGGTATCGACGACGGTCGCCATGGCAACGCTGCGGCCTGCCGACACCCATTCCTCCGCGATCACGAGCGGATCCAGACTTTCGGATATATTTGTCATCGGAGCCTCATTACTTACAGAGAAACCGCCGCGGATCGTAGGCATCCGCGCGGCCGGCGGTGAGAGCCGATACGAGATCGGCCAGAGATAATAGATTGTGGACCGGACGGAATTCGTCAACATGCGGCAGCATGGCTTTTACACCGCGGGCGCGCGCTTGGAAGCCATCGAACCGCAACAGGGGATTGAGCCAGATCAGCCGCCGACAGGAGCGATGCAGACGGTCCATCTCCTGAGCGAGCAGTTCCACGCCCTCCCGCTCCAGCCCGTCGGTGATCAAGAGCACGATCGCGCCCTGCCCGAGCACCCGGCGCGCCCAGAGCCGGTTGAAGTCCTTCAGCGTCTCACCGATGCGCGTCCCTCCGGACCAGTCCCGCACCGCCGCTGCGCATTCGTCGAGCGCCTGATCCGGGTCTTTGTGACGCATCGCTCTGGTGACATTGGTCAGCCGCGTGCCGAAGAGAAAAGTGTGCACGCGCCGACGCCGCTCGGTCAGCACATGCAGGAAATGCAGGAAGATGCGCGTATATTGGCTCATCGAACCGGAAATATCGGCCAGCACGACGAGCGGCGGCTGTATTTGCTTGGCTTGCCGAAAACGCGGCAGAATCAGCTCGCCCCCGGTGCGCAAGGCAGACCGCATTGTCGCGCGCGGATCGATCTTGACTGGTCTGTGCGACGGCGCAAAGCGGCGTGTGCGTACCCGATCCAGCGGCAATCGCAGCTTTGCGAGCTCCTTCTTTGCAACGGCAATTTCAGCCGCCGACATCTGCGCAAAATCCAACCCGCGCAGAATCTCGCTGCCCGACGTCGTAAACCGGGCATCGATCTCGATGTCGGGCGTCTCGCGTTGCGGACGGCGGTCGTCGCGGTTATCAAGTAGGGCATCGCCCGCGCGGGTTTCGCCGGGCTTCGGCTTCTCCTTCTCACGATTGGCGGGCGCGATCGGCGACATCATCGCGATCATCTTTGCAACGAGATCGCGCGAGCGCCAGAACAGCCGGAATGCCTCGTCGAAAACCGCCAGGTCCTCATGCCGCTTGACGAAGACCGAACACAGAGCGGCGTAGAATTCCTCGCGCGAACCTATGCCGATCGCTTCCACCGCCTCGATGGCATCCGCAATTGCCCCGGGCCCGATCTTCAGCCCGGCCTTGCGGAGCGCGCGCCCGAAAAAGACGATATTATCGGCAAGACGCCCGTCACCGGGCGGTGACGGCGCAACGGTGATGCCATCCTGCGCGCCCGGTTCCATGGTTCATCCCGCCGCGAGCAGTTCGGACTTTACTTCGTCCAGCACGCGCTTGCCCTCGCTACCTTGAATACGTGCTATGTCGTCCTGGTATTTCAGCAGCGTGCCCAGCGTGTCGGAGATCGTCTCCGGGTCGAGCGCCAGTCGATCGAGCTCCGTCAGCGCGCTCGCCCAGTCAATGGTCTCGGCGACGCCGGGGTTCTTGTAGAGATCGAGAGTCCGCAGCTTCTGTACATAGGCTACGATCTGACGCGACAGGGCTTCGTTGCAGCCCGGCACCTTGCGGCGGATGATTTCCAGCTCCTGCTCCACCTGCGGATAGTCGACCCAATGATAGAGACAGCGCCGTTTCAATGCATCGTGCACTTCGCGCGTGCGGTTGGTGGTGATGATGACGATAGGTGGCTCGGTCGCGCGGATAGTGCCGAGCTCCGGCACCGTCACCTGGAAGTCGGACAGCACTTCCAGAAGGAATGCTTCGAATGCCTCGTCGGTACGATCGAGTTCGTCGATCAGAAATACCGGCGCACGCCCGCCGACACCCGACAGCGCCTGCAGGACAGGACGGCGGATGAGATAGCGCTCGGAGAAGATATCGGCCTCGATGCGACCGCGATCGGTCAATCCCGATGCTTCCGCAAGGCGGATCTCCAGCATCTGGGCCGGATAGTTCCATTCATAGACGGCCGACGAGACATCCAGGCCTTCGTAGCACTGCAGGCGGATCAGCGGCCGGTCGAGCGCCTTCGACAATACCTTGGCAATCTCGGTCTTGCCCACGCCGGCCTCGCCCTCCAGAAAGAGCGGACGCTTCATCTTCAGCGCCAGAAACAGGACAGTGCCGAGCGCGCGCCCTGCCAGATAGTCATGGGCGCCGAGCAAGGCCATCGTCTCATCGATAGAGCTCGGCAGCGAAGTTGATGATTTTTGATCCGCCATGATAACTCCCTTGAAGGGGTTATAGCGTGTGATAGCCCCGGTTCATATACAGCAGTGCCGGCTTTGCCTCGCTGTAGCGTACGGCCATTACCTCGCCGAAGATGATGTTGTGCGTCGAAGCCTGCTTGATCTCGATCACACGGCAATCGAACGCCGCGAGCGCGTCGGCGAGCACAGGCGCCCCGGTCGCAAGCGTCTCGAATGTACCGGAGGCAAAACGCTCGTCGGTGGTCAGCGGTGTCTTGCCGGAGAAGGCGTCGGCGAGCGACTGGTGATGCGCGCCCAGCGTATTCAGCGCGAAGATCCCGCTCTTGAAGAAGATCTCGTTCTTGACGTTGCTGTTGTTGAGGCAGATCAGAACCGTCGCGGGATCGTCAGACACCGAGCAGGCAGCCGTGATCGTCACGCCGCGCCGCTCCCCTTCGAGGGCCGTGGTCACCAGCTGCACATGGCCCGCATAGCGGCTCATGGCATCGCGATAAAGCGCCGGGTCCATACGCTGCCTGTCTAGCACCACCGTCTCCTTATTCTTTCTCATATCCCGTCTTTCGCTCAATATGGCGGGCAGGCGTTAGCTTTTCTACAATAGCATTATTGAAAACAGAGTGATTTTGCTGCTTTTTCTTTTGACGATCCCCCTCAGACGGATAAAAGAGCAGGAAAATTGTCCGGGATAATCAATCGATGAACGTTCTGCGTCGCCTTCCGCTTCTGCTTGTGCTGCTTTCGGCGGCCGGCAGCAGCGACGCCGCCGGAATCCGTATCGGTGTCGTGGCGCCACAGGACGGCAACTTCGCAACGCTCGGAGCCGAGATCACGACCGGCGCCAATTTCGAGATGCAGGCCCAGAAGGATGCTGCAACCGTCATCGACGACCCTTGCACCGAGGATGGCGGCCAGGCCGCTGCCCAGGCGCTGATTGCCGCCAAGGTGCAGGTCGCGATCGGCTTCCTCTGCACCGAGACGCTGGAAGGCGCGCTGCCGCGCCTCAAGGATGCCGGCATTCCGGTCATCACCGTTTCCGTACGCTCCCGCATCCTGATGGAAGATGTGCTGAAGAACGGCTGGCCGTTGTTTCGCCTTGCTCCGGTTGATAGCGCCGAAGCCTCCATGGCTATCGATACCATCCTGAAATACTGGGCATCCGAGCCGATGGCGTTGATCGACGATGGCACAATCCACGGCCGCGAACTGGTCGGCGCGATACGCAACGCGCTCGAGGAAAAGGGATTGAAGCCGGTCTTCACCGATACCTACCGGCCCGGCCAGGATCAGCAGATAGCTCTTGTACGCCGGCTGAAGAAGGCCGGCGCCACGCGCGTTTTCGTCGGCGGCGACCGCAGCGACGTGGCCGTGATCGCCCGGGATGCCAAGAGCGAGAACATCCCGTTGACCTTGATGGGTGGCGACGCCATGCGCGCCGCCGATCAGCCGGTGCCTCTATTGAACGGCGTCCAGGCTATCGCATTGCCGGAATACGCAACTCTGCCGGCCGCACAGCCGACTGCGCAGGCCATGCGCGCGAGCGGCATCGAGCCGGATGGCTATATCCTGCCGGCCGCGGCCGCGGCACAGATCGCCAGCCAGGCGGCTGAGAGCGCCAAGTCGGAAAACAAGCCCATCGCTGACAAGCTCGTTGCTACGACTTTCCAGACAGCGATCGGACCGATTACCTTCGGGAAGAATCATGAATTGACCGAGAACCCCTATCGGCTGCTGGAATGGCGCGACAATGCTTTCGTGCCGGCAGCAGCGGCGTCGAACTGACACGATCCGCGCTTTCTGTTGTTTGCCCGCCGAAGCGGTGCTAATCCAAGCGCGAAAAAATCAGATGGAGCTCAGCTACCCATGACTTTGCCGATCCGCATTGCCCCTTCCATTCTCGCGGCCGATTTCGCCAAGCTCGGACAGGAAGTGAAGGATGTGACCGAAGCCGGAGCCGACTGGATCCATCTGGATGTCATGGATGGGCATTTCGTGCCGAACATCTCCTTCGGCCCTGATGTCATCAAGGCCCTGCGCCCCTATACGACCGCCACCTTCGACTGCCATCTGATGATCTCGCCGGCCGATCCCTATCTCGAAGCCTTCGCCAAGGCGGGCTGCGACCGCATCACCGTGCATGCCGAAGCGGGCGTCCATCTGCATCGTTCGCTGCAGACGATCCGGCATCTCGGCAAGAAGGTCGGCGTCACCCTCAATCCGGCAACGCCGCTCTCGATCCTGGAAAACGTGCTCGACGATATCGACCTGATCCTGATCATGTCGGTCAATCCGGGTTTCGGCGGCCAGAAATTCATCCCGGCCATGGCCGACAAGATTCGCAACGCCAAGTCTCTGATCGGTGACCGGCCGATCGAGCTGGAGGTTGACGGCGGCGTCTCCACGGAGACAGCCGGCCTCATCATCGCTTCAGGCGCCAATGTCCTTGTAGCCGGTTCGGCAATCTTCAAGGGCGAATCGGTCGATGCCTACAAGCAGACGATTGGTGATCTGAGGGCGGCGGCTGAACGAGGCCGCGTTGGATCAAACTAATCCGACCAGCACCATCATCGCGGCGGACCGAACGCGGACCGCCGCTTCGCATTGCCTCGAACTGTTTGGTGGCTCGATCAGCTGGGGCGTGGTTATGGCCGCCTCGGCACTTGCCGCTCTCTACCTGCGCAACGGCCTTCTGACGAGCCACCTGACCGCCCTTGCCCTTGTCTATTTCCTCGGCGGCGCGCTCTCCTGGCCTATCATGGTGCCGCTGGCACGGCGCGTTGCCAACGGTCGACCGCCGAGCGCGCGTTTCGCGGCCTTTTTCCTCGCATTGTCGCTCGGCACCACGGCGATGACAGCATTTCTGTTCGCCATGGACTATCGCTGGTTCTATGCGCGCTGGCATGCGCCGTTCGGTTCGCTGATCTGGACATTTCAATTCCTGTTCACCGGCGCCAGCGCCGTCTACCAATTCGCCGTTCTCGGCGTTACCTTGTTCATGCCGTTCGGTTTGCTCTGCCTGATCGCCACCTCCGCTTATCTCGCGCGATATGAGCGTTGAGCCGGATGAAAGATCGGTCGGACAAACATTGTGATTGCCGCCCGTCTTTGTTATGGGGGCGCCGAGGTTTCCTTTCCCGTTAGCCAAGAAAGCTTTGAGCCCATGATCCCGCGCTACTCCCGACCGGAAATGGTCGCCATCTGGTCGCCCGAAACCAAGTTCCGTATCTGGTTCGAGATCGAGGCGCATGCCTGTGACGCGCTGGCCGCTCTCGGCGTCATTCCGAAGTCGGCCGCCGAGACCATCTGGGAAAAGGGCGGCCAGGCGACCTTCGACGTCGACCGCATCGACGAGATCGAAGCCGTCACCAAGCATGACGTCATCGCCTTCCTGACGCATCTCGCCGAAATCGTCGGTCCGGATGCGCGTTTCGTGCACCAGGGCATGACCTCCTCCGACGTGCTCGATACCTGCTTCAACGTCCAGCTCGTACGCGCCAGCGATCTGCTGCTGGCCGATATCGACAAGCTTCTGGAAGCCCTGAAGCGTCGCGCCTTCGAACACAAGGACACGGTCACCATCGGCCGCTCGCACGGCATCCATGCCGAGCCCACAACCTTCGGCGTCAAGCTGGCGCTTGCCTATGCTGAATTCGAGCGCTGCAAGCAGCGTCTGATCGCCGCCCGCGAGGAAGTCGCGACCTGCGCGATTTCGGGCGCCGTCGGCACCTTCGCCAATATCGACCCCCGCGTTGAGGAACATGTCGCCGCCGCGCTCGGCCTGAAGCCGGAGCCGGTCTCCACGCAGGTCATCCCGCGCGACCGTCATGCGATGTTCTTCGCCACCCTCGGCGTCGTCGCCTCTTCGATCGAGCGCCTTTCAACCGAAATCCGCCACCTGCAGCGCACCGAAGTCCTCGAAGCCGAGGAATATTTCTCGCCGGGCCAGAAGGGCTCTTCGGCCATGCCGCATAAGCGCAACCCGGTGCTGACCGAAAATCTGACCGGCCTTGCCCGCATGGTCCGCTCTTACGCCATGCCAGCCATGGAGAACGTGGCACTTTGGCACGAGCGCGATATCTCGCATTCCTCGGTGGAACGCATGATCGGCCCGGATGCGACCGTCACGCTCGATTTCGCGCTCGCCCGCATGACGAGCGTCATCGACAAGCTCCTCGTCTATCCGGAAAATATGATGAGGAATTTGAACAAGTTCCGCGGACTTGTTCATTCACAGCGCGTGCTGCTGGCACTGACCCAGGCCGGCGTTTCCCGCGAGGATTCCTATCGTCTCGTTCAGCGCAATGCGATGAAGGTTTGGGAGGAAGGCAAGGATTTCCTTGAGGAGCTGCTGGCCGACCAGGAAGTCCGTGCAGCGCTTTCCGAAGCGGATATCCGCGAGAAATTCGATCTTGGCTATCACACCAAGCACGTGGACACCATCTTCAAGCGGGTTTTCGGCTAAGACTTGGCCGGGCCGGCCTGATTGCGAGTAGAGGCGGTGCGGCTGACGCGCCGCTTTTTTCTTTTGTTCGCGGATTTGGCGACGATTGCGCGATCGCGTTCGACGCTTTCGCCCACATTGCCGTTGTGCTGATTTTCGCTACGCTTGGCGGCCTTCCCCACCAGCCTGTCCAGATGCTTCAGATCCTCTTCATCGAGGTTTTCGATGCCGATGAAGCGGTTTTCAGCTGCGCTGGTGAGGATCAACTCATTGAGCTTGGCCTGAATGGCCCGCGTATCACGCGTCTGCGCGTTCTGCAGCAGGAACACCATCAGGAAGGTTACGATGGTCGTGCTGGTGTTGATGACCAGCTGCCAGGTATCGGAGTAGCCGAAGATCGGACCGGTAGCGCCCCATAAGATAATGGAGAACAGCGCCAGGACGAAGATGGCCGGCTTTCCCGTCCATTCCGAAACCTTAACCGCAAAGCGGGTGAAGATGTGCGCAAGCCAAGCCATGATCCGCATCTCCTTGATGATGCGGATCAACGTGGAAATCCTATTGCGGTTCCAACGATTGCGAAGAACCGCTGAAAGGCCGGACTTTTAGTCCTGAACCACCACCAGCTTGCGATAGAGATGCCAGGATGCGTGGCCGAGTATGGGCATGACCACGGCAAGGCCTGCAAAGATCGGGATCGTGCCGACGACGAGAAGTGCTGCGACGATCAGGCCCCAGACTGCCACGGGCACCGGGTTGATCAGCGTCGCCCGAATACTGGCATCGACCGCTGCCACCACGCCCACGTCACGGTCGAGCAACAGCGGAAAGGTGACGACCGTAGTCGCCAGCACAACGAGCGCGAAGACGAAGCCGATGAGATCGCCCCAGAACATCATCGCCCTGCCCTCGGGGGTCCTCAAAATGTTCGAGACAAAGGACCAGAGCGTGGGCGGTGCACCATCGCCGAAATAGATGAAGTAGATATTCTGCGCCGCGAACAGCCAGACGATGAATATGCCGAACAGCATGAGGCCGGCGACGATGATCGACGGCAGCGCCGGTGAAAAGCGCACGTCGAATGCATGGCTCCACGACGTATCCTGACCCTTTTCGCGCCGTCGACTGATTTCGTAGAGACCGATCGCCGCCAGGGGCCCGAGCAAGGCGAAGCCGGACATCAGCGGAAACAGCAGCGGCAGCAAATTCTGTCCGGAACTCCAGATCGCCAGAGCAATGCCGGCAATCGGATACATCAGGCACAAGAAGACGTAATGCGATGGCTTCTCGCTGAAATCGTCAAGCCCCAACTTAAGGGCGTCGACGAGGTCGGCGATACCAATCTTACGGATGGCGGGACGCGTAAATGTGTGGTCCGCTCCTGCCATGACGTGAAAGGCCGACATAATGCTCTCCTCCTCAACCGTGGTGCGCGGCAGGCGGTGCAAAAGTGGCGGCAAAACAGACGCCGACATCTTCATTCGCTACCGGCAGCGGCCATACTAGCAAATTTTGCCGCATTTGTCGCCTTTTTCCCTTGACAGTTGGGTTCACCTTTTCCACATCGGCGCATCATGAAAGTCTCCGACGCAGATATTCTCATCATCCCGGGTTACACGAATTCCGGCCCGGATCACTGGCAGACGCGCTGGGAGCAGAAGCTCTCGACGGCGCGGCGCGTGGAGCAGGCCGAATGGTCCAAGCCCGTTCGCGATGACTGGATCGCCCGCATTGCCGAAGAGGTGAATGCTTCCGAGCGGCCTGTCGTGCTCGTGGCGCATTCGCTCGGCGTTCCCTCGGTGATCCATGCGATCCCGCATTTTCGCAACAAGGTCGCCGGCGCCTTCTTCGTCGCACCGCCCGATGTCGCCAATCCCGGCATCCGCCCGAAACATCTGATGACGTTCGGCCCCTATCCGCGCGATCCGCTGCCGTTTCCGTCGGTCACGATCGCAAGCCGCAACGACCCCTTCGGCAGCTATGAGCACGCCGACGATGTCGCCAGCAGCTGGGGTTCCCTTCTGATCGACGCCGGCGAGGCCGGTCACATCAACAGCGATTCCGGTCACGGCCCTTGGCCCGAAGGCACGATGGTCTTTGCCAAATTCCTCAGCCAACTGAAGTCGTGATATAATAAAGGCGGGCTTGGGATGGATACGCCGCGGCTCACTAGCCTGTGAAGTACCGGCCACCTTCATTCCATCGTCAGATAAAAGCCTGTAATACAGGGCATGACAGGATCCCGATTCTCGCATTGGCGCCCCGCCAAGGCCGGAATTCCGAGGTAAGGAGGCGCTGGCGGATTGTGAATTCGCTTCTTATCCGTTATGGGGACGCCCACATACGATCCACTTGCGCTGTCCCGTGAGCGCCAAAGACAGAGAACAATACCAATGAACCGTCGCCGCCGTATCTACGAGGGCAAGGCTAAGATCCTTTATGAAGGACCTGAGCCGGGCACGCTGATCCAGTTCTTTAAGGACGATGCCACCGCCTTCAACAAGAAAAAACACGAAGTCATCGATGGCAAGGGCGTTCTGAACAATCGCATCTGCGAATATATTTTCAGCCATCTGAACAAGATCGGCATTCCCACCCATTTCATCCGCCGTCTCAACATGCGTGAGCAGCTGATCAAGGAAGTGGAGATGATCCCGCTCGAGATCGTCGTGCGCAACGTCGCCGCCGGCTCGCTCTCCAAGCGCCTCGGCATCGAGGAAGGTGTGGTGCTGCCGCGTTCGATCATCGAGTTCTACTACAAGTCCGATGCGCTCGAGGACCCGATGGTCTCCGAGGAGCACATCACCGCGTTCGGCTGGGCCAATCCCGCCGAGCTCGACGACATCATGGCGCTTGCGATCCGCGTCAACGACTTCATGACCGGCCTGTTCCTCGGCGTCGGCATCCAGCTCGTCGATTTCAAGATCGAATGTGGCCGCCTGTTCGAAGGCGACATGATGCGCATCATCCTTGCCGACGAAATCTCGCCCGATTCCTGCCGTCTCTGGGACATCGAAACCCGCGAGAAGATGGACAAGGACCGTTTCCGTCGCGACATGGGCGGACTGCTGGAAGCCTATTCCGAAGTGGCCCGCCGCCTCGGCATCATCAATGAAAACGAACCCGTGCGCGGCACCGGCCCGGTTCTCGTCAAGTAAGTTCAGGAAGGACAATCGTGATCAAGGCTCGTGTAACCGTCACGCTGAAGAACGGCGTTCTCGATCCGCAGGGCAAGGCAATCGAAGGCGCGCTCGGGGCGCTCGGCTTTGACGGCGTCCATCAGGTTCGCCAGGGCAAGGTCTTCGATCTCGAACTCGAAGGCACCGACAAGAGCAAGGCCGAGGCGGATCTCAAAGCCATGTGCGAAAAGCTCCTCGCCAACACGGTGATCGAGAACTTCAGCATTTCGATCGACTGATTGTCGTCTTCCGCCGGCCATTCTTCCTTTGCAACAGGCAATGGAGTATGGCTCACGAAGCACATTCCAGCGATTACCCCTAGCCTCTTGCGGGACCAGCATCATGAAATCAGCAGTCGTCCAACTCCCAGGCCTCAATCGCGATCGCGACATGATCGCGGCGCTGACCAAGATTTCCGGCCATGCGCCTGTAACTGTCTGGCAGACCGAAACCGACATCCCGGACGTCGACCTGATCGTCATTCCCGGCGGCTTCTCCTACGGCGATTATCTGCGCTGCGGCGCGATCGCAGCCCGCATGCCGATCATGCAGGCGATCAAGGATAAGGCCGACAAGGGCGTCAAGGTTCTCGGCGTCTGCAACGGTTTCCAGATCCTGCTGGAAGCCGGCATGCTGCCCGGCGCGCTGATGCGCAACGCCTCGCTGAAATTCGTCTGCCGCGAAGTGAAACTCGAAGTCGTCAATGCCGACACGGAGTTCACCAGCGCCTACGCCAAGGGCCAGATCATCCGCAGCCCCGTGGCCCATCACGACGGCAACTATTTCGCCGATCCCGAGACGCTGGCAGCGATCGAAGGCAACGGCCAGGTGGTCTTCCGTTATGCCGAAGGCACGAACCCCAACGGCTCTGTCAACGACATCGCCGGCGTCATGAATGCCAAGGGCAATGTGCTCGGCATGATGCCGCATCCGGAAAACCTGATCGAGGCTGCGCATGGCGGCAACGACGGCCGCGGCCTCTTCGCCTCGGCACTCGGCGTGATCGCGGCCTGATAGATCGTCGGGCTTGGCTCCGAAATCTTAAAATCGACGTCTTTGCGCCAAACAGCAGGGGCGTCGTTATCGTTGCCTCCGGCAACCCTCGGGCAAAGAGCAGCCCTAACCGCTTCGTTGGAAAGAAATTGATGCGCCCTCGCCTCCTGACAGGACTTTACTCCGCCGCTGCCATCACGATGCTTGGGCTTCTGGTCACCTCGTGCGGCCCGCGTCCACCGAGCATCAGCGCCACCGATCACAGCGCCCTGTCGACGATGGAGCGCGTCATGATCAATTCGAACGCCTGCTGGTTCAAATCGGCCGATCCGGCCTTTGCCGGTTATCAGCTCGCTCCGGAACTCAATTCCTTTACCGGTCGTCCGCGCATTCTCGTTGTCGACAAGAAACATCCGACCGGCCGACCGTCTCTGGTTGTCCAAGCGGAAGGCAATCCGGCCCAATTGCAGGCCTTCGGTCCGATGATGAACGGCGCTTCCGGCGGCCGCATCACGGGCGACGTCAATCGATGGGCTGCGGGTTCGAAGAACTGCAGTTAGGCCGATGGCCTGAAGAAGCTCCGCTTCCACTCAGACACTGCAGCCGACGCATGACGTACCCTCAACTCAAGGGATCATTGTCATGGACAGGTTTGTCATTCTTTCAGGCTGCTCGGGCGGCGGTAAATCGACCTTGCTCGAAGCGCTCAGGCTTCATGGACACCACGTGGTCGAGGAGCCCGGTCGTCGCATCGTTATGGAAGAGCTGAACAGCGGCGGCTCGGCTCTGCCATGGGTGGACACCACGGCATTCGTGCGCCGGGCAATCGACATGTCACTAGCCGACCGCGAGGCAGCGGCAGCATTTCCAGGTATCGTCTTTTTCGACAGGGGATTGATCGACGCTGCATCAGCCCTCGAGCATCTGACGGGTGAGCCCGCTTTGATGTCATACGGTCAGCTGCACCGCTACAACAAGCATGTCTTCCTCACCCCGCCCTGGCCGGAAATATACGTCGGCGACCGCGAGCGAAGACATGACCTGTCCGAGGCGATTGCCGAATACGAGCGGCTCAGCGTCGATTATCCCGCGCTCGGCTATGAGATTCACATCCTGCCGAAAGTCGGCGTCGCGGACCGCGCCGATTTCGTCCATTCCATTCTGGGCCTGAGCTAAGCTGCACACGTCCCTCCATGGCCGACGCGAACGCCATCCCATTTCAATCCCAGAAGAATGACTTGCTGACCTCGGTCCTCGCCTCGCTTCGCGTCAGCCCGACATCGCGTAGCTGATCATCCGTCAATTCCCGCAGGACACAGCGGCTTTCGCGTTTCTGCATCCACAGCAAAAAGGACGTCCAGAGCCGATGCGCCGCGCGCGACTTTGGCTGCGCTGCCCTCGTGTCCCGGCCCGCGGCGAAAGCATCCTTGGCTTGGGCAGGACGGATTGTATCTATTGTACTCATTTCAATGCTCGCTTGATGGTGACATTTCTCGACGTACCGAGCCAAACGATACAATTGTCACTTAGTATTGACTCCATGCGCGATGCAATATAGCAAATTGTCATTATGACAAATTGGCTCCCTGACATTTCCAGCGGCAATGGGCCGGTCTATATCCGTGTTGCCGACAGCATCGAGAACGCGATCACCCACGGCGTTCTGCCGCCCGGCACGAAGCTGCCGCCGCAACGCAACCTCGCCTATGATATCGGCGTCACCATCGGCACCGTGAGCCGGGCCTACGCGCTCGTGCATGAGCGCGGCCTGGTGGCGGGCGAAGTCGGCCGCGGTACCTATGTGCTGGAACGCTCGAACGGCAAGCAGATCGAACAGGTGGATCCGATCACGCAGGCGCTTGCCGGCACCCGCGGCCTGAATACGCCTGATGCCAGGATACGCTTCGATACGACGGCCGCCCCCGATATCGGCCAGGGCGAGATCATCGGCAAACTGTTTGCGGATATCAGCAACGAGCACCAGTCGGAGATTTCCTCCTACTCGCGGAATTTCCCGACGAGCTGGTATGAGGCGGGACAGATCTGGCTTGCCCGCAACGGCTGGCAGCCGGCAATCGAGACCGTCGTGCCGACGCTGGGCGCTCATGCCGGCGCCATCGCCGTCATCTCGGCCGTCACTTCGCCCGGCGACAAGATCGTCTTCGAGAACCTGACCTATACGCAGATCAGCCGCGCCACCCGCCTCCTCGGGCGCCGGTCGGTATTGGTAGATTCCGATGAGCACGGTATCAACCCCGACGATTTCGAGCGGCTGTGCCAGCAGCAGCATCCACGTCTGGCCTTTCTGATGCCGACGGCACACAATCCGACGCTCGTGACGATGCCGGAAGCACGCCGGCGCGCAATTGCCGCCATCGCACGCCGCCACAGCGTCTGGCTGATCGAGGATGATCTCTATGGCGCCATGACCGGCGACCAGAACCCGCTCATGGCGGCTATCGCGCCGGAACGCACCTTCGTGGTGAGCAGCCTGTCGAAGTCCGTTACAGCAGGCGTGCGTGGGGGCTGGGTCGCCTGCCCGCCGCATTTCGCCCAGCGAATCAAGGTCACGCACAAGATGACGACCGGCGGCCTGCCTTTCATCCTTGCGGAAACCTGCGCGCGGCTCGTGCTCGATGGCCACGCGCTGGAGCTGCGCCGCAGGTCGGTCGAGGAAATCAAAGCTCGCGAGCAACTGGCGCGGGACGCCCTGTCAGGATTTGAGTTCAACTCGCATCCGCATCTGCCGTTTCTCTGGCTGAAGCTGCCCGAACCATGGCTATCAGGCACTTTCAAGAATGCCGCCATCGCCGAGGGCGTGCTCATCGACGATGAGGATGAATTCAAGGCCGCGCGCATGGAGAAGGTCTATCATCGCGTTCGCGTCGCATTCTCATCGCCGCGACAACGAGAAGATGTCGCGGCCGGCTTCATGACGTTACGGCGGTTGCTGGAAAACGGCTCGGCCGGTTACGACAGTCACATTTAAGCAAGCCTCGTCGTTTTTATCGACAGCGATCTTGCAAAATCCCGGCTCTTCTCTCTCGACTCCTAGCACGCTACCATTTTAAGTATGTGAAACGATTCGCCCGCCGTACTAGGGGGAGTGCATGGCCATTGACAGCGTTTCAGCAGGCAATTTGTGCAAGCGTTTAGTTACGAGTTTTCTGGCAATCAGTTCCATATTCATCGCGGGTCAGTCCGCTGCAACCGCTGCAGATACGGTTCCCGTCGCAGCCAGCCCTAAGATTTTCGACGAACTGCGTTTCGGAGCAAGCGGCTCCATCCAGAGCGGAAACGATCACGAAAACGGCGTGTTTCCGGATGTGCAGGTGCTCTTCAATCCGTTCGGCTACAATCCGACCGCTGGTTGGAAGGATCAGTTGGCGCATCCGCGCATCCATTTGGGAACCTCGATCGGCACAGCCGGCTCGGCGACCCAGGTTTATGCTGGTCTTTCCTGGACGCTGACGCATAGCAACGGCATCTTCACCGAAGCTGGCTTCGGTGGAACGGTACATTCAGGCAATCTCGATGATTGGACCGAACATGGTCCGCTGCTTGGTTGTCGCCTGCTTTTCCACGAATATGCCGGGATTGGTTACAATTTTGACAGCCATTGGAATATGATGGCGCAGATCGCGCATTCCTCGCACGCCAATCTCTGCGACGGTCCGAATGGCGGCATGACGCGTGTCGGCGTTTTGGTCGGCTATAAATTCTGACGATCCGAGAACGGCCGCGAATGGTCGTGCTCACGACTTGCCTGTTATCAATGTCGGCGTGCTGCGAACGCCGGCGATTTTCCTGTCGCACGACAGGTTGACTTGCGCTAAAGAGACCTCGATCCCCTGACCGGCCTTCAAACCCCTTACAGGCAAGGACCCTCGAGCGCCCATGACCATTTCAAATTCGATCCAGATCACCCCCGAACTGATTGCCGCCCACGGCCTGAAGCCGGATGAATATCAGCGCATTCTGGATCTGATCGGCCGCGAGCCTTCCTTTACAGAGCTCGGCATCTTCTCGGCCATGTGGAACGAGCATTGCTCCTACAAATCCTCCAAGAAGTGGCTCCGCACTCTGCCGACCAAGGGTCCGCGCGTCATCCAGGGCCCGGGCGAAAATGCGGGCGTTGTCGATATCGATGACGGCGATTGCGTCGTCTTCAAGATGGAGAGCCACAACCACCCCTCCTATATCGAGCCCTATCAGGGTGCTGCGACCGGCGTCGGCGGCATTCTGCGCGACGTCTTCACCATGGGCGCCCGCCCGATCGCGGCCATGAACGCGCTGCGCTTCGGCGAGCCGGATCATCCGAAGACCCGCCATCTCGTCTCCGGCGTCGTCGCCGGCGTCGGCGGCTACGGCAATTCCTTCGGTGTCCCGACAGTCGGTGGCGAAGTCGAATTCGATGCACGCTACAACGGCAATATCCTGGTCAATGCCTTTGCGGCTGGTCTGGCCAAATCGAACGCCATTTTCCTGTCGGAAGCCAAGGGCGTCGGCCTGCCGGTCGTCTATCTCGGCGCCAAGACCGGCCGCGACGGCGTCGGCGGCGCGACGATGGCATCTGCCGAGTTTGACGAATCGATCGAAGAGAAGCGCCCGACGGTTCAGGTCGGCGACCCCTTCACCGAAAAGTGCCTGCTGGAAGCCTGCCTTGAGCTGATGCAAACCGGTGCCGTCATCGCCATCCAGGACATGGGGGCCGCCGGCCTCACCTGCTCTGCCGTCGAAATGGGTGCCAAGGGCGATCTCGGCATCGAGCTCGACCTCGATAAGGTGCCGGTGCGCGAAGAACAGATGACGGCCTATGAAATGATGCTGTCGGAAAGCCAGGAGCGCATGCTCATGGTGCTGCAGCCGGAAAAGGAAGCCGTCGCCAAGGCGATCTTCGTCAAATGGGGCCTGGATTTCGCCATCGTCGGCAAGACCACGGACGACCTGCGCTTCCGCGTCATCCATCAGGGCGAAGAAGTCGCCAACCTGCCGATCAAGGATCTCGGCGACCAGGCTCCGGAATACGACCGTCCATGGCGGGAAGCCGACAAGCGCGCTGCCCTGCCCGCCGATCTGGTACCGGCTCCTGAGGATTACGGCCAGGCTCTGCTGTCGCTGGTCGGCTCCGCCAACCAATCGAGCCGCCGCTGGGTCTACGAGCAATACGATACCCTGATTCAGGGCAACTCGCTGCAGCTCCCGGGCGGTGACGCCGGCGTCGTGCGCGTCGAGGGCCATCCGACCAAGGCGCTGGCATTCTCCTCCGACGTCACGCCCCGTTATGTCGAGGCCGACCCGTTCGAGGGCGGCAAGCAGGCCGTCGCCGAATGCTGGCGCAACATCACGGCAACCGGCGCTGAGCCGCTTGCAGCGACCGACAATCTGAACTTCGGCAATCCGGAAAAGCCAGAGATCATGGGACAGTTCGTCGGGGCGATCAAAGGCATCGGCGAAGCTTGCCGCGCGCTCGATTTCCCGATCGTCTCGGGCAACGTTTCGCTCTACAATGAAACCAATGGCGTCGGGATCCTGCCGACCCCCACCATTGCCGGCGTCGGCCTGCTGCCGGACTGGAAGACGATGGCCCGCATTGGCGCCGCCTCCGAAGGCGACAGCGTCCTGATGATCGGCCTCGACGGCAGCCATCTCGGCTCTTCGATCTATCTCCGCGATATTCTGGGTTCGACCGATGGCCCTGCTCCGGAAGTCGATCTTTTCGCCGAGCGCCGCAACGGCGATTTCATCCGTTCGGCCATCCGCAACGGCCAGGTCACGGCCTGCCATGACATTTCATCGGGCGGCCTGGCGCTGGCCCTTGCCGAAATGGCCATCGCGTCCCGCAAGGGGCTGCGCATCGACCTGACCGAAAGCAAGACCCCACCGCATGCGGCACTTTTCGGTGAGGATCAGGCCCGCTACGTCATCGCCGTTCCGGCCGATGTCGCCGATTTCGTCTGCATCAATGCGGAAAGCGCCGGCGTGCCGTTCCGTCGTCTCGGCACTGTCGGCGGCGATGCGCTCGTCATCGATGGCCTGTTGTCGCTTCCGGTTGAACAGTTGCGCGACGCGCATGAATCGTGGTTTCCTGCCTTCATGGATGGCAGCGCTCTCGCTGCCGCTGAATAGATCGAGGTACACCACCAATGCCAATGAACCCCGGCGATATCGAAGACATGATCAAGGCCGGCATTCCCGGAGCCAAGGTGACCATTCGCGACCTGGCCGGAGACGGCGATCACTATGCCGCCGAAGTTGTCGCGGAAGCCTTTCGCGGCAAAAGCCGCGTGCAGCAGCACCAGATGGTTTATGACGCCCTGAAGGGCAATATGGGCGGCGTGCTGCATGCCCTGGCGCTGCAGACCTCAGCGCCCGATTGAGACTGCCTGCAGATCAACGCCGGAGTTGAACGTCAGCTCCGGCATGTTGTTCGCCGAAAACTCCGCAAAGCGGGAGGCTGGCAATGGGCCAGCCGTCATCAGCGTAAAATCGAAGAATGCCCGCACGTCCGGCCCGAGCACATATTGCCGATGGACACGCAGGAAATCGCGCTTGATCTTGGCGTAGTGCTGCGCTGTCAGCATTTTCTTGAAACGCACGAACAGGATCGCCGGCTGCTTGTCATCGGCATGCCCGCAAACCGCCACGACCTTTGTCTTGTAGAAATGGATCGCGTCGGTCAGACAGTGAACGTCCACCCAGAACATCTCCTTGCAGCGCGCAAGCAAGCCAACGCGTGAGCGCAGCACCGCCGCCGACCGCATGAGGGCGCATTGCAGGATGGCGCTCCCCAAGGTCGCAAACACTACCCGCTTGTCACGAAAAACCTCAGGCTCCCGCTCGAGCAGGAGACCGATCACATGCGCCGCCACGGATGAGCCCATGCTATGCGAGGAGATGACGAATTCATCGACGCCGGGCTCATCCAGCGCCTGGCGCACGCTGATCGCGCAGGTCTCCAGCCATTGCTCGTTGCCGATTCCGTTCAGCCCCGCCATCGCCACGGCCATCTCCCAGTCGGAGAAGAGATGCAGCGTATGCAACCTTTCGGCCTGCGGCAGAAAGGCATAGACGAAGAAAGCGACGGCCAAGGCGATGCTGCCGATATGACTCCAGGCGGCCAGCCCCAGCATGAACGGCAAGAATGCTATCGACAGGCTGAGCAGCAGCCCGACAAACATGAGGAGAAACGGAAATATGAAAAACAGGCCGAAACGCCATGCATGGCGGAAATAGCCTGTCATCCCTCCGGAAACGATAACCCTTGCGGCCGCCAGATAGCCCTGTGCCAGCCGCGTGAAAAATGGCCTGCCGTTCAACGCCGCAACCAGGTCGTTATGGTCGACAATATGGACACGGCTGTGCGTCCGCCAATCCGCAGCTTCGGCAGTCACATCGAAATAGGGTGCCCTACCGAAACTCTTCAGCTCGTCCACGGTGACCGAATAATCCCACACGGCGGCGCTTTGCCTGGCCGAGCGCTCGTAGCGCGCCCGATGCGCCGCCGCATCCAGCGGCTCAAAGCCAGGGAAGTGGAGAACCACCCGCTTCTTGATGCTATCCATATTATCGTTGGTCCCCAGCACGCGCTTCAGCGGCAGATACACGTAAGCGACCGCCAAGACCACGGCCTGCTGGCTTTTTCATGGCAGCGCAATGCAAAGCTATCCATTCGCCGCACCGCTACAACGAGTGAAACTTCCGTCGTCTGAGGCTGAAAGCTCGAATCAGATCAGCATTCCCGGTCGGGATAGGGCGAGATGTCAGAGCACGGATCCGCGGGGGGCGCAGTCATGATTTTTTCGATGACCGAAGCCACGGGCGGTTGCGGCGTCGGCGCGGTCGACGCGCGATAACCGAATGCGATGCTTAGAATCAAAACGATGGCGCTGACGGTAAAGGCACTGTTCAATATCGAGGCTTTTGACGTGCGCACATGCTCATAATATTCCCGCTCGCCGTCGCTGGTCTCTTCCGTACCGTAAAACTCTCGCTCCTCACCAACCTGGCCCTCGGTATAATGATGATGGCTCATGGTGTCCGCTCCCTCATATGCAATGCAATCTTCGCAAAGGACCGATACGCGCCAAACCGCATAAATCGACTGACTCTAACAAACATACCGGCCGCATGTAAAATTAATAGCAACCTAATATTAATCAACCCTTGCCTCGATTTTATGTGTGTTGTTCAGCTCTCAGGTTGAAGGGACTATTTCAAAACGCACTGTTCAAGAAAAGTAGCTAATCGACGGATTCGGCCATCTTTCTTAACCGCTGATGCCGAAAATCCATTCATGCGATGAAAACGACGCGTGGTACGTTTTGCGGCTGGAAATCGAGCCGGTCGCTTGCTATTTAAGAAAGAGATTTAACGCTGTGGGCCTTGACCCCGCATGTGAAAGGACTGGAAAATGAGCGGCATTCACGAATTCATTGCCAATGAAGTAAAGAACAACGACGTTGTTGTCTTCATGAAGGGCACGCCCCAGTTCCCGCAATGTGGCTTCTCGGGCCAGGTAGTCCAAATTCTCGACTATATCGGCGTCGATTATAAGGGCATCAATGTCCTTGCTGATGCCGAGATTCGTCAGGGCATCAAGGAATACTCCAACTGGCCCACAATCCCGCAGCTCTACGTGAAGGGCGAATTCATCGGCGGCTGTGATATCGTGCGCGAAATGTTCCAGGCGGGCGAGCTGCAGCAGCACTTCCAGGAAAACGGCATCAGCGTTCGCGCCGCCTCCTGACCGGTCACCGGGCTCTCGTCCGGTTTCCATAGTTCACTTCGATCGAAAGGCGCTGCTGCAGGGCAGCGCCTTGATATGTTTATGGGAATAAAACCGTGACGACTACATCCCAGGCTATGTCCCATGGGCAACTGCCCATGGGCAAACGCGAGTTCATCGTACTCGCGGCCTTCCTGATGGCGATCAATTCATTGGCCATCGACATCATGCTTCCGGCTCTCCAGCAGATCGGCTCCAGTCTCGGTGTCGAGAACGAGAACCATCGGCAATATGTGGTAACAGCCTATCTGATCGGATTTGGCTCGGCGCAGCTTATCTACGGTCCGTTGTCGGATCGCTTCGGCCGCCGCATTCCCCTGTTGATCGGCATTGTCGTCTATGTCATCTCCGCTTTCGGCATTGCCCTTATTCCGTCCTTCGCCGGTCTGCTCGCCCTGCGCTTCATTCAGGGGCTGGGTTCGGCAGCGACGCGCGTCATCACCATTTCCATCGTCCGCGACGTTTTCGGCGGCCGCCTGATGGCCGAGGTGATGTCGCTGATCATGATGGTCTTCATGATCGTTCCGGTCATCGCGCCGGGAAGCGGCCAGATCATCCTGCTGATCAGCACTTGGCACATGATCTTCGTCTTCATCGGCACCATGGCGACCCTGGTCGGTCTCTGGATGTATTTCCGCCTTCCGGAAACACTGAAGCCCGAAAATATCCGCCCGCTGACCGTCAGGTCGGTTGCATCCGGCTTCCGCATGGTCCTGACGAACCGCGTCGCGCTCTGTTACACCATCGCCAGCACGTTCCTCTTCGGCGCGCTGTTCGGCTTCATCAATTCGGCCCAGCAGATCTACAGCGGCATTTACGGACTTGGCGTCTACACCCCCGTAGCCTTTGGTGGCGTGGCGCTCTTCATGGCGCTGTCATCCTTCATCAACTCGCAGCTCGTCGGCCGTTTCGGCATGCGGCGGCTGTCGCATGCGGCCTTGCTCGGCTTCTCCTTCATTACCTTTGTCTGGCTGATGGTGCAGCTTAACGGCCCTGCCCCGATGCCCTTCCCGCTGTTCATGATCTTCTTCGCGCTGGCGATGTTCCAGTTCGGTTGGATCGGTTCCAATTTCAACTCGCTCGCCATGGAGCCGCTCGGCCATGTCGCCGGAACTGCCTCCTCGGTGCTCGGTTTCATGAGCACGGTCGGCGGCGCATCGATCGGCGCCGGCATCGGCCAATATTTTAATGGCACGGCGACGCCGATGGTCATCGGCTACTTCACCGTCTCGCTGATCGGCTTGATGTTTGTGCTGATTGCCGAAAAGGGGCGCCTCTTCCGTCCGCACAATGCGCCACCGCCGGCCGATCAATCCCTCGCTTTGCATTGACAGGCAAATTCATATGACCCCGCCTCAAGAACACACGCCGGCGCAATCCGGCTCCAATCGTATCGGCCTCGGCATCGTCGAATTCATCATCATCATCGCGTTGATGACGGCGAGCATTTCCATGGGCATCGACAGCATGCTGCCGGCGCTTCCGAACATCGGCCAATCCCTTAATGTCGCCAACCCCAATGACACGCAGCTGGTCATCGGCGTCTACTTCCTCGGCTTCGGCATCTGCCAGCTCTTCTTCGGCAGCCTGTCGGATACCTATGGCCGCCGTAGCATTCTGCTCGGAGGCCTGGCCTTTTATACGGTGACGCTGTTTGCGGCGGCCTGGAGCGGCAACCTCTTCGCGCTGCTCGCTCTGCGCTTCGCACAGGGCGTCGGCGCCGCAGCCGTGCGCATCACCACGCTTGCAATCGTCCGCGATTGCTTCGGCGGTCGTGAAATGGCGCGCGTCATGTCCTATGTCATGATCGTCTTCATGATCATGCCGATGGTCGCACCTTTCGTCGGCCAGGTGATCGTTGCCTATTCCAACTGGCAATGGATCTTCATCCTGATCGGCATAGTCAGCGCCGGTCTTTTCCTGGTCGCTTTCTTTCGCATGAAGGAAACGCTTCCGACCGAAGAGCGCCTGCCGCTCTCGGTCGCTTCGGTCGTCTCCGGTTTCAAGACGGTTCTGACCAACCGCATCACCTGTGGCTACATGATCGGCCTGACGCTCTACACGGGTGTGATCTGCGCCTATATCGTCTCGGTGCAGCAGGTATTCGGTGAAGTCTACGGCCTCGGGGACACGTTTCCGATCGCCTTTGCGGCGACGGCAGCCGGCACGGCAGTGGCCCAGTTCGCCAATGGTTATTTCGTGCGCAGCTTCGGCATGCGGCGCATTTCCCACGCCGCCATGATCGTTTTCACCGCCCTGGGCGCTGTCGGCTACGTCGTCGGCATGTTCGGTCAGCCAAGCTTCACGTTCATCTATGTGCTGATCTCGATCATGCTGATGATGTTCGCTGTTATCACCACCAACTTCATGGCCATCAGCCTCGAGCCGATGGGACACCTGGCGGGCACTGCGGCTGCCATCACCAGCTCGGTCTCGACCACCGTCGGCGTTCTGCTCGGCGGCATCGTCGGCCAGATGTTCGATGGCACCGCTCAGCCGATGATCGCTGGCTTTACCATATTCGGTGCGCTCACGATCGTCGCGACGCTATGGGCCGAACGTGGCAAGCTCTTCACCCATCCCGGTGATACGCCGGCACTGGAGCCGGGCATGGGGCACGTCTGAACGGCGCACTCTCTTACGCGTCGCTGCGCGAACGGCTGACCCAACGCAGCGCCGCGGCAATCGCAAGTCCGAAGAGTGGCCACATCGCCCAGGGTGTGCCCTGCCAGGTGAAAATGTTGATCGCGACGATGCCGATGCCGGTGACAATCATGCGGGCGATAACGATGTCGATCCGCTTGTTGCTCCGCGCAAAACGGAGCGCCCCAACCCAGGTAAGCGCGAGTATGGGCCACTTTGCCCAGAACTCGCCATGCCATGTCAACGCGTTCAGCGCGGCAAGTCCGACCGCGACAACGAACAGCGCGCCATAGCTCCGCCGCCAATCCAATAAAACGGGTTCTTTCGTTGTGTCCTCGGGCATGCGAACCGGTTGCGGTCTGGCGCGATCGTCAACTGAAGTGTCGACGACCTGCACGCCGCCGACCCGCACCGCATAGCTCGGCACGCCGCCTTCGATGTTCTTGACCTCGAGCTGACCGAGAAAATCGAAGCCGACCGCGACCTTGTTCCGCACTTGGTCGTAGACGGTATTCGAGATGACGATACCGCCCGCCGCAGCGCGCGACTGAAGCCGAGCGGCTATATTGACTCCATCGCCGTAGAGATCATTGCCGTCAGCGATCACATCGCCAAGGTTGAGACCGATGCGAAAGAGCATCTGTCTTTCGGTATCCATGGCGGCATTGTAGCCGGCCAGTTCGTTCTGGACGTCGATTGCCGCCCGTACGGCTTCCACAACGCTCGGAAATTCGGCGAAAACGCCGTCGCCCCAGGTATTGATCACCCGGCCGCCATGCGCCTCAATGAGCCGCGTCATGGCATCCCGATAACGACGAAGGGTCGCAAGCGTCCCCTCCTCATCCTTGCCCATAAGACGCGTATAGTCTTGCACGTCTGCGCAGAAGATGGTGGTCAGCTTGCGGCTCGTTTCGGACATCTGCCTCATCCTCTCGGCAAGCGCCGATCGCAGTCCTTGCCTGTTGCGGCGAAGATAGCCTTCCCGACGCGACTTTCCAAGTAGCCGCGCCGACTATCCGATCCGGCTCGATGCGGCCTGTTAGACGGTGAAAACCTCACGCCGCAGCAATTCCCAGGAATCCTTATCCACCGCGACGAGCAAGCCTCCGTCGAGATGATGCGGCAGATAGGGCGAGCCGTCGAAGCGACGCACATAAGCGCCCGCTTCCTGCGAGATCAGCGCGCCGGCGAGATGATCCCAGGGCATCAGCTTGTTGTACATCAGATAGTGGACATGGCCGCCAGCAAGCGTGCGATACTCGTGCGCCGCGCAGCGATAGTTGGTGGAGTAGCGCACCTTGGCGAGATTGCCCATGACTTCCGCGCGCTTGTCCTTCGGCAGGAAGCCGGTCGATGCCATGCCGACCATGTCTTCCAGCGCGACCGATTGCGTCACCCTCATGCGCAGCGTCTCCCCGTCGGGGCGACGAAGCCATGCGCCGCTGCCGCGCTCCGCCAGCACCCAGTCGTCGCCCATCGGATCGAAGATGATGCCGGCGACCGTTTGGCCCTTGGAGATCACCGATGCCATAACGCCGAAGGCGGGGATGCCCGAGGCGAAATTGAACGTGCCGTCGACAGGATCGACGATGATGGCCAGATCCGCATCCGGCAGCTTGTCGAGCAGTGCGGGATCGGCGGCGACAGATTCTTCGCCGATGAAGAGCGCCTCGGGCCAGAGCCGCGACACCTCGGCCTTCACCATGCGCTCGGCACGTTCGTCAGCCTCGGTCACCAGGTCGGTCGCTTCGCTCTTGGCGCGAACATCGCCACTGCCAAGTCTGCGGAAGCGCGGCAGGATCTCCATCTGCGCGGCGCGGCGCAACACATGAGCAAGGGTGGTGATGTCAACGGGCGATGTCATGATATGGTCCTTTCCTGTCAGGCGCCGATGATCTCGCGGCGGATCATTTGCCAGCTATCCTCATCCGGCGCAGAAATAATGCCGCCGGTGGTCTCGCCGGGGCGATATGGTGTGCCATCGAATTTGGCCGTATAGCCGCCGGCCTCCTGATGCGCCAGCACGCCGGCAAGATGATCCCAGGGCATTAGCTTGGAATGGCCGATGAAATGCCATTTGCCCGATGCCACCATCCAGTATTCGTAGGCGGAACAATTGAGCGAGAAGGTCATGCGTGTCTTGGCGAGATTGGCGCAGATACGCGACCTCTCCGGCTCCTCCATATGCCCCCAGGATATCGCGCCGGTCATGGCGCTCAGCGCAGCGGGTGCGGCAACCGAAAGCCGCCTCGCCTGCCCCTTGCCACGACGCAGAAAGGTGCCCGCACCACGCATGGCGGTAACGGTGTCACCGAGTACCGGATCATAGATGACGCTGGCGATCGTCTCGCCCTTGGCGACGACAGCAACGATCGTGCCGAATACCGGCAGCCCTGCCGCGAAATTGAATGTGCCGTCCACCGGATCAATGGTAAAGGCCAGATCCGCATGCGCCAGTGCCGGCACAACGGACTTGTCGGCCTCATAGGCCTCTTCTCCGACGATAAGAGCGCCGGGAAAGCGCGCCTTCAGCGCCGCAGTGATATATTGCTCGGCCAGCAGATCTGCCTCAGTCACCAGATCGATGGCCGACGTTTTTTCCGATATGTCGCCATCACCCAGATTGCGGAACCGCGGCAGGATTTCCCGCGCCGCCGCCTCGGCAACGATCGTCATCAGATGGTCGAAGTCTGTATCGGAGAAAGTCATGGAAGGCCTTTATCTTGGGAGAGGCCTCCTCTTATGACCGATTCGATGACGCTGGTGTGGCAAAACCGCCTAATCGGCGTCGGTTTGTCCAGTCATCAGCCCAGCAAAATCGAAGAGCTTGGGATCGAGCAGATGCGACGGATTCACATGCGCCAGCGCCCGCAGCATCGTATCCTTGCGGCCCGGCATGCGCCGCTCGATATCGGCGAGCATATCCTTCATCGCATTGCGCTGCAGCCCATCCTGCGAGCCGCAGAGGTCACAGGGAATGATCGGAAACTGCATGGAGGCGGCGAACTTGGCGAGGTCGTCTTCGGCGGCGTAAGCGAGGGGGCGCAGCAGCATCAGATCGCCCTCGTCGTTGAGAAGCTTTGCCGGCATGGAGGCCAGGCGCCCGCCGTGGAAGAAGTTCATGAAGAAGGTTTCGAGAATATCCTCGCGGTGATGGCCGAGCACCAGCGCATCGCAGCCCTCTTCGCGCGCGATGCGATAGAGATTGCCGCGGCGCAGGCGCGAACAGAGCGAACAATAGGTCGCACCCTCCGGCACCTTTTCCTTCACGATGGAATAGGTGTCGCGATATTCGATGCGATGCGCGACGCCGATCTTCGTCAAATAGTCCGGCAGGACATGCTTCGGGAAGTTCGGCTGGCCCTGATCGAGATTGCAGGCGATCAGTTCCACCGGCAACAGGCCGCGCCATTTGAGATCGAGCAGGATCGACAGCAGCCCGTAGGAATCCTTACCGCCGGAAAGGCCGACAAGCCAGCGCTTCTGCCCCTTCAGCATCTGGAAATCCTCCAGGGCCTGACGCACTTGCCGCAGCAGGCGCTTGCGAAGCTTGTTGAAGGAGACGGATCGAGGCGCATCGGAAAACATCGGATGCACGGCAGCAGCGCCGTCCTCAGCCTCGATATCGATCTCGTCCATTACCGTCGTCGCGATGTTCATTCCGTCGTCCTCAGTGCCTCGCCACGCTGATAGCAGAAAGCGTCGAAAGAAGACACCGCATCAATCGCCGAACACCGACCAGCCGGTGCGCGCCGCCAGCATTTCCAGCGCCACGGCGCCGAGCTGCGAATTGCCGACCTTGTTCAGGCCCGGCGACCAGACGGCAATCGATCCGATACCCGGCGCCACGGCGAGAATGCCGCCGCCGACGCCGCTCTTGCCGGGAAGGCCGACATGATAGGCGAAATCGCCGGAGCCGTCATAATGGCCGCAGGTCAGCATCAGCGCATTGATGCGCCGTGCCCGCTTCGGCGAAACGACGGAATGGCCTGTGATCGGATTGCTGCCACGCGCCGCAAGATAGAGCCCCGCCTTGGCAAGCTGTTCGCAGCTCATCGAAAGCGCGCACTGGTGGAAATAGACGCCGAGCACATGCTCGACCGGATGATCGAGATTACCGTAGGCGCGCATGAAATTGGCGAGCGCGAAATTACGGAAGCCCGTCTGCGTCTCCGAGCGCGCTACCCTGTCGTCGATGGTGATCGACTCGTCATCGGCTACATAGCGTACGAAGCGCAGGAGCTCGCCGATCGCCTCGCGCGGCGCATGGCCAGACAGCACGACATCGCTGACGGCGATCGCGCCGGCATTGATGAAGGGATTACGCGGAATGCCCTCTTCACGCTCGAGCTGGACTATGGAGTTGAAGGAGGTGCCTGACGGCTCGCGTCCCACTCGGTTCCAAAGGCTTTCGCCGATCTTGCCGAGCGCCAGCGTCAGCATGAAGACCTTGGAAATACTCTGGATGGAAAAGGCAGTGCCCGCATCACCGACGCTGTGAACCTCGCCGTTGACGGTGGCGATCGTCATGCCGAACTGCTTCGGATCGACCTTGGCGAGCTCCGGAATGTAATCGGCAACCTTACCCTCGCCGATACGCGGCGAAAGCTCCGTATGGATGCCGTCGAGAATTGCCTGCAGATCGGTCATAGGACGCTCCAAAGACAAAAAAGCCGCTCGAAAGGAGCGGCTTTTCCGTCATCAAGAAAAATATCCGCTTGTTAACGCGAATAGAATTCGACGACCAGCTGCGGTTCCATGACGACGGCGTAGGGCACATCGGCGAGGGTCGGAACGCGAGCGAAGGTCGCTACCATCTTGTTGTGATCGGCTTCGATATAGTCCGGAACGTCGCGCTCAGCGAGACCAATCGATTCCAGAACGATCACGAGCTGCTTCGACTTTTCGCGGACTTCGATCACGTCGCCAGCCTTGCAGCGATAGGAACCGATGTTGACGCGAACGCCGTTCACCGTGACGTGGCCATGGTTGACGAACTGACGGGCTGCGAAGACGGTCGGAACGAACTTGGCGCGGTAGACGATCGCGTCGAGGCGCGATTCGAGCAGGCCGATCAGGTTTTCCGAAGTGTCGCCCTTGCGGCGGTTGGCTTCGTCGAAGGTGGCGCGGAACTGCTTTTCACGCAGGTCGCCGTAGTAGCCCTTCAGCTTCTGCTTGGCGCGCAGCTGCACGCCGAAGTCGGAGAGCTTGCCCTTGCGGCGCTGGCCGTGCTGGCCCGGGCCGTATTCGCGACGGTTGACCGGGGACTTCGGACGACCCCAGATGTTCTCGCCCATACGGCGGTCAATTTTGTACTTGGACGATTCGCGCTTGCTCATCGCATTTCCTTTCAACTATTTGAGCGGCCCGTTGCCGAACCGCGAAGGAAACACGCCCTCCTCTGAACTCCATTTTCGAGCTCTGACAGGCTTCTCACATTAGCGAACGGAAAAAGCCACGGGACATGTCAAATGAAACACCGGACATTTCTGCCCGGCGTTGGCGCGGTCTGTAAGGGGTCGTCATGAAAATGTCAACAGCAGCATCGAAGGAAGTGCCGGCTATTCTGCAGCCGCTTGCTCTTCGCCATGCATATCAGGCGCATTGGCATCACCCGGCGCTGTCTGGCAGTCGATATCCGGGAACGCCACAACGCGGCGACCGGAGAAATCGGTATGGACGACGACGCTACCCTGTTCCTCGAAGTAGCTGAGCAAACGCCGGGCGCGGCGGGCGGAGTGGGTACCGTAGGCACGGGCGATCCGCGCATCGGAAGGGCAAGCTTCGCCACCGATGGCCGCCTTGGCAAGCATCAGGAAGACACCCTGCAGATCGTCGGTGACACTAGCCGAAAGCGACAGAGCCGTCGCCCATGCCTCCGTCGCCATCGTCGCCTCGTCCGCGCCGGAGCGCACCACCGCCACGCGGCGGCGAAATTCCGACAGGCTCATCGGCGCACCAGGCACGCGGCGCATGCGCAGCCGCACGAGAAACTCCTGGTAAAGGACGGAATCCGTGCGGAAGGCCGAGGCCGGATCATCCAGGATTTCGGAAAGCACGGCGGTCACCCGCGCTTCGCGATCCTCGTTCGACAATTCTGGCTGGCTCGGCTTCGGCTCCGCCGCAGCCGTGTTCGTCGCAGGGGCGGAACGCGACAGCTCCGCAAGGATATCCGTCGTCGGGCGCGGCGCGGGTGTGGCCCGGCGAACCATCGGCTTGGAAAACTCCTCCGGATCCGGCGTAAAGATCAGATCCTCGACATCCTGAGGCGCATCCGGCAACGGCATCAGCTTCGGGCTGGAGGAGCGCGCCGAGGTTTCCACGGAACCGATCGTGATCGGCAGCGGCCGCCGCGATAGCGCCGGACCGAGCGCGACGAAATTGCCGCGCTTCAGATCGCGGAACATTTCCGCCTGCCGGCGGTCCATGCCAAGCAGGTCGGCGGCGCGCGCCATGTCGATATCGAGGAAGGTGCGGCCCATCAGGAAGTTGGAGGCCTCGGCGGCAACGTTCTTGGCAAGCTTCGCCAGGCGCTGTGTGGCGATGACGCCGGCAAGACCGCGCTTTCGGCCGCGGCACATCAGATTGGTCATGGCGCCGAGCGACATCTTGCGCGCATCTTCGGAGACATCGCCGCCCACGGACGGCGCAAACATCTGCGCCTCGTCGACGACAACCAGCACCGGATACCAGAATTCGCGATCGGCATCGAACATGCCGTTGAGAAAAGCCGCGGCGGCGCGCATCTGCTGCTCGATATCGAGCCCTTCCAGCGTCAACACGCAGGAAACGCGATGCTGGCGGATGCGGTTGGCAATGCCGGCAAGCTCGGCCTCAGTGCGCTCGCCATCGACGACCACATGCCCGAACTTATCGGCCAGCGTGACGAAATCGCCTTCCGGATCGATGATGACCTGCTGCACCCATTGCGCCGACTGTTCCAGCAGACGACGCAGCAGATGCGATTTTCCGGAGCCGGAATTGCCCTGCACGAGGAGACGGGTTGCCAGCAGCTCCTCGATATCGAGCTGGGCGCTGGTCCCGCCGGACGCCGTTCCCATGTCGATGCCGACCTGCAATGCACTTCCCCTGTCATCAAGAATCAAATGCCGATGCGTCCCATCTTTCTGAAAGGACGCGCCTTCGTCTAGCAAAGATTTCCAAGCTTCGCGCCCGTGGATTGAAAAAACCCACAGGCAATCGCGATGTCAGCGAAACCGCAGATTGGCGCGGGACAACTGGTCGACCGAGGTGCAGCCCATCAGCTTCATGTCGCGCTCGATCTCGGTGCGCAAATGCCGCAGCGCGCGTTCGACCCCCGCTTGGCCGGCAGCTGCCAGCGGATAGAGATAGAAGCGGCCAAGACCTACGGCCTTGGCGCCGAGCGACAGGGCCTTCAGCACATGCGTGCCGCGCTGGATACCGCCGTCCATCATGACGTCGATGCGGTCGCCGACGGCATCGGCGATTTCCGCCAGCTGGTCGAAAGCCGCTCGCGAGCCGTCCAACTGCCGGCCGCCATGGTTCGAAAGCACGATGCCCGTGCAGCCGATGTCGACGGCGCGCTTTGCATCCTCAACCGACATAATGCCCTTCAGGCAGAACTGCCCGTCCCAATGCTTCACCATTTCGGCGACGTCGTTCCAGTTCATCGACGGATCGAGCATCTCGGTGAAGTATTTGCCGATCGACATCGCGCCACCGCTCATATCCACATGCTCATCGAGCTGCGGCAGGCGGAATTTCTCGTGCGTGAGATAGTTCAACCCCCAGGCTGGCTTGATGGCGAATTGCGCAATGCCGGCGAGATTGAGTTTGAAGGGAATGGAGAATCCGGTGCGCAGGTCGCGCTCGCGATTGCCGCCGGTGATGCTGTCGACGGTGAGCATCATGACGTTCACGCCGGCATCCTTCGCCCGCTGCATCATCGCGCGGTTCAGCCCGCGATCCCTGTGGAAATAGAATTGATAGACCTGCGGCCCCTGATGCTTCTTGCGCACCTCCTCGAGACTGACCGTGCCGAGCGAGGAGACGCCGAACATGGTGCCGATGGAAGAAGCTGCCGCCGCAACCGCATTTTCGCCCTCGTGATGGAAGAGCCGCTGCAGGGCCGTCGGCGAGCAGTAGAAGGGCGTGGCGAGCTTTTGTCCCATGACGGTGACAGACATATCGACACTGCTGACGCCGCGAAGGACGTTCGGAACGAGATCGCAGCTCTCGAAGCTCGCCGTGTTGCGCCGAAGCGTCACTTCGTCGTCGGCAGCACCATCGATGTAATTGAAGATCGGACCGGGAAGACGGCTCTTCGCAAGAGCGCGGAAATCATGGAAATTATAGCAGTCACGCAGGCGCATGGCTCGCCTCTGCATGGAAACTGCAACCATTTTCAAAAAACATCAAATATCGTCCTCCCAATATCCCGCCGCTTAGTCCGACCTTGCATTACAGTCGATGCAACCGTGCTTCCCATTTGTAAAGCACGTCCGGCTCCTTCTCCTCATTGCCTGCCCCGTCCGACTCGTCAACAACGAAGAAGCCGTGTTTTTCGTAAAAGCGGCGCGCCGGCGCATTTCGTTGAAATGTCCAGAGCGAAAGCACCGGATAGGCCGATTTGGCGACATCGAGCAAACGGCCGCCGATGCCATGCCCCTGTGCCTCTGGCAAAACGTAGAGCTGGTCGATCCAGTCCTCCAGAAATGCAATCACGCCGACCAAGCGGCCGCCCTCTTCCGCACCCCAGATCTGGCAGTCCTTGAACACCACTGCACTCCAGAAGCCGACATCTTCCTCCGTCGTATGAAGCCCGGAAAGCGTCGGAAGCCGCTCGTCGAAGGAGGCGCGGTGAACGGCCGCCGCTGCGGGCATGTCCGCGAGATCGAGTTTACGCAACGAAACCTTGTCTGCCATCATCAAGCCCTAAGCCCAAAACCCTGCATCAGCCGCCGGGTCGGAAAATCCGGCGCGCCTGACGTAAACATTGCAAAGTCGAAATTGTCGGGATGGACGGCATCGACGGCTTGCGGCACTAGGCTGCGCGCACGGCGCGCGATCGCCTCGGCCGGATCGAGCCAGTCGACCGGCCAGGGTGCGAGCCTGCGGAAGATGTTGGCCATGAAAGGGTAATGCGTGCAGGCCAGCACGACGATGTCAGTCCTGCGTCCGTCCTTCTCGACGAAGCACTGATCGATCTCGGAGAGCACCGCTTCGTCGGAAACCACATCGCCCCGGATATAGGCCTCCGCCAGGCGCGCCAGATTTTCCGAACCCACGAGCCGGACATGGCATTGAGTGGCGAAGGACTGGATCAGGTCGCGCGTATAGGCCCGCTTGACCGTGCCCGGCGTCGCCAGCACCGAAACCAGGCCAGAGCGGGTCCGTTCCGCAGCCGGCTTGATCGCCGGCACCGTGCCGACGAAGGTCATTTGCGGAAAGGCGGCGCGCAGATCGGCGCCGACAAGCGTGAAAGCCGTGTTGCAGGCAATAATGCAAATTTCCGGATCGTATTGCGCGAGCAGCTTGGCGAAGAGATCGATGATGCGCTCCTTCAGCGCCGGCTCTTCCCAGCCGCCATAAGGAAAACCGGCATCATCGGCGACGTAGATGAAACCGCGCTCCGGCATCAGCACCCGCGCTTCGCGCAGCACGGTCAGGCCACCGATGCCGGAGTCGAAGACCAGGATGGGTTTCAGCTCATTCGCCGCTGCTGTCATCGTTCGTGGTTTCCTTGGATGCGCTGGACGATCGGGGATGGGAACCGCTGCCGCGGGGAGATTTCCGCGTGAAGCGATCGAGAGACGAGATCACGCCGCGCAAGACGCTGATTTCCTGTTCGGTGAACGCCCGGCGCGAGAGGACAGCGCGGAGATTGTCGACCATTTTCGGCTTTTTCCCGGCAGGATGGAAATAATTGCGGGCGTCCAGCGCCTCCTCGAGCTGGTCGAAAAGGCCGAAAAGTTGATCCTTCGTCGAAGGCCGCTGTTCGATTGCCTGGAAAGGCACGGCGCCGAGATCCTCCATGCCCGACTTCATCCACTCATAGGACATCAGCAGCACGGCTTGGGCGATGTTCAGGGAAGCGAAAGCGGGATTGACGGGGAACGTCACGATCTCGTCGGCAAGCGCCACTTCCTCGTTCGTCAGGCCCCAGCGCTCGCGCCCGAAAAGAATGCCCGTGCCCTCGCCGGCCTTGAACCGGGCGCGAAGGGTCTCCGCCGCGACGACCGGCGAACGCACGGGCTTATAGCCATCGCGTTCGCGTGCCGTCGTCGCATAGACGAAGTTCAAATCGGCGACCGCCTGCTCCAACGTATCGTAGACCTTCGTCGCCTCGATGATGTGATCGGCCTTCGAAGCGGTCGCCTGCGCTCTCTCGTTCGGCCAGCCGTCACGCGGATTGACGAGGCGCAGTTCTGCGAGACCGAAATTCGCCATGGCCCGCGCCACCATGCCGATATTCTCGCCCATCTGCGGCTCGACCAGAATGACGGCCGGCCCCTCGGCTAGAAGTTGACGCTCGCTGTTCGTGCCTGCCATGACGCTTTTTCTCCGGGCGCGAACCCTGTCCGCGCAAATCACGGTCGCAATAGCGAGACACCAGCCGATCGGCAAGGTTTTTGCGCGCCGGCGCCGCGACGAACCCTGCCCGACTATTGTGGATTGGCCGGCTTCTGCTGATCGGAAGGCTGCTGTTGCTGCTGCTTGACAAGATCCTGCATGACCGATTTCAGCGAGCTCGGATTGCCGTTGTCGTCGATCGTGATGATGTCGTCGATGACGGGTTTTCCGGCCTCCTGGATGACTTCGAAACGAACCGTCGTCGTCTTCTGGTAGTCGGCGTCCGATCCCATGCAGGTGGATTTCTTGAACGTGGCGAGGACTTCCGTCACATCGCCTTTGGGCGGCTGTCCGGCGAGCTTCATGTCCTCCAGCGGACAAGCATCCTGCGCGTTGACGATGACGTCGTAGTCGAACGGTGAAATCCCGTCCTCGTCGGCCGCGGGAAACTGCGCCGCCGCCTGATATTTGGCAGCAAAATCCTTGCTGTAGACATCCTTGAGCTTGCTCTCGTCGAAAATATCCTGCCAGTCGCTGTCTCCGCCTGCCCAGTTCGAGACGGTGGCATCCATGATGACTTTGACAGGAGCCGTCGCATCGGCCGCAAGCGCCATATTCGCCCCGAATGAGAACTGAAGGAATGTGAAGACAAGCGCGGATGCGGCGAATTTCTGCATGATATGATTCCGTTGCGACAGGCGAAACATGGGCGACATTAGACGCATCCACCGCTTTGGCAATGGTGCCGATTTTGAAAAACCACCCGTCGGACCGAAGCTGCGCTGATAAGATTACGACGATTTCAAAAGCCGTCTTTGTCGGCGTTCCAGGCTTGTATGCTCCTTTTACAAGGAAGGCCGGGCCTTCATATCGAATGGATATATGCGGTTTGCTATCCGATATGCAGCGAAGACAATTTCGCCGAGGGGGACATCATGTCGCGTGGCCTGTTGGTATTCGCGCGGCAGATATTTGTCTGCCTCGCAGTTGCATTGCTCGGCGCCTGGACGTTGTTCCGGCCCAAAAGCTTTCAGGCCTTCGTGCATGAAAATTTTGGAATTTTTCCAAGCGTCAAGCCCGGCATCCAACCGATAACTATACTCATAAGGCTCTCATCGGCCTTTTTGCTCTGATATGTCAACATGCTGGCGCAGGTCTTCGGTGCTGAAATTCTCTTCCTCGTTCATATCGTGCAGCACCTGGCTGGTTGACACTGACATCGAAAAGTCGATCGCTACCGGAAGGTGCCATGAAGCGGATGTGATGAGCAAAAACGCCGCCTTGGCGCCGCTTTGGCTTTGCGTTCGGAACTTGCGATGCTATAGCGCTCGAGACTTCATATCACTCACGGGGACATGCGCCCCCATCAGCTTAAACGAGGCAGAAGCATGAAGAAGATCAAGGTCGCTAACCCCGTTGCCGATCTCGATGGCGACGAGATGACTCGCATCATCTGGCAGTTTATCAAAGACAAACTGATCTACCCCTACCTCGATATCGATATCGACTATTACGACCTCTCGGTCGAAAACCGCGATGCGACCAACGACCAGGTCACCGTCGACGCCGCCAACGCCATCAAGAAGCACGGCGTCGGCATCAAGTGCGCGACGATCACGCCGGATGAAGACCGCGTCAAGGAATTCAACCTCAAGCAAATGTGGAAGAGCCCGAACGGCACGATCCGCAACATCCTCGGCGGCGTCATCTTCCGCGAACCGATCATCTGCAAGAACGTGCCGCGTCTGGTTCCGGGCTGGACCAAGCCGATCGTCGTCGGCCGTCACGCCTTCGGCGACCAGTATCGCGCCACCGACTTCAAATTTCCGGGCAAGGGCAAGCTGACCATCAAGTTCGTCGGCGAAGACGGCACGGTCATTGAAAGGGACGTCTTCGACGCCCCGGGCGCCGGCGTTGCCATGGCCATGTACAACCTCGACGAATCGATCCGCGAATTCGCGCGTGCGTCGATGATGTACGGCCTGATGCGCAAGTGGCCGGTCTATCTCTCGACCAAGAACACCATCCTCAAGGCCTATGACGGACGCTTCAAGGACATCTTCCAAGAAGTCTATCAGAGCGAATTCAAGGCGAAGTTCGACGAAGTCGGCATCACCTACGAACATCGTCTGATCGACGACATGGTCGCCTCCGCCCTGAAGTGGTCCGGTGGCTACGTCTGGGCCTGCAAGAACTACGACGGCGACGTCCAGTCCGACACGGTTGCACAGGGCTTCGGCTCGCTCGGCCTGATGACCTCGGTTCTCTTGACGCCGGATGGCAAGACCGTTGAAGCCGAAGCCGCCCACGGCACGGTCACCCGTCACTATCGCCAGCACCAGAAGGGCCAGGAAACCTCCACGAACTCGATCGCCTCGATCTTCGCCTGGACCCGTGGTCTCGCCCATCGCGCCAAGCTCGATGACAATGCCGAACTCGCCAAGTTCGCCGCAACGCTCGAAACCGTCTGCGTCGACACTGTCGAAGCCGGCTTCATGACCAAGGATCTGGCGCTGCTCATTGGCCCGGATCAGCCGTGGCTCTCGACCACCGCCTTCCTCGACAAGATCGACGAGAACCTCCAGAAGGCCATGGCTGCCTAAGCCTCGGCAACATCAAGGCTTACGGAAACCCGGCCTCAGTGCCGGGTTTTCTTTTGTCACGCAACTTGCTGACCCGCCTGAGCGATGGCAAGAATGCACCAAACCAAGGGAGGATCTTATGACCGAGGAACTCGTTTTCTACACCAATCCCATGTCACGCGGGCGTATCGCCCGTTGGATGCTGGAGGAAATCGGCCAGCCCTATCGCACCGAATATCTCGATTTCGGCACGACGATGAAGGCGCCCGACTATCTCTCGATGAATCCCATGGGCAAGGTGCCGGCGATCAAGCACGGCGATACCGTCGTCACCGAGGGCGCGGCCATCTGCGCCTATCTGGCCGAGACCTTTCCGCAGGCAGGCCTGGCGCCGACGGCAGCCGAGCGCGGACGCTACTTCCGTTGGATGTTCTTTGCGGCTGGGCCGATGGAGATGGCCGTCACCAATCGTGCCCTTGGCTTCGAAATTCCACCCGAGCGCCTGCGCATGGCCGGCTGCGGCAGTCTGGATAATGTATTCGACACTCTGGAACAGGCAGTCAGCGTTTCCCCGTACATTGCGGGCGACCGTTTCACGGCCGCGGACGTCTATGTCGGCTCCCATGTCGGCTGGGGTCTCAATTTTGGTACAATCGAAAAGCGACCGGCCTATATCGACTATTGGAACCGCGTTAGCGACCGCGATGCCTATCGCCGTGGCAACGAACTCGATAACGCGGCAATGCCGAAGCAAGCGAATGGCTGAGAGGCCAAGGCTCTACAGCCATTCCCTCGCGTGAAACATCATGCCGCTATTGCAGCGGCATGTAGATATCGGTCAACAACTCCGTCGGCTGCACGTCGCGCGGATTGTTGAGATATTCCTCGAACATGACGGCATCGCGCAGTTGCCGGCCGGAGGCCGGCAGCCATTCGGCATAGAGCCACTGATAGGCCCTATACATATCGGCATAGGGGCCCTTGTGCCGCAACACGGCATATTCGCCGCCATCGACGGCTCGCCGCTCCAGCGGAGCCTCGACGGCAATCTCCTCGCCAGCATTGATGCAGGCGTAGGAGTGCAGTTTCTCGGCCGCAACGACGTCCGGATCGTCGAGATAGACGCCGATCATCCGCATATCGGGCCTGGCGAGGCCGCGCGCATAGAGCGTGCCGAACAGGGTTTCGAAAGCCTGGCCGATCTGCATGTAGGGACCCTTGTGGGAAACCCCGATCAGCGAGACCGGTGAGATGGTGCGAAGCGTAACGTCGAACATGAGCTTGATCCTTCCTTGGGTGCCGGGTTCGAAAATCGTGTGGCTTCCCTCATTCCGATATCGCGCCGGCGGCATGCCGTAGACGGATTTGAAGATGCGGTTGAACGACTGGAGGTTGGGATAGCCCGATCGCTTTGCAATGTCGCTGACCACAAGATCGGTGCGGACGAGATCGCCGGCGGCGCGGTGAAGCCGCAACCGTTTGACGGTAGCAGCCGCCGTCTCGCCATAGATCGCCCGATAAATCCTGTGCCAGTGATAGCTGGACATGCAGGCGATCTCGGCAAGTTTCTCCATATCGAGCTCTTCATCCAGATGCTCGTGTATATAGGCAGAGACCCGCCGCAGACGGGTCTCGTAAAGCGCCCATGCCGTTTCGCCGTTCATGTCCAACTCCTTGCAAATCGATCGGCCCCAAGGAACCATATCTCGATTTGACAAATCCTGCTGAGTCGGTTGCACAAACGAAAACGGCGGAGGTCAACTGCCTCCGCCGCGTCCGATATTGGAATGAAATCTGGCCCTTAGCCGGCGAGTGCCCCAGCAACCGCTTCGACCGCCTCATTCGCCTTGGCACCATCGGGGCCGCCGGCCTGAGCCATGTCGGGACGTCCGCCGCCGCCCTTGCCGCCGAGGGCAGCAGACGCGATGCGGACGAGATCGACCGCGCTGAAGCGGCCGGTCAAATCCTCGGTGACGGCAACGACGGCGCTGGCCTTGCCATCCTCGGAAACGCCGATCAGCGCAACGACGCCGGAGCCGAGGCTGGCCTTGCCCTCATCCGCCAGCCCCTTGAGATCCTTGGGGTCGACACCGGAAATGGCCTTGCCGAGGAATTTGACGCCACCGACATCGCGCACCGCATCGGCAGAACCGCCCTGGCCGCCGCCCATGGCGAGCTTGCGCTTGGCATCTGCCAATTCACGCTCCAGCTTGCGGCGCTCATCCAGCAAAGATTCGACGCGCGAAACGACATCGCCGGGCTGAACCTTCAGCGCCGAAGCGAGGCTCTTCACGCGTTCGTCCTGCTCGGCAAGATAATCACGCGCGGATTCGCCTGTCACGGCTTCGATACGGCGCACGCCGGCACCGACAGCGCTGTCGCCGAGAATGCGCACGAGCCCGATCTGCCCGGTGGCGGATACGTGCGTTCCGCCGCAAAGCTCGATGGAATAGGGCTTGCCGGCCTTGGCGCCGCGCACACCCTGCCCCATGGATACGACGCGAACTTCATCGCCGTATTTCTCGCCGAACAGCGCCATCGCGCCTTCCGCGATCGCATCGTCGACGCTCATCAGGCGGGTCGTAACAGGCGAATTCTGCAGAACGATCTCGTTGGCCATATCCTCGACGATCTTCAGCTCCTCGGCCGACATCGGCTTCGGATGCGAGACGTCGAAGCGCAGGCGCTCGGGGGCGACCAGCGAGCCCTTCTGGGCAACGTGGGTGCCGAGCACTTCGCGCAGGGCCTCATGCAGCAGATGGGTCGCGGAATGGTTGGCGCGCAGGCGCGAGCGCCGTGCGTGATCGACCGTCAGCACGACGGCATCGCCCACCTTGATCGTGCCTTCCGAAACCTCGGCGCTGTGAACGAAAAGGCCTTCGCCCTTCTTCTGGGTGTCGCCGACAACAAGCTTGCCGCTGTCGCCGGTGATCACACCGGTATCGCCCATCTGGCCGCCGGACTCGCCGTAGAACGGTGTCTGGTTGACGACGATCTGCACCTTGTCGCCGGCCGAAGCACTGTCGATAGCGGCGCCGTCCCGAACGATCGCCTGGATGACACCCTCGGCAGCCTCCGTGTCGTAGCCGAGGAACTCGGTCGCGCCGAACTTTTCCTTGAGCTCGAACCAGATGGTCTCTGTCGCCTTGTCGCCGGAGCCCGCCCAATGCGAACGCGCCTCGGCCTTCTGCCGCTCCATGGCGTCGGTGAAGCTGGAAATATCGACGCCGATGCCGCGGGCGCGCAGCGCGTCCTGCGTCAGGTCCAGCGGGAAGCCATAGGTATCATAGAGCTTGAAGGCGGTTTCGCCGTCCAGGCTATCACCCTTGTGCAGGTCCGACGTGGCGTCCGACAGAAGCGACAGGCCGCGTTCCAGCGTCTTGCGGAAACGGGTTTCCTCAAGCTTCAGCGTCTCGGAGGTCAGCGCTTCGGCGCGCACCAGCTCGGGATAGGCGCGGCCCATCTGCTGGATGAGCGTCGGCAGCAGCTTCCACATCAGCGGCTCCTTGGCGCCAAGCAGCTGGGCATGGCGCATGGCGCGACGCATGATGCGGCGGAGCACGTAGCCGCGACCTTCGTTCGACGGCAGCACGCCGTCGGCGACCAGAAATGCCGAGGAACGCAGATGGTCGGCGATGACACGATGGCTGGCGCGATGTTCGCCCTCAGCCTTCACGCCGGTCGCTTCTTCGGAGGCTTCGATCAGTGCGCGGAAGAGATCGATGTCATAATTGTCATGCTTGCCCTGCAGCACGGCGGCAACGCGCTCCAGACCCATGCCGGTGTCGATCGACGGACGCGGCAGGTCGACCCGCTCCTGCTTGCTGATCTGCTCGAACTGCATGAAGACGAGATTCCAGATCTCGATGAAGCGATCACCGTCTTCTTCCGGCGAGCCGGGAGGGCCGCCCCAGATATGATCGCCGTGGTCATAGAAGATCTCCGAACAGGGGCCGCAGGGACCGGTATCGCCCATCGCCCAGAAATTGTCGCTGGTGGCGATACGGATGATCTTGTCGTCAGAGAGGCCGGCGATCTTCTTCCACAGATTATAGGCGTCGTCGTCAGTGTGATAGACCGTGACCAGCAGGCGCTTGGCGTCGAGGCCGAATTCCTTGGTGATCAGGTTCCAGGCAAGCTCGATGGCGCGCTCCTTGAAATAGTCGCCAAAGGAAAAATTGCCGAGCATTTCGAAGAAGGTATGATGGCGGGCGGTATAGCCGACATTGTCGAGGTCGTTATGCTTGCCGCCGGCGCGCACGCATTTCTGCGCTGTCGACGCCGTCGTATAGGGCCGCTGCTCCAACCCGGTGAAAACGTTCTTGAACTGCACCATGCCGGCATTGGTGAACATCAATGTCGGATCGTTGCGCGGCACCAGCGGGCTCGACGGCACGATCTCGTGGCCGTTTTTCTTAAAATAGTCGAGGAAGGTCGACCGGATTTCATTCACACCGCTCATATTGGGCCCTTCAGTACTGCCATCAGCAACTTGCGTCAAAGTCAGTGGCTTTTATCGTTCGCTCCCGGCCCTGTCCAGCCGCACGAACAAAACCGGCCGCACATCTCTTGGACAATGCGGCCGGTTTCGGATTTTGGTCTTATATCAGGCCCGGGATCGCTCCCGAAAACCGCTATTCCGCAGCGGCGTCGCCATCATCGGCATCAGGGCCGCCATTCTGCAGGAAGCGATCGGCGATCAAGCCGGCATTCTGGCGCAGTGACAACTCGATCTCGCGGGCGAGATCCGGATTGTCGCGCAGGAAGAGTTTCGCATTCTCGCGACCCTGGCCGAGGCGCTGGCTGTTATAGGAGAACCAGGCGCCGGACTTTTCGACGATGCCGGCCTTGACGCCGAGATCCACCAGTTCGCCGGTCTTGGAAACACCCTCGCCATACATGATGTCGAATTCCACCTGCTTGAAGGGCGGCGCCATCTTGTTCTTGACGACCTTGACGCGGGTCTGGTTGCCGACAACCTCTTCACGCTCCTTGACGGCGCCGATACGGCGGATGTCGAGGCGGACCGAGGCATAGAACTTCAGTGCGTTGCCGCCGGTCGTCGTTTCCGGCGAGCCGAACATGACACCGATCTTCATGCGGATCTGGTTGATGAAGATCACCATGCAATTGGACTTCGAGATCGAAGCGGTGAGCTTGCGCAGCGCCTGGCTCATCAAACGAGCCTGCAGGCCCGGCAGACTGTCACCCATCTCGCCTTCGATTTCGGCACGCGGCGTCAACGCCGCGACGGAGTCGATGACGAGAACATCGATAGCACCGGAGCGCACCAGCGTGTCGGTAATTTCAAGCGCCTGTTCGCCTGTGTCGGGCTGCGAGATCAGCAGGTTCTGCAGGTCGACGCCGAGCTTGCGGGCATAGACCGGATCGAGCGCGTGTTCGGCGTCGACGAAGGCGCAGATGCCGCCCTTCTTCTGCGCTTCGGCGATCGTCTGCAGCGCCAGCGTCGTCTTACCGGAGCTTTCAGGCCCATAGATTTCGATGATACGCCCCTTCGGCAAACCGCCGATGCCCAGCGCAATATCGAGGCTCAGGGAGCCAGTGGAAACCGTTTCTATTTCGACCACGTTCTCGTTGGAGCCGAGCTTCATGATCGAGCCCTTGCCGAACGACCGCTCAATTTGAGAGAGTGCCGCTTCAAGTGCTTTGCTTTTATCCACCGATTTGTCCTCTACAAGCCGCAAAGAATTCTGAGACATTCGATCCACCTTTAGGTTATTGAAGCCGCTCTAGCAATGTCGCCGCCGATGAGAATTCTGTACTCTATTTGTTCTCCAATCACAAGAGCACAACAAGCAATTGAAAGAAAAAGGTAAAATGAATTCCGTTCTACTTTTGTTTTCTCCTTTCTTCCCAGGCACTTACGGGTCCGCGACGATCGGATCAGGCTTGTTGGCGGCCGGTCCGATTCGCCTTTTCGATTGCTGAGGAAAACCATATGGCGAAGAAGATTCTCGTTCTTGGCGGCGCTCATGTCGACCGCCGCGGTCGCATCTTCGGCGAGACGGCGCCGGGCGCCAGCAATCCGGGAGCATGGTTCGAGGAGCCCGGCGGCGGCGGCTTCAATGCAGCCCGCAATCTCGCCCGCCTAGGCTTCGACGTAAAGCTGATCTCGCCCCGCGGCGGCGACCCCTCCGGAGAGATGGTGGCCGAGGCCGCCAGCCACGCCGGCATCGACGACAAGCCTTTCGTGTTCCTCGACCGCAAAACACCGAGCTACACCGCGATCCTAGAACGCGACGGCAATCTGGTCATCGCGCTTGCGGACATGGAGCTCTACAAGCTGTTCGTCCCCAGGCGCCTGGCGATTCGCGCCGTTCGCAATGCATTCGAGGCGACCGACCTCGTTCTTTGCGACGCCAATCTGCCGGCCGAGACGCTAAGTGCCATCACAGCAAGGGCGTCCTTCTGCGGCAAACCCGTCGCCGCCATCGCGATTTCGCCTGCGAAGGTGGTTCGGCTGAAGCCGTGCCTTGCCGGCATCGATCACCTGTTCCTCAACGAAGCCGAGGCCGCGGCGCTGACGGAGAGCCGTCCACAAGACCCGCGCGAATGGGTGAGCGAATTGCGCGCGCTCGGTCTGCGGAGCGGCGTGATCACCCGCGGCAAGCGCGAACTGATCGCGTTTTCGCGCGATGTCGTCATCAGCCTGCAGCCGCCCATCGTCGACAATGTCGCCGATGTCACCGGCGCGGGAGATTCGCTTGCCGCAGGAGTTCTGGCCGCCCTGCTCGCCGGCCACGACCTTGGCGAGGCCGTGCGTCACGGTGCTGCTGCGGCGGCAATCACCGTACAGTCGCCCTTCGCCACCGCCGAAAATCTCACACCCGAGCTGCTAAAGACGACGTTGGCCCTTGTTCCAGAGGCCGCTATTCTGTCATGAAGCCTGCTCAAATCGCCTCTACCGTTTCAGTCAATTGGACACGACCATGACCAAGCCCATTTCGCCACTGCTTCCGATCTCCTATTCGAAGGAAGTCGCTGCGGCAAAGCTGCGCGGCGCGCCGCTCGTCGCGCTGGAATCGACCATCATCACCCACGGCATGCCCTACCCGGGCAATATCGAGATGGCCCGCAGCGTCGAGGCGATCATCCGGCAGGAAGGCGCAGTGCCGGCAACCATCGCCGTCATCCACGGCGTTTTGCATATCGGCCTTGAGCCGGAAGAGTTGCAGGCGCTCGCCAAGACCGAAGCCGCCATGAAGGTGTCGCGCGCCGATCTCGCCTTCGCGATCGCCGAGCGCCGCACCGGTGCGACCACGGTCGCCGCCACGATGATCGCCGCCGCCCGCGCCGGCATCAAGGTTTTCGCCACCGGCGGCATCGGCGGCGTGCATCGCGGCGCGGAGGAGAGCTTCGATATCTCGGCCGACCTCGAAGAACTTTCCCGTACCGGCGTCATCGTCGTCTGCGCCGGCGCCAAGGCTATCCTCGATATTCCGAAGACGCTGGAAGTGTTGGAAACCCGCGGCGTGCCCGTCGTAACCTATGACAGCGCGGAATTCCCGGCCTTCTGGTCGCGCTCCTCCGGCCTGCCGAGCCCGCTGACTCTGAACAGCCCCGCGGCAATCGCCAACTTCCAGACCACCCGCGAACAGCTCGGCATCGATGGCGGCATGTTGATCGCCAATCCGGTGCCGGAAGCCGACGAAATTCCGCGCGAGGAAATGGAAATCTACATCCAGCGCGCCCTCGACAGCGCCGAACGCGACGAAATCACCGGCAAGGCGGTCACCCCGTACCTGCTCGGCACCATCTTCGACATCACCGACGGTCGCAGCTTGAAGACCAACATCGCGCTTGTCGAAAACAATGCGCGGCTTGCCGCCGAAATCGCCGTCGCCCTGGCGGAATAACAAACGGAACCTCGCAGCCGCCCTAGGTCAATGTGAACAGACCAAGGGCGGCTCGCAATTCAGCGAGGGTCGCCTCCGTCCGCTCCCTTGCCTTCAGCGTGCCCTCCCGCAATATCCCCATTACATAGTCCGGTTCACTGGCAAACCGGGCGCGACGCTCGCGGATCGGCGCAAGCAGCGCCTGTAAAATGCCGTCCAGATGTTTCTTCAGGGTGACGTCGCCCAACCCACCCTGCCGATATCGCGCCTTCAGCTCGTCCACGAATTGCCGATCGTCGCAGAAGGCGTCCAGATAGGTAAAGACGACATTGCCCTCGATCCTTCCAGGATCGCTAACGCGTATGTGGTCGGGATCGGTATACATGCGCCGTACGGCATCGCGAATATGGTCCGGCGAAGCCGAGAGCGGGATGGCGTTGCCCTGCGACTTGCTCATCTTTGCCTTTCCGTCGACGCCCGGCAGGCGACCGACGGTCGGCACCATGGCCTCCGCCTCGACAAGGATATCGCGGCCGACCTGCCGGTTGAGGCGGCGGACGATCTCGTTGGTCTGTTCTATCAGAGGCGCCTGATCCTCGCCGACGGGCACGATCGTCGCCTTGAAGGCGGTGATATCGGCCGCCTGGGCCACGGGATAGCAGAGGAAGCCGGCGGGTATATCGCGCTCGAAGCCGCGAAGCTGGATTTCCGTCTTGATCGTCGGGTTGCGCTCCAGGCGGCCGACCGTGACGAAATTCATATAGAGCAGCGTCAGTTCCGCCAGCGCAGGCAGCGCGGATTGCACGCAGATCGCCGTCTCTACGGGATCGATGCCGACGGCGAGATAATCTAGGGCGACTTCGAGAACGTTGCGACGGACCTTCTCCGGATCATGGGCATTGTCGGTCAGCGCCTGTGTATCCGCCAGCAGCAAGAATTGCCGATGGCTGCGCTGGAACGCGACGCGGCTCTTCAGCGATCCGACATAATGGCCGAGATGCAGCGGACCTGTGGTCCGGTCGCCCGTCAGGATAACGGGGCGGGTATCGATAGAGGAAGACATTTTTTGCTCCGCAAAAGGAGCCGTCGTAGTCGGGAAGGAAAACTGAAATGACGATGCCTACCGGATCACGGCGGCAAAGGTCGATTTCAAGACATGACGACTGCCGCTCCTAGAGGGAGCGCCACCACATACGGAAAATGGGCTTGGCAGGATCGATCATGCGCAGTTGATATCACTCATGCGCCAGTATCGGCAATATCGGCCGAGAAAAAACGTTCCGAATGGAAAATACCCCGCCTATCGGTCCAGCGTTTCCCGCACGACCACCGCGAGCTGCTTCAGCGAGAACGGCTTCGGCAGGAAGCCGAACTGCGCGTCGGCCGGCAGATTGCGGGCGAAGGCATCCTCTGCATAGCCCGAGACGAAGATGAACTTCATATCCGGATATTTCTTGCGCAATTCGCGCAGCAGCGTCGGACCGTCCATCTCAGGCATGACAACATCGGACACAACAACATCCACCTGACCATCGAGCTCGTCCAGGATCTCCATTGCTTCGACGCCGGAGCCCGCCTCGTAGACGGTGTAGCCGCGTGTCTCCAGCATGCGCTTGCCGCCACGGCGTACTGCCTCTTCGTCCTCGACCAGCAGCACGACGGCAGACTTGCCGGTAAGATCCGCCGGCTCTTCGCTCTGCCCCATCGCTGCAACGCTCTGATCCATTGCCGTGACGCCGCGGCTTTCCGACACCTTTTCTTCCGTCACGACCGACGGGTCGACCATATGACGCGGCAGGAAGATGCGGAAGGTCGTTCCCTTGCCGACTTCCGATTCCGGATGGATGTAACCGCCGGACTGCTTGATGATGCCATAGACCATCGCGAGGCCGAGACCCGTGCCCTTGCCCACTTCCTTCGTCGTGAAGAAGGGCTCGAAAATCTTGTCCATGATTTCAGGCGCAATACCCGTGCCGGTATCGTTGACCTCGACGAGAACCATGTCCTCATGCGGCAGATAGGCGTAATTGAAGGCGCTTACATCCGCCGCCAAAAGATTGCGGGTGCGCAGCGTCAGCGTACCGCCGCCCGGCATGGCGTCGCGCGCATTGACGCAGAGGTTGATGAGCACCTGCTCGAACTGCGACAGATCGGTTTTGACAGGCCAGAGGTCGCGGCCGTAATCGACATCCAGCTTGACATGCGTGCCTGACAAGAGCCTGTCCACCAGCATGCGCAGGTCGCCGATCACATCGGTCAGGTTGAGGATCGTCGGCCGCATGGTCTGCTTGCGGGAGAAGGCAAGCAGTTGCCGGACCAGCACTGCCGCGCGATTGGCGTTGCGCTTGATTTCCATCAGATCCGCAAAGCTGGCGTCGGAAGGCCGCGCCTGCAGCAGCAGATGGTCGGAAGACAGCAGGATCGCCGTCAGCACGTTGTTGAAATCATGCGCGATGCCACCGGCAAGCGTTCCCACGGCGTTGAGCTTCTGCGTCTGCGCCATTTGCGTTTCGAGCGCCTTCTGCTCGGTCACTTCGACCGCATAGACGATGGCGGCCTCTTCCGGGGCTTCGTCGGTCTGGTCGATCACGGCGTTGATATAGAAGCGGAAATGCCGCGTGTCGTCCTTCGGATTGCGGGAATCGATCGGCGGAATGTCGCCCTGTCGGTCCTTGGCGGCCGCCAGCGCCCGGCGCAGCTGAGCCCGGTCGTTGTCGTTGACGACAGTCTCCAGCGCCGCGCCGCGCTCGATATCGTCGCGCGACACGAGATCCGAGAAGAGCTTCAGGAAGGGCGCGTTGGTGCGCAGAATGCGACCCTCGCCATCGACCGAAGCGATTGCCATCGGGGTATTGTTGAAGAAGCGGCTGAAGCGCATCGCCGCCGCCGAAGCCGATTGCTCGGTGCCGCCGCCGCTCTGTCGCGTCAGCACGATCGTTCGGCTTTCGCCGGGGGCGCCATCGCGCATGGACGTGACGCTGTGGACGATCTGAACCGGCAGGCTCTGGCCGTTGGCACGGCGCAGATCGAGATCGAGCGTCACCGTCTTCTTCAGTCCCGGCTCCGCCTGCACGGATTGGATCAGCGCCAGCCCCTCGCCGGCAACGAGATCGCCTATCGTCGTCGAGCCCGGCACGAATTTCGTGAGGTCCAGACCCAGCCATTCGGCAAGCGTCGCATTGAGATAGAAGATCTCGCCCTTGCGTCCGGCCGAGAAGAAGCCGGCCGGCGCGTGGTCGAGATAGTCGATCGCGTTCTGCAGCTCCTTGAAGAAACGTTCCTGATCGTCGCGTTCGGAGGTGATGTCGGTGATCTGCCAGATATGCAGGGCCTTGCCGCGCCCCGGTTCCGGCGGCAGCACGCGCGCTTTCAGACGATACCAATGAGCATCGTTGCCGCTTCCATCCCCTGGGCCGAGAGGCTTCATCAGACGGAATTCTTCCGATCCCTCCTTCGCTTCGCGCAGACCGTTTGCGAGGCGATACAGTGCCTCGTTGGATTCCCGGTTGCGCGACAGCAGCGTCTCGAGCGACTGCACCTCCGTCGCCTTGGCGGCGCCCGTCAGGCGTCCATAGGCCGCATTGGCATAGATGATGCGGCCTTTTTCGTCGGTGATCAGCGTGCCGTCGGGCTGGCTGTTGAGGAATGAGCGCGCCAGACTATCGGACTGGGGCTGCGGCATGACCTCGACGAAACCGATGATCGACGACACCAGGAAGAAGATGCCGACCATGGCGAGGATGCCGAGGCCGCCGAGCACGGCCTCATTGTCGAGCTGGCTCTTGAAGACGACAAAGGCGGCCGCGGCCGCGACGAGGACGAGCGCAAGCAGGATGATGCGCAGCGCGGTGCCCGAACGAACCCCACGATCCACCAGCGGCACGCTATACTCGTCGGACGGACGATGCTTCGTCATAGACCCCTCGTCTTCGCCTTCCCCTTGCGACATGTCGTGAACGTTACGGATCGCAGGAGTCGGACCTTTCGAATCCTTCTTTATCAACTTGCGTCACCCGCAAAAAGCTTTGCAGGCTCAGAAAGGCTTGAATTCACAGGCAAGAGCACGGAACATCAGGCAATGCCATCTTGTCTCCGGCACAATCCTGTTCATATGATCACCTCATATGAAGGCCAATGTCACGGCGGCGGCCCTGGGGTTGCTGCGCAAAGGCCGCGCTATCGGGGATAAATACGGAGTATCTCGACATGTTGGACGAAATCGCCGGAGCCTATGGCAGCCGCTTCTTCCTTGCAGTCGGCGGAGTTGGCATCGCTCTTCTCCTGCTGATCGGCATTCTCTGGATTCTGCGCCACCGAGCGCCCTCGCCTTTCGTGCGTGGTGGCAAGAACCGCCAACCGCGCCTGCAGGTGCTGGATGCGGCCGCTGTTGATGCCCGCCGCCGACTCGTTCTTGTCCGTCGCGACGGCATTGAACACCTTATCATGATCGGCGGGCCGACCGATATCGTCATCGAATCCGGGATCTCAGATCCAACGCGGACAGGAACACCGACACCGACATCGATACCAACGCCCACGCCGGTCGAAATCCCCTTCGCGTACGAAAACCGACCGGAACCGTCACAGAAAGCCGCCGAACTCGATACCCTCCCCGCCGCATTTTCGCAGCTCCCTCGATCGACCGGGGACAAGACCGACGCCTATCTGCGCACTGAACCGGCTGTCGCCGCTGCGCCGGAGCCCGCACCGCGTCAGGTCGAACGGCCTCAGCCTATCGTCACGCCGCCGCAGCGCGCATCCCAGCCCGTGACCGCGCTGACCGAGACGGAAGCCGCCGACATCTTGGAGGCCGCTCGCCATATGGTCCTGCCGCAACAACCGGCACGCGCGGCGGCCGTCGAGCCGACGGTCGCAGCACCGTCTCCCGCCGAACCTGCCAATGAATTTCAACGCGTGCTGGAAGCGGAAATGTCAAAGAATTTGACTGCCGAGCGGATCATTCCGAACGTGCAGCAGCCCCGCCAGGTTCAGCAACAGCCGGCCGCCGCATCCGCCCCGGTACAGGCTCCTGGTCCCGCACAGCGCATCGATCCCGAACTCGCCCCGATAACCGGAGCAGACAGCGCCCTGCAAAAGGAGGTTGCACGCATTTTCGGCGAGATGAGCGTCAGCCGCGACAAGTAAGACGCAGTTAAGACGCAGTCGCGCGACTGCGTCGCCAAATGAAAAAGGCACGACGGAAATATTCGTCGTGCCTTCAGTTTTTCAATATTGGCCGAAACCGGCTGTGCAACTACTCGTCGCGATAGACCTTCTCGCGGCGCTCGTGACGCTCCTGCGCTTCGATCGACAGTGTGGCAATCGGACGGGCATCCAACCGCTTGAGGCCGATCGGTTCGCCGGTCTCTTCACAGTAGCCGTAAGTGCCGTCTTCGATGCGCTGCAATGCAGCGTCGATTTTGGAAATAAGCTTACGCTGGCGATCACGAGCCCGGAGTTCGATGGCTCTATCTGTTTCCGAGGAAGCCCGGTCGGCCAGATCGGGATGGTTTGCGCTTTCTTCTGCCAGGTGATCCAGCGTCTCGCGCGCTTCTCTTAGGATATCATTTTTCCAGGCTACCAGCTTCGCTCTAAAATAGGCCCGCTGATTTACATTCATGAACTCCTCGTCCTCCGAGGGCACATAACTGCTAAGATCGATCTTCTCACTCAACGCGATTCTCCTGAAGAACATCTCATATTGCCGGGTGTATATCCCAACCAATAGTATCGATTCAAGCCAAATAGATGCTGTCAACTGATTTTTAAATTTGTCATAAAATTCAGCTAAGGGTCTATTTTTTCATCATATATTTGCAACGGGCCGAATCCGGCCCAACCGTAACCTTCGCGTGAATAAGCGCCAAACGCGGATCTGGCGGAGCTGGCGGATCTGGGAGCAGTTGACTGTATGTGGGATCAGACGTTACCTCGTTGATGAAATCGAGCTCTGGAATTTCGCCATGACCAACATCTCGCCACCGCCTTCCCGGATCTATCTCTTGCGTCATGCGGCGGCTCAACAAGCCGCGCCGGGTCAGCGGGATTTCGATCGCCCTCTTACCGACGACGGCTTTGCCGCGGCCGAGATTGTCGCGGACAAGGCGGCTGACAAAGACTACGAGCCGGACCTGATCATTTCCTCGACCGCCCTGCGGTGTCGGCAGACTGCTGACGCCATGCGCCGTGTCGTCAGCCCATCCACCGAATTCCGCTTTGTCGATGCTCTCTACAACGGCACGTTGGAAATCTATCTTTCGCTCATAGCATCGCAAACCGACCAGGAATCCGTGATGCTGGTGGCGCACAATCCGATCATCGAGCAGACGCTGGAATCCCTGATCGGTCATGAAGCCTTGGTTGGCGCGCTTCCTCGCGGCTTTCCAACCGCCGGCCTGGCGGTTGTCGACTCGACATCGACAGGCTGGGTGCTTGCGGACTTTGTCACCGAGTAGCGATATCTGCTGATGCCAGCAAGCGCTCCAGCCTTGGCCGGAACGCCCGCCGATATAACGTTGCCTTTTCGGCTTGAGTTTCGCTTCCTATATTCACGGTCACGCTGTCATTCAGGGATCCCGCCTTGCCGCCAAGCCTGACCTCCTTCACCGACGACGCCCTGATCGCCTTTGATAATCTTGCTGATCGCGCGGCCGGCCTCGTCAACCCGACAATTCGCCTCGGTGTCACCGGCCTGTCCCGTTCGGGCAAGACCGTGTTCATCTCCTCCCTGGTACACAATCTCCTGAATGGCGGCCGCCTGCCGCTGTTCGAGGCGGTGCAATCGGGTCGCGTCTCCGCAGTGCGCCTCGAACCGCAACCTGACGATGCCGTGCCGCGTTTTCAATACGAGGACCACATTCGCGCGCTGGTGAAAGAGCGGATTTGGCCCGATTCGACACGCGCGATCTCGGAGCTGCGCATTACCCTGGACTATCAAAGCGCCAGCGGCTGGAATCGGCTGTTCTCTCCCGGGCGCCTTTCCATCGACATCGTCGACTACCCCGGCGAATGGCTGCTCGACCTACCCCTGCTCGGCAAGGATTTCCGCACCTTCAGCGGGGACACGCTGGCTTTGACCGCGACCGGCATCCGCGCCGAGCTGTCACGCGCCTGGCTGGCGATAACAGAAAATGCGGATATTGCGGCGCCTGCGGACGAAATGAAGGCGCGCGACCTTGCAACGGCTTTTGCCGATTACCTCAAGGCCTGCAAATCCGACGAGCGTTCGCTGTCGACGCTGCCGCCGGGCCGCTTTCTGCTGCCTGGCGATCTGGACGGTTCGCCGGCGCTCACTTTCGCGCCGCTGAAGCTTCCGGCTGAGGGCAACGCCCCAAAAGGCTCGCTCTGGGCGATGATGGAGCGCCGCTACGAGGCCTACAAATCCGTGGTGGTCAAACCCTTCTTTCGCGAGCATTTTGCCCGTCTAGACCGCCAGATCGTTCTCGTAGATGCCTTGCAGGCCATCAATCGCGGTCCAGAAGCGGTGCAGGATCTCGAGCGCGCGCTGACGGATGTGCTGGCCTGCTTCCGTCCCGGCGCCAATTCCTTCTTTTCCGCGCTCATCGGCCGCCGCATCGATCGCGTGCTGGTCGCCGCCACCAAGGCCGACCATCTCCATCACGAAAGCCATGACCGGCTGGAGGCACTGACCCGCCGCCTCGTGGAGCGTGCCGTCGAACGCATCGGCATGGCCGGTGCCGGCATCGAGGTCATGGCCATCGCCTCCGTGCGCGCCACCCGCGAGGCGACCGTGACGCGCGACGGACAGACGCTTCCCGTCATCGTCGGCACGCCGATGGACAAGGAAACGATCGCCGGCGAAATCTTTGACGGCAATCGCAAGACGGCAGTATTCCCGGGCGATCTGCCGGAAAATCCCCGCTGGCTGTTCGAAGCCCTTGAATCGGATGGGGCAAAGGTCCATCTGCCCGAGGTGAACGTCGTGCGCTTCCGCCCGCCGGAGCTGGATGAAACCGGCAGCGGCATCAAGCTTTCGGTGCCGCATATCCGCCTCGATCGCGCCATGCAGTTCCTGTTCGGAGACCGTCTCGCATGACGAAACCGACCGCAAACGAACCAAGCGGCCCCGCCCGCCGTCCGGCCGCCTTTTCGCTGGAGCCGGACATTTCCAGAAGCGATGCGAATGCCGCAGCCGGTTCGGAATCGCTGCGTCGCAAGCCGCAAAGCTTCGACACCGAAATCGTCCTGACACCGGACGAGGAAGACCCTTTCATCAACCCTGCCCTCGGTTCGGCACTGACCGAAAGCGCCGTTGCCAGGCCACGCCGCCGTGGGTTTTCCTTCGGCAAGGTGGCGCTGAGCGCACTCGGCATTCTGGTGTCGCTCGCCTTCGGCCTCTGGACGGATCAGCTCATCCGCGACCTGTTCAGCCGCGCCGACTGGCTCGGCTATACGGCGCTCGCAACGGTCGCCGTCGGCATTCTCGCCGTCCTTGCCATCGTTGTCAGGGAAACCGCCGGCATGATGCGGCTCGCGGCCGTGCAGACCATCAAGGCGGAAGCGGAAGCCGCGATCGTCGAAACACGCCCGGCGCGGGCCAAGGCGCTGGTAAAGCGGCTCTGCATTCTTCTCGAAGCCAATCCGGAAACAGCACGAGGCCGCGCCACGCTGAAAGCCGCCGAGGACGACATCATCGATGCGCCACACTTGATCGACCTCGCGGAGCGCGAGCTGCTCGGACCGCTCGACCGTCGCGCCCGAGCACTGATTCTCGGCGCCTCGAAGCGGGTCTCGGTCGTGACAGCCGTCAGCCCGCGCGCCCTCGTCGACATTCTCTTCGTTCTCTACGAGGCGGCAAAGCTGGTGCGGGCCATGGCCGAGCTCTATGGCGGTAGGCCCGGTACGCTCGGTATGCTCAGGTTGATGCGCGATGTGCTTGCCCATCTCGCCGTCACCGGCTCGATCGCAGTCGGCGACGGCATCGTCCAGCAGCTGATCGGCCACGGCCTGGCATCGAAGCTTTCGGCGCGGTTAGGCGAAGGCGTCGTCAACGGCATGATGACGGCGCGGATCGGAATTGCAGCCATGGATCTCTGCCGGCCATTGTCCTTCAAGGCGCTCAAGCGGCCTGGCATTGCCGACTTCGCCGGCGATCTCACGCCGAGTGTGACGGGCCGCAAGACGACATGAATGCCCGTAAATCCGGCTTTGCAAGGCGCAGGAAACCAAGCATTAACCATTCTCGGGCAAAAGTGGGAACCAGATTTACGGTCCCGCCTCGCTAAGGAATGTCCATGTTTTCGCGTCAATTTCTTCTTGTAAGCGGCCTTGCCGCCGCGACCCTCTCCACAGGTGCTTGGGTTCATTCGGCTGACGCGGCTCCCCGCGACAAGGCCTTTTTCCAATCGGTCGCCGGCTCCTGGAGCGGTCCGGGCGAAATCGTCGCCGGTAAATACAAGGGAACGAAATTCACCTGCGCCCTCACGGGCAAGGCGCTCGACAGCAGCAATGCCGGCGTCAAGCTCGACGGCACCTGCCGCGTCGGCGTCTTCCAGCAGCCGATGTCGGCCGAGATCACCCAGAGCGGCGGTAGTTACACCGGAAAATTTCTGGACGGAGCCGCCGGCAAGGGTCTGGATGTGACGTCCGGTACGGTCAATGACGGTACGGTCGTGCTCGGTCTGAACCGCCAGAAGCTCAATGGCGCCATGATCGCCCGCGTGACGAACGACAAGTTGATGAACGTCACGATTTCGGTAAAGGTTGGCGAACAGATGGTTCCGGTCATCGGCGTCACGCTGAAGCGCGCCGACATCGACCAGATGGCGGTCGGATCGATCCAATAATTCCAGGCATCAAGCCATATTGATAGCGGCCGGCATCCTTCGCCGGCCGTTTTGCATTCCCTGTCAGGCCGATTGCCACCAATCGCGGCTTTCGTCCGCAACCTCGATCCCCTCGACATCGACCTCACGCAGCCAGTCCTTGATCGCGCGTCCTTTGACCGTCAGATCGGCGGCGAAATCGGCAAGCGGCATGAGGACGAAACCGCGCTCGGTCATGCGGGGATGAGGAATGCTGAGCAGCGGCTCGGCACGCTCCAGCTCGCCATAGGTCAGGATATCGATATCGATCGTTCGCGGCCCCCAGCGTTCTATCCGAACCCTTTTCATGTCGCGCTCTATACCCAGGCAAACCTCTAGCAGCGCTTCCGGCGCAAGCGTCGTATCGACGGCGGCGCAGGAATTATAGAAGAAGGATTGATCCGTCTTGCCCCAAGGCGGCGTCCTATAGAGCCGCGAGACCGAAACCACCTGGCAATCGGCCCGCGAATCAAGCGTCCGCAAGGCAAGCGCCATCGCGTGCTTGGGATTATCCAGGTTGCCACCCAGGCCGAGCGTTGCGCGCACGGCTCCGTTCTCAGGCAAAATGCTCAACGCTCACCTGTACGTAATCGAGAACGCCCGGAACCGGAGCATTGGGTTTGCGCACCGTGATCTTCGCCCTGCGGATGCTCGGAAAACGCCGGCACAGCTCCTTCGCCACATCGAGCGCCAGCGCCTCGATCAGATAGCGCCTGCGTCCCGTGACGATTTCCTCGATGACGCTGAATGCGATGCCGTAGTTGACGGTATCGTTGATCGAATCTCGCTCCAGTGCGTCGCCGGCTTCGACGTCGAGTTCGGCGTCGACAAAGAAACGCTGACCGAGGAATTCCTCCTCGTCATGCACGCCGTGGCGGGCAAAGAACGCACAATTCTGAAGAGTGATGGTGTAGGTGATAACGCTCATGACGTCCCTCCGTTTCGAACAGACACGACGGCGTCCGAAAACCGCTCCCTATGGTCCGGGATCATGCTTTAAGTCTCGCGCGCGTTCCGAGGATAGCATCCGCGACCGCCAACGCGTCCCTGTTGATTGCGACATTATGTACGCGGAATAGGGCCGCTCCCTGCAAGCGCAATATCGCATTCGCCGCAGCCGTCCCGACATCCCGATCCGGTGCGTCGCGTCCGGTAATAGCGCCGACAAATCGCTTGCGCGAGGTGCCCACCAAAAGAGGCAGCTCGAATCGAAGCAATGCATTGAAACGCGCCATCAATTCCAGATTCTCCTCCGTGTGCTCCTTGGCAAAGCCAAAGCCGGGATCCAGCACGATATTCTGCCGGCTCACGCCGGCTGCCGCGGCGATGTCGAGCGAGCGACTGAGGAACAACATCTGATCGTCGATCACGTCGGGCAGCTTCTGCCGGTCGCGACCGGTATGCATGATGCAAAGCCCGGCGCCTGTCTGCGCCGCCAGAGCCGCGATCTCCGGCTCGCGTTGCAGGCCGAAAACATCGTTGACGATATGCGCGCCGGCTCCAACCGCCAGTCGCGCCGTATCGGCCCGATAGGTATCGACCGATATCAACGCATCCGTCTTGCCGCGGAGCGCCTCAATGACGGGCAGCACCCGCCCCTGCTCTTCGCTGGCGCTGACGGCATCACCGCCGGGCTTCGTCGATTCGCCGCCGATGTCGATAATCGCGGCGCCATCCTCGACGCAGGCGAGCGCATGCGCAACCGCGGTATCGACGGCTTCATAGTGCCCGCCATCGGAGAAGGAATCCGGCGTCACATTGACGATAGCCATGATGACGCTCTGTTTGCCGACATCGAGGCTGCGCCCATGCGCGACATGCCAGCTTTGACTGCGAAGCTCTGCCACCAACCATCCCATCCCATTGAAATGAAAAAACCTTGCGCTTGATATTGCGCTCACAGTGGCTATGCCGCAAGGTTCGCCGAAGTTCAACATGGTAGCAACATGAATGCCGTTTGCGTCCCAGAAGATCCGTGTTTCGCTTGCGCTGTTGCTTGCGTGCTGCGTGCCCGGCATGGCCGACGCGGAGGTGATCGCCCGTAAATCCGTCTCCTATTTCGATATCAAGGGAAAGAGCGCGGACGAGCTTGACGCGGCGTTGAACGAGCACGGACCGCTCGCGATGGGCTCCAGCAGCCATCATCCCGGCGCGACAAGGATTCGCTTCGGTGGCAACGCGACCTACAGCGAGACGAATGGCCGCTGTTATATTTCCGGCGTGAAAGTTACTGTCGATACTGAAATCATCCTGCCCCGCTGGCGTGACCGGCGCCGTGCAAGCAAGCAGCTTTCCATGATCTGGGATACTCTGCAGGCCGATATTCGCCGTCATGAGGATCGGCATGTCGAAATCGCACGCGAGCACGCGCGCCAGATGGAGAGGGCGATCCTTTCCCTGCCGTCGGCAGGCAGCTGCGACGCGCTTCAGGAAAAGGCAAACGAGGTGACGTCGCGAGAAACCGACCGACACGACGCCGATCAGGCGCGATTCGACCGCATCGAAGCGATCAATTTCCAGAACCGCATACAAAGACTGCTGTATTATCGCGGCCGGCAAAGCGGCCAGTGACTGGATGCAACAATGTTCATTTCGGACAAACAGCGGCCGGATCGCAGCCTACTGTGTGAAAAGAGCCACTATATCTGTGAATCGTCCGCCCGCGCCGCTCTTTGAACTTTACGAGAATCTGAAATAGGTTTTTCCTGTGGAACGTAGAGATGATCGCACCGGATGATTCGAAAATTCTGGGCGGGATCTCTGATGGATCGATTGGATTGCCTGCGCTGGCGGGTTCGTTCGCTCTCCTGCGCAGTCTGGGTTTGCCTTTTAAAGCATGCGCTAAGTGTTCTCCTGGCGCGTCCTCAAGCCGCAGGTGTTTCCTCCCTTGCCTGTCGGTGATGCGCCCGCCTCGCCTCGCTCGCTGAAACTAGCAGAGCGGGGCTTCTTTTTGGAGCGAACCTTTGGATTTTACATCCGACAGTCCGGCATGATCACTGCAGCCAAAAAAAACCGGCTGCAGGACGTTCTAGGCTTGCCGCTCGGGAACGTGGACGACAAGCCCGTCAAGGGCGCCCTTCATCTTGATCTGACAGGAGAGGCGCGAATTGGGACGGACGTCGAAAGCGAAATCCAGCATGTCTTCTTCCATCGCCTCGGGACTGCCGACCCTTTCGGTCCATTCCTCGTCGACATAGACATGACAGGTGGCACAGGCACACGCACCGCCGCATTCCGCCTCGATGCCGGGCACCGAGTTGCGAACGGCATTTTCCATCACGGTGGAGCCCTCGTCGACATTGAGGTCAAAGCGCGTGCCGTCGAAGGCGACGATGGTCAATTTTGTCATTTAAGTGAATTCCGAAATCGTGAGTGAAGGATCGTTCGGAATTTTACTTCCAACAAATCGTTGGGGCAGTCAACATTTGCGCCACCGAAACGGTTTCACCCGTTTGGCGGCGCAATGCCTGAATTTGCCGATTTTCCAGCGGATCAGTTCAACGCGACAGCTTCAGAATGAAATTCTCGGCGTCGACGACACAGGTGGTAACCGCCGCCATGCGGGCAGCATCGCCTGCATCGCTCTCGAGCGCCGCCGCCGCATCCGCCACGCGGAAGGCACCGACGGCACTGGCTGCACCCTTCAACTTGTGCGATGCAGCCTGGACACGCTTGGCGTCGCCGCTGCCGATCTCCTGCAGACAGGAGCGCGCCTGCCTGGCGAACATCTGCAGCACCTCGACCTCGAGGGCCTTGTCGCCCATCGTCTGCTTTGCAAGGTGAACCAGATCGATCGATCGCTCCCGCGACGGGGCCGGACCCCGCGAATTGTCCGGAGATTCAAACGCGATATTCAGTGCTGCCATGTGCCAATGCTCCCGTCTTATAACTGTGACTGTTTGTGGGACGTGCCGCATGCTTGCGGCCTGGGGATGGCCATCGAGTTAAATTTTGGCACATTCAGGGCGCAAATCTCCAGACATGGTTAACGTGCGTTAAACATGCTCAAAATATTGGCTTTTCATGATGTTGCACCAGCGAAGAAGGTTAATGGTCTCTTAATGATCCACTGCCTTTACCGTGGAGTTAATTGTCATGACTGGGGGAATGTGTCACTACGATACTGATAAATTGGGTCTTTGGCGCGTGCCTTTGCCCAAGGGATGGATAGTGGTAATGTTTTCATAACATTCGTTTGAAAAAGCAGTTATCCACTCTGAATGTAATAGGAAATCCATCATCGGTAGAGATCGATGACGGAAGACCTCACGGGAGGCAGGGTTCGTCTTTTCTGGACACGGCGGAATTTCCGGAAACGACACGGCAAGCCCGATTTGAGTTGTAACGAGGCGTAACCGCATGGCGAACAAAAAGTACATCGAGTCGGTCGAGGACAAGGCCTTCCAGGCATTGGACGAAGCTTTGCAGATCGATTTCAGTGACGAGGACTTGGAGTCTCGCAGCAGCCCTACACCCGATGCCCCGGAGCGAAAATTGTCTGAGCCGACCAAGCAGACTAGGAGCGACGCAGCCCCTAAGACAGGCACCGCACGCAACTCGACCACAACGGCTGCCACGCCACGCCCGGCTGAAGCGCCCAAGAGCCCGAACCTCGCAGCCGCCAACGATGCCAACCGGGCAAGCCCGGCCAGCATATTGAAAGCTCTGGACGGCGGCTCCCAGAGCCATGCGGTGCGCAACGCCACGATCTTTTCGTTGTTCTGGATCATCGGCGGCGTCGGCCTCGCCATGCTTCTTTACGGCACTCAGATCCGGAACATCCAATCCGTCGCCGATCTCGCCGCCCTTCCCGGCGTCATTGCCTGCATCGTCGGCATCGTCGTTCCCGTACTCCTGTTCTATGCTTTCGGCATGATGATCTCCCGTGCGCATGACATGCGCAATGCGGCCCGCTCCATGGCGGAAGTGGCCTTGCGCCTCGTCGAGCCTGAGACCGTCGCCTCCGACCGCATCATGACGGTCGGCCAGGCCGTGCGTCGCGAAGTCTCCGCTATGAACGAAGGCATCGAGCGCACCATTGCGCGCGCCACCGAACTGGAGACCCTCGTTCACACCGAGGTCAATGCGCTGGAGCGCAGCTACGCCGACAATGAACTGCGCGTACGCGGCCTCGTCCACGAACTCGGCGCCGAGCGCGACGCGATCGTCAACCACGCCGAGCGGATCCGCTCGTCCATCGTCGGCGTGCATGACCAGATCAAGGAAGATCTGTCGCTGGCGACGGAAGAGATCGCCGTGCGTCTTTCGACCTCGGGCGAAGCCTTCGCCTCGATGATCGACACGCGCGCCGCTGCACTGATGGAAAAGTCGGATTCTGCGGTCAACGCGATCGGCACCCTGCTCGCCGCCAAGACCGACAGCCTGCTGCAGAACCTCAACGCTTCCGGCTTCGCCCTCAGCCAGGAATTCGACACACGCCTGGAATCTCTGTCGTCGACGCTTTCCGAACGCGGCAAGGAATTGCTCGGCCAGTTCGAAACCCGCGCATCAACGCTCGACGCGAACACCGAAAAGCTCAACACCGCGCTCAATGAGCGCGCCCGCCAACTGAATGAGACGTTGGTGGCCCGGACCAGGGAGATCAGCGAGAGCCTCACCGGCGGCGAGCGTTCAATCACGGGCACGCTCGATGATGTGCTGGCCAAGCTCAACACCGCGCTTGATGAAAAGGGCTCAAGCTTTCGCCAGAGCCTGCAGTCGACGGCTGACGATGCCATCATGGACATCGATCTTCGCTCCGGTTTCTTCGATGAGCGCTTCCAGTCGACGATCGCGCAGCTTTCGACGGCCTTCGACGAGCGCGTATCCCAATTCACCTCCGCCTTCGACAAGCGCGCCGGTACGCTTGACAGCAAGCTGTCGGAAAGCCTTGCTCGCATCAATGAGACCTTGGGCGGCAACTCCGACGCTCTGGAAGGCATGCTGACCTCCAGCATCGAACGCCTGGGTTCCACCCTTACCGACCAGTCCTTTGCGCTGGCCACAACGCTGGCTACCGGCCAGGAAGTGCTGGAAAGCGCGATCGGCTCCAAGGCAGGCGAAATTACGTCCGCGCTCCAGAATGCCACCAGCGGCATTTCGTCGGCACTCACCTCCGGCACGGGCGAATTGAACACGACCCTCGCCTCGCATGCCGGTGCCTTCACGTCGGCCGTCCAGGGCGTCACAAGCGATGTCACGACCGCGCTGCAAAGCGGCACGGAAGCACTCACCACAGCCTTTGCCGGCGGCGCCAACAACATCAACAATACGCTCTCGGCTCGCACCAGCGAGATCACGCAGGCGCTCGGCTCGGCTCACGAGCGCATCGACACCGTCATGGCGGCCCGCAGCGGCGCCCTGTTCGGCGCTCTCGCCGACAATCAGTCGCGTTTCGAGCAAACGCTTTCCGAACGTTCGGAAGGCATCATCAACGCCGTCACCGGCTCCCACGAACATCTGACTGCGGCCCTCGACGAGCGCACGTCGATGCTGGCGATTTCGCTTGCCGAGAACCAGCTTCGTCTCGAAAACACGCTGGCGAGCCGCGCCGATGCCATCACCGGTATCATTGCCGACACGCACGGCAAGATCGCCGACACGCTCGACGACAAGACGATGGCCCTCGCCATCGCTCTCTCGGAAAGCCAGTCACGCCTTGAAGATACCGTCTCCGGACATGCCGAACATGTCGCAGGCACTTTGGACGAGAAGACAAAAGCACTTGCGCGCGCGCTTGCAGAGAGCCAGGCTCGCCTGGAAAGCACCGTTTCCGGCCACGCGGAAAGCGTCACCAACGCGCTTGACGACAGGACGATGGCCCTCGCCATCGCTCTCTCGGAAAGCCAGTCACGTATTGAAGATGCCGTCTCCGGACACGCCGAACATGTCGCGGGCACTTTGGATGAAAAGACAAACGCACTCGCGCGCGCGCTTGCAGAGAGCCAGGCGCGGCTGGAAGATACCGTTTCCGGTCACGCCGAGCGGGTTGCCGATACCCTGGATGGCAAGACCAGTGCGCTCGCCTCCGCGCTGACGAGCGGACAGGCTCATCTCGAGGAGACGCTTGCCAATCGCGCCGAAGCGATCATCAAGGCATTTGCCGGCAATCATGCCGCATTGGCTGACGCGCTTGATGACAGGACGATGGCGCTGGCCATCGCGCTTTCAGAAAGCCAGGCTCGCCTCGAAAGCACCGTCTCCGGCCATGTGGAAAGTGTCGCCAGCACATTGGACGACAAGACGATGGCACTCGCCATCGCCCTTTCCGAAAGCCAGGCGCGACTGGAAGATACCGTTTCCGGTCACGCCGAGCGCGTCGCCGATACGCTTGATGGTAAGACAAGAACACTTTCCGACGTTCTGACGGGCGGTCAATCCCGTCTCGAGGCAACGCTCGCCAATCGCGCGGAAGCGATCACCAACGCATTCACCGGCAATCACGCTGCGCTGGCCGATGCCCTGGACGAAAAGGCTATGGCCTTGGCCATTTCGCTTTCCGACACACAGTCTCGCCTTGAGAACGCCCTTTCCGGCCGCCTGGATGCCCTTTCCGACACGGTAGCCGGCACCCACGACAAGATCGTCAACAGCCTCGACGACCGGACGATGGCACTGGCGATCGCCCTTTCGGAGAACCAGGCAAAGCTTGAGGAAACACTGGCAAACAGCGCCCAGGCTATCGCCCACACTGTCACCAGCGGCCACGAAGCACTGACCAATACGCTCGATGACAAGAGCATGGCCTTTGCGATTTCTCTTGCCGAGAACCAGAGCCGCTTCGAAAATACCCTGGAATCGCGCGCCAATGCACTGCTCGACAGCGTCTCCGGCGCCGAGTCTCGCGTGACCGATGCCTTTGGCGACAAGGCGGATGCCATTCGCGCCGCCTACACCGAAAATCAGGCTCGCCTCGACCGATCGCTTGCCGCCCATGCCGAATCCCTGTCGGGACTGCTCGGCAGCAGCAGCGACCGGGTCGAGAATGTTCTCGGCACCACGACGCGCCAGCTCGAAAATACCCTCGGCGCCGGCCTGTCCCAGATGGACCAGAGCCTGGCCTCGGCCTATGAGCGCATGCGCACGACGCTGGAGGATCGCAGCAACGAGATCAGCCTGACGCTCCGCGACGCACATGAGCAACTCGATAACACGCTGCTCGAACAGACGACCGCGATCGGCACGTCCATCGCCACCAGCGCCAGCATGCTGGAAATGTCGCTCGAGGATCGCGAGGCCTCGCTGCGCCAGAGCATCGATGCCAGCGCGAGGGCTTTGGAAGAACGCCTGAACAGCGGCGCCGGCGATATCGCCGGCCGCATACAGCAGGCCGCTGGCGACATTGCGCGCTCGGCCGAGACCTTCTCGTCCAACCTCAATCAGTCGATTGACGGCATGACCAGCCGCTTCGCCGAAACCGGCTCCCGTGTCGAGGCCAGCCTGTCGACTCTCGAGAATCGCATCCACGAAGGCGTCGGCGGCGTTGCTGCCCAGGTCGACGCAGCCGGCAACCGTCTTTCCGAAACGCTAGCGAGCGGTGCAACTCAGATAGATCGGAGCGGCAGCGAGGCCGCAGCACGCATCGAAGAGCGTCTGTCGACGATGGATCGCGCGCTCAATGTCGGCCTGGAAGCCGTCAACCGCACGATCGAGGGCAAGGCCGCAAATCTCGCCACGACACTGCGCACCGCCGTTGCCGATGCCGCTCAGGGCATGGACAGCGAAGCAACGCGCACTGCCGATCTGCTTGCTAGTACCGGTCAGCAGTTTGCCGATAATCTCGGCAGCCACAGCGATGCTTTCACCCGCGCCATGACAGAGCGCTCCGACGATCTCGTTAACCGCGTCTCCGAAACGCAGAACCGGCTGGCAAGCCAGGCCGCAGCCGTTGCCCAGACCTTCTCGGAGGCTGGCAACGCGATCGTCGCCAAGGTTGCCGAAGCCGAAGGTCTCGTCAGCAGTCAGGTCGATACGATCTCTCAGGCCCTGTCATCAGCCGAACAGTCGCTGGAAGCCCGTGGCGCGTCCATCCGCAATACGCTGACCGGCGGCAGCGAGCAGATCGCTTCCACCATGGCGCAGGTCGAGCGTGCCCTTGATGAGCGCGGAAACGCCATCCGCACCTCGCTGGAAGACCGCGCCCGCCAGATCGACGCCACGCTGACCGATGTCGACAAGGCACTGGAAGCGCGCGGCGCATCGATCCGCAATTCGCTCGATGAACGCACCCGCGAGCTGAACTCCATGCTGGCAGGGCGCTCCACAGAACTGTCGCGCCTCATCGACGAAAAGGCCCGCCCGATCGTCGACCGCTATGCGGCAACGGGCCAGGAAGCAGCCGCCCTCATCTCGGCGGCGGCTCAGGAAAGCAGCGATCGCCTGCGCGCCGAAAACGCCGCTCTGATCAATGCCATTGCATCGCGCACCGAACACGCGGTCAACACCGTCAGCACGCTCGAAAACAATCTGCTGGCAAGCGTCAACGGCATCATCGCCCGCCTGGCGGAAAACAACTCGACGATCGCCGGTCTGTTGACCAATGCCGCCACTGAGTTCGCGACCGTGGACGATCGCCTCAGCGCGACCTCGGTGCGCTTCGCCGAATCCGCCACGAAGGCCGGCGAGATGGTTTCGGCCTCCTCGCGCCTCCTCGAAGGCAAGGTCGACAAGCTCTCGGAAATCACCGGCCAGACCCTGTCGCAGGTCGGCAACATCGTCGGACGCTTCGACGAGCATTCCAAGGTGCTGTCGCAGGCGTCCCAGCTTCTGGGTGCTGCGCAGTCCAATCTCGTGTCGACGCTCGAAGAACGCGAAACGGCATTGCAGAACCTGGCCGTCGGCCTCGTCCAGCGTTCGGAAGAGATCGAGAACACCATGCGCGCCCTCGGCTCGATGGTGGAAACCGCCTTTGACCGCGCCGAACAGCGCTCCAATCAGGTCACCGGCAATCTGCGCCAGAGCGTGCAGTCTTCCTTTGCAGATATCGGCCGCGTACTCTCAGATACGGAGAAGCGGGCCGAGGAAGCAGCAGAGAGCATGCGCGGCGTACTTCACAAGGCCAGCGAAGACGCAAGCCAGGCAGTGGAAAGCACCTTCGCCAGTGCAGAGCGTCGCTCCAACGACCTGAGCAACCGTCTTCGCGGCGGCCTCACGGCTTCCTTGTCCGAAGTCGAGCAGATGTTTGCCGAAGCCGGCAAGACGTCCGATGGCGCGGCTCAGCAACTGCGCGAGACCCTGCGTGTTGCTGTCGACGACGCTGTCGGCCGCTTCGCCGGGGCAACCGACGAGATCCGCCGTTCGGCCGGCGATATCCGCAGGGAACTCGACCTGACCCGCAGCGAATTGAAGCGCGGCGCTTTCGATCTTCCCGAAGAGGCCAAGGAAAGCGCTGCCGCCATGCGCCGCGCCGTGGCCGAACAGATCAAGGCCCTGCAGGACATCTCGCAGATCGTCGGCCGCTCGACGCAGCAGCTGGAGATCTCAGAGCCCTCAGCTCGCGCGCTGGCAGACGTACAGCCGGCCCAGCGCCCGCGGCCGGCGGCACCTGCCCCGACCGCCGCCGCCGCTCCCAGGCCGCAACAGCCTGCTCCGCAACAACCTGCGCCCCAGCAGCCCGCTCCCCAGCAGAGCCTACAGCAGCCGTCGCAGCCTTCGATCGAATCCTTGGGCCTGCGGGGCTCCATCCCGGCTGCTCAGCCGCAGCGACCGGCAGAGACGCCCGCTCCGGTTCGTCAGGAAACGGCAGGTGGCGGCTGGATCAGCGATCTGCTGCGCGGCGCTTCTCGCGACGAGAACGCCGACCTGCCGCCACCCCGCCAGACCGCACCGCGTCAACCGACAGAAACGGCAGCGGCTCCCGTGGCCCGCAATCCGCGTCACGTCGTCGAGTCGCTGAACTCCCTATCGGTGGATATTGCCCGTGCCATCGATCATGATGCTTCGGTTGATCTGTGGCGCCGCTACCAGCGCGGCGAACGGGATGTCTTCACCCGCCGTCTCTACACGCTCAAGGGCCAGCAGACGTTCGACGAGATCAAGCGCAAGTATGATCGCGAGCCGGAATTCCGCACCGCGGTCGATCGCTACATTGCCGATTTCGAAAAGCTGCTTGCCGACGTCGCCCGCACCGATCGCGACCGCACCATCACGCAATCCTATCTGACCTCCGACACCGGCAAGGTCTATACCATGCTGGCACATGCCGCGGGCCGCCTGAGCTGAGATTGAAGCAAGACAAAGTGCATAAAATCCCCGGTTAAATGCCGGGGATTTTGATTCAAGCCGATATCAATCATTGATACGAAAAAGGCGACCTCGAAGGTCGCCTTTTCTCGTCGCCAAGGTCCAGTCGAAACCTATCGGGCGTCATGCACCTTCGAAATCAGCCCGCTCGTAATCCCGACAAGCAGGATGCTGTTATTGATGCGAACCCAATGATAACCGCGCGGCGGCGACGTCAGACGAAGAGCACGATAGTCGATCTCAGTCGCACGACGTCGGTCGGAAGCGGACAGACGACGACCTTTGACCCAGCCGCCCTTGCGGACGACCACCTTCTTCTTCACCACTTCCTTCTGAACGACGACCTGTTTGCCAGTCGGCGTTGGCTTGACTTGCGCTGTCGCAGCCAGCGGCATCGCCAGGACCGACGCCGCAAGAAGGACGGTGAAGATTTTTCTCATTGGTTGTTTCCTCGTTTCAGAATCTGCGCGCGAACCTATCCCGCCGGACATGAAGCAAATCTGACGGTTGGATTACAATTTCGTAATGAAAATGATTAGCTTGTGTGAATTTCCTGAAATACCGTCACAAGCCGCTAACGACCTCATAGCTCATCATAATTGAACCAGTCGAAATCCGCCGTCTTCGCCCGGCCCGATGTGTCGAAGGCGAACATGCCGGCAAACGCGCCAGTGAACGAACCATGCTCACCGCGACCGCCCTCATCCGAAATAACACCGGCATCGAGGACGGGACCGATGGCCTGCCACGCCCCCGTGCCTTCCGCCTGCCAGAAGAACTGGAGATCGTTGTCGCGCACCTCCATGGCAAGCTGGATCCGCCCGTCGGGCACGGCGACGCCGGCATCGATCGGAAAGCTCAAACGGCCGTTCGGATAGTCGCCGGGGCAGGTCATGATGGTGACGCAGCGCCCGAGCTTTTCATGCAGGGTCACGGCAATCGCATGCAGCTTGAAGCGATTGTAGTAATGCGTCAGACCGGCGACCTGCTGATAGGTATCCGGCTCGAATTCGACGACCGTCTCGGCGCGGAAGCTGTGATGTTCCTGCCGGCGGGCGACGAGAGCCTGCTCGAACCAGGAGCCGATGCTCTCACGGGCGAAAAGCCTGAGATGGCCTGATCGCTCTGTCAGGCTGAAGATCCGCTCCGGCTTTGGGGTGCGCAGCCACTGGAAATCCATGGGCAATGTGCGCTCGTCAAAATTATAGCCGCTGCGGCGGGGCTTCTCGATGCGCTCGGCGCCAGTCAGGCCAGGCACCTCGACATCTGGCACGCTGGTGCCGTTTTCCAGGTAAAGCCAACCGTCGTCCTTCCAAACGCATTTCTGCAGGCCGGTTTCGCGGCCGAGCGTGCAACGGCGATGCGGCGGCAATGGCCGGCCGCATAGATGCGTGTGGTAGAACCGACCGTCATGCGTCTCGACATACTGGCCATGTCCCGCCCGCTGCAGCACAGCCTCCGGATGATCCTTGGACGTGATCAGATATTTGTTCGGATGCAGCTCATAGGGACCCTCGAGATTGCGCGAACGCGCCATGGTCACGGCGTGATCATAGCCGGTGCCGCCTTCGGCAGTGGTCAGATAATACCAGCCATCGCGCTTGAAGAGATGCGGTCCTTCGACCAGGCCAAGATCGGTGCCCGAGAAGATATTCCTGATCGGCCCCTTGAGGCACTTCGCCGCCGCATCCCACTCCTGCAGGAGAATGCCGTCGAAGGCCGGCGTCTTCGGCGAGCCGCCGTAGCTCTCCGTTCGGTGGTTCCACTGCATGTTGACGAACCACTTGCGTCCGTCGTCATCATGAAACAGCGATGGGTCGAAGCCGGAGGAATTGACGTAGGACGGCTCGGACCATTCGCCTTCGATGGTCGGCGCGGTCACGATATAATTATGCGCGTCCTTGAAGTTGCCGTCGTAGCGCTTGACGTCGGTATAGACGAGCCAGAACAAGCCATCCGCATAGGAAAGGCACGGCGCCCAAATGCCGCAGCTATCGGGCTCGCCGCGCATGTCGAGCTGTGATGCACGCTCGAGTGGCCGGCGCACCAAGGTCCAGTTCACCAGATCGCGCGAATGATGGATCTGCACGCCCGGATACCATTCGAATGTCGATGTGGCGATATAGTAGTCCTCACCGACGCGGCAGATGGACGGATCGGGATTGAAGCCCGGCAGGATCGGGTTGCGGATCATGGAACATCTCCTCCAGAGAACACCTTAATATGCGCCGTTCGGACGGCAATGGATACAATGACCGACCACCTGCATGTCCGCTCCACCCGGACAAAGCAAAACGCCCGGAATCTGGTTCCGGGCGTCTCAAGCTTATCAGTCGCGCTCGGCCGACTTGGCCCAGAGATTGACGTCGGCCTCACGGGCGTAGACATCGATCTCCTTCAGCTCTTCGGCCGTGAAGTCGAGATTGTCGAGTGCCTTGACGCAATCGACGATTTGCGACGAACGGCTGGCGCCGATCAATGCCGAGGTGATACGGCCGCCGCGCAGAACCCAGGCAATCGCCATCTGCGCCAGCGTCTGGCCGCGCTTCTCGGCGATCTCGTTGAGTTTGCGGATATTGTCGATGATCGACGGACGAATGAAATCCCGCTTCAGGAAGTGGTTCTGCGCGGCGCGGCTGTCCTCCGGAATGCCGCCCAGATATTTCGTCGTCAGCATGCCCTGGGCAAGCGGCGAAAAGACGATGGAGCCGATGCCGAGCTCATCAAGCGTATCCACCAGACCGTCATCCTCGACCCAGCGATTGAGCATGGAGTAGCTCGGCTGGTGGATCAGACATGGCGTGCCGAGTTCCTTAAGGATAGCGGCAGCCTCGCGCGTACGCTGCGAGTTGTAAGAGGAAATGCCGACATAGAGCGCCCTGCCCGAACGGACGATATGATCGAGCGCGGCGCAGGTTTCTTCGAGCGGCGTATCAGGGTCGAAGCGGTGTGAATAGAAGATGTCGACATAGTCGAGCCCCATGCGCTTCAGGCTCTGGTCGCAAGAGGCGATCAGGTATTTGCGGCTGCCCCATTCTCCGTAAGGACCCGGCCACATGTCGTAGCCTGCCTTGGACGATATAATGAGCTCATCACGCAAGCCGGCGAATTCGGAGCGCAGGATCTCGCCGAAGGCAGTCTCGGCACTGCCGGGAGGCGGACCGTAATTGTTGGCGAGATCGAAATGGGTGATGCCGAGATCGAAAGCCGTGCGGCACATATCGATCTTGCGGTCATGTGGCGTGTCACCACCGAAATTGTGCCAGAGTCCCAGCGAAATCGCCGGCAGCTTCAGACCGGAGCGGCCAACCCTGTTGTATTTCATTTTCGCATAGCGGTCGGATGCCGGTTGCCAAGCCATGATAACTATTCCTTTGAGATGAAAAGCGCGCGGGTTGCCCCGCGCGCAAACTAGCTTTTCCTATGCTTACTTCAAGAGCGCTTGCGCCTCTTCGATGCCGAGTGCCGCCGGCTGCGTGCAGGTCGTGGTCAGATCGATGAAGCGGTTTTCCGCACCCGACTTCAGGATCGACGTCATGACGTCGACGCCATGCAACGTGCGGTCGAGCGAGCAACGCGCATCGCGCCCGTCGATCAGCGATGCCGCCATGTCGGCAAGACCGGCCGTGCGGTAGTTGGCGCGCGGGCCGCTCGGGCTTTCCTGGTTGGCTATGCCGAAGGGATGCGCCCAGTTCTCGAGCGGCTTGATGTCCTTGTCGCGGCCGCTGGCTTCCACCGTACCACCGAAGAAGTTCGGGTCGGGCACGTAGAGCGAACCCTCGGTGCCGTAGAGTTCCATATTGGCATGGCGATGCGACCAGACATCCCAACTCGCCGTCAGCGTGATCGTCGCACCGCTGACGAATTCCAGAAGCGCCTGGATCGTCGTCGGCGTCTTCACCGGAATGATTTCGCCGTTGCGCGGCTCGCTGGTGATTGTGCGGGTCGGCGATGCCATGGACGTCATGGCACCGACACGCTTCACCGGTCCGATCAGGTTGATCAGATTGGCGATATAATAGGGACCAAGGTCGAGGATCGGGCCGCCCCCCGGCAGGAAGAAGAAGTCCGGGTTCGGATGCCACATTTCCATGCCTGGGCTCATGACATGGCAGGAGCCCGAGGTGATGCGGCCGACGCCGCCGTCATCGATGAATTTGCGCGCCAGCTGATGTGCACCGCCAAGGAAAGTGTCGGGGGCGCAGCCGACGGCCAGCCCCTTCTCCTTGGCGATACGCCGCAGTTCTTCGCCCTGCTCCAGAGTCAGCACCAGCGGCTTTTCGGAGTAGACATGCTTTCCCGCCTCGAGAATGCGCTTCGAAACCGAAAAATGCGCGTCCGGGATGGTCAGGTTGACGATGACGTCGAGCTCGTCATTGGCGAGCAGTTCGTCGATGGTCTGGGCCTTGACCTTGTATTCCTCGGCGCGCAAGCGCGCCGCGTCCATGTTGATATCGGCGCAAGCCAGCACATTGAGCCCCTTGAAGAGCGGCGCGAGCTTGAAATAAGTCGTTGAGATGTTGCCGCATCCGATGATGCCGACGCCAAGTTCCTTAGCCATGTGGAAATGCCTCAAAAGCTCTTGAAGGATGCGATGGAGCGCGTGATCAGGCGATCGACGTCGCTCGGATTGTCATGTTCGATAACGTAATGCTTGGTCTTGGTGCCGGCCAGCGTCTTGATCAGCTTGGCCCAGGGAACCGTACCATATCCAAGGTCGGCCCAGCCGTCTTCATTCTTGTTTTCGCCTGCCGGCGCGATGTCCTTGACGTGGACGGCCGTGATGCGCGAACCGAGCTTTTCGATCCAGGCGAAGGGATCGCCGCCGCCGCGGATGACCCAGGCGATATCGGCTTCCCAGGAAATATCCGGAGCGCCTTCGAAGATCTGCTCGATCGGTAGAGAGCCGTCGGCCTGCTTGACGAACTCGAAATCATGATTGTGCCAGCCGAATTCGAAGCCTGCATCCTTGTAAGGCTTGCTCATCTCTTGCAGGCGCTTGCCGAAAGCAAGCCAGCCGGCTGCGTTCGTCGGGCGTTGATCGGCGGCCAGATGCGGGGCATAGATCGAGTCCATGCCAAGGATCTTGCCGATCGTCAGCGACTTCTGGACCTGGCCATCAAGGAAATCCGGGCTGAAATGGCCGCTTGCCATCGTCAGGCCGTTCTTGTCGAGTTCGGCGCGCAGGCTCTTCAGGCCCGCCTCGTCGAGGTCGGCATAGATGCCGCCGAAGCCCTCGACCTCCGCATAGCCGGCCTTGCCGAGCTTTACTAAAATCTCGGAATAGGGCTGGAAATTGCGGGCGCTATAAAGCTGAAATCCAAGTTTCGTCATCGCTAGTCCTCCATGGCCTCGTGGCCGTCCGTCATGAGCTTGTAGCCCGAAATCGCCGCCGCTGCGGCGGAATAGCTCAATCCACCGATTGGCTGGATTGCAGATCGTAGATACGGAATGCAGGCTCGCCGCCTGCCAATGGCTTGGCTGGCGTAAAGACGATGCGGCGGCTTTCGCCGGCGGCAAGATCGAAGGCGTTGTCAGAGTAGCGCCCCTCAGTCTCGCTCTCGATCATCACGAACAGCGCAAGTCCCTTTGCGGTGACGGTGAGCTCCACCGTACCGTTTTCCTCCTTCTCCTCCCTCAGCACCGTCAGGCCCGCGGGCTGAAGCTCCAGAGCCTTATAGGTGCCGTGGACATAGTGCCCCTCACCGCCCATGCCGTTCGATGCGGTGAAACGCCACGCCAGCAGGCAATCGGCAGGAACCTGATCCGCATCGATCGACAGCGCGACCACCGCCGCATCCGGCGTGCAGACCGCATGCGCCGTCGTCAACGGCACACGCTCGCCATCAAGCCTGAGCAGCGAAACCGAAATATCCGCGGTCACATCCGCATTGGTATCGTTGACCAGCGAGAAGCGGATCGTCTTGTTATCCTCCGACGGGATCGCCGCGACCGATACCGGCTGGAAGAAGCGTCGCACCAGATAGTGCATCACCTTCCATCGGCCGCCGTAATCCAGGCTCGACCACGAAGCCACTGGCCAGGTGTCGTTGAGCTGCCAGTAGATCGTGCCCATGCAATGCGGCTTCAGCGATCGCCAATATTCCACCGCCGTCTTGATCGCGAGGCCCTGCTGGACCTGGCTCAGATAGACGAAGTTCGGAAAATCCTTCGGGAAGCGGAAATAGCGGAACATCGTGCCGGCGATGCGCTCGTTGCCGCCGGCATTCTTCTGGTGCAGCTCCATCACCGGGGATGCGATGTTCATATCCTTCGCCTCGGCATAGGTCTTGATGACAGGCATCGAGGTGTAGGACTGGAAGCCGAATTCCGAGCAGAAGCGCGGACGAACGGTGCGATAATTGTCGAACGACTTGTTCTCGTGCCAGACCGACCAGTAATGCATGTCGCCGGAGCCATCGGCATGCCAGGCATCGCCGAAGTTCAGATAGCCGGACGCCGGGCTCGACGGCCACCAGATCGCATCCGGCGCGGCCTTCTTCATCGCCCGCTCGATCGTCCGGTTCAGGCGATCATAGGAAACGAGGTAGCGATCGCGATCCTTACGAGATTCCTCGAACCAGGTAAGTGCGCCCACCAGTTCGTTGTCGCCGCACCAGAGGACGATCGAGGGATGCGTCGCCAACCGACGAACCTGATAATCCACTTCGGCTTCGACGTTCTCCAGGAAATCGCCGGTCGAGGGATAGAGATTGCAGGCGAACATGAAGTCCTGCCACACCATCAACCCGAGCCGGTCGCAAATATCGTAGAACCAGTCGTGCTCGTAGAAGCCGCCGCCCCAGACGCGGATGATGTTCATGTTGGCCGCAGCGGCCGATTGCAGCAGATCCTCGGTCAGCTCCGGCTTGGAGCGCGAAAACAGCGCGTCGGCCGGAATCCAGTTGGCCCCGCGAGCAAAGATCTCGCGGCCGTTCACCTTCAGCGCAAAACGGCTGCCGGCCTCGTCCTCGTCGGTGATGAGCTCGACCGTCCGCAGGCCGATCTGCCGCGTGACGGTCTCGAAATTCGTCTCTACCGACAGAGCATAAAGCGTCTGCTCACCATTGCCGGCTGGCCACCAAAGCTTCGGCTTGTCGACATGGAAGAGATGGGTGATCGAGGTTTCCCCGGCATTGACGCCGACATCGAGGCGCACCCACTCGTCATCCAGTTCGAAATAAAGCTGCGCAACGCCCGTTCCCTTGGCAAACAGCGCCACCGTCACCTTCAGATCGACGGAACCGTCGTCATTGTGGATCTGTTGGGTGACGACGTTCTCGATGCGGGCGATTTCGAGCTTCTTCAGCGCGATCGTGCCGTAAAGGCCGAGCGGCGCAATCGCGATGTTCCAGTCCCAGCCGAAATGGCATTGCGGCTTGCGCAGCATGTTGCCGTTCGGGATCGGCGAATTGTTTGTGCTGTATGGGATGTAGAAGGGCTGCTTCGCCTGCAGCTCCGCCCCCTCTTTGATGCTCGAATGCAGGACGATGCGAATGTTGTTCTCGCCCGCCTTCAATACCTTCGAGACATCGGGGCGATAGCGCTGGAAGCAATTATCGGCTTCGAGCACCAACGCGTCATTGACATAGACACTTGCGACGGTGTCGAGATAGTCGATATCGAGATACCAGTCGCCACCAGTGTCATCGAGAGTGAAGCTGCGTCTCAGTTCCCAATCCTGCTTGGCGACCCACTGCACGACCTCCTCGTTCCGGCCGAAATAGGGATCGGGGATGAGGCCTTCCGCATTGAGCGCGGCATGGACATCACCGGGCAGAGACATGAAAAGAGAATGATCGCTGCCGGGAGACGTGAGCTTCCACGAGCCAGCCAGATCGATGGCAAAATTATCGTTGATCGAAGATGACATCGGACCTCCCCGGACCGCTGTAAAAAGGAGGCGGCAAGGCCGCCCCCATGCATATGATCATATTCTGAGTTCTGTCTGCGCATCAAAGAGCGATGCGACAGACATGTCAAAGCCAAGCTTCACGCCCGTACCGGGGCTAAAACGCCTGGCACCGTTGACGCGCACCGACATGGTATGGCCGGCATGCTTCAGCCAAAGCAGATTGTCAGCCCCCATCGGCTCTTCGATATCGACGGTGGCATTGTGCGCCTCCGCGCCCGGCGCCAATTCCTCGTTGACCTTGATGTGCTCGGGACGTACGCCGAGTACGACCTTGCGCCCGGCCTGCAATGCCTCACCGGCCCTGTAGCCATCGAGCGAGAATAGCACGTCGTTGGTGGCAAACACGACCTTGCCTTCGCGGTTCACCAATTCGCCCTTCAGGAAGTTCATCGAAGGCGATCCGATGAAGCCGGCGACGAAGAGATTGCGTGGCTCGTTATAGATCGTTGTGGGATCGTCGAGCTGCATGATGACGCCGTTCTTCATGATGGCGATGCGGTCGGCGAGCGTCAGTGCCTCGATCTGGTCGTGCGTGACGTAGATCATCGTGTTCTTCAGCGACTGGTGCAGCCGCTTGATTTCCACACGCAGCTCAGAACGTAGCTTCGCATCGAGGTTCGACAAGGGCTCGTCGAAGAGGAAGACGTCGACATCGCGCACCAGTGCGCGGCCGATCGCCACGCGCTGGCGCTGGCCGCCCGAAAGCTCTGCCGGCTTGCGCTTCAAGAGCGGCTCGATCTGCAGGATCTCGGCCGCACGCGCGATGCGCTTCTTGATCTCGTCGTTCGGCACCTTGGCCACACGCAGACCGAAGGACAGGTTCTTTTCGACCGACATCTGCGGATAGAGCGCGTAGGACTGGAACACCATGCCGATGCCGCGGTCCTTGGGCTCTTCCCAGGTGACGTTCTTGCCCTTGATGAAGATCTGGCCTTCGCTGATATCCAGCAGACCGGCAATGCAATTGAGCAAAGTCGACTTGCCACAGCCCGACGAGCCGAGGAGCACCAGGAATTCGCCGTCATTGATCTCGAGGTTGAGAGTTTTCAGGACGTTGACGGCGCCAAAATTCAGCGAAAGGTCTTTGATGGAAACGCTGCTGGTCATGGATCACCCCTTCACTGCGCCGGCGGCGATGCCCCGGACGAAAAGCCGTCCGGAGACGAAATAGACGACCAGCGGAACGAGACCCGTCAGGATCGTTGCCGCCATGTTGACGTTGTATTCCTTCACGCCCTGGACAGAATTGACGATATTGTTGAGCTGCACGGTCATCGGATAATATTCCGGCCGGGTGAAGACGACGCCGAACAGGAAGTCGTTCCAAATTCCCGTGATCTGCAGGATCATTGCGACGACGAAGATCGGCAGCGACATGGGCAGCATGATGCGCAGGAAAATCTGCCAGAAACCCGCGCCGTCGATGCGCGCAGCCTTGAAGAGCTCCACCGGCAGCGATGCGAAATAATTACGGAACAGAAGCGTCAGGATCGGCATACCGAAGATGCTGTGCACCAGGATAAGTCCGCTGAGCGTGCCATAGATACCGATTTCGCGCAGCACGATGACGATCGGATAGATCATCACCTGATAGGGAATGAACGCGCCGACGACGAGGATGGAGAAAAAGAGATCCGCCCCCTTGAAGCGCCAGTTGGCAAGCGCATAACCGTTCACCGAAGCGATCGCGATCGAGAGGATCGTGGACGGTACGGTGATGCGAACCGAATTCCAGAAGCCACGGGAAAGGCCGTCGCAATTGAGACCGGTGCAGGCCGTCGCCCAGGCTTTCACCCATGGTTCGAATGTGATCTCGAGCGGCGGCGAGAAGATATTGCCAAGCCGGATTTCCGGCATTCCTTTCAGCGAGGTGACAATCATCACATAGAGCGGCAGCAGGTAATAGACTGCGGCAACGAAGAGCGTGCCGTAAAGCATGATGTTGCGGCCAGAGAGCGCCGGGCGCGGCTTGCGGCCGTTCGGTCCGGAGAAGGTCTTGCCGCTCGCGGCCTCGCTGCCATTCGCATTCTTGAGAGTAACAGAATCAGCCACGCTTGCGCCCTCCGCCGAATTCCAGGTAGGCCCAGGGGATAATGATGATCGCAACGGTCACCAGCATCATGGTGGAGGCTGCAAATCCCTGACCGAGGTTCTGCGCCTGGAACATGTAGTCATAGACATATTTGGCCGGGACTTCGGACGAGATGCCAGGGCCGCCGCTGGTTTGCGCGACGACGAGGTCGTAGACCTTGACAATGCCGCTGGCGATAATGACCAGCGTCGTAATGAAAACGGGCCGCATCATCGGAATGACAACGAACAGATAGGTCCTCCACATAGGAATCCCATCTACGCGGGAGGCTTTCCATATGTCCTCATCGATGCCGCGCAGGCCGGCGAGCATGAGGCACATTACAAGACCCGTTCCCTGCCAGAGTGCGGCGATCAGCACGCCATAGATAACGATGCTCGGCGTATAGAGCGGATCGAAGGTGAAACTCGTCCAGCCGAGCGAACGCACCACCGACTGGATGCCGAATTCAGGATTGAGAAGCCACTGCCAGACCAGACCGGTGACGATGAAAGAGAGGGCGAAAGGATAGAGGAAAATCGTGCGGAAGGTGTTTTCGAACCTGATCTTCTGGTCCATCAACGCCGCCAGCACGAAGCCGATGACGAGACTGAAGATCATGGACAGCACACCATAAATCGCAAGATTCTCGATGGACATAATCCACCGTGGCGCCGCCCACAGGCGATGATACTGATCCAGCCCCACAAAGCTGAGGCGAGGCAGCAGCTTTGAACTGGTGAAAGAATAAACCACTGTCCAGATTGAGCCGCCAAGGAAGATGACGACAGCCGTCAGGATCATAGGAATGGATGCAATCTTCGAGTTCAGATTGCGCAGATATTGATTTGGCCGGCCGGCTTTCGCTTGACCCGTCATTGTAGCTCCTTCTGCATCGCAACTGCTTCGACGATCAGAAACTGGGTTTGACCACGGTTCCTGCGCTTCCCCTCACTCTCGGCAACCGCCACATAGATGCGGATCCGTCGTCCGTGAGGGCCGCTGTGGCAAACCGGATCACGCTATGTGTCCCGGCCGTGATACCGGCCCGCTACGCGAAGCCGGTATCACTACAGCGAGAAGGTAGAGGTCAATCGGCCGCGGCGATGATGTCTACGAAGCGCTTCTGTGCTGCTTCCGGCGTCATCGCAGGATTTGCGAAGAACTCGGAGAACAGGTCCTCCTTCTGCTTCTGGGTATCGGCGGAAAGAAGCTGGTCCGTACCCTCGATCACGTTACCCTTCTTCAGGATCTCGAGGCCCTTCTTCATGCAGTCGTTGGCTTGCGCGAGATCCACGTCACCACGAACGGGCAACGAGCCCTTCTTCAGGTTGAAGGCGACCTGCGTCTTCGGATCGAGCAGTGTCTTGGCCAGCACTTCCTGAGCCTTGGATTTGGCATCGTCCTTCAGCAGCGGGAAGTAGAATGCATCGCCCCCTGTCGAGATGACTTCATTGACGCCGAGGCCAGGAAGGCAAGTATAATCCGTGCCGGCCTTCTGGCCCGCCAGCGCGAACTCGCCCTGCGCCCAGTCGCCCATGATCTGACCGCCGGCCTTGCCGGTGATCACGAGGTTCGTGGCCTGGTTCCAATCCTGGACGTTGGAGCCCTTGGAGAGCTTGCGGGCATCGTCGGCAGCCTTGAAGACCTTTGCGATTTCCGGTCCGGCAGCGACTTCCTTATCCTTGTCTCCGAATACCTTCTGGAAGGTATCCTTGCCGGCGATGGCGACCATCAACACGTCGAAGGCACCCGCGGCCTGCCACGGCTGACCACCCAAGGCGAGCGGAACGATACCGGCCTTCTCCAGTGCCGGACCAGCGGCAACGAACTCATCCCAGTTCTTCGGAACCTCGACGCCGGCCTTCTTGAAGGCTGCGTTCGAGAGCCAGAGCCATTGCCAGGAGTGGATATTGACCGGGGCGCAATAGATCTTGCCGTCGATCGTGCAGGAATCGAGCAGGCTGGACGGGCGTATGACATCCTTCCAGTGCTCCTTGGTGGCGACATCGGTCAGGTCGCGCATGAGGCCGGCCTGCACAAGCTCCTCGGCCTGGCGGCCGTGGTTGAACTGGGTGGCGCCCATCGGATCGCCACCTGTGATGCGGCTGACCATGATCGGACGCGCAGTACCGCCGGAGCCGGCAATCGCACCATCAACCCAATGATTGCCGGTGGCGTCGAACGCCTTTGCCAGCTCGGCCACCGCGGCAGCTTCGCCGCCGGACGTCCACCAATGGGTTACTTCCAAATCTGTCGCGTTGGCTACCCCCAGCGGCAACACGACCGACGCAGCAAGCGCAGTCGCCATCAAACGGATATTCATGAGTTCTCCTCCCTCACTGAAACGTTGCCGGAAAAACCTAGTCGAATCATTTTCGCCGCGCAACCGCCAACTCGTGATTTTTTTGAAGATAGTTGAATATACAACCTATGAGTAAGTATTTCCTGTTGAATACGCGATCTGTACAGGGTTCATTCAACTGAAATCTCTTCAAGGGTTTTTCCATAAATAACTGTTTTTGTTTCATATTTTTAGAAACTATCTCCGCAATTCTCCAGATGCAGCTCCGCGGCTGCAAAGCTTTCGATGGGTAAGCAGCGATGCAACCTTTAGGAATTTAGACAAAAGATGCATCGAAAATAAAGCTCGACATTCGTACTGTATCGTTACAGTTTTGATCATTGGCGGAGGAACAGTCGCATTGCGTCTATGCTTGCGATACTGGCGTGAGCAATATAAGCGGATTGGTCGCGGGAGGCGGCCGGGAGGCGAGCTTGTACGAAATGGACAATAAGAAAACGTCAGGGGGCGGCACTCAGCCCGCACCGGAGCGGCCGACACTGAAGACGATCGCCTTCATGACGGGGCTTGGAATTACCACCGTTTCGCGCGCATTGAAGGATGCCCCCGATATCGGCGCCGAGACCAAGGAGCGGGTGCGCATGGTTGCCCGGCAATTGGGCTATCAGCCGAATCGCGCCGGCGTGCGCCTGAGGACCGGCAAGACCAATGTCATCGCGCTGGTGCTGAGCATCGACGAGGAGATCATGGGCTTCACCAGCCAGATGGTCTTCGGAATTTCAGAGGTTCTGGCCGGCACGCAATACCACCTGGTCATCACGCCGCACTCGCACAGCAAGGACCCCTTGGTTCCCGTGCGCTATATCCTCGACACCGGCTCTGCGGATGGCGTCATCATATCGCGTACGGAGCCGGATGATCCGCGTGTTCGGTTGATGCACGAACGCGGCCTGCCCTTCGCCACGCACGGGCGGACGGACATGGGCATCGTTCACCCCTTCCACGACTTCGACAACGAGGCCTTCGCCCACGAGGCCGTTCGTGCACTGGTCGCCAAGGGGCGGCGTCGCCTGGCGCTGCTGCAGCCCGCCAGCAAGCTGACCTACTACTCGCATATCCGCATCGGCTTCCAGATCGGCCTGCACGAATACGGCGCCGAGGAGATCCCGCTGAGGGTAACGACCGATGCGCCGCTGGCCGATATCAGGGACAGCGTCGAGGCGCTGATGCGCGCTCCGCATCCGCCTGATGGAATCGTCTGTTCCAGCGGCGGCGGCGCCATCGCCGTCAATGCCGGCATCGAGGCGGCTGGTTTCCGCCTCGGCCGTGATATCGATATGGTCGCCAAGCAATCGACTGACGTGCTGAACTGGATCCGCCCAGAGATCATCACGATTTATGAGGATGTTCGTCATGGCGGCCGAGAGCTGGCCAAATCCGTCATCGCCCGCATCGACGGGATAGAACCGGAATTGCTGCAAAGCATCAGCTCGCCTGTCTGGCCGAAGAGCTGACGATAAAAAGGCCCGCCGGATTTCGCCGGCGGGCCTTTTCAGTTTAGATTCTGCAGCTAACTCAGCCGTTTGCGCCACTGCCCCATGGGCCGTGATGGATGTCCTTGCCGTCGATACGGTCGAAGCCGTGCGCGCCGAAGAAGTCGCGCTGGGCCTGGATCAGGTTGGCGGTGCCGCGAGCCTGACGATAGGCGTCGAAATAGGTCAGTGCCGAAGCGAGCGCCGGGACCGGCAGGCCGGATGCCGTGGCGGCCGAAACGATGCGCCGCAGCGACGGGATCGATTCTTTGACCATCTCACCGAAGGCCGGTGTAACGATCAGGTTTGCCGCATCAGGCGCCTTGGTGAAGGCGCTGGTGATCTCGTCGAGGAACTGCGAACGAATGATGCAGCCGGCACGCCAGATCTTGGCGATAACAGGCATCGGCAGCGACCAGTTGAACTCCTTCGATGCTTCGGCCATGACAGCAAAGCCCTGCGCGTAAGCGCCGATCTTGGCGGCGAACAGCGCCAGTTCCAGATCCTTCAACAGGTCGGGACCGAAGGCGATCGGGAACTTGTAATCCGGCGTGCCGAAGATCTTTTCGGCGGCCTCGCGCTGGCTCTTGAGAGCCGAAAGGCTACGGGCTGCAACGGCGGCTTCGATGGCGGTCGCCGGAATGCCCATGTTCTGCGCTTCGATCGCAGACCACTTGCCGGTGCCCTTCTGGCCGGCCTTGTCGAGGATGACGTCCGGCATGGCGCTACCGGTCGCCGGGTCCTTGGCGGCCAGAACCTTTTCGGTGATCTCGATCAGGTAGGAATTCAGCCGGCCCTTGTTCCAATCGCCGAAGATACCGCTGATTTCGGCGGCACTCTTGCCGAGTCCATCTCGCAGGATGCCGTAGATTTCGGCGATCATCTGCATGTCGGCATATTCGATGCCGTTGTGGATGGTCTTGACGAAATGACCGGCGCCGTCATTGCCGAGCCAGGCAACGCAGGGATCGTCGTTGTATTTTGCAGCGATCGACGTCAGGACTTTTTCGACGCGCTTATAGGAATCCTCGGTGCCGCCAACCATGATGGACGGGCCATGACGCGCCCCTTCCTCGCCGCCGGACACGCCCATGCCGATGAATGTCAGGCCGGTATCCTTCAGGCGATCGAAGCGGGCCATGGTGTCGCGGAAATTGGCGTTGCCGGCATCGATCATGATGTCGCCCTTGTCGAGATGTGGCTGCAGCGCCGCCATCTGCTGATCCACCGGCTCGCCGGCCTTGATCATGATGATGATCGGCCGCGGCGGGCGGATCGCCTCGACGAACTCCTCGATCGTCTTGCAAGGAATGATCTTGTCCTTAAGCGCGCCCGCATTCGCATAGAATTCGTCCGTCACTTGCGGCGTCCGGTTGAACACCGCGATCTTGTTGCCTTTTTCGGCAATGTTGAGCGCCAGATTCGATCCCATCACAGCAAGACCGATCAGCCCGATTTCTGCCTTTTCCACGACAATCCTCCAATGAGTCGTTGACCACATCCGGCGCCGCGCCGGTGGCGCAGAGGACGCGGCAACATCCGATAGGACGCAATGCCTCCGTCAATCGATGCGAGTTGCGACGGCCTGCGTTGGGCGTTGTTGTTGCATTCCGAGCGTGAAACGGCAAGCCTTCGACAGCCCCGAATCGCCCGCTTTGCAGGACTGTGCAAAAATGTTGCGGGATTCGCGGCCCATCCATTTTCCATGCGCGCGAGCCCGCAGCCGATCGCCAGTCCGCCGAGAGAAAATATAGAGGAGGAGACCATTATGTCGACCATGATCGCGAAGATCGTGCATATCTCCATCGATCGTCACTGGACGGAGGTCTACGGTTTTGCCAGCCGTCCGGAAAACATGCCGCTATGGGCTTCCGGCCTGGCATCGGGATTGAAGCAGGATGGAGAGGACTGGATCGCGGAGGGCATTCTTGGCACCGCCCGCGTACGCTTCGCCGCCCGCAACGACTTCGGCGTCCTCGACCACAGGGTGACCTTGGATTCCGGTCTTCAGGTTCACAACGCGCTGCGGATCGTGCCGAATGGCGACGGCTGCGAGGTCATGTTCACCTTGCTTCAGCTCCCCGGCATGACCGAAGAGCAGTTCGCGGCCGATGCCGCGCATGTGTTGAAAGATCTCGGGACTCTCAAAGAACTGATGGAGCGATAATGGCCCTTAAAGCGAGCGCAACGTCCAATCGACAAGCTCGCTGGTCACGCCCGCAAACGCGGCATCCAGCGCCCGCACGAAATCGGGATTGCTGCCGCCGCTGACGGGCACGACCTTCCGGAAGATATTCTGCGCCTTTACCGTACCCGTGCGGTCGTTCAGAATCTTTTCCGAGATTTCGACCGTCGCGGTTTTCTGGCCGCCTACGGTATTGATCTCGAAGGAACGAATGTCGGTGACGACCTGATAGTCGATCGCCAGGCCCTGCCCCGGCACGCCGACGCCACCGAGCTTGCCGGTATTCTCGAAAGCCTCGACCAGCTTCGACTGCACCATCCTGCTCAGCTTGTCGCTCCATTGCGACTTGCCGAGATACTGGATTTCCGAAGATGAAACGCGGATGACGATCTGGTTGCTGTCCAGCGCCTGCAGCGCGGTCGGCGGCGGGATGAGGATCTGTCGGTTCTTGACCGAAGGTCCGTTCGCCTTCACCGACGCGGAAAGATCGTAGGTGTCGTTGTTGGAGGAACTTCCGCAGCCCGCCAGCAAGGCTCCTAGCAATGGCAATGCGATCACAGCTTTCCACACCTGATGACGCTCACTCGACACGCAACCGACCATATTCCGCTTATCCCCTGGAGCCCAGATATCGCTATTCATCAGTGCCGCGCTCGGCCATCATATGTCTTGACCGTATCCCCACCGAAGATCAGTCGCTGTGGATTGCGGTCGAAATTAGTGATTGTAGTATTCAGATTGTCAACCGTGCCCCGCATGTCATTAATGAGAGTTTGGACATCGCGCAGGCCGCCACTCGAAAACTTCTGCAGATTATCGGCGATCGGGCCGATACGGGAATTGAGATTGTCAGCCATCTTCTTAAAGGATTCCAGCGTATCCTTGGCTTCGGCGAACAGCGATTGCGTGCTGTCGTTGCCGAGCAGGGAATCGACCTTCGTGAGAATGCCGTCGACCTTGCCGGACGCCGAGTTCAGCTTGTTGGAGATGTCCCGCGCATTGGCGATCGTCTGGTCGATATCCTGCTGATGCGCCGCAACGGTATTGGCCACATCGCGAATAGACGCGACAGCGGTGCGAGCCTGCTTCGTCACGTCGGCAATGTCATCCATCGATCCCTTGATCTTCGCCGGATCGATCTGCGCGACGATGGCGTCGACACGATCCAGCGTCTGCTGCGCCTTCTGGCCAAAGGTGATGTAGGTGTCGGCCGTCTGCTTGAAGCTTGCGATGGTCGCCTTCAGATCGGTCGTGGCATCCGCCACGTTGGCGGTAATCCTGTCGGCATTGGCGATGACGTCGTTGACCTTCTGGGCATCGACTGCGCGCACCAGTTTCTCAATTGCATCCAGCGTCGAGTCGATGCGCGTCGAAACGGTCTTGAACGTATCGCCAAGCTGTCCGACGCTCGCCAAGAACTTGTCGATATTATCGGAATTGTCGGCGATCGCCTTGGAGAATTTCTGCGCGTTGCGCACCGTATCGGTCAGCGGCCCGCGCGAATCCGAGACGAAGCCCTGAATGTCGCCGATCGTATCATTGGCGCGGTTGAGAATCTTGTCCGCCGTGGTCAACAGGTTCGTGACGCTGGACTGATCGGCAAGCAGCACGGCGCGTTTGCCGGTATCGATCGAACGTTTCAGGATATTCTCGTCGCCGTTGCGGCCGCCGGAAAGCTCGATATAGGCAGCACCTGTCAGGCCCTGAATTTCAAGAATAGCCTTGGTGGACGTATAGACCGGCGCATCGGCACGCACCTGCGTAAATGCCAGCGAGTAGTTCGGATCGTCGGCATCGATCGAAAGGCTCTGCACCGAACCGACCTGAATGCCGTTGAAGCGAACCGGTGAACCGACGCTCAAACCGTTCGCAGAACCGGGGATGCGCACCACGAGTTCGACCATCGGACCGCCGCGGCCATATTCCGCCATCCAGTAGACGAAGCCGAAAGCGGCCGCGATAACGAGCAGCGTGAAGAACCCGACGATCGTATAATTGGCTTTGGTTTCCATTGTCTCCAGTCACTTCTCGCGGCTGTGGGGGCCTGCGCCGTTGTCGTCGTTGTGCTCCCTGATGTCTTCCCGCGGCACGATCGAACGTGCGCGCTTGCCCCTGAAATAGGCTTGCACCCAAGGGTCATCGCAGGCAAGCATGTCCTCAACTGTGCCTTCCACCAATACCCGCTTCTGTCCAAGAACAGCAATACGGTCGCAGACGGAAAACAGGCTGTCGAGGTCGTGAGTCACCATATAAACGGTCAGGCCGAGCGTGTCGCGTAGCCTGGCGATCAGCTCGTCGAACTCCGCCGCGCCGATCGGATCGAGGCCGGACGTCGGTTCATCGAGGAAGACCAGGTCAGGATCGAGCGCCAGGGCTCTGGCAAGTGCTGCGCGCTTGATCATGCCGCCGGAAAGCTCGGACGGATATTTGTCGGCGGCGTCGGCAGCGAGACCCACCATGCGGATCTTCATCAGCGCCAGCTCGTCCATCATCTCTTGCGGCAGGTCCAGATATTCCCGCATCGGCACCTGAATATTTTCCTTCACCGTCAGCGAGGAAAACAAGGCGCCCTGCTGGAAGAGGACGCCGAGGCGCATATCGAGCTGGTTGCGCTCTGGCTCCGAGAGCGTGTCATAGTCTTCACCGAGGATCTCGATCTTGCCCGAGCGGCGCGGCAGCAACCGCAGTACCGTGCGCAGCAGCACCGACTTGCCCGCGCCGGAAGCGCCCACGAATCCGAGGATTTCGCCGCGATAGATATTGAGGTTCAGTTTATCGAGCACGACTTTCGATCCGAAAGCAACGGTGACATCCCGTGCCGACAGCACGATATCCCTGCCGTGCTCATCTCTTTCCAACGGGATTTCCGAGTGAAGTGCGCTCATCGTCGTCATCCCTCAGAAGTCGATCGCTGCGTAGAACATGGCAAAAAGCCCGTCCATCAGGATCACGACGAAGATCGACTTCACGACCGACGAAGTCACATGCTGCCCCAGCGACTCGGCACTGCCGCCGACCTTCAATCCCTCGACCGCCGCGACGATGCCGATGACCAACGCCATGAACGGAGCCTTGATCATGCCTGAAATGACCGTGGAAAGGCTGATCGCCTCATGCAGGCGGGAGATGAAGGTCGCAATGGTGATACCGGAATAGCCCCAGGCGACCATCGCCGCGCCAAACAGCGAAGCGAAATTGGCAATGATCGTCAGCAGGGGCAAAGCGACGGTCAGCGCCACCAGCCGTGGGAAGATCAGCACGCCGATGGGGTTTAGACCCATGACCTTCAGCGCGTCCACTTCCTCGCGCATCTTCATCGAGCCGATCTCGGCGGTGATCGCGCTGCCGGAACGACCCGCGATCATGATCGCCGTCAGAAGCACGCCGATTTCGCGCAATTGAAGGATGCCGACGAGATCGACGACAAAGACTTCCGCACCGAAATAGCGCAGCTGGAACGCGCCTTGCTGCGCGATGATCGCTCCAATCAGCGACGACATCAGCAGGATGATCGGAACGGCCCTCACGGCCATGTGGTCGATCTGATTGACGATCGAAGCCGGCGAGACGCCGCTGCCGCGTCCGAACTTGAGCTGCGCACCGCGTACTGCGGAGCCCAATATGTACATGGCAGCAATGAGATTGCCCCAAAGTTCGTAGACATTTCTGCCGATCGGCGCAAACAGCCGCTCAGGCAATGATATCTTCGCCTTCGGCTCGCCCTTCTCCGCGTCCGGATCCTCGTCGAAGGCGGTCAGCAGCTCGTCGATATGCGAATTGGAGCCCTCGATCGTCACGGTGGCGCCATGCGCCTCCTGGCTCACCTTCAATCGCCGGATCAGCAGCGCACCGGCCGTGTCGACATCGGAGAGATCGGAAAGATCGATCACAACCTCGCCGCCGGCGCTCCGTTTCGAGAGCTGCTCGATCTGCCGCAGCACGCCGTGCACATTGGCGCTACGCCAATTGCCTTCAAGCCGATAGCGATGCCCATTGCCATCGGGCTCTTCATCGATCCTCGGTGCATCGGATTTCTGTTCGGCTGCTTTCAAGCTCATGCGTCTTTCAAATGTGGCATCACCAACGTCGACTCACGGAGCCCGCACGACGCCGATGTTTAATACACCGACTGCACGGGAGATTGCTATGCTGCGCCGCGGCCAACATATGTCACGGCTTTTTGATATCCAAATGAATTTGTTGCATCCGCGTTATGAGACGCCGTGTGCGCCCCCGCCGATCGCCGAACTCCTGGGCTGGAGGTTGCGCGCGAAGATGACCATACCCAGGCCGAACGCAGCCACCGCTGCCATCACATAGTAGCTGGAAAGGTCTAGCCAGGCATAGAGATAACCGGACGCGAGCGTCATCAGGCCGAGGAACATGCCGTTATAGAAATAATAGGCGCCCTGGGCGGACGCTTCCTGCGTTTCCTGAACGGATCCGACGATGCGGCGCTGGATGCCGGTATGCACACAGGCATAGGTGCAGGAATGGAAGCACTGCAGCAGGAAATAGCCGGCGAAACCGAGATTGATGGGGAACAGGATCCAACGCAGGACGCACATGCTCGAGCCGAAGAAAATCAGCGTCCACGCACTGAAACGGCGACTTAGCATTCTCGAGAGGAAGAAGACCATCACCTCCGCCGCCACGCCGATGCTCCAGAGAACGGCGATCTGTGTTCCGGAAAAGCCGAGCTTGTGCCAATAGATCGACGCGAATGTGTAGAGCATCGCATGGCTCGATTGCTGCACCGAGACCCCGATCATCGTGATCAGCAATTGCGGAGAGCGCAGCGAGCTTCCAGTGGGCGACTGCAGATTGATCGGCTGGTTGCGCCGCCGCGTCGGCCCGATACGCGGCGTGATCAGCGCCGTGAGCATGGTCAGCACGAAGCCGGCGACCATGACGGGCAGTACCATGGTGCCTCCCCACATCCCAATCATCTGGCCGCCGAAAAGCGTCGAAACGATGAAGATGATCGATCCCCAGACACGCATGGAGCCATAGTCGAACCCCCAGCGGCGCACCCCCGACATAGCGATCGATTCGACCACCGGCACATAGGGCGCGTAGGTCGCGCCCTGGACGCCATAAACGAGCAGCACGGGCCAGAATTCGCTCGTCCAGTAAAGCGCGATCGCCGTCAGCAATGACAGTCCACCGGACCAGAACAGCACATCGGCGCGTTCCTTCATGTGATCGGCAAACACCGCGATGACGGGCGTCACCAGAACGCGCACGACCATCGGCACGGCGATCACGAGACCGATTTCATGATCATTGAAATTCAATCCCGCCAGCCAGACGGGGAAAAACGGCAAAGCGATCCCGTTGACGAACAACGGCGCGCAGTAGGACAAGGCGGTGCGCAGACGGAAATACGAAGGCGCGCCCTCGCCCTGCAAGGATTTTTTCGCGGGAATCATGACAGACCTGAAGGGAACTGAATTTGTCCCTATCACGCTATCGAGAGTACGACTATGGCGAGAAATAGCCAAATCGTAACGTTTCGGAAAAAACCCGAATTACAGGCGCCTCATGACGATCAATAATTATGACAGCCTGTTATTGCGTCCGTGAAGCGGCGCTAAAATTAGGCTGCCTGGGCGCCGACGCCGAGTGCCTTCGGCAACTCTTCGACAGATATACCGGCCGGCTCCGTCTCGAGGATCGACCGCCAGGTAAGCAGCTCGAAAGTGCCGTCCTCATGCTCGGCGATCGCCGTGCAGCTTTCCACCCAGTCACCGGTATTGATATAGCGGATGCCGTCGAGATCCTCGATGACAGCGTGATGGATATGGCCGCAGATCACGCCATCGGCATCGTTGCGCTTGGCTTCCTCGGCGACGACACGCTGGAACTCGCCTATGAAGTTGACGGCATGCTTCACCTGCAGCTTTGCCCAGGCCGAGAACGACCAATAGGGCATGTTCAGGCGACGGCGCACGGCCGCAAGGCCGATATTGATCAGAATGGCCATGTCGTAGGCCCAATCGCCGAGATAGGCGAGCAGGCGGGCGTTACGAACGACGACATCGAATTCGTCGCCATGCAGGACGAGATACTTCTTCCCGTCGGCAGTCTCGTGCATGGCGCGTTGCGCGACCTCGATGCCGCCAAAGTGCGTGCCGGGGAAATCGCGCAGGAATTCGTCGTGATTGCCGGGGATATAAACGATCCGTGTGCCTTTGCGCGCCTTGCGCAGAACCTTCTGCACCACGTCATTGCAATCCTGCGGCCAGTACCAGTTTCGCTTGAGGCGCCACCCATCGATGATATCGCCGACGAGGAAAATGGTATCGGCATCGTGGTAGCGCAGAAAATCGAGAAGGAAGTCCGCCTTGGCGGCCTTCGAACCGAGATGTACGTCAGAGATGAACAGTGTACGGAATCGCCGGGTGTCCATGTTTTCATTCACGAACTATAAGTCCGTGCCCTATCCAAACTTGGCTATTCCAAAACCAGACTCGTGTTTCAGGAAGATGACAAACCCTGTGTCTGCTGGCCTATCGGGCTGGATCAGCCACGTTTGGCCGCGATGGCGAGATCCGGACGATCGGTTGTAAAACTGGCGACACCGAGGCGAAACATCGCTCTTGCCGCTTCGCTCGTATGCGCGGCCCAGCCGTGCACCGTCATGCCGCTTCTGCGTAGGATGCCCATGACTTCGGCGTCCACGGCGTCGGCACGCACCGCTATCTCGCGCACACCGCAGCTGCGGAGCGCGGCGATGATCCCATTCCAGCCAAGCTGCGCAGTCATTTGCGGCGAACAAAGAAAAATGAAGCCGAGCAACTCGCCGACGTTCAAACCGCGGTCACCAAGTGCTTTGCCAAAGGCTTCGAGACGCGGCAGGGCGAAACTGGTGATCATCGTCCGTGATACCATGCCGGTCGCCATCAACTCATCGACGATGCGGGCCTCCATCCCCTCATAGGGCGTGCCGTCCGCTTTCGTCTTGATCTCCAGTCGGAGATCGACCGGGGACGGGCCGAAGATATCGATGGTCTCAGCAAGGGTCGGAATAGTCTCGCCGTCGCTTCCGATCACGACATGGCGCATCAGCTCTTCATGGCTGAGATCGACAATAGCCCCCTTGCCGTCGGTCATCCGGTCGATCAGGGCATCGTGATGCACAACCAGCTTGCCGTCCCGCGTCTGGTGAACGTCGAATTCAACGAGATCGACATCAAGCTTGGCCGTCTTTGAAAAGGCAAGCCTGGTGTTTTCTGGCCATAGATGCGCGCCGCCGCGATGAGAAGCGATCAATGTCATGGAGTATCCTCCGTCTGCCGTTCTCATAAGCCCACGCGATGAACCCCTTATGACCGTCCGAGCGGCGGAGCGGGGAAGCATAGCCCTCACCGGCGCCAAGACGGACACCGGCGAATCCGCGATGACAAAAAAGCGGTCGGCGACGTCAATTGCATACTGTGAACGCGAAGCGATTGATGTATTCAGGGGACTCAAAGCATAGGCAGGAATGGAGAAGTGTGGTGGATACGCACGATACATCGAAGGCAGCCAAGAACATGGCGAGTGGCGATCTCGACGAACAGGCTCTCTACTTTCATCGTTATCCCCGCCCCGGCAAGCTTGAAATCCAGGCCACCAAGCCGCTCGGCAACCAGCGCGATCTGGCGCTGGCCTATTCTCCAGGCGTGGCCGCACCCTGCCTCGCCATCCGCGACAATCCCGAGACGGCAGCGTACTACACGTCCCGCGCCAATCTCGTTGCCGTAATTTCCAATGGTTCGGCCGTCCTCGGCCTCGGCAATATCGGCCCGCTCGCGTCCAAGCCTGTCATGGAAGGCAAGGCGGTTCTGTTCAAGAAATTCGCCGGCATCGACGTGTTCGACATCGAAGTGGCAGCGCCCACCGTCGACGAGATGGTCAACACCATTTCGGCGCTGGAGCCGACCTTCGGCGGCATCAATCTGGAAGACATCAAGGCGCCTGAATGCTTCGACGTCGAACGGCGCCTGCGCGAAAAGATGGAAATCCCGGTTTTCCATGACGATCAGCACGGCACCGCCATCATCGTCGCCGCCGCCATCCTCAATGGACTGGAACTGGCCGGCAAGAAGATCGAGAACGTCAAGATCGTCGCCTCCGGCGCCGGTGCCGCGGCGCTTGCCTGCCTCAATCTGCTCGTCATACTCGGCGCCAAGCGCGAAAACATCTGGGTCCACGACATCGAAGGCCTTGTCTACAAGGACCGCAACGTGCTGATGGACGAATGGAAGTCCGTCTATGCCCAGGATAGCGACAAGCGCGAGCTCGCCGAGTCGATTCCAGGCGCCGACGTCTTCCTCGGCCTTTCGGCCGCAGGCGTGCTGAAACCCGAGCTCCTCGAGAAAATGGCGGAAAAGCCGCTGATCATGGCGCTGGCCAACCCGACGCCAGAAATCATGCCCGACCTCGCCCGCGCCGCCCGTCCCGATGCGATGATCTGCACCGGCCGTTCGGATTTTCCGAATCAGGTGAACAATGTTCTCTGCTTCCCCTATATCTTCCGTGGCGCGCTCGACTGCGGCGCCAAGACGATCAACGAGGAAATGAAGATGGCCGCGGTGCGCGCCATAGCCTCGCTCGCCCGCGAAGAGCCGTCCGACGTTGCCGCCCGCGCCTATACCGGCGAGACCCCGGTCTTCGGTCCGAACTATCTGATCCCCTCGCCTTTCGATCCGCGCCTGATCCTGCGCATCGCTCCGGCTGTGGCGAAAGCGGCCGCCGAAAGCGGTGTGGCGCTGCGCCCCATCACCGATTTCGATGCCTACATGGACGAACTCAACCGCTTCGTCTTCCGTTCCGGCTTCATCATGAAGCCGATCTTCGCCGCTGCGAAGATTGCCGAGCGCAAGCGCGTCGTCTTCTCCGAAGGCGAAGATGAGCGCGTGCTGCGCGCCGCACAGGTTCTGCTTGAGGAAGGCACAGCCACCCCGATCCTCATCGGTCGTCCCTCCGTCATCGAGACCCGCCTGAAGCGCTACGGCCTCAAGATCCGTCCGCATACCGATTTCGCCGTCATCAATCCGGACGACGATCCGCGCTTCCGCGAGTATGTCGAGCTCTATTTTTCGCTCGTCGGCCGCAGCGGCGTCATCCCCGAGGCCGCCCGGACGATCGTGCGCACCAACACGACCGTTATCGGCGCGCTTGCCCTGAAGCGCGGCGAAGCCGATGCGCTGATCTGCGGCCTCGAAGGCCGCTACGAGCGCCACCTGCGCATCGTCCGCCAGATCATCGGCAAGCGCCCGGATGTTCGGGATTTTTCGGCGCTGAGCCTGCTCATCTCGCAGCGCGGCGCAACCTTCTACACCGATACCTACGTGTCGTTTAATCCCGGCGCCGAGGAAATCGCAGAGTCGACGGTGCTGGCGGCGGAGGAAATCAAGCGCTTCGGCATCACGCCGCGTGCCGCCCTCGTCTCGCACTCCAACTTCGGCTCACGGGAATCGGAAAGCGCCACCAAGATGCGCAATGCCCTGGCGCTCGTTCGCGAAGCCGCGCCGGAGCTGGAAGTCGATGGCGAGATGCACGGCGACAGCGCCATTTCCGAAAGCTTGCGCCGCCACGTCATGCCGGACAGCACGCTTTCCGGCGAAGCAAACCTGCTCGTCTTCCCCAATCTCGATGCCGCCAACATCACGCTTGGCGTGGTCAAGACCATGACCGACGGGCTGCATGTCGGGCCGATCCTGCTGGGTACGGCCCTTCCGGCCCACATTCTTTCGCCTTCGGTCACTTCACGCGGTGTCGTCAACATGGCAGCCCTGGCTGTGGTCGAGGCATCGCAACTGGCCTGACGAAGCATTTTTTTGCGGCCGCCCGAGCATGGTGGCCGCAAATCAAAATTCGCTAAAATCCTCTCGAAATCCGTGTGTTTTGATGGATACGTTGTTAAGCTCCAAAGTGTAGTTTCCAACGAAATCAACCCGCCTTCGAGCACAGAATCGTGAACCGCGGCACAAACCTAGTTTCCATTGCCCTGCTGTCCCTGTTGACGGCCACACCGAGCTTCGCGCAGGCCAATCTGTGCGACGAATTGCGCGGCCGCTACGCCGATACCGCTGAAGTGGTCGGCGCGAGCCAGGAGACGCGCCAGCTTTCGCGCGCCATAGTCCAGCAAAACACGATGATCCGCCGCTTGATGAGTGATCTGCGCAATCAGGGCTGCGTCGAAGACAGCAGCATGGTGATCATCGGCTCAAACAACGAAGGCGTCTGCGACGACATGCGAACGTCGCTCGATGGAATGCGGCACGATCTCGGCATGTTGGTAGATCAGCGCGATGAGAGCGTCGGCCGCATCGACGCGGCCAGCCTTAAGCGCCGGCAACTGCTGGATACCATGCAGAGGAACGGTTGCAGCGCGCCGGCCTCGGCCACGCCGGATATCGTCATCGATACCCGCACCAAGCTCGACGCCTATGCGCCGCAGCAGCAGTCCCTTGCGCAGCCGGAAAGCTCGATTACCATAATCGAAACGCCAAAACCCCAGAAGAATTCCGGTCTGCCGCAAAAGCAGGCTCCGGCGGTGACGCAGGCCGAGCCGCAGCAATTCCCGCCGGACAGACCCTACGATCCGTCAGCCAATAAGGTCCGTCAGGTCGGGCCGCAATTCCTTGCGACCGACCAAGGTGGCATTGACCTGAAGCATCCGAAAGAGGCCGGGCCGCAGCCGACGCAATAGGCTGCCGCAACAGGGAAATGATGACTTCGTCGCCTGCTTCCTGCGCGAGGTTGCGGTAAGAGCGTCCAGAGCGTCAGGCCGGCTCGTAACGGACATAGGCGAACTCGTCGCCATCGGGCGACCAGTTCGGCACGTTGATGCTTCCTTGTCCGCCGAAGAGTTCGAACAGCGTCGTGAGATCGCCGCCATCCATATCCATCAACCGCATCCGCACATTCAGATCGCGCGGATGGTCGAAGACTTCAGGATCGTAGGAGATCAGCACGACCTTGTCGTTCCTGGGAGATGGGTGGGCAAACCAATTGCCATAATTATCATCGGTCAGTTGCTGCAACCCCGTGCCGTCGGGATGAATGCGCCAGATCTGCATGAGACCGGTGCGGCTGGAGTTGAAATAGATCCATTGCCCATCGGCCGAAAAATCCGGGCCATCGTTGCGGCCCTCGCCATGCGTCAGCCGCGTTTCTTCACCGCCGTCGATCGAGATCGTGTAGATATCGAAGACGTTGTCGCGGATGCCGCAATAGGAGAAGCGCTGCCCGTCGGGTGACCAGCCGTGCCAATAGGACGGCAGGTTGGTCGTGACCTGCCTGGGTGTGCCGCCTTCGGCCGGCAGCACATAGATGCAGGATTTGCCATGCTCCGTCTTGTCGGAAATAGCGATCAGCGATCCGTCGGGAGAAATCCCATGATCGTTGTTGCACTGCGTGGCGAAGCCGGTATCGACGCGAACGATCTTGCCACCGCCACCCAACGGCAGCCGGTAAAGCAGACCGTCGCCGTTCAGCAGCAAATAGCGTCCGTCAGGCGAATAGTTCGGCGCCTCGATCAGCTGGTCCGTCTGGAAGACCACCCGGTTCGCACCCGTGCGGATATTGTAGATCTCGACCGAGCTGCGCATACTTTCCCCTTTAACGCCGGCGTTGCGATCAGCGATCGCGGAACCGGTTGGTGATCGGATAGCGGCGATCACGACCAAAATTCTTCTTGGTGATCTTCACGCCCGGAGCCGACTGGCGGCGCTTGTACTCGGCGAGATAAAGCAGATGCTCGATGCGATGAACCGTCGCGACATCATGTCCGCGCGCCACGATCTCTTCGACCGACATTTCCTTTTCCACCAGGCATTCGAGGATATCGTCGAGCACCGGATAGGGCGGAAGCGAATCCTGGTCTGTCTGGTTCGGCCTCAGTTCAGCCGAAGGCGCCTTGTCGATAATGTTGTAGGGGATCACCTCGCCTGAAGGGCCGAGCGCGCCCGGCGGCACATGCAGGTTGCGCCAGCGAGACAACGCATAGACCTGCATCTTGTAGAGATCCTTGATGGGATTGAAGCCACCGTTCATGTCACCATAGAGCGTGGCATATCCAACGGACATTTCCGACTTGTTGCCCGTCGTCACCACCATCGAGCCAAATTTGTTGGAGATCGCCATCAGGATAGTGCCGCGAGCACGGCTCTGCAGATTTTCCTCGGTGATGCCGCTTTCCGTACCTTCGAACAGATCGGACAAGGCCGTCGTGAAGCCGGTGACAGGATCCTCGATCGGCACGATATCGTAGCGGCAGCCGAGCGCCTTGGCGCAATCCGCCGCATCCTTCAAAGAATCCTCTGAGGTATAGCGATAGGGCAGCATGACGGTGCGTACGCGCTCCTCTCCGAGCGCATCCACCGCAATCGCCGCGCAGATCGCCGAGTCGATACCGCCGGACAGGCCAAGCACGACCGACTTGAAGCCGTTCTTGTTCACGTAGTCGCGGAAGCCCAGCAGGCAGGCGCGGTAATCGGCCTCCTCGCCTTCCGGAATATGCGCCATCGGTCCTTCGGCGCAATGCCAGACGTCGCCGTTCTTCTTCCAGGTGGTGACTGCCAGCGCGGTCTCGAACTGGCTCATCTGGAACGCCAGGGTCTTGTCGGCATTGAAGCCGAAGCTCGCGCCATCGAAAACAAGTTCGTCCTGGCCGCCAACCTGGGCCGCGAAAATAAGCGGTAAACCTGACTCGATCACCTGCCGCAATGCGACCTGGTGACGGACATCGACCTTGCCACGATAGTAAGGCGAACCATTCGGAACCAGCAGGATTTCCGCACCGCTCTCGGCCAGCGTTTCGCAGATGCCGAGATCGTTCCAGATCTCCTCGCAAATCGGTATGCCAAGGCGGACGCCGCGAAAATTGACAGGCCCCGCGATGGTCCCTTCGTCAAAAACCCGCTTCTCGTCGAACTCGCCGTAGTTCGGCAAATCGACCTTGTCCCTGATGAAGATGACTTTACCGCCATCGAGCACGGCCACGGAATTGTAGCGGCCGGTGTCGTCCTGCCGTGGGACACCGACGACGACGCCTGGCCCGCCATCGGCGGTATCGGCGGCGAGACTTTCAACGGCTTTCCAGCAAGCGCGGATGAAGGCCGGCTTCAGCACCAGATCCTCCGGCGGATAGCCGGAAATGAACAATTCAGTCAACATCAGGAGCTGCGCGCCTTCGCGCGCCGCCTCGGCCCGCGCCTCGCGCGCCTTGGCCAGATTGCCGGAAACGTCGCCGACCGTCGGATTGAGCTGCGCGACGGCGATACGGATGGTCTGAGTGATCGGGCTTTGCTCTGTCATGCCATACATTTAGCGATGGCATTCTTCTTCCGCAACCGCCTTCGTTCACCTGCAGGTATCAAAGATCGCACTACGCGCATAGGCGGTATTTTTACCCGGAAAACTACCAGGTCAGCCTTGCGGTTCATCCAGAATTCATGACAGAAACGTGACAATTATATGAATACCCTATAGCATTCGGAGAAACCCTTGGTCGATCTGGTCATTGGTTCCGCTTTGGCGGGCAGGCTCGTTCTTTTCCAGAAAATCGGCGCAGCGAGGCAGAAATCAGCCGTCCTGCGCCAAGTTCTGAGCCTTACTCTGACCTTGCTGCTCGCACTGTCGATCGTCATTGCCGTCGAATGGATTGTGCGCGGTGAGTTTTCGACCGTCCCGTCCTATCTCTTTTCTCCGTCTCGCCCCGGCTTCACCACCATCGGCATCGTCATGCTGACTATGCTCATTTTGGATGCGGCTCTCGGCCGAGCGCATCTATCGGTCTTGATCGTCGCACCGCTGCTGCTGGTTCCGGCGTTCATCTCCAGCCAGAAGCAGAACTATCTCTCCGATCCGCTCTATCCGTCTGATTTCCTGTTTGCACGACAGATCATGGAATTGATGCCTGTGATGGTGCGCGATCGGCCGTGGACCGCCGCGGCACTCGCCATCGGCGTCATTGCGTCCCTCGCCGCCCTCGCCTTTCTGTGGCGCCATGCCTGGCAACATGCCGCCGCGCTATCGCAAAAGGCGCGCATGACCAGGCTGTCGGTATGCCTGCCGCTTGCGGCGCTGTTCGTTTCGCAGATGGACCCGACGCAATATTCCTCCATCCGTGAGAAACTGCGCATCATCCCGATCGTCTGGGATCAGAAGGAAAACTACAGCTACAACGGCTTCGTCATCGCCTTCTCGCTCAACCTGCCGATGGCCGATGTCAAATCCCCGGCGGGCTACGGACCGGATGCGATCGATGCTATTCCGGCCAGAAACTACGGCTATCTCTCCGGTCCGCGCGAGAAGCCTGACGTCATCATGCTGATGAGCGAATCCCTCTGGGATCCGACCCGGCTGTCCAATGTCGCCTTTACGCCCGATCCGATGCCGACGATCCGCTCCAGACAATCCGGTTACGTCTTTTCGCCCGAGTTCGGCGGCATGACCGCCAATGTCGAATTCGAGGCGCTGACAGGCTTTTCCAATGCCTTCCTGCCCTATGGCAGCATCCCCTATCAGCAATATGTGCGCCGGCCCATGCCCTCGCTTGCCACCTTCTTCCGCGGCGAAGGCTATGCGGCACGCGCGCTCCACCCCTTCAGTGGCTGGTTCTGGAATCGCAACGAAGTCTACAAGGCTTTCGGCTTCGAGGAGTTCCACACCGATGAAACCCTGCCGCCGATGGAGAGGCGCGGCATGTTCGCCGCCGACGATTCCCTGATGAAGGAAATCATGCGCGAGGGAGACGAAGCCGATCAGCCATTCTTCTTCTTCGCTGTCACTCTCCAGGGACATGGCCCTTACGAACCCAATCGCTTTGCACAGAATACCATCGATATCACCGGCAACCTGAACGACGACGATCGTGCAACGCTCGCCACCTATGCGCAGGGCGTTCGGGAATCCGATGACAGTCTGAAGATGCTGATGGACTGGGCTGAAAAGCGTGACCGTGAAACCATCATCGTCCTCTGGGGCGATCACCTGCCGCCGCTCGGCAGCGCCTATCCGAACACCGGCTACATGCCCCAGCAGGTGGCGACGCGAAAGGCACCGCTCGACGTTATGAAGCAGGAGCACGAAACGCCGCTGGTCATCTGGTCGAGCAAGAATGGCGTACGCAAGGATATCGGCACGATCAGCCCGTCGCAACTGCCCTATCACGTGTTGAAAACAGCCGGATATGAGCATCCCTTCTACACTGGCTTCCTCGGCCGCGTGCAGAAGAAATACACCATCGTCGACCGTTATCAGCTCGCGACGCGCGACAACGAGACTTTCCCGGACTGGGCGCGCAACGAGCAGCACCTCGATCCGACGGTGCGCGACTATCGCCATCTGCAGCACGACATCATGTTCGGACGGGAATACGGATTGGACCGCTTCTTCCCGTCGCATAGCTGGCTGGTCAGCCAAGGGAGTTAGCGGATCGAACACAATGGTCGAGCCGAACACGCAATGTTGGATTCGATCCACCATGCTGCAACCCTTTTCGCGTTGCATTTTCGTTGGGCAGTCGAATACTTGGCGCTCAAAGACGATCAAGCCCCCGGAGTATCCTCATGTACAATCTGCCAAATTTCGTCCACCAGCATTTCGACAAGACGGCCGAAGAGCTGGGCGAGACAGAAAAGCGCGTGCTCAAGAAAGCGCATGAGCGCAAGATCGTCTCGACCGATATCAACGCGGCCTTCTCCGCCAATGCGTCCTATGGCGAACGCCTCGCCGACGGCATCGCCCGTGTCGGAGGCTCCTGGGCCTTCATCGTCTGCTTCCTGCTGTTCCTGGTCTTCTGGTGCGTCGTCAACACCATCGTACTCCTCACCCGCGCCTTCGATCCCTACCCTTTCATCTTCCTCAACCTCGTCCTCTCCATGATCGCCGCCATCCAGGCGCCGATCATCATGATGTCCCAGAACCGCCAGACCGAACGGGATCGCTTCGAAGCAGCCAAGGACTATGAGGTCAATCTCAAGGCAGAACTCGAAGTCCTCTCGCTGCACCAGAAAATCGACATGCAGGTGCTGACGGAGCTTTCGGCATTGCGCGAGGAATTCTCTTCACTCAGGAAGAGAATTGAGGAAAAAAGCAGCGGAGTCTCAAATAATTAAGACTTTCAGTGCCGCCTAAAAGATAGTATATTTCTCCCCAATCATAGTATTTTTCCACGAATATTAAGTTCCGCCTGTGCGACGAATATAAGTGAAATCTCTGTATATTTGCAGAGATTTCATTCCCGAACGCGATCACCGAGCGAGGCCGCTGATGCCAGGTTACCGCACGAAATTTCGCAATTTCTTTGTGGGCGCGTTTTCGACGACGATAGTTTTTGCCGCCCCGGTCTATGGTGTCTTGGCGGATGAGTGCCCCAGCAAGATCATAAAATCCCATCAACTCGGCGATGTCGCGTTCGAAACCTCCAGCCGCGTCTACCGGGATGCAAATGTTGAAGTCTATGAAAGCTGCGTGAAAAACGACGGCGACAAGGATCTCTGGATAGACTGGAAAATTCCAGGTCCGAAAAGCTATGTGGTTCCTGGCGAAGCGGTGCCTTCCGCGAGAACCTTCGTAACGCGGCAGACAATCGACGCCCACTCCTGCCTTGAATATGGGCCGCTCTCCCAAACATTGGTGGATCCCTATCTTGGCCACGGCAGCGATAGCGCGCAAATGCAAAAGCAGGAGGCGCAGGGTTGCCGGCCAAGCCCGACGAGCGTCGGAGATAGAATCCTCGAAAAAATCCCCGACTACATGGACACGTTCTTCAAACTCTTCGTTCCCTCAGATAACGAAACGCCTCACGAAACGATGCTCAAGGTCGAGGGAAAGACATCAACCCTCCTGGATGGCGAAGCCTACCGGCAGAAGATAGTCTACATGGTTTCCCGCATTGAGGGCCGTAACGATGGCGACCCTCTTGACCTGACCATCAAACTCGAAGGCGAAAGCCAGGCCGCCGCCTATCTGCGTACCGCCTCCTCCTTCAAGGACATGAGTTGGAAAGTCCCCAGCTCCGAAGCAAATGAGATCAGCTTCACCGTCGCAATGCCGAAGAATCCGACGCTCGAAAATGCGAGATACGAGATTCTTGATCGCAATAAGATCGTTGTCGGTTCGTTTTTCGCGCCTGCATGGGTCGAAGCATCGCAATGAAAGTCTTTGGCACTCTACTTCGGTTCACACCGACAGCCCTATTGAGCTGGATTGCCGCATGGCAGGGAATCTTTCGCGGCACGGAACTCGTTCACCCGCAATGGTCGGATGCAGCGCTCTCGACCGGCGCTGCTCTCGCCTGCGTTCTGACGGTCATCGTGATCGCCTGCCTCTCCTCGATGGGCCGAAGGGCCGCCTTCGTATCCTTAGCGCTTTTTGTGGTGCTCTCCAGTGTCGCTTTGGCCTTTTGCATCTACTTCAGAAAGGAATTGATCGCAGCCCCCGATATGACTCAGCAAGAACAATACAAAGCCATGTGGAAATGGTCTTTGATTTCGATGCTGACCTTTGTGCCCCAAGTCGTAGGGTCGGCAATCGAGGCGATGGTGCGGAAGTCGTAAGCGATCGACAAATGCAAAAGCGTTCCAATAGCAACGTCTATTCCGAGGATCCTGCCGTGAGCAGCCCCGGCCGCCCCTGCCTGTATTGCGGCAGCCCATCGGTGATATCGTAGTAATCGCCCTTGTCGGCGCAGTAGATATGATAGGCGATCTCAAGACCGCTCGGTGGGTCGAAAAGCCCGGCCATGATCGAGATTTCCTCGGCCCCGTCAGCCGCCCAGAACAGCGCCGAGCCGCAGGTCTTGCAGAAGCCGCGACGGGCAAATGTGCTGGCGCGATACCAGGTGATTGCCTCTTCCCCCTCGATGAGGAGGTTGCCGATCGGAACGTTGGTGGCGGCATAGTAGAGCCCGGTCTGCTTGCGGCACTGCGAACAATGGCAGGCGACGACCTCCCGTAGCTTGCCACGTGTCTTGAAACGTACGCTGCCGCAAAGGCACGCGCCGGTATGTTCGTCGTTCATAGTCGCTCCCCTTTTTCATGGAACCTTCCCGAGAACGATATGCCGGTCAATCTCAAAGAAATGAAACGCATCTTCAGCCGGATTGATCTATCCGGCACAAATGCAAACGGGCCGGCTTTCGCCGGCCCGTTTGATAAATCAGAGATCCGTTTTCCCTCAGCCGTGGGCGCGCAGACGCTTCTCGTCGCGGCCGCCCTTCATCCGCTCGGCAAGCAGGAAGGCTAGCTCGAGTGCCTGGTCGGCATTGAGACGCGGGTCGCAATGGGTGTGGTAACGATCCTGTAGATCTTCGGCGCCGACAGCGCGGGCGCCGCCGGTGCATTCGGTCACGTCCTTGCCGGTCATCTCGATGTGGATGCCGCCCGGATGCGTGCCTTCGGCGCGGTGAATCTGGAAGAAGCTTTCGACTTCCGACAGAATGCGCTCGAAGGGACGCGTCTTGTAGTTGTTGAGGGTGATCGTATTGCCGTGCATCGGGTCGCAGGACCAGACGACCTTGCGGCCTTCCTTCTCGACGGCGCGGATGAGCCGCGGCAGGTTGTCGGCAACCTTGTCGTGGCCGAAACGGCAGATCAGCGTCAGACGGCCGGCCTCGTTCTGCGGGTTGAGGATATCGATCAGGTTGAGCAGATCGTCAGCCTGCAACGAAGGGCCGCACTTCAGGCCGATCGGGTTCTTGATGCCGCGGAAATATTCGACATGCGCATGGTCGGCCTGGCGCGTACGGTCGCCGATCCAGAGCATGTGGCCTGAGGTGGCGTACCAATCGCCCGAAGTGGAATCGACGCGGGTGAACGCCTCTTCATAACCGAGCAGCAGCGCCTCATGGCTGGTGAAGAAATCGGTCTCGCGCAGGCTCGCATTGCTATCGGACGTAATGCCGATCGCCTTCATGAAATCCATGGTCTCGCTGATGCGATCGGCAAGCTTGCGGTAGCGCTCGCCCTGCGGGCTGTCCTTGACGAAGCCGAGCATCCATTTGTGGACGTTTTCGAGGTTGGCGTAGCCGCCCATGGCGAAGGCGCGCAGCAGGTTGAGCGTCGCGGCAGACTGGCGGTAAGCCATCATCTGACGTTCCGGATTGGGAATGCGCGCTTCCTCGGTGAATTCGATGCCGTTGACGATGTCACCGCGGTAGCTCGGCAGAGATACGCCGGCCTGTGTCTCGATGCCCGAGGAACGCGGCTTGGCGAACTGACCGGCGATGCGACCGACCTTCACGACAGGCAGCTGAGCGCCGAACGTCAGCACGACGGCCATCTGCAGGAACGCGCGGAAGAAGTCGCGGATCGTGTCGGCGCCATGCTCGGCGAAGCTTTCGGCGCAGTCGCCGCCTTGCAGCAGAAAACCGTTGCCTTCGGCGACATTGGCAAGATGCGCTTTCAGACGGCGGGCTTCACCGGCAAAAACGAGCGGCGGATAGCTTGCAAGCTGCGCTTCCGTTGCCGCCAGTGCCGCCGGGTCCGGATATTCCGGCACCTGCTGGATCGGTTTCTGCCGCCAACTGCTGGGTGTCCAATTCTGTGCCATCTCACTCACCTGCTTGTGCACCCGGTCTTTGCCGGGCGTCCCGTCGTAAATAACGCGCGCTTATAAACCTTTGCCGGTCGCTTGCAAAGGCGGGCGAACTACTGTGCGAATCTTTTATGGCGCTGGCGACGACTGCGCCGATCCAATCCGTTACACGCGCTCGCCATTGCTAATGCGATAGCTCGGCGAATACATCGTCACCAGTTCTTCCGACGCGGTCGGATGAACTGCCATGGTGCGGTCGAAATCGTCCTTGGTGCAGCCCGCCTTGATGGGTATGCCGAGCAGCTGCGCCATCTCGCCGGCATCATGGCCGAGAATATGCGCGCCGATCACCTTGCGGTCGGCGGCATTGACGATCAGCTTCATGATCATCTTCTCATTGCGGCCCGAAAGCGTCGCCTTCATCGGCCGAAACTGCGCGCGATAGACCTCGAGCTCCGGATAACGCTTGGCCGCGTCCTCTTCGGTCAGGCCGACCGTGCCGATCTCCGGCTGCGAGAAGACGGCCGTCGGGATCAGCTCATGATCCGGCCGCGTCGGATTGTTTTTGTAGACGGTTTCGATGAAGCACATCGCCTCGTGGATGGCCACCGGCGTCAGCTGGACCCGATCGGTGACGTCGCCGAGGGCATAGATGTTCGGCACGGAAGTGCGCGAATATTCGTCGACGACGATGGCGCCCTGCTCGTTGATGGCGACGCCGGCTGCTTCCAGTCCGAGATTTGCGGTATTCGGCGTGCGGCCGAGTGCAAGCATGACCGTATCGACCGTCAAGGCCTTGTCGTTCTTCGTCCGGACGCTGAGCCCATTCTCCGTCTTCTCCACGCTCGTGATGATGTCGTGGCAAAGAACGCGGATGCCCTTTTCCTCCATCGCCTCATGCAGGCCCTTGCGCAGATCCTGGTCGAAGCGCGACAGGATCTCGGCGCCGCGGTAGATCAGCGTCGTCTCGACGCCGAGTCCATGGAAGATATTGGCGAATTCGACGGCGATATAGCCGCCGCCGGCGATCAGGATCGACTTTGGCAGCTCTGCCAGATGGAAAGCTTCGTTCGAGGAAATGCAAAGCTCATAACCGGGCAAGGACGTATGCAGGTTCGGCCGACCGCCGGTCGCGATGACGATGGTTTCCGCAGTCACCGTCTGCCCGGTCTTCAACAGGCGGACTGTATGAGCGTCCACGAGTTCGGCGCGCGTGTCGAATATGTCAGCCTTGGCATTGTCGAGCCCCTTGCGATAGAGCCCTTCAAGCCGTGCGATTTCCTTATCTTTCGCCTCGATCAACTTCGTCCAGTCGAAGCTGCTTTCGCCGACCGTCCAGCCGAAACCGGCCGCATCCTCGAAATGCTCGCTGTACTGCGAAGCATAGACAAAAAGCTTCTTCGGCACGCAGCCGCGAATGACGCAGGTGCCGCCGTAGCGATACTCCTCGGCAATGCCGACCTTCTTGCCGAGCGATGCCGCCACGCGCGCGCCGCGCACGCCGCCGGAGCCGCCGCCAATCACGAAAAGGTCGAAATCAAACGAAGGCATCGGTGGCTCCTGTAGACATGACAAGGCGCGCAAAGCGCTGATGGGGGTCGGCATTCATATAGGAAGCCGGAGCATAAAAAGAAAAGCCCGGAATGATCCGGGCTTTGAATTTGCAACCGCCTGCCGATTATCCCGAAAACGTGAAACACAGTTTCGAGAACGATCGCAGCAAAGAATTGCGGTTTACTGCTTCGGCGCAGGCTGTGCGGCAGCGCCTGCATTCGGCGCGACAACCGGCTGCTTGACAACCTTCTGCAAAGCATCATTGCTCTGGTTGGCTAGATCACGCGAAATACCCTGGCTCCAGATATCGGCGGCCTTGTAAAGCTCGCGCGTCGCCAGCGGACCATCCTTCAGAAGCTTCTTGCCGGCCTCCGAATTGTAGAAATCGGCGATTGCCTTGAGCTCTTCCGCCGAGAAGGCTTTGGCGTAGGTGACGGCGGCTTCGTGCTCGAGATCGGCGCGGCGCGGCGCGAGCGCCAGAGCAGTGGCGTCAACCGTCGAATTGATCGCGTCGCCAAAGTTCGGATTGGCTTGGATCATCGTGCTCTTCAGCTGCTCGGCGAGGTTCGGCAGGATGTTGTCGAACTGATTGGTGATGCCGAGCGCGTTGATCGCGGCGCGGGCAGCCTTGATCTGGTCCTCGGATACTTCCTGAGCGCTGACAGAGCCGAACGCGATGCCCGAAAGAAGGATGGTTGCAGCGGCAAAACGGCCAAGACCCGCAAATTTGATCATGAGATGAGTGCTCCTATGTATTGTTCGCCTGCAACGTGCGCGCACCGGCAGGGCCGGCAATGATCGCCAATGTCGCCATATTGATAAAGAGCCCGTGTTCGACAACGCCGGGAATCGAATTGAGCGCATTCGACAGCGCCTCTGCATCAGGAATGCGGCCGAAAGATGCATCAATAATAAAATGTCCGCCATCGGTGACGAAGGTATGGTCACCCGAGCCGCGCAGGTTGAGCGCGCCCGACAGGCCGAGACGCGACGCAGCCTTCTCGATGAGGATGCGCGTCGAAGCAAGGCCGAAAGGATTGACTTCGATCGGCAGCGGAAACGCGCCAAGCGTCTGAACGAGCTTGCTTTCGTCGGCAATCACGATCATGCGGGCCGACGAGGCTGCGACGATCTTTTCACGCAGCAGCGCGCCACCACCGCCCTTGATCAGAGTGAGCGCACCGTCCAGTTCGTCGGCACCGTCAATGGTGAGGTCGAGTGCAGGAAGCTCGTCGAGCGACTTTAGCGGCACGCCCAACTCATTGCAAAGCTTTGCCGTCCGTTCCGAGGTCGGAACACCCTCGATCGAGAGCCCGGACGCGACTTTCTCGGCGAGCAGCCGAACGAACTCCTCCGCCGTGCTGCCCGTGCCGATCCCCAGCCGCATGCCGCTCTCGACATAGGTCAGGGCCGCCCTCGCAGCCTCAATCTTCATCTGGCGGGCGTCCATGCGCCACCTGCTCCCATTGTTACGTTGGTCTGCTGTTTACACGGCTCTCCAGCCAAACGAAAGCCAAAATAACGGCACAAGATAGAAATCCCCGCGCCTCTTTGCCGAGGCTTCCCGGGCCTTCTGTTGCAATTGCCCGCGCGATCTTCTAACTCCGAAAGACGCTCTATTTCTTCTTATACAAAGGCCGATTCCTCGTGACATCTCCTCTTGTCGTATTCGATCTCGATGGCACGCTGCTGGACACGCACGCAGATCTCATCATCAGCCTGAACCACACGATCGCCGCGCTCAAGCTTCCACCGGTCAGCTATGACGACGTGACGCACCTCGTCGGCTATGGCGCGCAGGTGATGATCGAACGGGCCTGCAAGCTGCATGGCTATACGCTGACCTCGGAGGAATTGCCCACCCTGATGCAGCGCTTCATTACCCATTATTCAGAGACGATGCCGGGCGTCACGCAACCCTATCCCGGGCTCGTGGCTGCACTCGGCGCGCTGAAGAGCAAGGGCTACAAGCTGGCCGTCTGCACGAACAAGATGGAATCCCTCGCACGCACGCTTCTCGATAGGCTCGATCTCACGCATTATTTCGAAACCATCACCGGCGGCGACACGTTTGCCGTGCGCAAGCCTAATGCCGAGCACCTGATCGGCACCGTCGAGCGCGCCGGCGGCGATATCGGCCGCACCGTCATGATCGGCGACAGCGTCAACGATATTCTTGTCGCCCGCAACGCCGGCGTCCCCTCGATCGCCGTCCCCTTCGGCTATTCCGATGTTGGTATCGAAACGCTCGGCCCGAGCCGCATCATCTACCACTACGACGAACTCACGCCCGAACTCGTCGAGGGGCTGCTCGCCGCCTGAGACTATCAAAATCCCTGTTGGTTCAGTTCGCGAGGTTGCAGAGGGCCTTGCGGGATTCGCGCGATTGCGACACAACTTAGCGACGTTTCGCTGCCTGCTCCAAGACCACCGGAATGAAAACGCTCACCCGGGATTGGCGTCAAGGCAGGAAGGTAATTCGTTGTTGGAGTGCCCGCTTGCTCACAGCAGATCCCGAAGACCGCAATGGCGGCAGGTTGCCAACCCGCAGGGGATGGCTTGCTCCAATTGTCCGGACACTCATTATTTTCGCCGCATTATGCGCGGGAATTTGGTTCTACATCTATGGTGACCGCATCATCGGCTACGTCGATAACGCGACTTACGCCGCACCCGATCCGGCGCTTCTGGCCGTCTACCAACATTTCGGCATCGATCCCCTGCCGAACGTCGTCGCCGGTCGAGCGACAATGGCAAACTATCTCGATATGCTGCGCCGCGAGCATTGCGACTGGAATGCCGTTTACAAATTTGCAGATGAACTGCAGAAACAAGGTTACCGCCGCGAGGCAGCCAAGGTCTTCATTGCCTTCTCCAACAAGTGCAAGCCCTCTAATGTCGCCCTGAGCGCCGCAGTCAAAATACTTGGCGACCTCAGCGATTTCGACGAAGCGTTGAAGATCTCGAATGACTTGATAGCAATGTCACCGGGAATGCCCGGATATTATTTTCAGCGTGCGCAGATTCGCGAAAGTGCAAAGAAATATCGTGACGCCATCGACGACTACTATTCGGTCATCGGTCTAACTGACAATATCGCGATATTGAATGGCACCGTATTCGAGGGAATCTCGAACAGTTATCGCGAACTTGGCCAGTACTGCGAGGCGATCAGTCCACTTCAGCTCTGGGTATCCACCAATCCCGACCGCAATGACACGGCGGTCGTGCATGGCATTATCAAGGAATACGAAAACAAGGGTAAATGCGCCTCGACCTACGCCACCGGCAGCGATCGGTTCCCGACACAAGGCAAGAACGTTATCCTTGCCAAGGTCTCGATCAATGGCACGGACGGCACGTTTATCGTGGACACCGGAGCGAGCTTCGTAGCAGTGAGCAAGGTCTTTGCCACACGAGCCAAATTGCAAGTGGATGGCAACAATGGAATTTTGCTTCAGACGGCTAATGGCGTTTCTCAGGCCACGCACACCACCGCTGCAACAGTGAAGGTCGGGCGCGTGGAGGCCAGTGACATCACCGCCGTTGTACTCGATAACGACGCGGCGCTGGGCGGCGAGGTCGACGGCCTGCTCGGCCGCTCCTTTCTATCGCGCTTCGACGTGACCTTCGGTAGCCGTGAATGGCGTATCGAGGCGAAGGACTAAAACGATCGTAAAGGCGTCTTGAAGCCAAGCGTGGGGCATATCTGGACAATTGCAAAAGGGCGGCCGATCGGCCGCCCTTTTGTCTCTCGACGTTACGCTCAACTCAAATCTGAGCCGTGCGCGACTTGGTGGTCGTATCGAGCGCCTTCTGAGTCGCCGCGTCGCGGTCGTAGACGTCGTTGAAATATTGGACAACGCCGTCCTTGTTCGGCCAGGCGGTGAAGTAGGCGATGTAGATCGGGAACTTCTGCGGCACGGCGACGGCCTTGTTCTGGCCGTCTGCGATCTGCTTGGCGACATCATCGACCGTGGTGTTCAGGACGGCGGCAGCCATCGCGCGCGGATCGGCAAGGCGGACGCAACCATGGCTGAGCGCGCGCATGTCTTTCTTGAAGAAGCTCTTCTGCGGCGTGTCATGCATGTAGATCGCATGCGAATTCGGAAAGAGGATCTTCAGTTCGCCGAGAGCATTGTCGCCGCTGGGCGGCTGGCGCACGGAGATGTTCTTGGTCGAGCCATACCAGTCGACGCTGGACGATGCCACGGCTTGGCCACCGACTTCGACCTGGTAACCCATACGATCGAGATAGTTCGGATCGGCGCGCAGCTTCGGCAGCATCTCGTTGATGATGATCGACTGCGGAACACCCCAGAAGGGATTGAACTCGACGGTCTGCACCTGATTTTCAAAGAAAAAGGTCTGATGCTGCTTGCCGCCGACGACGACGCGCATCGACAGCTGTTCCTGGTTATTGTTGTAGTAATAGACCATGAATGCCGGCTGGTTGATCAGGACGTAGCGCGGTCCGAGTTCAGGCGGCAACCAGCGCAGCTGTTCCATGGCAATGATCAGCTTCTGGATTTTCGTGTCGTTGTTCTCGCCGACCATGGCGCGAACCGAAGACGGGCCGATCACGCCGTCCGAGGTCAGTCCCTTTTCCTTCTGGAAGTCTTCGACCAGCGACACGAGGTCGGGCGTATAATCCGGCGTGCCCAGGTAGGAAGCAAGAACGCCGGCATGCGCGGTCTTCAGCGCATCAGATCCGCGATGCTGGATCGCCTTGACGATATTGGCCATCTCCGGCGAGCTGCCGCCCGGCTTCAGAGTGCCGGTCAAAGAGATGGAAATATGGCTGCCATCGGAACTGGCCTCCGCCCTGAGCTTCGCAAGCTCGGCCTTCAGCAGTACAAATTGCTGGTTGGAAGGATTGCGGCTGTTGAGATAGGCGGCAACGTCCGGGCTGGCGCGCAGCAGGTCGAGCGTAGCCGGCAGATTGACGTCCTTGCGCTTGAAATCGTGATAGCCGGAGATCCTGTTCGGGTCGAGACGGCCACGGACCGTATCCTGGACGAACATCAGCACCTTGCTGGAGAGCGCCAGCTCGAATTGGGTGAGGGCGCGGTCGCGCATCACCGGGTCGGCGGCGGCGTCGAAGCTCGGCGGCGTCACCGCATAATCCGAGGGGTCGAGACCGACGGAACCGGCGTCGGCGAGAACGGCCATCGCAGCCTTCGCCTTGTCGGTGACAGCATGATCGGCGATCCAAAGCAACGGCTTGTTCTGATCAGCGTAATAGGACTCGATTGCCTTGGCCACATCGTTGGTGGCCATGACGTGGGCATCGGCAAGGTAGCGGCGCTGCGACAACTCGGTATCGACGGCAACCGGTGCAGGCGATGCATCGGCAACGGCTCCGGTCACTACCGGATCGGCAAAATGCGTCGTCGACACCAGACGCATCGCGTCTGCCTTGTAGGTATAATATTTCGGCGCGCTGACCGTGGGAAGCGGCAGCTTGGCCTGCCCGGGCTCCATCATTGTTTGCGCCGGGTTGGCAGGAACCGGAGCGGACACTTGCGTGCTCTGCTGACGTCCCTGACCACCGCGGATGAAATCCATGAGGGTCATGGCGTTCGCGGACGTGACGCCGATGGCGGAAAGGCAACAGGAGAGAGCCAGGACGGATGCTGTGGCTTTGGTGACGAGTTTCATTCTGTAATCAGTCCCTTGTCGAGCGGTAACTTCGAGCTAGCGGTGCTGTTTTCAACCCGGCCGCGATGTCGGAAACATCGTATAACGACTACAATGAAAACGGCGAGACCCCGCCTTTCGTTCAATGCCTCAACTTCGCGTTACAAAGCGGAGACGTTTTCCACGATTTAATTCACACAAAATTATGAAATTATTGGTTAATCTTCTATTGAAATTTCCTGAGATTTTTGCGCGACGGAAAAAACGCCTTCAAGAATATCTACGGAGCGTGTTAAAAAGAGCACGCCTGATCGGGCTCGTGAAAACATGATCACCCCTATCATGAAATAGCCCCTTCGGTGTTTTCATAAGCGTCGTTCCGGCCTATATGACTGCTATCTATTTCAATGGAAAGCAGGATCAGGAACATGACTTCCACCCGCACCGAAACCGATACTTTTGGCCCGATCGAAGTCGCCAGTGACCGCTATTGGGGCGCGCAAGCGCAGCGTTCGCTCGGCAACTTCAAGATCGGCTGGGAAAAGCAGCCTCTCTCGGTCATACGCGCCCTCGGCATCGTCAAACAGGCAGCTGCGCGAACCAACATGGAGCTTGGCCAGCTGGACCCTGCTCTCGGTAAAGTGATCGTCGCTGCCGCGCAGGAAGTCATCGACGGCAAGCTCAACGACCATTTTCCGCTTGTTGTCTGGCAGACCGGCTCCGGCACGCAGTCGAACATGAACGCCAATGAGGTGATCTCCAACCGCGCGATCGAAATGCTGGGCGGCGTCATGGGCTCGAAGAAGCCCGTCCATCCGAACGATCACGTGAACATGAGCCAGTCGTCGAACGACACCTATCCGACGGCGATGCACATCGCCTGCGCCGAAGAGATCGCTCATCACCTGATGCCGGCTCTGCGGCATCTGCACGCGGCGCTGGAAAAGAAGGTCGCCGATTTCGCCCATATCATCAAGATCGGCCGTACCCATACGCAGGATGCAACGCCGCTGACGCTGGGCCAGGAGTTTTCCGGCTATGCCGCCCAGGTCGCCTCGGCCATCAAGCGCATAGAGCTGACACTGCCGGGTCTCTGCGAACTCGCCCAGGGCGGCACGGCCGTCGGCACCGGTCTCAACGCGCCGATCGGCTTTGCCGAGAAGGTGGCAAACGAAATCGCTGGGATCACCGGCCTGCCCTTCGTCACGGCCCCGAACAAGTTCGAGGCGCTTGCCGCGCATGATTCGATGGTGTTCAGCCACGGCGCGATCAACGCGGCAGCCGCCGCGCTCTTCAAGATCGCCAACGACATCCGCCTGCTCGGCTCGGGCCCGCGCTCCGGTCTCGGCGAACTGGCGCTGCCGGAAAACGAGCCGGGCTCGTCGATCATGCCGGGCAAGGTCAATCCGACGCAGTGCGAGGCGATGACCCAAGTCTGCATCCATATCTTCGGCAACAATGCCGCCCTGACCTTTGCCGACAGCCAGGGGCACTTCGAGCTCAACGTCTACAATCCGATGATGGCCTACAATTTCCTGCAGTCGGTGCAGCTGCTCGGCGACGCCGCCGTCTCCTTCACCGACAATTGCGTTGTCGGCATCGAAGCTCGCGAGGATAACATCAGGGCCGGCCTGGAACGTTCGCTGATGCTGGTGACGGCGCTCGCGCCGAAGATCGGCTACGACAATGCCGCCAAGATCGCCAAGACGGCACACAAGAACGGCACGACGTTGAAGGAAGAAGCTTTGGCGAGCGGACTGGTCTCCTCGGAAGAATATGATGCCATCGTCCGCCCGGAAACGATGATCGGGCCGAGATAGGTTCGTCATTCGGTGAGGTCAGGCACACCCGCCGGTGACGCAATTGCCTGCCTGCCCCCCTTCCCCCAACCCTCTCCCCGCTCATGCGGGGAGAGGGAGTTTGCCGCCTTAAATCACAGACCTTCCATCCGTGTGGAGCGAGCGTTGTCTTGCTTGGTCGTCCCCTCGCCCCGCCGTGCGGGGAGAGGGCTAGGGTGAGTGGCCGGGCAAAAGGTCTCGGCATGGGAGGACCCACCCGACCTGCGCATCTTTCCATCGACGATCTGCTGCTTTGAAACTCCTTAGGGGCGGCCAAGCAATTGCTTTTGGCTCAAGCCGGATCTAGATCGTTTCCAAACATCTTCCTCCGCCATCCGGCTTGAAAGGTTTCCCAAATGGCTGACGATCTATTTCCACTCGGCGACGACACGACCCCCTACCGCAAGATTTCCAGCGATTACGTCTCCGTCGACGCATTCAAGGGCCAGGAAATCCTGACCGTCGATCCGGAAGGCATCCGGCTGCTAGCCGAGACAGCCTTCGCCGATATCAACCATCTGCTGCGCCCCGGCCATCTGAAACAATTGGCGTCAATCCTCGAAGACCCGGAAGCGACCGACAACGATCGTTTCGTGGCCTATGATCTGTTGAAGAACGCCAATATCGCCGCTGGCGGCGTGCTGCCCATGTGCCAGGATACGGGCACCGCGATCATCATGGGCAAGAAAGGCCGCCGCGTCTGGACCGAAGGCGGCGACAGCAGTGCGCTGGCCAAGGGCGTGCTCGACGCCTACGAGAAGAAGAACCTGCGCTATTCGCAGCTCGCCCCTATCAAGATGTTCGAGGAAAAGAACACCAAGAACAACCTGCCGGCACAGATCGATATCTATGAGGAAGGCACCGACGCCTACGAATTTCTCTTCGTGGCCAAGGGCGGCGGTTCGGCCAACAAGACCTTCCTTTATCAAGGCACGCCATCGCTGCTGACGCACGACCGCATGCTGGACTTCCTCAAGGAGAAGATCCTGACGCTCGGCACGGCGGCCTGTCCCCCCTATCATCTCGCCATCGTCATCGGCGGCACATCGGCCGAGATGACCCTCAAGACGGTCAAGCTTGCCTCGACACGCTACCTGGACTGTCTCCCCACGGAGGGCTCCGAAAGCGGGCACGCCTTCCGGGATATCGAAATGGAAAAGGAAATCCATAAGCTCACGCAGAGCCTCGGCGTTGGCGCGCAGTTCGGCGGCAAGTATTTCTGCCACGATGTCCGCGTCATCCGCCTGCCCCGCCACGGCGCCTCGCTGCCGATCGGTCTCGGTGTCTCCTGCTCAGCCGACCGTCAGGCCAAGGGCAAGATCACCCGCGACGGCATCTTCATCGAGCAGCTTGAGACCGATCCGTCGAAATATATGCCTGAGATCGACGAGGCGAAGCTTTCCGAATCGACGGTTCGCATCGATCTCAACAGGCCGATGGCCGATGTCCTTTCCGAGCTGTCGCAGCATCCGGTCAAGACACGCCTGTCCTTGACCGGCACCATCATCGTGGCGCGCGACCTAGCGCATGCGAAGATCCGCGAACGCCTGGAAAAAGGCGAAGGCATGCCCGAATATCTGAAGAACCATCCGGTCTACTATGCCGGCCCGGCCAAGACGCCAGCCGGCTACGCATCCGGCTCCTTCGGTCCGACGACGGCAGGCCGCATGGACAGCTATGTCGATCAGTTCCAGTCGTTCGGCGGTTCGATGATCATGCTCGCCAAGGGCAACCGTTCGCGCGCCGTGCGCGAGGCCTGCAAGACGCATGGCGGATTCTATCTCGGCTCGATCGGCGGTCCGGCTGCGCGCCTGGCTCAGGATTGCATCAAGAAAGTCGAGGTGCTGGAATATCCCGAACTTGGCATGGAAGCCGTCTGGAAAATCGAGGTTCAGGATTTCCCCGCCTTCATCGTCATCGACGACAAGGGCAACGACTTCTTTCAGGAGCTCAACCTAGGGTAACAATATCCAGGCAATCCGGGTCCAAGGAAGGCGCCACTGGCGCCTTCCTTAGTAAAAAATGCTTTAGCTATAAAACATTTGAATAAATCTATATTTGCGAATGAATTTCCACGGTCATCCTCTTAATATTTTTCAAAGAATCTTGGTATAAGTAAAAATAGTGATTTAGTTGACATATAACGGAGCTCACCGATGAGTACGGCGATTGCGCCGAGGGCGCAAACTCCCGACGTGGCAGGGCAGATTACCTACGCCATGCGATCCATGGGGGTCGCAGCTATTCCGCGCAATTACGAGCTATTCTACGAGGCCTATATCGGATCCAATCCTACTCTGACCCGTGAGCTGGCCGCTCTCGGGAGCAGCGCCACGCAGGAGGAATTGGACGCGATCGGGGCCAAGTATTTTTCCGTCCATGCGGGCCGTATCTTCGATGACGCGCACGTACGCCTGACCACGGAGCTGGACGCCATCCTTCGCGCGCTGCGGCAGGAGCAGGCCACGCTCGAAAGCTACAACCGGCTGCTCGGCGAAACCACCGAACGCATAACCTCCAGAAGCAACAACAGCGCTGACCTGCTGCGCAACGCCATCGATATGCTCACGGTCGCGACCGGTGACACCATGGCTCAGGGCGAAAAAACCGTTGAGAACGTCGCCCAGCGCAGCCAGGAAATGGATGAGGTTCGCAAGGAACTGGACGAATACAAGCGCATCGCCAATACCGACGCGCTGACGCGGCTTTCCAACCGCCGCGCCTTCGAGGATCGCCTGGCCTCCGTCTTCGGCAACCGGCTGACCCGGCCGACGACGGCGCTCGTGCTGGCCGATATCGATCATTTCAAGAAGATCAACGATACTCACGGCCACCCGGTCGGCGACAAGATCCTTGCCACCGTCGCCTCTATTCTCCGTGCCAATGTCCAGCGTGATGTCTTCGTTGCTCGCGTCGGCGGCGAGGAGTTCGCACTGATTCTGGAAGGCACCACGGTGGAAGAGGTCACGGCGATTTCCGAGCGGATCCGCCGCGCCCTGGGAACGACGCCGTTCAAGAATTCGCGAACGAAGATCGACTACGGTCCGATCACCATATCGCTCGGCATCTGCATGGGTTCCGAAGCTTCGGAGCCCGGCGAGCTCTACAAGAAGGCCGATCTCGCACTCTATTGCGCCAAGAATGCCGGCCGCAACTGCAGCAACGTCTACCAGGAAAGCATGCAGAAGGATTTCACCAAAAGTTGGCTCATCTACAAGAACTAGAAATGAAGCCAGCCAACCGCCGGCGCTGCCTTCCCAGGCACGCCGGCGGTTTTGTTTGCCGAAGCGGCTCGGCGGCACGAATCCGGCGCGGCGCATCCCGTTGCTACGATAAGCGCCGTACCGGAGTTCGGTAAAACGACAGCACCGTCCCGTCGCCATCCTCGTGCGAATTTCCCGTTTTGACCGTCTCCGAAAGAAAGGCACTTATCGCCTCGAGCACCGGAGCGGCGCTGACGATGCGCCGATGCCCGAAACCGTTGGCCCAGAAGAGGCGAACATTCCCGCCCCCGGCGGCATAGGCGCGGGCATGGTCGGCGCTCACTTCCTTGTCGTCCTCGGCATGGACGACGAGAACCGGCAGGCCTGGATTGAGAATGCCGCGCCGTTCGTCATAGGCGGCAAGCGCCCGCCCTGTGACACGCCCGGCCTCCGCCTCCAACGCCATCTGGGTCGCAGAGCCAAGGCCCATCAACTCACCGAAATCCCTGAACAGCCATCCCATGGCACTCGGCGCTCCGATCAATACCAATCTCTCCGTCTGGAGCGGCTCGATCCCAGGCAGAAAGCCCGCGGAGGCAAGCGCCAGCGACGCTCCGCCGAAGGAGTGCCCGATGGCGCCATCCAGGGCACCGAAGCGGGTGGAGGCAGCCGCGATAGCGGAAACCGCAAGGCGCACATTGAGGAAACGTCCGGCCGAGCGGCCGTGGCCTGGAAGGTCGAGCGAGATCACTTCCGCCCCCGTATTCGCCAGAAAAACGGTCAGCTCAGACATATATTCGCTGCTGGAACCCCAACCATGCACAACAAGGTAGCGCTTGCGTGGCCCCTTGGCTCCTCCGTTGAAACGATAGGCCATCGCCCTGCCGCCCGGAAAGGACAGCATGACCTGTTCGGCCGTAACAAGACGTTGTCTGCCCTCCATATGTGCCGCCCTGGCCTTGGAGCCGCGAGGCCGCCGCGACGGCGTCAGGCAGAAAAGCCTGAAAGCTGCCTTGCCGGCGAGCTCCGGAGAAAGCCTGCCGAGACCGGATAATCCCGACCGGGTGACCTTGAGCGCAAAGGATGGCATAGTGGGAATCCAGAAATGTTCAACTATGAACAATAAAGTACAACGATGAACAAAAATCAATCCCTTCCCTGGGACCATCCGCGTTTTCGAAGCTGGATCGCCGTGGCGCGCGCCTGCCAGCTGATGCAGCAATCGCTCGGTCGCGCGCTCGCGCATCTCGACATCAAGCCGCCGCACCTCGACATTCTCATCAATCTGTTTCGCTTCGAGGGCATCTCCCAGCAGGAGCTAGCGCGCAAGCTGCTGGTCGGCCGCTCCAACATGAGCATGCTGCTGCCGCAGATGGAAAACCGCGGCCTGATCGAACGCCGTGGAGATAAGCAGGACAAGCGCGTTCTGCGCCTCCATCTGACAGAGGCGGGCCGGCGCGTCACGGAAGAGGCCATGACCATTCAAACCGCTCTCATCGACCGCATGCTGTCGCATACACCTATCGAAGAGTGTGAGAGAATGACTGTGCATATGGAGCGTATCGTCAGCCTGCTGATGCAGGACGAGAGCGAACCTCTGGAGACGGTCGGCGATCAGTGATCGCCGGTCGAGCGCGCCGACGGGACGACCCTTGTCAGGGACGCAAACTCCCAGATCGCCACGACGACGAGCACGGCTGTTGCGAGAATGCCGAGTTGGTAGACCACGACCTCCGGCAAGGTGAAAAGCAACAATCCCAATCCGACGAGGCCTACCAGATGCGACAGTGGCGGCCGGCCCGTCGTCACCCCCTTGAACCAGAGATTTCCAATCAGGAACACGGCCGGGCCGCCGAGAATGGCAGCGGCGGTGTGCATATCGGCCTGGTCGTGCGGATGCGCGAACAGGAATTCGTCGCCAACCACGCTCAGGATGATGCCCGCAAGAATAGGGATATGCGCATAGGTAAAGGCCTGCCGCGCAAGGCTGCCGGGCGTGTCGTCATGCTCTATGCGGTGGGCCGCACGCTCATGCCCGAACTGGAAGTAAATCCACCACAAGGCAACAGTGCCGGCGAAAGCGGTGATGAACACCGCGACGATCAAAGGCGAGACCGGCTGTTCGGCAAAGGTCTTGCCGGCCTGAAGGACAGCTTCGCCGAGGCAGATGATGATGAACAACGCGCAGCGTTCGGCGATATGCGCGCCGGATACGTCCCAATCCGCAGCCGTTGACTTGCCGAGACCCGGAACCCGGAAGCCGAGCGCAGGCGCTGAATATTCGATCGCGAGCGCGGCCAGCCAGAGACCCACCCGCATCTCGCCTTCCATCAACGCGCCAACGATCCAGAAGACGCCGGACAGGACCAGCCAAGAAGTGATGCGAAGGAAATTGCGGTGATTGGCGGGGCTGACATCCCTGAGGGCATAGACCGTAAACAGGGAACGGCCAACCTGCATGAAGACATAGGCGCCCGCAAAGAAAATCGCCTTCTCGCCAAAGGCATCGGGAATAGCGGAAGACAGTATAAGCCCGGCGAACATCAGAACGAACAGCATGATGCGCACAGGCATACGGTCGGGATCGAGCCAGTTCGTGACCCAAGCCGTGAAGACCCATACCCACCATACCGCAAAGATCAGTATGACGGATTCCAGGGCTCCCAGCGGCGTGAAGTGCTCCGCCAGGGAATGCGCAAGCTGGGAAATCGAGAAAACGAACACCAGATCGAAAAACAGCTCAACGAAAGAGACCTTGCTCTCGTTCTTGCCACCCTTGGCGCGAAGCCAGCTTACCCTACCCCCAAGGACCATGCCTACCTACGTCCTTTTCCCATTGATGCGCCAATGCTAATGTGGCCTTGCAGCCGTGTCGCGGCTGAGGCCTTTTTCCTTCAGTTCGGCTTCGTAGGCCGCAAAGAGCTCCGCGCCCTTCTCGCCGAGTTCGCGCAGATAGGGCCAGGTGAAAATACCGGTATCGTGCATATCGTCGAAACCGATGCGCACCGCATAATTGCCTGTTGGCGTCATCGACATGATGCCGACATTGCGCTTGCCCGGTACGGTGATCTTCTGCCCCGGTCCATGTCCCTGCACTTCGGCGGAAGGCGATAACACCCGCAGCATCTCGGCAGGCAAATCGAAGCTCGTTCCGTCGTTGAAGCTCACCACAAGGTGATGGCGGTCCTTCGTTACCCTCAATTCGGTCGGCCAGACGTCACTCATCGCTTTTTCCATGCGTTTCAATGCCTGTTCGAGAATTATGCCGCCGTTCGTTCACGCGCAAGTGCAATCAAAATGCATTTTCCTTGACGCAACAATCGCCTATGCACACATTAGCAGTGTAATGGAGGTTTGTGTGAATAGCATTGTTGGTACGATAGGCAATGGATCGCCGCTTGTGGCGGATGCGTCCCCGATGGTTGACCCTTTCGGACGGGCGGTCACCTATCTGCGCGTCTCGGTCACCGACCGCTGCGACTTCCGCTGCACTTACTGCATGGCCGAGCACATGACCTTCCTGCCGAAGAAGGATCTGTTGACGCTCGAAGAGCTCAATCGCCTCTGTTCCGCCTTCATCGCCAAGGGCGTGCGCAAGATCAGGCTCACCGGCGGCGAGCCGCTGGTGCGCAAGAACATCATGTTTCTGGTCCGCGAACTCGGAAAGCATGTCGGTGACGGTGCGCTCGACGAATTGACCTTGACGACGAACGGTTCGCAGCTCGCCCGCCATGCCGACGAACTCTACGATTGTGGCGTGCGGCGCATCAACGTCTCGCTCGACACGCTCGACCCCGACAAATTCCGCAGCATCACCCGTTGGGGCGATTTCGCCAAGGTGATGGAGGGCATCGACGCAGCACAAAGAGCCGGCCTGAAGATCAAGCTCAATGCCGTCGCTCTCAAGGGCTTCAACGAGGCCGAAATTCCCGAGCTGCTGCGTTTCGCCCATGGCCGGGGCATGGACATAACGGTCATCGAGACGATGCCGATGGGTGAGATCGATGAGGATCGCACCGATCAATACCTGCCGCTCTCCCAGCTGCGCGCCGACCTGGAGCAACAATTCACGCTGTCCGATATCCCCTACAAGACAGGCGGCCCGGCCCGTTATGTCAAGGTGGAGGAAACCGGCGGAAGGCTCGGTTTCATCACGCCGATGACGCATAATTTCTGCGAAAGCTGCAACCGCGTGCGGCTCACCTGCACGGGCACGCTCTACATGTGTCTCGGACAGAACGATGCCGCCGATTTGCGTACGGCGCTGCGTGCGACGGAAGATGACGCTCTCCTTTATGCCGCGATCGACGAAGCGATCACCCGCAAGCCGAAAGGTCATGACTTCATCATCGACCGTACCCATAACCGGCCGGCTGTCGCGCGCCACATGAGCGTCACCGGCGGCTAGCCGACCTCGAGAAAATCAAAAATGCAGCTTGAGCTCATTCGCAATGCGACGCTGAAGATCAACTATGGCGGCCATCTGCTGTTGATCGACCCCTATTTCGCGCCGCGCCACAGTCTCCCGTCCTTTACCGGCCGCTCTCCCAACCCAATGACGGAATTGCCCCGCGCGATCGACGACATTCTCCAAGGGGTGGAGCTGGTGATTGTGTCGCACCTGCATACCGATCACTTCGATTCCGTGGCGAAGAAACGCGTCCCGAAGGCCCTGCCGCTCCTCTGCCAGCCTGGCGACGAAGGCTCTATCAGGGAAACTGGATTCGCTGATGTTAGACCCCTGAACGAGACTACGGTCTGGCAAGGGATAACGATCACGCCGCGGCAAGGCAGCCACGGTCTCGGCCCGGTCGTGGAGAAAATGGGACATGTTATCGGCTTCAAGCTGGAGGCTGCCGGCGAACCCACTGTCTATTGGGCAGGCGATACCGTCCTCTACCCGCCGGTTGCCGAGACGATCCAGCAGGTCTCCCCCGACGTCATCATCACCCATTCCTGCGGCGCGCGCTGGGACGGAGATCTTATCGTCATGGATGCGGAGCAGACGATCGCGCTCAGCCGCCTCGCCCCGCAAGCAATCGTCGTCGCAACCCATATGGAAGCGCTCGACCATGCGACGATAACGCGACAAGACCTTCGCCAGGCAGCGGATACAGCCGGTATCGATCCATCGCGCCTGCTGATACCTGCCGATGGTGAAACGCTCCATTTGGAGCCGGTGATCCGATCGCGCTTCGCCAAGCACGACTAGCGGGACGCGAAGCGCTTTTTCGCCGCATCGGTCGCCGGCATGTACAGCGAGACCGCGGTTCCCTCCGGGTCGCGGAACTGAAAGGTCTTATTGCCCCAGGGCATCATCTTCAGCTCGTGCACTAGAGGAACCTTGTCCTTCAGGCGCTCGTATTCGGCGTCGATGTCCGCGACCTGGAATTCGATGCAGGCGGTGCGATTGGCGCCGGGCTCGGCGCTTCCCTCTTTCCAAAGAGCAACGGTTTCGACAGCGCCGATGGCCAACGTTGCCGCTGACGTCTGGATCTCGGCAAAGACCGGGGCCAGCCATTCGGCCTGGAGCCCGGCAATCATTTCATAGAAGGCGACCATGGCCTTTATGTCAGCCGCGATGATACGGGTGGAAGCGAACTTCATAGCTGGTCCTTTTGATTGCATACAAAGCCTTTGCGGCTCTGCAGACCCCCTTGTCGCATAACCCTGCTGCCACCATACTGTCAGCAGGAGTAAGTATGCGATGCGCCGTGCCGACCGACTGTTTCAGATCATCCAGATTCTCCGCCGATCGACCCGACCGGTGACCGCGAACGCGCTGGCAGCAGAGCTGGAGGTCTCGAAGCGCACGGTTTATCGCGACGTGGCGGATCTGATAGGCCAACGGGTTCCAATCGAAGGCGAGGCAGGGCTGGGCTATCTGCTTGCCGCAAGCTACGACATGCCGCCGCTGATGCTGGCGCCCGACGAACTGGAGGCGGTGGTGCTGGGCGCGCAGTGGGTCGCGGCCCATTCCGACAAGGTCCTCGCCAACGCGGCGCGCGATGTGGTCGCGAAGATCGCCACTGTTGTTCCCGAGCGCCTGCGCCCCTTCATCGTCGAGCCGACCGTCGGCGCAAGACCGACCAGCGGCAAGCCGGAAGAGCGTGTCGATGGGTCGCTGCTCAGATCGGCAATCCGTCACGGCATGAAACTGCGACTCCGCTACAGCTCCGAGGCAAGCGAGGAGACCGAGCGAACAGTGTGGCCGGTGATCCTCGGCTATGCCGAGACGAGCAGCCTGCTGGTCGCTTGGTGCGAGCTGCGACAGGGTTTCCGCCATTTCCGCACTGACCGGATTGTCGCCGCCGAGATACTTAAAGAACCTATCGGCATGCGATCGGGCGAATTGCGCCGCCGCTGGCAGCGCTGGCGTGAAGAGCAAGTCCGGCTATCCCCGGGCTTGCTATGATCACAGCCCTGTTTAGGTTTTAGCCCAATCGAAAAGCGCCGGCTCATTGGCCAGCGCTTTTCAAATAGTTATGATATTCTACTAATGTAATACTTCAGGCCGCACGATAGCGCGTGACCTCTGCGGGACCATGGTGTTCGTAGCCCACATCGCCGTCCCCCGTGCGGAAGCGATCGATCTTTTCGGACAACGTGTCGACACGCTGGCGCAGACCGTGGATCTCGGCATTGTTCTCCTCGACCATCGCTGCATTCCGCTGCGTGATCAGCTCCACTTCGGCGACGGCTCGGGTCACTTCCTCGATGCTGGTCGACTGTTCGGTGGTGGCCGAAGAAATATCGGCCACTAGCCTCTGCACGCCGGTGACATGGCTGATGATCTCCGTCAATGCCGCACCAGTCTGCTCGACGAGGCGAACGCCATTCTGCACCTGGGAGGAACTGGCCGATATCAGGCCCTTGATTTCCTTTGCCGCATTGGCGCAGCGTTGTGCCAGCTCGCGCACTTCCTGAGCCACCACTGCAAAGCCGCGGCCTGCCTCGCCGGCACGCGCCGCCTCGACGCCTGCGTTCAGCGCCAGAAGATTGGTCTGGAAGGCGATTTCATCGATAACGCCGATGATGGTGGCGATCTTCTCGGACGAACGGTTGATCTCGCTCATCGCGCCGACAGCCTTGGCGACCACTTCACCGGACTGGCTCGCATAGGCCTGCGTCTCGTTGACGGACGTCGCCGTCTGCCGCGCGCGGTCCGCCGTGGAGCGCACGACATCGCTCAGGCGGTGCAGCGCCCGCGAGCTTTCCTCGAGGGCTGCCGCCTGCTGTTCGGTGCGGCGCGCCAGATCGTCGGCCGACGTGGCAAGGTTGCCGGTGCCGCCCTTGATCTCTTCCGCCGTGTAACGGACATCCGTCAGGGTTTCGCGCAGGGCTTCGATGGCATGATTGTAGGTGAAGGCCATTTCGACGAAATCAGCGGAAAGGTCTTCGCGCATGCTTTCTTCCAGATTGCCGTCGGCAAGCTTGGCAAGAACATCCGCCAGCGCGTTCAAGGCCTGCTTCTGCTCGGCTTCGATGCGGGCACGCTCGGCAGCACGACGGGTAGCCTCCTCTTCCGAAAGCGCCCGGGCGCTCTCCGCTTCCCGCTCCAACCGGACGTTCTCCAACGCAGCGTCCCGGAAGACGCTGACGGAACGCACCATGTCGCCGATCTCGTCACCGCGATTGCGTCCGTCGATCGCTACCTCCAGATCGCCGCTCGCAAGCCGTGTCATGATCTCGGTGACGCGCTTCAGCGGTCCGCGCAGGGTTTCCACCAGCATCAGGCCGCCGACGATGGCAAGCAGCGTGCCGAGGATCATCGCGATCACGGAAACATTGGCCGAGCGCTCGCTGTCTTCCTTGCCGAGTTCCTGCGCCTGGGCGACGAAACTGCGAAGCGATGTCATCGCATCGGCCAGCAGTTGGTTGGATTGGACGCGTGTCGTCTTCCAGTCGGCTGCGGTCTGCAGCAGGTCGGCCGATCCGTTCGTCAGGCTGTCGATCAAGGGCTGCATATGGGCCGCGAAATCGCGCATCGTCGCATTGGTCTGGCCGAGCGCCGAAATCTTCTCAGCCGCGACCTGCAGATCCTTGAGATCGGCCATGACAGGCTCGCGCGACGCGGCATCGCGGACATTTTCCATGCGCGATGCGTGCAATGTCAGGCGGTCGGTGATCCCAAGCGCTTCATCGACATGATCCAAAAGCTCCTTCTGACCGTCGATGATCTTGTCGAGGCTGACGAAGCGACCAGCGGCAGTGTCGCTGTTCTTGGCCGACTGCAGCGTCATGTCGCCTTCGATCTTGACGAAGCTCTGCAGGATCGGTCCCATCGCCTCGACCTTCTGATCGGGCGTGTCGGAACTCTTCAATACGGCATCGAGCTTGTCGGCGGCATCGGAGGCGTTATTGACAAGGCCGGCGCCGCGCTTGGAGACCAACGCCTTGGATACCCCCACCTGCTTCAGAATGGCGTCGGCATAGGTGCGCGCATCCGAGACCTCTTCCGTGGAGTCTGCCGCCATCTGCACCTGGATGCGCAGATTGCTCATCTTCTCCGACAACCCCTTATAGGCCGCGGCATCGTAAAGCAGCTCCTTGGCGAAGGTTTCCTTGTCGCTAAAATCCTTGCGGATGATATCGATCTGCTTGGCAGCGGCCTTGCCGGTGGCTTCCACACCCTGCACTGCCTTGCGGATTGCCTCGACATCGCTGTCCTGCTTCTGCCGGATCGCCCAGAGCGTTGCTTCCTGGGTGCGCATCTTAGCCGCAAGATCGCTGACAGGAACGATCTTGGCGCGCTGATCGTCGCTGAGCAGGCCGCTCAGCCGGTGCACGCCCTGCTCCTGCGCATCGATCTTGTCGGCGAGCGCCTGACGCGTGTCGGCGGACGGCGCTCCCGTGAACTCCTGGAGGGCAGCCTGCAAATTCTCGAAATCGCTGATGTTTTCGATCGTCGCACGCGTCACGGTCATGTGGCCGTTCAGAATATTCGCCGTGTGATAGCCGACCAGGCCGACGCCGGCGATGAGGACCACCAGCGGCACCACGAAGATGAGAACCTTGGTCACAATTCGGCGGCTTTGCAGAAGACGGTCAATGAAAAACATGCGGCGCCCCAACTGGATTATCTAAGTCGACGGCGAAGGCGGGATCGTCATTCCTGCTGCGCTGCGGTAGGTGCTTCTGCCTCATGCAAAACCGCTGCGAGCCTCGGGAAATAAGATTGAATAAGAATTAATCGCACGCCTAAAACCCTGCCGTATATGCAAAAAAAATACAACCGACGCATCATTTTACGACTGCTGCGCGAAAATACCATTCCTCTCGGTGACAATTGCGCTGCAGCGCACAATCGAATTCCGCCACCATGAAAAGACAAGCGATTACAATTTGCTGAAAACGGCGCTAATCCAGACTGACAATCCGGAGACTCGTTTTTTCATGCGACTGACCAAGAATATGCAGGGCGCACTTTTCATGGCCGCATCCATGGCCGGCTTCTGCAGCAGCGACGCCCTGTCCAAAACGGTTATCGTCTCGATGAACGCCGGCGAAATCATCTTCATCCGCGGCTTGTTTACGGCCTTCCTCGTCTATCTCCTCGCCCGCAGAATGGGTGCGCTACGTTCCTGGAAGGTCATTCTGCAGCCGATGATCGCTCTGCGCATCGCCTGCGAAGCCATTGCCGCGGCAACCTATATCACCGCACTCGGGATGATGCCGATCGCCAATGCCTCGGCCATTCAGCAGGCCGTGCCTCTGGCGGTGACGCTCGGTGCGGTGGTGTTTCTGAAAGAGCCTGTGGGATGGCGGCGATGGGCGGCAATTACGGTCGGCTTCCTCGGCGTCCTGATCATCATCCGGCCCGGCCCGGAGGGCTTTACCACGGGGGCGCTCCTCGCCATCGCCTGCATGTTTGCGACGGCCGCCCGCGACCTCTCGACACGCTGCATCAGCAAGGACGTGCCGTCGCTGATGGTCACGGTATGTACCGCAATCTCCATTTCCGTCTTCGGTGCCCTCTGCATCGTTCCGCTCGGCGGCTGGCAGCCTGTAAGCATCACGTCTCTCCTCCAGATCCTGCTCGCATCCATTCTCGTGCTGATCGGCTATCAGGCTGTCATCCTGGCAATGCGCACCGGCGAAATCTCCTTCGTCGCGCCCTTCCGCTATCTGAGCCTCATCTGGTCCGCCTTGCTGGGCCTGCTCGTCTTCGGCGAGATGCCTGACAGTTGGGCCATAATTGGCGCCGCGATTGTCATCGCCTCCGGCATCTATACATTCTATCGGGAAAACAAACGGCGGGCCGCCGAGCGCGTCGCGCAGGAATCAGAGCCCCGCGTTCCCGCCTGAGGTCACAATCATGTCCGGCTTCATCGCCAATGCCGACGATATCCCAGTCGTCCTGCTCGCAGGGGGCCGGTCGAGCCGCATGGGTGTGAACAAGGCGTTTGTCTTATTGGGTGGAGAAAGCCTTCTCGCCCGTATCTCGACACGAATCACGCAGCGACAAAGAAAGCCCGTCGCGCTCAACGCCGATCCTGATTGGCCCGACACGCTGGGGTTGACGCTTGTCCCGGACGGGATTCCCGGCAAGCTCGGGCCGCTGGCAGGCGTGCTCACCGCCATGCGGGATACGGCGCTGCGCTATCCGCAGGTTTCGCATGTTGCCACTGTCCCCATAGACAGCCCCTTCTTCCCGCTCGATCTGATCGCGCGGCTGGCGGATGCCATTCAAGGCCGCGACGACATTGCGATCGCCACATCGTTCGACCGTGACCATCCCACTTTCGGTCTCTGGCCCGTCTCCGCCACCGCCGATCTCGAGACGTGGATCGTCTCGGACCCGAAACGGCGCGTCAGAGATTTTCTCGCACGCCATGACGTCCGAACGGTGAAATTCCCCGCGGTCGAAACGCGGATCGGTCCTCTCGACCCCTTCTTCAACGTCAACACTCCAACCGATCTGATCGAAGCGGAGAAATGGCTCGCCGCACTGGAAGGCATCTCATGACAACACCTCGACCGAAGATCTTCGGCATTGCAGGCTGGAAGAATTCCGGCAAGACCGGACTTGCGGTGCGCCTGGTCACCGAATTCACCCGGCGCGGTTACAGGATCTCGACCATCAAGCATGCGCATCATGACTTCGATATCGACAAGATGGGCGCCGACAGCTTTCGCCATCGCGAGGCCGGAGCGCACGAGGTCACCATCGTCTCAGGCACGCGTTATGCCATCATGCACGAATTGCGCGGCGCGCCTGAACCAAGCTTCGAGGAAATACTGGCGCGTCTCGCTCCCTGCGACCTCGTGCTGATCGAGGGCTACAAGCGCGAGCCAATCCCGAAGATCGAGGCACGCCGCCTGGAGGCCGTCAACCGGGAGCCGCTCGCAGCACACGACCCGCATATCGTCGCCATCGCCGCCGACCATCCTGTGGAGGATGCGGGTTCGCTCGAAGTCTTCGACCTCGACGACACGCTGGCAATCGCCGATTTCATTGCCGCAACGGTCGGCCTTGATGAGCCGGCAAAATAAAAGGCCGCCGGTTTCCCGGCGGCCTCGTAAATTGGCTCGAATCCGACTTAACGGTTGGACGCGACCGGACGCACCAGCGGCGTGATGCGGCGGATGGTGACGCGGCGGTTCTCCTGCGACGGTCCGAGCGTGTTCACCTTGAGATACTGCTCTCCATAGCCCTGGGTGACCAGGTTCTCAGCAGGGATGCCATAGACATCGCTGAGCACATTGGCGACCGATTCCGCACGGCGATCGGACAGGATCAGATTGCTTTCTGCCGAGCCGACGGCATCCGTATGGCCTTCGATGAGGAAGGTCTCGGTCGGATCCCGCTTGACGATCTGCGATATCCCGTCGGCAACACCCCGCAGCGAGCTGGCTTGCGACATCGGAATGTCGGCGCTGCCCGTTGCGAAGGTGATCGTGTCGAGGTCGATACGACGGATCTTGTCACGGATACGGGCCGAATACCGCACTTCGTTGACCGAATAGATCCGCTCGACCGGCTCGACCGGCGGTTCGCGCAGGAAGTCGTAGTAATCCGCGTTGCGGTTGGACGCCGTGTCGATGATGTACTGGCTCAGAGGAATGAGCAGGCGCATCGGCGGCAGGTCGTCGCCCGGATCGCGGAAATAGTTGTCGTGGTCGGGCTGCTGCTCGAGCTCAGGCGAGTAGAACAGAACATATTCCCGGCCGCTGGCATCGATACGGGACCGCTGGATGATGTCGCCATAGCGGTTGCGGATGGTGATGACGCGATCGCCGTCCGGCTGGTCGATCGTCTCGCGATAACGATCCCTGGGCAACTGCTCATAGGTGGGCCGTTCACCGCCGCGGACGAAGCGATCAGTATCGTCATGGCGAACGACGTAGTTGTTGTCGACGTTCACGATCGTGCGATTGTCCTGATTGATGATGGTTTGCACCGCCGTTCCCTGCGGCGAGGCAAAGTCCGGCCGGCGATCGATCCGGCGACCCTGCTCGCTGGTCACGGCTTCCATCTTGACGGGCGGTTGCGGCTGGCCGCCAGGAGCCGCGCGCTGCGCCTCGGCGTCAGAGGTCGGTGGCTTCGTATAGGCCGCCGGCGGCTGCTGTGCAGGGGCATTCTGCGCCTGCCCGTTCTGGCCCTGCCCCTTCTGACCCTGGGCACCCGGAGCGCCGGGATTCTGCCCACCGTTCAGATGCTCGCCGCGGCGAACCGCATCCTTCTGGCTGTCCAGAACAGCACTGCCGTTTTGAACAGGCAGGATGACGGGGCCCTTCGCAGAGGCTGGATCTTCCGCAATCTTCTTGCGGCGCTCCAGGTCCTGCGGCGAGATTTGTTCTGCCGGAGGCAGCTGGATCTCGGCACCTTGCTGTGCGCTACCATTGGCCGGCGCGGGTGCGGCATTGCCATTGGCAGGCGCAGGCGTTGCACTGCCATTCGCCGGAGCAGGTGTTGCAGTGCCCTGTGCCGGCGTCTCAGCGGCCTTATTCGGTTGCTGCTTGCCGGGCTGCGGTGCGGCCTGGTTTTGCTCCTGACCCTGCTGCCCCTGGGGCTCGGTCTTCTGAGCCGGCTGCTGCGGATTAGCCGCCGGCTGTTCGCCCTGCTGCTGATTCTGCGGCTGCTTGCCGTGCGTCTTGTCTCCGGCCGGCTTTTGCCCCTGCTCCGCGCCGGGTACTACCTGCGTTCCGGGTTGGGTTTCAGGCTGAACCTGTGTCCCCGGCTGAGTCTTATGACCCTTCGGAGGCTGGCCGGCAGGTGCTAGCGGCTGCTCGGCCGGCTGCTGCGCCGGAGCCTCGGATTGGATCTGTTGCTTGGGAGGGGCTTTCTGTTCAGGCTGCACCTGCTTTTCGGGTTGAGCCTGCTGATTCTGCGGCTCACCAGCGGCAGGAGCGGCCTTCTGAGCCGGGGCTGGCTGCTGCGCCTTCGGCGCGGGCTGGCCCTGCGGCTGCTCGGCGGCAGGCTGCTTATGCTCTGCCTTTGGCTGCGGTGCCGCCTCAGGCTGCTTTGCTTCAGGCTGCTTTGCCGGCTGCTGGGCATTCTGCTTTTGCTGCTGTGTCGCAGGTGCCGGCTCCGGCGCTGCAGCCTTGGGCTGCGGCTTGGCTTCGGGCTGCGCCTGCGGTGCTTCGGCCGGCTGCTTGTGTTCAGCCTTGGGCTGTTCCTGCTGTGCCGGCTGCTGATGTTCCGCTTTCGGCGGCTGCGCTTCCGGCTGCTGCTTCGGCGGCTTCTGTTCCGCGCCGCCTTCATGCTTCTGGCCTTGCGGTTCGCCCTGGCCGCCCTCGCCAGGCTTCTTGTGCTTGAGCTGTTCTTCGTCCGGTTGGGCCGCAGGCGCCGCCTGCTGCGCGACCTCGATGCTCGCATTGCCACCACCCGCGACGACGCCGGCAATGTCATTGGTCAATGGCGCGACGGGCTGCTCGCGCAGTGCCGCAGCCGCCGCCGGCTCGAACGCGAGCGATAGCGAAAGCAGCGGAAACGCGGCACTGGCAAATAGTCTGGATCGCTTACCCATATGGGTCTCCTCTTATGATCTTTGTTCGCCGAATTGCGAATCTCTCAGCGGGCGACGTGATGTCCCACGAAGCAGGCCGAATTTCGGTTCTCGTGAGACTGAATCGCGGCAGGCCGCTATATGTTCCGGAACTATTAGGATGCCGCAATTAACCCTGGCTGAATGCGCCGGACGGCTTCCATTCAGATTTCCCGCGCGCGCTTTCGCATTGCCTCGGGATCGCACGGCAACGATCATCCTCGTAATTCCAGTTGCAATTTTCGAAAAAAAAGTACGAATATCGCCGCAAGGCGGGTCACCCACCCGCTCCACTCGAGCCGGACGCCAATCAACAATAATGAGCTGCCGGCCGCCAACAGAGAGGATCAATATGCGCATCTCCACTCGTCTTCTTGCCGCTGCGTCCTTCGCCGCTATGTCGCTTCTCGCCGGCGCGGCGCTTGCGGACGGCGACACGATCGTCATCGGCACGGACGCCACCTACCCGCCGTTCGAATCGCTCGATGCCGGCGGCAAGTTCGTCGGCTTCGATATCGATATAGCCAATGCGCTTTGCGATCAGATGAAGGTCAAGTGCACCTTCGTGAACCAGGATTTCGACGGCATCATTCCGGCCCTCCAGGCCAAGAAGTTCGACGCAATTGTCTCCTCCATGTCGATCACGCCGGAGCGCGAGAAGATCGTCGACTTCACCAACAAGTACTACAATACGCCGCCGGCGATCGCCGTGCCGAAGGATTCGACCATCAAGGAACCGACGGACGAAGCCCTGAAGGGCAAGTCCATTGGTGCCCAGTCCTCGACGACGCACGCCAACTACGCCTCCGCCCATCTCAAGGATGCCGAACTGAAGCTCTATCCGTCGGCTGACGAATACAAGCTCGACCTCGGCAACGGCCGTATCGATGCCGCCATCGACGACGTTGTCGTGCTCTCCGAATGGGTCAAGTCGGATGCGGGCGCCTGCTGCAAGATGCTCGGCACGCTGAAGATCGATCCGGTCATCAACGGCGCCGGTGCGGGTATCGCCGTTCGCAAGGGCGATACGGCTCTCAAGGACAAGTTCAACGCCGCCATCGCGGCGATCCGTGCTGACGGCACCTACAAGAAGATTCAGGACAAATACTTCGATTTCGACGTTTACGGCGACTGATCGCCCGTCGATTCCCTTGGAAAAGACGACGGCGGAAGCTTGCTCTTCCGCCGTTTTTGTTTGACAACGAGAATAATATAAGCAGAAACGCGGCAAAAGCCGCTAGGGGAAATACGGCATGAGCGGATTGTTTTCCGCGCTGGGTTCCTTGTGGACCTGGCTGAGTACGATTTTCGACCCGTTGTGTGGTCCGGCCGGTTTGTTCACTGTGTTCGGCCAGAATACGATGCTCGCCTGCGGCGATACGGGCTGGGGCGATGAACTCGCCGGCGGTCTGAAGGTTACCATTGCCGTTGCAGTCCTGACACTGCCGCTCGGTCTGGTCATCGGCTTCTTCGTCGCGCTGGCGCAACAATCGGAGGAGAAGTCGCTACGGCTCGCGGCGGGTGTCTTCACCACGATTTTCCGCGGCCTGCCGGAGCTGCTGACGCTTTTCATCATCTACTACGGCATGCAGATCCTGCTGCAATCGGTCCTTGCCAGATTTGGCTATAACGGACCCATCGAGATCAATGCCTTTGCCGCCGGCATGTTTGCATTGGCGATCGTCTTCTCGGCCTATTGCTCGGAAGTGCTGGTATCCGCTTTCAAGGCAATTCCGAAAGGTCAATACGAGGCGGGCGACGCACTCGGCTTCCATCGCGTCCGTACCATGCGGCTGATCATTCTGCCGCAGCTTGTTCGCATCTCGCTTCCGAACCTCGGAAACCTCTGGATGAACCTGCTGAAGGACACGTCCTACGTCTCGATCATCGGTCTTGCCGACATCATCCGGCAGACGGGTATCGCCGTGCGCGCCACGAAGGCGCCCTTCACCTTCTATTCAATCGCCTGCCTGTTCTATCTGACGCTGGCCGTCACGTCCTCTATCGGCCTCTTCTATCTCGATCGATGGGCCAAACGTGCGGAGGTTCGTCGATGAGCCATGCCGAAATCCTGATCGCGGCGCAACCGGCACCGCCCAAGACAATCAGAAAGCTATCGAAGTCCCGCATCGCCGGCTATTTCTTCCTGACGCTCTGGAGCCTTCTTGGCATTTCGCTGCTGGCGATGATCGTGACCAACTGGGACGTCGAGAAGCTTGATACCTATGGACCGCGGCTTCTCCACGGCCTCTGGATCACCGTCAAGCTGGTCGGCATGTCCTTCATACTCGGGGCGATCCTGTCGATACCGCTGGCATTCGCCCGCATGTCGAAAAACAAGATCCTGAGCACCCTCACCTACTGCTATGTCTATCTTTTCCGCGGCACGCCGCTGCTGGCGCAGATATTCATGGTCTATTACGGCTTCCCGAGCTTTCGCTGGCTCTTCGAGGATATCGGCCTCTGGTGGTTCTTCAAGGATCCATTCTATTGCGGCGTCTTCGCCATGACGCTGAATACGGCCGCCTATCAGACGGAAATCGTCCGCGGCGCCGTCCAGAGCGTACCGAGCGGCCAGCGGGAGGCTGCAAACTCTCTAGGCATCCATACGTGGATCGCCTTCCGCAAGATCATCATTCCCCAGGCGCTTATCGTCGCTCTGCGTCCCTACGGCAACGAGATCATCCTGCTGATCAAGAGCTCGGCTACGGTGTCGATCATCACCGTCTACGATCTGATGGGCGAAACGCGCTACGCTTTCTCGCGCACCTATGATTACCAGACCTATCTCTGGGCGGCGATCTTCTATCTGGCGATCGTTGAGCTCATGCGTAACGGTTGGGCCCGGATGGAAGGGCAACTGACACGGCACCTCAAGCGCTGATGCAGCAGCGGCGTCTTAAGCGCCGCCTGCTCACTTGGCAGCACTCGCCCGCATACGCTGCTAACACATTGATTTTCATGATAAAAATTTCTTTTACGACACTTTTGTAAAGCTTGGGTTTACTATGAGCTGTTTCCATATCCTTGTGACCCTGAGTCACGAACAAAAAATGGGAACGGAAAGTGAGACCTCATGCACGAAGACATGCAAAAGCAGCTGCAAGGCTATGGGTTGACGACGGCGCAGATCTTGTACCGCCTGCCCGATCATCCTCAATTTCTCCAGACCTATATCTGGCAGGACTATGACCTCGCCCCGAACTTCCCGGAAATGCGCGGCTTCCTGAAGTTCTGGCAGGAGAAGTTGGACGGACCGCTCCATTCGGTGCGATATGTTCATCGCAAGCTGATATCCGCAACCGAGTGGCGGGCATTGAAGGGCGAATTCATTCTGCACTAGGCCGGCTGCGCCGATCGTTCAGACATGCGCCTCGCCACGGGTGAAATCACTGTCGTCCGGCCCGCGACGCAGCACGCCATAGAGAATGGCAGCATAAAAGACAGCAACTATCGCAATCACCGGCCAGCCGGGGATTGGTCCGAGCGCCGCGTTGTCGGCAACATAGCTCCACGAATGCGCAAACTCCTGCGGCGCGCCTTCGCTTTGCAATTTCGGCGTCGAGATTTTCAGGATCCATGCAAGCAGAAGAATGACATACATCCAGCAATAATTCCGCCGCAACCGCCGCCCCATCGCATCGAAATAGCCGAGCAGAAACCGCGGCGCCCGCAAGCTCTTGGCGATGGACAGTGCCCAATCGGGATTGAACTCTGCTTCCGGGGCGAGGATCTGCGCAAAATAGCTGCGTTCCAACTGCCGCACGCGTGCGCGATAGATATCGAAGAAGCGATAGCGCCGCGCCTCGATCATCAGCAGCAGCGAGATCAGCATCATGCCGAACAGCAAGACGCCGTGATGCGAGGTCGGCGAGGACAGCGATACGGACAATAGCGCGGCCACGACGGTGATCGCCCAGTTCGACGTCCGGTCAATGCGGTCCCGCCAACTGGTCATCCGGCCAAGCTCGCCGCGATAATAGTGGCTCAAGGTGCTGGTGATCTCCCCCGGTGTCGAAGGCATCGGCGGCCGTTTCTGATCCGTCGCGCCGTCGATGAGATGGGATGTGGTGAGTTCCGTAGCCATGGTCTCTTCCTCCCTTTTCTTTTTTTGAGCGACAGCCGCATGGCCCGCCGTTGCCGCAAGCCATATTTTGCTCCTCCAAGGCAAGCATTGCAAAAGCCGATCAAGCGCCTTAATGCCTGCGGGACAAACGAAAGGCGGCTGATCCATGGCAAAGAAGAAGATCGACGAAGACGCGCTGGCGGAAGCCTACAATCGCGCCCTGGCGCTGGAAAAGGCCGGCGATATCGACGCCGCCGTGAGCGCCTATGAGGAAGTGCTGGCCATCGACCCCGAGGACCACGGCGGCGCGGCCGTCCGCATTGCCTCGATGGGGCGTGGCGAAACACCTGTGAAGGCGCCGGATGCCTATGTCGAAACGCTGTTCGACCAGCATGCCGAGGTTTTCGAGGACGTGCTCGTCGAGCAGCTCGGCTATCATGTCCCGGCCCTCGTCCGCCAACGCCTGCAGGCGCTCGGCCTCGGTCCCTTCAAGCGCATGCTCGACCTCGGCTGCGGCACGGGCCTCACGGGAAGCACCTTGCGCGACATCGTCGAGGACATCACCGGCATCGACCTCTCCGAAAACATGGTCGAGGTCGCCCACGAAAAGGACATCTACGAAACCCTCTTCGTTGCCGAGGTCGAGGATTTCCTTGACGATAATGACGAAGAGCCTTTCGACCTGATCACCGCCACCGACGTCCTGCCCTATCTCGGCGCACTGGAGCCCCTGTTCTTCGGCGCAGCTGACAATATGACGCCTGGCGGCCTCTTCATCTTCTCTTCCGAAACCCTGCCGGATGCGATCTTCGCCGGGCGCCCCTATATGGTCGGCGCGCACCAGCGTTTCGCCCACGCAGAGGCCTATGTGCGCGAGCGGCTGAAGGAGACGGGCTTCGAGCTGATCGAGATCAGCGACATCAATGTCCGGATGCAGGAAGGCCAGCCGACGCCGGGCCATCTGGTCATCGCGCGCCGCCTTGCAGACTGACATCACCGAAGCTGGGCAGAGGCAATAGTTATCCAAATGGATAACTATTGCTTGCAAGATGACGTCCGAGCCGTTACTTAGCCATTTAGATAAGTTTCAGCTCGAACCTTGATGCGGGAAAGGTCGTCGCATGTCCCTTGTTCTCTATCAGCATCCCCTTGCCTCCTTCTGCCATAAGGTGCTGATGGCGCTTTATGAGAATGGCACGCCGTTCGAAAGCCGGATCATCGACCTTGGCAATGAGGCATCGCGCGCATCGCTGGTGCGCCTCTGGCCCATCGGCAAATTTCCCGTGCTGCGTGACGAAACGCTTGACAGCACCATTCCCGAAACCAGCATCATCATCGAATATCTCGATCGGCATTATCCAAGTACGACACCGCTGTTGCCGCTCGATCCGACGGATGCCCTATGCGTCCGGCTCTGGGACCGCTTCTTCGATCTCTACGTTCAGGAGCCGATGCAGAAGATCGTTGCGGACATACGCCGACCGGACGACGCACGCGACCCTCAGAGCGTCGCCGAAGCACAAGCGCTGCTGCGCACCGCCTACGGCATGATCGAGCAACAACTCGGCGAGAAGACCTGGATCACCGGCGATAGCTTGACCATGGCCGATTGCGCCGCGGCACCTGCCCTCTTCTACTCCGAAACGCTCGTGCCCTTCGATGAAACACAATCCCGACTGAAGGGATACTACCAACGCCTTCTCGACCGCCCGTCCTTCGCCCGTGTACTTGAGGAAGCGATGCCCTATTTCCACTTCTATCCCTATCACGAGAAACTGCCCGCCCAATTCCGCCCGGAAAAGTCGCATGATTGAAGAGCCGCAGGCACTCGACCGGATGTTTCAGGCGCTTTCCGATCAGAGCCGGCGCGACATGATCGACCGGCTCGGCCGGGGTCCTGCTTCCGTAACGGAATTGGCGCAACCCTTCGCCATGGCGCTGCCGACCGTAATGAAGCATCTGCATGTGCTGGAGGCGAGCGGCCTGGTATTGTCGGAAAAAACCGGCCGGGTGCGGACCTATCACCTTCGCAAGGAGGCGCTGGCATCGGTTGAGCGCTGGGTTGCCGAACGCAAGGCATCGTGGAACAAGACTTTCGACCGTCTCGATCTTTTTCTCGCGGATGCTTCAACGGAGACAACGACCGAATGAGCACAAAATTAACGGAACACAGGACGCTCACCATAGAGCGTCACTTCCAGGCACCCCTGTCGCGAGTCTTCAATGCCTGGGCGATCGCCGAGCAGAAGCGGCAATGGTTTGCCTGCCACGAGGATTGGGTTCCGTTGGAATTCAGGCTCGACTTTCGCGCCGGCGGCAGCGAAAGCAGCCGCGTCGCCTCGACGGACGGCGTCGTGCATGCCTATCAGGCCCGCTACATCGACGTCGTCGAGAACGAGCGCATTATCTATGCCTTCGACATGATGCTAGACGACGTCAGAATTTCCGTATCGCTGGCAACGGTCACCTTCACGCCGGAGCCCGCGAGCACGAAAATGTCCTTCGTCGAACAGGTGGTTTTCCTCGACGGCTACGGCGACAACGGATCGCGGCTGATGGGCACTGAAATCGGCTTCGATCGCCTTCGGCTCTACATCGAGGGCGACGAGACCAGGCCGAATTGGAGCGATTAAGCGTTGCCTAATTGCTCTATTTCGCCGCTTTTGCGTAATTCAGGACGGAAAAAAATCGCTCCACACTTTTCTTGGAATTGCGCTAGCCGGCGCGCGCCTCGCCGAGGATCGCGGCCAGCAGCTGCCCCTCGAGTTCGGCCAGCGCCGGATTGCCGTGACGTCGCGGATGCGGATAGGGAACGGCAAGATCGAGCACGATCCTCCCTTCGTCCAGCACCACGACGCGATCTGCAAGGTGCACGGCTTCGCTCACATCATGCGTTACGAGCACTGCGGTAAAGCCAAGCTCACGCCAGACGCGGTTCAGCAGCTCCTGCATGCTGATGCGGGTCAGCGCATCCAGGGCGCCCAGAGGCTCGTCGAGCGCAAGCACGCCGGGCTTGCTGACGAGTGCCCGGGCGAGCGCCACGCGCTGCTTCTGGCCGCCGGAAAGCCTGGACGGCCATTCGCCTGATTTCTCCGCAAGCTGCACTTCTGAGAGAACCGAAACCGTTGCACCGCGCACTACATCGCGGGGTACACCCTCGCCCAGTCCGACAGCCACATTGTCCGCGACCGAAAGCCAGGGCAGCAAGCGCGGCTCCTGGAAGACGATGCGGGTATTGGGTTCCGTGTCGCTGCCGCCCGCCGCCTCGAAGCGCAGATGACCCCCGCTCGGCTCATCGAGCCCCATCAAGATGCGCAGCAGTGTGCTCTTGCCGCACCCGCTTTTCCCGATCACGGCGACAAACTGGCCGGCAGGAACATCGAGATCGATGCCGCGCAGGACTCGATTGTTCCCGAAGCTCTTTTCCAGCCCCCTGATATGTATGGCGGCAGCACCCGCGGCTTGCGGAGCGGCACTTACGGCTTGCGGTCGAAAACGATCCGGTGCGATCACGCTCATGGCACGCTCCTCAATTCTGATAGGCCGGGTTCCAGCGGAGCGTCTTGCGCTCGATTGTCCGTGCGACGACATCGGCAAGCTTTCCGAGGATGGCGTAGATGACCAGCGTCAGGACCACGACATCGGTCATGCCGAACTCACGGGCATTGTTGGCCATGTAGCCGATGCCCGACGATGCGGCGATCGACTCCGCAACGATCAGCGTCAGCCACATGATGCCGAGTGCGAAGCGCAGTCCGACAAGGATGGACGGCAGGGCGCCGGGAAAGATCACTTTCCTGAACAGCGTCCAGTTGCTCATGCCGTAGACCTTCCCCATCTCGATCAGGCCGCGATCCACATTGCGCACGCCGTGATAGGTGTTGAGATAGATCGGGAAAAGCACGCCGAGCGCCGTCAGGAACAGCTTCGATTCCTCGCCGATCCCGAACCAGAGGATGACAAGCGGCACCATGGCAAGGTGCGGAATGGTGCGCAGCATCTGCAGCGTTGTGTCGGTCAACTGTTCCGACAGACGCGATACGCCGTTGGCGATGCCGAGCAGGAAGCCGAGCGAGCCGCCGACCAGCAGGCCGGCAAAGGCGCGACCGGCGCTGACGAGAATGTTGTTCGGCAGCTGACCGGAAATCGTCGTCTGCCAGAAGGCGGTCACGACTGCTGCGGGTGACGGCATGATGCGCGTCGAGATCCATCCGACCGACGAGCCGAGCTGCCATGCCGCGATCACGACGATGGGCAGCAGGAAGGGCAGAAACCGCTCGATCGAGATGGTCTGCCTTGCAGCCTTGACCGGACGAACCCGGCTTTCGGCGCCGACGCGTAGGAAGGAAGTATCGAATGCCGACATGGGGATCTCCTTGGAAGGATGGCTCACGAGCCGGAAACGACTTTCAGATTGCCGCCATGGCTGCCACCGGCAAAAATCTGCTTCGCGCCGAACTCGTTGCGGAATCCGGCTCGCTGCTCCTCGCGGTTCAATCCGAGTTCGGGGAACAAGAGCTCCGCGACGCGATAGGCTTCCTCCAGATGGGGATAACCGGAGCCGATCACCGTTTCGATGCCGAGTTCCTGATATTCACGTAGCCTTGCCGCCACCGTCTTCGGTGACCCCACAAGGGCCGTGCCGGCACCAGCGCGCACCAGGCCGACGCCCGCCCAGAGGTTCGGCGAAACTTCCAGCTTGTCGCGGCGGCCGCCGTGAAGGGCGGCCATGCGCTTCTGGCCGACCGAGTCGGACTGCTTGACGAACTGCTCCTGCGCTTCGCGGATCGTCTCGTCGTCGAGCTTGGAGATCAGCCTGTCGGCCGCGGCCCATGCCTCCTCATCCGTCTCGCGGACGATGAAGTGCAGGCGAATACCGAAGCTGACCTCGCGGCCCCGCTTGGCGGCAGCGGCCCGCACCTTCTCGATCTTCTCGGCCACCAGCGCCGGCGGCTCGCCCCAGGTCAGGTATTTGTCGACACGGCCGACAGAGAATTCGATGCCGGCATCCGAAGAACCGCCGAAATAGAGCGGCGGGCGCGGCGACTGCACCGGCGGCAGGCCCAGTTTTGCGTTGGTGGCCTTGATATACTTGCCCTCGAAGGTCGAAGATCCCTTCTCCAGCAATTCCTCCCAGACATGGAAGAACTCATCGGCGTGGGCATAGCGCTCGTCATGCTCCAGATGAATGCCGTCGCCTGCCAGCTCCGCCGGGCTGCCGCCGACGACGATGTTGAGCAGCACGCGACCGTTCGAAACGCGGTCGAGCGTCGAGGCGAGACGGGCGTAATAAGCAGGCGATGCGGTGCCGGGACGGATCGCCACCAGGAATTTCAGCTTCTGGGTATGCGCCGAAAGAGCCGCCGCCGTAACGAAGGACTCCTCGCAGGAGACGCCCGTCGGCAGCAGCACGCCCGTATAACCCAGCCGATCGACCGCCTGTGCAATCTGCTGGAGATAGCCGATCTCCGGGCCGCGATTGAGGTCGGTCGTACCGAGATAAGTGCCGTCGCCGGAAGTGGGAATGAACCACAGGAAGTCGATGGGTTTTGCAGTCGCGGTCATGAAGTGTTCCTGCCTTCTGGATGCGCGTGGTCGGGAGCCACTTCCCGATGCTTCGATCGGATAGTGACATAGACTATGAATTATATCGACAATGCAGATTTTCTATTGCCGGGCGTTCGGCGGAATATTTTTCCCCATGCGGCCCCGTCCGCGATGTTTGAGACGCGGGCCGCACGGGCATCTGCAAGCAGGCCGGCAGTGCTCAGCTCGCCTTCGGCCGCCAGACGATATCAGTGACGGTCAGCTTCTTCGGGACGATCCCGAGATTGTAGAATTCGTCGGCCAGCCCCTGCTGATAGGCGACCGCCGCATCGGTAATGGTCGAAACACTGCCAAGATCCGAGCCGGGGCGCGCCAATGTTACCCGCGTCACGTCGGCCGGAACGCCGGTGATCTGAGACAGGGCCGTAACTGTGTCGTCGAGATTGGACTGCGCCGCTGCCCCCACCTTGGCGAGTTCGGCGATCACGTCGGTAATGACCTGCGGATTGCCCTTGGTGAAATCGCCGTTCGCCAGGAAATAGCTGAAGGAGTCGACGATGCCGCGAGCCGTCGCGAGGATGCGGGTATCAGGATCCGCTTCGGCAATGGCAAGATAGGGATCCCAGATCGACCAGGCATCGATGGCGCCTGTCTTGAAAGCGGCCGAGGCATCCGGCGGCGCGAGATCGAGCGCTTGGACGTCGTTGACCGTCAGTCCGCCCTTGCGCAAGGCCTTGACGGTCACGTTGTGAGCGCTGGAGCCGCGCTTGAAGGCGACCTTCTTCCCCTTGAGGTCGGCAAGCGTCTGGATCGGCGAATCCTTGCGGACCAGAATGGCCGAGCTTTCGGGGCTGCCCGTGTAAAGGCCGACATAGAGCAGGTTGCCGTTGGCGGCCTGCGCAAAGAGCGGCGGCACATCGCCGGTCGCGCCGAAATCAAGGGCACCCGCACCGAGCGCTTCGAGCAGCGGCGGGCCGGACGTGAATTCCGACCATTCGACGGAGATGCCACGACCGGAGAGCAGTTTTTCCAGCGCTCCCTTACGCTTGGCGAGCGCCAGAACACCGTTCTTCTGCCAGCCAATGCGAAGGCTCGTCGCCGCAGCGGCACGCGCCGGCCGGAGGGAGGGCAACGCGAAGGCAGCTGCCGTGGCGCCAAGGAGGCCGAGTGTCTGTCTGCGCGAAATCATCGAAGATCCTTTTCATGGCGCCTTGGCGCTTCCTGCGGCCGCCGGCTTGTTTATCGATGCTTGAGCATCGCAAATCCATAGAATATATCGACAAAGGATATATTGAAGTTTCTCACCCGAGACGAAATTTGGTTTCGAAAAACATCGTAACTGAGAAATGAAATTTCAAATCCTGTGGCACCGTGACAAGTTAGCCGATAAATCGGTCTTCCGTCCCTCTAGCCTTTCCGCTAAGCCTTCGAGTCAAAATCGGTCAGGGAGTAACGAAAATGGCAAAGGTCGCATTCATCGGCATGGGCGTCATGGGATATCCCATGGCGGGGCATCTGAAGGTCAAGGGCGGGCATGACGTCACCGTCTACAACCGGACCATTGCCAAGGCCGAGGCATGGGCCAAGCAGTTCGAGGGCAAATTCGCCCCCACCCCGGCTGAGGCCGCCGAAGGCGCCGACTTCGTTTTCACCTGCGTCGGTAATGACGACGACCTGCGCTCGGTCACGATCGGCGAAAACGGTATCCTCTCGGGCATAAAAGCCGGCGCGATACTCGTCGACAACACCACCGCCAGCGCCGAAGTGGCGCGCGAACTCTACGCTGCCGCCAGGGAGAAAGGCGCCGACTTCATCGATGCGCCCGTCTCCGGCGGGCAGGCCGGCGCGGAAAACGGTGTGCTGACAGTCATGTGCGGCGGCGATGAAGCCGTGTTCGAGAAGGCACGACCTGTTATCGACGCCTATGCTCGCATGGTCGGCCTGATGGGAGCGGTCGGTGCCGGACAGCTGACCAAAATGATCAACCAGATCTGCATCGCCGGCATCGTTCAGGGTCTTGCCGAAGGCATCCACTTCGGCAAGCAGGCCGGCCTCGATATCGAAAAGGTGGTGGAGGTCATTTCCAAGGGCGCCGCCGGCTCCTGGCAGATGGAAAACCGCCACAAGACCATGAATGCCGGCAAATATGATTTCGGTTTTGCCGTCGACTGGATGCGCAAGGATCTCGGCATCGTGCTCGCCGAAGCCCGCCAGAACCAGGCCAAGCTGCCGCTGACGGCGCTCGTCGACCAATTCTACGGCGATGTTCAGGCCATGGGCGGCAACCGCTGGGATACGTCATCCCTGCTCGCACGGCTGGACCGGAAGTAACGATTCGGCTGAGCGCCCTTGCGAAAGCGGCGCTCAGTCCTCGTTCGACTTCGCATTCTCCAGCAGCATGTAATCCAGCGGCAGCTCCGTCGAATACTTGATCTGCTCCATTGCAAAAACCGACGATACATCGCGGATTTCGATCTTGGCGATCATGCGCTTGTAGAAAGCGTCATAGGCGGCGATATCGGGAACGACGACCCGCAGCAAATAGTCGACATCGCCGCTCATGCGATAGAATTCCACCACTTCCGGGAAATCGGCGATCACTTCGGAGAAGCGCTTCAGCCATTCGATGGAGTGGCTGTTGGTGCGGATGGAAACGAAAACGGTGACCTTGGTGTTGACCTTTTCAGGATCGAGGAGCGCCACGCGGCGGCGAATGACGCCGTCCTCTTCCATCTTCTGGATGCGGCGCCAGCATGGTGTCGTCGACAGCCCGACCTTCTTGGCGAGATCGGCCACGGCCAGAGTGGAATCCTCCTGCAGAAGACGCAGGATTTTGCGGTCAAGACGGTCCATTTAAGCATCCCTTCGAATTATATTCTCTCTATAGCCTACTTTAAGCGGGAGAAAAGAAACTTTTTTCAAGAAATCAGGATTTTCACACGTTCTTGTAACGCGGGGAGCAACTCCGCCTCAAACCAGGGATGACGCTTCAGCCAGCCGCTGTTGCGCCAACTCGGATGCGGCAACGGCAGAACGGCCGGCGATCGGCGCGAGAGTAAATAGTGCCGCCATTCCGCGACCGTTTCCGTCATCGACGCCATGCGCTCAGCGCCGAGATGCCATGCCTGGGCATACTGACCGATCGTCAGGATCAGCTCGATCTGCGGCATCGCATCCACGGCCTTCTGCCGCCATAAAGGCGCGCATTCCGTGCGCGGCGGCAGATCGCTACCGGCTGCGTCATAGCCGGGAAAACAGAAGCCCATCGGCAACATGGCGAAATGGTCGGGGTTATAGAAGCTCTCGCGATCGACACTCAACCATTGCCGCAGCCGATCGCCGGAAGCATCGTTGAACGGCAGGCCGCTCTCGTGAACGCGCAGGCCAGGGGCCTGCCCCGCAATCAGGATACGCGCCGTCGATGAGAGCGTCGCGACCGGCCGTGGCTCATGCGGCAGCCGATCCGCCTCGCCTTTCGCCGGCGCGTCCCGACAGAGTCGACATGCGGCAATCGCCGAATGCAGGACCTGCAATTCACTTTCCCGCTTCACTGCGTCCTCCATCCGACGAGTTGCTGCAGATAGTCGATCAGGCCTGTGAGCGGATTGCTTCGATTGGATTGCGCCACATTCTCCTCGCGCCGATAGTCCTTCGGCCGCTCGAAATCACCGGCCCAAACTCCGGCCTTCGCCTGCCGCGCCGCGTGCTCCTCGGCGGTATAGCCGCCGTAGGACAGCGCCATGCCGCTGCGAACCATTTCACCATTGATATCGAGTTCGCCCGCCATGCAAGTTACGAGCAGCCGGCCATAGCGATCATGGTCGCGTCCACGGCATTCCGGTGTGCCGGCGTTAATAAGTGTGTTGAGGGTTCGGCGCGCTTCTTCGCCGCAAGCCCAGTCTATGCCGTTGCGTCGACATTGTTGACGATACTCAGGCGCATCGATGCCAAGCAGTCGGAAGCGCTGGCCATCGGATGAGAGCGTATCACCATCGATAACGAAAAAGCTGCCGGTTTGAATGAGTTCCGGGCGATTATTCATCTTCAACGCCAGCAAACCGAGCACCGCGAGCAGAGCAAATGTGGTCACGCCGTCACGAAACAGGCGGCTGGACCGCGTCACGCTGCTGCCTCCTTTAAGAATAAATCCTTGGCAAAGATGGCAAACAAATCATTTCGTCGCAGCATCTTCTTAAGATTTGACCGCTAGTCTGTAATCTCACGCAGGCCAAGTTTCAATGTGTCCATGAGAACCGGCGTCAGCACATCGACAGATAAAAACATCGTCGACCGATCGCGCAGTCACCGCAACCGGGCTGTGTCGAAGGCCGTGCGGCAGACGCGCGAGCGCCTGCAAACCGGCCACAGCCGCAACTTCGATCGCGAACTTATGGTCATGCATATCGACACGTTGCTGCAAGGTGCGGCAATTGTGCCGATCTTCGCCATCGTCGTCGCGGCGCTCGGCGTCTATCTGACGCGTGACGTCCAAATCTTCTTCTGGACCATTCCCATCCTGACGGCGCATGCCATCAACATGCTGCTCGGCAGACGTGCAAAGAAGCAGGACATAACCGCCGAGAGCGCCAGGAAATGGCGTCAGATCCTGTTGCTGGGACAACTGCTTGTCGGCCTCTGTTGGGCAATCTTCGCCATGCAAGGCTGCGCGACCTGCGGCGGCGACAGCTTCAGCCTCTATAAGGGCGCGACATTGCTGGTGGCGATCTGCATCACGGCGATGGCCAACTTCATGCTGCCGCGCGCCGTCCCCTTTTCCTTTGCACCGGCCACGGTAGCTCTTGCCGTAACCGCGATTCTGACACGAAAGCCCTCCGACATCGCGCTGACTGCGGCGATCTCCGTCGCCGTGATTTTCTTCACCCTCATCACCAATCGGATGTTTCAATCCAATCTGAAGATCCTTTCCTTCCAATCTGAAAAGGATGATCTGATCGTCGAATTGGAAGTCGCAAAGTCCATGTCCGACGAGGCGCGCCGGCGCGCCGAGGAGGCAAACCTCGCCAAATCACGCTTCCTCGCCTCCATGTCGCATGAACTCAGAACGCCGCTGAACGCCATTCTCGGCTTTTCCGAAGTCATGTCGGCTGAGGTCATGGGGCCGTTGAACAATGCGACCTATCGCGAATACACCACCGATATTCATCGCTCCGGGCAGCACCTGCTCAACCTGATCAACGAGATCCTCGATCTGTCGCGCATCGAAGCCGGCAAATACGAGCTGAACGAGGAAGCAATCTCGCTGCTCGATGTGGCGGAGGATTGCATCGGCATGGTGCAACTGCGTGCCCGCGGCAAGAACATATCCATCTCGTCTCAATTCGAGCCGCAGCTTCCCTCGATATGGGCAGACGAAAAGTCCTTGCGTCAGGTGATCCTCAACCTTCTGTCGAACGCCGTGAAATTCACGCCACAAGGCGGCGAAATCAGCGTCAAGGTCGGCTGGACGGCCGGAGGCGGACAATATGTGGCAATCAAGGACAATGGGCCTGGTATTCCCGAAGAGGAGATCCCGGTGGTCCTCTCTGCCTTCGGCCAGGGCTCGATCGCCATCAAGAGCGCGGAGCAAGGGACCGGCCTGGGGCTGCCGATCGTACAGGCCATCCTCGCCAAGCATGACGGTCAGTTCATGTTGAAATCCAAGCTGCGTGAAGGCACCGAGGTCATCGCCATCCTGCCGGCCAGACGCGTGCTGCAAAGCCTGCCGGCCGTCGAGGACGCACCGCTCATCGAACGGCGCAAGAAGAGCTTCGCCTGAGGTTCGTTTTCCGGCGCCTAGCGGAAAAGCAAATGGCTGCCGATAACGTAAAGCATATAGATGCCGGCAGCGACCAGCATGCAAAACACGGCGAAGGAGCCAAGATCCTTGGCATATTTACCGACATTGGAAATCTCCGGCGAAATCCGGTCTATGACCTCTTCTACGGCCGTATTCATTGCTTCGATCGCAAAAACGCCGAGGAAAAGCACCATGCCGATGACGATCTCACCGAGGCTTGCACCGACTACGATCAGCAGGATCAGTGAAACCGCTGCAAACAGCAGCTCCTGGCGAAAAGCAGCCTCCTGAAGCAGCCGTTGAAAACCACCCCAGGAATAACCGGCAGCGGCAAAGAAATGCCTGAAACCCGTTTCCTTGGTGACTGCTGGTTTCGAAAACTCGGCCATGCCCGCTCCGCCCGCAATGTTCCGATTGCAAATTAGACGCTTCGCGAATACCGCCTCAGCTTCGATGAAGCAAGACGACACTTTCGAACGCCCTCGAAATTCACTACAGATTTATGACGTGAAACGATCGCTCCACAGGAAATTCAGTGGCGAAATACCTCTCCGGCATCTCGCCACCATATTCGATCAGTGCTTGTTGGCGACACCGGCGCTTTCGAACGTCGCCATCCCGGAATGGCAGGCCGCAGCGGCCTTTACGATCCCGGCCGCAAGCGCCGCGCCGGTGCCCTCACCGAGCCGCATGCCGAGCGCCAGGAGCGGTGTCTTGCCGAGCTTCTCGATGGACCTCAAATGCCCCGGCTCCGCCGAAACGTGACCGATCAGGCAATGATCGAGCGCGGACGGATTGGCCGCCTTGAGGATGGAGGCGGCAGCGGTCGCGACATAGCCGTCGATGATAACAGGGATGCGCTCCATGCGTGCCGCAAGAATGGCGCCAGCCATGGCGGCGATCTCACGACCGCCGAGACGACGCAGAACCTCCAGCGGATCGGAAAGATGAGCGCGATGCAGCGCGACCGCCTTCTCGACGGCAGCGATCTTGCGCCTCAGCATCTCGCCCTCGGAGCCCGTTCCCGGACCCACCCAGTCCTCCGCCTTGCCGCCATAAAGCGCATAATGGATGGCGGCGGCGATGGTGGTGTTGCCGATGCCCATCTCGCCGATGCAGAGCAAGTCCGTACCGCCGGCGATCGCCTCCATGCCGAAGGCCATGGTCGCGGCACAGTCGCGCTCGCTCAGCGCCGGCTCCTCGGTGATGTCGGCCGTCGGAAAATCGAGCGCCAGATCGAAGACCTTGAGGCCGAGATCATAGGTGACGCAGATCTGGTTGATCGCCGCGCCACCGGCGGCGAAGTTCTCCACCATCTGCTGCGTGACGGAAGGCGGGAATGGCGTAATTCCCTGCTTGGTGACACCGTGATTACCGGCGAATATCGCGACCAGCGGCCGGGTCACCGCCGGCGGCCGGCCGGTCCAGGCCGCCAGCCAGAAGGCGATCTCCTCGAGCCGACCGAGCGCGCCGGGCGGCTTGGTGAGCTGCGCGTCGCGCTCGCGCGCCGCCACGAGCGCCTGCGCATCCGGCCCAGGCAGGTCGCGCAGCAGGGTGCGGAAATCGTCGAATGGCAAGCCGGTTACGCTCATGAATGCCGTTCCTTGTCTTTTGGTCTCAAATCAGGTTCTTTGCGTGCGACTCTATTAGTCTTCGGAATCGGCGCGAACAACTCCAAAAGCGCCCGATGCTGTCGCGCCGGTAGCGGGGAGAGGAAGAAATGCGGGAATACATGCGCGACATCGCGCGCGCGGTCGCCTTTTTAAGTCGCATTCCCGTCCCGACCTCGTTTTTCACGGGCTATGACGGCAAGCTCGCGCGGGTTTCCCGCGCCTTCCCCTTTGCCGGATTGCTGATCGCCCTGCCCGCCGCCTTTGTCTTCGGTGTGCTGCTTGCCCTTCACATCGATCCGCTGATGGCAGCGCTGCTGGCTCTCACGTTGCAAACGGTCATGACAGGTGCGCTGCATGAGGACGGTCTCAGCGACACCGCTGACGGATTGGGTGGTGGCAAGGACCGCGAGCGCGCGCTTGCCATCATGAAGGACAGCCACATCGGCACCTATGGCGCTTGCGCGCTGATCCTCTCCTTCGGGCTGCGCGCCGCGGCATTGGCGGCCATCGGCCGTGACACTATACCTTTCGATGCAGCACTCGCTCTTTTGGCAACCGCCGCCCTCAGCCGCGGCGCGATGGTGTGGCACTGGTATGCGCTCCCTCCCGCCAAACCGGATGGAATCGCGGCTTCCGCCGGCAGGCCGGATGGCGATGTCATGCAGCTGGCGCTGATCGTGGCACTCGGCCTTGCGACGCTCCTCATTTGGCCGAGCCTGGGTATTCCCGCGCTTGTTCCCTGCCTTCTCGTAACCGCCGCCGCGACGTTTCTCGTCACCCGACGCGTGCGCCAAAGACTGTCCGGTCACACCGGCGACACCATCGGCGCGACGCAGCAGATTTGCGAGATCGCATCCCTGTGTACTCTTGCTATGTGCATTTGAAGCATCGATATATGATCTCATGCTGACACCCTGCATCCTTGTCTGTTCCATCGATACGAACACCGGCTATTGCTTCGGCTGCGGACGCACGACCGAGGAAATCGGTGCTTGGATGACGTATAGCGACGACAAACGCCGCGAGATCATGCAGACCCTGCCCGAGCGCCTGACGAAGGTCGAACGCAAGCCTCGCAGGGAAACCCGCCGCCAACGGCTGGCGCGGGAGCGCAGTACCGCATGAACCGCCTGAACATCGTTCTCGCCATTCTCGGGATCGGCCTTGCACTGCTCATCTTCAACAACAGCGGCGGCACGACCTTCGGCATGCACAATGACGACTTCGCCCGCGTCGTCTATCTCTTGCCGATCGCGCTGATGATGAGCGCCGCAGTCTGGGCGAGCCGACAGACCGTCAGCCAGTCGCTGCGCAATCTCCTGATCTGGCTGGTCGTTATCATGGCGCTGGCGACCGTCTATATCTATCGCCACGACGCCGAGCAGGTTGGAAACCGCGTCTTCGCCGGATTGATGCCGGGACATGCGGTCGTGGTTACCACAAGCGAAGGCGGACAGGAGATCATCCTCCACAAGCGCTCGAACGGGCATTTCGAAGCGGAAGTGCTGATTAACGGACAGCCGATCGATATGCTCATCGACACCGGCGCCAGCACCATCGCGCTTTCGCAGGAAGACGCCGAACGCGTCGGCATCATCCCGGAAAACCTCACCTATTCCATGACCGTGCTGACCGCCAATGGTCGCGCCAAAGCCGCTCCCGTCGAGCTCGGCTCGGTCGCCATCGGCCCGATCAAGCGCCGTGACGTCGAGGCGACCGTGGCCGAGGCAGGCAGGCTCGACCAGAGCCTGCTCGGCATGAGCTTCCTGGAGACTTTGGGCTCGTTGCAGATGCAGACCGACGAGCTTCGGCTCAGGGATTGAGCGAGGCGAACGACGGCAATCGATAGTTCGGCCGGGATCGAAGCATTCCTCGGTCCCGTCACTCTAAAAGACGGCAGATCTGAACCGTACAAAGAGTGAAATGCGCATGGCATCCGCAAAGACCAACATAACGACAGAGTTGCTGCTTCTCTTGATCCTCGCGACCTGCTGGGGCGCGTCCTACAGCTTTATCCGCGTCAGCGTGGCGACCATCCCGCCAATCACGCTGATTGCCGCCCGCACCTTGATCGCCGGCCTCGTTCTCCTTGCGATCATTCGCTGGCGCGGCCTCCATCTGCCGAGAGATGCGGCGACCTGGCGGCGCTTTCTCGTTCAATCCTGCCTCAACAGCGCGATTCCCTTCACGCTGATCGCCTGGGCCGAACAGACGCTCGACGCCGGCCTGGCAACGATCCTGAATTCCACGACACCGATCTTTGCATTCCTGCTCTCGGCAATCCTTCTTCGCAGCGAGCGGTTGACGGGACGCAAGCTGTTTGGCGTCGTGGCCGGCATGGCAGGAATTTGTCTCATCATCGGCCTCGATGCATTGAATGGAGTAGGTCGGCAACTGCCCGCGCAGCTCGCCGTCATCGCCGCATCGGTCTGCTATGCCAGCGCTGCACTGTTCGGGCGCAATTTCAAGGGACTGGATCCGATGATGCCCGCCGCCGGCTCGTTGCTATGCGGCACCGCTCTCCTTATCCCCGCCAGCTTGTTTTTCGAGCATCCTTGGCAGCTCATGCCATCAACGGCCTCGATCCTGTCCCTGCTCGGCCTGTCGATCGTTTCGACCGCCCTCGCCTTCAGCATCTATTTCCGGCTCATTCAAACTCTGGGTTCGGTAGGCACCACCGCGCAGGCCTACTTGCGCGTTCCCATCGGCGTCGGAATAGGCGTGATCTTCCTCGGCGAACCCGTATCCTCGACGGCAGCCGCGGGTCTTGTCTGCGTCGTAGCAGGTGTCATGGCCATGACGATCGCACCGCGCAAGATGGCAGCCGGTTGAACGCGGCGTGGGGGCTGAAGAGACATCAGGTCAGCAGCGATAGATCGCCCCGGACGAAAATGAGATTGTCGGAGCGCCGGACCGCGTCATCCGCAATTGCCTGCCATATCGAGATGTCCGACGATAGCGGCGTGCTTAGTTTCTCAATCGGTATCCCGTCCTGAAAATCCATCCGAGAACGCCCAGACAGATGACCAGGAAAAGCGTGATCATGGCAAGGCTCAGCACCGGATTGACGTCGGCGATACCGTAGAAGCTCCAGCGGAAGCCGCTGACGAGATAGAGAACCGGGTTGAGGTGGCTGACGGCCTGCCAAAAGGGTGGCAGCATGTTGATGGAATAGAAGCTGCCGCCGAGGAAGGTCAGCGGCGGCACGACGAGCATGGGAATAAGGTTCAATTGCTCGAAATTCCCGGCCCATATGCCGATCATGAAGCCGAACAGGCTGAAGGTCACCGCCGTCAGCACGAAGAAAAGGATCATCATGAACGGATGCTGGATGGTGATGTCAACGAAGAAGTTCGCCGTCAGCAGGATGATCAGGCCGATCATCATGCCCTTGGTCGCCGCCGCGCCGACATAGCCGAGAACGATCTCGGTCATGGCGACCGGAGCGGACAGGACTTCATAAATCGTGCCCGTGAATTTCGGGAAGTAGATGCCGAAGGAGCCGTTGCTGATGCACTGACCGAGCAGCGTCAGCATGATCAGGCCCGGCGTGATGAAAGCGCCGTAGGAAATGCCGTCGACCATGTGGATGCGCGAGCCGATGGCGGCGCCGAAGACGATGAAGTAGAGCGAGGTGGAAATCACCGGCGAAACGACGCTCTGCAGCAGCGTGCGGCGCGTGCGGGCCATCTCGAAGGAATAAATGGATTTGATCGCCTCGAAGTTCATTTGCCTTCTCCCACCAGCGATACGAAGATGTCCTCGAGCGAACTCTGGCGCGTCGAGAGGTCCTTGAAGTGGATTCCTTCGGCTGCCAACCGCGACAGAAGCACCGCGATGCTCGACTGTTCGTGCTGGGCATCGAAATCGTAGATCAGCGTCAGACCGTTCGATCCGAGCGAAAGCCCGTTGCCTTCGAGGCAGTGCGGTATGGCATCCAGCGGCTCGCTGAGATCAAGGATCAGCTGCTTGCGGCCGAGCTTGGCCATAAGCGCCTTCTTCTCCTCAACGAGCAGCAACTGGCCGCCATTGATGACGCCGACACGATCGGCGATCTCTTCGGCTTCCTCGATATAATGCGTCGTCAGGATGATCGTGACGCCGGAGCCTCGCAAGCGCTCGACCACGTGCCACATGTCCTTGCGCAGTGTGACATCGACGCCGGCGGTCGGCTCGTCGAGAAAAAGGATCTGCGGTTCGTGCGACAGCGCCTTGGCGATCAGGACGCGCCGCTTCATGCCGCCGGACAGCTGGCGAAGCGTGTTGTCCTTCCTGTCCCACAGCGAGAGGTCACGCAGCACCTTCTCTATGTGTGAGGGGTTCGGTTTCTTGCCATGCAGTCCGCGCGAAAAGCTCACCGTATTCCACACGGTCTCGAACTGGTCGGTGGTCAGCTCCTGCGGCACGAGGCCGATCATGCTGCGCGTGGCGCGAAAATCGCGCACGACGTCATGGCCGCCGACCATCACCGAGCCACCGCTCGGATTGGCGATCCCGCAGACGATCGAAATCAGTGTCGTCTTGCCGGCACCATTCGGCCCGAGCAAGGCAAGGATTTCTCCCTGCTCGATATCGAGATCGATACCTTTCAGCGCCTGGAATCCGTTGGCATATGTTTTCGTAAGACTGCGGATGGAAATGATCGGAGCCATGATGCAAGTAAAGTCCGGTCTATATGATTAATTTCGCGGCGTTTGCCCGCTATATAGCCCGTCTTGTGCTTTTACCATCCCGCGGAGCTGAAACACAGCGTTCGCTTATACCAAATAAGCTGTCATCAAATCGTGACCTTCGTCGGGCATATAAGCCCTAGGTGAGCAACGTTTGTCGCAACTCCGCCCAACGCCTCTTGGCGACTTCGTCAGCGCCGACAATACTCCATAGTTTATTGCCGCCACATTGATATTGCATCGCATCATTGCAACATGAAATTGTTTTTTGGAGCAGGCAAGGATCCCCGTCGTTGCCATGCGCCGCTCAAGCCGGCCCTCGCCGGCTTTTCTTTTTCGCCAGCTTATGACCGACGACGCGCCGATTACCAACTGCCGTTCACACCGCAACCGGCTGGCGGCAGCGTCTTGTGCTCAAAACGGGCTTTCAACATCTCGCAGCCCTTGTCGCGTATGGGTCTGGGCATCATCGTATTGAGACCGATGCCGACTTCATCGAAAGGGTCGTCCGCATAGGCGACATAGGCGTACCAGCGCCCGCCGATCACGACGACAATGGCGACCAGGGCAGCGAATAGCGCGCGTCCCAGGCTTCTTTTTCTTCTCGGTGCTTCTTCCATGAAACCCTCACTCGCCCTGGTCGTCGCAATTAACAGCGATTCCCCTCCCAGATAAATCAGCTTTCGTCGCCGGCAAGGGTGTATGCGTCTCCGGCGAACCGCCAATCAAAGGCTGCAATAACGCCGGCCGCCGTTGCGTTCCCTGAGGTCGAAGTGGAAGTGATTCCAATGTTCAGGGTTGCTGCCCGGCCCGAGTACGGTATCGAAATAACGGCAGCTGTCGATGCGAACAGCCTTGAGCAGCCGACCCTCTCGGAAGGAGAATAGGCCCTTCTTGCGCACGTCGATCACATGGCCGTTCTTCAGGATGAAAGTGCCGACATCGATGGCATTGCCATGAGCGTGCTCCGACATCGGATTATAACGTTGCCGGCTATTGTTCATCCGGCGGCAGGAATAGCCGCCGAGCGGCACGATAGTGCCGATGCCGGTCCAGTAGCGGGTGCGTGCTGCCGGCGCCAGTTCGTTCTTCACCCATTTGGCGAAGGCCAGGGTGACCTGACAATTCAGCGTGACGGCCGGCCTGACCGCGATATTGCCGGAAAGCCCGCTCAGCGAAATCGGATAGGGAACCTGGCAGGCAGGGCCGTTCGAAATCGCCGGCTTATCGACATAGACGACGCCCATGCGCCTTAATTCCTGCCGGCAGGCGATTTCGGAAGGCGGCATCATACCTGGAGGCGATTGGGGCGCCTCGAACTGATCGATGCGCGGCATCGGATTGTCAACGCGTGGCAGCATGGCCAGTTGCGTGCCCGGCTGCCGCCGCGGTACGGGTGATTGATTGAGCTCGGCCTGGGCTGCCGGCCGCTGAAGGATCGAACGATTGGTCTGCACCGGCGCGTCCGAGCCGATACCGTCGACAACAGGCTGGTCGGTTTCGCCCTCGGCAATGTTCTGCTCTTCCTCCTGCGCCAGTCCGACGACAGATGCTGATCGAGCCTCTTCGCTCGGTCCGACGCCAAGTTCCGCATCCATATTGACGCCCTGAGACGGAACATCCGATTGCTGAGCAAGGCCCGCCTCGACATCGGTCGTGGTCACGGCCTCTCCGGTTCCGGCAGAACGGCCATTACCATTATTATAATTGCTGGAGGCCGAAACGACGGGGTCCTGCGCCCCTGGATAGGCAAATTGCCGCTGCGCCACGCTGCGATGCGGCTTGATCGAGCCGACGCGCGCGGTGCTGTCGACATTCGACGGCGGCACGAGGCTATCGGCCGTGCATGCGACCAGCGCCGACGACAACATCAGCGGCAGCAGAGCCCGCCGTAGAATGGGTAAATAGGCCATAATCCTGATCCGTTGCCCCAGCCACGGTCGGTAACGATGACAAATCCTAAACGGGAACGGTGAACGAATGCTTACCGCGGCAAATCGCGGTGTATCGGGACAACACCAGGAGCGGGCAGAAGGTTCGAATAAGGCTGAGCACCCTGCGAGTTCCCAGGAGGAAACACGGACAAAGTCTTTCCCATCGCGGTCGGATTGCATAGGTTGGTCACGGGAATCGGTGTGCTGGCAATAGGAGCAAATGGATGAATGACAACGTCAAACCGAAAGGCGAGCTGACATTGCGCACGCTGGCCATGCCTGCAGACGCCAATCCCGCCGGCGACATTTTCGGCGGCTGGGTCATGGCGCAGATGGATTTGGCAAGTGGCATCCGCGCGGCTGAGCGGGCTCGTGGCCGCGTGGTCACCGCCGCCGTGAAGGAGATGGCTTTCGAGCTGCCGGTCAAGATCGGCGATACGCTGAGCGTCTTCACCGACATCGAACGCGTCGGCCGCACGTCGATCACGCTAAGGGTCGAAGCCTGGGCACACCGTTCGCGCTACAATGCGATGGAGAAGGTGACGGCTGGGACATTCATCATGGTCGCCCTCGACGAGAACGGGGCGCCGAAGGCGGTGCCAGCGGAGACCTGATGTGATGGAAGCCGCGCATTCGCCGGAAGTTTACGGCTATATCAGGACGGTCATGAGCATGGTCATCGGCCTTTCTCTTGCGCAGCTTCTGACGCGCCTTGCCGGCTTCGTCCAATCGCCCGGGAAGAACCGCGTCTATTTCGTCCACATCGGCTGGGTGCTGTCGATGTTCCTCTACATCATCCATTTCTGGTGGTGGGAATATCGGCTGCAGTCGCTGCAGGTGATCACCTTCGCGGTCTATCTTTTCCTGATCTGCTTCTGTTGCCTCTTCTACTTCCTCTGCGTACTCCTTAATCCACCGTCGATCGACGAATATGGCGGTTTCGAGGAATATTTCATTTCCCGCCGGCGTTGGTTCTTCGGCCTGCTTGCCGTCACCTACGCCGTCGATCTCATCGACACATGGCTGAAGGGAGGAGCCTATTTCCACTCACTCGGCTGGGAGTATCCGACGCGCAACGTCGTCTACATCGTCCTTTGCATCGTCGCGGCCATGACGGCCAATCGGCGGTTCCAGGCGGCATTCGTGACGGTCGGGCTGATCTACCAGATCACATGGATCTTCCGCCTCTATGACGTGATGCCGGGATAGGGATTGAGATCCAGTCGCCTTAAAACCACTGCCATTTCCATGCTCTACAATTCTTGACCAAGACATCGCCATATTGTTCAGATCGATTGACCTCTGGAATATGGGTGGGAGACTCAAGCCTTGAAAACAAAGAGCTATGCATTGGGATTGGCGCTCGCTCTTTCGTTGCCCTGCCTTGCCTATGCCGAAGATCCCGCACCGGGCCCGGCAAATACTACCATCGACCTGAAATACTGGATGGAGTTCGCGAAGCAAGGAAACGCCGCGGCGCAATATGGCCTCGGCTATCGCTACGCCAACGGCCAGGGCGTGGAGCGTGACGATGCACAGGCGGTCGAGTGGTATGAGAAAGCCGCCGTCCAGGGGAATGCCCAGGCCCAATACGCCCTCGCCTACATGTATTCGAACGGTCGCGGTATAGATGCCGACCAGAAACAGGCGAACGATTGGTATCTGAAGGCCGCGCAACGCGGCAACGCCGACGCGCAATATGCCTTAGGCTATTCGTTGGCGAACGGCCGAGGCATGGATGCCGACAACGAACAGGCCGTCAACTGGTACCAGAAATCCGCAGCCCAGGGCCAGGCGCAGGCGCAATATGCCCTCGGCTACATGTATGCCAACGGTCTCGGCGTTCAGCAGGATTACGCCATCGCCCTCGGCTGGTATCGCAAGTCTGCCGACCAGGGCCGTACCGATGCTCAATACGCACTTGGCCATCTGTACGACAACGGCCAGGGCACGGCAGAAGATCAGGCAGGAGCCATAGACTGGTATAGAAAGGCTGCCGATCAGGGATACGCGCAGGCCCAATATGCTCTCGGCTACGCCTATGCCAATGGTAGGGGCGTCGAACGGAGCGATGCCGATGCTTATTCCTGGTACAGGAAAGCTGCGGACAAAGGTCGCGCCGACGCACAATACGCGGTTGGCTACAGCCTCGCGAACGGATTGGGTGTCTCGCGGGATTATAGACAAGCGCTGCAGTGGTATCGAAAGTCAGCCGATCAAGGGCGCTCCGACGCGCAATATGCTCTCGGCTACCTCTATGCCAACGGTCAGGGCGTCAAGGCCGACGAAAGCGCGGCGGTGAAATGGTATCGAAAATCGGCCGATCAGGGCGACGCACAGGGCGAATACGCCCTCGCCTTCATGTATTCAGGCGGTCGCGGCGTTGCGAAGGACTACGGCAAGGCGCTCGAATGGTATGGCAAATCCGCCGATCAAGGCCAGGCGGACGCGCAATATGCCCTTGGCTACATCTATCAGAACGGCCAGGGAACCGCACCGGACAAAACGGCCGCGGCAAGCTGGTATCGCAAGGCAGCCGACCAGCACAATTCCCAGGGTCAGTATGCGCTCGCCTATCTCTATTACCAGGGTGAAGGCGTTGCGAAAGACTATGGACAGGCCGCCGATCTGTTTCGAAAGGCCGCCGAGCAAGGCGATGCCCGCGCTGAATACGGTCTGGGATATATGTACTATAACGGCTATGGGGTGCCGAAGGATTCCGGAATCGCCGCCGACTGGTTCAACAAGGCGGCCGCCAAGGGGTTGCCCGAAGCGCAACACGGTCTCGGCTACATGGAAGCCAACGGTGAAGGCCCGATCAAGGATCTTGGACCGCTGGGTCAAGGACGCTCCGCCGACGGCGGCACCGGCGATTCCCTTGGCTGGATCACCCTTCGCCTGCTGATGGCGCTTGTGCCGTAGCATTCGCAAAAAAGTTCGGCATTGATAATTTAATGGATCGTCGATTGAGGGGTAGATCGTGAATTGGAAGAAGGGGGCCGTCGGATTGCTCTTCGCGCTGGCATCCATGGGTGTGGCACATGCCGATATCGGCCAGAACGCCCATGACCGCGGAGATTTCAAATCGGCATTGGACTATTGGCGCCCACTGGCAAGCAAGGGGGATGTCGCGGCCCAGATCAAGCTCGGCCAGATGTATGAGGAAGGTGACGGCGTCCCGAAAAATCTCACGCAAGCCCTTAGCTGGTACAAAAAAGCAGCCGACCAGGGCAATGCCGAGGCGCAATTCAATGTCGGCACCATGTATGACCAGGGTGAAGGCATCGCCACCGATAAGAGCCAGGCGGTCCTGTGGTACCGAAAGGCTGCGGCACAGGGAAATGCCAATGCGCAATACAATCTCGGTGTGATGTACGACACTGGCGAAGGCCTGCCGCAGGACAAGTCGCAAGCTTTCGCCTGGTATAGCAAAGCCGCCGAACAGGGTGATGCGGATGCAGAGTACAATGTCGGGGTCATGTACGATCAGGGAGATGGCACGGGCAAGGATAAGAGCCAAGCCGTCGCTTGGTATCGAAAGGCCGCCGACCAGGGCAAGGTCGAGGCAGAATATAACCTGGGCATCATGTATCGCGATGGCGAAGGTGTCGCCAAGGATGGTGCCGAAGCCCTGTCCTGGTTCCGCAAGGCGGCCGATCAGGGAGATGCCGACGCCCAGTACAATATCGGCGCCATGTATGCCGATGGTGACGGGATCACGCAGGACGATACCCAGGCGATCGCATGGTTCCTGAAAGCCGCGGCACAAAATGACGTCGAAGCGGAATACAATCTCGGCGTCATGTTCCGCGACGGAGAAGGCGTTGCCAAGAACGCGGTTCAGGCCGTCTTCTGGTTCGAAAGAGCGGCCTCGCATCGCTATGCTGACGCGGCCTATAACCTCGGCATCATGTACCGAGATGGCGATGGCGTTCCGGCCGATCCGGCCAAGGCTCTCGAATGGCTCCGCAAGGCCAAGAGCCTTGGTTATGATGGCGGCTCGGATGACGAGCAGGACGAGCCGTCGGACGGGAAGACCATCCCGATATGAGACGACCCGTACAGGTCAGCCGGCGCCGCTCCATTTTGTCGACGGCGTGTCATCCCTCTCCAGCGAATCGCCGCAAACCATGCTACCTCCTGCAACTCGAAGTACGTCATGCTGCGCCTGACGGCTGCAACGCCGATTGAAAAGCGGGGGAACACATGAGTTTTGCAGCCTCGGATCGCCAAATGGCTTCCTTGCCGCCGCGCCATTTCTGGCGGCGGCTCGGTGCCTATCTGATCGACATCATTATTTTCCAGATCGTTTTCACGTTTCTGTTTCTCGCCGTGTCGAAGGTGACCCCGTGGGACGTGACGCTGCCGTTTCTCCAGAACCAGCAGTGCACCGAAACGACCTCGGGACCGCTCATTCCGAAGATAGAAGCCGAATGGCCGCTGCAGCCGGGCGAAACGAGAAGCAACCAGCTGTGCCACATATCCTGGCTCGGCAGCAAAGGATACACCGTCTTCGTTTCGAAAGTCGTTTCACAGCAGGGAACGGGAACGTCCATACGTGCCGTCTCCGTACCGGTAGACGACAATGGAAATCCGATCGATCCAAGCGTTACGATGCGGCCATCATCCAGCATCGTTCTCCTCCTCCTGCCCCTTGCGTTCGCCTACGCCTCAGCCAGCGGGAAACGAACGCCAGGCAAGCGATTGCTCTCGTTGCGCGTGACGACCGTCGAAGACGGTCCGCTGGCCCTCGGTTTGGCGGCAAAGCGCGAGATATTCAAGTTTCTGCCGTTTGTGCTGATCGCGATCTTCAATCTCGTCAGCCTGTTTCTCCTGCCGTCGTCCTTGCCGCCCTTCGAACAATTGATCCAGCAGGCCCGCGATCCCAACCTTTTCACCGCCAGCGGCCTCTTTGCCCTGACCGGCGCGCTGGCACCGATGCTGTTCGTCTTCACGCTCATCTGGTGGCTCTACCCGCTGATCGTATGGCGTGGCCAGACCTTCTACGACCGCTTCTGTGATACCAAGGTCGTCAAGGGCTGAGCCACTTACCCGCACAGTGTCTCGACGATGGGGGATTGCCTTGGCGGCGGAAGACATGAAAGACTGCCGCAGGCCGGGACATGTTTTGCTGCTTCTTCTCATCAGAGGATAGATCGCCGTGAATCTGAAATATGCCGTACTTCCCTCCTCGTTTTTGCCATCCGTTCGCATGGCATTGCTCGCCTCAGCCATCATCCTGCCCCTGTCGCCGCTGCCGATCGCAGCGACGCCCGCCGAGGCCGCGCCTGGCTCATGCTGGTCGCTGCTGCAGAGCAAGTTCGGTCCGCAGATCGAGAAGTCGGTGAACGAAGCCGATCCCTGCAAGAAGCTGCCGGGTGTCGATCACAAGGAAAAATTCGAGGTCAAATCGCTCGATGTCTGCGATGGCCCGACCGGCGACGTGCAGATCAACGCGCACGCCGAAATGGAATGCAAGTCGCATGGCCTGTTGAAGACGACGATCAAGGGTCAGCTAGACGCATCCATGACGGTCGATGTCGGCGCCTGCCACATCACCGACCTGCGCCTCGGCATCAACGGCCCGATCGGCGAGCTGATATCCTCCGTCGGAGGATTGCAGGACCTCGCCCGCGGTTTCGCACAGGCGAAGATTTCCGAGATCTGCGGCAAGTAGATCAGAGGCCGGCGAAAACCGCCGGCCTTGCTTAAACGGGATAGCGAGCCGGTTCAGCTTTGCACGGCACCATCTGCGTCGGCGGCGGCCTTATCGCCAAAACGAACCCCCTTCTTTTCGAAGCCGAAGCCGGCAAACAAGGCCACCACGACGGCGACGACGCAGGCGACGATCAGCAGCGCCGTGGCGTAGTCACCATTCCACCGCTTTGCCAGCCCCGCCTGGATCGAGGCGTTGCCCGACGCCAGCAGGTTGCCGAGCTGATAGGCAAATCCGGGGAATGTGCCGCGCACTTCATCCGGCGACAATTCGTTGAGATGCACGGGCACGATGCCCCAGGCGCCCTGCACGAAGAGCTGCATCAGGAAAGCGCCGATCGCGAGCATCACCGGCCCATGCCCGTAGACCCAGAGCGGCGCGACGGGGATCGCCAGAAGCGCGGCGATGATGATCGCGCGTCGCCTGCCGATGCGCTGCGACAGCACACCGAAAGACAGACCGCCGACGATCGCGCCGATGTTATAGACGATGGCGATGGCGCCGACCGTGTAGGAATCATATTGCCGCTGGGCTTCCAGGAAGGTCGGGTAGAGATCCTGCGTGCCATGACTGAAGAAATTGAACGCAGTCATGAGAAGCACCGCCCAAATGAACAACGGAATATTCTCACGCAACACGGTGAGGAATGGCCGTTGCGGCTTGGATTGCCGCTGCACAAAGGCCGGCGATTCCTGCACGTTGCGGCGGATATAGAGCACCAGCAGCGCCGGCAGTGCTCCCACGACGAACATGCCGCGCCAGCCGATGATCGGAAACAGCAGGAAGAAAACGATCGAGGCGATCAGATAGCCTGAGGGGTAACCCGCCTGCAGGATGCCCGAAACAAGGCCGCGCGAATCCTCCGGTATGGTCTCCATGACAAGCGATGCGCCGACCCCCCATTCGCCGCCCATGGCGACCCCGAAGAGGGCGCGAAGGACGAGGAACATCGTCAATCCCGTCGAAAAACCCGTCAGGAATTCGAAGACCGAGTAAAGCAGCACATCCACCATGAGTGTGACGCGCCGGCCGTAACGGTCGGCCGCGAGGCCGAAGATGAGCGCACCGATCGGTCGCATCGCCAGGGTGAGGAAGATGGCAACGGCAACCGCCGGAACATCCGTGTGAAACTCCTCGGCTATGTGCTTGAGAACGAAAACCAATATGAAGAAATCGAAAGCATCCAGCGTCCAGCCCAGATAGGCTGCGATGACGGTGTTTCGTTGCTGGGGGGACAAGGAACGTAAGCTATCCAATGCGGTCATCATGATCCTCCGACCGGATGGCGGCGGCGAGGCGGGCAATTCCGGATGCCGTCGAAGCTGGGGGAACCCGGCGCTGGCCGGGCATGTCGACGTTGCGGTGGTTCCTCCTTCGGCGCCTGTGAGGATTGCGCTATGCGGACTTTCGGATCGGCGATAACGCACCAGCCGCCTCTGGGTTGTAACACATTCGACATCATCGACGAATGGAAAAATCCGCTACGCTGTTTCCCTTTTGTACTCTTTGCCCCTTCACATCGGCGCGTTCTGTCGCCATATTCGCCGCATGGCCAGATCACCGAAAAAATCCCCCGCCCCGTCCGGTTTCGAAGAGGCGCCGCAGGCATCGTTTGAAGGTGCGCCGCTCAGCGGCGGCGTCGCCGATTGGGTGAAGCAGCTGGAAGCCGATGCCGAAATGTCTGGCGTCGAGACGCAGCGGCAGATCGCCTCGAAGGCTGGCAAGCACCGCAAGAAGGTGGAAATCGCCGCCTCCAAATCGGCGCGCGGCACCTCCATGGGCGGCTCGACCGATCCGAAGACGCGCGCCGCCGCAGGCCTCAACCCGGTCTCCGGCATGGATACATCGCTGGAAAATGCCGCCAATGCCGGAACGGCCGTCACGGCGACCGTCGAGGCTTTGTCGGCACTGATCGAAAGCGGCAATCCCCTCTTCAAGGATGGCAAGCTCTGGACGCCGCACCGCCCTGCCCGGCCGAACAAATCCGAAGGCGGTATCCCGATCCGCATGGCGTCGGACTACGAGCCTGCCGGCGACCAGCCGACCGCCATCCGCGATCTCGTCGAGGGCCTGGACAATGGCGAACGCAGCCAGGTGCTGCTCGGCGTCACCGGCTCGGGCAAGACCTTCACCATGGCCAAGGTGATCGAGGCAACGCAACGCCCTGCCGTGATTCTCGCGCCGAACAAGACGCTGGCAGCTCAGCTCTATTCCGAGTTCAAGAACTTCTTCCCCGACAATGCGGTCGAGTATTTCGTCTCCTACTACGACTACTACCAGCCGGAAGCCTACGTGCCGCGCTCGGACACTTTCATCGAGAAGGAATCCTCGATCAACGAACAGATCGACCGCATGCGTCACTCGGCGACGCGCTCGCTTCTGGAGCGCGACGACTGCATCATCGTCGCCTCGGTCTCCTGCATCTACGGTATCGGTTCGGTCGAGACCTATACGGCAATGACCTTCCAGATGAATGTCGGCGACCGGCTGGACCTGCGCCAGCTCCTCGCCGACCTCGTGGCCCAGCAATACAAGCGCCGCGACATGGATTTCATTCGCGGCTCCTTCCGCGTGCGCGGCGACACCATCGAGATCTTCCCGGCCCACTTGGAGGATGCCGCCTGGCGCATCTCCATGTTCGGCGACGAGATCGACGCCATCACCGAATTCGACCCGCTGACCGGCCAGAAAACCGGCGACCTGAAATCGGTGAAGATCTACGCCAATTCGCACTATGTCACCCCACGCCCGACGTTGAACGGCGCCATCAAGGCGATCAAGGAAGAGCTGCGAATCCGGCTCGCCGAGCTGGAGAAGGCCGGCCGCCTGCTCGAGGCGCAGCGCCTGGAGCAGCGCACCCGCTATGACATCGAAATGCTCGAAGCTACCGGCTCCTGCGCCGGCATCGAGAATTATTCGCGCTATCTGACCGGCCGCAATCCCGGCGAGCCGCCGCCGACGCTGTTCGAATATATCCCCGACAACGCGCTGCTGTTCGTCGACGAAAGCCACGTCTCGGTCAGCCAGATCGGCGGCATGTATCGCGGCGACTTCCGGCGCAAGGCGACGCTGGCCGAATACGGCTTCCGCCTGCCCTCCTGCATGGACAACCGGCCGCTGCGCTTCGAGGAATGGGACGCCATGCGCCCGGATACGATCGCGGTATCGGCAACGCCGGGCAGCTGGGAGATGGAACAGTCCGGCGGCGTCTTTGCCGAACAGGTCATCCGTCCGACCGGCCTGATCGACCCGCCGGTCGAGGTCCGCTCGGCCCGCAGCCAGGTCGACGACGTGCTCGGCGAGATCCGCGAGACAGCCGCCAAGGGCTATCGTACGCTCTGCACCGTGCTGACGAAGCGCATGGCCGAGGACCTGACGGAATATCTGCACGAACAGGGCGTGCGCGTGCGCTACATGCACTCCGACATCGACACGCTGGAGCGCATCGAGATCATCCGCGACCTGCGCCTGGGTGCGTTCGACGTGCTCGTCGGCATCAACCTCTTGCGCGAAGGTCTCGACATCCCTGAATGCGCCTTGGTCGCCATTCTCGACGCCGACAAAGAAGGCTTCCTGCGCTCGGAAACCTCGCTCGTCCAGACCATCGGCCGCGCCGCGCGTAACGTCGACGGCAAGGTTATCCTCTATGCCGACACCATCACCGGCTCGATGCAGCGGGCGATGGACGAGACCAGCCGCCGCCGCGAGAAGCAGATGGCCTACAACCTCGAACACGGCATAACGCCGGAATCGGTGAAGGCGAAGATTTCCGACATTCTCGACAGCGTCTACGAGAGGGACCATGTCCGCGCCGATATCGGCGGCGCCTCCGGCAAGGGCTTTGCCGATGGCGGCCACCTCGTCGGCAACAACCTGCAGACCCATCTCAACGCGCTGGAAAAGGCCATGCGCGATGCCGCCGCCGACCTGGACTTCGAAAAGGCCGCACGCCTGCGCGACGAGATCAAGCGCCTCAAGGCGGCGGAACTGGCCGTCATGGACGATCCGATGGCAAGAGAAGAGGCGAAGAGTCTCGAAAGCGGCAAGGGTGGCCGGCCCAATCCTTCGAAACCCCGCCCTTCCGGCTCCGCACCTCAGGGCGAGGAGGCCGCCGGTGCGGTCTCGAACAAAGAGAGCGGAACGCAGGGCTCCTATTTCGCCAAACCCACTCTTGATGAAATGGGACCGGGCAGCGATGCCGGCACGCCGCTTTTCCGGAAGAATACGCTCGACGAGATGACCGTCGGCCGCACCGAAAAGCCGATAATCGGCAAGGTGCCCGACAAGCCGGTCATCCGTGCGAAGCCGGGCGTCGGCTCCTATGAAGATCCGGTGGACGAAAAGCAGCGCAAGGGACGAACGAAGGGCAAGACGGGACGACCCGGACGATAGAGGCATCGGCCTCAACGGAAACCCGTTGCCCGAGGCCGCCGTTTTATGAGGAGCGGCGCACGCGAGCATCGAGCCATGTCTTGCTGGCAAGGCGCCTGCTCCTACATGACATCATGTGAGGAGGACCGCTGAGGGATGTGAGGCGCTCGGCCGCAGCTCGTTTTGGCGGGGAAACGATAGACCACGGGAGAGACCGATGTCAGAGCCTCTAGTCGTCCGCCGCGAGACTCATGTCTCGGCGCCACCCGCCGCATTATTTGCACTGCTGACCGATCCCGAAAAGATCCTGCGCTGGATGGGCACGGAAGCGCAGATCGAGCCGCAGCCCGGCGGCCTCTATCTGGTCAACGTCACCGGCACCCGCTTCGCGCGCGGTTCGTTCCGCGAGGTCGTCCCGGTTCATCGCCTGGCCTACAGCTTCGGCTGGGACGGCAGCGAGGAGGTTCCGCCGGGGTCTAGCCTGGTCGAGATCGATCTGATCGAGGAACCACCGAACGGAACGCTGCTTCGCCTCACCCATACCGGCCTGCCGACAGCGGAGCAATGCGAAGGCCATGCGAAGGGCTGGGCCCATTATCTCGATCGTCTCGCCGAAGTCGCGGTCGGACGCGACCCCGGCCCGGACTGGTGGCACGGGCAAGACGGCCAGCGCTGACGGTGCTCGAGACACAGTGCCGGTAGGCCCCGCGGACTGATGTACCGGAGTTGTAACCTCGAAAGCGCTCACCAGCGCGTCGAGCGCCTGCGCCAAGCAATCGCGGTAGCAGCGAGGCGGATGACAGCCTGCAACCGCCGTGGCATGATCGCGGCATGGATTTGCCCGCCCCCCTTGCCTGGCTGGTAGACGAAGCCGGCACCTCGCCCAGCCCCGAACGCTTCCTGGCCGATCTGGGCGGTCGACTGCTGTCGACCGGCCTGCCGCTTGCCGGCGGCGCCCTGACGCTCGCCGTCCCGCATCCGATCGTCACGCAACGCACCTGGCTGTGGCTGGCTGAGACCGGCGCCGTGATCGAGGCCCTGGGCTTTGCCGGCACGTCCCTTGGCCAAGCCGGACACGACTGGCTTGGCGGGCTCGGCCCGATATGCGAGGAGACGATCGGCACGGCGCCGGACAGCCCTGTGCTGGGCTGGGCCGGTGCACAGCCGTTCGATCCCTCCGCGGTCGACCGCCTGCGCCAGGTCGCGCGCTTTGCCGCGGCCCCTCTCGCGGGCCTTGCCGCGCGCGCGGCGCTATCCGCCCTGCTCGAAGCCTATCTCGGACGAAGGAGTGCCGCCCGCGTGCAGGACGGCGCGCTGCGCCGCAGCACCGGTGAGACCATCCGCGCCGCCCTCCTCTGCGCCGACCTCAGGGATTTCACCGCCCTTTCCGAGGCGACCGAGCCGACTGTGGTGATCGCCGCCCTCGACGCCTGGTTCGACCGCGTCGCCGGCGCCGTGCATGCCTTCGGCGGCGAGGTGCTCAAATTCATCGGCGATGGCGTCCTGGCGATCTTCCCGGTCACCGGAACGCCGGCTGAGGCCTGCGAAGCCGCGTTGCGCGCCGTCACCGCCATCCGCGCCGGCATGGCCCATCTCGACGCGACCCGCCTGACGCAAGGGCTGCCGCCGCTCCCCTTCGGCGCGGCCCTGCATTTCGGCGACATGCTCTGGGGCAATATCGGCGCCGCCGACCGCCTGGACTTCACCGCCATCGGCCCCGCCGTCAACCTCGTCAGCCGGCTCGAAGGCCTGTGCAAGCCGCTCGGCCGCAACGTCCTCATCTCGGGCGCGGTGGCGGCGGAGACGAACATGGTGCTGCTTCCGCTGGGAGAGCATGAATTGCGGGGGATTGTTGAGCCTTGCGTGGTGTTTACCTTGGTGGAGAACGGCGAAGAGAAGAAGACAGCCGGATTGACCATGGTCCCGACTTCGGGAAGCCCTTCGCGAGGTGCGTAAGCAGCGACACGATTGGCGAGAATCTACGGCCAACCAGATCGGGCTAACGCGTAGCAAAACGGTAAAAGGCAAGTCCGCATTGACTCATAATACTTAAAGGAACCACCGATCGAGAATAGGATGAAGCACCTAAGGCCTTCGAACCCATTGATTCCTTGCCCATTTCAGCCACCAAATAAAACACCCCTTGCCTTTTTCCAAAAACCCTGTCACCCATATGCATGCTCGGGCATTTGCATGCCGGTGACTGGACTGATTTGGTGATCCGCTTGCGGCAGGCAGCGGTTGGGTTCCGACCCGCGCAGACGTTCTTTCCCCGTACGTGACTTCTCGACTGGCTTTCGCATGTCGCGGAGGCAAAGCCGTCTGGGTTTCCCCGGATAAACTAAGACTGATGGGTAAAGGACTATCCCCCATGGCCACCAAGGGCACCGTAAAATTTTTCAACCAGGACAAGGGTTTTGGTTTCATCACTCCTGATGGCGGCGCGAAGGACGTTTTCGTCCACATCTCCGCTCTCCAGGCTTCCGGCATCCAGTCGCTGCGCGAAGGCCAGCAGGTCACGTTCGACACCGAGCCGGATCGCATGGGCAAGGGCCCGAAGGCCGTCAACATCCAGGCTTCCTAAGCCTCTGGTGACAGCCTGATTAAGGTTTTTGACGGCGTGGTGCAAACCGCGCCGTTTTTCGTTTGTGAGGCCTTGGCGTTTGCCCGGCTGGGGCAACCCTCGTCCTTCGAGGCTGCGGCCCCTTTGACAAGCTCAGGGCCTTCCGCACCTCAGGGTGAGAGTGGAGTTAGCCTCACGGCGTTGTTCAAAGCCAATTTTCGATCAGATCCCGTCGCGGTCGATTAGAGCATTTCCAGGAAAAGTGCGAAGCGGTTTTCCGTCTGGAATGCGTAAAGAAACAAAAAGATAGAGCGTTTTCGCGATTCGAAGAAAAGCGAAAACGCTCTAGCCCCATGGCGAGGTGGCCCGAAGGCCCCTCGAACCCCTCAAGCGCTCGCCCGCTCACCCTCACCGGCGAAATCCACCGCGGCGAAAGCCGCAGCGATCACCTGCGGCCCGGCGCCCGGCTTGTTGGCGTCGGTAGAGAGAATTTGCCGGTAGCGGCGCGAGCCGGGCAAGCCGGTGAAGAGGCCGACCATGTGGCGGGCGACATGGTGCAGGCGGCCGCTATTAGCGATATGGCGCTCTGCGTAGGCCATCATCCGGTCGCACAGGTCGTTCCAATCGGCCTCAACGGCCGGATCGCCAAAGAAGCGATGGTCGACGTCGGTGAGGATGGCCGCATTCTGATAGGCGGCGCGGCCGAGCATGACGCCGTCGACATGGGCAAGATGCGCCCCGGCCTGATCCAGTGTCTGGATACCGCCATTGATGCCGATAAACACATCGGGCCAACGCTGCTTCATGCGATAGACGATGTCGTAATCCAGCGGCGGGATCTCGCGGTTTTCCTTCGGCGACAGGCCCTTCAGCCACGCCTTGCGCGCATGGATCCAGATCGCGTCGGCACCGGCGTCGAGCACGCGACTCATCAGCTCAGGCAGCGCCGCTTCCGGCTCCTGTTCATCGACACCGATGCGGCATTTCACCGTGACGGGGGCCTTCGATACCGTCTTCATCGCTGTGACGCAGGCAGCCACCGTCTCCGGCGTCAGCATCAGGCAGGCGCCGAAGGTGCCGGACTGCACACGGTCCGAAGGGCAGCCGACATTGAGGTTGATCTCGTCATAGCCATAGGCTTCCGCAATCCGCAGCGCCTCGGCAAGCTTGGCCGGATCGGAGCCGCCGAGCTGCAGGGCGACGGGATGCTCGCTCGCATCATGGCCCAGCAGCCGGTCGCGCGGGCCGTGAATGATCGCATCCGCCACCACCATCTCGGTATAGAGCAGCGCATGGCGGCTCATCTGCCGATGCAGATACCTGCAATGCCGGTCAGTCCAGTCGATCATGGGAGCCACCGCAAAGATCTTGCGGCCGTTTTTCAGCGCGTCGCTATACATGGGATACCTTTCTGCCTCGCGCTCTACACCAAAACCTTTCCGAAGGCCAGTTTTCCCGGCAGCGACAATGATGCTAGGTTGCCGCATGGAGTCGGAAGGCAGCACGCCTTTCCGAAAGCAATGAGAGTTTCGAAAAGCCCATATGAACGCCCCTCTTACGACAGTTATTCCACCACCCGCCACCGTCCTCTTGCCAATCGAGGGTGAAGCCGAGCTCTTTCCGGTGCGCCGCGTCTATTGCGTCGGTCGCAACTATGCCGATCACGCCATCGAGATGGGGCACGATCCCAGCCGCGAACCGCCGTTCTTCTTCCAGAAGAATCCGGACAATCTGCTTGTTTCGAGCGATTTCCCCTATCCCCCGTTGTCATCGGACGTGCATCACGAGGTGGAGCTTGTCGTCGCGCTGCGCAGCGGCGGAGCCGACATCCCGGTCGAGCAGGCGCTCGACTGCGTTTATGGCTATGGCGTCGGCATCGACTTCACCCGCCGCGACCTGCAGGGCGAGGCCAAGAAGCTCGGTCGTCCCTGGGAGATCGGCAAGGCCTTCGAGCATTCCGCGCCCGTTTCCGCGCTCGTCCCCGCTACCCGCGTCGGCCACCCCGACAAGGGCGGCATCTGGCTGATGCGCAACGGCGAAGCGGCCCAAAGGGGCGACCTCTCCCAGATGATCTGGAAGGTGCCTGAGGTCATCGCCGAGCTGTCCAAGCTCTTCACGCTGGCGCCAGGCGACATCATCATGACCGGCACGCCCGCCGGCGTCGGCCCGGTGGCGCGTGGCGACAGGATCAGCTGCGCCGTCGACGGCGTCGCGACGCTGATGCTGAACGTCATTTGATCGAGGAGGACGAACCATGCCGCTCTACGCCCTTGCCGACCTGACACCGAAAACACCCGGTCCCGACCTTTATTGGATCGCACCGGATGCGAGCGTGATCGGCAAGGTCGAGATCGGCGAGGATGTCGGCATCTGGTTCGGCGCTGTGCTGCGCGGCGACAACGAGCCGATCGTCATCGGCAAGTCCACGAATATCCAGGAAGGCGCGATGGTGCACACGGATCCGGCCTTCCCGGTCACGATCGGCGAAGGCTGCACCATCGGCCACCACGCCATCATCCATGGCTGCACCATCGGCGACAACTCGCTGATCGGCATGGGCGCGACGGTGCTGAACGGCGCGAAGATCGGCAGCAATTGCCTCGTCGGCGCCAATGCGCTGGTCACCGAAGGCAAGGAGTTTCCGGACGGATCATTGATCGTCGGCGCCCCGGCAAGAGCGATCCGCACGCTGGACGAGGCCGCCATCGAAGGCCTGCGCCGCTCGGCCCGCAATTATGTCGCCAATTGGCAGCGCTTCGCCCGCGATCTCAAGAGACTGGATTAGAGCAATTCCAGGAAAAGTGCGAAGCGGTTTTCCGTCCGGGATTGCGCAAAAACAATAGCATGGAGCGGTAGGGCGATTCCGTGAAACGCGTAACCGCTCTAGGCCGCGCACTTCGCGCAGTGACCGCGGATTTCGATGGTCGACTTCTCGGCTTTGAATTTCTGCGACTTCAGCCAATCCATCAGCCGGTGATCGACCTCATGATCGTGGAATTCGATCACCTGGCCGCAGCTTTCGCAAATGGCGAAGGCAACGAGGCCGTGACTGTGGCAGTTTTCATCCGGATGGGCGCAGGCGACGAAGGAGTTGATGCTTTCGAGCCGGTGCACGACGCCATATTCCAGCAGCTTATCCAGCGCGCGGTAGACCTGCAGCGGCGCGCGAAATCCCTGATCGCGCAGCTTGTCGAGAATGGTGTAGGCGCTGAGCGGCGATTCCGCCTTGGTCAGGACATCGAAAACCAGGGTCTGGTTCTTGGTGAGCATCGGAGTGGTCATGATGACTGTCCTCTCTGTTCCGCCGCCGGCGCGGCGCCCCTGCGAACGAGGGGCAGCAGACTGATGATAAACAGAATGAGCGCCGCAACCACGATGGACGGGCCGGAAGGCGTGTCATAGCGCAGCGATCCGAACAGCCCGCCGACGACGGCGACGGCACCGAGGAGCGAGGCAAAAATCGCCATCGTCTCCGGCGTCGAAGCGAAGCGGCGCGCTGTGGCTGCTGGAATGATCAGAAGTGCGGTAATCAGCAGGATGCCGACAATCTTCATGGCAATCGCGATCACCGCGGCCATCAGCAGCATGAAGAACAACTTCGCGCGCTCCGGCCGCAACCCTTCGGCCTCGGCCAGCTCGGGATTGACGGTGGATGCCAACAGCGGCCGCCACAGCCAGACAATCGCCGCCAGCACAAGGATACCACCGCCCCAGATCACCAGGATGTCGGACTGGCCGACGGCAAGGATATCGCCGAAAAGGAAGGCGATGAGATCGATCCTGACCCAGCTCATGAAGGCGACGATGACCAGGCCGATCGCCAGGGTCGCATGCGAGAGAATGCCGAGCAGCGCATCCGCCGACAGCGCCTGCCGCCGCTGCAGGAAGAGCAGCAGGATCGAGACGAGTGCCGCGACCGCGAAGACGGAAAGCGTCAGATTGAGCTGGAAGAGCAGCGACAGCGCCACGCCGAGCAACGCCGAATGCGAGATCGTATCGCCGAAATAGGCCATGCGCCGCCAGATAATGAAGCAGCCAAGCGGCCCCGTGGTCAGCGCCAGCCCGACGCCGGCGAAAATGGCGCGCAGGAAGAAATCGTCAAACATGGCGCTCTCCCTCGGCATGATCATGGTCATGATGGTGCTGATGATCGCCGTGATCGTGGTCATGATCGCCGTGGTCATCAGGATGATGGCCGTCGCCGGCGTGGCAATGATCGGTGATCGAACCATCGGCATGCTGCACGCGACCGTCGGGCAGATGCGTGTGGTCGTGATGGTGGCTGTAGATTGCCAGAGATTGCGCCGCGCGCGTGCCGAAGAGTTTCACATATTCGGGGCTCTGGCTGACCGTCTGCGGCGTACCCCGGCAGCAGACATGGCCGTTCAGGCAGACGACGGTATCTGTCGCGGCCATGACGACATGCAGATCGTGCGAAATCAGCAGGATGCCGCAGCCTTCGGAATTGCGGATCGACTTGATGAGGTCGTAAAGCGCGATCTCGCCGTTGAAATCAACCCCCTGCACCGGCTCGTCGAGCACCAGAAGATCGGGCTTGCGGGCGATGGCACGCGCGAGCAGCGCCCGCTGGAATTCACCGCCGGACAAATGCTGCACCTCGGCCTTGGCAAGATGCGCTATGCCGACCGCCTCCAGCGCCGCGCGCAGCTCGCTCTCCGGCAAAGGCCCCGTCAAGGTCATCAGTCGCTGCACGCTGAGCGGCAGGGTCCAGTCGATCGCAAGCTTTTGCGGAACATAGCCGACCTTCAGGCCGGCGATGCGATCGACACGCCCCTCGTCCGGCTTCAGCACGCCGATCGCCACCTTGGCGCTGGTGGATTTGCCGGAACCATTCGGGCCGATGAGGGTGACGATCTCACCTCGGCTCACGGAAAAATCGACGCCGCGCACCAGCCAGCGACCGTCGCGGCGGACGCCGACATCATGGAGCGACACCAGGGGCCGGCTCTTGCTGTCGATGGAAGAGAGCATGAAATTTCCAATTGCGCTATTGCGCCATGCTATCGCACACGTTATAGCATAACGCAATTGATGTAATAACATAACAGACCCATTCAAGGGCACTTATCGCATGAACGTCGCAAAAGCTTTCTTTCCCCTCGCCGCCTCTCTCCTGCTTTCAGGCCTGCTTGTCGGCACCACCGCAACTGCAGCCGATGCCCCAAAGGTCGTCGTCTCCATTAAGCCGGTTCATTCGCTTGTCGCTGCCGTCATGCAAGGGGTCGGCACGCCGGATCTCATCGTCGATGGTGCTGCCTCACCACATACCTACGCGCTCAAGCCCTCGAATGCCCGCAGCCTCCAGCAGGCGCAGGTGGTTTTCTGGGTCGGTCCGGGCATGGAAGCCTTCTTGCAGAAGCCGCTCGCCTCTCTCGGCTCCAATGCCACCGTCGTCGAGCTCGATCAGGCGCCAGGCATCACCAAGCTCAAGTTCCGCGAGGGCGGCGCCTTCGAGTCACATGACGACGGCGACGAGCCGGCCGCCGGCGAAGACCACGCACACGATCACGAAGAATTCGACACGCATCTCTGGCTCGATCCGCACAATGCGAAGGCGATGGTGGCCGAAATCACCACGTCGCTGGTCGCCACCAACCCCGCCAACGCGCTGATCTATGAAGCAAATCAGAAGGCATTGAACGACAAGCTCGATGCCCTCGATACCGAAATTGCCTCGACACTCGCGCCGGTGAAGAACAAGCCCTTCATCGTCTTCCACGATGCCTATCAGTACTTCGAGCATCGCTACGGCGTGCGCGTTTCCGGCTCCATCACGGTAAGCCCGGAAACCATTCCCGGTGCGCAGCGCGTATCGGAAATTCACAGCAAGGTCGCCGATCTCGGCGCGACCTGCGTTTTCGCCGAACCGCAATTCGAACCAAAGCTGGTCAATGTCGTGCTGGAAGGCACATCCGCGAAATCTGGAGTCCTCGATCCCGAAGCCGCAACGCTGCCGCAGGGGCCGGATCTCTACTTTACCCTGATGCGCGGCATCGCAAACTCCCTAAAAGCCTGCCTCTCCTGAGCCAGGCTGAATATCGCCGAAGGAAGCGAGCCCATTGCTCGCTTTTTTCACGCCAACAAATGTTATGATATTACATTACAAAGAGATTGTCATGAACAAGAAGCTCCCGGTTACCGTCCTCTCCGGTTTCCTCGGCACCGGCAAGACGACGCTGCTCAATCATATTCTCAACAACCGCCAGGGCCTGCGCGTCGCCGTGATCGTCAACGACATGAGCGAGGTGAATATCGATGCCGCGCTGGTGCGTGACGGCGGCGCCAATCTCTCACGCACCGAGGAACAACTCGTCGAGATGACCAACGGCTGCATCTGCTGCACGCTGCGCGACGATCTCCTGAAGGAGGTGCGTCAGCTCGCCGAGCAGGACCGTTTCGACTATCTGCTGATCGAATCGACTGGCATAGCCGAGCCCCTGCCCGTTGCGACAACCTTCGAGTTTCGCGACGAGGATGGCAGCAGCCTCGCAGACGTCGCCCGGCTCGACACCATGGTCACGGTCGTCGACGCAGCCAACCTTCTGGCGGACTACGGCTCGACGGATTTCCTTGCCGATCGCGGCGAAACCGCGGGTGACGGCGACAACAGGACCATCGTCGATCTCCTGGTCGAGCAGATCGAATTTGCCGATGTCGTCATCCTCAACAAGATCGGTTCAGCCACTGCCGAGCAGCGCGACGCCGCACGCAAGATCATTGTCGGCCTCAATCCCGATGCACGTCTAATCGAAACGGATTTCGGCGCGGTCGAACCGACCGAAGTTCTCGGTACCGGCCGCTTCGACATCGATCGCGCCGAAACGCATCCGCTATGGTACAAGGAGTTGCACGGCTTCAAGGACCATGTTCCCGAAACGGAAGAATATGGCATACGCTCCTTCGTCTATCGCGCGAAGAAACCGTTCGATCCCACGAGATTCCAAGCCTTTCTCAATCGTTCCTGGCCGGGTGTCGTTCGCGCCAAGGGCTTTTTCTGGCTCGCGACCCGGCCTTACCATGTCGGCGAAATGAGTCAGGCTGGCGCGCTGGTCCGCACGAGCAAAATGGGCCTGTGGTGGGCCGCCGTGCCACAGGAGCAATGGCCCCGCGATCCGTCTTTCAAGCAGGCTCTGGCTCCCTATCTCGATCCGGTCTGGGGCGACCGCCGTCAGGAATTGGTCTTCATCGGCGCCGATCCCATGGACCGGCAGAAGATCACCGCGGAGCTGAATGCCTGCCTGGTCAAGGCGGACCGATTTACGCCGGAGCGCTGGCGAGACCTGCCGGATCCTTTCGCCAGTTGGAACGGGCCAGCAGCATGAAGAAGCCGAACGTGATCAAGTTCCGCTGCTACTGCATGGAATGCAGCAATGAGGACAAGCCCGAGGCCGGCGCTCCGAAACCAATCGAACAGCGCCGGATCAAGAATATAATAGGGAAAACGGGTCAGATCTCCGCCTCGCGGCCGACTCCATCGAAAGATTGCCGATCGGGGCCTGAACGCGGGTTCAGGCTACCATCATGTGGGCGGGGACTGCACTCACTTCATGCATGACGAGCAATGCGCCGATCACCTCGCCCTTGGTGCGAAGCGGTGTCATGCTGCAGTGAAGGACCTTGCCGGGCTCTACAGTATGATAGCCCGGATAGAGGCACTCGACCGCCTCGCCTGCGAAGCAGGAATCGAGCTTCGTCCTGACGCTGCTTTCGAAATATTCGGAACCGATGAATTCGGACATATGCCGTCCGACCAGTTCGATCGGCTTCGATTTCAGAAACTCCGAATTGGCAGCGTTGCTGTAGAGATAGCGATAATCCCGCGTGATGACGGCAACGCGATCCGGCAGACTGTTGAGAATGACATCGTTCAGGACGCTGCCTTCGTCATAGCCAAACAGATCGTCGCGTTCCTTTTTCTTGGACGAAAACGCTATCAAGACCTCGGCCGCAGCATCGCTCGCGCCGCCGAAATAGCGATCGATCAGCACGGACAGCGACGCTGAATTGCGTACAACCCGCGACCGATCGTCCGATTCTTCCCGGATGAGATTGTTCATGAACTGGAGCTGCATGTACATTTCAAGCAGGCTTGTGGCCCTAGAGGCCAAAATAGCCGCTATAAGCGGCTCCAATTCGCGATCAAGTGACGCTACAAGCTCATCGTCGCCAAGTTTTATCGCACGCTGAATCTGGTTACATTTCGTGGAGAAGGCATGAAAGAGTGCCAGCAAAATTGCCCTCCTGTCCCTGACCATAGTCAAACACCGAGGCCTCGTTTCCCGACGCTGACATGCCCAAGGATAATCAGTCTGGTGTCCGCATTCTCACCAGACTTTCTATCATGTGAATTAACATGACTTACCCTCACTTTCAATCCAGATGAGTGGAAGTTCTCGGAAAAGGCGAACTTTCTGAAATGAAAGGCTTACTGGGCCGAATGACTGTATGAAGACTGGACCTGGAGAAACATAAGACCTGCTCTGGCACGAGCTTGGCAGAAGCCTAGAAGACAGTTTTCTTGATGTTCCAGCGATCATGATACCAGAGCCATTGCTCGGGATTCTCCCTCACCCAGCCCTCGACTTTGTCGTTCAACATCTGCGCCGTCGCCGGCAAATCGAGATTACCCAACTCGTTGCGCGGCATCTCCAGCTTCGGCTCGATTTCCAACCTATAGCGGTTGCCTGGCAGGCGGATGCAACGAGCCGGATAGACCTCGCAGTTGAACTGGCGCACGAGCTTCGGCAGAAGCGGATTGGTTTTCACCTCCCGGCCGAAGAACAAGGTCTTCAAACCCTTGCGAAATTTCTGATCGACCAGCACGCCGACGCCACCGCCCGCTTCCAGTTCCCTGGCAAGGGCGAATGATGACCCCGCATGCGATGGTACGAGATTCCCCATGCGTTTCGCGCGAAAGTCAAAAACCTTCTTGGCGACATAGGGATTGTTCGGCGGGCGAAACAGCACCGTCACCTTGAGGCCGAAGGCAGCACCGGCGACGGGCAGCAACTCGAAATTGCCGGTATGGCCGGTAAAGACGATGAATGGCCGCGGGTTATCCCTGAGATCGAGAAAGATCGGAATACCCGAAACCTCGACGCGGCCCGGCTTGTCGCTATGGGGATCGAAATCGAAAAGCCGGTCGAGAAAGACATATTCCGCCGCGAGCCGCCCCATATTGCCCCAGCTCGCGAGCGCGATCTTCTCGATCTCCGCCTCGCTCTTTTCCGGAAAGGCGTTACGCAGGTTGGTCAGCATCAATGTGTGCCGGCGCATGCGCGGACCGATCTTGCGGGTCAACCAATCGGCAAACCTGATGCCGCCATCCGCCGGAAACAGCTTCAGAAAATTGAGGAAACCGAAGATGACCTGCGCCACCAGCCATTGCCGGAAATTTCTGAGCGAGAGGACGATCCGGGTGATGACGAGCTTCACGCGGCTCAATCCATCTTCAAGATGATCTTGCCGAAGATCTGGCGCGATTCCATCCGTTCCAGCGCCCGGTCGATATCGCTGAAGCTTACCTCGGTGTCGATCACCGGATGCACCAGGCCCCGCGCCATCTTCTGCATGGCGTTCGCCATGTTCTCCATGCGGCAGCCGAAGGAACCGAAGAGCTTCAGCTGCTGCTGGAACAGCATCATCAGGTTCATTTCGGTCGACACACCCGAGGTCGAACCGCAGGTCACGAGGCGACCGCCACGCTTCATGCAGAGCATGGAGCCGGCCCAGGTATCCTTGCCGACATGTTCGAAAACGACGTCGACACCCTTTTTCTTCGTCAGCTTGCGCACCACACCCTCGAAGCGGTCGGTGCGGTAATTGATGACATGATCGGCACCCAGCGCCTTGGCCTTCTCGATCTTGTCGTCGGAGCCGACTGTCGTGATGACAGTGCAGCCGATCTTCTTGGCAAGCTGGATAGCCGCGGTGCCGATGCCCGAGCCGCCGGCGTGGACGAGGATCGTCTCGCCCGGCTCCAGCTTGGCATTGTCGAACAGCATATGCTCCACGGTACCGAAGGTGACGGGCGCGAGTGCCGCGCCGATCGCATCGACGCCGGGAGGCGCCGGAACCAGCAGGCGCGCCGGAAGATTGACCTTCTCCTGTGCGAAGCCGTCGAGATGGAAGCCATGAACACCGCTGACATTCTCACAGAGATTGTCGCGGCCTTCGCGGCAATGACGGCAAAGGCCGCAGGTGCGCGCGCCATAGATCGAGACGAGCTGCCCCGGCAGCACGTTGGCCACGCCCGGCCCGATCGCCTCGACCACACCGGCGGCTTCCGCACCGATGACAAGCGGCATCTTGCGCTTGGCAAAGGCCATGCCCCGCCAGCCCCAGACGTCGATGTGATTGAGGGCAACGGCCTTGACGCGCAGCGTCACCTCGCCCGCGCCAGGAGCGTCTGGCTCTGGCAGATCGGTGATCTCAAGTTTGCGGTCGTCAACCAGTTGCAAAGCACGCATGACAAAATCCCTCGCCTTTTAGGCGTCCTAAGGCACGATCCCGAAAAGTGCGAAGCGGTTTTCGGACAAGATCATGCCACATCCAATAGTCCTGGAGCGAGGCGACGATTTGAAGATACGTCGTCTCGCTCCAGTGTCTTGTTCTTCAAAGGTCCGATTAAGCCGGTTCAAGCGCCATGACAAGGCTGGCATTCTGGCCGCCGAACCCGAAGGAGTTCGAAAGGATCGCCTTTACCTGTTTTTCACGCTTCTTGTTCGGCACGACGTCGAGAACGATCGACGGATCCGGATTGTTGTAGTTGATGGTCGGCGGCAGCGTGCCGGTCAGCATGGTCTGCAGCGAGAACACCGCCTCGACCGCGCCCGCCGCCGTCAGCGTATGGCCAATCATCGACTTGTTCGACGAAACGGGAATGGCCGAGAGCCGCTCGCCGAAGACAGCGGACATGGCGCCATATTCCATCTTGTCGTTTTCCGGCGTCGATGTGCCGTGGGCGTTGATATAGCCGATATCGCTCTCATCCATGCCGGCATCGGCCAGCGCCGCGCGAATCGTCGCGATCGCCGGGCCGCCGTCGGGCGAGGAACGCGTGCGATGGAAGGAGTCCGCCTTGTCGCCCGCACCCTTCATGATGCCGAGGATCTTGGCGCCGCGCGCAATCGCCGCCTCCAGCGATTCCAGCACCAGCGTCGCAGCACCTTCCGCTATGACGAAGCCGTCACGGTCCTTGCTGAACGGCTTGGATGCCTTGGTCGGCGGATCGTTCTGGGTCGAAAGTGCCGACAGCAGCGAGAAGCGGATCAGCGCCTCGGCGCTGAGCGACCCGTCCGTCGCAACCGTCAGAGCCCGCGCCGTCCGGCCCTGGCGGATCGCCTCGATGCCGAGCTGGATTGCGGTCACGCCGGACGCACAGGCCGTCGATAGCGTTATCGGCAGGCCGCGCGTGCCGAAACGGTCGGCAAGGCGCTCGGAAATGGCCCCGAAGAGCGCCGCTTCGTGGAAAACAGCATCCGGGCGCTGGCGCATGGCGGCTAGGAAACGCTCATAGGCGTCGCCCTGATGATCCGCCGGCGGCGAACGATCGGCAAGCTCGAAGCGGGCGCTCCATTCCGGCTCGATCGGCGGCGCGGCAAGGAACAGCGGCGCATCGAAATCACCGGAAATGCCGGCCTGGGCCAAAGCCTCAATGGTTGTCTCGCGTGCAAAGGCATATGAGCGTTCAACGGCATTCGGCGCCGGAATATCGATGAAATCCACCGTGCCGGCGATACGCGTCGAAAGCCCGTCCGTCGGGAAGCGCGTGATATTATGGATGCCGGAGGTGCCCGACGAAAGCGCGTTCCAATTGTCCTGCAGGCCCTGACCGAGCGAAGTGATGATTCCCATGCCGGTGACGGCAACGATGGGACGCCCCAGATGATCCTTGTAAGCGGATGCGGTCATGATCTTGTTCCTCACGCTTCGGCGGAAAGTACGGCGATGCCTTCGCCGCGCGCATGGCCGACAGTCGTTACCACAGCCTTGCGCGCACCGGCCGTCATCGGCTTTTCATTAGCGGCATCAAATGGCGGCACCTTGGCCTGATTGGCGAGGGCGAGCGCCGCGAAAGCAATCCCGAGCGGAAACTGGCTTTCAAGCCCATGGCCGGAAACTCCGCCGTAGCCGCGAATGGCCGAGGCGGGAAGCTGTGCCTCGAGAACGGCTTTCTCGCGCTGGGCAAGATCGGTAATTGCCGTCGTCCCGGAGAAGATGACGGTCGTATCGCCCTGGCCCTCTTTGGCTGATGTGAGCATACGCTCCAATCGTGCCTCGAACCTGCCTCCGTCACGGCTGCCGCGATCCCCCTCGATCGAATCGATGCTCGCATAAATATGCGCGCCGCGGCCTTCGGCATGGGCGCGGGATTCGAGCACGAGAAACGCGCTGAGCGACCCCATAATCATGCCGCCGCCATTGTCCGGCGTGCGCGACCACAACGGATGCCATGCGCCGAGGGCGTGTGCATTGATGGATTCGATCAACAGGATCATGTCGAGCCGCTCGGCCGAAAAGGCGCCGCCGACCAGGGCATGGCTCGATTCACCCGACTTGATGCGATGGAAGGCGGTCTCGACAGCGGAAATGCCGGCGGCTTCCTCACCCATGAAGGTGCGTGACGAGCCGGTGACCTTGTGGACGATCGAGATATTGCCGGCGAGCAGATTGGAAAGCTGTGCAAGGAACAGAGTCGGCCGCAGTTCGGTCGTCAGCTTCTCGTTCAAGAGCACTTCGCGATCGTTGCGGTTCAAGGCCTCATTGACGATCAGCGTATCGACATTGAGGTCGCGCTCGCCGCCGCCGGCCGCGACGATCATGTCCATGCTGCCGCAGGCTTCCAGATCTTCCTTGAAGCCGGCATCGTCCAAAGCCAGTCCGGCAGTGAAGACGCCGATACGCTGCCAGTTTTCCATTTGCCGCTGATCGCCGCGCTTCGGGATCTGCTGCGACCAGTCGATCTCAGGCAGCGGATGCACCGGATAGGGCTTGAATTTCTCGGTTTCCACGATGGTCGGTGGCGTCTTGTCCGATGTCAGCAGGGCGACATGCGCATCCTTGCCGACACCCTGACAGGTGACGATGCCGATACCCGTGATCACCACATCATTCTGAGCCTTGCTCATTCATCAATCCTCTTAGAATGCGGCGCAATGCGAGCCGGCAGCATCAACCGTTGGCCGCGATGGCGTCGAGGAGACCGACCTCGCCTGCCCGCCTACGCACGATGTCGGCAAGCGGCACCTCATTAAACGGCACGGTGCGCAGCTTCAACTGCGCATCGCAGATCTTCTTCCCCGCAATGGTGATGCGCGCCTTGGTCACGGCGAAGCCGGAACCATCGTGCTCCAGCTCGGCCTCGATATCGAGCTCGGCTTCCGGCTCGACAAAGGTGCGCATCTTGGCGCCATCGACCGACATCAGAAACGGCATATAGGCGAACTTGGTTACCGCCAGCACCAGCATGCCCGAAGCCTGCGCCATGGTTTCGATCAGCAGAACGCCCGGAACAAGCGGCATGCCGGGGAAATGGCCTTCGAAAACTGGGCTTTTCGCCGGAACGACAGAATGAGCCTTCAACTGGCCCTTGGACAGATCGACGGACACGACCCTGTCGATCATCTGGAAATATTCCAGCAGCATCAACGCCTCCGCTCCAACCCGACAGCGCACGATGCTACGGGCGGGATACGCTATTTAAGAATGAAACCGCCCGGCCGCCATATTCAGGGGCGGCTGGGCGTCAAAAAATGCAAGAATGTTGCTCAGCCCTTGGCGGCGCGCAATTCATCGATCTTGGCACAAAGGTTCTTCAGCACGAAGTACTCTTCGGTCGAAACCTTGCCTTCATTGACTTCCTGCGTCCACTGCTCGAGCGGGATCTTGATGCCGAATTCCTTGTCGATGGCGAACACGATGTCCAGGAAGTCGAGGCTGTCGATGCCGAGGTCGTCGATCGTGTGGCTTTCCGGAGTGATCGTCTCACGGTCGATTTCGCTGGTCTCAGCGATGATGTCGGCAACTTTGTCAAATGTAGCAGTCACTGCCCATACCTCTTGAAATAATAATTCAATCCCCCTCATAGGGAAATCCAGTCCAAAAGCCAATGCTTTCCAATAGAAACCCCGGCAATTTGGCGGATGACTGTTGCGCAAACAGCAAAGGCAGTCCTCACGCCACCATCGGCCGGATCGCGGCCGACATGCGTGCAAGATGCGGCAGCATTACGGCTATACCAGCCTTGCGAACAAATTCGCACGGTGTGAGACGCTCACTCGCTGATGACAATCCGCGTGTTGCTGAGGCCTACATCCGCAGTCATGGAAAAGAAGGTTGCGGCATTACGGGTCTCCAGCCGCACGCAGCCGTGCGAAGCGGGCTGGCCGAGATGCCTCACCTCATAGGTGCCGTGGACAGCATAACCGCCATTGAAAAACACAGCATAGGGCATCGGCGCGTCGTCGTATTTCTTTGAGCGATGATCTTTCGAAAGCCATTTCGCCGTATAGGAGCCTGTCGGCGTAACATAACCCCTACGCGCCGTCGAAACTTTCCACCGATACTTGAAAACACCATCTTCCGAAACGGTCATTGTTTGCGACCGAAGATCCACCTTCGCGAGAACAGTTCCCGCCTGCACTGATCCAGCATGCAATTCCATACATAGACATACGGCTGCAGCCACAACGCTATATTTCATCTTATCCCCTCCGACCGTTTGCTTCATTCCGAAGCAATTCAGACGATGGGAAAGCCTAACAGGCCGTCAATTATACCATATTAATACATATAGTGAGCAATTCATTAATATAGATAGTCGCTCACAGCAGCAGCAGGAAGCCCAAAAAGGCTAAAAGCGTCAGCATTGAGCATGCCGAATAGAAGATCGAGATTCCTGCTTCGATGTCGCTGACGGTGGCCGTGTCACGGCCCGCGCCATTGATCATCGGCTCACGCACGACCTCACCACCGTAGATCCGCGGCCCCGCAAGCTGAATGTCCAGGGCGCCGGCCATCGCCGCTTCCGGCCTGCCGGAATTCGGCGACCGATGCAGCCCGCCGTCCCGGACCGCGACTCGGATCGCATTTCCGAGCGCCGAGATCCCGCGCTTGACGAGGGCGCCGACGGCGATCAGCAGGATCGACAATCGTGCGGCCGGCCAGTTGGCGATATCGTCCAAACGTGCAGCCGCCCGTCCAAAGTCGACATAGGTCTCCGATTTATGGCCAATCATCGAATCAGCTGTGTTGAGCATCTTGTAGAAAAACAGGCCCGGCAGGCCGAAAATGCCGTACCAGAGCGCCGGCGCCACGACGCCATCCGAGAAATTCTCGGCAAGGCTTTCGATCGCCGCCCGGCAGATGCCAGGCTCGTCCAAGGTCTCGGGGTCGCGGCCGACGATGCGCGACACCGCAAGACGGCCGCCCTCCAGGCCGTTGCTCCGCAACGCCCGCGAGACCTCACCGACATGATCGGCCAGGCTCTTCTGCGCCAGGAACACCGCGACCAGCGCCGCTTCGACCAATATGCCGAGCCAGCCGAAGAAGGCGAGCAAGCCGTGGATCGCCCAGCCGACGATAACGGCTCCCATGAGCAAGGCGATGATCGACATCATACCGTTGCGGCGACGAAGCACGCCGGGCAGATGTTTTGCATTGAACCGGCTGTCGAAGGACGAAATCGCCTTGCCGAACAGCACGACGGGATGCGGCACACGCTGCCAAAGCCAATCGGGATCGCCGACGATGCGATCCAGCAGCAATGCAAGCACGAGAATGAGCAAATGTTCGTCGGCGGTCATGTCGAATAATCCTCTAGTGCCCCGGCGAGTCTGTGATCTGCCTCCTCATCCGGAGCGAGACCGAAGCGCAGCCAATTGCGCGCATAATCGAACTTGCGGACCAGAATATGGTGGCGGCAGAGATGCTTATATATGCCTTCTGCGCGGTCGTCCGCAACCAGCGCGAACAAGGCCGTGCCTCCGGCAACATGCAGATGGAACCTATGGAGAGCCGTCTCCAGCGCAAGGCGCCTTTGTAAAATACGATCGCGCACGGCGCTCGTGTCGCGCTCCATCAACGAGGCAGCGATCGACAGCGCCGGACCGGACACGGCCCAGGGACCCAGCCAATCCTCGAACTGGGCGGCAATCGACGCTTCGGCGATCACGAAACCGAGCCGCAAACCGGCCAGGCCGAAGAATTTCCCGAATGACCGGAAGATGATGAGGCTGGGCATGGGGGCGGCATATGGCGCAAGGGTCGCCTCAGGTTCGATATCGCCAAAGGCCTCGTCGACCAGCAGGATACCATCCTGCCGGCGTTGTCTGTCGTGCAAATCGCGCAGCTGATCGACTGACAGCCTCCGCCCATCCGGATTGTTGGGATTGACGACGACGACGAGCCTGTCTTCAGCAGTAAGATCAGCTATCCCCGAAACCTGGCGTACAGGAAGGCCTGCGAGCGTGAACGCCCGGACATATTCGCCATAGGTCGGCGACAGGATCGCAACGCTGCCGTTGGGCACGAGCCTGGGAAGCAGCTGAATGACCGATTGCGTACCGGGAACGGGCAAGGGCAGGATATCGCCGCTGCGGTAATAGGCCCTCGCCGCCTCCCGCGCACGCTCCTGCAAATGCTGGTCCGGCAGCCGGTGCCAGGCCGAAACGGGCACCTCCGGCAGGGCGACAGGGTTGGGGTTGATGCCGGTCGAGAGGTCAAGCCAGTCTTCTGGGCGTCCGCCATACTGGCGAGCCGCCGCGGTGATGCCGCCGCCGTGGACGATCCTGCTTGTCATGCCGCGTCCCCGGCAAGATCGATCAGGTGCATATAGGAACCCGCGACATTGGCGCGCTGAAGACCGGCCGCGCCTAGATCGGCGCCAAGCGCATCCCTGACCGCAAACAAACGATCCGCCTCGCCTTCCGAAACGATGGTCGAATAATGAAACTCATGCGCCGTCATCGGCTTTTCGAAGAAGGAGCCGGCAAGCGGCGTTACGCGCCGGTAGCCCAGATGGCGCTGTCGCTTTTCGTAGCTGGTCACCACGGGCAGGAGACCGAGCATCTCGTGGCGAGCCCCGGCCGCATCCACCAATCCGTCGCCAAGCACCATGTAGCCGCCGCACTCGCCGTAGATTCGCGCCCCGCGCGCCGCTGCATCCCTCACGCCGGACTGGAAATGATAGGAGTCCGCAAGCTTTTCCGCATGCAGTTCGGGATAGCCGCCGGGAAGATAGACGGCGTCAGCGTCCGCCGCCGGCCCCTCGTCCGCCAAGGGAGAGAAGAAGGAGATCTCCGCGCCGCGCCGCCGCCAACCGAGCAGCATATGCTCGTAGCAGAAGGCGAATGCGATATCGCGTGCCACCGCAATGCGCTGCCCGAACGGCATCAGTCGCGCGATGTTGGCTGTCGATGGACGCACGACATTCTGTTGCGCGGCGCGCAGCAACAGCTCGAAATCGCATGCCTTGGACACGATGCCCGCCGCAGCCTCGATAAAATGCTCCAATGCGGCATGCTCCCCGGCCTGCACCAGCCCGAGATGCCTTTCCGGCAGAGCGAGGCTCGCCTCGTTGCCGATGACGGCGAGAACCGGCATCCGCACCGCGTCCAGCGCCCGGCGCAGCATCGACTCATGCCTTTCGCTTGCAACACGATTGAGCACGACGCCGGCGATGCGGATATCGGCACGGAAATTGGCAAAGCCGCTGACAAGAGCCGCGACCGATTGCGACATGCGCGAGGCATCGACAACAAGCACTACGGAAAGACCGAGGAAGGCCGCAAGATCGGCTGGCGTGCCCGAGCCGTCAGCGGCACCATCGAACAGACCCATCATGCCTTCGATCACGAGCATCCGCGCACCGGCCCTGTGAAGTGCCGAATTGGCGGATATGAGTTCGGCGCGCATGGCCCAGGGGTCAAAATTGAGACAAGGCGAACCCGCTGCCGCAGCATGAAAGGCAGGATCGATGTAGTCGGGGCCGGCCTTGCCCGATGCGACTGCGATACCCCTCTGCCGCAACGCTCTCAATAGGCCAAGCGTGAATGTGGTCTTGCCGGAGCCGGATGCCGGTGCGGCAATCAGGAGGCCGCTCATGCCGACACCTTATGTCCGTTTCCAGCCCGCACCTCCGTGACAGGCACGAGCTTGCGTCCTGAGAGAGCGCCGAGCCAATCGAGCGAGGGCCGCAATCTCACCACGTCGCCGACGACGACGATCGCAGGAGGTTCCAGACCGGAGGCTTCGATATCGGCAGGCGCGCGTCCGAGCGTCGTTTCCAACACCTGCTGGGAGGAGGTGGCGGCATTGCAGACGAAAGCAACCGGCTCATCCACCGAACGGCCGGCCGCGATGAGATTGGCGCTGATCTGGGCAATATGTTTCATCGCCATATACATGACGATAACAGGCGATCCCTTGCCGATCGCCTCCCAGTTGATGGCGTCAGGCACGACGCCGGAAGAATCATGGCCGGTCAGGAAGGTAACGGCGTGGTTGATGTCGCGATGGGTGACGGGAATTCCCGCATAGGCAAGCCCACCGATGCCGGCCGTGATGCCGGGCACGATACGGAAGGGAATACCATGTTCCACAAGCATCAGCGCTTCCTCGCCGCCACGCCCGAAAACGAATGGATCGCCGCCCTTCAGGCGCAAAACGCGTTTGCCCGCGCGCGCCAGCTCCACGAGACGCAGCGAAATGTCTCGCTGCTTGGCCGACGGTTTGCCGCCGCGCTTGCCTGCATATTCCAACACCGCCCCCGGGCGGGCAAGCTTCAAGCAGTCTTCATTCACGAGCGCGTCATGCACGATGATATCCGCCTCGGCCAGCCCCTTGGCCGCCAGCAGGGTCAACAGCCCTGCATCTCCCGGCCCAGCGCCGACAAGCCAGACGGAGCCCGGCTCAAGCGCCGGCAGATTCGAAAATGCGGTATCGTTCATCCCATTTGTCCTATGCCCGGATCGCCGAAATTGCAATGTTGAGAACGGGATAAGACGGCGACCGCCGACGTCGTTTCCATCGCTAATACTAGGGGACCGAAACCCTCCGCATGGGTGACGGCGCGCTATGGGCTTTTCTAGCGGCGACAGGAAACGGAAAAAACACCTCGATCGAAGGCATGGTTTCCGGACTCAATCTGTCCGGAAACTCAAATAACCATATGATAAGCTGATGGAACGGCTGTTCCACGGAAAGAGGGATAGCGAAGGCGGCACGCGATCGCCCCTTCGCGTAAGGCTCAGTGTTTCCCCTCGTCCAGGATCACGTCACGGATCAGATCGACAACCTGCTGCGACCGAATGCCCGTGCAGACGATCTGACTCGGCAGACTGTCCCAATCGCCCGGCGGGAAGTGACGGCCGTTCGGCTTGATAATCGTTTGGCCATCGGCAATGCCGCCGCAGACGACGCGCACCGACCCCTCGATCGTGTCGAACAATTCGGGAGCCACGACATAGACGCAGGCGCAGCTGTCGTGGACCATCATGCCGTCTTCGACCAAATGGCTGTAGAAATCGATATAGGATTGCGACAGGTCGGAGAGCAGCTGCACGGACGGCCCGCCCGCCTTTGCCATGTCGGCCAGATAGCTGCGGCCCATCGTCGTCGCACCAGTCACATCGAGACCTACAACGACTACTTTCCAGGATGCCGTCATGATCAGATCGGCAGCTTCCGGATCGCCATGGATATTGGCCTCAGCCACGGGTGACACATTGCCCGGCACATAGAAATTGCCGCCCATGATCACGACGCTCTTTACGAGCGAGGCGATTTCCGGATCGTGTTTCAGGGCCAAAGCAAGATTGGTCATGCGGCCGACAGCAACCAACGTCACCTCGCCCGGATTGGCGCGAACGGTATCGATGATGAACTGATAAGCCGGCCGCGGATCGGTCGGCAGATCGATGCTCTCGGGTACGGCGATATTGCCGAGACCATTGTGGCCATGAACGATGGTCGGCCACGGCCGCTCCTGCCGCGAGGGATCGAAGGTGATGCTGGCGCCGCGGGCGACCGGGCATGGAATATTCCACTCGCGCTTGAGGAACAGCGCGTTGCGGGTCGTCGTATCAACCGAGGCGTTGCCGAAGACCGTCGTGACGCCGAGAAGGTCGACACCCGGGTGACGGTGCAGGAAGAGAAGCGCCATGGCGTCGTCGACGCCCGGATCCGTATCGTATATGACCTTATGCATGAGTTTTCCTTGATAACATACTGATGAAACTTGATCTTTAAGCAATACCGCTACATCCGAGATCATGCTTGAGTTACCGGCATACACGAGAACCGAAGTGGGTGAAATACGGCCACGATATCGCACATACCGTTTGCACGCTGTGAGCAGCGGCTAGCCTTCAGCCGATCCTAGCGATCGCAGCCGTGGCAAACGCTGACTTGATCTTGGGAAGCACGAGCTCGGCATCGGCGCCGGCAGCCGCCAACGCCGCCGCCTCGGCAACGCCATGACAACCGACATGAGCAAAAACCAGCTCGGACGGGTTCTTCAGGCGGGGCGTCTCCCGCTCCAGCGCGGCCACATTGAAAAAACGCACCGGCAGACGAAAATGCGTGGCGACCTCGAGGATGGCAGGCTCATCGATGCGCGTATCGATCGAGACGACCGCCAGCAACTGCTCGCTTCCGATTCCAACCTCGTGCAAGGCTCGTTCAGCAAGCATGCGCACGTCATTCCAGTCCGTGCCGCGCTCGCAGCCCAGACCAAGAACATAGCGGCGGGGGGAACCGGCATATGTCGTCATACTCAATCCTCAAGCGGCTGCAATCGACATCACACATCTACCCACCCGTCCCCGACCCGTCAATTTCGCCTGGTGTGTCTCGCAGGCAATTGCCTTGGCGCGACCGGAGTGCAAGAAGGCGCCTTGATTTCATGCCCTAGAGTCCCTGCCTTGCAAGACATGACATTTCAACTGCTGCTCCTGCTCTTTGCCGCCGCCTTCTTCGCCGGTTTCGTCGATTCCATCGCCGGCGGCGGTGGGCTGGTCACCGTGCCCGCCATGTTGCTGGCCGGCATTCCACCGCTGCAGACGCTCGGCACCAACAAGGTGCAGTCGATCTGCGGCGCGGCCTCGGCGACCATCGCCTATGCCCGGCAGGGACATGTGCAGCTTCGCGAACAGCTGCCGATGGCGCTGATGGCCGTGATCGGCGGCATGCTCGGCGCGATGCTGGCGACCATCATGCCAAGCGACGTGCTGCGCATCACCCTGCCCTTCCTTTTGATCGCCATCGCACTTTACTTCGCCGTCAAGCCCAACCTCGGCGATGTCGAGAAGCATCGCCGCATGAGCGCGGGGCTATTCGGCGTAACCCTCGTGCCGCTGATCGGCTTCTATGACGGCGCATTCGGGCCCGGCACCGGTTCATTCCTGATGCTGGCCTTCGTGACCCTCGCGGGTTTTGGCCTGCTGAAGGCAACGGCGCATACGAAGCTGCTCAATTTCGGCTCGAATCTCGGCAGCATGATCGTCTTCATCTTTTCCGGCGTCATTCTGTGGAAGGTGGGCCTCATCATGGGGCTTGGCCAATTTCTCGGCGCGCAAGCGGGTTCGCGGCTGGCCATGCGCATCGGCGCCAGGCTGATCAAGCCATTGCTCGTCGTCGTCTGCATCGCCTTCGCGGTCAAGCTTCTTGCAGACCCGACCCATCCCGTGCGGATCTGGCTCGGGCTGTAACAATCGGCATCTTTGATTACCTCCGACGTAATTGATAGTGGTTTGGAGCTCGCCCATGATCGCCCTGCCTGAACGGTTCAGGCGATCCAAAGGAGTTGACCGATGACCGATGCAACCACCATTGCCGAACGTTATATTGCCATCTGGAATGAGACGGATTCCGAACGCCGGCGTGCCCTTATCGCCGAAGTATGGACCGAAAGCTGCAGCTATATCGATCCACTGATGCGCGCCGGCGATCGCGAGCAGATCCACGCGCTGGTCACGGCAGCGCACGAGCGCTTCCCGGGCTTCCGCTTCACATTAATCACGGACGGCGACCGCCATGGTGACAATCTCCGCTTCTCCTGGGGCTTCGGCCCGGCTGACGCAGAGCCGCTGATCAAGGGCACGGATTTCGCCATTCTCGAGGGCGACCGCCTGAAGTCCGTTCACGGCTTCATCGATCAGCTGCCGGTGGCCGCATGATGACGACGGCCCGCTCTATCGGCGACCATCTGCGCGAATGGCGGCAACGCCGCCGTTTGAGCCAGCTGGAATTCGCCATCGAAGCCGACATCTCACAACGACATCTCAGCTTCATCGAGAGCGGGCGCTCGCTTCCCAGCCGCGAGATGCTGATGCATCTCGCCGAACGGCTCGGCGTGCCGCTGCGCGAACGCAATCCGATGCTTCTGGCGGCAGGATTTGCGCCCGTGTTTCCCGAGCGCAAGCTGGACGACCCCGCACTTGCACCGGCATGGCGCGCGATCGATATGCTATTGAAAGGCCACGAGCCCTTTCCGGCGCTGGCGGTCGACCGTCACTGGACGCTGGTCGCCGCCAACGCCGCAGTCGCGCCACTTCTTGCCGGCATCGCCGATATCTCGCTCGCCAATCCACCTGTCAATGTGCTGAGGCTCAGCCTGCATCCGGATGGACTGGCGCCCCGGATCGTCAATCTGCCCGAATGGCGCAACCATCTGTTGGAGCGCTTGCGCCAACAGACCACCGCGACGGGCGATCGTGCGCTCATAAAATTGCTGCAGGAGCTTTCCGCCTATCCCGCGCCGCCGGCACAGAAATCTGGCCCCTCCGACCGAGATTTTGCAGGCATCGCAGTGCCGCTCGAACTCCTCACCGAAGCAGGCCGCCTCTCCTTCATCTCGACAACGACTATCTTCGGAACGCCAGTCGACGTGACCCTATCGGAGCTGGCAATCGAATCTTTCTTCCCCGCGGACCCTGAGACCGCCGAATTGCTGAAGACGATGATCCCCAGCAGCTAGCAGCGGCCTCGCCGCCGGTCAGAATTCGACGCCCGGCTGTCCCTTGATGCCGGAGCGGAACGGATGCTTGATCAGCTCCATCTCGGTGACGAGATCGGCGATCTCGATCAGCTCTTCCTTGGCATTGCGGCCCGTCAGGACCACATGCGTCATGTAGGGCTTTTCGGCCTTCAGGAATGCCAGCACTTCGTTGATATCGAGATAGTCGTAGCGCAGCGCGATATTGATCTCGTCCAGCAACACCATCGAGTTACGCTCGTCGCGGATCAGATCCTTGGCCTTTTCCCAGGCCACTCGCGCCGCCGCCACGTCGCGGGCGCGATCCTGCGTCTCCCAAGTGAAGCCTTCGCCCATGGTATGAAACTGGCAGACATCGGAAAAATGCTTTTCGATCAGATCGCGCTCGCCGGTCCACATCGCGCCCTTGATGAACTGAACGACGGCGCAGGGCTTTCCGTGCGCGATATGGCGGAAGATCATGCCGAAAGCGGCTGACGATTTTCCCTTGCCCTTGCCGGTATGGACGATGATCAAGCCCTTCTCGTCCGTCTTGGTCGCCATGATCTTGTCGCGCGCCGCCTTCTTCTTGGCCATCTTGTCGGCGTGGCGAGCATCGTCGTTCTTCGGTGCGTCGGGGGCCGTTTCGGCCAATTCGTCGCTCATGGCATTCTCCCTGATATGATCGATTTCTGTGCCAGCGGCCCGCCTCGCCAGAGGTAGAGCGCCACCAGCGGCAGGCTTTCGGTTCGCATGGCATGGCGGATATTCGAGGGGTGGTGGATGACCTCGCCCGACCAGCGCGGCAGGAAAGACTGCGCATCCTTGCTCCACAGCGCGCCGTCCGTCAGCGGGATATAGATTTCCTCGGCCTGATGATGATGATCGGGGTAATGCACCCGAGGCCCGAGCAATAGGAAGCCGCCGGCCATGTCGTCGCTTGCGAAATGACCGCGCGTGCCGAAGAGTTCGACCCAGCCATATCTCTGGAGGAAATCCGCCCCGAAATCGGTGATGCTGTAGGTCTGAGCCCAATGCAGCATACCGGCGGCGTTGAGAAGACTGTCAAACAAGGCCGCCTCCGCTTCACCGCCCGGCCTGCGCAGCCCGCGAAAATAGGCAACCACAGGCAGATCGCGCGGCGCAAGCGACCGCTCTTTCATCGACCACTGGAAACCCTCGATGAAATGCCTCAGCATCGGATCGCTCCGCGACAAGAGATAGTCGCGGAAGGCCGCCAGAAGGTCCTCGACCGCACTCACGCCGCAGCCTCCTTGCCCGGTTTCAGGCTTTCCAGATCGAAGCGCGCCGAATTGCTCCTCGGCGTCCAAAGATTGCGGTCGATCGCCTCCAGCAGGCGTTCCTTCAACTCGCGCAGTGCCGCCGGGTTCTTCTCCGCCATGAAATCGCGCACGCGCTGATCGACGACGAAGGCCTGGTGGACCGCCTCGAAATGATGGTTGCGGACGGCTCCGGTCGTTGCCGCAAACGCGAAGAGATAATCGACGGTCGCGGCGATCTCGAAGGCGCCCTTGTAGCCATGGCGCATGACGCCATCGATCCATTTCGGATTGACGACACGCCCGCGCACCACCCGGCCGATCTCCTCTTCCAGCGAACGGATGATCGGCTTTTCCGGCCGCGAATGGTCGTTATGATAGATCGACGGACGAGTACCGGCCAACTGTTCGGCGGCGGCGGCCATGCCGCCCTCGAATTGATAGTAGTCGTCGCTGTCGAGCAGGTCGTGCTCGCGGTTGTCCTGGTTCTGCACGACCGCCTGGATCGAGCGCAATCGTTCCTCGAACACCCCCCGCTCAGCCCGTCCTTCCTCGCCGGCGCCATAGGCATAGCTACCCCAGACGAGATAGGCTTCGGCCAGGTCCGCACGTCGCTCCCAGCCCTTCTCGTCGATGAGCGCCTGCAGGCCAGCACCGTAAGCGCCGGGTTTCGAACCAAAGATGCGGTAGCCGGCGCGGCGGCTGGCCGAGGCTGTGTCCAGGCCGGCCGCTTCGAGCCGCGCGATCTCGCCCCGCATGCGCGCTGCGATCGGATTATCCGTCGCATCCTCATCGAGCGCCCCGACAGCCCGGATCGCCTTGTCGAACAAAGCGATCTGCTCGGGAAAGGCATCGCGGAAAAAGCCGGAGATGCGAAGGGTGACGTCGACACGCGGCCGGCGGAGCATTGCAGGCGGGATGATCTCGTAGCCGGTTACCCGCCGCGAAGTCATATCCCAGACCGGCTTGACGCCGATCAGCGCCAACGCCTGCGCGATATCGTCGCCGCCCGTGCGCATGTTCGATGTGCCCCAGGCGGTGAGGCCGAAAGAAACGGGCCATTCGCCATGGTCCTGAACATAGCGGCGGATCAAGAGTTCGGCGGATTTCTTGCCAAGTTCATAGGCGGCCGGCGTCGGCACCGCGCGACTATCGATCGAATAGAAATTCCGCCCGGTCGGCAACACATCCGGCCTGCCGCGCGTCGGTGCGCCTGAGGGGCCGGGTGGAACGAAACGCCCGTCGAGACCCTTCATCAAGGCAGCGATCTCCGCATCGCCGCAGGCAAGGATCGATGGCTTAAGCCGGGTTTCGATTTCAGCGAGAACGACGCTTGTGTGGGGCCAACTCTCGGGACATGCAATCTCGCCAGCAACGAATTTCGCCGCCAGAAGTTCGATGCGCTCGACGGTATCACCTTGAGTGCGCCAAGGAGCGTCGGAAATGTCAGCAAGAATATTGGGACGCTTGCCAGTCCATTCCGCCGCCATATCGCAATCCAACGGATCGAATGGCTTTTGCGGCGGGATACCCCCCCTATCCGCAAATTCCACTTCCTCCAACGCGTCTAGCGCAATCGCCCGCTGCAGGCTCTGATCACCGCCCTTACCCAAACCTCTGGGAACCCGCGCCAGTGCTACAGTCAAATCCGTCAGCAGCCGTCCAGACGGCGAAACGCCGAAAATATGCAAACCATCACGGATCTGCATTTCCTTGAGGTCGCAGAGATAGGCGTCGAGCTTGCGCAACGCCTCATCCTCGCCCTCACCCTTGGCGATGCCGGCGTCCTGATCGAGACCGATATCGGCGACAAGATCGAGAATCTGCTTGCGCAGCAGACGGACACGACGCGGGTCGCCGCCCGATGCCTCGTAATATTCATCGACAAGCGCTTCCAGATCCTTCAACGGACCGTAGCTCTCGGCGCGCGTCAGCGGCGGCGTCAGGTGGTCGATGATCACAGCGCTGGTGCGGCGCTTGGCCTGCGTGCCCTCGCCGGGATCGTTGACGATGAACGGATAGAGGTTGGGCGTAGGCCCGAGGATCGCCTCGGGATAGCAGTTTTCCGACAATGCCAGCGCCTTACCCGGCAGCCATTCGAGATTGCCATGCTTGCCCATGTGGATGACGGCATGCGCATCGAAGGATCCGCGCAGAAAGGCATAGAAGGCGAGATAGCCGTGCGGCGGAACGAGATCGGGAGAATGATAGCTCTCCTTCGGATCGATATTGTAGCCACGCGCCGGCTGAATGCCGACAAGCACATTACCAAAACGGGTGAACGGCAGGGCAAAGGCGCCCTCGCGCGCATAGGGATCCGCCTCGGGATCACCCCAGCGTGTCGTGATCTCATCCTGAAGCCGTTCGGGAAGAGACGAGAAGAAATCGCTGTATTCGCTAAAGGAAAGCCTCTCGCGAACCAGCCTGCCATCATGGCCGGAATTTGTGGGACCATCCGCCAAGTGTCGCATCAGCGCATCGCCATCGGCTGGCACCCCAGCGACAGGATAGCCTGCCGCCTGCATCGCTCTCAAAACCTCGATCGTACCGGCGGGGGTGTCCAATCCGACGCCATTGCCCAGACGGCCATCGCGGTTCGGGTAATTCGCCATGACAAGCGCGACGCGACGATCCCTCGGCTGTGTATTGCGTAACCGTGCCCAGTTTGCAGCCAGCCGCGCCGTATAGCGCATACGATCGCCAAGCGGTTCGCTGGCGACGATATTGGCCTCGACACGCTCGTCGTAACGCGCCGCCGCCTTGAACGACACGGCGCGGGCAAGCACACGTCCGTCGACCTCCGGCAGCGCGACATTCATGCCGAGATCGCGCGCCGAAAGCCCCTGCGACGATGCCTCCCAGGCTTCCTTGGACGAAGCAGAGAGGATTGCCTGCAGGACGATCGCCTCGCCTGTTTCGAGAACCGTCGGTTGACGGTCTGCGCCCGGCGCGGAAACTGCAAAGCCTGTCGTGTTGACGACGACATCCGGCTTCAGCTCGGCAAAAACGCTCTCCAGAATGCCGACGGATACCGCATCCTTCAAACTATAGGCGAACACCGGCAACGGCCGCATACCTTCTGCGATGAGCGCTTGCATCATGGCTTCGACAGGCTTGGTTTCGCCGCTCTGGACGAGCGCGCGATAGAAGGAGATGGCAACAGTCGGGGGTTCGATTCCCGCTACCCGCTCCAAATCGATGGCAGCGTCAGACGACTGTTTCAAAGGAGGGTTTCGCTCCTCATCCGCCCTCCGGGCACCTTCTCCCCGCAGGCGGGGCGAAGGGGGAGCCGCGAACTCGATATGCCCCCTCTCCCCGTCACTACCGGGAGAGGGGCGAGCTCTCCATTCGATTTCAAGTCTCCTCCACTCCTCGATCCCGATCGCACCCCTGCCCGGCCACCAGATCCCGGCCTTCATCAAGGGTGCGGCCGGCATCGGCTTTTCCGCCCCTGACAGCATCGCCTCGGCATAGGCGAGAAACGCCCTGGAGTTCGCCTCCCCGCCCTCGATCAAATAGGACCAGAGCGCATTGAGATCATCGAGCGCGACATTGGAAAAGGGCGTCAGCCCAGGATCGGGTTTCGAATCTCCCGGCAGCACGGCGATCGCCGCACCCTGACGCGCAGCACAAGCATGCAGCGCCTCCAGTGCATAATGGAAATAGCTCGCACCTCCGAGCGCTCGCACGACGATCAGCTTCGCATGCCGCGCGGTGCGCTCGATATAGGTATCGACTGACATCGGATGCTTGAGGCTCATCAGGCTCGCAAGCCGCAGGGAACAGCTGCCCTCGCCTTGCCCGTGAGCCGCGGCTATCGCCGCAAGCTCGGTATCGGCCGCCGACAGGAAGAGGATATCGCCCGGCGACTGGCCGAGATCGATCGCCTCGTCGCCGTCACTGATCGTTCCCTTCTGGGCTAGGAGGAGATGCATGACTTTGCCTTAGACCAGCGCTTCGATCGCCTTGCGCACGATCCCCTCGTCCATCTCGTGCAGACCGATGACAACCAGGCGCGTCGCGCGCTCCTCGCCGGGCGCCCAGGCACGGTCGAAATAGTTGTCGATGCGGCTGCCGACGGCCTGGACCTGCAAGCGCATCGGCTTGCCGGGCACATCAACAAAACCCTTGAGACGCAGGATATCATGTTCGGAAATGACGTTCTTCAGCGCTTCGATGAAGGCGTTAGGGTCGGCAATGGGGCCAAGCTCGACGACGAAGCTGTCGAATTCGTCGTGATCATGTGGCGTGCCGTCTTCGTGTTCCAGCTCATGGTGCGATTTGCGGTTGGCGATATCACCTTCGGTACCGATGCCGAGGCCGAGCAGAATGGCTGCCGGCACGTCGCCGTTCTTCGCCTCGATGATCGTCGGCTTGCGGACGGTGCGTGACGCGACTTCCGCACGCACGCGGCCAAGGCCGGCGACGTCGATCAGGTCCGTCTTGTTGAGAACGATCAGATCGGCGCAGGTCAACTGGTCCTCGAACAGCTCCTCGATCGGGCTTTCGTGATCGAGCGAATCGTCCTCGACACGACGGGCTTCAACGGCATCATGATCGTCGGCAAAGCGGCCTGCGGCGACGGCGGCGCTGTCGACCACGGTGATGACGCCATCGACGGTGACATGCGTGCGAATGTCAGGCCAGTTGAAGGCCGCGACCAGCGGCTGCGGCAGTGCCAGACCGGAGGTTTCGATGATGATATGGTCGGGACGCGCGTCACGCTCCAAAAGCTTGGTCATGGTCGGGATGAAATCGTCGGCGACGGTGCAGCAGATGCAGCCATTGGTCAGCTCGATGATGTCGTCCTCGGTGCAGTTCTCCGCGCCGCAGCCCTTAAGCACGTCGCCGTCGACACCCAGATCACCGAACTCGTTGATGATGAGGGCGATCTTCCTGCCGCCGGCATTCTGCAAGAGGTTGCGGATCATCGTCGTCTTTCCGGCTCCCAGAAAGCCGGTGATGACGGTGGCAGGAATCTTTGCCTGGTTCATGTGGATCAACCCTTCATTTTCAGCGGCAATCCCGCCGCGATAAAATAGACTTCGGCGCTTGTCGCCGCGATCATCTGGTGCAGCCGGCCGGCATGATCGCGAAATTCGCGCGCCATGCGATTTTCCGGCACGATGCCGAGCCCGACCTCGTTGGAGACGAGCACGAGCCGCGCCTTGGCCTTCGGCAAAAATTCGGTAAGAACAGCAAATTCAGCTGCGATGTTTCGTTCGGCCATCATCAGATTGGTGACCCACAGCGTCAGGCAATCGACGAGAACAGCGCGGCCATCGCCGTCGATCGCCGCCAGCCGGGCGGTCAGGTCGAGCGGCTCCTCGTGCGTCGTCCAGAGATCGCCGCGTTCGTTTCGATGCTGCGCGATACGTTCGCGCATTTCGTCGTCCCAGGCTCGTCCGGTCGCCACATAGTGACGGTCAAGGCCGGTATCCGAGATCAGCGATTCGGCGAATCGGGATTTGCCGGAGCGCGCGCCGCCGAGAACGAAAACAGCGCGGGATTGAGAGGATGGCATGAGCTATTGTCGCCCCCATACGAGGGCACGGAGCCGCGCAACGCCGCTAAGACCGAAAGGGGCGCGCTTACGCGCGAGAAATTCGTTTGGCGCCATGACAACCTCCGTGCTGGCAGCGAGACATGCGTCCCAAGATGGGCCCTGTGCCCGGCACGTATGGCAGGTCTCCTGGCTCGCGGTTAAGGCGCAACGAGGGGGCAGACCGAAACCGGTCGCCCCCGATCGTGCACCAACGGATCTTTCTCGCCTTCCCGGCAATGCATCATGAAAAGACGGACGATTCGTAGATATCGGAGGCGTCCAGCCCTGGTAGATCATGATGCCACACCAGTGGCTTTTCCGGCTTGAAGTTGCTCCGCTTGTTCGCCCCATGCGAACCATCGGCGGGATAGCTGTCAAACCGGACGAAAGACCCTGACCGCTCTACAGTCGCGGGGTCGGCTGTGATGAGAACGCCCGGATTGGGTCCGCCCCTTCACATTCCCTTTTCATCCCATGCGGCACATCGCCGCTCGGAAACCATTCGTTATGCCGGCAATGATTAGGCTTTCACTTAGTTCAAGTCAATCAAGGACATGGGTGCGACATCGGCTGTCCCAGCCGCGAAATCGCCGCATAATCCCGAGAACACATCACTTTTTTTGCCGTATTTCTTTGATGTTAGGAGTTTATAGAGGCTAAGCCCTCATATTCGAGTAGAAACGTATCGTCCGTCCCCAATGTTGCAGAAATTCCAACCCCGTCGCCTGGGCGTCTTCTCAGCCCTATTCGATCTTGGTCGATTTAGAGCGCTGCTCCGCCGCGGCGAACTAGGACTCGTTTTCGCCGGCGCGCTCGTGGGCATCGCGTCCGGCTGCGCCGTTACGGCCATGAGTTTCGTTTCGCGCAAGCTGCACAGCCTCATCTACGGGATCACGGATTACGAGCGCCTGAGCTCGGCGGCAGTGGCGATCCCGGACAAATCGGTGGTGCTGATAGCCCCGATAGCCGGCGGCATCATTCTTGGTATTCTGCTCTATATTCTTTCACGCACCCGCAAGAAGCCGATGGTCGACCCGATCGAGGCGAATGCGCTGCATGGCGGACGCATGTCCTTGACCGACAGCATCATCGTCGCCGTGCAGAACCTGATCTCGAATGGGTTCGGCGCCTCCGTCGGGCTTGAGGCGGGCTACACGCAGCTTGCCGCCGGCATCGCTTCGAAGTTCGGCTACAAGATGCAGATGCGCCGCGCGGATCTGCGCATGCTCGTGGGCTGCGGTGCTGCCGGTGCTATTGCCGCAGCGTTTAACGCACCGCTGACCGGCGCCTTTTACGCCTTCGAGCTGATCATCGGCACCTATTCCATCCTGACCCTGACGCCCGTCGTCGTCTCGGCCCTGATATCGACGATGATCGCAAGGCTGCTCGCCGGCGACGACTTCGCCATCGATATCGGCCATTTCGGCACAATAGTGCCGGCGGATTACCTTCCGGCTGTTTTGCTCGGCGCTTTTTGCGCCGGCATCGGCATCCTGATCATGCAGGGCGTCGCCTGGGTCGAGGAACTGGCGCGCAAGAGCTCGATTGCGCCGCCTTTCCGCCCGGCGCTCGGCGGCCTGTTCGTCGGCTTGCTGGCTTTGATATCACCCCAGGTTCTATCGGCCGGCCACGGAGCCCTCCATCTCAATCTCTCCACCGATGTGACCTTGTGGGCGCTGGTCAGCCTTTTCGTTTTGAAATCCCTCGCCTCGGCTGTGTCGATCGGCTCCGGCTTCAGGGGCGGCTTGTTCTTCGCATCGCTGTTCATGGGCGCGCTGCTCGGCAAGATTTTCGCCTATTGCGCCCCCTATTTCGATCACGCCACGCTGACGCCAGCCGTCTATGCGGTGGTCGGCATGAGTGCGCTTGCCGTTTCGATCATCGGCGGCCCGCTGACGATGACGTTCCTGGCGCTGGAGATCACCGGCGACTTTCCGATTACCGCGCTGGTCTTGGCTGCTGTCATCACCTCGTCTCTCGTCGTGCGCACGACCTTCGGCTATTCCTTCGCCACATGGCGCTTCCATCTGCGTGGAGAAAGCATCCGCAGCGCACACGACGTCGGGTGGATCCGCAACCTCACTGTGGCACGCATGATGCGCCCGGATGTGCATACGGCAAGCGTCGGCATGAGCATCGAGGAATTCCGCAAAGCCTTTCCGATCGGCTCGGCGCAGCGCGTCATTCTGATCGACGACAAAGAGAAATATTCCGGCATGGTGCTGGTGCCGGATATTTATGCGAGCCCGGTCGAGAAAGATGACGAGGAACATGGCCTTGCCGATTTCATCCGCCATCGCAACGAATTCCTGCAGCCGCAGATGAACGCCAAGCAGGCCGCAGCCATGTTCGACCAGACGAAGAGCGAAGCGCTCGTGGTCATAAACGACCTCATTGAACGCAAGGTCGTGGGGCTGCTGACCGAGAGTTACACATTGCGTCGCTACAGCGAAGAGCTCGACCGCCGCCGTCGCGAGGTTTCCGGCGAGCTCTAGAGCCGTTAAGCGGCTCATGGAATCGCTAAACAGCTTTAGATTATTGTTTTTACGCACTTCCGGACGGAAAACCGTTGCGCACTTTTCCTGGAATTGCCCTAGCTGACAAGGCTGTCGAGCCAGGCAGGATCGAGGACGCCTTCCAGTTCGGTCGCGATCTCGTCCAGCGCCGCGTCGACGCCCGCGCGGTAGCCCGTCCGCTCGCCGTTAAGGCCGAAGCTTTCGAGCAGTCTTGCCCGGTACGCATCGCTGCCGAAAAGCCCGTGCAGGTATGTCCCCATGACGCGGCCGTCGGGCGACAGCGCTCCGTCCGGCCGGCCATCGATGACGGTCGAGGGGCGATCACAATCCGGGCCGCTGGTCACGCCGAGATGGATTTCGTAGCCGGACAGCGGCACGTCGTATTCCCTGGAGAAAGCCTGGCTGTTGCGGACGGTCTTTTCAGGCGCCATTTCCGTCTCGATATCCAGCAGGCCAAGTCCGGGCGTCTCCGTCACCGATCCTTCGATGCCGAGCGGATCAAAGACCATGCGGCCGAGCATCTGATAACCGCCGCAAATCCCGATGACGCGGCCGCCGCGGCGCATATGGGCGGCAATATCAACATCCCATCCCTGTTCCCGCAGATCGAGCAGGTCACCGATTGTCGACTTCGACCCCGGCAAAACCACAAGGCCCGCATCATCAGGCAGCCGTTCACCGGCCCGGACGAAGACGAGATCGACGTCGGGTTCGGCTCGCAGCGGATCGAGGTCGTCGAAATTCGCAATGCGTGACAGCACCGGCACGGCAATTTTCAAGGCGCCGGAGGAGCCCCGTGTGAGCCGTTCCAGCACAACGGAATCCTCGGCAGGAAGGCGGCCGGCCGCCTTCAGCCACGGCACGATGCCATGACACGGCCAGCCGGTGAACGTGCCGATCGCGTCTATGCCCTCTCCAAACAGCGAGACATCGCCGCGAAACTTGTTGATGAGGTAGCCGCGGATCATGCGCCGATCCTCTTCCGGCAAGATATGATAGGTACCCACCAGCGACGCGATGACGCCGCCGCGGTCGATATCGCCGACCAGCACCACAGGCACGTTGGCGCGGGTGGCAAAGCCCATATTGGCGATATCGCCCCGCCTGAGATTGATTTCGGCAGGCGAACCGGCGCCCTCGACGATGACAAGGTCGGTTCCAGCGCGCATGGCCGCGAAGCTTTCCAAGACGGCGCCGAGCAGCTGCGGCTTGAGCGCCTGATAGTCCCTGCCCTTCGCATGCCCCCAGACCTTGCCCTGCACGATGATCTGGCTGCCCGTCTCCGATTGCGGCTTCAGCAGCACCGGGTTCATATGCACGGATGACGGAACGCGCGCCGCCAGCGATTGCAGCCACTGGGCGCGGCCGATCTCACCGCCATCTTCGGCAACGGCGGCATTGTTGGACATGTTCTGCGGCTTGAAGGGACGGACCCTGACACCTCTGTTGGCGAACAGGCGGCACAGCCCGGCGACCAATACCGTTTTTCCGACATCGGAGCCGGTTCCCTGCAGCATGATCGCCTTCGTCATTCTTCATCGCTCCGAGATGCTACAGCCCCTGAAAACACGGAATTTTGCCTTGATTTCGCCGCGATCCCCAACGGCCTGAAGCCACCGGCACGATACAAAAATACATCACGTCGCACCATGCTCTATTTGCGACATCGGATGACGATTTCATCCATTGTTAGTTATACTGAAGAGGATTATCTCCACCGCGAAAACAAACACCGAAAACCGGCCGTTTCGGCCTGGAGGATACCCCGATGCTCTTCATCTTCAACAGACAGAATTCCATCCAGATCGCCTGGAATGGCAAACTGCCGGCAAACCGCCCTGATACCCGCCTGCAGCAGCTTGATACGCGTTTCGGCACAGTCGGCTTCATCCGGACCTATAACGTCGGTTGATAGCCGGTCAAGCCTCAGGTCCTGCGCACGACAAGCCGCCAAGCGACCGCATCGGCGGCTTTATTTTTTCATTCCATATGGGGAAATAAAATCCGGCATTGGCCGGAAGCCGGCTATCCACCCCACGGTCGCCTCCCTGGAACGCGGCGGCCATAAAACGCGAAAACCGCGCGATCCGAGGATCAACGCGGTTTGCCAAAAACGCCGGCTCCCTTGCACAAACGCCGCAAGGTTCGCTTTCTCCGGTACGCACTACCTAAGCCGAAGAAGCAGCGGTGTCCCCCGCCACGCATCGATTGATAAACCGACATCGTTACCGGAGCGTTATTAATTGCTTAAATAAGAATGAATCCGAAAATTTTTTGAAAATTTTCTCATTCTCGTTGCGAAATCGCAAACGACGCAAATGGAATAGAAAACGTCTTTCAAGGACGCGATATTTTAGCGGTATTTAACTTCGCCTATGCTTTAAAGCTTCGTTGAAGCCTCGCAATGCCCATTTTGCAGCCGCGAATAGTAGAAAATAGGCTAATTCAGGCGCTTATATAAGCTTCTCCAACAGGCGCGATAAGTTCAATCAGCCGACAGACTGTTGATTTCTTCATTCAAATCCTTACGCTGCTCGCTGTCGATGTAGAAAATGCTCGGCCGCGACAGGGTTCCGCGGTCGCAAAAAGACCAGATGCACGACAGCAGCAAAGGGGACCGTGCGGGCGTCGTCAGCGGCGTATGAACGGTTGTGGTTGAACCGCGCTGACGGGGATCGACAGACACCATATCCGCTTGGAGTCGATTTCCGTAACGTAACGAGAAATTGGGAGACATTATCAATGAAGAAGCTTCTCGCTTCCGCCATCTTCGCATTCGGCGCCTACGCTTTGGCTGGCTCGGCGCACGCCGCGGAATGCGGCGATGTATCGATCGCCGAAATGAATTGGGCCTCTGCCGGCGTTGCCGCTCAGGTCGACAAGATCATCCTTCAGAATGGCTATGGCTGTAACGTCACACTGGTAACCGGCGACACGCAGCCGACCTTCACCTCCATGAACGAAAAGGGCCAACCCGACGTCGCGCCCGAGCTTTGGGTCAACGCAGTACGCACCGCGCTCGACAAGGCCGTGTCCGAAGGTCGTCTGATCGAGGCAGCGCCGCTCCTGAGCGATGGCGGCGTCGAGGGCTGGTGGATTCCGAAATTCCTCGCCGACGCGCATCCCGACATCAAGACCGTTCAGGACGCGCTGAAGCATCCGGAACTCTTCCCCGCCCCCGAGGATTCTTCCAAGGGCGCGGTATACAATTGCCCGGCAGGCTGGAACTGCCAGATCTCGACCGCCAATCTCTACAAGGCGCTCGGTGCAGAGAAGCTCGGCTTTACGTTGGTCGATACCGGCTCTGCCGCGGGTCTTGACGGCTCGATCGCCAACGCTTTCGAAAAGAAGATCGGCTGGTTCGGCTACTATTGGGCACCGACAGCCATCCTCGGCAAGTACGAAATGGTGCGTCTGAGCTTCGGCGTCCCGCACGACAAGAAGGAATGGGATGCCTGCACGGCGATCCAGGATTGCGCCAATCCGAAGGTGAATTCCTATCCGGTTTCGGACGTCTACACGGTCGTAACGAAGGCTTTCGCATCCAAGGCTGGCATTGCCATGGATTACGTCAAGACCCGCAAATGGGACAATGGCACGGTTGGCAAGGTTCTGGCCTGGATGACGGACAATCAGGGCACGAACGAAGACGGTGCGAAGTACTTCCTGAAGACCTACCCCGATATGTGGACCAAGTGGGTTTCTCCAGACGTCGCCACCAAGGTCAAGGCTTCGCTCTAATCCGCACGAATGAATCGGCGGCAGGCCTGCGTCTGTCGCCGATTTTATATTCGCCGGATGCGACTGACACTCATACCGACAGACCGACGCGGCCACAGGTCGCAACGAGTGCAGATTGGCGGCGGCAAATGTAGTAAGAATTAAAAAGCAGCCTGAAGAACCGGTCGCAGCGCTGCAACACCGTCCGTACATGAAGGCCACATGCACTGACAGGGACAGAGCCGGACAAAGAAGGGGAAATACATGGCTATTCAGTGTACGATCCTGCCAGATGTGCTTTGCAATTTTCCGGCAATAGACGAATCGCTCATACGCCTCGCACGCAAGAATATCGACGATGGGTTCAGGGCATCCGTGCGCGCCTACGGCAATATCATCGACGCCATAGTTCAGCCGCTGCAATGGTTTCTGAACTATCTGGAATGGCTCTTCACCAACACGCCGTGGTTCATCGTGCTTCTCGTCATGATGCTCGTTGTCTACGCCGCCAGCCGCAACCTCAAGATCGTCATAGGCACTGCGATATCGATGACCCTCATCGGCGTCTGCGGCCTCTGGGGCGACACCATGATAACGCTTGCGATGGTGACCGTCTGTACGCTCATCGCCATCGTCATCGGCCTGCCGATCGGCATACTGATGGCCCGCTCCGACCGGATGCAGTCGATCGTCAATCCGATCCTCGACGTGATGCAGACGATGCCGAGCTTCGTCTATCTTATTCCCGTTGTGGTGATTTTCGGCATTGGAAAGGTTCCTGGCCTTATCGCTGTCGTCATCTATGCCGTCCCGCCGATGATCCGGTTGACCAATCTCGGCATTCGCCTGGTGGACAAGGAGGTGCTGGAAGCCGCCGATGCTTTTGGCTCGTCGCATCGCCAGAAGCTTTTCAACGTGCAGATCCCGCTCGCGTTGCCCACCATCATGGCAGGCATCAACCAGACCATCATGATGTCGCTTGCCATGGTCGTGGTCGCATCGATGGTCGGCGTCGGCGGTCTCGGCAAGAACACGCTGCAGGCGATCAACAACCAGTTCTTCACGGTCGGCTTCCTCAACGGTTTCGCGCTGGTCGCAATCGCCATCATTTTCGACCGCACGAGCCAGGCCTACGGCAGAAGGCTCCAGAAGCACTCGGAGGTCATTCATGGCTAGTCACGCGATCCAGATCAAAAGCCTCTACAAAATCTTCGGTCCGCGCGGGCGCGACTTTGTCGACATGGTCAAGAACGGCATCAGCAAGACCGAACTCAACGAGACTCATGGTCACGTGCTCGGCCTGCAGGACATCAACATTGACATGCCGGCCGGCGCCATCACCGTCGTCATGGGCCTTTCCGGCTCCGGCAAATCGACGCTGATCCGTCATATCAACAGGCTGATCGAGCCGACCGCCGGCGAAGTGCTCTATGACGGCATCGACGTCTGCAAAATGAACGAAAACGCCCTGCGTGAATTCCGCCGTCACAAGACGGCGATGGTGTTTCAGAAATTCGCTTTGCTGCCGCATCGCACGGTCATCGAAAACACCATTTACGGCCTGGACATTCAGGGCGTGCCCCGTGCTGAAGGCGAGAAGAAGGGACAATACTGGATCGAACGCGTCGGCCTCAAAGGTTTCGAAAGGCACTATCCGAACCAGCTCTCCGGCGGCATGCAGCAGCGCGTGGGGCTCGCCCGCGCCCTGACCAATGACGCCGATATCCTGCTGATGGACGAAGCTTATTCGGCGCTCGATCCGCTCATCCGCGTGGACATGCAGAGCGTGCTGCTCGACCTGCAAAAAGAGCTGAAGAAGACCGTCGTCTTCATCACCCACGATCTCGACGAGGCACTCCGCCTCGGCGACAAGATCGCGATTCTGCGCGACGGCAAGGTCGTGCAGCAGGGAAGCGGCCAAGAGATCGTGCTGAAACCCGCGGACGACTACATCACCGCCTTCGTCAAGGAAGTGAACCGCGGTCGTATCATCCAGGCTCAGACCATCATGAAGCCGCTCGCCGGTGACCCCGGCGGCAGCCGCGTACCCGGCGATATGACGCTGGAAATCGCCGCCAAACGGATAACCGACGCCGGACACACCGGAGCCGTCGTCACCGATGCCGGTGGCAAGCCCATCGGTGCGATAGACCTGCAAAGCATCATCTCCGCCATGGTGACGCCGACAACCCATGACGCGGCGCAGATGGCGGCGGCTTAAAGACCTCCTTGTCTAACAAAGGAGAGCGCCTGCGCAGGGCGCTCTCTTCCTCTTTATGCAAGATGAATATGCTTATCGCTGTTCGCTCGTTGCACTCATATAAAGAAATGTTTATATCTGCATTTCATAACCGAACATCCGCATATCCGGAGAAGACGCCATGACCGTCGCAACCAATCCCTTGACCGATCTTCTTGCTGAAAAAGGCGTGCTGCTCGCCGACGGCGCGACGGGCACCAATCTCTTTGCCATGGGCCTGGAAGCGGGTGAAGCCCCGGAACTGTGGAACGAGCAGCACCCCGAGCGGATTGCAAAACTGCATCAGGATTTCGTTGACGCCGGCGCCGACATCATCCTGACCAATACCTTTGGCGGAACGCGTCATCGCTTGAAGCTGCACCACGCGCAGGATCGCGTGCACAGCCTGAACAAGGTGGCCGCCGAGATTGCCCGTGCCGTCGCCAACAAGACTGACCGCAAGATCATCGTCGCCGGTTCCGTTGGGCCGACGGGCGAGCTGCTGGTGCCGCTCGGCGCATTGACCTATGAAGACGCAGTTTCCGCCTTCGTCGAACAGATCGAAGGCCTGCAGGCCGGTGGTGCCGACGTCGCCTGGATCGAGACCATGTCCTCGCCCGAGGAAATACGCGCAGCAGCAGAAGCTGCCGTCAAGGTCGGCCTGCCCTATACCTATACGGGTTCGTTCGATACCGCCGGAAAGACCATGATGGGCCTGCATCCGAAGGATATTCATGGCATTGCCAAGGACGTCGGCGATGGTCCGCTCGCCGTCGGCGCCAATTGCGGCGTCGGCGCATCGGATATCCTGTCGAGCCTGCTCGACATGACCGATTCCGATCCGGCCGCGGTCGTGATCGTCAAGGGTAACTGCGGCATCCCCGAATATCGCGGCGCCGAGATCCATTATTCCGGCACGCCACCGCTGATGGCCGACTACGCGCGCCTTGCGCGCGACGCGGGCGCCAAGATCATCGGCGGCTGCTGCGGCACGTCCTGCGGCCATCTCGCTGCCATGCGCGAGGCTCTCGACAACTATACGCCCGGCCCGCGCCCGACTCTGGAAGTGATCGTCGAGCGGATCGGCCCGATGCGCAACAAGACGGCCAACGAAGGCGGAACGGCGCCTGTGCGTGAGCGCAGACGCCGCAGCTAAACGGCGACTTGCCGCGTCAGGCCTTGAAACCTGACGCAAGCGGCCATCATGACAATCGAACAACCAAGACGGCGGTGGCGTTGCACTACTTCTCGCCACCGAGAGGGCGCCCCTCGGTAAAATGCGGCACGACCCGGCTGTCGAATGCCTTCAGGGCCGCGCCGATCGCCTGATGCATATCAAGGTAGCGATAGGTGCCAAGCCGTCCGCCGAAATGGACGTTGGCTTCCGCCTCGGCACGCTCACGATACCGCAGGAAGACCGCCTTGTCCTGCCGCGTGTCGATCGGATAATAGGGCTCGTCCGCGCGTTGGGCCGAACGTGAATACTCCCGCACCACAACAGTCTTTTCAGTCTGATAGCTGCGCTCGGGATTGAAGTGGCGGAACTCAAGAATGCGGGTATAAGGGACCGCTTCGTCGGCATAGTTCATGACGGCCGTACCCTGGAAATCGCCCGTGTTCAGGGTCTCTTTCTCGAAATCGATCGTACGCCAACCCAATTCGCCTTCGGAATAATCAAAATAGCGATCGATGGGTCCTGTGTAGACGATGGGGAGACCGGGCGGCAAAGCGGATTTCAGCGAAAAGAAATCGACACCAAGAGCAATATCGATCCTCGGATGCTTCAGCATCCTCTCGAAGATGGCCGTGTAGCCGTCGACCGGCAGACCTTCAAACTTATCGTTGAAATACCGATTGTCGAACGTGTAGCGGACCGGCAGCCGCGTGATGATATGCTCCGGCAGGTCACGCGGGTCCGTTTGCCATTGCTTGGCAGTGTAGCCGCGGATGAAGGCTTCATACAGCGGACGGCCGATCAGGGAAATTGCCTTCTCTTCCAGGTTCGCCGGGTGGCGCCCTGCCATTTCGGCCGCCTGCTCCGCGATCAGAGCTCGCGCTTCATCCGGCGAAAGGCGCCGATTGAAAAACTGCGAGATGGTGCCGAGGTTGATCGGCATCGAGTAGACCTGATTGCGATAGCTCGAATAGACACGATGCTTGTAATCGGTAAATTCGGTGAACCTGTTGAGATAGGTCCAGACCACCTCGTTCGGCGTGTGGAAGAGATGGGCGCCGTAACGATGAACCTCGATGCCGGTCTGGCCGTCGAACTCGCTATAGGCATTGCCGCCGATATGGCTGCGGCGATCGATCAGAAGCACGTTCTTCTGAAGCTCGTTCGCCACCCGCTCCGCAAGCGTCGCGCCATAAAAGCCCGCGCCGACGATCAATAGGTCCACCTTCGAAAAATCAATCATGCTTTCAAACTTTCGGCGCCCGCAATATCGGCGATGGGTTTAGTGGAGTGCGAAAATGATCATTGGGGAAACTGACAAGGCATCGGCGCACGGGATTGCGCCGACGACATCAGGAAACTGCGGCAGTGCCGTCCGGACCAGGTGGCTCACCGCACGCCGGCATATTTCAGAGGCGTGTACTGGTATGCCTTGAACAGCGCCGCCTGCTCGTCGATCGCCGCCTTGACATTGTATGTCGCGCCGAGCGGGCGCGTATGGGCAACGGCGACGGCATCGATGATCGCCATTCGGGCCGTGGGGCGCCCGAGGAAGGATGGCCAGAGGTGATCGAGGCCATAGCCTGATTCGACATCCCTCATGGAGCCGATGCAGATCTGCAGCGCACGCTGCGAGAAGAGCGGACACATGATTTCGACGAAACCCTCATAGCGCACCAGGCTGTCGGGTCTCTGAATCGTCAAAGGATGGTTGGGGTAGGAGCCCTGGTCTTGCTTGAGCGATGGCTGTGCGAGATCGAGGCCGTGTTTGTGCGACAGGTGGAACATTCGGTTGAGGTCTTCGCCGTTGCACAGCAGGTCGTCGTCCGGCAACCATATGCGCTCATAGTTCCAAAGCGGGCTGCCCTCGTAAAAGAGGTCGTAGAGAAGCTTGAACTTCTTGCGCTTTGGCAAATGCGCCAGATATTCGTAAGGACTACCGGAAACCTCCGGTTCCTCGGCACCATAATAACCGATGCAAAGATCCCAGTTGCGGGTCGCTTCGTCTATCTTTTCGAACCAGCGCGGGTGCAGAGACTTCGAATTGGCGGGCACGACGACAAGATTGGGGCGCCGTATCCCCTGCTGCGGCTGGGCGCGGAACGTCGCGCGGCGTTCGACATCCGCCGGTGTCGGAAACAGCGGATGGGGAGGATGGTCAACCGGCACCAGCAGGTAGGTGGCGTCGACACCTCCGATCACGCCACGCCCCGCAAGCGCCATGAGATTGTCGCCTTCGATATGCGCGGAATCGAAAATGACCGACGGCAGTCCATCTCGGTCGATCAGGCAAAGCCGGCCGCCCATGACATGCCAGAAATCCACGTCAGGTTCAAAATAGTTGCCGATCAGCCCATCCGGCGCCAGCACCAGGAAGGATGAGAACATCCCGCGGTTCACGTCGCCGAAGCTCCAGAATGTGCCGCTCAGCATTTCCTGGGTCAGAGGCGGCGCGTCGGACCACCGCATCTGGTTTGCCGGGCGCGCGGCATGTTCGGACGTGTGCAGGTTGTTCGCTGCCGATGACATGTTGGACTGTCCCCTATTCCTGGACCGAAGCAACGGCGCGATCTGAGGAAGGCGGCTGCATGAACAGCTCCGGAATGTCCGCCCCCAATCGAACTCGTTTGATCGACACCTTGGCGTTCATTCCTTTTGCGAAGCTTACGGCCGGAATCGACCGCCGCCTCATCGCCAGGCGCAATCAATCCAGCCTCGCGAAAGTTGGTCGGCATAGTGTCGAAAGCGGAATTTCTACGCGGGGCAATCGCGCGTTCGGAATATTGCCAAGAATGTCGGCGCTCGGCGGACACGAAGGTCGGTCATGTCGTCCGTCAAGTCGGGACAAAGAACCACTCGTCTCTTTTTACGGTAGAAGAAGATGCATCAGAAGAAGAAGCTGGCCATACTCATCGAAGTCGATAGTTTCATCGGCGACATCTATCATCATCTTTCAAAAACTTACGAAGTCCTGGCGATTCAGCCGAAGACTTACAAAGAGATCGAAACGGCCGTGGAATGGGCCGACATCGTCTGGTTCGAATTCTGTAACGAGCTCTTCGCGCATGCGATCAATCAGAACATCCGCCGGCTCGGCAAACGCGTCATAGCGCGCTGGCATCGTTTCGAAATCGTGGAATCGAGTTTTCCCACACGCATCAACTTCGGCTTCATCGACGACCTGATCCTCGTATCTCACGACATGCTTCGGGTCCTGAGGCACAGGGTGCCGCAGCTCTCGCAAAAGACACGCACACACGTCGTCTGGAACGGCCTCAATCTCGAAAAATTCAAGCCGATCCCGTCGCTAGACAAGAAGAAGATCGTTTGGGCAGCCAAGCCGTTCATGCGCAAGAACCAGCCAATGTTCTTGCAGATCATGCATGCCCTGGTGAAGAGGGACCCGTCCTACACCCTGCATGTCGCCGGCGAGCAGGAAGAGTTCGTCATGGCGCCTTACCTGCAGCGTACGACGGAGAAGCTCGGCCTCGCTCGCCACGTCTTCTTCCACGGCTGGCAGCGGGACATGCCTGCTTTTTTAGCCGACAAGGGCGTCATTCTGTCGACCTCCATCCATGAAAGCTTTGGATACAACATCGCCGAAGCGATGGCCGTCGGCGCCCTGCCCGTGATTCACGATTATCCCGGCGCGGAGGAATTCTGGCCCGACGAAATCCGTTTCTCATCGGTGGACGAGGCTGTCGAGAAGATCATCGCCGGACAGATGCATCAGTGGTCGCAATATGTCCGCGAAAAGTTTCCTCTCGCCAAACAATTGCATGAGGTGGACATGGTCATGAACGGCCGGGTGGCCGAGGTCGCGCCGCCGCCAGCAGCTACGATCGAGCAACATGCCGGTTCGCACCTCAAGCGGCCTGCTCCGCTTTGGTTGGTACAACAGCCGGCTCCCTCGCTGCAGGCGCAGCAGCCCGCGACCGTACCGCAGGCCATATCGGTGCAGCAGGTTCGGGAGGCTCTTCCGCTCGGCGAGGTTTTTGCGCCGCCGTTGCAGCAGCCGATTCCGACCCAGCCGCAGCCTATCGCCATGCCGCCGGCGCAGCGGCTCGCTCCCGTGCCGCCTCCGCAGCAACAGCCAAAGACGCCAGACGCCCCACTTGGCTTTGATTCCAGCGGCTATTGGGAGACCCGCTACCGCACCGGCGGCAATTCGGGAGCCGGCTCCTACGATGTCCTCGCCAACTACAAAGGGCTGTTTCTCAACGCCTTCGCCCGAAAGAAAGAGCTTTCCTCCTTTGCCGAAATGGGGTCGGGCGACGGCAATCAGCTGAAATATTTCGCATTCGATCGCTATACTGGCTTCGACGTCTCGAAGACCGTGATCGAGCGCACGCAGGCGATGTATAGGGATAAGCCGAATTACCAGTTCATCTGGCTAGGCGACCAGTCCCTGGATTGGGAAACCCAAGAGGACGCTTATGACTGCGCCTTGTCTCTCGATGTGCTTTACCACCTCATCGATGACGCGATCTATGTCAACTATCTCGACCAGCTGTTCTCCCTCTCCAGGCGCTACGTCGTCATATATGCCTCCAACTTCGACGGCCCCGACATCCGTGGCGCCGCCCATGTCCGGCATCGCAAATTCACGAGCGACATCGCCCGCAGGTTCCCCCAATGGACATTGCTGAAGCTCGTCGAGAATCCCTACAAGTTCAAGGAATCGACCGAGGCGGATTTTGCGATCTACAGCCGCGAGGAGTTCGAAGATCCGGCGGCGCTCAACGAACTCGATAACATCCGATAGAATTGAGCATGCAAAAAGAGAGGCGCAACGGCTCTGCCGCTTGCGCCTCTCTCTTTATTTGCACCGTCTTTCGCCGACGACGACTAGAATCGCCGGCTAACTCGCCAATCTGCCAAGCACGAGATGCGGCGTCCGCTTCAGCCTCAGCGATACTTCGGCCATTTGGGGCGACTGCGCACGGACGTAGTTGTATTCAGGCTCATCATATCCCGCATAGGACTGTGTGATCAGCGTAAGAAACCGCTCCCGGAGATTGACCGGCAGACGCGGATAGATCCATTGCAGCAGATCCAGCTTGCTGCAAAGGAACCACTGATAATAGGCCTGTTTCATGAGAGGCAGACGCGCGAACAACGCCTCCACCTCCTCGAATGCCGTGAAGATTTCGAAACGTTTTTCGGTGAACACGTTGGTAAGCTGCGCCCGCTCCTCATAGACGCGGTGACCGATGAGATAACGATTCATCATGCCGATCCTCTGTGCATGCATATAGATATGCCAGTGGGCGTAGATGTCATTGTGGACGCGCGTCTCTGAGAAACGCAGGCCCGTTTCCCGGCAAAGCTTGGCGCTAACGATCTTGTTCCAGGGGAAATTGACGGTAAAGAGCAGCCTTGCGCACTGTTGAAGCGTGAATATGCGGATGTCCGCATCACCGACCAGTTGGCGCCAGGCCTCGTCATCGATCTGCAACATCGGACCCAGGCGGTCGTTCTTGTCGGTGACATAGCGATAACGAAACACCATCACGTCGCAGCCATTGGCTTCCATATGATAGATGACCTCGTCGATCGAGCGATGGGCGATCATGTCATCGGCGTCGAGAAAATAGTAGTAGTCGCCGCGTGCCGCCGCCATGCCGGCATTGCGGCTGTATCCGGCACCGCGATTTTCAGGATTGCGCAGCAACCGTACACGCTCGTCGCGTCGGGCATATTGTTCGGCGATCAGCGCGGTGGCATCGCGCGACGTGTCGTCAACGATGATCACTTCCAAAACCTCGCGATTTTCAAGAACAGCCGTAATTATGTCGCCGAGGGAGTCCTGCGCGTTGTAGGCGGGGATGATGACACTGACTTTGCTCACAAGGTCTCCTGATACTAGATGGGCGCCGGACCTGGGGTATCGGCCATGCTATTCGCCTCAAGCTGCGTAACCGTCCTTCCGGCAACGCGACCTCGGCAAATTGCGATCGCCACCTAGCAAAACTCGCGGGACCGCTCCTCAAAGCATAGGGGTCGGAACTTGCACTGAACTGGTGCGTGGATGCCCTGCCCGATCGGCGGAGGACCGAACTATCCAGCCCCGCGAAAGCAAACCGGCTTATGCAAAAAGACAAAGTCCGCGCCCAGAATCGCGCCGATGCCGTGGAGAAATCGATGTCTTCTGCTGAAATCCCCGTCCTTTCGATTTGCGTTCCAACCTTTAATCGTCAGTTCCTGCTTGAACGGAACATAAATTTCCACCTGGACGCTTTTCGTAAGCTCGATATTCCTTTTGAAATCGTCATTGTCGACGATTGCTCGACCGACGACACCGCCGCCTATATCCAGTCGATCTCGCACCATCCGGAAATCAGCGCCTATCGCCGGGCACGCAATTCCGGCTTCATCAGCAACTACGCCTTTGCCATGCAGCGGGCTCGCGGCCACTTCGCGGTTTTCCTCGGCGATGACGATCTGCTGATCCCGGAAAAGGTCGTCGAATATCTCCACATCATGGTGGACGACAGGCGGATCGGCATGATCCAGGCGCCTTGGCTTCTGGTTGACGGGCGGCCGGGCGGCGGAGACATGCAGCCTTTCTATCACCTGTCCTACCCCTCGCGGCATACCAAGGGCGATTTCCATTCGATGCTGGAATTCATCCTGGAGCGGCATGTCTTCCCAGAATTCATGATCATCCGGCGCGACATCCTGGCGAGATCCATATCCAGCCCCACCCCCTTTATTTTCTGGGCCTTTCTTTACACCACCCGCGCGCTGGACAAGGCCGATGTGCTGTTCATGCCGGAACCCTTCGCTCGGGTGACTGCGGTTTCCGACGACCCCCGTCTGCAACAGGGCAACAAGGAATGCATGTTCCAGTGGGACAGCTACCGAGGCGGCCTCGAATATCTTGCATCGCAGGCGCTTCGCGACAACCGGCTGCCGCCGGAGTATCGCGGCTCGCTGATGCCGCGCATCACCGACTTCATGCTGCAGCGCCAGGCCGTGGCGATGCGCTTGCACGTCAATGCACAGAACTGGGTCGAAGCCTACATCATGTACCACCGCATGGCGGCCTATCATCCGACACCCCTGCCGGCGGAGTCCTACGACCAGATCCGCAAGCTGGCGGGCATCGCAACAGCGGCAACGGAGGCGATCGCATTCAATGGCGAGCCCGTCATCCTTGAGCCGATCATAGACGACGCTACAATCAATCTTCTCTCGCCCTCGATCCGGGAGCATCTCATCAGGGAAGAACCGCAGGCCGGCGGCTATGACAGGAAGCCAAGGGCATATTTGCGCTTTACGGAAAACTTTCCTGCCAATCCGGGGCCCAAGGACGGCATGTTCGACATTCTGACCTACATCGAACAGTTTGCCTGACGATCACTGCCGGGGACCGAAACTGGATCCGCTGCCGGTGTCGCATTACGAACGTCCGGTCCGAATCCTGGCTCGGTCGCCAGGCGTGCATTCAGCCGGGCAATAACTCGGTCACCGCGATGATGGGGCCGAGTGGAAACAGGCCGTCCCGCCTTTGCCATTCAGGAATGTAGAGGCTGGAAATGCTGCCGTCCAGAAACAGCGCGTTCGCGCAGCCGAGGTCGTCGCGGAAAAGCGTCGCAAAGTCATGAAAGCGGACGGGACCATCCGAAATCGCGAAAACGACCTTGCCGTCCCCGGTGACACCAACGCCGTTTCGCGTCTTGAAGCTGGTGCTGTCGGCAAGAAACGACGGATGGAGCTTGCCGTCGATGACGAGCATCGGGCCGGACTGGGTCGCGTAGAACGGCTTGATGCCCGAGGTGGCAAAAGCCTTGCTTTCCATCACGCCGGCACGGCCCGGCAGGAGATAAAAGACGCCGTTCGGCAGCAGGTGGAAATTGCCCCACCCCTTGTTGGTATTGATCCTCTTCAGCTCACGACCGTTTTCGACGAAGAGGCCGACGGGAGACTGGTCGTCGAGATACATGCCGCCGTTCATGGCGAAGCGGCCATAGACGCGGTCCTGACGCAGATCGTTTTCCAAAGCCCGGAACGAACCATAGGGCTTGCCGCTGCGATCATTCTGGAAAAGCTGGATATCGTCGGTCGCCGGATCGAAGGTACAAACCGTGTAGCCATCACCGAGATGCTCGACCTTGCGGCAGGCCTCGCCGGCCGATGCCGCGGTGGCGCAGACAAGAACCGCGAGGATGATAATCAATCGAATCAAGCTGACAACTCCGGATGGATATCCGCACTTACAACTGGAGGGCCGCCATGTGAAAGGCAAGCTGCGCGGCAGGATAACGATAGCTGGCACCAACCGGACAGGCATTGCGCGCGCGACAGCCCGCCGCCATGCAGCCCCGTTGCCCTTCATCAGCCCGCAGATGCGTTCGACAGCGCTGAACGTCGAACCCGGCGGGCGCCACTGCATCTACGGGACAAGCATCGAGACAAGGCTTATCCAGGCAATGATCGCAAGGATGCGCGCCGCGCGCCGGCGCGCCGTCATCCACTAGAATATCGGCAAAACCCAGGGCGCCGCGATAGCCGTGCCAGAGGCCATATTCCGGATGGATCAGGATGCCGAGCGGCGAGGCCTTCAGGCCCTCCGCCCGCATGGCCCACTGCTGGAAAGGCTGCCATGGAGGATCCGAAGGAAAATAAGCCGTCGCTGCGAACTCGTCAGCGATCGGCCGGATGATCGCCTTCGACCAGTCGTCGAGCGGATCGCGGCGCAGCATATTCTCAGGCAATTGACGCCAACGCGAGAAGGGTTGCCAGAGGGAGCCGCCGACATTGCCAAGCAGGACGACGCTGCGCGCTACACTTCCGTCGGCCAGCACCGGCCCCTCGCCTGCGTCGAAAGACAGGCTGCCGCGAACGAAAACTCCGTGGACGCCGAGCGCCGCACGGAGCTGTTCGAATGTGGCGGGACCGCGGTTCACCGTGGCCCCTTATATGGATAGTGCGGCCGCCAGACTTCCTTCTGGATCAGATCGGCAACGCGTATCGCACCGCCTTGCTCCCTGGCGGCCTCGGGCTCTCTTCAAGTGAAGGCGTCCGGCATCGAATCCTTGCGCTTCTGGATATAGGCCAGCAGTGCCTCGTCGATCGCCGGATCGAGCGGCGGCGCTTCATATTGGTCGAGCCAGGAGCGGCAAAGCGCATTGGCGCGCTCCTCAACGCGCTTCTGCCCTTCGATTTCCCATTGCTCGAAGGAATTATTGTCGGCCAGAGCCGAACGATAGAAAGCGCTCTGGAAGTTCGCCTGCGTATGGGCGCAGCCGAGATAATGGCTGCCGGGACCGACTTCGCGGATGGCATCCAGCGCCTGGCCGTTTTCGGAGAGATCGATACCCTCGGCCATCTTCTGCATCATGCCGAGCTGGTCCTGGTCGATCATGAACTTCTCGTAGGAAGACACGAGACCGCCTTCCAGCCAGCCGGCCGCATGCAGCACGAAATTCGTGCCGGCCAGCAGCGTCATGTTCAAGGTATTGGCCGATTCATGCGCGGCCTGCGCATCCGGCACCTTGGAAGCGCAGAGCGAGCCGCCGGTACGGAACGGCAGGCCGAGACGGCGCGCGAGCTGGGCGGAGCCATAGGACACCAGCGACGGCTCCGGCGTGCCGAACGTCGGCGCACCCGACTGCATCGAGATCGAGGCGGCGAAGGTGCCGTAGAGCACCGGCGAACCCTTGCGGATCAACTGCGTAAACGAAGCGCCGGCAAGCACTTCGGCGAGAATCTGCGTGAGCGTGCCCGCCACCGTCACCGGGCTCATGGCGCCCGAAAGGATGAAGGGGGAAACGACCGAAGCCTGGTTGTGCCGCGCGTAGACCTTCAGCGCGCCGAGCATGGTCTCGTCGAAGACCATCGGCGAATTGGCGTTGATCAGGTTGAGCGTAACGCAATTGTTTTCGACGAAATCGTCGCCGAAGACGATCTTCGCCATCGCCACCGTATCCTCGGCGCGCTCCGGCGCTGTCACCGAGCCCATGAACGGCTTGTCGGAATATTTGATATGGCTGTAGACCATATCGAGATGGCGCTTGTTGACCGGAATGTCGACCGGCTCGCAGACCGTGCCGCCGGACGAGTGCATCGAGGGCGCCATGTAGGCGAGCTTTACGAAATTACGGAAATCCTCGATCGTCGCATAACGGCGGTTGCCTTCGAGGTCACGGACAAAGGGCGGCCCGTAGACCGGCGCGAAGATCGTCGCCTTGCCGCCGACATGGGCGTTGCGGGCGCTGTTGCGCGCATGCCAGGTGAATTCCTTCGGTGCCGTTTTCAGGAGTTCGCGGCAAAGACCCTTCGGAAAATGCACGCGCTGCCCGCGCACGTCGGCGCCGGCCTCTTTCCAGAGCGCCAGGGCCTCCGCATCGTCGCGAAACTCGATGCCGATTTCCTCCAGAACCTTATCGGCATTGCGCTCGATGAGCTGCAGGCCCTCTTCGTCAAGCACCTCGTAAACGCCGATCTTCCGGACGATATAAGGAAGCGAAGGGCCCGGCCCGCCGCCGCTGCGCGACGCGCGCCTTGCCGCTGCACCTCTGCCCTCACCGCGCGAACGTCGTCCGCCGCCATCGCCGCCCGCAGCCGGTTGCTCGTTCATATCGTCCATGATGTTTCCTCGCTCCTGCGCATGAATGCGTCTATCCTCACTCTATGCTAGCCGATTCCGTCGGCCGGACGTTCCTTAATGCGCCAGCAATTAGCATAGGACAGACATGGCCGCGACGATATCGCCTCATTTCCGTCCGTCGCGATTAATCCGCGCGACGTCGCTTTCAAAAAGAATTTTGTCATCGTTGAGGTTTATCGCTTATTGAGGCAGTATTTTATACAAGCCTCTGATGCATTTGCACGAAAACGGGATGGAGCGCATGTCTGACGACGAAATCATTCTCTCGGAACTTTCGGACGAGGAACTCGTGCAGCAGATGCATGACGACCTGTATGACGGGTTGAAGGAGGAAATCGAGGAAGCGACCAATATCCTCCTCGAACGCGGCTGGACGCCTTATGACATTCTCACGCAAGCGCTGGTCGAGGGCATGCGCATCGTCGGCATCGATTTCCGCGACGGCATTCTCTTCGTGCCCGAAGTGTTGCTGTCAGCCAATGCGATGAAGGCCGGCATGTTTATCCTGCGGCCGCTCCTGGTCGAGACCGGCGCGCCGAAGCTCGGCAAGATGGTGATCGGCACCGTCAAGGGCGACATTCACGACATCGGCAAGAACCTCGTCGGCATGATGATGGAGGGCGCGGGCTTCGACGTCATCGACCTTGGCATCAACAACCCCGTCGAGAACTATCTCGATGCCATCGAGCGCGAACAGCCTGATATTCTCGGCATGTCGGCACTGCTAACGACCACCATGCCCTACATGAAGGTCGTCATCGATACGCTTAAGGAAAAGGGCATGCGCGACGACTACGTCGTTCTCGTCGGTGGCGCGCCGCTGAACGAGGAGTTCGGCAAGGCCGTCGGCGCCGATGCCTATTGCCGCGACGCGGCCGTAGCGGTTGAGACCGCCAAGGACTTCATGAAGCGCAAGCACAACAGCCTGGCTGCACAAGCCTGATTGCAGCGGATTCCAAACTGGCGACAACCGAAAGGTTGTCGCCGACCCGTTGGCATCCCAAATTGGTTATTGGGCAGCCTTCTTGACGGTATGACCGGCGTCTTCCGTCGCGTTGACGGCATTGGCCGTATCCCTGCCGACGCCACGAATTGTATTGGCGCATGAAGCAAGTACCATAAGGACGGCAAGCGCGGCGGCGATTTTGCTGAATGTCGGTGCAGTCATGATTTGGAACCCTCTCTGAGTGGATATCGATCAACAAAAAGCGGAGACAAATCCTCCGCGTGATAAACGCATGACAACGCGAAAAGTTCATGTGATCGCGTGCGGCGCAATCGCGCGCGAGATACTGGCGGTCACCAGAATAAATCAGCTCGACCACATCGATCTGCACTGTCTTCCCGCGATCTATCACTCCTACCCTCAGAAGATCGCGCCCGCATTGGAGGAAGCCATTACGAATGCGCGCGCGCGGGGTTTCGAGAGGATCTTCATCGGCTATGCCGATTGCGGAACCGGCGGCATGATCGACAAGATCTGTGAGCGTGAGGGCATCGAGCGCCTTTCGGGGCCGCACTGCTATTCCTTCTTCAGCGGCAACGAAGCCTTTGCAGCGCGCGAGGATGACATCACCTCGTTTTTCCTCACCGACTTTCTCGCCCGGCAGTTCGAGTCCTTCGTCGTCGTGCCGCTCGGCCTCGACCGGCATCCGGAACTGCGGGACATGTATTTCGGCAACTACCGCAAGGTCGTCTATCTCTCGCAAGAGGAGGATCCGGCTCTGCAGGAAAAGGCAAAAGCAGCGGCTGCCTATCTCGGTTTGGATTACGAATACCGCTTCACCGCGTATGGCGATCTTGCCCATGAATTGCTGACCGTCTGATTACGACATTCCACCCCATATCATTGCTTGCCGCCAACGTCGGGCTCCGCCATGTTGCAACGCGTCGAAGGCGTTGAATCGCGGTGGAAAACCCGGCCACTCCGCAGGACGGTGAAGTTTGCCGCTGGTTGCGGGATGTGCTTTCCGCGCCGCGTCGTTTTTTGGCATGGGCCGCGTCGTGGCGAGCGCAGTCTCCGGGTCGATGGACGTGCATTCTTGATTAAAGAGGAGAATTTTGCATGGCGGATCGCATTGTCGTCTATTGGCGGGACATTCCGGCCCAAGTGATCATCAAGAAGGGGCGGCAGACGGCAAAGCGCGAGCTCTCGCTGCGCTTCACCGAGGCGATCGACATGTGCGCGATGCGCACCGGCGCGGCCGAGACCGACGACTACTTGGCCGAATGGCGCAAGGCCGATCCCGTGCCTGTCTCCGACGATCTGGAAGCCGAGGCGGACAAGGCCGCAAGCGAACTCGAAGCAGCCTTTGACCGGGAGCGTCTGATTGCTCTGGTGAAGGCCGGAGGCCGCGACAATGGCTGACGCCATCCAGAAGCCGGGCAACGCGGCGCCCGGAGCGAAGGCCGCAAGCGGCGCCTATACGCCCGCCGGCGTCTCGCCCAACCGCCGCGCCCGCCGCAAATACACCGTCCGTCTCTGGGCCGTGCGCCATTCGCGCTTCCTCGAATGGTTCTATCATCGCTTCGCCGATGCTTTCCTCCTCCTTCATCCGCTTTGGAAGAAAATCGGCTACGAGCGCGTCGAACGGCCGATCACTTTCGTCGAGCGCAATGTGAAGGGCTTTCTGTTCGACTGTCGCATGTGCGGCCAGTGCGCGCTCTCGTCGACGGGCATGTCCTGCCCGATGAACTGTCCGAAGCAGCTGCGCAACGGCCCTTGCGGCGGGGTACGCGCCAATGGCAATTGCGAGGTCGAGCCGGACATGCCCTGTGTCTGGGTGCAGGCCTGGAACGGTTCGCGAAACATGATCCAAGGCGATGCGATCCTGAAGGTCCAGAAACCGGTGAACCAATCGCTGCGTGAAACTTCCTCCTGGCTGCGCGTCACTGCGGAAGCCGCCGCTGCCCGTGAAGCAGCGAAAAAGGAAGCGTGATCGATGGCGCATATCGACGAAAATCCGCTCGGCGTCCACCTGCCGCTCGATCCTCTACCCGGCCATTCATCACTCGGGCGGCTGGAGCGCGTGCTGCGCCGCGGCGAATTCGCGGTCACCGCCGAATTGAACCCACCCGATAGCGCCAACCCCGAAGAAGTCTATGAGCGCGCCGCGATCTTCTCCGGCTGGGTTGACGGCATCAACGCGGTCGATGCCTCGGGTGCCAATTGCCACATGTCCTCGGTCGGCATCTGCGCGCTGCTGACGCGCATGGGCTATGCGCCCATCATGCAGATCGCCTGCCGCGACAAGAACCGCATCGCCATTCAGGGCGACGTGCTGGGTGCTGCTGCCATGGGCGTGTGCAACATCATGTGCCTGACCGGCGACGGCGTGCAGGCCGGCGACCAGCCGGGCGCCAAGCCGGTCTTCGATCTCGATTGCATGTCGCTGCTCGAAACCGTGCGCATCATGCGCGACAACGCGAAATTCCTGTCGGGGCGCAAGCTGACATCGCCACCGAAGGTCTTTCTCGGCGCGGCCATCAATCCCTTCGCGCCGCCCCACGACTTCAGGCCCTATCGGCTGGCGAAGAAGATCGAGGCCGGTGCGCAATTCGTGCAGAGCCAATATTGCTACGACGTGCCCATGTTCCGGGAATACATGAAGAAGGTGCGCGACCTCGGCCTGAACGAGAAATGCTTCATTCTCGTCGGCGTCGGCCCCCTCGCCTCAGCGAAAACCGCTCGCTGGATGCGCTCCAACGTGCCGGGCGTGCACATTCCCGATGCCGTTATCAAACGCATCGAAGGCGCACAGGACCAGAAGAAGGAAGGCAAGCAGCTCTGCATCGACATCATCAACGAGGTGAAGGAGATCGAGGGCGTTTCCGGTGTTCATGTCATGGCCTACCGCCAGGAAGAATATGTCGCCGAGATGGTGCATGAATCCGGCGTGCTGAAGGGCCGCCAGCCATGGAAGCACGAAGCCAACCAAACCGACGCGCTCATCGCCGAGCGCCTGGAACACATCCGTGGGGGCAAGGAAGAGAACCAGCAGGAAATGGCCGAAGCCGCCGCTCATCATCCGCCACACAAGACGCACTGAAATCGAGCAGCGGGCGGAGGAGCCCGGACGGCTTGTAACCCCCATCCCGGCACGATAGACCAGATCTATCGGGCCAACTGACCAGAGGATCAGACATGACGCGCACCATCGTTGCATCCGCCACTCGCGAAATCATCATCGGTTTCGACCAGCCCTTTTGCGTGATCGGCGAACGCATCAACCCAACGGGGCGCAAAAAGCTGGCCGCTGAGATGATCGAGGGCAATTTCGATACGGTTATCAAGGACGCGCTGGAACAGGTGGCCGCGGGCGCAACCATGCTCGACGTCAACGCCGGCGTCACCTCGGTCAACCCGAACGAGACGGAACCTGGCCTGCTGGTGCAGACGCTGGAAATCGTCCAGGGCCTGGTCGACGTGCCGCTCTCGATCGACAGCTCGGTGACGGCCGCCATCGAGGCTGCGCTGAAGGTTGCCAAGGGCCGGCCGCTGGTCAATTCCGTGACCGGCGAAGAGGAAAAGCTCGAAGCCATCCTGCCGCTCATCAAGAAATACGACGTGCCGGTCGTTGCCATCTCCAACGACGAAACCGGCATTTCCATGGATCCGGACGTGCGTTTCGCCGTCGCAAAGAAGATCGTAGAGCGCGCCATGGACTACGGCATCAAGCCCCATGACATCGTGGTCGATCCGCTCGTCATGCCGATAGGCGCGCTCGGCGACGCCGGCCGCCAGGTCTTCGCGCTGCTGCACCGCCTGCGCAACGAGCTGAAGGTGAATACCACCTGCGGCCTTTCCAACATATCCTTCGGCCTGCCGCACCGCCACGGCATCAATGCCGGCTTCATCCCGATGGTGATCGGCGCCGGCATGACCTCGGCCATCATGAACCCTTGCCGCCCGCAGGAAATGGAAGCCGTGCGCGCCGCCAACGTCCTGAACGGCACCGACGCCAATTGCACCAACTGGATCATGACCTACCGCGACTACAAGCCGGCCGAAGGCGGAGCGAGCGCTCCGGCTTCAGCGGCCCCCTCGGCTGGCAGCGGCGGCCGGCGTGGTGGGCGCGCGGCACGAGCCGGTGCCGGCGCGGCGAGGGAATAGAGATGAAGTATCCGAGCCGGAAGCTTTCCGATGATCTCGCCACATTGTGGATCCAGGCGCCCATGGTGATTGGAATGCGCCTGTCGCAAATGTGGATGACAGCGATGACCGGCGGCGGCGTCAACATGACGGAATTCAACCAGATGGTTTCGGAAAAGATGATGGCCGCGGCCGAAAGTGCCGTTGCCACCAATATCGCCATGACCCAGCAGAATATTGCGGCAATGACAAAGGGGGGCAACGCCTTATCGCATCGCGCCGTCGATGCCGTCGCCCAGGCCATGGTCAAGCCGTATAGCAAGCGCGTTCGCTCGAACGTACGCCGCCTTAGCAAACAGAAAGACTGATCCGTGGCCCAAGCCAGCGACAGCGCGAATCCCCTCGTCCTCTTCATGCCCTCCGGTAAGCGCGGCCATTTTCCGGTGGGAACGCCGGTGCTGGAGGCTGCGCGGCAGCTTGGCGTCTATGTGGAGAGCGTCTGCGGCGGCCGTGCCACCTGTGGGCGCTGCCAGGTCTCGGTGCAGGAGGGCAATTTCGCCAAGCACAAGATCGTCTCGGCCAACGACCATCTCTCGCCCATCGGCCCCAAGGAAAGACGCTACGCCGAGGTGCGCGATCTGCCTGATGGACGCCGCCTCTCCTGTTCTGCCCTGATCCAGGGCGATCTCGTCATCGACGTGCCGCAGGACACGGTGATCAATGCGCAGGTGGTGCGCAAAGCCGTCGACGAGCGCGTCATCATCCGCGATACGGCCGTGCATATGTGCTACGTCGAGGTCGAGGAGCCGGACATGCACAAGCCTTCGGGCGATCTCGACCGGTTGAAAGCCGCGTTGGCTGCAGATTGGAAATACGACAATCTCGACGTGGATTTTCACATCATCCCGCAAGTGCAGTCGATCCTGCGCAAGGGAGAATGGAAAGTCACCGCCGCGATCCATCAGGATCACGCCGACGACCATCCCCGCCTGATCGCGCTTTACCCCGGCCTCAAGAACGAGGCCTATGGCATCGCCTGCGATATCGGCTCGACCACTATCGCCATGCATCTCTCCTCGCTGCTGTCGGGCCGGACGGTGGCATCTGCCGGCACCTCCAACCCGCAGATCCGCTTCGGCGAGGATCTGATGAGCCGCGTCTCCTACGTCATGATGAACCCGGACGGCCGGGTCGCGATGACCAATGCCGTGCGCGAAGCGCTGAACGGGCTGATCGATAAGGTCTGCGCCGACGGCGGCGTGTCGCGCCAGGACATCCTCGATGCGGTCTTCGTCGGCAACCCCATCATGCATCACCTGTTCCTCGGCATCGACCCCACCGAGCTTGGCGGCGCACCCTTCGCGCTCGCCGTCTCGGGCGCGGTACACCTGAGGTCGGCCGAGATCGGCCTGCCGATGAATGCCGGCACGCGCGTCTACATGCTGCCGTGCATCGCCGGCCATGTCGGAGCCGACGCCGCCGCCGCCACCCTCGCTGAAGGGCCGCACCGCCAGGATGAGATGATGCTGCTGGTTGATATCGGCACCAACGCCGAAATCGTACTGGGCAATCGTCAGCGCGTCGTCGCCGCTTCCTCGCCGACAGGCCCTGCCTTCGAAGGCGCCGAGATTTCCAGCGGCCAGCGCGCAGCACCAGGCGCCATCGAACGTGTCCGCATCGACCCTGTCACACTGGAACCGCGCTATCGCGTCATTGGCATCGAGCCCTGGTCGGACGAGCCCGGCTTTGACGAAGCCGCCGCCACCGTTGGCGTCACAGGCATCTGTGGCTCGGCAATCATCGAGGTGGTCGCCGAGATGTTCCTGACTGGTATCATTTCCGAGGACGGCGTGGTCGACGGCGGCATGATGGCGCGTTCTCCGCGTATCCTGCAGAACGGCCGCACCTATTCCTACCTGCTGCGCGACGGCGAACAACGCATTACCGTGACACAGAACGACGTCCGCGCCATCCAGCTTGCCAAGGCCGCCCTTTATGCCGGCGTCAAGCTGTTGATGGACAAGCAAGGTGTCGAGCATGTCGATCGCATCGGCCTTGCAGGCGCCTTCGGCACCTTCATCGATCCCAAATACGCGATGGTGCTCGGTCTCATCCCGGATTGCACCCTCGACAAGGTGAAGGCAGTCGGCAACGCGGCCGGCACCGGCGCGCGCATGGCATTGCTCAATCGCGGCCATCGCCGCGAGATCGAGGAAACTGTCAGCAAAATCGAGAAGATAGAGACGGCGCTTGAATCAAAGTTTCAGGAGCATTTCGTCTACGCCATGGCGCTGCCGAACAAGGTCGATGCCTTTCCGGAACTGGCGAAGGTGGTGACACTGCCGGAGCGCAAACAGCTTGGCGACGATGCCGGCGGCGAAGGCGGCGGCCGCAGACGGCGGCGCAGCCGCGAGTAACGCTTAACCGGCGGCGGCTCACGCGGCCATTTTTCGCCCGATCTCTATGAATGCCTGCCGGATGCTATCGGCAACGGCCTTCATCGGCCCCGTCATCTGCGATGCCGTCAGCAGACGAATGTCGAAGGAGGTGAGTTCCGGCAGCCCCTCGTTCGGCCCGAGGATCTCCATATCCTCACCAATGTAGGACCGTGGGAACGGCGCGACCGCAAGGTCGGAGACAATAGCGGCACGCTGCGCCATCGTGTGGGCGCTGAGATAGGAAACGCGGTAAGGCCGCTTTTGCCGTTCCAGCTGCGCCAACGCTTCCGACCGCCAGATGCAACCGTCTTCCCAGATGGAGATCGGCAGCGGGTCGCGCCGATAGGCCGTGCCGCACTTGGCACCCGCCCAGACGAGACGCTCCGTATAGATCACTTCGCCTTCCGTCGGGAAAGGCCGCGTCGCGCAATTGATCAGCGCCAGATCCAGTCGCTGCTCCTCGATGCGCTTCTTCAGCTGGAGGCTCATATCCACGACGACATCCACCATGATGCCGGGATAGCTCTCCGAAAAGCTCTTCAGAATGGTCGGCAGCAGGCGCTCGCCGATATCATCGGGTGCGCCAAGCCGCACCACGCCGCTGAGCTCGGGCATGATGAAACGCGATACGGCTTCGTTCGACAAGGCCAGGATATTGCGCGCGTAGGAGAGCAGCATCTCGCCATGCTGCGTCAGGCTGACAGAGCGCGCGTCGCGCAGGAACAGCGTCACGCCGAGCTGCTCTTCCAGCTTCTTGATTTGCATCGAAACGGCGGACGGCGTGCGGAATACCGCATCGGCGGCGGTGGAGAAATTGCCGGTCTCGGCAATGGCTACAAAGGTGCGCAGAACTTCATTGTCAAGCAACGGTATGGGCCGGCGGAACGGTACGGTCATATCGGCAACCTTCAATTTTTCTGATCCTAAGCACCATATCATTTCATTTGTCTGATTGTCAACGAAGCAGCATATTAGCCCTAATGAAACTGATACAGACAGCTGCAAAGGAGCAAACACCATGGCTGGCACGGCACTCGGCGAAGCCTCTCGCATCTTCACCCTTTTGCATATCCGAAAAATTCAACGGATGGCGCAGCATACGCTCGACGAGATTGCAGCGCGCTTCCCCGCTCACTTGATCGACGACGTCAATGCGCGCGGCCTCCCCCCGGATCGGACGCTGTCCGCCCTCGAACGAAAGCCCGGCAAGACGCGATCGTTCAAGAATACTAATGACAGATATAAGATCTATTCGTTTGATTGATGAATAAGTCGGATCCATATTGTTGCTTGAGGATTGCGATCTTTTGAGCATCTAAAGCCGAAAGGAACCTGGAAATGACAACGATCACCTATAGACATACAGACAGGGTGCAGAGCCCGTTTCCATCGGGTGGCAGCCACATGCCTTTTTTCTCCAAGATCGCGGATCGCTGGCAGCAATGGCGTTCGCTACGCGAGCTTGAGTCCCTGTCCGATGATGTACGCAAGGACATGGGCTGGCCCGCCGCGAACGAAACCAACACTCCCAAGGCTATGCGATGATTGCGAATGATCGTAAAATCTGAAGGCGACACTCAACCCCAACGAGTGTCGCCTTTCGAACATTTGTGCATCTGGACGCGCATTCCAACTTAATCTTGATAATCAGCCCCATATATATTTGGTTGTTTCAGTAGATTGCTTGCACTCCCTCATCTGCTTTCTTCACAGCGGCATTTTTTGTAGCAAACGCAAATATTCCTTTGCGGCCGCGATTATCCATGCCAATGTCGCTAATAGACCATCGAGCCGACGTATTTGACGCAAGGAATACGCAATGGTCCTGGAGCATGGATTTTCACGATATGAGCAAGACTCCGATTAAGACGCGTTCCCTGGTTTTCTTCCTCGTTCCGCATTTCACCATGCTGCCGTTTTCCGCCGCGGTAGAGACATTGCGAATCGCCAACCGCATGCTGGGCTACCCCGCCTATACATGGCGTCTCGCCTCCACCGACGGCCAGAAGGTCTATTCCTCCAGCGGCATCGGCCTAGAGGTCAACTCAGCGCTCGCCGACGAACGCCGCTATCTCGGCGGCGAAAACCGCCCGAATATGGTGCTGGTCTGTTCCGGCATTTATGTCGAGGAATTCAACAACAAGTCGGTCAACGCCTGGCTGCGCGAGACCTATAATCGCGGCGTGGCTGTCGGCAGTCTCTGTACGGGTGCACATGTGCTTGCCCAGGCGGGCCTGCTGAATGGCAAGCGCTGCGCCATCCACTGGGAAAACCTCCCCGGCTTCTCCGAGACCTTCCCCCAGGCCGAAGTCTATGCCGATCTCTACGAGGTCGACAGCAACATCTATACCTGTGCCGGCGGCACAGCTTCGCTCGACATGATGCTGAACCTGATCGGCCAGGACTTCGGCGAGAACCTCGTCAATCGCGTCTGCGAGCAGCAATTGACCGATCGCGTCCGCAGCCCGCATGATCGCCAGCGCCTGCCGTTGCGTGCGCGCCTGGGCGTGCAGAATGCCAAGGTACTGTCGATCATCGAGCTGATGGAAAGCAACCTCGCCGAGCCGTTGTCGCTGCTGGAAATTGCCGATGATGCCGGCCTGTCGCGCCGCCAGATCGAACGCCTGTTCCGGCAGGAGATGGGTCGCTCGCCGGCCCGCTACTATCTCGAAATCCGGCTGGATCGCGCCCGGCACCTGCTCGTGCAATCCTCCATGCCGGTTGTCGAAGTGGCCGTCGCCTGCGGCTTCGTGTCCGCCTCGCATTTTTCCAAGTGTTATCGCGAACTCTACAACCGCTCGCCGCAGCAGGAGCGCGCCGAGCGCAAGCTGACCATGTCGACGAACCGCACCGGCATCGTCGTCTGAAAACAGCATCAATCAGCAGCGATTATCGATGCAAGCGGCCTATTCGGCCGCTTCTTCGGTCATCCTGAAGTCGGAATAGACCTGATTGCGGCCGTTATGCTTGGCCATGTAGAGAAACTGGTCGGCCGCGTTGAGATAGTTGTCGAAGGATTCGTAGCCGGCGATCTCGGCGACGCCGATCGATACGGTAACGGATAATTCCTCATCATCCGCGCTGACCTTCAAACCGGCGAGATCGATACGCACCTCGTCGCAAAGCATGGTTGCCGCGCGCGAATCCATTTCATTGAACAGAATGGCGAATTCTTCGCCGCCAAGGCGGGACAAAAGGCTCGTGGTGCCTTCGAACAGCGCATGGAGCCGACGAGCGACAGCCTTCAGCACGAGATCGCCAATTTCGTGACCGTAAGTGTCGTTTAGCTTCTTGAAATGGTCGATATCGAGAATGGCAACGGAACTGGGGCACTGTCGGCGCAGGCATTCATTCACCAGCCGCGGGGCGTGATCGTAAAAATACCGCCTGTTGTAAAGACCCGTCAGATAGTCGCTCGCCGCCGCCGCCCGCAATTGCTTGAGCTGCGTCAGCGTCTCGACATTCAAAGCAATGCGACATTGCAGCTCTTCCGGAACGAAAGGGCGGTAGATGAAGTCGCTGGCGCCGGCCTTGAGGAAGCTTGCCGACAACAAACGGTCGTTTGAAGAAGAGATGCCGATGATCCGCATCCTATCCGATCCATAGCGATGGCGGATGCGGCGCGTCAGTTCATGGCCGTTCATGTCGGGCATGTTGTAATCGGTGATGACAATTTCGATATCGTCAAACTCTTCAAACGCCGCCAGAGCCTCGACGCCTGTGCTGGCCTCGGTAACCCTGAATTGTTGTGCCTGCAGGAGGTCTATGAGCATCTGCCTGGCCGATGGCAAATCATCGACAACCAGTACGCGTGTCGTCCGATTGGTGATGGCGCGCCGAACGGCCGCGACGAGATTGTCGAGAGCGAACTCGCTGTCCTTCAAGACATAGTCAACGACACTGCGCTCCATGATGCGATTGCGCGTCGCCGTATCGAAAGACGCCGTAAAGACGATGCTTGGTATCTGATGCTTGACGGCGACGTCCAGCGCCTCGCCATAGGCAGCATCGGGCAGGTTTAGATCGATCACCGCCATGGTAAAGCCGCGACCACCGTCCGCCAGCGCTTCGTTCAACATTTTCAACGAGGCACAATGCGTGACGGCAAGACCGAGTTCGGTTTCAAATCGATGCGACAATACGGCGGAAAACATGCGCGAATCCTCGACCAGAAGTATCTTCTGGCTGCCAGTGCGATAGCTGCTGCCATCGCTGAGGGCTCCCACATGCAGTACCATTTCCCTTCAATTCCTCCCGTGCCATCCGGCACACGAAATACTCAGTCAGTCTCGCATCTGCTAAAACCGCCGATACACCTATCCTGAACAGGATTCGTGAAAAATTGGAACCGCAGATTGCAGACATTTGCATAAAAATGAATTTTCCTCACATTAAGTCGACGCCGCTACGCCGGCCCTGTGGCATTTCACGCTATTTCGCTGACACGCCGCGCTGATTGAATCTGAAGTAACGTGTCGAGATTCTGGTTTACGCGGCAGTAAAACTCCTCGTCGATGAACGGCCGCAGAATGAAATCATTGCCGCCAGCCTTGAGGAAGCGTGCCGAAAGAAGCCGATTGGTTGATGATGAGACGCCGATGATGCGCAACTGATGCGAACCGGTCGCTGCGCGAATACGCCGCGTCAGCTCGAAGCCATCCATGTCGGGCATGTTGTAATCCGTGACCATCAGGCCGATGTCGCGATTGGCCTTCAGGATCTCCAACGCCTTGACGCCGCCTTCCGCGATACTGACGCGAAAATTGTAGCGTTTCAGCCGGCTGGACAACAGGGCCCGCGCCGTTGGACTGTCATCGACGATCAGAACATGATGGCGCTGGTTGGTGAGAAAGCGGCAGATCGATTCAGCCAGCAAATCGACGGCAAAAATATTATCCTTGAGGATGTAGTCGACGACATTCTTGGCGATCAGCTCGTCGCGCGTGCCTTCCAGAAAGGTGCCCGTAAAAGCGATCGTCGGAATGGAGAGATCAAGCAGATAAGCCAGCGCTTCGCCCTTCTCGGCTCCCGGCAGGTTCATGTTTGAAATCGCCAGCTGGATCGGCTCCGACGACTTGTCATAAGCAAGCTGCAACTCCTCGAAATTGCGGCAGATTTCGACATCGATGTCCAGAAGCTCTCTCAGCCTGGCCCGGATCATCGAAGTAAAGAGATTGGAATCCTCAACAAGAAGAATACGCGATCCAGCAAGCGACGCGCCGGAATATTGCATCCCCGAAACACCCAGAAATGGCATAATAAAAACCTGCTTTTGAAATTGGCCCCTCTGCTATTGTTTCTAGAACAAAGCTTTTGAATATTTGTTAAGTCGACTGGTTTCCCAGAAATGAAGGAAACGGCCAGATATCGACGAGCATTTCGCCGGTCGGATAGGCGATACCCCAGTTTTCAAAAACTGGAATTGCAGGATCATACGCTTTGAAGTCTTCGACCGGGGCAGGTCCCTACTGCGCTGAACGAGGCGTAAGCGAGCTGGGCCGCTTCGCACGGCCTCCGGCAAGGCGAACCCGCCGGCCCGGCCCGTCGTCCCCCTACTCGGCCGCCGTCCGGCCGCGACGGCGGGCGGTGCTTTTTGCCTCCTGTACCTGCTCCTCGCGCTGAGAAACGACAGGCTCTGCAACATCCTCGCGTTCCTCTTCAGGCCCATCCGCGGAATCCGTCAATTTACTGCCGGCGGCATCCATCTGCCGGCTTCGCTTGCCATCGCGAACGATGTGCAATTCCTGATGCGGATAGGGAATGGAGATTCCCTCCTCGCGAAAACGCTTCAGGATCTGGATGCGTAGACTGTTGCGGATATCCATGCCGTCGGAAAGATCCGAAAGATAGAACCGCATCTCGAAATCAAGCGAGGACGGGCCGAAGCGCAGGAACTCCACATGCGGCTCCGGATTTCTCAGTACCTTCGGGACGCCGCGCACCAAATCCAGCAGGATTTCCATCACCTTCTGCGGATCGGACTCGAAGCTGACGGATACTGGAATTTCCGAGCGCGCCAACCGGTTGCGGTGCGTCCAGTTGCCGACCGAGGCATTGATGAGCTCCGAATTCGGCACGATGATCGACTGTTTGCGGAAGGTTTCGATCTCGGTCGCACGCACCGAGATGCGCTTGACGATGCCTTCGGATGTGCCCGACACGATCCAGTCGCCGACCTTGAAGGGCCGCTCGACCAGGAGGATCAGGCCGGAGACGAAATTCGATACGATGTTCTGCAGGCCGAAACCGATGCCGACCGAGAGCGCGCTGGCAACGAGCGCCAGGCTGGACAGGTCGATGCCCGCGGCGGAAATGGCGATGATCGCAGCCACGGCGACGCCAAGATAGCCAATACCGGTCCTTACGGAGTTACGGACACCCAGATCCACCTGACCGCGCGCCATGACATTGCTGTCGAGCCACCGCTGGAACCAGCGCGTGATCAGATAGCCGCCGGCAAACAAGAGGATGCCGGCGCAAATGCCAAGCAGCGATATCGATATGTTGCCGATGCGGATCTCGGTGAACAGCCGATAGGCAATCAGTTCAAGATCCTGGATATGGAAACCCCAGGAGAGCAGGATCAAAGGGATGCCGGTCAAGAGTGCCACGGCATAGGTCGCAAGCCCGGCGATGAGGCCGCCTTGATCGAGTGCGACATCGCCAAGCTTGAGACGGTTTTCCAGAAGGCGCCCGATGATCGTCTCGGCAAAGACACCCTGCTTTGATACCGCCTTGCCGAGCTGGAAGCCGAGATACATGGTCGCGATGACGGCGCTTGTCACGATCATCTGCGTTGCCATGAAGCGAGCGAGACCGACATAGCCGATGAACGATATGAAGATCACCAATGCGCCGAGAACGCGAAGGATGATTGCCATGCCGTGCGGCCAGCGTCGGCCCGGCGCATCGGGATCGCCGTTCTTGGCCAGCATCGGCGAGCCGAAGGACGCTGCAATCAGGATGAGGCCGATCAGCAGCGCGGCAAAGAAACTTTTCACCACAGTTACGACGACGGGCGATCCCATGGACTCGCTGATGCGGTCGAAGACATAATCCAGACCGTTGACCACGGCCATGGCCTGCAGGCACCAGCTCAAGGAGCGCGCGCCCTTGTTCGACAATTTGACGAGACGCCAATGCGGCCTGAACGGCGCAAAAACGGCATTGGTCAGCCGCCCGACGAAATAGACGAGGCCGATAAAGCCGAAGAATGCACCCAGTATCGGGGCGATATCCGGCCGCAGCACATTGAAGTTTGAGAGGAAGAAGAAGGATGTGACCAGAAACGCAACCAATGACAGCGTTCGGATCAAAGTCGACCAGAAGGCAACCGACAGGCGGCTGATATAGGGCGGGTTCTCGATAGCCTCGTCCTGCACATAATAGCGGCGGAACAGCCGGTAGCCGCCGAAGAGGAAGATCAAGGCCGCGCCGATCGACAGGCAGACGGCGGCCAGGAATGAGGCAAACTTGGCCTTCAGGACGAAGCCGATCCAGCTCGTCACCGCGTCACGGAATTCGACGCCCTCGTCGACGAGCGCCGATGCGGCATCCTGGAATGTCCCTGCGGAAACCTCCGTGCGCTTTAGCAATGTCTCGGTAAACAGCCTGCGCCGCGTCTCCATGAGCTGCATCGAAAGTCGATTGGTCTCCGCGGTCAGATTGTCGGCGTCGAGACTTACGGCGCTGATCTGCTTGCGCTCGGCATTGAGGCGGTCTCGCTCCTGCGTGACGATGACAGCCTCCGGCGGCTGCCCCTCCTTAGGCGCGGCGCCGAGCTGGGTCAGGCGCGCATCGATCTCGGCGGAACGGGGTTTCAACCTTGTCGAAATTGCCGCAACAGAGCGGTTGAGAACGTCTACCTGGCCGGAAAGCGCCACCAGTGCTTCGTCGTCCGCTCCGGCCTGCTTGGCACTGTCTTGGATGGAGCCGTATTCCTTCTTCGCCTTGTTAAGATCGGCAACGGCGGCATCCAATAAGCCGTTGGCAAGCTGGGGCGGCTGCTCGGCTTGCTGGGGCGGTTGCGACGGCTGCTGATCCTGCGCAAAGGCATCCCTGCCCACTAGTGGCACGGCGGCCGTGGCAAGGCCCAATCCCAGCAGCAAAAGCGGCAGAAGACGCAGACGGAATTTCAGCGGGCGCAAGCAAAGCTCCTCGTCGCAAATAAAGTCATGGGAAACTGAACCAGAATCGCCATGGACATGAAGGACAGATTCGTCCTCTACTGTGATTGCAGATTTCATAGTCTCTACGCGTACGCCTTGTAAGACAAAGAAAGGCGACACAAAGGCGTTCCACACCTTATCGGGCCGGACATACCCAAGGCCGAAGATCGCCGTTCTGACTTTCCGAAGGCTACACCCAAAGACAGGCCCGGAGATAGGCTGAAGAATGCAGCCGGCAATGGGGACGGCCCTGCTCGTACCATTTCGCAGGAATAAGGATGAAGGCTGCGTCCCGACTACAGCGGCAACCGTGCCGATCGGCGTGTCCTGCGACAGCGACGTCTATTCCGGAAGGACGAAGCGGCCGATCTGTTCGTGAAAAATCTGAAAAGTCGGCTAGACCGCCTTGCACTGCGGATGGAAGCGCTCCGCCATAGTCTCCGCGGCCGCATAAGCCTGTGTGACGATTTCAGGCACGAGGTCGATGTCAGGAAGACTGCCGAGCCCTAGCGGACCTATCGCAAAAATTCCGTCGGTCGTTCGTCCATCGACAGCAAGCGCTCCCGTTGCTTCGACGGCAAGGCCGAGGCCGAGTTCGTCCGGCACGGCAAGGCCGGCATCGATCAGTTTGCGCAGCAGCGGCGCATCGAGATCGGGCGCCTGGCACCGACAGTCGATCACCTCATCCGCATAGAGCTGTTCGATTTCCTGCTGTCCGGCGGGCCTAAGTGTCAATCCGGTCGGCGTCCGCCGGATAAAGTGACCTCGCCGCAGCAACGTATTGCCCTCAGCCAGTTCCTGTTTCAGGCGAACATGCAACGCCTCGGGCAGTCGGTTGCGGTGGCTGTCATAGAGTGCCCGCAGATGGCGGTTGAACCGCTGCTTCTGACCGGCAGGCAACGCTCGCCAGAGCGAGCGCGCGTGCTTGCGCAGGCCGTTCATGACGGATTGCCAGCTCTGGCCGTTCGCTTCTGCATCTTCGCAGGCCCTGCGGATGAAGCGGATGATTTCGCTCAGCTGATTGGGCATCCTGTCGGCGGGAAAGACGGGCTCGGCATTGTTGCGCGTATGGCTCTGCGGCAGGAATCCACGTCTGGAAACAATGGTGATCTGACCCGCATAGCCGCCGTCGCGCATCTGCAGCAACCTGTCGACGACGCGCAAGCCGCTGCCGAGCAGCACCGTATGCGGCCGCGACACCAGGCGGCGAGCACGGACTGCCGTTGGGATATTCACCGATTCACCGCTTTGCGATTCCTGGTCGGCAATGCCATAGCCGGTCGCCAGTACGACCATATCGAACGGTGCGTTGGCGGCACCCTCGCTTTCCACCAGAAAGCAGCTGCCGCGCAGGCGACGAAGGCCTGTGACCATCTCGCCGCTGACCTGAACCGTCACGTCTCGCCGAGATGCAAAGGCTTCGGAAAAGCGCTGATAGACATAATCGCTGAAAATGCTCTTCGGAACGAAGATCTGCTGAAAGCCCGGTATGGCCGCCGGGACGGCGCTGCGGAAGGGAGCATTGCCGCACAGCCATTCATTGAAGTCGTCAGGATCTCCGGCTGAAACGGAAAGGTCGCGAACGCGGCTGTTGAGGATTTCGCTGCTGTGGCCGGACGCCAGGGCCTGCCCCCCGCTGACGCTGGAATTCGGATCGAAAAGCTGCAGGTGGAACGGGTTGCGCACCGTCTTCATCAGGGCGATCGCGATCATCATGCCCGAGAAGCCGCGGCCGATAACGGCGATACGGGGCATCGCGTAAGCCTGGGCCGCCGCATTTGCCTTGGCGGAAAAAAATCCCTGAACCGTCATATCAACTCCTGGGGCGAGAGGTGGTCGATCATGCCTTTCTCGGGCTTGCTCACTTTACGGCCTGCGAAACACAAACTCTGATTATAATGTTTGGCGGCCAGAGCGCTGCGGCTCATAAAACGCATGAAAGCCGCATCGGTTCTCAAAATTCAGCGCATCGCCTTCAGCCGGGAATACCTTCCCCTCACGAAGCAAGATGCGACACGCAGGCTCAAACCCGGATTCAAGAACCGGACACCTGCAACTGGCTACGCACACGGCTGCCCGTCAAAATAGTCAGGCAACGGAATTGTTCCCATTGTCTACTCATTTAGTCGTATATGAAAGCGTGAAAATGCGCCGTTAGCAAGCGCTTTCTTGCCTACCGAGCCCGGGAACGGATCAGAGCGATGATACCATGACGCGGGTGGCGGCCTGCGATCGCAGGCCTTTTTGCGATCTACCTTCTACGGTTTCGGCAAAGGAAGAGAATAGCTTATAACCTTCCCGCCAACGGCCGAAGCCGCTTTCGATATTGATATGACCGGCGTCTCCGAGATCGTGAATCTCGCTTCCCCAGCAGGCAGCATACCGCCGGAGTGTTGCGAAATCCATGTAACGATCGTCACGGCTGCCGACAACGAGACTTCTGAACGGCAAGGGCCTGGTCGGCATCGCGCCGAATTCGATAGCGCCGGGATGAAGCCTCTCGGTCCTCTCAAGATCACAGGGCGCCACCAGAAAGGCGCCCTTCACTCGCCTGGCAGCCGGCCGATCGGCCAGATCGGCGGCAAGCAGGCAGCCGAGACTGTGTGTGACGAGCCATGCCTGCCCCGCTCGCTCCAGCTCGTTTTCGAGTGCCTGCAGCCACTGAGACAATACCGGCCTCGACCACGAAGCCTGTCGCACGATGGTCGCGGAGGCATGATCACGCGTCCAATGACGTTGCCAATGGCCCTCGGCGGAACCGTTCAGGCCGGGAAGGATCAAGATGGCGCTCATGGGGATCTCCTGGATGCAGGCGGCCACGTCTTCCGGCCGCGTGCTTACAATTTCTCCATTTGCCGCCTATTATGCCGAAAGGCAGGATCCGAATAAGCAAAGAAAATCCATTGTATACTAGATCCATAGAAATTAAGATCTTACGGATTTGCCCTGCCTGAAGAACCGATCTGGCGCTGGCTGATGGAGTGATGGATGGGGACTGTTTCGCAGTTGCACGAACGCGTCAGGCCACCCGCGCATCGTATTCAAAGTGAAGAGGAAGCGCTCGAAATCGCGCGATCGCTGGCCGTCGGCTTCGCGCTGCAGGCCAGCGATCGCGATATCAACCGTGTCCTGCCCTATGACGAAATCGAGACCCTCTCCCAGTCAGGCCTGTTCGGGATCTCCGTGCCGTCGGAACATGGTGGCATCGATATTTCCAACTCCGTCCTTGCCGAAATCATCGCCATCCTGGCAGGAGCCGATCCCTCCATCGCGCAGATTTTGCAAACCCATTTCCACGTGCTGGAAGCGGTGCGTACCGGCGGCAGTGAGGAGCAGAAGTCGTCCCTTTTTGCCAGGGTCATGGCCGGTGACCGTTTCGGCAGTGTTTCTTCCGATGCCGGCACAGGCGGAGCCGGTCAAAGTGATCTGCAACTGACACATGACGGGCTAGGCTACCGCCTGAACGGCCGGAGCTTCCATTCCGCCAGCGTTCTCTTCTCCGACTGGATCGTCATGTTCATCGCCGATGCCGTGGCCATCGTGCCGAGGAATACCGAAGGCGTCCAGATCATCGACGACTGGGATGGTTTCGGCCAGCGCACCTCCGGAAACGGAACAACCATCCTGCACAATATCTATCTAAACGTCGACGCGGTGCTTTCGCATCATGAAAAGCTTGGGCAGCCTTCCGTCATCGATTCCGTCGGCCAGCTCACCCATGCCGGCATCAATCTCGGCATAGCCCGATCGGCGCTCGCGACGACCATCGAGCTCATGCGCGCCCATCCCTCGACGGACAATAGCCTGAAGCATGCTGCGGATGATCCGCTTATTATCACCAGAGTGGGAGAGATTGCCGTTCGCATTGAAGCAGCAACGGCGATGGTGGAGCGCGCCGGCAGCAAGATCGATGCCGCCCAGATCAATCTCACCGAGGATCATGTGATCGATGCCGCGCTTTCCGTGGCGGCGGCACAGACCGTGACGGCGGAGATCGCCATGGAGGCGTCCAACACGCTGTTTGATCTCGCGGGCGCGTCCTCGGCACGCATCGGCCTCAATCTTGACCGCCACTGGCGCAATGCCCGCATTCATACGCTCCATGATCCGGCACGACGGACATACAATGCCGTCGGCAACTATCATCTGAACGGCATAAGGCCGCCAAAGAGCTCATCGCCCTGAACGTCGGCTGCGCCGGGTCCAATAAAAAGGAAACGGCCGAAGGGTTCAGCCGATATTCGAAGCGCGGTAGTCTTCCCGTTCCGGGATCTCGATCTGCGAACCGCCAGCGACGAACTGTTCCAACGTCATGTTATCGAGAATCTCAGCAATCGCGTCGCGGACCTCCGTCATCGAGCGACGCACCTGACAGCGCTCCGGATCCGAACAGTCGTCACAAGCCTCATAGGCCGTGCGGCTGGCGCAGCGGATCGGGGCGAGCGGACCGTCCAATGTGCGAATGACATGGCCGATGCGGATTTCCGAAGCCGGGCGCGACAGCGAATAACCGCCGCCAGGCCCCTTCTTCGAGCGAAGCACACCGGCATTGCGCAATTCGAGCAGGATGGTATCGAGAAACTTCTTCGGAATGTTGTTGCGTAACGCGATATCGTTGATGAACGCTGTTTCGCCCGGCCCAAGACGAGCCAGATCCACCAGAGCCTTCAATCCATATTTTCCTTTTTTCGTAAGCATCGCTATCCGCTTTACTGCAAAGTCGATTGTTGGGAACCCGGCTCGGTTCGATGGGACTCAGCCGGCCGATCTTGTCATCAGAGATTGCGGAAGTAACCCCGCCACCCCGGACAAACAAGACAATAACTCACAAATTGTATAGTTTATATGAGTAAATTTAGGCAAATGTATCGCCGAAGCAACGATTTTGCGGCTTTTCTTGGATTTAGGCGGCGCTACTATCCAAATGTGCTCCGCCATGCCCATGTTCATGCTCGGCAATTGCCGAAGCCACCTGCTCGGCAACGAGGACAGCATGCTCCACCACTTCAGGCAAACCCATGAGCTCACCGAAGGTTCCGCGCGCCAATGGACCCGAGATGAACAACGCCGGCACGATCGCCTCGCTAGCGTCAAGCGCCCGCGATTGGGTGTCGCAAGCAAGTCCGAGCCCCGTGGGGTCCATCGCTAGATATCCGGCCGTCGCAAGACCCTCGATCCAGCCTTGCGACTGCAGGATCCCGCGATGGCCGGGACCGGTGGTAACAACGACGGCATCGAATTGCCTTTCGACACCTCGGTCGGAGCGGCTGAGGCGGAGCCTGCAATCGATGCCGCCGTCTGCGATCTCGATGGAAGCAACCGAAGCCGCGAGCACTTCAAGTCGGCCGGCATCAATCGCCTGTTCGCTGACAGCCTCCACCTGCGGCGCGACGCGAAAACGATGCACGTCCCAGAAGGGCCGCAAATGCCTGACGACACGCCTTCGCTCCTCGACGGATAGCGCCCGCCACAAATGCCGCCCCTGCGCCCGCACCTGATCGATGACCGCATGCCAGCTGCGCCCCTCGCCTTCCGCTTCCCGGATGGCCGCGCGCACATGCCGTAGGAGATCCAGCGCCGTCCGCGACGGGTGACTGACGAAATCGCCGAACAGGTCCTGTTTCACCCGCGCATGGCCGCGTGAACGCAATCCGCGACGGGATATGGCGGTAATGGGTCCCTTGTGACCGCGCAGCTGGAGAGAGGCGATGACATCGGCCGAGGTCAGGCCATTGCCAACCACCAGCACGCGATCATCAGCCCGGACAGCCGCGAGCGCATCCGGCCGCGTCGGATCAGGAACGAAGCGCGGATGATCGGCAAGCGCATCCTGCAGCAATTGCGGCGGCAGGGGCGAGGGATGACTGGTGGCGATGAGGAGAATATCCGCATCCACGCGCCGTCCTGCCTCGCCTGTAATCACCCAACGGCGACCCGACCGTGAGATCCGTTCGACCCCTTGAGCGATATGGGTGACACGGCCCTCCTCTACGAAGGGACGTATCATACTGGAAATATAATTTCCGAAAACGGCACGACGAGGAAACAGGCTGCCATTCGCCGCGACCGCCGCCTCATCACCTGCCAGCGCGTCCTGCTCCTGCAGCCAGCGTTGAAAATGCTCGAGGTCGTCAGGCAGGAGGCTCATCTTGGCCGCCGGCACATTGATGCGGTGAGCGGGATCGCGCGTATCATAGGCAAGCCCCGCCCCCAGACGGTCACGTGGCTCGAAAATGAAAAGCTGGCCGGGCCGCAACAACCGGCGTTGCAGCAGATGGAAGGCAACTGCCGTTCCGGAAACCCCGCCGCCGATGATGGCAACGACTGGCAGATCACGCGCCTGATGATCAGAGCTAATGGTCATAGCCATCTCCTTCCGGATCGATCGCTGCGCGAACTCGCCGCCTGCCGATCAATCGCAATTACCGTTACGAGTGAAAATATACTCTATAAATTTTATTGACAATAGGATCCCGAGACGAGCGCACGCTCCCCCTTGCAACCCGGACAGTGGAATTGGTGCAGATAAGCCTTTGCAAACAAGCGCTTATTTGTGCCTCGCACAACATTGTTTTTGCACCGCAAGATGTAAAAAACTTGGCATGCACCAAATAAAAGAACATACTAATAGTTGTTCTGGTTCGTATTCTCTGTGGGAGGAGAAATATCATGGAACTACTTCGTCTGCTCACCCCCTTCGACTATACGTTGATGCTGCTCCTAGCCGTCATCTTTGTATTCAGCTTGATGGAAGGCGGACATAAAAAGCATTGAGCGCATGCCATTAAGGCGGCGAGATTTGCCCCGCGGCAAGCGCATCCGGGTGATCGTGTTCGATATGACCGAATGATGAAATTCATCGAGTGGAAGAACTCCAGTTCCGCTGTCAAATTCGGGTGCTGCCCGACACCGGTTTCCTGTTAGACGCAATTACTCCCCGATTTCCCGCCATTGAAACCGGCCAAGCGCCCGGTTTCATTTCAACACATCTCTCCAATGCAGCCTTGAATAGCAGCGCGTCGCTCTACTTACGCTTGAAATTATTACGCTGTAAAAAATAGAATTTCCCCCATCAAAGATCGGTTTCAGCGCCAGCCGACATGATGTTTTCGGCAAGCCTCACGCAAACGACTCCTGCGATACTCCACCTGCATCGGATTTTTTTAGATCAGCGGGGGATATACTTATGGGATACGATTGGGACGGCATAAAAACACGCAGGATGCGGAAGCTGAAATACGCGATTTCCTTTTTCCTCCTTACGATGTCTCTGAGCGCGCCAACCATATTCCTGCTACACTTCCGCTGACGCCTCCGCCTGCAGAAAGGCGGCCGCAACACCACAGAAATGCAGGCGGAGCTCAATCCCGCAGTATTGCTCTTGAGCTTTCCATGGAGAATTGAGATTCGCGTAAGCTGTTTGTTTCCAAGAATTTCGTTAACGCTTCCGACACTAGAATATGCCAAATTAGTGAAGCATGGTGCACGGGAGCCAATGCTATGACGACAGTCTCGCCTGATTCACCTGAAGGCAGAGCATCGACGCGAAAGCGGACGTTTTTTGGTGCCAAGATCATATTCAATGACGGACATTCGGTCTTCGATTGTACTGTCAGAAACCTGTCCGATACCGGTGCGATGATCCAAATCGAGAACCCGCTTTCCGCACCGAACTCCTTCCATTTGCAGCTCTCGGACAACAGGCTGTGGGCGTGCCAGGTGCGGTGGCGAAAAATCAACAGCATGGGCATTCAGTTCGTTTGAGGATAGGCACTGTTTTGCGCCATAACCGCCGCGCGGTGCCGCAGTCGAAGTCTCAACTCCGATCATATCCTGTGAGAGCATAGCCGGGTTCGACTTCAACTCGACCATCGGCATGAGGATCGATATCGGCGGACCCTCGCCGTTCTCACGCGTCATCGACTTGCAGCTCATCGGGCCACGAAGAGGCGCATCGAACCGTTCCACCCACCCGATCCCCGCGGCAAGGACGAAAATCGTTAATTACACGCCACAAATCGCCGCGACACTTGTCATTCTTTATTGCGGGCCTGTGGTCCCGGGATTCTAAAATGCCCATCGCATAACTCCGGACGATGACGATGAGTGATAGACCGTGGCTTTTCCCTGTGTGTGTAATTTGCACACGTACCAATCAAACTCTGAAGGTCGGCACGACCCGGGAGGCTTGGAAGATGCTTCTCGATATGTGGCCTGTTGCAGACGGCCACAAGTTTCTTTCTGCTCTCAAGATCTGCATGGATGTCGAACACGGCATAGGACAGCCGGCTGACGCACGCGATGCCTTCATCGCAGCAGCAGACGAGGCCGGCGTAGCCATCGACACGTGCAGCGCCTCATCGTCGATAGCAAGCGCGCGACGAAGCCGCTGGAGGAACGCCAGGTTGAGATCGCGGCCGCCGCTTCTATGAAAAAGAAGGGAACCTGAATTCAAAGCATAGGAAACCGATGCCGGCTTCCGTCCGCGAATAAATCAGCGCTTTCAAGGAGATAATGGTGGGTGATGTAGGGCTCGAACCTACGACCCGCTGATTAAGAGTCAGCTGCTCTACCAACTGAGCTAATCACCCGTACCGCTTGCTGGCGGCGTGACCGGGCATATAAATAGGATCGGTTTGATTGTCCAGCGGCCAGACGAATTTTCTTTGATTATTTGTCAAAAAAATTTCAGAGACCGCCGAAAAGCCAGCAAAATCAAAGCTCAAGAATTCCGGACCCGACGCGCACGGCCTGGCCGCCGATGCGGGCGTTGGCGATCAGGCCGTCGTCGACATCGAGGTGGAGATGAATCAGCGAGGGCCGTCCCATCTCGATACCCTGCTCTATGATGATGGGATGATGCCCGTCCGGGAGCGCGTCGAATTGATTGATCGCGCCCGACAGCGCCGCCACTGCCGAACCCGTCGCCGGATCCTCGACGATACCCATTCCCACGGGAAACATGCGCGCATGGAACTTGGCGGCATGATTCACGCCACCGCGACAATAGATGAAGGCTGAGGCCAGCGCGCCATCGACGAAGGGAACCGTCTTCTCCCAAAGCTGCAGATCGAATTCCAACCGCTCCGCCGCGCCGACATCATGCACCGGCACCAGCAGGAAAGGTACGCCGGCGCTCCAGATGGACGGCACGTGATTCTCGAAGCCGATCTCGGTGATCTTCAGGCTGAGCGCATTGGCGATATCGGCCCTGTCGAGCGGCAGCAGGATCTGCTGCGATTTCCTCGGCAGGTCGAACTCGGCAAAGCTCGCCTTGTCCTGACGCAGCCTGATCGCGCAGCGTACCGGCCCGACCCGTTCGTCCAACACGGAAACGAGATCGATGTCGCCGCCATGCGTGGCATGGGCCTTCTCAGCAAGTGCGATCGCCGTGCCCACGGTGGGATGCCCGGCAAAGGGAAGTTCGCGACCAGGCGTGAATATTCGCAGACTGGCCGTATGCGCCGGATTCTGCGGCGGCAGCACGAACACCGTCTCGGAAAGGTTCATCTCCCTGGCGATGGCCTGCATCGCCTCGTCGCTCAAGCCCTCGGCATCGAAGATGATCGCAAGGGGATTGCCCGCCAGCTTCCTGTCGGTGAACACATCATAGACACTGTAGCTGCGCGCCAATCCGGCCTCCATCCAAGTTTCCAGACTTAACCATTCATACCGGCAAGCGACTCCAGCGCAAGCCCAAGCTATTCCGCTTCGCCGAAGAACCAGGCGAGAATAGGCAGCATCGCAACATTGTAACGATGCGCCGTGGGATCGGCCGAGCGGATTGCGATCGCGCCGTCGATCTCATCCTCCTCGGCGACCAACATATGCGCTTCGATCCGCCGCAGCATCTCCTCCGCGGTCCATGGGAAGCGGAAAACGCGAAAAAGCGTTACGGAACGGTTCGCATGTGTAGCATAATAGCCAGGCTCGGCGGCTGCCTCATTCAGATCCAGGCCAGTTTCTTCCAGAACCTCGCGGCGCATGTTACCCTCGACATCGCAATGCCCATCCACGATATCGTTTTCATCCATCGATCCGGCGGCGCAATAGACCTGGCCCGGATTGGCCGTATGCGGCGCCATGCGAATCGCGATGATCGCGCCGTCGGACGACACCGCCACCGCAAATGCAAAGACGTGAAAGCCGCCCCGCTCCCTCTGCTTGCGCCACCAGAGGAATGTGGAAAACGGCGTCACATAGGCTTCCCCCTTCACCACACCATCGGCAAGCGAAAGCCGATGCTGGAAGATCATGCGGCCATCAAAGAGCGCAGGGTTGGCGGCGATCTCCTTCATCCAGTTCTCTCTTGCCGCTTCCAATTCGCTCAGATGGAAAGGATGCTCGCCAGGCAGCACGGCGAGATCGATCCGGGAAACTGGAAACACTGTACTTTCCGGCGGCCAGCCAGCCATGTTGCTCTGCAATTTCGGGGCGGTCATACGAGATCCAATGTGATGACAACGGGGCAATGGTCGGATGCCTTCGGCCGGTCCCAGCCGACGCGCGGATAGCGCTCCACCTCCTGTCCCGGCGGAAATATGGTCCGGAAAGGCTGGCCCGAGCGGACAATGTCGGGGACGCGCGTAGCATTGGCGCGCGCCAGAGCGGGAGACAGCCAGATGTAATCGAGCTGACAGAGCCGTTGCTCCTGCGGCCCCCGCGCATGATAAAGCGTCCAGCGGTCGAGCTCCTCCCGACGATGCATGACATTTTCGATAAAGCCGTCGCGACTGAAAACGTCGAGCGCACTTTCTCCTTTTTCTGTTCGGTACTCGAAACTATAACCGGTGCGGCGCGTGCCGATGACGTCGATCCACTCCTGATAGTCGTTCATGTCGCCGCAGATAGCGAAGTTCTTGGTCGCCGTATGGCCGGCGCCGAACCGGTCTTCGATGATGCGGCGAACGGCCATCGTCTCGGCACGGCGTATCGGTATGGTCGCCCGGCGGCCATCGACGCCCTCCCGCGCCGGCCCCATCGATTTCAGATGCACTACATAAAGCGAAAAAGGTACGCCGCCGATATGGAGATGGAGTTCCAGGCAATCGCGCTTGAAGATCTTGTCTTCCGAATGAAGGCCAAGTTCCGCCAACTCGTCATTGAAAAGGCCGAAATCGCCATAAGTCACCATGGCGTGACTCTTGATGTCATTAAGCACGATCGGCTGGCCGTCACGCGTTTCCTCGCGCATCATCACGGCGACATCGATGCCACGGCTGTCATTGCCTTCGATCAGGAATTTTTGCCGATAGCCATTGCCGACCATGCGGTAGAGATAGCCATATTCGAATGCCTGCAGCGCCGCCATGTTGTCGACCTCCTGCAGGCAGATGATGTCGGCATCCGCGTCGGCAATCGCGAGCGCCGTCATCTGCCGGGTGTCGTCAGCCGCGGCGACCACGCGGGCAGCTTCCAGCTGCTGATAGACATTCTCGTTGCGGACATCGAAGAGCTGCAACACGCGATCCTGGCGCAACTGATTGCGAAAGCCGGTGTAATCAAAACGGGTCAGCAGGTTTTCGACATTGAAGGTCGCAAGGCGCAGGGACATGAAGCATTCCAATTTCTGAAGAAGACTGAGAGCCGGCTTATCCTGCTCGCATTAGCCGGCCTTGGCGGTGACCGTCGATTTGAACTTACCCATGAGATAGGGGCCGGAAAGAACAGGTGCATATTTCGGCGCCTCTCCCGGCTTCAGGCACGAAGGCAGGCAGGCGATTTCGGCAAACCAGTTCGGCTGATGGAAGAATGCCAGCGACTGCCGCCGCTGCATACCGCCCTCTTCCGGCGGCGGATTGACGACGCGATGCACGGTCGAAACCCAGCGATCATTGGTCCAAAGCGCCATCAGGTCGCCGATATTGATGACGAAAGCTCCCTCCACCGGCGGCACCGGCGTCCAGCGACCGTCAGGTGCAATGATCTCCAGCCCCTTGGAACCCGGCTGCGGCAGCAGGATCGTCAGGCTGCCGTAATCGGTATGGGCGCCAGCACGCAGTTGGCCCGGCTGCGGCGGCACATGCTGCTCGGGATAGTTCAATGCCCTCAGCGCGCTGATCGGCGCGTCCACGTAAGTATCGAAGAAATGCTCGTCGAGACCGAGCGCCGTCGCAAACACCCGCATGATCCGCGCCGCCAGATCCTCCATGGAGCTATAATAGGCCTTCCATGCCTCCGTGAAACCCTCCGGTCCCTCGGGCCAGATCGTCGCGGCATAGCAGAAGCCGAGCGCCTCCGGATCGCTCATGCCTGATGGCACGGCGAGCGGACCGCCATTGAAGCTTTCCTTCAAGTCCGGCGGCGTGTCGACATTGCGCGATTTCGCGAGGGCTTCCGTGCCGGGGCCGAGATAACCGTAGGGATAGCCCGGATAGAGCGTCTTGGCCCGCTGCTTCGTCTCGGCAGGCAGATCGAAGAAACTGTGGGTCTTGTCCCAGACATTCGCAATCACCGCATCCGCGACGCCATGATTGGCAATCGCCAGGAAACCGGTCGAGCGGCATATCCGGTCCACCTCGGTCCCAAGACGTCTCTTGTCCTCGAGATGTGCCGCCTCGAAGGCGCCGAGATCGAAAATCGGGAAGCTCTGACTGGACATGCGCGACTCCCATTCGTGACATCGGTCAAATCAAGCATAGGCGGCGGCGGCGAACAACCATCTTGTCTCCCGCCGCACAATCAGAGCCTCCAGGCCGAGCGGATGGCGACGGGATAGACGTCACCCGCCTTTACCACCTCGCGGCTATAGGCCCTGAGCATCTGCCCGTCCGGCAACGAGAGCCGTATCGCGTAACGCTCGCCCTCATAGAGAACCGAAACGACCCGACAGGAAATGCCCTGCGCGTCGGCGATCACATCCTCCGGCCGCACAAGGATATCGGCATGCTCAGAGGCGCCCTCCTGTTCGTTCCAGATCTTCTTCAAGGCGGACCAATCGATGAGACGGGGCCGACCATCGGGCAGGATCAGCGACAGGATGGCGCCCTGCCCGACCAGGCTGCCGACCATCCGCCCTTCGGGCCGGGCATAGATCTCCGCCGGAGGCGCCACCTGCAATAGCCGCCCCTCGGACATGACGGCGACATCGGTCGCCAGCGCCATGGCTTCGCTCTGATCATGCGTCACGTAGACCATCGTGGCACCCGAGCGCTGATGAAATTCACGGAACGTCTCCTCCATTTCTTTCTTGAGATGACGGTCGAGATTGGCAAGCGGCTCATCGAGCAGCACGACGTCAGGCGATGTCACCAGGCAGCGCGCAAGCGCTACGCGCTGGCGCTGGCCGCCGGAGAGATCGGCGGGCCGGCGCTCGGCATAGTCGGCCAAACGCACCGTGGCGAGCGCTTCACGCACCTTCTCGCGGTAACGTTCGCCGGAGATGCCACGCACCTTCAGCGGGTAGCCGACATTGTCTGCGACGTTCATATGCGGCCAGAGCGCATAGGACTGAAATACCATCGCCATGTTGCGCCGCTCCGGCGGCAACATGTTCGCCGCATCCGCCAGCAATCGCTCGCCGAGATGGATGGAACCATCCGTCGGCTGTTCGAAGCCGGCTATCATTCTGAGCACGGTCGTCTTGCCGCAGCCGGAGGGGCCTAGCAGCGCCAGGAAACCGCCCTCGCGCACGTCGAGCGACAGTGCATTGACGGCGGCGCGGCCGCCCGTGCCGAAATCCTTGCAGAGGTGGTTGAGGATCAGCTTCGCCACGGCACCACTCCTTTCGGCAGGCGCTTGGCCATGACTTCGAGCAGCACCATCATGATCACGACCATGGCAATGACGATGACGGACATGGCAGAGGCAAGATCGGCGCTGCCGCCATCGTCGAGATTGTAGATGACGACGCCGAGCGTCTGCGTGCCCGCCGACCAGAGCAGCGCCGAAACCGTCAGCTCGTTGCAGGCAATGAGGAAAACCAGGATCACGGACGCGCCCGCCGCCGGCGCGATCAGTGGCACGATGATATCCGCAAGGCGGCGGAAGAAGCCGGCGCCCGAAAGACGCGCCGCCTCTTCCAGCGCCGGATCGAGCTGCAGGAAAGCACTCATGACCGGCTTCAAGCTGACGGCGAAGTAGGCGGAGAAATAGGCCAGCAGAATGATCCAGATCGTGCCGTAGAGCGTGACGTTGAGGATCGGCAGGGGTGCTGCAAACACCAGGATGAAGCAGACGGCGATGATGATGCCGGGGAGTGCGTAGGGTATCTCGATCAGGCCGCCGACGATGCGGCTCAGCATGTCCTTGCGCCGCGTCAGCGCATAGGCGGCAAGAATTGTCACCAGCAGGAGACCGAGCGCCGTCGTCGCGGCGAGAAACAGGGAATTGGAAAAGGCCGTGCGTGTCACCGTCTGCCGAAACAGGATTTCCACGAAGGCGTTCAGCGACGCCGTCTTGAACGTCAGCGGCACGCCATAGGCCGGCACCAACGCGCCTGCAACCAGCGCCAGAAAGGGCGCGACGAGCATAATGAACAGGATCGCCCAGAGCACCGGCACGGCAACATAACGCCAGCGGCCGAGCGAAAAGGCAGCGGACGCGCCGGAAAGGCCGATGACACGATAGTCCCGCCCTTTCAATGCCTTGGCCTGCACCGCAAGTCCCGCAACGGCGATGACGGCGATCATGGTCGAAAGCACGGCGATATCGCCGAAAGTCCGTGGGCCGAAATTGGAGAATTTGGTGAAGATCAGGGTAGAGAGCGTATAGATCGAGGCGGGAATACCAAGAATCGCCGGAATGCCGAAATTGCCGATCGAGGAGACGAAGGCGATTGCCGCACCGGCAATGACGCCGGGCAGCGACAGAGGCAGGATGATATCCCTGAAGACGCGCAGGCCCGAGGCTCCCGAAAGCCTTGCCGCCTCAACGCCATCGCGTGGGAGTGCCATCAATCCGGCCCTGAGCGCCAGATAGACCAGCGGCGCATGCTGCACGCCGTAGAGAAGCGCGATGCCGCCGATGGAATAGAGCGGCTGCGGCGAGCCGAGCGGCGGCGCGATATGCAGCGCCTTCAGCAGCGGGCTCGACGGACCGGACATCTGCACCCAGGCAAGCGCCGTCACCTGCGGCGGGATCATCATCGGCAGTACGAAGAGGAAGCGGAGCGCGCCCCTGCCCGGCATGTCGGTCAATGTCAACAGGAATGCGAAGAGGCAGCCGAGAGCCACGGAAATAATCGTGCCCAGCACGGCCGTTTCGATCGTGTACCAGCTGGAGCGCCATAGCGCGGGATCGGTGATGAGCTCATAGGTGCCGCCGCGCAGCAGCGCCTCGATGCCAACCATCGCCAGCCGCGCCAGCGGCAGAACGCTAAGCAGCAGCACGACGGCAACAACAAAAGGAAACAGCCAGGCCGGCTGGCTGTTTCCCTTACGCACATATCCGTACATTTAAAATCCGGGCCGGATCACTTCGACTTGAAGTAGGTGGAGAAGGTCTTCAGGTCCTGATCCGCATTCTTGAGAGCAGCGGCGGCATTCAACGGCAAAAGCTTGATGCTGTCACGTGCCGGAAAACCTTCCGGCAGCGGCGTACCGCTGCGGGCCGGAATATAGCCGAGCTTCAGGAAGCCTTCCTGGCCCTTTTCGGACAGGACGTAATCGACGAACTTCTTGGCGGCGTCGGCATGCTGCGTGCTGGCGAGGATGCCGACCGGCTCCGTCACGGCCGAAACGCCTTCGGTCGGGAAAACGAATTCCAGGGGTGCGCCTTTAGCCTTTTCGCGGATCGGCATGTAGTCGACGATCATGCCATAGGCCTTCTCGCCGGAGGCGACCGCCTTGAGCACTGCGCCGTTGCCGCCCGAAGCGATAGCGCCGTTGTCGGCAAGATTCTTGTAATAGTCCCAGCCCAGGCTGCCGACGCCGGCGAGCGTCTGTGCGTGAATGAGAGCGGCACCCGAAGCAAGCGGGCTCGGCATGGCGACGAGACCTTTCGCTTCCGGCTTGACCAGATCCTGCCAGCTGGCCGGCTTCATCGACGCGGCTGTGTTGTAGACGATGCCTGTGGTGATCAGCTTGGTGGAATAATAGTAGCCATCGGCATCGTAGAGTGACGCGTCGTAGTTCGCGGCTTCCGGCGACTTGTAGGCCAGCAGCTTGCCGGCTTCCTTCAGGCGCTCCAGCGTCACCGTGTCGGCAATCAAGAGAACATCGGCAGCGGGAGCGCCGGCCTGCATTTCCGCCTGCAACTTGGCGATGATCTGCGGCGTGCCGTCACGAACCCAATCGACCTTGATGCCCGGATTGGCAGCCATGAAACCATCGACGGTCGCCTGCGCGTCGGCGTTCGGCTGGCTGGTATAGAGGACGAGGTCGGCGGCGGTGGCGGTGCCGGAGAAAAGAGCGACGGCCAGCAGGCCGGCGAAGGCGGAAACAAAGGTCTTCATAAGACGTCCTCGGCTAGGTTGTAGGAAGGTTCCTTAGACGTGCGGCTTAACATGATTGTGACAGTTGAATTTGAAGAAGATGCGTTTCATATGATGATTAAACCTTGACCGTCGGCGCCTCACGCTATTTCTTGGCACTCGAATTTCAGATGGGATCCGGGAGGACATATCCATGGAATATCGCCTGCTTGGCCGCTCCGGCCTCAAAGTTTCCACCATCACCATGGGCACCATGACCTTCGGCGGGGTCGGCTGGGCAAAGACTGTCGGCGATCTCGGCGTCAAGGATGCAAAGAAGCTCGTGGACATGTGCGTCGATGCCGGCGTCAACCTGCTGGACACGGCCGATGTCTACTCGCAGGGCGCCTCGGAGGAAATCCTAGGCGAGATCATCGGCGGCCCGCGCAAGGACGGCGTGCTCATCGCCACCAAGGCCCGCTTTCCCATGGGGCCTGGTGTCAACGATGTCGGCTCTTCCCGCCAGCATCTGATCCAGGCTTGCGAGGCAAGCTTGAAGCGCATGAAGACCGATGTCATCGACCTTTATCAGCTGCATGAATGGGACGGTCAGACGCCGCTGGAAGAGACGATGGAAGCGCTCGATACATTGGTTCGCCAGGGCAAGATCCGCTACATCGGCTGCTCGAACTTTTCCGGCTGGCACATCATGAAGGCGCTTGGCGTCAGCGAGCGTGACAAGCGCGAACGTTTCGTCAGCCAGCAGATCCACTATACGCTGGAAGCCCGCGACGCCGAAAACGAGCTGGTTCCGATCAGCATCGACCAAGGCCTTGGCATCCTCGTCTGGAGCCCGATCGCCGGCGGGCTGCTGTCGGGCAAGCATCGCCGCAACCAGGCAACGCCTGAAGGCACGCGCCAGTTCGCCGGCTGGACGGAACCGCCGATCCGCGACGAGAACCGCCTGTGGAATATCGTCGATACGCTGGTGGAGATTGCCGATGGCCGCGGCGTCTCGGCCGCACAGGTGGCGCTCGCCTGGCTGATCGGTCGCAAGGGCGTGACCTCGGTCATCATCGGCGGCCGCACGAAAGCCCAGTTCCAGGACAATCTCGCCAGCGCCGAACTGAAGCTAACCGATGAAGAACGCAAGCGTCTTGATGATGTCAGCCTGCCGCCGCTGATGTATCCCTATTGGCATCAGCACAACACCGCCAGCGACCGTCTGAGCGAGGCCGACCTTTCGCTGATCGGCCCACATCTGGCGAAGTAAGAAACTGCTTCTCCCCCTCGGGGAGAAGGTGCCCAAAGGGCGGATGAGGAGGTGGCGCGGCACATTCAGTGTCCACCATAACGGTGCGATGCCCCCTCAACCGACGCCACTTCGACAAGCTTCGGAGCGCATCCTTCTCCCCATCGGGGAGAAGGTAAATCAGGCTGCCAATGCCCCGATCTCGCCTGATATCAACTTGCCGAGCCGCGAAATGCCCTCTTCGATCATCTCGTCATTGGCGCAGGAGAAGCTGACGCGGAATGTATTCGCACCAGTGCCGTCGGCGAAGAAGGCCTGACCGGGAACGAAGGCAACCTTCGCGGTTTCGAGCGATCTTGCCAGCAGCTTGGCGCCATCCATGCCCTTCGGCAGGGTGACCCACACGAACATGCCGCCCTGCGGCTTCGTCCAGCTCGTACCTTCAGGCATATACTTCGCAAGCGCCGCCAGCATGCAGTCGCGACGGTGGCTATAGGTCTTGCGGACCTTGGCAACCTGCGCATCAAAACCGCGTTCGGCGACCTGATGGATGGCGATCTGGTTGATCGTCGAGGAATGCAGGTCCGCCGCCTGCTTCATCAGCACCAGCTTGCGGATGACGGGCGCATTGGCAACGACGAAACCGACGCGAAGACCCGGCGCCAAGGTCTTGGAAAAGCTGCCGCAATAGATCGTCCGCGTGTCGTTGATATTCCCCTTGCGCGCGATCTCCAGCGCCAGGATCGGCGGGATCGCCTCACCATCGTAGCGCAGCGATTGATAGGCGGCGTCTTCGATGATGGCGATATCGAGCTCGTCGGCGAGGTCGATGAGTTTCTCGCGGGCAACCAGATCGACCGTTTCACCGGTCGGATTGGCAAAATCAGCCGAGAGATAGGCGAATTTGACCCTGCCTCCGGCCTTCGTGGCAGCGGCGCTATAGGAATCCGGCGTCCGGTTGCCGTTCGGCGTCAGCTGGTCATAGGTCGGCTCGTAAGCATTGAAGGCCTGCAGCGCGCCGAGATAGGTCGGCGCTGTCACAAGCGCCGTATCCTTCGGCGACAGGAAGAGCTTACCGAGATAATCGAGCCCCTGCTGCGAGCCGGAGACGATGAAGACGTTATCGAGTTCGCAGGGAACGCCGAGCGCCTTCATCTGGCCAACCAGCCACTCGCGCAGTGGTTTGTAGCCTTCGCTGACCGAATATTGCAGGGCGGCATTGACGGTCGGGCCGGAAAAAATATCGGCATAGGCCTGCTTGAATTCTTGATCCGGAAACAGCGCAGGGTCGGGAATCCCACCGGCAAACGAGATGATATCCGGCCGCTCCAGCAGCTTCAGCAATTCGCGGATTTCGGAGGCGCGCATACGGCTCGAGCGGGTCGCAAAGATATTTTCCCAATTCAACATGGGGCTTCCTCGTAATTTTTGGTCTTTCCGGCACAAGATCACGCAACAAAAGATAAGTCAACAATACTGACCTAATTTGTTTTCATTGCCTCTCAGAATCGCAATCTTTCCTGATAGGAATGAGCTTCTGAACCCGAGTAACAGAGTCAAAAGAGATCATGAGCACGGATCCGACATCATCGTTTTACGCCGACAACGCCGCCCTCTATGCCGCGCGTAAACGCAATCTTCCGACAAGCCGACTCGACGCGTTTCTTGCCGCCCTTCCGGCCGGAGCGTCTATCCTTGAGCTGGGATGCGGAGCCGGTCAGGATGCGGCCTACATGCTATCGCGTGGCTTCGACATCACGCCGACAGACGGTTCGGCAGAACTCGCCAATGAGGCTGAAAAGCTAATCGGCAGACCTGTCCGGATCATGCGGTTCGAGACCCTGGACGCCAGTGCCGCTTTTGACGGTATATGGGCGGAGGCCAGCCTCCTTCATGTACCGCGATCAGACCTCCCAAATATCTTCGATCGGATTCTACGTGCTTTGAGGGACGGCGGCATCTTCCATAGCAGCTTCAAGGCCGGCGCTGCTGAGGGGCATGACACGCTCGGCCGCTACTATAATTATCCTTCGGCCGAATGGCTGGGGGCTCTTCTGAATGAAGGCGGATGGAGAGATGTAGCGATAACCGAAGCCGATGGAGGTGGCTTCGACGGCAAGCCGACGAAATGGCTCTATGTTAGCGTACGGAAATAGAAATCGGTCTGAACTTAGTTGTTGCTCTCATCGCCCCAAGCGGCTTGGAGTTGGCTCTGTTGACCCAAGCAAAACTTGCCCTGCCGGCTACTCCAAACCTGCGTTAACGGCAGGGCATCGCACGCAAAAGGGCCAAAGCAGCCTCAATGGAATCGATGCGCCACATATCTCTATCGGCTACATTGTCGACAACCGCCACTATGGCAGCTTGCAATCCATCGCCGCAAAGCCAATCGGCGATCGTCCGCCTTGTCGCAAAATCAAGATCTTCCCAAAAAGAGCGACCATATGGCAGCCCGTCCGACCGACTGATGACGTCAGCGAGTTGAAGGGCAGAATTCGGTGTCAGATTGGACAGCCATGACTTCAGAACAGAATCAATATCCTTTTCGAGACGAATTACGCAGGCGAACCAATTCGTCGCATCGAACTCGTCTGGATGCTGCAATCGTGCCCAGTGCCACGACGCGCGATAAACGTTCTCGATCGCAGAACGCTCTGACACTGGCCATCTACGCCAGTTAGCATATTCCAGCTTCGACAAGATTATCAGCGGATCAAAGCCTGGCTCACTCGGGGTCAAAAAAGCGTGCTGCAGAATGCGCGGCAGATAATGTCTGTATTCCTTGACTCCCCCAACGGTGGTCATGGCGCTCGTGGCGTAGCCACTCAGAGCGTTCCCACTTAAGTTCGCTAAAGGTGCAGAACGCAATTCGAGCAAAATCTTCTCCGCGTCAAGCAATGGCGACGCATCCAGAATTTCAGGAGATGGATATTCAGCAAATGCTGCATAGGCTGCCTGCCAATATCCATGGAGCTTGGTCGCCGCTCGAGCCAAATTGGTTTCATCGGAGTTCATATACAACCCTATAGCGAATTCGCGAATAGCTCGCCAGCCCGGATTAGGTCGCAGAAAATGAAAGGCCGAGGAAGTTTCCCTCCTCGGCCCCGCTTTCAATGCTTCATCGTACGGAAAGCTTAGTTGACGCTCTTGTCGACCAGCTTGTTCTTGCCGATCCAGGGCATCATGCCGCGCAGCTTGGCGCCGACTTCCTCGATCTGGTGGCTGTCGTTGTTGCGGCGGATGCCCTTGAAGCGGGCAGCACCCGAACGGTATTCCTGCATCCACTCGGAGGTGAACTTGCCGGTCTGGATGTCTTTCAGGACGCGCTTCATCTCAGCCTTGGTCTCTTCAGTGATGATGCGCGGGCCAGTGACGTATTCGCCCCATTCGGCCGTGTTCGAGATCGAATAGTTCATGTTGGCGATGCCGCCTTCATAGATCAGGTCGACGATCAGCTTCACTTCGTGCAGGCACTCGAAATAGGCCATTTCCGGAGCGTAACCGGCTTCGACCAGCGTTTCGAAACCAGCGCGAATGAGTTCGACGAGACCGCCGCAAAGAACGACCTGTTCGCCGAAGAGGTCGGTTTCGCACTCTTCGCGGAAGTTGGTTTCGATGATGCCCGAACGGCCACCGCCGACGCCGCAAGCGTAGGAGAGAGCGAGTTCAAGCGCATTGCCGGAAGCATTCTGGTGAACGGCAACGAGGCAGGGAACGCCGCCGCCCTTCTGGTATTCGCCGCGAACCGTGTGGCCCGGGCCCTTCGGCGCGATCATGACGACGTCGACCGAAGCCTTCGGCTCGATGAGGCCGAAATGGACATTGAGGCCGTGAGCGAAAGCGATTGCAGCGCCGTCGCGGATGTTCGGAGCGATGTCGGCCTTGTAGATGTCGGCCTGCAGCTCGTCCGGGGTCGCCATCATCATCAGGTCGGCCCATGCGGCAGCTTCGGCAACGGTCATGACCTTGAAGCCATCGGCTTCAGCCTTCTTGATGGTCGGCGAACCGGCCTTCAGCGCAATCACAAGGTTCTGGGCGCCGCTGTCCTTGAGGTTCAGCGCATGAGCGCGGCCCTGGGAACCGTAGCCGATGACGGCGACCTTCTTCGACTTGATGAGGTTGAGATCGGCATCACGATCGTAATAGACGCGCATTGTTTGTCCTTCCCTTTGCTTGTCTGGGTATAATTTCGATGTCTCAGACGGTCGCCGCTGCTTCCGCCAAAACCTTTTCCGTGCCGTAAAGCTTGAGGAAGGCTGTAACAGCCCTCTCCGCCTGACGGCTGGAATCCTTCAAACCGGGCTCGCCGAGCAGCATGCGGACATGCAGATCGGAAACGATGAGCCCGTAAAGCGTGTGATATGCCTCGTCGGCATCGGTGAAACGGAGCAGCCCTGCCCGCTTGCCAGCGTCGATCAAGCCGCTGGCGCGGCGGTCGATCTGCCGGCGGCCGCGCTCCAGCAAAAGCTTGCCGAGCTTCGAGCCATCGCGGTTAGACTGGCCGATCGCCAGGCGGTTCAGCGCCAGCGAGACGTCGCCCGCCAGAACTTCCAGCAGATCGCGGGCGAAGACAACGAGATGATCATGCAGGCTCGACACCGTCAGCCGCTCGCCATTGCGCTCGAAGGTGCGCACCTTGCTCGCCTGATAGGCGATCATCGCCGACAGCAGACCGTCACGGTCGCCGAACCATTTATAGAGACTTTCCTTCGAGCAATTGGCGGCGCGTGCGACGCCCGAGGTCGTCAGCGCCTTTTCGCCGCCGTCGACGAGCAGACGCAGCGCCTGCTCCAGAACGGCGTTCTGGCGCGGCGAAAACTCGCTCGACTGTCCTACTTCGCTCAGCACGATGGCCACTCCCAAATGCGTACCGTACGGTACGGTTCGTGCCGCGTTATGCAGCACGCCGAAGCGGTCGTCAAGCGGAATTCGTTGCTGCACTGCGCCAAAAATCGGAGCGCGCTTGTCATGGCCGGCGCGTGGTGGATAGAGCTTGCCGGCACATCCGTTTCCTTTCGAGATCCTTTGATGAAAGCCGCGTTCAACCTTCATTACGAGACGTCACCTCCCCGCTTCCCGGCTGGCAGCGGCACGGGCGGGAGCAAACAGCGGGCACCTACCCGCATTGTAGGGATCTGCCTTGTGCTCGGCCTGTTTCCCCTTCCCCTGTTTCCCCTTACAGTGTCGGCACATGCAACGACAAAGCCGCTTACCGGACCCGACGGACATTATTGCGGCAAGCTTCTATCTAGTGGGTTGCTGGTGGATGTCGAGACTTCGCTACAGGCCGACCCAAAGGGCCACATATCGGGGACCTATCGCTTCGATGATGACGGCAATACAACGGCCGGCACCTTGTCGGAAATCGGGACAGCGCACGGCACCGCGCGAACGCTGCGTTGGTCCGACAAATATGGAATGGGTTCGCTGACGATCCGGTTCGATGCCGGCTACGGTCGTTTCGAGGGCCTGTGGGGACCTCAGGATGCCGTTCCCAGCTACACTTGGAACGGCGGCAATTGTGGCGCACCCATCAGCTAGGCCTATTCGGCCGCCACAGCATTATTGCGCATGGCCTCGACATCCTTGAGCGGCGGCAGGCCGTAAAGGCGGCTGTACTCGCGGCTGAATTGCGAGGGGCTCTGATAACCGACGCGATGGCCGGCCGAGCCGACGTCGAGCTGCTCGACGATCATCAGGCGACGCGCTTCGTGCAAGCGAAGCTGCTTCTGATACTGCATCGGCGACATGGCGGTGACAGCCTTGAAATGATGGTGCAGTGAGGAAACGCTCATGCCGACACGCTCAGCCAGTTCCTCGATGCGCAACGGCTGCTCGAAATTGCCGCGAAGCCAGGCAACGGCACGCGCCACCCGGTTGCTCTGGCTTTCCGCCATCGCGACCTGCAGCAGCCGGGGACCGTTCGGCCCGGTGAGCAGGCGATAAAGGATCTCCTGCTCGATCAATGGCGCCATGGCCGAAATATCCTCGGGCTGATCGAGCAATCTGAGCAGCCGCAACGAGGCATCGAGCAATTCTGGCGACGCCGCATTGACCGCAAGCCCACGCAAGGGCTCCGCCGTCACCGCTTGGCGTGGAACGTTGACGCGCGACAAAAGCTCCTTCAGGCGCTCACCGTCCAGCGCCATGCTGAAACAGAGATACGGCGTGTCACTGCGGACATTGGTTACCTGGCTCGATACGGGCAGGTCGAGGGCAGTCAAAATATACTCGCCGACACCGTAATGGTACGTATCAGTGCCAACAGTCAAAGTCTTCCGCCCCTGGACCACAATGGCGTAGCAAGGCCGATAAGCCCCATGCTGCCATACTGTCGCAGCCGACTGCCGGTATAGGTTGAGACCATCTATCGGCGTGCGGTATTCTCCGTCCTCCGTGGCGAAACGGGCAATGATGGATGCGAGTTCCTGATTGGGATTGAAGGGAAGTGTCATGCGCAACCAACTGTTTTTCGAGGAGCTGTTGAGGCTTATCTAGGGAACCTACCCCGAGTGCGAAAGGGCAGCTGCGCATTTAGATTCGCAGGATCGTACATAAAGCTTGCAGGATCGCTCTAACGCTCCGGTCCGCTCCCGATGCATAGTGCGCCATCCCAATTCCACTCCCACCCCATCCGAAAAACAAGGAAGTTTCCCATGCCTATCGCAAAGGGTTATGCTGCCACCGACGCGTCGAAGCCGCTCACGCCGTTCACCTTCGAACGCCGCGAGCCGAACGACGACGATGTCGCGATCTCCGTCAAATATTGTGGTGTCTGCCATTCCGACATCCACCAGGCCCGCAATGAATGGGGCTTCTCCAAGTACCCGATGGTGCCGGGCCACGAAGTTGCCGGCATCGTGACTGCCGTCGGCTCCAAGGTGACGAAATTCAAAGTCGGCGACCGCGTCGGCGTCGGCTGCTTCGTCGATTCCTGCACGACCTGCGCCACGCGCGACCTGGATTACGAACACTACATGCCTGGCCTCGTCCAGACCTATAACGACGTCGAAGCCGACGGCAAGACGCCGACTTTCGGCGGCTATTCCGACTCGATCGTCGTCAAGGAAGGCTATGTCCTCTCCTTCCCGGAGAATATCCCGCTCGACGCAGGTGCGCCACTCCTCTGCGCCGGCATCACGCTCTATTCGCCGCTGCGTCATTGGAAGGCAGGTCCGGGCAAGAAGGTCGCGATCGTCGGCATGGGCGGCCTTGGTCACATGGGGGTCAAGCTGGCGCATGCCATGGGCGCTGACGTGACGGTTCTGAGCCAAACGCTGTCGAAGAAGGAAGACGGCCTCAAGCTCGGCGCTGACCACTACTACGCCACCAGCGATGCCGAAACCTTTACCAAACTTGCAGGCAGCTTCGACCTTATCCTCAATACGGTCGGCACCGCCATCGACTGGAATGCCTACCTGAATCTCCTGAAATACGACGGCAGCATGGTGCTGCTCGGCGTTCCGGAACATGCCGTCCCGGTCCATGCCTTCTCGCTGATCCCTGGCCGTCGCAGCCTTTCCGGCTCGATGATCGGCTCGATCAAGGAAACCCAGGAAATGCTCGATTTCTGCGGCAAGCACAACATTGTCTCGGAGATCGAGGTGATCAATATCGATCAGGTCAATGAAGCCTATGAGCGCGTCCTGAAGAGCGACGTCCGCTACCGCTTCGTCATCGACATCGCATCGCTGGCCTAAGCGTCACGGCGCAACGGCTCATAAGAAAGGGCAGCCACTGCGGCTGCCCTTTTTCATTCCTCGCGCATGGTTTCCTTCTGCGTGATCAGCCGGGCGCTGTGCTGCCGGCTGATATAGATCCACAGCCAGCTCCAGGCGACCGCGATGCGCCAGCGGGTGCCGATCAGGAAATAGATGTGGGCAAGGCCCCAGACCCACCAGGCGAGCCATCCCCTGAGCTTGATCCAGCCGAAATCGATGATCGCGGCACTCTTGCCGATCGTTGCAAGGCTGCCCTGATGCCGATAGCGAAACGGCCCGGGTGCCGGCTTGCCCGCCAGCTTCGCCTTGATGACCTTGGCGACATAATCTCCCTGCTGCTTGGCGGCCGGAGCGATCCCCGGCACCGGACTGCCATCCTCGCGCAGGACGGATGCGGTATCGCCGATGACAAAGATATCTTCCTTGCCCGGCGCCCGCAGCTCCTTGTCAACAACGGCGCGACCGGCACGGTCGGCCGGGATATCCAGCCATTTCGCCGCCGGCGACGCTTCGACACCCGCCGCCCAGACGATTGTGCGGCATGGCACGAAGCTATCGCCGATCGTCACCCCTTCCGCACTGCAGGAGGTGACAGGTTTGCCGAAGCGGATGTCGACGCCGAGCGCCTCCAGCGCCTTGAGAGCATAGGCGGACAGGTCTTCGGCGAAGGCCGCCAGCACCCGCGGCCCGGCTTCCACCAGGATGATCCTTGCCTTGCTGGTGTCGATGTTGCGGAATTCCTTCGGCAGCGTCGTCCTTGCCAGTTCCGAGATAATGCCGGCCAGCTCGACGCCCGTGGGACCCGCGCCGACGATGGTGAAGGTCAGGAGCGCGTCGCGCACCGCCGGGTCGCTCTCCAGTTCCGCCTGCTCGAAGGCCAGCAGGACGCGGCGGCGAATGGTCGTCGCATCCTCCAGCGTTTTCAGGCCGGGCGCCACCGGCTCCCATTCGTCATGGCCGAAATAGGCGTGGGTCGCCCCCGTCGCCAGAACCAGCGTATCGTAGGCAATGGTCTGGCCGCCCTTCAGCAGCACCTGATGCGCCTCGCTGTCGACGCCGACGACCTCAGCCAGCAACGTCGTCACCTCGGGCCGATCCCTGAAGAAGCTGCGGATCGGCCAGGCGATTTCGGAGGTGGCAAGCAAGGTGGTCGCGACCTGATAGAGAAGCGGCTGAAACAGATGGTGGTTGCGTCGATCGATCAGCGTGATGCGGACAGGCGCACCCTTCAGATCATTGGCGAGTTGCAAACCGCCAAAACCGCCCCCGACGATGACAACGTGATAATCCTGCATGGCGACCCCTCATGTCTACGGTTCATCGAAAACGTAGAGTTGCGAAGGATGAGCGGCAATCATCTTTTATGCATGGCACACCTGCGGCGGCCAGCTGTGATACAAATTAAGATGGTTTCGTCGACTGCGCTTGTTGGATGAGATTGAATGTTTCACGCGCCTCGGTGATACCAAGAAATTGAGGAGCATTTGAAAGCGCGGGAGTCCAGGCGCTTATGCCGTTGCGGCGGCCATAGCCAACTTGGGCATCGCTTCCAAAGCTGATTGTCCCCGTGCCATCGCCTCTCTGATCCAAATCAAGAGCCGGCAACCTCTGCAACGGCAAGGTCAGAAGCTTGGAAAACCAGCCTTCGCGCAAGATTATTATGCGCTGATCGCTGACCGCATACTGTGTCCTGGCGCGAACAAACGCATCCAGCGCAAAACGGCCAATGATGAGGTACAGGCCAATTAATATAAACGGCACGCCCCATAATCTAAAAAAGAGCGGAGCATTGGCCTGGCGCATGGCTATACTTTCCCAGAAGACTGCAAAACCGCCCCATATGAGCGAAAACGGCACTTGCAGCATGTCCCTCTTGCTAAACATGAGGCCTTGTTTCGGCCGGCCTAGCCACAACAACTTTTCACCGGGCAGAAAGTAGTTTTGAATATCTGCATTGCTCATTGCGAATTGCCTCCACGGCGATAACCACGAATGTGGTTGTACAACCCAAAAGCACTTGCTCCCCCATGACACCTTTAACAAGGTGATATGCAAAATCAGCACGTGATTGTGGCGAACTTACTGCGCATAGCCGACGGGAACGGAAGCACCGCTTTTCAGCTCTTCCATCGAGATTGACGCCGAAACATCGAACAGCTCGACCCTGCGCACAAGCTGCTTGTAGACGACGTCGTAGTGCTCGACACGGGGCAGAACGATCTTCAGAATGTAGTCGTAGTTGCCGGTCAGCCGATGCGCCTCGACGATCTCGGGAATGTCGCCGATCGCCTTGCGGAACGTCTCTATCCATTCGTCGGCGTGATGCGCTGTTTTGATCATCGCATAGACCGTCGTCGGTACGCCCATCTTCTCGCGGTCGAGCACGACGATGCGCCTGGTGATGTGGCCGCTCTCCTCCAGCCGCTGGATGCGACGCGAACAGGCGGAGACCGACAGAGCCACGCGATCGGCGAGTTCCGTCACCGATATGCCGGCATCTGCCTGCAAAAATTCCAGAATCTTTCGGTCGCGTTCATCAAGCATGTGCAGAAATCCTTATCATCACGCCGTCATTTTGCACAAAACATGAAATATGCGCAAATCATTGCAGATTTAATTGCAGGCATCACAAAGTTTGCAAACACAAGGCGCATGAATTGCGGCACCATTCCTCCATTCACAGACAAGAGCGGAGAACAGCAATATGCGCACCATAGGCCTGATCGGCGGCATGAGTTTCGAGAGTTCGGCGGTCTATTATCGCCAGATCAACGAAATGGTTCGCGACCGGCTGGGCGGCCTCTCCTCCGCCGAACTGCTGATGTACTCGGTCAATTTCGAAGAGATCGTGGCCTTGCAGAAGGCCGGGCGCTGGGGCGATGCCGCCGCCCGCCTCGGCGATGCCGCACATCGCCTGCAGACAGCCGGCGCCGAATGCGTGCTCATCTGCACCAACACCATGCACCTGATCGCGCCGGAAGTTGCCGCCCGTATTTCCGTGCCGCTCATCCACATTATAGACGAAACCGCTGCCGCGCTGAAGGCTGCGGGTCGCGTCAAGCCGCTGCTGCTCGCCACGCGCTACACCATGGAGCACGGTTTCTATGCCGAACGCATGGCTGAGAATGGCGTCTCCATCATGGTGCCCGGCCCCGAAGACCGCACGGTGACCCACGACATTATCTTCAACGAACTCTGCGCCGGCGTCATCAAGGACGAATCGCGCCGAAAGCTGCATGACATCATCGAGCGTGCCAAGGCCGAGGGCGCCGACAGCGTCATTCTCGGCTGCACCGAGATCTGCCTCATCCTCGATCCGAATGCGCTGATCCTGCCCGGCTTCGACACGACGACCATCCATGCTGAAGCTGCCGTCGATTTTGCTCTTGCGGAGGAAGGCGCCCGCAGTAGCCGCGCCGCATAGGTGAAAACCAATTTACTTGACTCAGTCCAATAGATGATGGACATCGTCTCTTATATCTGAGGAGACGATGTTCCATGACTGTTGCTGCAGAATTCGCGACCATAGATGCCGTCCGCGACTTCAATCGCTTTTACACGAACTTTCTCGGCGTGCTGAACAAGGCCTATCTCGATAGCCCCTATACGCTGACGGATGCGCGCGTCCTGTTCGAAGTCGGCTCTCGCGGTGGCGTCGCCGCTTCGACACTGACGCGCGAGCTACATCTCGATCCCGCCTATCTCAGCCGCATCGTAAAGCGCTTTCGCGAGGACGGGCTCATCGAAACGGAGCCCGACCCGAGCGATGCGCGCAGCCAGATCATGAATGTCACCGATAAGGGGCAGGCTCAGTTCGAGGAGTTCGTCCGCCGCTCCCGCACCCAGATCGCGGGATATTTCGACAGGCTTGCCATCGGCGAGCCCGAGCGCATCGTCGAAGCGATGCGGACGATCCAGGATACGCTCGGCACGGACCAGGCCGCTGCGCCCCCTGCCATCATCCGCGCCCCGCGGCCCGGTGACATCGGCTGGATCGTCCAAAGTCAGGCGCGGTTCTATACCGAGGAATTCGGCTGGGATCATCGGTTCGAGGCATTGGTCGCCGACGTCGCGGGCAAGTTCCTGTCCAACTTCAATCCGGCAAAGGACCGGTGCTGGATCGCCGAACGGAGCGGCCTGAATGTCGGCTCCGCCATGGTCGCCGACGGCGGCAATGGTGTCGCCAAGCTCCGGCTGCTCTACGTCGACAAGGCGGCGCGCGGCCTCGGCCTCGGCAAGCTTCTGGTCGACGAATGCATCCGCTTCTCGCGCGATGCCGGCTATGACAAACTTTCGCTGTGGACCAACGACATCCTCGATACCGCTCGCGGCATCTATGTCAAAGCCGGATTCAGGCTCGTCGCAGAGGAAAGGCATCGTATGTTCGGCCCGGAATTGAACGGCCAGACATGGGAACTCGACCTGTGAGCATCGATCGGATGCGGAGATAGACAGGGTAAGGGTTGAGCCCTATCCTCGATACATCCCTGATTTGCATCGAGATATCCATCCATGATCGCCAGCGCCGATATCCTTATCCAGCCCATCGCCAGCGAGCACATCGAAGGCTTTCACAAGGCGCTCGACACCGTAGCGCGTGAGCGGAAGTACCTGACATTGCTCGAAGCATTCCCGCTGGAAGAGACGCGTGCCTTCGTGCTCGGCATGATCGTGAAAGGCAATCCGCAATTCGTTGCTTTGGCTGGCAGCGATGTTGTCGGCTGGTGCGATATCAGCCGACATACTTTCCCTTCCCATGCCCACGCAGGTCATCTTGGAATGGGAATCATCCCGTCCTATCGCGGTCAGGGTCTGGGCCGCAGGCTCATAGAAGCGACATTGCAGGCTGCCCGCGATACCGGTATCGAACGCGTGGAACTCAGCGTCCACGCCGACAACAGCCGGGCCATCGCGCTCTACGAAAAGGTCGGCTTTGTCCGGGAAGGGCTTGCGTGCAGAGCCGTGCGTATAGACGGGCACTACAAGGACGCGATCCATATGGCGATCATTTATCGATAGCGGCAACGAAACCCGCGATTTGCCTTCGTAGGGTGCCCATCGTGAGCGACAATTCTGTTGCAACGCAAAAATCTACTTGATTTGGAAACGATCATTTCCTAAAAGAGTCGCATGACAACGGACACCATCGATATCGCGCCCAGACTTCGCGGCCGCCCCAGGGAATTCGATATGAACGCAGCGCTCGACGAAGCACTGCGGGTCTTTTCGGAGCGGGGCTATTATGCCGCCTCGATCAGCGAATTGACTGAGGCCATGGGGCTGACCGCAGGCAGCGTCTACAAGGCTTTCGGCGACAAACGCGGCGTCTTCCTGGCCGCTTTCGATCGCTATCGTCATGTGCGCCAGCAACTGATCGACGAGTCTTTGGCGAGCGCCACAAACGGCTATGAGAAGCTGCGCGCATTGGTGACATTCTTCGCTGAAGCCTCGTGCGGCGAGGTCGGCAGAAGAGGCTGCCTCGTCGTCGGCAGCGCGACAGAACTCGCGCTCTTCGACGAGGAGGTCGCCGGCCGCGTCGGCGTCGCTTTCGATTTTGACGAGCGGCGTATCCTCGATCTGATCCACCTCGGACAAGCGGATGGTTCCATACCACAGCATGTCGATGCCGAGAGCGCCGCCTGCGCGATGCTCTGCCTCACGAAAGGCATGCGCGTAATCGGAAAGACCGGCCGTAAGCGTGAAACAATGCTCGCGGTTGCCGAGGTCACCATGAAACTGCTGGATTGATTTTTCGCTAGAATTTCGGGGAGCCCACTCTCCTGCCCGCCCCATCAAGGAATAGAGCCATGACTGCAAGTGCCGCCGCCAGGACCGAGAGCATGCCGCTCCCTGAGAAGACCATTTCGCCGCTGATGACCTTCATGTTCGCCGCCGCCTGCGGGCTGGTGGCTGCCAATCTTTATTACGGTCAGCCGCTGGCCGGTCCCATCAGCCAGTCGCTCGGCTTCTCTCCGGCGGCAACCGGCCTGATCGTGACCCTGACCCAGATCGGCTATGGTCTCGGCCTGCTGCTGATCGTGCCGCTCGGCGATCTTTTGGAGAACCGTAAGCTGGTACTGACGCTGGTAGCGCTTGCGGCGATTGCACTTGTCGGCGCCGCCCTCGCCTGGTCGCCGTCGCTGTTCCTGCTCGCCTCGCTCTGTATCGGCCTTGCATCTGTCGCCGTGCAGGTCCTGGTGCCCTTCGCAGCCCATATGGCGCCGGATGCCAGCCGCGGCGCGGTCGTCGGTAACGTCATGAGCGGCCTGCTCTGCGGCATCATGCTGGCCCGCCCGGCGGCAAGCTTCCTGTCAGAACTCCTTTCGTGGCACGCCGTCTATATCATCTCGGCCGCCATCATGATCGGTCTCGCCGTCATACTGCGCGTCGTGCTGCCGACCCGGGTACCGCATACGAGGCTGCATTACGGTCAGCTGCTCTCCTCCATGGGCCACCTCGCCCTGCATACGCCGGTGCTGCAGCGGCGCGCGCTCTATCAGGCCTGCATGTTCGGCGCCTTCAGCCTGTTCTGGACGACGACGCCGCTCTTGCTGTCGAGCCCCGCTTTCGGCCTGACGCAGAACGGCATTGCCCTCTTCGCGCTCGCCGGCGCGGCCGGCGCAGTCGCCTCGCCGATTGCCGGCCGGGTCGCCGATCGCGGCTGGACAAAACTTGCCACCGCCTTCGCCATGGCGCTCGCCATCGTCGCCTTTTTTATCGGCCATGTCTCAGGCAGCGGTTCGCTGCTGGCACTGATCACGCTGACGCTCTCCGGCATCATGCTCGATTTCGGCGTGCAGACCAATCTTGTCCTCGGCCAACGCGCCATCTACGCGCTGAGCGCCGAACATCGCAGCCGGCTGAATGGCCTTTATATGGCAACCTTCTTTGGCGGCGGCGCCATCGGTTCGGCGCTCGGCGGCTGGGCCTATGCCGCCGGTGGCTGGAATCTCGCCTCGTGGTTCGGCATCGCCTTCCCGGTGATTGCGCTCCTCGCCTTCCTGACTGAGCGGGAAAAGTGATCAGGACGGCTGAGGAGCGGAAGCCCGCAGCCAGTCGCATTCGCTGAGGCCGGCGGCCGCAAAGGGATCGACCACGGTGCCGGAAACGATCGCCGCGAGGATCTGCGGCGCCGGAGGCACCTTGGCGATGGTCGCCACCAGCCGGTCCCGGATCCAGGCCAAAGCGGCCGAATCCGACTGATAAAATGGCGTGAATGCCAGCGACAGCAGCTGAAACAGCCGCACATGCATCCGTCGCGCTCCGGCATAGGCGGAAAGTGCTGTTTCTATCGTGTCATGGCTCGCAAGCGCATGCGCCAGCGCCGCCACATCAAGCAGCGCCATGTTGGCGCCCTGCCCGAGTTGCGGGCTGGTGGAATGCGCCGCATCGCCGACGAAGACCGTTCGCCCGTTATAGGGTACTTTCACGGTGCGGTGCGCATAGCGCGCCAGCGTCAACTGCTCCCAATCCGTCACCTGCTCCAACAACGGCTCGCATTCAGGCCAGTAACCACGGATAGTCTGCTTCCAGCGGTCGAGCCCGCGCCTGCGAACTTCGTCGACATCGGCGACCTTCAAGCTCCAGAACAAAGCCGCCTGTTTCGGCATATCCGGTTTTCTGCTGCCGATCGGCAGAACCCCGATCATCACGCTCGCCTTATCGTAACGCTGCGTCAGCGCCGCCTGATCCACGAGCCCATCCGGACAATCGAGCGTCGCCCAGAAGGCGCCATAGACAAGATTGCGCGCCCGCGGCGCCAGCGGCAAAGCCGCTGCTAGCTCTGACCGCGCGCCGCTGGCATCGATGACAAGATCGTATGGTCCGAGACGCTCTCCACCCTCGACAGAGAGATAGCTGCGATCACCCTCTTCCATCACGCCTACGATCTTCTGTCCCGTGAAGATCGGGTGTCTCCTAGCGGAGACTTCATCGTAAAGCGTATCGAAAAGAGCCGCCCGATGGACGCCAAGCCCATAGCGCCCGCTCGGCAGCGCGTTATAGCGCACGTCGAGGACGGTGCGGCCACGGGTGGTTTCCGTGCCGAACAAGCGGTCGATGCGGTTGCCGGTTGCGTGGATGGCCGGGCCGAGCCCGAGTGTTTCAAGCACGGTCAATCCGGTCGGCTGCAGCATCAGCGCCGAACCGACCGGCGCCGGGCTGTCGAAGCGTTCGATGATGTCGGTCATATGACCGGCGCGCGTGAGAAAGAGAGAGGCGGCAAGGCCGGCAGGCCCGGCGCCGACAATGGCGATCTTCAAAGGCTTCACTGCACGGCTCAGTCCGGCGATTGATCGAAACGGGCGCGCGCTGCGCGCACGGACTCATGATTGGCCTCTGCCCAGTTCAAAAGCTGTGCCAGCGGCTGATACAGCGAATGGCCGAGATCGGTCATGCTGTATTCGACGCTCGGCGGCTTTGTCGGGAAAACCTCGCGGTCGATATAGCCGTCGCGCTGAAGGTCGCGCAGCGTCTGCGTCAACATCCGCTGGGAAATATCGGGCACCAGACGGCGTAACTCGCCGAAGCGGTAAGGCCGCTTTGCCAACGTTTCCAGCAACAGCACCGACCACTTGCCGCCGATCTGCGATATCAAATCGCGCACCGGACAATTGCTGAAATCGAGATTGCTGAGGTCGACGTCGCGCAGCGGCGGATCTATGCTGCGCAGATTAACGACGGTGCTGGCGCTCATGCCGGTTCCCTTTTGGTAACTTGGAGCCGAAAAACTGCCTCCTTTACATCTAGAAGTCAATTCCTATTCTAGTGCTAGTCTCTTTTTGAGAGCAACCCAGACCCTTGCAATGCGCGGCGGTCAAACAAGGATAAAGACATGAGCAGCACTCTTCTCGTCACCGGTGCCGCAGGCCAGCTCGGCCAGCGCGTCATTCATCACCTGCTGGAGACATATAAGGTAGCCCCCGGCCGCATCATCGCTGCCACACGCAGCCCGGAGAAGCTTGCCGATCTCGCCGCTAAGGGCGTCATCACCCGCAAGGCCGATTTCGACGATGCCGCCACGCTGCCCGCCGCCTTTGCCGGCGTCGACCGCCTGCTGATCATCAGCACCGACGCACTCGCCGTTCCCGGTCTGCGCCTGAAGCAGCACACGGCTGCCGTCGAAGCTGCAAAGAAGGCTGGTGTGAAACACATCCTTTATACCTCCATGCCGGCTCCGGAAAACTCGCTTGTCTCCTTCGCCCCCGACCATCTCGGCACGGAAAATGCCATCAAGGCGAGCGGTATCGGCTACACGATCCTGCGCGACGCCTGGTATTTCGACAACTATATGATGGGCTTGCCGCATAGTCTCGCCGTCGGCAAGTGGTACACAGCGACCGGCGGCGGCCGTACCAGCAACATCAGCCGCAACGATTGCGCGCTCGCTATCGCCGCAGCACTTGCCTCCGACACCACCGACAACGCGATCTATACGCTGACGGGCTCCACATCCCTGACGATCGAAGATGTCGCAAGCGTCGTCAGCAAGATCACCGGCCGTCCCCTGGAAGTCGTACAGGTCAACGACGAGCAGTTCGCCGCTGGCCTGACCGGCGCCGGCCTGCCGAAATTCGTGGTCGACATGCTCGTCTCCGCCGACGCCAACGCCCGCGCCGGCAAATTCGACATTCTCACCAACGACTTCAACAAGCTGACCGGCAACGAGCCACAGACTCTGCGCAGCTTCTTTGAGGAACACAAGGCCGCATTGCTCGGCTGAGTTATCGGAGCGGCCAGGCAAGATTTTCTTTGCCGCAGCTTCAAGCATTGCCCCTCACCCCAGCCCTCTCCCCGCAAGCGGGGCGAGGGAGTTTTCACGCTCTGGACGCAAATTCTAACCGCGTCGCGTCGGAGAACCTGTTCGGTATCATACAAGAAATACCACCAGCCGTTTCCCGGCGCTCCTGGAGACCATTTTGCGCCATTTGCGGCCCTTCGTTCACTGGCGGCCCTCCCAGCCAAACGCACCGCCATTACGGGCACGCCCGACAACGGGGCATGCGCGGCTCGCTCGGACTGTCGCCCGGTCAACTCAATCCCTCCTCTGCGAGCGCCTGGATCACGGAAGGCATCGCCTTCATGCGATCCAGGCAGTTCCGCAGATTTTTCGGCAGCTCGATGCCGCTTCTCGGCGCGGCCATCAGGACCCAGAAGAGATAGCAATCGGCGATCGTCATCTCGTTGCTCACCAGGAATGCCTTGTCGCCCATCTGTTCGGCGAGAATGGCGAAGGCCTTCTTGAGCTTCTCGCGGGCGCGCTCCTTCTCCGGCTCTGGGAAATCCCTGAAGAATGGGTTGTAGCTTCCATGGATTTCAGAGGACATGAAGGCGAGCGCCTCGAAGGTCCGCCACCGGAGAATGCTATCGTCGGGCAGGAGTTTGCCGCTCTGTTCCGCAATATAGGCGAGGATAATCTGGTTCTCCGTGAGGATCGTTCCGTCGTTCATCTCGAGGGTCGGGATATAGCCCTTCGGATTGATCGACAGAAAATCCCGGCCATCTTCCGTCCTTTTTTCGCGGTTGATGCTGAGGAGCTTATAGGGAAGCCCGGCCTCGATGAGCGCTATGTGATCGGCCAGACTGCAGGCGGCGGGATAATAGAAGAGATTCATCGTGGTCTCCGCGGGTGACCTCATCTCGACATTTCCGGGTCGAAAATTAGGTCTACAATGTTGACCACAGCCATTTATGAGACCAAGAAGTAACCGTCAAAAGCATATTTTTAGGAGCAAGTCAGATGGATGTGACCGGCACGCCCGCAGGAGCTGACTGCAAGGGGGTAAGCGAGATCCTCAGCCGCGTCGGCGACAAGTGGACGATCCAGGTGGTCGTCACGCTTCGCGCGGGTTCACAGCGTTTCAATGCAATCAAGCGGCAGGTGGGCGGCATTTCGCAACAAATGCTGACGAGAACACTCAAGACACTCGAACGTGACGGCATGGTCGAACGCACCGTTCGCCATAGCACGCCGCCGCAGGTCGAATACACGCTGACACCGCTCGGACATTCCTTGTCGGAAACAGCGCGGCATCTCGCCGATTGGGCGGCAGCTCATCGAGGACAGATCGAAGACAACCGCCTTCATTACGACGCTCGCCAGCTTTGATGGATCCGCGATCCCGATGCTTGCAGCCGCTGATTAAACCGCTTGCCCGCAGGCCCGGCGGAAGCGCCGCACCGTTTCGGCCATGCCATATTCCAGCGCATCGGCGGTCAGCCCGTGGCCGATCGACGTTTCGGCAAGTTTCGGAATCCGCTTGAGGAGCGCAGGCAGGTTGGCAACCGTCAGATCGTGGCCGGCATTGACATCAAGGCCATTGGCGAAGGCGGCATCAGCTGTTTTGCCGAGCGCTTCGAGAATGACGGCAGCGCGTTCCGGGGCGTCGTAGCAGCCGCCGTAGGGACCTGTGTAAAGCTCGATGCGATCGGCACCGACCTCCTTGGCAATTTTCACGGCGTCGGCATCGCCATCGCCATCGGCAAACAACGACACACGGCAGCCGATCTTCTTGTACTTGGCAACGACGTCGATCAGCAGATCGCGGTTCTTGCGGAAATCCCAGCCGTGATCCGAAGTCGCCTGCGAGGGATCATCAGGCACAAGCGTCACCTGCTCAGGCTCTGCCGAAGCACAGAGATCGAAGAATTCGTCGCTCGGATAGCCCTCGATGTTGAACTCCGCCTCCGGAAATTCGTCATCGATCAGGGCCCGGATCTCGGGCAGGTCGGAGAAGCGGACATGCCGCTGATCGGGCCGTGGATGCACCGTGAGGCCGCTGGCGCCGGCAGCAAGCGCGATCCGACCGAGCCCCGTGACGCTCGGCCAGGGAAGGTCACGCCGGTTGCGCAGCATGGCTATGGCGTTGAGGTTCACGGAAAGCTTGGCAGGCATGATCGAAATCCCTGATTTTCGAAGAGGATAATACCGTCGTTTTATGCCATTGCGGACAGCAAGGCCAACGAGATTCGAACATCGACCCATGCAAAAGATTGATGAAGCGCTCGGCGGTCCATCACCGCCCAGTGACACCCGGACAGAGGCTGGCCCTATCGCGGTTTGCACAGAAAAAAAGCGGTTCTAGCGGACGATGGTCAGCGTCTCGGCGGCGCGGGTGATGGCCGTATAGAGCCACCGTTCGCGCGTATCGCGGAACGCCCAACTCTCATCGAACAGCACGACATTGTTCCATTGCGAGCCCTGCGCCTTGTGCACCGTCAGGGCATAGCCGTAGTCGAACTCGTCGTATCGCTTGCGCGTCGACCAGGGGATCTCGCCCTCGACATCCTCGAAGGCCTGCTTCAGCAGCTTGATCTTTGCGGCACCCCTGTCCATGTCGTCGTCTTCCGGGCGCACTAAAAGATTGATACCCGGTTTCGCCGTTTCCCTGGATGAGGTCATGACCTGCCAGAGTGAGCCGTTGAGCAGGCCCTTGGCGGGATCGTTGCGCAGGCAGACGAGCTTATCGCCGGATTGTGGATACTCGGCCGTAAAGCCCTTGAGCTCGCGCAGACGTTGATTGTAGCGTTTGCGGGTGCGGTTGGTGCCAACAAGCACCTGATCCGCCTCCATCACCAAAGGCTGCGTAACCTCGTTCTTCGAAATCACCTGCGCCGTGCCATAGTCGCCATGCATGATCTCCTTGCCTTCGCGCACATGCATGGCGAGCTGGATGATCGGATTGTCGCGGGCCTGTCGGTGAATATCCGTCAGCAGATAATCCGGCTCCTCATTGGTGAAGAAGCCGCCGCCGGAGATTGGCGGCAACTGACCGGGATCGCCGAGCACGAGGATCGGCGTGCCAAAGCTCATCAGATCCTTGCCGAGCGCCTCGTCCACCATCGAGCATTCGTCGACGATGATCAGCGCCGCCTTGGCGACCGGGCTTTGCCGGTTGATGGTGAACATCGGCGCGATCGAGGTCTTGCCGGTTTCCTCATCCTCGACGGCCTCTTCGCCACGCGGACGATAGATGAGCGAATGGATTGTCTTGGCGTTGCTTGCCCCGCGCGAGCGCAGCACTTGCGCCGCCTTGCCCGTAAAGGCCGCAAACAGAACTTCGCCATCGACATTCTCGGCAAAATGCCGCGCCAGCGTCGTCTTGCCCGTGCCGGCATAGCCGAACAGGCGAAACAGCGGTGAACGCCCTTCCTTCAGCCATTTGGCCACGGCCTTGAGCGCTTCGTCTTGTTGCGGCGCGAATTGCATGGGCCGACTTGGCAGGATTCGGCGTCAGGAAGCAAGCCGTAAAAAAACACCTGGCGGGCGGGAATAAAATCGGGGCGGAGCGTGTCTCACACCCGGCAGCGCAGAATGCGAGGCCTGGACGATACCCGTCCATCACCCGAGGAGAGATATCATGAAGACCGTGACATTCCTGGCGGCACTCGCCGCGGCATCGGCCTTTGCCACAACCGCCTTCGCCGCAGCACCGGTAAAGACAGTCGAAAGCGCCAAGGGCAAGGTTCTTGCCGGCGAAAACGGCATGACGCTATACACCTTCAAGAACGACAAGTCGGGCGAGTCCAATTGCAACGGTGATTGCGCGAAAGCCTGGCCGCCGCTCATGGCCGATGGCAAAGCCAAGGCGGAAGGTGCATATTCCATCATCACCCGCAAGGATGGGATGAAACAGTGGGCAAAGGACGGTATGCCGCTCTATTTCTTCGTCAAGGATGCAAAGTCCGGCGACGTCGCCGGCGATGGCTTTAAGGGCGTATGGGATGTCGCAAAGCCCTGACGGGAGCGGAAAGGGCGCGGCGGCAATGCCTTCCGCGCCCGATAGTTTCGAGGCGGAGGTGCTGGCGCTCCTCCCCTCGCTGCGACGCTATTCGCGCAGCCTCGCCCGTTCCGACGCCGACGGCGAGGACTTGCTTCAGGACTGCGTGGAGAAAGTGCTGGTGCGGCGCGGCCAATGGCGCGGGCTGAACCTGCGCGGCTGGGTTCTCACCATCATGACCAATCTCTATCGCAACGGATTGCGCCAACAAGCCAACCGCAATTTCGTCGACATCAACGACAACAGCCATTTGCCTGCGACCGAGACGGACAGCGACCCGCTGCAACGGTCGCAGCTGGAAGCGGCCCTCAACAGCCTGGCCGAGGACTATCGCGCGGTACTGATGCTCGTCGTCGTCGAAGGCTACAGCTATCAGGATGTCGCCGGCATGCTTGATATCCCGATCGGGACCGTCATGTCGCGTCTCTCACGCGCGCGCCAGAAGATGACCAGCCTATTGAGCGCCGACAATGTCATTACGCTTCGGAGACCAAAATGACCGAACGCAACCTGACCGTGACCGAAGCGGACCTCCACGCCTTTGCTGATGGTTTACTGCCGCCGGAGAGACACGCGCAGCTGGAGGCATGGCTTACCGAGAACCCCGAAGACGCCGCTGCGGTCGCCGCATGGCAGGCCCAGAACGAGGGCATCAAAGCCTTGTTCCAACCATATGCGATATCGAAGGACGGCGATCCGGATCTGATCGCGAAAGGCAAGGAAACTTCGCCGAAAAACGAGGCAGCGCAGCATCGGTTTCGCCGCTTGACTGCGGTCGCAGCCGCGCTGACGCTCTTCCTTGCCGGCGCTGCCGCAGGCCATTTCGGCCCGGATCTGTTTGCGCGGCCTGAATTGCAATTGACCGCCATGGAAGCATGGCCGCAGCAGGCGCATTCGGCCTTCATCGTCTATGCCAGCGAGGTGCGCCATCCCGTCGAAGTCGGCGCGGATCAGGAAGCGCATCTCGCCACATGGCTCGGCAAACGCATGAATGTCGCCGGCCTCAAGGTGCCGGGCCTGCAAGTGCTTGGCTTCCAACTCGTCGGCGGCAGGCTCTTGCCGATCAACGGCACGCCGGGAGCCATGTTCATGTATCAAAACGCCGCCGGCCAGCGCCTGACCGTGCTCGTCGGGCACAATACCGAAAATACCACGACCAGCTTCCGTTTCGCCAGCAGCGGAGATGTCGAGACCTTCTACTGGATTGATGGCAGTCTCGGCTACACCGTGACCGGCGAGATCTCCCGCGAGATGCTTCAGCAGGTTGCCGACGAGTGCTACAAGCAGTTCTCGTCCTAGACCAACCTTTAGGCAGTTGTTTTACGCAATTCCGAACGGAAAACCGCTGCGCACTTTTCCTGGAACTGTTCTAGCGCTGCGGATCGTTTTCCAGAACGATCGGCTTGCCGTGCGGCGTGGCCTCCGCCGCCCGCTGCCAGCTTCTCTGCAGGTCGGCGATCACGTCCGCATCAGCAATGCCTTTCGCCACCAGCAGGCCGGAGAGAGCCGCCACCCAGCAATCGAAATAATCGCTGCCGTCAGGCGCGCGGCCCGGTTTGTGCAGCTCGGCCGAAAGCCGTTCCGCCCATTCACTCCAGGCAAACAAGCCTCTCTCATGCAGATGCACGGTCATGGCGAAAGCTTCGGCAGCCCACGGCTCGGGAAAAACCGGCGCGCCATCATCGGACTTTGGCATTTCAGGCAATTGCGCCAGAGGCGAGACGATCTCATAGGCGCTCAAGATAGCTCTCCCAGGCATCGATGGAGACCGTGAGCGAGGGATCGGCACCCTCGCCCCAGATTTCCAGCGCGTCGAAGACAACGGTATAGACCCATTGCGGATTCTCGCCCCGGCCATGGGCATTGTCATCGGGGAACACGAAGGAGCCTTGTACGGCCTCGACCACGCCGGCCTTGGCGCGAGCATAACGCGGCAGCCTTGTGTGGCCAGTCGGATTGAAATTCCTGGTGCGCACGCGCTCGCCGACGGCAAAGAGCGGTGCGGAATCAACAGGCCGATCGCAAGGACCACCCGTGTTGAGCGCCGCATCGACCATCTCAGCCTTCAGAACCCGCTTCGGCACCGCACCCTGGTGGAGAGAATGGCCGGTTTGCAACTCCTCGGCCGTCGCGAAACCATGCCGCTCCAGCAGCATGTCGATGGCTCGGGTCCAGATCTCGTAGTAGCTGGCGGCAAGATAGTTGGCCGGCGGAATATTCTCGCGCGCATGCCGGCTCTCGTCGATGCTCCAGGCTCCAAAGGCACCACAGGAAAGCGTGATGCCAAGAGCGCGTTTTTCCCACTCGGCATGGAAATACGGCTCGTTCGGTTCCGGCGCAACCGGGCCGAACCCCATTTGCCCGCCGAGATCATGCGGCCCGTTCATATCGCTGCCTCCGGGGATCTGGCGAGCGCCGTTCCGATCATGGCATCGCGGCTGACGAGATCGGCCAATTCAGCCTCGTCCAGACGTTCAGAGCCGGCGGGCCGCTGCGGGATGACCAGATAGCGCAGCTCTGCCGTCGAATCCCATACACGGATTTTCGTTTCCTGCGGCAGCGTCAGGCCGAATTCGGCCAGCACGCTGCGCGGATCGATCACCGCACGCGAACGATAGGCCGGCGCCTTGTACCAGACCGGCGGCAACCCGAGCACGGACCATGGGTAGCAGGAGCAAAGCGTGCAGACGACCAGATTGTGCGTATCCGGCGTATTGAACACTGCGCGCATATGCTCGCCCTGCCGGCCGGTAAAACCGAGGCTCGCAATCGCTGCCGTCGCGTCACGCCGCAGCCAGTCGGCAAAGGCGGGGTCGCTCCAGGCCCTTGCCACCACCTGCGCCCCGTTTCGCGGCCCGATCTTCGTTTCATAGGTTTCGACGATGCGATCGATCGCCGCCGGATCGATCAGGCCCTTTTCCGTCAGCAGCGTTTCCAGCGCTTTCACGCGCGCCTGCATGTCGGAATAACTGTTGTCGTGATCATGGTGATGGTGGTCGTCATGATCGTGCATCATGGATCTCCCTATCGGATGGGACTCGAGCTTAAGCTTTAGCCAGACGGTCGCCAAGCATCTTCTTCATTGTTGCAACCGCGCCTGGATGCCGCAACCCACTGCCTTTGCTAGCGCTTTTGGCTAATCTGCCTGTCATGAACATTCTGATTCTCGGCGCAACTGGTTTCATCGGCTCAGCGGTCGCGGCGCGATTGCACGCGGAAGGGCATCTGGTTACGGGTCTTGCCCGCAATCCCAGCCGGGCGCGGATCAAATATCCTTCGATCACCTGGATCAAAGCCGATCTGGCGACGATGACGGATCCTTCGAACTGGCAAGTGCCGCTGAGCGGTCATCAGGCCGTTATCAATTGTGCAGGCGCGCTTCAGGACGGGCTTTCGGACGATCTTGCCGCCACACAGGAAAGGGCGATGCACGCCCTTTATGTCGCAGCCAAACAATCGGCGATCGACCTCATCGTGCAGATTTCCGCGCGTACTGATGGCGGCGGCAAGGAGCAACCATTCCTGACGACAAAACGCAACGCCGATGAGGCACTTGCGGCCAGCGGGCTCAACCATGTGATCCTCCGACCCGCCCTTGTTCTCGGCCGTAATGCGCATGGTGGTACGGCACTGTTGCGCGCGCTGGCCGCCATGCCCTTTGCCTTCCCGCTCATCCATGCCCAAAGCCCGATGGAAACGATCTCGGTCGATGATGTCGCAGCGGCCGTCTCAAAAGCAATCGCCGGTCAATTTCCATCCGGCGCAGATATCGATCTTGCCAACGATGATGTGTTGACGCTCCGCGAATTGGTCACACTTCATCGAAACTGGCTTGGCCTAGCGCCAGTGCCAGTCGTAGCTATACCGGCCGGCCTAGCAAGACCGGTCACATGGGCTGCCGATATCGCCGGACGGCTCGGATGGCGCTCTCCGTTCCGCTCCACCGCTATGGCGGTAATGTCCGAAGGTGTTCTCAGCCGTCGGAGTGCGCAACATCGTCTCAGCCAGCGTCTGACGACGGCGGCGGAGATACTCGACGCCAATCCTTCCGGCATTCAGGATGTGTGGTCCGCCCGTCTTTACCTGCTGAAGCCCCTGATGATCGCTGGCCTGGCGCTGTTCTGGATAGTGTCCGGAATTGTGCCAATACTGGCTCCGATCACCGCAAGCCGGCATTTCCTGCCCTTTATGTCTCAGGACATGGCGACGACGCTGACGATCGCAACCTGTTTCATCGACATGGCCCTCGGCGTGCTGATCCTGGTGCGGCCGTTCGCGCGCACGGCGTTATACGGGATGCTCGCGGTCACGCTCGCCTATCTCGCCGGAGGCACCTTACTCGAACCATCCCTTTGGCTCGATCCGCTCGGGCCGCTTGTCAAAGTCCTGCCGTCGATCCTGCTGACGGTTGCCACACTTGCGGTATTGGAGGAACGCTGATGCTGCTGGAGGAATTTCTTCGTCTCGCGCATGTCGTCGGCGCCACCGTGCTTTTAGGCACAGGAGCGGGCATCGCCTTCTTCATGGTCATGGCGCATCGCACCGGTGATCCCAAACTCATTGCACATGTCGCTGGCACGGTCGTCATCGCCGATACCATCTTCACCGCGACCGCTGCCATTCTCCAGCCGGTAACAGGCTATCTTCTGGCGCAATCGATCGGCTGGTCGCTTCAGGAGGGGTGGATCGCCTTGTCCCTGCTGCTCTACGTTCTCACAGGGATTTTCTGGTTGCCGGTCGTCTGGATACAAATCCGGCTGCGCAATCTCGCACGGTCCGCGTCAGCGGCAGGATTGCCGCTGCCCTCAGCCTATCACCGGCTCTACCGTGTCTGGTTCGCCTGCGGCTTTCCCGCATTTTTTTCCGTAGTCGGCATATTCTGGCTGATGCTCAATAAACCATCCATAGCGCTATTTTAGCATCGGCCAGAGACTGAGCACGAGCAGCACCGCCATCGTTATGTTGAACCGTTTGAGGCGAACTGGATCGGACAGCCAGTCGCGCAGCGCCGAGCCGAAGCCGGCCCAGGTCGAGACGCTCGGAACATTCACAGCAGCAAAAGCCAGGCCGACCAGCAGCACGCTGAAGAGATAGAGCTGCTCATTGGTGTAGGTCGCCATGGCGGTGACGGCCATCACCCAGGCCTTTGGGTTGACCCACTGAAAGGCGGCGGCACTGAGGAAGCTCATAGGCCGTGCGGCGCTTTCCCTCTCGCTGAGGCTGCGCGACGTGCCGATCTTCCAGGCAATCCAGACGAGATAAGCCCCGCCGGCGAATTTCAGCGCGGTATAGAGCAGCGGCACCGTGTGCAGAAGCGCGCCCAATCCCAACCCCACCGCAATCAGCAGCACGAAAAAGCCGACGCCGATGCCGAGCATATGCGGGATGGTGCGCCGAAAGCCGAAATTCACGCCCGATGTAAACAGCATCATGTTGTTCGGCCCCGGCGTGATCGAGGTCGTGAATGCGAACAGAAGAAGAGCCAGAAATGTATCCAGCGCCATGGAGCCTCCCTGGACACCGTATTGTAACAAAGGGCGGCATCCAAAATTTTTCTCGTGATTCTTGTCATGCGCGCCGAGTATGGCGACGCATGTCTGGCCTGACACTAATTCGCGCGCAATCCGAAAGCCATAATGCGATTGTCACGGTGACATCAGCCGTGTCGATTGAAATCTGGCGGAATGAAACTATCCTTCCGCTCTCTGCAGTGAGGACATACCATGCGAGACCCCATTCCTACCGTCACCCTACCCTCCGGTGTCACGGTTCCCGCACTCGGTCAGGGAACGTGGAACATGGGAGACGATGCCGCCCAGGCCCGGGATGAGATCGCCAGCCTGAAGATCGGGCTGGATCTCGGTATGACGCTGATCGACACTGCCGAAATGTATGCCGATGGCGGCTCGGAGGAGATCGTCGGCAAGGCGATCGAGGGGCGGCGCGACGAGGTTTTCCTGGTCAGCAAGGTCTATCCGGCCAATGCAAGCCTCAGAGGTGCTATCGAAGCCTGCGAGCGCAGCCTGAAGCGCCTGAAGACGGATCGCATCGATCTTTATCTGCTGCATTGGCGCGGAAATCATCCGCTTGCCGAGACGGTGGAAGCATTCGAAGACCTGAAAGCGGTCGGCAAGATCGAAGCCTGGGGCGTGTCGAATTTCGACGTTGCCGATATGGACGAGCTTCTAGGCGTGCCGAACGGCGGCAATGTCGCCGCCAACCAGGTGCTCTACAATCTTGCCCGGCGCGGCATCGAATATGATCTGCTGCCCTGGTGCCAGGAACGCAGCATCCCGATCATGGCCTATTCCCCTATCGAACAGGGCCGGCTGACCCACCATCCGGATTTGATCCGCATCGCCAAAACCTACCAGGCCACCCCTGCCCAGATCGCTCTCGCCTTTCTGCTGGACCGCGATGGCGTGATAGCTATTCCGAAATCCTCGAACCCGCAGCGCATCGAGGAAAATCGTGGCTCCGTAGACCTCGACATTACCGACGAGGACTGGGCCGTCCTCGATGCCGCGTTTCCGCCGCCATCGCGAAAGAAGTCATTGGAAATGCTGTAGGCTCAGGCCGCCGCCCTCTGCTGCGCGACGATCAGATCGATAGCCCGGAAGACGGCGATCTCTCGCCAGTCCGCCGGATCGCGATAGGTCGGATAAAGCGAAAAGGCGGCAGCTGCGATCTGGTCGACGGATCGCAGCTTCGTGCGCCTGCCTGCCAACGCTGCTTTCGTATAGACGCCGAAATGATCCTGCGTCACACCCCAGCCGGCATAGAAGGGTGCCGCGTAGCAGCGAACCGGAATGCCGCGCAGCAGCGCATCGAAACCGAACTGGCTCGAAACCGTCCAGACCTCGTCGACGACCTCCAGGATCGACGCCACCGAAACGGCATCATCGATCAGTACCGCCCCACCCTTCGCGGCAGCGTCATTCGTAAGATATCCCTTACGAAGTCCCGCCATGACATCGGGATGGGTGCGGATCAGGCATTGCGCACCGCTTTTCAGCCCATCGGCAAGCATCCGCTCAAAGGAGGCCTGCGAACCGAGCGCCCTGCCAACCGAGACATCGCCGACGACCTGGTCGACCAACAAAATGCGGCGCTTGCCCGTCCGCTCGACTTGGGGCGGCCGATGCGGCAGGTGATTGTACTTCGAGAGCCTGTTGAGAATGATCTGCTCTCGAATGGCCCGGCCGAGCTCGCCCGCCTCGCCGGCGCCCTCGATCAGACGCTCGAGCCGCGACGACGTGTTTGCATCGACAGGTAGTCCGAGATCGTCAATGACGATGGAAAGCGGGATGGTCCCGGCCTTGCCGAGGCCGACGGAACGAAGAAAGCCGTCCTCCAGATGCCAGTGCGGCAGCCGACGAAACCGGGCGATCGCCGCTGCCGTCTTGGCCGGCACGCGGCCACCCCAGGAAACGATGCCGCCTATGCCAGGCGACAGGGTGGATGCGAACTTCTGTGAACCGAAATAGTGACCGAGCCAAGGGAAGTCGTTACGCACGAAGAAGGTAGCGCCGAGGCGCATTCCGGCCGGCGGATGCCAATGCTTCTCGCCGAGATCAGGCAAAATTTCCCCGACGACGAATGCCACCCTTCTTACCCCGCTGCAAATGCGGCCATCGATCCGGCCCGAGCGTCGCAAAGGCTAGGCGACGCCCGCAAACCGGTCAACGACGGATAGGTATCACATACCCTGCGGGCCGCGATTCATCGCCGCGATGCCCGTACGGCATACCTCGATGAGACCAAGCGGCTTGATGATGGCGATAAACTGATCGATCTTCGACGACTTGCCGGTGATCTCGAGAATGAAGTGCTCGACGGTCGCATCCACTACCTTGGCGTGGAAGGCGTCTGCCAGCCGCAATGTTTCGGCACGCAGCTCCCCGCTTCCGGTCACCTTCAGCAGCGCCACTTCGCGCTCGATCGGCCGCTCCTGGCCGAGTTCGCGGGCGCGCACCGTGAGATCGACGACGCGGTGAACCGGAACGATACGTTCAAGCTGCGCCTTGATCTGCTCCAGCACCTGCGGCGTGCCGCGCGTTACCACCGTAATACGCGACAGATGTGCCTGATGCTCGGTCTCCGAAACCGTAAGGCTTTCGATGTTGTAACCGCGACCGGAGAACAAGCCGATGACGCGGGCAAGCACGCCAGGCTCATTGTCAACAAGCACCGAAAGCGTGTGGCTCTCCGCTGCCGCCGTTTCTGGCGAGATGAAGTAGGCGGAGCCCGTGGGTTGAAGGTGTGCGTTCATTGTCCTTGTTCCGTTTCCTCAGTTCTTGTTCGGTATGCCAACACGACATTGGTAAGCTCGACGGTCCGGGACGCGGCGTCTGCCGCGCCCCGGCCATTCGATCAGACCAGCTGACGGCCCTTGGCGTCGATGGCGTTGGCGACGGCTTCGTCGGTGGCTTCGTCCGGCAGCAGCATCTCGTTATGCGCCTTGCCCGAGGGGATCATCGGGAAGCAGTTGGCGAGATTGGCAACGCGGCAATCGAAAATGACCGGCTTGTCGACGTCGATCATCTCCTGGATCATCGCATCGAGATCGCCGGGCTTTTCGCAACGCAGGCCGACCGCGCCATAGGCTTCCGCCAGCTTGACGAAATCGGGCATCGCTTCCGTATAGGAATTCGACAGGCGGTTGCCGTGCAGCAGCTGCTGCCACTGGCGCACCATGCCCATGTACTGGTTGTTCAGGATGAAGATCTTGATCGGCGCGTTGTGCTGGATCGCCGCCGACATTTCCTGAATGCACATCTGGATCGAGGCATCGCCGGCAATATCGATGACCAGGCTCTCCGGATGGGCGATCTGCACGCCGAGCGCTGCCGGCAGGCCATAGCCCATGGTGCCGAGGCCGCCCGAGGTCATCCAGCGGTTCGGCTCCTCGAAGCCATAGAACTGCGCCGCCCACATCTGATGCTGGCCGACTTCGGTCGTGATGTAGGTGTCGCGATGCTTGGTCAGCTCGTAGAGGCGCTGAATGGCATATTGCGGCATGATGACATCGTCGCTTGGCTTGTAGGCGAAGGAATTGCGCGCGCGCCAGCGGGCGATGTTTCCCCACCAGTCGCCAAGACGATCCGCGGCCGGCTTCTGGGGCAATGCCCGCCACAGGCGAACCATGTCTTCGAGAACATTGCCGACATCGCCGAGAATGCCGACATCGACGCGAACGTTCTTGTTGATTGAGGACGGATCGATATCGATATGGATCTTCTTCGAATTCGGCGAGAAGGCGTTCAGGCGGCCGGTAATGCGGTCGTCGAAGCGCGCGCCGATACAGACCATGACGTCGCAATCATGCATCGCCATGTTCGCCTCATAAGAACCATGCATGCCCAGCATGCCGAGCCAGTTCTTGCCGGACGCCGGATAGGCGCCGAGGCCCATCAGGGTCGACGTGATGGGGAAGCCGGTCAAGTCGACGAGCTCCCGCAGCAGCTTGCAGGCTTCGGGGCCGGAATTGACGACGCCGCCGCCGGAATAGATGATCGGCTGGCGCGCATTCTTCATCAGTTCGATGGCCTGGTTGATCTTGTTCAGATCGCCCTGAACCTTGGGCTGATAGCTCTTCTGGACATCATGCGCTTCCGGCGGCGTGTAGGTGCCGGTAGCGAACTGGACATCCTTCGGAATGTCGACGACGACCGGGCCTGGACGGCCTGACTGCGCGATACGGAAGGCTTCGTGAATGACGGCTGCGAGCTGGTTGACGTCCTTGACCAGCCAGTTGTGCTTGGTGCAGGGCCTGGTGATGCCGACCGTGTCGCATTCCTGGAAAGCGTCGGAGCCGATCAATGAGGTCGGAACCTGACCGGTCAGGCAGACCAGCGGGATCGAGTCCATCAGCGCGTCCTGCAGCGGCGTGACCGCATTCGTTGCGCCGGGACCGGAGGTGACCAGCATGACGCCGACCTTGCCGGTCGAGCGGGCATAACCTTCGGCCGCATGACCGGCGCCCTGCTCGTGGCGTACGAGAATGTGCTGGATATCGTCCTGCTGGAAAATCTCGTCGTAGATCGGAAGCACCGCGCCGCCCGGATAACCGAAGATGTGTTCGACGCCATTGTCCTTGAGCGCCCGCAACACGATCTCCGCGCCTGTCATTCGATTGTCGCTCGCCTGATTATCTGTGCCGGTCATACGTTTGTTCCGCTATCTGCTGGAGGTTTGGAAAGATGAAATCTCGATTTCGGGCATAAAAAAAGGCTCCTTGGGGAGCCTGTCGTCTAGCGCATGGGTGGCTGTCGCCGGATGGTTACACCATCCTGCCCATGCGCTTTCCCACCACGATAAGAACCGTCGAAATTTTCATGGGGTCGAGTGATAGACAGAAAATTTCGAAGCGTCAACGCATCAAGCAATAAAAAATCGCGCCCTCTCCCGATCCAAGTAAAAAGCATGGCTTGCCGACAGGATTTTGTTAAGCCGCCGACCCTATGCTCCGCTATCTAACGCTCGAGGTAGCCGTTTGCTCAATAATGATCTGCAGACGTCCGGCAAGGCTGGAGATTTTGATCGCCGCGACAAACTAAAGCCGGGAAATCGCTTTCTCGGTCGCGTTGTCGCGTGCAACGGCTCCAGCGCGACCATTGCCGCCGTCGCCGAGAATGGCGGCACCGATCTCACGGAACTTTGGTCGGTCGGCAAGCTGATCTCAATCAGCGTGGGGGCAAATCGCGTCGCAGCCATGGTCTACGCCATGAACACCAGCAATATCGGCTGGGGCGAAGAGCAGGACAACCTCTTCCGTATCGAAGTGGAGCTGCTGGGCGAAGTCCGTGTCGAGCCCGATGGCCGCGAGGAATTCTCAAGCGGCATTTCCGCTTATCCTTATCTCGGCGCCATCGCGCATCGCATCCGCGCCAGCGACCTGATGCGTATTTTCGATGCCGGCAAGGACAGCAGCTGCGTCATCGGCAAGCTGACGCAGGACGAAAGCATCGATGCCGCCATTCACATCCCGTCGATGCTGTCGAAACATTTCGCCGTGGTCGGCTCCACAGGCGTCGGCAAATCGACCGCCGTCTCGCTTCTGCTGCATAAGGCAATCGGCGCCGATCCGAAGCTGCGGGTGCTGATCCTCGACCCGCACAACGAATTCGCCGCCGCCTTTCCGAGGCACTCCGTCGTCATCGATACCGATACGCTCGACCTGCCCTTCTGGCTGATGCGGCTCGAGGAATTCAGCGAAGTCGTCTTCCGTGGCCGTCCGGCGGTACCGGAAGAGCTCGATGCGCTGCGCGATCTCATTCCGGAGGCAAAACGCGCCTTTCGCGGCAGCGATTCAACCTTGATGCGTCGCCAGTCGGAAAAAGCATCGGTGACGGCGGATACGCCGGTTCCCTATCGCATGGCCGACCTGCTGGCGCTCATCGACGAACGCATCGGACGGCTGGAGGGGCGCCAGGAAAAGCCGCACCTGCGCTCGCTGAAAATGCGCGTCATCTCGGCAATCAACGATCCGCGCTATAATTTCATGTTCTCCAACAACACGATCACCGATACCATCATGGAGACCATTGCCGAGATCTTCCGCATTCCGGGCGATGGTAAGCCGATTTGCACCTTCCAGCTCGCCGGAATTCCTTCGGAAGTCGTCAACTCCGTCGCGTCAGTCCTATGCCGCATGGCGTTCGAGCTGACGCTCTGGAGCGATGGCGCGATCCATATGCTCGTCGTCTGCGAGGAAGCGCATCGCTATATCCCCGCCGATCCGACGCTCGGCTTCCTGCCCACTCGGCAGGCCATTTCCCGCATCGCCAAGGAGGGACGCAAATACGGCGTTTCGCTTGGCATCATCACCCAGCGTCCGGGCGAACTCGACCAGACGATCCTGTCGCAATGCTCGACACTGTTCGCCATGCGCCTTGCCAACGATCGCGACCAGGAAATCATCCGTTCGGCCATACCGAACTCCTCCATATCGACGACGAGCTTTCTGTCATCCATAGGCAACGGCGAAGCCATCGCCTTCGGCGAAGCCATTGCCGTGCCGATGCGCATGCGTTTTTCCCGCGTGGCGGAGAATTTGCTGCCGAAAGCCAATGGCAGCGTGGCGAAAGCCAGCGAGGAATCACCTGACACCGTCGACCTGCGGACCATTGTCAGCCGCATGCGCTCGATCTCCGCTCCCGATATTTCCGCCCTGCAGCAGAGCTACAATGCCGCGAGTGAAGTTATGCCTGAGATCAGGAACGATCTTGGCGATGCCCCTATCGAACAATCCGCAAGGCGCCTGATCGAGGCGACCTTGCCATCGATTGAACCCTATCGCCCGGACATGCTGCCGCGCGCCGACGCTCTGCCGCAGACGGCGGCCTCCATGCAGACATCGATCGACAGCAAGCTCGCGGAACTGCGCCGCGAAATCCGTGGCGACGACACGACTGGCGCTCGCGCGATGCCGACGAGAGACCCCGCTCCGTCCCTGCGGCGGGAGCCCGGCCTTTCGCTGCGCGACAGTATCCTGAAGAAGCCGCTGAGCAGTCTTTACGACAAGGATTGACCGGTCAGCCTATGGGCTGATGCGCTCCCAGCTTTCGTCCATCTGATTGCGAAACCACGTCATCTGCCGTTTGGCATATTGCCGTGTAGCTGCCGCTCCGGTTTCCAGAACGTCCTCTCGCGTCATCTCGCCTCTTAGCATCGCGGCAATCTGCGACACGCCGATCGCCTTCATGACCGGCATCTCCGACGACAGTTCCAGCGCCAGCAGGGCCCGCACTTCGTCCGCAGCCCCCATCGCCAGCATCTTTTCAAAGCGGCTGTTGATGCGCTCGTGCAGCAAGGCACGGTCCGGCAACACCACGATCTTCCGGGCGCGCTCAGGATCGATCACGACTGGCCCGGTCTTCCCCTGAAAGGCGGCGATGGATTGGCCTGTCGCTTCGATCACCTCCAGGGCGCGAACGATGCGCTGGCCGTCCTGAGGATTGAGAGTCTCAGCAACGGCACCGTCGCGGTCGGCAAGCTCGCGATGCAGCGCTTCGGCTCCCTCCGCGAGGAGTCGTTCCCGCAGACGGCTTCGAATCTCGACGGGAATCTCAGGCATGTCGGAAAGACCACCTGTCAACGCTTTGAAGTAAAGCCCTGTTCCGCCGACGAAAACAGGTATTCGCCCCTCATCGCGCAATCGTTCCACCAATGCGGCGGCCTCGCGCAGCCAGACGCCGGTGGAATAGGCTTGCGCTGCCGGCACATGACCATAAAGATGGTGCGGAATGCCCTCCATATCCGCCTGCGAAGGCCGAGCAGTCAGCACGCGTAACGTATCATAAACCTGCATGCTGTCGGCATTGATGACCACGCCGCCATGCGCACGCGCCAATTCAACCGCCAGTGCGGACTTGCCGCTGGCGGTCGGCCCGGTTATCAGGATCGCGTCGATATCGCTCACAAGGTTTCTGCTCATGGCCTTCGTTGCCACGCTTATTGCCAATCCGTCAAATCCCGTTCTTGCTCCGGCCATCGCTGAACAGGCAGCAGATGCCGTCAAGGCCTCAGGGCTCTATTGGCTGGCCGACGGCATCGCTTGCGATATCGCGCTGCGCGACGATGCCGACCTGCGGGCGGCGGAAGCCAACATCCTCGCCGTCATCGGCGGCGCGCCGATCGACCTGGTGATCCAGGAAGCCGAAACACGGCGCAAGAAACTGCTGATCGCCGACATGGACTCGACGATGATCGGCCAGGAATGCATCGACGAACTCGCGGCCGAAGTCGGCCTGAAGGAGAAGGTCGCCGACATCACGGCCCGCGCCATGAACGGCGAAATCGCCTTCGAGCCCGCCCTGCGCGAGCGTGTGGCCCTGCTGAAGGGCCTGCCGATTTCCGTGGTCGACGATGTCATCGCAAAACGCATCACCCTGACGCCGGGCGGTCCTGAGCTGATCGCCACGATGAAGGCGAAGGGGTATTACACTGCCCTCGTTTCCGGCGGCTTCACCGTCTTTACGAACCGCATCGGCGCGACATTGGGCTTCGACGAGGATCGCGCCAATATCCTGCTGGAAGAAAGAGGCGTCCTCACCGGCCTCGTCGAAGAACCGATCCTCGGCAAGCAGGCCAAGGTGGATGCGCTGACCGAGATCGCCGAAAAACTCGGCATTTTGACCGACGACGCGCTCGCCGTCGGTGACGGCGCCAACGATCTCGGCATGTTGCAGCTCGCCGGCTCCGGTGTCGCACTGCACGCCAAACCAACGGTTTCGGCACAGGCTCGCATGCGCATCGATCACGGCGATCTGACCGCCCTGCTCTATCTCCAGGGCTATCGAAAGAGCGACTTCATCAAACCATAGAAACGGCGGAAGCCGCCAATATCGGGTGCCATCGATGATCATCACCGAAACCGAACGCCTCATCATCCGCAACTGGCGCGAGACGGACCGCGATCTGGTCTTCGAGATCAATTCCGACGAGGCTGTGATGGAGTTCTTTCCCTTCCGCCGCAACCGTGCGGAAGCCGATGCCTTCTTCGACCGCGTCCACTCGATGATCGCCGAAACCGGCCTCGGCTTCTATGCACTGGAGGAAAAAGCCAGCGGCGAGACGATCGGCTTTTGCGGGCTGGCACGTGTCGATCACCTTGAGCCCCCCATAGCCAAGGGCACAATCGAAATCGGCTGGCGGCTCGCGGCTCGCTACTGGGGCAAGGGATTTGCCAGCGAGGCAGCGCGGGCGCTGCTCGCGCTTGGCTTCGAAAAGCTCGGTCTCGACCAGATCGTTTCCTTTGCCGTGCACGACAATACCAGGTCGACCTCCGTGATGGAGCGGATCGGCATGCATCGCGTCGCCGGTGGCGATTTCGACCATCCCAACGTGCCGGACACCTACCCACATTTGAAACGGCACGTGCTCTACCGCCTGACTGCGGATGAATGGCGCGTCGGGCGATGACCCTCCTCGAGACGTCCCGGCTGACCCTCCGGCCCTGCCGGGAAGAGGACCGCGATCTGTTCTACGAGCTCAGCTCCGATCCCGCCGTGCTTGCGTTCTTTCCCTTTCGCCGCAGTCGAGCAGATGCCGATACCGTCTTCACCATGATCCGGAGCATCGTCCCGGAACCCGGCTTCGATCTTCTGGTGATGGCTTTGAAGCAGAGCGGCGAAGCGATCGGCCTTTGCGGGCTGTCGAAGCCGCAGCTCGATCCCTATTTGCCGAAGGACGCGGTGGAAATCGGCTGGAGGATGTCAGCACGCCACTGGCGCAATGGCTATGCCACAGAAGCGGGTCTGGCGGTCCTGCGCCACGGCTTCGCGACGCTGAAGCTTGATGAAATCCTGTCGATCGCCGTTCACGACAACCGTCGCGCCCTCGCGGTCATGCGAAGGATCGGCATGCATCCTGATCCGGCGATCGACTTCGACCATCCGCAGATCCCGGACACGCATCCGCAATTAAGACGCCACGTCGTCTACCGCCTGCGTGCCGCCGAGTGGCGGTCGCAGCGGCAAACGGAAAACTGAAGTGTCTACTCGAGAGCAACAGCGATAAAGCGCAAGTCGCCACTTGGAGACGCAATCATCAACTGCGCGTTTCGGCGCCCTTCCCGCTTCAGCGAGGCCACTTTTTCCGATGCGGCACTCGGCGTCTGCACGAATTCCTGCGCGACTTCGACGACAACATCCCCGGGCTTCAGGCCCTTCTCGGCGGCAGCCGAACCCGGTGCAACTTCCGTGATGACGACGCCATCGACGCTATCGGCGATACCGAAGCTCTTGCGGTTCTCGGCCGTCAGCGTCGCCAGCTTCATGCCGAGGATACTTGTGTTTGCCTGGGCCGGTGGCTGAGCCTGCGGCGACTGCTGCTGGTTGTCACCCTGGTCCTGTCCATCCATGCCATCATCATTGCCGCCATCGCCCCCGTCCGGATTGATGACGCCGTCATGATTGCCGTCGCCATCAGGCGCGAGCTGAGGCTGCTTGTCCTTGTCGGTGCTCGCCGCTGCCGCCTGATCGCTATTTTCCAGCCGGCCAAGCGTGACCTTGACGGTCTGCTCCTTGCCGTCGCGGAAGATGATCACATCCACTTCCTTGCCGACCGGGCTTTCAGCGACGACACGCGGCAGGTCGCGCATTTCAGCCACATCCTTGCCGTCGAATTTCAGGATGACGTCACCTGCCTTGATGGTGCCGTTGTCGACGGGGCCGCCCTTGATGACGCCGGCCACGAGTGCGCCCTTCGCGCTGCCGAGACCGAGACTGTTGGCGACATCATCCGTCACCGGCTGAATACGAACGCCGAGCCAGCCGCGACGGGTTTCGCCGAAATCCCTGAGCTGCTTGACGACGCCCTCGGCCAGCTCCGAAGGCACGGCAAAGCCGATGCCGATCGAGCCGCCGCTCGGGGAGATGATGGCCGTGTTGATGCCGATCACCTCACCCTTCATATTGAAGAGCGGGCCGCCGGAATTACCCTTGTTGATCGCCGCATCCGTCTGGATGAAGTTGTCGTACGGACCGGCATTGATGTTGCGCCCGCGCGCAGAAACGATACCGATGGTCACGGATCCACCCAGGCCGAAGGGATTGCCGATCGCCATCACCCAGTCACCGATCCTCATCTTGGAGGAATCGCCGAACTTCACCGCCGTCAGCGGATGCTTCGGCTCGACCTTGAGGAGCGAGAGATCGGTCTTCGTATCGGTTCCGATCAGCTTCGCCTTCAGCTTCGTCCCGTTCGGGAAGATCGCCTCGATATCATCGGCGCCTTCGATGACGTGGTTGTTAGTGACGATATAGCCGGCCGCATCGATGACGAAGCCAGAACCGAGCGAGCTTACCTTGCGGTTGCTGTCCTCGTTATTCCTGTTCTTGAAGAAATCGTTGAAGAAATCCTGGAACGGCGAATTGTCCGGCACCTTCGGCGTCGCCGGGCCGTCCCCCTCGTCCTTCACCTTCTGCGAGGTGGAGATGTTGACGACGGCATCGAGCAAACCGGAAGCAAGATCTGCAACCGAAGCGGGGCCGGCATTCATCGCCGGGTTCATCGTCATCGTCGGCGTGTCCGCAGGCGGCGTCTGGTTGTTGGTGGCTGCCGGTGCCTGAGCGCCCGCAGCCGCGCCGCTATTCTGCGTCTGCGCATAGGCCTGTTCGGCGCCACCGACGACGGGACCGGCAATCAGCGCCATGCTGGCCAGCAAAGCGAACGAACGTCTGAAAGGCAGGCGAATGGTCGGGGCCATCAGGCATCCTCATCGATAAAGGGAAATCTTGAATAAGCATCAACATAAGGCGGAATGATGAAGCGCGAAATCACCTTTTTGCGAAATCCCCGAACCTCAATCCGACCAAGGCATTTATGGCAAAGGTGATGTCGTTTCCGATAAAGAAAAGGGCCGCCGTGAGGCAGCCCTTGGATTTCAGCGGGTTGACGCCTCAGTTCGCCGGAGTCGTCGTCGGACTGGCCAGCGCCGGCGCGCCGGAATTGGGCGCGGTACCGTTGGGACTATCGAAGAACTTGAAGAAGTCCGACTTGTTCGGCGGCAGGACCAGCGTCTTGCCACCGGAAACGAACGCCTTGTTGTAGGCGGCCATCGTGCGATAGAATTCGTAGAAATTCGGATCGCGCGACGAGGCATCGGCGAAGATGCCGTTGCGCTCGGCTTCACCCTGACCACGCAGGACTTCCGAATCCTTCTGCGCATCCGCGATAAGCTCGACGACCTGACGGTCCGCGATCGCGCGGCGGCGCTGGCCTTCTTCGTTACCCCGTGCGCGGAGGAGCTCGGCTTCCGCCAAACGCTCGGCCTTCATACGATCGTAAGTATTCTGCGACACTTCCTGAGACAGGTCAGTGCGGCGGATGCGGACATCCTCGATGTTGAGACCAAGCGTCTCGGCATCGCGGCGCAGATCGTCGCGCACTTCGGTCATCATCGACGCGCGTTCGTTGGAAAGCGCCGCTTCGAAGTTGCGCAGACCGTAGACACGACGCAGCGAGGCGTCGAGGCGGGTTCTGAGACGGGATTCCGCCGCATCACGATCGCCCGACACCGCCTCGCGGAACTTGCGAGCATCGGTGATCTTGTAGACCACGAAAGCATCGACCTCGTAGAACTTGCCGCCCGACACCTGGACGCGGATATTGTCCAGATCGAAACGGAGTTCCTGCAGCTGTATGTATTGAACGCGGTCAGCATCCATGAAGGCGAAGGGCAGCTTGAAGTAGAGCCCCGGCTCCGCCTTGACTGCGCGGATCTGGCCGAAACGCAGGACGATAGCCTGCTCCCGGGCATTGACCACGAACACCGACGAATAAACGAGCAGCAGCAGCACCGCGAGCGCGATGAGAATGGTTGGTAAACGGCTGGACGTCATTATTTGGCCTCCGGCTGAGCTGCAGTGGCGGGCTTGCCCGCCCGCGTCGCGGGCTGCTTGCCGATGTCGTTCAGCGGCAGATAGGGCACGACGCCCTGCTTGTCGTCGATGATGACACTGTTGGAATTGCCGATAACGGTCTCCATGGTTTCAAGGAACAGCCGCTTGCGGGTGACTTCCGGTGCCTTGATGTACTCGTCGTAGATCGAGATGAAGCGCTGCGCCTCACCCTGAGCTTCCTTTACGACACGATCCTTGTAGGCAGCCGCTTCTTCGCGGATCTGAGCCGCGCGACCGCGGGCCTGACCGAGCTGCTGGTTGGCGTATTGATTGGCCTCTTCAACCTGCTGGTCTTCGTTCTGCTCGGCGCGCTGTACTTCTTCGAACGCATCGGCCACTTCGCGCGGCGGTGCTACATCCTCGATCGGCACGGCAGTAATGGCGATGCCGGCGCCGTAGCGGTCCAGCGTATCCTGGATGATGGCCCTCACCTGAACGGCGATTTCCTGGCGGTTATCGCGATAGATGTCCTGGGCGGGACGGCGGCCGACGACTTCGCGCATGGCGCTTTCTGCAACCTGCTGCAGCGTTTCGTCGGGACTTTCGAGATTGAAGAGATAGGATTGCGGATTGGTTACCACAAAGAGAACCGAGAATTGGACGTTGACGATGTTCTGATCGCCCGTCAGCATCAGGCCGGCAGTCGAACCGGCGGCCGAGCGACCGCCGATATTGCGCTGCTGTTCCGTGACCTTCACGAACTCAACGCGATCCATCGGCCAGAAATGGAAATGCAGGCCGGGCATCGAGACTTCCGTGTTCGGCTTGCCGAAACGCAGTTCCACACCGCGCTCATCCGGCTGCACCGTATAGACGCACTGAATCAGCCAGAAAACACCGATAACCGCAGCGATGATAAGAAAGACGCCCGCATTGAAGCCACCAGGGATAAAGCCTTTCAACCGGTCCTGGCCGCGGCGAATAATATCCTCGAGATCCGGAGGCCCTCCGTTGCCGCTTCCCCGCGGCCGGTTCGGTCCTTGCCCCCAAGGTCCCTGATTATTTCCACCGCCGCCGCCGCCGCCCCACGGGCCACCGCCGCCGCCATTCTGATTGCTCCAAGGCATCAAAACCTCTTTGTTTGTTGACTCCCAGCACCGCGCCGAACCCGCAAAATTAGCAGGCCGCAGCGATTGCATCCCGTTATAGGTATCGACGCACCTGCTTTCAACGCAACTTCAGGAAGTTCGGCGGATTAACTGGAAAATATTTGAATTTTCAGGGCAGCCCTTATGCATTTCGCCTAAAATAACTGACGAAACGCGTCGGATAGGTGTCCTTCTCGCCGGCGGGCACGGCAAGCTCGCTGTCGACCTGCCAAAGGGCGGGATCGATGGCCGGGAAGGAGGTGTCGCCATCCACCTCCGCCTCGACATGCGTGATGAGCAACCGGTCGGCCAGACCGATCGCCTGCCGATAGATCTCGCCACCGCCCAGAATGCAGATCTCGTCGACGCCGCTCTCGGTCGCAAGGCGGGACGCGGCATCGATGGCTTCGCTCAGCGAATGCACCACCGTTACGCCTTCGGGCGAAAAGCTTTCATCGCGAGTGATGATGATGTTCGGCCGGCCGGGCAGCGGCTTGCCGATCGACTGGAATGTCTTGCGTCCCATGATGACGGGTTTTCCGAGGGTCATCGCCTTGAAGCGCTTGAGGTCGGACGACTGTCGCCAGGGCATGTCGCCGTCACGCCCGATAATGCCATTGCGCGAAACGGCAACGACGATGGTCTTGATCGGCTGGGTCATGCTTCCTCCCTCAAACAACGTCACCATCGCCATAGGCGAGTCGGCCTCATGATTCCATTGCATGATAGCGCTGACAGACCTTGGAAAGCACCCACCCGCCTGCAATCAACCGCCATTGTTGAGTTTATCGAGCTGTCCGGCCAGCACGCCGCCATCCTCGCGATCATCCGCCATCTTGCGGTAAAGACCGGCCATGCCTTTGAATATCAGCGCGGCGGGATCATCTTCGCCGAGGAAATCCGAGATCTCCTCCATCTCCGCGACCCAGCGATAGGCTTTCGGATACATGTCTGGGATGCCCTGCACAAATTTCGCATCGAGATCCGGCAGGCTTTCCTGGAGCTCGCGTTTCAGGGCCTCATCCGCTCCGGAGCGGATGGCGGCGAGCAGCATGGCGGTCCCAAGGCCCGTCACGCCCTTGTTGATGCCGGCATAGCACATCTTCAGCGCCGATGCGGCGCCGATCGGCCCATCGATGCGGCGCACCTGAAGCCCGCGTTCGGACAGCATGGCGCTGCTGTTGGCCGCATCCCCGCTGACATAAAGCTTGGGTCCCTTCTGGCCGGGCTTCGGCGGGCCGCCGATGATGGAACCATCGAGAACCACGCCGCAATCGCTGGCAAAGATCGAGGCGACCTGCACCATCGTCTGCGGCGAAATCGCATTGCAATCCATGAACGTCGTCTTCGTGCCGCGTCGACGCACGGCTGCTGCGATCTGCTCGGCCACGCCGATGGCGGCGGCGGGTGGAACGATGGAAAGGATGAGGCCGGCTCCGGCGATAGCGTCCAGCCCGACAACCTCCATGCCCGCAGACTTCGCTCGATCGATCGTTGTCGCCGAACGGCCTTCGAGATAGGTCAGCACCTTCGCGCCATTCTCGACCAAACGCATCGCAATGGCGCTGCCCATCGCGCCGGCTCCGATGACTGCGATATCCACGACCGATCTCCCTCTTCACGCAAGGACGACAACATAGCGCCTCACGATCAGGCCGACGAGCGGAATGCGGCGCGGTAACGATAAGTTTTGCCCATGGGCGATGGGCCAAAAAGCGATCGGCCAAGACATGCACCATAGCTTTTTCTTATAGGCTGTCGACCATTTGGAAATGGGCAATCGTCGCGCTTCCCGTCATCCCTAGTCGCCAGTCAAGACCTATCAGGGCACGTCAAACACGGTACGGCACCGCATCCGGACCGAGCGGTCTCGATGCGGTGTTGGCCGGAGATGGAGGAAAAATGCTGACCCATTTATTTGATGCCTCGCCCACGGCATGCTGCTGTTCGTGCTTTCGTGCGGGCTGGCGGTGGGAGGGTCCGTGCCGCAGCAGGGCCCTCCTTGCAGGCCTTGTCTGCAATCCGCCCCACCGACTTTTCGCATCACGAACCACCAGTCGCATGTCGACGATCGCATTCATCGGCTTCCCCAAGACCTGTTTCTGCGCTTCGTCCGCGAAAGGGTGAACGCATCGCCGGAAGCAACTTAGCCGCCGCGACGCTTGCTCTACGCGTTGCGGAGAACAAGAACGGCATAGATGCAGGGCCTGCCGCTCTCGTTCTTGAACACGCAATTCGTCGGCGGGCCGAGCTCGAGGCAATCGCCTGCCGACATCCGATGCCTTGCATCGCCTTCGAGAAAAATCAGCTCGCCCTCCAGCACCCAAATGAGCTGCCGCATGAAAGCATAGGCCGATGCCGGCATGGGAACATCGGCTCCCGCGGGCAATTCGATGCGAACCAGATCCAGCGGCAGGTCCGACTTCGGGGACACATGCCGCCGCTCGTAGCCGGTCTGCGGATCGACCCACACGGGCTGATCCTCCTTCTTCAGGAAACGGCCCTGCTGCATTTCAGCACGTGCCATCAATGTCGACATGCTCAGGCTGAAAGCACCCGACAGCTTGCCGAGCAGCGTTGCCGTCGGACTGCTCTCGCCACGCTCGATCTTGTGGATCATGGCGCGGGAAACGGCGGAACGTTCGGCAAGCTCTGTCAGCGACCAGCCGCGGCTCTCGCGTTCGATGCGAATGCGCGCACCGATGCGCTTGTCGATTTCATCAAGTTGAGACATCGTTTTACTATAGTAGACTTTTCTGAGGATGGCAATATGGAAATCCACAACAATTCTATAGCTAAATAATTGATATATTGACGTAATATGTGAAAGTTAATTCATGCCTTAGGCCGCCCCGTTATCAGCTTGCCGGTTTTTATGATAACATAGTGGACAAGCGCAGAAATCGGCGTATGACAAAGTGAAACGATCAATCACACCAGAATCCAATTTAGTGGATAGCTTCACGGAGCAATCGATGCAAATTCGCGATGCCAATGACGAAGATGTCGCGGGAATAACCGCGATCTACAACGACGCCGTCGTCAACACAGCCGCGATCTGGAACGAGACACAGGTCGATACGGACAATCGAAAGCGATGGCTGCAGGATCGACGCAGGCTGGGCTATCCGGTGCTGGTCGCCATTGACGATCGCGGCGAAGTCGTCGGATATGCCTCATTCGGCGATTGGCGGGCCTTCGACGGCTATCGGCATACGGTCGAGCATTCCGTCTATGTCCGAAATGATCAATATCGAAGCGGAATCGGCAGGGCGTTGATGGTCGAGCTGATCGAGCGCGCCAAGACCATCGGAAAGCATGCGATGATCGCCGGCATCGAGGCCGGAAACGTCGCTTCGATCAGGCTCCATGAGAAGCTCGGCTTTCAGCAGGTCGGCCTTCTCCCGGAAGTCGGCACGAAATTCGGCCGATGGCTCGATCTGGCGTTCCTGCAACTGCTGCTCGATCGGCGCACTGAGCCCGATTCCCCGCCGACAGCCTGAAAGCGCCGGATACAATGGCAATCACGGTCGCAACGTTCGTTCTCTCGGGCTAACATTCGTTGCCGGCCGAAACGCCGCCTAGACGGCAACCTCAGCCGCAATCGCCGCGTGCGGCTCGTAGCCTACGACTTCGAAATCCCCGATGCGGTAGCCGTCTATGCTGTCGGGCCGACGCAGCAAGCGCAGGGTCGGGAACGGCTTGGGTTCGCGACTCAACTGCTCGCGGATCGCATCCAGATGGTTGAGATAGAGGTGCACGTCGCCGCCCGACCAGACCAGTTCCCCCACGTCCATATCAACCTGCTGCGCAACCATGGCCAGCAAGGCCGCCTGCTGCGAGATATTGAAGGGGTTCCCCAGGAACAGATCGCACGAGCGCTGGAAGACCATCAGGCTGAGGCGCGGACGCCGGCCTTCGGCGCCGGATATGTTCGACACATGGAACTGATAGACCATGTGGCAGGGATGCAGCGCCATGTCGGCCAATTCGCCGACATTCCATGCATGGAAGATCATCCGGCGGCTGCTGGGATTGGTCTTCAGGTCGTGAATGACCGATGCGAGCTGATCATGCACCCGGCCCTCGGCATCGCGCCACTGGCGCCATTGCTTGCCATAGACCGGGCCGAGATCGCCCCACTCGAGCGCAAAAGCCTCGTCAGCCAGAATTCGCGCCTCGAAAGCGATCTGATCGATGTTCTCGCCGGTGGCCTTGCGATATTTCGCCAATGGCCAATCGGTCCAGATCCGCACGTTTTCCTTAAGGAGGTTGCGGATGTTCGTATCACCCGTCAGGAACCAGAGCATTTCCTTGACGGCGAGCTTCCAGTAGACGCGCTTGGTCGTGAAGACCGGGAACTGCCCCTTCGAGAGATCGAAGCGCATCATCGCTCCGAGGCCGCTGAGGGTGCCGACGCCCGTTCTATCGATCCGGCGATCACCGTTCTCGAGCAGGTGCGCCATCAGGTCGAGGTATTGATACTCCGGGTGGCGAACCATCTTCAGCTCCGAAATCGCTCTTGAAGTTTTCCGGACAGCGCGAGTGCCGCCAGCGGCAGTTCGCCGCCGCGCGCCCGGCCGATTCCTTTTTCGCAATTCTAGTGACAAGCTGGTGGGAAACCAACCGCGGCTGACAATAATCTCACCGATTCTCTGCCTTCCTGTCGCAAACCGATGTTTCAGCAAAGCATTTATGACAATTGCCCTTCCCTTCGCCCGCGGAAAACACTATATCAGCCATGCCGGTCTTCGGGCCGGCTATGGCGATAAATGAGCGGTGTAATAAACCTATTGGACCCGGGGGCGGTACCCGGCGCCTCCACCAAAAACCGGCCGGCTAACTGGCGTCAGACCGGCTTTTGATGGGGGCGAAACAGGATCGACAAGGGTGTAAAGATCGACTTTTTGCTCGGCATTGTACCGCCGTTATCGGGCTAAAATTGTAGTTGCAAACGACAACTATGCGGAAGCTCGTCTCGCTGCTTAATCGCGGTGTGACACTTCAAATAAAGTCCTAAGGGGTCGCACTCTTAGGCGGGGTTCGAAGGCACCTGGCAACAGAAGCCTTCACCTTATCCTCCAGTGCTATATTATATATGACGAGGCGATGACTCGCGCACGGGGCTTTCCCGTCGACGTTCGGCGTGGCATAAGCCTTACAAAAAGCATGGGCCAACGAAAGACAGGAAAGCATGGCGCAGGATCATATCCGCTACGACATTTTGGCACAGGACGCCCTGCGTGGAGTCATACGCAAGGTGTTGACCGAGGTTGGCGCCACCGGCCGTTTGCCCGGTGATCATCATTTCTTCATCACCTTTCTGACGGGCGCTCCCGGTGTGCGCATTTCGCAGCACCTGAAGTCGAAGTATCCAGAGCAGATGACCATCGTCATCCAGCATCAGTTCTGGGATATGAAAGTCACTGAGAGCCAGTTCGAGATCGGCCTGTCTTTCTCCGATGTCCCCGAAAAGCTGGTCATCCCCTTCAACGCGGTCCGCGGCTTCTACGATCCTTCCGTCAACTTCGAACTGGAGTTCGACGTGCCGTTGGCCGACGACGAGGAAATCACTTCCAGCGAGATCACCGCCTATCCCGTGACGGCCGAACACGCCGAAGAGCCGGCAGCGGCCAAGGACGGCGAGGAAAAGAAGCCTGGTTCCGTCGTCTCTCTCGACGCATTCCGCAAGAAGCAGTGAGCATGTCGGGGAAGCATCCGCTTCCCCTTTCCACATCGGCAACGGGAAAAGATCGATGAACGCCGAAATCGTCAATCTGCGCCAGTTCCGCAAGAAACAGGCTCGTTCCGAGAAAGAAAAGCAGGCAGAACAGAACCGCATCACGTTCGGCCGCACCAAGACGGAAAAGAACCTGACGAAGGCGCTCAACGACAAGGCCACAAAAGAACACGAGGCCGGCCGCAGGGAGACGCCAGAAACAGACGACTGACTACTGCGCCAGAATTAAAAAACTTCCGAAATCAGTTGCTTACCCGTGCATTTTGAATCACGTTACCAATATCCCACCGTTTCCGATTTTTTTGATCGACCCGCCGATGATCCGTAAACATTCCGCGACGCTGCATGGCCATCGCACGAGCTTTTCCCTTGAGGATGCCTTCTGGACAGAACTGAAGGCAATCGCCAATGTACGCGGCACGTCGCTCGCAGCGCTGATTTCCGAAATCGACGACGGACGCGATGCAGAGAGCAACCTCTCCTCCGCGCTGCGCCTCTATGTTCTCAAGTGGCTGAAAGAACGCAACTAGCGTCACTACTCCAGATTACGGCATCCGGTTGAAACCAATGCCGCACAAAGCCATGCGCTATTGGGGCCATGCGCTATTGGGCGACACCGGGCAATCCGTTGAAGTTCAATGGCGTTGTCGGCTGCGGCGACTGGCCGTTGAGCGCCGGCAATTGCTGGACCTCGGCTTTGGCACGAGCTTCGGCGGCGGCCTTGGCCTTAGCCTCCTCGTCCGCTTGCTTCTCTGCCGCAGTGCGCCTCATCAAATCGCGCAGCCGGATTTCTTCGGCCCGCCGCTGCTGCTCGATGGCCGCGTCGCGCTGCCGTTGGGCTTCGCGCGCAACGGCCACGTATTTGTAAAGCGAGACCTCGCGCCGGAGCCGCTGCTTTTCGAGGACATTGGCCTGAAGGCGCTCGACGCGCCGGCGCTCGCGCTCGAAAGCGCGCAGCGACAGGAAGCTGGTGACGTCGCTCACGTCCATCGTCCGGCCGGGCGTTGCCAGCGGGCCGGCGAAATCGAGGCGCAAAGCCGGCTCGGCGCCACTCTGCGCCTCGCTTGCGGCATTCAAGTCGATGCCGAGAGAGCCGCGCATACGCTCATCCGGCAAGCTGATTTCGGCATTGCCGGAGAGCTTCGCCACATCGTTGCCGGCAACGATGTTCGTAGCACGCACGACGCCGGAGGAGATATTGAACGGTATGCTCGTGGCCGGCAGCACCGCCTCGCCATTGTTGAGCAGCGTCTGCACGATCGGCAACACCTTTTCGGCCGTGATATCGCCCTGGATCTGATCCGTCGCCGACAGCAAGGGCGGCAGAACGGACAGATTAAGGCCACGCACATGAGTCTCTCCGAGCTTGACCTCGCCCGAACCACTGGCGTTGGCCGCAAGGTCGCCCATGCTCTTGCCGCTGGCTTCGACATTCATGGCCAGGCCAAAGCGGCCGCTGGCAAGTGGCGCACCGTCACGTTGCCAGGCGACCGCGGCAAGATCGCCGTTGGCGAGGCTGAGCTTCGTTTGCATAAGTCCTGTGCCGTCGGAATTGGCGAGCATCAGGCTGCCATTCAGCGTGCCGCCGTTCCAGCCGCCGGACAGATCGTTCAGCCGCAATTCCTCGCCCTTGTAGGCGACATTGCCGGTGAAATTCGAAATCGGACCGAATATGCCCGGCCATACCTGCTTCGCCGAAAGCTTGATGCCGATATCGAGCCCGCTGAAAGCCGGCAATCCGAGCTTGTCCCTGGTCAGCTTGCCGGTTTTGGCGTCCGTGATCGGGCCATAGATCGCCTCGGCCAGCCAGCCGAGATCCACCTTGTCGAGCGACAATTCCCCGGTCGCCTTTATGTTCGGCGCCTTTCTGTCGAAGGTGAGCGCGCCCGACACATTGTTGTCGGCAAACAGCCCCTTCATGCCGGAGAATACGATCTTGTCGGGGCTGACAGCGGCATTGGCCTGGAACTTGACCGGTAAGCCTGTGCCCATCTGCGGGATGCCGATGCCGTTCATGACGAAATAGGGATCGAGATCGGCGCTATCGAGCGATAGTGCGACGTTGCCGTTGAGGAAGCTGTCGGGGCGCACATCGACCTTGCCATTTGCAGTGAACGAGGTCTTATCGGTCGCGAAAGTCAACGCCGCATCGGCCGGATCTGTGCCGCTGGCGGACACTTTCAAGGTCATGCGGCCATTCGCATCGGCTTCGACCGGCAGCGGATCGAGACCGGCCTGACCGAAGAGGATCGACGTCACGGAATTTTCGAGCGTTCCTTCCAGCGTCGTCTTGCCCTTGCCTGCGAACGCCGCCAGATCGGACATGCGGTAATCGAAATTGACGCGGCTGCCGTTGGACACGCCGGCTAGCGTCACCGTCAACGCATTGTCCTGATCGCCGCCGAGCGTCACCGCGCCGCGAAGCGCGGTGTTTCCGTACCAGGCGGCATTGCGCACCAGACGATCCATGACAGGATGATGGGGCAGATGCTGGCGGAGCATTTCGAAGAAGGGGCCGGGATCGGCCGCCTTGAAAGTGATTTCGCCCGATCCTTTATAGCTCGCGGGCGAACCGTCGGCGCGGCCCGTCGCAGTGATCTCCGCGCCGGCGACATTGCGTACCGCAAGCTTGTCAAGCGTCAGTGCGCCATCCGCGATCGAGAACGATGTATCGACATCGTCGGCCGGCACGCCGAAGGCGACGAATTTCGCAGCCTGCAGATGAGCGGTGATCCGGTGATCAAACAGGGATTCGCCGGCGTCCTGACCGGTGAACAGGCCGGTCAACGCTCTCAGCGCATCGAGATCGAACGCATCGCCGGTAAGATCGACGGCAAGCTTCGGCGCATCCTTGTCGTTCGGCGCCTGGCGATCGAGGCGGCCCTTGAGCGTAGCCGAACCGATGGCGATCTCCAGATTCTCGAAGCGCTGCTCTTCATGCCGCAAGCTGACGTCAGCGGAGAAGCCGGCCTGGTGCAGTTGGCGGATAGACGGATCCACGGATCCCACCAGCCAGGAGGCGAGGCCGGAGGGCTGGCTGGAGGCGACGACGAGATTGCCGATGAAATTCGGCTCGCCCTGCAGCATCAGATTGCCTCGTGCTTCGACCTGCGTGCGCCCAGGCAGCGTGCCGATCGCATGATCGATCTTCCAGCCCGTTCCCGCCGGCTCGAGATCGAGCTGCACGTCGCGAATGGTCGTGTCGCCGGCAACAATCGCGGGCAACCGGAAGGTCGCCTTACCGGGCACTTGCGGCACCGGAATTTCTGCTGCGGTCTCAATCAGGCTGTTCAAACGCTGGCGAGCCGAAACGGCCGGGTTCCGGTTGGTCTTGCCATTGGGACCCTTGCTGTTACCCAGGCGATTGACGTCGATCTGCTGGCCATCGGCGGTCAGCAGAAACTCCGGCTTGGTCCCGGTATCCAGCGTCGCCTCGCCCGTCACCACGTAGGGATCGTCGGCAGCGCCGACTTCCAGCCTATACTCGGGAACGCGAATACGATCGTTTGTCAGCTCGAAACGGCCCTTGATGCGAGGCTGGACTTGCTGGTCGCCAGAATTGCCAGAACGTTTGTCGTCGACCCCGGCGTTGAACGAACCCATGTAGTCCGGTTTGCTGTTGACCAGCTTCAACTCGCCATCGAGATCGACATTGAGCGGATGCCGGTCGGGCATCAGCCGGGTGCGAACGCGCAAAACGCCGTTGTCATCAGGCTGGCTGCTGGAAATACTGAAGTTACCGTGCTCGCCATCGAGCGCCGCATCGCCTTCGATCCGCCATGGCCCTGCCAGCGATTTCGCCGACATCTCAGCATTGAAACCGGTAATATGCCGGGTGCGGCCGGATTGCTCGTCGATGAACAGGATATCGCCATCGTCCACATGCACGCTTTCGAGCACCACCGACTTGGCGGGAATCTCTGGCTGGCTGCCGCGCATCCAATCCAATGTGCCGTCCTTTGCCAGCCGCAGGTGCACCTTCGGCTTCGACACGCGCATATCGAAGATCAGCGCTTCGCCGGAAAGAAAAGGCGCCAGCTCGGCATCCATGGAGAATTCGGCAATCTGCACCAGAGGCGTACCATCGGCCTCCTGACCAACGCGAACATCATGCAGCGTCACGGAGGGAAAAGGCAGGAGGCGCGCATCGACGGTGCCGTGAACCGTCACCTTCTTGCCGATGATACGGCTCGCCTGATCCTCGAAATTCTTACGAAAATCGGTCCAGTCTATGAAGATCGGAGCGAGCAGCGCCACGAACAGCACTACCACAAGCAATCCACCCAGAAAAACCAGGACCTTACCTAACAATGCGCACCGTCTCCAATCTTCATTCCAAATATACGATAGACCGTAACCTATCGGAGCACATACACCACATCGCCCCGGATACGCACGTTTCTATCCGATCCCATTGCAAAATCGCATCATTTTTCCCGAACGATGCGGCGTGATCTAGCGCATCCTGGCCGCTTTCCATGACAAAGGTCAGAAAAGGGTGGCTCAAGCCTAGCGCCATTCACGCGGGTAGCAAGCCAAGATCATGGGAATGCTCCACCTTTCAATGCGTATGGAATATCTTACCAGGGTTGAAAATGGCATCGGGATCGAGCGCTTCCTTGATCTGTCGCATCAAATCGACGGCATCGCCGAGCTCCTGTTCAAGGAATGACATCTTGCCCTGCCCCACGCCATGCTCGCCTGTGCAGGTGCCATCCATGGCCAGTGCACGCGCATTGAGGCGGGCAACGAAAGCCTCGACCGTCGCGATACCTTCCGGGGTCTTGTCGTCGAACAGGACAAGCACATGGAAATTGCCGTCGCCGGCATGGCCGACGATCGGCGCCAACAATCCATTCGCCTCGATATCCGCCTGGGTCTCCGCGACGCATTCGGCCAGCCGCGATATCGGCACGCAGACGTCCGTCGAGAGTGCCGCCAGGTCAGGCGCAAGGGCGCGCGCTGCCCAATAGGCATCATGCCGCGCCTTCCAGAGCTTGTTGCGCTCCTCCGCATTAACAGTCCAAAGGAATTCACCACCGCCGCACTCGGCTGCGATCTCGGCGAATTGTGCCGATTGCAGCGCAACAGTCTCGTCGGTGCCGTGAAATTCGAGGAAAAGCGTGGGCTTCTCGTCAAAGGTCAGGCCGGAATAGCGATTGCAGGCCCGAAGCTGCATGGCATCGAGCAACTCGATACGGGCAACGGGAATGCCCATCTGGATCGTCATGATGACGGCATCGCATGCCGCCTTGATATCGGGAAAGGCGCACGCGCCGCCGGCGATCTTCTGGGGAATTCCCTGCAGGCGCAACGTCACCGACGTCAGCACCCCAAGCGTTCCTTCCGCGCCGACGAACAGCCGGGTCAGATCATAGCCGGCGGACGATTTCTTGGCGCGGCGGGCGGTGCGGATTTCCTCGCCATTGGCGGTAACGACAGTCAACGCCAGCACGTTGTCCTTCATCGTGCCGTAGCGGACCGCATTCGTGCCCGAGGCGCGAGTGGACGCCATGCCGCCGATCGAGGCATTGGCGCCGGGATCGATCGGGAAGAACAGGCCGGTGTCACGAAGATAGGTGTTGAGCTCCTCGCGGGTCACGCCTGGCTCGACGGTGCAATCCAGATCCTCGGCATTCACTTCAAGAACCCGGTTCATCCGGCTGAAATCGACGGAAATTCCGCCTTGTGGTGCATTCACCTGCCCTTCCAGCGAAGAGCCCGTGCCGAAGGGGATGACAGGCACCTTATGCTCGGCGCAGACCTTGACGACAGCCTGCACGTCCTCGCGCGTTTCGGCGAAAACCACGCCGTCGGGAAGCTGCGCGGGAATATAGGTGGTCGTATGGGCATGCTGGGCGCGGAAGCTTTCGCCGGTCTGGAAGCGCTCTCCGAACGTCTGCTTCAGAATGCCGAGAACGGCTGATATCCCCGCCTCGTTGCGTTTTCCCGCCTTAGCATCAGCCAGCACCATCTTCCGAATCTCCCATCGCGAGCGTCAAAGGACGTTAACCTTTTGTCGGTTCTATGGGACATAGATGTGGCGGTGTCCAGCCATGAAAATGATCCACCGTTCTCGCGCCACATCGCCCCTTGCTTCTATTGCATGAGTACCCGTTTGCAGCGCCCCGGATAGACACGTGCAAAGAAACGCCGCGACCTTAAAATGCGTATTTTTTAGGCAAGCGCCGGCAAACTATCCATCGAAAACGAACCCCTCTCGCGAGGACACCGGCAGCCGCCTGAGATGAACGTCGTGCCGGCGACTGGCATGGGTCTTGCGTTTTGCCCTCCAGCTTTCACATAGCCCGATTGGAAGGACACTCGATGAAGCGCAGACAATTGCTCATGGCACTCGGCATCGCGATGCTCGCGACGGGATCGCTTTCCGCCCCGCACACAGCCCGGGCGGATGCCTTGAGCGACATAACATCGCGCGGCACGCTCCGCGTCGCCGTTCCGCAGGACTTTCCGCCTTTCGGCAGCGTCGGCACGGATATGGCGCCGATGGGTTATGACATCGACATGGCCAACCTGATCGGCGAAAAACTTGGCGTGAAGACCGAGCTCGTGCCGGTCACCAGCGCCAACCGCATTCCCTATCTGCAGACGAACAAGGTCGATCTGGTGATTTCAAGCCTCGGCAAGAATGCCGAACGCCAGGCCGTCATCGATTTCTCCGACGCCTACGCGCCCTTCTTCAACGGGATCTTCGGCCCCGCCGACATCGCCGCCACCAAGCCGGAGGACCTTTCCGGCAAGACGATCGGCGTCACTCGTGGCGCGATCGAGGATCTGGCGCTGACGAAGGTCGCGCCGCAGGACGCGACGATCAAACGCTATGAAGACAATAACGGCACCATCTCCGCCTTCCTCTCCGGCCAGGTGCAATTGATCGCGACGGGCAACGTCGTCGCGGCGGCAATCCTCGCCAAAAACCCGCCGAAAAAGCCCGAGATGAAATTCCTCATCACCAACTCCCCCTGCTACATCGGCTTCAACAAGAGCGAGCCGGCCCTGCAGAAAAAGGTCGATGAGATCATCGCCGCCGCCAAGGCCGATGGGACGCTGAACAAGATATCGCAGAAGTGGCTCGGTGCCGATCTTCCCGCCGGCTTCTGATCAACGCACGACGGACCGCACCACTGGCTGGCGGCGCGGTCCGTCCGAGCGAGGTATCTTCCCATGCGCTATCATTTCGACTTCGGCTGGCTCGCCGAATATTACCCCGTCCTGATCAAGGGCATCCTTGTCACTCTGGAGCTGACCCTGATCGGCGCCGTGCTCGGCATCATCCTCGGCATCGCCTGCGCCTGGGCGCGCGCGCTCGGCCCACGCTGGCTCAAGCCCGTCGTTGCAACCTATGTCGAGCTGATCCGCAACACGCCTTTCCTGATCCAGCTCTTCTTCATCTTCTTCGGCCTGCCCGGCATCGGCGTCCAGATGAACGAGATGACCGCAGCCAACCTCGCCATGGTCATCAATCTCGGCGCTTATAGCTGCGAGATCATCCGCGCCGGCATACAGGCAACGCCGCGTGGCCAGTTCGAAGCCGGCGCGAGCCTCGCGATGACGCCGTTCGAGACCTTCCGCCATGTCGTTCTCGTGCCGTCCCTACAACGCATCTGGCCGGCGCTATCGTCGCAGGTCGTCATCGTCATGCTCGGTTCATCGGTCGTCTCGCAAATCGCGGCAGAGGATCTGACCTTCGCGGCAAACTTCATCCAGTCACGCTCGTTCCGCGCCTTCGAAGCCTATTTCGTGTCCACGGCGATCTATCTGGGGCTGGCGATCCTGCTCCGACAGACGCTCGCGGGCGTGGGCGCATTGATCTTTCCACGCAGGGCCAGCCGATGATCCAGTTCACCACATGGGATATTCTCCGCGGCCTGCTGTTGGCCACGCGCTGGACGATACTTCTGTCGCTGGTCTCCTTTGCCGGCGGCGCCATCGTCGGCGCGATCCTGCTGTTCCTTCGCATCGGCAAGCGCAAGGCCGGTCGCATCGCAGTCAAATACTTCGTCGAGCTGTTTCAGGGCACACCGCTGCTGATGCAGCTCTTCCTCGCCTTCTTCGGCCTTGGCCTCTTCGGCATCGACGTGCCGGCTTGGCTGGCCGCCGGCGCAGCGCTGACCCTCTGGTCGTCCGCCTTCCTCACCGAGATCTGGCGCGGCTGCGTCGAGGCCGTCGCCAAGGGGCAATGGGAAGCCTCCGCCAGCCTCGGCATGGGCTATATCCAGCAGATGCGCTATGTCATCCTGCCACAGGCGCTGCGCATCGCCGTGCCGCCGACGGTCGGTTTCTCCGTGCAAGTCGTCAAGGGCACTGCCCTCACCTCGATCATCGGCTTTGTCGAGCTGTCAAAGGCCGGCACCGTCATCACCAACGCGACCTTCCAGCCATTCACCGTTTATGGCTTTGTCGCGCTCATCTATTTTGCCCTCTGCTGGCCGCTGTCGAAAAGCAGCCAGATCCTGGAAAGGAAGCTCAATGTCGCTCATCGAGGTCACTGAAGTCCGCAAAAGCTTTGGCAGCAACGAAGTCCTGAAAGGCATCAACCTCGATGTCGAGCCGGGCGAAGTCATCGCCATCATCGGCAAGAGTGGTTCGGGCAAATCGACGCTGCTGCGCTGTATCAACGGGTTGGAGACAATCAACGACGGCTCGATCTCTGTTGCAGGCGCGCAGCTTCTGCCAGATGACCTGCATCTGAAAGCATTACGTCTGAAGGTCGGCATGATCTTTCAGCAGTTCAATCTGTTCCCGCATCTGAGCGCGGGACGCAACGTCATGCTGTCGCAGATGGTCGTCAAAAAGATCGCCAAGGCCGAAGCCGAAACCATGGCACGCCGCATGCTCGACCGCGTCGGTCTCGGGCACAAGTTCGACGCCTTTCCGGACGAGCTCTCCGGCGGCCAGCAGCAGCGCGTCGCCATTGCCAGGGCGCTCGCCATGCAGCCGATCGCGCTTCTCTGTGATGAGATCACGTCGGCCCTCGACCCGGAGCTTGTGGCTGAGGTTCTCGCCGTCGTGCGCGAGCTGGCAAGCGAAGGAATGACGCTGCTGATGGTGACGCACGAAATGAAATTCGCCCGCGACGTCTGCTCCCGCGTCGTCTTCATGCACCAGGGCCGAGTGCATGAAATCGGCCCGCCGGGCGAAGTCTTCGCCAATCCGCAGACGCCGGAGCTCAAGCAGTTCCTCGGATTTCACTGAGGGCCGGTCAGCTTCGCTGTCCGGCTCCCCGCACCATGTTGCCCCATGCGCCCGGTGCGATGCCGAAGGCTTTCTTGAAATGCCGCGTCAGATGGCTCTGATCGGCAAAACCGGTCGCGGCGGCAACCTCGGCGATCGACTCGCCGTTGCCGATCATCACCTTCGCCTGCTGCAGCCGCCGCATCAGCAGGAAGCGGTGCGGACTGGTCGCGAAGGCGGCGCGGAAATGCCGCGCGAGCGCAAAACGGTCGAGGCCGGTGATGCGCTCGAGTTCCTGTGAACACACGTCGCGCGTGACATGCGCTTCGAGATAGTCCCGCGCTGCCTTCGCCTGCCCCCAGGCGATGCTGCCCAACGGCCTCTGTGGCAAGCGCGCATGCTGCACGAGGCCGTCAGCAAGGCTGGAGACGAAATCGTCGACAAAGAGCTCATCCAGTTCGCGATCGAGCTCGCCGAGTGCCGCCAGCAGCAGACCGGCAAGGCGCTTGTCCTCAATGACGGGTTCGTCGACGAAGGGCAGCCCGATACGGGCAGCCTCCAGGCATTGAAACAGCACGGAAGGCTCCAGATAGAGCATGCGGTAGACGAGGCCGTCATCGGTTGCAGCACCGCCATCATGCAGTTCGTCCGGATGGAGGACGATCACCCGCCCCGGCAGGCTATTGCGCTGCTCGCCACGATAACGAAAGGTCTGCACGCCGCGCATGGTGACACCAAGCGCATAGGTATCGTGCCGATGCAGTTCGAAGGCATCGCCGCGAAACTGTGCCTGGATGCGCTCGATACCCGGATAGGGGGGCGCCGACAGGATGCGGTTCGCCTCCGGCGTCACGCACAAACGTTCAAGACGCTCGAAGGTCTCTACGGCTACATCCCCGCGCAATGTCCCATGTCCAGACTGCATGAAAGTGACCACCAATGTTCGATACCAAAATCGCCATCGTTCTGCGAAACGATCTTCAATCCTGGCAAAAGCTGAATGTGACCGCGTTCCTGACAAGCGGCATTGCCGGACAAAGTCCGGAAATCATCGGCGAACCCTATCGCGATCGTGCCGGCAACGTCTACAACGCATTATCGATCCAGCCGATCATCGTCCTCTCGGCCAATGAAGACAGCATCGCGACCATCCATCGCCGTTCGCTGGAACGCGGCGTCACTTCTTCGCTATTCATCGAGGAGATGTTCGCGACCGGTCACGACGTCGCCAATCGCGCCGTTTTCTCCGAATTCGCTCCTGAAGATGCCAAGGTCGTCGGCATCGCGATCCGCGCCGACAAGAAGATCGTCGACAAGATCACCAAGGGTGCAAGCATGCACGCGTGATAAAAGCGCGCAAGCAAAACGGCCGGATCGTGAGACCCGGCCGCACTGGTTGAAAAGACTCAGCCGTTTTGGGTGATCGGTGCGATCTGGATCTCGACGCGGCGGTTCTGGGCGCGGCCAGCTTCGTTTGCATTGGACGCGACCGGCTGCGACGGGCCGAAGCCGATGGCAGACATGCGGCGCTGGTCGATGCCCTGGCTGCCGAGGTAGGAGGCAACCGAGCCGGCACGGCGCTCGGACAGATCCTGGTTATGCTGCAGGCTGCCGGTCGAATCCGTGTGGCCGTTGACGTCGATCAGCGTACGATTGAACTTGCGCAGGACGATGGCGACGGAATTGAGGGTCGCAAAGAACTCCGGCTTGATCGCATCCTGGTCGACATCGAAGGTGATCGCCGACGGCATGTTCAGGATGATGCGGTCACCCGCGCGGGTAACCGAAACCCCTGTGCCCTGCAGCTGTGCGCGCAGCTCCGATTCCTGCTGATCCATATAGTTGCCGATGCCGGCACCTGCGAGCGCACCGACGCCGGCGCCGATCAGCGCGGCATTGCGGCGCGAAGCCGGGGAATGACCGATGAGAAGACCGGCAACCGCACCGACGCCGGCACCGAGTGCTGCACCGCCCGCCGTATTGGACACCTTCTGCTCGCCCGTATAGGGGTCAGTCGTGGTGCATGCATTCAAAAAACCCGCCGCTAGGGCAAGGATGGCAATTTTCTTGATCATAGAATCGTCGCTCTCCGGTTCGATGGCCGCAGCAGATATGAAGCATTGCGGCAATATGATGAAGAGAAATCTTATCCGGACCTTTGTCCCCTGTGCATAGCGCAAAGGCACAGCTTTTGCGGAAACCAATCGCCGCCCGCGATCTGCGGGGCTGATATCAACCCGTTTCACCCCGCTGCGGCGTAGGCCCGACAGTCAGAGATTCTGGAAGAGCTGCAAAACCGTATTGTAGCTCGCATTGGCGATCGAAAGCGATTGCAGCCCGAGCTGCTGCTGGGTCTGCAACGCCAATACCTTGCTCGACTGCTGTTCCATATTGGCATCCACGAGCTTGCCGACGCCGCTCGTCAACGAATCGCTGAGATTGCCGGCGAACTGGCTCTGAAGGTTGATGCGTGTCTCCAGGGAGCCGAAGGCCGAGCCGATCGTATTGAGCTGCTGCAACATCGCCGTAACGGTATTGACCATATCGACGATGGCGCCCTTCGTCGTATTCGCATCGAGTGAAATTTCCACCTGGCCGCTCGTGTCGCCATTCTTGCTGTCGATCAGTACATAGTTCTTCGCTGCCCCGGCATCCGTCGCAAAGGCCGTCGAGGTCAGCACGCCGTAGCCGCCGGTTCCACTCGACTGATCATCGATCAGGTATCGCGCATCCGCTGGGACGATGGTGCCTCCCGTCGATGCCACGCCCTCGTAGTTCAGCATGCCGATCGAAATGCTTCCGTTAGTGTGGCGGATGAGAGAGCCCGGCACTTGGTGCGGCTCTGTCGGGTCTTCGCCGTCCTGCAATACGATCCAGTTGACGCCGTTGAAGCTTGCCGACTCCCCGACGCTTCGAAGCTGCTGCTTGAGTTCGGCAATCTCGTCATTGAGCTTCGTCTTGTCGACGCTCGTCTCAAAGGCGCTGACAAGCTTCGTTCGGATCTGCGTCACGATGTCGATTGCACTGCTGACGCCCGTGGAGGCGGTGCTGACCGTGGATGCGGCAAGGCCAAGCGCGTCATGCACCGCCGAAATGGCGCCGACATCGGTGCGCGTCAGAGTCGAAATTTTCCAGTATGTAGCGTCGTCCTTCACCGTCTGCACACGCAGACCGGACGACATCTGCCGTTCGGCATTGTTCAGTTTGACCTGGGTGTCCCTCAGCACTTCCAGCGCTGTATTCACAGAGGGACTGACCCTGATGAAAGTCGAAAAAATACTCACGGCACACGAACTCCGGACGCAACAATACGCAACAAATACAATGAGACATTGGAACCTTGCCGCGGGCGCTCATGCGCGCGGGCCGAGAGTGTCGGCAAACGGGAAGCCAGGCAAAAACAACACCTGAACTCCGGCGGTTACAGGTCACTATCATTAGCAAACATGCTTAATAAACCGCTAATCGTAACGCATGATTTGCCATAAATAAGCGCAGAAGCTGCAGCGGGCGCAACTCACCCGTGCTCGACTTTCATTCCGCAGCTCGGAGATCGGCCAGCTTCGCGCGGAGCGCCGCGTCCGACATTTCCTCATGCAGGCGTTGCTCCTCATGTGTCTGCGGCTTGGCGAAGCGGGCAATAAGGAGATAGGCGACGGGCGTGATGTAAAGCGTCACCAGGGTCGCGAAACCAAGCCCGCCGACGATCACCCAGCCCAGCGCTATGCGCGCTTCCGCGCCCGCGCCTTCGGCAAACACCAGCGGCACGCCACCGAGGATGGTCGCAATCATGGTCATCATGACGGGACGTAGGCGGAGCGCGCAGGCCTTTTCGATTGCTTCGCGCACGCCCTCGCCCTTGTCGCGAAGCTGGTTGGCGAATTCCACGATCAGTATCCCGTTCTTCGCCATCACGCCGACAAGCAGCACCAGCCCAATCTGGCTGTAGATGTTGAGGCTCGAACCGGTAACGACAAGCGCGAAAACGGCACAGGCAAGGCCAAGCGGCACCGTGGACATGATGATCAGCGACGACAGCACGCTTTCGAACTGCGCAGCAAGCACCAGGAAGATGATGACGATGGCAAAGCCGAAGGTCAGCGCCATGCCGCTGGAATTCTCCTCCAGCGTTGCCGCTTCCGCCAACGGCATCAACCGCGCGCCAGGCGGCAATAGCGGTGCCGCGATCCTCGTCACCTCCTCGACGGCTTGGCCGAGCGACATGCCGTTCTTGAGGCCGGCGGTGATCGCAACCGACGCAAGCTGCTGCTCGCGGGTCAGCTGCGGCGCAACAGCATTCTCCTTCAAGGATGCGATAACCGACATCGGCACGATCTTGCCGTCGCCGGTCTTCAAATAGACGTTCTCAAGATCGGTCGGATCGTCGATCGGGCGCATCGTCGAGGTCAGCAGCACCGGATAGGAGTCGCCGGCGACGAAGACATCGACCACGGAACGCCCTTCAAGCAGCGACTGCAGCGCGACCGAAAGACCTGTAATATCGACCCCGAGATCGGAAGCGCGCTCGCGATCGATGGCGACGGAAACCTGGGCCTGGGTCGGTTCGTTGTTAAGACGCGGCGTGTCGAACTGGCCCGTTGCATCGAGCGCCTGCACCAGTTTCAGTGCCGATTCAGTCAGCGCCTCATGATTATTGCCGATAAGCGCCATCTGCACGCCACTGCCGGCGCCGCGAATGCGCAGGCTGTTGGCCTGAATAACGTTGCCGCGCAGGGCCGGCACATTTGCCGTGGCGCGGTTGATGTCGGAAACGATGTCCTGCTGCGTGCGATGACGCTCGCTCCATGGCGCCAGGGTCAGCACCATGAAACCGCTATTCTTCTGGCCGTTCATGCCGGAGATTGCATAGATATTGCGGATATCGCCGCTATCCATCAGCGGCTGCAGCCGCTCCTCGACGCGCTGCAATTGATCCTTCGTGTAATCGAGACCCGCCCCCTGCGGCGTGGTCAGGCGAAGCATGACCATGGCCCGGTCTTCGTTTGGCGTCAGTTCGCTTTTGACATTCATGAATGCCAAGACGGCGGCAGCCGAGAACAGGGCGCAGAAGACGATGACCACAAGCGGTCCATTGAGACAGGCCCGCAGCGTCCGACGATAGACGGCGGCAAACAGCTCGCCGAAACGGCCGAGCATGCCGTGATCCTCGCGCATCTCCTTGGTGAGCATGCGCGACGCGAGCATGGGGCAAAGCGTCAATGCCACGATCGACGACAGGCCGACGGAGAAGGCAAGCACGAAGCCGAACTCGCGGAACAGGCCGCCCACCTGCCCCGGCAGGAACGACAGCGGAATGAACACCGCAGCAAGCGTGGCCGTCGTCGCAATGACGGCGAAGAAGACTTCGCGCGTGCCGAGCACGGCGGCGGCCCGCGGCCCGATTTTCTCGGCCCTGCGACGGACGATGTTTTCCAGCACGACGATGGCGTCGTCGACCACGAGGCCGGTGGCAAGTACGATCGCCAGCAGCGTCAGGATATTGACCGAGAAACCGACCATGTAGAGCGCGGCGAGCGTACCCGTCAGCGCCACCGGCATGGTGACGACCGGGATCAGCGTTGCCCGCCAGTCTCTCAGGAAGAGGTAGATAACGACGGTGACGATCAGCGCGGAAAGGATGAGCGCCAGCACGACCTCGTGGATCGCTCCCTGAATGAACACGGCATCATCGCTGGTGATGACGATACGCGTCCCCTCGGGCAGCGACTTCGAAAGTTGCGCGACAACAGACTTCACGCCTTCCGAGATATTGAGCGTATTCGATTGCGCCTGACGGATAATGCCGAGGCCGATCCCCTGCACGCCGTTGGAGCGCAGCGCGGTCGTCCCGTCTCGCGGACCGAGCGTTACGGTAGCGACATCGGAAAGCCGCACACGGTCCTTGACCATCAGCCGCGCAAAATCCTCCGGCGTCTGCAGTGCAGCCGTAGCGCGCACGACGATATCCTGACGGGCGCTTTTCAGCGACCCCGCCGGCACGTCGAGCGCGGCCGTCGCAAGCGCGGTCGTCAGATCGCCGATCGTCAATCCTCGCCCCGCCAGCGCTGCCTGATCGACATCGATCCGGAAGACTTTCTCCTGATCGCCGTAAAGCTCGACATCGGCAACGCCTTCGACCGAAGCCAGCCGGTCGGTAATCTCCTTGTCGACGAGCTGCGTCAGGTCGTCCATCGTCAACGTGCTGGAGGTTACGGCAAGGCGCATGATCGGCTGCGAATCCGAATCCGCCTTGACGATCTGCGGCGCATCGGCCTGATCGGGCAATTGCTCGGTGATGCGGCCGATGGCATCGCGGACGTCGTTGGCGGCGACCGAGAGATCCGTGGCGTCGGAGAACTCCAGCGTCACCCTGCTCTGTCCGAAGGACGAGCTGGAGGAGACCGATTTCAGACCGCTGACGCGAGCAACAGCACCTTCGATGACCTTGGTCAGCTCCTGATCCACCGTCTGCGGCGACGCGCCGTCGAATACGGTTCGCACCGTGACGACGGGACGGTCGACATCCGGCAGCTCACGCACCTCGACCCCGACATAAGCGGCAAGGCCGGCAACGACCAACAGCGTATTGAAAACCAGCGCCAGGATCGGCCGGCGCACGAAAAGCGCGGTAAAGGACTGCTTGCCCGAACCCGCGCCGGCTTCCTTCATCTCATCGCCCTGCCCCGTCATTGCGTGATGACCTCCGAGGCCTGGGCGACATCACGCGCAAACCGAACGTCGCCGCCTTCGGTCACACGCTGCAATCCTTCGATGACGATGAGATCGCCATCGCGAAGATCGCCCTTGACCAAGACGGCATCAGGATTGCGCTGCACGATGCTGACACGCACCTTCGACGACTTGCCGTCGGCAACGCGCCATACATGGGCGCCCTCTCCGTCCCACTGCACCGCAAGCGGATCGACGGAGGGATAGGTTTCGCCGGAGAAGCGCATGCCGACATTGAAGGACATGCCCGCCCGCAGCTCATCGGCGGCGTTGTCGATGCGGGCGCGCACGCGCAAGGTCCGGCTGGCGCCATCGATACGATTGTCCACCGCCTCGACCACACCGGCGAAGACGCGCCCCGGCAGCGCAACCGATGTCGCTTCCGCCGGTTGATTGACCTTGACCGTATTGGCGAAGCGTTCCGGCACCCAATAGTCCACCAGGATCTCGGAGCGGTCGTCCAGTGTCACGATGCTGGTCGTCGTCGTCACGTTGTCGCCGACGACGACCGGCACGATCCCGACGATACCGTCGATCGGCGCAACGATATCGCGGCGCTTCAAGGCGAGTTCCGCCGATTGCAGCGCCAGCTTGGCGCCCTGCTCGACGATCTCCGCATCGAAGACATCCATGCGCGACACGCTGGACTTGATATTGCGATAGAGTTGGGATTTCTCGGATGCGCTCCTCAGCGCTACTTCCGCCTGGCCGCGAGCGATGACCTGCTCGTCATCGTCGAGGCGGGCCAACACCTGTCCCTGCTTTATCCGATCGCCGGACTTGATGAGGATTTCCCGGATCGTGCCGGCTGCCTGCGGCATGACGACGACCGAACGGATGGCGTCGCCTGTACCGATGGCGCTGAGGCGGTCATTGACGATGCCGCCGACCACCGGCTCCGTAACGACGAGCGGCACATTCTGGCCGCGGCGTGCACCGCCATTGGCAGCACTAGCCTGCTTCCCGCCAGTGTCGCTCTTGCCGGGCGCAACAACCGCCACCACGGCTTCCGGAACGCCAGCTCCCTGCAACAGGCCGGCTGCGCCCGGCACGAAGGCCACGGCGGCGGCAAGACCCGCCACCAGCAAGAAAAAACACAAGGAAAGCTGCTTCCAGGCGGTCATGCACGTCTCCGGCTCGTTGTGTCAGAGGCGATGAAATCGCGTCGTCGGTTTGGCATGGCCTCGTCGCGTCAAGCGCGCTTGCCGAGGCCAAGTTCGGGTTGGCTTCATAACGCACGATTGTGCCCGATTTTCTGCAATATCGTTTTTTTATACATATGCGGCAAGCTTTGCCGCAGACTATGACAAAGTTGTAATATTTCCGCAGACAACGAGGCGTTTCATTCGCACTCCCACATCTCCCGTTCAGATGCGGGAACAGCCTCCCCGTTACCTGCTTTACCTGTGAATGTGCACTTTTTGTTCTATTTTCAGCCCGTTTCTTTTGCCTTTCAGGGTAGAATCATTACATTGGGCCACATGACCATCGGACATGACGACATTCCCTTCTTTGACGAGGAGCCGGAGCATCTGGCGCCGCGCCGTTCTGCGCCGGATGCAGGCAGCATCGGCGGCGGCATTGCGGCCCGTGCCATGGCGGCGCGCGACAGCCACCGCCGGCCGGACTATCTCGCAGGCCTCAATCCGGAACAGACGGAAGCGGTGGAGACGCTCGACGGGCCTGTTCTGGTGCTTGCCGGCGCCGGAACCGGCAAGACGCGTGTGCTGACGACCCGCATCGCCCATATCCTCTCCACCAACCGCGCCTTCCCCAGCCAGATCCTCGCCGTCACCTTCACCAACAAGGCGGCGCGCGAAATGAAGGAACGCGTCGCCCTGCTCGTCGGCGGCGCTGTCGAGGGCATGCCCTGGCTCGGCACCTTCCACTCGATCGGCGTCAAGCTTCTGCGCCGCCATGCAGAGCTGGTCGGCCTCTCTTCCAGCTTCACCATTCTCGATACCGACGACGTCATCCGCCTGATCAAGCAGCTGATCCAGGCAGAGGGCCTGGACGACAAGCGCTGGCCGGCCAAGCAATTCGCCGGCATGATCGACACGTGGAAGAACAAGGGTCTTGGCCCCGCCGAGATTCCCGAGGGCGATGCCCGCGCCTTTGCCAATGGCAAGGGCCGCGAACTCTATGCCGCTTACCAGAACCGCCTGAAGACGCTGAACGCCTGCGACTTCGGCGACCTTTTGCTGCATCCGATCAATATGTTCCGGCAGAATCCGGACATATTGAAGGACTACCACCAGCGCTTTCGCTACATCCTTGTCGACGAGTATCAGGACACCAACACGGCGCAATATATGTGGCTGCGACTCCTGGCCCAACGGCCGAAGGGCGAGCTGCAGAATGTCTGCTGCGTCGGCGACGACGACCAGTCGATTTATGGCTGGCGCGGCGCGGAGGTGGACAATATCCTGCGCTTCGAAAAGGATTTTCCCGGCGCCAAGGTGATCAAGCTCGAGCGCAACTACCGCTCCACCGAGCACATCCTCGGTGCCGCCGCGCATCTGATCGCCCATAATGAGGGCCGGCTCGGCAAGACGCTGTTCACCGACCGTTCCGACCCTGACGACATCAAGGTGCAGGTGCACGCCTCCTGGGATTCCGAGGAGGAAGCCCGCGCCATCGGCGAGGAGATCGAGCAGCTTCAGCGCAACAAACACAAGCTGAACGACATTGCGATCCTGGTGCGCGCCTCCTTCCAGATGCGCGAATTCGAAGACCGTTTCGTCACGCTCGGCCTGAACTACCGCGTCGTCGGTGGCCCTCGCTTCTACGAGCGCCTCGAAATCCGCGACGCCATGGCCTATTTCCGCCTGGTCTGCCAGCCGGCCGACGATCTCGCCTTCGAGCGCATCGTCAACACCCCAAAGCGCGGCCTCGGCGATACCACGGTGCGCGCGCTGCATGATTACGCCCGCGTGCGCGATATTCCAATGCTGGCGGCAGCGGCCGACATCATCGAGACCGACGAGATGAAGCCAAAGGCGCGCAAGGCGCTGTTCGACGTCGTGCAATCCTTCCGCCGCTGGCAGGGCCTGCTCGAAAATACGCCGCACACTGAACTTGCCGAGCAGATCCTTGAGGAGTCCGGCTATACGGACATGTGGAAGAACGACAAATCGGCGGAAGCGCCCGGACGGCTTGAAAACCTGAAGGAACTCATCCGCTCGATGGACAGCTTCGAATCCATGCGCGGCTTCCTCGAACACGTCGCCCTCGTCATGGACGTCGAGCAGAACGAAAACCTCGATGCCGTCTCGATCATGACGCTGCACTCCGCCAAGGGCCTGGAATTCGACACCGTCTTCCTGCCCGGCTGGGAGGAAGGCCTTTTCCCTCATCAGCGCTCGCTCGACGAGAGCGGCCGCGCCGGCCTGGAGGAAGAACGCCGCCTCGCTTATGTCGGCCTCACCCGCGCCAAACACCGCTGCCACATCTGGTTCGTCTCCAACCGCCGCATCCACGGCCTATGGCAATCGACCATCCCGTCCCGCTTTCTCGACGAATTGCCGGTCACCCATGTCGAAGTCGCCGAAGTCGAGCAATCCTACGGCGGGTACGGCCGCGGCGGCTATGGCCAGTCGCGTTTCGACAAAGCCGAGCCTTTCGCCAATTCCTATTCCACCCCTGGCTGGAAACGCGCCCAGGCCAACAAGACCGACGCGACCCGCGACAACTGGGGCAGCCGCTCCGGCCACGCCGTCGAACGTATCGGCTACGGCGAAAGCGGCCCGAAAGTGCGCACGATCGACGGCGAGCTGGTGGCCAAGTCCACCTCCTCCGAACCCTCCAAATTTGCCATCGGCGACCGCGTCTTCCACATCAAGTTCGGCAATGGCAATGTGTCGGAGATCGAAGGCAACAAGCTGACGATCGAATTCGACCGCGCCGGGCAGAAACGTGTGCTGGATGGGTTTGTGGAGCGGGTTTGATTACCTAGATCATCCGGTTTGGGACCAGAGGGCGCACACGAATGCGAAGGCCTACGCCAATATAAAGCGAGGCCTTGGACTCACTGTAGGGCTCCTCATCTCCCCACCCTCCGTCATCCTCGAGCTTGACCCGAGGATCCACGCAAAGCATTCCGACCGGACGCATTGTGCCCACTAGAACCACGGGCGCGTCACACACCCGGATTCGCATGGAAGTATGGTTGCACGCGGCTCGTCTGGTATGAAGATCACGCAGACATCGTTTCAGCCATAAAGCGGGAAAAGTCTCTGAAACACTGGCATCGCCAATGGAAGATCGAGCTGATTGAGAAAATGAACCCCGATTGGCGCGCCCTATATTATGAATTGTGGTAGACGCTCAATCAGCCGCCCGCCCCCAACATCCCAGCCCTGCAAAATCCGCATCGCTAGCAAGCTACCAATCCAGTCCTAATCGATTATATCGACTTTGGCGGCTTCGGGATTCCGCGTTTCCCGCGGTATCTCGGCAAGCCGCTGCCAGCCTGCATCTCGGCCCGTTCGGGCTCTCGCCCGGGCCGATCATCGAAGCCTGGCAAAAACAAAAACCGAGGATAAAAAAGTGGCTGGCTCAGCAACAAGCTCTGCGCCCACCAGCGCCCGTGCATCCGCACACCAAGGCCAGGGCAGTTATCAATTCGCGCTTATCGCACTCACCTCACTCTTTTTCATGTGGGGCTTCATCACCTGCCTGAACGACATTCTGGTCCCGCACCTGAAGAGCGTCTTTCAGCTCAATTACACCCAGTCGATGCTGATCCAGTTCTGCTTCTTCGGCGCGTATTTCATCGTATCGCTGCCGGCCGGAGCGCTTGTGAAGCGCATCACCTACAAGTGGGGGATCGTCGCCGGCCTCGCTATTGCCGCCGTCGGCTGCGCGTTGTTCATTCCTGCCGCCAGCTATCGCGTCTATACCCTCTTCCTCGGCGCCCTCTTCGTGCTTGCCACCGGCATCACGATCCTGCAGGTCGCCGCCAACCCCTATGTCACCGTATTGGGACCTCCCGATACCGCCGCAAGCCGGCTGAACCTGACGCAGGCATTCAATTCGCTCGGCACAACGATTGCACCGCTCTTCGGTGCCATGCTGATCCTGTCAGCCGCAACCGTTGCCGCAACCAACGCCACACCGGAACAGATCGACGCCATGCGCCTTGCCGAGGCGGGTGCGGTGAAATTCCCCTATCTCCTGCTTGCGGTGGCTTTCCTGGTGCTTGCCGCCATCTTTGCGGCGCTGAAGCTGCCCGAAGTCGAAGACGAGGAGACGGTCGAACCGATGCGCGGCGGCGGCTCGGCCTGGCAGTATCGCCATCTCGTGCTCGGCGCTGTCGGCATCTTCCTCTATGTCGGCGCCGAAGTCAGCGTCGGCAGCTTCCTCGTCAACTTCCTGAGCCAGCCTGACATCGCTCATCTCTCCGAGGCCGATGCCGCGCATTATGTCTCCTATTTCTGGGGCGGCGCCATGATCGGCCGCTTCATCGGCTCGCTGATCATGCGCCATATAGACGACGGCAAGGCGCTTGCCTTCAATGCTGCTGCGGTCATCATCCTGCTCCTGGTCACCGTGCTCACGACCGGCCATGTCGCCATGTGGTCGGTGCTGGCAATCGGCCTGTTCAACTCCATCATGTTCCCGACGATCTTCAGCCTGGCGCTGCACGGTCTCGGCAAATATACGAGCCAGGGCTCCGGCATTCTGTGCCTGGCCATCGTCGGCGGCGCCATCCTGCCGATGATCCAGGGCGGACTTGCCGACACCATCGGCATCCATCTCGCCTTCCTGATGCCGATCATCTGCTACGTCTATATCGCTTTCTACGGCCTGAAGGGCCACAAGCCCGCGTAAACCTTTGCAAACCATTGCGCCTCGTCCGGTCCGCCGGCGGGGCGCAAAAGGCTTGATCCGAATCCCGTCGCTTGGCATCGTGCAGTGCAACAGAGACGGAAGGACAGGCCTCATGAAAGCACTGCTGCTCATCGACATCCAGAACGGCTTCTGCCCCGGCGGCAATCTTCCGGTGCCCGATGGCGATCAGGTGGTGCCTGTTGCCAACGCGCTCATCGATAGCGGCAGATACGACCTGGTTGTGGCATCGCAGGATTGGCATCCGGCCGGTCACGGCAGCTTCGCCTCGGCCCATCCCGGCAAGCAGCCTTTCGAAATGGGTATGCTCTCTGGCAAGCCGCAGATGATGTGGCCAGACCATTGCGTCCAGAATACCGAAGACGCCATGTTCCACCCCGATCTCAACGCCGACGGTATCGACTTCGTCCAGCAGAAGGGCCAGAATCCGGCCGTCGACAGCTATTCCGCCTTTCGCGACAACGATCAAGCGGCGCTCACCGGCCTTGCCGCACGTCTGCGCTCCGAAGGGGTGACTGAGCTCGATCTCTGCGGGCTGGCGACGGATTATTGCGTAAAGTTCTCAGCGCTCGACGCGGTCGAGATGCTGCCGGGTGTCACCGTTCGCTTCATTGAGGATGCGAGCCGCGGTATCGATCCGGCCGGCGTCAAGGCGGCGATCGACGAAATGCGCACGCGTGGCGTCGCCATTATCGGCAGCAAGGATGCGCTTGCGTAAAATCGCGACGGCCCGGCTAAACCTTCTCTAAAGAAAATGGTGCAAGCTGTTCGCGATCAATGAGATATCGGGATTTTTCGCGTGCAATCGATCATCATCAACGGGCGTTTTCTCGGCCAGCCTCTGTCCGGCGTACAGCGCTTTGCGCGCGAACTCACGCTGGCGCTCGACCGTAAGATCTCCGCCGGTAACGTACCCGCCGTATTAAAGGGTGCAAGCTGGCGGCTGGCCGTTCCGCGGCACACCCCAGTCGATCTTGGGCTTTCCGCCATAGTGGTCGATTCCTTCGGCTCCGGCCCCGGCCATGTCTGGGAGCAGACGGCGCTGCTGGCGCGTTCGCGCGGCGGCCGGCTGATCGGCTTCGGCGGCAGCGGCCCTCTCCTGCACCGCCGCCAGGCCGTCGTCATCCACGACGTAACGATCTTCCGGCACCCCAAATCCTTCAAGCGCAGCTACCGCCTGCTGCATGGCGCACTCGGCACGGTGCTAACCCGCACCGCCAAGATCGGCACGGTCTCGGAGTTTTCGCGCCAGGAGCTTGCCTCGGTCTTCCGCGTCTCGTCCGGCGGGATCGATGTCGTCTACAATGCCGTCGATCATTTCGCCGCGATCGAGCCGGATGAGACCATCGTCCAACGCCTCGGGCTGCAGACCAACGGTTTCTTCCTGCTCGTCGGCACGATGAAGCCGAACAAGAATCTCGATTTTGCCATGCGCGCTTTCGAGGCGCTCGGCGACGAAAGCCAGAAGCTCGTGGTCGTCGGCGGCACTGCGCCGACCGTGTTCAAATCGGATGGTCCGCAGTCGAGCGATCGCCTGCTCTTTCCGGGGCGGCTCAGCGATGCAGAGATCGCCGCGCTGCAGCGTCACGCCACCGCCTTTGTCTTTCCGAGCCTCTATGAAGGCTTCGGCATCCCGCCTCTCGAGGCCATGACGCAGGGCTGCCCGGTGCTCGCGGCCGATATTCCCGCCGTGCGCGAAGCCTCCGGCGACGCGGCGCTCTATTTCGATCCAACCAGACAGGCCGAGCTTATCACCGGCATGCGAAGGATCGCCGAGGACAGCGCCCTGCGAGAGAACCTGCGTCGACGCGGCCGAGAAAACGTCGCCCGCTTCTCCTGGGACCGCAGCGCCGATCGTGTACTCTCGATGCTGGAAGATCTTTGAGCGCGAAGAGCATTCCGGACGGAAAACCGCTACGCACTTTTCCTGGAAATGCTCTAGGACCGGGCTTTCGGCCGGAACATCGTAACGAAATAGCTGTAGAGCCCGAGCAGGCAGAAGAGCGCACCACCGATTACGCCGGCCGAGACCGATATCCAGAGTGAATAGGTGAAGCCCGCAGTCGCAAGCACCGGCACGGCGAGGCCGACGGCGGAGAGCAAGACCGGCTGCCAGACGAAATCGAAGGGCAGCGATATCAGCACCTTCACGCCGACCGCCATCGCAATCAGCGCCCCGATCATGCCCCCGGCCATCAGGGCCGCATCGCCAAAGGAGCCGAGATAGCCGCCCGCCAGCGTCCCGGCATTCAACAGCACGCAGTCGATCGCGGCGAGCAGGAAAATCGCCAGCAGCCGATGCTGCAGATGCGCCGGCGTCGGCAGCATGTTGAGTGTCAGGGCGCGGCACACCGCAAGGCCGGTCACGAAAGGCGCCGCCACGAGAAACTCGTTGCGCAGGCCGGCGGAAATGACGAATTGCCCGATGGGCTGCAACAGCGCGAAGATGCCGGCCGCCGTCATCAGAGTAAAGCCGGTCAGCAGCGAGTAGTAGTCGCCGAGCTGCTTCCTGAAAGCCGGAGTTGCGCCCTCGCGATCATAGGCGGTAACCACATCGGGATATTGAATGGCCTGCAAGGCTGAAACGATCAGCACGAAAGGCCGTTGCAGCAGATCGAACGCCAACAGCGCGCCGGCAGCCCCCCCTGCGCCCAGCACCGACGTCAGGATCGACTTCAATGCCAACGGCGCCAGAATGCCGATAACCGATGCACTGGCCGCGACGCTGCCATAGACGAAGTGCTTGCGGACCAGCGGCGGCTCGAAATGCGCCGCCTCGCGCAGGCTGTTGCGCGTGAGGAACCCAGCCCAGATACCGTAGGCGACATAGCCGGCCAGCAAGCCGGCGACCGTGCAGGTGAAATTCGGCGCAACGGCCGCACCGGCCAGCGTACCGACCGCAAGAATAGTGGCGCGCGAACCCTGGAGGCGCGAAAAGGCGCGAAACTCCTGGCGGAAGCGCAACATGGTGAGGTGCAGATCGCTGCCACCCTGGAAGATAGCGACCATGCCGCCGAACACGGCAATTTTGCCGGGAACCGAAAAGAAAATCGACGCAGATGCCGCCATCAGACAAATCGCGGCGCATACGGTGAATTCGATCGTCAGCGCGCTTCGCTCCAGGGCCTCGCTTCCGGGCGTCGACCCCGGATAGAAACGGCTGCAGGCAAAGCGGATCCATTCGAAACAGAAGATCGCCGCGAACTGGCTGATCGAGATGAAGAGCGAATAGGCAGCGTAATCAGCAGGAGCCAGCAGATGCGCGACCGCGATCAGCAGCCCGAAGGCCACCGCCGCCTGATAGAAATATGCCGCCAATGCCACGATCTTCGCCATGTGGGCAGCTAACAGCAAAAGATTGAGAAAAGCGCTAAGCTTGAGGGGAAGATTCGGAAATTGAGTGGCAAATGCCATCGATGACGACGTGACTGCAATCGCAACTTGGGGCCGCAAGCAGACATCTAGCTCGCCCCATGCTAAAGAACAGCCGTCATCACCAAAGAGCAGAGACGCCGTTTTGACGGAGCCTAAATTACTTGTAGGCGGCAACCCGCAAATACCCAAAGGCGAAGGCAATGGGCCTGTCCAGGCCTATATTGCGGCGATGCCCTGTTGGAAGCAGCGCGTGGGACGCGCCATCGACGACGTCATCGAACGCACCATTCCCGGCGCAAGAAAAGCGGTCAAATGGAACACACCGTTATATGGCGTCGAAGGCCAAGGCTGGTTCCTTGGTTTTAATTGCTACGAACGATATGTGAAAGTGACGTTCTTCCGCGGCGCATCGCTCGATCCGGTACCGCCGGGCCAGTCGAAGCAGAAGGATGTTCGCTACCTCGATATCCACGAGGATGACCTGATCGACGATACCAGTCTTTCAGACTGGATCAGGCAAGCGAGCGCATTGCCTGGTGAAAGGCTCTAGAACCGCCCTTCTCCTTCACCCTTGGCTTCGTTCCTCGATCGGATAGCTAGGTAAAGTCACAGACGATTGAACCCCGACGCCAGTGCACGGATTGCCGGCGATGCGCTCCGGAGCCATGGGGGCCGATTGGCATTGAATTGCCTTTTTGCACTGCACACGTTAGAAGAGCCGCCAAATTCAAGGGATGGAAACGGGCGGTGGGGGACAGCGCGGCCCGCGGAGGAGTGCCATTATGGAGATCGTCAATACGATAGCCGCCTTGCGCGAGCGCCTTGCCGCGCATCGCAGAGCCGGCAAGAGCGTCGGTCTGGTGCCGACCATGGGCTACCTGCATGCCGGCCATATGGAACTGGTATCGTGTGCCAGGATGGAAAACGATATCGTTGTCACCTCGATCTTCGTCAATCCGCTGCAGTTCGGCGCGAATGAGGATCTGGCGAAATATCCGCGCGATCTTGAGCGCGATAGCGCCATGCTGCGGGACGGCGGCGTCGATTTTCTCTTCGCGCCCGGCGTGACCGACATGTATCCCCGGCCGATGGAAGCGGTGGTTGACGTGCCGAACCTCGGTGCGGAGCTGGAAGGCGCGGTTCGCCCCGGTCACTTCGCCGGTGTCGCCACTGTCGTCACCAAGCTTTTCAATATCGTCCAGCCCGATAGCGCCTATTTCGGCGAAAAGGATTATCAGCAGGTGGCGATCATCCGCCGCATGGTCGAGGATCTGGCGCAGCCGGTTCGGGTCGTGCCGGTGCCGACCGTCCGCGATGCTGACGGATTGGCATTGTCCTCCCGCAACGTCTATCTCTCGCAAGAAGAGCGTGCCGCCGCTGTCATCGTACCGAAGGCATTGGCGGAAGCCGAAAGGCTCTACGATCTTGGCGCCGACGATCCCATCGCATTTGAGGAGGCCCTGCGCGCCTTCATCGAAAAGGAGCCGCTGGCAACTGCCGAAGTCGCCGCCGTTCGTCATCCCGATACGCTGGCGGAGCTGACGAAACTGCAGGGCCAGCCCGTGCTCGTCGCCCTCTTTGTACGCGTCGGCACCACCCGCTTGCTCGACAACCGCGTAATCGGCCGCAAGCAGGCCGCCAGCGAAAAGGCCGCCTGAGATGAGCACCGTCGGACAGACCAAACGCATGACGCCCGCCGCCATCGAAGCGATGAAGGGCACGCACCCGATCGTCAGCCTGACGGCCTATACGACGCCGGTCGCCCGCCTGCTCGATCCGCATTGCGACCTGCTGCTGGTCGGCGATTCCCTAGGCATGGTGCTCTACGGCATGGAGACAACGGTCGGGGTGACGCTTGACATGATGATCGCCCACGGCCAGGGCGTCATGCGCGGCGTCAAGCATGCCTGCGTCATCGTCGACCTACCTTTCGGCTCGTATCAGGAATCGAAAGAACAGGCCTTTCGCAATGCCGCACGTATCCTCAAAGAGACCGGCTGCGATGGCGTGAAGCTGGAAGGCGGTGAGGAAATGGCTGATACGATCGCTTTCCTCACGGCCCGCGGAGTCCCCGTCTTCGGGCATGTCGGGCTGATGCCGCAGCAGGTGAACGCCACGGGCGGCTACCGCTCGCTCGGCCGCTCTGACAAGGAAGCCGACAAGATCCGGCGCGACGCCAAGGCGGTCGCCGATGCCGGCGCCTTCGCCGTCGTCGTCGAGGGCACGATCGAGCCGCTTGCCCGCGAGATCACCGCCTCGATCGGCATCCCCACCATCGGCATCGGCGCATCCCCCGCCTGCGACGGCCAGATCCTCGTCTCCGACGACATGCTCGGCCTCTTCAACGATTTCAAGCCGCGCTTCGTGAAGCATTTCGCGGAGCTGGCACCCGTCATTTCAAAGGCGGCGGAAACCTATGCGGAAGAAGTGAAGGCGCGGACGTTTCCCGGCCCGGAGCATACCTTCCAGCCAAAAAAATAGAGCCGGGTTCAACCCTTGGCCGGCTCCTTCTCCAGCAGGTAGATCGCCTCGCCGAAATCCTCCATCTTGCTCATCAGCGCGGCATGAGCATCCCGCAGGCCCTGATTGTAATAATGGGGACCAATCTCGGCGGTGAAGAAATCTAGCAGGAATTCGGCGGGCAGCGTGCCGAGCGTCTGGTCGAGCTCGTCGGCGAAATAGCGCTGAAGGCGGGCGACCATGGCTGCCTTCTCTTCCTTGGCAAAAGTGATCTTCTTCATAGTCAGTGCCTCCCATTTTGCGAACAAGCCCAATAAGATGGATCAAGGAAATCAATTCACCCATCAAGTAAATTGAATTGCCGCCTGTTCGCGCGCAGCTTACAGCTCCGCCATTGAACAGCGCGCGGGAGCGGACACGCAAGGGGTGCAATCATATTTGTGATCCGCGCCCGGGGATGCAAATCCACTGTCCGGGGATTACGTGCCGGGTTTTCCATGAAGGACAGAGCGGACCATGAGTCGCGCGGAATTTCTTGACGGGTTGAAGGGTGGCATCCCCGTCGGCCTTGCAGCAGCGCCCTTCGGCGCCTTGTTTGGCGCCTTGGCGCGCGATCAGGGCATGTCGCTCGGCGAACTGACCCTGATGAGCGGCACCGTTTATGCCGGTGCCAGCCAGATGGTGGGGCTGGATCTCTTCGGCCACAACGTCCAGGCTTGGCTCATAGTGCTGTCGATCCTGGCAGTGAACTTCCGCCACGTGCTCTATTCGGCGGCAATTGCCCGCTATATCAGGCATTTCTCGGCGGTCGAAAAATTCTTCACCTTCTTCCTGCTGGTCGATCCGCAATTCGCCGAGACGGTCAAGCGTCATGAAAGCGGCAAGCCCGTAACTTTCGCCTGGTATTTCGGCTTTGCGGCAATGGTTTATGTTCCCTGGGTATTGGTGAGCCTTGCCGGCGGTTCGCTCGGCAGTTTCATCGGCGATCCGAAATCCATCGGCCTCGATATCCTGCTGCCGATCTATTTCCTCGGAATCGTCATCGGCTTTCGCAAGCGCGATAACTTCCTGCCCGTCGTGGTGGCCAGCGCCGCGGCTTCGGCCCTCGCCTATCGCTATGTCGGCTCGCCCTGGCATGTCAGCATCGGAGCGCTCGCCGGCGTCGCCATCGCCGCTATTCTGCCGCCGGTGAAAGCAAATCGTAAGCCCGACCTCGTTCACGAAAACCACGAGATCTGACCATGCTCGACTTCAATTCGCATATGGTCCTGCTGATCCTGGCTGCAGCCGTGGTGACCTTCCTGACGCGCATCGGCGGCTACATCCTCATCGTCAAGATGACCCGCATCCCGCCGCGCGTCGAGGCGGCGCTGAATGCGGTGCCCGCCGCAGTGCTGACGACCCTCGTCGCACCGGCCTTCTTCATCGGCGGCTGGGATACAAGAGTGGCACTATTCGCGGCCCTTCTGGTGGGCTTGCGCTATCCGCCGACATTCATGTTGATCGTAGGCTGGATCGTCGTGATGGCCTGGCGGCATTTCATCGGCGCTTGAAATGCCCGCAGCCGATCCCGCCCCTCAAACGAGAGGCGGGATGGCATGGTCTCAATGGCTGAGTTCGAGCGTCGCGTTCTCCAGCCAGGCCCGGATATCCGCATCATGGATCAGCGGCATCAGCGCTTCACGAGTCTTGGTATGATAGTCGTTCAGCCAATGCAGCTCTTCATGCGTCAACAGTTCCACAAGGACCAGGCTGCGGTCGATCGGGCAGAAGGTCAGCGTCTCGAAACCCAGCATCGGCATATCGCCGCCTTCGATCTCCTCCGGATCGCGAATGTAGATCAGGTTTTCGATGCGGATGCCGAAATGGCCGGGGCGGTAGTAGCCGGGCTCGTTCGAGAGAATCATGCCGGGCAACAGTTCCTGCGTCGATAGCCGCGAGATGCGCTGCGGCCCCTCATGCACCGAGAGATAGGAACCGACGCCATGGCCGGTGCCGTGGGCAAAATCGACGCCGGCTTTCCAGAGCGCGATGCGCGCCAGCGGGTCGAGATCGCAGCCGCGCGTGCCCTTCGGGAAGCGCGCCGTGCTGATCGCGATCATTCCCTTCAAAACCAGCGTGAAAAGGCGCTTCTGTTCTTCGGGGACGGTGCCGACTCCGACCGTGCGGGTAATATCGGTGGTGCCGTTGATATACTGCGCACCTGAATCGATCAGGAACAGCTCGCCGGCCTGGATCAGCCGGTCGCTCGCCGTCGTGACGCGATAATGCATGATCGCGGCATGCTCGCCGGCGCCCGAGATCGTATCGAAGGAAATGTCCTTCAGCGGGTTCTGCATGCTTTCGCCGACACGGGCGCGGCAGGCTTCCAGCCGTTCGGCGGCAGCAATTTCCGTCACGGTGCCCGGCTTGGTGGTTTCCAGCCAGTAGAGGAATTCCACCATGGCTGCGCCGTCCTGCAGATGGGCTGCCGCGGATCCGTTGATCTCAGCGGCATTCTTGCAGGCGCGCGGCAGCTTGGCGGGATCATTCCCCTCGACGACCTCGCCACCCTCGCGGCGGATGATATCGGTGAGCGCATAGGAAGCGAGGTCCGGATCGACCAGGATGCGCCCACCATTCGCAGCCGCGAGAGCCAGCCGCTTGGCGAGGTCGAACGGCGGCAGCTGCTTGCAGATCTGCGCCAGGTAGGCCTCGGCCTCGACCTTGGTCTTGCGCTTGTCGAGGAAGAGCTCGGCCTCGGCCTCGGCATAGATGATGGCGCGTGCCAGCGGATGCGGTGTGTGCGGCACGTCGCTGCCGCGAATGTTGAAGATCCAGGCAACCGAGGACGGATCGGTGATCAAGGCCGCCTTGAGGTTCTTTTCCTTCAGACTGGCTGCGATCGTCGCCAGCTTGTCTCTCGCCAATATGCCGGCCTGGCCAATATCCTGAATGATGACGCCGCCGAGCGGTTCGTCGGGCCGGTCGCTCCAGAGCCGGTCCAGCGGATTGTGGGGCAGGAAAACCAACTTGCCGTCGATTTCGCCCAGCGCCTTCTCCAGCCGCCGCACTTCGGCGCCCGTATGCAGCCACGGATCGATGCCGAGCCGGAATCCCTTCTTTGCATTGCGCGGCAGCCAGACATGCGGCGGCTCGTTCACCAGGTCGCCGCCGGTAAAGACGGTGCGATCCACCTGCTCGGCGAGCTGCGTCACATAGCGACCGTCCACGAAAACCACGGCTTGGCTGTGTGTCACAAGCGCAACACCCGCCGACCCAGTGAAGCCTGTGAGCCATGCCAGACGCTCCGAGCATCTGGGCACGTACTCGCCTTGATACTCATCGGCACGAGGCACGAGGAAGCCGTCAATGCCGAGATCGCCGAAGGCGTTGCGCAATCCGGCGACACGCTCGCGGCCGAATTGCGGGGTGGAGGTGACGTCGAAAGACTGAAACATGGCTTGATCCGAGACTGATGGGAATCCGTGAAACTGAGTGCTGCCAGTATGTTAGAGCATGATTGTCGGAAGTGCGACGTGATTTTCGGCTGCGGGCGAAAACTGTCGGCTGGGCGGCAAATCGAGCCCGCAGCATCGCAGGTCTCGAACCTGGCCCGTTAACGAATCCGCCCATTTCATGAGCATCGCTGGTCAATTATGACATCTTCACGGCATGCAATATGCATATGACGCATGGCTCCCATGAGGCGTACCCCCTGCCACACAAGCGGGCGAGTCGCTATATCCAGCGCATCGAACGGGGTTCACAACGAGCCCAACCAAAAAGGACTAAAAACAATGCCTATCTCCCGCTCTGCATATGTTAGCCCGGCGCTGGCTGGCGAGCGTCGCACCGTACGCCACTCCGTCGGCTCGCTTCGTCAGCTTGAAGTCGAAACGTCCAGGGCAATCGGCACAAGCCGTGGCGATCGCCACTAAGAGTTCATGAGCTACGCGTTCTAATTCGGTCGTGGTCCGGTTCTCCTCCTCCCTCCCCGGATCATGATCAGAACGGTAGAGCCCGCTTGAGCACTCCTCCACACGCTCGCGGGTAAGATCGGTCTAGGCCGATCCAAGGCGGTGCCTCGGCACCGCCTTTTTTTATTTTCTCTCGTCGGAAACAGGATTACGGAAAAGCGACCGGCTCAAGGCCGGTCGAGATGGATGGTGACCCAGCCGTTGCGCCAGATGGTGCGCACATGGCGCAGCTTCGCACCATTATAAGCAGCAAGAACCTTCCAGCGCTGTTCGGCGAGAATGCCGGAAAGAACGACCGAGCCGCCCGGCGCCAGATGGGCCACAAGTTGCGGCGCCATCTTGATCAGCGGACGCGCAAGAATATTGGCGATGATCAGATCGAACGGCCCATGACGCGAAAAGGCCGTGGAATGAAAGCCCGGCGCAGTCTCGAGCGCGATGCCTGAGGAAATGCCGTTGCGGCGCACATTTTCGCGCGCGACGCGCACGGCGACCGGATCGATGTCGGTGGCAAGAACCGGAATATTGCGCAGCTTGCGCACCCCGATCGCCAGCACGCCGCTGCCGGTGCCGAGGTCGAGCGCATTGCGCACACGCCGGCTGGCGAGAACCTTCTCGATCGTCTCCAGGCAACCCGCCGTGGTGCCGTGATGGCCGGTACCAAACGCTTGGCCGGCATCGATCTCGATGGCGATGTCGCTCGAGCCAATCTTGTCGCGGTCGTGCGAACCGTGCACCAGAAAGCGCCCGGCGCGAACCGGCTTCAATCCCTCCAGCGACTTGGCGATCCAATCGACATCAGGAATGATTTCCTTTTCGACGGCAAGCTCGGGAAAGGTCGGCTTCAGCAAGGCGGCAAAGCGAGCGCGCACGTCGTCTTCGTCATCCGCGTAGAGATAGATCGAGGTTTCCCAGATGTCCCTCTTCTCGTCGATCTCGCTGGTAGCGATCGGCAACTCTTCGTCTTCGAACACCGGCGTCATCAGATCGAGAATCTGCTCTGCCTTCTTCTCGGTCGTCGTCACATAAAGGCGGATTTCACTCAACTCGTCGCTCTTTCTCGTTCTTACTCGGCCCAATCGATCCAAGGCGGCTTTGGCGTATCGTAACCGGCTACACTCCGAAGCAGGGCCAGCCGGGCCGGGCCGAATCGCAAGAGTAGCGGTGCCAACAGATTGCGCGCCTCAATGGCCAGCGGATTTATCATGGTGATCAGTCGCGTCAGGCCATAGGTCTGCTTCAACACCTGCTTCACGGCGGGAATTCTCAGCGCCGAATACTCCTGTTCTCGCCCTTCCGCAATGAGCCAGGCAAGCCAGCAGGCATCTTCGATGCCGAGGTTCATGCCGCGCGCGCCGGCTGGCGAATGGATGTGGGCAGCATCACCGGCCAGAAACACATTGCCCTTCGCCATCGGCTCGACATGGCGAAAGTGAATGCGGAACTGCGAGGCCCAGGTCTTCTCGGCAACCTTGGCCGGATGAACGATGCGGCTTTCGAAACCCTCCAGCGTCGAAATATAGCGTATGACATCGGCAGCGACAGGCAGACGTCCGATCATGCCTGGATCGAAGAGCGAGATCTCGGCGACATGCGTATCGACCGGATCTTCGTAGCGGAAATCCGCGAGATAGAAATAGGCCTCCAGCGCCTCCCCGGGGAAACCGGCACTCAGCGCTTTGCGCACGACAGAATGCGCACCATCGGCACCGACGAGGATATCCGGCCGAACCGTTTCCATCGCGCCGTCGGCATGCCTGAGCGTAACCTCCGGCTTCCTCAAATCGGCCACCTCGCCCGCGACAACAGCCGTTTGCCATTCCGGCGCAATGCCGTGGGCCGAAAGCGCCTCGATCAGCAAGCGTTCGGTGCGGCCCTGCGCCAAAGCATGAACGGCGCTGAAACGACCGTTCACCTGCCGGGTATCCAGCTCGACGAGAGTTTTCTCTCCCGAACGAACGCGAAAATGTTCGATGGGTTGAGCGGCTGCGACGATGCGTTCACCGACGCCGCAGGCGGAAAGCAACGTCAGCGTGCGTGCATTGACACCAAGAGCTCGGCTCTCCTCGGCGGGTGTCGGGCCAGTGCCGTCATCGATGATGCGTGGCGCGAAACCGCGTCGGGCAAGCTCAAGCGCAGCGGTTAAACCGACAGGCCCCGCCCCGGCAATCAGGATGGATCTGGATTTCGCTTGGCCGCCAACCCCGTCGCCCATCTTGGCCCCTATCCCTTCTTGATCAGGTTCTCCAGCTTCTTCACCGCCACGTCCGGATCCTCCTGGTAGGCAATGGTTCCGGCAAAACCGCCGGCCGAATCCAGCAGGAAAACCGAGGCGGTGTGATCCATGGTATAATCGCCGTTCGGTTGCTTTTCGTCCACCGGCACCTTCTTGGCATAGACACGGAACCCCTTGACCATGTCCATCACCTTCGAGGGATCGCCCGAAATGCCGGTAATCCGCTTGGATACGTTGGAAACATACTGGTCCATGATTTGAGGCGTATCGCGCTCGGGATCGACAGTCACGAAATAGGCATTGAGCTTGGTGCCATCGGGATCGACCTTCTGCAGCCAACCGTCCAGTTCGAACAGGGTCGTCGGGCAGACATCCGGGCAATGCGTATAGCCGAAGAACACGGCCGAAGGCTTACCGCGAAATGCCTGATCGCTGATTGGCTGTCCGCTCTGCGAGACGAGCGTGAAAGGCACGCCGTAGGGCCCCCCCGCTGCCGCCTCCGGCGCCCTGCCATTTCCGAAGCTCAGCCAGCCCAATATCCCGGCCACGATCAACACGGCCACCCAGACACCAATTCGCACGCTTTTCATGACTGCAATTCCTTGATCGGCCCCACCGTCCATCCCGCCTGAAAAATGCCGAAGGACGGTCCTCCAGCCGGTGTAACGGCTCGTCGTGGAGGACGCAATTCAACAAGACGTTTTGACGGAGCCGAAATCGTCGCAGCAGGGAGCCTCGAAGCCTCAAGCGTCCTCCGGCTCTTCCTTGCCGTTTCGGGCAGACCGAGGCGAAATCTGCCTGTATGTTAAACCAATCCTAACCTGTCCGCGCCAACATCAACCACAAAAGCAAGACTCGACTTCGCCGGCCGCAGGCAAAGCGCGGCAGACCGATTTCTTTCAGAAGGGCATGACGCCCGCCGGATCAGCCAGGCGTTTTCCGCCGAAGCCACCGGATGCTGCCGCTGCCCAAGCCGCTCCAGCCGATCCCTCTTTTTCAATCGCTAGCGTCGCGTGCCGCCGACGCCAAACGGGAAGTCCTCAATCATGACGAACGCCATCAAACAATCGGGCGCCTACCTGGAAATCGTCTCCTTCCATCTCGGCGATCAGGAGTTTTGCATCGATATCATGGCCATCCGCGAAATCCGCGGATGGGCGCCGGTAACGCCTATGCCGCATACGCCGCCTTACGTGCTCGGCCTCATCAACCTGCGCGGTGCCGTCATCCCCGTCATCGACATGGCCTGCCGCCTCGGTATGAAAATGACCGAGCCATCCGAGCGCTCGGCGATCATCGTCACCGACATAGCTGGAAAACTCGTTGGCCTCCTGGTCGAACAGGTCTCCGACATGATGACCATCAAGAGCGAAGATCTGCAGCCGGCGCCGGAGATCATCCCGGAAACACAGCGCGCCTTCTGCCGCGGCATCGTGGCGCTGGAAAAGAGCATGGTCTGCTTCCTCAACCTCGATACCATCATCGCCGATCAACTGGCGCAGGCAGCCTGATCTCAACACATTGCCGCAAAAGAGAATCGCCCTGGGGCCAAGGCTCCAGGGCGATCGTTTTTGTTCGACCGGCGTTGGCAGGGGTGTAGCCAATGCGCCAGCCATGCAGGCCGTGAACAGACGGAAGCATCGCTTCACTGTTCGTCTTCAAAATTGCATCAAAAAGATGCAATCCGAAAGCAACTAGAAGGAATTCGACAACCAAAGAGTATGACTTTTTTTGGTAATAACCCTCTAACGGTTGTCGATGTGGTATTCTGATAGCTTATTTGGGTTTCCCGTTCTTCCAGCTAACATTCTGACCGAACAGCGGTATTGTCGAAATCGCCATCTTGGCCGAGCCGTCCGTCAATTGCCGCGAATGGATGAGATAGACCAGCGTATCGTTCTTCTTGTCGTAGATTCGGGTCACGACCAGCTTCTTCCAGATAAGCGACAATCCGGCGCGAAACACTTCCTCGCCACTCTGGGACAGATTGATATCGCCGATCTCGATCGGGCCGGTCTGGCGGCAGGCGATGGAGTTGTTGGAAGGATCCTCGAACCAGTTGCCCTTGCGCAATCGGTCTATGACGCTGCGGTCGAAATAGGTGACGTGGCAGGTGACACCGGAGACCCCCGGATCAGACACGGCATCGACCAGAATATCATTGCCTGTCCAATCCACTCCCACCTTGCCGACGACTTCGGCAGAGGCGGAAACAGGAGCCAAAGCCAGGAAAGACGCGGCAATGGCGGCACAGAATTTCGGTGAACTCATCGGTCATCCTCCAATATCAGCCGCGGAGCTAGAGCGGCATCGCTAAGGTAAGAGTGCCGGTGAGCTATGCAAGAGAAGGCCGCCAATGCCGCTGCCTACGAACGACCGCTCGGCGATGGGCGCCGACGGCAGCTCCCATCGCGAGGCGCCATCGCCAGGGCGACAGCGCCTCAAACCACGTCGAGAGCATTTGGCTTCATTTGCTTTCGATCGCGACCCCGCCCGTCTCCAACAGAGACTTGAGGTTGGACAATATCTTCGGCCAGCCGCCGGAGACCGCCTCGATGAACTTGGAATTCTCAAGCTCGATCGTATGGGTGACCGTCAGTTTCACCGCACCGTCGGCCGGCTCAAGCTCCATCACGCAGCGCGACCAGCCTTCGGCTTTCAGCTCCGGCCTGAACTCGTTGCGCCATCTGATGGCAAGACGTCGTGGCGGCTCGAACTCCGCGATTTCGCCCATATCGGCGATACGGCCATCGGGAAAGAGCATCTTCCATGGCGAGCCGACCTTCCAGTCGGTCTCGTGCGTCATGTCGAACCAATACTGCCTGATGAATTCGGGCGTGGTAAGCGCCGACCAGAGTTTCTCCGGCGCGGTGCGGATGAAGGTGACGTAGACGAACTTGCTTCCAGTCATGCCATTTCTCCTTGTTTCAATAGTCGTGCTCGTTGGGCTATTGGCCGCCCTCACCTTCGAGCGCCTTCTTCAAGGCCGAAAGCGTGCTCAGCTGCCGATGCTCGAACTTGTTGATCCAGCGCTCGGCGATCTCGTTGATCGGCAGAGGATTGATAAAATGCAGCTTCTCCCGACCCTGCTTTTCGGAGGACACCAGATTGGCTTCCTCCAGAATGGCGAGGTGCTTTGCCACCGCCTGGCGGGTCATCCGCAGATCCTCGCAAAGCGCGCTCAATGTCTGGCCGTTGCGATCATAGAGTCGATCCAGCAACTGTCGCCTGCTCGCATCCGCCAAGGCCTTGAAGACTGCGTCATCATTCATATCAATACGGAACCATTTCGTTGCCTCTTTGGATCTTATAGGCAACCAAATAGTTGCCTGTCAAGCAATCTTTGAGAGAACGCGCTGTCGTAGTCGGGGATCGCAGAAATGATGGGAGTCGATTGACAATGACGCTTTCGCATCGGATCATTCGCGTTATGATCGCAAACCGCACCACCACGATGCATCTTATCACCACCTCACCCCTTGCAGGGCGAGTGGAAGCTGTGTTGCGCTGAGCGAACCGCGATCCATTTCAACCCTGCCGAGGCGAGCAGGGTTGAAATGGTCCTTGCTCTCCTCCCTTATCCCAAGGAGAGCCCATGAATTCCGAACAGGAAGAACCAAGCGAACGACGATCCGGCAAAATCGGACCCGTCGAGATTCGTGCAGCGCGTCCGTCCGATGCCGAAGCGATCACATCGATCGCCAACCTCTCCGGCTTTCGCGCCGGCACGCTGCGCCTGCCCTTCCAAAGCATCGAGGAAACGCAGCAGTGGCTGGATAAGCCTGCGCCCGGTGCGATCAACCTTGTGGCTGTGCTTGACGGACAGATCGTCGGCAATGCCGGCCTCCGCCGCCTCACAGGTCGGCGGATTCACGTTGGGCAAATCGGCATGGGCGTGCATGACGATTTTACAGGCCGCGGCGTCGGCTCCGCACTCCTCGCAGCCCTCATCGATACCGCCGACAACTGGCTGGCGATCAAGCGCGTGGAGTTGACTGTCTATGTCGACAACGCACCGGCGATCCGGCTCTATGAGAAGTTCGGATTCGAAACCGAGGGGCGGCTCAGAGCCTTCGCATTCCGCAATGGCGAATATGTCGACGCTTTCACCATGGCGCGGCTGAGACTTTGAAAAATTCCGGCGGCGGATGCAGTACCGCCGCCGTCCTCACCCGCCGATAAGGTCGAGCCATTCGTCCTCAGTCATGACCTGGACGTCGAATTCCCGCGCCTTGTCGAGCTTCGAGCCTGCGCCCGGCCCTGCCACCACGATATCGGTCTTCTTTGAAACCGAGCCGGAAACCTTGGCTCCCAGGCTCTCGGCCTTGGCTTTCGCCTCGTCGCGGGTGAACTTTTCCAGCGATCCGGTGAAGACAACGGTCTTGCCGGCGACGGGGCTGCCTGAAGTCACCGGCTGCTCGGCCTCCTGAGGCTGCACCTCTTTGAGCAAGCTCGCGATCACCTCGGTATTTCGAGGCTCCTTGTAGAATTCGACGATCGCGCGCGCTACCACTTCGCCGATGCCTTCAATATTGTTGAGATCGTTCCACGCGTCGCCCGCAAGCGGGACTGCTTCCTTCATCGCCATCTCGAAGGCTTCGTAGGTGCCATAGGAGCGTGCAAGCAGCTTCGCCGTCGTCTCGCCGACATGGCGGATGCCGAGCGCGAAGATGAAGCGATGGAGCGCAATCTGGCGCCGTTCGTTGATCGCGGCGTAAAGTTTGCCAACGCTGACCTTGCCGAAGCCGTCGATGTTCTCCAGCTTGGTAAGCGACGACTGCTGACGCCTTTCCAGGGTGAAGATGTCAGGCGCAGTCTTTATCTGCAGCGCCGGGTCATCGCTCGCAAAGAAGAAGTCGATCTGCTTCGAACCCAGTCCTTCGATGTCGTAGGCATTGCGCGAGACGAAATGCTTGAGATGCTCGGTCGCCTGCGCGCGGCAGATGAAGCCGCCGGTGCAACGGGTCACGGCATCGACCTTGCCGGTCTTTTCGTTGATATCGCGCACGGCATGGCTGCCGCAGACCGGGCATACCCTAGGGAATTCGTAAGGCACGCTCGACGCTTCACGCTTTTCCAACACGACGTCGACGATCTGTGGAATGACATCGCCTGCCCGCTGCACGATCACCATGTCGCCGACACGAATATCGCGGCCGTCGCGGATCGGCTCGCCCTTGTTGCCGATACCCCTGATGTAATCGGCATTGTGCAGCGTCGCATTGGTGACGACCACGCCGCCGACGGTGATCGGCTCCAGCCGCGCGACCGGCGTCAGCGCGCCGGTACGGCCGACCTGGATGTCGATATCGATCAAATGTGTGAACGCCTGCTCCGCAGGGAATTTATGCGCCGTCGCCCAGCGCGGTGAGCGCGAACGGAAGCCGAGGCGAGCCTGCAGTTCCAGGCTGTCGACCTTGTAGACGACGCCATCGATGTCATAATCGAGATCGGGCCGCTGCAGGCCGATCTCCTGATAGTGGCCGAGAATGTCGTTGACGGAATTCAGCCGCTCCATCAGCGGATTGACCGGGAAACCCCATGTCTTGAAGGTCTGCACCATGCCGAACTGCGTATCGGCCGGCATGTTTGACATCTCGCCCCAGGCATAGGCGAAGAATTTCAGCTTACGGCTTGCCGTTACCTTTGCGTCGAGCTGGCGAAGCGAACCCGCCGCGGTGTTGCGCGGGTTGACGTAGGTCTGCTTGCCCTCCGCCTCCATCTGGGCGTTGAGCGCCAGGAAATCGCTCTTGGCCATATAGACCTCGCCACGCACCTCAACGACCGCAGGCGCGCCCGCTGGCAGGGTCTGGGGAATTTCCTTGATGGTTCTGATGTTGGCGGTGACATTCTCGCCGGTCGTACCGTCGCCGCGTGTAGCAGCACTGACCATTCGCCCGTTCTCGTAGCGGATTGACATCGAAAGGCCGTCAATCTTCGGCTCGGCGGTAAAGGCGATCGAGTTGTCAGGCAAACGGCCGAGGAAGCGGTAAACGCTCGCCACAAAATCCGCCACGTCCTCCTGCGAAAACGTATTGTCCAGCGACAGCATCGGCCTTGCATGCACGACGGGAGCAAAGGTTTCCGAGGGTGCGGCACCTACCCGCCGCGAAGGGCTGTCGGCTCGAATGAGCTCCGGAAACCGCGCCTCGATGGCATCGTTGCGCCGCTTCAGCGCATCGTAGTCCGCATCCGAGATCTCCGGCGCATCCTTGCTGTGATAGAGCGCATCGTTGCGCGCGATCTCCGCGGCCAGATAGGCGAGCGCGGCGGCCGCTTCCTCTTCGGTCAAATCCTCGACGGGCTTCTGTTCGGTGCTCATGAATCGACACTCCCCGATTTCGGAGATGTTTTAGAGCACTTCGAGAAAAAGTGCGAAGCGGTTTTCCGTCCCGAATGCGCAAAAACAAGGAGAAAAATCGGGCAATGGGACGAGGGCTGGAGTGCGGGGATCAGCCGTTGCCTGCCAGCAGCCGCTTTGCAGCCGCCCTCGCCTCTTCGGTCACCGATGCGCCTGCTAGCATGCGGGCGATTTCCTCAGTGCGGTCTTTCGGCGCCATGGTGGCAACCCGCGTGGAGATCTTTTCCGAGCCATCCGCAACGGGGCCTTTGGAGATCAGCAGATGAGTCGCAGCGCGTGCCGCGACCTGCGGCGCATGGGTGACGGAAAGTACCTGCACGCGATCGGACAGGCGCTTCAGCCGCTGGCCGATGGCATCCGCCACCGCACCGCCGACGCCGGTATCGATTTCGTCGAAAACAAGGGTCGGCGCGGAACCTCGGTCGGCCAACGCCACCTTCAGCGCCAAGAGGAAACGCGACAGCTCGCCGCCGGAAGCGACCTTGGTGATCGGGCCTGGCCGCGTGCCCGGGTTGGTCTGCACATGGAATTCGACGACATCTATGCCATCGGCCGTCGCGGCTTCCGAATCGCTGGTGATTTCAACCATGAACCGCGCCCGTTCAAGCTTCAGCGCCGGCAATTCCGCCATGACGGCGGCGGCAAGCGCTTCACCGGCATGGTGGCGCTTATCGGAGAGGCTGCGGGCGGCCGCATCATATTCCGCCTTGGCAACGGCAAGCTCGCCAGCCAAACGCGCCAGTCTTTCTTCCCCGGCATCCACATCGGCAAGATCGGAGATCATCCGAACGGCCAGTGCCGGAAGCTCGGTCACCGGCACCGAATATTTGCGCGAGGCTCCGCGGAGCGCAAATAGACGCTCCTCGACCCGCTCCAGTTCCCGCGGATCGTATTCCGTCTTGCGGAGCGCGGCCTCGACTTCCATCTGCGCGTTGGAGAGCTGGTCCAGCGCCGCATCGAGCAGCGCTACGGTGTCTTCCAGCAAGCCTGGCGCCTCGTGGCTCTTGCGCTCCAACCGGCGCACCAGCGAGGCAATGTGCGGCACGGGAGAAGCATTGCCGTTGAGGAATTCGGAGGCTTCAGCGATGTCGCCGGCGATGCGTTCGGCCTTCATCATCCGCGAGCGGCGCTCGGCCAGATCATCCTCCTCGCCATCCTGCGGCGATAGCTTCTCCAGCTCCTCGACGGAAGCGCGCAGATAGTCCGCCTCACGCGCGGCGCTCTCTACCTGTTCCCTGTGCTTTCGCAATGTCCGGTCGGTATCGCGCCAGACCTTATGAAGCCTGCCGACCCCTTGCGCTTCCTCGGCAAGACCGGCAAAGGCGTCAAGCAGCATGCGATGTGCATCCGTATCGACAAGCGCACGGTCGTCGTGCTGCCCATGAATTTCGACGAGAAGCTGACCGACCTGACGCATAAGCTGAACGCTGAGCGCCTGGTCATTGACGAAGGCCTTGGTGCGGCCGTCTGCGGACTGGATACGGCGAAAGATCAGGTCGCCGTCGTCGTCGATACCATTGTCGCGCAGCAACTTGCGGGCCGCGTGCTGCGTACCGACATCGAAGACCGCGGTCACCTGGCCACGATCCTCTCCATGACGCACGAGACCGCCATCGCCGCGCCCACCTAGGGCCAGCGACAGGCTGTCAAGCAGGATGGATTTGCCCGCGCCCGTTTCGCCTGTCAAAACCGAGAGCCCGGACTCGAAGGCAAGATCCAGCCGCTCGATCAGGACGATATCGCGGATCGAAAGCTGGATCAGCATCTGCGCTCAATCTCACGTCCCAAGTATAAGTTTCTTGCCCGCTCTGGAAATCCAGGAACCAGTGTTTTCGCTCGGCTCGACGCCGCCGCTCTTCAGCAGCTTATATGAGTCGGCATACCAGCGGCTATCCGGATAATTGTGGCCGAGAACAGCTGCTGCCGTCTGCGCCTCCGGAACGATGCCCATGGCGTAATAGGCTTCGACCAGGCGCGCCAGAGCTTCCTCGATCTGATTCGTGGTTGGATACTGCTCAATGACCACGCGGAAGCGAGCGATCGCGGCAAGATAATCCTTGCGCTCGAGATAGTAGCGCCCGATCTGCATTTCCTTGCCGGCGAGCTGGTCGCGAGCAAAGCGAATCTTCTCCTGCGCGTCGCTGACATACTGCGATTTCGGATAGTTGTTGACGAGCTTGGTCATCGCCTCCATCGTCTGCTGCGCGGCGCGCTGATCCTGGGTCACGTTGACAATCTGCTTGGCGTAGGACGAACCGACGAGGTACTGGACGTAGTCAGCATCCTCGGAGCCGGGATATTGCTTGAGATAGCTATTGCCTGTCTGCACGGCATCATCATAGCGACCTGTGCGGTACTTCACGAAAGTGCTCATCACCAGCGCCTTGCGCGCCCATTCCGAGAATGGCTGCTGCTGGTTGATGGCATCGAACTTTTTACCGGCCTCCGTCATATTGCCTGCCTTGATGTTGGCAAGGCCCTGATTATAGAGCAGTTCCGGCGGATCGGTCTCGACACCGAGCTTGGTGATGTCGATATCCTTTTTCGTATTACAACCCGTCACCACCGCACCGGTACCAGCGAGGAGAAGCGATACGAGCAAAGCCCGTGTTGTAATCTTCATGCTTTCAGACCTTGCAAAACCCATCGGATCACTGTCCCACTAGCCGTCGTTGCGGAGACGGCATTCTCTCGCTGGCGTTTCTAGCCGCAAAAACACCATCAGGGCAACGCAATGATGATGCATTAACGCATTTTTGTGGCGAAGACCGCATATCAGCGGGCTTAATCACTGTTTTGACTGGGAATTCTTTCGCCGGTCTCCCTGACTTCCATGTCCTGCACCGACTGAAGGCAAACCTCGTGAATCTCCCGCCCAAAAAAAGAGCCGCTCCTCATCGAAGCGGCGTCGTTTCCTGTCTAAGGTCTGAAAATCACGCCGACCAGGGCGCGAATTCCGGCGCGTTGACCGGAACGAAATCGCGGCTGTGAGCACGCTGACGCGGCGCCGATGTTTCGACGACATCGTAGGCGCTGGGATCGCTGAGCAATGCCTTCAGAGCATTCGCATTCATACGATGACCGCCGCGATAGGAACGGTAATGACCGATGAACTGCGCACCTGCCATCGCCAGATCGCCAACGGCATCCAACGTCTTGTGGCGAACGAATTCGTCCTTGGCGTAACGCAGACCCTCAACGTTGATGACCGTATCGTCGTCGGAGATGACAACGGAATTTTCCAACGACGAACCCAGCGCGTGACCCGAAGCCCAGAGGCGTTCGACATCGCGCATGAAACCAAAAGTGCGAGCGCGCGACAGTTCGGTCTTGAACGTCTCGGCGGTCAGGTCGCCTTCCCATTTCTGCCGGCCAATCAGCGGGCATTCGAAATCGATCTCAACCTCGAACCGCGTGCCGTCATAGGGACGGAATTCGCACCAGGAACCGCCAGCCTCGATACGCACCGGCTTGGTAACCCGGATGTAACGGCGCTTGACGCCAAGCGAAACGATACCGACCTGCTCGATGGCCTCGATGAACGGAAAGGAACTGCCGTCCATGATCGGCATTTCAGCGCCCGTAACTTCGATGGCGACGTTGTCGAGACCAATAGCGTAGATAGCCGCCATGACATGCTCCACAGTCGCGACGGAGCGCGACGGCGAGAAGCCGAGCACGGTGCAGAGATCCGTATTGCCAACCTGCGAGGAAACGGCGCGCAGTTCCGTCACGTCGCCATTGTCATGCAGACGCTGGAAAACAATGCCGCTACCAGCCTCGGCTGGATAGAAAGTGATCGACACATCGGCGCCCGAATGAACGCCTATACCCGAAAGTGTCACGGGGTTTGCAATGGTGGTCTGAAAACCCAGCAATCCGATTGCCATATAAGTTCTGCCTTCGTCTATCTGATCCAGGCCGGGCGGTCATCTTCGGACGCTTACCTTATTGCCGGTTCAGTCTGTTAATCATGCTGCGGGCGCCACATACGTTCATCATTGAATGTGATTCCGCAGGCTTGCTTGGTAACTACATACGCGCCGAGGCATCGCATTCCAAATCACTGTTTCTTTCGCTTTGTTACGAAAGCAGTTGCTTGAATTTGCAGGATAATTTCAGATACGACAACGAGTCTGAAATATGGAAAACCGGGATCTTTCGACCCCGGTTTTCTCAAAGATGGTTAGCAACCTATTAAAAGGCCGCCCAATATTGGCTCAGTTCGACTGACGACGCAGGAAGGCCGGAATTTCGAGCTGATCGTCTTCATGGCTCGTCATGCGTGCCGCCGGAACCTGGCGGCCCTGATCGTCGAGCTGGCCGCGACGCGGTGCGTAGAGGCTCGCTTCCGGCGACGGCGCACGACGCTGCTGCGGAGCGGCAGCGGCCGGAGCCATCATATCGTCGAAAGCAGGATCTTCGTCGCGACGACCAAGCGAATTGGTGATTCGCTTCAGCAGGCCCATGGGACCGCGCTCTTCAGCAGCCTGAGCGGCGACCGGCTGGGCGCGATGTTCCATCTCGGCCTTAACCACCGGCGGGAAGTCTTCCACCTTCGGCATGCGGACCTGCTCCGGAGCCTGACGGATGATCGGCTGCTGCTGCATGACCGGCGCCGGCTGCGGCTGAACCGGAGCCTGACGGACGGGCTGAGCTTCCGGCGCTGCCGCAAAGATGCGGCTCTGCGGACGGAAGTTCTCCTCAGGCGCTGAAGCCTGCGGCATGACCGGCTGCTGCTGAACTTGAGGCTGACGACCCATCTGGATTTCCAGCTCGCGTTCCAGGTCGGCTTCGGCAGCACGAATGGTCTGGGCGACCGGATCGATGGTGCGAGGAGCCGGAGCGGTGTGGGCCTGCGCGACATGGGCAGGCTGAGCTGCGGCCGCTGCCGGGACGGCGGCCGCGGAAGGACGGATAGCCGGCTTCGCGACCGGGCGGAATTCCATGCCCCTGTCGGCCGCTTCGTTCATCGCACGGTCGATACCCGTTGCAACGACGGAGACGCGGATGATGCCTTCGAGCGATTCGTCGAAGGTGGCGCCGAGGATGATGTTGGCGTCCGGATCGACTTCTTCGCGGATGCGGGTCGCAGCCTCATCGACTTCAAACAGGGTGAGGTCGCGACCACCGGTGATCGAGATCAACAGGCCCTGTGCGCCCTTCATCGAGGTTTCGTCGAGCAGCGGGTTGGCGATGGCGGCTTCTGCAGCCTGCATCGCGCGGCCCTGGCCGGAAGCCTCGCCGGTACCCATCATGGCGCGGCCCATTTCGCGCATGACCGAGCGGACGTCGGCGAAATCGAGGTTGATGAGACCTTCCTTCACCATCAGATCGGTGATGCAGGCGACGCCCGAATAAAGAACCTGGTCGGCCATCGAGAACGCGTCGGCGAAAGTCGTCTTGTCGTTGGCGATGCGGAACAGATTCTGGTTCGGAATGACGATCAGCGTGTCGACCGACTTCTGCAGTTCCTGGATACCCATTTCAGCAAGCCGCATGCGACGGCCGCCTTCGAAGTGGAACGGCTTGGTGACGACGCCGACGGTCAGGATGCCCTTGTTGCGGGCGGCCTGCGCGACAACAGGCGCTGCACCCGTGCCCGTGCCGCCGCCCATGCCGGCGGTGACGAAGCACATGTGCGTGCCGTTGAGATGATCGATGATCTCATCGATGCATTCCTCGGCAGCTGCGCGGCCGACTTCCGGCTGCGAACCGGCGCCGAGACCTTCCGTGACGTTGACGCCGAGCTGGATGATTCGCTCGGCCTTCGTCATCGTCAGCGCCTGCGCGTCGGTGTTGGCGACGACGAAATCGACGCCCTGCAAGCCTGCCGTGATCATGTTGTTGACAGCATTGCCGCCGCCGCCGCCGACACCGAACACGGTGATACGCGGCTTAAGCTCGGTGATGTCTGGCTTATGCAGCTTGATAGTCATTGTACCCGTTCCTTCTCTCTATGGCCGCATCGCCACGCCGGCCAATTCACTCGATTTCACTTGCCTGACGCCTACCCCGGAAAGATTTGCCGGGATCAGGCATTCAAAAACTCTCTTTCAGCCATTGGCCGACACGGCCGATCCGGCTGTTGTTACCTCCAAGCGACGAGAGCAAGCCGCTGCTCGGCGCATGTGTCTCCATGTCCGCAACCTGCGGATAGATCATCAGGCCCACCGCCGTCGAAAAAGCCGGCCCCTTGGCCGCGGTCGGCAGGCCGGACACGCCCATGGGGCGGCCGATGCGGACATTGCGGGCAAGAACGCGGCGCGCCACATCCGGCAGGCCGGTCAACTGGCTGGCACCGCCGGTCAGGACGACGCGTTTGCCGACGATCGGGCTGAAGCCCGAGCGCTGAATGCGATCGCGGATCAGCTCGAGGGTTTCCTCGATGCGGGCCTTGACGATGCGCGACACCAGAGCCTTCGGCACCTGTGTCGGCTGATCGCGCTCATCCTCGCCAATCGGCGGAATGGAAATCAGCTCGCGCTCATCCGAGGAGTTCGCCAGCGCGGAGGCATGCACCACCTTCAGCCGCTCGGCATCCTCGATGCGGGTCGAAAGGCCGCGGGCAAGATCTGTGGTCACATGATGGCCGCCAAGGCTGACGGCATCGGTATGCACCAGCTTGCCTTCGGCAAAGACCGAGATCGTCGTCGTGCCGCCACCCATATCGATTGCGGCGCAACCGAGCTCGACTTCGTCGTCGACGAGAGCGGCAAGGCCGCTGGCATAAGGGGTTGCCACCATGCCCTCGACCGACAGATGCGCACGATTGATGCAGAGCTCGAGATTGCGGAGCGCCGCACGCTCGGCCGTCACGACATGCATGTCGACACCCAGCACATCGCCGAACATCGCCAGCGGATCGCGAATGCCGCGCTCGCCATCGAGGGAATAACCGGTCGCCAGCGAATGCAGGACGGCACGCTCCTGGCGGATCGACTGCTGGCAGGCCGCGGCCAACACTTTCTTGAGATCGTTGCTTTCGACTTCCTGACCGCCCAGATCGATCGTCGCGGTATAAATATCGCTGCCGAGGCGTCCGGCGGAAACATTGACGATCAGGCTATCGACGGTAAGGCCCGCCATGCGCTCAGCCGCATCGACCGAGAGCCGGACCACGCTTTCCAGCGCATCGAGATCTGCGATCACGCCGGTCTTGATGCCGCGGGAGCGCTGATGGCCGATGCCGATGATCTCGATATTATGCGTGCGGTTCGGGAGAACCTGGCTCTCCTCACGCGGTGTCAGCCGGCCGATCATGCAGACGACCTTCGTCGAGCCGATGTCGAGGACCGATACGATATGCGACCGCTTCGAGGACAGCGGCTTCAACCGAGGCAGGCCAAAATGGGACGAACCGAACAAGCTCATGTATCCTGCCCTGCTTTCTTCAAAGCCTTGTTTCTGGCGTCGACAGCAGCTTCACGGCGAACCGCTGCGTCTGGGGTCAATTCAATGGCGGTACGATCGCCGAGACGGAGATCAACGGCGGCGATGTCGCGCTGCAGAAGGTTCTGATCCTTGTCGAGCTTGGTCAGCCGGGCGAGCGCGCCATCGATATTGTCTTCCGGCAATTTGATGATCACGCCGTTGTCGAGATAGAGATCCCATCGGCGACCGGCGACGCGCACAAACGCCCTCACGTGGTCGCGGACATCCTGCCACTTGGCGAATTCGTCATCGATGGAAGCGGCTGCCGTTTCAGCATCGCGGCCGACGAAGAGCGGCAGCTTTGCGAACTTGTTGTCGCGCAGTGGTGCGATCACGCTGCCGTCCTTCTGGATCAGCGAAAGCTCGGAGCCATGCTGCCAGATGGCATAGGCCTTGCGCTCCGTCAGCTTCACCTCGACAGTTCTGGGATAGACCTTGCGGACCTCGACGCTCTGCACCCAGGGCAGATTGGCGATCTTCTGGCGAGCCGCATCCGCATTGAGGGCGACCAGCGACGTCGTGCCATCGAGACCGAGCAGCTGCAGGATCTCGATTTCCGACGTTTCGTCGTTGCCCGAAACCTTCACGTCCTCGATGGCGAAACCGGCAGCCGACGTCGTCGCCTCGGCGACAGCTTGGCTGTGCCCGCCGATCGACATGCCGTAAAGACCCGTCACAGCCAGGAGTACAAGGGTGGAAACCGTGCCCGTATGAGCTGGAATGTTAACGCGGCCCGAGCCGAGACTGACCAGGAAGCGTACCGTGCGGCGCATCGGGCGCGGCAGCACGAACGTATCCTCGACATCGTCGATGGCGAGCGGGACGCGATGACGGGACCGCCTCATATTTTTGACCGTCAGCGCAAACAAGACGCGTCCTCCACCATCCACCGGAGAAATTCACCAAAAGCGTAGCCGGCGTGAGCGGCCATTTCGGGCACCAATGAGGTAGGCGTCATGCCCGGCTGAGTATTGATCTCCAGCCAAACAAGTTCACCCTCTTCGGAAAAGCGATCGTCAAAACGGAAGTCAGACCGACTGACGCCACGGCAGCCGATAGCTTCATGCGCCCTTAACGATAATGTTTGTATGTTTTGGTAAAGATTTGGTGAAATTTCCGCCGGAAGCACATGTTTTGATCCACCATGGGCATACTTGGCGTCATAATCATAGAAACTGTGGCCCAGCGGCACGATCTCGGTGACGCCGAGAACCCTGTCGCCCATCACCCCGCACGTCAGCTCGCGACCCGGAATATAACGTTCGACCAGCACTTCATCGCCATAGCGCCACTCCGAAGACGTGATGATCTGCGGCGGATGCGCCTGATCCTCCTTAACGATGACGACGCCGAAGCTCGACCCTTCGCGCACCGGCTTGACGACATAGGGCGGCTTCATCGGATGCTCGCCGACAATGCCGAAGCGATCCATGACGATCGAACTGGCAACGGGAATGCCGGCCGCTGCGGCAACCGTCTTTGCGCGGGATTTGTCCATCGCGAGAGCGGAGGCGAGCACGCCGGAATGCGTGTAGGGGATCTGCAGATATTCAAGAATACCCTGAATGGTGCCGTCCTCACCGAAAGGACCGTGCAGCGCGTTGAAGACCACGTCGGGCTTCATTTCGGCCAGGCGGCTGGCGACATCGCGATCCACGTCGATGCGGGTAACCTCAAATCCTTCGGCTTCGAGGGCGTCAGCGCATGCCTTTCCCGAGGAAAGGCTGACCGGCCTTTCCGAGGAAAATCCGCCCAAAAGGACAGCCACATGCTTGCCACCCATCAATACCCCCAGTGTTTACAGTCTCTTCTCTGCGTTCGCTCGACCTCGCCTACAGCGATTCTCGCCCCGCTTTCCATGGTCCGATTAGAACGACATTAAGGTTAATGAAGCGTTTACTTTCGTTAACTTTCGGTCGCCCTGCCGATGGCCGGTTTTCTCGAATCAAATCGGTCTAAAGAATTCTGCCATTGGAATCAGAGAGTTGCTACTTTTGAATGTCGACATTTAGATTTTTTTAAACAAAGAGGCCCGCATCGAGGGGTCCGATGCGGGCCTGAAAATCTCAAACCGACGCTGATCTCATTCGTTGTCGTCGACCAATTTCCAGACGAGTCCCCCTAAAGCGCCACCCACGATCGGCGCCACCCAGAACAGCCAAAGCTGCTGCAACGCCCAACCGCCGACGAACAGGGCCTGACCTGTCGAACGGGCCGGATTGACCGAGGTATTGGTGATCGGGATCGAAATGAGGTGGATCAGCGTCAGCGAAAGGCCGATCGCGATCGGCGCGAAGCCGGCCGGCACCTTGCTGCTCGTCGAACCGAGAATCACAACCAGGAAGAACAAGGTCAACACGATCTCGGCGACCAGTGCCGATAGCAGGGAGTAGCCACCCGGCGAATGTTCTCCGTAGCCGTTTGCCGCAAAGCCGCCGAGCTGGAAGTCGGCCTTGCCGCTCGCGATCAGATAGAGCACGGCCGCCGCCACGACCGCGCCAACAACCTGCGCGACAATATAAGGAATGAGCTGCCCGGCGGGGAAACGACCGGCAACCGTCAGACCAACCGAAACGGCTGGGTTGAAATGGCCGCCCGAGATACCGCCAACCGCATAGGCCATGGTAAGCACCGTCAAACCAAACGCAAAAGCAACACCTAGAAAACCGATACCGAGGCTCGGAAATGCCGCGGCGAAGATTGCACTGCCGCAGCCGCCGAATACGAGCCAGAACGTCCCAAGAAACTCAGCAATGAGTTTTTTCTGCATTAACCCTTCTCCTGTGCCCGCAACCGAAGCGAAAGTCAGCCATTTTTAGAAAAAGATCTCGGGAAGGACTCGCCGAAGACACGCCCACTCAGTGGCAAACATTCGCCCAGTTGCTCGCGAATCAACCATTACGGTTAAACAATAGCATGCAACCGGTGATTTCTTGTTCATTTAGCGTTTGCGTCGAATAAAAATTACGCTAAGGACACCTTTTACTCGCTAAGGTAACCTTAGCGTCATCTAAAATGGTGGGACCATGACTGACGCGATAACTCCTTTATCGCCGACCCCCTCGTCATCGAACAATGCTGTTGCGAATTCCCCGGCACGTGTTCTGATCGCGAGCCTCATCGGCACAACGATCGAATTCTTCGATTTCTACGTCTATGCAACGGCGGCGGTTATCGTCTTCCCGAAGCTGTTTTTCCCTGCAAGCGATCCGACCTCGGCGACGCTGCAATCCTTCGCGACCTTCTCCATCGCCTTCTTCGCGCGCCCGATCGGCGCGATGATCTTCGGCCACTTTGGTGACCGAATCGGCCGAAAGGCGACGCTCGTCGCGGCATTGATGACCATGGGCCTCTCGACCGTAGTGATCGGTCTGCTTCCGACCTATGAATCAATCGGCGTTGCGGCTCCGCTCCTGCTGGCACTTTGCCGTCTTGGCCAGGGCCTTGGTCTCGGGGGCGAATGGGGCGGCGCGGTGTTGCTCGCCACGGAGAACGCGCCGGAAGGCAAGCGCAGCTGGTACGCGATGTTCCCACAGCTCGGCGCCCCCATCGGCTTCATCCTTTCGGCAGGTCTCTTCCTGACCCTCCGCGAAAGCATGACGGATGCCGACTTCCTGAGCCATGGCTGGCGTATCCCCTTCCTGATCAGCCTCGTATTGGTCGCAGTCGGCCTCTATGTCCGACTGAAAATCACCGAAACACCAGAATTTCGCCGCGCCATCGAAAAGGAAGAGCGCGTTTCCGTTCCGATCGCTGTCATCTTCCGCTCGCACCTCCGCAGCCTCTTTCTCGGCACGATCATCGCGGTCGCGACCTTCGTGCTGTTCTATCTGATGACGGCATTTACCTTGAGCTGGGGCACCAGACCGGCGGGCACCGGGCCGCTGCCGGCAGGTCTCGGCTATTCGCAAGGCCAGTTCCTCGTCGTTCAGCTCGTTGGCGTCGTCTTCTTCGGCCTGATGATTCCGATCTCCGGCCTGCTCTCGGACCGCTATTCGCGCCGGCTGGTTCTGGTGCTCACGACCATCGGCATCTTGATCTTCGGCCTGTTCTATTCATCGCTGCTGACCGCCGGCCTTGCGGGCGCCTTCGCCTGCTCGATCATCGGCCTGGCGCTGATGGGCTTCACCTACGGTCCGATCGGAGCGGCATTGGCTGCACCCTTCCCGACCGCCGTGCGCTATACCGGCGCCTCGATGACCTTCAATCTCGGCGGCATCGTCGGTGCATCGCTCGCGCCCTATATCGCCACTTGGCTCGCAACGAACTACGGCCTGGTCTATGTCGGCTACTACCTGACGGCCGCGGCAGCGCTCTCGCTGATTGGCATCGTCCTGTCGGGCAACGACGAAATCTGAGGATATTGCGATAACCAATTGAAAAGGCCGGGTGAAAACCCGGCCTTTTCAGTTGAATCAATTTGTGAGCTACAGACGGATGAGAATACCCTACTCCGTCGTGACGCCCTGGAACGGACGAACTTCCCGGCCGGGCATGAAGCTGCCGAGGCGCTTGATTTCCCATTCCAGCTTGACGCCGGACTTCTCGAAAACCTCGCGGCGAACCTGCTCGCCCAGATATTCGAGATCGTAACCGGTTGCCTGCTCCATGTTGATCATGAAATTGCAGTGCAGCGACGACATTTGCGCGCCGCCGATGACAAGACCGCGGCAACCGGCCTCATCAATCAATTTCCAGGCGGAAAAACCATCCGGATTCTTGAAGGTCGACCCGCCGGTCTTCTCCCGAATCGGCTGCACGGTTTCGCGATGCGCCCGCACGGCATCCATCTCTGCGCGGATCTTGGCCTTGTCCTCGGGATAGCCCTCAAACAGAACATGGGTGAAGATCAGATCTTCCGAAGCGTCGGAATGTCGATAGCTATAGCCCATCTCGGCATTGGTCAGCACATGCTTCTCGCCCTTGCGGTCGACCGCGTGCATCTGGACGACGCGTTCGCGTGTCTCGACGCCGTTAGCGCCGGCATTCATACGCGCCGCGCCGCCGATAGTGCCCGGTATGCCGTAGTAGAAATGGAAACCGCCAATGCTGTTGTCCATCGCCATGGCCGCGACGTGCTTGTCCGGGCATGCGGCGCCCGCCAGGATGCGGTTATCGCCCTGGAGTTCGACAGAGCCGAAGCCCTTGGCCGAAAGCCGCAGGACAATGCCCGGGATGCCGCCATCGCGCACCAATATGTTCGAACCCACGCCAACCACCGTCAGCGGCACTTCTTCCGGCAGGATCTTCAGGAACGCAATGAGATCGTCCGTGTCGTGCGGCTGGAACATCAGCTCCGCCAACCCGCCGGCGCGAAACCACGTCACACGATCCATCGGCGCATCCGGCGTCAACCGACCCCTGATGTCCTTTACACCGTCGCCGAGCGACGCCAGAAGCTTTTCCCCATTTACCTGTTTCATGCGGACTTACCCGAGAGGCCTTCCAATTCCTTTGGCAATGATGCTGCCCAATACGTAATGCTGCCAGCCCCCAACAAAACCACAAAATCACCCGGTCGCGCAATCTCCGCAACCATGGCGGCAAGATCTTCCTGCGATGGCAGATAGCGCGCGTCGCGATGGCCACCAGCCTTGATGCGCGAAACCAGCGTCTGCGAATCTACGCCTTCGATCGGATCCTCGCCGGCGGCGTAGACGGGTGCCAGGAAAATGCTGTCGGCATCGTTGAAGCAGGCGGCGAATTCCTCGAAGAGGCTCGACAGACGCGTATAGCGGTGTGGCTGGTGGACAGCGATGACACGGCCATTGCAGGCTTCGCGCGCGGCCTTCAGCACCGCCTTGATTTCGACAGGGTGATGGCCGTAATCGTCGAAGACCTTGATCCCGTTCCATTCACCTGTCAGCGTGAAGCGGCGCTTGACGCCGCCGAAAGACGCCAGCCCCTTGGCGATCGCCTCGCTGGAGATGCCGAGCCGGTTGGCAACGGCAACCGCCGCCGTCGCATTGGAAATATTGTGCCGACCGGGCATCGGCATCACGAGATCCTTGATGTGGATCACCTTGCCGGTGCGGCGCCTGCGGATTTCGACGTCGAACAGCGACCGCGTGCCGTCGATGCGGACATTTGCAAAGCGCACATCAGCCTGCGGGTTCTCGCCATAGGTGATGATCTTGCGGTCCTCGATGCGACCGACCAGGGACTGGACTTCCGGATGGTCGATGCACATGACGCCGAAGCCGTAGAACGGCACGTTTTCGACGAACTGCCGGAAGGCGGCGCGGACGGCATCGAAATTGCCATAGTGATCAAGATGCTCCGGGTCGATATTGGTGACCACAGCGACGTCGGCCGGCAACTTCAGAAAGGTGCCGTCCGATTCGTCGGCTTCGACCACCATCCATTCGCCCTCGCCCATGCGCGCATTGGTGCCGTAGGCATTGATGATGCCGCCGTTGATCACGGTCGGATCGAGCCCGCCGGCTTCGAGCAGCGTTGCCACCAGCGACGTGGTCGTGGTCTTGCCATGCGTGCCGCCGATGGCGATGGCATTGCGGAAACGCATCAGCTCGGCAAGCATCTCGGCACGGCGCACCACCGGCAACAGCTTTTCGCGCGCGGCAACGAGTTCCGGATTGCTCTTCTTGATGGCAGTGGAGACAACAACGACTTCGGCATCGCCGAGGTTTTCTGCCTTGTGACCGATATGGACCGGGATGCCCTTGTCGCGCAGCCGCTGCACGTTGGCGCTTTCCGATTGATCGGACCCCTGCACGCGATGACCGAGGTTATGCAACACCTCGGCAATGCCGCTCATGCCGATACCGCCGATCCCGATAAAATGTACAAGGCCGATTGCCTTCGGCAGCTTCATGCGCCTGCCCCCTTGAATTGCTGAATTGAACGTCCCCCGGCAATAGCCTCAACCATGTCGGCGAGCAAGTTTGCCGCATCCGGCTTGCCTGCCTGTTTGGCGGCAGCCGCCATCTTTGCGAGCTTTTCCGGCATCGTCATCGAACCGCGCAGAATGGTCGAAAGCTTCTCCGGCGTAAGCTCGGATTGCGCGATGACCTTGACGCCGCCGGTTGCCGCAAGCGCTGCCGCATTGGCGGCCTGATCATGATCCAGCGCATGCGGATAGGGCACGAGGATCGCCGGGCGGCCGATGACGGCGAGCTCGGATACCGTCGAAGCCCCGGAGCGGCAGAGAACCAGATGCGCCGCACCGATACGCTCGGCCATGTCGGTGAAGAACGGTGCTATATCCGCGCCCATCTCCAGCCTTCTGGTGCAGCTGTTGACCGTCTCCATATCCTCGGGTCGCACCTGCTGTGTAATCCGCAGGCGCTTGCGCAGCGGCTCTTCCAGCAGGCTGATGGCCGTTGGCACCGCCTTTGAGAAATACTGAGCACCCTGACTGCCGCCGAAGACGACCAGGTTGAAAGGATCATCCGGTACAGAAGGCACATAGGGCCGCTTGGCAGCCTCGATGACGGCCGGGCGCACCGGGTTGCCGGTCGTCACCGTCTTTTCCGAAAAAGCGCCGCCATCTTCCACCAGGAAACCGCCTGCGATCGCGCGTACCCGCGTCGCAAGCATCTTGTTGGCACGCCCCATGACCGCATTCTGTTCATGGATCATCGACGGCACACCCATGCGGGTGGCGGCCAGCAGCGGCGGAACGGTCGGGTAGCCGCCGAAGCCGACGACGCAGAGCGGCTTGATTCTATTGATCAGCTTGCGCGCCGCGCGCATGCCCGTCCACAGCGTCAATAAGGCGCCGGCGACCTTCAAGGGATTCTTGGAGCCGATCGTCGCCGAGGGCACGACATGGATCTCATCGGCAGGAAACTTGCCGGCATAGCGTTCGGCGCGGCTGTCGGTGACGAGGTGCACGGAATAGCCGCGCTCCTTCAGCTTATAGGCCAGCGCCTCGGCCGGAAATACGTGACCGCCGGTTCCGCCGGCGGCAAGAAGGATAGTACCTTTACTCATAATCTTCGCTCCCGCGAATACCCCACTACTCGGGGCATATCCCTAATATAGGAAGCCGCCTCGACCGCGTCATCAACGCGGGCCAAGCCTCCCTCATAGACGGCCGCCTCTGGAAAAGCGACCGGAGAATGAGCAAGAGAGAGATGTCGGGGCTGGAGCACAGGCAAGTTCAAGACAGTCACTCCGCCGGCAATCCATGCGTCACGCGGAACTGGCTGCGATCCTGCGCCCGCTTTTCCGGGCGGTGACGCGTCAGCGCCAGAATGAAGCCTGCGGTCACGCAGATCGCGGTCATCGATGAACCACCATAGGAAATCAGCGGCAAGGTCATGCCCTTGGCCGGCAGCAGCTGCAGGTTGACGCCGATATTGATGATCGACTGGATACCGATCTGCAGCACCAGGCCGGCAACGGCGAAGCGATTGAAGTCGTTCTTTTCCTTGTAGGCATGGGACAGGCCCCGCAGTACCAGGAACGCGAAGATGCAGACGAGCACCATGCAGAAGATGACACCGAACTCTTCGGCGGCCACCGAGAAGATGAAGTCGGTGTGGGCGTCGGGGATGATGCGCTTGACGATGCCTTCACCCGGGCCGACACCGAACCAGTTGCCGTGAACGATCGCTTCCTTGGCGGTATCGACCTGGAACGTATCACCCTCGCCGGTCATGAATTTATCGACGCGGAGCGCCACGTGGGGAAAGACGTAATAAGCGGCGACGAACCCGCCGGCGCCAAGCCCGCCGAGCACCGAAATCCAGAGCCAGGGCATGCCGGCCATGAAGAACATGCCGCCCCAGACGGCTGTCGTCAGGATCGTCTGACCAAGGTCCGGCTGCGCGACGAGCAGCGCAGCGACAATGCCGAAGAGAATGATGGCGAAGAGATTACCCGGAATTTCCGGCTGGCGCGCATGCTCGGCAAACAGCCAGGCGCAGACGACAACGAAAGCAGGCTTCATGAATTCCGACGGCTGGATCGACAGCGCCGCGATGTTGACCCAGCGTCGCGACCCCTTGACCTCGATGCCGAAGAACAGGGCAAAAAGCATCATTGCCAGCGAGACAACCAGCAGGATGACCGCCGTGCGCCGCACCTGCCGCGGCGTCATAAACGAAATGCCGATCATCGCCGCGATTGCCGGAACGAGGAACAAGGCGTGGCGTTTGACGAAGTGGAAGGGTTCAAGCCCGATGCGCTCCGCCACCGCTGGCGAGGCCGCGAAGGAAAGCATGAAGCCGATACCGATCAGCAGGATGAATAATGCCAGGAACACACGGTCGATGGTCCAGAACCATTCGGCCAAGGCCCCACGCTCAACGCGGCTTACCATATCATATGCCTCCTGTTGCTGAACCGATCAGCATGGTGACACCCTCGATCGCAGCCACATGACTGACGAAGGCGTCACCCCTGACCTCGAAATTCTTGTATTGATCGAAGCTTGCGCAGGCCGGTGAAAGCATCACCGCTGCGGACTCATGTTCGTCCCTGTCCGCATCGGCGGCCGCGTGCGCGACAGCGCGTTCCAGCGTGCCCGATATCTCGTAGGGCACCTGTTCGCCGAGCGTCGCCGCAAAGGCGGGCGCCGCCTCTCCGATCAGATAGGCTTTCGCAATACGCGGAAAGAGCGGCGCCAGGGTCGTGATCCCGCCCTCTTTCGGCAGGCCGCCGGCGATCCAATAGATATTCTCATAGCTCGAAAGCGCCGGCGCCGCGGCATCCGCATTGGTCGCCTTGGAGTCGTTGACGAACACGACCCGGCCGCGCCGTCCGACCGGCTGCATGCGATGCTTGAGGCCGGGAAAGGATTTCAGCCCGGCGCGGATCTCATCGGGAGAAACGCCGACCGCCAGGCATGCGGCAATCGCCGCAGCGGCATTCTGCGCGTTATGGCCGCCACGCAATGTCTGGATTCCATCGAGATCGGCAATCTCGCTCGTCGCCCCGACAGATGCCTGCATGATGCGGCTGCCTTCGGCATAAAGGCCGTCAGCAAGCACGTGCCGGCGTGAAATCCGCGTCACCTTGCCGCCGGCCCGCTCGATACGATCGGCGATCAATGAAGAATGACTGTCATCGACGCCAACGACGGCCACGCCGCTGCCGGCGACGAGCCGCTCCTTGATATCGGCATAGTGCTGCATCGTGCCGTGCCGATCGAGATGATCGGGCGTCAGGTTCAGCAGAATGCCGGCCGAGGGATTGAGCGTCGGTGCAAGATCGATCTGGTAGGACGAGCATTCGACGACGTAATAGCGCCCGGCCTTCGGCGGATCGAGCGTGAGGATGGCCGTGCCGATGTTGCCGCCAAGCTGCGTGTCGCGACCGCTCGACTGCAGGATATGGGCGATCAGCGCCGTCGTCGTCGATTTGCCGTTGGTTCCGGTGATGGCGATGAACGGGCAATCCGGCGCGTGCGCCCGGCGCTCGCGGACGAACAGCTCGACATCGCCGATGATCTCAACGCCTGCGGCATGCGCAAGATCGACAGTCCAGTGCGGCTTGGGATGTGTCAGCGGCACGCCGGGCGACAGAACGAAGACCGATAGCCCGTTCCAGTCGATCGTCCTGAGATCGGCGACCGCTATTCCTTCCGCGGCCGCTGTAGCCACGCTGTCCGGATTGTCGTCCCAGGCCGTGACCTCGGCACCGCCGGCAACAAGCGCACGCGCCGTCGCAAAGCCCGAGCCGCCGAGGCCGAACAGGGCGACCTTTTTTCCTTTCAGCGTGGTGACAGGGATCATCGATGCCTCACCGCAGCTTCAGGGTGGAGAGGCCGACCATCGCCAGAATGACCGCGACGATCCAGAAGCGAACCACCACCTGGCTTTCCGTCCAGCCCTTCTTTTCGAAGTGATGGTGGATCGGCGCCATCAGGAAGACGCGGCGCTTGGTCATCTTGAAGAAGCCGACCTGGATGATGACGGAAAGCGCCTCGACGACGAAAAGACCGCCGATGATCGCCATGACGATCTCGTGCTTGGTGGCGACGGCAACCGAACCGATCATGCCGCCCAGCGCCAGCGAGCCGGTATCGCCCATGAAGATGGCAGCCGGCGGCGCATTGAACCACAGAAAGCCAAGGCCGGCGCCGATGACTGCGCCGAGAACCACCGCCAGTTCGCCCGTACCCGGCACGAAATTGATGGCGAGGTAGTCAGCAAAGACGAAGTTGCCGGCGAGATAGGCGATGACACCGAAGGAAGCCGCCGCGATCATGACCGGTACGATTGCAAGCCCGTCAAGTCCGTCGGTCAGGTTCACGGCATTACCGGCGGCAACGATGACGAAAGCCCCGAAAAACACAAAAAACATGCCGAGATTGAGCAGCAAGCTCTTGAAGAAGGGGAAAGCGATCGACGAACCGAAGGTCGAGCCGGCAGGACCGGAGGACAGTGCCGTGGTCATCATGAAATACACGGCAATGCCTGCAATGACGAATTCGATGCCCAGGCGAGCGCGACCGGAGAAACCCTTGTCGCTCTGCTTCGTCACCTTGAGATAGTCGTCATAAAAGCCGATCGCGCCGAACCCGAGCGTGACAAGCAGCGTGGCGACCACATAGACGTTGGCAAGATCAGCCCACAGCAGAGACGATACGACAATACCGGCAAGGATCATCAATCCGCCCATCGTCGGCGTGCCGGCCTTCTTGAAGTGCGTCTGAGGACCATCGGCGCGAATCGGCTGCCCCTTGCCCTGACGCACGCGCAGGGAGGAGATGATTCGCGGCCCGAAAAGGAAAACGATAAACGCGGACGTAAAGAGGGCGCCACCGGTACGGAACGTGATGTATCTGAACAGATTGAGAAATCTGAAATGTGTACTAAAAAAATGAACGTGGTCCGACAGTTCGGCTAGCCAGATCAGCATAAGAGCCCTTTCTAAAGCCCCTGATGGGCGTGGGTGCCCGTGTCGGAAAATGCGGGAAACTTGTCAAGCAAGCCTGCCACGATCTTTCCAAACCCCATACCCAGCGACGATTTCACCATCAAGACGTCACCGGGGGCGACAGAATTGAGCGCGAATTCCGAGAGTTCCTCCGTCGTCTCACGATATTCGACATGAACACTTTCCGGCAGCTCATCCCTCAAAGCCGCCATCTCCGGACCCGCCAGCCAGACATGCTCGATACCGGCCGCCAAGAGCGGCCCGGCAAGGTTTGCATGCACTCGCTGGGCATAATCCCCCATTTCCAACATATCGCCGAGGACGGCGATTCGCCTGCCCGTCCGACTGCCGGCACCCGCATTCGGCGACGTCGTCGCCAGCAGCGCGATAGCCGCGCGCATGGATGCGGGATTGGCATTGTAACTTTCATCGATCAGCGTGAAGTAGCCGCTGCCGATCGCGCGCTTGTGGCGTTGTCCCCTGCCCTTTTCCGGCCGCAGGTCCGCCAGCGCTTCGACAGCCTTGTCGAGATCTGCCTCTACGAGCATGACGGCGCCGAGCACGGCGAGCGCGTTTTCCGCGATGTGACGGCCCGGCGCGCCGATCGCCACTTCCATCGTCTCACCGCCGATCGTCAGCCATAGCGTCGAATTCTCTTCCGAGGCATTGAATTCGGCGAGACGCACGTCGGCCTTGGCATGCTGGCCGAAGCTGTGCACATGTTCGATACCGGCTGCTAAAGCAGCCTGTTCCAGCATCTCGAACTGATCGTTGTCGTGATTGAGGATGGCGTGACCGCCCGGCACGACACCGTCGAAAATCTCCGCCTTCGCGGCGGCTATTTCCGTGATGCTGTTGAAATTGCCGAGATGCGCCGGTGCGATCGTGGTGATGATCGCGACATCCGGCTGCACCATCTTGACGAGCGGCCTGATCTCCTCGGGATGGTTCATGCCGATTTCAAAGACGCCGAAATCGGTGTCTTCGGGCATGCGCGCCAAGGTAAGCGGTACGCCCCAGTGATTGTTGAAGGAGGCGACGGAAGCATGCACCTTGCCCGATGGAGCGAGCGCGCGACGCAGCATTTCCTTCGTTGTGGTCTTGCCGACCGAGCCGGTAACGGCAATGATCTTGGCCTGCGTCCGCTGGCGTGCGGCGACACCCAGGCGGGCGAGCGCTGCCAATACGTCATCCACGACGACCTTCGGCACGGTCAGCCTGCCCATTGCCGGCAGCCGTGCCTCGCTGATCACGATGAATGCCGCACCGTTCGCCATGGCCTGGTTGGCAAAGTCATGACCATCGACGCGATCACCCTTGATGGCGAAAAAAGCCTCGCCCGGCTTGATGGAACGACTGTCGATGGAAATGCCCGTAATGCCTTCGGGCAGCGCTCCGACGAAGCGGCCAGAGATTGCGGCAATCATATCCTCAGTTGTCCAAAGCCAGTTCAAGGTTTCAAATCCTCCAGTGCTTTTCGCAGTTCGGCGTGATCGGAAAAGGGCAGCGTGACGCTGCCGATCGTCTGACCTTCCTCATGCCCCTTGCCGGCAACGATCAGCGTGTCACCGGATTTCAGCATGCCGACCGCCTTGCGGATGGCTTCGGCGCGATCACCGATCTCGCTGGCGCAGCCAGCCGCCGCCATGATCTCTGCACGAATGGTCGCCGGGTCTTCCGAACGCGGATTGTCGTCAGTGACGATAACGATATCGGCGAGACGGCAGGCGATTTCGCCCATGATCGGCCGCTTGCCGCGATCACGATCGCCGCCACAACCGAAGACGACGATGACGCGGCCTGTCGTGAACGGGCGCACCGAATTGAGGACGTTTTCCAACGCATCCGGCTTGTGAGCGTAATCGACATAAGCGAGCGCGCCGTCACCCGTATGGCCGACGAGTTCCAGACGGCCCGATGCGCCGACGAGCTTCTCCAGCGCCGCCATGGCGACGGGAGCGGCGACGCCGGTGGAGATGGCAAGGCCGGCAGCCACCAACGCATTGGCGACCTGGAAATCACCGGCCAGCGGAATATGAATCTCGAAAATATCGTCGCCGAAATGAACTTCGGCGGTCTGCTTGTGACGGAAATGCTCGACGCGCTTCAACACCAGGAAATCACCCTTGCGCCCGACCGTGCGCACATCCTGCCCGGCATCGCGTGCGGCGGATATTGCCTGGGCCGACCATGCATCGTCCGAAAAGATCACGGCCGGCGAACCCTTCGGAAGCAGGTCCCTGAACAGCCGCATCTTGGCGGCCATATAGTCTTCGACCGTCGGATGGTAATCCATGTGATCGCGACCGAGATTGGTGAAGGCGGCGGCGGCAAGCCTGACGCCGTCGAGACGGAACTGATCGAGGCCATGGCTGGAAGCCTCCATGGCCGCATGCGTTACCCCCTCGTCGGCAAGCTCTGTGAGCAAATGGTGCAATGACACCGGGTCCGGTGTCGTCAGCGAGCCGTAGTCGTTGCGCGTCGGCGATATCACGCCAGTGGTGCCGATCATGGCTGCCGGATGGCCGGCATGAGCCCAGATCTGGCGCGTGAAGGAGGCAACCGATGTCTTGCCGGCGGTACCTGTCACGGCGACCATCGTCTCAGGCTGTTTGCCGTAAAAACGTGAAGCGGCGACGGAAAGAAAGCGGCGAGGTTCGGAAACGGTCAGCAGCGGCACGCCGGCGACGGCGTCGCCATGGCCTGCGACAACGACGGACGCGCCACGCGAAACGGCATCGGCGATGAAACTTGTTCCATCCGCCTTTGTGCCGGCGACAGCTACGAAAACCGTGCCTGGTACGACCTTACGGCTATCGGCGGAAAGGCCTGTTATCTCAAGATCGCCAAGTGTCCCGCCGATTTGTCCGTTGAGTTCCGGAAACGCATTTCCGGCGATATCTCGCAAGTTCATCGAATATACTTTTCATTTTTGATCGGTCCGCCCTCTCGCGAATCGACCCGTGTATTCTTTCACGCTTAATAAGACGCCAGCAAGGCCGAGTTATCTTTTCCGAAGCTGGGTTGCACCCCAAGGATAGGCGCCGCCCTGGCGATGATGTCGCGAGCGATCGGCAATGCCGTAAAGGCCGAGATCGTGCCGCCGCCTCGCTCACCGCTCTTCGGCTCATCGATGAAGGTCATGACCATGTATTGCGGATTATCGATCGGGAACGCCGCCAGGAAGCTGTTGAAATTCAACGTATTCGAATAGCGGCCGTTAACAACCTTGTCGGCTGTGCCGGTCTTGCTGCCGACGTTATAACCGGGAACGCGAGCGTTGCGACCGGAGCCCCTGGTGCCGTTGAATTCAAGCAGGAAACGGATGTCGTCGCTGGTGCTCTTCTTGACGACCATCTTGGCAATGGCATCGGCCTGGTCACGCGTGCGCGGCAGGAAGGTCGGCTCGATCAGCTTGCCACCGTTGACGAGGGCTGATGCGGCAACCGCTGTCTGCAACGGCGTGGTCGAGACACCGTGGCCGAAGGAAATGGTGATCGAGTTGATCTTCTTCCAGACGCGAGGCTGGCTCGGCGCCTTCACTTCCGGCAGTTCGGTGTCCATCTTGTTGAGCAGACCCAAGCGGGTCAGGAATTCCTTGTGCGGGTCGATGCCGACAAGATCGGCGATCTTCGCAGTACCAATGTTCGAGGAATACTGGAAAATTTCCGGAACGGTCAGTACGCGATGCTGACCATGGAAGTCGTGGATGATGAAACCGCCGATCCGGATCGGATTGGTGGCGTCGAAGGCATCACGCAACGTCACCTTGCCGGAATCGAGCGCCATCGCCATGGTGAAGGTCTTGAAGGTCGATCCCATTTCGAACGTGCCGTTCGTCATGCGATTGAGCCATCCTTCGGTCGCGCCTTCGTTCGGATAGTTCGGATCGAAGTCGGGAGCCGAGGCCATGCCCAGCACTTCGCCCGTGTGGATGTCGATCACGGCAGCGCCCGCGCCCTTCGCCTGAAAATTCTTGACCGCGTTGACGACCGCATCACGGACGATGCCCTGCACACGCAGGTCGATCGAAAGCTTCACCGGCTGCAGAGGCTGGTCGTTGGTCATGCCGGCGGCGGCAAGGTCGGCAAGACCCTGATCGTCGATATATTTCTCCATGCCGGCAACGCCGCGGTTGTCGATATTGACGTAGCCGAGGATATGGGCGGCGGTCGAGCCGCCCGGATAGAAGCGGCGCTTCTCGGGGCGGAAGCCGATGCCGGGAATGCCTAGCGCCAGAATCTGACTCTGTTGCTTCGGCGTGAGCTGGCGGCGCAGCCACGCAAAATGCGAGGTCTTGGCGGCGAGCTTCTTGTATGTACCCTTGGTATCCAGATCCGGCAGGACCGTGCGCAATTCTTCGACGGCCTCATCGGGATCGATGATCTTGTTCGGCTCGGCAAACAGCGAGACGGTACGGATGTCGGTGGCAAGCAGGGCGCCGTTGCGGTCGACGATATCCGGGCGCGAGGCCATCAGGCGATCCGGCGGCAGGATGCTCGACGTGGTGTCCGGCGGCGTCATGGCGAACTGGGCAAGACGGCCGCCGATCACGCAATAGACGGCAATGAAGCTCGTCACCAGCAGAACGACGCGGCTTTTGGCTTGATTGGATTTACGCTTGCGAGCCCCTTCGAAGGTCGAACGGGAGAAGCTGTCGCTCGGGCGGTTGTTCCCGTCGGTGGAGAAGTGCGCCTTGCTCTTCAAGATCATGATGCGAGAAAGAAAAGACATTATTCGTCCACCGATCCCGTTGCGATGTTGTCGACTTCAGGTTTTTTGCGCTTGGCCAAAGCCGGCGACTTGGGCCGTGGCGCCGGAGCGGCCGCCACATCGGCGATGGCCTTCCTGATCTCGGCATCGGTCGTATCGCCGTTCTTCGAGGCCGAAGCGACATTGCCCTTGGAGCCGGTTCCCTTGCCGCTCTTCGTGCTGTCTTTCGCATCCGCAACTATCGGCGGCGGGACCTGCGAGCGCAGCATCGGCAACTCGTTCGGCTGAACGATGGCCGTGGAGAGGGTCGGCTGCAGCTGAAGCTCGTTGCTGTAGTTGTTGACGAGACGCTCGAGACGATTCGGCTGCGAGACCAGTGCCCAGTCCGCCTTGAGGAGCTCGATCGTATCCTTCTCGAGCTTGATCTCGGACTCGAGACGGTGAACCTCTTCCAGCTTCAGCTCGGCTCGGTGCTTGATCGTATAGGTCACGCTGGCCATAGCCGTCATGACTCCGATCAGCACGATGTCAAAAGTCTTCAGCATATCAACCTCCGAGCTTTCCGAGACTGGCGAGATTGGGCAGATCGAAGATCGAAAGATCGGCGGCCTCGGCGGGTGCAGAGGTGCGAACACCGGCGCGCAGCTTGGCCGAGCGGGCCCGTGGATTGGCCTCCGCCTCCGCATCGCTGGCGGACACCATCGATTTGCCGATGGGCTCGAAGGTTGCTGGCCGCTCATGCACGATCGGCATGTGGCGCGATCCCACGGCACGACCGGACCGATCGGCGAAGAATTTCTTGACGATCCGGTCTTCCAGGGAATGGAAGGTCACGACGACAAGCCGACCACCCGGCTTGAGCGCGCGTTCGGCGGCGAACAGCGCCTGAGCCAACTCGCCAAGCTCGTCGTTGACGAAGATGCGAAGCGCCTGGAAAACGCGGGTAGCGGGATGAATCTTGTCCTTGGCCTTTCGCGGCGTCACGATCTCGATCAGGCCGGCCAGATCGCGGGTGGTCACGAAGGGAGCTTCGGCACGCCGCTTCTCAATCGCATGCGCGATGCGTGGCGCCTGTTTTTCCTCACCCAGAAAGACGAAGATGCGAATGAGGTCCGCCAGCTTGGCGCGATTGACGACGTCGGCCGCCGATACGCCGCTTGCCGACATGCGCATGTCGAGCGGGCCACTCTTATTGAAGGAAAAGCCGCGCTCGGCCTCGTCGATCTGCATGGAGGATACGCCGATATCGAGCACGATCCCGTCAAGGCCGCCCTCAGGCGCATGGTCGGCAAGCTGGGAGAATTGCGATTGAATGAGCTTGAGGTGCCCCGCATGGGCTTCAACGATCGCCTGCCCCGCCGCAATCGCCGTCGGATCACGATCGAGCGCGATCACATCGGCACCGGCTGCAAGCATGGCCGAGGTGTAACCGCCAGCCCCGAACGTTCCATCGAGGATAACTTTGCCGGGCGCAGGCGCCAGCGCCTCGAGCACTTCGGAAAGGAGAACCGGAATGTGACGAACTGGTCCGCCACCGGCATCAGTCAAACCTCCGCCTGAATTCGCCACCATTCCGTTTCCCCGCTCTATTCCGAGCGCCTGCCCGCCAGCCTGCGCTCCTCTCGTGCCTGCGCCTGCAAGGCCTGAAAAGCCTCCGGTCGCCACAATTGAAAATGATCCGCCCGCCCGACGAAAGTCACTTCGCCAGTAATGCCGGTGAAGTCGCGGATGAAATCCGTGATCATCAGCCGCCCCTCGGCATCGAGCTTCATAAAGACCCCGCCCCCGTGAATCAGGAGCGACATCTGGTTCGCCGCCGGCGAAAAAGGATCGTCCGCCGCAATCTGCCGCTCGAATCGATCGAGCAGATCGAGGCCGCCGACGCTGATCGCCGGAAACACAAAATCCTGGAAGCAATACAGCTCCTGGATATTGCGCTCGGCCAGCACGGAACGGAATGCCGCCGGCACGGAAACCCGCCCCTTGACATCGATCCGGTTGGTCGCATTCGACAGGAAGCGGTTCATGACGCGAAACACCCGTCCCCCATGATCCGCAAGCAATCACGCACTCACGGACACAGCCAAAATCGGACACAGCTTCGCAAGCCGAAAGAGCCAACGCCCCTTCGACACCCCCCTGATGAGGGCAATCCCGGCTTTGCGATGATTGGGCTCTGATTTGCCCGTTTGCAGTGTTGTTTTGGGATACCATGGGACCATATGGGCGTCAATGGGATGAAGCCGCATCGGGCGCGGCCACACCCTGAATATTCATAAGCCGTTAAGTTTAACGAAAGGTTAGGATCGCCTTCAGCGGGCGCCCCGAAACGGATTGTTTTCACAAGCGAAAACGCTCGCCCGCGATGACCGGAAACCCCGGGGAACCGGGGCGTCCGGCGGCCCTCGAAATTATTTGCGGAGAGCGAAAAGGCCCATCCGAAAAAAGGGGCGATGATTTGCCAGTTGGCCTGTAAGCCGGGTTCTGTATGGCTCCGGCCGAGGCCGGAACGTGGCAGCCATTCATCTGGGACGGCGCTTGCGCGACGCCTCTTGCAACCCACCCGGATGACCGGCCCGGAAACAGGCTGGAGCGCTTGCGCGTTCCGCGTCATCCCTATTCGGTTTTGCTCCCGGTGGGGTTTTCCGTGCCGTCGCTGTTTCCAGAGACGCGGTGGGCTCTTACCCCACCCTTTCACCCTTACCCGATCCTGAGACCGGGCGGTTTGCTTTCTGTGGCACTTTCCCTGAGGTTGCCCTCGCCGGACGTTATCCGGCACCGTGTTTCCGTGGAGCCCGGACTTTCCTCACCTCATCGCCTTTCGGCATTGATGAAGCGCGGCTGCCCAGCCAACTGGCACTGGCTCATTAACTGAGACTTCAGGCAATTGCCACCTAAATATGCGGCCCGGTTTCCGTCCAATGCTAGCTGCGGAAATGCGCAGAGAAATCCGTGCTGTAGCCTTCATCCTTGATTCGACCCGCGAGCAGCAGTTCCGCTCCCAGCCGGCCGATCTCGTCCGAGCTCTTGGCAGCTGTGCCGCAGCCGCCGGTCAGTACCGCGACGCGCGGCGAAGAGGTGTAGCCGATCATCGGATAGCCTGACGGAGAATAGGAGACGGCGCAGGAATTGGTGAAGGCCGGCGGGCGGGCCACGCTGGGAACGAGATCGTGGAATCTCCGCACCAGATGTTCGCGCGCCTTGTCGCGGCCGGCGGTGCGGAACCAGGCCCGGAGTTCCGGTTCGCTCTCGAATTGAAGGTCGTCGGGATCGCCGCCGATCTTGATGTAGTATTTGCCGTCCGGGTAGCGGATCGGCGGCAGCATATAGATGCTGTCCACGTCATCAAGCGCTACAGATATCAGTGACGGCATGCCGGAAAGAGCCCCGGCTTCGGCCTCGCTGACCTCGAAAAAGGTGACGGTGCGGCCATAAACCTTCATCTCAACCGGTCGCGGCAACAGATTCTCGGCAATGGAGAATCCGCCTGCGGCCAACAGGATCTTCTCGGCGCTGAACGTCTCACCTTCGGCGGTCGTGACAACTGCCAGGCCGCCCTCATCACGGATCGACAGGGCGGTCTGCTTGATCACCCGCGCTCCCGCCTTTTCCGCCAGCAACGACTGCGCTTTCACCAGCCGCCGTGGGCTGATATGGCCGGCCCCGCGCGCCTCATAGGCGCCTTCGCTTCCCGATGCGAAAGAGAAGAACGGAAACTTCGTCTTGAGCCCGGCATCGTCGAGAATGTCGGCCTGAACACCTAGCCGCTCCGCCGCATCCACCACGTCGCCGACATAGCCGTTATCGCCGCCGCGCTTCGGGCCTGCGACCAGGCAGCCGACAGGTGCATAGAACTGGATACCGCTATCCCGTTCGATTTCCGCGTAGCGGCTGATCGAGCGGTTGGCGAGGCGAGCCCAATCGGTATCGGGGTCGATCGTACGGGTAATACGGCCCTCGTCGTAGTGACTGCCGAAGACACCCTGATGGCTGGTGCGGTCCTCGGGTTCATCCGGCCCGATGACGGCAATGCCATCCGTTTGCCCGGCGAGATGACGGGCGGCAGCCGCCCCCATCATTCCCCGGCCGACGACGATGAACCTGAAATCCGCTGCCATGCTACGCCCTCTCAAATAACAGCGGATTCGATAGCATGGAAAGCGATTCAGCCCCACCCGCAAATGCTCAGTGGACGGTTGTCAGTCCAGAAGCGCCAGCACCTTGCCGCAATAGCGCTTCGAGACCGGATTCATGCGCGTCGCGCCATGGCCGGCATTGTATTTGAGAATGGTATTGCAGGTCTGCCCGCCGCCGAGATCCTGAGCCATGGCAAGGTATTTCATACCGAACTTGATGTTCGTTTCGGGATCGAAAAGCCCCTTGGCCCGGCCGGCGTACCCCATCAGTCGGGCCGTTGCCGGCTTGATCTGCATCAGGCCGATTTCCCCGGCACTCCCCCGCGTTTTCGGATTGAAATTGCTTTCGATCTGAACGACGGCAGTTGCCAGTTGCACCGGCACGCCGTTCTGCTTTGCATATTTGGCAATGAGATCGGAATAGCGATTCTGCCGCACAAAGGCATTTTCAGCGTCACGTAATTCGGCGGGAACGTTCGGCACCGGATAGCCGGTGGTACGATAAGCGATCTTCAAAGGAACCGTTTGACTTTTCTCGCCCCGCTGACCCGCAAAGGCGCAATCATACCCCGCCAGCAGCACGCCCACGCATGCTGCAGCCGCAACAATTAAATTTTTCATGTAGTCTTTTGTCTCCAGGCGCGGGACCGCGGACGGCCTCAAGCCGTCATGTCCGGCTGGAGGCAAAAAGAGCCGCCGGAGTGCACAGTCCCCATTAGTCGTCTACGGCCGCGCGACACACAAAACCAAACTGCGCGACCGCCGTTCAGCGAGCGTCGTTAGACCAGTGCAATGCGGAGATAATAGGGAAATGATGTGGCGCAGCAGGGGGTTACGCTTTTTCGCACTGATAGCCGGCTATAAAGATGGCCAGCACCCCTCACCTTTCTATGAAAAGCGAGGCAGCGCGGACAGAAGACGATGGAGCGTATCGATCGTGGAAAAATCGGCGATGCCATCCACACGCTGCGGGCGGAAATGGCGCTGGAAAGCCTCGACGTCTCCCTTCAGCCTTTCCGAGAATTCACCAGTGATTTCAGTTTTATAGCCATAGAGCGAGAGCATGGATTGCAGTGCTTCGATCGGCTGGCCCACATCCCCCTTCTGGAAAAATCGGCCGCCGGTAATCGCAGCCGGCTCAACCCAGTGCCCGACGCCCTCAGCGGCGAGCCAGGCCCAGGGGAATTTCTCGCCCGGATCGACCTTGCGCACGGGGGCTACATCGGAGTGTCCGAGCACCCGCTCGGGTGCGATTGCCCAGCGTTGGCCGCAATCACGACACAGTTCGATGACCGCTTCGATCTGCGCATCGGGGAAATCCGGCAGCCCGCCGGGATGGCCGGCATTGGCTATTTCAATACCGATCGACAGTGAATTGATATCGGCCTCATTGTGCCAGGTGCTCTTCCCCGCATGCCAGGCACGGCGCTCCTCCGGCACGAGCTGAATGACCCGCCCGTCCTCGAAGACGAAATAATGGCTGGATACCTGGCTCTCCGCGCGACAGAGCCAGTCCAGCGCGCCCTCGGCCGTGCCCATGCCGGTGTAGTGCAGAAGGATCATGTCCGGTTTGCGCCCGTCTCGCCGCTCGCCGTGATTCGGCGAAGGCTGCACCATGGCGCGAGCGAAATCGGCCGGAAAGGCATTCATGCGGCGCGGCGTTCTTTCTCGATTTCAGCGTAAGCGGCGTTCAGAGCGGCCATACGCTCGTTGGCGATGAGGTGGAACTCCTCCGGCACACCGCGCGAGACGAGACGGTCAGGATGGTTCTCATAGACAAGGCCGTGATACCGGCGGCGGATCGTCGGGAAATCATCATGGCGCGATACGCCGAGTATCTTGTAGGGGTCGCGTCCACCGCTCACATGGCGCGCCATGATCTGATCGAACCGTTCCTCGCTCATATGGAATATCTCGGCCACATGCTGCAGGAAGGCCATTTCCTTTTCGTGGATCAGCCCGTCAGCCTTGGCAATGTGAAACAGGCCGTCGAGCACGTCTTCCAAAACAGGGCAATTCTTGGTGCAGGTCACGCAAAGCGACGAGAGCCGCTCCGCATAGGCTTCGTAGCCCGCCACGTCCTGCCGTGCCAGATTGTAGAGACGCGCGACGTTCTTGGCCTGATCCGGCGGAAACTCGAAGATCTCTCGGAACGCGTTGACCTCGTTTTCGGTCACAATGCCGTCAGCCTTCGCCATCTTGGCGGAAAGGGCGATTATCGCGACGGAAAACGCCACTTTGCGGCGGGTTTCCGGATCGCCCTCGAACAAGGTTCGAATAGCCTCGACCACTGCCGACAGGGCATTGCCAGCGGTGCCACCGATAGCATTCAGCAATTTTTCCCAAAACGACATATTGGTCCCGATGGCTCTCATAGACAGTAGAATACCTTGACCAAATAATGCCTGCCATTGCAAGCAGTCCATTCGTCGCAAGGCGGAAAACACTTTTCACAATTTGGTAATGATGGCGTGTTCCAAACCGCATCCGACCGCGCGTTCGCGAGCAGACAAAGCGCGCGTTTCTTAAATTCTTTACTTTACAGCCATGCACGCCTGTCGCATCCATTCCCACCGCAACCATTGAAATGAAGCAGCTTGACTGCAAGGAGGATCTCCATGGCCAAACAGAAAGTCGCAATGCTCACCGCCGGTGGATTGGCGCCCTGTCTTTCTTCCGCCGTTGGCGGGCTGATCCAGCGCTATACCGACGTGGCGCCCGATCTCGACATCATCGCCTATCGGTCTGGCTACCAGGGAGTTCTGCTGGCTGACAGCATCGGGGTGACGCCGGCCATGCGCGAGCGTGCGCACCTGTTGCATCGCTACGGCGGCTCTCCGATCGGCAACAGCCGCGTAAAGCTCACCAATGCCGCCGACTGCGTCAAGCGCGGCCTGGTCAAGGAAGGTGAAAACCCGCTGCGCGTCGCAGCCGAGCGTCTCGCCTCCGATGGCGTCACCATTCTTCACACGATCGGCGGCGACGATACGAACACCACGGCCGCCGATCTTGCCGCCTATCTCGGGGCCAACGGCTACGACCTGACCGTCGTCGGCCTGCCGAAAACGGTCGACAACGACGTCGTGCCGATCCGCCAGTCTCTCGGCGCCTGGACGGCAGCCGAGGTCGGGGCGCATTTCTTCGACAATGTCAGCAACGAACAGACCGCCGCACCGCGCACCCTCGTCATCCACGAGGTCATGGGACGGCACTGTGGCTGGCTGACGGCGGCCACTGCCCGCGCCTATATTCAGAAGACCGCTGCCAACGAATATATCGACGGCTTCATGATGAATGCCGAGATGAAGAGCATCGACGGCCTCTATTTGCCTGAAATGGCCTTCGACATCGAAGCCGAAGGCGAGCGCCTTCGTTCCATCATGGAAAAGACCGGCCAGGTCACGCTGTTCGTATCGGAAGGTGCGGCCCTCGACGCCATCGTCGCCGAGCGCGAAGCCGCAGGTGAAAGCATCAAGCGCGACGCCTTCGGCCATGTGAAGATCGACACCATCAATGTCGGCGGCTGGTTCCAGAAGCAGTTTGCCTCGATCATCGGCGCCGAGCGCTCGATGGTACAGAAATCGGGTTATTTCGCCCGCTCCGCGCCGGCAAACGGCGAAGATCTTCGCCTTATCCAGGGCATGGTCGATCTCGCGGTGGAAAATGCACTCAACAAGGTATCCGGCGTCACCGGCCACGACGAAGGCCAGGGCGGCAAGCTGCGCGTCATCGAATTCCCCCGAATCAAGGGCGGCAAGGCATTCGATCTCTCGCAGCCGTGGTTCGCCGACGTGATGGACCACATCGGGCAGAAATACACGCAAGCCTGATTGATCGGCGATCAGGCGGCCCGATCGGTGATCAAGCGGCCTGATCGATGATCAAGCGGATCGACGGATCGTAAATCCGATGTCTTTGCTGGCGGCGAAAAAGGAATAGAGGAGGATTCCATGTCCATCGAAACCTGGCTCGCTTTCGCCGCCACATCCTGCATCATGCTGGCCATACCGGGGCCGACCATTCTCCTTGTCATCTCCTATGCCCTCGGTCACGGTCGCAAAACGGCGCTGGCGACCGTGACGGGCGTGACGCTTGGCGACTTCACGGCGATGACCGCCTCGCTCGCGGGCCTTGGCGCCATTCTCGCCGCATCCGCATCGCTGTTCACGATTCTTAAGCTGATCGGCGCGGCTTATCTCGTCTTCCTCGGAATCAAGCTCTGGCGAGCCCCGATCGTGACCGGCCCGATGGGCGATAACGACAATCTCCCCGAGGAGAAGCCGTTAAAGATCATGTTGCACGCTTACGTTGTAACGGCCCTCAACCCGAAGAGCATCGTTTTCTTCATCGCTTTCGTGCCGCAGTTTCTCGACATGTCGAAGCCCTTCCTTGAGCAAACGCTTATTTTGGAGGCAACTTTCCTCACTCTCGCCGCATTGAATTCGCTGCTTTACGTCTTCGTCGCCGACATGGCGCGCGGGTTTATCCGCAAGGCAAGCGTGCAACGCGCCGTCAACCGCACAGGCGGAACCCTGTTGATTGCCGCGGGTGCAGTGACCGCCGGATACCGCCGGATGGCCGCTTGACGCCGTCCAGGGTTGCGGCGCGATCACGGATAGGTTAATGGGGATTCATAATTTTATCGATCCTGTGGCCGAATTGTGCGGTCCTGTGGCCGATTTGCATCGCAAATTAGGTTTGGTTTTTTCGAAAGTGACAGAATGGTAGCGATCGGATTTCCCAGCCTGAAGCGCAGCGTTGCCTTGTCGGCAATGATGTGCGGCGCTCTCGCGGGGTGCGCAAGCACTCAGCAGCAGGCGTCTCAGGCAGAACTCCCGTCGGCACACACCAACGTGCCGCATCCGAATACGGCCCCGACCGCAACTGGCGTTGCCTCGTCCACGGGCGGCGTTGCGATGGCTTCAGCCGCTCCTGCATCTTCGACGGTTCCCGTATCGAATGAACCGCAGCAGGCAACCTTGGCAAAATCCGGCCGTGTAACGGCGGGTGCGGTCAACCAGCAGCAGATCGACGCCGCTCAGGCTCGCTTCGGTGCTCCGGCGGCAACCGCGAACGCACCGAGCCAGGGAACGGTGGCCATTGCGGCGGCTACAGGCATGTCTGCAACCGGCACCTCGACCGCAGCCGCCTATGCCGCATCGGACGTGCCGCTCATACCCTCCGTGGTCGCAATCCCGATACCCAATCCGGCGCGCCCCGGCGACGCGGCACTCACGCCGGTCTCGAGTTCGGTCGCTGATGCGGCGGCAACCATTCCGATGACCTCGGACGTCGCCGCCATCCAGGCCCCAGTGCCGATGCCCCGCCCCGATTCCCGCCCCGCGACGGAAGTCGCCTTCGTTTCGCCGGCGCAGATGGGCCTGCCGCGCTATGCGGATAACCGCATGCATTACGATTTCAACTTCGACACCACCGGCCCCACGGTCGTTACGGCTGTCTTGACCAGCCCGAGTTATGATTCCGATGTTCCCGCCGCTGAAAAAAGCTACGTTTCGAGGCTCATTCAGAAGTACGCCAAGATCTACGAGATCCCGGAATCGCTGATCCATCGCGTTGTCCACCGCGAGAGCCGTTACAATCCGAAAGCCTATAATCGGGCCGGATATTTCGGTCTCATGCAGATCAAATACAACACGGCCAAGTCGATGGGCTATGAAGGCCCTCCCTCAGGCCTGCTCGATGCCGAGACCAATATCAAATACGCCGCCAAATATCTGCGTGGTGCGTGGATGACAGCAGACAGCAAGGCCGAAAACAAAGAAACGAATGCCGTGCAGCTCTATGCCCGCGGCTATTACTACGATGCCAAGCGCAAGGGCCTGTCCAGCGTCGCCAACGGCGACTATTGATTTCTCAAGGAAGCTTTGGAAAGCCGGCCTAGTTTGTGGCCGGCTTTGTTGCATCCAGGATCCGCTTGAGCAGAATTTGCGGCCTGTAATCCGCCCAGGCCGGCGTCAATCCCATCCGCACCACAACAAGATTGGCCGAAGGAACGATAGCAACAGACTGGCCATCGTGACCGCTCATCCAGAAAGTATCAGGGGGCAAGCCGAATTGCGCGTTCGAACCGCCGGGACCGGCGAGCCAGGCCTGAACTTGCGAATACACCCCTTCCGAAGCCGTCGTCGGCGTGCGCATGGCCCCCACAAAGCCCTCCGGCAGCAAGCGCTGTCCTTTCCAGACGCCATCCTGGAGCAGGAATTGCCCGAAACGCGCCCAATCGCGAGCGGTGGCGTAGAGATAGGAACTGCCGACATAGGTGCCGCGCTCATCTGCCTCGAGCACCGCACTGTGCATGCCAAGCGGCCCGAAAAGCGCCTCGCGCGGATAGGATATGGCCGCACTCAGGTTCGGCAGCCGGTTCATCCACAGCCTTGAGAGTAGCGTTGCCGTACCGCTGGAATAGTTGAAGCGTTCTCCAGGCGCGGCCACCTGGCGCGCATTGGCCACGATGCTGGTCGTGTCCGGCTCGAGATAAAGCATGCGGGTCACGTCCGATACGTCGCCATAGGCCTCGTTGAAGGCAAGACCGCTTTCCATGGCGAGAAGGTCGCTGAGCTTGATATTCTTGCGCGCATCGCCACTCCATTGCGGCAGGAGATTTTGGTCGTCGAAAGACATGCGGCCGGCCAACATGAGGCGGCCGATGATGGCGGCGTTGACTGTCTTTGTCATAGACCAGCCAATCAGGGGCGTTCCCTCGTTGAAACCGTCGCCATAGGCCTCGGCTACGATATGCCCGTCTTTGACGACGACAACGGCGCGCATCGCTGGCCCGGCAAGATCCGGGTTTGCCACCAGCTTAGCAAACTTGGCGTCTTGCTCACCCGAACCGAGCGTGACCGTATTGCCATCGGGCCAGAACGCATCGCTCTTCGGCGTCTTCAGCTTGTTCAGGAAGACTGCGCCGCGCGCTGCCTGGAGATCGCCATCGGGCACCGTCGTGCAGCCGAGCGCACCGCGATAGAGCGCATAATTAGGCGCAAACATTCCAAGGAAGCGCGCTCTGACGACGCCCTCGTCGCGGTCGACCGAAACATGGATAAGCTTCAACGCCGGATTGCCCGGTGCCTGCACGTCATCCGCCAGCACCTGATCCGGGTCCCGTTTGGCGACAAACGTGTTGGAACACACCATCTTGGCGGCATAGCCATCGCCGACCCTGAGCAATTCCGGCGGATAAACAGAGAGCCAGACGGCTCCGCCTGCGACAATGATCAGCAGCAAAACAACAAATGCTCCGATCACTCTCGATATCAAACGCATGTCACATACCCTCCAAAAGGTAGGCGGAGACAAGCAGGAAACGCAGCAAGATGAAAGAGCTATCGTCGCTGCCGCCACTCAAATATGTGCAGGGCCATATCTCGACCGAATCTGCCAACAGCCCGCGTCATCAGACTGTAGCATTGCCGGGTTAAACGCGCTGAACCCTGACAAATTGGTGACAAGACTCAGATGACGGAATTCGCCCCAGACGCCGGTCTCCAAAAGAACCGGAAACTCAAGGATGCTCTGCTGCAACATAAGGCGCTGTCCAAGGCCGGCCTTTCGGAGCGCCTCTTCGGCATGCTGTTTTCCGGTCTTGTCTATCCGCAGATCTGGGAGGATCCTGATGTCGACATGGAGGCGATGGAACTCCAGCCACATCACCGCATCGTTACCATCGGCTCTGGCGGCTGCAATATGCTCGCCTACCTTTCGCAGAACCCTTCCTCGATCGATGTGGTCGATCTCAACCGCCACCACATTGCTTTGAACAAGCTGAAGCTGGCCGCTTTCCGGCTGCTGCCCGGCCATGCGGATCTGGTGCGTTTCTTCGGCACGCCAGGCGTTGCCGCCAACAGCCAGGCCTACGACCAGTTTATCGCGCCGCGGCTGGACGAAGCTACCGCTTCCTATTGGGGTGGCCGCGACATGTATGGTCGTCGCCGCGTCACGGTATTCAATCGTAACATTTACAAGACCGGTCTCCTCGGCCGCTTCATCGGTGCCGCGCATGTGCTGGCGCGCCTGCACGGCGTGCGCCTCGCAGGGATGACGGAAGCCCGCACTCTCCGCGAGCAGCGCCAGTTCTTCGAAAACGAGATCGCCCCGATCTTCGACAGGCCGGCGGTTCGCTGGTTGCTCGGTCGCAAGAGCTCGCTCTTCGGTCTCGGCATTCCGCCCCAGCAATATGATGAGCTTGCAAGCCTTGCCGGCGATGATTCGATTTCTGCCGTATTGAAGCATCGATTGGAAAAACTGGCATGCCACTTCCCGATGCGGGATAACTATTTTGCGTGGCAAGCCTTCGCGCGCCGCTACGCCGGCCAGCATCAGGGTCCCCTGCCCACCTACCTGAAGCCGGAGCATTATGCCGCAATCCGCGCCAATGCCGACCGCGTCGATGTCCATCACGCCAACTTCACCGAACTCCTGGCCTCCAAGCCGGCAGCCTCCCGCGATCGTTACGTCTTGCTCGACGCGCAGGATTGGATGACCGATGAGCAGCTCAACGGCCTTTGGGCGGAAATCACCCGCACGGCGCGCGAAGGCGCTCGCGTCATTTTCCGCACGGCTGCGGAAAAGAGCATCATCGAGGGCCGCCTGTCACCGGCCATCCGCGATCAGTGGGTCTATTTCGAGGAGCGTTCGCAGGAGCTCAATGCCCAGGATCGTTCGGCGATCTATGGCGGCTTCCACATTTACGGGAAAAAAGCGTGAGCCACGCGGATACGGGCACGGAAACCGGCTCGAACAATCATGCAAGGCTGATGGACGGCATGTACCGTTATCAGCGGCATATCTACGATCTGACCCGCAAATATTACCTCTTCGGGCGCGACCGCACGATCGAGCAGCTTAACGTGCCCCCGGGTGGCTCATTGCTGGAAGTGGGCTGCGGTACGGGCCGTAACATGCTGCTGGCCTACCGGCATTTCCCTTCCGCGAAGCTTTATGGCCTTGATATCTCGCAGGAGATGCTGATTTCGGCGCGCAACAATTTTCGCGGCCTGAAGCAGATGCCGGATTTTCGCGTTGCAGACGCCACCACGTTTTCACCCACCGATTTCGGCACTGATGGATTCGACCGCGTGATGGTTTCCTACGCGTTGTCGATGATCCCGGATTGGACGAGCGCAATCGATGCATCGCTTGGTGCCGTCGCCCCCGGTGGCGAACTGCACGTCGTCGATTTTGGCCAGCAAGAAGGTCTGCCGGGCTGGTTCCGGACCCTTCTCAAAGGATGGTTGAAGAAATTCCACGTCACCCCCCGCGCCGATCTTCTGACGGTACTGGAAGAGAAGGCAAAGGCGCGCGGCATGACGCTCAAGATCGAAAAGATCGGTCGTGGCTACGCCTGGAGAGCCGTCGTCGCCAAGCAAGCCGCATAAGCGGCGGCGGAATTCGGCGAGAAATACGGTGCCATTGTGCTTCAAGCATAAGAATTTGCTTGAAGATAACGCATTTTTTACGTTGATATGGTGAATAAAGTGGCAAGGTCGGCTGACAGCAGCTTGGCCTGCCGCTCTTTAGGATTTTCGGGGACCACTATACGGAAGCCAAGTCTTGGGGCAGCCAGATCACTCGCGTCATAACGGGATACTCATGCGCCGGCTTCTGTTGTGCTTAATGCCGCTTGCCCTTTTTTTGAATGGCTGCACGATGGGCTACGACGCTTTTTCGACGGCGTCGCTTCCCAAGACCAGGTTCAGCGATACAAAGCCGCAGGATTTCGGCCGCGACCATCCTGACCGCCATCCCATCCACGGCATCGATATTTCCAAATACCAGGGCGATATCGATTGGCAGGCCGTCAAGTCTTCCGGCGTGGCCTTTGCCTTTATCAAGGCGACGGAAGGCAAGGACCGGATCGATCCGCGCTTTACCGAATATTGGCGCGAAGCTGCCGCTGCGGGACTTCTTCACACAGCCTATCATTTCTATTATTTCTGCTCGACTGCCGACGATCAGGCGGACTGGTTCATCCGCAATGTACCGAAGGACGCCACAATGCTTCCGCCGGTCATCGACGTCGAATGGAACCCCAGCTCCCCGACCTGCCGCACGAGACCGGCCCCTGAAACGGTGCGGACGGAAATGAAGCGCTTCATGGATCGCCTCGAAGCCTATTACGGCAAGCGCCCGATCATCTACACCTCGGTCGACTTCCACCGCGAAAATCTCGCTGGTTATTTCAAGGATTACCACTTCTGGGTCCGCTCGGTCGCGAAGCATCCCAAGGAGATCTACGCGAATCGTGACTGGGCCTTCTGGCAGTATACATCCACCGGCCTTATCCCCGGTATCAAAGGGCCGATGGATATCAATGTCTTCGCCGGTTCCGAGCAAAATTGGCACAGCTGGGTGGCGGCAGTACAGAAGCAAGGAAATTCTTGAGTTTGACGCTATTTCTCTCTTGCTTATGTCACAATCTTCTGTGAAAGCGACCCTATTCTATCACTAGAGAGGATCGCCCATGGACCGTTACACCATTCGACGCAACGCACTCGCGTTGATCTTCGCCTCAGCCATAACCGGCGCGGCGATGGCTCAGAGCGCGGCCCCAGCCGCCGCACCGAGCACGGATGGCGTCAGCGCTCCCAAGGTGGCTTGCGGCGGTGATCTTGCACCCTTCCTGGCTGGTGTGAAGGCCGAAGCAATTGCAGCCGGCGCCGATGCCGCGGCGGCCGACAGGACCTTGGCTGGCGCGCAGATCGATCCCAAGGTTCTCTCCATGGACCGTGGTCAGGGCGTATTCCGCCAGACCTTCCTCGAATTCTCGCAGCGCACCGTCAGCCAGGGTCGCCTGGATATCGGTCGCCAGAAGATGAAGCAGTATGCCGACGTCTTTGCAAAGGCTGAAAAAGACTACGGCGTCGCCCCCGGCGTCATCACAGCCTTCTGGGCGATGGAAACCGACTTCGGCGCCGTTCAGGGCAACTTCAACACCCGCAACGCGCTTGTCACCCTCGCGCATGACTGCCGTCGGCCGGACTTCTTCCGTCCGCGTCTGATCGCGCTGATCGAATTGGTGCAGCGCGGCGATGTCGACCCGGAGACCACGACAGGTGCATGGGCCGGCGAAATCGGCCAGACGCAGATGCTGCCGCCTGATATCATCGCGTACGGCACCGATGGCGATGGCGATGGCCACGTCAACTTGAAGACAAGCGCGCCCGACGTCATTCTAACGACGGCAAGATTCCTCCAGCATCTCGGCTTCCAGCGCGGTCAGCCCTGGCTGCAGGAAGTAACCGTGCCGGATAATCTGCCCTGGGAGAAATCCGGCATCGGCGGCACGCTCACCGCCGCCGACTGGTTCCAGCTCGGCGTCAAGCCGCGCGACGGCAACACAAGTTTCGGCTCGCTGCCGGCCGCCCTCATCCTGCCGCAGGGCCGCAAGGGTCCGGCTTTCCTGACCTATCCGAACTACAACGCCTATCTCGGATGGAACCAGTCGTTCATCTACACGACCTCCGCCGCCTATTTCGCCACCCGTTTCGCCGGTGCTCCGCCTTATAACAAGGGCACGCCGGAACCGGGCCTGAACGATGTCGATATGAAAACGCTTCAGACCAAGCTTGTGGCGCGCGGCTACGATGTCGGCAAGATCGACGGCATTCTCGGCTCCGGCACGCGCATCGCCATTCAGAAGGAACAGTTCCGCCTCGGCATGCCGGCCGATGGCTGGGCGACTTCGGCGCTTCTCGGCGCACTCTGAGTTTTCCCGCTTCCCTATCAAAAAGGCGGCCGCAAGCCGCCTTTTTAATTGAGTTCCCCTCTCCCCGAACGCTCAGAGAAACCCATTCTGCCCGGTGTCGCAGGAAACGGGTGGAACCCCCGCTCTCTCCCGGTTTACATGAGCCGAAACGGGATGAACGGCGATGGACAGCGAAAACCGAATGAGTGCACTCACCTGGGGCCTGCTGCTATTGCTCGGGCTGATCTGGGGTGGGTCGTTCTTCTTTGCCCGTATTGCCGTTCACCATGTCCCACCCTTCACCCTCGTCCTTCTGCGATTGTCGCTGGCAGCGGTGGCGTTGCATGTCTATCTCGCTGGCCGTTTCGGGATCTATCAGGTGCTGCGGAGCCATTGGCGGCAATTCTTGATGCTCGGCCTCATCAACAATGCGGTACCGCACACATTGATCTTCTTCGGCCAGACAGAGATGGGAGCGGGACTTGCCTCTATCCTCAACGCAACCACACCGATCTGGACGGTCCTGATCGGCAATCAGTTGACGACGGACGAGCGGCTGACATCGGCCAAGCTGGCCGGCTGCCTCGCCGGGCTCGTCGGCACGGTCATCCTGCTCGCGCCAAGCGTGACCAACAGCGCTTCTGTGCCCTTCTGGGCGCTGCTGCTGCCGATCATCGCGGCAATTTCCTATGGCTTCGCGGCGATTTACGCCAAGCGCTTCAAAGGCATCGCGCCGCCCGTCGTCGCGGCTGGCCAGCTGACCGGCTCCTCGCTCATCATGTTGCCGGTCGCCCTGGTCATAGACCAGCCTTGGATGCTGGCGACACCGCCGGCCGCCGCGATAGCAGCCATTCTAGGGCTAGCCCTGCTATCGACCGCTTTCGCCTACATCCTCTATTTTCGCATCATGGCGCTTGCCGGCGCGACGAACGCCTCGCTTGTCACCCTCCTGGTACCGCCAAGCGCTATGCTGCTCGGCTTTCTTTTCCTGGGTGAACGGCTCGGCTTCACCGAGATCGCCGGCATGATGCTCATCGCGCTGGGCTTGCTCATCCTTGATGGCCGCACCTACGCATGGATAAGGCATGGCATGCGCGCCGGCGCGGCATAATCCGCACCCCTCCACCCGAAATAAGTCATACACGGCGTTGGGAATAGGTATGCGTTAACACTTATTCACAGCGGGCCAGGCGGCAAACAAGGGAGATTTATTTAATGAAATCAATTCGCTAAGGCGAAACCATGAATCAAAACGCCAACCGGATACCGCGCCGCAGCATCGAATTCTCTTTCCAAGCGACACATTATCGACATAAAATTTAACGGCTGACTGAGGAGGAAGACATGGGATTGACGCGATCCATCAACGTCCTAGTGGTTGGTGCGGCCTTCATTTTCGTCGTAACGATGCTTTTCATCTAACGGCATGACGATCACCGCAGGCGACCGAACTCCGAAAAGCTAACAAAACGACTATTCCATTAAAAAAGCGCATGCCCGGGAGGGACATGCGCTTTTTCATGTGTTGTGTGGCAACCTTAGGCGGCAGCGCCCGCCCGAGCATCCACCTTGCGCTGGAGGCCCAGCCGCTCGAGGACGGCAGAAACGAGAGGCGAGCGGTTCATCGTATAGAGATGAAACTCGTGAATGCCGCGACGCATCAGATCCTGGATCTGTTCGGCGGCGACATCGGCCGCGACCTTGGCGCGCTCATCGGTATTTTCGTCGAGACCATCGAAACGTTCATCGAGCCAGGACGGAATGCTGGTACCGCAGGCACCGGCAAAGCGCTTCAGTTGCGTCAGGTTCTGGATCGGCATGATGCCCGGCACGACCGGGATCTTGATGCCGGTTGCGCGAACGCGATCATGATAGCGCTCGAAGGCATCATTATCGAAGAAGAACTGCGTCAGGGCGCGGTCTGCGCCGTTGTCAGCCTTGCGCTTCAGCATATCGATGTCGGCTACGGTATCGCGGCTCTCCGGATGCTTTTCCGGATAGGCCGATACGGAAATATCGAAATCCCCCCGCTCACGCAGCGCGGTCACCAGTTCGGCGGCATTGGCATAGCCGCCCGGATGCGGCTGGTAGGCGGAACCGACACCGCCCGGCGGGTCGCCGCGCAGGGCGACGAAACGGCGGACGCCGGTGGCGAGAAATTCGTCGATCACCCGATGCGTATCCTCGCGCGTCGCACCGACGCAAGTCAGATGCGAAGCAGTCGTGAACGGCGTCTCATGGATCATCTTTCGAACGGCCGAGAGCGTCGGCGCCTTGGTCGATCCGCCCGCTCCATATGTCACAGAAACGAATTCCGGCTCCCATTCGCTCAATTCCGAAACCGTATTCCATAGCTGCTGCTCGGCTTCTTCCGACTTTGGCGGGAAGAACTCGAAGGAAATGCGGATACCGCCCTGGCCATTTTCGGATTTAGAAGACATGTCAAACTCTCCCGGCAAGAATGGGGGACGATTGGCGGTCCTGCTCGGCTGCCATCAGCAACCGCGGGTCGCGCGCCAGCCAGATCGTGACTGTCAACGCCTGACCGCTTTCCCTCCCCGAATGAAGGTCCTGTACCTGCTCGACATCGAGCCCGGCCAATTTCAGCCAATCGGATATGGTCTGATGCGAGAAACCGAGACGCAGATGCGCATGCTCATCGCGCAGATATTCCAGCCCGTGCGGCGCGAGATCGATGATGGCAAGCCGACCGCCGGGCCGCAGCATTCGCGCCGCTTCCGCAACCGCGATCTGCGGCTGATCAAGGAAATGCAGTACCTGGTGAATGGTGATCAGATCGAAATCCTGCTGCTCGAGCGGCAGGTTGAAAATATCGCCCTGACGCACCGACGCGGCCATGATGTTGGAACGGTCGAGATTGGCGCGGGCTACGGCCAGCATGTCGCGGCTGGCATCGATGCCGATGGCGCGGCGATAGTGACCTGCCAACAGCTGCAACATCCGGCCCGTGCCGGTACCGAGATCGAGAAAGGAATCGATCGGCTGCGGGCCTATCAATTCGATCAGCGCCTTGTCGACATCCTCATCGGCGACATGCAGACGGCGCAGCTCATCCCACTCGGCAGCATTCCGGCTGAAATAGGCTTGCGCGCGCTCGGCGCGAATGCGCTTCACGGAAGCAAGTCGCTCCCCGTCGCGCAACAGCACGGAATCCTTCTCCGCCGTATGGCGCAGAAGCGTTCGTGCCATCATCACCGCCTTGCCGTCCTGCTTCAGGCGGAAATAGGCCCAGGCGCCCTCCTGATAGCGGTCGATCAGGCCCGCTTCTCCAAGCAGTTTCAGATGCCGCGAAATGCGGGGCTGTGATTGGCCGAGAATTTCGGTAAGATCGGTGACTGTCAGATCGCCGGCGGCAAGGAGTGCCAGCAGCCGCAGCCGCGTGGGCTCGCCGACGGCTTTCAGCACGTCCACAACCTCATCCAAGCCGAGCTTCACAACATCAGTCATTCCACACCCAATCAAGATATAAAGATATCTTTATGTGATTTGGGCGCGTTCTGCAAGAGCCAAACGATCGCCGACGCGGTTTGACGTCGGAAATCTGTTAGTTTCTGCCGAAAACGGAACACCGAATGCCGGCGCGAGATAAACAAAAACCCCGGTCAAGCCGGGGTTTTCGAAGAGCAAAAGCAGAAGCTTATCGCGTCAGGCGCTTATAGGTGACGCGGCTCGGATTGATGCTGTCAACGCCGAGACGGCGCATCTTGTCCTGTTCGTAATCCTCGAAGTTACCTTCGAACCATTCGACATGGCTATCGCCTTCGAAAGCGAGGATATGCGTGGCCAGACGATCAAGGAACATGCGATCGTGGCTGATGATGACGGCGCAACCGGCAAAGTTTTCAAGCGCGATCTCGAGAGCGCCAAGCGTTTCCGTATCAAGGTCGTTGGTCGGTTCGTCGAGCAGCAGAACGTTGCCGCCGGCCTTCAGCATCTTGGCAAGATGCACGCGGTTGCGCTGGCCGCCCGAGAGGTTGCCGACCTTCTGTTGCTGGTCGCCGCCCTTGAAATTGAAGGTCGCGCAATAAGCGCGCGAATTCATTTCATACTTGCCGAGCTTGATGACTTCGGCGCCGCCGGAGATCTCTTCCCAGACGGTCTTGCCGCCATCGAGTGCGTCACGGCTCTGGTCGACATAGCCGAGATGAACGCTGTCGCCGATGCGGATGCTGCCGCTATCCGGCTTTTCCTGGCCGGTGATCATGCGGAAAAGCGTCGTCTTGCCGGCGCCGTTCGGACCGATAACGCCGACGATACCGCCCGGCGGCAGCTTCAGCGACAGACCTTCGATCAACATCCGGTCGCCATAACCCTTGTTGATGCCTTCCATCTCGATGACCACCTGTCCGAGACGCTCACCGACCGGAATGATGATCTGCGCATCGCCGGGACGCTGGTTCTCGGCGGCATCGACCAACTCGTCATAAGCGCGGATACGGGCCTTGGACTTCGACTGGCGGGCTTTCGGGCTGGAAGCGATCCACTCCTGTTCGCGAGCGATCGCCTTCTGGCGACCGGCCTCTTCGCGACCTTCCTGCTGCATGCGCTTCGCCTTCGCCAGCAAGTAGGAGGAGTAGTTGCCTTCGTAGGGAATGCCGCGACCGCGGTCGAGTTCGAGGATCCAGCCGGTGACGTTATCCAGGAAGTAGCGATCGTGGGTAATCATCAGCACGGCGCCCGGATAGGCACGCAGATGCTTTTCCAACCAGGCGATGGTTTCGGCGTCGAGATGGTTAGTCGGTTCGTCGAGCAGCAGCACGTCCGGCTGCGACAGCAGCAGCTTGCACAACGCCACACGACGGCGTTCGCCGCCGGAGAGTTTGGTGACGTCGGCATCGCCAGGCGGGCAGCGCAACGCATCCATTGCCATCTCAACCTGGCTTTCCAGGTCCCAGAGATTCTGGCTGTCGATGATGTCCTGGAGCTTAGCGCCCTCTTCCGCCGTCTCGTCGGAATAGTTCATCATCAGTTCGTTGTAACGATTGAGGACGTCAGTCTTCGCCGCAACGCCTTCCATGACGTTTTCGAGCGCCGTCTTCGCCGGATCGAGCTGCGGCTCCTGCGCCAAATAGCCGATGGTGGCACCCTCGGCCAGCCAGGCCTCGCCGGTATACTCCTTATCGAGACCGGCCATGATCCGCAGCACAGTCGACTTACCTGCACCGTTCGGACCGAGAATACCGATCTTGGCATCGGGGTAGAAGGAGAGATGGATATTCTCGAGAATTTTCTTGGCGCCATAGGCCTTATTCAGACCGGCCATATGATAAATGAACTGACGTGCCATAGCTTGGGTTACTCCACGGGCGAACAACATTGTGAATTGTGCCGCTATGTAGGCGAAACCCCGCCCTCGGGCAACGGCGAAACCTTGTCCGAGGGCATTATCCGAGTCATAAAGCCCGTATTTCCTCAGAAACCGGCCGCATCCACCACGCCGCGATCGCACCCGAACGACGTGCTGCCGGCACCCTGGATCAGTTTGCCAAGCCGTGGCTCGCCACCCTGCTGCGGATCGATCGCATCTTCGGAGAGGCCGATCGTCAATTCCGAAATCATCCTGGTATTGCCGACCCGGCGGCAGCTCATCTTGATGCGCGCATTGGCACCCTCGCCGAAGCTTTGGTCGAAGGCGGCCTTGATGGTTTCGGCATCCAGCTCCTTGCCGATATTCTCAGCGAAAAGATCGCGCACGGCCGATGCATTAAGTTCGGCGATCAAACCGGCAGCGGTCGAGAAAAACTGATCGGCGCTGAGCTTCGTGCATGTGCCGTGCTTGATCCATTCATGGCGTTCGAGGCCGGACTGGGTGCCCGGCATGACCTTGTCGAGCTTTGCCTTGACTTCCTGCGACAGCTGAACCGCCGGTAGATCCTTCCAATCGCTGCTGCGGTCGGCCTGTTTCAAATCGTCCGAAACGTCGCAATATTCCTGCCGCATCGGCCAGAGGCCGTGCAGCGAGAAATTTGTGGCGTCATAGTTGTTCGACGATTGGTTCCGGCATTCCGCCTTCTTCTGGTTCGTCGCACAAAACGCCGGCTCCCAGCTCGCCGCCAGTATAAAGCGCGTCCGCCCTCTGCTCTGCTCCTGCGCCGCCGCGCTGGCGATCGTTCCGGCCGAAAGGAGCACAACCGCAAATATCCGAAGCAAATGCTTCATTTCATGCCTCCAATTAGAACATTATAGGAACAAATAAGCAGTTTGGTTGAGTAGATGCAACCCTGAATCACATGACTTGCGAAGATTTATTTCTGTGGGCTTCGATCGTTATCCGTTGCAATCAACCGAATGATGACCTTTCGTCCAAATGGGGAGGAACCATGCATGTTCGCCGAGACGCAACGCCTGGAAAGCCCGACGGGCGCGACAATTGCCTATCATCATTCGCCGGCTAAAGGCGATGCACGCGGCATCCTCCTGATATCTCATGGCCTTGCCGAACATTCACGCCGCTACGCAGCTTTTGCTGAAGCCATGGCCGCGCGCGGCTTTCATGTCTATGCCCATGATCATCGCGGCCATGGCGAGACTGTTGCTGCCGACGCTCCAATCGGCCGTTTCGCGCGAAGAAACGGCGTCGGGCAGGTCATCTCTGATGTGCTGGCCATGCGCGAGCTTGCCGCGACGGCCCATCCCGGCCTGCCCATCATTCTCTTCGGTCACTCCATGGGAGGATTGATCAGCCTCAACACGGTCGTCACGCATCCGGACAAATTCGATGCCGTCGCGGTCTGGAACTCCAACTTCAATCCCGGCCTCGCCGGCCGCGCCGCCCAGCTCATCCTGAAGACGGAGCGCATGTTCAAAGGATCGGACGTCCCCAGCGGGCCGTTGCCGAAACTGACCTTCGCTACCTGGGGCAAATCCATCCCGAACCGCCGCACCGAGTTCGACTGGCTTTCGCGCGTTCCCGAGCAGGTGGACAAGTACATCGCCGATCCGCTCTGCGGCTTCAATGCATCTGTCTCGCTCTGGCTTGACATATTCGAGCTCAGCTTTCGCGCCCCGCAGAAAACCTATCTCGAACGACTGCGGCGTGACATGCCGATTCATCTGACGGGAGGCGGCAAGGATCCCGCGACCGACAACGGAAAAGCGATTTCCTGGCTGTCAAACCATTTGAAAAATGCCGGCTTCTCTCATATTACAACCGCGATCCATCCGGACATGCGGCACGAGACGCTGAACGAAATCGGCGCCGCCCAAGCCATTTCCGACTTTGCCGACTGGTGTGAGAAGGTGACGGCAAGGAACTGATTCTCAAAGGAATTCTACAATGAATGCCAGCAGCGGCACCTCGCTTCGATTGCCGCAGTCGGAGCTGACCTTCGGCCTGTTGATGATGTTCCTCTCCGTCGTCCTCTCGCCGATCATCGACATATTCTCCAAGCTCGCGGCAGCCACCATTCCGCCGGCTGAAGTCACCGCCGCGCGTTTCATCTTCCAATCGCTCTTTGCGCTGCCGATGATGGCCATGCTTGGACAATGGGGCGTATGGACATGGCGTCGCAGCGGCGTGCATGCCATCCGCGCCGGCGTGCTCACGCTGTCCATGGTTTCGTTCGTGACGACGCTGCAGGTCATGGAAGTCGCCGATGCCATCGCCATCTTTTTCGTCGAGCCGATGATGCTGACCATTCTCAGCAGCATCTTCCTCAAGGAAACCATCGGCTGGCGGCGCTACACGGCCTGCGCCGTCGGTTTTTTCGGCGCGATGCTGATCATCCAGCCAAGCTTCGAAGAGGTCGGTTTCGTCGCGCTTTTGCCCGTCGTCACCGCGCTCTGCATTGCCGTCTACGTGATGATCACGCGCGTCGTCTCCCATAGCGAGGATGCATGGTCGATGCAGTTTCAAACGGGCATATGGGGCGTCGGCTTCAGCCTGATCCTGCTTGCGATCGGCCGTGCGACCGGTTCTGCCATCCTCGATCCCGTCCTGCCGGACCTGATTGCCATGCTTTATCTGCTCGGCGTCGGCGCCAGCGCAGCCGCCGCCGGCATCCTCACCGTACACGCCTATCGTGCCGTGCCAGCCTCGACGCTTGCGCCCCTGCAATATTTCGAGATCGTCTCGGCGACGATCTTCGGCTGGCTGGTCTTCGGCAACTTTCCGGATGCGATCAAGTGGCTCGGAATATTCATCATCATCGGCTCCGGGCTCTACATTCTCTGGCGCGAGCGGCGCTTTGCTTCCAAGCCGGTATCCGATACATCTGCAACAGCATTCACGCCTTAAGCGAGAGAGCGGGTCGACATGACAGACCAGAAAACCAAGAAACCTCCGCTGTCCGGTATTCGAGTCATCGAGCTTGCTCGTGTGCTCGCCGGCCCCTGGGCGGGGCAGATGCTGGCCGATCTCGGCGCCGACGTCATTAAGGTGGAAAATCCCGACGGCGGCGACGACACGCGCCAATGGGGCCCGCCCTTTGTCGAGGGCAAGGATGGCGAAAATCTCTCGGCCGCCTATTATCATTCGGCCAATCGCGGCAAGCGTTCCATCGTCGCCGACCTCAAGAACGCAGAGGGTCAGGAGCTCGTGCGCCGGCTGGTGAAGACGGCCGACGTCGTGATCGAGAATTTCAAGCTCGGCGGCCTGGTCAAATACGGCCTGGACTACGAAAGCCTGAAAAGGATCAATCCGAGGATCGTCTATTGCTCTATCACGGGCTTCGGACAGACAGGGCCTTATGCCGGCCTGGCAGGCTATGACTACATCGTCCAGGGCATATCCGGCTTCATGTCGATCACCGGCGAGCCCGACGGCCAACCGATGAAGGCAGGCGTTGCGATTGCCGATATCTTCACCGGTATCTATGCGGTCTCGGCAATCGAGGCCGCCCTGATCCATGCGCTCAAGACCGGTGAAGGCCAGCTCGTCGATATGGCGCTTCTCGACGTGCAGTCGGCCGTGCTCGCCAATCAGAACATGAACTATCTGATATCGGGCAAACCGCCCGTGCGCCTCGGCAATGCCCATCCCAATATCTCGCCCTATGAGGTCGTTCCCACCGCCGACGGCTATCTCATTCTGGCTGTGGGCAATGATGGGCAGTTCCGCCGCCTGTGCGCAATTCTCGGCATCGATGCCCACGCCGACGACGAGCGCTATGCGACCAACAAGGCCCGCGTCGCCCACCGCAACGAGGTCCGGGCATTTATATCGGCGAGGACGCTGACCTGGAACAAGGCGGATCTGCTGAAGGCCTGCGAGGACAATGCCGTCCCGGCCGGCGCCATCAATACGATCGAGGACATGTTCGCCGATCCGCAGATCAAGTCGCGCGGTTTGCGGATCGATCTCGAGGACAGCGTCGGCACCATGATCCCAAGCGTGCGGACGCCGATCGTTCTGTCGGAGACGCCCTTGACCTATACACGGCCGAGCCCGCGCCTTGGCGAACATCAGGAGGAGGTTCTGGCCGAATTGGCCGAACTGGAGGGAAAGGCGAAGATATGAAGCGAACGGGCGGCCAACTCATCGTCGAAGCTTTGAAGGCCAATGGCGTAGCGCGTATTTCCTGCGTGCCGGGCGAGAGCTTTCTTGCCGTGCTCGATGCGCTGCATGACAGCGACATCAAGGTGCTTGTCTGCCGTCAGGAGGGTGGTGCGGCGATGATGGCGGATGCCTGGGGCCGGCTGACGGGAGAGCCGGGCATCTGCATGGTCACCCGCGGCCCCGGCGCGACCAATGCCTCCGCCGGCCTGCATATCGCCCGGCAGGATTCGATCCCGATGATCCTCTTCATCGGTCAGGTTCAGCGCGACGCCCGCGAGCGCGAGGCCTTCCAGGAAGTGGAATTCCGCCGCGCCTTCACCGAATTCGCGAAATGGGTCGGCGAGATCGACGATGCTGCCCGCATCCCGGAATTCGTCACCCGTGCCTTCGCGGTCGCGACGTCGGGGCGTCCCGGCCCAGTCGTACTGACCCTGCCCGAGGACATGCTCCGCGACGAGGTCGAAGCGCCGGAAGCCAAGCCATATACGCCTGTCGCCGCATATCCCGCCCGCAGTCAGCTCGCCGATCTTCATCGGCGCCTCATAGCGGCGGAACGCCCGATGGTCATTCTCGGCGGCACACGTTGGAATGAGGAGGCGGTTGCCGGCATCCGGCAATTCGTGGAGCGTTTCAGCCTGCCGGTCGGCTGTTCCTTCCGTCGCCAGATGCTGTTCGATCATCTGCATCCGAACTATGTCGGCGATGTTGGGATCGGCATCAATCCGGCGCTCGCCAAAGAAATCAAGGAGGCGGATCTGCTCATTCTTCTGGGTGGGCGCCTCTCCGAGATGCCGTCCTCCGGCTATACGCTGGTGGATATCCCCTACCCGCGCCAGCAGTTGGTCCACGTCCATCCCGACCCGTCAGAGCTTGGCCGCGTCTACCGCCCAGATCTGGCGATCTGTGCGAGTCCCACTGATTTCGTCGCGGCGCTGGCCGATCTGGATGCACCGAGCGAAACACCTTGGGGCGAACGCACCGAACGCATGCATGCCGCTTATCTCGCCTGGTCGAAGACGCCGGAGAGAAGCCCCGGTGCGGTTCACATGGGCCGCATCATGGACTGGATCGAAGCCAATACCGCTGATGATGCGATCTTCACCAACGGCGCTGGCAACTATGCGACCTGGCTGCATCGCTTCCATCGCTTCCGCCGTTTCAACACCCAGGCGGCCCCCACCTCGGGATCAATGGGCTACGGCTTGCCGGCAGCGGTCGCCGCCAAGCAGCTGTTTCCGGAGCGCGAGGTGATCTGCTTTGCCGGCGACGGCTGTTTCATGATGCACGGCCAGGAATTCGCGACTGCCGTTCAATATGATTTGCCGCTGATCGCGCTGGTCATCAACAATGGCATGTACGGCACCATCCGCATGCATCAGGAGCGGGAATATCCCGGCCGTGTCAGCTCCACAGCACTGAAGAACCCTGATTTTGCCGCCCTCGCCCGCGCCTATGGCGGCCACGGCGAGACGGTGATGACGACGGAGGAATTCGGCCCGGCATTCGAGCGGGCCCGTGCCAGCGGCAAACCGGCGATCATCGAGATTGCGCTCGATCCGGAAGCGATCACGCCCTCGCGCACCCTGACGGAAATCGCTCAAACGAAAGGCCGGTGAGCGCGAGCCCACCGGCCTTCCAAAACACGCCGCGTCGACTTAGAGCGCGGCCGTCACGATGAATTCGACCTTGTACTTCGGTGCAGCGAGCTTGGCTTCGCTGGTCGCGCGAGCCGGCGTGTTGGCCGGATCGACCCAGGCTTCCCAGGCGGCATTCATTTCTGCGAAATAGGAAATATCGGAGAGGTAGATGAGCGTCTGCAGGATCTTCGACTTGTTGGAGCCGGCTGCTGCGAGCAGGCGGTCGACTTCGGCCAACGCCGACTTGCACTGATCGGTGACGCTTTCGCCTTCACCGACCTGGCCGGCGAGGTAGACGGTGTTGCCGTGGATGACGGCGCCGCTCATGCGGGCGCCAACGTCGATACGCTTGATGCTCATGGTTTTCTCCTGATGTTGTTCTTCGACAGGTAACGGAAAGGCACGGCCGGTGGCCTGCCCTTCAATCTCAAGATTGGGAATGCGCCCGTTCAGCCGCGAATATGATGCGTCTTCTGATAGATCGCCGTCGAGCGCGCGCCGGAACGGCAATAGCCGAGCATCGGCCGCGGAAACTCGTCCAGCGCATCGACCATACCCTGCACGGCTTCTTCGGTGACGCCCATGGGGCCGACAGGCACATGGGTGATCTCGAGGCCAAGTTCCTTGGCGCGAGCTTCAATGGCCGAGAACGGCGTCTGGTCCGGGCTTTCATCGTCCGGGCGATGGCAGACGATCGACTTGAAACCCATGGCCTTGATCTGGTCGAGATCCTCTACGGTGATCTGGCCGGACACCGAGTATTCATCATCGATCGGGCGGATATCCATGGTTCATGTCCTCTCTAAAACCGAGGGCTTTGATCTACGCCGCCCCACGGCGAGCGTCAACCGCTCGGCACCCTCAAACAAAGGCAAAGTTGAGCATGAAATTGCGGGCTTCGTCGGGCTCAAGAATATTGAATTCACCAGCCTCTTCCAGCTCCGCGCGCGAGACCCAGCGATGCGAAACCGGCTCAATGCCGAGAACATGCGCCGGCGCACGCTGATTGCGCCAAACCTGCAGGAAAGGCAGCGTGTCGGTGCCAAAGCGCACCCTCAATGTCTTGCCGCCGATCGCCGCGATCGGACCGAGGCTGATCTCTGCCCAGTCCTCGCCTTTCTCCAGCGCCGGCACACAGAAAATGTCGCCGGGTTCTTCACCGAATGTCCAAGGAAAGCCACCATTCTCCAGCATCTGGCCCGACAGGCGCGTGCCGGCGTCGAACCATTTGCCACCGATGTTCATATGATACATGAGGAAGACGGGCATCGCCTCGGTACTCGTATTGACGAGACGATCGGCAAGCGAAACCTCGCCGGTGGCACCGTCGATCCGCCAGTGACGTTCCAGCCTTGCCGTGCGGCCTTCAGCGGTGACGACGTCGATGTCCGCGCGGCATTCGGCATTGCCGTTCTCGAATTTGGTCGAGAGAATCCTGGCCGGATGAGAAGAGAGCGAACCATGCAGCGGATAACGTCTTCCCTCAAAACTATCAGGCATCAGCTCTGGATGGCGAATGTGATCCGGCCCGCAGGTGAAGAGGAAGCCCTCCAGGGAATGATCGATGCGCGGATCGCCATCATCGGGAATGGCGCGTCCGGGCGCAAGATTGTTGCCCTCCACGATGCAGGCGCCGATATCCAGCACTGAGCTTTCGTCCAACGTCAGTTTTGGCCCCTTGGCCGCGGAAAAATCCATCATTTTCTAAAATCCTCCCTGATCGGCGCTCCCGCAAGCATCGTCCCATGATGGAGCGCAGCGAGAATAAGCGGTGAGTTGTCTTACCAAATGTTAACTTGAAGCCTTGATCACGCAATTTTTTATATTTTATTCAGCATGATAAACTAAATCTCCATACTGGCGTCAAAATTGCCATGTGTGTGTCAGCCGAACTACATCCGAGGATTCGACAGACGTGAACGGGTTCGTGAAATTCAGCCTTTCCCTGGCAATGACTGCCATGGTGTCCATGCTTGCGCTCACCGACGCGCAGGCACAATACTATCGCAGCGGAAACAACAATACCGTTCTCGTGACCCCGGATGGCCGGATACTGGATCAGTACCCAGATCAAGGCGCAGGCGGATACGTCATGGCGCGCGATGGACGCGGCAGGCGGGTTCTCATCGACAGCTATGGCAACGTGGTTGCCACGGAGATGCGGGCCAGCACCTATTATCCGCGCGCGCCGGCTCGTGACGCCTATGGCGATAACGGATATGGCGCCGGCAACCGTTACGGCGACACGCAACTTTCTTCCAACGGTGATGGCTATCGCGACTATCGTCAATATCGCAGCGATGGCTACGGAAATTACAATGGCTCTGATCAGCAGGACCGCAACGTCGTGACCGGCGGCATTCCGCGCGACGGCGACATCCAGCGCGAGCCGCTCGACAACCAACCGCTGCCGGGCACGAAGGCGCAGACCCAGCAAGGTCAGACCAACCCGAGCGACAACGACTACGCAGCGATAGACCCGCAGCAGGGGACACCGGATATCGTCCGCAAGCCTCCGGCCGATCCGGTCATTACCCTCAAGGGCAAATCGAAGGCGGAGATCACGGCGCTCGAGGTCTTTCTCGCACGCCAGGGCATCTCGCCGGGCGCGATCGACGGCCGCATGGGCGCGAACGTCACCAAGGCTGTTTATGCCTATCAACAGATGACCGGCCAGACGCTGGATCCGAACAACACCGACGGGATACTAGAGCAGCTGCGCATGTCCGGCGGCATGCCGATTATCAACTACACGATTACCGCTGCCGACGCGGCTGGCCCCTATGTCGCGTCCATCCCCGAGGACTATGCCGCAAAGGCTCAAATGCCGTCGCTTGGCTATACATCGACGACGGAAATGCTGGCGGAACGCTTTCATATGGATGAAGGCTATCTGAAAGAGCTCAATCCAGGCGTCGATTTCACCGTTCCGGGCAACACGATCAAGGTCGTCAATACCGGCCCCGCCAAGACCGGTACGGTCGCAAAAATCCTTGCGGATAAGGGCCGCAAGCAGGTTTTCGCCTATGATGCCAACGGAACGCTGATCGCGGCCTATCCGGCCAGCATCGGCTCGACCGACACACCATCGCCCTCCGGCACGGTCACAGTCGAGCGCGTCGCCTTCAATCCCGGCTATACATACAACCCGAAGATCAACTTCAAGCAGGGCGCGAACGACAAGATCCTCGACATCCCGCCTGGTCCGAACGGCCCGGTCGGCACCGTCTGGATGGCCCTGTCGAAGCCAACCTACGGCATCCATGGCACGCCTGAACCCTCGAAGATTGGCAAGTCGCAGAGCCACGGCTGCGTTCGTCTCACCAATTGGGACGCAACCGAGCTCGCCAAGATGGTCAAGCCCGGCGTGGTTGTCGAATTCGTCGATTGATCGCAGGTAGAACAAACAAAAAGGCCGCCGGGCGATCTTCCGGCGGCCTTTTTTATAGCTACAAAATGGTCGACGCGTCGCGATCCCTTCCGGCGCGTCGATGGTGTTCTAGAAGCAATCGCGGAAAAGTGCCTTGGTGTTTTCCAGCGTCATCGGCACCGGATTGCCGCCGGCGCTTGGATCTTCAATCGCCATTGCCGAGAGTTCATCGATCCGATCCGGCGCGATGCCCATAGCCGAAAGGCTTTCGGGGACGCCAAGTTCGGCGCGCAATTGCAGCACGTAGTCGTAGAAGCCGTCAAAACCACCGGAAATGCCGAGGTAGGCCGCGGCACGCGCAATCTTGTCTTCAATGGTTTTCCGGTTGAAGCGCAGGACCGCCGGCATAACGACGGCATTGGTCATGCCGTGATGCGTGTTGTAGACGGCACCGATGGGATGCGACAGCGCATGAATGGCGCCGAGCCCCTTCTGGAAGGCGACAGCGCCCATCGCGGCGGCGCTCATCATATTGGCGCGAGCTTCGAGGTCTGTTCCCTCCCTGTAGGCGCGCGGCAGGAATTCCTTGACCAGCCGCATGCCTTCCAGCGCGATGCCGGCCGACATCGGGTGATAGAAAGGCGAGGAATAGGCTTCCAGGCAATGAGCAAACGCATCCATGCCGGTGCCGGCGGTGATGACTTTCGGCATGCCCACAGTCAATTCCGGATCGGCGATGACGACGCCCGGCAGGAATTTCGGATGGAAGATGATCTTCTTCACATGCGTCGCGGAGTTGGTGATGACGCTGGCGCGGCCGACTTCCGAACCCGTGCCTGCCGTGGTCGGTACAGCCACGATCGGGGCAATGCCCTCGAGGCTGGCGCGGGTCCACCAGTCGCCGATATCTTCGAAATCCCATACCGGCCGCGTCTGACCGGCCATGAAGGCGACGCACTTGCCGAGGTCGAGACCGGAACCGCCGCCGAAGGCGACGACGCCGTCATGACCGCCATCCTTGAATGCCTTCACGCCGGCTTCGAGATTCTTCTCGTTCGGGTTCGGATCGACATCGGCGAAAATGGCGCGGCCGAGACCCGCGTCTTCCAGGATGTCCAGAGCCGTCTTGGTGATCGCCATGGAAGCAAGCCCCCGATCGGTGACCAGGAGCGGCTTCTTCATGCCCAGGCTCTTGCAGGCGTCCGCCAGCTCCTTGATCCGGCCGCGGCCGAGCTTGAAGGCGTTCGGATAGCTCCAATTGGCTGAGATAGTGCTCATGCTGTTACTTTCTTCAGGTGATAGGATTTAGGACGCGTCAGATTGTGGAAGCCGATAATCGACAGCGAGCCGCCGCGGCCGGTTTCCTTCACTCCGGTCCAGCAAAGTGCCGGATCGAGATAGTCGGCGCGATTCATGAAGACGGTGCCGGTCTCGATATCGTGGCCGATGCGCGATGCGCGCTCGACATCCTTGGTCCAGAGCGAGGCGGTCAGGCCATAGGGGCTGTCGTTCATCAGCTCCAGCGCCTCGGCATCGCTCTTCACCTTCATGATGCCCACGGCCGGACCGAAGGTCTCTTCGCGCATGAAGGCCATCGAATGATCGACATTGACGAGGATCTGCGGCGCGAGATAGGCGCCACCGTCATCGGCCGGGAACAGCTTGGGATCGACCAGCGCCTTGGCACCCTTGGCGACCGCATCGGCGATCTGCTCGCGCACCACCTTGGCAAAGCGCTTGTGCGCCATCGGCCCGAGCGAGGTTTCCGGATCGAGGGGATTACCGAGCTTGTAGTTCGAAACCCAGGCAACCGACTTTTCGACAAAGGCGTCGTAGAGCGATTCATGCACATAGATGCGCTCGATACCGCAGCAGCATTGACCGGAATTGTAGGTGGCGCCGTCCATCAGCGTATCCACGGCGGCGTCGAGATCGGCGTCCTCCATGACATAGCCCGGATCCTTGCCGCCAAGCTCAAGGCCAAGGCTGGTGAAGGTGCCGGCGGCGGCGCGTTCGATGGATCGTCCGCCTTCGACGGAGCCGGTGAAATTGACGAAATTGAAGCTGCCGGCGGCAATCAGCGCCGAGGTCGTTTCATGGTCGAGGAACACGTTTTGGAAAACATCGGCGGGAACGCCGGCCTCAACGAAGGCCTGCACCAACCGCTCACCGACCAACAGCGTCTGGCTGGCGTGCTTCAGAATGACGGTATTGCCAGCCATCAGCGCCGGCGCGATCGTATTGATCGCCGTCATATAAGGATAGTTCCAGGGGGCGATGACGAAGACGACGCCCTGCGGCTCGCGTTCGATGCGCCGCGCGAAATTCGCGCTGTCCTCGACCACCAGCGGCGCAAGCGCATCGGCGGCGATCGACGCGACATAGTTGGAGCGCTCGTTGAAACCGCGATACTCACCACCATACTTGATCGGTCGGCCCATCTGCCAGGCAAGCTCGGGCACGACCACATCGGCCATCTCATTGAGCCGGGCGGCACCCTTCAGCACGAGCTGGACACGATCCTCCAGCGGGCGACGGGCCCATTCCTTCTGCGCCTTGCGGGCGCGGGCCACTGCTTCCTTGGCGGCATCCAGCGACAAGGCCGGACGCTCGGCATAAACCTCTCCATTCACCGGAGAGACGCATGTGATCATGGTCATGATCGAATTCCTGTTTTCATCATCAATAATTTGATTGCCGGATGTTCCGCAACCTGCCTCCCGCACCATCGCTCAAAGGCGAAGAAGCGGGTGCGCAGATCATCCCAGCGCCCTGCCCGACTATAAAATGAAAATCGGGTGGGAGTCAGGTCGAAAGAGCCTTACGCCCTTTCGAATCCGCGCGCCACTTCCCAATCCGTGATGCGACGATCGTACTCTTCCTGCTCCCATTCGGCAGCGCGGGTGTAGTGATCGATCACATCGTCACCGAAGGCTGCGCGCAACATCTTCGAATTCGTCAGCGCCACCGCAGCATCGCGCAAGGTACGCGGAATTTCACGAACCTCGCGGGCACCATAGGCGTCTCCCACGAAAGGCGCTTCCAGCTCCAGCTTGTTCTCGATGCCGTCGATGCCGGCAGCAATGAGCGCCGCAAAGGCGAGATAGGGATTGAGGTCGGAGCCGCCGACGCGGCATTCGATGCGGATGCTCTTGGTCTCGGCGCCGCACAGGCGATAACCGGCCGTGCGGTTGTCGGTGCTCCAGATCGCCTTCGTCGGGGCGAAGGTGCCGGCGACGAAGCGCTTGTAAGAGTTGATATAGGGCGCCAGGAAATAGGTAATTTCGCTGGCATGCGTCAAAAGACCGGCGACATAATGCTTCATCAGCGGCGTCATGCCATGTTCTTCTTCCTTGTCGAAGAACAGCGGCGTCTTGCCGTCGGTGCTCCAGAGCGACTGATGAATATGCGAGGAACTGCCGGCGGCGCTGTAGTTCCATTTCGCCAGGAAGGTGATGGCCTTACCCTTCGACCAGGCGATCTCCTTGCAGCCGTTCTTGATGATCGCATGACGGTCGGCCATATCAAGTGCATCGGCGTAGCGGACGTTGATTTCCTCCTGGCCCGCCGAGGCTTCGCCCTTGGAGTTTTCGACAGGGATATCGGCGCCCTGCAGGCCCTTGCGGATCGCCCGCATCACATCCTCTTCCTTGGTGGTCTGGAAGATGTGGTAGTCCTCATTGTAGCCGCAGACGAGATTGAGGTTGCGATATCCGGACTCGCGGGCACTATCGTAAGTTTGATCGAACAGGAAGAATTCGAGTTCCGAGGCCATGTAGGCCTTCATGCCCATCGCCTCGAGGCGCTTGATCTGCTTCTTGAGAATGGCGCGCGGAGAATGAGCCACTTCCTCATGCGTATGATGGTCGAGCACGTCGCAGAGGACGAGCGCCGTGCCTTCCAGCCACGGGATCCGGCGCAACGTCGCCAGATCGGGCTTCATCGTATAGTCGCCATAGCCCTTCTCCCAGCTCGTCGACTTGTAGCCGGAGACGGTCTCCATCTCGATATCGGTCGCCTGAAGATAATTGCAGCTATGCGTTTCCTTCCAGGCGCTCTCGACGAAGAATTCGGCCTGGAAGCGCTTCCCCATCAGGCGGCCCTGCATGTCCACCTGGCATGCCAGAACCGTGTCGATGCGCCCTTCGGCCACATCCTTTTTGAGGTCGTCGAACGTATAGCTAGTGCTCATAATTAAACCGCCTGAAAGATAGAAGAGTGATCGGCCGGCGGCGCTGTGAGACATACTGCCCCAAGCCGCTCGCCGAGTTGGATGGGGCCGCGACAGCGGCCCCGCCGGATTGATGATGAATAAGGATCATACCTCGCCGACGGCCCGTTCGGCAGCGGCGATATCGGCCTGACGCTTTGCGATCATGTCACCGATCGGCGGCCCCTGGAAGCGACGCTTTTCGAAGGCGAACCAAACGATCGCGGTCAAGACCAGGAAGCCGATGGTGATATAAAGCGCCCATTCGTTCGGGGGCTGCACACCGATGATGAAGATGATCGCCATGGCAAGGATGACAAGAACCGAGACCACCTTATAAAGGCCGATCCCCATGTTCCACGGCCCCATCTTCGGCCATTTCGCAGTTCCAATCGCCTTGATGCCGAGTACGATCGGCACGGCGAAGGAGAGGAAAAGGAAGATGACCGTGCACGACACGACGATGGTGTAGGCCGAAGAGCCGGCGATCGTGACAAGCGAAGCGCCCCAGACGAACAGCACTGAAAGAACCGCAGCCGTCCAGATGGCGACGGAAGGTGTGCGAAACTTCGGGCTGACGCTGGCGAGCGCCTTCGAAAACGGCAGGCCGCCATCACGCGAGAAGGCATAGATCATGCGCGATGCCGATGTCACTGTCGCAAGGCCGCACAGGAGCTGCGAGATGAAAATCGCAACATAGAGGATGTTGGCGACGACAGGATTGGTGATGCCGTTGATCGTCCAGAAGAAGACGTTCCAGCCCTGCTTCGACGCCTCATTCATGTCCGGGATTGCCAGAAGGAAGGCGAGGAGCATGATATAGCCGAAGAAAGACGACCACCAGACCGAGGAGACCATGCCGCGCGGCACGGAACTCGATGCCTTGACGGTCTCTTCGGACGTATGCGCCGAGGCGTCATAACCGGTGATCGTGTAGATCGGCAGCAGCAGACCAAGCGCGAAGATATACCAGACATTGTCCGTCTTCGGCCAAACCGAGGCGTCACCTTCCGGCGTGCCGGAGTAGTTGGTGAAGGTCCAGATGCGGCTGATGTCCCAGCTCTTCACCCCGATGAGGCAGACGATGGTCAGCGCAATCGCGGCGGCGAAGATCAGGTAGCCGGACATGTCAGTCAGTTTTGCCGTGAGCTTGATGCCGAAATGATTGATCAACGCCTGCAGGCCGGTGATGACGGCGACGAAAATGATCTGATTGGCAAAACCCGCCGAAGTCGTGGTATCGACGGCAATGCCGAACCATCCGGCGATGGAGCCGCTGAAGAAGCCCCAGGTGCCGACATTGATCGCGCCAAGCACCGTGATCAGGCCGAGAAGATTGAGCCACGCCGTCAGCCAGCCGGTGAACCGGTTGCCGAGGATCGAGCCCCAGTGATAAAGCCCGCCGGCCGTTGGATAGGCCGAGGAAATCTGCGCCATCGAGAGCGCGAAAACGCCCGAAATCAAGCAGCCCAGCGGCCAACCGATACCGATCGCAGCACCGCCCGCGCCCGATGTCGCCTGCGCGAGCGAGTTGATGCCGCCGGACAGAATGCAGATGATGGAGAAGGAAATGGCGAAATTCGAGAATGAACTCATGCGCCTTTCCAGCTCCTGAGCATAGCCCATGGAGTGCAGGATGTGGACATCCTGTTTCTTGTCTAAGTCTGTGTAATCAGACATGTCATTCCCCCTAAATCCCGGTTATCCGCGGAATTGCGGATAACCATGTGTCAGGTGAGCCGCCGGCATTTTGCCGTGCGGCCTGATCGCAGTTGAACTGCTCCCCGGGGTCTTTTTCTTTTTATGCTCAGGCTTCCAGACTGCTCTGGAGGAGCCCTGTCAGATAATCAGCCATGACCCCTTGGCCGACGTCGTCTCCGATCAGGTCGTTGCGGACCTCGATCATTACATTATGCAAGCCGTTGGCGATCCCATGCAGTTTCAGCGTATGGGTGACACCATCTTCCGGACCGTAAGGCTGGTTGCGCTCCGTGTGAAAGAGCGGCGCCTTAGCCGCCGCGTCCAGTATGCGGTCCGCCAGCCAACGGTCTTCATCATGAAGGATGCCAAGCTCAACCGCCCTCTGCCGACCATTATAGACCGGCGTAAAGCTGTGGATCGTCACGATCACGTTTTCTTGTCCGCGTGCCGCCCTCTTCTTGAGCATCGAGCGAATTCGATCGTGAAACGGTATATAGAGAGCTTCCGTACGCGCCTGGCGATCCATCTCACCGAGATGTTGATTGCCGGGAATGGTATAGATTTCGCTGGTTTCCGGCATGGCGCCGGCGCTTTCCGGCGGGCGGTTGCAGTCGTAGATCAGCCGCGAGAACCGTTGAGAGACCAAGGTTGCATCGAGGCTCGCGGACATCTTCCTTGCAACCGCAAGTGCGCCCGGATCCCAGGCGATGTGGCTGGAAAGCGCCTCGATGGAAAGCCCGAGATCGCCGAACTTCTCGGGCAAGGCGCGCGAGGCATGTTCGCAAATGATGAAGACCGCGCTGCTTCCATCCGGTCTTTCGACCGCAACGCAATCGCCGTCCGCTTCCGTCAAAATGCCTTGCTGCGCGAGCATTGGGGGGCCTTATCGCCGCTTAATAAAATCTTTATAAAGAAAAGAATTCTTCAGCTTTTGACCACTGTCAACCGGAAACTGAAATTATTTCTTCATTTGTGACATTGACTCGAAATGTGACAGCGTTGTTATATCCTTGCAGGAGATCGGCATAAGACCGTCCCGGGGAGCAAAAATCGAGTGAGCAATGCGTCGAAGACAGTTTCTGACGTGATCAATGCGCGTTTCGACACGCTGACGCGTGCCGAAAAGCAACTTGCCACGAGCTTGCTCGACAACTATCCCGTTTCGGGGCTTGGCAGCATCACGACAGTCGCCGAAAATGCACGTGTCTCGACGCCAACCGTCGCACGCATGGTGCAAAAACTCGGCTACAAGGGCTATCCCGATTTTCAGTCTCACCTCCACCAGGAGGTTGAGGCTACCATCTCCAACCCGCTGACGAAGCATGATCGCTGGGCATCCAATGCGCCTGGCACGCATATTCTCAATCGTTTCGCCGATGCGATCATGGGCAATTTGCGCCAGACGCTTTCCGATATCGATGCCGCGACGTTCGATAGCGTGGCCGCCCTGCTATCCGAACGCAAACGCGGGCTCTATTTCGTCGGTGGCCGCATCACAGGCGCTCTTGCCGAATATTTCTTCACCCATATGCAGGTCATTCGCCCCAACACGACCCTGCTCTCTCCAAATTCCAGCGCCTGGCCGCAATATGTCCTGAACATGAATCCGGGCGATCTGCTCGTGATCTTCGACATCCGTCGCTACGAGCAGGAAATGGTCAATCTGGCAGCCGCCGCGCGCCGCCGCGGCGCGGAGATCATCGTCTTTACCGACCAGTGGGCGACACCGGCCGCCAAGCATGCCAGACACACGTTTCGCGTGCAGATTGAAGCGCCGTCGGCCTGGGATTCTTCCGTGGTGACGCTCTTCATCGTCGAAGCTCTGATCGAGGCCGTGCAAAGTTCGACATGGGACGAGACGAGCGAGCGCATGAAAACGCTCGAGGGTCTTTTCGAACAAACTAAACTGTTCCGGAAGCTAAGTTAGAGGGAAACGGAAGCAAAAAATTGCGTGGTGCGAGGCGGTTGGACTGCAGCGACTGTCATACTTGACCGTTAAAAGCAAAACCCTTCGCATTCTTAGCAAACTCAACGCTTTGATGCCGTCACACAACCTTCACGTAACGTCATTAACAGCAACGCCAGACACTGATAACCCAAAGGAGGAAATGCAGTGATTTCGAATATTCATCGTCTTCTGACAATCTCCACCGCGATGCTCGTCGCTTCGACGGCCATCGCAGCCGCAGAACCGAGCGCCGATCTCATCGCCGCCGCCAAGAAGGAAGGCACGCTGACCACCATCGCCCTGCCCCACAACTGGTGCGGTTATGGCGACCTGATCGCTGCATTCAAGGCAAAGTACGGCATCGAAGTCAACGAACTGAATCCGGATGCCGGTTCGGGCGATGAAGTCGAAGCAATCCGCGCCAACAAGGGCAACACCGGCCCGCAGGCTCCCGACGTGATCGACGTCGGTCTCTCCTTCGGCCCGACCGCCAAGAAGGAAGGCCTGCTGCAGCCCTACAAGGTTTCCACCTGGGCTTCCATTCCGGACAGCGCAAAGGATGCCGAAGGCTACTGGTACGGCGACTATTACGGTGTTCTCTCCTTCGTCACCAACAAGGACGTCGTGAAGAACCCGCCGAAGGATTGGGCCGACCTGCAGAAGTCGGAATATGCGAACACCGTTTCGCTCGCCGGCGACCCGCGCACCTCGAACCAGGCTGTCCAGGCCGTTTACGCAGCTGGCCTCGCTGCCGGCGAGAAGGATGCAACCAAGGCCGGCCAAGCCGGTCTGGATTACTTCGCCAAGCTCAACAAGGCCGGCAACTTCGTTCCGGTCATCGGCAAGTCCGCATCGCTGGCTCAGGGCGCAACCCCGATCGTCGTTGCATGGGACTATAACGGTCTTGCATGGCGCGACAGCCTGAACGGCAACCCGCCGGTCGACGTCACCGTTCCGGCTTCGGGCGTCATCGCAGGCGTATACGTCCAGGCAATCTCGGCTTTCGCTCCGCATCCGAATGCTGCCAAGCTCTGGATGGAGTTCCTCTATTCCGACGAAGGCCAGATTGGCTGGCTGAAGGGCTATTGCCACCCGATCCGCTTCAACGATCTGGCGAAGAACAAGAAGGTTCCGCAGGAGCTTCTCGACAAGCTGCCGCCGGCTGCTGCCTATGAAAAGGCTATCTTCCCGACGCTCGACGAGCAGGCTGCCGGCAAGGCCGCCATCACCACCAAGTGGGATTCTGTCGTCGGTTCGAACGTACAGTAATCAGACCAGACATGACCTCCCCGCCTGGGCGGGGAGGTTTTCCGTATTCAAACGCTGCGGATTGGCCCACTCATGAGCACAGTGACAACATCAACGATCAGTTCCGCACCCCTGATCAACAAACGCGTGGTTGTCGACTGGCTGGGCATCGCGCCCTTCCTGATCTTCGCACTGCTGTTTTTGATTCTTCCGACGATCTACCTGATTGCGGGCGCATTTCTGACGCCTGACGGCAGTTTTACGCTGAAGAACATCGCGGATCTGTTCACCAAGTCCATCTGGGACTCCTACTGGATCAGCATCAAAGTATCACTCGCATCCTCGCTCGGCGGCGCGTTGATCGGTTTCTATCTGGCCTGGGCGCTGGTCATGGGCGGACTTCCAACCTGGCTCCGCCATGCGTTTCTGACATTTTCGGGCGTCGCTTCCAACTTCGCCGGTGTGCCGCTGGCCTTTGCCTTCATCGCCACGATCGGCCGCCTCGGCCTCGTCACTCTGCTGATGAGCAACTGGTTTGGCTTCAACCTTTATTCGAAAGGCTTCAATCTCTACAGCTTCCTCGGCCTTACCCTCACATACATGTATTTCCAGATTCCGCTCATGGTGCTGATCATCACGCCCGCACTTGATGGTATGAAAAAGGAATGGCGCGAGGCCGCCTCCATTCTCGGCGCGACCAACAAGCAATATTGGCTCATGGTGGCGCTGCCCATCCTCTGGCCGAGCCTGCTTGGCACGACGTTGCTGCTTTTTGCTAACGCCTTCGGCGCCATTGCAACAGCTATCGCGCTGACCGGCAGTTCGCTGAACATCATACCGATCCAGCTCTATGCTCAGATCCGTGGCGACGTGTTGCACAACGCCAATCTCGGATATGCCATGGCCCTCGGCATGATCGTAATAACCGGCATATCCAACGTCATTTACATCATCATGCGCGTACGCGCGGAACGGTGGCAGAAATGAAGCTGCAAAAACTCTTTGCCTGGATCGCTGTCGTCATCGGTGCCATCTATTTCATCGTCCCCCTCATCGGCACGCTGGAATTCTCGCTGCGCATGCGCCGTAACGCCTATAGTTTCGACGCCTACACATCGGTCTTTTCCGACTCTCATTTCCTGTATGCGTTCGGCTATTCCATGCTTATGGCCCTGCTGACCATCATCTTCGGCATGCTGCTGGTCGTCCCCACTGCCTATTGGGTCCGCCTTCGTTTGCCGCAGATACGTCCGATCGTTGAATTCATCACCTTGATGCCGCTGGTCATTCCGGCGATCGTCATCGTCTTCGGCTATCTGCGCCTCTACAATTCATCTTCGATACTGCCTTTGACGGGCTTCGAGCAGGCGACGAACTTCCTCTTGGTCTGCTCCTATATTGTCTTGTCTCTTCCTTATATGTATCGTTCGGTGGATACGGCGATGCGTACGATCGACGTCGGTACCCTGACGGAGGCAGCGGAAAGCCTTGGCGCGAAGTGGACCACTATCTTGTTCCGCTGCATTTTTCCCAATGTCATGAGTGGCGTTCTCTCCGGCGCCTTCATCACGCTTGCGATCGTCATGGGCGAATTCACCATGGCCTCGCTGCTCAATCGGCCGGCATTCGGCCCGTACATGCAGCTGGTCGGCGCCAATCAAGCTTATCAGTCTTCCGCGCTGGCAATCATCGCGCTTGCTGTCACCTGGCTCAGCATGGGCCTTCTGCAGCTGGCTTCCCGCTTTTCAAAACTGGCTCCGATTAAGGCGTAAGGTTCCCACTATGGCTTTTCTCGAACTTACACACATCAAGAAGTCCTTCGGCGACATTCATGTCGTCCATGATTTCAATATGCAAATCGAGAAGGGAGAATTCATCTCCTTCCTCGGACCATCAGGCTGCGGCAAGACGACCGTGCTGCGCATGATTGCCGGCTTCGAGACCCCGACCGCCGGCACGCTGACCATCAACGGCAAGGATC